>Ga0066333_11_pt1 | contig 1241428 bp, 1319 predicted proteins | sample RifGroA2_FD_59259 | JGI IMG/M metagenome (GOLD analysis project Ga0066333, IMG submission 59259) | Archaeon GW2011_AR10 | reverse complement strand
TCACCTCGTTTTATCATTTGGGGGAAAGAAATTAACTGTTTTTCTGTCTTCCACGAAAACGGTTTTTTCCTCCACCCAACCATTATAATTGATTTTTACTTTAACATTCGTTCCAATTCCAGAGCTATTAACCACTGTAACCCTCACAACAGTGTCCTTGCCTGCCACCAAGTCAACGTCTTCAACCACTTGGATTGCCTTCACTGATTCAATGGATAAATCAATTCCAACGACTTGTATTTCAAGGCTGTCTGAAACCCACTTCCCATTAACTTTGGCTCTAATCGTTAAAGTGTAGTTGCCAGGCTGCGAAGGAGCATTCAAGGAAAGAAAATAGTGACCATCGCCCCTCACAGAAGCAGTACGCCAGGAATCAGACTCACTGAACCTGTACTGCACTGAAGACACATCATTAAAACTGTTGCCGCTCTTGACCTCAAAATTCACTCCCAAAAGCTCATTAGAAAGCAAAACACTCTCGCTGAAATCGGTTATTCTAAGGGAAGAGCTTGGAGTCAAAACATCTCCGGGCGTGAAACCATACAAGCCAGTGTTCCACAAATCGTGATGGGCTTTGCCCCACTCAATATAATCAGGATTGTATGCTCCAGGCAAATCCCACACATAAACAGTTCTACGCCCACGAGAAGCGGCAACAAGCTCAATGTCGCCATCCAAATCCAAGTCACCAATAGCTGGAACACTACTGTAAAAATAATCCCCTTCTGCAGAGTTTAGAGGAAAACCAGAAACTAAAGTGCCATCACCATGAAAAGCATAAACATTTCCATCACTTGAAGCAAAAATCACTTCAGGATGAGAGTCACTGTCAATATCCCCAACAATCGGAGTGCTAACATAAATATTTTCTCCTAACGAAATAGGCCAACCAGCAACAGCAGAGCCATCGGCGTGAAAAGCATATAGCCTATGTTCTTTAACACTATCATTTTCCCAAAACTCAACCCACGGTATTACCTCCAACTGTTTATCTCCATCCAAATCAGCTAAAATCGGGGTATTATATCCTGGCACTTCTACTGGCCAGCCACTTACTGGAGTTCCATTATGGTGAAATGCAAACAAATTTTGGTATCCCCCAGCAACTATTTCCAAATCACCATCATTGTCTAAATCACCAACAACAACTGGGGATCCACTTACCGGAACATTAATTGGAAACCCTTCAACAACAGAACCATCAGCGTTAAATACACGTAAACCATCCCCGCTGGTTATTACTTCAAGTTCTCCATCACCGTCTAAATCAGCCAAGGCAGGCTTTGGGACATAACCAGAACCAAGATAAATTGGCCACCCATCAACATTCGAACCATCTCCATGAAATGCAGAAACATAAGTAGGACTGCCGCCCCAAGAACCGCTTAAAACTTCAAGACCACCATCAGCATCTAAATCACCAATTGCAGCAGACACCCAGGATACAACACTATCACTACTTACAGGCCAGCCTTCCACCAAAGAACCATCATCATGAAAAGCATATACTAAATCTGTGGTAGAACCGGAAATTATCTCAAGCCTGCTATCCCCCTCAATATCAGCCAAAGCAGGAGTCAACTGCAAGAAATTTCCGAAATAATAATCCAAAGTTACAGGCCAACCGGAAACCATTGTTCCATCATGATTAATTGCATAAAGATGACTATAATCTGAAGCCAAAACAATTTCCAAATAGCCATCCCCATCAATGTCCCCCAAAGAAACACCTGAATCACTAGGCGCCAACAATTCCACATTAAAATCATTATTCGCTTTAACCTTAAGAAAATCATCATTCCCCAAATCAAGCTGCAAAGGAAACCCTTCCTGCAAAGGAATTACAGGAACCACTTCTTCTGAAGGGTTAGAAGAAAAACTGTTGCCGCCACTGCTTCCCCCACCAGAACCGCCACCGCCTCCACTTCCGCCTGAATCGGAGGACGCAGAAAGGCATTTCCTGAACTTGTGCGCTTGTTTTAACTGGTAATAATTTAATTCGGAGCAGGGTTTGCCCAAATAATATTCTTCTTCAGCAGAATTGCTGGAAGAAGAAGGAGATGGAGTTGAAGGAGCAGTTGGTGCAGTTAAAGTGGATGAATTGGAAGGATTTGAAGGCTCGAATTCAGGCAAAACCTTTTCTTCCGGCTCAAACGCTGGCTGCTCATCAATTGTTTCATCAGAAGGCTGTTCAGCTTCAATGGTTTCCTTGGAAACAAACGAATCAAAAAAATTTGCGGAAAAAGAAGCAAAACCAACAGCATTGGAACCAAAAAACGAGGCTGTTTCCTGCAAAGGAAAAACAAAAAACAAAACAACAACAAAAACAACTGAAACGAGGGCAAGGAATGGCTTGCTGGAAAACAAATACATAGAAGCCCTGAAACTGTTTAAAGGAGAGTTGGCACGCTTCCTAAAGTAAATGAAAACATTCACTAGAACAAGCACAATTACTGCAACAATCAAGGCTAACTCGAGTAAGTCCAAAACCCCACCTTATGCAATTAAGGGTGTTGAATACTTATTAACCTAACTACAGTAATTGTATAAAAATCAGGCAAAGGTACTCAACAGCCTTAAATCCCCTGCAACAAGAATAAAAAATAATTGAATCAACTAAAGACACTAAAAACAACCAATAAAAGGAGAAACTTGGAAACCCGCCTCTATCAAAACACTCGAAAGTCTAAATCTACCAAAGATATGTTTTTATATAACTTTGGTTGCTTTATGATAATATGGGCATACCGCTTTACAACAGGCTGAAGAAGCAGTCGCACAGGGAAATCGCTGCACTGCAGGATTTAGTGGTTGACGCTGTTTACGCTGCTCAGGAGAACGCGGTGCTGCATGGAGGAACAGCAATTTGGAGGTGCTTTCAAGGCCAAAGGTTCTCAGAAGACCTTGACTTCTACTTTAAACCAAAAGAGTCATTCAAGGAAAGCCTGGGAAACAAGCTTAAAAGCCTGAATGCGGAAATAACAAAATTCAGGAAAACCTCTAATGCCATATACGCAAAAGTTAAAAGCGATAGAACAGAAATTTCACTTGAAATAGCTCTGAGAAGCTTTGGAAAACCTGTTGCATCTGAATACGAAAAAGCAGACGGCGCATTCATTGATGTTTTCACTCCAACCGCAGAAGAGCTTCTAATCGAAAAGCTTTCAGCATACAAAAACAGGAAACTGGTAAGAGACGTATTCGACGTTTATTTTCTCAGCAGGGTTGTGGATGAAAAAAAGATTAGGGAAAAAATTTCTGGAACGCTGAAAGAACTTCCAAGACCCATAGACGAACAAAACCTCAAGAACATAGTAATTTCTGGAGCAATTCCTTCCTTTGACCAGATGACAGAGAAAATCAAGGCAAGGCTTTCAACATGAAATACATGGCAGAATTCATTGAACACTTCAATAAAAGAAACTATTTTTCAATCAGGGATGCAAGAATATTCCTGAAGCAAAAAAAAATATCAACAGGATACTTGAAATTGTTAATACACACGCTGCTCAAAAAAAATAAATTAAAGAGACTTGCAAAGGGAATATACACGTTCAAGGACGAGCTAATGGTTGCAGGGTTTGCATTCAGCCCCTTCTACTATGGATTACAGGAAGCCCTGTCAATTCACAGGCTGTGGGGGCAGGCAACAAACCCAGTAATAATAACCACAAAAAAAGTCAGGGCAGGCACCAGAACAGTAATGAACTCAAATATTACAATAAAAAGAATTTCGCCAAAAATGTTTTTCGGATACAAAATAATTGAACATTATGGCCTCCAGATTCCTGTTTCTGATTTGGAAAAAACACTGATTGACTTTGCCTACTTCAGGCAAAAAATACCGGAAGAAGCACTAAAAACGCTTCTTGCCAGCATACAAAAAAAGAGGCTCGGCGAATACCTCAGAAAATCTCCAAAACAAACAAGGAAAGCAATAACAAAACTGCTGGAAAAACCAAAAAAAAGGAAACAAGAAAAATCAAGGAAGTTAAGAGCAAGATGGGCTTGCTTGAAAGCAAAGCAAAATTAACAGCCCCAAAACCAGAAGCACTGCACTTTTTTAAATAAAAGAAAACATTAATTAAAATCAGAACAACAATTGCAATTAACAGCGCAATTTCAAGGAAATTCAAACCCCCACCAAATAAAATATTATAAGGCAACAAAAATAAAAAGAGATTCAAAAAATTTCGAAAAGTATATTAATGAGATGCGCAAAGCGAATCAACTTTTTGGTTGATTTGGGTTCAACCAAAGGAATATTAATTCTCAGGGAAGGGAGTTATTACGGCAGAAGAATCTGGCCCGCGGGCCGCCTGCCCGGCGCATTTGCGCGAGTAAATGCGCCCCTGTCTACTTAAAGCAAAAAAAAAGGTGGGATGATGGATTTTTTTGAATTAGCAGTTTTCAGGCTTGCATGCAGGGAAGCAATTTCAGAGAGAAAAGCAAGAGTGCTTGCAGCACTGCACAGAAAAAAAGGAATGAATTTGCTTGAGTTAAGCGAGGAAACAGGAATTGAACTGGAAGAATTGATAAAAGAAATAAACGAAGAAAACGAAGAGAAAATGATTGCTGAGAGAAACGGAAAATACTTCATCTGCAACGAACTTGAGCTGCTGGAAAAACTAATCAGCACAAAAGAAGTAATTGAAGCAGTTTAGTGCTCCGGGTCAAGCTGCATTCTCGTGAAATTGTGGCTGAAATCAAACTCAGCCTGCTTCTTAATTATGAACTTGCACTGCTGGTCATTTATTGCAGTGCAGGCTGTTTCAACACAATCAACGTTCTCATTGAAAAACCCCCACATCAGGCCGGCGAAGATTCCTCGAAGAAAATGGTCAACCGGGGCCTTTGCTTTTCCGTGAAGCGCGGAAGCAACAGGGCTGGAGTTTACAACAATGATTGCTCTCGCGCCCTTCTCGTCAAGGTCAACAATGCTTATTTTTCCCCAGCCGGAAGCCGAGAAAAACTCGCTTATAAGCCCCAGGTTCTTTTTACCTTCAAGGCCAAAGTCAAGGTCAAACTGCTTTAAGAGGGAGCGCCTTGTTGAATCCTTCACGGCATAGTAAATGTCTTGGTCTAACTGCTTTTTTCCAAGAGCAGAAATGCTTACAAGCAGCTCGCTGGGCACAATGCAGAAAGGAATGTTGATTAGGAAAAAGTTGTTATGCTTGTACTTCAATCCGTTAGTGAAAATAAATTTATCAAAAAAAGTATTAAGCAAAAAAACCACCTTGGATTAGAGTGCCAGCAATTTTAGCGCCCCTGGAGAATATTATGAATTGTCCTGTATTTTTCCACAACAAGTGGCCACACAATCAAGGAGTTGCCGGAGCGCTTGCTTAACACTAAGCGCTTGTCAACCAGTTTCTTCAAGTAATAGGAGTATTTTGTTGAGGCTTTTTTGCGCTGTTCCCTGCTGCTGATGTCCTCCCGAAAATGCTCCGCTATTTCCAGTGAAGAAATTGGCCAGTTCTCAATAATCAGTTCAAGGATGTCCCGCTCCCTAGCGGAAAGCGTTGCATCAACGCTTAATTCTGTCATGCCAGATTCAACCATAAAAAACATAGTTATTTTGGGGTTTCTTATATAAAAAACTAACTAATTTCTGGCATGCCAGATATCCTGTTTGGTTCGCTGTTGGGGAAACGCTTTAAAGGGATAAAGCGCTAAGTTTTTACCATGCAAAACACTTTCACTCTTGACCTTCATACTCACAGGAACGAGATGAAGGTTCCTCCAAGGGAGTACTGGGGGCAGGTTGAAAGTATTGGCATTGACGCGATTGCAATAACGGAGCACGCCCACATTTCGCCGAGAGAAGCATTCGAGGCACTATATCCTTTAACCCCGGAGCAGAAGGTGCTTATTCCTGGAGCAGAACTAAACACAATGCACGGCCACGTGTTAGTGTATGCTAAAACCCCTGAACTTTATGAAGTGAAAGAGCTATTCCAAAAAGATGTGTCAATTGAAAAAGTGCTGGAAATCGCAAAAGAAAACGGTTTCCTGCTTACAATACCGCACCCATGGGGCTTCAACTATGACAGCTTCGGCTACAACATGGGCATTGAAAAGCTCGAGCAACTCGTAATGGGAAACGAGATTGGGGTGGAAGCATACAATGGAATGATTGGGCATTTGAGCAACTTCGTTTACGGTTCCGGCATCGTGAAGAAGCCAGTCAACTTCCTTGACTTCCTGGAAAAAAACAGGATTGCAATTAAGACAAGGGTTTCAGGCATTGGGTCAAGGCTGAAGAAAAAAATTGACGACAAGCGATTGGACATTGTGGAGCGCTGCTCAAAAGCACTTGACCTTGGAGAAAAAGCAAGCTTTATAACTGCAGGCAGCGACGCGCACTCCGCGAAAAGAATCGGCCTCGGAATACTTAAAATCAAATCAGATGAAACAAAGCTGACGATTGACAACGTGTTTGAAATTTTAAGGCAAAAGGAAAACGTTGTGTGGAGCGGGCCTCTGGTGAAAGAAATTTCTCCCGGAGAATACAGGAAAGTGAACGAACCCTGGAAAGCGAGAGAACTCCTCCAAGGAATCCGCTACTCTGCTTCGTCTGTCATCAGGAGATCCGGGAAACGAATTGGCAGAAAAATAAGAAAAAAAATCGGTGGAAGCTCAATCAAGAAAAAAATAGGGAACCTTGTCTCAAAGTAAGGCATTACAGCAAATGCCCCATTTTTTGTTTCTTGGTGAGAAGATAAGATTTGTTGAATGTGGTAGGGGTTGTCTTAATCGGCACCATTTCTGTTACCTCCAAACCGTAGCCTTTAAGGGCTGAAAGTTTTTTTGGGTTGTTGGTTAAAAGCCTTATAGAGGTTAGGCCAAGTTCGCGGAGGATTTGCGCGCCTATTCCATAATCCCGTTCATCCATCTTGAACCCGAGCTTGAGGTTTGCCTCAACAGTGTCAAGGCCTTTATCCTGCAATTCGTATGCTTTGAGTTTATTTAGCAGCCCAATGCCCCTGCCTTCGTGGTGCATTATGTAAAGCAGCGCCCCTTTTCCCTCTCTTTCAATTACCCTGAGGCTTTCATGGAGCTGGGCATTGCAGTCACACCGATGCGAATGAAAAACATCTCCTGTTAGGCAGCCGGAGTGAACTCTCACCAAAACGTTTTTTTCGCCGGAAACTTTTCCTTTCACCAAGGCAATGTATTCCTCTCCATAAACCTTGTCCTTGAATCCAACCGCTTCAAAGGCCCCAAACTCGGTTGGAATTGATGTGGCTGCAACCCTTTCAATAAGTGATTCTTCTTTGAGCCTGTACCTTATTAGGTCCTTTAATGCTACAATCATTAGGCCGTGCTTTTCCCTGAACTTTAATAGGTCCGGGAGCCTTGCCATGCTGCCGTCATCATTCATTATTTCAGCTATAACCGCAACTGGCTTTAAGACAGCTATTTTCATCAGGTCAATTGCTCCCTCTGTGTGGCCTGCGCGGTGCAATACTCCACCTTTCTTTGAAACAAGCGGGAACAAGTGGCCTGGCTTAACCAATTCCTCCGGCACAGTTGAATCGCTCACAATTGCATTGATTGTTTTGAGCCTGTCCTTCACTGAAACGCCAGTGGAAGCGGTTTTGGCATCAACAGAAACAGTGAACGGGGTTTCAAACCTATCAGTGTTTTCAATCATTTTTCTCAGCCCAAGCTGGGCTGCCTTGCCTTCAGTTATTGGAATGCACATAAGGCCACGGGCCTCTTTAATTATGAAATTGATTTTTTCCTCTGAAGCAAGCTCTGCAGCCAAAACAAGGTCCCCTTCATTCTCCCGGTGCTCGTCATCAACCAGCACTACCAGCTTTCCGCTCTTAAGCTCCCTGGAGGCCTCTTCGATAGAATTAAATTTTGTTTCCATTTAATTTCCCAAAGAGATTTAAGAAAAAGAATTAATAAAAAATGAGTCGATACCCAAAAATGTGAAGGTGTTGTTGTGAAATTTTCAGTTAACAGTTCCTCTAACATTTCCTCAATCCCAGCTGACGCAGGGGAAATACACTTTTCCAGGCCGGTTAAGAAGTCGATTGTTGAAAAGCTGCTGAAAAAGTGCCGCATCAAAAAGGTTTCCTTCAGTTCTTCAACTGCCAAAAGGATTAGCAGTAAAGTGAAAAAACTGCTTCAAGAAAAAAAAGTCGAGCTCATTGAAGAAAAAAACAGCGGAAGGCCATTAAGCACTGACCCGAAAAAAATTTCTGAGATTGTTGAATTGCACCGCGACTTCAGGCCTTACAGGGAAATAGAGAAAACTCTTGGAATACCTAAAAGCACGGCGCATTACCTCATAAAGTATGCTGACAGGAACAAGGTAAAGCAGGGAAAACAGGTTGTTTACCTGTAAAAGATTTCAACTTTTGCAGCAGAACCAACTTTTTCTTTGAACTCTTCCGGGTTTGCTTCCGTGCCATCAACAACGTTGTAATGGATTGGCACAACAATTTCAGGCTTAATTGCATTTACTGCTCTTACTGCCTCATCAACATTCATTGTATAAGTGCCTCCAATAGGCAGCAAAGCAACATCAATGTTTTTCAGTTCATTCATCTCCGGAATAAAGTCAGTGTCACCTGCATGATAAATTCTTTTTCCCCTGGATTCCACCACAAAGCCGATGCCCAAGCCTTTTGGGTGGTAAGGCTTGCTAATATTGTATGCCTGCACGCCAGTCACGCTAACCCCTAGTTTTTCAATTGTTTGCCTTACTTTAACCGTTGAAATGTTTCCATCAAGTTTTGCACAGCACCGTTCGTTTGTCATTATTTCGGTTGAGCCTTTTGAAATTTTTTTTATTTTTGCCGGGTCAAAATGGTCATAGTGCTCGTGCGTTACCAGGACTAGGTCTGCTTTTCCTGGAGAAGAAGGCAGGACATAAGGGTCAATGTAGATTACTTTGCTTCCTGAAACGATTTTGGTTGAAGCGTGCTTCACGAACTCAATTTTTATTCCCCCAAGTTCCAACACCATTAGCCACCTTAAAACTACTGGAAAAAAAGAATTAAATTTTTATTGAAACGAAACTTTAATTAACTTCTTGTCTCTTATCTGTTTAGCTGGTGTAAAGAACCAATTACTAGAGTCAGTGGCAGGTTATGTTGCTTCTGGGGTTTTAAAACAGTGGAATTGCGTGATTTAATGGCTGTTTTTAACGAGACAATGAACGAATTCATCCGGAAAGGCGCTTTCGAAAGGGTGCGGTGGATGCAGAACCTCGAAAAGACAATGCTGCCAAGCCACATCAAGAGAATCCAGCAGAACGATAAAACAGTGATGCAGGAAGTCGTCATTCCAAGATGGGTTACGTGGGATTTATTGTTTGAGTGGGCAAACAAAAAAAACACAAGCAGTGGAAGGCGCTGCATTCTTTGCGCAAACCTTGATGAAAACGGGATTGACTTCAAGGAACGGTTCATTTGCGAGAACTGCTTTTTAAAGCTCAAGCACTTGGAATAGTATTGCACCGGGTTTGCAATTAAATCATTGATTTTTGGTGAATAAAGGCGCATGTTGGTTAATTTGGGTGCAGGTTTCTGTCGCCTTCTTTTCGTTGAACGGAGCGAACTGTGTTAGCTTTATATAGTTAGCTTTATATATTACGAGATCATTTATTATTTATGCCTAAAAGAAGAGTAACAAGCGGGGCTCAAAAAAAGAGGCCGCCAATCTATACTTTTAACTTTGGAAAACCACTACCAAGAACGCATGTTCAGTTTAGGAAAGTCCCAAATCCCGAAACAATTGCCAGACTTCTTAAGGAAGGAAAAATAGTAAGTGCTAAAGTTTTAAGCAGTCACGAAGGCAAAGAACCGGATATTATCTGGAATAACGTACATAAAGAATACGTAGTGGGTGAGTCAGCAACAATTAAACTTGGAGAAAGGGCGCTTGATATTGCTGGGCATATAATTGAGAGGGGGAGTCTTACTAGGGCTGGTGGCACATTAAAAAGAGAAAGCGAGGGTGCTTTTCGTTGCGTGGCAATAATTGGTTTTAAAGGCCCAAAAGAGAGTACCTATTCTGTTCTTTTTAAGGTGGAGCCGGGCGTATTTACTGTTGTTAATCCGGTTCATTCTTCGTTCAGGGCCTTACAGGATAGCATTAAACGGCGGCAGGAAAAATAGTGTTATGTAACAATCTTCCATTGTTCCGCCCATTCCTTTAGCTTTCCGCTGTACCGAGAAGTTAGAACACCAATAATTTAGGTGCAGCACTGATACTAACTAATTTAGGAGCAACTTTCAGAATTTAAGAGCAGAACGCAATTTAAAAGCAAAGCTTATTGCACCAATTGGTTTAAATACTAGAAAACCTTACTATAAATTCATGGTTTTTACTGGTTTAATGCCCCCCAGCGAGGAGCTGAGAAAAAAACTTTTAGCGGAAGAACTCAAGCTCAGAAAAAAGCAGCCAGAGCACTGGGCTAAAAGCAAGTACCGGCGCTATGCTAGGCCCTTCAAGCCAGCTGAACCAGTGCCTGAAAAAAAAGAGCCAGCAAAGCAGAAGAAAAAACCATCAAAAGGTTTTAGGCCAAAAAGAAAGCCCCATTTCAAGAAAACCAAGGCCTCAAAGGCAAGAAAACGGAAAACCGGCAAAAAGAAAAAACACTAGTACTCTTTTAACGGAACCAGCTTTTTAAGGTTTTTCTGAATGAACTTGTGCGCTAACGAAACGCATTCCTTAAGCGCTTCCTGCGCATTTCCTTTGCCGTTGAAAGCTGCTGCGCCAGCATGACCGCCACTGCTTCCTTCAAACTTTTTCTCTAAATGTGCGAAAACATGCTGTGCCAAGTTAAAGCCTGTTTCGCTCACAAAAGTGTTGTGGCATCTGCCGCTTACAAGCAGCTCATTTTTTTTGTCATCCCCAGCAAAAGCAATGTCTGCTCCCAACCCCACAAGTGCTGAAGCAGAAACCGCTTCAAATGCCCCGACATCGGTTGAAGCAATAAGGTATTTGTCGCACTTGAATATTTTGCACCGCCTTGCAGCCTTGAGCTTTGCAATTTTTTCTCCAATGTCAGGCTGTTTTTCCACGAGTGAGACAAGCCCCAAGTAATTCAAACCGCTTTTATCCATTGCCTCAGCCATAATCCTGAACGTTTTGGAGTCAGCAACCATGAAGCCAGCTGAATCCACCAGAACTCCTGCAGCAATGCATGAGGCTGCTTTTTTGTTCAGTTTGTAACCGGAAGAGTTAAGCCACTTAAAGACTAGCTCTGTTGTGGAAACAGCGCTCTCATCCCAGAAGCAGCCTGCTTTTTTTAATAGGTTTGCTCCACGCTTTCCGTGGTGGTCAACCAACAGCAGTTTTCCACTGAAACCGGAAAGTTGCTCTTCAAAACTTCCAAGCATTCCAGAGTTGTTGAAGTCAAGCAAAACTATTACTTCAAAACCAGACAAACTTTCCGGGTTAAAAAAGTAAGGGATTTTCAGCTGTTCGGCAAAATGCTTTGCGTAAACATTGATATGGTCAGGCACGCCGATTTTTGCCTTGGAGTTGTCCTTCAGCGAAAAAAAGCAGGCAGCAGCAGAAGCAAGGCTGTCAATGTCTGCTCCCGCATGGGTTAAAAACAATACCTTCTTTTTTTCAAGAAAAGAAAAAGAGGGAAAGCTCATTCACTCACTTTAAGATGACTTGGATTGCTTGCCTGAGCCAGCTGATGCACTAGCGCTCTTCTGCGCTTTCTCTATCTCGTTTTTCAGTTTGTTCATTTTGTCAATGAGCGCGTCTTCCTGTTTTTGAACTGTCTTAAACCTCAAATCAACGGTTTCCTTTTGCTCATCCACTTCCTTCTTAACTTCCTTTGCATCCTTCAGGATAAGGATGTTGCCGACTGCCTTGAACACTTTTTCTTCTTTTGAATCCTTCAGCTCATCCAATGCTTGCCCCAAGGCCTCTGACTGCAGCTGAAGCTGCTGTTTTTGAGCTGAAATGCTGAGAAGCTGGTTTCTTGCTTTCTCAAACTCCATTATTGATTCCTGAATATTAGCCATAACTGTTTCCTCCCAAAATGTCATAGGTCAAGCCTATCAGTTTAAGGTAAGAGTTAACTGAAGCCTTCAATGCAGTGGCGTTTTCGGCAACCACTTTAAGCAAAACACTGCTGCCTTCAACTCCTGCTGAACTCTTAGAGTTTCTTTCAAATTCTTGGCCAAGCTCAAGTGAAACCGCTTTCAAAGCAATTTCTGCTTCCTCTTCGCTTGAAAAAAATATCCTGATTTCAGCAGAGTACTCTGGCATTATCTTGCCTTCACTTCCTTTGTGATTGGGTCCCTTATCCTTGTCAGTATTTTGTGGGCGCAGCTCTGGCACCTTATGACGCCCTCCATTAATTTGTCAAACTGGTGCCCGCACTTAGTGCACTTGTACATTTATTTTTCCTCCTTCCTGCTAGTCTTCTTTTGCTTGGTTTCCTTTTTGTCAGCTTCCCGGGAAGGCTCTTTTTTTTCAGCCGTCCTCGTTTCTTCTTCTGCAGGCTTTTTCTCTGCTTCCTCTTTCTTTTCCTTTGACTCAACGAGTTCACTCAAATAAGAAGCGAATTTTTTCTGGCCAACCATTTTTTTTATAATGCCGCCACTGAGCGTTTCAGCAAGGTACGCGCCACCAGCAAACCTTGCACCGCATTTCTTGCAGCAAAAGATGCCCTTGCTTTCCCTCTTGGCAGTATTAAAGCCGCAACTGGGGCACTCCTGTTTTTGCCTCTGCTTTTGCTCAACTTTCAGGAACATCTTCCTGATGCCAACACCGTACCTTGTTCCAAAGCCGCCAGTGTTGTATATTTTCTCTGTTTTGCCCATTAGCAATTCACCTTAAAGCAGCTTTCTCAATTGCTTTGAATTCTTGAAAGCCCTGTCAATGCACTCGTCAACTTCCTTAGTGGTCATTGCTCCCAGGCCCCCCTTCTGGAAAGCGCAAATGTAGTCATCTTCTGTTACTGCAACCGAGAACCTTGCAGAAGATGATTCCTCTTCTTCTAGTGCCGGATCCGTAACCAGAACGCCTGAGACCTTAGCGGTTGTAGAAAGGATTGGCTTCCTGCTTACCTTCAATTTTCCAGCATACTCTCCTTTCACTATTTTGTCGTCCTCAATTTTCGGGAACTTTGCCCCAAGCAAAGAAGAAATTGCTCCAATGCCGCAGGCATCAAAAGCGTTTCCATCAAAGTTTAAGACATAGAGGTCAATGAAACCAATTAACACTTTTTCTCCTCCCTTAATGCAGAATTCCTCAAAGTTAAGGGTCTTGCTTTCACGAATGCCCCTGTCAACAACTCTTGCCAGCTCAACAGCATCTTCCCTTGGAGGGCCTGCCTCAAAGTTTGGTGCAGCCAATGAAAGCAGTTCAGCAGTAACAGAAATGCTTCCCTCATTCGGCATGTCAGGGTATGGTTCCCCTAAAATAAAAGTGAAACCGCACAGCACATCAGTTTTCCCAAGCCTAACCCTAACAGAAGAGTTTGCATTCTTGCTTATGTCCTTTGTTATCTCAACTGCCCTGTACTCGTCAAGTTTTCTTCCGTCAGACCTTTTGCCTTCCTTCAATTCAGCGAAAAGCTTCTCGCTTCTCAGCACTCTTAACAGTTCACTCATTCGCTCACCTTCTCCTCTTTTCTCCCAAATTTTTCCTTCAATGCCGCTCTCTGGAGTTCGTTGACTTTCTTGCAGGCCTCAAGACCCATTTTAAGCGCGTCACTCCACTCCTTTTTGGAGAGCAAGCCGTCAAGCTGCAGCAACACTATTTGCTCTGACCCCGGCATGATTGCGATAGGAATGTCAACAGCGTCCTCTGCGTCCTCTTCATCCTTGTTAAGGTCAACGAGCAGGTTTCCTCCTGCTTTGCCAATGCTTACGCCAGCAATCAAATCCTTTAATGCGATCCCTGCATCAGCTACTGCAACTGCTGCAGCAGTCAAAGCAGCAACCCTTGTGCCGGCATTAGAGTCAACTACTTCAACGTCAACATCTATTGCAGTATTAGGATACCTCTCGGTAAGCACAACCGCTTCAAGCGCTTCAGCTGAAACCTTGCTTATCTCAATTTCCCTTCTTCCCGGCTTCGGGTTCTTTCTGTCCGGAACAGAAAATGTTGCCATCCTGTAATTGTACCTAATCACTGCCTTGTAAGGGTTAGCAATATGCCTTGGAAGAGCCTCCTTTGGGCCGTACACTGCCGCAAAAACCTTGTTCTGGCCCCACTCAATTAATGCGGAACCATCTGCCCTGTCCAAAACCCCAGTGGTTATCTTGATTGGCCTCATTTCGTCAACCTTTCTCCCGTCAAGCCTTTTCCCTTTAGAATCCACGTACACAACTTTTTTCTCGCTTTTAGCCATTCACTTCGCCTCTTTCTTGTTTTTATCCAAAAACTCAGATATTCTGTTGGTTAAGTTTTCAAGGTGGGATTCCCTCTGGATTTTTTCAAGCGCCTTCTCGAGCAGCGCCAAGTTATCCGTTTTAGCCCAAATCAACCCATTCTTTCCCACCACAAGAGTTGAATTCGTGCCCTTCTTTAGGACTTCCAGCATTGAGCTGTCCTTCCCGATTATCCTCGGCACTTTAACAGGCGAAACCCCAATAACAATGCCGCCATAAAAAACCCTTACATTGCTTAACTCAATTTCGTTTACTTCGTTCACTTTATCAACCCTCGCTGAAACAACGGAATGGTTTTTCAGGGAATCCATGAACTCCTTTTTTGAAACAAAAGCCTTGTAAAAGTATTTCAAGTCAATGTCGTAGCCGGCAAACTTTTCGCCTACAACAATTCCCACTACAATGTCACCTTTTTCAGGCATGTAGCGCCCTTCAAGCGCCACAACCGAAGCAGTCGTTTCATCTTCAACTGCTAATCCAATTACCTCAGAGAAAATTTTGCCATCACGAAGGTAAACGTTTCTCCCAAGCCTCTTTCTTTCCTCAGTTACAAGCTCTCCTGGAACAACTATTTTTCGCATTACTTGGTCTCCTCCAAAATCTTTGACTCAAAGTTTCCGTGCGTTAAAGAATTCAATTCACTGAACAACTCCTGCTTGATTCCTGCAGGCACTTCCAGCACTGCAACAATGCTTCCATCAGTCTGCCACTCTTCCTTCATCAGCTCGTACTTGTGCAGTATCCCTGAAGCCCTCGCAGCATAAGCAGCCGGCACTTTTACTGCAAGCCTGAGCTTATCCATTGAAATCGGGATAAGCCTCTTTATTGCCTTTAAAACAATCGGGGCCTGCTCCGCAATTCCCCTGTTCAAGTCAATGCTTACCTTGGCTTCCTCAATTGCATTCTCTATCCTGCTAACAGGGTGAGGGCCATTAGTTTGCGGGTTGATTGCATTCCTTGCAATGAAGTTTATCAGCTCCCTCCTTTTTTTCTCCGCAATTTCTCTGCGCTGCTGCGTTGTAAGCTGCACTTCACCTTGCCCAATAATCTTTCTTGCCACAGTTTTTACATCGGTTGAACCGAATGCTGCTTTAACCTGTTCCTCTTTTTTCTCTTCGCCTTTCTTTGCGTCCTTGAAAACCGTGTCAACTGCAAGCAGCTCGTCAAAGTTAACTTCCTTTCCGTTCTTCAAGTCCATGGCCAAGTATGGGTCAACGAGCATTTCAAACTTTTCTCCCTGCTTTTCAAAGCGCGCTATAACCGCGTCCTCTAATTTAACCATTCAAATGCCTCTAAAACAGCCATCAAAAGCATCAAATACTGCTCAGGAACGACTTTATTTTATCGCCCGGAACCCTCTTGAACTTTCTAGAAGAGTCAATGTAAGCGAACTCAATACTTTTTGGGTCGAGCCTCTGTTTTCCTTCAAGGCCAGCCTTTATTGCTTTAAGGCCCAAAGCCACAGCCCCATCTAATGACATTCCCTCCCTGTACTGCTTTTCAAACAACTCCATTGCCTTGTTCTTGTTCTGGCCAATCGCAACAGCCTGGTATTCAGCTAAAGCACCTGAAGGCTCTGTTTCAAACAGCCTAGTGCCAGAAGAGTCAACTCCGCCAATAATAAACGCAATTCCAAAAGGCCTCATGCCGCCGTACTGAGTGAAGGCCTGCTTTATGCTGCCTATTTCTTTCACCAAGGTTTCAACGCCAATTGACTCATCATAGTACTGTATGTTTTCCTGCGCTTTCTGCCTCGCAATTTGCACAAGCCTCCTTGCATCCCCAACCAAACCAGCTGAAACAGCCGCAATGTGAGTGTCAATCAAAAAAAGTTTCTCAATGCTTTCCGGCAAAATCAGCCTGCTTGGAACCTTTTTGTCAGCGCCAAAAATCACGCCGTCAGCATACTTTAAGCCAATGCCAAGAGTGCCTTGGCCGACTATTTTGCTAGCGTACTCAACCTGATAGAGCCTGCCATCAGGGCTGAACATAGTTGCTACACGATCGTAGCCTGCTGTCTGAGAAACCGGGTACATTAAATAACTCCTTTTCTTGTCTCAACTACTATTATTTTATCATAGTTAATTATATAAACCTTCTCGGAAACCTTACCAGTTATTTCAGTTTTGCGAGTGAAACGAGCCAGTGGCATTGAAAATGGCACGCCTTGTCAACTGAGGCTTCAGTTTTTTGATGCTGCCTGAAACCCTCAAAATTACTGGAATAACCTTGTTTTCCTTTACTTCCTTCAAAAACATTAGCGCTGCCTCAACGCTTTCAACTGCTGTGTGGGAGCACCTGACAGTGCCTTTGCATGAAGCAGGTGAAAAACCAATGAACCAAAGCCTTCTCTCAGCCACTCCAAGCTCGCCGAAAAACTCCAGGAAAAGCCTGTTCAACGCAGAGGAAACAATTTTCTCGTCCAGCTTTTTTTCACTGATTAAGCGGAACTGTATGTAGCGTTTTTTTCCTCTCGCGGTTGGCGGCACTGGCTTTAAAGAATTTTTTTCCTTCACTTTAATTCCTCCAATGAAGGAGAAATGCCTGCTTTTTCAAAAAGTTTTCGCTCCAGTTTCCTGCAGGCAGGCTCGCATTCATCGAACCATCGCAGTATTTCCGGTTTTTTCCCGTACCTTTCCCTGAGGTACTTGAAGCGCTCGTCAAGCGAAACTATTTTGTCGTGGTTCACGCGCTTGTCAGCATAGTAAACTATTTCGTGCTCAAGTGAAGGAAAACTGGAGGAGAGTATGCGGGTGTAAAGGTGCGTTACGCAGAACTCCGCTAATTCAGGTAACCCTTTTTCTTCCAGCATTTTTTTGCCTTCAGTGCCGTGCCTTCCGTTTGATAGAGTCAAGTGCTTGTCAATGTCATGCAAAAGCGATGCCCGGTCAACCAAGTCAACGTTTACCTTAACCCCGTCGCCCCTCATTTTTTCCGCAATGAAAACAGCTATCTTGTTCACCTGCATTGTGTGCCTGAAAATGTTGTCAGGCATTCCAAGTTCCTTCAGCATCCCGATTGCTTTCCCGCGGCTCGGCAGTTTCATTTCTTTTCCTCCAGACTCTTGAGAAAATTCTGCAACCCCCTTTCATGGCGCATTTCCCACTCGCTTGTTGCGCCTGAAAAAACCTGCAGAGAGCAGCCGAATTTTCTCGCAAGCTTTGAAACCATGAAAGCGTTTTTCAGCATCAGCGCTCTCTGGAACGGCTTCGCTTCAAGAAACTCGCTGAACAAAAAGCAGACCCGCACATTGTTCTGCATTGCAACCCTTGCAATTGCGGTGTCAAAGCGCAGCTTTCCTGAATCAATGGGCTGGAGGAGAAAATCAACTTTTGATGCAACAGCAAACTTGTTGAGCTGAACCGTGCTTCCTTTTACCGCAACAAAATCCGCTTTTCCCCTGAATCTTTTCAGCGCTTTTGCATCAGTTTTCTCCAAAACCTTGCAAGTAAAAAACTTTAACTTCTGTTTTGGAATCTCTTTTTTCAATTCCTCTAATTCTTTTTCGGAGAAATCCTTTGCAATAACAATTTCATTAATACCCAAATCATTTGCTATTGCTGCTATTTTTCCAAAATCAGTGAACTGCAATAAATCCATTTAATTCAACTAAAAAAAGAGATTGAAAGAAATTAAATATTCAATCGTTTTTCGCCAGCCTTTTTTTAAAAGGCTGTTGCCGTAGGCTTTTTTTCGCCAGCCTTTTCCTAAAAGGCTGAATTACTTTGCTTTTCGCTGGTGAGAGCGCTGGCTTGGGAAATTCTTTTCGTGGCCTTCGCCTCTCTTTAAGCCCCTGCTTTTTCGCTGCGCTGAAGTCTTTCCCCTCTCAGCCCTTCTGCCCTGCTTTTTTCCAGTTATCCAGTTGATTTCCCTGTCAGCAATTATTTCTGGGGCGGAAGTGTCAACAAGTATTACTTCAAAGTACTTGTTTTTTCCGTCTTCTCCAACGAAATAAGAGTTAAGCACCTCGCAGTTTGGAAACTTTTTTCCGGTTCTTTTCTCTGCAATGCCCTGAATTGAAATTCTCCTCGTTAGCTTTGTTACTCCTGTCCTTTTTGGCCTTCTTCCCTTGTTGACGCGCTTGTGTGCGCCGCTTCCTTTTCTAACCCTTACCCTTGCAACAACAAACCCTTTTTTTGCCTTGTAGCCGAGCTCTCTTGCGCGCGGAATATTAAGGGGTTTTTCAACCCTCACAATTGTTTCTGTTGGCTTCCTGAACTCAATCATGCGCTCTCGGTAAAGCCTCTGATAGTTGTAGTCAGGGCTCTTCACGCCCTTGAACTCAGCCTGAAAGGATTCCTTCACTAACTGCGAAAAACTCATAAAAACCACTTAAAAAGCCAAAAAAACGCTTTCCAATAAGCAATATGCTCTGGAGAAGTAATTTAAAGCTTTCTTTCAGGAATCAACGAAAGCTCTTCTGCGAGCGCCTTGAAGCCTTTCTGTTCCGCTGCATTCCCATTCGCTGCTTTGACTCGATTTCATTTCTCTCAATAACGTCTTTCCTTGAAGCCATTATAGGAATGGTGCGTTTTCAGAATAAATACTTTTCGCGAGGAAAATAATAGTGTATGGTTTCATGCGAGCGCTGCAGCAAGGAAGCAAAAATGCTTTTGCCTTACGGCCCACACAACTTCTGCGAGGAGCACTTCCTATACTTTTTCGAGAACCGCGTGCGGAGAACCACCAGAAAACATGGAATGGTTAAGGCAGGGGAAAAAATTGCTGTCGGGGTTTCAGGCGGCAAGGATTCAGCGACAACCCTTTATCTTCTACATAAAATGTTTTCTCGTGTCAACGAAATTGAAGCAGTAATGATTGATGAAGGAATCCCGGGCTACAGGGATAAAGCACTTGCGGAAGGAAAAGCTCTGTGCAAGGAACTGTGCATTGCTTTCACTGTTTACTCTTACAAGAAAGAGCTTGCAGTTTCCATGGAGGAAGTAAAGGAAAAAATTGATTTGAATTCCGGCTTGGGAAGCACGTGCTCTTTTTGCGGCGTTTTCAGGCGCCATCTCCTCAACAAGGGAGCAGTTGATGTTGGAGCTGACAGAATTGCAACAGGCCACAACTTGGATGACGAAGTGCAGAGCATCTGCATGAACTTTTTTGACAACGATTTCAGCAGAATGGCAAGACTGGGAGCAGTTGTTGGCAGCAACGGAATCAAGGGATTGGTGCCAAGAATTAAACCATTGTATGAAAGCCCTGAAAAAGAAGTGATTGCTTTCGCGGCATTAAAAGAGCTGCCTCATTACTCGGATGAGTGCTGCCCTTTCTCCAGCCAAGCAAAGCGAAATTATTTTCGTGAAATGCTGAACAAAATGGAAGCAAATTTGCCTGGAACAAAGTTTTCAGTGCTCCGTTCTTTCGAGCAATTGAAGCCGCTGCTCGAGAAAACCGCGGAGCATGGAAAAGCAAGGTATTGTGAGAGGTGCGGTAATGCAACAACGACTTCCACTTGCACTGTCTGCTTAAAGCTTGACCAGCTAATTTTAGAAAAAAAAGTTGCAAAAAAGCAGAAAGAAAAAACCCTTACTTGTGCAACAACAAAGTATTAATTTTTGAAGAAACCGGTTTTAGTTTAGGCATTTATGACAACTTCTTTTATGCCTAAAAACCTTTTCTGGGGCCTTCTTTTCAATTCTTTTTCCGACTCAAGATACAGTTCAATCGCTTCTTTGGCATTGTACATGAGTTCTTTCATGGTTTTCGCTTGAGTATAACAGCCTGGGAACTCTGGCACCTCTGCAACTAAATAGCCGTCAAATCCTTTTTCAACAACGATTTTATAGGATTTGCCCATAAAATAAATAGCTTACAAAAAAAACTTTAAATGCAGGCCATACTGTTTTCCTAGCTAAATTAGTGGGCCTAGGCGGAGTCGAACCGCCTAAATTGTTGTCAAGAACCACCGACTAAAGTCAGTGGCATGTTTATAAAATTCCAAAACAAGCAAGTGGTTCTTGACAGTAGTAATTCCACTAAAACTTTGACAAAATGAAATATGGAGCAATCACTTGATTTGTCAAAGTTTTACCTGACTACCGTTTGAAAACGGTGGAATTACCTGATTTAAAGTGGGCCTGGGCAGAATCGAACTGCCGATCTTTACCATGTCAAGGTAACGTCATTTGCGGGAGAGCCAAGATTAATTTTTCCTAAGCTCTCTAACCACTAGACCACAGGCCCATAATATGGCAGCATAAGATTTTGATATTCAGGAAAATATTTTAATGTTTCCTCAGAATACAAAAAACGGTTATTTTTAAGATGTTCATGGTAACGGACTATATGCCTCAAATTTGAACTGCCAACTTCTGAGAAATACTTCTTTATTCTGCCAGAAGAATTAGAACCTACTTGATCTTTAAATTTATAGGAAAAATACCCAAATTTTAAACCAAGATTATGAACTTGGCCTAGCAGTATAGGGCTATGGGACGTAAAAGCTAAACACATATATGTTGACCTCCTTGAAAAAGATCCGTCAGTATCCATCAACCCTCTCAAACACGCTTTTGCTAATTCCTTGTCTTCTATAATAAATTCAGGAATTTTTGATGAATTTCTAATTTTATTCCCTATTTTCAGTTGAAAAACATGTCTGAAATAATCCACAAATCTTTTTGATCTTATTTCCAAGCAAAGTTGATTTGTAGAAAGGCTTATCTCTTTTATGGTTGAACTCAATCCAAAATTCTTTTTGATTAATCCTGAAAGATAGATGAAATAATACTTATCCAGTCGCTTATCCCCTGCAATTCTCATAAAATATTTTGTTAAAGTTCCATCCCCAAGATAGGCTCCAAATAGCTCTGCAATTTCCATAGTAATGCTTGAAGGGATAGTAATTTCCATTGGTTTGGTAATGAACAATGGGCTATTCAAACTTGCTCGCTGACCTTTGACTCTTAGCATCTCCAAATAGTTTTCACCATACTTTTCTTTTATTACTGCAAAACCTCGCTTACCGCCCTTAATTGCACCCCAATTAGAATTCACTAAATTTATCTTGGAAATTAGTCTTTGCTTTTGATTTTTACTTAAATAACTCAAAAGTTTAAGGAAAATATCTCCTCGGATAGTTAACTCTCCTCGCCTATACTTTTTCAAAGTTGTATTTGCACAACTAACATCTTCGACAAGAGAATTCCAAGAAAGGTATTTTGGAGATTCTTTAATTGCTCTAAAAAATAGTTTTGGATCTTCAAGCAATACTCTTTTTTCTTCTATTGTATAACCAGAAAGGCTTTTCATAAAAGAAATTAGTTTTTTAGATTTATATCGAATTTGAGGGTTCATTTCCGGTGCGGGATTCATAACACCAACTCCCAAACAAGCATTCCTAAGAAAAAAGCTACTAGATATTTCGCTATCTCATATGCTTCTTCATTAAATCCAAATGCATCAAGAATAAAGAGCAGAGGAAAGAAAATCAAGCTAAAAAGAAATAGAAGAATAAAGCTCACTGAAAATCTCCTCCAAACTCTTCTAGAATCCAAAGCTCCCTGTCAGTTAGTTCTTCTGGATTTGAGTGAGCTAATCCTAGAGCTCTTCTGAGTTCTCCCTTTGAGGGAATTTGAAAATTAAAATTTTTCATCGAATCACCTCCAATGAATGATGAATTTTTTCGTGGACGTCTCTGTTGATTTTGGAGGCATTAAATCCTTTGCACAAAAATTAGAGATTCAGACGTGCAAAGGTTTAAGCCGAGAAAATCAGAGTCCTAAGAAAAAATTCTAAATTGGAGGTGTCTGAAAAAATTAGAATGAATCATACCGGTAGACCATAGGCCCTTCAAGCAAATGACGTCCTCCCATGCCTAAAGGCAGGGGTATCCCAACATTTAATGGACGTCATGAACCCGTCAACGGAAAAGATACCGAGGCCAATAACCGCGACTTAAAAGCCGAGGTATCTTTTGGGTTGAATGATTTCTTGGTGGGAAAAAATTTTAAAGCAACTTTTAGGAAATTAGGGTGATTTTTCTGTTATTGTTTCAATCGGTTCTAGAAAGAGTTCGTCTTCTTCTTTGATTAGTTTCCACTGCTGCGAGCACTTCGGGCAACTGACTTCTTTGGCTCTCGGGCTGTCCAATACAATGAAGTAGCCGCATCTAATACACTTTAGTTTAGTCTCCTGTCTAACCATTATTAATCCTCCAAAAAAGTGAGCCTGTTATAATTAATTTAATTCCTGTTTTTAAGCCTATTTATGGGGTTTTCTACATTAAAAGCACTGCTGCCGTTATTTCTTGGCTTTTTTCGCTGACCTCTTTTCAGTTAGCGTGTCAATGGATAAACCCATTTCCTCTGCAAACCTTTTTTCGAATTTGTCTAGTTCCTCTAATTTCATGTCAACGGCTTTAATGTGCTCGTCCACCATTGCCTCTCTTTTCTGTATCAGCTCGGCCAGTTCGGTTTTTGCCTTGTTGAATTCTTGAACGTTTTTCTGAACAGTGTTAATGAACTGCTGCTTGAACAAGTCGAGGCCCTCCATTGTTGCCTTGATTGTGTCAAGGTCAACCTGCTTCTTTAACTTATTGATGTCGTCAACCTGCTTTTGGGCTTTTTTTGTAAGCTCTGCCTGGGATTGGTCCATTTCCGCAAGCTTTTGGTTGAAGTTCTTGCTCCACTCAACGTATTTTTCATCCAAGTAATAGTTTACCTGCTTTTCCATTTGCTCCTGCAGTGATTTCTCGAATGCCTTGAATTTTTGCAGTTCAAGCAACTGGATTTTTTTTATTTCGTCTTTCACGAGCAAAGGCTTCTGGTCCAGTTCCACTAGTTTTTGGTCAATCAGTTCGATTTTTTTTGTCATCAAACCAATTATTTCCTTCAGCGTTTCAGGGTGGGACTGCTGGATTAGGCTGTCCAGTTCAGCTATTCTTGCCTTGAGCTCTCCTTCAAGTTTTTTGTCCTCCTTCAAGGAAATCTCTTCAACTTTCCTGTTAACATCCTTTATCAGCCCCTCAGCAATCTTTGACTCCAGTTCCAGTGTCCGGTTGATTCTCGCATCAACGTCCTTTCTTTTCTGCTCGCTTTCCTGGAGGAATTTCTCTGTTTCGCTGCGCTGCTGGATGAGTGAAGAGCTCACTTGGCTTATGAGCCTTGACTTCAGCTGCTCTAACTCGGATTTCGCGTTGTTGAACTCTTCAACGAGCCCCTCGTTTTTTTTCCTCAGCGCCTCAACTTTTGCAAGCTGCTGCTGGATTACGTTGCTTTCATCCTTCAGGTCAGAAACCTTTGCCTCAATAACCGAATTGAATTCATTTATTTTTGCATTAACATCTGAAGAAATTTTTTCCCTCACAAGGACACGCTGTGATTCCACAACTACTCCAAACTTTTTCATCTCCTTTTCAAGCTCCTTTTTCACCGATGAACTTATTTTTTCCTCAACTTTTTCCTTCAGTTTCTGCATTTCAGCGAGCTTTGCGTCAACCGTTACAAGGACTCCTTTCCTCCAAAGGTCGGTTAAGTCAACTGAAGTTGATGCAGCAGGCGAAGGAATTGCCTCGCTTAACTCGCTTCCAATTGCCTTCTTGTCCTCTTTTCTCTTGGGCTTCGGTTCTTTTTCCTCTCCCACAGCTATTTCTTTTTTTGATTCAGCCAAGAGCTGTTCCGCTAGCTGCCTTTCAACCCCTACTTCGCTTAGGTTCTTTACTATTTCCTCGTCCGAAACACTCAAATAAAGCAGTTTCTTGATTGAATCCTTCAAAAACTTGTTTCTGTCCATTTTCGAAAATAAAGTAGGTTAAAGAGTATAAAAATGTATGCGGACAAAAAACAGGCAAAACAAATAAGTTATCTGGCCAAAAAAAGAAAACAAGCAGCTGGCGGTTTTCTGCAAAAGCCAAACTGTAACCTTTAAAAAACTCAAAACTGTTATGTTATAGTGACTGAACTCGTCATTACCATAATTGGCTTGACCATCCTGTTGGGCTTCATTGGGAACGTGTTGTTCCAGAAAACATCCATTCCTAACACCATCTGGCTTGTTTTATTCGGCATGGTTCTTGGGGAAACCGGGCTAATAGATGCGAGCTTTATTCTTGGCTCAGCCAGCCTAATTGGAGCAATAGCAATCATAGGGATACTTTCTGATGGTGGACTGCACATGGATTTGAAAAAAGTTGTTTCAAACGGCTGGCTTGGAATACTCCTCATGCTGTCAGGCTTGCTCTTCTCTGTTGCTACAGCAATAATTGTGCTGCTTGCTTTTGGCCTCTCAATTCAAACATCAACTCTTATAGCAGTAATATTGGCTGGCACAAGCGCCGCAGTAATCATGCCAATAATTTCGCCCATGAAAGAGGTTTCTGAAAGGCTTAAGACAACCATTTTCATTGAATCCATTTCAGACAATTTTTCAATAGTAATAGCATTGGTTATGATTGCTTTTCTTTCCTCACAGCAGGCACTCCCGGCATTAAACCCAGAAGAATTGCTTAAGGGAACCCTCCTACAGCTTTTCGCAGGAATATCTGTTGGACTGCTTTTTGGTTTTTTTTGGGCGCCGATTATTAACAAGCTAAAGAAATACGACTTCTCCTACACCGCAACATTAAGTGTTTTCATCCTTCTCTTTGCTTTCGCTGAATTAATTGGCTCTAACGGGGCAATAGCAATTTTTTTTGCAGGCATAATGCTTGCAAACGCACACATAATTTTTAAATCGCTTTTCCCGGAAAACGAGTTCCAGCAACTTGATGAAGACATCAGCAAAACACACTCGCTAATGGCTTTCCTCATAAGGGTTTTTTTCTTCGTGTTTTTAGGGCTAATAGTCGGGCTGCCGGACTCGCAATACATCATAATTGGCCTCATAATAGTGCTGCTAATTGTAATCGGCAGAGCAGTTTATTTGCAGATTTTTTCTGCACTTCACCTGGTTTCATTCACCAAGCAAGAGAAGAGGCTGGCGTGCGTTATGGTGCCGCGCGGCCTCTCCGCAGCAGTCCTCGGAATGTACGCGTTCTCATCAAACGTGCCTGGCGGCGAAGCAATTGTCCAGATTGTTTTATCAGTTATACTGCTGTCCATAATCACAACAAACATTGGGTTGTTTGCTTTCAGGCCAAAAAGAAACCCACAAAAAGAAAATTAGGAAACAAAAAAAACCTCATTTTGCGAGCGGAGCGAGCCAGTGGAATACGAGTGAAACGAGTATTCCACACCTTGCCGGCTGAGGTTTCAGCCGATGGACTCGGGGGGAATCGAACCCCCAATTTGATCCATTCAAGTGAAAGCATTAATTTTGCATTCATCGCCAAGGATCCGTCATGCCACTAGACCACGAGCCCTTTCCAACAATTATTTCCTCAGAAAAGTAATTAAAGGATTGGATGTAAACAGCACTTTTTTAATGCAGAACAGCGTTTGTTTTGGTATGCAGCAGAAAGACATTCCGGAAGAAATAAGAGAGGTTGTTGGAGGAATGCGCAGGGATTTCCGCTTTGCTCCTGAACTGAAAACTTCTCTTCTTGGAAGAACAATTGAGGAAATTGAGAAAAGCAAAATTTTTCCGGTTAAAGGATTTTGCCCTGAGCAGGTTGTTGTTGGAGCCAGCAGGTTCCAAAAGAAAGGATTTCCATCTTATGTGAGGGTTTACAGGCGGGATAAAAGCAAGAGAAAATACCATTTTGTGCTTGAAGTGGTTACACGCAATGGAAACTTCACGATTGATTTCAGGGACGGAGGAAATGTTTTGGTTGATAGGACTGTTGATTGGGTTGAAAGAAGGCCCGGAATCAGGTCAAGCAAAAAACCTTTTTCGCTGAAAGAGAACCAGTCGCTTAGTGAAATGTTCAAGAGCCCCCTAATTTCTTTTCGCAGTGCAATTAAACCATTGCTTCCACGGAACTGGCCGCTTAAAATCAACAGAAAAAAAAACTCGCAGGCAGCAAAAAGGTTGAACAGCAACTGGTCAATCAGAAGAAGATAAAATTTAAGGGCTAATCATTAGAACGTTGTCGCCGCGAACCATTAGTTTTCCGTATTTTGTTTTGACTTCGCCGTCTTCAAGTTTTTCCGCATCTTCTAAAACAATATTCATGTGGATGTCAAACGCTTTGAGTTTTCCTCTGATGCTAATGTTGTCCTTGAGTACCACTAGAACGTTTTTTCCAATGCTTTCGTTCAAAAGGTCAAATGGCCTGCTGCTCATTTCTTCTCAGTTTCCTCTTTGATGTGGTTTGTAACCTTCTTCTTTCTAAATATGCCCAGCAACTTATTAAAAAAGTTTGCAAGAAAACCTCTTTTTCTCGCTGGCTCAGCGAATGAAACAGGAATTCCGGCAATTTTTGCAGCAGTTCTCTGCACTGCAACTGCTGCAGGACTTGTAGGCTTTCTAACCATAAGAGGTGCAACCTTTTCCTGCATGAAGGACTTCCTTACCTCTGGGTCATATGGAATCATGCCGTAAACAGGCAGCTCCAGTAGCTTCATTATGTCGTCCTGGTTTATTTCACCTTTTTCTCCGCGAATGAAATTTACAACTACACCAATAACTCTTGTGCCAAGCCTCTGCGCAGTAATCTTTGCCTTCAATACATCCGCAATTGAAGGAGAGTTCGGCATTGTTATGAGAAGCACTTCATTTGCTGCGGCAATTGCAGCCATGACTCCTTTCTCTATTCCTGCAGGGCAGTCAAGGATAATGAAGTCAAACTGCCCGGAAATTGATTCAACCACTGACTGCAGGCGTTCAGCGTCAACTCTCCTGTAATTCTCAAGGCTTAAACCACTTGGAATAAGTTTCACTCCTTCCGGGCCATCATATATGGCATCATTTATTGCTGATTCCCCAAGCAGGACATCATGGAGTGTTAAAGGAGAACTCTGCATGTTAAGCAGCAGACTCAAGTTGGCCATTGCAACATCCGCATCAATCAAGCACACCTTGAGGTTTCTTTTCGCTAGAGCAATCCCTAATTCGGCTGCAATCGTGGTTTTTCCAACCCCGCCTTTCCCTGACACTAAGGCTATTACTCTGCCCATCAAAACCGCTCCATGCAATTATAGCAAACAGCATTAATTTTTTGAACATTTCATTTGCTGTTTGCTAGTTGCAAAATGCAATTTTTTGTTCAAATACATAAGCATTTTGCTATAGAATGATGTGTTAATTCTTTTAAAAAGCTTCTCAAAAACCACTTGATTCTAATGGAAGCAATATAGGCATCCTGCCTGCTTCAATCGGTGGTTTTTGAGAGTTATAATTCCGCCATTTTTAAATGGTTGTTTGGTGGAATTATTCGATCTCAGGAACGCTTGAACAGCTACTTTTTTCTCTTGGAGAAAAAGCACTCCATGTCCTTGGCTATGGCCCTCAACTCAACAACTGAAAGGCTGGCTGGGGCTTTTACAATGTAGATTTTGTGCTCGTAAGGGTAAAGCATGAACCAGTCCTTTGACTTTATCATAACTGCTTCGCTTTTTGGAATCTCTGACTGGATGTAATTGAATAAAGCCGTTCCAATAACTGCTTCGTTTAGGTCTTGGCCGTTGGTGCTGACAATCATTGAACCATTGTTTTGGGAAACACAGATTGAGTCAACGAAATGCTTTTTCTTTAAAATTCCGGCCAGCTCCTGCAGGTCATCGGTGTTTGTGTCAAAGTAGAATTTGGAGTAGTAGTCCTCTAGAACCCTTAACTGGTCTCTTGCAACACTGGTATCGTCCACGTAAAGGATTTTTTCGGCTAGGCCCTTAATTGCTGATTTCGCGCTTGTCAGAATCGACACTTAACCACCTAAATCGGTTAACCCGAGCTTTTTGAAGACGTTTTTTCTTGACTCGTGCTTTTCAAGCACTTTGGAAAGAACTTTTTCCGCGAACTCATTTGAGTAAAAACTCCTCGAGAGCTTGCGGACATCCTTTTTTCCAACATTCACGGTCAGCTTTATTTTATCATTGAAAGCCGTAATCAAATCCGCCTGCTGGTTGGTCAAAGATATTACATCTATTACGCCATATTCTGCTGCCAAAGAATTAAAAACCTGCTGCACTGCCTGGTTTCCATGCACAGTTATGCCATAATTGAGGTACTCGTAAAAGGCCCCTATAAGCAATCCTTTCTTGAACAAGAGCGCGCCTTCCTCTATGCCTGCATATCCTTCAATTGATGCAACCAAGTAGCCTGAAAACTCCTTATCATAAAATGACTCAATTATTCTTGAATCAAATTCCTTCAGTTTAATTCCCTGCTTGATTATGTCTCCAACCGGAAGGTTCATTTCATCAGCTCTTTTTAAGCACAATCACGTGGTCAGCATTGTTTTTGAGCGCAGCAGCACTTGATTCTTCCACTAAAACAACAATTGTTTCCTTGCCGTTTCTTTTGGCTTTCACTATTGCCGGAAGAAAATCAGAATCGCGAGTTACAAAAGCGATTGCCTGCACTGCCGGGTTATAGACTGCTTCCACTGCATCAGCAGCCATTGATACATCGATGTCTCCGACTGTTACCACTGACTCAAAGCCCTGGTTGACAACCGCTTCAATGAGCTTGTTGTTGGCATACTGGTTGAGGAAAACTTTTCCAATCTTGATTTTCCCGTACTTTGAAAGCAATCTCTTTATTTCAGCCAAGTCAACATTTAATTCTTTCCTCAGAATGTTGGGGCCGTCAACGAACACCGCAAGGTTTGCGTCTTTTCTGTTCTTCACAATGCTTTCAAGCTTGCCCTTGAACTTCTCAAACACTCAAATCACCCGCAGCACGTGAAAACCAGCCAACCAACAAAACCACCCACATATTCCATATATAACTGAAAATAAATACGGAAATGATTTAAAGCGAATGCAATTAAGCAGATTTTTTGGCGGACGAAAAAAAGGTATTTAAACCTATTACACTTAACTCTTATGATTTTGGATGGATGAAGGCGAAAAGCGGTTTGCTCAGGCCGGCCACTTGAAGCCCGGCAGTTATGTTCTGATTGATAGTTTTCCATGCCAGGTTAAAAGCACTGAGAAATCAAAGCCGGGAAAGCATGGGGCAGCCAAAGTAAGGGTTGTTGCAATGGGCGTATTCGACAACCAGAAAAGAAACCTCTTGAAGCCGGCTGATGCAGACGTTGAAGTGCCAATAATTGAGAAAAAATCCGCACAAGTTGTAGCGGTAATGGGTGAAACAATCCAACTAATGAACGTGGAAAGCTATGAAACCTTTGATATTCCAAAACCAAAGGAAATCGTTGGCCTGCAAGGCGGGGTAGAAGTTGAGTACCACAAGTGGGGCAATTACATAAGGGTAGTCAGGAAAAAATAGCTTTTTCTGGAAACAAATATTAAGGCAATTGCACTTAAATTTACGTGATGCCAAAACCCGGAAAAAAACCAAAAAATAAAATCCCTATTAGAATGGACGCGAGCAAGGCATACTGGCTGATTTTTGAACGGGTTAAAGGAAATTATTTGAGGGAAATCGGCAACGGGCTCCTTGCAAATGTCTCTGACATCAGGGTTCCAAGAAAAGAGATTGAAGCATTCGCAGACGCTGTTTCATCAGCCAAAATTTCCGGTAAAAACGTTTTAGTGAGCTTTGGAAGCGACAGCAAAAGAACAGAGCTTACGCCTGCCTTTGTAAAAGAAATAGTTGCAGGCGCAACTTCTACAAGAGAGTTAAAAATATTTTTAAAGCAAGTGCGAATGCAGATCAGGCAGCGGTCTCATTAATTTCAGCTGCAGTACTTCTCGATTTTTCCAAGGATTTCTTCCATCGCATCTTCCAAATATTTCTGCGGAGTGCTCTTGTTTCCTTGAACGTACAAAAAAACGTTTTTCGTTTCCTTGGTGATTTTTGTGTGCTCGCCCTGCTTTACGTCAAGCCTACACAACACAACCTTGTCATCCCTGAAAATATATTCTCCCGCATCCACTTTTGCTTTTTTGTTTTCCCCTAAAGGAACGTAGAGCTCGTTTCCTTCCGCGGTTTCAACCCTGACCTTTCCTGAAATATTATCCAAGTCATGCGCTCCAACAACCAGCCCTTTCTTCAATGACACAAGATTGTATGAATCCACGACTGTGTTGATTGTAGGGAGCTTTCCGGACTTTCTGGCAATCTCTATCAAGTTTTTCACGGCGTGCTTGTCCCGCTTCACTCCAAGGGCATCATACAAATCCAGGTACCCTTGGATTACTTTCTGCTCTTCCCTGCTGTCAAGGTCAGCTTCCTCCACTGCCTTCCTTTTTTCTTTTTCCAGCCCTTCATGCTTTTTCTTTACACAAATATTGAAAATCTTTGCACCAATCGCTTTCAGGCCAAGCTTTTCAAGCCGCGGTGCAATTTTCACTTCCACTCTTTCAGCCCTGAAGCCACTCTCTTCCTTTAACTCGAATTTCTTGAACAGAATTTCTTTTTTGCCGATTTTTGCCCCTGCCTTCAGCAGGTTGAAACTGCATTCTTTAAGCGTTCCTGCTTTAACCCCAAGCTGCCTGTTCATTCTATCGCTTGCTGAAGGCATCACTGGGGAAAGAAGGATTGAAATAACACGCAGTGAATCGGAAACACTGTAAAGAACATTCTCGAGTTCTTTTCCGCTTAATTTCCACGGCTCTTTTTCGTTCAAGTACTTGTTGCACGCGCCTACAAAAGAAAAAATTTCTGACAAGGCCAAGTGAACCTCAAGCCCGTCAAAGTGCTGCCCTATTTTCTGAAGCTTGAGTTTTTTGGCTAGGTTCTCATCAGTTTTTCCTGCAGGGATTTTTCCCTGAAAATTTTTTTCAATCAAAGTTAAAGTTCTATGCAGAAGGTTGCCAAGCTCGTTTGCCAGCTCGGTGTTGTGCCTTGTAATCAAGCCTTTCTCCGAGAACTCACCGTCTTCGCTTAACGGGATTTCCCTAAGGAGGTAATATCGCACTGAGTCAACGCCGTAGTCTTCAGCCAACTTAATCGGGTCAATCACGTTGCCGGAGCTCTTGGACAGTTTTTCTCCAGTTGAAGTGTTGATAAAGCCGTGCACAAAAATTTTTTTCGGGGCCTGAATGCCGAGAGAGAAAAGCATTGCCGGCCAAATAACCGCATGAAACCAGAGAATATCTTTGCCTATCACGTGAATGTCTGCGGGCCAGAATTTTTCAAATTTTTTTGAAGGAAAATCAATTCCTGAAAAATAGTTCAGCAGCGCGTCAAACCAGACATAAATAACGTGCCGCGAGTTGTTTTTGAGCGGTATGCCCCACTTGAACGTTGTACGGGAAACACTTAGGTCGCGCAGCCCCTCTTTTACCCTGTTCACTATTTCCTGCTTTCTTCTCACAGGAAGAATGAACTCAGGGTTTCTTTCAATGAACTCCAGCCACTGCTCCTGGTACTTTGACATTCTGAAAAAGTAGCTTTCCTCCTTGATTTTCTCCAGCGGTTTTTTGTGGACAGGACACAGGCCATTCAGTAAATCTTTTTCAAGGTAGAAAGCCTCGCAGTTGGTGCAGTACAATCCTTCATACTCTCCCAAATAGATGTCTCCCTTGTCCAGCACTCTTTGAAACAACTCTTGGCACATCTTTTCATGCATTGGGTCAGTGGTGCGGATGAAGTTGTCATTTGAAATGCTCCAATTTTCCACTAATTCCTTGAAGCTTTTAACCTGCATGTCAACAAATGCTTTCGGCTTCATTCCTGCTTGTTCTGCTGCGTTCTGTATTTTTTTGCCGTGCTCATCAGTTCCGGTTAGGAAAAAAACTTCCTCGCCTTTCAGCCTGTGCCAGCGCGCAATGCTGTCAGCAACAGTTTTCTCGTAAGCGTGGCCGAAGATGGGGCTTAGAGTTTGGATAGTCAATTGCCGTTGTAATATAGAACTTTCTCATAGCCGCTTCACCTCCTGTTCCACCATGAAATCTAAAGACTTAAATATCTTCTTAATTATATTCTTCTAATGCCTGCAAGGCCACGGAAAAAGCCTCCACAGAAGCCAGTTGAAGTAGGCAAAAACTCTTTGCCTGAAGAGCTAAAGAAGAGGCGCGCCGTACCAGTTGATATTTCAATTAAACGCGAATTAGGGTACTTCAAGAAAGGGGCAAAACTATTGCTGTTTTTGAAACAACCGGCAGGCCTTACAAGTATTTGGTTAGGGTAACGGGAGCTGACGGCACTCTCAAAAACATCTTTAGAGTTCCAACAATGGAAAAAGCAAGCAAGATTTTAATGGAAAAATTCGGGATAAAAAAAATCTTTTAATGATTGCTTCTTTTTAGGCATTCACACCCCCAATTTTTTCAGCGCATTATGTATTGCAACCTTTACTGGTTCGCTTTTTTCATTAATCCAGGCCTTTTGCAGCAGCCCAATTAATTCCCTCGAGTTATTGCCCAGCTCCCCTAAAGCCATTGCAGCGCCCATTCTTACTCCAGCAGAGTAGTCTTCTTGGAGCACTCTTGCAACAAAAGGGGCTGCGGCTCTTTCTTTAAGGCCAGCAAGCTCTCTTACTGCAAGGTAGCGTTTTGCATCATCACTGCTTTTAAGCTGGGAGAGCTTTTCTTCTGCCTGCCTGCTCAACTTAGAGCGCCCAACAGTGCGCTTTCTTATAATTGCTTCTGATGCACCGGCTTTTACTATAAGGACGCGTGGAACCCTTCGCTTTTTAATTGGAAGCTGCCTGCGCATGACATATTACCTGCTGTTCTTCATATTAATTCTTCGACATTCTTTCATGTGCCATGTCAACAAGCTTGTTGAACATATACAAAAAAAGGTAAAAAAAGAGCAAACCCAATAATGTTCAGTGGAAATCTACTCCCCCGTAAGCTTATTTAACCTTTTTAGCCTTATAACTTCTTGATGAATAAAAATTATTTTTCACACGATAACATCAGAATAATTAATGATGACGCTATTTCTACAGATGCCATAGAAAACAAAAGTATTGACCTAATAATCACTTCACCGCCTTATAATGTAGATATAAAGTACAATAGCCACAATGACAAAATATCTTATTCTGATTACCTTGATTTTAGTAAGAAGTGGCTTAGCCGTTGCTTTAATTGGTTAAAAGATGATGGACGTTTTTGTTTGAACATACCTTTAGACAAAAACAAAGATGGCCAGCAAAGCGTTGGAGCAGACTTAACAAACATAGCAAAAAGCGTTGGTTTCAAGTATCACTCAACGATTATATGGAATGAGGGCAATATATCAAGACGGACAGCGTGGGGGTCTTGGATGAGTGCCAGAGCACCATATGTAATAGCCCCTGTTGAATTAATTGTTATTTTATACAAAAATGAGTGGAGAAAAACAACAGGCAGTGGGATTTCAGACATTAAGAAAGATGAGTTTATGGGATGGACAAATGGGGTTTGGACTTTTTCTGGTGAAAGCAAAAAGAAAATTGGCCACCCTACGCCTTTCCCATTAGAATTGCCCCAGAGATGCATCAAATTGTTTAGCTTTGTGGATGATGTAGTGCTTGACCCCTTTTTAGGCAGTGGTTCAACCCTCATTGCTGCTTACTTGAATAAGCGCAAAGGTATTGGAATTGAGATAGATAAAACTTATTGTGAACTTGCAAAAAAGCGATTGAAAAATGAAGCAATAGAACAGCAGAAACTTGTTTTAGAGAACACAAAGAGTGCTCATTAAGGGTAATTCTGTGGCTAAAAACAAAAAATCAAAAGAGGACCAAAGTCAGCTTGACCTTTTAATGGAGTACTTTAAACTTGAGGTTTACGAAAAAAACGACGTGAATGGGCACATTGTTTGGAAAAAATAATAAGGCATTCAGCAGCTTGCACAGTGCATGCAAAACTGCGAACTGTTTGATTCCTTAATTTTTTTGGCGGAAGAGGTTGGATTAGTTAACTAATCAGCATTAATAAATTCGGTGACCTAATATAGTAAAAGGCATAATTATTTGGACAACATATTGTCTTTTACATATAGCAAGTGAGCAATAAAAAATGAGCAATAAATGTTCAATTATTAATGTCATTCGCTATAGTATAAACTGAATAAATTTAATTGAACTCCCTTTACTAATTCTCCCAATGCAGGTAGCTGGGCTTACACCGGAAGTGTACTCCCAAAGTGCTTTTAAATGAAGCAAAACAATGGTTTTTTGGGGTAAAACGCATGGCTGAACAGAAAGCTTTGGAGGCAGTGCACGAGAACCCTTTTGTCGGCAAATTCCAGTCATTTCTGGAAAGCCAGTGCAAAAAGCAGATTGAGAAGCTCGTGGAACACTATCCGGATAAAAAAAGCCTTTTCATTGATTTCACTGAATTGGAGCACTTTGACTTTGAGTTGGCGGATGAGCTGCTGAGAAACCCTGACGCGGTTTTGGCTGCAGCAGAGGAAGCAATGCAGGGCATTGATGTCCCAACACTGGAGCTTGATGAATTCAAGCCATACATTCGAGTTTTTAACCTGCCGAAGGACAGCTTGGTTATTTTGAGGGACATTGGCTCAAAGCATTTAAGCAAATTGATTAGCGTTGAAGGCGTTGTAAGGCAGATAACTGATGTTCTGCCAAAACTGAGAATGGCTGTGTGGGAGTGCAGGCGCTGCGGTAACACCTATAGATTGCTGCAGTCAACGCAGAAGACAGCTGAGCCGAGCATCTGCGAGTGCAAGCACCGTGACTTTTCATTGAAAGCAGATGACTCCGAGTTCGTTGATTACCAGAAGATTCTGGTTCAGGAGCCTTTAGAGTTATTGAAGGGAAGCGAGCAGGCAACCAACATGGAGGTTTATGCCAGCGAGGACATGGTAAACAAGGTTTATCCTGGAGCCAGAACAGTTATTACTGGGATGCTGAGGCTTAGGCCGCCGAAGGAAAAGAACGCTGTTTACGGAAGGTTCATTGAGGCAATTCACTTGGAGGAAACCGCTAGGGAATTCGATGAACTTGAGATTTCAAAAGAAGAGGAAGAGGAAATAAAGAAGCTTGCAGCGAACAAGAACATTTACCAGATGCTGATTCAGAGCATTGCGCCAAACATTTACGGCCATGAAGCCGTAAAAGAAGCTATTGCATTGCAGCTTTTCGGCGGAGTGAAAAAGATTCTGCCGGGGGAAAACAAAATCAGGGGCAACATTCATGTCCTGCTTGTTGGAGAGCCAGGCTTGGCAAAAAGTGCAATTCTACTGGCAGTCAACAAGATTGCGCCGAAAGGAATTTACATTGCTGGAAAAACTGCAACCGGTGCAGGAATTTCTGCCACTGCTGTTAAGGACGAGTTCGGGGAAGGCGGCTGGACACTGAAGGCTGGCGCGTTAGTGCTTGCTTCCGGGGGAATCTGCATGGTTGATGAGCTCGACAAAATGGATCCAGAGGACAGAAGTGCATTGCATGAAGCAGCAGAGCAGGAATCCGTAAGCGTTGCAAAGGCAGGAATTGTAGCAAGGTTTAAGAGTGAAACCAGCATTCTTGCTGCAGCAAACCCAAAGTATTCAAGGTTCGACCCATACCAAAACTTTATTGAGCAGATTAATTTGCCTGCCAGTCTTCTCAGCAGGTTCGATGTGTTCTTCTTGATAAGGGATGTTCTTGACAAGAAAAAGGATGAAGAGATTGCTTCACATATTCTGCGCACCCACCAAGTAGGTGAAATGATGCGCCAGCAGAAAAAGCAGGGCACCAAATCTTCTTCTGCTGAAATCGAGGAAATGAAAAAACGGATTACGCCGTTAATTGACGCTGAAATGCTGAAAAAGGTTATTTCTTACGCAAGGCAGAACTGTTTTCCTGTTATGAGCGGGGAAACAATTGATGCAATAACAGAGTTTTATGTTAACCTTCGTGAGCAGGGAAGAAAGGAAGGAACTTACACTGCAACCCACAGGCAGCTTGAGGCTTTGGTTAGGATGAGCGAAGCTTCTGCCAGAGTCAGACTGAGCAACGAGGTTGAATTGCAGGACACTGACAGGGCAATAAGGATTTTCCGGACATCATTAGAGCAGCTTGTAACCGACCAGGAGACAGGCAAAATTGACTTTGACCTCATTACTACTGGGCAGAGCCACGTGGTTGTTGAAAACCTGAGAAAAGTGCTGAACATAATCAAGGGAAAAGCATCTGAACTTGACATGGTGCCACTGGAAGAAGTAAGAGAGGAAGCAAAAACACTTGGAATTGACGAGGAAAAAACCAACGAAATCGTTTCAAAGCTCGAGAAAGCAGGCGATATTTACAGGCCAAGGCACGGGTTTGTGAAGCCAACGCAAAAGAAATAACAATTTTTTTGCTTTACTTTTTCTTATGGATATAGTAGATAACCTGAAAAAAATAAGGGAAAAAATTGCAGGTGCCGCCGAAAGAAGCGGCAGAAAGCCAAGCAATGTGAAGCTGCTGATTGCTTCAAAGTATTTGACAGCGGAGCAGGCAAACCAGCTTGTTTCCTTTGGCCAGAAGGTTTTTGGAGAGAACAAAGTGCAGGAGCTTGTAAAAAAAGCAGAAAAAGTTAAGGGAGCAGAATGGCATTTGATTGGTCACTTGCAGTCAAACAAGGCAATGGAAGCAGTGCAATCATGCGAGGTTATTCACTCTGTTGACTCGCACAAGCTTTTGAGGAAAATCCAGTTGGCGGCGCACGGACTTGACAAGCAACAGAAAGTTTTTTTGCAGGTTAATGTTTCAGGTGAAGCAAGCAAAAACGGCTTGAAACCTGGGGAACTTGCCTCATTTCTTGATACGTACAAGCAGCTTCCTTTCGGGAACGTGAGAATTGTTGGCCTGATGACAATGGCGCCTTTCAGCGAGAATAAAGAGGACTCAAGGCTCTATTTCAAGAAGCTCGCTGACCTGGCGGAGGAATTCAGGCTGCCGGAATTAAGCATGGGAATGAGCAATGACTTTGAGGTCGCAATAGAGGAAGGGGCAACTATTGTGAGGATTGGGAAAGCAATTACCGAATGATTTTCTTATTGATATTAGCCTTTCCACGGGAAAAGCACCAGCTTGAATTCCTCTGGATAATACAGGGTTTCAAAGTCGCGGATTAAATCAGAGAATTTGTACCTTAATTTCGAAAGAAAAGCATAATACTCCTGTTTTGTTTTAAGGTAAAGCTCGATTTCAAAGTCTGGGCCGCCTAAAGCTTCATCAATGAAAACCACATCCGGATTTGTAATTGCAAAGTTTTTCAATGCATTAAATCTTTCCGCAGAAAAATTTTTCAGGAACAGGTGAAGTTTGTAATAATGAAGCCCTACTTTATCAAGGGCCAGCTGCACCCCGTACGAATGAATTACTCCTGCTTTTTCAAGTTTTTTTAATCTGTAAGAAACAACCTTGTCGGAAATGCCCAACTGTTTCGCAATTTCAATCAGGGGTTTCCTCCCATTGGCAGCGAGAATGTTAAGCATATCATAATCAATTTTGTCAACCTCAATTTCTTCTTTTAACCCGCATTCAAAGAAAGGAATTGACAGGTCTTTTTTTCCAACCAAAAAACCTTTCTGGAAATTTGCATAGTACTCGAGAATGTGAAGTTCCTTTTTTGCAATAAATTTTCCGAACTTAATGTTAAGCTCTTTCCAGAAATAAAAATAATCTGAAACGGATTTGGTCCAGTAAATAAAGTTAAAATCAAAATTTCCTTCAACTCTTGTGAAAAAACCGATTTTTGGGTTCTTTGCAATGTAACCAATGAACTCTTTTTCCTTTTGCGGGGTGAGGTTCTGCATTCTGATAAATGTTCTGAAAAGTGTTAAACCCAATTTTGAGGTGTCAATGCGGGCATAAAAGCTTCTGATAATGCCTTCATCCAGCATGCGGTTGATGCGGTAATTGACAACTTCCTTGCTTAAACCAGTCTTTTTGGCGATCTTCGAAAGAGGCTGCCTGGCATTTATATCCAGATAATAAAGGATCTTCCTGTCCCGCAAATCAACCTTTAAATCAGCCATATTTTATCAAAAGTAAAAATAAATATAAAAATATATCGTTTTTATAAAAAAATCATTAAAATATTTTAAATAATAGAAAATACACTATTATTTCAGTTATCCTTTCAGTGATCAGCAATGCTTTTGGAAATACTGGCGCACTTAGCAACATTGGATGGGGCATGGGTTTTAGCCTGGCCTTTAAGGAACCCAATGATGACTTTCATGTTCTTCTCAGTCATTTTTATTTTTATGGAGGGACAGAACATCATCAGAGGGAGCATCGTGATATTTGCAACATTGTTTGCTTTCCTAGATTTTGAGAAAGTGCTAGGCATTCCTTTCTTTGTCGGAAGCTTTCTCTTGATTTATTACATTTCAAAGCTCATAGTGCTTGCAATCGCTGAAAACAACAGGTATTTGAGGAAATACTTGATTTTTATCAATGAGCTGCAATTTTATGGGGCATTCATAGTATCAATTCTGTTCTTCAGGTGATAAAAATGGGGTTGGCAAAAAACTTGGCTGAAGCCGCAATAATGACAGTAATCGGATACACTGGAATAATTTCTCTCACATTTTTGGGCGTTGGCTTTGGCCATTGGGCTTTCACTCAAACCGGTTTTCTTGTAATTTTTGTTCTGGGTTTTGTTTACAGCTTTTACTTCAAGCTTTAAATTCTCTTTCCTGCGTAAATAGTGCAATGGACAAAAAGCTTTTGGCGCAGCTTGTGGTATTGTTTCTGGTTACGCAGTCGCTTGGCCTTTTTGTTGCGCTGAAACTTATTGAGGCAGACGTTTCAGCGCCAATTATAACAGATAACCCGGATGACCCGCTTAATACTGTTGGTTTGATTGCCTATATCCTTGTTTTCACGGTAATACTGTTAATCGCGGTTAAATTCCTCAAAGAACAGTTGCTTTACCTGCTGCTTAAGGCAATTGAGGGCATTGCAATTTTCGGCACAAGCATCCTGGTTTTCGGCTCATTCATTGAATCATTGGTTGTGGTGCCGCTTGCAGCATTGATAGTTGTCTTGAGGAACATTTTCCCAAATCATGTTTTGCTGCGAAACTTTACAAGCATTATTGCAACAGTTGGAGCTGGAGCGCTTATCGGGGTGAGCTTGGGAGTTATGCCTGTTCTATTGCTGTTGGTGCTGCTTTCAGTTTACGATTACGTTGCAGTCTTCAAGACAAAGCACATGGTTACGCTTGCAAAAAGCGTGACTAAAAAAAATCTTTCCTTCACTTACGCTTTGCCAACCAAAGAGCACCAGTTCGAGTTGGGAACCGGTGACCTTGTAATGCCGCTTGTTTTCGCTACAAGCGTTCTCGCATCAACAAAACCACTGTACCCTTTCCCACAGTACCTTGTTCCCCCGACATTGATCCTGCTTGCCTCCCTTACAGGCCTGATTCTAACAATCAGTTACCTCTCAAAAAGGATTGGCAAGGCTTTGCCAGCTTTGCCTCCACAGACCGCTTTAATGATTGCAGCTTTTTTCCTTTCAAAATTAATTGGTTTCTGACAGGGCATTGAATGAGCTTTTTTTACGGCAAAAATTTACCTAAAACCTCTTTTGGCTAAAAAATCCGCAAAGCCTTGATGGGGGCAAATTTATATATAATGAATTCGTATGAATTCTGATGAAATTAAAACAAACAATGCTCATCTTTTCAATTATATCAATTGTGATACTGTCAGGCTGCCTTAATCTATTCCCCTCTAACACCAACAATTCTCCACAAGAGCAAAGTTCTGTTCAGGTGGAAGAATTCCTGCAATATGACAGCTTGGATTACGGAATGCGAATGAAGTACCCTAAAACTTGGCTGATGAAAGAAATTGAAGGTTCTGTTGTGGTTTTTAACGCGCCTGAAAACGGTTCAAGTGCCTTTAATGAAAATGTTGTTGTTACTGCAACTGATTTTTCATCACAACCAATGACGCTTGATGAGTTCACTGAAATTTCGAAAAGTTCGCTTGCCGAGCATCTTGAAGGCATGCAGATTAAGGGGGAGGGAGTGACAACACTTGGAGGGCTTGATGCATACTGGATAAATTACACAGGCAAGGCAGGGGATCTTGATCTCAGGGCAACACAGGTTTGGACAATTGATTCTGACAACTGGGGATATATGGTTACTTATGCTGCGGATGCGCAGGACTTTGACAAGCACTCTTCCACAGTTGCAAAAATGATTGAATCAGTAGAGTTCTACGTCCCCGAAGGCTACAACCCCGAACAGCAGGATAATGGAGTAGAACAACAAGGCACTGTACAGGAGCAGTATAATGGAGCTACACAAGCAAACAATGAAATTGAAGAAGTGCCTCCGGCTCAGCCTGAAAATATTGTGCCACCGGATTTTGGAGAACCTTCAATTGAAAACCTTGTAGGGGCATGGAGGGTGTATTCAGAGGTATTGTATTATGACAGCGGGGGCATGAACTACCTTGAAACACCTACAACACTAAGGCTTTTTTTGGAACCTGATCTCACATGGGGTTATGAAAGTTCTTCAGGCACATGGAGAATAGAGCAGATACAGGATTCCGACTGGCAAAATTGGGGCGTAACAGAATATGGGCCAAAATACAAAATTGTGCTTAATGGTTGGAATGGCAGCTCTGCTGATGGCCCGCTGGACCAGTCTGCAAACGGCGTTGATTTTGTTTGGATTATTTACAGGGCAGAACCGCCTGTAACAAGTGCTCCAGGACAAATACAAATGAAGTTCGGGCACTCAACATAAACTGATTGAATCAGACAGAATTCTCACTTTGGTTAAGCCCAGCCTAGCAAAAACAGCTTATCAAGCACACAGCATAATTCTGCAATGTTCTTTACTTGAGTGAAAGTGCCCAGTTGTATACTATTGCAATTAATCCGCCTACAATCGCGCCAATCACAAGGCCATAAATTGCGGTAAACCAGCCCAGATAAGAATATGCGCCGCCCATCATGGTAAAGCCTGCATAATTCAGCCCCATCATTCCAACCATTCCGATTGAAAAAATACCGCACAGAAAACCCAGAACCGCACCAGTAATTGCAGCCGCCTTGGCACTAATCTGCGAAAACCCAGCCATAATTTCACCTCCTTTCATTTTAAGAATAAAAGGCGCTACCAGATTATAAATTTTACTTGGATTAGGTGAACGTTGCTCTCTGCAAAAAACCGTTAATTTTAAGGAATAATCCTTATACATCACAGTAGGCGATTATGAGGTCATCCTCGCAAAAAGCGTAGTTGTTAGCACCAGTATTTTGAGCGTTGCCATAGGAAGAAATTTGGATTTTATACAAACTATTTGGCTTTAGAGCAAAGAAAAGAGTAGTAATGCAAAATTAAGCGGCTTGTCCGAAAAAGAAAAAAGTTTTCGAAAGTTTGGGCAGACAGTTAGGCTAAGGAAGTTATTGCCACTTATCAGCCTAACCAGCACAAAGATTTAGACTAACATTTACGCTGCCTTTTGTTAGCCTTAACCCAGTCAAACCCTTTTTAAGCATTTAAATAGGGTTACGTTATAGCGTAACCATTTAAATTGTTTGATGATTTGCCGGCATAAGGGTTTTCAGCTAGTTTTTCCATTGCATTCATTAGTTTTTTCTGGTCTTTTTCAGGCAGCATTTCCATCTTCTTTACAACATTCTCTGAAATAACAACTTTCCATTTTTTTCTTTACCCATATGAAAAACCACTTTAACAGAATATAAAAAAAAGCAAAGAATTAAAGCAATAATCTCTATAAATTACTGCAGACGATGATGAGGTTATAGTCTGAAAAGTGGAGGGCGATGACACCAATTCCAAAAAAACCGGCTAATTGGAAAAACCCGCTTTCTTTATGTGAACTATTTGAAATAAACATACGCAAAACAGATCCTTTTAGAACTCAAAAATCACGGCTTACCTGAAATATTTGTCTGCGCCCGAGAATCCGGACAATGCAGAATTGATGGAGAACTGAAAAACAAGCCTCACTTCCGAGTGACCAAAAAAAGGGTTTTAAACACATTCAAAAACAGAGTATTAGGAAGGCGCGGGATGAAGTTAAGACCTTCTGACCCCTCAACGGGAATGATGATTTAACTCAACTCTGATTCCCTCTGAATAATTTTTTTATTTCGGCAAAAAATTAGAAAAAAAAGAAAAAGAAAGGGAGCTAGTTCATGCTAAACATTTTTCTATTTTTATGTAATTAACAATGTCTTGGTCTATTCTTGAATAGTTGTCACCCGTGAGGTTACATTCTATGAAAGCTGACGCTGGCTTGTTCGTTGAAGTGTTTATAAAAACTCTTAATCGCAAGTAAGGTGGAACAATAGTGCTTTCACCTGACTTATTTTTTATAAAGTCAACTGCCAAGTATTCAGTTCTCTCAACCCCAATGTTTGCATCAGGATATTTTTGCAGGAATGCTTGTGCTTCCGAAGTTGTTTTTGCGATTTGAATGTACTCGGAATCGCTTAAAGGACAGTCAGCACGGTTAAAACAAGTCTTTTCCAAACAACCACTAAGAAACAATAAAGCAACTGCAAAAACCACCAAAAACACAGCAATAAATTGTTCTTTTTTCACAAACATTTGAAATCAACTCAAAGAACTGGCCGTAAATATTTTTTCTGGCTTGGTCTTTTTTAATTTATTTTTTGTTATAAAAAAGATACTTGAAACAAAGAAAGCGTAAAATGCAAAAGCAAAACCTTTCTTTGATTTTATCCCCCACATAAATAACAACCCTCCAGATTAATTATCTTACAAGAATAGGTTTAATAAAACTTTATACAATTCAACAAGAAAAGATAATTTCTTTATAAAGATAAATTCTGCCAGGTAAAGAGCTTTTGGCTTATTCTTGCCTTTGTTCCGTGCCGTGTTTTGCTTCGTTCTTGAACGTGAGAGCAACAATTTTAATGTGAATTATTTATATTCTATTTACAAAATGGAGGCCGGAACAGGGGTTAAAGCGGGTGTCATAACCCACCAAAATTCAAACATTAATGAGGTTAACACCTGATGACGCAAGGATGATGAGGATGCTAAGAACTGATGCCGCCAGTTTTTAGCTGATTGTTTCTGTGAATCATGCAACAGCATTCAACAGCGCTTTAGGGGAGAAAAAAGATTCCTTTAATGGCGCCTATTCCGTAAAAACCGGCGAAGGCAAGCAGAACATACCTAAAAACTTTTCCTATTAAGGCACCTATGAAGAATTTTGTCGGGGAGTACTTTATTAGGCCTGCCACTATTCCAACCAAATCGAAAGGAATTGGAGTGGCAGAGGCAATGAAAATGAAAAAAATGCCGCTCTTGTTCAGCCTTTCCCTTGTTTCATCAATTTTTTTTAGAATCACGCTTTCAAAGTTTTTTTCAATTGCTTTCATTCCCATTAACCCGAGCAAGTAAGAAGTCATTTCACCTATTGCTGCGCCTAACCCGGCAATCAATCCAATTACTATCAAATTCGGAAGCGAACCCTCTAACCCTACAATGCTTGGTTCTGCCCCAACAAGCGCTATAACAACATCAATTGGCAAAGGCAGCAAAATCGTGGAAGTGCCAATTATTGCCCCAATAAACAGCCCCAGCAAGCCATACTCGTCCACCATTTCTGAAAAAAACTGCGGCTTATCGCTTAGGAAAAGAAACAAGGAAACTATAATTAGCAAAACAGATAGAAAAAAAATTATTTGAAACGCCAGATTATTTTCTTGCTTCATTCGCACACACGCAACCGCAACCAAGGCTGAAGTTATTAATGGATTAATTCATTTATTAAGGTTTGCAGCGAAGCGGCTTTGTCCAATAGCTTTAAAATACTAAATTTGGTAGATTTGGTTATGGAATACGGGAAAATGCTGGACCGCGCCTACATGAGCCTGCCAAAGAAAACTGTTACCGGGGAAAGGTTTGAGATTCCAGATGTTGACAGCCACATTCAGGGAACCAAAACCATTGTAAAAAATTTTTCCCAGATTTTGAAGGCAGCCAACAGGGAGGAAAAGCATTTGCTAAAATTTTTGACTTCAGAGCTTGCTGCTCCAATAACAATTTCAGAGGGCAAGCTTTTGGTCAGCGGAAAATTTTCCAAAGAGCAGCTTAACAAGATTTTTGGTTACTACTTTAAGCAGTTTGTTTTGTGCAACCAGTGCCATAAACCTGACACGCACTTCATTGAAATGCAGGGCGTGAAAATGCTTAAGTGCTCTGCTTGCGGCGCATCCTACCCTGTCAAGAGACTGTGAAGGGGTTTAACTTGTTCTCACGGGTTTTCAAGGCTCATGGCTCAAATGTTTTAGCTTGCTGTGACAAGGAGCTTTTAGGCAAAACAGTTCAGGATGGAGAAATTTCAATTGAGGCTAGAAAAGGATTTTATGGAAGCAGGAAAACAAGCGAAAAACAATTGGCTGGAATGCTGCAGGAAGCAGACAACATTAATTTGCTTGGAACAAAAGCAGTAGGGGTTGCATTAAAGCAAGGGTTAATAAAAGAAGGGGACATCATTAGAATTGGAATGGTTCCACACGTGCAGATTTACAAATTGCCTGTATGAGGAGTTGAGTTAACTGTCTTCAAAGAAAGAACTTGAAAAAGAGGAACAGAAAAAACAGGAAGAAATAAGGCGGGCGAAACTGCCAAGAAAAGAAAACCTGGAATTGTTTGGCGTTGTGCTGCAACTATTCGGCGGCGACCAGATAAAGGTCTCGTGCGAGGACGGCATTGAAAGAATGTGCAGGATTCCAGGCAAAATCAAGAAGCGCGTCTGGATACGGGAAAGAGACATAGTAATTGTAAGGCTCTGGGATTTCCAGCCAATCAAGGCAGACATAATCTGGCGCTACACTGGCGTTCAGGCAGAGCACTTGAAAAAGAAAGGCTTCCTCAACAAGCTGCCACTATGAGCATTAGTTCTACAGCAGACAGCTTTAATTTTTTTTGACAATTTAATTTGCTGTTGCTGGTTGCAATGCAGTTTTTTAGCAAAAGACATTAGTTTTGGTAATTTCTTAATGTCTTTTGCGACTATAGCAAACAGCCAATATTTTTGAACTTTATACTGCTGTTTGCTAGATGCAAAACGCAGTTTCAATGTTCAATTACTTAAGCGTTTTGCTATAGCGAATGACTTGTTTTCTACCATTATTAAAGTCATTCGCTATTTGTTCAAATACATAAGCGTTTTGCTATATATTCTGTGAAAAGAAAAGTTAATTACCTGTTTCTTTCATTTATTTGTAAATGAAGAGGGAAATTGAAACACTCAAAAACTACATTAGTGAAGAGAAGGATAGAAAGATTTTTGCGCAGGTATTTGACGCGAACGCGGTCATGGCAATCCATGTGCTTGCAACGCGCGGCCTGTTTGATTTGCTTGAATTTGTTGTTTCAACCGGCAAGGAAGCGCACGTGTTCAGGGCAACTGATGTTTCCGGAAATTACAGGGCAGTAAAGCTCTACAAGATTGAAACCTCTGACTTCAGGAACATGCAAAAATACATTGTTGGGGACAGAAGGTTCAAAAGCATTGGCTCTGACAAGCGCAGCATTGTTTATGCGTGGGTGAGAAAAGAGTACAAGAACTTAGTGCTCGCATCAGAAGCAAAGGCAAGGGTGCCATTGCCTCTTGGCTTCAAGGATAACGCACTTGTAATGGAGTTCATTGGAAGTAATGGGAAAGCTGCTCCGAGGCTGAAAGACTTTAAGGTGGAGAGCATTGAACAGCTTGAAGGCTTTTACCTGCAGACAATTGAGTTTATGGCGAGAATGTTTTATGGCGCTGGCATTGTTCACGCGGACCTCTCAGAATACAATGCTCTTGTAAACGATAACGAGCTTGTATTCATTGACTTGGGCCAGGCAGTGCTGAGAACCCATCCTAGTGCAAGGGAATTCTTTGAACGGGATGTGAAAAATGTGGCGGATTTTTACTCGAAAAAGGGATTACGGAAGTCGTTTGAAGAAGTTTACGGGGCGGTTAAAGCAAAAGGAAAAGAAACCAAGAAAAAGAAGTGAAAAACCCCCAAAACCTTTATATATTATATATATTATTATAATATATATACCCGCTTTTTTGAGGTCACTATGCAGTCTGAAGTCATTAAAGTGCCATTGGACAGGGTTGGAGCCCTAGTAGGCGTAAAAGGCCTAACCAAGAGGGAAATTGAAAGGAAGGCAGGCTGCAGGTTAAGCATTGACTCTGAGAGCGGAGAAGTTGAGGTTTCCCTTGGAAAAGGAACACCACTTGGGTTCCTTAAAGCGCTTAATGTGGTGAAAGCAATTGCTAGGGGCTTTTCCCCTGAAAGGGCATTTGAGCTGTTCAAGGAAGGAATGGTTTTGGACGTCATTGAGTTGAGTGATGTTGCTTCAACCAGCAGGGCCCGGGAGCACAGAAGGGGAAGAGTAATAGGCAAAAAAGGGAAAGCGAGAAAGGAAATAGAGGAAAACACCAACGCCTTGATTTCGGTTTACGGGAAGACAATCAGCATTATTGGAACAGAGGAAGCAATAGAGAAGGCAAGGAAGTCTGTTGAATTGCTCGTGCACGGAGCAAGCCATGAAACGGTTTTCAGGAAGCTTGAGCACGGTTTTGAGGAAGAAAAGTTTGACCTTTGAATGCAAAAGGTGATATTGGTTGGCAGAGAAACAGAAAGCCAGTGCAATAGAGAAGGTTATCAGCGCTGAGGAAATCTCGAAGGAATTCAAAGAGCATTCTGTTGCAGAGTTCTTCAAAAAGAATATGCAGATGCTTGGCTTGACTGGAAAAATCAAAACCCTTACAACAATTGTCCATGAATATGTAACAAATTCTTTGGATGCCTGCGAGGAAGCAAGGATTCTTCCGGATATTGAAGTGCAGATTGAGGAACTTGGAGACGGATACTACGAGATCACTGTTAAAGACAATGGCCCTGGGCTGACAAAGGAAACAGTTGGAAAAGCGCTCGGACAGCTTCTTGCCGGAACAAAGTTTCACAGAATGATGCAGATGCGCGGCCAACAGGGCATTGGAGCATCAGGCTGCACAATGCTTTCACAGATTACTACAGGAAAACCTGTCAAGGTCATAACAGGAACCGGGAAAAACAAGCCAATGAGCCTTGAGATAAGTATTGACCCAAAAATTAACCAGCCAAAAATTTCGAATCTTGTGGAATTAAACAAGGAGTTCAAGGGCTTGGCGGTTAAGGCAAGGTTCAAGGGCGTGAAATACGTGAAGTCCGAGCAGGCACCACTTGAATACCTGAGAAGAACTGCAATCGCAAACCCGCACGCAAAAATCAAGTTCATTGCACCAGACAAAAGCACTACAAATTTTGACAGGTCTGCCAAAGATATTCCATCAAAGCCCGTTGAAATGAAACCGCACCCAAAAGGGGTTACAGTTGACGAAATAATTAGTTTGAGCAGGTACACTGATTCAAGGCAAACAAGCAGTTTCCTAAAAACAGAATTTGACCGAATGGGGGACAAGGCGCTTGAAGAAATAAGGAAGAATGTTTCCTTTGATTTGAGGAAAGACCCCAAACAGCTTTCATGGGATGAGGCAGAGGAAATAGTTAAAATGTTCAAGAAAATGAATTTCATTGCTCCTCGCACTGATGGTTTAAGGCCAATCGGTGAGGACCGCATCAATAAAAGCCTTCAGAGCATTGTCCAGCCGGAATATCTTTCAGTTGTAACAAGAAGGCCACAGGTTTACTCTGGGGGGTTTCCATTCCAAGTTGAGGTTTCGATTGCTTTCGGTGGAAACGCCGGCAGAGGCAATGAAGAGCAAAACCAGAAAACAAAAGAACAGGAAGGCGGGGAAACCAACGTATTCGAGCCGGAACGAAAAATTGAAGTAATGAGGTTTGCCAACAGGGCGCCACTTTTGTTTGACTCTGGAGGATGCGCCATTACGAAGGCAGTGCAATCAATTGATTGGAAGCGTTATGGCATAAAAGACTTGGAGAATGCACCCTTAACCATTTTCGTCAACTTAATCAGCGTTCACATCCCTTACACTTCTGCTGGAAAGCAGGCAATAAGCGATGAAGAGGAAATAATGGAGGAACTCAGGCTTGCCTTAATGGATTCTGGGAGGAAAACCGGGATTTACATTTCTGGAAAGAAAAGAGAACAGGAAAAGCAAATGAAGAGGGAAATCTTTTACAAGTACATTCCAGAAATTGCTTTTGCACTGAATAAGCTTACCAAGGAAAACGAGGGAAAGTTGAGGAAGAACCTTGAAAAGCTTGTCCTCGAAAAGCTGAGGCTTGAAGAAGAAGCTGAAGAGAAAGTCAAGGAAGAAATTGAGGAAACAATGGAAAAAACAAAGAAAAACGAGAAGAAAAGAAAGAAAAAAACGGAAGCTGAGGAGGAGAACTGATGCCAGCAAAAAACAGCGCCAGAAAATCAAAGAAAACAGCAGGTGAAAAGCTAAGGGAAAAAGAAGACCCAAAGATTATTGCACAAAAAATCAGGCGCATTGGTGAAGAAATAGTTGGCGACATTAACAAGCATAAGGACCCAGAGTTTGTAACACAGCAGAGGGGCAGAGGCAACGTTGAGTTCGATGAGAAAGACAAGCTTTTAACGCTAGGCGATAAAACAACCACGAGGAACTTCCTTAATATCGGTCACGCAAGGAAATTCATGCAGACAATGATTGTTTCAGCAAAAACCCACGAATACCTTGAGGAAAACAAGACAGCTGCAATTCGTGAAATATATTATGAGTTAAAGCACACAATAGGGGGTAGCAAGGAAAACACTTTTGAGGAGCAGACAGAATCAGATGGAGTAATTGTAGATTTAGAGCATGCAGTTAATTCAATCAGGGAAAAGCTGAACCTGCACGCAAACCCAAAGGGAACACTCTATGGGGATATAACACTCAGGGACAGAAAGCACAACAATGACACCTTCAATGCAGGGAAGCTTGGACGGGGCGGTTGGAGCATTATGTCAAGGGTTGAGCCTGAAGAAATTGAGATATTGAAGGTGGACGCAAACTATGTTCTTGTAATTGAAACCGAAGCAATGTATGAGAGGCTTGTGGAGGAAGACTTCGCAAAGAAAAACAGAGCAATCCTTGTGAGCACTGGGGGGCAGGCCGCACGGGGCACCAGAAGGCTTATTCACAGGCTTCACATGGAAGCAAAGCTTCCTGTTTACATGTTTACGGATGGCGACCCTTACGGCTGGTATATTTACAGCGTTATAAAGCAGGGTTCAATGGCTCTGGCAGCTCACTCTGACCTGCTTGCAGTGCCTGGTGCAAAATATATTGGAATGACGCTGGATGACGTTGAAACGTACGAGCTGAAAAATGTAACCGAGAGAATGAAGGAAGGCGACATAAAGAGAGCCAAAGAAATGCTTGAGTACCCCTGGTTTCAAAACAGTGAATGGCAGAGGCAGCTCAAAAAGGCACTCAGTGAAAAAATCAGGATAGAGCAGCAGGCCCTGGCAAACAAATCCTTGAGCTTTGTTGCGGATGAGTACCTTCCAAAGAAAATCAAGGCAAAGGATTTTTTGCCGTAAACTTTTTGTTTTAGTGCTTTTGTTGGAGCCAATAAAATTATTAAGAAGAAAACGCTAATTCTTTCAGGTGATGTTTTGGAGGAATTGGACTGCTTTTTTTACCCTGAAAGCGTTGCAGTAATCGGTGCAAGCAACCAGCCTAAAAGTATTGGGAAAGCACTGCTTGAGAATTTTTTCAGCACCAGACTAGCGATAAAAGTTTTTCCTGTAAACCCAAATCACGCCACAATTCTTGGAAAAAAGGCTTTTCCATCAGTCAAAAGCATTCCTGCAAAGGTTGACCTAGCAATTGTTGCAGTTCCAGCAAAAGCCGTACCAATGGTGTTAAGGGAGTGCATTGAGAAAAAAGTTGGTGGCGCAATAATAATTAGTGCTGGCTTTGCTGAAATCGGGGAAAAAAAACTGACCGCTGAAATCCAGAAAATTATCAGCAAGAACCCCGGCACACGAGTCATCGGCCCTAACTGCTTTGGCGTTTACAACAGTTTCAACGGGCTTAACAGCACGTTTTCTGAGAGCAGGAAAATGGGGTACCCGAAAAAAGGAAAAGTTGCTTTCATCAGCCAGTCAGGGGCGCTTGGCGTTGCATTGCTTGACTGGATTTCAAGCCAAGAGTTTGGGTTAAGCAAGTTTGTTTCCTATGGCAACGCAATGGATGTTGATGAATCAGATTTAGTTGAATACTTCAAGCGTGACAAGCAAACCAAAGTTTTGGCAATGTACATTGAAGGAGTGAAAAAAGGCAGGAAATTCTTTAAGGTTGCAAGGGAAACCTCGCTTAGGATGCCTATCGTTGCATTGAAGGGAGGCATGAACAAGGAAACCCACAACGCAACTGCTTCTCACACTGGCTCTTTGGCCGGGTCAGTTGAAGTCTATGAGGCATTATTCCGGCAAACAGGAATAATTCAGGCATACGATTTGATTGACTTGTTTTCTTTTGCCAAAACTCTTGAGAACGAGCCACTGCCAAAAGGAAACCGGGTTTTGATTATCACTAATGGCGGCGGTTACGGCATTGTTACAGCCGACCAAGTCGTTGGAAACTGCTTAAAGCTTGCAGGGTTTAGCAGAGGAAATGAAAAGCTCTTAAGGAAAGCATTTCCCCGCACTGTTACTGTAAGCAACCCCCTTGACTTAGTCGGGGATGCAGACGACAAAAGATACAAGCAGGCAATTCTGGCAGGGCTGCGCGAAAAAAAAATCGATATCCTGCTTGTTTTGATTCTATTCAACACGCCTGCAATTGACAAAAAAATAGTCAAAGAGCTGATTGAAATAAAAAAGAAAGCCAAAAAGCCTTTATTGGTTGTCACAATTGGTTCAGAATACACCATTGAGAGAAGCAGAGAGCTTGAAAGAGGAGGCGTTATTGTTTTCAAGTACCCTTCTGTTGCAGCCAAGTCAATTAAGGCCTTAGTTGACTACGCTGAGTTCCGAAGGCAAAACCACTAAAGCCAGCTTATTTTTTCCTTCTTGAAAGAATTTCAGAGACTTTGTCTGTTTCGTCTTCTGCAAGCAAGTCAAATATTCTCTTCACTTCAAATGCGTCATTGAAATCGGTTTCCTTCAGGTTTTTTTCAAGAATGCTTAAGCCAATTGAAGAAATTGACTGCTTTGACTGCTGTATTTGCCTGAGTTCCGCAATTTTTTTCTTGAAAGCGGTTGTTGAAAACTCCTTCGAAACAGACATAATGGCTTTTCCCCGAAATTTTTCCTCAACAGCCTTTAAGTCAATATCTGAAAGCGAAATGCCCTTGGACAGGTTGCCAACCAGTTTCAGCCTTATAAGCGGGGGCAAGGCATTTCCTTCTTTTAAGTCTTTCTCTATTGCCTCATGAATTTTGTGGATTACTTGCTCTGGCTTGGCCTCTTCAAAGCTTATTTTATGGTAGAAAAGGTTTCTCTGCACAGGCAAAGGAATGAATTCAATGGTTTTTGCTTGAGTTTCAAACAAGTGAACGCCTTTCCTGTTTTCCTGCTCTACTTTCTTCATCTGCGTGCAGATTGTGCTTCCTGCAAGCAAAAAAGTTGTTTTGCCGAGCTTTTGCTTTACCGTCCAATGAAGATGCCCTGAAGCAATCAAGTCAAAGCCATTTGGCAAATCATCCAAGGAAAGGGTTGCAACCATTTCGTCTTCAACCGGGGAAAACTCCTTGAAATTCTGGTGCAATAGGAGAATGTTCACTGCGCTTTCCACTGGCTTTGGATTCCAAAGCTTTAGCGCATCCAGCGCTTTTTGCTCTGGCACCCCGCCTAAAGCATGCACTGCAAGCTTTTCGTTTCCTTTTTCCAGCACAGCTGTTTCAGCGTGAAGGTAGAAAGCGAAACCGGATTTGCTGTAAAGGTGCAGCACGTTAGTGTAGTCTTTTCCCCTGAATTCGTGGTTTCCGTGAATTAAGATTATTGGAATTCCTGCAACTATTTCCTCTATCACTTGCTTTTTCGAGGAAACCCCTATTTTTATGTCCTTTTTGCTTGTCTTCGCTTTGCTGAACAGCTGAAAGGCACCAACCAGCACATCGGTTGAGGGAGTTACTTCATTGAATATGTCGCCCGCAATCAGGATTACGTCTGCTTTATTATCCAACGCTATGCCAAATGCCTGCTCCGCATTCTCAAAGCTTTCTTGCTCTCGCCCAAACGCTTTGAAGCCAAGGTGAGTGTCAGAAAAAATCGCCACCCTCATTTAAAGCCCCCTTATTACCCCTGAATTCAATTCAGTGAGGCTCCCGATTGTTAAAACTGCTCCGAAAAGGTTTTTGGCGGAGCTGCGTTTTCGCAAACCTCCTCGTAAAACCTTTGGTTTTAGCCGAAGGCCACTTTTCGCAAACCTCCTTGCAAAACCTTTGGTTTTGCGAGACCCGCAAAATCCATGATTTTGCTTGGGTTTGCTTAAAAGGTTTTGGCCGTTAGTGAACTTGTTTGGAAAAGCAATGCATTTAAGGCCAGCTGCACTGACTGCCTTTAACCCTATTAAAGTGTCCTCAATTGCGATGCACTCCTCTTTCTTCAAACCCAACTTTTCAACTGCTTTAATGTATATTTCAGGGCTGGGCTTTCCATGCTTCACATCGTCGGCTCCAACAATTGCATCAAATGACTCAAGGAAACCGTACTTTGACAGAATGAAATCAATTGTTGAAGGAACATTGTTTGAGGCAACAGCTGTTTTGAAGCGGTTTTCCTTCAGTTCTGAAAGCAGTTCAGTAAAACCATCATTGACCTTCATCTCTTTTTCCATCAGTTTCCTTGACTTGGAGAGAACAACTGAAACAAATTCAGAGAGTTCAATATTGAGGCCATATTTCTGGTTTATCAGCATTAGCTCGTCCCTCAACGAGTAGCCAATTAGCTTGGACACATCCTCATCCTTTACTTTGACTGAGTGCCCCCTAATATATTCCTTCATTGTCTTAAAGTAAATGTCCGGAGTGTTGACTATAACGCCATCCAAATCAAACACAACGCCTTTAATCAACCTAGCACCTTCTTTATATCGCGTTCAAACAATTCCTCAGGGTAAAAAACAAGTGGCCAGAAGACAGGCACTGGCTGCCTTTTTTTCTCCGCAACAAATTCTCGTGAGAAAACAGTGTCTGCCTTCACTATTGCCTTTACCGCAATATCTTTTTTTTCAAGCAAGTCTTTCTTGTCCTGCAACTCTGTGAGCTTGAATTTCCTGAAAGAATTCCATTTCCTCAACTTATTGATGTGTGATTCAATTTTTTTGGTTTTCTTTTCCACAAGCGGAAAAACATTGCAGCCCCGCTTCATCATCAGCCAAGCTGCGAGCAGCTCCTCTTTTCTCCCAAGGAATTCAACTGCAACATTGCCTTCACAGCCTAAAGGCAGCCCGCCTGCAGCAGGGCTTTCCTCAGTGTAAAAAAATGTTTCAAGATCCTTGACCTCAACAAACAGCTCTTTGCTTGGAGAAGTCAAGTCAACAATTAACCCGTTAATTTTCTGGTTTATTGCTGAACCTATTTCCTCCTCGAGCTGCTTTGAAGAGAAATGGTGAGTGCCGTGCCTTTTAACCCTGACCGCAAAAGAGTCCATTTCACTAAAATGCATCCCCGCTAGCTTTACTGCTTCAAGAATTATTTCGCTTTTTTCAACTGAACCAATTTTGTTGGCAAACGCAACTGAAGTAACGCCGAAAATGTTTTCCATCAATTTGCCGATTTTCGGGAGCTTTTTTTTCTCAGAGTAAATTAACAGCCTGCCGGGTTTTTTTCTGACCTCAGTGCCACTGAGCTTGTTTTGCCTCAAAACAGTTTTAATGTTGGAAACAAGTTTTTCAGTGAAGTATCTTCTCACGTAATGGGTTTTAAGGGATATTTCAGGAGAAGTCTTCAAAAGCACGCATTCCTGCTCATTCATACAGGAACATTCCATCAAAACCGTTAAAATAGCTCTTCAGAAAGCAATAGTACCCTTAAATAAGTTTTCTGGCAAAAATGATTAATGGTACCTTTGCCGGCTGAAGTTCCAGCCGTTGCGAGGCTCCAAGAGCCGAGCCAGTGCCATTGAAAATGGCACACCTTGTAAACGGAGGTTACCGTTTCGCTGGGGTGGCAGATCGGCCATGCATCCGCCTGCAGAAACTTTTCTTTAGAAAAGAAAAGTTTACAAAAGAAAGCAAAAGAAAGCAAAAGAAAGCTGTCTTTTGCAGCTTTTGGTTGCTGTAAGCGGAAGAGATGGGTTCGACTCCCATCCTCAGCTCTCTTCGTTTGCAGCCAAATGCAACGCAAACCTTTTTACCTACAGCAAACAGCTTTGATTTTTGAGCATTAATTTGCTGGTTGCAAAATGCAATTTTTTTAGCAAAAGACATTATTTTTGGTAATTTCTTAATGTCTTTTGCGACTATAGCAAACAGCCAATATTTTTGAACTGTATACTGCTGTTTGCTAGATGCAAAACGCAATTCAATGTTCAATTACTTAAGCATTTTGCTATATTGCAAAGCAATAGGCCGCAAATTTATCAAAAATTAGTGCTTTTTCTTTTGGTCAAGCTTTTCTACTAAATTGTGAGTGCATGCCTTTCCTGTGGTGTAAGTCCCGCTATCCTGCCATGCTGTTCCCCTGTTTTACGCTGCAAAAACATTTCTTGGAAAAGCTTTGACAACTCAATCCTTTCTTCTGGCGAAAAAAAGTGCCTTACATCATATCTTGTTTGGTGCTTTTTATTGAATTCTGCAATCAATTCCATAACTTTTATTGGGTCGTGAATGTTTCCTTCCCTTATTTCCTTCAAAATGCTTTCCTTGAATGCCCTCAGCTCCGGACTTTGGCGAGCCCACCAGCGCCGTCCCTTCCATTGAAGGTTCTTAAGCCCTGCTTCCAGCCTCTTCATTCTAATCAAATTCATTCTCTCTGCTGCAGGAAGACCCATTAGACCACCTCAGGCAGGCACTGAAATGCTTTCCACGAACAGGAAAGCATCAAAAGTTACCTGCATTCCATTAGCGTCAAAAAACTCTAGCTCGGTTTCATTCCCAACAACAGTGGTTGTAATTTCGCTGTTTTCCTCATCTAATACCCTGAACCTTGCATTGAATGAGCTGGAGCCCGCACCAGGGTTAAGCACTTCATCCAAAGTAACGGTTAGCTTTTTTCCACTGTAACTGCCAGTGCCTGAAACGTTTACTGTGTCCCCGGCTTTAAGGTAAATTGTTATGGTGTTCAGCGTTAACCTTACCGATGGACTGTTTCTCGGCACATAGTCAGGCAAGCCATCATCTAATGGAAGCTCTCCTTCAGCCAAATTGTCATCCTGAACAATTGCATCATCTGGCAGTGGCGCTTCTCCTATGCTTTCCGGAGTTTGCCCTTCTCTGTTCAAGCTTTGGTCTGCTTCACCGTTCTTAACCGCATCAGGCTCATCTCCAACAGCATTTGTTGTGGGCGGCTGCTGGCAGCCAAAAAGCAAAACCATTAAGGCCAGTAAAAATGCAATTTTTTTGTTCATTGCAATAACATTAAATAACCAATTCAACTTTAATTTGTTGTTGGTTGAATGTACCACCTTGGAAAAGTCATTAAACTGTTGAAGTCCTCAGACAAAGGCATTGTTTCAGCTGACAATTCGGTTCAGGCACGGTGCGAGATGTGGGACGAAAATCAGGTTATTGTTTTAGTGCACCCAAGCCTTAACGAGGCAGTGAAAGAAAACGACTTTGTACTTGTTAGATACGCGCAGCCAGAACCAACAATAATCAAGACGCTTTCACAAAAGCAGGGAAAAGAACTCTGGGAGGAACTGCGCTCCTTTTTTGAGAAAAAGCGCACTGCTTCCGCGGAAAAAATGCAGTTTCCGTTTGCACCACAGAACGCAGGCTTAGAAAAAATGATTCGCTGACAGTTGGTGCAGGTATTCTAGTACCATCAGTTTTATTAACTTCAAAGAACTTTTTCTTTTCATATGCCATTGCGTTTGCTGCCGAGAAAGCCTGTTAGGAGAGGCCAACCTTTCGCCAGACCTACAGCACAACCCTATTTTAGGCCGCAGCGCAGGCCAGCCCCCATTAATTTGCGCAGTTACTATGTTAGAACAAGGAGTGGCGGCATGGTGAGGGCAGATAAAGTAAGGAGCCCTCTCTCTTACATTCTTTACAGGCGCCTGCCTAATGGTGGTTTTCTGCGGGTAACACGTTAAAGTTTTCCTAAAAGTTTTCAGCCGAAGGCACTTTTTGATAAAACTCCTTGCAAAACCCTTGGTTTTGCGAGGCCCGCAAAATCTATGATTTTGCTTGGGTTTCTAAAAAGGTTTTCGGCGCAGCCCCATTTTGATAAACCTTTTCTTAAAAGGTTTTGGCCGAAGGCACTTTTTCGCAAACCTTTTCCTAAAAGGTTTACCTAAAGCCTTAAAAATGATTGCAATTGAAGAGTATTATAGGATTGCTCTACAGCAAACAGCTTTGATTTTTGAGCATTAATTTGCTGTTTGCTAGTTGCAAAATGCAGTTTTTGTTCAAACACACAAGCATTTTGCTATAATTTTTTAGGGTTTAATTGCTTCAGTGATTTGAATGGGTTTAAGGCCAGGGCACTGCTATAGTTCAACCAAGGACAGGGCATACACGAGGCTCGCTGTCAAGGTGCATAGAAAGAATTATGTAGGCGCTGCTCCGGGCCTTAAGACAAGGCAGTTCAACATGGGTAACCCGTTAAAAGAGTTCTCTCACATCCTTGACCTTGTTGCAAAAGAAAAAGTGCAGGTAAGGGACAACGCAATTGAGTCAAGCAGAATAGCAATCAACAGATTTCTACATAACAATTTTGGTAAGGACGGCTACTTCATGAAAATCAGGGTTTACCCCCACCAGCTGCTGAGGGAAAACAAGCAGGCTCAGGGAGCTGGAGCTGACAGAATCAGCACTGGAATGAGCCACTCTTTCGGAAAAGTAATTGGAAGAGCCGTTAGGGTTAGGCCGGGACAGAAAATGATGAGCGTGCTGGTGGATGAAGCCAACATTGAAGCCGCTAAAACCGCGTTGCTTAGGGCAAATGCAAGAATGCCCCTTGGTTTGGATGTTGTTGTTCACACCGATGTTAAGTCAATTGGCTCAAAGCCTAGGAAGATTAAGGTAACAAAGGCTGAAACAAAGGAAGAGGAAGAGAAGGCTGGGGGCGCTGAGGAAGCAAAGGGAGAAAAGAAGAAGAGTGGAGAGGAAGCGAAAGCCGGGGAAAAGAAGGCCGAGCCAAAAGCAGAGGGCAGGCAAGGGGAAAAGAAATAGTCTGCTGGTTTTTTCTGATTAATTCTTCAAGCTGGTTTCATGCTTGACATTGACTTGAGCAAAGCAAAAAAGGCAGTAATTGAAGCTGACGCCAAAACCGTTTTGGTGCAGCTGCCGGAAGGGTTAAAGCAGTTCACAACCCAAATTGCTGAGGAACTGAAAGTTAACAACAACGAAGTGTTTGTTGTGATGGACCCAACTTTTGGTGCCTGTGACCTTGCACTTCACCAGATGAAGTCGCTGAACGCTGACCTGCTGATTCATTTGGGGCATGCTCCAATTCACAGGCCAAAGAATGTAGTGCACATTCCAATCTATGACACTGTTGACGGCAAAACTTTTGAGAAGCTCATGAAAGAAGTTGAAGTTGAACTGAAGAAAAAAAAGTTCAAGGCGGTTGCACTCTGCACCCACGCACAGTTTCTTCCGTTGCTTGACAAAATAAAAAACAGGCTCGAGGAAAAAAATTTTAAGGTTTTAATAGGCGAGGGCTCTCCAAGGATTGCTGAAAGAGGCCAGGTCCTTGGATGCAATTACACTGCTGTTACAAGCATTGAGCATTCAGCTGACGCAATACTTTACTTTGGCGAAGGCTTGTTCCACCCGATTGGAATTGCTTTTTCTTCAAAGAAACCTGTTTTGTTTGCTGACACAAGCACCGCAAAAGTTGTTGACTTAAGCAAGGAGAGGGACCTTTACGCAAGGAAACGGTTCGCTGCAATTGCGATGGCAAAAGAGGCAGAAAGCTTTGGAATCCTGATTTCAACTAAAACCGGGCAAAGATACAAGCAGGTTGCATTGGACTGCAAGGCACTGATTGAAGGCCACGGAAAAAAAGCTTTCCTGCTTGCAATGGACTTGGTCAGGGAAGAATACATGGCGGGCGTGAAAGTTGACTGCTTTGTCAACACTGCCTGCACAAGGATTGTGGGGGATGACGCAGAGCACTGGAAGAAACCAATAATTAACCCTTTAGAGCTTGAAATCGTTTTCGGGAAACGGAAGTGGGAGGACTTCAATTTTGATGTCCTGTATTAAGGCTTAAATAGGTGAAGGAACAATTCTTTTTTATGCCGCCAAGAAAGCCCACAAGAAATGCTGCAAGAAAACCTGGAAAAAACGCTGTAAGGAAAAAAGGCACTAGGGCACTGCCAAAATTTGCGGTTCAACAAAAGATTGGGAACGTTCTCATTGGAGTGAGCAGAACAGGCACGCTTTACGGGATTTATGAAGTTTCGGGCGTTGGAACAAAAATTGAAAGAGTGAAAGGTTTTAATCGGGAAGACCTTAAGTTGGGTGTTTCAACTTTGGGAGGGTTTACTTACGGTGTTTCACCTGAAGGGTTTTTGTTTTCCAAAATCGGTGAAAATTTGTTTGCGCCTATGACAAGAAAAGAGTTTGAAAATATAAAGGGCAACTTGAATGCGCCAAGCATCAATCTTCGGCTTCTTCTTCCGTAACGTACGGCTCTTCAATTACCGTTCCCCTGAAGTCTTGGCCCTTCAGCATTGCCTCAAAGTTTTCAAGCTCAAAGCCGTTCATTACAATGCCCTTTATTCTGCTCCTTTTTAGAATGAGGCAGCATGGCAAATCCAGCACAATGTTTTGGGCGGGCTTTGACTCTGACAATTTCATAAGCGAAAGCAGTTTATCATAAGAAAGCGTTTCAAAGAATTTTGCTCTTGGGCTCTTGTTGGGGTCAAGGCTGTAAATGCCGTCAACATTGGTTAAGTTAACGAAAACCCCGCCTAACTCTTCTGCTACCAGTGCAGCTACCGCATCAGTGGTAAACGAAGGCATTAAGCCGCCGAACACCGGGATTTTTCCCTGCTCTAAAACATGCTTTGCTTTCTTAACATCAGTTAAAACCTCTTCATGAGCTGCTTCAAGTGCCTGAACCAAAAGCAATGCGTTTGCCCTGGTAATCATAATTCCTAACTCGTCCTGCACAAAGTTGTTCGCCCCGAGGGCTTTGGCTGACGCAGCATAGTTTCTTGCAACCTTGCCGCCACCAACAACCAGCGCAAATTTGTAGCCCTCCCGGTGAAGCGAACTGATTTTTTCAGCGAGCTTTGCAATCTGGGAGCTGCTCGGCTTTTGTTCAATTAAAAGCGAGCCCCCAACTGAAACTGCATAAATGGTTTCACCTGAAGAATAAGAGCCGTAAGATTGGCTGGAAACAACAGAACCTGCTGCAGAACCATCAGAAGATTTTTTCTCTTCCTGCTCTGCTTGCCTGGCATAATCCTCAAATATGTCAAACATTGGATACCACGGCGAAATTAAACAAATAATAATAATCTATTGTCTTAAAATATAAATCATAGGGTCGGTTTTTCATGGCATTGAAACTGGAAGAAGTTACAGAATCTGAGAGAATAATCTTCAACAAAAAGTTAGCCAAGCTCGCAAAATTCAAGGGACGGGGCACTGAACTTATTAGTGTGTATATCCCCCTAGGCACTGACCGCGGCACTGTCATGGGGCAGCTTAGTGAAGAGATAAGCCAGAGCTCAAACATTAAAAGCCCTGCAACAAGGAAGAACGTTCAGGGAGCGCTCCGAAAAATAACCAGTTTCCTGAAGCAGATTGACTTCAAAATCCCAAAAAATGGATTGGTTGTTTTTGCTGGAAACATTTCAGAGCAGGAAGGAAAATCCGACATAAGGCTGTTCACTATCAAGCCGCCGCTGGAGCTTAAAACAAAGCTGTACTGGTGCGATTCAGAGTTCCATCTTGCACCACTGAAAGAAATGGGGGAACACAAGGATGTTTACGCGCTGATTACCATTGACAAGAATGAGGCAACAATAGCTGTTTTGATTGGAAAAAAGTATGAAATCGCTGGAAGTTTTACCAGCGGCGTTGCAGGAAAGTCGCGTGCCGGTGGACAAAGCGCGAAAAGATTTGAGCACTTACGCGAGGAAGCAGCGCAGGAATTTTACAAGAGAATCAGCGAGAAACTGAATGATGTTTTTCTTCCATACGAGGACAAACTCAAGGGCGTGATTGTAGGCGGTCCCGGAGTAACGAAAAACTATTTTCTGGAAAAGGACCTTGTTGACCACAGGCTAAAGAAGAAAATCCTGGGCCAGATTGATACATCTTACACTGATGATTCAGGCATTCGCGAGCTGATTCAGCGCTCGGAGACCCTGCTCAAGGACACTGCAATGATGAAAGAAAGAATGCTCGTGAACAAGTTCTTGGAGGAAATTGCCAGGACAGGCTTGGCTGTTTTTGGCGAACGAGAGGTTAATGAAGCGCTTGAAATCGGGAAGGTTGCAACACTTTTGCTCAGCGAAGAGATTGGCTGGAGCGTTTTCAGGTTCCACTGCGAGCAGTGCGGTAGCTTCCGGGAAATAGTTTCGAAGAGCCTTTCATTCAATCCAGGCAGGGAAAAGTGCATCAAGTGCGGCAGCCCACAGCTTGAAACAGTTGAGGAAATAGATTACCTTGACTTCATGCTGGAGAAAGCGCAGCAGACCGGCGCGGAAGTTGAAATAATTTCAACTGAAACACAGGAAGGAATGCAGTTCTACAGGGCATTCGGCGGAATTGGCGCAATGCTAAGGTTCAAATAGTTTGAGGTTACAAATTACACCAAAACTGCCTGTTAAACTGGGCAAAATTTGTTTTGTTTTAATTTTTCTCATTGAAGTGATTGCTTTGACTGGAATAAAAAACTATTCAACTTTTTCTCCCGGAATAGGGGGAAGGATAAAGAAGCGCATAGATGATTTCAAGGTTGAAGAGATTTCCCCTGATGGAAAGGTGTGCGAAATCAGAGCATTTGCTGGCATAGAAAAAAAAGAGCTTGAAAAACAGTGGCCTGAAAATTCCGAGGAACGAGAACACCTTGTTCTTGAACTGGAAAAGTTCAACCTTGACTTGAACGACGCAATAAGGAGAATCACCCGTTTTTTGGGAGTGAGCAGGAAACGCATTGGCTTTGCCGGAATGAAGGACAAGCGCGGGATAACATGCCAGCGCATTTCAGTCTGGACGCCTGACTACGGGAAATTAAAGGAATTCAACAGCCGCTACATTGATTTGAGGTTTGGCTCATGGGCAGATGAAAGAATTGATTTGGGAATGCTTAAAGGAAACAAGTTTGAGGTAACTGTAAGGGAAATTGGTTTAAGCGAAAAAGAGGTTAGGGAAAGAATTGAGCAGTGCTTCAAGGAGATGAAGGGAGGCATTGCAAACTATTTTGGGGAACAGCGCTTTGGGGGCATAAGGCAAATAACACACCTCGTGGGAAAACAGCTCGTGGAACGGGATTTTGAGGGAGCAATAATGCTTTACCTTACTGCAACTTCTCCTGGAGAAGAAGAGAGCATAAAAAATGCCCGCATTCAGCTTGCTGAAACAAAAAACTTTTCAGAGGCAACCAAGGCTTTTCCGGTTAAGTACAGGTATGAAAGGTCAATGATTCACCACCTGTGCAAGTATCCAAAAGATTTTGTGGGAGCATTCAAAAAACTCCCGAAGCAGCTTCGCTACATGTTCACGCACGCTTACCAGAGCTACTTGTTCAACAAAATAATCAACAAAAGAATTGAAGCAGGAATTGGGCTGAAGGAAATTGAGGGGGATATTTTGGAAGGAGGAATTCCAACTGCTGCTTTGTTTGGGTTTGAATCAGAGCTTGCCTCCGGAAAGCCCGGAGAAATTGAAAGAGAAGCACTTGCAGAGGAAGGCATTGAGCTGAAGGAGTTTCAGGTTAAGGAATTCAGCGAGGTTTCCTCAAAGGGAACGAGAAAGCAAATAGCATTGTTTCCGGAAAAACTTGAGCTTAAAGCGGTTGAAGAAGACGAATTCACTGAAGGAAAACTAAAGGCAATGGTTTCATTCTATTTGGGCAAGGGAAATTATGCAACAACCGTTCTAAGGGAAATTATGAAGAATTAGTTGGTCTATAGCGAGCGACATTAATATTTAGACATTTATTGTCGCTTGCTATATGTAAAAGACAATTATTGTGTAAATACTTATGTCTTTTACTATATAGCGAACAGCTTTAATTCTTGAACTTTTATTGGCTGGTTGCAAAACGCCATTTGTCAAACAACTATTCGTTTCGCTATGACTTCTTCACATTTAATATTTCTTAAGATTTCTTCTTTAGTGGTTAAGGATTCAAAAACAAATTGGTTGTCCACAACCAAGGAAGGAACAGTCGAAACATTGAACTGGGACTGAATTAAAGGCACTAAATCTATTTCTTCATCTACGGACAAAGCAAAAATCTTTACATTTGGGCATTGGTTTCGGAGCTCTTCCAAAATGTTTCCCTGCACTAAACATTCCGGGCAATCAACAGTAGATTCATAAAAAAACAAGACCGGCACAAAATTGCTTCCACAGGTTTTGTTTTGAAGCGTTGTAAAAAGCCACAGTTCAATGCGGTTAAGCAGGTATTTTTGCCGCAGAATTCTGTAACTGCCAAAGAAACTGGCGCCTTCATAGTTTTCGAGTTTTGCAAAAAGCAGGTCTCCTTGGTTGGAGCGGAGAGTAGCGCTCGAGTTGGCTAGTTCACAGAACCGCGGGTTTTCGGCGGGATCAAAAACTTGGTTATAAAAGAAAAGCACTCTGTTGGACTCTGATTGAATGCTCAAATCTTCAAGGTCTTTGTTTATGCCTGAAACCCGCCAGTCATCTAAAAGCAGGACCGCCCCAAAAACAACCCCCAATATTGCGAGAGTAATCAAACCAGCAAGCAGATAACGATTCAAGGTTACCACGCCCTCTTGGATGCGTTTAGTTCCTTAAAAAGGCTGACAGTGTAAATAAAAGAAATTATAAGGGGGTATAAGAAAATGGTTGCAATAGCAGGCAGGGCCATTTGCGCCGATTTTTTAATGCTCAACATTGAAATGCTCTCCGCAAAAAACACGTACCACAGCAGTACTGCCAAACCTATAAAAACCCACAGCGAGCTGACAGTAATATTCCCCAAAAAGGACAGAGACAATTGTGATTGCCCGAAAAGCAGGGACAAGAAAAATATCTGGAGGACTTGAAAAATATTGAAAAATATTAAACCCCAGATAACTATAAACGACAAAAAAGTAGTAACCACAAAAACTGTCAGCGCTGGGAAGAAAAACTTCCCAAACTCATTAAAGCGACTGCTAAAAAACATTTTTTTGTATTTCAAAATGTTGAAGATTGTTCCGCGGTACCATCTGAGGCGCTGGCGATAAAACCCTCTTACAGTAGCCGGTACCTCTGTAGGCACCTGTGTTGGCGAGTAGGCAAGCGAATAACCATAATCATGCAATCGAAGCGCAATTTCCATGTCTTCAGTGAGGTTGTCCTCATCAAACCCTTTAATCTCCAAAAGTGCACTGCGCTTGAAAACACTGAGGGGGCCTGGCGTAACATATAACCCATCCAGCATTGCAGCAACCTTTGAATAAAAACCAAAGCCAGAATAGTATTCAATTTCTTGCATTTTTTGGATGAATGTTTTTGTGCTGGCCACAGTAATAAATGGAGCAACCGCACCCACTCTTGTGCCATGGTAAAAATGCGGCACGCAATCCAGCAAAACATTTGGATTTGGATAGGTGTCAGAATCCACGCAGACAACGAGCTCGCTTTTTATTTTTCCGATGGCTTTGTTCAGCCCCTTGGCTTTCCCAAGGTTTTTTTGATGACGAATGACTTTAACTTGCGGAAAGGACTTAAGAATTTCAGAAGTATTGTCCGTACTTGCATCATCAATTACTATTACCTCAAATGAACGGGAGTAATTAAAGCTCAAAACAGATTCCAGGCAACGCTGCAAAGTTGCGCCACCATTATAACTGGGAATTAGTACTGTTACAGTGGGAAATTTTTTTAGTGCAGGCGGAAAAACCGCGGATTCCAAACGATTAGTTAGAACATAGAAGACCGCAATGTACAAGCCAATTGAAGCCACTAACACATAGTACCATCTGGCATACTGGGGGTTAAAAAAGACAAACAAAAAAATAGCTGCAAAAATTATTAGTACAAAAAAAAACTTGAAAAAACCAAAAACACCCAAATTTTGTTCTTTGAATGCCATTAAAACAACCAGCCCAAAATTTTTTTTGCTTGCCAACATTATAGCAAACAGCTTTGATTCTTGAAAATTTAATTTGCTGTTTGCTAAATGCAAAATGCAATTTTTTTAGCAAAAGACATTAGTTTCGGTAATTTCTTAATGTCTTTTGCGACTATAGCAAACAGCCAATATTTTTGAACTGTATACTGCTGTTTGCTAGATGCAAAACGCAATTCAATGTTCAATTACTTAAGCGTTTTGCTATAGCGAATGACTTGCTTTTTACCATTATTAAAGTCATTCGCTATTTGTTCAAACACAAAAGCATTTTGCCATATACTATAGCGTCGCACTGCTTAAAAACAGTGGAATTAACTGTTTGAATTCGGCTTATTGAAGGAAAAACCAGCTAAGGGACGAGAGAAGCGAGAGAAACCAGAAACAACCAGCAGAAGGCGCATTTTCGACGGGCTTTTTTTAAAAGGCTGTTGCCGTAGGCTTTTTTTCGCCAGCCTTTTCCTAAAAGGCTGATAAATGGCCTTATTTATATAAAGTGCCCCATAAAATATGAAAAAAACAGTGTTAAAACCAGAAAAACGAGGCCATTCAGAGCAAAAAAAGCTTGCTTTCCTTGTTATGCCCCGCCTCTAAAGCAGTTATACCTGGCCAATCACCCGGTTAATTTGCTCCAGTATTTCCCTGCTGTCAGAGTACATTGCTTGCAGTGCAAGGAAGGACACATTGGTTACCTCTTCAAGCGAAGCAGGCTGGATTTCCACAAGGCCGGAGGAAACTATTACTAGTGAACTGCCAGAATTGGATGGAAAACCAACAATTATGCGTGCCCTAGAAGAATCGCTTAAGAGCGGGCTGCATTCCTCTACTGTAATGCGCCTGTTTTCCAGCACGTTGCCATCGTTTGTCTGGCAGGCAGTGATTTTTCCTGTTGCATCAGTTTCCTTTGCAATTGTTACAACATTTTTGCCAAGCGAAACCAAAACCGAATTGAACATTGTAAGCGGTTCAGCCATTACCGTGGTTGTCCCGGTGCCAGGCCTGAATTCTGAAACCACAATAAATGAGCTCTTTTCAGACAAGCCCTGCATTAGTTCTCCTGGCGGCGCTTCATTTGAAACAAACTCAACGCCGTCCCTTGAAACAGAGTACTTGAACTCCTGGGAGAACTCGGACAATATTACAAAAAAGGATAATGAAATAAGGAAAAGCGCGATTACTGCAATGAAAAATTCCTGTTTTTTTTCCATAAGAACAATTTCCCGCAAACAAATTAAAAAAAGCAGTCTTAACTCTAGGGGCCGTAAAAAAATAAAAAAAAGAGAAAAAAAGATGGCTTGTTTAAGCCATCATGTCAATTGCTTCGATGTCCCTTATGAGTTGCCTTGCAGCCGCAACCGTGTCGTCAGCAGTGTAACCTGCCACAACAATGTTGCCTGTTGCCTCGTCAACCCATGGGTCTCTACCGTCGCCTGCAGAAGTCAACAAATCCCTGATGTTTGAGACGTTCGCTGACATCCTGTTAACGAAGTGGCCCCCAACGAGAATCAGCTTTCCGCTTGGGCTCTCAGTGTCCAGATAAACCATTTGCTCTGGCACTGCAGCCGGCTCGAAGTAGTTCTCAGGATCTGCCGCACAGGTTCCGGTTTCGCCTTCGCCTGCAGCACAGGAAGCAGTGTAGTTCACGGTGCTGATTGTGATAGTGGTTCCACCGCTTGTGGTTCCGCTTTCACCTTCAGCTATAGTGAGCTCTTCGCCACCAGTTGTTGAGGTAGTTGTTCCCTCTGTCTTCACAACAAGGATTGCTCTCTTCGGGTTGTCTGGCACAGTGATTGTCAGCTCCAAGCCCTCTATTTCGAACTTGGTTCCAACATCGTTGTATGCATTGTCTGGCTTGGATTTTGTAGCGTCGTACTCGTCCATGCCGAACGCGACTGCCCCATCGATGTTTCCTCTGTTGTAGTTGAGGTCCTCTGAGTAACCTGAGAGGTTCGTGTTAGGGAAGCTAGGCAGTTCGTCTGCTTCTGTGTCTATGAAGAAGTTTGTGTCCCAGTCAGCTGTTGCATCAGCAGCAGTTGAGGTGCTTCCTCCTGTTTCCACAGCGAATGTAGCTATGTAGTAGTCGTTGTTTGAGCCGCCGCCAAAGTCGCTTGACTCGTCAGGCCAGTAGTACAGCCTGTCGTCTCCAACAATTGTATTGTGTGGAGGCTCTGTTCCGTCAACTACTCCATCCTCTCCCAAGTCTGTTCCCTTGAACTGGAGGTCAGCATCGTACCTTCCATTGAAGGTTGTGCTGGAATCCAGCAAGAGGTAGAGGTCTTCTCCTGTTGACTGGTCTGCCATGAGTGCATACTGGAAGACAACATCGTCATTTCCTTGGAGGGAAATGGTGTTTCCTCTATATGCTCTCCTGTCAGCCGTGTTTTGGTCTGCGAAGATTATTGTGTACTTGTTTGCGTCTGCTTCAAGGTAGTCTGATGTTGATGACGCTGCCTGTGAGGTTGTAACTGGTGTCTTTGCGAAGACAATGTTTCCGTCACCTTGCAGTGTGATGTCGTTTTCATCTGAGTTGATTGCGGAAATCTTGTAGTAGAAACCGTTGATGTCGATGAATGCATTTACTGCAAGTCCTGTGATTACATCTCCGTTTCCGAATGTGATGTTAGTTCCGCCTGCGTCTTGGCCTATGCTTCTGAACACGCCTGTACCGTTCAACTTGTTGCCATCAGCACTGATAGTTGGTCCAATCGTCTGCTGCACTGTTCCATCGAATGACGCGTAGTAGATTGTTTTTCCGTCAAAGCTGAATGAGGAGCCGCTTGTGCTCTTGCTCAGCCTCTTGTAGAAAAAGACTGTGTGGGTTCTGTCGCTTGCGTCTGTGAAGGCCAAGGCATTGTCTGTTACCTTGATCTGGTGCAGTGGCTCGTCTGTTTCAAGGCCATCAAAGGACACTGTGAAATAGTTCTTTCCCAGTGTTCCGTCTGCTTCAGTTCCAAGGAAGGAAACCTCATTTGTTCCTGCCTGGCCTGTTGAAGTCAGAGCCTGCGCTGACGGAGCATACAGTGGGTCGTTGTTGGCTGAAGAGTTGGTCCACTTCTGGTCAGAGTTACCAATGATAATTTTTGCCAGCCAGTTTCCGTCAGTTGAGTACTGGAACGTTACCTTGTAGTCGTAGATTCCTGTTGTGTTGCTGGAATCATACGGGTATCCCTTCAAATGGTAGAGATCTACAAGAGTTGTTCCGATTGTGACGTCAATTGCTCCAACTCCGCTGCTTGCCCCAACACTGATTGTGTCAATGTAGAGGATTGTCTCCAAGGCAAGCTCGCCGTCAGATCCGACAAACTGCTCGTCAAGGCTTTCTCCTGTAGCTGCCTCGTACACGTTTACTTCGGTTCCGTTTGCGTCAACCAACGCGAACTTCGCCTTGTAGCTTGCAGCAGCCGGGCCTGGAGCCGTTACTTCAGTTACTTTAACTGACACATCTTGGCCTGCCAGTTCATTTCTTCCCTTAAGGCCGGTGATTGTGTCGCCTTCACTGAAGGTCAGCTTGTCCTGCTCTTTAATCAACCTCATGTGGTTGTTTGCTTTATCAAAAGTCCTTACAAGGTAGTCTTCCCCAAACAATGGGATCTTTACATTATCGTTTGTTCCGTCAGTGAATGTGTTTGTTGTAGATGTCGTCTCATACACTGGAACACCTGAACCAAGGTTCAAGGCATAGTTAATGTCGTTCTCGTTGGAAAGGTATGTTTCCAAGTCTGCGACATCTCCGCCTCCAGAGTAGTCAAACGCAGTGTCGGCAGTTACACCAATCTCTTCCTTGAATGTTCTGGTGTAGTTTGTTCCGTTCCACTTAATGGTTACTGACTTGTTTACAAGGTTTTCCAGAACTGAGTCTGTCAACAGCAATCCAGGAAACTCTTTTGCTCCAGAATAGGAGTTCAAGTCAACTGTTTGGCTTGTCTCTCCTGCCTTATAGGTTTTTGCGTTTGCGTATGTAACAGTTCCACCAACAGTCAGGTCAACGCTGATTTCTGAAACGCTCGGGGTTGAAGAACCGGAATCTCCGGCTTCGCCTGAAACGCTTACTGACTTGTATGATCTAGCCTGCTCGGCTATTGCAGCAGCAAGGTTTCCTCCCCATACAGCGTCGCTGATTGCAGCTTCTGAACCAACTACGATGCTTACTTTTGGTGTACCGTTGTTGTTGAATACGTCGCTTTTCTGTAGGTCAAGTGCTGAAACTATAGGTGCTAAGGCCGTTCCGACCAAAGCTGCTCCCGTAGCCACAGCAGCTAATTTCTTGATACTTAATCCCTTCATCTTTTAGGTCACCTCATTGATCTAATCAAGAGTCTGCCCAACCAGGTCTTACCATACAAAAGTGAGACGCAGGTCAAAGGCTCTAATATTGAATCCACAACGCCATTTAAATACTTTTCGTTTTCCTTGAGAATTGGGCGATTTGAGGCCAAATTCCAAAGGAAAGACTATGGAAATTGTTGAATTGCGCTTCGACATTGAACGAATTGACCCAATGGCTTTTTTCGGCAACTCCAATAGCAACTAATCCATCGAAGGCTTTAAAAGAAGGCAGTTTTTTCGTTTTTTGCCGAAAAGCTCTTTTTGGTAAACCTTTTCTTAAAAGGTTTTTGCCGAAAAGCACGTTTTGGTAAAGCTCTGGCTTAACACAGCTTAAGAGAAGAGCTTTTTCTGGAAATCCTCGAGTTCCTTTTTGCTCATCATTTTAAGGATGTGATAGTTGTATGCCTGAATCATTTCAGCCATTTCCATGAGGCCTTCCTGCAAGTCATCCAGGCTTAACTCTAGTTTCTTTGGCCTGATAACCTCGATTGTGGTGGGCCCGTAAAAGTACATTAGCTTTACAAGTGCCTTGAAGTCCTTAACCGATAGGTCTGCCTCCATGTAGCTTGTGAAGTGCTCTCCCTGCTGTATTGGCTCTGCCTTTGTTATGTCATAAATAGTGAAGTCCTTGTCTTTTCTCAGGGCTTTTTCAACCTCGTCCAAAGACTTTTTTGCTAGTGCCTCTTCAATTGTCTGAACGTCAACGATGGCTCTTACTCTCAGCCTGAAGTCATCTTCCTCTGAGAGGTCCTTTCTGCGCCTGACCTCTTTCTCAATTTCGGGCTTCAGCGAGTAACGGAGAGGGTAACCGCTTTTAGTGATTACTTTCAGTTTAAGCATGGCGTTTAACTCTTTGTTGAGCTCGTTGAATGCAATGTTGAGCTGCTTGTTTAGCTCCTCGCTTGTTTTCGGGCCGTGAAGCAGGCTAACGGCAATCCTTTTCTGTTCCTCTGAAAAACCCTGAACCACAAACTCACCTATTGAAGTATAGCAAACAGCTTATATTTTTGAACTTTATGCTGCTGGTTGCTAGATGCAAAACGCAATTCAATGTTCAATTACTTAAGCGTTTTGCTATAAATATAAAACCAAAACAGTATAATATTGATAAGCTTAATATAATATAGTAAAAGACATTCTTGTTTGGAAAATAATTGTCTTTTACATATGGCAAAATATATTGTCTTTTACATATAGCAAATGAGCAATAAATGTTTAATTATTAATGTCATTCGCCATAGAATAAAAAAGGCATACTTATGCAGGGTTTGTTTTTGCAGGCGCTGGAAGGCAGCGCAATTGAAGGCGCTTCCCAGACAGCAAACGACATAACACAGCAGCTCGCGGGAAACTGGCAGATTCTCGTGATCGGCTTCATTCTAATTATTGCAGCGGTACTTATTCTCATTCACCTCAAAAAAATAATTGTTAACTCAGCGCTCGGCCTTATCGCTTGGGCAGTGATGGTGTTCGTGTTAAAAATTGAGCTGCAGCTTATTCCAACAATAGTAATTTCTGCCATCTTCGGTTTGGCAGGAGTAGGGGCAATACTCATACTAAAGTTCTTCAACATGCCAATATAGCATGCAGCTTACCAGCCGTTACCAAAAACCCAAATACTCCAAATATTACCAAACTCCCCAATACTCCAAATATTAATTCTTTTTTATATTAATATATAGCAAATGACAAAAATATTTGAACAAAACAAGGTCATTTGCTATCTATCAGGCGACAATAAATGTTCAAAAATTAATGTCGCCTGCTATAATTAATAGGGGATTGAATGAAGGAATTCAACCTTGACCTTCAGTTGCACGGCGTTTACGCTGGCGGAGTAAGCAAAAACATGCTTGTGCCGATAATTGCGGAGCAGGCTAAACTTAAGGGCATTGACGCTGTTTCCAGTGCTGATATCCTCCACAAAAAGTGGTTCGAGCACGTAAAGCAGGGCATTGTGGAAGAAAGCAACGGCGTTTTCTCCGACAAAAACAGCAAATGCTTTTTTGTTGTTGGAACCGAGGTTGAATCAAAGGACAGGGCACATCACCTTATTTACTTGCCTGACTTTTCTGCTGCAGAACAACTCCGCGAGAAATTGATTGGGTTCGGCAACCTTGACTGCGCTATGTGCGGAAGGCCAGTGCTGAGGCTTAACGCAGAGCAGATAGCTGAAAATGTTGAGGAAGCCAAAGGCATCATTGGGCCAGCGCACTCTTTCACGCCTTATACTGGAATTTATGCACACCATGACTCGGTCAGGAAAGCTTATGGGGGAATGGCTGAAAGCATTTCATTCATTGAGCTTGGATTGAGCGCTGACTCGGCGCTTGCAGACTTGATTGAAGAAAACCACTCGTATTCTTTTCTCACTAGCTCTGATGCCCACAGTCCTTGGCCTCACCGCATTGGAAGAGAGTTCACTAGAATGAAGCTGAAGGAACCCAGCTTCAAGGAAATAAGGAAGGCGTTTGAAAGAAAACAGGAAAAACTCATTACCTTGAATGTTGGATTGAACCCAAAGGAAGGAAAATACCATCTATCTGCCTGCAATGCCTGCTTCACAAAGTACTCAGCTGAGCAGGCAAACCAGCTTAACTGGAAGTGCATGAAGTGCAGGGGAGCAATCAAGAAAGGCGTGCGGGACAGGATTGAGGAGCTGGCTGATTTCAAGGAAGAAACGCACCCTGACTTCAGGCCGCCTTACATGCATTCGCTGCCCTTAGCTGAAATAATCCAAGCCGCATTTGGCGTTAACAACATAAACTCGCAGAAAGTGCAGAGCACTTGGATGGATTTCGTGGAAAGGTTCGGCAACGAAATAAATGTATTGGTTGACGCGGAAGAAGAGGAGTTGAATGAAGTAAACCAGGAAGTGGCAAAAAAAGTGAAGGCATTCCGGGAAGGGCTTGTACTCTACATTCCCGGGGGCGGCGGAAACTACGGCAAACCAATAATCTGCGACTCAAAGGAGGAGTTTGACTCAAGAAAAGAAATTCTTGAAAAAGATATTAATGCAAGCCAAGTCAGCGGCCAGAAAACTTTGGGAGAATTCTAAACGACTATTAAAAACCACCGACTAAAACCGGTTTTCACTTCATCATTGCCGTATGTATCGTATGATGGTGATGCTTAAAAATTAACGGTTTTTAGGCGGATTCTTTATTTTTCCCGGGGTATTTTCCTTTTGCTCAAACGTGATAGGATTACAGCAATTGAAATTAATCAGTCAGAGAAACAACTTTGCATTGCCGGAGCTGCCAAATTTCTAATCCCATCAAAGAGTATTGATAGCATTGGAAATAAATTTTTGCTCCGGCATGCATAGGAGTTACACCCTGGCACCGGCACAACTTTTTTCTGTTTAATTCTTTACGTGAACTAATTCTGTTTGTACTGGCACTTTTAGTGAATTAACCACGGGTGACATTTTTTCCGCCATTTCTTTTAGTTCTTGTAGCTGTTTGTCGCTTGCATGGCTTTTTACGAAAATTTTTCCCCTGATTTTGTTTAACCCTGGCTTGACTTTGTTGTTCGTTCCCATGAATCCCTGCAGGTCAATGTCTCCTTCTAGGTCGATTTTTAGTGAATCTAGTTGGACGCCCATTGCTGCCCCAAAAGTTGCCCATCCTCCCGCAATGCAGGCAGAAGTTGCCGCAATAAGGGTTTCAACTGCTGCTGGCGCAGTGTTTTGCCCTAAAAGAACTTCCGGATGGTCTCCGCCTAATTTGAATGTTTTACCACGATTGACTGTTTCTCCTGCTTGCACAAAGCTGCTTATTTCTGTTTGGTTTTGAAAACCCTTTTTCCAGACCGTGTGCGTGCTAAAAGTGCATTTTGCCAAAACAGGGTTTTGTTTTACTGCTTCAATTGTCGAATTCAATGTATTCACATCAATTCCGTTTATTTTTCCGTTCATAATTCATTCACCTCTGTTATTCTTTCTGTTAAGGTGCTTTCTAAAATTGCCGGAAACCAAAAAACCGGTTTTGGTCAGGTTTTTGGAAAATTTGTCCGTTTTAAGAATTAGCTTTTCAGGTTTTGGACAACGAGCTTATTTTTTGTTCAATGGCAGAATCAATCCATCCAGTAAAATCGTGCCATCCTTGGAATATTAGTGCATTGGTTTTTGCAACCCCGTTGATTTTGCTTACTTTTTGCCTTAATTCCTCTATTTTTCCTATCGAGTCTACAAACAAAATAAGGTCAAAGTTTCCAAGAGCACTTGAAGCAGGAATATAATGGTAAACATAGTGGTCTTTTGTTGTTTGCAGAATTTGCTGTATTGAAGAATTGTTCACGCTTTGATTTGTGTAAACAAGAAGTTCAAATAACACAAGGCCAATTGCCTTGCTTGGGTCAAGTGCAGGAACAATGAAAAAACTTCCTTCCTTGCCCATTCTTTCAATCCTTCTTTTTGCTGTTTTCAAACTGATTTTTAGTTGTGCTGCAACAGTTGCCGGTGATTGCAGTGCGTTGTAGCGGAGTGTCTTGAGTATGCGCCAGTCAAGCAATGAAAGCTTTCTGTTAACTTTAGGCATATGCCTGTGATAAAAACAAATTGGTTTTGCGTCGCCCGTGAACTCGCGAAGCAATCCGATTTTTTTATCCAAATCGTAATTGGTATGGTATCCAATGTCAACACACAATTCTTTTCCCAAAAAATCATGAACTTCCAAGAGTTCGCCAACCATTTCTATTCGCTTAATTATTTTTGGTTTTTGGTCCTGCTCCTTTACGTTAAAAAGGTATGCAGAGCCATTGACTTCTAGGTGGTTAAAGTTTGGGTAAAGCTGGTAAAAACTGATAAGGCCACTTTCTTTGAGGCGTTGTATGCGCGCCTTCACTGTTTTTGGTTCTAAGCCTATTTTTTTGGCGATATATGCTGGTTTGAAACCATTCATGTCCTGTGGAAGCTGCCCATAAGGCCTTAAGCCCATTATGCGCAGAATTTGGGTGTCAACAGTGTCCATATTATAACAATTCCTTGTGCAGTTTTTTATCCCTTCTTCTTTTTGATTAAAGAATTTGCTGATTATGTGGTAACATCATTGCCTGCTTAATCGATAGACCCCTATTACAAGAACAGCGTTTTATCTGACGTAACTGAGACCATGTTCCGCGGGTTTTTCTTCTTGGTCTTCAAACTGTTTCGCTAATTGCGTGAAAGCTGATTCGATTTCTTTTGCTTCCTTTTCAATTCTGCTCATGTCCACTTTGAACCCGTATTTTTTAATCAGCAATTCAAGCACGTTCTTTGCTGCACCGTGGTCTCCATAAACTAATCTTGCATTGGTTTCACCCATCAGACACGCTCCACTAATTCCGTTCTCTTTTGCAACGCCAAGAATGAGGCCAGCTGCACCACTTATAAGGCCCTCGGGCCTGTCGCCTACCGCTCCAAACTTTTTCCACTCAGCCAAAATGTTCTTGTCGGTTGCAGCAATGATCACGTTCGGCTCTGAAAGCATTCTTTTCTCCCCGATGTTGATTCCTGCAAGCGTGTAAACTTCCTTTAACCCTTTTGCTTTCAGAGAGTCCATTATTGCTTCAGCAAACTCATAGTGCTCGGCCATTGAACTGCTCCTGATATCAAGTGCTGGCTGCACTGGCCCTGCAAGGAAAAGATAATCCCTGTCCTTAAAAGAGTAGAGGAATATTTCATCCTTTATCATGTTTATTACTCCATCCTTTGTGTGAATACTGGGCGGAAAAGAATCAGAAAAAACCTCTGCAATTTTCTGCGCCTTCAACTGCTTCAAAAGATAGTCAACAGAAATTTTTCCGACAAGCCCTATTCCGGGCAGGCCAGTAAAAAGAACCGGGTTTCTTAGCTTAATGTTCTTCAAAAATTTTACTCTTGTTTTCATTGGCATCACTTTAATTCATTCTTGAAAGGTCCCCAAAGCCCTTTGCTGCTTTTATTGAATCAATTGCTGTCTCGCCTACCTGCTTTAAAACCCTTTCAGCAACCTTGTAGTCGAATGAGCTGACTTTCACCATGTACTTGCCGGACCCGACATAGTATATGTCGATTTCTGCATCCTTTGAAACGCTCTGGGCCTGCATCAGCGCGGACTTAATCAGCTCAACCCCGTTATAGGCACTGCTGGAAAGAGTTAAAACGCCTTTAACTGTTTTGGTGGGCACTTCAATGTTTTTTTCAACCAATTCAACCAGCGGTTTAACCCATTTTTTGTCAATGCCGCTAAGCGCTGGCTCTTTTTCAAGCAGTACTCCCTGAAAAGCGTCATAGAGGGTTTCATATTTCTCTAGAAGCGGCTCTGCAACTTCCTTCCATGCAGCGTCAAAGCTTGTGTTGTTCTGCTTTGCAAGCACTTCAATGAGTTTCTGGCTTCTCTTCGCCTGCTTCCATTCCTCTATTTTTGCCCTCTGCAGACCAGCTGAAACCTTGTTAAAGGACAAATCAATCTGGTTTTTTTGGGTGTCAATGTTTAGTACTTGCGCTGCCCTCAACTGGTTTTCCTTGACAAAGTTCCTGATGTTTTTCACCCAGCTACTGCTAACCTGGCTAATGTGGACAAAGCCCTGAATGCTGTTGTATTCTGAAAGCTCGGTGAAAACCCCGTAATCAAGGATTTTTGTTATCTTGCACACCACTATTTCTCCAACTTCCGGCAGGTCAGGCATTTAAATCAACCGAATACTTTCAAAACCTTTGTCTTAAGCTTGATTTTTGAGGCGCCGGTTTCAGCGAGCAAATGGTTGCATGCAAGGCACTTCACCTTGGTGGTTGCTGAACTGAAAATGGTTTGCTCGTTGCCGCAGGCAGGGCATTTAACTCTTAAAAACTTTGTTTTCTGGGTTGGAACAGATGCTTTTCTGGACATTTTCAGCCCTCCCTAACAACTTCACCGAGTTTCCTTGACTCAAGCAGTTTCGCAATTTTGAGGGGAATGGCAACTTTTTGCCCTTTCCGGTAAGGACCATACTCCTTCATGTCAGAGCCTACAAACTCGGGAATGTCTGAAAGAATTCTCACTGAAAGATTATTTAAATCTTTAGATGGCTTCTTCTCTGCTGCCTCATTTTCAAATAATCCGTTGAGCAGCGCACCATGCTCTTCAAGCAGTTCAAGCATTTTTTTGAAGAGCTCCTTTTCCTGCAACGCCATGTGCTCTTCACTGGCTTCTTTTGTCCGACTTGCAATCAGCGCCTTGTTCAAAAGCTTTTTTTCACGCATTGAAAATATTTCTTCAACCATTTTCTTGAGGTTTGAAAACCTGCGGGTATCTGAAACAGAAAAATCTTTCAGCGATTCAAGGTATGCCTGCTTTTCCTTTTGGAGAAAGGCATGCAGTTCATTATAGAATTCCTTTTCAACTTCCACCAACTGCGAGGTGTTCTTTTCAAGCCTGTGAATCCGCCTTATTTCGTCAAATGAAAGATCCATTCCAGTCAAACTCCACTAACAATATGGGCTTTTGATTTTGCGATAAGGTAGACTGCAACAAACTCTGGCAGCCCTGCTTTCTCTCCATCAAATGGCCCCCACCACTCGCCATGCAAAAAAAACTTCGGAGTTTTCGCAACTTGCACCACTATTTCTTCCCCACCGAACACAACCGCACTGTTTAATGCCTCGAATTCTTTGAACTCTTGGAAGGGAATTGTTTTTGCGACCAAACCAGTAGAGCCGTGAAGCGTGTCCGGCACCCTGATTATCTTGCTTATGTCAACTGAGGTCTGCCTGTCAATGTCCAGGCGCTGCAATTTTACAACATACTCGATGACTGAATTCCAGAAACCTTCAGTCTTCTTTCCAGGCAGCTGAAACAAAACCCCTTCAGCCAGCTTGCTCAAAATTGTGCTCCTTTCATTTAATAACTGTTTGGCTGATGCCGTTGTCACGTTTCCCGCAACTGCAATTTCCTCGAATGAACCGCGCTCAAACAAGGCCTCTACGCCATTAAGAATTCTTTTTTGCCATCCTGCTGCAACCCCAGGAGGCGGGCAAACAAACTTTTTCTGCTTTGAGAGGAAAAACCCAAGGCTAACTGGATCAATCTGGTAAGCTGTAAGGTAATCCACTAAGTCAACCCTTGCCTGCGGTGACAGCTTGGAAAAATTTTCGTCAGAAATGTGAATGTGAAAGCCCTTGCTTCCACTGTAATTCAGCGAAATCCCTTCGCTCACCCCGAAGTCTTCCTCCAGAAATTCCATTAACTTGAACACCTGCGCTTTGACTGCTTTTAAGCAGTCCGGGCAAACCCATTCGTCCACCTCAACCCCTGCACCACACTTCGAGCAATTGGATACGTTTCCTTTTCCTGTTGAACCGCAGTTGCCGCAAAACCAGGAGTCATGGCTTTTCTTGCACTCTGTCTTGAGGTCATCTGCGTCAAACTCATAAATCAAGTCGGCCTTCAGCAGCTCCTTTGCGTTCATCGGTCTAGCGGAAGGAAAAGCATAGTAGCCCAAAGAGTGAGAAATGAAAAGCGGCGCATTGTTCCTCAAAAAAGAGTTGAATTCATCTGCACTTGAAAAAGAAAGGTGCCTTGAGGTAATCTTTTTGCCGAACTCTCCAACGCCGAATTCTCGCTGGCTAATGCCGGATGGACCGCTAACCTTATTTTGCTCATAGTATTCGCGGAACTTTTCGCGCAAGAAAACGGCTTCGTTCATTAAAAATTAATTAATGGAAGAAATTTTAAATCAGGTAATTCCACCGTTTTAAAACCTTTTAAGAAACCCAAGCAAAATCATAGATTTTGCGGGCCACATAAAGCCTTTTAGGAAACCCAAGCAAAATCATAGATTTTGCGGGTCTCGCAAAACCAAAGGTTTTGCAAGGAGGCTTGCGAAAAATTGCCTTCGGCAAAACCAAAGGTTTTACGAGGAGGTTTGCGAAAACGCAGCTTCGCTGGAAACAGTGGAGTGGAATTACTACTGTCAAAAACCGTTTTATAGGTAAAAACCATGCCGCTCAATTCATTGTACGGTTTTTGACAAACAGGATAGAAAATAAAAGATAAATGACAGGGTGCAAGACCCTGCCAAAAATCAAAAAATTCGCTTATCTTCTAGATTTAGATCTGCTGCTTGATTTTCTTGAAGATGATTTCTTTTTTGCTGCCATCACATTACCTCCCACCATTTTTTACAAAAAAAATTATTTTTGCAAAAGTATTTTGCACGAGGAACTATTTAAGCGTTTGCATTTCAAAAAATTTTCTATTTTTTAATCGATTAACGAAAGTTTTGCGATTGAAATGTTTTTATACACCTGAACTGTAATTAATTACATGCCTGAGGCCGTAGAAAAAAAGTTTTACAACGAAGAGTTTGAGGCTGTTTTGCGCGATTTAAATTCAGGCGAGAACGGTTTAAGCTTGGGGGAAGCAAAAAAAAGAGCCGGGAGCTTTGGCTTGAATAAACTCGAGGAAGCAAAAAAGTTTTCAGCACTTAAACTTTTCCTGAATCAGTTCAAGGGGCTGCTTGTAGTAGTGCTGATAATTGCCGGCATAATTTCTTTGCTCACTGGAGATGTCCTTGAAGCAGTTGCAATATTCGTGATACTCGTTATTAACGCAGCTCTTGGCTTCATGCAGGAGTTCAAGGCAGAAAAAGCGCTGGAGGCACTCAAGAAAATGACGGCGCTGAAAGCAACAGTGGTTAGAGGCAGCAAAATTCATGAAATTGACGCCGCAGAAATAGTGCCCGGAGACATTGTTATGCTGCAGACCGGTGACAAGGTGCCGGCTGACTTAAGGCTTATCGAGGCAGTAAACTTAGAAATAGACGAAGCAGTTCTAACAGGTGAAAGCTCGCCGGCAAAAAAGTTTGCTGAAGCAATTGCTGGAGAGAAACCCATTGCTGAAAGGTTCAACACTGCTTTTTCCAACACAATTGTAACTCACGGCAGGGGCAAGGGCATTGTGACTGCAACGGGAATGAAAACAGAGTTCGGGCGAATAGCGGGAATGATCAGGGAGCTGGAAGAAGAGGAAACGCCGCTAACGCGAAAACTTAGGCTGCTGTCAAAAACTTTGGTAAAAATAATTTCGGCAATAATTGTTGTGCTGTTTGCTGTTGGCACCCTGTACGGCAATGACCCACACGAAATGTTCAAAGTGGCAGTAAGCTTGGGGGTTGCAGCAATTCCTGAGGGGCTGCCTGTTGTAATCACGATAACACTTGGCATTGGCGTGCTGCAGATGGCAAAACAAAACGTGCTTGTAAGAAGAATGCATTCAGTTGAAGCGCTTGGCTCAACAACAGTCATATGCTCTGACAAAACAGGAACCCTCACAAGGAATGAAATGGTTGCAGAGAAATTATTCGTAAACAACCGGGTTGTAGAGGTCACTGGCAAGGGGTATGAACCGTTAGGAGAGTTCATCGCAGAAGGAAAAAAAATTTCTGCAGCAGGGGAAGCGGAGCTGAAAAAGCTTCTCGAGATTTCAGCTGAATGCAATGACTCTTCACTGGTAATTGATGGAACCTCATTCAAAATTGTTGGTGACCCCACAGAGGGCGCACTTGCAGTGATGGCTAGAAAAGCAGGCATAACAAGGAATTTGCAGCGCGTGAACGAAATACAGTTTGATTCAGCCAGAAAAATGATGACAACCATCCACGAGGTAAATGGCAAACGGGTTGCTTACTCGAAGGGAGCTGTTGAAGTAATCCTTTCAATAAGCGGCTCGGTGCAGGAAAACGGAAAAATCAAAAACCTTACAGCGCAGAGGAAAAAGGAAATCCTTGAAACATCCGAAAAACTTGCAGGGGACGCATACCGCATTCTTGGTTTCGCGTTCAAGGAGCTAAAAAAAGATGAAAACAAGGAAATTGAAAGCAGCATGGTTTTTGTGGGATTTGCTGCACTGAAAGACCCCCCAAGAAAGGAGGTGCCTGAAGCAATAAGACTGGCACAGCGGGCCGGCATTAAAGTCAAAATAATTACTGGGGACAACCCTGCAACCACATATGCTATTGCGCAAAGAATTGGCCTCGCGGGAAACGTTGTTACAGGCCAGGAACTTGACAGGCTTAATGGAACAGAATTCACAAAGGCCGTGCAAGAAAACACTGTTTTTGCCAGAGTCAGCCCGGAACACAAATTCAGAATAGTTGAGGCATTAGAGGAATCAGGGGAAATTGTAGCGGTAACAGGCGATGGGGTGAATGATGCGCCGGCGCTTAAGCGCGCTGACATCGGCATTGCAATGGGAATTAAGGGAACTGATGTAACGAAGGGAGCCTCTGACTTGATCTTAAAGGACGACAACTTTTCAACAATCGTTATAGCAGTGAAGGAGGGCAGACGGGTCTACAAAAACATCAAGGACTTCGTGAAGTACCTTCTTGCTGCAAACATTGGGGAGGTGGCAGTTATAACTATTGCAACGCTTGCAAACCGGGCACTGCCTTTGCTTCCATTGCAGATACTGTGGCTGAACATTGCAACTGATGCCTTGCCTGCACTTGCCCTTGGCACAGATGAATCAGAAAAAGAGGTTATGGAGAAAAAGCCCCGCCCAACAAAAGAAGGAGTGCTTGATGGAACAAAGACCTTCATTGTAATTGCAGGAATAATTGCAACTATTGTAACTTTCGCTGCGTTCTTTTACGGCCTCCAGTCAGATGAACTTGCAGGAATTTCCCTTGAAGAGCTCTCATCAAAGGAAGGGTTCGATTTTGAAAGCAAGGCCAGAACAATGGCCTTCACAACACTGGTTGTGTTCGAGCTTTTCCTTGTTTTCAGCTGCAGGGGGGAAGGCAAAGGCATATTAGAATTGAGCCCTTTCAGCAACAAGTTTTTGGTTAAAATGGTTCTGGTTTCCTTTGCACTACAGTTGCTTGTTGTTTACGGGCCTAACCTTGCAACGGCAATTAACCAAGAAATTGACGCAAGCACTGTTAACGTTCTCAAAACCGTGCCATTAAACGCAGTTGACTGGCTGGTGGTTTTAGGTTTGAGCAGTGCAAGCGCTCTTGTCCCATACATTGAATTATCCCTCAAAAAAGCATTAAGCAAGTGACGTCCTCCCCACACTGAAGTGCAAGGTTTCCCAATGGACGTCAATTTACCGTCAACGGAAAATGAAGCCGGGCAAAAAACCCGCCATAAATAGCTAGGCTTCATTTTGGGTTGGTGAGTCTTTCTCGGAAAATGCTTTACGGTAAACCTGCAGCGGGTGCTTTATTTTTGTGCTTGCATTGCAGGGGCAGTCAGGCAACCTTAAGCCGTACTCTGCCAGCTTGGAACAACTCGAAGCAGAGTACTGTTTGCCTGAACGGCCAGCCAGCCTCGCCACATGATACCTTGTTGTGTTCTCGTCAAAGTTTGGAGTGGCCTTGTATAAGTCAATCACTCTCTCCTGCGGCATTCCGACTGCAAGCAGGAAAGTTGCAAGGTTGAACCTTTCAATGTGGCCGAGTTTTTTGCCAACCAATATGTCACTGTAGAGCCTTTTAAAGCATGGCGGAAAAAACTCTGGTTTAACTTTCCCGGATGGAATGCCCTCGAACTGCTTTTTCTGCTGCTCTACTGCTCCACTATAAAGCCGCCTGGAAATTTCTCCAAAATTTTTTGGAATACCGGTAACATCCACTGGAAGTGAGCTTAAAACATTTTTTTCAACCGCATAGGACAAAAATTTTTCAAATGATGCACGGCTCAAAACAACCTTTCCTTTTTCGACTTTCTTGTTCACAAGCTTCATGAACTCGTCCTTTGTTCCAGCTGCCAAAAAATCAGGGAGAACAACCCTTGCAAACTCCTGCCCCCCTTCAGAGAGATCAAATCTTATGCTTAGGTCAGCTGCAATCGCAAAAAGCGTTTCAGGTTGCTCTGCCTCCAAGTGCCTCAAAGTATTGGCAGCAATCAGCACAGAAAACTTTCTTATCGCTTCATCTTTTCCAATACATGAAACAATAATTTTTGCAACTGGAAATGCAAGCACTTCGTTTAATAGTAATCCCTGGGAGGAAACAACGTTGGCTTTATATTCAATGCCTTGGAGTGCATTGCGCACCAGCACCTCCGCTCTTTCAATTACTTCCACTGGAAGTTCTCCCAGTGAAAGGTTGGATTGCCTTACAACCCTTTTTGCAGTTGAAGAAAAGGGGTACTTCTGCGCGAATCTAAGTTCTTCCACTGAAAACACTTCAACAACCCCTGCCTTGACAGTTAAGATTGTATTCCTTGACAGTTAAAAATCGTATCCCTTAACAGTTATCGAAGATGCCGCACCTCGTAAACGGAGCAAAATTACCGTGCCATCGAAGATGGCACACATATAGGTCGTAAACGGACCTCTCCGTTTTGCGAGCGAAGCGAGCCAGTGGAATACGAGTGAAACGAGTATTCCACACCTTGCCGGCTGAGGTTTCAGCCGAACGGAGCAAAATTACCGTGCCATCGAAGATGGCACACATATAGGTCGTAAACGGACCTCTCCGTTTATAGGAGCATGTGGGCTAAAAAGAATTCAATCCTGTTTTTGCCGATGTTGTAAGAAACTTTCATTGGCGCGTCAGTCTTCAGCTCAAGCAAAATTTTTTCCTCTGCGTCTGCTTCTTTTATGATGTTCTGCAGGAAGTTAAGAGAAAATTTTGCAGTTACGTCCTTTGAAGCCTTCACTTTTATTCCCTTCGTTTCCTTTGAAACCGCATCCAGGGTTCCTTGGCTGCCGCGCGCCTCAACAAAAAACTGGCTGCCTTTTACTTTGAATATAACGCTTGAACCAAACAAGGAAGCATCCTTCAAGGCTTCCTTCATTATGCGCGCGCTGATTTCAATAGAGGCATCATAGGTTTTACTTGGAAGGTTTATTTCGTCCTCGCTCACATCAATTAATGGGAGCTTGAAGCTCCTGTGGAAGTCTCCTTCAAGCTTCACCTTCATTTCAGAGTCAGTTAAATCTATTCTCAGCTTGTCGGTTGGAAGGCTCCTAGCCATGATTTTGCTTAATTCCACTAAATCAACCCCGACAAATGTCGGCTCAACGCTGAAAGAGTCAAAGTGCTTCTTGTCCATAAAAAGGTTCACGAGGAGAATCTGGCTCGGGTCAATTGCCTTGAAGTGAATGCCCTGCTCGTTGAAGCGAAAGTTTCCCTCTGAAATGAATGCTGAAATGGCGTCAATGCTCTTCCTTAAAGGGGAAGTGTTCTTCAGTTCAATCAATTAGCCCACCCGTAAACATTGAATGTATGTATTTGTTTAAATTGTTTTCCAGTAAAAAATTAATCAGTTGAAAGAATGCGCGTCATCGTTGGAGCAGACCACGCCGGTTTCAGGCTGAAAGAAAAAATCAAAGAACACCTCAAAAGAAAAGGGTTTGAGGTCGTGGATGAGGGCACTGACAGCGAGAAAAGCTGCGATTACCCTGATTTCGCGGTTAAAGTGGCTGAAAAAGTGGCTAAAAGCCCTAAAAGCATTGGCATTGTTGTGTGTGGAACAGGCATTGGCACTGCAATGGCAGCCAACAAGGTCAAAGGAATTCGGGCTGCTCTGGCAACAAACGAGTACATGGCAAGGATGGCGAGGGAGCACAACAACGCAAATGTTTTATCGCTGGGAGCAAGAGTAAGCAAGGAAAAGGAAGCACTGGAAATGGTTGACTCCTTTCTGGGCACGGATTTTAGCTTAGAGGAAAGGCACCGCAGGCGCGTAAAAAAAATTGACGCAATCCATGGCAAAACGCTTAAGTAATTGAGCATTGAAATTGCGTTTTGCATCTAGCAAACAGAAATAAAAAGTTCAAAAAATAAGCTGTTTGCTATGGCTTAATCGCTTTCAATTCTAGGAGCCAAAAAATACCTTATGTGGGCTTTCCCTATTGCATAGGAGAGCTCTAGTGGGGCATTTGACTTCATTTTGAGCAGCACATCTGAATCAGATGCAGCACCCTTAACTATGTCAGACAAATAGTCAAGCGGAAACATTGACTTGGCCTCGTTCTTCACCTTCAACTCCGGCAAAGCACCCTTTTCTTTGGCCAAAATCTCGTTGTTTAAAGTTCCCTTGCTTGAATTTGCCCGCATGAAGAACTTTTCAGCGTCAACTCCAAGCGTGATGTGGGTGCTAATCAGGGTTGCATCCTTTAAACCATCCTGCAGGACATCAGCCTTCAGCTTCAGCTCAGCGTCAAAATCTATTTTTGGGTTAGGTAGCTCAGCAGAGCTGACATCAATTAGTGGAACCTCAAACGTTCTCTTTGCTGCGCCAGAAAACACCACTGAAAGCTTCGAGCTTTTATCTGAAACGTTTAACTCCAGCGAGTCCTTTGGCTTTGCCCTGCTCATCACTTGGCTCAAGTAATCCAAGTCAAGGCCAAGCCTCGTCACTCCATTCACGTTAAACTCCTTAAACGACTTCTTCTCTAATTTGAAGTCAACCATTGAAATCTGGCTTGGGTCGGTTGCTTTCAGCTCCAAGCCTGAATCGCTTGCAATGAATTCAGCTTCATCAATCAGAACAGATATTGCGTCAATGCTTTTCTTGAAGAAAACAGCGTCATCTAAAACCAGTTTAAGCATTGCTCACCACTTAAAATCCTTGAACTGGATTCTCCTTAAAAACCAATCAGCAGATTCCCCTGAATTCTTCTGGCAACCTTCCGCGCAGCACAAGGCTTGAAAGGTCATCGAAGAGCCAGAGCTTGGCGCAACCAATAAGCGGAACAAACAACACTGCTTTGCCGTTAATTGAGTCAGCCCGAACAAGGTAAGGTGAGATTGCAGCCCCTCCAATTATTTCTTGGTCAAGGAAAGGGTTTGTTTTCTGGTTGTCGCCTTTGGTTAAAAGGTAGGTGTCATCAGCGATAACTTTTAGCAGTACTCTGTGAATTATGTCTTCGTTCTTGGTTGGAGAGCGATAAATGATGATGTCTCCTTCCCTGTCAAAGAAAATTTCCCTGTCATCAATCAAGTGAATTCCAACAGTTTCAAAGCCGTATGGCGGTCCTTCCCTGAATTCTGGGAAAAACTCTACGCACGGGCTCTGCCTCTCGGTTTCATTGAAATGACTGCAAAGCGTTGTTGCAAAAGAGTGAAGAGGCACTTTTTCCAGTGAACTGCCATAGGGCACTTGCTGTCCTTTTAGTTGCTCTGCCTGAACGCCCTGCACGAGCACGAGGTCACCCCGATGCATTAATGGCTCCATGCTGCCGGAAACAACAATCATTATGGGGGTTGGCGTGCTCAACACAAAGCCCAGCAACGCATAAAACGCCCAAGCAAAAACAAGAGCGCTTAAAATGTAAACAGCCCAAGCCAGAACTTCGGAATTGCGAGGGTTAACAACCGGCATTACAAATTCGTCAACGTAAGTGAAGGGGTCCAGCCACCTTAGTTTTCTGCGGAAAGACCGCCATTTTTCTCGCAATGACATTACTTGACAGCCTTTTTAATTAGGTCTTCGAATTCGCTTAAGTCGTCATCAATTTTTTTTATTGCGTCTTCAAGCGCCTTTTTCGGGGTCTTGCCCTTTGTAGCCAAAATAAATTTTGCGCTGTTATCAGTTGGGTGCTCAAGCAAGTATGAAGCGAATTCAACGCTTTTGTCCTCCAGCAACCTGCTCTTCAGCAGGTTAGAAAAAGTGTGCCTCTCGCCCTTTATTGAGAACTCAACCATGTTTTTGTTGTTTTTTATTAACTCTATCTCCATCTCCGCTCACTACTCCTTTCTGGGTTTCTCCTGCTTCCCCAGCTTCCGCTTCTTCCTTCCCCGTCCCTCATTCCAATTCTTCCTCTGCCTCTCCCCTCACTAGTTTCATCTCTTTCTCTTCCACCAATTGCGTTCCTTGCATATCTCCCTCTTGAACCAATTCTTCCTCTGCCCCTATCTCGATCAGCGCCACTGCTTCCATCTCTTCTCCTCGGGCCTTCCCTGCTGTCTCCTGCAATTTCGCCTCTCTCTTTTTCCATGTTTTCCTTTACCTTTAACTCGTTCCTGAAATCAGCGGAAAGAAAGCTCTCCCGCTTTCTCACAACCCCGAAGTCAGTTGAGCTTTTGGTTTCAAGCTCGACATTAAAAGTGGTTACGTTTGCAACGTTCGCCTTGATTATGTCCCCTATCTTGAACTCGTTCTCCAAGGATTCAATATAGCGGTCGCTGACATTGAAAACAGGGAGAATGCCGAAAGAATTGTTGATTCGGTGCTCGTAACCGTCCTTAGTGGCAAACTTTAACTCCACCATTGCTATCTGTTCTCTGACATTTGAAATAACACCGTAAACAGTGCAGCCGCGCTCAAGCATTTTTACTTCCTTTAGCTTCTCTTTCACCTTTATTTCCCTGTTTTTTTCATCAACTTCCTTTACTCCAACCGAGTCAGAAAAAATGCTGCCGCTGCTGTCAATGTAAGTGTTCGCGCCTGCCAAAAACTCCTCTTCAGTACTAAGAAAGCTTCCTGGAAAAACAAGTTCTTTCTGCAATTTATCACCAAAAAAACAGAATTTTAAGGGGGGTTTTCTAATAATTTTACCCAAAGAAATATATTTAAACCAGCACGCCGCAAAGGGATAAGGGTTTTGAATACTTATTAACTTAATTACTGTAAGTTTATAAGCCCAGTAAAGGTATTCAATAACCTTAGAGATATGAGAACATGGTGCTGGAGTCAATAGTAAGCGACGTGATTGCAAGGCGGCATCCAAGCACTATTTTCTTCATGGCGCTTATACTCTCAAGCGTCAGCATCTGGGTTTCCTTTTACGTTTTCCCCAACAGTTCAAGCATTCTTCCACTGGCCTTTGTCACAATAGGCTTCGTTCCAATAATACACAAAATGTTCGTGGAAGAAACCATGGAGGAAGTGGAAAAGCCTGGTTGGGCGCCGGCCTTCATAACAAGGCACTTTGAGTTGGTGTTACTGTACGCCTTCCTGTTCCTTGGCTTAATTGCAAGCTACACGTTATGGTACGTTGTTCTGCCTTCAGCGGAAACCAACTGCATTGGCGCTGAAAAAGCATTAAACTGCGGTTTTCCTACAAGGGAAAAAATCTTCTCCGAGCAGGAAAATGTTTTTTCGAAGATAACTGGCAGGGCAGTGGGAGCAAATGAGTGCAAGAACCCCGCCACAAAATCAATTGAAAAATGCACTTTCTTCATTTTCTCAAACAATTCCTTTGTCTTGGTCCTCGCAATAATGTTCTCTTTCCTTTTTGGTGCTGGAGCCATTTTCCTAATTGGCTGGAATGCATCAGTAATAGGGACTTTCATTGGCAAAGAAGTGGTGGAAGTTCATGCTCTTGCTGGGCTGCTGCGCGGCATCAGTTATTTGCCGCACGGCATGTGGGAAATAACGGGTTACTTCATGGGGGCCATTGCTGGCGGCATAATTTCAGCTGTCCTCTCTGGAAAAACTTATGGTTCGCATCAATTCGAGACAATCGCAAAGGACACCCTTTCAATGATAATAATCGCTTACATTCTCCTCTTCATTGGAGCAGCAATTGAGGCTTGGCTGATTGTGGGGTAAACTCCAATGCACAAGACTGCAGAAAAAAATTAGCTCACTTTTCTTTTCCGGCAATTCTGCCGCCAATTGCTTCAGCCAGCCTGCTTAACTCCATCGGGAAAATGAATTTTGTTGACTTGCCCTCTCCAACCTTTTCCAGGGCTTTAACATAATAGTATGCGAGCGCTTTCTCGTTCAGCTGCTCTGCAGCCGCTTTCACTGCATCAATTTCAATTTTCTGGGCTTCAGCTGCTTCAATTCTCGCAAGCTTTTTCTGCACCGCTGCCTTCTGGTCGTGCATTGCGCTCAGCACAACTGCCGGAATGTCCATTGTCGTTATTTTTGCTGACTCAATTGTAACGCCCCAAGAATGAGCGATGTTTGAGAGGCCCTTCTCCATCTTAGCATTCAATTGCTCAACGTTTGAAATGAGCTCGCTTAAATTCATGGTGCCGATTGCATCCCTAATCAGCGCAACAACATAAAGCTGGGAAGCCTGCCTATAGTCCTGCACTTCAACAATAGACTTAATTACTGACTCGTTGTCTTTTCTGACTTTAAGGTAAATCACTGCATCAACTCTTACCTCAACCTGGTCTTTTGTGACAACGTTTTGGGGCTTGACATCAATCGTCTGGGTTCTTACATCCACAGCATAGTAAGTTTCAATCGGGGGCAGCAAGATAGCCCAACCGGGACCACCAACTCTGTGCACTTTTCCCAGCCTAAAAATCACTGCTCTCTCAAAGTCCTTTAACTGGAGAAGGTAATCATACTTCCAAACTAGGAACAACACAATCAAACCAAGAAAAATCCACAAAATATTCCTTAAGAAAAAGTCCTGCAGCTGGATTATTGCCACCAAAAGTATAAACAAAAGAATTATGACTCCACCAAAAATTGCCTGCTTTACGAGTTTTTGAGCCAAAAAAACCACCAAAAAATAATTTATTCATTTTAAAAAGTGACTAATAACTATTTATATAAAGTAAATTATATAAACTCATATATTGGGGGTCTAAATGGCCAAATACAGCAATGTACTGGTTTTATGCATTGACCGAGATGACGACCTCGGCAGAAAAGCAGGCGTACAGGGCCCGATAGTGGGGAAGCAAAAAAACCTTAACTCAGCAGCAAAACTGGCGTTGGCTGACCCAGAGGACTCTGATGTTAACAGCATTTTTGGGGCAGTGAAAGTCTTCGAGGAAGTCAAGGAACAGTTCAAAAACGTTGAGGTTGTAACGCTTACAGGCCACTCCAAGGAAGGCTTCAAGTCAGACAAAATCATAATGGAGCAGCTAGACTCAGTGCTGGAAAATTTTCCGGCAGACGCTTTTGTGCTTGTAACAGACGGCGCAGAAGACGACCAAATAATCCCGCTCCTGCAAAGCCGGGCACCACTTATCTCCAAAGAATTAATCATTGTAAAGCAGGCCAAAGAAGTAGAGGGCACATACTACTCAATTAAGGAAGCCTTAAAGGACCCCAGCATAGCAAGAATTTTTTTCCTTATTCCGGGAATAGTAGTTATTTTGTGGGGGCTGCTTTTCTTCCTAGGGCAGGAAAGAATTTTTTTCCAAACAATGTCCCTTGTTGTTGGCGCATACATGATACTGAAAGGAACCGGTCTTGAAGACAAAATCGCGGCTGCAGCCACATCTGTTACAAAAGCCATTTCACTTCAGAGAGTCAGCTTTCCCCTTTACCTTATGACAATAATGATTTTTCTTATAGGAATCTATACAAGTTACCTTGCATTCATTTCATCTCCTTCTCCAGCCGTATTCATTAAAGCAATTGAAGCGGTGGAACAGTTCATTAACTTCACCACAATTGCAGGCGTCTCATTTGTTTTAGGGCAAAGCATTGACTCGGTGCAGCTGAAGAAAGCCTTCCTTTTGAGGAGGTATTTTCTCTCCATTGTTGCAATTGCATTGGTTTGGTTCATCCTTGACACAGGAAGGAGAGTGCTTATTGGAGAGCCATATGCAGGAATAGAGTTCCTCACAGTCAACATAGTGGTTTCCCTAGCGGTTGCGCTGATTGCTTACAGGCTGTCAAGCGTGCTTGACGTCAGGAAAAAAATTACAAAGCTTATGATTGGCTTGCCTGTTTACAGCAGGGAAGGCCAGTGGATTGGAAAAGTAGAGGACATCCAGAAAAACAAGAATCTGATTGAGTACAGGAACATCAGAACAAAACAAAAGATAACTGTTACACAGGACAAGTTTGATCTTAGGGGCGGCAGAATACTGATAAGGGCTTAAAAAACTACTTTTGCTTGGATAAAAAGCCTGCCTTTACAATTCCCTTGCCGAGCTCGCCTTCAAGCAGGGAAGGCACCTCAAGCGAGAAAAGTTTGCCCAGGTTCTTGAGCAGCACATTTGTTTTCTTGGATTTAACGAATGCATTGTCAACAACCTCTGAAAGAGTTGAAACCGCAACAATATTTATTTTGTTTAATTGTTCTTTCGACAGCACAACATCATCCTTGTTTGCCTTTGGAATTACCACTTCCTTGAAGCCCGCAGCTATTGCAGCAGAAACCTTTGCGGTAACCCCGCCCACTGGAAGCACTTCGCCCCTAACGCTCAAGCTGCCTGTCATTGCAAGGCTCTGCTTTATGGGAATGCCCTCCAAAGCAGAAATAACCGCGGTTGCAACGCTCACTGAAGCCGAGTCACCTTCAACCCCAGAGTAAGTCTGCAGGAACTGAATGTGAATGTCAAACTCGCTTACATCCTTTCCGCTGAGTTTCTTAATTAAGGCTGAAACATTTTGCACTGCTTCCTTTGCTATTTCCCCAAGTTTTCCTGTTGCAATTATTTTGCCCTCGGACTTGCTTGAAGCAGGTGCAACCTCTGCCTCAATTGGCAGCACCAATCCGGCATCACCGTCACCTGAAACCGCCAAGCCATTGACTCTCCCAACAGCGCTCCCCTCAAACAAGTAAACATCGTAATCCTTTTTTTCCTCCAGCATCTTTGTAACCATTTGCTGTTCAAGTGTTTTAGCAGACATTTTTGCTTCATAGACGTCTTGTGCTTCAACTGCCTTCTGGCCTTTTTCTTTTGCAATGTCCCCAGCAGCCCTAATCAAGCCACCCAAATCCCGCAGCCTCAAGGTTAGCTTGTTTTTTCTGCTGGCCCGGCGCCTGGCTTCAAAAATTATTGACTCAACTGCTTCAGCCGAAAAATGAGGTATTTTCCCATCCTTTTTCACTTCCTGTGCAATGAACTGTATAATCTTGTCCCTGTTTTCAGCGTTGTCCACCATGTCCTGATTAATGTAAACCTCGTAACCATAGCCCCTGATTCTGCTCCTCAACGCAGGGTGAATCTTTTGGATGTCCTCATAGTTGCCTGCAGCAACAAGCACGAAATCGCAGGGAACAGGCTCAGTTCTAGTCATTGCTCCAGAACTCATCTCGCTCTGGCCAGTAATAGGGTACTTTTTCTCCTGCATTACAGTTAACAGCTCTTGCTGTGCTTTTGGAGAAAGGGTTGCAACTTCGTCCAAGAAAAGAACTCCGCCATTAACCCTGTGAATCATTCCAGGCTCAACCCTCAAATGAGGTGGCGTGCCTAAGCCCCCTGAATTATGCGTTAGTACAAGATTAACCAAATAGGTTCCAGTGGAAGTTGTCATATTGTAAACAGGCCCAGAATAATTTACCCTATTCACTTCAATTATCTCATCGTAGGAAAATGTGCCCTGTACCACATCCCTCAACCCGAAAAGCTCAGGGTCGTTTGTAATGCTCATGAACTTGGAAACAATCTCTTGCAGGAACTGCCGAGTAGGACTCTTTGAAGTTTTAACGCTTTTATTCAGGGCATAATACTCTTCGTGGACTTTTGCTTTTGAAAGGCCTGTTTTGTCTCTGAACTTTTCTAGCAGAGAGAAATTTACCGGAATAATATCATCAAAAGTCACATGATGATAAGCTGTTTTTGAAAGATATTTTTCTAAGTTCTTCTTGTGAAATGGATTTGCAGTGAGCTTGAAATATTTTTGGGCGAAAGAAACATCCTGGAAAGTTATTCTTGGCTGGAGATTGCCTTTCTTGAAGCCTCTGTCCAAGCGCGGCCTGTAATTTGGCTTCAAACCAGCCTTCAACAACAGCGGAATGAAATCAGGAATTAGCTCTTTTGAAAGAAGCTCAAACTGCCCTTGTTTGCTCACATAACCATCAAGCGATACATAATTGATTATGAACAACTCTATGCTTTCGCGAGTTTGATCGAAAATAATTGAGGGAATGGATTTTGAGCGGTTACACACAGCACCAATGGAATTGAGCCACTTCACGAACTCAGCTGAATTGATGTCAATTCTGATGTTTTTTCCGTCAAGTCTTTTAGTGAACTTCAAACCGGCATTCGTTATGTCTGACTCAATTTTTTTTACCTTGAATTCTCTCCTCAATTTGAACTGCACATTCCTATTCCCTATGTACCCATCAGCCAAAATGTCAGCAAGCAAAACAATTTTGGCGTCATCAAGCCTTGATTTCACATCAATTGGCAGTTTCTCTGGGGCAACCGAGAAATACCCTGCTTTAATTTTGGCTGCCTCAATGAACTCAACTTCTGCATTTTCAGAAAAAACCGCCACAGGGTGATTAGGAGTAACCTTAATATGGTAGCCCTTTTTTGTCTTTAACTCAATTATTTCACCTTCATAGTCCCTCTTGAAAACTTTCGTAACGGTGGCATTTGAGTAACAGAATTTTTGGCCAAGACCACTAAGAACATTGAACTTTTCATCTTTACTCAATACATTCTCCGTCTTCTTTTCCTCACCAAAAAATCGATCAATCAAATCAGATGCCTGAACTTGTTTTCCATTAGGCAATGAAACAAGTTGGTCTGGTAAAATGCACTGAAGCGGGTCATGACGCACGTCACCAAGCAGTGCCCCCGCTCTTGCACCAGTTGCCTCAATGAACGGTGCAACCTTCTTGTTTGCATTACTGACCAAAAGCTTTGGCACAACAGCAGTTGACTTGGTTCTAACCTGCGCTCCAATCGCAAAGCCGAAGAACAGGAACGCAACAACAATCAGCGTTGCAGCAAAAACAACATCAGGAATCCACTCAAGCTTCCAGACCACAAAGCTTACAAGGAACATTGCAATGGGCACAATAAAGCCAATGAGCCTGATGCTGTCTTCCTGCGTCCTAGACTCAAGCCTTGCATCATCTACAATCTTTTTGCCCTGCCCCGCCTTGACGGTTACAACCTTAGGAGTGTTAGGGTCATCATGGTTTGGGTAAATCAAAATGTCCTTTAGCTCGCTCAACGGGAGAATTTCAGACATTGCCTGCGCCAGCATGCTTTTGCCTGTGCCAGGCGGCCCAACAAGCAAAACGTTTCTTTTCTGTGCTGCTGCCTTCTTTATGATGCTTACGCCTTGCTCTTGGCCTATCGCTTGGTCAACAAGCCTTTTCGGCACCTCAATTTCGGCCGTGCTCTTAATCGAAACAATTTTCTTTTTCTTAGGAGAAGTCGAAGGCATAATATAAAATAGTAATATAAATTGGTTAAAAAAGGTTACGCCGAAGTGGGGCTCTGTTGAAAAAGTTTTGAACGTGGGCTTTTGTTTAAAATCTTCTTTTTCTAGGGAGGTTTCTTTGAGGTTTTGACATTCCCTTTCTTCTTTTTATATTAGTCCTTAATTTTTCTAATTTTTTTGTTACATCTTCAATTTTTTTGTCTATTGTAGCTATATGTCCTTTTAATTGGGTAAAATAGTCCTTAGACATATGGGGGCTTGCATCACGCACCAATAACTCTCGTGACCTATTAAGTTCGTGGAGTTGCATTTCTGTTTTTCTGGCGAGCTCTTGCAAATCTTCTAATGTTGGCTCTGACATTAAAAGATATTATTTGACCTCATATAAATAGTTTACTATCTTAACTCTAATAGAATTTTTTCTTTTTTTGTCTGTATGTTGAGGGTCTTGATGATTTCTTAAGTCTCCAGTATTCAGCTTATTTATGAAAAAAACTAAAAGGAGGTGAGAAAGGTGCTTTGTAAACAGAAAACCCAAAAAAAAGGTTTGTAAATAGTTTCTTGTGTGGCAAAACCTTTTTAAATGTTGAAACACTATATGTGATATAATGGGACTTACAATTGAAAAAAGTTTTCAATATTTTCTAGACAACAATTTTGATAATTATAAAGAGGGAGAATGGATAGCCATTTACGAAAAAAATGTAATAGCCCATGGATTAACTCTTAAAAAAGTCTTAGAAAAAGTAAAAAATGAAGGAAAACCTCTTTCAAAAGTTCTAATATCTAAAGTAAAAAAAACAGCAAGTTACCTATAAACTTAAACTTATGAATTTACGATTTAATTGTAAACACGTTCATATTGGAGATAGCACATATATAAAAGAGCCAATAGTGCCTATTACTTTAATAGGAAAAGATAGCATAGCCCTTAATTTTACCGCAATATTGGATACAGGTTCTCCATTCATTTTAATCCCAAAAGAAATTGCAGACGAATTAAAACTTGAATACGATACAAAAAATACTAAAAATGCAAAGTCTTATTCTGGAAGTTCTTTTGCTACTTCTTTATCTTATGTAACAATTAAAATCCAAAAAAGGAACGAAAAAATCCAAATAAGATGTAAATGTGCTGTCCAGTTAAGTAAAACTAAATCTCACGAAAACATTATAATAGGCTCAAGTTTTTTTGAACATTTTAGGGTTTTATTTGATTATCCCAATAATAAATTCGAAATTAAAGACTAAATGTATTGAAGGCACTTTTCGCAAACCTTTTGCTGAAAAGGGTTTACGTGGCCCGCAAAATCTATGATTTTGCTAGGGTTTTTTAAAAGGTTATGGCGAAGCCCATTTTTGATAAAACTTTTTTTAAAAGTTTTTTGGCGAAGGCAGCTCTGTAAATTAATGATTTTTAACCACATCTTATGCCTGAAGGCATTCTGGCAACCACCAAATTGTCAGGGCCGCGCTTGACAACTGTTGCACCTGCAGGCAGTGAGCTTGGGTTTCCAACCAGCACTCTTGGGTTCACCAGAAGCACGCCGTTGGGCGGCAGGGAAAACTGCTGAGTGTAACCGCAGTCATTTAATGTTATTGTCTTTGCTTGGCTTCCCTCAGAGAATTCATTCAGTATGAGCCTCTGCCCTGATGCTTTAATGTTGTAAACTTTTGAACCTAATTTTTCAACGGGAATGCCGGCTTCTCTTGCAAGGCCCTCAAACAAAAAGTTTGCCTCGCTGGAGTCAGGCAACACCATGCTGTCGCTCATAGTAAAATCCCTTAAGAACGCGGTGCTGTAAGCTGAAAGAATTACTTTTCCGGAACCACTGGTTATTCTAAGCAAAGTCGGCTTTCCCTCTGAATTGCTTGCCAGAACTTTTACTCCGGGCTGCCCTGCCAAACCATTGTAGTCTGCGAACTTGAATTCAGCAACCTTAACTGTAAAAGGAGGCAAATCAGTCCTCACAGGAATTGTTTTTGTGCCTGAAGACCAATTTGGGTCAGCACTAAAAATCCATTCATGCTGTGAAAAGCTGGTGTTAACGCTTCCGGAGTGGTTTAATACAAGAGAGTGAACTTCCGGGGTTGAAACCTCAACATAGTGCTCGTTCCTGTGCGTTGGCTTTGGCTCGGTGAACAAAAACAGTGTTCCACCACCAGTAACATACTGCTGCAGGCTTTGCCCAAAGTTATTTCCTGGCTCGAAGTGCTCCAGGTCAACGTCTTTTCCTACAAAAATTACCAATTTGTATTTTCCAAGCTCTGAAACAGAAATTACTTTGTCTGCAACAGAAGAATACTTTACATCAAAAGGAACCCCTAACTGCATTAAGCTGTTGACAATTGCCGGAACCTTATTCATTGGACCTGTGTAATCAGTGCCGGAACCATCCGGAGCGATTATAAATTCAGGCCTGTTGACAAGAATGAGTGCACTTGCATTCAAGTTGTCTGCGTAAATGCCGAAATTCTTTGCAGCATAACCCCAAAGCTCAATTGCATCATTCACTTCGCTGCTGTTGTAGGTTATGCCGGTTTCCGGTGAACCACTCCTGATGAAATGATTGAACCTGTCTGCCTGAATGCCAAAATCCCAGTAAAAAACTCCTGCATTCCCTGTTGTAAACAGCAAAGGAACAATTGAGTTGTAGTAATTCTTTGCAGCCTGCTGTTTGCTGTTTACAAGCCCGTAACTCGTAACCTGATAGAATGGTTTCCCTGATGACTGCCAAATTTTTCCCAATGCAACAGCATAACCCAAGTCAAATGCAAAATTTTTTCCAACAAAGGGGTGGCTTTCCTGCTGAAATGTTGGCACTGCATAGTTTTCAGACCCAAAAAAGTCAAAGCTTGGAGCAGTGAACTCGTGCTTGTGCGATGCGCCAAAAAAGGATTCAAAATCTGTTGCAAGGAAAGTGAGGTCAGGGTAAGTTATCCTTGAAGCAAGCATTGAAGCGGTTCTTTCCTGCATTGCATACTCGAATTCAAGCCAGTCAAGTCGCCTCGGATAAGCGAAAGTGTCCCTTAAAATAAAAGGGTTCCTCCAATAAGCCTCAATTGTTCCGAAAGAGGTTTCCCTTTCATTGAGCTTGCCTCCCCAGGCAGTTTGCAGGTTGGAAAAAGTTCCGTATTTCTGCATTAACCAGTCGTTCCACGACTGCTTGCATGCAGGCACATTATTGCACTCAGGAATTAGGCTTTCAGATATTTTGTCGGGAAAAGAAAACCCGGCAACAAAACCAAGGTGGTCAGCCAATTCATCATCATATTTTTCAATCCTGTCAACCAACGCGGTTCTCATTGAGGCATTGAATGCAGGCAAAGCGTTAACTGATGAAAACCCATCGCCGCCAAGTTTTGGGACAATGCCGTCGTTAAGGCACGAGCCAAAAACCCTTATGCCACGCAGTTCCGCCTGATCAATGAACCACTTGAACCTGTTTGTTGCAAGCTCGTTAACTTTGTCTTTTGAAAGCGGAAAAGCAGTTCCTACGTTGCACAAGTTGCCGAAAACAAAAACCGCATTAAAGTTTCTTCGCTGCATTTCACTGAGGTCAGCTGCAATGACTTTTTTGGCCTTTGCCTCCCATTCAGTCAAATCACCAAAATTTAATCCAGCTCCTGGAGTTCCCTGTGGGCCAAAATAAATTATTCCGTGAAGGTTCCAAGTGCTGCCCCCATCCATTAATTTCAATCCATTAATGGTTATCCTTGAGGAAAAGTTCCTGTTGACAACTTTGTAGGCGCGATTGTTCTGCTCTTTTGTTTCCGTAACAGTATTATCAGGGTCAACTATCACGTGAATATGCACTGAAGAAGCAGGCGGAACATAATTTAGTTGCACAACACTTGCCTGGCCTTCCTGCAATGCAGAAATTGTTTGGCTGCCAAGCAGTCTTCCCACTAAATCAGGGTCGCCCTCAAAAAAACTCACCTTGATGTTAGAAGCCCTGCCTTTTTCTGCTTTAATGGTTGCAGAAATTTTTCCCCCTGAAACAGAAATATCTCTTTCATCAACACTCAAGTCAGCAAAAGCAGGGAACGCAACTATTTCCGCATCAGGAAGGTTTCCTGCAAGGACTCCTCCATCAACCTCAAAGTTCTGGAAAATCCACGCAGGAATATCTGATTCAACTGCAATGCCCCTTGCATGAGCAACTCCGAATGAATCGAACAAAAAATACCCTTGCAGTCCGCCGCTTTCATTGAACAGCATTGAAATTCTTTTTGGCGCGTACCCTTGCGGCAGAACCGGGGGAGCATTGCTTCCAGAAAAAAACAGCGCATCAGCATCTCCCCTTGCATGAATTCTTGTTTGAGAGTCAAGAACAAATGCGCCTTTGCCGGAAGGAGTTAACTCCAGGTCAAGCACTTCAGCATTTGTTGAAATGCGCTCCAAGTCAATGGTTGCACCGGCTTCACCAAAATTGTGGATTTTTCCGGTTGAATCAAGAATGTAGTAGCCGACAACGTTGCCGGAACTATTTGCAACAATTTCCAAGTCAACTGCTTTTGCAGGGGAAATGTTTAAGGTGTTGCCGAACGCATTAAGCCTTGAAGCGCAAACTCTCCCTGTTTCCTGCAGAATGTAGTAACCGGTAACGGAAGAGTTGACTTTCAGTTTAACTGGCTTCGGTTTTGCCCAGCAGTCACCCAAATTCAGGTTTGCTGCAATGCTCTGCGGCTTTGACTGAATCTGTGCTCCGCCAATGGAAGGGTAATCCATTAACTCGAAGTAACCTGAACCGTCAGGCATTGGCTCCAAGTCTTTCAACGCTGTTCTGCTTCCAGTCCAGCTGTCATTCTCTGGAGTGCCTCGCGGGAAATTGAAAACAGTTGTCTTTGATTCCCACGTGGTTGGGTTTGCGCCAACAAATTGCACGAAAAAGCCAGCCGGTTCCTGTTGGCTGACTGGCTGGCACGCGCCATTAAAAGCGCATACAGGCAGGTTTTCCGGGCAACCACACCTATTGCAATCATTTACCAGCTGCCCTTCAGGAGTGCAGTAAAGCGGCTTTTGCTGAGAACAAGAGTCAATGGGAATTCCTCCCAAACACTGCGATGGCAGAACAATTGGAGCACACAAGCCATTCTGCTGGCAAGAATAATTGTCGGGGCAACCGCAGCTTGCACAGTTATCAACAAGTTCTCCGCTACTGTTGCAGTACTTTGGCTTAAGAACAGAGCAGGAATTAAGCCTTGTTCCATTAGAGCAGTAAAGCGAGGGAACAATGGGAGAGCAGGCTCCAGAAATATTGCATGCAAAGCCCTGCGTGCAACCGCAAACAGAGCAGTTGCTTTCAAGGATGCCTGCATCATTGCACAGAAAGGGTTTTGTTTGAGAGCAGCTGCCGAATTCAGTGCCGTCAGAACAGGAATTGAAAACAAATGCAACAATGCATGAGCCGTCAGGAAGGCACTCTGAACCAGCAGCGCAACCACAGTCATCAGCGTTTCCACTAACTCTGTCCGGGCCAAAGCAAAAATTGTTGACAAGCGTTCCTGCACTGTTGCAGTAAAATGGTTTCTGTTGAGAGCAGGTATTCAACAGCGAGGAATCGGAACAATTGCTGGTTGAAATAACATCGCTTTCACAGCTTCCCTCGGAATTGCAGGAATAATATTGCGGGCAACCGCAATCATCTGATGTTCCAACAGCCCTGTCCGGGCCAAAACAGAACTCTGTTAACAGGCTGCCTGAACTGCTGCAGTAAAAAGGCTTCAAGGTAGAGCACGAATCAACAGACGTGCCGTCAGAGCAAGCAATAGCATCACTTGGAGCAATTGGGGCACATGAGCCACTGGCTTCACACGAATAGCCATCCGGGCAGCCGCAAGCAGAGCAGCTGTTCTTGAGCACGCCGTTTTCATCGCACGAAAAAGGTTTTGTTGCAGAGCAGCTTCCAGCGAGTGTTCCGTCAGAGCACTTGATTTCCTCAAGCGACGTTATTTGAACGCATTCACCGCTGTTGCTGCATGCAGTTTCCGCTTGGCAGCCGCAGTCATCTGATGTTCCAACAGCCTTATCCAGACCAAAGCAAAAGTTTTCCACAAGGTTTCCTGTTTCATCGCAGTAAAAAGGCTGCTTAACCGCGCAGTTTGATGCAGGCGTTCCATCAGAGCAAGCAATTGACGATGGAACACCGCCATTGCCGTCAACTGGAACAGGGGTCGGAGGAAGACTTAAAACAACTACTGCAATGGTTCCAATGGCTACAAGCAAGACTGCAGCGCCAACAATTGCAATCAGCTCAACCGGCACCTGTGCTTTACCCATCTTTACATTAATAATTCTACTATTATTTATTTGTTTTCAGCACTCATGAAAAAAACATGATGAGTTAAAGGCCCAAAAACAGGACAGAAAACCGCGAAATGAATCAATTTAAACAGTTTATTATTTCTTTTAATTTACATGGAGAAAGCAAGGCTTGTTTTTCTGGGGAGCTCTGCATCCACCCCAACAAAGAACAGGGGTTTAAGCTGCGCTGCACTGAAGTACATGGGGGAATGGCTTTTGTTTGATGTGCCTGAAGGAACCCAGAGGCAGATGATGCACTGCAATGTGTCAATGCTGAAAATAAGGTACATTTTTATTTCGCATTTCCATGCAGACCACTTCCTTGGCTTGCCGGGATTGCTTGCAACAATGAGCATTCACCAGCGCGATTACCCCATAACGATTTTTGGGCCGCGCGGAGTCAAGGAAAGAGTTGACAAAATCTTGAACGCTGCACTGATGCGCCTGACTTTTGAGGTTAAAGCAAAAGAAGTAAGGAAAGGAAATGTTGTGGAGGAAGAAAACTATAGTGTGAGGGCTTTTCCTTTAGAGCATGATGTTCCCTGCTTTGGATACGCGTTCAAAGAAAAGGATAAGGTGGGCGAGTTCAGCAGGAAAAATGCATTGGCTCTTGGAATTCCTGAAGGGCATTTGTGGAGCAGACTCCAGAAAGGCGAGGTGGTGGAAGTCAACGGAAAAAAGTTCAGGCCAGAGCAGGTAATTGATGCCTCGAAGGCAAAGAAAGGAAAAAAAATCAGTTTCGTGTTTGACACCAAGCCAAGCAAAAATTACTTCAACGAAATAAAGGAATCTGATGTATTAGTGCACGAGGCAACATTCAGTGAGAAGCTGACGCAGCGCGCACTGGAAACGAAGCACTCAACTGCAAAGCAGGCTGGAATGGTTGCAGAGCAGACAAGGTGCAAGCACTTGGTGCTATGGCATATAAGCGCAAGGCACAAGGAGGAAGACAAGCTGGAGAACGAGGCAAGAACCGAATTCAATAATGTCACGGTTGCAAAAGATTTCTTGGAGTTGGAGGTATGACGGGGCAGCTGAAAGCTGTTGTGCTTGCTGCAGGAAAAGGAGTTCGGCTTAGGCCGGTAACTGAAGGAATCCCGAAAGTAATGGTGAAAGTTGCCGGCAGGCCTTTGCTGGAGAGAATACTCGAAAATTTGCTTAAAGCAGGCGTTAAGGAAACGCACTTGGTTGTGGGGTACAGAAAAGAGGTTGTTGAAGAGCATTTTGGCAGCGACTTCAATGGAATGAAGCTTAACTACTTTGTGCAGGGACGGCAGCTTGGAACAGCGCACGCAGTGAGCCTAGTGGAAGGATACACTGAAGAGCGCTTCCTTATGCTCAACGGTGACGTGCTGGTTGATGCAGAGCTCCTGAAAAAACTTGCATTAATGGATGAATTTGACCCATTCGATGTGATGATTGTTGCAAGGAGGGTGCAGGACCCTTGGCGTTACGGCGTGCTCAAAGTGCAGGGAAACAAGGTTGTGGACATCGTGGAAAAGCCGGCTCCTGGAAAAGAGCCAAGCAACCTAATCAATGCAGGCATTTACAGGTTCACAGACAAAATATTTGAGTCAATCAAGAAAACAAAGCTAAGCGAAAGAAACGAGTTTGAGATCGTTGATTCAATAAAAATTGCGATGAAATCTGGTGCAAATGTGGGCTTTTTGCTCCACGAAGGACTGTGCATTGACGTGGGAGACGAAGACGACCTCAGAAAAGCAAACGAAATGAAATTATAGTCAAATGCCTGACAGTGCCCCGCAATTAAAATTCGAACGTTTCTCCCGGCTTAAGTATTACTGGCTTTGTTTTCAGTATGCTTTTCTCAATTCTCTGGCTGAACTCAAGCGGATCAGCCTGAATTATCGGGAAAGTGTTGTAATGCATTGGAATAGCGTAAGCTGGCTTAATTGTTTTCGCTGCCTTCACTGCATCGGTTACATCCATTGTGAGGTTCCCGCCAATTGGAAGCAATGCAACGTCTGCTCGCACTTCGCTAAACTGGTCAGTTAAGTGCGTGTCGCCTGCAAAAAAAACTTTTTTCCCGCCCTGTTCCAACAAAAAGCTCACAGGATAAAAGGAGTTCGGCTGGTGGGCTGACTTGACTTCAACATTTACTCCCCTGCATGAAAACAAATCACCTATTTTAACCGGCTTTATCTGGCTCGGCGGCAGCGAAAGCTCATTCAATACGGACTCATGCGATACCACGACAGAATTATGCTGCTTTGCTATTGATTCAATTGCTTTTTTGTCAAAATGGTCAAAGTGTTCCTGTGAAACAAGTATTAAGTCAACTTTGCCGAGATCTTTTTCAGTTAAAGGGCAGGGCGTCAGTACTTTAAAGTTTTCATCAGTGGAAGAAGTGTAAATGAACGGATCGAACAACACTGTTGTTTTGTCAAATGCCACCTTGAAAAAAGAATGCCTCAAGAATTGTATATGCATTTACTTACACCAACTGGCGGGGAGCTCTCAGTATAGCAAACAACTTTTATTCTTGAACATTTAATTCTGTTTGCTGGTTGCAAAATGCAATTTTTTTAGCAAAAGACATTGGTTTTGGTAATTTCTTAATGTCTTTTGCGACTAGCGAATGACTTGTTTTTTACCATTAGTAAAGTCATTCGCTATTTGTTCAAATACATAAGCGTTTTGCTATAGATATAAGTATTCCTTGAATTTAAAGGCGCAGGTAAGGGTAGACTTGTAGATAAATTGTGACCTAAACTGTGAATGGGGCTTCTGTAGATTAATGTTTATTCTTATTTTAACCTCTAAAACTGAGGTTTAAAGATTGTTCTTATTCTTCTAAATGTATGGCTCTGCCTATTCAAACTAATGTTGAGCTTCCGTTGTTAAAAGTCATTTCTGATGGCGGTGGAGAACTGTCTATGCTAAAGGCAGTTGAGTTAGTTACGGCTTACTTTAAAGAGATAACAACTGAAGATTTGGCGGCAACAATGGATTCAGGGATTAATAAATGGAGAAATTGGGTTCAATGGGCTAGGCAAAAATTAATTGCGAAAGAAGAACTTGACGGCTCAACACGCGGTATTTGGAAAATTAAAGATAAAGGAAAAGCACGACTTGATGCAGAATGGGCCTCATGGACTCCTCGTTACTCTAGAATGGAAGTTTCAAGCAGTTCTTCGCTTGGACCAGATACTTCTCAATCACATCAGATGAAAACAACGGAGTTGAACCCTCTTGAAAAAATCGAGATTTCACGGAAGGAAATTGTAGAAACTATTTCAGAAGAAATTTTAGCAATTCTTCTAAAACTTGAGCCTAACTTATTTGAAAATCTTATCGGGGTGCTTTTATTAAATATGGGATACGGCAGTATCAAAATCACTGGTCGCTCAGGGGATGGAGGAATAGATGGAGAATGTTCAATAGACCAGCTCGGGTTATACAAAATTCATTTTCAAGCAAAAAGATGGCTAAACAGCAGCGTTCCATCAAAAGAAATAAGAGATTTATTAGGTGCAATACAAACCCAACGAGGAGAGTATGGCATATTTATCACTACTTCAACTTTTTCAAAAGATGCATTGGAAACTGCTAAAAAATCTGGAAAAATTAAGGCAATTGATGGCAAACAGTTAGTTGCATTGATGATAAAATATGGCCTTGGAATAAAAAGTATTCCATTATCAATACCTAAAATAGATTACGATTTCTTTGAAGGGTTTGGGGTTTAACCTAAACCAGATTCTCGCTTTTTTTCCAAAGAATCTAAATCTCTGATTAATTGGTCTAACTCTTTCTTCAATTTTATCAACATATTTCGTCTACCTGCATCTTGTGCAGTTTTAATTAATTCTTTTCTTGGAAAAAATAATCTTAAAGCGGTTGCTGAACTCAGCGGAACACCTTACATACCTTACAAGTCAAACACAAAATCGAGACGAAATGTCGGCCATATTTGGAACAAGATGTATTGGCACTTTAAGAACAGCCCCAAAGAATGGGGCGAACATTATCACAAGCGCAGTAACGTCGAATCAACTTTCAACATGGTAAAACAAGCATTTAGCGGCAGCCTTATGACAAAAAACACTACGGCCAATGTCAACGAAATTCTATCCAAAGCAGTCTGCCACAATCTTTGTGTCTTGATAATGGAATTCCACGAAAACAAGCTGAATATCAATTTATCTACACAGATCTCGAAAATCGTAATTCCGATAAAATAGCTCTTATTTATCTACAAGTCTGATAAGGGTTTGAATACTTGTTAACTTGATTAGTGGCTCCGCATAGGTGAAGTAAAGGCGAAGCCTTTTTCGCAAACCTTTTTTTAAAAGGTTTAGGCGGAGCCCATTTTTGATAAACCTTTTTTAAAAGGTTTAAAGGCATTCTACAACCTTAGGTTGGCTTGATTAAATTTTTAAGAGAGATGCGCAGTAATATTACATTATGAGGAAGGCCCTGTTTGCAGTTTTTTTGCTTTTGTTTTTGGGAAGCGCAAGCGCCGTTAAAGTCAGAAGCCATTCCATTGAAGTTAGCATAGAGGATAACGGCTCTGCAAGCGTAATAGAACGGTATGCTATTGAGTTTGAAAGCGTTCTTGATGTGGACGAATTCCAAGAGAACAAGCAGAGGAACTCCTCTGGATTGGCCGCCTGGAAAGCAGATTACCCATTCTTTTTCCCGCAGTTTGGGGAAATAGCAGGCAACAAGCTTGAACGGTCTTTTGTAAGCTATGATGAGGAAAGCAACACTCTCACACTTGAATACAGGTTGCGGGAAGCGTTTCCCTCATTGTTGGCTGATGAGCCAAGGACAACTTCTTGGAGTATTTCCTCAGCGCAGTTAAGCGCTTTCCAGAAAGAGAACCTGATTGTTATTCCTGAGAATACCTCAATTGAATTCAATCTGCCGAGCACAGCCGAAGTAAGCGAACCAAGCCTGCCGGCAGGAGCTAGCCTTGTTGGAAAAACAATTGTGCTTAGGGGCCTAACCACAAGCCATCTTGACATGAAGTATTCTGTTCAAAAACCAATTGTTCAGACAGTCAACAGCATTCAGCTTATTCAGGAGTTTATTTCAAACTCGTCAAACCTCGCACTAATTGTTGTAGGCTTCATTGTAATTGGAATTGTTTTCCTGAAAAGAAAAGAATTAAGCGAAAGAATTGAAACATACATTGTGGAGCACTCCGAATTAGAACACCAGAAGCCGGAGGAAGAAATAGAGCTTGAGGTTTAGAGCACTTACTTATTTGAATGAAATGAATTTCTTTATTTTTCCCCTTATTACTCCGTCGAATTCAACTCCAAGCTTAAGCAGCAGGTTCTGCACAGTGAAATCATCAGTTAGTACAATGACTTTTTCTCTTTTCTCTTTTAGCTCTAAGGCCAATGCAAGCAGGGAAACGTCTGCCGTGCTTAGCCGCAGCCCAAGTTTTTCCTTTTCACGCAGAATCTTTTTCTCAAATTCCTTTTTTGGAGGCATTATCTCAAGAAGGCGGTTTTTTAACGCATTATCAACCAGTGAGCGGCTCCGGAAGTCCCTTATTTCTGCAACAATTGGAGCAGTTGTTGCGTAGCGGTTTTTTTCATCAAAGAAGAACAATTCATCATTGAGTATTGCAGCAGAATCAATAAGGTAAAGCATTAATTTCACATTCAGGCATTATTATCTGGTTTCTTTTCAGCTTCTATTTTCAAGTTGGTGAAATAATCTATTGCTGCATTAATTTCTGCAAGCCTGCCTGGATCGCTTACGTTTCTTTTTGCATTCTTCAATGCAATAATCATTTGGGTTTTAACATAATGCTGCGGCAGCTTTTTCATTTGCGCAAAAATCCTGAAAAAATCTAGGTCGTAGAATGCGTGAATTGCCTGCTCTGCTGTTGGCCTTTCTGAAGGGTTTTGAGCGGCTTCTGTTAACAAGCGCTCGCGCTCCATTATCAAAATGTGTTCTGGCGGCTTTTGGTATCCGGGTTTGGCAGGAGGCAAAGTTTCAACGCGCTGGGCTTTGGGGCTATGCAAAGGTCTAAGACGACTGTCAAGCTGTACAACTGACCCCTGCTTTGGCTTTTTTCCTAGGAATCTTCCCGCAAGCCTTTTCCAGAGAGAAGGCATTTTCATCCAATGAGATATTGGGGAAAGAGTTATTTAATTGTTTTGGAAATGGTTTTGCAAGGGGTTTGCGGATAGATTTTAATTAATGAACAATATATGATTTATAGCTGGTTTGAATGGAACTTAAGGGAATTGTTAGGAGCCTCAGTGAAATAGAGAAACCCGTTCTGGTTGCCCTTGAAGGGAAAAACTCTGTTTCGCTTCCTGATATTGAAGTGAAAACTGGCCTGAAGATTGACTCTGTTAGGAGAGCTGTTGGTTGGCTGAAGGAAAAAGGCCTTGTTGAACTGGAGGAAAAAACTGTTGCAGGGTTTGCACTGACCCCTGCTGGAAAAAGTTCTTTGCGGAAAGGCCTACCGGAAAAAATGTTTATTGAAGCCCTGCATGCTGCAGGAGGAAAAGCAACTCTTGAGGATGTCAGGCGCAGCTCAAAACTTAATGTGCCGGAACTCAACGCTTCAATGGGTTTGGCCAAAAGAAACGCCTGGATTTCAATCAGAAAAGATGGTGAAACATTCCTTGAACTGACAGGGCTTGAAAAGGATTTAATGGATGGAAAGCACTGGGCGGAAGTGCTGATAAAAAAAATTGAGGCAAAAGAGCAATTAAGCGGGGAGGAAAAAAACAAAGCAAAGGAACTTGTAAAGCGCGGCCTTGCAGAGGAGCTTGAAACCAAGGAGGTTAAATTGAGGATCAGCGAAAATGGGTTAAAGGCGCTTGGAATGCCTGAATTCAGGGAAGCCAGGGCTTACAACATCCAGGATGCAGTTCCAAGGCTTTACCCTGGAAAAAAACAGCCCTATATTCAGTTCCTCAATATAATCAGGAGGAAACTTATTCAGCTTGGCTTCAAGGAAATGTACGCGCCACTCATAACACAGGAGTTCTACAACTTCGATGTTTTGTTTCAGCCGCAGAACCATCCTGCTAGGAGCTGGACTGACACGTATCAGTTGAAGGCGCCACGCAAGGGAAGGCTGCCGCACAAAAGAATTGTCAACTCGGTTAAGGCAGCGCACGAGCACGGCGGCAACACTGAGAGCATTGGCTGGAGGTACACTTGGAGTGAGGACATTGCTGAAAAGGTCATGCCTGCAGCTCACGGAACAGCTCATTCCGCAAGGCAGCTGGTGCAAGGCATTGAAGTGCCTGGCAAATATTTTGCGATTGCTCGCTGTTACAGGCCCGATGTGATGGATGCATCCCACTTGATTGAGTTCAACCAGCTTGAAGGATTCATTGTTGGAGAGAACCTGAACTTCAGAAGCCTCCTTGGAATGCTCAAGCAGTTTGCAACGGAAATTGCAGGAGCAGAAGCAGTGAAGTTTTACCCGGATTATTACCCTTTCACTGAGCCGTCAGTGCAGCTTTCGGCAAAGCACCCGAAGCTCGGCTGGGTTGAGTTTGCCGGCGCAGGAATTTTCAGGCCAGAAATGATGCATGCACTTGGAATTGAAGAACCAGCAATTGCATGGGGAATGGGCATTGACAGGCTTGCAATGTTCAAGCTTGGCATAAAGGACATAAGGTATTTGTTCAGCGATGACTTGGATTGGCTGAGGGAAAGCAGGATGGTGCGTGAGTGAAATGCCGACACTGGAAGTAAGCAAGAGGGACTTGGAAAAGCTTGTGGGGAAAACGTTTTCGCTGGAAGGGCTTGAAGAAGCATTAATGTACGTAAAAGGGGAAATTGATGGCAGCGATGGGGACAAACTCTCTATTGATGTCAAGGAAACCAACAGGCCGGAGCTGTGGAGCACGGAGGGAATTGCAAGGGAAATCAGGGCAAGAATCGGCAGGGAAAAAGGAATAAGGAAGTATCGCGTTGGAAAGGCAAGGACATCCTGCACTATCGACAAGTCAGTTGAGAAGTCAAGGCCGTTCATTTGCTGTGCGGTGATCAGGGGAGTTAAGGTAACTGAGAATTTGCTTGTACAGATGATTCAGTTGCAGGAAAAAGTCAGCACAACATTTGGGAGGAAGAGAAGGGAAACAGGAATTGGCCTCTATGACTTTGACAAGATGACGCCACCAATTTATTACAAGGGCCTTGGAAATAACGAAATAGAGTTTGCTCCGCTTGAATACAGGGTGAAAATGAGGCCATCGGAGATTTTAGCTGAGCACCCCAAAGGAAAAGAGTTTGGCCACCTTTTGCAGGGAACTGAGCGCTTCCCAATAGTGATTGATTCAAGGAACGTTGTTGCATCTATGCCGCCAATAATTAACTCTGAGGAAACGGGAAAGGTAACGGAAAAAACAAGGAACCTTTTTTTGGAGGTCACTGGATGGAACTGGGAAACCGTCAATACTGCTTTGAAGGTAATGGTCATGGCGTTGGCTGACAGAGGCGGAAAAATCGAGGCAGTTAAAATCAATTTCCCTAAAACAAAAAGTTATCCGTCGAAAAGCATTGAAACACCGCAGTTTGGAACAAAGAAAATTTCTTTTGCCTTAGAATATGCAAATAAGGTTTCTGGAATAAGTTTTAAGCCGAATGAAATTGTTTTATTGGCAGGGAGAAGCGGAATGAACGCTAAAGTGAAAGGAAAAAAGGTTGAGGTAGAGTACCCTGACTACAGGCAGGACATTCTGCACCCAATTGACATAGTGGAAGACATAATTATTTCATACGGGTATAACCGAATTGAGCCTGAACCAATAAGGATGCCGGTAATTGGAGAAGAGAGGCCTGAAACAATTTGGATGGATTTAATCAGGGATGTGTGCGTTGGCTTGGGGCTTCAAGAAGTGCTTACATTCACTATGAGTTCAAAGGAAAAACAAGAACAAAAAACAGGTTTGGTCGGGGAACGGTTTGTTGAAATCGCTAACCCTGTTTCCTCCAACTGGGAAGCATTTAGAAAAACAATATTTCCTGAACTGCTTGAGTTCCTTTCCAAAAACAAGCATGTTTCGTTTCCCCACAAAATATTCGAGGTTGGAAAAACACTTGAATTGAATCCTCAATTTGAGACAGGAGTGGAAGAAAAAATCAAGCTATGCATTGTTTTGAGTGACCCAAGAGCAGACTTTTCGTCAGCAAAGTCGGTGCTTGAGGCAGTGTGCAGGAACATGAACTGGAATTACTCGCTTAAGGAAGCAGAGCACCCAGCGCTCGTAAAAGGAAAAACAGGGGAGATTTCAGTCGGCGGAAGAAAAGGAATTATAGGAGAATTAAGCCAGAAAACACTGAAAGGGTTTGGCGTTGAAGAGAAAACCTGCGTCATTGAGCTCGAAATCTAGTTAGAACAGTCTTGCCTGCCTGCTGTCCTTGCCTGCTTCTCCTGATTGCTTGCTGGCAACAGCGGGTGGAACTTTTTTTGGAGCCAGCTCTTTTGCCCTGAGCTGCTGTGCTTCAAGCAGAAGCGATTGAACCTTTTTTGTTTCGGGCTTTGAGTTCAGCATGAAAGCAATTTCGTTTTCATCCAGCTCAAACTGCGCTGCAAACTCAACCATTTTTTCCTTATCTTCTAACACTTGTCTAAAAAAAGGAAAGTCGTAAGCCATAACTTCTCTAGAAGAAGAGTGGGTCTGTTTCCCGATTTTTTTTGCAAGCTCTTTTTTCATTGCTCTCAAAGCAATTGACCTTGAAAGCATTGACAGAATTGTCGGAAACTGAAACGGCGTGAAAGAATGGTATTCTTTTGTTCTTGAAAGACCCACTCCTGCGCTCATTAAATCAGAGGAATAGCGCTTGAAGCCGTAATGCTGTCTCCGCATTATTCTTCCCTCAAAAATGTCTGCCCTGCTTAAGGCATCGAAAGCAGCTGCAACATCGTTGCCAGTGAACTGCCTTGCAATGTTTTCTTCAATCCAGGCACTGAGCAGGTCATCGCTTACCTCAGCAGCAAACCTTGACTTCCTGATTTCCTCAAAATCTTTTCCCTTGAATATTTTAAACAGAACCTTGAATATCTTTTCCTGCCTCTCCCTCCCCCCCAATGCATCCAATGAGGGAAGAGTTATTTTTCCACCTACGGAAAGAAACTGTGCATCAAGCAGTGCAGAGCGAAAGTCACCTTCAGAGGATTTGGCAAGCTGTTTGACTGCTTCCTCCTCAAACTCTGCTCCTTCCAGCTGCAGAATTTCCCTTAACCTTTTTGCAATGCTCAAATAGTTTATTTTCTTGAACTCAAGTGGAGTTGCAGCAACCCTGAAAGGAGCAAGTCTTTTGTCCGAGTAAATGTCATTAGCAGTAAGTATGACCGGGTTTTGGGTTTCCTTTATGATTGAAAGCATTGCACCGGCTCCGCCCCGGTCACTGCTACTTAACCCATCAACCTCGTCAAACAATATCAGGCGTTTTTCCCCGGAAAAGCTTGCATTCATGGCTGCTGCACCGGCAACCCTCTCAATAATGTCCTTGTTTCTGAAAGCAGAAGAATTTAGCTCAAAGACGCCCCAGTTTTTTAGCTTTGCAATCAGCAACGCAAGACAGGTTTTTCCAACGCCGGGGTAACCCCACAGCAAAAGCGGTTTCTGTTTTTTTCCCTGCTTCCAAGCCGAAGCCCACTTTTCTGCTTCGCTTACAATTTCGGAATTTCCAATGAACTCTTCAAGTGTTGCAGGGAAAAACTTTTCAGTCCATAGTTCCGGCATAAAAATTATTTAGTGCAAAAACAATTAATACAGTTTACTAGAAAACGCCCACAAAGGTCCTGCAGAACTGCTTTTTTGCATCCTTTAAACCTGCTTCGCCTTCCTTGGTTAAACTGTAAGTAACTTTCTTTCCCTCCCTTTTCTCAGCAATCAGGCCTTCTTCCCTCAGGCCCTTGAGTGCAGGGTAAATTGTGCCGGGGCTGGGCTTCGAGCCTTTCCTTCGCCCGATTTCTTCTGCAAGTTCCTGCCCATGCATTTTCTTCTTCGAGAGCAAGAAAAGAATGAGAAAGGAAAGCATGCCGCGCATGTCACAACAGTATCTGGCATAACTAGTATCATGCATACTAATATTGGGTGACCGATATATATAAATATGCCTTAGTATAAATACTACTTAAGTATCGTATAACCGATACAAATTAAATGTTCGGGAGGAATTGGAGTGAGTTACGTATGTTGCGGGGAAGGCTTTGAAGCCCCAAGAAGGTACCTTACAAAAGAAGAGAAAATAGAAATGCTGGAAGAATACAAGGACAGCCTTGAAAACGAAGTCAAAGGAATCGAGGAAAGGATAAAGGAATTAAAAAGGGTCAACTGACCCTTTCTCTTCTTTCTTTTTTTGGAGAACGAAGTGAGCCAGTGCCATCGCAGATTGCACACCTTGCAACTGAGCAAAATTATCGTGCCATCGAAGATGGCACACATATAGGTCGTAAACGGATCTTTCCGTTTGAGCAGTGCCATGCAAAGTGAAACGGAGCATGGCACATTCGTAAACCGAATACGGTTTAATGCAGCTGCCGGGACTCGAACCCGGGCTACGAGCTCATTCCAATCGTGAAAATAACTAAGGCCGTATGAGCAAACTTGAGCAAACCTTGAACTACCGTCCCACTGAAAGTGGAACAAGTACAGGTCGTAAACGGGCCTTTCCGCTTTTGGGAAGCTCGGATGCTGCCATTACACTACAGCTGCCTGCACATAATTTTTTTCAGTTAAAATTAAAGAATGATTGAAAGAGAAGTGATTTCGGGGCAAAATGATTATAGGCGTTGTAGGGGGCCCAAACAAGGGAAAATCAACTTTTTTTAGCGCAGCAACGCTTGTTGATGTGGAAATAGCGAACCGGCCTTTCACAACAATCAAGCCCAACCAGGGCACAGCATATGTTTCAACAAAATGCGTGCACGAGGAAAAAGAAAAGCCCTGCCAGCCCGTTAACAGCAAGTGCGAGAATAGCATAAGGCTTATTCCAATCACTTTGCTGGATGTTGCAGGATTGGTGCCTGACGCCCACAAAGGAAAGGGCCTTGGAAATGCTTTCATGAATGACTTGATGCAGGCAAAAGCACTGATTCAGGTGCTTGATGCAAGCGGGAGAACAGACCTTGAGGGAAACTCCGTTGAGAGCAATGACCCGGCAGAGGATGTGCGGTTCCTTGAAAAAGAAATAAGCTATTGGATTAATGGAATTCTCACCAAGAACTGGGGCAAAATCTCGAAGCAGGCATCCCTTGCAGGGAAAGCAAGCGAGGGGCTTGCAAATCAGCTAACAGGCCTAGGCATAACAGAAGATGAAGTCAAAAGCGTTCTGGAGAAAGGCTCCTTCAGCGAAAAGCCAGACTCATGGAGTGAGGAGGAAATACTGCGATTTTCTGAGGAAATAAGAAAAAAAAGCAAGCCAATGATTGTTGTTGCAAACAAGATTGATTTGGAGGGCGCAAAGGAAAACTATGAAAGGCTTGTCAAGGAGTTCCCGCAGCACATTATAATCCCGTGCTGCAGTGAAGCGGAGCTTGCGTTAAGGAAAGCAGCAAAAGCAGGAATAATTGAGTATGTGCCAGGCAGCAGCGAATTCAAGCTGCTGAAACAAGAACTCCCAGAAAAGCAGAGGAAAGCACTAGAATTCATAATGTCAAATGTTTTGAAAAAGTGGGGCAGCACCGGCGTCCAACAGGCAATCAATAAAACTGCTTTCGGGCTTTTGAGCCTAATAGTTGTTTACCCAGTGCAGGACTCAAACAAGTGGCAGAGCGGGAAAGGAAACTTTTTGCCTGACGCTTACTTGCTGAGAAAGGGCTCAACTGCTATTAGGCTGGCGGAAGCAATTCACTCAGGCTTCGTTGAAAGGTTCATCGCAGCAGTTGACTGCAGGACAGGCCAAAGAATAGGAAAAGACCACGAGCTCAAAAACAACGACGTGATAAAAATACAGTTGTCACACTGAATTTTGTTAGGCATCCCCAAGTTTTTGCTTTAATTCCTCAAGGCTTGGGAAAAGCTCTTCTTTTGTTTCGGTTGCAAGCTTTCTCTCTTCCTCTAAAACCTTTTTCCTTATTTCTTCCAAGTCCTTGCTCTTGTTCTTCAGCCTTTCGTTTGTGTAAAAGTAAGCATTGATTATTGCATCAAGGTCCAGGCTCCTCTTAAAGCCAAGCCTTGCTATTTCCTCAAAGTAAAGCTTCACAATCTCAAATGCAACCTCTTCATCCGACAAAGAATTTTTTTTCTCCATTTAACCGCCCCCTAAAACGCTTTCCTGCTTATCTCCGATTTTCTTATTGCGTCAATTATCTCTTGGCTTTCAAAGCCCATCCTCTGCACTCTTGCAAGAGAGTAAAGGTAAGCATTGATTATTGCATCAAGCTCTAGGCCGCGCTTAAATCCGAGTTGAGCTATTTCTCGGAAGTAAAGCCTCGTGAGTTTTATCGCGATTTCCTCATCTGATGGAACAACCGCGCTTTCAGAAACCATTGCTTGTTTTGGATACTTCATCTGCAACATTATTGAGTCAATCATTGATTTCTGTTTTTCGTCAAGCCTTGAAACAATCTGGTCAATTTTTTCCTTGGAAAGAACATCTTTCTCAATTATCCTTGGCTTAAACTTTGTAATAACAGTTGGAACCTTAACCTTTCTTATAACCTTTTTAGTTATTTTTTTCCTGGCAGGCTTTGTTTTCGCTTTACTGCTTTTTGCTTTTTTGGCGGTTTTATGGCCTGCTGATTTCTTTTTGGGAACTGATTTTGGCTTCACTGTTTTGCTTTTTGTGCTTGGCTTTTTTCTTAAAACCCTTGTTGCTTTCTCGGCTCTCTTCCAAAGCCGCACTGCCTGAACAAATGTCCTGCCCTTCTTCAGCTGGTCACGAATGAACAAGTTGTACCTCGAAAGCTGTTTTTTCTTCACGCCTTTCCCCTTAAGCTTTTCGAGGCCGTCCTTCAGCTTCTTCAGCTCAACATCAAGCTTTGAGGTCTTTGACTTAATTTTTGTGCCCTCTTTTTTCAGGGATTTTATCTGCTTTTTCAGGGCCCTAGTTGCAGACCTCTTATAGGTTTTTGCCATAAAACCAACTGGAAAAGTTAGTAGTATATTTATGGTTGCGGGAATTTTTATTGGTTTCGGTTAAGCTCCCGCATTAGTGGCTCTCTTGGAAGCCTGCACGAAAAACTTCTTGTTTTGCCCTTGTTGCCTAGGCTGACTTGCTCTGAGAAAACAAAGTTTTTTTTCTCCAAGCCATTCAACAGATCGCGGAGCCTCCTCTCTGAAAGCGGTTCAGTTTTCCCGCCAAAGGCCTTGAACAGTTCCCCGGAAAAAATGCCGGGCTTTTCAGCAATAAGCTTAAGCAGCAGTGCCTCGCTTTCATTCAAGTGCCTAATTCCTTTCAGCAAAGAAACCGCATCAACTGACTCAAAAGATTTTTTCAAGTGCTTCACTTCAACTTTGCCGGAATTCTCTTTCTCTGCTTCCCTTCCCGCCTTCAACAAGGATTCAATTGCAATTCTTGCGTCTCCCCCAAGCCTTGCGGCGTGAGCTGCAGCAACAGGTATTACTTCCTCTCCAAGTGCCCCAGACAAAAAAGCAAAGGATGCCCTCTCGCGCAGAATGTCCTTCAACTGCGCTGGAGTGTAGGACTCAAAAACAATTTTTTCCTCTGTGAGGGAGCTCCTCACGCGGGAATCAAGTTTTGCTGTCAACTCAATGTCATTCGAAATAAGCACCAAGGCAACTCTTGCCCTCTCATACTCCACTACGCGCAGCAAATCATACAAAAGCTTTGACCCATCAGCCTTCAAAAGAAGCTGGTCAACTTCATCCAAAACAATTACTGGGGAAAAATCAGCCTTCTTCAAGGCCTCAAGGAACCTCGAATAAATTTCATCTGTTGCAATCCCGCGCCTTGGAACAGGAGCGCCCAAAAAATTCGCTATTTTGGAGAGAATTGCGTGCCTTGCATTGAACTCGAAGCAGTTCAAGTAAAGGGCTTTTGCCCTGTCGCTGTATTCCTGCAGCTCATTCAAAACATACTTCACGCAGGCAGTTTTTCCAACGCCTGTTGGCCCGACAACAAAAAAGTTGTGCGGTTTCCCCCCCTTAACCAAAGGATTAAAGCCATACACTAGCGCATCAATTTCCCTGTCACGGTGCGGAAGCCTCTCCGGCACAAACTCGGGGTAAAGGTACTTTTCATCCTTAAAAACCTGCTTCTCCTTGCCGGAGCGCTCAAAAATGTTTTTCTTCATCAAAAAAAATATTGTCGGAAGAAGATTAAAAGGCTTGCACCGGAAACGCACTCACAAGGAGCCCTTAAATTCACTTCTACGCGCAGTAGCTCAATTTTTTTTGGCTGGAACTGCACCGTCAAGAATGCTTAAAACAACCTTTGGATATGGCTTACATTACTTTTCTCGCAGTATTTAATGCTTTTTGTGCTTCTCGTCTGGAAAGGTTTAGCGGTATCCTGTTTTCTTCCAATAGGTCCAAATACCCGCTTACTGTTAAACCTGCCAGTCTTGCTCCAAGGCCGAGGGATACTTTTTTTTGCTTGAACAATTCCAGCGACTTTGCCTTGCGGCCTTTTTCTATTAGCTGCCGCAACACTTCTGATTTTTTTTCCTTTAGGACTTTCTGAAAAGCCGTGACCGATTCCGGTTCTTCCAATCTTACTGATGTAGTTCTCACTTTTTCACCTCCGAAACGTAAAAATCGAGCAACTCTCTTGAATATCGCCCATAAGAGTTTAATTCATTGATTTTTTGCAGGGCTTCTTCTTTGCTCAAAATCTTTTTTTCTTTCATTCTGACAACTATTGCCATTGCAGAAAGAAACTGTACTTCCCTCAGCATGCACAGTTTTATTAATTCATAGTCGTCCGTCAAAATTGCTTTGTGCCTTTTTTCATTAAATAATGCAAACGCCGTTGCCTCGCCCTTATCCAAGGAAAACTCCATCAAAATACCAGAAACCATGTTACTCTCCGCTTTTTTGACGATTACTTTTTTCTCTTCAATTAAGCGGCTTATAAATTTTGCATCAAAAGAATCTTTTGCAGAAAACTCTTTGCTTACCTCTCCAGTTATCTCGATTTTCCCAAAATTTTCAATGAATTGGCCCAGCAAATCAACTTTTGCCAGCAGTATCAGGGTTGAAGTGTTTGAAACAAACATATTACAATTGTATACAAATGCATTTAAAATTATTTGTCTTGATTTGCCGGCAGCGCATTCTCAAGGAGCCTTTAAATTCACTTCTACGCGCAGTAGCTCAATTTTTTTTGGCTGGAACTGCACCGCCAAGAATACTTAAAACAACCAAAGCTATGACTGCAACAAGCTCCAAAGGCAGCTCGGAAATTGCAACAGCCTTTGCCTCGCCGACAACAACAACTTTACTATCAGTATTGTTTCCGATAACAGTTTCAATTGTTATGCCATCATTGTAGGCAGGAACGGAAGCAACAACTCTGTAATTTCTCGGAAGAATTGGTGAAGAGAAATCTGCTTCAATGAATTCCACATCAAGCGTAGAGCTGTTTCCGGCAACAAGCATGGTTTTTGTTGCAGTTATTGCTGGAGAAAGAGGCAGCCCGCTTAAGTGGTCAACAAGCTGCACAGTAATATCAGCGTCTTTTTGTGCGGTGGAAAAATTTGTAATGCTAACCATTACCCTAAAGTTTGACGAAGAATTGTAATCATCGCTTGCCAAAAGCTTCACACCCCAAATATCTCCTGCAGGCCCTGGACCGGGGCCGCCTGAAACAGTAATATTATATGAGTTTGCGCAGTTAACAGAGGTTCCGCCATCACTTAAAACCGCGTTCTCAATTGTTCCATTGGTTGAGTAAGAATCGCAGGTAAGATAGCACGTTGGTGCGCAATTAAAGGAGCTTGGGGTTGCGCCATTGCCGCAATCAATTCCTAAAAAGCTTGGGGTTGCAGAGAAATCATAGTAAATGAAAGTTACAAGAACATTTCCACCGGAAGCAACTGTTGTGGGGATTGCATAAATTGAACACGAAGGCACACTTGGAGAGCCTACACTAATATCAACCGCGCCACTGCAAGTTACAGTTGTTACGCCATCATTCAACTGCAAATTCTCTATTGTTCCATTGGCTGAGTAAGGGCCGCAGGAAAAGGAACAATTGTTGCCGGTACAGGAAAAGTCTGCTTCATATGAGGCAGCATCACCGCATGAAACGCTGCCAAATGTAGTAGGATTTGTAGAAAAATCGTCCAATGAAACGTCAACTGTTACTGAATCCCCGGGGCCGACAGTGTTATCTGATACTGAAAGATTGCATGTTGGGGTTGCAGGGCCTGAAACACATTCACAGTCAAGGTTGCATGTTTGAACCGGGTTCGTGCATGCAACGGCTGGCGCGCCACTAATGCCGCCAATGTCGCATTCTTCATCTCCTGTAACTGCTCCATCGCTGCACTGCGAAACAGTGATGTCAACAGTAGTGCTTGCCTGCGCTGCCTCAGAATCAGTGTAATAAAGGGTTATTGTGTGTGTTCCGACTTTTGTTAACTGGCGCTCAAACCACAAGGCATCCCAACCAAAGAAACCGCCGTCAACTGTTTCAAGGCTTGACTGCCACACAACCCTTCCAAGAGGAGGAGGATTAAACCTGTTAAATATTGTGCCATCATCCATATCACTTACAGTTCCTTCAAACAACACGGGCATGTCATCATCAATGTCATACGATGCCCCATCAGGAGGTGCAATGATTTGCACTATCGGAGGCGCATTGCAAGTGCATTCAGTTGCAAGGCCAGCTGGAACGCAGACGTTGCCTGCACCGCAGATTGCCGCAATTTCTGCAGGAGTTTGGGCAGGATCACAAACCTCTGTGCCTGAAACGGTTCCGTCACCGCAAACATCAGTTGAGGGAGCCGAAGCAGAACAGCAAACGTTTATCGGGTAATTGCCCGAGCCATTGTATTGCTCAACGTGGGCGTTAGTGATTTGAATTGCATCCCCTGTTTCCCAGAGCCCATCCCAGATGCTTGCAACTCCAACACCATCAGCAACAGAACAATCATCGCTTGTGTACCAGCAGGTTACTTGCGTTGCAGCAGTAAGGCAAACGGGATTAAAGTAATTGCCCAAACCATCCTGCTCTACATGCGAGTTCATTGCATTGTAAAGGTTCAGGGCAACGTCCTTATTTGGATCACTGCAGCTGTTGCCCGAAAATTCGGAGGACGGGCAGCAGACTTTATTGGAGTAAGAGCCTGCACCAGAAACAGCGGTTGACGCGTGAGCATTTGTTGTGCTTGGAACAGAGAAAACTGCAAACTCTGAAGCAAGGCAGCTTGGCTTAATAGTGCAGTCCTGTGCAGCAACGAACGGAATAAAAAAAACCAGAAAAAGCAGCACAAACAACTGTGAAAAAAATTTTTTCATTCGAATCAATTTTCAACGCTAATATTAATTTTCATCCATTAATAGAATTTTGCGCAATTAATAAATTACGCCGACTCTTTTTAATATAATTTTTATTGAAGTTGCACCGGAAGCGTATTGAACCCTGATTCTTAAATCAGCAGGGCCTTTTCCGACAGCCGGAACAATAAACTGTGCACCTGACTGATGGTAGCCTTCTGCTGCGTTAAAGTGTAAACCATCAACGCTTATGACTTTCCACGAACCAGAACTGTCTTTAGCCTCAACATAAAATGATACTCTGCCAGGGCCCCCACCATCCCCCTCGAAATAGGTGGCAATAACAACCGCCTTGGTGTCGGCGTAGTTTGCATAACTGGAATCCAATATTATTATTTCCTTAGAGCCTCCAGGAGGAACAGAGTAATAAGGGTAATCCCCATTAGGCAAAATATTGGTATTAATAGTCAGGGTTCCATCAGAACCAGAGGAAATTGTCTGCCCCATATCAGAAAAATCAATTTGAAGACCGCCTCCGCCGCCCCCAACATTAACGCAACTCCAACCACTTGCGGTTAAAGTTAGTGCCTGCCCCAAGGTGCAAACTGTGGTAATTCCAATTTCGTCGGGGCTGTGACCAAAAGTAACAGGGTTTCCGGGAGTAATGCGCCAGTTTGGATTATAGGCTATAACCAAACTGAAAATAGCCACCAATGCAATTAATGTAACCAAAGCCAGGACCGGCTTTTTTTCAATGCTAATATTAATATTCATCCATTAATAAAAGGCGCTCCAACTATATAATTTTTTGCATTGGCAGTTGCGGTTGGAAAAAGCACTGCACCGGCAGTGAGGTGTTCAAAGAAGTTTAAAAACAGGGAAACAGTAATGGTATCAGAAAAGGCTCACTGAATTAGGCAAAAGAGTTAAGGGCACTAAACTGATTCTTCTGCTGGGAGCAATGCTCCCTGCTCCTTAACTCCCAAAATGCGTGAAAAACAGCAAGACGCCGTTAATTCCATAATTTTTTGTTGGCAGTTCTTTAGTCTTTGCTTCCAAGCAGGAGGGAAACTGCAATGCCGGTCACGAATGCAACCATGGATGGGGTTTCAAAGTACCTAAGGGAAAGCAGCGTTTCAAGCGGGACTTCCACCCAGAAGTGCCCCAGTACAATCGAAAGCGCTGCACCGAAAAAGGAGGCAGTAACAAGGTGCATTACCCCGCGCCTGTAGTCGTGGTAAGAGATTTTAATGAACGCGAATGCCGCAATGAAGAAGACAGCAAAGAAAACCAGGCCAACGCCTACGTTTGGAGCGGAAACTGTTATGCCTGAAAACACCCCGAACTGCGCAATTATAATATAGCTGATTACAGCAAGCAGGCTCCTGTCAGTTTTAAGGTGGCCGTAAAAGTCCTTCGGGATAAGCGCTTGCTCCGCAAGCATTTCAGGCTGCTGAATTTGTGTTTTCTTAATCGCTGGAGCACTCGGCTCTTTCACCGTTATTTCTTCTTCTACAGGAACGGTTCCTTTTGTGGTCATTTGTATGGCATGGTGTTTTAATGAAAAAACCGAGATAATGAATGCAGCCAAACCCAAAAGCAAACCAATTATTCCAATGATAGCAATAACAGGATCAGGGTTTTGTGTGAAAATCTTATGCCCAAAATTCCTAAGAAATAGCCAAAGCACCAATATAATAAACAAGAAAAAGAAAAAGCGCTTAATAAAATTATACATTAATTGGGTTCCTTTGTAAAGTATCATTAGCAGAATGAGAGCCAAAAGAAATCCAACAATTATTTCAAACGCTTGACCGTTTAGAATTCCCGGCACTAGTTGAATCGTAACATAATCTGGGATTATCCCTAATGTATAAAAAATTTCTGAAACTAGGTCTTGCTGCAAAAACATTAAAGAGTCACACAAATCTTAATTCTAATGTAATAGAACTTAATTGCTATAAAAAGGTTTTGCCGCAAGGCACATTTTCGCCAGCCTTTTTTTAAAAGGCTTCGGCGAAGCCACATTTTCGCCAGCCTTTTTTTAAAAGGCTGTGCCGCAAGGCACATTTAACCGCGATTTTTGGGGAAAGGAATTGTAAAGCAGTTGACTTAACAAAATGAAACACTTAAAAAGGGTAGAAGCCCCTATATAAAAATATGGCGGAAGAGGAATCCGGGGAAGAAGAGGAAGAAGTTGAAGAGGAAACTGAAGCGCCCAAAAAGACTAAATCTGGGAAGGCATGCAGAAGTGACCCCTTGTTTGAAAGAATCGGGGATTATGTTACGGGAAAAATTGCCACGTTTGTTGCATTCCTTTTTTTCCTGATAACAATCGGAGCAGTTTACGCAGTTGTAATAACCCAGACACCATTGGTTGGTTTCACTCCCCTGCTGATAATCGCGCCAGCAATTGTGGGTTTGATTGCATACTATAACAGGGATCTTGCTTTGTTGTTGTTTGCAATGCTGGTTCTGCTCATAATCTTGTTTCCGTGAGCTTTAAAGAGGACAAAAATGCCGGAGATAACGCTTTCAGCCCCAGAATTCAAGTCCCTTTCCTCCGAGAACCGAGTAAAAATCTTGAAGCTGCTGGATGAAAGAAACCATACATTGACGGAACTGGCAAAAAAGCTTTCATTGAGCAGCCCAAGCACGAAGCAGCATTTAGGAGTTCTGCTGGAAAACAGGCTCGTTGAACTAATAGATGAGGGAAGGAAGTGGAAGTACTATTCCTTGACGCGAAAGGGAAAGCAGCTTGTGAAAGCAAAGGAAACAGAGACAACAGTGCTGATTGTGTTAAGCGTTGCCTCGGTTGCGTTCGCTGGAGTGCTGCTGATGTTGCTGGGCTCAATTGGATTATTGCAGCAACCAGCACTAACTTCCAATGCCAGTGATGGCAGGGCCTTTGAAGAAATTGGAATCGCTGAAGAAACAGTGAAAGGGGCCGCGCCCTTGGCTTCGCCGGTTTCTGCCGGAGAAGACGCAAGCTTTTTGTTGAGCATTTCACTGGTTGCGTTAGCAGTAGTAATTATAGCGCTGGTGCTTTACTGGGATAAGCTGAAAAAAATCCAGAAAACCTGATTTTTCTTGCTGATGCCAAAAATATAGCAAATGGCGAAAATATTTGAAAAAATAAGGTCATTTGCTATCTGTCAGGCGACAATAAATGCTCAAAAATTAATGTCGCCTGCTATAGCAAATGAATAATAAATGTTCAATTATTAATGTCATTTGATATATAGCAAACAGCTTTGATTTTTGAGCATTAATTTGCTGTTTGCTAGTTGCAAAATGCAATTTTTGTTCAAATAAATAAGCATTTTGCCATAGCTTGAGTTGATTGAATGAAGATGATTATTTCAGAGAAAGCCATTGCTGGGAGAAGGATTGCCTCGATTCTCGCAGGCAAGGAAGTACCTGCCACTGCTTCCGGCAAAGCAATTATTTTCTCCTTCAAGAGAGCGGAGCAAGACTGGGTTGTTGTGCCGCTGCGGGGCCACATTGTTGACGTTGATTTCCCAAAAAAGTACAGCTACTGGCTTGGAACCGACTTAAAGAAGCTTGCAACAGCGGAGATAGAGTACTTAACCAAAGAGAAGGTGATTGCCTCCGCTTTGAAAAGCCTTGGAGAAAAAGCTGATGAAGTGATTATTGCAACTGATGCTGACCGCGAGGGAGAATCAATTGGTGTTGAAGCGCTGAACATTGTCAAGCAATCAAAGCCAAAAATTGCAGTGAAAAGAGCGTATTTTTCGGCAATAACGCAGAAGGACATAGAGGATGCCTTCGCAAAACTGGCAAAAGTTGACTTCAACTTTGCTGATTCAGCTGATTCACGGCGGGAAATTGACCTCCTTTGGGGAGCTGTTTTAACGCGTTTTCTGTCGCTTGTAAGCGGCCAGCTTGGAAAGGACTTTTTGAGCGCTGGCAGGGTGCAGACACCTGTGCTCGCAATACTTGTAAAAAGGGAAAAGGAACGGAACGCGTTCAAATCAAAGAAGTACTGGGTTGTTTCAGCGCTGTTCGAAAAGGATTCCAAAAATTTTGAGACAGAACACAAGAATGGTCAGATGTGGGACAAGGAAACTGCCGAAAAAATTATGGAAAAAAAATCCGAACGCGGAATTGTAAAAAGCATTTCAAGGAAGAAGCGAGTTCTTGCAAGGCCAACACCATTCAATACAACCAACTTTTTGCGTGCTGCAACAGCAATTGGAATGAGTGTAGGGGAAGCCATGAACCACGCAGAGTTCCTCTACCAGCAGGGTTATACATCTTACCCAAGAACGGATAACACACATTACCCCCCAACAATTGACTTGAAGCAGATACTGGACGAGATGGTGAAAGTAAACGAGTTCTCTCATTTGGTTGGAGAAATTCTCAGCAGAGGCAAGCTTGTGCCAAGCGCCGGCGAGAAAGCTTCAAAAGACCATCCTCCAATTCACCCTGTTTCTGCTGCCCCTAAAAGCAAATTGAGTGAAAGGCAGTGGAAAATTTACGAGCTGATTGTTAGGAGGTTCCTTGCCACTCTCTCAGAGGACGCTGAAACTGAAAACCAGAGTGTTGAAATCCATGTTAATGGCGAGCCATTCATTGCAAGGGGGCAGCTTATTTTGAAGGCGGGCTGGAAGGACGTCTACCCTTACTCTAAAATCACTGAAGTAATCCTGCCGGAAATGCTTGAAGGAGATGAAGTGAAGCTGCTGAAAATGAACTTGCTTGAAAAGGAAACTGTGCCGCCGCCGCGTTACTCTCAGTCAAGCCTTATCAAGCTAATGGAGGACTTGAATCTCGGCACAAAGGCTACAAGGCACGAGATACTTCAAAAGCTTTATGCAAGGCATTACATTGCCGGGCTAAAGGCAATGGAGCCAAACCAGGTTGCCTTTGCAGTAATTGATTCACTGGATAAGTACGCTAAGAGGGTAACCGAGCCAAAGATGACTGCAGAACTAGAAAAAGAAATGGACTTGGTTGCAGCAGGCAAAAAATCAAAAAAAGAGGTTGTGGACGAGTCAAGGGACTTTTTGGGAATCATACTGGAGGACATGCTTAAGAACAAGAATAATGTTGGGAGCGACTTGCGGAAAGCACTGCAAGCCGACTCAGTTATTGGAACATGCGACAAGTGCGGTAAAGGCCAACTGAGAAAGCTCAAGAGCAAGAACGGCAAGTGGTTCCTTGCATGCAACCGATACCCTGACTGCATGAATACATATCCTCTTCCACAGAAGGGAAAAATTGTTTCCACTGACAAGCTCTGCGAGCAGTGCGGAAAGCCAGTTATAAAAGTTTTTGGAAAACGATACCGTTACGAAATGTGCATTTTCCCGCAATGCCCTTCAAAAGCAGACTGGAAAAAAGCTGGGGAAAAAAAGCTTGAAAATACTGTAAAAAAGAAGGACTCTGAAGCCATTTCAACCGCGGTTATACAAAAGCCTAAACAGTAAGCCGACAAAAATTAGCCCTAACAATACGATTTGAATTACCACCTCAAACCCCACCGAAAATATTAGAGGTGAGAACGGGGCTACATACAGGATTCCAAATCAGCTTGGTGAGCCTAACCCCGTTCTACATTTTTATTTTTTTTATTTTTTAGGATTGGATCCCCCCAATTCTAATTTACAATAATATTGACGATGTCCTTCTTTTTATAATTTTAGACAAAATAGATGTAACAAAAATTACATTTAAAAATGAATGCCAGCCCATATTGAATATGCTGGGGTTTTTTAATGGCCATTAACAAGAAGGTTAACGATGAGATCAGGGTAAAGATTCTGGAAGCGCTCCTGCAGAAAAATGCTGTAACACCTAATGTTCGCCACATAAAGCGGCTGACCGGTTACCACAAGGCAACAATCAAGAGTTCGCTGGATTTTCTTTCAAGGGAGGGGGTGCTGAGCGGATTTGGGCCAAAAATTGATTTCAGAAAACTAGGATACAAGCTTGAAGTCATAGTAATGCTCCAGATAGACACAAGCCAAAAAGAGTTGTTTAATGAATTCTTGGGCGTAGTTTCAAGTGACCCGCATTTGTACAGGCTAAGCGCCATAATCGGGTCAGGCAACTGGAACATGATGGCCTCACACATTTACACGGACATTGAATCATACCACCAGGATTCATTGAAAAAGTATTATGAGTCAATTCCAAACATATTCAACCTGATAAAGGACAAAGAAATATTCTATGCAACTGAACCACTGCACAAAAACGCTTCCCGCACCAAGTCTGTGCTGGAAATCGTAAAGCACATGCAGGGGCTGGAGTAATGCAACTGGCAATTGATTTGAAGAAATCGCTGCAGCAGAACGCTGACCTCTACTACCAGAAATCAAAGAAGGCCAAAAAAAAACTTGCTGGCCTCAGCAAGGCAATCCCGCTAATTGAGGGAAAAATAGCAGAGGCTGAAGAAAAGAATGCGTTGAAGGCTGAAAGCAGGGAAATCACGAGGAAAAAAAAGAGGCAATGGTTTGAGAGGTTCCACTGGTTCAGGACAAGCGATGGCTTGCTTGTTGTTGCAGGCAGGGATGCAGGCAGCAACGAAGCTTTGGTGAAAAAACACATGGAAGATGGCGACCTATACTTTCACGCAGAAATTTTTGGCGCACCTCACACAATTCTTAAAACAGAGAAAAATTCTGCTCCGAAGAAAAGCTTGGAGGAAGCATCGGTTTTTGCAGCGGTTTTTTCAAGGGCGTGGAAGCAGAAGCTTGCAACAGCAGATGTTTACAGCGTGATGCCGGAGCAAGTGAGCAAGAAAGCCCCGGCGGGAGAGGCTCTTGGAGCAGGAGCCTTCATGATTTACGGAAAACGAAACTGGTTCAGGAAAACAAAATTAGAGTTTGCAATAGGGGCAATGAAAGAGAACGGTGAATGGAAAGTAATTTCCGGGCCTTTAAGCGCGGTGAAAAAGAATTCAGCGTTTTTCTTTAAGGTTGAACAGGGCCAGCAGTCAAAGGGTGAAACCGCGAAGCAGCTCAGGAAATTGTTTGAGGAAAAAGCCGGCGCGAAAAACGTTTTTGAATTGGATGAAATAATTTCAATGCTGCCTAACGGCGACTTAACGGTTCAAATGGAATAGCTTATTAACGTTTGGTTCAAAATGATTTGTTAAGGCGATGGAATGTTTTCAAACAAAAAAAAGGACGCAATATTGAGGGTTGAGGACCCTGATCCAAGCCATGTGGGAAGGAACATTATCACGCTGGACAAGAGAACAAAAGAAGAACTCGGCGTAACCTCTGGTGACATAGTTGAAATTGAGGGCCCGAAAAGAACTGCTGCTGTTATCTGGCCTGCAAGAGCAGAGGATGAAGGTAAGGGCATAATTCGGATGGACAACTTTATAAGGCATAATTCGGGGAGCGCGCTAGGAGAAAAGGTTGCGGTAAGAAAAGCAAATTTTTTTGAAGCCAAAAGGGTTGTGCTTGCTCCAACACAGGAAGTCAGAATAATTGCTTCAGGCTATGACAGGATACTGAAAAAGAATTTCATTGGAAGGCCATTAACCAAAGGAGACAACGTTTGGATCAGTGTTTTTGGCTCCGGCTTTGTTTACCAGGTGGTTGACACAACCCCGCGCGGCATTGTTAAAATAACTGATTTCACCCAGTTTGTACTGAAGGAAGAGCCTGTTAAGGATTCCCTTGCTGGAATTCCAAAAATTGCTTACGAGGACATTGGCGGCTTGAAAGAGCAAATCCAAAAAATCAAGGATATGATAGAGCTTCCAATGAAGCACCCTGAAATCTTCAGGAAACTAGGCATTAACCCGCCGAAGGGCGTTCTGCTTCACGGCCCTCCCGGAACAGGAAAAACCCTTCTCGCAAAAGCAGTGGCAACTGAAACCCAGGCACATTTCATTTCAATAAATTCTCCAAGCATTATGTCAAAATTTGTTGGGGAAGCAGAGGAAAGAGTCCGGGAAGTTTTCAAAGAAGCTGAAAAGAATGCTCCAAGCATTATTTTCTTTGATGAAATAGACTCAATTGCCCCAAAAAGGGATGAAGTAATAGGGGAAGTTGAAAGAAGGGTTGTTGCACAGATTCTTTCAGCAATGGATGGCATGGAGGCAAGAGGCAACGTAATTGTTATTGCTGCAACCAACAGGGTTAACTCCTTGGATGAGGCGCTTAGAAGGCCTGGAAGATTTGACAGGGAAATTGAGATAGGCGTTCCAACCAAGGGCGGAAGAAAGCAAATCATTCAGATTCATTCGAGGGGAATGCCGTTGGCAAAAAATGTTGACTTGGATTACCTTGCGTCTGTCACGCACGGGTTTGTTGGCGCGGACATTGAAGCACTCGTGAAAGAGGCTGCAATGAAAGCCCTGCACCGTTACCTTCCAAAAATAGATTTAGATGAGGACAAGATTCCCACTGAAGTGCTTGAATCACTGGAAGTGAACAAAACCGATTTCCAGGAAGCATTGAAGGACGTGCAGCCGAGCGCTTTAAGGGAAGTGACAATTGAGGTGCCAAACATTAGGTGGAAGGACATTGGCGGTTTAGAGAACGTGAAAAGGGAATTAAAGCAGGCAGTAGAGTGGCCTTTAAAGCACAGTGAATCATTCAAAAGGCTGGGAATCAATCCGCCAAGCGGTGTACTGCTGTACGGTCCTCCGGGTTGCGGCAAAACTCTTTTGGCAAAAGCAGTGGCAACTGAAAGCGAGGCAAACTTTATTTCAATCAAGGGACCACAGCTCATTAGCATGTGGGTTGGAGAAAGCGAAAAAGGAATCAGAAAAATTTTTCACAGGGCAAGGCAGGTTTCGCCTGCAATCATTTTCTTTGACGAAATCGATGCAATTGCTTCAACACGCGGTCAAAGCACTGATTCAGGGGTTGGAGAAAGAGTTGTGAACCAGCTGCTGACAGAGCTTGATGGCATTGAAAGACTGAAGGATGTGATATTCATTGCTGCGACAAACCGGCCTGACCTTATTGACCCAGCGCTTATGAGGCCCGGCAGAGTTGATAAGATGATCTTGATTCCTGCACCGGATGAAAAGGCAAGGCTCTCAATTCTTAGAGTGCACAGCAAAAGCGTGCCACTAGCAAAAGACGTATCACTAGAGGAAATAGCAAAGAAAACCGAGGGCTATAGCGGAGCAGACATTGAGGGCATGATTAGGGAGGCCGCACTGATAAGCCTTCAGGAAAGCAACATGAAGGCAACAGAAGTTAAAAAGTCTCACTTGGTTGAAGCAATGGCAAAGATTCTTCCATCAATAAGAAAAGAGGTTCTGGAATCATACCAAGAATTCAGGGCAACAACCACAACAACAATTAAGCCGACTTATGTCAGATAAAGGATTACTCTCTTACCTCACACAATTCTCCCGTATTGCCTTCAAATAACACTGTTCCGTTTTCTTCGCTGCATTGCTGTATGAAAACGTTTATGCCCTCGCAGTAAACCAGCTTGAAGCCAAATTGTTGGAATTCCGCGTAATCTGTTACCCGCCACCTGTTACCCTGATAAGGGTATGCGCTCCAGTTCCTTTCACCCCACAGAATCTGGTTGATGCCGTACTCCCTGTTGGTTATGTCATAAGTTTTTTTGGAAATGCCCTCGCCTATAATCCAGATTGAAGCGTTTTCTGGAACAGGAACTTCGCCGACATTCTTTATCGTGAAAAAGAAGTCAAAGTTTTTGGAGTAGAAATCCCAGCTGCAGCTCCTGAACTGCGTGTCAAGCTGCAGGGCTCTCTCTTCGTAACCGCATTCAGCAGCATTCTCAACTGTGGCAGCGTAAATGCAGCTCCCTTCAACGCAGCTGCCGCCTGAAAAAAGCGTGGTGTTCTCGCATTTGTCATTGCATGAAATGTTTTCGCATAAGTCAACTTCCGGCTCTGGTTCCGGCTCAATCTGGCCAGAGTCATCATCCTCCAATGGGGGCTTCGGGCAACCAGACAAGAGCACCAAAACAAGGACAAGGAAAGCAAAGCCAAGTAAAATGCGTGCATTCATTGGTTGAATATACGGAAGAAATGATTAAAAAATCGCATGACAGCAGCATCCGCAGGCAAGATTGCTAATTAAAACAGGAAGAAAACAGCGAAAAAGGAGAAAAAGAAAACAATTGCCCAAACCGCTTTGTTCCAGGAGAACACTTTTGTTCCATCCAGGGGGCCGAAAGGAATCATGTTAAAAAATGCGAGGAAAAAATTTATTTTTGCCCCTGAAACCGCAATTGTATTCAACAGCTGTGAAGTTTCGAACAGCAAAAGAAGCGAAAGAAAAACAAAGGCTACGACAATGTTTGTCAGCGGCCCCGCAATTGAAATCAGGCCGTTTTGCTTCACCGAAATCCGCTCGCCAAAAATGTAGACCGCCCCGGGCGCTGCGAACAGAAACCTTCCAAACGTTATTATTGGCAGCACCAGCGCCAGTATTAAACCAATTTTCCATGCCCTGAACTCTGCTTGCGCTCCAAACCTTATTGCAACGTATTTGTGGGCGAGCTCGTGGAGAACAAAGCCGGTTCCAACACCTATAATTGAAACGAGGAGGGCAATCGAAAAATTGAACAAGTCGAAGAAGCCGTCACTTAAAATGAATGCAAACGCCAAACTGATTGTGGCCCAGCTTATTATGAGGTCGTTCCGCTCCCTTGAATTCATGCCAATCAAGAAATTTTTCATTCAAAAGGGTATTAATCCTTTTGGCGAACAACTAAAAAACCTTATTTCGTCAATTGACGTAATATTTTTATTGGTTTTGATGCTATTCTTTTACATGAATTCCAAAGGAGTGTTCTCCTTTTTTCTTGTGCTGGCATTCATCCAGCTCAACGCAGTATTGCAGGCCTACGCTGTTTACTCTGAAGAAACTCTTTCATCAACATTGTCGGAGCTGCTGGCAATGGAGAAAGCCAGCTTTGTCAGGGCAGAGCTTGAAAACAACCTTGACTTTGCAGTGATGGAAACCATCAGCAAGGAAATCGACAGGCACAATTACTTGCAGGCAAGCCTTGAAGAGCATGCAGCAGAAGCAGTTATCCAACTGGCAAAGGAAACAGAAGAATTCTATACTGACAACCCATCAGTGAGGTTTGAAGTGGTTGACAGAAGCACTGGAGAGAGAAAAGTGCCTGAAACGCAAGATATTAGAAGAAATGCAGGGGTTCTTCTTGTTGACGCTGGGGAAACAATTCTTGTTGTAGAATTTCATTTCACTGGAGGAATTCTCAGGTCAGAGGCGTTGCGCGCAAGGATTTCCTCTGGAGATTTTCACCAAGAGTTCCTTCTTCCTTCAGGTTACAACAAAAGATTTGTTAAGGTGAAACCTTGGCTGCTCTTGAACCGCTGATTTCTTTCACTGTATTTTTATCCGTTCTTGCACTTTTTACAGCGGCAGTTGCCTCAGCTGAAACAAAAGCAGATTCATCTCTTGAAACTTTCAATGCCAAGCTCTCAGCAAACAAATGCGCTTCACTTATTGACTCAGTGTATTCAAACAGCGGCGAACTTGAAGCAGGAGAAGGAACTGAATGCACTGTAAAAGGCGGAAAAGTTTTTTTTGACCTTAATGGTTTTGAAGTTGGAACAGCCCTCGTGAACAAGAGCACAACAAGCTTTGAGGAAAACGGGAAAACCAAAATCAAAGTTGCTATAAGGGAACGCTATGAAAGATAGGGGCATTATATTCAGCATTGATTTGGCAGTGTCAGTTATTGTAATGGCCTTAATGGTTTACCTGATGTTAGTGCAGGCAAGTAATGTTGCACTGCAAAGCGCTTCAATTGAAAGGGAGTTCGAGCTGCAGCGAAAAGGATTGTTCATTCTTGATTCCCTCATCAAAAACTCTGATGAAAACAATCCAAGCCTTGGAGCAGCCCATTATAACCCTGAACTTATGAGAGTGGAACAAAACGTGCTTGACTATGCTTTGCTTGGGAAAATCAGGGAAAACAAAGAACTGCTTGACGGCTTGAATGTTCTGGAACTCTATCTACTGTTCAAGGACGGAAGCAAAGAGTTGTTGTTTAAAGGGAATGCAGGAAAAAACTGCACTGGCTTTGAAAGGTTTGCAGTGGTTAAGGCGGCAACTGAAAGAAAAGCAAAAATTGTCTTGGTGATATGCGATGAATGAGCCCGGCTTTTATCTTTCATTGGAGGCGGCTTTTTCCATTCTGCTGTTGTTCTCGCTGCTTTTAATCCCATTCACTTTCCCTGCGCATGGGCTGGATGAGCTGAGCATTGCGCAAAAACAACACGACCTGCTGATTGTGTGGCTTCGGGAAAGAAATTTCTCAGAGGAGGAACTGGAGTCAGATTTCAATTTTGTTTTCTCTGAGAAAAAAGGAATGATTGAATTCAACGGCGGGAAAATTTTTTTGAATGAAGGAATCAAAAAGCCCTACGAGAAGGTGTTAGCTGAGGAAATGCATTTTGTCGGAAGCACCTTGAAACTGCAACGGTTTGTATTAACCGTTTACCACTAAAACATGGCTGCTGCTTTTTACAAGGCGGAGCCTTGCTTCTTTTTGCAGCTCAAGTTCCTGCATTTCAACCGTTAATGGCAGCTCCGCTTCAAGCAGCTTTGTTTTTCCGGCTTCCTCTGAATGAACCTGCAGGAAAACCTTGTTTTGTTTCGAGTAGATTACCCACTTTGTTAGAACCGCTGACTCAATTGTTTTCTCTGAGCCTGAAGAAAAAACACTGAGCTGCCTTGCTGTTTCCTTGAAACTGTGGAGAAACTGCTGCGCGTTCTTTACGTCGAATGAGAAAATTCCTGCATCAAACAATGCATGAATGCTTGGCAGCAGCAGAAGAAACATGCTGAGAAAAGCCGCAATAACAATTGCGAGTTCAAGGCTTGCCTGCGCGCTGTGCTTCATTTTATTTCATCTATTTCCTTGAATATTTTCTCTGTTTTTTCGTCTATTACTTTTGCGCCTTCACTTGTTGTCTCTCGGAGCTGTGAAACGAGCAACAGAACAATCGCCACAACTGCTGCAATTACGATTATTAACTCAACTGAAATCTGCGCCTTTGACTCTGACAGCATAAAATAAGTTTACGGCAAAGAGAATAAAAAGGTTTCGACAATTGACGAAGTATGGTTTTTGCCTTAAAGTTTTTTCTGCAGGGAGAATATGGGCAAAGAATTCGTTTTCTTGAGCTCGCTTAAAATGACAAGGGTTTTAATGTCAAGCACTCCATCGAGCACGCCAAGCTTCTCAATGAATTTTTCTGCAAGCGAAAGGTTTGGCACCACAAGCTTTGCAAGAAGGTTGTACTCCCCTAAAACTTGGTGAAGCTCAATGATGTAGTCAAACTCCTTCAAGCGCTTTATAAGCTCCTTGTTCTTCGAAATCTCGGAACGGATTTGAACAAAAATCGGGTTCTCATACCCTAAAACCTTTAAGTTTAAGTCAGCAGTTATGGCGCTTATGACGCCTTTCCTCTTAAGCCTCTCAACCCTTTTTTTTATTGCAACATCGGTAAGGTTAACGTCCTTTGCAATGGAACTAAAAGAGCTTCTGCCGTCCTGAAGCAAGTGCTGGATTATTTTGTGGTCAACCTTGTCCAAAACCAGTTCCATAAACACACCAACAATTCATTAGTAATTCAAACACAAAAGGTATAAAAAGTTAGCTTTTCAAAAGCAGTGGTTTGTTTTCTGGGATTTTAATTAAACTTTTTTGGCACACTAATGTAGTTATGGATGGAAGCCCAGTAAAGGAAACAGTTGAAAAGATTGCAAAGGAATTCCAGGAAGCCGGCGCTACAAAATGGGATATCCTAAAAATAATCAAGGGGCTTGAAAACGAAAAGCAGCCAGAGAAAAAACTCAGAAAAAAAGCGGTTGAGCTGCTGAGAGAAATCAACCCCAAGGCAGCGGAAGTGTATTCATCATTCGAGAAGCTGAGTGTGTACACTTCCAGCGGCGTAAGAGAAAGTTTTGACAGAGGCAACATAATTCACTCACTCCTGAAAGAAACGACTTTGAGCAGAACAACCGCAGAAAAAATTGGTGCCGAAGTTGAAGACAAAATAAAGGACCTAAACATAAATTACTTGAATACCGCATTAATCAGGGAAATGGTTAATGTCAAGCTGCTGGAGTTCGGGCAGGAAGAAGCACACAGGCAGTATGCAAGGCTCGGCCTCCCGGTTTTTGACGTCAAAAAAAAGTTAAGCAGAGGCATTTACGAGAACAAGGACATACTCCTGGAATTCAACTGGCTTGAAGCGATTCCGGAAAAAGCAAGGCAGCTCCATTTTGACTCCTTGGCCCACATTGTCGCAGCGGAGGACTTCAGCTCGAAGCCTTATGCACAGTCAACTTTTTTGAAGTTAAATTCAACCTCAATTGAAAATGCAGTAATTGAGTTTGGAAAAAAACTTGGCGCATTAAAAAAATTTTCTTCGCTGGCTCCGGCTGCACGTTCGGCAAATTTTTCTTTTGCCAAGCTGCTAGGGAAAAGCTCGAAGAAAAAGAAACGGTTTTATGCGCTGATGCTGTTGGGGCAGGTTGACAGGGCACTTTTCGAATGCACGGATGTTAAACCAGTGCTAGGCCTTGACCTCTTCTCTGATGGAGAATTGGACTTAAGCCCTGCCCAAATAGATGATGCAGTTGATTTCGCCTTGGAAACAATCCACACATTTAATGAAAACAGGTCGGAATTCAATTTTTCTATTGCGGTTTCATGCGATTCAAAATTTAGGCTGAAGCTCATTGACCGGCCGCTGCTTGAAAAAGGGCTTCTTTTCCTCAACTGCTCAAAGCAGAGAGTTGTACCTTTAACTGAGAAAATTTATCTGGATAAAGGCCAGGGCATCAGCCAGTATTTTGGATTAAACCTCGAAAAAATGGCTTTTGACTCGCAGGAAAACGGCTTCTTTGAATTGCTTGAGGAAACACTTGGTGAATTCAAGGCAGCAGCTGATTTAAAGGAAACCATTCTATCGGAAAAGCCTTACCTTAAAGAGAACGAAATTGAAATAGAAAAATTTGTGCCAGCCCTGGGAATCTATGGCCTTGAGAGCGCAGCAATGAATCTTGGCGGGGAAGGAAACGCAAAGCTCGCGGAAAAAATGCTTTCAGCAGTCCTCAAAAGCACAGGAAACAAGTGGGTTGTGAATGAGTTCAGCGACGCCGCCGGCATAGCCAAATTTGCGGAAGTTAACCGAAAGTTTTTTGCTGAAGTGCCGGAAGCAAAAGGAAATGCTCTCGCGCCATTCAAGAAAAATTTTTTGCGGTTGCACTCATGCAACAGCATAAAAGAACTTGAAGCATTAATGGATGAAAACGCGGAATTCATTTTATTGGATGCAAAGGCTTGAATTTTGTGCTGGTTTATCGGCTTATGTGAATGGTGCGTTTAACCAATTCAAACTTTCTTGTATACAACTCAGTTTTTAGTATTTCCATTAGCGGCACAACCACAATAAGCGACAATGCAATGGTTATGAAGCTGCCGACAAAGAAAAGGCTGTCAATAAAAAATTCAGCGAGGTTGATTAATGCAACCAGCACTATGCCTGCAGCCAGAACCAAAAAAAAGTATTTCTTGTTCTGGCCTATGAACTCAAAATTGTTTAAAATCGATGCCTCTATAGAGCCCTCATCAACAACAATTGACTGCGGCACAAAAATGAAAAGCGCGGCAACCACGAAAAGCACAAAAGCAGTTAATGCTTCTGGCGCGGACAAATAAACAAATGCGGATAAAAGCACGAAAAGGGCCGCAGAGAAACCCAGGTTAAACAAAAAGTATCTTTTAGCGAAGCTGTACACTTTTTCGTTCAAGTAATAGTAAAGCTTCACTTTTCCGAAGTCTTTCCTTACGGCGAAAACAATTAATGCGACAAAGGCAGAGTAAATCAGCAGGAAAACAATTACAGAGAGAAGCAGAACAGCTGACTCAAGCAAGTTCTCGGACAAGATGCTGAATTCCAGCATTATGGAGCCGGAGGAAAGGAAATTGGACGGCAGCTGCAGGAACAAAAGCACGAAAACCAGCAGCATGGCAAAACCAAGCACGGTAATGAAATTATCTGAATAGTGCTTTAAGACCCTTGAAACCAGTTTTGCCACCATGCATTTTACCCCATATATTTTTCACTTGAAAGGCTTAAAAAGCATTGGGCGCAGCTACTCGAAGCGCTCGACCAAGAGCTTTGAAAGCCACCCCAAAACCGCTGCAAGCACGAAAATTATGTAAGGTGACTGTAAAAGAGAGGAAACAAAGGTTTGTGAGACATACTGCATTGCAGCAGATGAGCCGTTGGCAGAGCACACTGATTCCTCGGCCAAGCTGAACAGGTTACAGTAAAACCAGAATACTGCAACATAGTATGCGATAAGCGCCAGTGCAACGAAAAAAACAGGGAAAATAAAGTTTCTCGTAAGCTTTGTTTCAAAGTATTGCTCAATCCAGTCAACCAAGAAGAACATGAAAAAGAAGGCCGGAATAGGGATTAGAAAGTAAAAGTAATCTAGCTTGAATATGTTGGTGGTGAAACCCCAATCCCTGAAGCCAGTCAAGGCCCCAAAAACAGCTCCAAGCGAGTAAAGCAGAATGTACGACAGAATAAACAGAAAAACAACTTTTAAGGCTTGGTTTGAGTTCATTGTCTACGCTCCACAAAATTTTTTGTTATAGCGAATTACATTAATAATTGAACAATTATTGTTCATTTGCTATAGCAACCTGCTTTAATTTTTGAATATTTATTGTCACCTGACAGATAGCAAATGACAAAAATGTTTGACAAAGTAAGGTCATTTGTTATATAAATAAGTGCTGACATTAGTTTAAAACTGTTATCATGGAAAATTCTTTCTGGGGGTAGAATGGACATTGGATTGCCTTGGATTGAAAAGCACAGGCCGCAAAAACTTGACGAACTCGTTGGGCAAAAAGAAATAACTGCAAGATTGAAAAAGGCTGCCGAGGACAGGAACGTTCCCAACATGTTGTTTGCCGGCCCGGCTGGGGTTGGAAAAACCTCTGCAGCGGTTGCTCTTTCAAAAGAATTGTTTGGCAAATCTTTTAACCAGAATTTTTTAGAGCTCAATGCGAGTGATGACCGTGGCATCGACGTTGTAAGGACAACAATCAAAGAGTTTGCAAGAACGCTTGCATTCGATTCTGGCTTCAAAATAATTTTTCTTGATGAATCAGATGCCCTGACTGCTGATGCACAGCAGGCACTCAGGAGAACAATGGAAAAGTACACCAGAACCACAAGGTTTATTCTGAGCTGCAATTACTCTTCGAGAATTATCGAGCCAATCCAATCAAGGTGCGTTATTTTCAGGTTTCGCGGCCTTTCCCCACAGGAAGTGGAAAAGAAAATCAGGGAGATTGCAGAAAAAGAAGGAATAACAGTTGATGCGAAAGCAATTGAAGCAATCAATTATGTAAGCGAAGGCGACTTGAGGAAGGCAGTCAATGTCCTGCAGGCAAGCAGTTCATTGAGCAAAAAAGTTGACGAGAAAAGTGTTTTCAATGTTGCAAGCAGGGCACGGCCGGCTGAAATAAGGGAAATGATTGACTTAGCGCTAAAAGGAAATTTTATTGAAGCCGGGGAAAAACTCCGCAGCCTAATGTATGACTATGGAATGTCGGGGGAAGACGTTGTAACTCAAATGTACCGTGAAGTGATTGCTATGCCAGAAAAAGAGCTCCCAAGCAAGAGAAAGATTGAATTGGTTGACAAGATAGGGGAATACAATTTCAGGCTGGTTGAAGGAGCAAATGAGAGAATCCAGTTAGAAGCACTGCTCGCTCAATTCATGAAAAAAGACGAGTAAAACTTTAAGAGAAGTCGGACAGCTTTTTCTGGTGGAGCACTTGGTCTAAAATCTGTGAGTGCTTTTTCCAGTACTTTAACTGGATTGAAAGCTTTGACTCAACGTACTTTAGTGCCAGCCCAAGGCTGTTGAATGAGAGCGGCTTCTTTTTCATTGCATCTCGCACTGTTTCCCTGCATTTCCAAACTCCAAGGCTTGGAATCCCTGAATCTCCAATCTCCCTGAAAACCAGTGCTGTTGCCTGCCTTTTTTTTTCAAGAAGGTGCTCTGCAATTGCAATTCTTGCAGCATAGTAGCCGCCAGCAGTGTTTTCAGCGTAATCCTTTCTTCCATCATAGAATTCGTAATCAGCCATGAACTGCGGTTCCTTTGCTTCCAATGCCCAAGAAGCCCCAGGCATCCATGCCTCAAGCAGTTCGAAGCTCCACTCGCGCGGCAAAAGCAGGATGAAGTAGTAGTTTTCAAGGTACGCTGAGTGAAATAACTGGATTTGCTGCAATTGAGGGAAGTGCTTTATTCTTTCTTCAATGAAGTGCTCTGATAAGTTGCTATCAATTGCCACAATAGACCACCTAGTTGGGGTTAACTTCCTGTTTTTTTTCACTCCGAGCATTCCGGCGCTTAAAATCTTGTGAAGCTGGTTTACCCCAACATTGCTCCCATAAAGCTCAACCATTGCGTCTTTTGCTTTTACATCAGTGTCTGAAACAAGGGAATCAATTCTTCTGTTAACGGAAGGGTTCTCTGTTAAGGTGAATTTTTTGAGTTCTGCTTGCGGGCCCATCGGCGCATGAAAGTCGGAAAACGAGAGGCTCCTTGCGTGCGGTGCATTCTTTAGCTCCATTTCAATTTCCACCGGCTTTTTTGCCATAAGTGTTTCCTGCACGTCAAGCAATGCATATGATGGGTTTGAAGCCTGCTTTGCCTTGAGCTGCATACTGCCCCTCACAAGGTTTTCCCTGAAAGAAATTATTTTTTCTGCATGCAAGCCGAACCATTTGTCTGTGTCATCAGTCATCCAGGAATCTTCGCTTGGAAGGGCAGGAGCCATTGGGGAAAAGTTTATTTTTGGGTAACCATACCATGAAACAAAAACGCCTGGAGGGGTTTTTCCATGCAGTTCCCTGCCCTCCATTGATTTTAGTGCGCTCTGCTTTTTCTCGAACCTATCAAGAATGAAGCAGTTTGGCCCGCACCAAAGGCGGCCCTTGCACTTAACGCAAACCTCAGGAGACGGAGTGACCTTTCCATGCGGTCCCTTCATATAAAGTATTATTAAAGAAAACAATTAATTGATGTTATATGGCAGTGTATGGCGGTATTCAAATCAGGCAATTCCACTGTTTTGAAACAGTGGTTTAGTGGAATTGCTACTGTCAAAAACCACTTGCTTCTATTAGAAGCATCAAAACATGCCACCGACTTCAGTCGGTGGTTTTTGACATCAGCAAAACCAACTGTTGAGCAGGCAGGAACAGAAACCTATTTCTTCTTTTGCGGTTCTAAGTATTAACGTGAGCTGATGGCTGGAAAATGGTCCGAGCAAGAATACAGGCAACAGTTGTGGCATACTGCCTCACATGTTTTGGCTGAAGCGGTTACAAGCCTTTTCCCTGATGCAAAACCAACTATTGGGCCGCCGATAGAGGAAGGCTTCTACTATGACTTTGATGTGAAAAAACCATTCACTCCTGATGATTTGAAAAAAATAGAGCAGAAAATGAGTGAAATTATTAAGAGAAATGACAAAATTGTAGGCAAAGAAATCAGCAAAGAAGAAGCCTTACAGTTGTTTAAGGGCAACCAATTCAAGCAAGAGCTAATAAACGAGTTTGCAGGTGAGGGAAAAAAGCTCACTGTTTTCAGCCAAGGGAAGTTTCTGGATTTATGCAAGGGGGGCCACGTTGAAAGCACGGGCAAAATCAAGGCAGTGAAGCTTGTTAAGACATCCGGGGCCTACTGGAGGGGCAGCGAAAAAAATCCTATGCTGCAGAGAATTTATGGCATTGCTTTCCCGGAAAAAAGCATGCTCGAAGAGTGGGTCAAGAGAGTAGAGAAAGCCGAGAAAAGAAACCACTTGAGGCTGGGCAAAGAGCTTGACCTTTTCTCGATGCAGGAGGAAGCGCCTGGCACAGTTTTCTTTCACCCAAAAGGAAAAATTGTCTGGAACGAGCTAGAGGGCTTTTTGAGGAAAGAGCAGTTCAAGCGCGGCTACGTTGAAGTGACAACGCCAATAATAATGAAGGAAGAACTCTGGAAGAAGTCAGGGCACTGGGACCACTACAAGGAAAACATGTACTTCACTGAAATAGATGAAGAGGGTTACGCCATTAAGCCAATGAATTGCCCTGGCCACATCCTCATATACAAGAACTCGCGGCATTCTTACAGGGAGCTTCCACAAAGGATAACTGAATTCGGAATTGTGCACAGGCATGAATTAAGCGGTGTCCTGAACGGCCTGTTCAGGGTGAGGAAGTTCACGCAGGATGATGCACACATTTTTTGCTCTCTGAAGCAGATAGAGGAAGAGATTGGAAAAGTAATTGAGTTAATTGACTTTGTTTACGGCAAATGCGGTTTCTCTTACCACATAGAGCTTAGCACAAAGCCGGAGAACGCGATGGGCTCGGATGAAGCGTGGAAAAAGGCCACTGCTGCACTAGAGAACACCTTAAAGAAAAGGAAAGCAAAGTTCAAAGTGAATGAAGGGGATGGGGCATTCTATGGTCCAAAAATTGATTTCCACATAAAGGACTCTCTTGGCAGGACATGGCAGTGCGCAACAATCCAGGTTGATTTTTTAATGCCTGAAAAGTTTGAGCTGTTTTTCATTAACGAAAAAGATGAGCGAGAAATGCCAATAATGCTTCACAGGGTTGTTTATGGCTCAATGGAGAGATTCATCGGAATACTAATCGAGCACTTTGCTGGAGCGTTTCCCTTGTGGCTCAGCCCGGAGCAGGTTAGGATTTTAGCTGTGGGGGAAAATTTCAACAAGTACGCGGAGGAAGTGCACAGAAAGCTTGTGGAATCAGGGATTAGGAGCAAACTTGACCTCAGCAATGAAACTGTTTCCTACAAGGTGAGAAACGCGCAGATGCAGAAAGTAAACTACATTGTAATCGTGGGAGAGAAAGAGAAAAACAATAAAACAATTGCGGTTAGGGAGCGGAACGGAAAAGTTCGCTTTAACGAAAAAATTGATGGTTTTGTTGAAAAACTGCGGAAGGAAATAGATGAAAAGAAATAAATAGGCAAAACCACCAATCTATTCTAAGGAAAATGCCGATCGCAACTGATGCACTGGGAAAAAGCTTCAAGCAGACAGAAGCCTTCTTTAACAAACCGAACATGGTTGGAAGGTGGCTGCGATTTGCTTTCATTCTCCTTGTTTTCACTCTTTTCACTGGCAGCGGCTTCTATAGTGGGGCAAACTTCAATTTTGGTTCAGGAGATTTTTCAGGTTTTTTTGATGTGCTGCAGGAAAGACCATCAGGCGGCCTCGAAAATGGCATCAGCTCTTCAGTTGCACAGGAAGAAAACAATGTCGATACAATTGCAAGCGCTTTAGCAGTGCTTAATGATTCGGAAATTAATTTTGAAGGAATAATTTTCTGGATAATCGTTGTGTTAATAGTGCTGTTCGTCATTATGTTTTTTTTAAGGATTTTGGGGAACGCAGCAATGTTTTCCGCAATAAGAGGCGCTGAAACAGGCGAAGTAAGCGTTCGATCAATTCCATCAAACATTTCAAAGGGATTCAGCCTCTCACTGCTTGAAACAATGATTTTTCTTGCCATGCTTCCGTTTCTTGTTTTCTTGGTTCTTGCATTGATTGGCTTTTTCTGGAATCTATTTTCACCTGGCTTGGGGCTTGAAAGCGTTCTGCCGCAGCTTGCTTTCTTGAAGGACTCGAGCACGCTTGTGCTCCTGGCAGTTGTAGGAATTATCGGATTGGTATTCTTTGCAGCGGTGAATTATTTTTTGGGGCAGTTCGGCGTTTATTTGATGTACAGGAAAAACATTAATGCTTTCAGCGCACTATTGCAGGGAATTCTAATAGGTTTCAGCAAACCCGTAGAGCTAGTCATTTTGATTGCATTGCAGATAGCGTTCTTGCTTGTTTTGATGGGACTAGCCTTTATCATAGGGCTTTTTGTGGCAATTTTCACGGTTTTTCTTATGATTGCAGTGATCGCACTAGGCGTTCTGCTTTACCCGGTGCTGCAGGGAAATATGGCGCTATTAATTGTTGTTGCACTGGGTGGAGCCACGATTTTGATTGCAATTTTTGTGGCACTGCAGTATGTGATTCTGCTAGTTTTAACTCCTGTTTACGTTTTCCTGTTCAACTTTAACCTAAATGTGCTTGACGGCTTCATGGGAAAACAGGAAGCGCAAGCCACTAAATGAAAGCAGTCTCCATCTTCAAAAGCATTAGCCCTCTTGAACATAAAGACAAGGGCCTGTGCTTGGGCTGCTGAGAAAAAAAACGCAAAGCAATGTTTAAATAAGAGAAATGCGTCTTCATAATGGATTAGCCATGCCTAGCTATATGGGTGACTTGATTGAGCAAATGAAGAAGAAAAAGGCAGGCGTTGCTGACTCAAAAGCCGAGGAAGAGAAGGAACAAAAGAAGCAGAAAATCATTGAGGCCCTCAAAAGGATGCCGGAGGGAGAAGCTCAACGCAAAGCAGCCCCTGCTGAAATAGAACCGTTTAAGCCTGCAAAAATTTTTACAAAAATTGTTATTCCAAGGGAATCAGTAAAGGAACCGAGCTCCAGAAAAAAACCCGAAGCAGTTAAGGAAACAGAACAAGAGGCTTTGGAAGTTGCCCCTGCAACTGAACAGCGCCTTCCAGTTAAGACAGCCAAATCCAAAACCGAAAAACAAATGGAGCAGGCAGAAAAGGAGGAAATAGACTCTTATGGGAACATAAAAATTTACAGGGTTGAGGGGGAGCCCCTGCTATACTATTGGACTCCGGTGCCGCGCTCCGCTGGCACAGAGAAAACAATCATTAACACCATAAAGGAAGCGGCAACAAGAATTATCAGCATCACTCCTTACAAAATCAGGGACCCGGAGCAGAAAAGAAACGTTTACTATCAGCGAATAATGGAGATAATACGCAGCTCGCCTGAATTAAACATTCCTGCCTCAAGGTTTGACTTTTACGCTGATGCAGTTGTAAGAGAAATGGTTGGCTACGGCATGATTGACCCGCTGGTTAACGACGACAAACTTGAGGAAATAATGGTTATCGGCCAAGGCCAGCCTGTTTACGTTTTCCACAGGCAGTATGAGATGATGACAACAAACATTGAGTTTTTCTCTGACCAAGAAATAATTGACTTGGTTAACAGGATTGCACGGCAAGTGGGAAGAAGGATTGACATTTCGGCTCCTCTTCTGGATGCAAGGCTGCCTGACGGCAGCAGGGTCAACGCAACAATCCCTCCGGCTTCAGTCAGCGGTGCAACTTTAACTATCAGGAAATTTAGGGGAGACCCTTTCTCCATGATTGATTTGATTAAAATGAACACTGTGACACTGGAAGCCTCAGCTTTTCTGTGGGCTTGCGTTGAAGGCATGGGAGTGAAGCCTGCAAACATTGTCATTTCAGGCGGCACTGGAAGCGGCAAAACAACAACATTGAACGTGCTGGCATCATTTATTCCAAGGCACGAGAGAATTATTTCAATCGAAGACACTGCTGAATTGAATCTTCCGCTCAAGCACTGGATAAGGTTTGAGGGAAGGCCGCCGGGCATTGAAGGAACAGGAGAAATAAGCCTTGACATTTTAACCAAGAACTCTTTGAGGATGAGGCCTGACAGGATAATTGTAGGAGAAATAAGGCACGATGAGGCATTCTCATTGTTCACTGCAATGAATACGGGCCATGATGGTGCAACAACAGGCGATACATTAATTCAGTTTTCTAATGGCAACATTGAGGAAATAGGAAATTTTGTTGAAAATAAATTCATGGAAAAAAATCCCTTAAAAGAAGGGGACTTTGAATTTGTTGATATTAAGGGGGAAATATTTGTCCCAAGCTTCAACAAAAAAACGTTTAAAATTGAGGATAACCCAGTAATAAGGGTTTGGAGAAAAAATGCAAGACAAAAAATTAGAAGAATTAAAACCAAGTCAGGCAAAGAAATTAGGTTAACTGAAGACCACCCCATTTACAGAATAAACAATGGCATTCAGGAAATAAATGCAGAAGAAGCAAAAAAAGGGGACTTTATTGCGTTTCCAAAGCAAATTCCAATTAATGCAAGTGAAGAAATAATTAAACCGTATCTTATGGGTTTAATTTACGGAGACGGGCACATCCACAGCGAAGGAATCCAGTTTGTTAACAAAGAACCGTCCCTTATACAAAGTTTTGAAAGGGGAATTGGGGAAGTTACAAAAAATAAGATTTCAATCAAAGATTTCGGTGGCTTTTCAAGAGTAAATGTTTATGACAAAAAATTGGTCAAAAAAATCGTAAACGAATATGACATCCCTCTTGGAAACAAGACAAAAATTTTTGAATTAAATAAAAAAGTTTTGACCGCGAGCCAATCAGGGCTTGGAAAACTTATCAGGGGCTTATTTGATGCAGATGCTCACGTAAATCTTCACTCTCAATCAATTCAGTTTTCAACCTCCAACCCCAGGATAGCCAGAAAGCTTCCAATGATAATTCAAAGATTTGGCATTCATTCATCGCTAAACACCCAAGAAAGGGACGGAAAAGGAAAAATTGGGCCATATTATAGGGTATCAATTTATGGAAAGGACAATTTAGAAAAATTTGCAAACAAAATAGGATTTGGGCATGCTGAAAAAAGTAAAAAACTTGAAAAATTAATTTTAAGTTCAAAAAATGCAAAAGATTTGTTCCCAAAAATTTCTGCACTGATTAGAAAAGCAAGAAATGATGCTTCAATGACGCAAACAGAACTGGCTTCATTAATGGGAACGCAGACAAGGTCAACCATTGAGGCATATGAAACAAATAAAAGAAGCCCTTCAAGAAACCAGCTAGAAAAAATCGCAAATATTACCGCTAACACTTCAATGGGCAAAGAGGTTTTAATGCTAGTCAATTCAGATTTCCGATTTGAGGAAATTGTGAAAATTGAAGAAGAAGAGTTCAATGGTTATATGTATGACTTGACTGTAAAAGACAACCACAATTACATTGCAAACGGCCTATTTGTTTCAAACTGCCTTGGCACAGTTCACGCTAATTCGCCGGAGGAAACAATTGTAAGGATTACTTCTCCCCCGATGAACGTGCCGGAAATAATGATGAGCGGCCTTGACTTCATAATTGTTGAGCACAGGCTACACGACAAAAAGAAGGGTACTATCAGGAGGATTACAGAAATTTCTGAGGTATACGGCGTGCTTGAAGGAAAAACAAAAACCCAGGCAATATTCGAGTATGATGCCGCAACGGACAGTTTAAAGAGAACAAGTGCGCCAGTTAATTACCTCAAAGTGCTTGAAAGGTTTACAGGAATGCAAAGAAAACAGATTGAAGCGGAAATTAAGGAAAGGGAAAAAGTGTTAAAGAAGTTGGTTGAAACTGATGTAAGGGACATAAACAGGGTTTCAACTGAATGCGAAAAATACCTGCTGAGCAGGGGTGGAAAGCGTGCCTTCAATTGATGACTTAAGGAAAAAAATTGAGAGCAAGAAGGCAGACATAAAAGCCCCTGGAAAGGATGAATTAGCCGAGCCGGAAACCGTTGACCTGGAGCAGGTTGAAAAAATAGTCGCCAAAATGAAGAAAAAGTACCGCGAGCAAGGCATTGAATTTGAAGAAGTTGGGGGAAGGCTTAGCGAGCTGCGCGGCATAATAGCGGAAGGGGAAGCAGCAAAAATAAACGTTCAGCCTGTTGAAGAGCTGAAAGAGTTTAGATCCCCAATAATAAGGCAGCTTGGAAACTTTTACCTCTCATTCCAGTTCCTATTCAAGCCACTAACCCGAAACCTCAGGAGGTTTCCAATAGCAAAAGAGTTAGCATACTACCTTTACAGCGCAAACATGAAGTTTTCAGCGCAGCAATACCTTGCATTAAGCGTTGCTTCAGCCGCAATAGGCCTGATTTTTGGAATGGTCATAGGGGCAATAGTCTCGTTTTTATGGGCATGGCCCATCTGGAGCGCGCTGTTGATTGGAATCCTGTTCTTCTTCATTACGCTCATACTTGTGATGATTATACCCAAGACAATTGCTCAAAGAAGAGGCGACGAAATGAGTGTTGAACTTCCTTTCGCATTAAGGCACATGGCAACAGAATTAAAGGCAGGAATAGGCCTCTACAAAGCGCTGCAGGCAATAGCGCAGTCAGATTACGGGGTTTTATCAGACGAGTTTTCAAGAACAATTAATGAGATAGAGGAGGGCACTGACACTAAAGACGCGTTAAGGCACTTCGCGCTGAGAACCCAGTCAAGAGCGCTGAGGAGCGCCTTGTTCCACGTCATCAGGGCGCTTAAAACCGGCGGCAACCTTTCAAACGTTATGGGGGAAATCGCTGAGGACGTTTCATTCGAGCTGAGAATGAAGATAAGGGACTTCGCGGAAAAAATGAATTTTTTTGGGGTAATATTCATTTTCGGTGCAATTGTTCTGCCTGTTTTTGTAGCAATAATTGGCGCAGTAACCAATGCACCATTAGGAGTAAACTTTTCACAGGCATTCCAGCTTACTCCACAGTTTATAATAATCTTTTACGCGCTGATAATGCCGCTTGTTATTGCGCTTTTGCTTGTTTACCTGAAATTTGTCCAACCGAGGGTGTGATGAATGACACTTGACTTAACCAAAAAAATCCCGCTGCTGGAAAGAATCGGTTTCCTAAAAAAGTACTCTCTTTACTTGAAGCAAATAGACTTCAAGGTTGACCCAGTACTTTGGATAATTCTTTCATTCCTTGTCTCGTTTGTTGTTGGTGCGGCAATAATTCTGTTGGTGCCAGAGCTCTGGCAGCTTGGAATTATTATGTTCCTTGTAATAGCCGATATAATGATTGGCTACCCTTACCTTAAGGCATCGCAGAGGATTGACGACATTGAAAGGAACCTTTCTGATGCATTAAAGCAGATGGCTGACACTTTAAGGGCTGGTGGCACTTACGAGTATGCATTGCGAGAAGTTGCAAGCGCTGAATATGGTTATTTGAAAAAAGAAATCAACACTGTTCTTAGAAAACTTGAGGAAGGAGACAACTTTGAAACAGCGCTAAGCTCTTTAAGCCAGAACGTGGACTCAAGGCTTGTGAAGAGAACCGTCACAATCATAATTGACTCAGTGAAAGCAGGAGCAGGCCTCGCGGACATTCTGGATGAAATAAGCGAGGATGTAAGGGCAATCCACAGAATTAATGCTGAAAGAAAAACTAGGACAATTCTCCAAGTGCTGTTCATGGTTGCTGCTGGAGGCTTCGTTGCGCCACTAATTTTCGGTTTCGTGGCAACAATAAGCTCAGTGCTGATAAGCACTGCAGCAAAAATAAGCAAAGACCAGTTGATTATTCAGAGGGCTGAGAGCGCAAGCAGCATCATTAACCTAGGCATCCAAATTTACCTCCTTGTAGAGGTTTTTGCAGCAAGCCTAGTAATTGCAATTATGAGGGAGGGCAGGATAAGCAAAAGCATTATATACTTTCCAATCCTATTACTTGTGGCTTACACTACCTATATTTTAGGGCAATTGCTTTCAATGAACTTGGTGAGTTAAATGAGGCTATTGAAGGAGGAAAGAGCGCAGAGTTCAGTTGAACTGCTGCTGATTTTGGGCGGAATAACTCTTACAGCAGCAATAATTGGCTTGTACTTGAAAAGCATTGCAACAACAGGCCAGCAGGAAGCAAAGGAAGAACTTGAAAGAACAGTTACAGGCTTCGAATCAACGCCTTAAAGCACAAAACATTTAAATAGAAGAAAGAATTATTATAAGTAAATTAATGCTTTAAACACTTTAAAAGGAGGTCAAGGAATGCAAAAAAAAGGACAAGGTGCACTTGAATACCTGCTGTTAATCGGCGGAGCAGTGCTTGTTGCAGTGATAGTCATCAGTGTAATATCAGGGTTAGGAAGCAGCGGAGGAACAGAATCAAAAAAACAAGCATTTGATGCTTTGTGCATAAAATACCCGGCAACAACTACGAGTTGCACTAATGTGCTAGTTGGTTCAATACAAGTTATAGGTCCAGACAATGTTACATGTTATTGCGGCCCTGCAGGAACAGCACCAAGTACAGTCTGTAAATCAAGATATGACCCAACACCAGTAGCACCACTCATACCAACATCCAATTGTAACGCTCCAGGCGCTGGAGTATAACAGGGTTAAGTGATCTCCATGGAGCAGCGAGCACAGGTTTCGTTTGAATACCTCATAACAGTAACATTTGCGTTGCTGTTGGTGCTGGCTGCTTCAGTCATCGCTTTACAGGTTGTGACAGTTTCAAACGTTGCACAGCAGCAAATACTTGAAAGCAGGGACTCGACAATAAGCTCTCTACTTGAAAACTAAGGGCGGGTTGTTTTGGCAGCCGCTCTCTTTTTCTCTATTTCCTTTATCCTGCTTGCTGTTGCAACCTACACTGATTTAAGGGAAAGGATTGTTTCAGACAAAATAACTTACTCCATGATTGCGCTGGGGCTGCTCCTGCATTTGTTCCTTTCATTTCTAACTGATGATTTTGGCTTCATATTGTTTTCTGGAATTGCAACAATTGGAACGTTCCTCGGAGCAATGCTGCTGTGGAAGCTCGGCGTGTGGGCTGGAGGCGATGTAAAGCTTTTCACTGGCCTCGCAGCATTGAACCCCGTTAATTACGGAGTATTAAGGGATTTAATTGGGTTGAACGGGGCGTTATTTGCTTCAATTCATTTGCCTGTTTTCCCGTTCTGGCTTTTTGTTTTCAGCGTATTCGCAATGTTCCCCTACGGTGCAATGATTTCACTGAACGGCATTGCAAAAAACAAGGACCTTTCGGAAAAAGTTTTTGCTGAAATAAAAAAGAGGTTTGTTCATCTGGCGGCTTTCAGCATATTAGTTGCTGGCTTAAGCGCGGTTGTTGCAGCAATGAGGCTTGATGCACTGTTTGTGCTGCCAATGCTGCTTGCAATTGGTTTTTTGAGAAAAAAAATCAGTGCCGTTGTTGTAGCCGTGGTTTTTGCGTTTGCGCTGTACACTGACTATGTTTCTGCGCTTCAGGGCGCTTTAATGGTTTTTCTGCCTCTGCTTTTCCTGTTCCTGCTGCTGAAGCTTTACTTTGCAAGCAGGGAAATTTTGGCAGAGAACGTTAAAATAACTGCCCTGGAAGAGGGAATGATTTCCGGGGAAACAATTGTGGAAGAAAAAGGGAAAGTGAAAAGGCTTGAAAAAGCAGGCATCGGAACAATTATAAAGCACTTCAGAAATAATAATGTAGACGCTGTCAGGCGCCTGATTTGGCCTTCTGGAAGAATCCTTGCAAGCAGCAGGGCCGCAGGTGGTCTCACAGAAGAGCAGATAAGGGAATTAAAAAAGCTGGTGAATGAAAAAAAGCTTGAAAACAAACTGGCGGTAAAAAAGTCAGTGCCGTTTGTTCCGGCAGTATTAATTGCATATATTTTGCTTCAGTTGGTTGGTGATTTGGTTTGGAATTTTTTTCTGTGAAAGGCAATAGAGGGCAGGCAGCAATCGAGTTCATTTTCCTTGTAGCAGTAATGCTGCTGTTCATTCAGACAATTATCCAGCCAAACGTGAATCTTGCAGTTGACAGTGCAAAAGAGGTTGCACGGCTGGCTGAAGCAAGGCTTGCAGCCGAAAAAATCGCTAATACAACAAACCTTGTAGGAACACTTGGCATTGACACCAAGCAGACAATAACTGTTTTTGTTCCAGCTGGAAGCAAAGTGCTTTGCAAAGAAGCAACAAAAAAGATTGGATTTGAAACAGAGCTTATAAACACTGATTTATCGCACCCTGCCTGTGATGCCACAGGAAAATGCGCTCTTGACCTTGATATATTGGAAGAAATAACGCTTCGCTGTATTAACGGCACAGAAATTGAGGGACCGCAGATGAAAAGGGTTATTGTTCAAAAAATTACCGCTGATGAAGTTGAAGTAAGAATCTGAATTGGTTTCCATGCTCAGAGAAAAAGGCCAATCCAGCTTTGAAATAATTTTCGTTACCGCTGCGATCTTCATAGTCGGAACTGCAATAATGGGAAACTTTTTTGAGGTGGTGGATTACGTGGTCGCACCCGCAATTGTGAAGGAAAAGCTGGTGAGCATATTCGCCACTGATGAAAGCCTAGAAGAGGCCTACTTCATTGAAAAAATCGAGGTAACAGGAGCCCCGCCGACAGTCAATATTGATGCTAACACAGTTCCTAAAACTTTTCGTTTGAGCGCTTCTGATTGCCAAAAAATTATAACCACGGTGGATGATTCAACTGCATGGGAACTGAGTCCAACATCCGAATTCAAACTAAGTGTGAACGCTGGCACACCATATGAAACACGCTGTCCGTGATTGAATGCTCAAAACTTTTCTGGAAAAAAACGTGAAGGATTTAAGCTACAGGAGCTTCATAGTAATTGCACTGCAGTTGCTCGTTTTCCTGATGCTTTTAGCAGTAATTGCTGCACCGCTTTTGGGGGAAACTGTTTTTCTTGCAGTGAACGCTGTGCTGATTTTAATTTACTTGAAGCTTCTGGTAATTGATTTAAGGAAAGAGGTTAAGGAAGGCTTTAGCCGGTATGCATTGTTTTTTATTGTTCTGCCCACGGCAATTCAGGTCTCATGGATTGGACAGAGCATTATTTCAGACACAATAACAAGGCTGGCATTCTTTTCAGTGCTGATTTTTGGGCTGCTGGTTTTCTTTGTCCTGTTCAAGCTTTTTGTCGTTAGAAACTACACTTATGGAAAGGTACTGTTAAGTGACAGCGAAATGGCAGTGGTGGAAACAGATTATGACTTGCTTTCCCTTTCAAATGGAGGACGGTTCATTGTTGAAAGCAAAGGAAAGCAGCCAGTAGGAAAAAAGGTAAAGATAAAGGTGGAAAACAGGTTTTTCACAAGGAAACCAACACAAATAATATAGTTCGACGATTGACGAAGTTTTTTATTGTTTTCTTCTCCTAATTCTTTAATGGAATTCGACGATTTCTTCTTCAGAAAACTGGCTTTAGGCATTGGAATTGCAGGAATACTGCTGCTTGCAGCCATGAGCGCTGCAACAAAACCCCTTGAAGTAAGCATTCCGGAAATAAACGGGGGAATGCTACAGAAAAAGGTTTCAACTGAGGGAATAGTGAAGAACAGGTTCTATTCAAAGAACACGCTGTTGTTTGAGCTGGTTGATGGGAAAAGCATCAAGGCAGTGGTTTTTTCCCCAACCGAAAAAGAGCTGAAAGAAATTGAAAACAGCGCGGTTATCAGGATTGAAGGCACTGTCCAGGAATACAAGGGAAAAATTGAAATAGTTGCGGAAAAAGTGAAAAGAATTGATTGAAGCACTTTCATGGATTCTGCTGGGCTGCCTGCTTGGAGTTTTCACCGGCCTGATGCCAGGAATACACGTTAACACCATCGCGGTTCTCTTCCTTGCTTTTTCGGAGAGCAACGATTTGAACATTGCCCTGCTTATTGTTGCAACAAGCGTTGTGCACAGTTTTGTTGACTTCATTCCAAGCATTTTAATTGGGGCACCGGACACTGACTCGTTTCTCTCGGTTCTGCCTGGCCACTATTTTTTTTTGAAAGGCGAAGGGCTCTACGCAATAAAGCTGACTGCAGCCGGAGGGATTTTTTCAGTGCTTTTCTGCATTTTGCTTCTGCCATTCTTTTGGCTGCTTATTGCTGGTTTGGCAGAATTCCTTTACTCCTTGATTCCGTTTATTTTAGTTGCACTAATTGCACTAATGGTTTTAAGCGAAAAGGGGGGAAAGAAAAAATGGGCTCTTGCTACAATTTTGCTTTCTGGCATCACGGGAATTATTGGCTTAAACAGCGGTTCCATGCAGGAAACGCTTTTTCCGCTTGTGACAGGTTTTTTTGGGTCGTCAACACTGGTTTATTCTCTCACTAAAGAGCACTCTATAACTGAGCAAAAAACTGGAGTGTTCAAGGAAGAAAAGAAAACAATAATCAAGGGAAGCTTTTTTAGCACTGTTGCAGGGGCAATCGTGTCATTCTTTCCAAGCGTTGGAGCAAGCACGGCGGCATTTCTTCTTGGAGAGTTCACAAAAAAGATTTCAAGAAACGAGTTTTTGGTGGTTCTCGGCGGGGTTAACACTGCGAACACTATTTTCAGTTTTGCCGTGCTATTCTTGATTGGCAAAGCAAGAACAGGGGCCGCAGCAACAGTGAAGCAACTCATTGGATTGAATGAAACTTCACTTCTGCTGATTTTTGCAGCAGTGCTGATTTCTGCTTCTTTTGGGTATATTGCAACAGACATAATAGGGAAAAAAGCAATTAAATGGATTTTAGCGGTCAATTACAGAAACCTGAGCAAGTATGTTCTTGGACTGCTTTTTCTGCTGGTGCTATTTTTAAGCGGCCTATACGGAATGATTCTGTTTCTTGTTTCAACCGCAATTGGGCTGCTCCCGCTATCAACAGGCATAAAGAGAACCCATTGCATGGCTTTCCTAATGTTCCCCACAATATTGCTTTATTTGGGGTTCGCGGCTTAAAGCAGTTAATGTACAAAATAAAGCGGGAAGTGCTTGGAGCAATAATTGAAGCAAGCAAAAACACTTATCCCCACGAGTTTTTTGGGGTGCTGGGTGGAAGCCCGGGGGAGAAAATTGTTGATGAGCTAATTGTTGTGCCCGCAACTTACGGCAGAAATTTCACCTTAATAAAATCGCACCTTATTCCTTTTGATTCAAAAATGATTGGCACAGTTCACAGCCACCCTTCCTATTCAAGCAGGCCTTCAAAGCAGGACATTGCAACTTTTGGAAAAATGGGTTCAATTCACCTCATAATTGCTTACCCCTTCAATTCAGAAAGCTTCAACGCATTTGATTCGAAAGGAATAAAAACAGCAATTGAATTGATTTAATTGATGCAAAAAATTTTGCTGGTGATATGCGACGGCCTTGGAGACAGGCCGACAAAAAAATTTGGCGGAAAGACCCCGCTTGAGGCAGCAAAGACCAAAAATCTTGATAGGCTTGCAGCAAATGGTTTAACCGGCACAATGAATGCAGTTGACAGAAAACTTTACCCTGATTCTGACAAAGCGCACCTCTCAATTTTTGGTTATCCGCTTGGAAAGTATTACTGCGGCAGGGGCCCAATAGAAGCAGCAGGAATTGGCTTGAAGCTAAGGAAAGGGGACATTGCGCTGCGTGCAAACATTGCTACTGTTGACCAGAAAGGAATTATCGTTGACAGGCGCGCTGGAAGAATTGAGTCAGTTCAAAAATTTGTGAAAAAACTTGATGGAATCAAAATCAACGGTACAAGAATTTTTGTTAAAGCTGGAACGGGCTACAGAGCCGTCGTTGTGGTTAGGGGAAAAGGCCTGAGTGAAAAAGTAACGCAGAACGACCCAAAGAAAATTGGGGTGAAGCCACTGAAATTCATGGCAGAAAACAGTTCTGGAAATGCAGAACGCACTGCTGAAATACTGAACGCGTTCACTGAAAGAGCGCATGAAATTCTTTTAATGCACCCGGAAAACCTGAAGCGAAAAAAGCTTGGCCTCCTTGAAGCAAATTATTTGCTTTGTAGGGGCGCAGGAAAAGTAAAATACATTCCCGGCTTTAAGAAAAAGTATGGCCTGAAAGCGACAGTGATTGCTGGAGCAGGAATGTACAAGGGCATTGCCAAAATCGTTGGAATGAAAGTGCTGAAAGTTAAGGGCGCAACAGGTTTGCCGAACACGAACGTAAAAGCAAAGTTTTTGGCTGCAAAAAAAGCGCTGAAAAAATTTGATTTCGTGTTTGTTCACGTTAAGGCAGCCGACAGCTTTGGGGAAGATGGAAACGCCGAAGGAAAAAAGAAGTTCATTGAAAAAATTGACAGAGCCGCAAAAGAGTTTTTGGACTTGAAAAACACTGTTATTGCTGTTACTGCTGACCACTCAACTCCTTGTGAGCTGAAAAAGCATTCAAGTGACGCAGTGCCGGTGCTTGTTGCCGGGCAAGGAATTAAAGGAGGCCAGGTTAAGGAGTTCTCTGAAAGAGCCTGCAGGAAAGGAACTCTTGGACATTTAAGCGGATTGCAATTGATGCCAAAGCTTCTGAGGCTTTCTGGAAGGCGCTAATTTTATATACATAGAATATTATATTAGTTAGCATGAAAAGAGGCCAGATAAGCTTTGATTTGGTGCTAGCGGTAACAATAATGCTCATTTTCATGCTTTCGCTTGCAAATTTTAGGGATGAGTTCACTAAAGACCAGGAAGAACTAAGCATTCGTGCACAGCAAAAACAGATTGGCTCGGCCATAGTCAAACTGCTTGCTAATGAAAAAAAAATATCCGGATTCGGACATGTTATTAGTTATAATATTCCAAAAATCTCGGTTTTGGGTTCTAACCCAATAGAATGCGGTTTAAATGCCGTGCTTCCTAACACAATCACTATTACAGTTGACAGCAGCCATTATCAGAAATTAGCTGCTGCAGGAACTACAATTAAAACAAATGTTTATTCTGTTGTCCCAATCACCAGCAGCATTGTAACCGACATTTCCAGTGCAAAATGCGGGGGCGAATTAACGCTTTCAAGTTGATGAAAAATGAACAAAAACGGGCAAATTTTTTCATTGGACTTCATTATTTCTGTTATTTTGGCTGTTCTTGCAATTGGCTTAATCCTAAACTTCAGCGAATTGACTGTTCAAAACATGAAAGAGAACGAAATTTTTGAAGAACTCCAAATAGTTGGAGAAACTGCTTCTGATTTGTTGGTGAGCAATCCTGATATTGTTTGCAAACTGGTGGAAAACGACAATGGCACGCCAGATGATCCTGATGATGATGTATCAATTCTTTTCATGCAAAACTGCGTTACAGCCGTAAGCAGGAATGATGTTCCACCTGGACAATGGAGATCGCCTTATGGCTATTATGAAGGTGGCTGGTGGACTGCTCCGGGACAAGCTGACAGGTTTGCTAAAGTAATACGCAAGGAAGATTTGGGGATTCCTGCTGACTACGACTGCGAGTTAACAATAAGTGGTGGGGCATTGAACCCTAGCAGCTTGGTTGTGCCAGTAATTGGATGCAATAGTTTCAGCTCTGGCACTGAAGACATTTATTCAATTGAAAGAAAACTTGTTTATTACAACACTGAAGGGAATGGAAAAAACCTAAAAAGGGCAGATTTTGAGAACTGCATTTCTGGAGCTGGAAGCTGCCCGCTTGAAGAGGCAGGCGCTACGATAAAGGTGTGGAGAGCATGAAGGAAAAAGGTTTTATTTTCAGTTCTGACGCATTGTTCGCTGTTCTAATAGTGATAGTGGTTTTTTCCACGCTTACAACGTATTTTTTGATTGAACAAAGCGAGGAAAAAGCAATTTATTCTGTTGACAGGGAAACCGCGGATGCAGCACTCGTTGGATTTTACCTCAACAGAGAAGCATCAGATTTCGGCTTGAGCGAAACATTCAGCATAGCTGCAAAGCAATCCAAATGCAATATAATATACGATTACTTGTTCATAAGAGAGGACACCCTTGAACGCAGCGACAATTCAAGGCTTGGAACAGGAGCAGGAGCTGCTCCGATAAATGAAAAAAGATTTTGTGGTGAATTCGGATGAAGCGAAAAGGAAGCTATTCTCTGGTTATTGGCGCAATGGCAATTGTTGCTATTGTTTTTGCAATTAATTTGGCGAGGATACCTGCAGCAGACATGAAATCAGATATTATACAGCAAGCAATTACAACGAATTCATTCCGGCTGCAAAATTCATATTTTGTTGCGGAGCAAAGCTTCACCGAAGCAGTAGCTGATTCAGTGTATGATGAGGTTTACCCCATAAATCCTGGCGCGCCATGCCAGATTAATAGTGCAGATTTCCAAAACACACTGCAGGAAAAGGCAGACCTTTATTTTTCCAAGGCAAGTGAAAAAATCAAGCCTTGCTCAATTGAAGTGGAAATCATTAATTTTCAGGCAGGCAAAGTGGAAGCCGCAACAATAATCACATGCCAAACCGGAAATGTCAACATTTACAATGTATTTAATTACAGGAAAAATTATTCTGCAACTGAAATTTCAGGCCCAGCATGCGAGATAACTGTTACGGATGAAGCAAGCGGCATACGCTGGACTCAAAACACGCCGGCATAAAAATGACGCCCTCCCCTGCCTAAAGGCGCAGCCTCTTTTTCGCAAGCCTCCTCGTAAAACCTTTGGTTTTGCGAGGCCCGCAAAATCCCTGATTTTGCTTGGGTTTTCTAAAAGGCTTAAGGCAGGGATATCCAAACATTTAATGGACGTCATGAACCCGTCAACGCAACACTTTGTCAAAAAGAAAACAGGTGTTTTTATTTCACTTGACAAAGTGTTGAAAAGATACCGAGACCAATGACCGCGGCTTAAAAGCCGAGGTATCTTTTGAGTTGAATTAAATCAGCCCACTAACTTTACTTGCAATGCCAGAGCCATACTGTATTGCTTTTTTTCTTTTAGCGTAAATTGATGCAGGCAGGCCCAGCTCTTTGGCTAGCTGCCTTATTGGGTGCTTTCGCAGCTCGTCTTCTGGTGAAAAAATTTTTGTTTCAGAGGGAAAAGCCATTGCCTGCAAAGCGAAATCATAGTATAAGAACGGTGCCTTTAACTTCAGTTTAAAGTGCTCTGCTATTGACAAATCCCTTTTCAGGTCGTGCTCCCACAAATTCTCGAGCTTGTTCCAGATTTCCTCTTGAACTCCGTCAAACCCTTTTTCGGCCAGCACTTTCCTGAAAGAATTGTAGCCGCAGAACAACTCATCACTCCCTTGACCGCAGAAAACAAACTCAAAGCCCTGCCTTTTCGCTTCCTGCATTGAAGCCAGTTCCGGCACGGCAATCTGAAGCTGGAGAACAGCATTGGAATTAATGATTTTTTTTGACTCATTGATGAGAGAAGGCAATTCTTTTTCTTTAACAATTATTTTCACTAAAGGCAGGTTAAGCTGCTTTGCCGCTTTTTCTGCATCGTTTAAATCTGGTGCCGTACTTGTTCCAGAGCAAAAAAGAACTGTTTCTTTAACTTCTTCGCTGACTGCTTTTGCAACCAAGGCGGAGTCAACTCCGCCAGAAAAAAGCACTGCCACTTTTTTTAGGCCGGACGTGTTTTCTTTTACCGAGGAAATGAATGCGGCCTTTAATTTTCCATGAGAGTGCTGCCTTGAAATTGCGGCTTTAAAGCGGTTCAACGCTTCCATGTCTTGCAGCACCTTAATGAAGTCAGGCATAGCTATTCTGCGCTTTGAAAGGTTTAAAAGGGAAATTTATTTGGTTTGTTAGGGGAAAACCTAACAAAAAGGAGAATTATTTATAAACTTGAGGATGCAAGTTATTTGTGGTTTTTGTGGACAAGAAAGTAATTGCATTTGCACTTGTGGCTGTTGCTGCCATTCTGGTTATCGGCGTACTGGTAATGCTGCCCAAGATAGAGGAATTAAAGCCTGTTAGGAAAAGCGCTCCACTGGTTAATGTGAGCGATTACTCTTACAAGGTTTCTGTTGAAAAGCCAGAGCTGTTCTTTCAAGAGCTGGGGGATGCAAAGAAAGCAGGCGAAAAGACCAGCACCGAACTAACTGTTTACAACCAGAACCTGGCGCTGGTGAAAGAAGTTAGGGAAATGTTTTTGGAGTCAGGAGTGAATCTTGTGGAGTACAAGGACATTGCCTCGCAGATTGACGCAACATCTGTTTTGTTCCGGGACCTAAGCTTTGAGGACACGATTGTGCTGGAGCAAAACTACGAGTTTGACATAGTGAGCGAGGCCAAAATGCTTGAAAAGTACATTGACAAGGAAATAACTGTTGAAGTGATTGAAGGCGATTCAACAGCCACTTTCACCGGAAAGCTGCTGAATGCAAGCGATGGCCTGCTCTTGGAAACAGGGGAAGGAATTGTGGCTCTTTCAAACATTTCAAGGATTTCTTTTCCAGAGTTGCCTGAAGGCTTGATAACAAAGCCCACACTTGTGTGGAAAATATGGACTGAAAGCACTGGCAAAAGGAACACTCAGACTGTTTATTTAACCTCTGGAATGAACTGGAGAGCAGACTATGTTGCAAAGGTAAATGAAGAGGAAACAGCAATGGATTTTTCTGGCTGGACAACAATAACCAATAGCTCCGGCACTTCATACCCTAACACTAAACTGAAGCTTGTTGCAGGAGACATTCACTTGGTTAGTCCAGTGCAGCCATACCCTGACAGGTATTACGATTATGCTGAAGCACTTGGAGGTGCAGTGCCAAAGGCTTTCACTGAGGAAGCGCTTTTTGAGTACCATCTTTACACTTTGGATAGAACAACCGATATAAAGGACAACGAGACAAAGCAGATTTCACTGCTTGCCTCAGAAAATGTTCCTGTGCAGAAAGAGTTTGTGTTTGACGGTGCAGCGCAGGGAAACAAAGTGCAAGTTAAACTTAAGTTCAAGAATTCTGAGGAACAAGCGCTTGGCGTGCCTTTGCCTAAAGGAATTGTAAGAGTTTACAAGGAAGACAGTTCCGGCCAGCTCCAGTTTTTGGGGGAAGACAGCATCGACCATACTAAAACAGAGGACGAGGTAAGGCTGTTTGTCGGGAACGCTTTTGATGTGAGCGGTGAAAGAATACAGACAGAATCAGTTAATGTAAGGAAAGGAGTTTACCTTGACAGCTACGAGATAACCCTTGAAAACCAGAAGGACACTGAAATAGAGGTTGTTGTGGTAGAGAGAATCGGCCCCTATGCAACCGTTACAAGCAACTCTGATGCCTTTGAGAAAAAAAGCGCAACAGAAATTGAGTTCACGGTCAAGGTTCCGGCAAAAGGCGAAAAAACAGTTTCCTACACTGTTGAAACCCGCTATTTCTTTTAATGGGAAAACAACAGAGGAATTACCTAATTTAAACCCCTGCTTCTCTATTATTAATTCATGCGAATCCTTAAAATTGACCAAAAGAATAATTCCTTCAAAGTTGTGCCAGACAACCTGGATGATTTGTGGCACCTTGAAAGGTTAATTGAAGAACATGATGTGGTCAGCGGCAAGGCTGAAAGAAAAGTAAAGCCAAAGGAAGAAGGCTTGAAGGCCTCAAAGGAAAACATTTTTGTGGAATTGGACGCTGAAAGGATTGAATTCCATGAAAGCTCTGGAAACCTCAGAGTGCTTGGAGTGGTTATGACAGGAAAACCGGAAGAGTATGTGGAGCTTAAATCACATCACGCACTAGAAGTTGTGCCGGGAAAGGAAATAACAGTGAAAAAAAAAGCGTTGAAGAACTACCAGATTGAAAGACTCCATAAAGCAAAGCGCGCTGCAGGAAGAGTTAAAACGCTTCTAGTAGTGTTGGATGACGAAGAAGCAGAATTCGCTTTGCTGAAAGAGTTTGATTTTGAGCCTAGAGGAAGGCTGATCGCAGGAAAGCATGGAAAACGGTTTAAGGACGAGGAAAAAGAAAACCACTACTTTGAGAAAATTATAAGCAAGATTGAAGAAATCAAGCCTGAAAAAATTGTTTTTGCTGGGCCGGGCTTCACAAAAAACAATCTGGAAAAATACTTGGAAGAAAAAGGAATTAAGCTTAATGCTTTCTTTGAGCAAATCAATTCAGTGGGAATAAGTGGTTTGAACGAGCTGCTGAAGTCAGGCATTTTGGAGAGAATTGTGGAGGAAACACAGCTTGCAAAAGAAACCAAACTAGTGGAAAGGGTTTTCGAGGAGCTTGGAAAAGGAAAAGGCCTTGCAGCAGCAAGCCTGAAAGAAACGGAGAACGCAATTGATTCAGGGGCAATTTCGGCTTTGCTTGTAAGCGACGAGTTTCTGCTCTCCAACAGGAAAAAAGCAGAGGAGCTTCTTGAAAGGGCTGAAAAGCTCAACGGAGAAATCCATATTGTTTCAGTAAAAAACGATGCCGGCAGAAAGCTTAAGGGCATAGGCGGGGTTGCTGCACTGCTACGATACGCAGTGAGATGGTAGCAGCAGCCTTAACGGAGCCTGAACTCGAACCACTTAACCTTCTTTTCTTCAACAAGCTCTTTTACTTTCTTCTGCCTTGCATTAAGCTGTGAGGACGCGGTCTTGAATTCACAAAAATATATGCTGTCCTCGTCAAACACTATTCCATCAATCGGGTTTCCAATAAAGCGGAACTGCTGCACGTCAAAAGGAAAATCCTGCGTGAAGGGAATGAACTGCTCTGTGAGCTTCCCGTACTTTACTGACTGGCTCGTTTTCTGAAAAACCAGTCCCTCAATTTGCTGGCGGAGAAAATGGTTCTGCCTGAAAAGCACTAAAACAAGCACTGCCAGGATTAGAATTACCAAAACTGCTAAGGGAAGAAAAATGTCTGCCATCAGGCTCACTTCAGTAGTACTTTACTCCGTTACCGGTTAAAGTTACCACTTGAAATGGTTTGTTTGATTCCTTTAAGGCTGCCAACAGTGCCATATGCTCTTTGCCTGAACCGCTGACTAGTGAAACGCATATTTCCCCGTCAGGCAGCTTTCCCTTGATTTCATCTTTTATTACCTCAAATCCAGCCCTATTGTTTACAATAACCCAGTCGCATTCCTTTTGGGGGGCGAAATTCTCTTTACCCCACTCTGTTGAAATTAGGACAATCTTTTTGAATTGCTCTTCAGTAATAAGCCTTGCGACGTGGCCCCAGGTCCCTTTTCCAACCCCCAGGGTAGCCATAAACGATTTAGCCATAAGATTCTCTTCTACACCTTATATCATTATAAAGTATATAGTATATATTGGGCAATTTTACCTAACCACTGTTTGAAAACAGTGGAATTACCTGATTGAAATTAGCCTATCAACCCATAAACTTTTTGGCTGCATTGTATTTTTCTATGAGGGTTCTGGCTGCATCCGTACAGTAATATATTTCCCTGTCTGAACCCCTGGCCCTAGAAATAAGCTTGGCTGCCAGCAACACCTGCAGCATTTCTTCAACGTCAGAGTTTTCAATGCCGGCAAAATGCGAGTAAATGTCAGTAGTGTTTTTTGCGGCAGAGCAAATGAAGTTTAAGAGCTCCAGAAAAAGCCCTGACTGCACAATATAGTAGTAAGAGGGGTTATCCTGAACAAACCGTATAAATTCTTCTTTTGGGTTCATGGCCTAAGAAGAGATTACCAAACTTAAATAAATGCTTTTCTTATTGCAGGGATTTCGAAACATAAACGCCTTCATTGGCATAACCGATTTTTTCGCGGTAGTATTGCTTCACGCCGATGCCCGCAATAACCACTATCTTGTTGCAATCAAACTCTTCCCTTGCAATTCTCTCAGCTTCCAACACAAGCTTTTGGCCAAAGCCCCTGTGCTGGAACTCTCCATTTGAAGGCTTTAAGGAAAGTTCCAGTGCCTTGGAGTAAACGTGCAGCTCCCTTAGGAGGGCGGTTTTTGGAGTGATTTCTTTTCTGAACGGCTTGAACGGAATTCTTAACCTGCAGAATCCAAACAACGCATTGCTTTTCTTGTCTTCAAATGAAAGGAACACTTCCGAGCCTTTGCTCGCATTGTAGTCTTCCCTTAAAAGCTCAGGTGCAAGGCCTTCAACCTCACTATGCTTTAGGTTTTTGAAACCGATTTCCCTGCAGCGAATGCAATTGCACTTTATTCCTTTGGCTTCAAGCTCTTTTTCCACTAGCTGCCGCAAATTTGTTTTCTTTACCCCGCCTGCAACCAGATTACTTGGAATGTCGCGCTGTATTCTCATAACCCTTACGTACCTTGGAATAAACTCTTTAAGCCTTGCAACAAGCTTTGCTGCTTTCTCTGTTGAAAGCGGTTCGAACAAGCCTTTTTCCCATAACCTGTGAAGTGGTGTGCCATCAATTACAAGGCAGGGATAAATTTTTACCATGTCAGGCAAGAATTCCTGCTCTGAAAAAACTTTCCTAAAGTTTCTCAAATCAGCTTCAGGTGTTGAGCCTGGCAAGCCTGGCATTAAATGATATAATACTTTCAGCGAGGAATCCTTCAGCAACTGCGTTGACTCGACAACATCCTCAACTGTGTGGCCCCTGTTTGAGCGCCTGTATATTTCATTGTCAGGGTTTTGCACCCCTAACTCAACCCTGGTTACGCCATAGGAAAGCATCCGGTTTATTTCCTTTTCCTTGCACCAGTCAGGCCTTGTTTCGATTGTCAACCCTACAACCCGGTTTTGGCTGTGTTCGGCAAGTGACTTCGCTTCACTCAAAGAGCTTGTTGTTTTCCCGAGGACCGCATCAAAGCAGCGCTTTACAAAATATTTTTGATGAGAAAAAGGCAGCGCAGTGAATGTTCCTCCTTGAAGTATGAGCTCAATTTTTGGAGAAAAATTGTTTATTTCCCTGTACTGCTTCAGCCGGTTCTCGACAATCCTGTACGGGTTGAAGTTGAACATCATGCCGCGCCTTGTTGAAGGCTCAAAGCCAGTGTAGCTTTTAGGGGTTTCTTTGCCTGGCACAAGAGAGGAAGGGCAGTAAATGCATTTGGCAACACAGCCATAAGGCTTTGTCATTACTGCAACAACTGTTACGCCTGAAATGCTTCTAACAGGTTTTCTGGAAAGGATTCTCTGAAAGGCGCGCCTGTCCTCTTCTGATGCTTCAGCAATAATTTCAGCGTTTGTTGGAAGTTGCTTTAACCCGAACTTTCTGGCTGCCCGGATTTTCACCTTGTTGAGCTGGAACTGAGACTGAATGCTGCCCTCTCTAACCTCCGAAAGAATCCGGTTCAGTGCAAGCATCTGCTTTGCCATAAGACTTCATTCAAGTGGAATCAAACAAAAAACAAGGAGAACAATGCGTTAAAGAAATGGTAAGGCAACAGCGTTACAGTGAAGAACGGGAACCCGGAAATAGAAGAAGCAAACTTTCCCTTAAGCGTTGGTTTTACGCTGAGCACTGAATCAAAAGAGGAAATGTGCTCTCCATTCAGCTCTGAAACCACAGAAAACGAGAATGCCTTTCTGCCGAAAACCCTTGGGGCCACTAACAGTTGCTGTTCTACAACCTGCTTTGCCGGCACAATGAATTCTTTTTCCTCGAACCAGTTGAAAGGCAGTGTTGACTTGACCTTTACCCTGTGATCAGAAATTGAGGAGTTTGTTAGAACAATGTTGAACTTAACTTTCTCGTTTACCATCGGGCTTTGGTTTAGCTCTGCCTCGTCAATTACTGCTTTGATAAGGCCCTTCTTTACATCTATTTTGGCTGTTATTTCCTCGCTGAGTTGAAAGTCATCGTTGGATAGAGCCACTTTAAACTGGTAAACATTTGGTTTTGCTGCTGCAGGCACTGAAACCAAAACAACAAGTCTTTTCTTTCCTTCCTCCGAGTCAATGGCAGCCCATGCTGCAGGAAGCGAAGACTGCTTCACTGAAGCCTTGCTCCACATAATTTCCTGCCCCAAAAGGCTTTCATCAGAGAATATCAGTTCAAAGGATTCGCCTGGAGCGATTGAGCCAAGTTCAACCACATCACCAACCGAAAGCGTTTTCTCAAACGGCGAAATCATAAGTACATCGGCTAAAGCAAGCGGAAAAAGAACCAAGAGCGCGAGCAAAAATAAAGGCTTTTTTAACATTATATCTAAAATATTTCCCTGGAAGAGGATTAAAAATTTAATGTAGTAAGTTCTACATAATGAGTTGGCCGCATGCTTGAAAAAAGGTTCGAAATGGTGAAAGAACACCACAAAAAAACATTTGAGGACGCTGCCATAAACGGAAAAATGGACCCCCAACTGGTTTCCCTATGCCGATTCATTGCTTCAACCAAGCAGTTTTTCACTTCAAGCAGCTGCTCCGGCAGAATCGTGCTGTTAAAAGTTAACGCAGAGGAATCAAAGCAGGAATCTGCATTTCACAGGAAATGGCATTCAACCGTTTCAGCTGACGAAGTCTGGAATGCACTTGAGGAAAAAACCAAGGACGAGCTGTGGCTAAAACAAGAGCCGCTAATCCTGCACATCGGGGCGGAAAGCATTGAGGGAGCAAAAAAAATCCTGGAAATAATGAGGAAATGCGGCATCAAGAGAGGCGGAATAATGGTGGCAAAAAAAGGGAAATTTTTGCTTGAAATAGTGGGAACTCAGCGAATGTCCTTGCCGGTAAAGAAAGACGACAAGATTCTAATTAGCAGGGGCCACTTAGAATTTGTAGTGGAAAAAGCCAACAGAAAACTTGAAAAGAATTATGGCACTCTTGGGAAATTCGAAGAAGCATGCAGGAAAAAACTTTCATGAACAAACGGGTTTTTGTTGCAGTCAACATTCCGCAAGAAATCAGGAAAGAAATTGTCGGCATTTTTTCCTCAAAGCTGCCGAAAGACAAAATGAAGGTTGTGGAAGAAGAGAACCTTCACATCACACTAAAGTTTCTTGGCTACTTTAGCCCGGAAGCAATTGAAAAATTGAAAGAAAACCTACTGAAAACCACCCAAAAAAAGTTTTCAGTGGAGTTGAAGGGCATTGGACACTTCAATGGAAGGGTTTTATGGGTTGGAGTTGGAAAAGGAAGCAGTGAACTGGAAAAGCTTAGCAGAGAATTGGATGAACTGCTTGAACTGAAAAACGATAGTTTTCACTCGCACGTAACGCTTGCACGGAACAAATCGCTGGGCAGAAAACAAGTAAGCGAGCTAGCGGAAGAACTAAACAGGGCCAGCTTCATAAAAGAATTCAAAGTCAAAAGCATTGACTTAATGGAGTCAAAGCTGACTCCAAAAGGGCCAGTATACGGCAAGTTGTTTGAAAAAAAACTTTAATGAGCCTATAAGTCAGCTGCAACCCGTTCAAGTATTGTTTCAGCATCATAATAGTAGCGCTGAATTACTGTTTCAACATCAGGAGTGGAGTGTATATTGTTTGCGAGCATCCAATCAAACACTTTTTTCCTCACGTCAATTTCGCGGCTGATTTCCTTTTTGGTTCTCATTGTTTTGTCGGCCAGCTTTTCCATTATATGGCTTGGAATGTCTGTCTTAACAATCTTGTCAACTGAGCGGTTCCACTCAAAAACGTTGCTGAGCAGGGCCTGCTTTTCCATTGAAGCAACCTCAGAAACCTGTGCAATCCTCCTCAAAATGCCCTTTCCCTTAATGTACATCCTGTACTGAACGACGATGAGGTCAAGCAGCGGAATCATTGCTTCTGGCACACCCATGGGCTCAGCCTTCAGCCTCAGAATCATTTCACTGCTGCTGTTAGAGTGCAACGTCCCCATGCTGCCCTGATGGCCAGTGTCCATTGCAACAAACAGCGTTCTTGCTTCTGAGCCACGAACTTCTCCAACAAGAATCCTGTCAGGACGCATCCTCAAAGCATTCTTTAACAGGTCATCCATTGTCACCTCAGGCGACTCACGGGAATGAGGCTTTGACTCAAGCTGAACCCAGTTCTCTCGGCTGCCCAAGTCAAGCTCAAGAGTGTCCTCTATTGTAACAATCCTGTCCTGATGGCGTATAAAAGAGCTCAACACATTAAGAGTTGTTGTCTTCCCGCTGCCGGTGCCGCCGGTAATTATAATGTTCATTGGCTCAATGTTTAAGCCTTCAACCATAACCCAAAGGAATGCTGCAAGCTCGCTGGATAGAGTGCTGTTCGCAATAAGGTCAATTATTGATAGCGGGGTTCTAGTGAACTTTCTGATTGTAAGCGATGGGCCAAAAGGCGTAACTAATGGATAAGTTGCATTGGCTCTGTTACCGCCAAGCAGCCTTGCGTCCAGCAGCGGGCCTGAATCGTCAAATGTTTTCCCCACAGTGCTGGCAATTTTGTTGATTAATAGTTCCAGCTCAGGGCCTTTCTGGAAAACAAGGTTTGCTTTGCACATCCCAAATGTTTTGTGGAAAACAAAAACTGGCCTGTCGAACCCGTTAATCATTATTTCCTCCAGTTCTGAATCACGCATCAGCGAAGAAATCCTGCCATAGCCAACCGTTGCATCCAGCACCTGATTCACCAGCTCAGGAGTATTTTTCAGATTAGGAAAAAACTGTTTAAGCAAGGCAATCAGATCAACCCTTAATGCATCGTAGTCCTCTGGGGACATGATTTTGCTCAGCCCCTCCTTGTAGTTTACAGTGCTGATTATCCTGTCCTGAAATTCTGCCAAGAAATCTGAGCCGATTTTAAGTGCGGAACTTTGCTGCGCTGCATCAAGTGAAATCTTGCCCACAATCAGGCTCCTTAAAAGAGAGGCAATGTTTTTTTCCTGCTCTGATAGAGGGGCTTGAACAACTGAGTAGAAAAAAACAGGGAAGCCCTCAAATATCTCTGTTTCACCGTAGGAATCAACTTTAACTCCTTTAATTTCTTTCAACGAAGAAGCCAAAAAAACCACCGCTTTCCAAGCAAACTCTTAAACCATTATATTTAATGATATTCTACTATTTATAATCTATTACTTGATTTGGGTGATTAAAATAAAGCAGCTTCTCGCAAAAGTCCTGGAAAAAATCAAGCCAAGCAAAAAAGAAATCTTGGAAGAGGAAATTTTTTCGCGAAAGCTGATTGAAAAAGTAAGGAAAACTGGCAGAGGGCAGGTTGAGGTATTGCTCGCGGGAAGCCTTGCACGGGGCACGCATTTGAAAGGTGACAGAGACATTGACATTTTTGTTCTTTTCCCTGAAGACTATTCAAGGAAAGAATTTGAACGAGAGGGCCTGAGGATTGGAAAGGCAGTTTTCAGGGGCCACAAGTGGGAGAAAGCTTACTCAGAGCACCCCTACATTCGGGGCGAGATAAGCGGTTTCAAAGTGGACATTGTGCCAAGCTACAAAATAACTGGCACTGAATCAAAAAAAAGCGCTGTTGACAGGAGCCCGTTCCACAACGCTTACCTTCAAAAAAAATTAAGCGAAAAACAAAAGGACGAGGTAAGGCTGTTAAGGCAATTCCTGAAAGGGGTTAAGGCGTACGGCGCGGAGCTTAAGACAAGCTCTGTTCCGGGCTATGTAACGGAGCTGCTTATTCTGAATTACGGGGACTTTGAGAGCACTATCAAAGCAGTTGCAAAATGGGAGAAAGAAGAAGTTATTGACATTGAAAAACAGTTAGCTGAAGATTATGCAAGGAAAACGTTTGGAGCGCCACTAATTGTAGTTGACCCTGTTGACAAAAACAGGAACGTTGCCGCTGCACTCTCATTGAACCAGTTCTCCAGAGTCATTGCTGCTGCGCGGGCTTTCCTGAAAAAGCCTTCCACAAATTTTTTCTTCGGAAAGAAAGCAAAGACTTTGACTGCAGCACAGGCAAAAAAGTTCATTGAAAAAGAGGGCCTGATTGTAATAGAGTTCTCTTACCCTGCAAAAACTGTTTCAGATGTTTTCTGGGGGCAGCTGAAAAGAATGCGGAAAAAAATTGTTAACGAGCTTGAAAGAAAAGAGTTTGCGGTTCTGCGTTCATCTGAGTGGACTGATGAAAAAATGCATGCAGTGATAGTTTTTGACTTAAAGTCCAACAAGCTGGAAAGAGCAGCTAAAAGAGTTGGGCCTGAAGTAACAAATGAACCGCACAGCGAAAGATTCCTGAAATTTCACAAAAACCCGTTGAGTGGGCCCCGCATTGAACATGGAAGATGGGTTGTGGAAATTGAAAGAAAGCACTGGGTTGCAACAATTTTCCTGAAGGAACTACTGAAAAAATTGAGCCAGACTGAAAAAGCCAATATTGCAAGGGCACTAAAGAAAAGGTCAGGAGTAATGGCTGACCCCAAAGTCTTGGCTTTCTACAATAAAAACAAGGCATTCAAGGAATGGTTCTCCTCTTACCTTAAAGGAAAAGAGGAATTCGGGGAATACTGAATCATTTTTTCTTTTTTACAATTTCTGGTTCTTTTATGTAAACGAAGTTTGTTGCATCAACAAAGAACCGTTCCGCAATCTTGGTTTTATTGTTAACTCTGATCAGCCAGCCCCCAAAAGGTAAGTGTTGTGAGCTTTCCACATAACCTGCCTTGCCCAATTTTTCTGTATCCCCCCATATTTGTCGCATTAATTCTTCATAATTGCTTATGCCTCTCTGATACTGTGCGTAATTTAGCTGATGACCAGCAAGGATAGTTGTGCCGCGCTTCGATAAGTCACTCATTTCGATAGCGTAATATTTTTTGTCAACCAAAACTGACCTAAAAACTTTTGGCGTTGGAATTCCAAGCCTTCTTGCAGTATTAATTACATCCACCGAATGGCCTGCCAATATAAAGGTTGACATTTTCCACTGGTTTGGCGGAATTGTATGAAGACTTTTTCTACCCATTAGGTTGGAGTCTCTTCTTGCGTCTTGCATCATTGTTCCATATCTTTCAGAAATCCACCTTAAATTTCCGCCAAAATCAAGGTGTTTTTCAAGCCAACCCAAACGGAATACTTTGTGAACAAGTTTTCTTCCTTTAAGTCTTTTTACTATTGACTCTACTCCCTCCATCGCCCCTGTACCATAAACTGGCTTTTTCCTTTCCAATCTTTTTCTTGGCCGCGGCATTTTCATTCCTCAAATTTTAAATATTTTCCGTTTTACAGGCACCTCGCTGGCTGAAGCAGTACTACCGTCCCACTGAAAGTTGGACACGTACAGCTCGCAAACGGAGCTTTCCGTTTTTACGGGCCTAGAGGGACTCGAACCCCCGATCTAACGGTCCGAAGCCGTTTGCTCTGGTCCACTAAGCTATAGGCCCTTTATTGGCTCTGGCTCCACCAAAACCTTTTCAACAAAAGGTTTGCAAAAAAGTGGCTCCGCCAAAGCTTTTTAAAGGATACTCTATAGGAATTACGTATAACCCTAATTATTTAAACTTTGGTTTGATTGAAATGAAGATTTGCAGTACAACTAACACGCAGGTCATCGGCGACTTTGTGGAATTCAGGTGCCCTGGCTGTTTTGAAGAATGGATTGTGCGCTCACATAAGGCGCGGGCAACCTCTAAAACTTACACCTGCAAGAAATGCGGGTTTGTTGGCCCATAATGGGTTAATTTATGCGAGTGAAACGAGCACGTGGCACTGAAAATGCCACACCTCGTAAATTGAGGTTACCATTTTGCGAGGCTCGCAAGAGCCGAGCCAGTGCCATACAACTGAAAGGAGTATGGCACACCGTGTAAAACTTTGGCGAAAGAAATAATTAAACATATTTCAGTTGCCAAAGTTTTAGTTAACTGCGGTTTCAGTTAAAACGGAGGTCGCAGTTTATGGTTGGAAGCACTTTTGCGGTTTTCAAGGTCATACCAAAGGACCCAGAAAAGCTAGCTGAAACCGAGCAGGATTTAAGGCAGCTGAAGAACTGCAAGGTTAAGGATGTAAAGCGTGAGCCAATAGGCTTTGGAATTGAAGTCTTAAAGCTTGGCGTGCTGGTGCCAGAAAAGGATGAAATGGCAATCGAGGACGTAACAAGCAAAATAAAGGCCCTAAAAACCGTTGAGGACGCAGAATTAGAGCAGATGACCTTACTTTAAAATAATTTTAACTACTATAGCAAACAGCTTATATTTTTGAACTTTTTATTGCTGTTTGCTAGATGCAAAACGCAAGTTCAATGTTCAATTACTTAAGCGTTTTGCTATAATTTTAGTTATGACACCAATTGTGCGAGACCTAAAAGGCAGGCCAATGCCATGCAACGCACGGCACAACTTGCAAACTGAGAACGAACTACCATCCTTCCGAAGGAAGGACACGTACAACTTGCAAACTGAGAACGAACTACCGTCCTTCCGAAGGAAGGACACGTACAAGGTGCCGGCTGACTTTGCAGCCGAACGGGGGTTACCGTTTAATGATTAAGAGAGTTTATTTGGAGAACTGGCGCAGTCACGCCAAGTCAGAGTTTGAGTTTGGCAAAGGCACAAATGTCTTAATCGGAAAAATGGGCTCTGGAAAAAGCTCAGTTATGAACGCGATTTCTTTTGCCCTGTATGGGACTTTTCCTGAACTGAATGCACGGGCATTGAAGCTGGAAGAAATTATAATGGCAAAGCCAACAATCCAAAGCGAATCCATAATCAAAGTCGGGTTTGACTACAACGGGAAGAATTATTCTGTTGAAAGAATAGTGAAAAGGCACGGCTCTAACCAAGCGAAGCTTTTTGAGGAAGACCGGCTTATTGCCGGACCGCAACCAACTGATGTCACTAGAAAAATAGAGGAGTTAACCGAGATTCCTTACGAGCTGTTCAGCAGAGGCGTATACTCTGAACAAAACCAGATAGACTTTTTTTTGAAGCTTAATGCTTCGCAGCGGAAAGAAAAGTTTGATGACCTGCTGCAGCTGAACCGGTATGAGAGAGTAAGAAGCAATGCCATAAGCGTTTTGAACCGGCTGAAAAGGGATGTTTTGGAAAGAAAAAAATGGGTTGAAGAGCAAAGAAAGTCATTTGACTCAAAGCAGCTGGAGGAAACCGAGAAAAAAAGAAAAGAGAAAGAAGAAAAAATAGGCGAGCTTAAAAAATCGCTGGAACAAAAGAAATCCAAGCTGCTTGAAGTGAGCAAAGCAGTGGAAGAGATGGAGAAAAAGGAGAAAGAGTTCAAGTTCTTTAAGGAACTGATTGTTAAAACTGAAACCAAAATAGAGGAAACACAGAAAAGCCTTGAAGAAATCAGGGCAAAAACTATGGGAAAGAGCCTTGAAGAAATTGAAGCGAATTCCAAGGAGCTGAAAATAAAAGTCGCAGAAAAAGAGAAGCAGGCAAAGGAACTGAAGGAGAATGAAAAGTTGCTGCAAAAAGAATTGAACCACTTGCTTCAGAGCAAAGGGCTGTTAGAACAGAAAGCATTTGAGCTTAAAGAGTCTTCAGTTGGATTGGCTGAAGCAAAAGCCGAGTGCCCTGTGTGCAGGAGGAAACTCGAAGAGCACACAAAGAAAGAGTTGATTGATGAAAACAACGCTGAACGGCAAAAAATTATTCAGGAAATGAAAACAGTTGAAAGAAAGGAAAAACAAGCTGTGGAAAAAATCTCAGAAAACGAGGAGAATATCAGGCTGAAAGAAGAAGCAATTGAAAAATTAAAGGAGCATGGACTTGAACTACGGGAGCTTCTGGAAAAGGCAAAAAACGCTGGAAAAAAACAGCAAGAAGCAATTGCCCTAAAAGAAGAAAAAGAGAAACTTGAAAAGCAGTTGAGTGGCCTTGAGTTTGATGAAGAAAAACTGCAGAAGAAACGCAACCTTGCAACTGAATTAAAAGAGTCAGCAAGTTCGGTTAGAAAAGAGATTTCTTTGGATGAAGAATTTATAGCAGAACTAAGCCAGCACATCAAGGCAGTGAAACAACAGCTTGAAAAAATCAGGGAGCTGGAGGAAACCACCAAGGAAATTGAGGGGACAAATGAAAAGTTTTCGCTGTTCATTAACGCGCTGAGGGCTGCGCAAACAGAGCTGAGGACAACTTTGATTGACGCAGTAAATGATGCAATGGAGGACATATGGCCCAGAATTTACCCTTACAATGACTATGTGAGTGCACGAGTTCACATAAATGAAGCAGGAAACTATGAAATTGAGGTTAAGGAAATGGATGGAAAGTGGGTGAACACTGAAGGCATATTAAGCGGTGGAGAGCGCTCTGCAGCTGCAATAACCGTTAGAATAGCGGTTTCACTTGTCTTAACCCAGAACCTTGGCTGGCTTATTCTAGACGAGCCAACCCACAACCTTGACAGCAGCACTGTCTCAGGTTTAAGCAAAATGATGAAAGAGCATCTGCCTGAATTAGTGGAGCAAATCTTTATCATAACCCATGACAGGGAAATGACCAATGCTGCAAGCAGCACCCTCTACATTCTTGAAAGAGAAAAAGACGAAAATGGGGTAACCGTGCCTGTCAGCCAAGGCATTGAATGAGTTTACTTGTGCTTTTGCCTTGAAATATAGCCAGCAACGTTGTTTCGCGTTGACTTAAAGAAAGGCAAGCCAAGCGAATTCAAGAACTCCTTGTTTTTCTCAAAATCTGATGAAAACACATCAGGAAATGCCTCCATTAAGGACCTTGCCCTTGCCTTAATGTTTTTTGGAACCGCTTTGCCCAATCAAAAAACCTCTACTTTTTTTACTTCTCCGCTGGGAAACTGCCTTAAAATAGCCAAAGGAATAAGTTTTGCGTTAAGCTCCTCGTTAGCCAAATCAAGCATTGACATCCCCTTTTTTGCCTTCAAGAACGGGGGCGCCCCCAAAGATAACTGGAGTGCACGCGCACTAATCAGCCTAGTTTTCTCGAATCTCGTAAGAACTTCCATAGGGATCGCTAAAATCAGCTTATAGAACATAATTATCTATACAAAAATTAAAAAAGCTTCGTTTATGCCTGACAAGCCGTGGTTCAGCCGAAGGCCCCTTTTCGCAAACCTTTTCTTAAAAGGTTTCAGCCGAAGGAGGCTATTTTTAGGGTTTTCTTTACCAATGGCCTTGGAATGCCTTGCTTTGAGGAAAACCTTTCCACTAGCAGAAGTGGGGTTTTTGTTTTGACAAAAACCCTGCTCGAATCGCGGTGAATCTGCTTTGAGCCCTGTTTTTCTGCAAAATCTTTGAAGTTTTGAAGAACACTTGCCTGAATCCAGTCTAGTGCTTCTGCCAGCTCGTAGCTGTAAAACCTTGAATTTTTTGAGGACAAAACCACAGGCAGCTGAAACAGCAAGGAATTAATTGATTCAGCAAAAGATTCCCTGAAAGCAACACCAAAACCGGTTTTTTCTCTTGAAGAGAAAAGAATGCCGTGAGAAGAAATCAGTTGCTTGTTCAGTGATTCAAGGGATTTGAGATGGAGGGCAGCTTGCCTGTTTAGGGCAGAAACTTCCACTGAGAGGAATGACTCGCGTTTTTTACAGAACCATTTAAGTATGTGGCCAGTACTTGCAAATGAAACAGTTTCATTGCTTTTAAGTAGCACTGCATCAGGAAAAGGCAAGAGCTCAAGCTGCCCTCTGAAAAAAGGGCCTGCTGGAAAAGAGCTTAGGTTCCATTCCTTTTTGTAAAAGTTTCTTTCAGCCTGCGAAGGCCTGGAATTGTGGAATTCTGTGCCCCAGTCACCCATTGTTGGAACAAAGTACGTGCCATCAACATTAAACCTGCAGTTAACCAGTGAATTGGGCAGCAGGTTTGTTTCCTCAACACTATCTGGCTTGCAGCAAGAGCAGTTTATTGACTCAAAACCGAGGTTAAAAAAAGGAAAAGTTAAAAGCGTGCTCCAAACCCCCTGAAAACTTAACTCTGCAACATCAGAAAACAAGCCCCTGATTTCAGCTCTTTTTTCCTTGAACTCTTTTTCAGGTTTTCTGACATTAACAGGAAAATGGCTCTTGAAAAAAATTTTTTCCAGAAGGGCTTCTGCCTGAAGAAATGATTCGCTTGGAACAAGCTGCGGCGGCACGCTTAAAATGTTTGAAAGGCATATTTTTTGGATAAATTCTTTTTCTGCATTAGTGCCGGATTCCTGCAGCTCACCAAATAAATCCTCAACAGAATTGCCTTGGAAAAATGAAGCGGTTGCAGGCAATTCAATGCCGTGAACTTTTTCCAGTTCGCCGTCAATTAACTGAAAGGAATCAAAGAAACTCCAGTTTCTTTCAGCAAAGAACTGTGTAACTGGGTTAAGAAGCAAAGGCTTAAAGCCAAATTTTTCTTCTAAAAGAATTGAAATAATTTTTAAGTCGTCAAAAGTTGCTGCCACAAGCATTGTGGAGCTATCATCCAAGACCTCAAACTTGAACCGCTTGTGGTTATGCTGCAAAACCAGTTCATGGAGCGCTATGGCACTAACACTCTGCCTTGAAATGAAAGCAAAAGGAAAAAACGAGAACCCCCTGGAAATTTTTTTATCCTTGTTGGAGAACTCAACTACAATTTGCCTTTTTTCGGGCAAGTAAGAGGCGTTCGAAACGAACACAATATTGGGAGCCATACAAAGGGAATGGTTTTCGTGGTTTAAAAACAAAAACGGAGGAGAGCGCATTTCCGATGCGATTTTTCCTTGAACGCGTTTCCGGTGCGGTTTCACCCTGCAGCAGCGGAGAAAAACGTCAGGTAAAGGAAAACACCATATAAAATGAGAAATGCTGTGGCCTCAAGCCTGCTGATTTTCCAGTCACCGTAAATTGAAACCATCAGAGCAGTTGTAGTAATAATCATTATTGCTAAAGGCAAAACAAAGGAAGCTAGTGAAAACTGGATTGGCCGAATAATTGCCGAAATGCCCAGAACAAGAAGGATGTTTGAAGTGTTGCTCCCGATAATGTTGCCAAGAAAAATGCTGTCAAAGCCTTTTCTCACAGAGGAAAGTGACACTGAAAGCTCAGGCAACGAGGTACCAACAGCAATCGCAGTCAAAGCAATAACCTCCTCTGAAATGTTAAGGGAGCTTGCAATGTCCACTGCCCCGTCAACTGTTAACTTGGCGCCAAGCCATACTCCGATGACCGCAAAAAAGAAAATTATAAGCTGTTTTAATAGTCTGCTAATGAGTTTACTGCGGTATTGCTCAATGAATTCTTTCGTGCGTTTTTTCTCAAGCTTTTTCCCAAATAGCCCCTCGAAATCGTCTTCTTTGTCCCCCTCAAGCAGGCCACGGTAAGTTGCAGGGTTAAGGCCATGCTTCACTATTTCCCTGTACATTTTCAGGTTAAGCAAAAACAAGCCCATCCCATAAATTATTTTAAGGTATTGCTGGAAATCCAGAATCTGCTCAAAACGAGGCTTCAACTTGAAAAGCAAAGCCATGTAGGCTATGAACGCAACAAGAAAAAAGAGCCCCTCAAAAAAGCCCACCACGCCATTCAAGCTGAAATAAAACAAAAGAATTGAAGCAAGAAACATTATGAAAGCATCACTCTCAAAAATCTTTTTGTCAACCTTTACTGCCCCACCCAGCAAAATAGTTATGGCAACAATGAACGAAATGTTTGCAATGTTACTTCCAACAATTGTTCCCATAATCAAATCAGGATTACCAGAAAAAGAAGCCGTTATGGATGTTGCAAGCTCAGGCAAGGATGTGCCAATTGCAACCAGCGTCAAGCCAATGACAAAAGGGCTTACCCCGAGAAGCCTTGAAATTTTGGCTGCTGCCTCAACAAACAGGTCAGCACCCTTTATTAGCACAACTAAGCCAATTACAAAAATAAAAAGCCCTAGCGAAGCCATGCTATAAGAACTCTTCAGTTTCTTTTAATTCTTTCTCTTTTCCTTCCTCGAATTTCAGTGCGGCTTCCTCCAAGGAAATCTCGTGCTTTGATTCTGCTGATTTGTTCTTTCTGACCTTGAAAAAAACCGGCTGATTAACTGCTTCCCCAACAATGAGAGCTTCACCAACTTTAAGCGAAGTAATCATTTCTTGGCTCTTGTAATCAATGCCCTCAGAGCTCTCGCCTATATGCTTTAAGTCATAAGGGTTTGTGACACGCAATATGAGATGCGTGTTGCACTGTGACAACGCAGTAGTTGAAAGATTAATCGGCCTCTGCGAAATAAGGCAAAGCGATGCACCAAATTTTCTTCCTTCCCTTGCAATTGTTTCAATTATTTTCTTTGAAATTGCTGCTTCCTCTCTTGTGCGCTCAGGGCAAAACTGATGCGCTTCCTCTATCACGAGAAGAAACGGCGGTATTCTGGCCTGCCTTCTCTCATTGAACAACTTGGAAGAAAAGTACGAGACAATTATTTGCTTTTTTCTCATATCAACTATTTCTGACAAATCAACAACCGTGAGTTTTCCTTGCTTGACAACATCGTTAATGCTAGGCGAATCAGTTTTAGAAAATAGCCTCAGATCCTCGAGTGAATAAATCCAGCTGACAAGAACGCCTTTTGTTGCATCCTTTATTTCTTCATCCTGCGAAATGGAATTCCTTAAGGTAGCCAAGTCAAATGGGCCTAAGCCCTGCCTCATTTCATTCTTCAGCCTTGAGAGAATTCTTTCCAGCTCCCTTCTCTGCGTTGCGCTCAAGCCAGGAATAATGCTTGCAATCATTGCAACACTGATTTTTGGAACGCCGATCCTGATGTCCCGAGCCTTAACAACCATTGTTTTAGAGGAATAGTCCTTGAAGCTCTTCTTTCCGGCAGCGGGCTCAGCAAAGGAAGTGTATTCTCCATGAGGGTCCATTACAACAATTGCAATCCGCCCTTTTTCCTTGCCCCTATCTAAGAGCTCTTCAAGAATGACTTTTGATGCCACACTTTTCCCTGCACCACTCATTGCAAGAATTGCAAGGTGCTTTTTGAGCAGCCGGGTCATGTTCAATTCAACAGGCATTTCAGGGTGCTCAACCCTTCCTAATTGCAGGCCATCTTTTTCGAAGCCGAGAAACTTTTCCATTGTTAAAGCAACAGCTGGCCTGACGCGGGTGCCTGGGCTGGGCGGAAAAGTCAGGCGCTTAATCAGGCCTTCATTAGTGTAAACCCCAAGAAGCCGGGATTGCGCAACAAGGTACTCCCATTCGCTTGTTGGAAACTGCTCAAACATTTTTCTGCCGGATGCCTCAAACTCCTTGACGGATTCTGCCCTCTCAAAGTAGCGGTTGGTTTTGTAAACGTCAACCACTAAAGCCACTAGAGTTCCGTCGCTTGAATCCATTTCCACAAACTGGCCCCTGTGCACCAGTCCCTTGTTCACCACAAATTCCAGCTTGGAAGGAGAGGGGCTTTCCTGACCGCTTATAACTGTTCCTATTTCTTCACTCATTCAGTGCACCTTTCTCTTCATTTCCTTCCTGAAAGCCGCAATTTGTTCAGCGGTTGACTCAACAATAAAACCATTAAAACCGCAGTCAATGCACTTCATTTCAGGGGAATGAGCGGCAAAATCTTGGCTTAAGCCGAAATAAAGCGGCTTCACATTCATTGAACCGCAGTTAGGGCAGAACCTGAAAAATTTTTCTTCCTTCATTTGTTGCCGCCTCTGCCAAACCTCGAAAGCTTTCTCCCAATATCGCTTTTAAATTTTCTTAGTGCCCTGATTGCTTTCCTGTGCATTTTTCCACCATAAACAATTACTTCAGCCTCCTTCTTTTAGGGGTTGCGTTTTTCTTTGCAGGCGGTTTCAGCGTTTTTTTCATTTTTATTGCAGCACTTATTTCTTTGAACATGCTTCTAAGAGTTTTGGAGTTCTTGGCAAGAGGCGCTTTAACTTCAACCTCGGCCGTTCCCGCAAGCTGATAGGCTCTCAAAGGGTTTTCACCTTTTGCTGTTAGGTAAACCGCAACCATTAGTCCTGTGCGCTGCCTCCCCATATTGCAGTGAACCAGCACCTTTCCTTTGCTTTTTTTGGTTAACTGAATTATTTGAAAGAAATGCTTTGCTTCCTTTTCCGTTGGCAGCGAATCAGATGTTACATGTGGAAAGCTGAAAACCTTTATTCCAAGATGTTTTGCTCGCTCAAAAGCCTCCCTAGGCATTGACTCCATTGAAACAATTGATTTCACCCCATGAGAGTGCAGGAAATCAATTTCTTCCGGAGTTAAAGGCAAGGCGCTCCTGCACAGCGCCTCATCCACGTCTGAAAATCTTTCAGGCTTCAGCATTTTCATCACTAAAACGGCCTGCTGTCCCTGCGCAGCTTCATTTTAACGTTTTTTGCAACCTTGTCCATTATCTTGTTCACAACAACATCAATTTCCTCCGGCCTGAGGCGGGCGCGCAAATCAGCTTCAATCAGAACAGAGGGGAAAGCGTACTCTCGGTGAAGGCTGCTGAGCGAAAAAACAACTGATGCAATTTTACTGGATTTCTCAGTTAAGTTCCCTGCACCATTAATGAACTCAACCCTTAACGGCCTGTCATAAAGCGATGGCTTCAAGTAAAAAGAAAAAATGTTTTTGGACCACTTCTCATCAAAATCGTTCAGGATAGGATGCTGGGAAATGTTTTTAGTGTAATGAAGCGCACATGTTCTCTCGCCGACACTTAACAAGTAATCCAAAAGCGCTGAATCAAAAAGGTAATCCAGTTTTTCCGATGGCAAAAGCTTTTCATGCTGCAGCACTTCCTCTTGGAGGACGCTCCTGAACCTGCTTCCCCTGGAATCCTCCACACAGCCGACAAGAATGCACTTGTTTTTCTCTGCTGTTTCAAACAAATCCTCAAACTCTCTTACAATTGAATGGTAGAGTTCATTGATTACTGAATCTTTTCTCGGCTTGTCCTGGTACTGCGGAACAATGCTGCCGTCAAGAAAACAATACTCGGGAGAAAACTTTTCAATCACTTCCCTTGCGGTTGAAACCTCTTCCCTTAAGCGGAGAAGGCTCTTGCTGCAGGCAAACTCGTCAAGTTCTAATGCATGGTTTGAGAGGTGCGGCATTGGGAAAGAGTAAAGGCCCGGCACATAAGAGCTTTTCCGGAAAAAGCCTTTCTCATATTCGAACAAAACCCCAACTGCCCTAATAAGCACTAGGTCAACTGAGGCAAGCTTTTTGTCAACAAAGCCAGAATCAACGCCTGCTATTTTTCCTTCAAGGGGCTTTCCATGCACTGGGAAAACAAGCAGTTCCTCTAACAGTTCCTTGGAGGGAAAAGAAATCTTTTTCCCTTTCAACGGCAGGAGCTTTTCAGCAATTCCCTTCTTGCTCTGCTCGTTCGAATGAATAAAGGAAACCGCTTCATCAATGACCTTTGAAATGCCCATCATATAATGTTGTTGGAAAAAACACTATATAAATAACTTTTGAGGGTAAGCTGCCGGTGCAAGACGAAAATGGTTAGCCTTGAAAGGGCTGGATTACTGCATTGTTTCTTGCGCCAACCCTTTTAAGGGTTTCAAGTTCCATGAGGTTAGAGCAAAGGCTCACTGCCATTCCTTGTTTGCCTTGCCTTGCAGTTCTCCCAATCCTGTGAATGTATGCTTCCGTTTCCTGGGGGAAATCAAAGTTTATTACGTTCCCAATGTCATCAACGTGAATGCCCCTTGCAACAATGTCTGTTGCAATAAGCACTCCGCCGCTTGAACTCTTGAACCTGTCAATTATTCTGTTTCTTGCGTTTTGCGGCTTGTCGCCGTGAATTGCAAGCGCCCTTATTCCTCTATTTGAAAGCTGCCTTTCAAGCCAGTCAACGGTTCTTTTTGTCCTGCAGAAAACAAGGGTTTTTGATTTGTATGCAACCAAGACTTTGCGCAGCGAATCAATCTTCTGGTGCCTGTCAGCCATCAAATAAAACTGCTGCACTTCTTGGACTGGGGCATCGTCTTCGCTTAAATCAAAAATCTCCTTATTGCGTGACATGTGCCTGTCAATCATTCCAAGAATTTCTCTCGGCATGGTTGCAGAAAAAAGCATTGTCTGCCTTTCCCTTGGAAGCACGGAGATTATTCTCTCCACGTCATCCCTGAAACCCATGTCAAACATTTTGTCGGCTTCATCCAGCACAAGGAACCTTGACCGTTTCAAGGAAAGCGCGCCCCTAGAAAGGAGGTCAATCAGCCTTCCGGGAGTGCCAACAATTATTTCTGGCTCCCTTTCAAGAAAATCCATTTGCCTGCGGATGTTCTGTCCGCCGAAAACAGCCAATGTTTTCACGTGGCTTCCGCTTGCAATGGAAGCAATTTCTTCCTTAACCTGGCTTGCAAGCTCTCTCGTTGGAACAATCACTATTGCAGAAAACCCTTGACCGGGAATTATTTTCTGGACAAGCGGAATGGCAAACGCAGCCGTTTTCCCTGTTCCAGTCCTTGATTTCCCGACAACGTCTTTTCCAAGCAGTGCTGCTGGAATGACTTTTTCCTGTATTTCGGAAGCCTTAAAGAACCCCTTTCTTTGCAGGGCCTTCTTTATGCTGTCCTTTATGTTCATTTCACTAAAATCCAATTCATCAACTCCTATTACAAGAAAGAGAAAATAACGCTATCCTGCGTTAACAGATAATTTTTCACTTAAGAAAAAAATAGGGTTATTTTTTGTCCTTCTTTGTTTGTTATAAGTAATCCCTGCATGCAAAGCCTTATAAAACCCAGACAAACGCAATTTTCAGGGGTTCAGAGAGCTATTGCAGCTCCGGGAGGCGGGATTACTAATTATTTCAGCGCCAGAATGATATGTTTAAATTCTGTAGTTTACAGAATTTGTGCATGGCGAGAATTTTTGCAAAAACGCTTTCAAAGGAAGTTATTATCAATATCAACAAGCATTTTACGGATGGTTCAATAAGAAGCGAAGGTGAAATTGACCACATCGTATTCAAGGTGGCCGATATCAGAGGCATCGACAGGAAGGCCGCGACCATCTTAATAGAGATTGCAAGAAGGCACCCTTTTGTGGATGGAAACAAGAGAACGGCATTTGAATCAATGTTGGCTTTTCTCGAACTTAACGGGAAGAAATTAGAAGTTGGCTCAACTTCAAGATTTAACGTTGTTGTTTGGTCGGTTAAACCAAAAACAGATATTGAAGAGATTGTAACCTGGATTGCAAACCACACAAGAGGCGATTGAAATGAAAGAAATGAAAATAAAAGGAAAAAGAGAGCCAATAACAATGGCAGAATGGAAGGATGTTAAAAACATTGTTAAAAGGCACTTAAAAGAACACAAAGCATTCTATGCTGAGCTTGCAGAATTGTGAGAAGAGCAAGCAGTATTAAAAATGCAAAAGGCGCTGTGAAAAATGATTAAAGAATATTTTAATTCAAGAATAAGCGCATTATTGGAGCTTTTCAGGAAGAACCCCATACTGGCAATAATTTCAATGCTTTTTTTTATTTTTTATTCGCTTCCAGTCCTGAAACTATACTTTATCAACCAAAGCATGCATTCCCTTTTGCTGTATGGCAGCTATGCTTCAATACTGTCAATAGCGGTTTTTTATTTTGCAAACAAAAAAGTCGAAAGGATTAAACAAAAATCAGTGTTCAAAGACAACAATTATCTGAAAGGGCTGGATATTCCAAAATGCCTTTTTATAATTTGGGGAACAAGTTTGCTCGCATTATTCCTTTCAGCGTTCTTCTCAATAATAGTTGACTTTTTCAGTGTCCTATTCAGCCTGCTAAACATCGTAATCCCTGGAAATGAAAAAGCCACTGCAATAAGCTCTTTTGTGCTGTCAATAGCAATAGTGTTTTTGCTTTTCAACAACGCAATCAACAGGCAATTAGTGAAGTGAGAAGCGCTCAAAACCGACGGGATTTGCACCCACAACTCAGAGTCTAGAGGCGAGATTTACCTATGGAAAGAGTGCTGCTTAAATAAGGTTTTAGCATACATTATTGCATAAAACTTGGGGGTAATTAAATGGTTTTGGAGCTGATTGCAGGAGCAGTAATTGTAATTGCAGTTGTTTTGGTGCTTTGGTTCGTGCTCTCGTTCAACGGCTTTGTGCAGCTCAAAAACAGGATTGAAAACTCCTGGAGCCAGATTGATGTCCAGCTCAAGAAACGACACGACCTTGTTCCGAACCTTGTTGAAACGGTTAAGGGCTACGCAAAGCACGAGAAAACAACGTTCAAAATGGTTACGGAAGCAAGGGCACAAATAGTGAAAGCGCAGGGCATTGTAAAAAAGGCTGAAGCAGAGAACATGCTCACAGGAGCATTGAAGAGCTTGTTCGCGGTTTCTGAAGCATACCCTGACCTGAAAGCAAACAAAAACTTTCTCATGCTGCAGGAAGAGCTTTCCGCAATCGAGTCAAAAATCGCTTACACAAGGCAGTTTTACAATGATACTGTGCTAAAGTACAATACGAAAAGGGAAACACTGCCTGACAGCATTATTGCCTCACTGCTGGGTCTCGGAAAGAGAGACTACTTTGAGGTAGAGGAAGCAGCAAAAGGGCAAGTGAAAGTAAAGTTCTGAGTGGAAACTCATGTACGAGCAGATTGCCGAGAACAACCGGAACACGTTGCTGCTCGTAACCGCATTCTCGGTTTTCATAATAGCACTTGCATGGGTTCTTGGAGAAATGTGGTTCTCTGGAGGCGGTTTCCTCGGCATAATCGTTGGAACAATATTCCTAATCATATACCTTGCAGTGGACTATTTTTTTGCAGACAAAATAGTGCTATCCATTAGTGGGGCTCGTGAAGCAAAGAAAGCAGAGCACCCTTACCTTTACAGCCTCATTGATGGTTTGGCAGTTGCAGCAGGAATACCAAAACCAAAAGCGTACGTGATTGATGACACTGCCCTCAATGCTTTTGCAACAGGCAGGAACCCAGAACGCGGAGTAATAGTGGTGACAACAGGCATTCTTGAGAAAATGAACAGGCAGGAACTTGAAGGAATAATAGCGCATGAAATGAGCCACATAAAAAACTATGACATTAGATTAATGACACTCATTGTGGTGCTTGTTGGCTTGACCGCACTGCTAAGCGATATCCTGCTGAGAAGTGTTTTGTGGGGGAAGAACAGGAATGAAGGCAGGGCAGGAATAATAATGCTTGTGCTTGGAGTAGTGCTGGCAATTCTGACGCCAATTGTTGCAGCAATAATCAGGTTTGCAGTTTCAAGGCAGAGAGAATACCTTGCAGACGCTGATTCGGCAATGCTTACAAGAAACCCTGACGGGCTGGCAAGTGCCCTCTCAAAAATTGCAGGAGACAAAGAAGTGCTTGAAGCAGCAAACAAGGCGACAGCACACCTCTACATTGACAACCCGCTTAAAAACAGGCAGGGTTTTCTGGATAATTTGTTTTCAACGCACCCACCGATAGCTGATCGCATCAAAAGACTTCAACGCATGTGAGGGCAACTGCAAAGGAAACTATTTTTTGGCAGAATAAAAGTGTTTCTGGAGTTCGCTTACAATACTAGAAAAGTATTTTAATCTGGATATCACCATTTTTGTGTATGGCCTTTTTTGATTCACTGCTTGTGCTGGCGGAATCGGATTTTTTTTCCATTGCAGCAGGCATTGGTATTCTGCTGGTCATTTACCTAGTGTTCACTTTTGCCCTTAACAAAATGAAAAAAACACTTATTGGGAAGGCAAAAACCAAGAAGCAGGTTTCAAACGTGGAAATTTTCTCAAAGCTGATTAGGTATACCGCGCTATTTTTGCTTGCAATCGCAGTTATCTTCTACTACTCCGGCTCAATTACAGGCATTGGGCTGACATTCGGCCTGTTCTCAGCTGCATTGGGCTTTGCTTTACAGAAGCCGATAGCAGGAATTGCCGCTTGGGCGATGGTGGTTACAAAAAGGCCGTTTGAAATAGGGGACAGAATCATAATTGGGAACATTAAAGGGGATGTCTCAGACATTACCCTTACGCACATTTACATTCATGAAATCGGCGGAACAATCGGAACTGAAACGGTTTCAGGAAGAACAATTATGGTGCCAAACGCTGTCCTGTTTGAGCAAAACATCATCAACTACACTTTCAAGGACGAACTTGTTTTAAGCGAAGTTAACACAAACGTAACCTATGAAAGCAACCTCAAAAAAGCAATGAAGATTGTTTTGACTTCTGCTGTAATCCACACAAAAGAATATTCCGAAAAAACTGATGAAGAGCCAGAGGTAAGAGTGCTGTTCTTGGACAGCGGAATCAAAATCAGTGTTCAATACTTCACCCACGCAAAGAGGCTGGCTGAAACCGCAAGCAACATAACGCAGGAAATATTTGACCGAATAAGCAAAGCGGATGACGTGGAAATAGCGTATCCTCACACACAGGTTGTTTTTACCGGAAAAACCGGGAAAAACTTCGAGCAGCAGACAGGCAAGAAATAAATACCTAAAAAACCTATTTATGGTTATGGAATTCAAGCAATTAATTATCTGCAGAACCGATTTGGGAATGGGGCGCGGAAAAATTGCAAGCCAGAGTGCGCATGCATCAATTTCTGCAATGGAGAAAGCCGCAAGGCAGAACTCTGCTTGGGTTGAAGAGTGGAAAGAGCAGGGAATGAAAAAAGTAGTGCTCAAGGTTTCAAGCAAAAAAGAATTGGTGGAATGGTTTGAAACGCTAAAGAAAAAGTTTCCGGCTGCCCTAATAAAAGATGCAGGCCATACGCAGGTGCAGTCAGGAGAGGTAACCTGCATTGGCATTGGGCCCGCACCATCAAATGAGCTGGACCACTACACAAGGGAACTAAAGCTCCTGTGAGCTGAAGCAAAATGATTAAGTCATTGAAAAACATCGTAATGCTGCTGTTTGCGATGATGGTCATTGCAGCAAGCTTCACGCTGCTTGTATGGCTTGTGCAGTTGCAGTCGGTTTTCCTTGTTGACAGGGTTTTCTCGTTTGCAAACCCGCTTGGCTTGGTTGCAGCGGTTGCAGTGCTGGTTGCGGGAGCATTCTACCTTTTCAAGATAGGAGCATTCATCATGACAAACACATTCAGGTTCTGAGATGATTGAATGAAAAAGAATTTTAGTCACGGACAGTTTTCCGAAAACATTTCCGAGGGAAAAGATTTCAGCCGAAGGCCCGGTTTCAAAAACCGTTTCGATAAAAAAGGCTTTTGGGGCAGGGTGCGCAGGACTATTGCTGGAAGCAATGTTGTGTTGGAGATAATTGATGCCAGGTTCCCGGAGCAGACAAGGAACAAGCGCATTGAAAACATTGCAAGAAGAAACAAAAAGAAAGTGATTGTTGTGTTCAACAAGGTTGACTTAATCGGCACTGAAAACGCGCGGAAAGCAGCGCAAGAAATGGACCTGAAGAAGGAAACCGTTTTTGTTTCCTGCACAGAAAAAACTGGCACGGCAAAACTAAGGAAGGCAATATTTGAAGCAAGCAGGGGAAAAAGCGTTAAAGTAAGCGTTGTAGGCTACCCTAACACCGGGAAAAGCTCTGTAATAAACCTCTTGAAGGGAAGGAAAACAATGCGCACTTCGAGCACTGCTGGATTCACTAAAGGAGAACAGTATGCAAGAGTAAGCGAAAAAATACTGCTGATTGATACTCCTGGAGTGATTCCATTAACTGAAATGGATGAAACATCGCTTGCACTAATCGGCGCCAGAAGCCCGGGACAATTGCAGGAACCGGAGCTTGCAGCGGAAAAGCTAGTGAAACTGTTGCAGGGAAGAGGAAAAGAAGAAATTTGCGGGGTCAAAATTAAGGGGCTTGACACTGAAAAGGCAATGGAAGAAATCGCACTAAGGAAAGGAAAGCTGAAAAAAGGCGGCCTGCCGGATGTGAAGGCAGCATCCAAAATGCTCCTGCTTGACTGGCAGAAAGGCAAAAAGAACCTTTAAATAATTGGATGCCTCTAATTGAGTAGCATTGGACGTGTTTCCATGAACGAGGGGAGAAGGCGCCTTGTGGTGATGTTTTTTCTGTTCATTTTCGTGGTTTTTGGAGGAATGCTTGCATACCTAACGCTCTTCAACACTGGCCTTGAAATAGATGAACGGTTTAACCCTGAAACAGGAGAGAAAATTGTTTTGTTCAAGAACAACAGCTCAAGAATAATAAACAACGTTGTTATTTCCTACATTCACCCAGTTGAAGGAAAAAAAGCATTGGATGATTTTCCGGCTGTTAAGCCGCAGCAGGAAGTGCCACTTGATTTGAATTCCATCAGAAATTTGGGGCAGATTACTATTGTTGCAGAGGCCCCATTCCACCAAGCAGTCGAAAAGCTTGTTGTGCTGAAGGCCGGCGAAACAGGCCTTGTTTACAACCTCAACTTTCCAAGCAAAATATTCAAGGGCTCCACATTCAATTTCGAGTTCGAGCTTTGCAATGAGCAGGCTGGAAAAAAAACAGCGCTAATAGCAGAGGTCCACAATGAAACCTTTTTCGCAGAGGGAGGCACTGAAAAAGAGATTGAGATTGACTCAATGGACTGCACACAGGTAACATACTTCTTAACCCCGACCCAAACAGGGGAAACCACAATTTTTTTTAATGTGAAGATAGCAAATAATACGGAAAAACTTGAAAAAAGGGTAGTTATAACAGAGTGACCTGAATGGCAGAAAAATCCGAAGCAAGCATTATTGAAATAATTCAGAAAATGGTGCGCGACGGGGAAAGCGAGGAAAAAATAATCCAAAGCCTTAAAACATTAGGGGTTGCCCCTGATAAAGCAAAAAGGCTCCTGCTTTTAGGGCAGGCAGACACCTTTGCCTTGCTGCGAAGCGAAATAACAAAAATAGTGAAGCAGAGCATTGAAGAGCAGAGGGGGCAAACAGAGAGAATAATTGGGGAAGAAGCAAAGAAAGCAGCGGATGAAAACAGGGAGCGATTGACAAAAGCAGTTATTGCTGACTTAAGGCAGTACGAGAAAGACGTTACAGGGCAAAGCAAGACATTTGAAGAGCAGATAAACGAAACAGTTCACAGGGTTACAGACTTGAGCGAGCGCGTCAGGGTAAAACTCAACGAGCTTGGGGAAGCAGTAAGAACAGTCCAGCTTGACATGGACGAACTGAAGCTGAAAGGCGTTGGCTCCAGGAACCGCTATATCAGCCTGCTGCTGATTGTTCTAGGGATAGCTTTCGCTGTTGGAGACATATACCTTCTATTCACTACCTTCGGCGCTGCCACAACAAGCATTGATTCAATTATTATAATGGTAATAATGGCCATGATTGCTGTTACAATGCTGTTTGTTGCAACAGTGATTTGAATGCTAAAGCCGAAAAGAAAAAGAATTATTGCCAAAAACACGCAACTAATCAGAAAACTTAAGGGAAAAAGAGCTTTACCAAAAAGAAGCGAACTATCAAGGACGCTTGAAAGGTTTTGTAAAAGCAAGGGGAGAAAAATCCGCGTGATTTTCGTGTGCCCTGCTGGATTGTACACGTCAGCAGCGGTTTGGGGTGAATTCAATGAATTTACGGAAAAAAACAATTTGGGAAAATTCTTTGACGTAAAAGCATCCGGTATATTCGATTACGCTTTGAAGCCGAACGAGAATCTGGAAAAAGCAGATGTCTTGGTTTCAGTCAACCCATATGTTACAAGTACCCTTGAAGATATTGCAAAAAAGTTTAAATCAAAACCGCGGATTTTGTCACACTATTATTCATCAAGGTCCTCTGTGGATATTGGGCTTTTACAAGAAATTGCCAGTTCTTTGGAAAGAAAACATTAATTTGAACAGGAAAAAAAACAGGAAATTATTTTGCAATTGCCTTATTTCAACGCTGCTTTTTGATTAAATATGTGTTTTCCAGCACTGTTGACTTTGCTGTTTCATAGTCTTTAAGGGAGTCTATGGCTTTTTCCAGCAGAACACGGTTCCTAATGCCTTTTTCCTTCTCATAAAGCTTTGAGAGGTCGTTTAACATTATTTCAAGCTCAATCACAGCAAAACACCAACCAGCAGAAGCACAATAAAGCTACTCCAACATGTGCGCGGGACAATATGCCCAATCCTGCTTATAATATATATAATATAAAGAAGTATTATAAAATCATTTACTGCATGCCTAGTTTTGACTGTTGGCCAAGGATGATGCCAAGATTTATGGCAGAGGTAAGGGCTTTTTTGCGTGAAATCGCGTAGCTTTTTCCGACTTTCGTGAATGCTTCCGGCCTAAGGAACAAAAAGCCTTGGCGGGGTATCTTCCATGCCACAATCAGTTCTGCTCCTGCCCTCTCACACCAGAAAAGCTGTTCTTCCATCTGCTTTAATGGAATGTTCAAGTAACCTGCATTCCATGCCTTGCACTCGAAGGCAAGTTTTTTTTCCTTGCTTAATGCAACCAGGTCAGGGGCAGGCAGGGGGCTTGTACCAGAGCCAGCTGTTCTAACAACACTGAAATTGTTCTGCCAAAGGATTGAAATCAGTTCGCGTTCAGCATTCGCACCTTTACTGTAATGCGCCATAAAACCACTTCAATGCTTTAATTTGGCTTTTTCTCAGGTAAGCAAAAAAACTGAGGGAAAGGTTAGGTTATTATAAGTTTTCTTTTATAATTACATTGTATTAACCTTTATTTAAAGGTTTAATTGGAAAATTAGGGTTGCATTTAGGGAATTTGAAGGTTTTGAGTTTATTTTTGTTGCTTTAAGGCTTTCAGAAAACGAGAAACGTGAAAGGATTTATACTGAACCTGCACGTTACGTCAAACTCAAAGGAATTCAAGCTAGAAGGCTTTGATTTCTGGAGAAATGCGCTGAAACTCAAAACAAAATCAAAGCCCCTCAAGGGGCAAGCAAACAAGGAAATTGAAGCAGAGCTTGAAAAACTGCTCGAAGCAAAAGTGAAAATTGTTTCAGGAAAAAATTCTCGGAACAAAAAAGTTTTAGTTGAAAAAAGCAGGGAAGAAGCCCTTGCAAAATTGGGCGCCTTCAATCTCCTAAAAAAACCCTAATTCTGCAAAATCAAAGGAGTTGAAGCAGATGGCAAAAACATATGTTAATACAGCCAAATACATGGTTAGAATAAGTTTTGAAATTGACGGAGTGGTTGACAAACCAGACATTGTTGGAGCAGTATTCGGCCAAAGCGAAGGCCTTTTAGGAGATGAACTTGACTTAAAAGAGCTCCAAAAAAACGGCAAAGTTGGCAGGATTGAAATAACCCACAAAAACATTTTGGGCAAAACCAAAGGAGAACTAACTGTTCCAAGCGGCATGGACATGGTGCAAACATCAGTGCTTGCAGCAGCAATCGAAAGCGTTGACAAAGTAGGCCCCTATGAGGCAAAGTTCACGATTGAAACAATTGAGGACGCGCGCTCAAACAAAAGAGAGGAAATCAAGAAGAGAGCAAGCGACATACTCAAAAAGTTCATGAGCGAGCAGATGCCTGACGCAATGGAGTTAACAGAAGGCATAAGGGAAGAAGTTAGGTCAGCTAAAATAGTTGAGTATGGCCCGGAAAACCTTTCAGCTGGGCCTGATGTTGACAGCAGCAAGGAAATTATTGTTGTGGAGGGAAGAGCAGATGTTGTCAACCTGTTGAGGAACAGCATCAAAAACGTCATCGGCATGGATGGCGGAAAAATCCCGCAAACAATCCTTGACCTTAGCGAAAAGAAAGGCGTTACAATTTTTGTTGACGGGGACAGGGGCGGCGAGCTGATTGCAAGAAGGTTCAGCCAACTTGGCAGGCTGGAGTTTATTGCAAGGGCACCTGACGGAAAAGAAGTTGAAGAGCTTACAAGAAAAGAAATAATCCAGTCACTTGAAAAAAAAGTGCCGGCTGAAAACTTTTTTAGGAAAAAGGTTTTCGAAAAGGAGCCTTCAGCTGAAACCTTTTTCCCTAAAGCGCCTTTTTTCGGTTCACGCGAAAGACCAATGCAAGGCTATCAGCACAGAAGCTACAGCAGGGAATCTGGGGAACGGCAATACAACAGAAGGTACCCTGAAAGAAGCGGAATCGGCAGAGGGCCAAGAAGGCCGGAAGGCAGCCGATATGGAAGCCCAAGGTACTCTGGGGGAAGACCAAGAGAAAGAAACGATTACATGCATAGCAGGCAACAGTTCGAAGAGCCAATTCGGGAGGCTCCTGCTTCACCGGAAGACAGGGAAAAGTTTCTCCCGGTAATGGAGAAACTTAAGGGAACACTTAAGGCAAAACTCTTTGATGCGCAAATGAACGAATTAAGCGAAGTAAACGTTCGAGACCTCGTGACTTCACTGGACGAAAACAAGAACGCAAAATTTGTTGTATTCGATGGCATCATAACCAAACGGCTTGTTGAAAAAGCCTCTGAAAACAAGGTTGAATGCATCGTAGGAGTGAGAAAGGGAAAAATTGAAGAAGGAACGGTTAAGGCGGTAACGCTTTAACTACTTTTTCCTTTTTTTGCCGGGATTCTTTTCAGGGAAGTCATGCCAGGATTCCTCAATTGGCACAACGACTTCTCCTGTTTTATAAAAAATCCAGCCAACGAACAGCACTGCAAGCCAGAACAAAAGCATTGCAATAGGCACAAGCAGTGCTCCAAAAAACTGCCTCGCAGTTAAGTTGTCCTGCCCAAGCCTCACGTATAGGTCAAGTGAAGCCTTAGCGTTCTGCTGGCATGTTGGAAAAAACTCTGGCTCGGTTCTAGCAACTGCAAGACAATTCTCTACTTCCTTGAGGTTATCCCAAGAGTCAAACATTTTTGCGGAAGCCTGAATGAACATAAGCAGCGCGGCAAGCAAAATGAATGCCCCAACAAGCCTTGGAAGGTAAACATCCCTTCCAGCAACCCTGAAAAACATTATCCTGCGCATGCCATTAACAGATAGGAATTATTAATATTTAAGAGTTTGCCTGAGCAACCCCTAAGAAGTAGGCAGGATTGCCAACGTATTGTGCTATTTTAAACTCCAGCGGAGAACCGTACTTTTCTAATGTTTTTTAAGGGTTCTTGTGGGAAAAATAATATTGTTTGCGACCGTAGTCTAATGGCATGATGCAACCTTGCCAAAAACTAGGGCTAAAGTTCTGGCTTTCAAGAAGTTTTGCAAAAAGGTTGTGGCCCGGGTTCAATTCCCGGCGGTCGCATTCGGCTAAAACTTTTTAAAGAAAGGTTTACCAAAAGTGGCTTCGCCTAAAACCCAGCCGGCAACTTGCAAAGCCTATCCGAGATAGGACGGCAACACAACTTACATTAAACTGCATTTGATTTGCGAATATGCTGCACTTTATTTCACTTTGCATTGCACTAGCACTTGCTTCCAAACTCTATCCCCATTAACACCAAATCAGAAATCGTTACGCTTAAATCAGCATCCAAATCAGCACCCAAATCAGGGTTTTGAGAAAACATTTGAATAGCAACAAACACCAAATCAAAAATATTCACTTCACTGTCATTAGTCCTATCAAAACAAACCAAAGAAAAAAATGCATTAATTGTTTTATTTGAATCCGTGGTTATTGCTACGGGATTCTGAATGCTGTTAACATCACCACCCCAAGAAACAAACCCATAATTTGAGTTAGGCACGGCAGTCAAAGAAACAAGCTCGCCACTAGAATAAACCAGCTTGTCAGGGCTCCTGGAAACACTGCCATTCAAAGCAGTTATTTGTAGTAAAAAATTCTGGTCCAAACCTTGCCCTGCACAATCATAAGAGCAGCTTCCACCACAATCCACTCCTGTTTCATCGCCATCTTGAATTCCATTCAAACATGAATCTACAACACACACAGGACAACTTCCTCCGCAGTCAACTCCTGTTTCATCGCCGTTCTGGATTTGATCATAACAAGTTGGTCCTCTGTATAAGTTCCACATATATGTCATAAATCCATCGCCATCTCCACCATATCCATAAATATCACTATAATATGCTGTTGAATTATTCACCCACCAGTCAGGGCGAGTTGTCCACTCATCAGTGTAGTCGTAGAACGCCGGTTGATTCCAGAGTGTCATAGCACCTGTTGTTTGATTCAAGATACGTGAAGCAAGCACTTCACCCACCCAAGCAAGAGATGTGATAAATCGATAGTGTCCCCCTCCGGGCAAGTCTTCTGGATACTGTTGGCCGGCGCCATCGCGGCACATGCAATTGCTACTACAACGGGGGTCAGGAGCTTGGTATCCATAAAATGCCCAGCATTGATTAGTACCAAACATCACCCGATTCTGCTGGTTATAAAATGGGTATCCATCTTCAGCAAACTTATAAATAGGTGCATAGGGAGCCGCATAAAATTGGGGTGGAGATTTCATCGCTGAATCATCCAACATAATTCCAGCAAATAAGATAGGCCACTTATGCCCGCCGCCGTAGCCACCGTCAGCCACCCACGCATTTTTGTTCTGCAAAGCCATAGGATAATTATCGATACCTAACTGGATCAATCGATCGGTCAATTCTCTTTTATTGGGGACGTCAAGCAAAATGACAAGAGACATACGAGAGACAAGCTTCGTCTGAGTGAGCGGATAGGGACTGCCGGTGTCCGAAAATGGAAAAATAAGTTCCTCGCCAAAAGTCTTTGGCCCATGATAGAGCCAAGGCATTTTCATGACGCCAGATAAATCAGGCACGTTTGGCGGCGCAGGAAGATTCGGCAGCAAGCCGTAATTTACTTGGGAGGTACCGTAAAATGTCTTGGACCCGGCAACAAAAGCCGGTCTGAATGTTCCAGCAGGAACAGCCTCATTCACGATTGTTAAAACTGCTGCGCTATGTACGGCGCTCTTTTGACTACTGGAGTAATTGTAATTGTCCACTCCTCTAACAGATATGAGTGACTTAATGCCGTTGATAGTTGTGGGAAACCTCACCCGAGTGCTATCGTTGTATCTATACCAATCATTAATTCTTGTATCATATGATTGATCCGCGCCCGGCACAGGGTCAAGCATTGACCCATTCTTATTGCCATCCCATACCGGTGTCACACTCGTCACAGTCACAGGCCCCAGCACCCAATAATCGCCGTTAACGAACTGGCCTGTCTCATACTCTTGGTCAAATGTCCAAGTTATACCATACTGTGAAATACTGCTTGCCATAGCAGCTGAAACAGCTGCAGAATAAAAAACCAGTGCAATCAAAACTAAAAACAGTTTTGGTTTCTTCATTTAAAGAGAGCATGGCCTTTCTAATATAAATATTTTTTGGCTTCACAATTAGCAAAAAGTGGGTGAACAGAAACCGGAAAAACTGGTTTTCTGCACCTTGCCTGCTGAGGTTTCAGCCGAATGGGCCCGGGCAGATTCGAACTGCCGACCTACACGATGTAAACGTGTTGTCATTGATGGGTTCCACAGCAATCAACTGGCGGAACAAGCCACTAGACCACGAGCCCATTAAGCCGCTAAGAATTCTTGGCAGAGTACGCTTAAAAAAGAATTGCTGGACAAGCTGGAACAAAAAAATTGCCTCAAAAAGTTAATATATGAAAAAGGGCATTAGAATACAGGGGATTTATTGAAGAAACCAGTTATTGTTTTTTTTGTTCTGCTGTTTGCTAGCAGTGTTTTTGGCGCAGGCAACATCAATGCGGTTGTTTCAAGCCAGCAATTAACAGTAGGGCAAACGGTTGATGTAAATGTTGTTGCTGCAAACGTAAACAACCTTTACGGCTACCAGTTTGACCTAAACTTCAAGAGCAGCATTCTCTCCTACAACAGCATCACTTTCACTAAACTTTTAGGAAACCTTTCCTCTCCAAGCGAACAGTTCTGCACTGACTCATCTGACTGGACTTTTGCACCAGGCCACGTAGGGAAAGTTGCTTGCACTAGAACAATTGCAGGGGAAATTAATCCTGCTAATGGGGCACTTGCAACGGTTAAGCTGAATGTGATAGGGCAGGGGGTTAGCGACCTGAACCTTTACAATGGTCTTGTAAGCAATTCCAATGCACAAAATGTTTCCGTAACAGTTACCTTGCCTTCAGCTAATGTAAGCAGCTGCGGTTCGCCTATTGCATGCTTTAACGATGCTGGCTGCAATGACTCCAATTCCCTTACAACAGATATTTGCGTTAACGCTGGAACGTGCAGTGCGCAGTGCAGCAATGTTGTGCTTGATTCTTGCCCTAGTGGGCCGGTAAGCGAACCCTGCCTCTGCGGAACCCAACCAGTTTCATCTGGCTTCTGCTGTTCCGGAATTGTAACAAACCCATGCATCCTAAATTCTGACTGCCCTGATTCAGTTACATGCACAATTGACCAATGCAATGCGCCGAGCACTTGCAGCGCTTCATGCTCTAATGCGCCAATCAATAACTGTGTGGAGGACTCTACGCACATTTTCATTAATGGTTCTGGGTTTTCCCCTTCAAATGCCTCAATTGCTGTTGGAAGAACTGTCACTTGGATTAACCTTGACACAGTGAACCAAAGCTCTACTTCCGGTACTTCCCCTAACCCTGACGGCAAATGGGATAGTGGCATTATTGCGCCTAATTCAGCTTTCAGCAGAATATTCAATTCCACTGGCACGTTCCAGTACTTTTCTTCCACTAACCCAAGCCTTACTGGCTTAATCGTGGTAAGCGAACCCCTTCCAACCTGCGGCAACGGCTCCTGTGATGCAGGCGAAAACCAGGACAACTGCTCTGCAGACTGCGGCTCTGGCAGTGGCGGTGATGGTGGCGGGGGCGGAGGCGGTGGGGGCGGCGGAGGAGGCGGCAGCGGTGATGGAAGCTTTTGCCGCAAGACATTAGCTGACCAGGACGGAGACTGCATTACAAGGGACAAGGACTGCAACGATTTCAGGAAAGATACTGGGCAATGCACTGGCTGCCTTGTGTGCGTTCAGGGAGCATGCGTTGAGGGCGCTGAATGCCAGCAGGTGGAAACCGGCACTGGCTTGCTTGACTCTGATGGCGATGGCTTAACAGATGAAGAGGAAATTCGTCTTGGAACCAATACAAATTTGATTGACTCGGACTTTGACTTGATTTCTGATTTCCAGGAAGTGCAGGATTCAACAAATCCAATTGACCAGACCAGCAACCTAGTGTACTTGAGCTTTGACAGGCTCCTATCAGTTGGAGACGTGCAGAGAATCCTGGTGTTGCATCCAACCCTTAGAGAGCTTTTCGGGTTTGCAGCTGAAATAATCCCGCCGAGCGGAAACATTCTCACTGTTGAGGTAAGGGAGGGCCAGCCGATTGAATTCATTGTGGAAGAACCAGGTAACACTGTTTTCAGGGTTTACAATCAGTCATTGCAAAAAGAGGATGAGTTCTTTGCAAGGCCAAAAGTAACCCCGATTATTCCGGTTGAAACACAGCTTATTGAAGAAGTGTTCGGAGAAAACGCTTCAATGGACTTTGCGTATGTCCTCATAATAGTGTTCTCGTTCTTTTCCTTGGTTGGAATAACCTACATTGTCGGAGAAAGGCTCTGGCCACTGCACACTGCCAAAAAGCTTGCTGTTGCTTGGGTTGCAGGAGTACTTCCCTTGGTGTTCAACGCATTCACTGACCCAACAATTACAGTAGTTGCCATTATTGTGGAGCACTTGGTGCTGCTGGCGTTAGGAATTTACACCAGCGGGGGCCTGCCAAAAAAAGTTAAAATTAAATAGTTGTGGCGGATATTCCTATTAAATGAAAAAATTCTTTGCAGCACTTGCCTTCAGTTTTCTGCTTGTTCAGGCAAGCGCACTCGAGTTCAGGCCATCCTCTGTAAAGGAAATGGATGTCAACGTTCTGCTGAGCGCTGAAGGCAGCTTTTCAGGGGAAATAAGCAGCGGTGACACTCTTGAATTAAAATTTTTGACTTTGAACGACACTGAAACGCAGGAAGTTATATGGATAAATGAAAAACTGTTGATTGGCACAGAAGTGATTGAAGCAACCCATGAGGTTGAAGGCCCAAACAAGTTCGCGGTATTCAAAGTGAATGACTTGCAAGAGTTTGCAGGCACTCCTACATTTAAAATTGAGGTGCGGGCAAGGCTTAAGACTCGCTCAAGCGTTGAACTAGGGGAAGACTTTAACATAAGCTCTGGTTTTGAGGGAATGCAGTCTTTCCTACAGGAAACAGACTACATTGAGGTTAATGACAAGGAACTTGAAAGCAAGACAAGGCTGGAGTTTGAAAGTGATTCGGAGCTTGAATCAATAAGGGAGATCGCTGAATGGGTTAACCAAAACATTGTTTACGATTTTGAAAACTACTACAATGGCACTTGGAGCGCTAAAAGCACCTACAATTCGCGAAGAGGAGTATGCGACGAGTTTGCCAATCTTACAGCTGCTTTTACCAGAATCAAGGGCATTCCCACAAGGTATGTTTCAGGCGTTAGCTTTGACGGGAAACTGTTTGGAAACCACGGCTGGCTTGAAGTAATTCTTGGAAACAGCGGCTGGATTGGGGTTGACTCAACCTATGGAGAGGCCGGCTACCTTGATGCAGCACACTTCACGCTTGCAAAAACACTGGACGCAAACCAATCAGTAAACCTGCAGACAACAACTGTGAGCAGGCAGCCAATAACCGTTGAAAGCACCCTGCACAACCCGGAGGTTGAAGTAAACGGCATAAAGTTCTTTGAGGACTTGGTGGAAGTAGAAATAATTAAACCTGAAAGGGTTGGATTGAATGAAGAGTTTGAGGTAAAGGCAGTGGTCAAAAACAGGAAAGCAGCAAACATAATAATTCCTGTAGAACTGTTATTCCACCAGGACATTCAGGCGGAAAACCAGTCAAGGCTTGAGTGGTTCAAGCCGTTAGAGGAAAAAACCATTTCATGGAAAGCCGTAACCCCGGCAGAAGGCAGGGAAGGGTACTTCACCAAATACGGAATGATTTTTTTGACTCCCGACAAGAACATTTCGTTCAGCGTTGAGGTTTTTCCGGAAGAAACCGAAATGGAAGAGAAAAGCAGAGTTTCAATCCTTGACGTTAGCCCGTTCATCAAGGAAGGAACCCTATCAATTGAAGTGAAACTGAAGAACAGCGGGGGAAAAGATGGAAGCGCTGCACTGAGGCTTTCATTAAAGAGCAGGCAGCTTGCAAGCGAAACTGTCAGCGTTGAAGCAGGGCAAACAAAAACTGTTGTGCTGGAAGTGCAAGGGGTTAAGCCGGAAAAATTCCTGCTTTCAATTGAGGCCCCGGAACTGAGAGAGTTTGAAATAGTTGTGCCAGAAGAAAAACCAGGGGAAGTGGAAATAAGCGAGAAGCCAGTTGGCATTGAAGTTTCCGGCAGCAATGGTGGAAGCGCAGAATTAGAAAACTATTTGGTTATTGCAGGAATTGTTGGAGTGGCATTCATTGCAGTTATTGCAGGAGTGTTCATTTTTCTGGCAAAACGCCTTTAGCTCAGAAGCCGAGCAGCTTTGAAAGCTCTGCTTTCACTTCCTCAAACACTTTTTCCTTTGGTTTGTCAGCATTGAATACCTTAATGTTTTCCTCAGGCAAAATCTTCCGCAGTTCAAGGAAGCCGCGCCTTACTTTCAGCAAAAATTCTTTTTTCTCGAATTTTTCAATTGACCTGCTTTTAGAATTGTTTATTCTTCTTAACGCTACTTCTTCCGGCAAGTCAAAAATGAAGACTGCATCAGGCACCCTCATTCCACGGTGAGCTGCAATAAGTTCCATAACCGGAATGCCCTGCACCCCCTGGTAAACAATAGTGGAGTACTTGAAGCGGTCGCATAAAACAATTTTTCCTTTATCCAAGGCAGGGAGGATTTCCTCACTCAAGTGCTCTTTCCTGTCTTTCAGGTAAAGCTCAAGAAAAACCCTGGCGTTTGCTTTTGGGTCCTGCTCTTCTGATAAAAGACTGCGGAGTTTTTTCCCATAGGAACTGGAAGTTGGTTCCGCTGTTAAAAGAATTTTTTTTGCTGGCACCCCCTTTTCCAGCAAAAACTCTTTTGAAAGCTTCAACATAAGGGTTTTTCCCGCGCCGTCAATTCCCTCAAAGACAATGAAAGCAGGGCCAACCATAAAAAATAAACAACAAGGTTCTATTTAAACCATTAACTTTTTTAAACAAATTAAGGCAGAATTGTAGTGAAGGCAGCCGTGGTGTAGTGGTAGCATTAGACCCTTCCAAGGTCTCAGCCGGGGTTCGAATCCCCGCGGCTGCATTCGGCTGAAAAGTCAGCCGGCACCTTGTACGTGTCCCACTTTCAGTGGGACTGTAGTACTGCCTCAGCCGGCAAGATGCGAATGCGTTGCATGGCACTGGCTCGGCCTTCATGGGTTTCCAAGAACATGTATTTACCACCTAATTCCAACTAATTCCAGAAAGAAGGTTAAGAGTATAATTATGAAGCCCACTGGCGAGTATGCTATTGAGGCAATGAAGGAAACTGACTGGAAGCCGAACAGCAGAGCGCTGCCAAAGAGGATTGCAATTGAAATCAAAACTGCGTGGAGGAAGCTTTTGAAGAACACCATTTTTATCACAGCACAACGTTAATGAAAACTAATGATAAGTAAAATATGGTTCCAGCGAAAGCTGCTCTTCTGGGAGAAAGCCACTTTATATTCTGGAAGAAATTATCAAACACTATTAAGCAAAGGAAAACTAGCATTGGTGCCCAAAAAAAACCTTTTCTGAAAACCCAACCGAACAATGCGACAAAATCAAAGGTAGCGTATAAGTAAATTGCTACAAATACTGCCCCAACTATCGGGTTTTTTCCATAAATGAAAACCCCAATTGCCGCTAGAACAAAAATCCAGAACAGGTTGTTCATAACAAATGGAATGAAATAAGCAAAATCTAATGCCAGGATATGAGCAAGGACGTTTACAAGCATTGGAAGTCACTTTGAGGTTTTTGTAAGGAGGTTTCTTTGCAATAAATTTCTTTGTAATAAGTATAATGAGTAGAAGTGGTATTTATTCAGTTATTCTCCAAAAAAGGAGGATAATAGAAAGGTTTAATAGGGTTGAGAGCAGCTATAATAATATGGACCCCCAGATACTGGAAGATATTGGTTTGACTAATGCTGAAATAAAGGTCTATATAGCCTTGCTAGAATTAGGCTCTTCAACTGCTGGCCCGATTCTGGATAAGACAAATCTGCATAATTCTGTTGTGCATATGACTCTGAACAAATTGATTGACAAAGGCCTTGTGACCTACTTGAAAGAAGGAAAGAGAAATAATTACCAGCCCACAAACCCAAAGCACATCCTAGATTATATTGACCAGAAAAAAGAAAGATTTGAAAAAATTCTTCCTGAGCTTTTGGCTAAGCAAGGATTGTCTAAAGAAAAACCAGAGGTTATGATGTTTAGAGGGATTCGCGGGATTCGGGAAATTCTTTTTGAGTTGCTGGAAGCAGGAGGCAAAGAACACCACACCATTGGTTCGCCTCTTGAATCTGTAATGATGGGTGATGCATTTTGGATTGACTACCATCAAAAAAGGGCAAGGAAGAAAATCAAAGCCAAGCTTTTGTTTAATGAATCATTAAGGGAGTGGACAAAGAAAGTTAGAGCAACTGGCCATTACCCCCATGCTGAAATTAAATTCTACGCTAAAGGTTTTGAACCATTATCAGAAACAATTATAAGAAATGACCAGATAGGGATTCTTCTTTGGGTTGAGAAGCCCATAGGAATACTTGTTCACAATAAAGAATTGGCAGAATCTTATGAGAAATATTTTCAGTTTTTATGGGATAAAGCAAAAAACTGATTCGCAAATTAAATCATTTGTTTCTTTTTTTATAAAATTAAGCGGGTGTTGTTATTAGGTTCTTTTTTGTCGCGCAATAAATAATTCCAAAAAAAATAGGGCGGGCAAAGCCCGCGGTATTAAAAAAGAACATTTGCTTTAACAGCAAATTTATCTACTTCTTGAGCCTGATCTGCTTCTTGAGCTTGAGCTGCTTCTTGAGCTTGAAGACCTTTTCTTAGCCATTGTAACCCTCCTTTAAAGTTAAAGTGTGAAGAATTCTAAGCCCGCCGAAACGGGTTAGAAGAATTAGCCCCTGCAAATTTTCTTTCATTCCAACCGGCAATCAAGGTTCTTACGAACCCAGCCTCCATCAACGAAATAATAAACACTAAAGTAGTATTTAAACGTATAGCAAACAGCTTTGATTTTTGATCATTAATTTGCTGTTTGCTAGTTGCAAAATGCAGTTTTTGTTCAAATACATAAGCATTTTGTCGTATATCAAAAAAGCCTGGCACGGTGCTGAATTAGCGGAAAAAACAAAAAAAATAGTTCACTTTAAAAAAAGCAACCACTTATTTTTTTCATGGATGGAAAACTGGTTGAAGTGGTGGACAGGACGGACCGGGTTGTTGGAACAGCGCCGAGAAGCGAGGTGCATGAGATGGGGGCGCTTCACCGCGCGGTGCACGTGTGGGTTTTCAACCGGGAGGCAAAGCTTTTCCTCCAGAAGCGGTTGCCTGACAAGCCCCTTTACCCTAATTTGTGGGAGTCTAGTGTAGGGAAGCAAGTGGAATTGAATGAAAGCTATGAGGAAGCTGCACTGCGCGGCCTGAAAGAGGAGTTAAACCTCAGTTTTTCTGCTGGTTTGCTTCCGATAAAGTTCGGTAAAACGGATTTTGGGGACGGACGCAACAGGGAATTGATTACTCTGTTCACTGTCGTGCATGACGGCAGAATAAAGATACACACAGAAAAAATGGCTGAAGGGCAATTTTTCGGGCTTTACGATGTGCGAGAGCTGGTTAAAGAAAACAAGGTTACTCCTTCATTCAGGGCACTCTTCAAGTGGTGGGGGCGTGAAAAAAAATAAGCAGCAGGAAATTGCGCTTGAAAGAATTTTTCGGTTATTTGAGTTAGCTGAAAAAAACTTTTCAAGGCACCCTGAAAGAAGCAGGCGCTACATCAATCTTGCGAGAAAAATCAGCACAAGAAACAAGGCAACGATTCCAAGCGAGCTGAAAAAACGGTTCTGCAAAAAATGCGGTTCTTTTTTGAAGAAAGAAAACAATGCACAGCACTCAAAGCAGGGAACAATTCTGCTGATTAAGTGCCTCGAATGCGGCTTTGAAAGAAAAACAAGCGCGGAATCGGAAAACCCAAAAAATTAAATATTTCAAAAGCACTTCTTTAATGCAATGAACAGAGGGCAAGGTTCTCCTGAATTCCTCCTGCTTTTGGGGGGCATAGTGCTTGTTGCAGGCATTGCAATCGCAATAATCAGCAGCCTTCCGGCAGGAAGCACCCATGAAGCAGGAAAGACAGCTGCTGATGCTGCATGCGTGAAAGCATTAAGCAAAACAGAATGCGATGGGGACCCAACCCATGTAGATCCTTTTACAGGATTGCCTGACCCAATCGAAGGGAAAAAAGTTAAAATTCAGGAAGAAACATTTGACTGTGAATGGAGCACTATTGAAAAACTGTGCAGGGAAGAAAGCTATGCAATTGGTGGGAGCCCTGGTGCTGCTGTAGCAATTTCAGAGCCAAGCTTTGAGAACTTGGGGTTATGGGCAAGTGACCAGTTCGGGGGAGGCACTGGATTCGGGGGACGGAACGAAACGGCACCTAGAACCGGTTCATGGAACGGCGTTGGCTGGTTTGGAAGCGGCCTGTCACAAACAGTTGATTTGGCAACCTATGGAGCAGGAACTTACAGGCTGTGCGCTTATGTGCGTGAAGGAGGCGCTAGTTTCAGAAAAACCGCCAAAGTTTACCTTGATGGAAGCGAGCAACTTTTAGATACTAGTTCCACTTACCAGCAGTTGTGTGTTGAAAAAACAATTTCTTCTGGTTTAAGCAGCGTGAAAATTGGAGTTAGATCGGAATCTGGCGGGTCTTTTATAGGAGTGCCAAAACCCCACCAAATTTTATTTGACGATGTTGAGTTAACCAAAATCTCCTAAAACGTTAAGCGCAAACCAAAACAAATAAATACGGCAAAAGCGTTTCTTGTAATGAATGAATGCGGTGAAAGGGCAGGCAGCAGTGGAGTACCTTCTTTTGCTTGGGGGAGTGGTGCTTGTTGCGGCAATAGTTGTTGCGTTGATTAGCGGCCTTGCTCCAAGCAGTGGCTTTGAGGCGGCAAAAACTGCTGCGAACAGCATCTGCATAAGGCACAGCAGTTCAACTATCTGCGATCCTGCGATAGAGAATTTTACAATTGACGGCTTTTATTTTGAGTGCAGTTGGGATGCAACTGAAAGGAAATGCGAGTCAGAATTTGTTGGGGGCTTAGTGCTTAGCGACAACTTTACTAGAGGCCCAAGAGAATACAGGTTTTATGCTGACAGCTATCCTGGTGGAATTGGAAACCCAAACATTCAGGATTTAAGAATTGCAATTACAGGAAGCAATGCTAGTAATGCGCTCGACAATTATTGGGCAAAATTCAATGATGCCATTTGCTGGCAGATAAATGATTACTTGACTGAAACTTCAACTGATGGCTGGCTTGAAACCCAGGGCAGAGAGGATTTGTTAACTGCAACCGGAACACTGAAAATTTACAGGCCTGACTCTTTTTCAACTAAAGCAGACTGTGAACCTTGAAGGGTCCTGCTTAATCGGCCAAAGCAACCTTTTAAAACCTTTTTCTGGGAGAATTCTTCTATTAAGGCTCTGATTCTTTTGGAATTGGAGTTCGCTGGAAACAGCTTGAACAAATGCTCTGAAAGGAGCGGGAAGTGGATTTTTTGGGAGTTTTTGATGTTCCGGCCTCGGAACTCATTAAAGAGGTTGCAAAGGGATTTGAGGGAAAACTGGAAAAGCCTGCTTGGGCTGACTTCGTGAAAACAGGCCAGCACGTTGAAAGGGCCCCTCAAAATCCTGACTGGTTTTTTGTGAGGAACGCTTCAGTTCTTTACCGCGTTTACCGTGATGGGCCTGTTGGAACCGGGAGCCTGAGAAGCTATTATGGCGGGAGAAAGAACCGCGGAGTTAAACCGGAGAAAAAGCGAATGGCTTCGGGAAAAATAATAAGGGTTTGCCTTCAGCTGCTTGAAAAAGAGGGCCTCATACAGAAAGCCAAGAAAGGACGCATTATTACCGGCAAAGGAGAAAGCCTTTTGGTGAAGAAATCAAAGGAAGTGCAAGAGCACTTAAAGCACAAAAAGAAGGAAGCAGTGGAAGTTAAGGGGAAAGAGAAAGCTGACCTGGCAGCAAAGGAAACAAGGGAAGCGCTGAGAGCACAAGAGCAAAGAGCAAGGGAAACAGAGAAGAAAAAAGACCAGAAGAAGGAGCACAAAAAAGAGGAGAAAAAAGAGAAATGAGTGAAGAGAACTTTGAGGAGCTCTCACAGCTAAAGGAAAATTATTTCAGGAAACAAAAGGAGGAACAGAAAAGGCTTCAGGCTGAAATGCAGTTGAACTCCATGGTGAAGAGTGTTTTAACCGAGGAAGCAAGGGAGCGGCTAAACAATGTCAGGCTTGTGAACAAAGAGCTTTACCTGAATGCAGTGCAGGCAATTCTTTACCATGCAAGAAGCGGGAACATTGAAGGAAAACTAAGCGAGGAACAACTGAAGCAGGTTCTGGCGCAATTGGGTTCAAAAAAGGATTTCAAAATCAAGAGAAAATGAAAATAAGGAATGCAGACAGGGTAATAGAAAGTTATAGCAAAACGCTTAAGTAATTGGACATTGAAATTGCATTTTGCAACTAGCAAACAGCAATAAAAAGTTCAAAAATATAAGCTGTTTGCTATAATGCAGAACGATAGGAACATAAAAATGTTTATGAGGGTTTAAAAAATGAGCAAGAACAAGGAAGCAGAGAAAAAGGATTTCCTTATTTCCGCCAGGAAATCCATTGGGCCGGGGCTGACCAATGCACCTGTTTGGGTTATGCAGAAGGCAGGCAAGCGCATCTGGAACAAGAGGCAGCACAGGCACTGGCGCAGCACAAACCTTGGCTTAACCTTCAAGAAAAAGCAGGCAGAGCAGGGAAAGAATAGGAACGTTAAAAGGGTTAAGAGCGGTGCACGGAGAAGGCTGAAAGATAAGTGAGGTGCTGAAGAAATTATGTTTAGTGGGCACCTGGAACAGAGAATTTAACTTGCATACAAAAATGAGGAAAAAAAATCTGAGAGGGATTGGAATGAGGGAAGGAGAAGCGTCTTTTGTTGTTTCTTTGGCAAGTGTTTTCAGGCAGCCTACAAGCAAGAGAGTCAGAAAGGCTGTTAAGGAAATCAAGAGGTTCGCGGTAAAGCACTCGAAGGCGGAGAGCGTTTTTTTGGGGGAAGAAGTGAACGCTTTTCTGAGCAAGCACTCTAAAAACATTCCTAGGAGAATTGATGTAACTGTTTTGCTGGAGGAAAAAAAGGCAAGGGTTTTCCTTAAGGGGAGCAAGGAAATAGAGGAATTCAAGAAAAGAAAGGAAGAGCAGGAAAAGGACAGGAAGAAGAAAAGGGAAGAGAAAGCAGAAGCAAAAAAAGAGGGAAAGGAAGAGAAGAAGGAAGGCAAAAAAGAGGGAAAAACAGAGGAAGAGGAAGCAAAAGAAGCTCTTAGGAAAGAGAAGAAAGAAAAAGAGAAGGCAGCGCGGGCAGTGGACATCAAGAGAAAAGTTGGGAGATAGTGGCAGCCTTATATAAGCTTAAAGGGAAGGCAAATGCATTTTTTGAAGAAAACAATTAGGGGAAGCCCTTTTGTCGGGGTTTTTGCTGTTGCATCCGAGGACTTTTTTTTGGTGCCTTTCTCTATCGAGAAAAAAGAGCTTGCCGGAATTGAGGAAAAGCTCGGGGCAAAAGTGGTTAAGGCAAGCCTTGCGAGTTCACCGCTTTTGGGGGTGCTCTCTGTAATGCTTGGGAAAATGATTGCTTTGCCTGAAACAGTGATTGAGGAAGAAGTTGCTTTCTTGGAAAGGCATGGAATGCAAGCAAAGAAACTGGAGGGAATTCACGCTTTAGGTAACCTGATTGCAGTTAACGAGAATGGAGGAATTGCGAGCCCGTTGATTGGAAAGAAAACTGTTGAAGGGCTGGAAAAATTCTTTGGCGTGCATTTTTCTAGGATGACTGTTGCTGGCTCAAATCTTGCTGGGGCAGCAACAACAGTAACAAATAAAGGGTTTATCGTGCACCCAAATATTAAACAGGATGAGTTCAGAGAACTTGAAAAAATTTTTGGGGTTAGGGGCCAGCCTACAAGCGCTAACTACGGCGACAAATTCATAGGCAATGACATTGTTGCGAACAGCAAGGGAGCGCTGATAGGGGAATTCACAACTTCATACGAGGTGCTTAGAATTAATGAAGGATTAAGTGGAGATTGAATATGCTGGAAGTGAGCGCAATGGAAAGAAACGCAAAAAGGTTTGAGGTTTCAGGGAAGTTTGTTCAAAAAGGAAAAGAGAAAAAGTTTTCAATGGAAGTCAGTGCAGTTAACGAGAATGACGCTGCCGAAAAGGTTTTGGCCCTCTTTGGCTCAAGGAACAGGCTGAAGAGAAGAAACATAGCGATTGGGGAGTTAAAGGAAGTCAGGGGGGAAAAGTAGGTGGCTGAAAAAAAAGAGGTTACGATGACTGCACAGCAGTTAATGGAAGCCTACGAACGAGAAAGAATTAAGCTGAACGAAATTCAAATCAGGCTTGCTGCCGTGCAAGAGCTGATGCAAGAAACATCCGGCGCAATTGACGCGGTTAAAGAAATCCAAAAATCTGAAAAGGAAAACCGAGTTCTGGTGCCACTTGGCTCAGGGGTTTTCGCCAACGTTGAAGTGAAGGACAAAAAAAAAGTGCTGTACTCGATTGCCGGAAACGTCATGGCATACAAGGCGGTTTCTGAAGCAGTTGAAGAGCTGGAAAAGAAAATGGAGCAGCTCAGGAAAATGATTGAATTTAGCAGGGGCGAGCAGCAGAAAACAGCAAACAACTTGAACCAGCTGGGCAGAATTATCCAGACGGGAAGAAGGATTCAGGCAGAGCAGGAAAGAAAGCTGAGGTAACAGGGTTAGGAATGTTTGATTTCTTAAAGAAAAAAATCTCTAATTTTACTGAAAAAATAAGGAAAGCGGTTGAACGAAAACAGGAAATCGTGGAAACTGCTGGAGCTGAGGCAAAACCTTTTCAACAAAAGGTTTACGAAAAAGAGGCTACGCCAAAACCTATTAGAGAAGGTTTGCAAAAATTGCCTCAGGCAAAACCTGCTGGAATGGCAGGCGTTGAAGGAAAAGAAACAAGCATCATGGCTCCAGAACAGGAGTTACTTGAAGGAACCGAAAAAGCAGCTGAAAAAACTGAATTAGAAGAGCAACCAGTGAGGGTTGAAGAAGAAAAGGGATTGAAGGAAGCAAAGGGCGAAAAGCAAAGAGAACTTAAGGCAAGGGTTGGCTTAGCGGAGAAAGCCAAAGCAATTCTAACCGGAAAAATTAAGATAAAAGAAAAAGACATTAAAGAGTTATTGGATGAGTTCGAGCTTTCACTGCTTGAAAGCGACGTTGAACTGGATGCTGCCAAAGAAATTGTCTCGCTGATTAAGGAGAGCCTTGTCGGGAAAGAGCTCTCCTCGAAGCAAGATGTTTCAACTGCACTGAAAGAGGAATTACGAAAAGCCCTTCACAAAATAATGGAAACCGAAAACATTGACATATTCAAGGAGATGGAGAAAAAGAAGCCGTTCATTGTGCTTTTTTTGGGCCCGAATGGAGCTGGAAAAACCACAAGCATTGCAAAGCTAACGTATGCCCTGCAAAAGAAAGGCAAGAAGGTTGTTTGGGCTGCTGCTGACACGTTCAGGGCCGCATCCATTGAGCAGTTGGAGGAACACGCTGGAAGGCTTGGAGTGAATGTTGTAAAGCACAAGTATGGCTCTGACCCTGCGGCTGTTGCATTTGATGCAGTTGGGTCAGCTAAGGCAAAAAACACTGATGTTGTGCTTATTGACTCTGCTGGAAGGCAGGAAACAAACAGGAATCTCATGGAGGAACTCAAAAAAATAGCCAGGGTAGTAAAGCCGGACTTGAAGGTTTACGTTGGAGAAGCCTTCACTGGCCAAGCACTCCTGCAGCAGGCAAAGGAATTCGATGAAGCATTGAAGCTGGACTGCTTCATTTTGACAAAGATTGACGCTGACGTTAAGGGTGGAACAGCGATTTCTTTGCTTTTTAAGCTCAGAAAACCCATTCTTTTCATCGGAACAGGCCAAAACTACGAAGACCTTGTGGAATTCAAGCCAAAGTACATAATTGAGCGGGTTTTGGGTTAACGTTAGCTTTAAATAGAGTTCAATGGCATATATAGTACAGGATTGGACCCAAAGAATTACTAATTTTGAGTGTTTTAAAGCGCTGTGTTAGGGCACTTTCATAATTGGTGTTCAAGGCGTCCTTTCAGTTTCTACGGGAGGAGAAATAAATATGGCTTTCAGTAAATACAATGACTTAAGGTTCAGAAAACCTGTTCCAGTAAAGGAAGGGCAGGAATACGACGTTGAAATTGAGAGCGTTGGAGAAAAAGGAGACGGAATAGCCAAAATTGAGGGCTTTGTGGTTATCGTTCCTAACACCAAGAAAGGAGACAAGGTAAAAGTCAAGATAAATGCTGTTAGAGGCAAGGTTTCCTTTGGAGAGGTAGTAGGAAAGAAGTCCGCTGCTTCAGCTCCAGCAAGCAAAGCAAAAGGCTCAAAGGAACCAGAGGAAGAGTCTGAAGAAGCTGAGGAAGATTTTTCTTCAGAGGACGACTTTGAAGAAGAGAGCAAGGAGTAAAAAACAATGTCTGAATTTGTTTTCCCCAAACCATCTGAAGCTTTAAGGCAGAAGCTGCTTGCAGAAGAATTCAAGCTCAGAAAAAAGCAGCCAGAGCCATGGACTAAAACAAAGTTCAGGGCTTACGCCAATTTCAGGAGAAAAAAAGCTGGGGAAAAGGCTGAAATCAACTAATGTTTCAGTTGATTCTTTTTCTTTATATTTTTCTTTTCTTTCTGCTAGGCGGGAAGCTATTCAAATAAGCTGCTTTTAATTTTAAAAGTTTTTGGCGCAGCCCCTTTTTGATAAAACTTTTTTTAAAAGGTTTTAAAACCGCAAAATTGCCTGATGCCAAAAACCACCTACTGAAGTTGGTGGCATGTTTTGAGGCTTCTAACAGAAGCAAGTGGTTCAATACTTTGTCAAGTGAATTAAAACCGAATTATTCGTGTTTCACAAGACCAACCAAAGCATCTATACTGCGAATATCGCCAATAGGAATTTCCCTAATATTCCACCGTTTTAGTTGCCCAAAGTACTTTATTAAATGGAGTTTCGCCGAGTCTTCAACCAGTTTTGTTAAATCCACTCTCTTGTCCCATTTAGCCAAGGACTCGGCAACTGCAAGATTTACGACCCCCAAAATATCTTCATAATCAGCTCTCCGCCTAAACTTGCCTACAATAGTTCTAATAACTGGAGATAACTCCACAAATTTTATTGCCTTCTCACGTTCAGATAACCGATTCAGCAAAGGAAGTTCTTCAACATAAATAACGTCTTTAACCAAATTATACCTTTGCATTCTTGCTGCTTTCCTTGCAATTTCACTTCTCTGTTCAGGAGTCCTTGCAGCAGCAGCTTTCCTTGACCTTTCACTTCTCTGTTCAGGAGTCATTACAGCAGCAGCTTTCCTAACTCTTTCACTTCTCTGTTCAGGAGTCATTACAGCCTCTCTTTTCCTTGCGATTTCACTTCTCTGTTCAGGAGTCATTCCAGCAGCAGCTTTCCTAACTCTTTCACTTCTCTGTTCAGGAGTCATTACAGCCTCTCTTTTCCTTGCGATTTCACTTCTCTGTTCAGGAGTCTTTGCAGCAGCTCTTCTCCTTGCAATTTCACTTCTCTGTTCACGGGTTTTTACTGTTTTCCTGTACTCCCACAATGCCTGCTCCAGTGTGAGGTTTTCTGGAAAATATCTTGATAAATATGATTTTATCGTAGTTTCATTGCCGCCGAACCTTTTGGAAAACTCTTTGGCTATTCGGGTTCTAGGGTGGCCTTTATCGAGCCTTGATTTGAACCACAGAAAATGCACTGGCATAAACTTGAAATTTCTTCTAGGCACAAAAAACAAACGAACTTGCAGAATAAAAAACTTGTTGAAGCACATAGCCGTTATATGCCAAAAAAAACAGTGGAATTGCCTAATTTAAATGCTTTTTTGTTGAATAGTTTTTAAGTGGTTTAATGGGTTTGGGAGAGCAGCTCAGGAAAGCAATGGAGCGCTTGAGGAATTCAAGCGTTCTGGACCAGCAAACGGTTAAGGAAACGGTTAAGGACATCCAGCGCGCCCTCATAAGCTCTGACGTGGAAGTAAACCTAGTTTTGGAGTTAAGCCGGAAAATAGAGGAATCTGCGTTCAAGGATTTGCCTTCACGCATCAACAGAAGAGAGCACTTAATCAAAACAACTTATGATTTGCTTGCAGAGGTTCTCGGCGGCACACCCAAAGTGCCTGAAAACCCTGAAAGGATTTTAATGGTTGGCCTTTTTGGCAGCGGAAAAACAACTTCGATTGGAAAAATAGCAAGGTGGTATGCAAAGCGCGGCAAAAAAGTGGGGGTAATTGCAGCTGACACGTTCAGGCCTGCTGCATTCGAGCAATTACAGCAGGTTGCAGCAACCGCAAGGGCAGAATTTTTTGGAATGAGAGGAGAGAAAAATGCTGCAGTGGTTGCAGAAAAGGGGGTTAAGCAATTTAAGGGATTTGACTTGGTTGTTTGTGACTCAGCAGGAAGAAATGCGCTGGATGAGGCACTCACCAAAGAAATAAAGGAAATTGGAAATGCTTTTAAGCCAACCAATACTTGGCTCGTGATAGGAGCGGACATGGGGCAGACCGCGAAAAAGCAGGCTAAAGCATTTCACGAAGCTGTTGGAGTAAACGGCATCATTATTACAAGAATTGATGGTTCAGCCAAGGGGGGTGGGGTGCTTGCAGCATGCCATGAGACCAAGGCGCCTGTCCTTTTTTTGGGAACCGGGGAAAAACCCGATGACTTGCAGGCTTTTGACGCGCAGCGGTATTTGAGCAGGATAATGGGTTATGGGGATTTGCAGTCACTGCTGGAAAAAGCAAAGGAAGTGCAGGAAGAGGAAGAGCTTGACTTGGAGGGGTTGATGGAAGAAAACTTCACTCTTAAAACGTTTTACAAGCAGCTGAAGGCAGCCAGAAAAATGGGGCCATTAAGTAAGGTAATGGACATGATGGGTTTGGGGGCACAACTCCCAAAAGAAATGCTTGAGGTTGGAGAGGAAAAACTGGATGGGTTTAAAGTAATGATTGACTCAATGACGGAGGAAGAACGGAACGACCCAGAAAAATTTAACAGGAGCAGGATTGCAAGGGTTGCAAAAGGCGCGGGAAAAACACAGCAAGAAGTCAGGGAGCTGTTAAAGCAGTACAAGAACATGGCCAAAGTGTTCAAGCAGTTTAAGGGCATAGACCAAAAAAAGCTTGAAAAAGGTGGCGTTCAGGGGCTGCTGAAAAAATTCAGGGGTTTCGAAAAGAAGAGAAAACTGAAGCTGAGGTAGTTGGTGTGATGGAACTGCTTTTTTTAAGGCAGGCACTTGTTCTGGCTGGAACAGCGCTTGCAGCTTACGCTGACATTAAGACAGGCCTGATTTTTGACAGAATAACATACCCAATGATTGCATTGGGAGTGATTTTCAACCTAATTGAATTTGACTTGAACGCGTTTCTTGTTGCAGGCATTGTTTTTGCTGTGGGATTTGCCCTCTACTACTTTGGAAAAATTGGCGGCGGGGATGTTAAGCTCTTCACGGGAACCGCACTGCTTATGCCTTTTCTTAATGGCACAGTGTTTATTTTGAGCGTGCTGATTGTTGCAGGAATAACAGCAGTTGTTTTCCTTGCAGTATTTTACGTAATGAAATATGCAAGGAAAGGGATTGACTGGAAATTCAACTCAGCTGGCATTAGGAAAAGCATTTTTCTTGGCGTGGTGCTTGTGGTTTATTTTTATTTTCTGGTTTCAGCAGGAATTGCACCAATAAGTTATGCTGTTGCACTGGGCATTCCAATGGTTTTTGCGCTGGCATTCCTTGCATTGGAGCGCGGCATCAGAAAAGAGTTTTTCTTGGAAGAGGTAAAAATTGGGGAACTGGAAGAAGACGACATTCTTGCATCAGATTTTTTGAAAGAAGAAGAAGCGAATAAAATCAATGCAGGCATGAAGGGAGTAATAGACAAAAAGCTGCAGGAACGCATTAAGGCTTTGGGTTTTAATAAAGTAAAGGTTTACAGGAACCTGCCGAAATTTGCCCCGTTTGTTTTTCTCGGGGTTGTTGCATCAATTGCTTGGCCTGAAGTGCTGAATGCTTTCCTGATGTGACACAGTTGGCAGAGGATTCGGACGTGGAAGTGCGATGCAAATGAGAGAAAAAGAGTTAATGCAGCTTGCATTGAATTTGGCTGAAGGGGGAAGGGGCTTTGTCGAGCCAAACCCAAAGGTCGGATGCGTGATAGAAAAAAAAGGAATTGTGGTCGGAAAAGGGTTCCACAAGCGCTTTGGTGGAGCGCACGCTGAAGCGATTGCATTAGAGGATGCTGGGAAACGGGCTGAAGGCGCAACAATGCATGTTACGCTTGAGCCATGCTGCCATTACGGAAAACAGGGGCCTTGCACTGAAAAAATAATTGAAGCCGGCATTAAACGCGTTGTTGTTGCTTTAAGGGACCCAAACCCATTAGTGAACGGCCGCGGGCTGAAACAATTGAGGAAAGCAGGCATTAAAGTTAAAGTAGTGAATTCAGCTGAAGCTGAAGAACTCAATGAAGGGTTCCTCAAGTTTCATAGAACGGGGACACCTTTTGTGCTGCTTAAGTCCGCTATTACTTTTGATGGAAAAATTGCTTGGGGAAAAGGAAGGAAAATAATTTCTGGGAAGGAAAGCATTAAGCTATTGCACTTGCTTAGAAATGAGTTTGACGCAGTTCTGGTGGGAGTCAACACTGTTGTAAAGGATGACCCGCTGCTAACTGCTAGAACTGCTCCTTTCAGGAACCCTTTAAGAGTGGTAGTGGATTCGAAGGCGAGAGTGCCACTGAAGGCAAGAGTTTTAGGCGGAAACGCAAAAACGGTTATCGCGTGCACTGCAAGTGCGCCGAGCAAAAGAATTGAGGCACTTGTTAGAAAAGGCGTTGGGGTAATTACTGTTAGGGAACGAAATGGACAAGTTGATTTAAGGGATTTGGTTGCACAGCTTGGAAAAGCAGGAATTCAAAGCATTCTCGTTGAAGGGGGCTCTGAAATCAATTCCTCTGCTTTAAGGGAACGGATTGTTGACAAAGTGATGCTCTTTGTTTCACCAAAAATTGCCGGGAAAGGCACTGGAGTAGTGAATGATGAAAAGCTGCTTGACCTTCTTTCAGTTGAAAAAGCCAGCCTCTTGTTAAAGGATTTGTTAATAGAGGCAAGGCCAAGGCTTTAACTGAATGCAGCCCCTTCCACCCAGAGTTTTACTGCATTGTTTTCCTGAACTGAATTGAATTTGACTCCAAGAAATTTTTCAGCAACTGCTATGTTGTTTTTTGTGTGCTCTGAAAGCTCTGGGCAAAGAATTTCGCTTTTGCCCTTTGCAAGCGCCATGAACGGAATCAGCTGGTCGACCAAGTGCGAGTCAACAGCAGCATTTGAGTTAAGTTCTTTCAACAGTTTTTCTGCTGCTTCTTTGCCTACTTCTTCAGCTGGCTTGCCCCTTGCACCTAAAGCGTTTGCACCAATAGATGCAGGCCCTGCTTTGGCTATTAGGTCAATTGCTGAACCAATTGAAGTGCCCTGCTGCTTGGAGGAAATCCTTTCAACCACTTCTATGCCGAGCTCTTTAAGGGTGTTTTTTGCGGCAAGCGCCTGCACCCTTGCAACCTCCTGCGGGAGAGAAGCTGAATGAGAAAAAAGCCATACGAATTTCACTTTCTTTTTCTTTGTTAGTTTTATTGGATTTAGCGGAAGCTCTGCCGGCAGGGACTTGAAAGAAATGCTGCCATTGCCTTTTGGGTAAAAGCCCCTTGAAACAAGCGAAGCGCTGAACCTTGCATTCATTTTTGATAGGACAGGAAACAAAACTTTTTCAGAGTAATTGAAGCTTGGAGCAAAAGGGACATCAGTGCCTCCAAAGATTCTCAGCTTTGTCTCTTTCAGCATTGATGGCAGCATCACTGCTTGCACTAAAAGCATTACGCTGCCGGCTGTGCCGATATTCACATTCAGGTTTCCGCCTGAAAACTGTTCGGGCTTGAAAACAACTTTCATTGAGCCCTTAACGGCTCCATGCACTTTTGCGCTTGAAAGAATTTTTAGTGTGTTCAAGCCAGTTAGGTGCTGTGCCTGCAAACCAGGATTAGGGCGCTTGGCCCTTATGTTGTAAATAGTGACCGGCTTTCTTAGCAGGGCGCTTAACCCAAGGCTTGAGCGCAGCATTTGGCCCCCTGATTCTCCGTTTACTTCCAACACTCTAACACCTTTAAAATACTGTTTTGTTATTCTTAATAGTGATTGGAAATGAATATTTTAGTTACTGGTGGCAGGGGCTTCATTGGCAGCAGGCTTGCAAGGGAACTTTCGGCTAAGGGCCACAAAGTGACAAGTTTTGATGCAGTTGAAGGCCAAAGCATTACAAGCAGGGAGCGGGTGCAGAGAGCACTGAATGGCATTGAAATTGTTTACCATCTCGCTGCAGAGCTTGATGAAAGCTCGCCAACGCTTTTTGAGGTGAACGTGCAGGGAACAAAGAACATCCTTGAGGAAGCCGCCAAAAGCAGGGTAAGCCAGTTTATTTACTTGAGCTCAACAGGAGTGGCTGGAAAAACCACTGGAATTGTTGATGAAACCTTTCCATTAAAACCTGAAACAAGGTATGAGGAAAGCAAGGCGGAAGCTGAAAAACTAGTGCTTGCCTATCAAGAGGCGTTGCCTGTAACTGTTGTAAGGAGTGCTTTAGTGTTAGGCCCAAACAAGTATTGGCATGAAATAATTGGGCTTGTCAGGAAAGAAGTTCCCTTGATTGGAAACGGCAACAATTACTGGCAGGTTGTTTACGTTGATGACTTGGTTAGTGCGCTAGTTTTTTTGCTTGGAAAAGAGGAAAGCATTGGAGAGGTTTTCATTGTTGCGGAGGAAAAGCCGATGAAACTCAGGGAACTAGTGCTTCTGCTTAAAAAACAGCTTGGATTGAAGCAGGAAATCAAAACAATTCCTGCTTTTGTTGCAAGGATTGCTGCATTTGCCTACAAGCTTTTTGGCAAAAAAACTTTTCTTTCAACAGAGCACATAAACAGGCTGGTGAGAGAAAGGCATTACAGCATCAAGAAAATAACTGCGATTGGATGGAAGCCGGCTTATTCAACTGAGAAGGCAGTTGCAGCCACAGTTTATGAGCTGGAAAAACAGGAAAAATCTAGCTGACCTTAATCTGGATTTTTTTCCCAACAACCGGAACAAGCCTTTTTAGTTCAACTTCAATGTCTTTTTTTATCTTGAACTTATCTGCGGAATACTTTGGCAGTTCACCATCAACCTCAAAAGTGTAAACTCCCTCTTTTCCGTCAACTGATGTAATAAAGTAGCCTGTCGGGGTTTTCTTGAACTTCAGGCTGGAAATTTTTTTCAAGGCATCAAGCATTGATGTTCCCTCGCTTACCTCCAAAACAAGTGATTTCTCGAACAAGGGCCATAGGCTGTCCAGGTTTTTAAGTGCCTCTTTCCTTAGCTGAATCATGTGGCTGTTTCCGATTGCTGTTCTTTCAACAAGGCCAACTCCTTCAAGAACTCTTATGTGCTTAAGGCAAACAGGCACAGAAATGTTAAGCTCTTTGGCCAGGCCAGAAACGTGAAACTCTTTCCTTAGAAGAAGTTTAAGGATGCTTCTCCTGTTCTGGTTTCCTAGAGCCTTAAACAAATCCATTTGAACCACTAAAACCTTAAAACATATTATCCTTAAGAGTAATAATCATTATCCAAAAAGTTCTATTTAAGAAATTTATTTAAATATAATTGCTGTGGTGAAATGAAAAAAGTTTTCCTGCTTTTTTGCGTTATTTTTTTGCTCGGAGCAGCTTACGGGAAAGACGTTACTGTTTTGTATAATTTTCCAATGGAAAGCGGGATAACAGATGTATCGGAAACTGTAACAATCATGGAGGATGCAAATGCGTTTTCAGCTTTCGTGGCTGTAGCAAACCAGAAAAGCCTTGGCCTTGACCTTCAGTTCTTTGATTTTGATGGAGATGGATTGAAGGAAGCAGCTTTCGTAAATGGTGTTGATGGCATAAGAACCTCTGATGATTTTTCAAGCTATTGGCAGTTTTCAGTGAACAATGCGCCAGCAATTGTTGGAATAAGCGATTACACACCTCTGGATTCTGACACTGTTTCCCTTGACTACAAGGAAGGCAAAATCGAGGATGCAATTGAATGGCTCTCTGACAGGCAGAAAGAAAATGGCGAAATAGGAAGTAACGATTTTCAATCTGCTTTTGCTCTGATGGCTTTGGGCATTTCAGCGGATAGTAATGTGGTTTTGCCTCAGGCGGTTATTGCAAAAGCGCAGGATTACTTCATTGAGAAACAGGAAAGCGATGCTTCTTTTGGGGATGGCCTTCAAACTGCTCTTGCGGTTATTGCGCTTATTTCAACAGGAAGGAAACTTGAAAGCTTTTCTGTTTCAGGGAAAACAAGCATTGAAAAACTGGCAGAAACCCAGCAAGAGGACGGAGGCTTTAAGAGCGGGACCCCTTCATCGGACGTTGATACAACTTCCTGGGTTATTGTTGCTTTTTCTCAGGCAGGGGAGGAGCTGCCTGAAAAGCAGGGGAATTCCCCTATTGATTATTTGCTGTCGGTACAGCAGCCCGGCGGCAGTTTTGGCTACAATGCATATGATTCCGCTGGCTCAGTTGATTTTACTGAGGAAGCAATTATTGCGCTGGCTGCTGCAAAACATGCAAGGGATGAAGCCATTGAAAACGCAATTGCCTGGCTTTCATTGCAGCAGGACGAAGAAGGGTGCATTGTTGATGGTTTTAGAACAGCTTTAGGGGGCATTGCTTTTAGTGAATGGAATGAAACAGAAAAGGCAGAGAAAACTATTGAGTGCCTTAACGGCCTCCAAAATGGTGACGGCAGCTTTGGAAGAAAAACCAACAAAAGCAATGCTGTTGACACTGCAATATCGGTTATTGCCTTAAGTGGAAAAACTTTCCCTTTAAGTTCAGATGAAAATTGGGGGAGTGGCTCTAATGATGGATTCGCAGGACTTAATTCTGTTGCAAAATTCATTGTGGAAATAGAGAATACCGGGAATGTGAAAGCACAAAACGTCAAAGTTGCACTTGAAGGCATTCCAAGCTCGTGGGTTTATTCGAGCAGTGAGGGCAGCATTGATTTCTTTGAAAGCGTTTTGCCCGGAGAAAAAGTTGTGGCAGAAATATTTGCAAGGCTCGAAGGGGCAGGGACTTTTTCAGTGAAAGCAATTGTTTCGAGTGATACAATGCTGAATGAAATTGAATCAAATAAAGTGGAATTGAAAGTTGAGGAAGCAGCGTTAAACGCAAAGCTCTCATTGGGTTCATAGAACAAAATGCAGTGAACCTGCATTGAAGCCACATTTTACTGGGTTAGTGCAATGGAAAAGAAAAAATTTTTGGCTGCAATATTTCTGGTGGCAGCTGCAATAATTGCAGTTGCTGTTTTAAGGCCTGGCAGTGAAGGCCTTGTGGAATTTGTTGACTCAGGCTATTCAATACAGGAACGCGGTGCCGGGCAGGAGACTGAAACTGATGAAGGAAAGTATATGGGGGGTTCAGACAAGAATATTGTGGAGCAAAAAGCAGCGCTTGAATACGAGATACTAGAGCAAACAGTGCTTGAAGTAGAAGTTTTGGGAAAAATTACTGCCTGCCCAAAAATATTTACAACAATTTTTTTGGTAAAAAATGTAGGGAATGCTGACGCTGAAAGATTGTTCTCAAAATTCTATAACATGGAAATAATTGAGTGTGCAAATTGCAACCTGAAGGAATTAATGCCAGGAGAAACAGCAGAAATTGAGGTTACTGGCTGCGGTTTTTTAGGAAAACGGGCTTTTGCAGAATTTTACTCAGTAAACGCGGAAAAAATCACTGCAATTGTTTCCTGAATCAGCGTTTTTCTTTGCCGGCTTTTTTCACTGCTTTCGTGATTTTTGAAATGGCCTGCTTTAATTTGCTGGAGTTGCGGTTTTTTTCTTCAGCAGCTGTTCCGACATGCACTATGTCGGCTCCTGCCTTAATTGTTTCGTAAGCAAATTTTTCGTTCCGCACGCCGCCTGCAATAATCAACGGCACATCGATTTGTTTTTTTGTCGCCGCAACCATTTGTTTTGGTGCAGGTGATTCGGCACCACCGCCTGACTCAAGTATTACAAGCTTTGAACCCATGTATTCTCCAGCAAGCGCGGTTATTCCTGCAAGGTAAGGCAAATTCCTTGGAATGAGCTGTGCTCTTCCCACCCAGCCGACTGCCCTGCCGGGCTCTATTACAATATAGGAAGTTGGAATTATTTCTAGGCCAAGTTTTTTCAGCGGGCCGGCAGCAGCGATTTGGGCGCCGGAAATATAGTAAGGGTCAATTGAATTCAGCATTGACATGAAGTAAACTGCGTCAGCGTACTTGCTTAAAGTTGCAATGTTGCCTGGAAACAGGATTACCGGGAGAGAAGAATTTTCCTTAACTGATTTGATTGTGTGGTCCAATAGGTCGCCTTGCGCTCCAACGCTGCCGCCAACTGTAATGAAGTCAACGCCTGCTTCTTCCGCGGTTCTGGCAATTTCCCCTGCTTTTTGCGGGGGCTGGTTCGGGGGATCAATTACAAGGAAGGTTAGCCCGCCGTCAGATGAAATTCTGCTTAATATTTTGGAGTAAACTTTTCCCTGCTTCATGCGAATTACTCAAATATATGGGAATAAGAACATATAAAAATCTTAGTAAACTCCAGATAAATTCCAGAAATAACGGCCAGTGAACGTGAAAAAAGAAACCAAAAGTGAAAAAACCAGTATACATAATTTTTTTAGAAACAATAAAAAGGATTTAAGGCAATTAATATTAGGGGTTTTGTTTGTCTCCTTCAACTCAAAGCATTGAATCAGCGGTAGGAAAAATAGTTGAGGCTTCCTCTAAGAGCAGGGAGGAAGTTCAGCGGATGATTGACGAGAAAAAAAGCAGGTTTTCAGGCTTGTTGACTGAGTCAGGAGCCGCGTTCATGATTGCAAAGGAGTTGGGGGTTAACCTTGACTTTGATTCAGGCACTGAAACAAAGGTGGCTGGCCTAAAGGAAGGCACGGACAATGTTGATGTTCTTGCAAGAGTAATGCATGTTTTCTCGCCTAAAAGCTTTGAAAAGAACGGAAAGAAGGGCCTGCTTTGCAATTTGCTTGTGGCAGACGATTCTGGGGAGGTGCGCTTGACTTTATGGCATCACGACGTGGCAAAACTCTGGGAGCAAAAAGTTGAAAGAGGCGACATACTTCTTCTGAAAAACTGTTCTGTTTCAACCTACAACGAAAAAAAGCAGTTGAGCCTAAATTATGGCGGGCAATTCATTTTGAACAAGAAAAAAAATGCTGCGTTCCCGGAGCCAAACACTGCTGTGTTGAAGGTGAAGGAACTGAAGGCAGGGATTGACAACGCAGATGTTTTTGGAAAAATTGCAAGGGTTTTCGATGAACGGAGCTTTGAAAGAGAAGGAAGGAACGGAAAGTTACTGAGCTTTGAGCTTGCAGATGAAACAGCTGTTGCAAGGTGCACTGCGTGGAATGACTTGGTGGAAGAGGCAAAAAAACTGAGGCAAGGAATGCTCGTGAAAATTGAAGGAGCTTACACAAAGGACGGGTTGCGCGGAGTTGAGCTGCAACTTGGCTGGCAGGCTCGCATTCTCCAAAACCCCAGAGGCTTTGAACTTGACACAGTTGTTTCTGGAGCAGAAAGGAAAGAGATTGCAAAACTTGAGGAAGGAGAAACCATTGAGGTTAAAGCAAAAATAAAGGAAATCCTGCCAGGAAAACTGCATTACCTTGTCTGCCCAAACTGCAGCAAAAAAGTGGAGCAGATAGGCGAAGGGTACGTGTGCGAGCAGTGCGGCGAAGTGGAAGAACCAAACATTAACCTCATAGTTGCGGTTGAACTGCAAGACAAGAGCGGGAGCATGCGCTGCGTTTTTTTCGGAAAACAAGCTGAAACACTCATCGAGAAAAGCAGGGAAGAAATGAAGAAAGAGCTTGAAGAAAAAGGCCCTGACGCATTAATCGAGGAAATAAAGGAAAAGGTTGTTGGCAGGGAAGCAACGGTTGAGGCACGGGTAAAGAAAGGGCTTGGCGGGGAAAAAGAATTGGTTGCCCGGAGCATTCAGTTCAAACAATAAAAAAACTGCACGCCGAAGTTTACTAAAAAGAGAAAATCCAAAAGAAGGGGGCTAAAGTTTTTAGCGCACCGGAACTGCACTGCAGAAATTATTTAAAAGCCCTTTAATCTAATTCTTATGCGGCCTGTAAAGGGGAAGCGTTTCCCAAAGCGCGTTCCTCAAAAAACAGCCACAGGAGTGGTGGAATGGGAAAAGAAATCAAATCAATCAGTGACCTGCCTGGAATTGGAGCGCAGGGCGCTGAAAAACTAATTTCTGCTGGCTACAAGAGCCTTGAAACAATTGCTGTTGCATCTCCAATGGAACTCGTTGAAGTAGCTGGATTGGGAGAGGTAACAGCTGACAAAGCAATTAAGGCAGCAAGGGATGCACTTGAAATGGGTTATGAAACTGCTGACAAGATAGCCAAAAGAAGGGAAAACATCGGGAAAATAACTACGGGCAGCAAGGAAGTGGACTCACTTATAGGAGGAGGCATTGAAACCCAATCAATAACAGAAGTTTATGGGAAATTTGCTTCTTCAAAAACTCAATGGTGTTTTCAGACAGCAGTAACGGTTCAGATGCCGAAAGATAAAGGTGGTTTGGCCGGTAACTGCATTTACATTGACTCTGAAAACAGCTTCAGGCCGGAGAGGATTATTGCAATTGCAAAGCGGTACGGACTTGACTCGGAAAAAGTGCTAAAGAACATTTACATAAGCAGGGCCTACAATTCAGATCACCAAATGCTTCTGGCTGAAAAGGCAGCTGACCTAGTGAAAGAAAAAAACATTAGGCTGATGATAGTTGACTCCCTCACAGCACAGTTTAGGTCAGAGTTTATTGGCAGGGGCACGTTGGCTGAAAGGCAACAGAAACTAAACAAGCACCTGAGAACATTAGCAAAGCTTGCTGAAATGAACAACCTTGCAATACTGGTAACAAACCAAGTTATGGAAAACCCAGGCATATTGTTTGGTGACCCGACTCAACCAATTGGAGGCAACGTGCTTGCACACGCCTCGAAAACAAGAATTTATTTGAGGAAAAGCAAGGAAAACAAAAGAGTTGCAAAGCTTGTGGATTCCCCTTCACTGCCTGACGGAGAAGCCCTCTTCGTGATAAGCGAAAAAGGGATAGAAGACGTCTGACAGGAAAGGTTTAAAAAGAAAATGCACCAAAACATACTAGAATCGTCTAAATTATTTGGACATAATAAGTATGATTTAGACGTTTCCCTTCATCGGGCCTGAATTTCGGTTCAGGCTCGGTTCCCCACCAGGAGGTGCTTTTGTGACGTCCTCCTCTGCCTAAAGGCAGGGGTATCCCAACATTTAATGGACGTCATGAACCCGTCAACGCAACACTTTGTCAAAAAGAAAACAGGTGTTTTTATTTCACTTGACAAAGTGTTGAAAAGACACCGAGACCAAAAACCGCGACTTAAAAGCCAAAGCATCTTTTGGGTTGAGTCAAAACAATTTTTTCGGTAGTGAATTCCTTTATTCCATCCAATATGGCGCCTAAATCACCATCGAATGGCGCAATAACTATGTGCTTCATACAAATATTCAAATAAAACAAAATTTTAATAAACTTGCTTTAAAAATTCAAATTTATTTGATTGTTCTTTTGGCTGATTAATCTGCCTGTGAAAAGAAGCTGGAAGCAATAAGCAGCGCTATTGCATCAAACAACAGCAGGGCAGAAATGCTCAACCATGTTGGGAAAAAGCTTAACCCTATTAAAGCTGCTCTAAGCAGATCAACTCCGTAAGTTAAGGGATCCAGAAAAGAAACTGCTTGCATCCAGCCAGGAACGCTGTCCAATGGAAAAAAAACTCCCGCCAAAAGGAACAGTGGAAAAATCAGGAAGTTTACTATTATCTGAAAGCTCTGAGGGTCATTTGTTTTGGCTGCGAAAATCAAGCCGAACCCAACAAAGCCTGTTGAAACCAAAAACATTGAAAACAGCGCCAGAACTATGCTTGGAAGAGAAAAATTGAATGAAAATCCAAGAAACATCGCTGCAACCATAACCATCGTTGCCTGAATTGTTACTACTGTTGCAGTGCCAAGCGCTTTCCCTAAAACAACCAATGGCCTAGGAATCGGGGCAACCAAAATTTCTTTAAAGAAACCAAATTGTTTGTCCTCAATAACACTTAATCCGCCGAACATTGACTGAAACAACAGAGTCATGCCCATCATTCCTGGCACAATGAACTGAAAATAAGTTGTGTCCTCAACCGAAACAAACGAACTTAGGCCAAAGCCAAAAACAAGTATAAAGAAAAATGGGATGCCGAGCGTTCCAATTATTCTGGTTTTTGACCTAAAAAACCGCAGCAGTTCCCTGAGCCACAAGCCATAAAACCCGCTAGTGTTCATCTGACAATCCTCTGAAAGTCTCTCAGATAAGCAGTTCCTTGGTCTGATTTGCCAAGCAAGCTCTCCCTTATATTCCTGCCAGTGAAGTGCAGGAAGACATCTTCAAGTGTTGGCTTGTGGAGCTCCATTGAGTAAAGCTTGATTTTGCTTTTGTCTGCAACCCTTACTATCCCTGGCAGATCTTCAGATGAACCATTGAAGCACAGCTCGCCATCATCTTCTGTAACAGCGATTTCTCTTTTCAGTTTCTTTGAAAGAGCTTCCTTCAAGGCTTTGTCATCAGATGACTTAAGGCAGATGACATCGCCCCGAATATTTTTCTTCAGGTTTGAAGGGGTGTCAAGCGCGACAATTTTCCCGAAATCAATTATGGCAACCCTGTCACATAAAAAGTCTGCTTCCTCAAGGTAATGCGTAGTTAAAATGACTGTTAGCTTCTCTTTTCTGTTCAGTCTCTTGATGTATTTCCATATGTGCTGCCTTGTCTGCGGGTCTAAGCCGAGCGTGGGCTCATCAAGAAAAAGTACTTTTGGCTTGTGCATTAAGCCCCTTGCAAGCTCAAGCCTCCTTTTCATTCCACCGGAAAACGTTCTAACCTCCAGTTTTCTTTTTTCCCACAAGTCCACAAGTTCTAGCACAAACTTTATCCGTTCCTTTCTTTCCTCGGCGCTCATTCCGTAAAACATTCCGTGGAGGTAAAGGTTTTCTTCAGCAGTAAGCCTTGTGTCAAGGCTTGGGTCCTGAAAAACAATGCCAATGCTGGACCTGACCTTGTCAGCTTCCCTTACAACATCGAAGCCGTTGAGGGTTGCGCTGCCGGTAGTTGGAAGAAGCGTTGTTGAAAGCATTGAAATGAAAGTGGTCTTGCCTGCTCCGTTGGGGCCCAGCAAGCCAAACAGCTCTGAACTCTTAATCTCCAAATCAACGGAGTCAACCGCGGTTAAATCCTTGAATTTCTTAGTCAAACCGACCGTTTTGATTGAAGCCAAAAAAAACACCACGCTAGAAAAAAGTATTTATGCCTAGGTATTAATTGAAGGCGACAACATAAAAATCAATCGCATGGCGGTAGCAAAACATGAAAGCATAAGCAGCGGATTGTTCTGGTTGCTCAAAAAAATTTGTAGAACAGGAAAACCAGTGGAAAGAGAACCATCTGGTGAATGAAATAAATGAAAAGCGAATGCTTGCCAAGAAACCCTGCAAAAGAAACAACCTTGTTCCCTGGGTTTTTGAGCTTAAATTTTGGAGTGCCGCCTGAATACAAAAAATTGCCTGCTGAAATGCCTAAAAGCACTGCACCAAACCACGGAAAAACAGGGGCAAAGTCAAGGCTTGGAGGGGAGGAAGAAAAACCAGCCCATACAAGGAAGTCAAGGCTTATGCTCTGGTAATCAAAAAAGAGCGGCAAAAGAACAACAAACAAGCCAAGCAGGAGAGGCAAACGCTTTCCGCTAATAAAGGGGATTGACAGAATAATTGAAACACCAATCAAATGAAGGATTCCAAAAAAAATTATATCAGATGGAATAAAAAGCACCGAGAAGAGCGTTATGGCCAGCCCCCATGCAAAAATTCTGGCTCCCCGCAGCAAGAACCTCATTGAGAAGCCGTGTTTTTTTCTGTTATAACTCAAGGTAAGGGAAACACCAATCAAAAAAAGAAAAAGCCCTGCAGTTGCTTTCTGGAACAGGCCCCAAAAGCCAGAGTAAAGGCTTACATTTATTATCTCAAAATAGTTCAGGTCCCACAGGAAATGAAACCAAACCATCATTGAAATTGCAATGCCGCGGAAGAAATCAATTTCCCAAAGACGCTCAAACATAATGGACTCCGATAAATAGAACCGCTAAAATTTTAAAAGAGGCTTACAAGGATGTTGAATTACACCATGCAGATTTTGGGGGGCTTTTTCAGCAGTTCAAACAGCAATTCAATGCAGTGCTTTATGTCCTTCTGGCTTGCAAAGCTCGCTGTTGTGTGAAGGTTTCTTACTGCAACCCCAATAACAGTAGAAGGAACACCTGAACGGGAAATGCTTATGTTCATTGCGTCGGTTGTGCCCACATCTGCCACCTCAAGCTGGAGCGGAATGCTCTTTTTCTTGGCAATTTCCTTTAACCAGTCATTGATGCACTTGTTGGCAATCATCTCCGAGTCTTTAATCGTCAAACAAGGGCCCTCACCTACAATGTTGGTGCGGGGCTTATCAGCATCCTTCGCACTTGTGACATCAACAGCAATAGCCCAATCAGGCTCAACAAAAAAGGCCGAGGTTTTTGCACCATACAGCCCTATCTCTTCCTGAACCGTAAAAACAAAGTATAAGTCGTGCTTTATGTTTTTCAGTCTTTTAATTAGGTCAATTAAGATGTAACATCCAACCCTGTCATCAATAGCTTTCCCTGAAATAAATTCCTCTGAGCCGAGAAAAAAGGCTTTCTCCTCAGGAATTACATAATCACCTATCTCTACTCCTGCTTTTTTAAGCTGCTCCATGTTTAAGCCAGTATCAATATATAGCTCCGATATGTTTTTCGGCAGCTCTTCCATTTCCCTTGCCTCTTGGAGCTCTCTTGTAGTAATTACTCCGTCAATTGATTTTGACGGGGGTTTTGTCTTTATGTGAACTTTTTGCCCAACGAGGCTTGCAGGCTCAATGAAACCAATCATTGACATTCTCATTTTTCCGGTTTCATCAATGCTCTTAACCATTAGGCCCACTTCATCCATGTGGGCTGCAAGCATTACTCTCGGCTTGGCTCCCTTCTTGTGGGCAATGAGGTTGCCCATTTTGTCAACGTAAAGCTCGTCAACGAAAGACTCTATTTCTTTTTTTATTATTTCCCTTACTTCCTCTTCATCGCCGCTTATGCCGTAGGCATCAATTAGCTTGTGTAACAGCTTTACATCCATTCAGCTCACTTCAATTCGTTAAGCGAGTCATCAATTATGTCGAGGCCCCTTTCAGCTTCGGATTCTGGTAAAATTAATGGGGGGCAAATCCTTATAACGCTTTTTCCTGCCGGCAGAAGAAGAAGCCCTTTCTCTAAGGCCTTGCACATAAGCTTTTGCCGCTCCCCAACAGCGGGCTTCTTGGATTTCTTGTCCTTCACCAGTTCAACGCCAATCATTAAGCCAATGCCCCTAACATCACCCACAATCTCGTGCCTTTCCTTCATTTCCTCGAGAATTTTCATCATGTGCTTTCCAAGCTTTCTGGCATTATCGTAGGCCTTTTTCTTCTTAAGGAAAGACAGGGTTGCAGTGCCGGCAGCGCATGCAACAAGGTTTCCGCCAAAAGTGTTTGCGTGGCTTCCAGCAGGCCAGTCCATTATTGACGGCTTAGAAATTGTTGCGCCGAGAGGTATGCCACCACCAATAGCTTTACTCAAGCAGACGATGTCAGGCACAACATTAAAGTTGTTTATTGCAAGGAAGTTTCCAGTCCTATAACAGCCGGACTGCACTTCATCAGCGCAAAGCAGCACATCAAACTCATTGCAGAGCTTTCTAAGATCTCTTGCAAAATTTTTTGGAGGAACAATGTAGCCGCCTTCACCATTTATAGGCTCAAAAAAAACCGATGCGACATTTCCCCTGCTTTTCCTGAACACTTTCTCAATAGCATTCAGGGATGAATTGCTGCACTCAGCCTCGCTTCCCTTGAACCTGTAAGGATAAGGGTATGGAACATGTTTTACTGGAAGAAAGGGAGAAAATCTTTCCCTTTGAACTGGCTTAGAGTTGGTCATTGAAAGGCTCCCCATTGTTCTGCCATGAAAGCATGGCTGGAATGCAACAGTCCACTTCTTGTTAGAATGCCACCTTGCAAGCTTGAAGCCGCATTCAACTGCTTCAGTTCCAGAGTTGCTCAAAAAAACCTTTGAAAGCGGTTTAGGCATGAACTCACTCAAAAACTCGCAGAACTTTAATGGCACCTCAGCATAGAAGTCGCTGAACGCAGAATGCAAGCCAAAATTCAGCTGATGCTTTATTGCCTTTATTACCTCGGGATTAGAGTGGCCGGCATTCATTACTGCAACGCCTGCAGCAAAATCAAGGTATTTCCTGTTGTCAACATCCCAAACAAAGCAGCCCTTTGCTTTTTTGTACACAAGGCTATACTCCCTCGTATAAGACGGAGAGACCACCTTTAGGTCGCGAGCAATTATTTCTCTTGACTTCCTTCCCGGTGGCCTGCAAATGTACTTCATTTTTTTTTCTTCCCCTCAAACTCATCTATCTGGGCTTTCTGGAGTTTCCCGCTGTAATCAACATACACTGTCTTAAGCTCGCTGAATTCTTCAACTGCGGTCCAGCCCCCTTCCCTCGCACCGTTCCCTGTGTGCTTCACTCCGCCAAAAGGCAAGTGAACTTCAGAGCCAATTGTTGAAGAATTTACATAGGTCAGGCCAGCTTCAATTCTCTCAATTGCCTTGAACGCATTCGATATATTTTTGGTGTAAATGCTGCTGCTCAACCCGTACTCAACAGAGTTTGCAACCTTGATTGATTCATCAATTCCTGAAACAGAAATAATGGAAACTGTCGGCCCAAAAATTTCCTCTTGAGCAATCCTCATTTTGGGGGTAACGCCACTGAACACTGTTGGCTTATAGAAAAAGCCCCTGCCCTTTGCAGGAGCGCCGCCACACAATAGCTTGGCACCCTCACTCAAGCCAATTTCGGTGTAGCGGTGCACTTTTTCAAGTGCAGCCCTATTAATCAGCGGCCCGACATCACTAGAAGGATTGGCCCCCGCGCCAAGCCTCAGCTTCTTGGCTTTTCCTACAAGCATTTTCTCGAACTTTTTTTCTACTTTCTCATGAATTATTACCCTGCTTGCAGCAGTGCAGCGCTGGCCAGAAGTTCCAAACGCTGCCCAAAGTACCCCTTCAAGAGCAAGGTTAAGGTCAGCATCATCCATTATGATTACTGCATTCTTTCCGCCAAGCTCTAGGCCGAGCTTCTTTATGCCTGCATTCCTCGCAATCCACAGCCCTGCTTCCTTGCTTCCAGTAAAGGAAACTGCCCTAACCCTTTCATTGACAACAAGTTCCTTGCCAGCTGCGCTGCCTGAGCCAGTGACAAGGTTTACCACTCCATCTGGCACTCCTGCCTCCCTCAAAAGCTGGACAACCCTTAGCGCGCAAAGCGGCGTATCACTGCTCGGCTTCAAAACAACGCTGTTGCCGCAAACTAATGCAGGAGCAAGCTTCCAAACAGGAATCGCAACCGGAAAATTCCAAGGAGTGATTAAACCGCACACCCCTACTGGAACCCTGATTGCCATTGCAAACTTGTTGCCCAACTCGCTTGTAGTGGTAAACGAAAAAAGCCTTCTTCCCTCTCCAGCAATATACTCCGCCATGTCAATGGCTTCCTGCACATCGCCTCTTGACTCAGCAATAACCTTACCCATTTCAGTTGCAATAAGCCGTGCAAGCTCCTCCTTGTGTTGCCTCAAAAGCTGGGAAAACCTCAGCAGAACCATGCCTCTTTTTGGCGGCGGCACTTTTTTCCATTTCTCGCCGGCTTTTTCTGCTGCATCAATTGCACGCCTTGCATCAGACTCATTGCCGGAAGGAAAAGATGCTAAGGGCTTTCCTGTTGCAGGGTTCAAGGAAACAAAAGTTTTTCCGGAATTGGAAGAAACCAATTTTCCGCCAACAAGCATCTTGAATTTTTTCATCAGAAACCAGAAGAAATACGCAATCTGCCTATTTAAATCTTTTTCTCAGATTTTCAGTTTTCTCAACGCACCAGATAAAGTTTTTCCACCAAAAATCTTCAGCTCATAATCAACATTTACAATCGGCTTGCCAATCTTAATCAGTTTTGAAAGATTAACCGGCGTTCCATCAATAACTACGTCAACTGGCGCACTACTAATGGTTTTCTGGAGTTCCTTGACCTGCTTCCCGTTGTAACCCATTGCAGGCAGAACGGATGAAACATGAGGGTATTTGCGATAAATTTCCTTAAGTGTTCCAACTGCAAATTTTTCTGGCGGCACAATTTTTTTTGCCTTAAACTTTTTTGCTGCAATCAATGCAGCACCAAAAGCCATTCCGCCGTGGGTTAATGTTGGGCCATCCTCAATGCACAGCACGCGCTTTCCCCTGATTAGGCTTCCTTTGTCAACAATTAACTCAAGCTTTGCCTTCAAAATCATTGCATTTGGGTTAAGCAGCCTGGCATTTTTTTCAACTTCTTCTACAGAGGCCTTTGAAGCAAAATCAGCCTTGTTGATTATAATCACATCAGCCATCCTGAAATTTGTTTCCCCTGGATGAAACAACAGCTCATGGCCGGGCCTGCACGCATCAGCCAGCACAACCAGCAGGTCAGGCTTAATGAAAGAAAAGTCGTTGTTGCCGCCGTCAAAAATTATCACGTCTGCTTCCTTTTCAGCCTGCGCAAGAATCTTTTCATAGTCTACTCCAGCATAAACAATAACCCCATTCTGAATGTGCGGTTCATACTCTTCGCGTTCCTCAATAGTGCACTTGAACTTATCCAAGTCTGAAAAAGAATAAAAGCGCTGGACTGCCTGCTCTTCAAGGTTGCCGTAAGGCATTGGGTGCCTTATTACTGCAACCCTTTTGCCCTTATTCTTGAAGTAAAGCGAAATCTTCCTTGTTGCAGGGCTTTTTCCTGCACCGGTTCTTACCGCGCAAACCGCTATAACCGGCTTCTTGGAGCGGAGCATGGTGTCATTAGGCCCTAACATCATAAAGCTGGCGCCTGAAGAGAGAACCATTGATGCCTTATGCATTACATCAACGTGTGAAACATCGCTGTAAGAAAAAACAACAACATCTGCTCCAAGTTTTTTTATAAGCTGTGGAAGCTTTTCCTCAGGATAAATCGGAATGCCTCTCTTATAAAGTTTTCCTGCAAGGCTTTTTGGGTAAACGCGCTTTTCAATGAAGGGAATCTGTGCTGCGGTAAAGCATACAACATTGTAGCGCTGGTTGCTCCTGAAAAAGGTGTTGAAGTTATGGAAATCCCTGCCAGCTGCACCCATAATTATTACGTTTCTCTTCCTCACCTTGAAATCACTGATCCGGCTTTCCCATCCAATGCTTTAGGCAAGGAATCAGGGGAAGTTATTATTACCCTTTCCCCTGTTTTAAGAAAATCAATTGCTGCCTCAATTTTTGGCCCCATGCTGCCAGCAGGAAACTGGCCTTGCCTTAAATACTTTTTTGCTTCCAGAATGCTCATTCGCCTAACAGCCTTCTGGTTTTTTTTCCTGTAATTTAGGAAAACGTTTTCCTCGCCTGTTAAAACAATAAAAGTTTTGGCTTTAATGCCCTTGCCCAAGCAAGCAGCTGCAAAGTCTTTGTCAATTACTGCTTCAACTCCCTTCAGCTTTCCTCTGCTCTTGTAAACAGGGATGCCACCGCCGCCTGCAGCAATCAACGCAATGTTTTCTTTTAGGAGGTGCTTCACCGTTTTGAGCTCGATAATATTCAACGGCTTTGGGCTTGGAACAACCCTGCGCCAGCCCCTGCCCTGCTGAAACACTACACTAATTCCTTTTCTTTTCAGCCGCATTGCCTTCTGCCTTGAATAAAATGGCCCGACCGGTTTTGTTGGGTTTTTGAAAGCAATATCTTTCCTGTCAACCAGAACCTGGGTTATAATTGTGACAACCGCCGCATCAATGTTTTTGCTGAGCAGCTCGTTTCTTATCTCCTGCTGAATCAGGTAACCAAGCCAGCCCTCAAGCTGTGCATCCAGAACATCCAAAGGCATTGCCGGAAGCTTTTCTTTTGCGAGCTCGCTCTCTAAAAGCAGTGCCCCAACCTGAGGACCTGAACCTGAAACAATAACTGTTCTAATTCCCTTTCTGAGGAGCTCTGGCACAAAGGAAATGCTGCGCTTGATGTTCTGCTTTAACTCGGCATAAGTCCCCTTTCCTTCAGGCGCTAATGCGTTTCCGCCCAAAGCAACCACAACAGGCCCTCTAAGCATTCAAACAAATAATGAGCAATTTAATATAAATAATTGTGCATCAATTGAACAGCACAAGTTTCAGAAACTGCCTAGGCAATTGGGAAAAATGGGAGCCACCATACACAAAATAAGAAGTGAAAGATTTTTATTTTTCTAAAGCGTTGATTTAAGCATGGCCAACGAAGCCATTTTTGGGTTTGCAGTCCTGCTGGCAATAGTGCACATTTTTTCGGGAAAGCTAGGAGAACACGTTGAAAAATACCATTCCCAATTGCTGAGCTTTTCAGCTGGGCTGTTCATTACCTACATTTTTCTAGTAGTTATGCCGGAGGTGTTCAGGGCAATAAAAATAATCGGGGACAATGTTTTCATTATTCTGGTACTTGGATTTGCAGTTTTCCACATAGCTGAAAAATACATCTACCAGCACATAAAGAACAGGAAAGACCTGATGACTGATTTGGCAGAACTCCATGTGGCGGGTTTTTTTGCAGACCAGTTTGTGGTGGGAATGGCATTGTTTTTTGCTTTCCAGTTTGAGGACATAATCACTGGGGCAGTTATTTTCATTCCACTTCTTATCCACAGTTTTTCCTCGGCTATTTCACTGCAGCACATCCAAGAGCACTTCAACAAAAACAGGCTGCTTAATTTTGTCCTGTCAATCGCGCCGATTGCAGGAGTGGCAGTTGCACTGCTATTAAGCCCTTACCCCATAATTTATCACAACTTTTTTTCTTTCGTGATTGGAGGCATAATTTACATTGCAATAAGGGACATGATTCCTGACAAAGACAAAGGCGACATAAAGTTTTTTGTGTTTGGAGTTATTATAAGCATTGCTGCAATAACTGCTTCGAAAGCGCTGAACCCAACAGCTTTAGCCATTTTTTCTTAAAATACGGTGGGCTGAAAGCCGTGAGTTTCTAACGGGAAAGCTTTCTTACAATGCCTGACCCAACAGCAGCTCTCGCAACTGCCCTGGCAATGTTTGGCGCAACTGACTTATTAAGCGGATCAGGCAAAACCTTTTTTGGAGTGGGCTTCTCAACGCTTTTGGAGAGCGCGTGCGCTGCAGCAATCTTCATTTCGTTGTTGATTTTAAGTGCCCTTGAATCAAGCGCGCCACGAAACACCCCTGGAAAGGCTAGAACATTGTTTATTTGGTTTGGAAAATCGCTCCTGCCTGTGCCAACCACTGCTGCGCCGGCAGCAAGAGCTTCATCCGGCATTATTTCAGGAACAGGGTTTGCCATTGCAAAAACAATTGGCTTGGCATTCATTGACTTGATCATCTGCTTTGAGAGAAGGTTTCCTTTGCTTACACCTACAAAGACGTCAGCTCCTTCAACGGCTTGTTTGAGCGAGCCTTTCCTTTTCTCCCTATTGGTGCGCTTTGCAATCTCTTCCTTGAACCTGTTGAGGCCACTCCTCCCCTCAAAAATAATGCCTTTGCTGTCAACAAGGCAAATGCTTTTCACTGAAGTGCAAATGTTTGGGTCAATGCCAATGCAGAGAAGCAGCTTTGTTACTGCCATACCCGCTGCTCCAGCCCCGCTTATCACAACCCTCAAGTCTTCTAAGTCTTTTCCAACAACTTTTGAAGAATTAATAATTGCTGCAAGAACTGTTATTGCTGTCCCATGCTGGTCATCGTGCATTACTGGAATGCCCAAATCCTGCAATTGTTCTTCTACTTCAAAGCATTTTGGCGCGGCAATGTCCTCAAGGTTTATGCCTCCAAAAACCGGGGCTATTTCCTTTACTGTTTGAATAATTGTTGCAGGGTCCTGGCTTTTAAGGCAAATTGGGAAAGAGTCAATTCCTGCAAATTCCTTGAACAAAGCTGCTTTTCCCTCCATTACTGGCAGGGCTGCTTCAGCACCAATGTTTCCAAGGCCTAGAACAGCTGACCCGTCGCTTACAACTGCAACAGTGTTGTTCTTTATTGTGAGCTCGTAAATCGAAGAGGGGTTCAGTTGAATTGCGCGGCTTGGCTCGGCAACCCCTGGAGTGTAAAGCAGGCTTAGGGTTTTCCTTGAGTTAACATGGAGCTTTGAAGAAACAGAAATCTTGCCCTTGAGCTTCCTGTGAAGAGCAAGGGATTCACTGAACACATCCATTCTTTGAAATTAAGAGACTAAAAAACCTTTTAAGACAAATGCAGGGCCCTCTTCAAAGCGTCCTTGTCAAAGCCAATAATTATTTTTCCGTCAATATCCGTAACAGGAACCCCCTGCTGCCCGGACTTTTCAATCATTTCCCTTGCCTTGGCAGGGTTGGCTGCAACATTTACGTCGTCAAATGTAATTTTGTTCTTTTTAAGGAATTCTTTGGTTAAATGGCAGTAAGGGCAGCTTGGCGTTGAATAAACAATTACCTTAGCCACGAGATATCACCTTTACATCATAGGTTTTTAATGATTAAAAGCCTTTGGTTTTCCGCGCAAAAGCCGATGAACAGATTGGAGAGGAAAAAGGTTAAATAGGTTAGTTCCAAAAGTTCAAGAAAAATTGAAAAAAAGAAAAAAAAAGAAATGCAGAGGCCTTTAGGAAAGCTCTGCGTCAATCACTGCCTTGAATGAACTGAAAGGCTGTGCTCCAACAATTTTCTGGCCATTGATGAAGAAGGTTGGGGTGCCGGAAACTCCTGCATTTGAACCATCAGAGAAATCCGCAAGAACCTCTCCCTCATACTTACTCGTATCAAGGCAGGAATTGAATTGCGTTGTGTTCAAGCCAAGCTCTGCTGCCCACTGCTTGTAGGAAGCAGCGCTCATTGAATCCTGGTTTTCAAAAATCTTGTTGTGCATTTCCCAGAACTTGCCCTGCTCGTTGGCGCATTCAGCTGCTTCAGCTGCAGGCTGTGCTTCCGGGTGGATGCTGCTCAAAGGAAAGTCTCGGTAAATCAGCTTTACCTTTCCTGTGTCAATGTATTCGCTTTGGATCTGTGAAAGCGCTTGGTCATAAAACCTTCCGCAGAACGGGCACTGGAAATCAGAGAACTCAATGATGGTAACGGGAGCATCAGTGGAACCTTTTGCAGGATCATCATCTGCAAGCTCCTGCATGTCTATAACAGCACTAGGAGTTGGCTGCTGTGGAGTTGGCTCAGGAGCCAAATTTCCGCCTGAATCAGAGCCAGAACCAGAGCCAAGCTCAATTGAACCAAGCGCTGTTGCAAGGCCGGTCATCTTCGAGCTTACGTCTGCCCCAACAAAGAAAATTGTTCCTGCAAGGACTAAAGCAGAAAACACAATGCTTAAAGGCAAATAGAGTTTTTCATCCATTAATTTACACCTCGGTTTTAATTGCAATTCATTAAATTCATTTGGCAAATGTTTAAAAACACTTATTTTTTATTAGTGAAAAGTATAATTTAACCTTAAATTTTAACCATTCAAAAAAAATGTTTATGCAATTGGTTTAATTAAAATGGGCAAAAAACAGTATAAAAACCTTTCTTTTAACGTGAAAAAGTTAATTCAATGATTTTGGGGGCTAACCCAACAGAGGGTCAATAACAGCCTTGAATTGCTCAAACGACATGTTGCTGTATCGCACTCCGTTTATGAAGAAGGTTGGAGTTCCCCTCACCCCAAGAGAAATTCCAGCAGATTCATCTGAAGCCACTTCTGCAGCGTATTTGCTGGAATCAAGGCATGAGTTGAACTGTTCCTGGTTAAGGTCGAGCTCAACAGCGTACTGCTTTAATGCAGGCACGCCTAAACTCTGCTGGTTTTGGAAGAGCACATCATGCATTTCCCAGAACTTGCCCTGCTCGTCAGCGCACTCAGCTGCCTCAGCTGCCTTCTGGGCAAATGGGTGAGTGTTGATTAATGGGAAATCACGGTAAACTATTTTTACTTTGTCGCCATACGCCTCAGCTATCCTCTTAACTGTTGGAGCTGCTGCAGCACAGGCAGGGCACTGGAAATCAGAGAACTCAACAATAGTAACTGGGGCATTAACCCCGCCCTTGAATGGGTCATCATCCTCAATTCCGGCGGTATTACCAACAGCCTGGCCATTAGGGGAGGGCTGGAAAAAAATAAAGTAGACAGAAAAAAGAGCCAAGCCAACAACCACTGCTATTGCAACATAAGTCCAGTCAAAACCCTTTTTTTCTTGCTGAACTGAACGCATTTCACGCAACTTGCTCATGTTACCTATTGCTTCCTTGCAAACAATTAAATACTTTTGCAGTAAAAAAACTTGGCGAACTGATTTTTGGCTGTTAGGCTTTTCCCTAACAAAAAAACTGATTTTTGGCTGTTAGGCTTTTCCCTAACAAAAACAAAAATATTTAAACTAGTAAAGCATAATGTGAGGGTATGATTCAAAAGAAGCATCTTTTGTTTTCCCTGTTTGTGCTGGCACTTGTGTTTGCCCAAGCATTCGATGCCTTTGCTTTCTCGCTTGTAAGGGAAATCCCAATCGAACTGGATGAAGAGTTCAAGTTATACGCAGGACAGGCAGTAAACCTTGAAAGCGAGCATGTTTTGATTGAAGCAAGCAGCATTTACCCTGCACCAGAATGCAGCGAAGGGCAGCCGTGCATTGCTGTTGTGTCATCAGTTAATCTTCTTGTAAGCAAGCTTTATGGCTCTGAGGAAACACGTGTTTGGGCGCAGACAAAAGTGCATTTAACCGAAGGAGCAAGCGAGGAAGTATTTGGGTTAAAGTTAACCAACACAGGCATCTTCAAAGGAGACTACGAGTTCTCACTTGAGCCAGATTATGCCACATTTATTGTTTCAAAACCAGTGAAAGAAACAGTAATCGCTGAGCTGGGGGAAGAATTCAAGCTTTCGGTTCTTGGAACCGCGTTAGTGCAAAAGAAAGGAGAAACAGTTGTAAAAATGACTTTGAACAAACTGGTTGACACAGGCAAAGCAGTTTATGCTTCGGTTACTGCTTCCACTACTGCTGGAGACCCGGCAGAAATCGCTGAACTAACAATCAAAGAAGAGGAATCTGCAGCAATTGGAAAATATTTGGTTTACTTCAATGAAGCGACTTCAGCATCTTACGGCGCGTTTGTGGTGAAGGAAAAGGAAACGCTTCCTGAAACAATTTATGTGGGCTTAAACGAAAAATTTGAGCTGCTGGAAAAGCAAAGAGCAATTGTAAAGGAAACCGGGTTGAACATTTACTTGAGGACCATAGGGCAGGATAAAATCTACTGCATAACAGCTGACAACAGTGGTTCATGCCCTGAAGGAACCTACTTTGTGGCTTTAGACATTTTAGTTCCTTACTACTATGAGGAAAGTTCAGCAGCTTCAGGCAGTGGCGCTGCAGGGGTTATTGCAACCACTGACTCAGCGGTTTTGCAAAAAACAATTGCAGCAGGAACCGGGAAAACCATTTATTTGCATGCAAATGAAACCGCAGAGGTTTTCGGGCACGCAATATCAGCATTAGAGCTCACAGGAGAAACAGGGGTTTTCTCTGTAACCAAAAAAACGTCTCCTGAAACAATAAGGGCATACCTGAATGAAAAGTTTAAGCTGAAAGAAGAGCAGACAGCAATAATTCTTTCAAAGAACGAAGAAGTAATGAAGCTGACACTAAATGATTTTGTTTTAATGGGATGCACAGCTTCCTCTGAGAATTATGTTTCAAGGTGCGATAGCAGGGTGATTGCAAGCGTGACAGCTTCAACCAAGGCAAATTATGAAAGTGGCGGCGGCAGTGGTGCGGCCTTATTAAAAATTTATGAGGGAGAGGAAGTGCCGTTCCAAGGGTACTACATTAGGTTTGCAGACTATGAGGATGGCTTTGGGGTTTTCGTTGTAAGGGAAGGCCTGTCAGAAAGATTAATCAAGGTTAGGATTAATGAGAAATTTGAGCTGGGAGAAAAGCAGACTGCGTTGGTTGTAGAAGAAGACCTCTACATCAGGCTGAATAATATAGCCATCTTGAAATCGAATCCCCCGCAAAACATTGCATACATCAGCGTTTGGAAAGAATTTATTGTGTATGAAGATGAGATTGAGAAAAAACTTGTTGCCGAATACGGTTTAAGGGCAGGGGAAGAGCTTGACCTCTATGGCGTAAAAATTAAGGCATTGGAAGTAGGAGCCGGAGAAGCAGCATTTATAGTGACAAAAAAGGGCACATCCATTATTAATGTCCATGTAAATGAGCCGTTCAGCTTAAGCGAAAACCAGGTTGCGAGAGTTCTTGAAGCAAACATCAGAATGGAACTCTTAAAAGTTGCAAGCATGGTTGCCTGCCCAGATATCGGGATGGCAGGGGAAGAAACAACTGAAACAACAACCGACACATATTCATGCACCGAGGACAAATTCGTTGAAATAAGCGTTAGCGGTTACTTGAGCGGAGAAACAGCAGTTGGAGAAAAAGTGGAAAAGGAAAGAATTGAAAGCACTGTTGTTTCAACCACTGACATCGCTGAAAAAAGTGCTGCAGGAGAAGTTACTGGGGTTTCCACTGAAAGCATCGTAGTTGAAGAAGCTCGACAAGAAGCTATTGAGATACTGGTGCCGCCGAAGCCATTTGAGGTTTTCACCTTAAGAGAAGGCGAAAGCGTTGAGGTAAACGACTTTGAAATAAAGGTTTTAAGCATTGGAAGCAGTGAAGCAAAATTCATTGTAAAGAAAAAGTCAACAGGAATTACATTCAATTACGTTGTTTCAAAGGGATGGAACCTTTTCTCCTTGCCTGGAGAAATTGAGGCTGAGAGAAACAGCTGCAACTCAAGCGAGTGGACCCTGCTGGAGTATGACAGGGAAAGCAATTCTTTCAGAAAAGTAAGTGAAGCAAAAGCAGGCAAGGCATACTGGCTTTACAACCCGGGAAAAAGCTGCGAGGCAAAAGTAACTGTAAGAGAACCAATCGGGCTGGAAGAATTAGAGGGGTTAGGAACAGGGTGGAACTTTGTGGCAGTAGTGCCTGAAATGATTGGAAAGAATATTAACGACATTGGCAGCTGTAATTTAAAGGCGGCTTACACTTTCAATGCAGCAGGCAACACATGGGTTAACGCTTTCAACAGGCAAATCAATGAGTCGGACCTAGGGAAAGGCTTTGCAGTTTATTCATTGAATGCATGCACTTTAGGCGAAGAAGAAGTACCATTGTCGCCAACACTTCCGAACATAGGGGGAGAAACAAATGAGTAAAACAAGTTTGTTTTTGGCTTCTGCCGCAATACTTCTGATTTTGCTTGCTGGTTGCACAACTGAAAACCCGCCTCAGCAGGTTGACTGCCCTGGCGGCGGCACTGCTCCATCACTGGAAGAATGCCTTGCGCTAGAGCAGAGTGCTGATAACATTCCGATTCCAGAAATTCCGGAAGAGAACAGCGAGCCTTCAAACATTCCGATTTAATGCATGCTTATTTGAAGCCGGCAAGAATTTCTTTAAGGGCTTTTTTCTGGTTTTTGGCTTTTACTATTCCTGAAGAAACAAAAACTCCAGCAGTCCCAAGCTCAATTGCTTTTCTAACGTCATCAGTTGTTTTAATGCCTGCACCAGTAATCACTTTAATTTTTTTGTCAACTTTTTGAATTGCCTTAACAGCCTCACTGATTATTTGTGGCTTGGCAGTTGAGACTGAAACCGTTCCACCAATAAGCTCTGGCGGTTCAATTGCAATAAAATCAGGGCCGAAAACAGCTACTTCCACTGCTCTCTCAGTTGTTTCAGCACAAACCATAAGTTTTAGCCCAACCTGCTTTGCTCTCGCAACAGCTTTTTGCACGTGCTCGTTTGAAACCTTGAAAGCAGCATGGTTAACTATTGCGCCTTTTGCGCCTGCTCTCTTTACTGCTTCAGGCAAAATTTTTCCAACACTGGAACCAAAGTCAATGCCATCAAGGTGCTGCGAAAAAACATCCAACCTTGTTTTTGAGGCAATCAAGGAGAGCTCAGTTGGCTGAACAACCAAAACAATCTTTGAATTGGTTTCAGATGCAGCCCTTTCACATAGCTTTGCCAAAGAAACTGCTTTAGAGCCAGTACCCTCTTCAAATAACTTAAAATTAAGGAAAAGGATTGGCTGCATACAAATTAATTAATCCAAGAAAACCATTTAAAGGCTTCTAAGCATTACAAACAAGCGTTGCACCAAACACACATTATATCCAGCCATTCTTCTTGAAATAATAAATCATTGTAGTTGCTATGATAGCTATCACAGCCAAAGCAAATAAATAGGTGCCGCGCTGCCCGAAAAGATCATATTCAACAAAAGAAACATTCATCCCATAAAACCCTGTTACAAGAGTCAAAGGCAGAATTATTGTTGCAATAATAGTGAGAAGCTTCATTATTTCGCTCAGCTTGTTTGATACCATGGAAAGGTGGGCATCCCTTGCATCAGCGACAATTTCACGGTAAGTGTCAATAATTTCAGATATTCTGATGAGCCTGTCCTCAATGCCCTTAAAGTAAAGTATGTATTCGCTGGAGATAAATTCGCTTCCAGAGCTTGCAAGCTTTGTAATGATATCTCTCTGAGGGTTAATTTTCCTGCGCATTTTCAGGAGGTTTTTCTTTAATGTGAATAGCCGGCTCAATGTTTTTTTATCGGCTTTAGAAAATATTTCCGTTTCCACTTTCTCAACAGAATCAGAAAGTTTCTCAATTATTGGAAAATAGTTTTCAACTATTGAATCAAAAAGCAGGTAAAGAAAAAAAACAGACCCCTTCTCAAAAAGCCGCGGCTGTTTTTTGTAGCGCGCCTTCAATTCTTCAAGTGATTTGGATTTTTCAGCATAAGCCGTTATTACAAAGTTTTTTCCTAAAAAAACATCCAGCTCTACCTCAGAAAATTTTGTGCCATCAAAGAGGCTCTCATGAAAAACCAAGAAAACATAGTCCGGGAATTCCCTGAACTTCTGCCGCTTATTAGAAGCAAGGGTTTCTTCGATTGAAAGCGGATGCAGGTTAATAAGCTTATTCAAAAAATCAAGGTCCTCCTGTGTTGGTTTTTCCAAATCAACCCAAACAAATTGCTGCTTGTGCAGGGTTTTCTCTAATTCATCCTTAGAAACAGAAACAAGGTTCTCTCTCTCGCCATAAGATATCTGTTTAAACATTTAAACCAACCAAATTTTTATTTCGAAAACCACCCAATAAGTTGGGTGGCGGGCGTAAAGATTATGAATGAAGCACATGGTTCAACACTTTGTCAAGTGAAATAAAAACACCTGTTTTCTTTTTGACAAAGTGTTGTTTGACAGTAACGAATTCCATTAAACCCGCCATTTAAAAAATGGCGGAATCACCTGACTTAAATAAACTATTAAGACATATTTAAGTCTTTTGCAACAGGGGCATAATTCCTAAAATACTGTCGTGAAAGAATTCTTTAGATGAAATGAAAGAAGATCGAGAGCTAAACGGTTTAATCAGGAAAGTTAAAGAAAACAGAATAGAACTAGAGGAGCGAACAATTAGAAAGGCCGCAGCGTATCTTGAAGGGGTCTTGGAAAAAAGCAGTTCAGAAAAAAAGTCGCTGCTGCACAATATCGGCACTGCAAAAATCCTGACAGAAATGCATGCAAGCCCGGAAGTAATAACTGCGGGGCTTCTACATAATGCAGTCCGCTTTGGTGCCGATGAACAGAGCCTAGAAAAAGAATTCGGCGAAGAAGTTGCCGGACTAGTTGTAAGTGCCGGAAACGCTGAAAGGATTTTAGTGCCAAAAGACCAGGCAAGAATAGAAAAAATAGATGCAGCCAAAAAAATTTTTTATGCCACAGCAAAGGACCCTAAGTTAATCCTAATCGTAATAGCTGAAAGGATTGACGACCTAAAAGGAATGGGTGATGACCCGGCAGAGGTGCAGGAATTGCGCGTAATTGAAGCCGAGCAAATAATTTCTCCTTTCACTGAAAAAGTCGGCCTTTACCCGCTTAAGTCCAGCATTGATAATCTTGTCCTAAAATACAGGAAACCGGAAATTTTCAGGGAAATCTCTAGCAAAATAGAGAAAAAAGAGCGCGAAAGAAAAACTGAAATAGAAAAGATGAGAAAAATTCTGGAGAAGGAACTGCAGAAAACCAAGTCATTAATCGAAGTTATTGGAAGAGCAAAGCCCATCAGCAGCATTTACCGAAAAATGATTTCAAGAAATAAAAGCTTTGAAGAGATCTATGACATCGTTGCCCTAAGGGTTATAACCGAAACAGTTAAGGACTGCTACGAGGTTTTAAGCATCGTTCAATCCCTTTGGAAACCTATTCCAGGAGAATTTGACGACTACATTGTAAAGCCAAAGCCAAACGGCTATCAGTCGCTGCACACAACAGTTATCGGGCCAGGCGGAATGCCACTTGAAATCCAGATCAGAACAAATAAAATGAACGATGCGGCAGAGATAGGGGTTGCAGGCCACTGGCTTTACAAGGGAATAGAGAAAGAGGAAAAATTTGATAAAAAGCTGGCTTGGCTAAAGCAGTTGATTGACTGGCAGAGGCAGACTCCTGGAGCAGGCTCTGAACTGAAAAATCTTGAGCTGTTTGAGAACACAATTTATGCTTTGACCCCGAAGGGGGATGTCATTGAGCTGCCAGAAAAGGCCACTGTGCTCGATTTTGCGTTTGCAGTTCACACTGAGCTGGGTTTTAAATGCATTAGAGCAGTTGTTAACGGCAAGCCAGTGCCACTGAACTTTGAACTGAAAAATGGCGACACCGTCCAAATATTCACATCGCAGCAGCAGAAACCAAGAACACAGTGGCTTGGCTTTGTAAAGACATCCAAAGCAAAAGCCAAGATAAAGCAGCGCTTGAACATAAAGCAAGCCAAGAAAACCGCTGCCAAGCCGCTGAGAAAACAGGTAGTGAAAACAAGCGACAAGAGGATAAGGATAGCAAATTGCTGTAACCCCCTTCTTGGGGAGGAAATCGTTGGCTTTAAGACCACCAAGAGAAAAATCTCAGTCCACAGAAAGTCCTGCCTACAACTCAATAGCATTCCTGCGGAAAAACTGATAAACGTTGAATGGGAACACAAGCAGGGTACGGACTACATTGTTGAGTTGAAGGTTACAGGCAAAGACAGGGTTGGGTTGCTGAAGGACATACTGAACATTATTTCATCTCAGAAGGCAAACATTGTTTCAGCCAATGTCAAAACAACTCAAACCAACATGTTCAACTGCGTCTTTGAAATCAAACTGCGCAACCTTAGTAAACTAGACAAAATAATTGAAGGAATCTCCAAAATGGAGGAAGTAAAATCTGTTGAAAGAAGCTGATTACTCGACTCTTAACGACTCAATAGGGTCCGCTTTAGAAGCAATGTATGCAGGGTAAAGCCCGCCTACAAGGCCGAGCAAAACAGCAAAAGAAAAAGCCTCAAGCAAAAGCATAGGAGTTATTGCGGCAGTTAACCCGAATGTTTGGTGCAGCAGAACAGCAACAGCAGAGCCTGCAACCATTCCAAGGAAGCCGCCTATAACTCCAATCATAATGGATTCAAACAAAATCATTTTCATTATGTTTGAGTTAGTCCAGCCAACAGCCTTCAAAGCACCAATCTCTCTGAACCTCTCAATAACACTCATCAGCATCGTATTAATGATTCCCACTCCTGCAACTACAGCGGAAATGCCTGCAACCGCAGCAACAAGCAGCCTCAAACTCCCCAGAACATCACCGAACTGCTCAGAAAGATCGCTTGCACTGACCGCGCTGAGGTCCTCACTGAAACGAAAATTAATTATTTCTACAACACGTTTTTCTTGCTCCGGATTATTGACTTCAAGAAACAAAGCGTTCATTCTGTCACTGCCCACATTAAAAAGTTCTCTTGCATCCTCAATTGGAATCACCAAACCGGAATTAATCAGGGCCGAACCGCTGGAAAAAACACCTACAATCTTAAATTTTTTTCCATTGATTTCAATTGATTGGTTTAGAAACTTGTTTAGATTTTTCTTTGTTTGTTTGCCTATAATCACTACGCCTGTTTCCCCCGGCCTTATGTCCCGGCCCTCCGAAATTTCTGCTGATACGGCAAGCTGAACTGCTGAAGCAGTCAGCTTTTGCGCGCTGGTAAAGTCAACTCCAATAACCTGAGTTTGCCCAAAAACAGAGTATTCACCGTCAATTGAAGTTGCAACCCCAACTACAATCGGCACAGCAGCCCTGACCCCCTGAACGCCATCCAGCTTGTTCTTCCATTCAATTTCAAGGTTTCCATACGGGCCTGGGGCATTCTTTTGCGAGACCCTAATGCTCTGCACTTGGCTGAGTGCACCCTGGACCTCACCAAACAGCCCATCTACAACGCTGACTAATGCAATTATTGCAGAAACACCGATAACTATTGCAATCAATGAAAGAGCGGTTCTAGACTTGTTGCGGAACAAATTCAAAAAAGAAAACTTTAGCAATTCACGCACCTTTTTTGCTGTTTAACTCCAGCTTGATTATTTGGCCGTCCCTCAGGAAAACCTTTTTTGAGGCAAAGTCAAGCAACGACTGGTCATGGGTTACGATGACGAAAGTCTTTTTCTCTTCAATGTTTAGTTTTCTCATTAGTTCAATTATGTGCTTGCCGGTAACAGAGTCAAGGTTGCCTGTTGGCTCATCTGCAAAAATAATTTCAGGCTCATTTATTAGGGCTCTGGCAATTGAAACGCGCTGCCTTTCACCGCCGCTCAACTCCTGCGGCTTGTGAAAAAGCCTGTGGCCCAAGCCAACTATTTTCAGCAAGGAAACAGCACGCTCATCCACTTGCTCTCTGTCAAGGTTCATTGGTTCGGTTGGAATAGTCACGTTCTCGACAGAATTAAGGGTTGGAATCAGGTTGAACGTCTGGAAAATGAAACCAATCTTGTTTCTTCTAATCATCGCAAGATGCCAGTCATCCAAAACACTGGTGTCCTCCCCATCTATGAAAACTTTTCCTGATGTTGGATGGTCTAAAGCGCTGAGGATGTGCATGAGGGTGCTCTTGCCGGAACCGCTTGGCCCAACCACCACCAAGAAATCACCTTTCTCAATTTTCAGCGACACGCCACTCAAAGCCTTTACAATCGAATCCCCCATCCTATAATGCTTTGAAATATTTTTTGCTTCAATCAATTTAGCTCACCTAGTACCTCATTGCCTCAACAGGATCAAGCTTTGCAGCCCTGAAAGCAGGGTAAATTCCTGCAATCAGGCCGAGCAAAACAGCAAAAGAAAAAGCCTCAAGCAAAAGCATAGGAGTTATTGAGTAAGGCAGACCAAACTGCGAATTCAAAAACACGTCAATTCCAAAACCAACCATTAGTCCAACAATGCCGCCGACAACCCCCAATGCAAGGCTTTCATACATTACCATCTTAACAATGTTTGAGTTGGTCCAGCCAACAGCCTTCAAGGCGCCTATTTCTTTAATTCGGTCAAAGATGCTCATAAGGATTGTATTCATTATTCCCACGCTGGCAACAACAGCAGAAATTGCCGCAACAAAAAACACCACCAGCCTGAACTGGCCAAGGATTCCCCCCAGAAGGTCTGATGACTGGGACATGCTAAAAACCTGGAGGTCATCGCCATACTTGAATTCCATCAGTTTCGCTATTTCGTCATCTCTGCTTGGGTCAACCAAACCAACTGTGAAAGTGTTGACCTCATCGCTTGGAATTCCTGCGAGATCACGCGCGTCTTCAAGGTTCATCACAATAACGTTTTCAATCAGCTCAGATTCTGCCTCGAATATTCCTTTCACTCTGTATTTTTTCCCGTCAATTTCAAGTGAGGAGCCTACAAACTTGTGGTAGTCATCTGCTATTTTTTTTCCGATTAAGACTGCGCCACTCTCGCCCGGGTTAATAACCGAGCCCTGCTCGAAATCAACAACCCAGCCAGTACTAGAAATTGATAATTGCTTCTGAATGTCAAGGCCATAAACTCCGGTGAAACTGAAACCGCCCCCGCCTATTCCTGCATCCTTGTCGTCAATTTTTTTTGGAACATACCATATTTCTGGAATTGCGCCTTTTACTCCCGGAATGCTTTCAAGCTTCTGCTCCCATGAAACATCCAGCCTGGAGAAAGGCTGGTCAAAGGAATCCTGTTCCATCACCATTAAGCCCTGAAACTGGCTTAAAACATCATTGAATTCCTTGAATACGCCGTCAACAATTGAGACTAGGACAAGGATTGAGGCAACCCCTATTACTATGCCTAGCAAAGCAAGAAAAGTCCTAGTTTTTTTTCGGAACAGATTAAGGAAGCTTAACTTAATCATCGTAATTTAGCCTTCCTCAAGGCAAGCTGCCTGAAAACCATTTTCAGGATAAAGTACAGGACCACCAAAATTATAATGATTAAAAACAAGAGAAAAACCGGGCTTTCCGGCGGCCTATCATTAACGAAAATAACATAGGTGTCAGAAATCACCTGCTCCCCTCCTAACTCATCAAGGTAGAAAACATTTATTGTGGCAGTGTGACCTCCACGCTGAGCTGAAGGAGCAATGCTTAAATCAAAAATTGCGGCTCCCGTGTCATCTTCATCTACGTTGCCCACAAAGTTTTCCTTTGAACCATTAACGGCATCATCAGTTTCCAAAACAACCTTTACTGCCTTGGCTTCACTCTTTCCTATGTTGTCAACCTGAACTGAAAGAGAGAAAGCGTCTCCCGGAAAAAGCTGTTTATCATCCCTTCCCTCTATTGCGTAATTCACCCCGGAAAAAATAAGCACAGGCTTTGCAAGCACTTCAAAAGAAACCTTTTCCTTTTTTGTGGCGGAACAGTCAAAGCAATTCAAATCAACCTCAAAAACGTAAATTTTTGGCTCTGCGTCAGCGCTTGGCTTAAGTGAAAAAGTCACCTTTTTTGTTTCGCCAGGCTGGATGCTGCCAGCTTGAGCCACGCTGCTTGAAAGGAGGATGAACGGGTCAAAAGTCGAATTCGTGATAGGGATTAGCTCGGCTGTAGCATTCCTTGCAGCGCCATTACAAATATTTTCAATTGTTGCAGTCAGCAGGACCTCTTCCCCGCCATACGGAAACTGAGTGGAGTAACTTACATTGCTTAAATCAAGCCCATAGCACCGTGCAAGGGAAAAATTTAGGTCATAGCTTTCGTTCACTTTAGCGCCAGCGACCTCGTATGAAAGTTTCAAGGGAACCCTGTAAGATCCAGCCGGAGCTCCGTCCTTTGCCTTAAAAAGGAAACTCGCAGTTTTTGCCTCGTTGTTTCCAATGCTTCCAAGCTCGTCAACAACATTGACTGCCTCAAAGTAGCTTTCGTTTAAGAAAAGCTCTGCACTGATGTTTTCCGCAATTTTTGACTCAGATTTGCCCTCAATTGTAGCATTAAGCGTTATAACGTCTCCAGGAAAAGCATTGGCTGGAGAAATGGAGTGCCCAGACTTTACTCTTAAGGCAGAAAAATAGCTTTGAGCTGAAGCAGAACTAAACAAAAGCAAGAAAGCAAAGAACAGCACCAAAATTTTTCTAGCTGAAGCCATTCTATTCAGAGATTAGCTGCAAAAAGAATAAAAATAGAAATACTATTCACTGACAGATTACTGCAATAAAGCAGCAGTTAACCTCCGCCAATTATAGATGGGTACGGAAGTCACAAGCTCTAAAAAGGAATAAATATTAGTTCGACCAATTTACATACGATTTTGCATGAAAAGAATCCCCACTGGAATCACCGGCCTAGACAAATTGGTTGAAGGAGGATTTCCTGAAGGACGATCAATACTATTAAGTGGCGCCTGCGGGACAGGCAAAACCATTTTCTCAATGCAGTACATTTACAATGGGGCAAAAAAGTATTCCGAGCCAGGCATTTATGTTACACTGGATGAAAGGCCTGAATTGATTCGGGAAGATGTAATAAGGTTTGGCTGGGATCTGAGGAAACTGGAGCAGGAAAACATGCTCCAGATAATTGACGGCAGCATTGCAAAGCTCGGCATTCCAAGCGAAGAGGAAGTTTCAATGCCTGCAACGGGCTTTGACCTGGACAAGCTGTTACTGGAAATAATGCGAGTAACAAAAAGGATAGGCGCGAAAAGGCTGGTTATTGACTCCATTCCGGCGCTTGGGTTAAGCCTTGAAAACAATTCCGAGGTAAGAAAATCCGTGCTAAAGCTAAGCTACCTCCTGATGAGAACAGGCGTTACTTCAATTATAACCTCTGAAATACAGGAAGGAGCAAACAAATTCGGAAAATTCGGCGTGGAAGAATATGTTGTAGACGGGGTAATAGTACTGCACTACATGGGGGTTGGAACGCAAAGCAACCGAACGCTTCACATCAGAAAAATGCGTGCAACACACCACTCGGAGAGCCTTCACCCAATCGAAATAACGGATAAAGGAATAGTAGTGCACAAAGTGGAAGAAGAATACGAGGAAACCTAAGACTGCCTCTCAACAACATAATTTGCAAATTCCCTCAGCAAAGACTTTGCACTGCTTTCAGTGATGCAGGCTTCAGCTTCCTTCCAGCTCTTTTCAACAAGCTCTTTTGCCTTTGCCTTTGAAAACTCTATGCCATCATACTTTTTTATTATCTTCAGCGCCTCAGCTACTTCCTGTTTACTGCCAGTGGCATAACCAAGTATTGCCAGCAAGCGATTCCTCTCATGCTTGGCCGCCTTCTTCAAAGTCCGTAGAATTATCAGGGAGCGCTTTCCTTCCAGTATGTCATCGCCAAAATCCTTGCCTATGTGCTCTGAGCTGGAAATGTTTAACACATCATCCCTTATCTGGAAGGCAACACCGATTGCTGCCGCAAAGTTGCCTAGTTTTTCGGTTTGTTTCCTGCTTCCGCCGCCAAGAATGACACCAAGTTTTGCCGAAAGCCTTGCAAGGCTGCCTGTTTTAAAAGTGCACATCTGCAAGTATTGCTTCTCTGAAACAGCGGTTCTTTTGCCCTGATGCCAGTAGATATCAGTGGCCTGACCAAAAGAAAGCCGGACCATTTCCTCCAAGCAAACATCATAAATTTTTGCCTTCAGCCCAGAAGGCAGCCTAAACTTGTTCGAGTAAAGCAGAAAGGCAGGCAGGAAGTAAAGGAGATTGCCATTGTTTACTGCTATGTCAACGCCGAAAAGCTTGTGCATTGCGGGCCTGCCGCGCCTCACACTCGAATTATCTTCAACATCGTCAACAATTATCGAGCCAGTGTGAAGCAGCTCCGGGAAAACAACAAAAGGCAATGCTTTCTTTCTGTTGCCGCCAACTGCCTCACAGCATAACAGCATCAGGGAAGGCCTCCAGCGCTTCCCGCCCCTATCCAAAAAATCCCACACAGGCTCTACAACCGCTTTCTGGTAAGTTTCGAGGTCAAACTCGAATTCCTCTGCAGAAACATTTTCTTTCATCCACTGCCTTGAAATTTTCCTTGGAAAAAAACGTTCAAGCTCTTTGTTGATTTCTACTGCACTGCGCTTAAGAAACTGCTCCAATTTCGTCAAGTGCCACCAGCCTCTCTTAATCTTTCAGCAATTCTTTTCTTTTCAAACGCAAAAACCAATGAGCCAAACTTTGGACCGGAATCCGCATTTAATACAACATTGTAAAGTGCTTTAAACAGCTCCTTGGGTTTAACCGAGTTTTTTTTCGCGACACTGAAAACAAAAGCCTGCACTTCCTCTTCGCTTTTTTTGCTTTCAAGGCCGCCAGCTATTTCAAGGAAAGAACTCTTTATTGCCTCTGAAAGATTCTTTGCAGAATAAGTTTCGGAAAACTTTAGCTTTAATTCAGTTGCATGCATTTTAACCCAGAGCCTTGCCTTGGAAATAATTTCAAGCCACTGCTTTTTCTCCGAAGCAGAAAGCTTTGCAGAAATTTGGCCTGACGAAACCATTTTATCCAACAATGCCTTGTCATCTGGAAAAACAGGGGTTAACGCAGCAACAGAATAGTAGTCAATGCCCAAAGGCAAAACAGTTCTGCCCTTCACCTGCGAGTAAATATAAAGGCACTCAACCTGCTTTTCTTCGTCGGTCTTCTTTTTTTTTGAGTAAAATATGGCGGCTGCACTGTCAAGCTCTTTTTCAAGAAGCGGGAGTTCCGCCCAAGAAAAACTCCTTGTCTTGGAAAGTTTTTTCATATACAAAAGCTTCAAGGATTCTGGCCTCGCAACTTCAAGCCACTCATGAGGATAAACTACATTTCCGACAGACGCGGACATTTTTTCTCTGCCGATTAATAGGTGCTCATAGAAAATTGGCTCCGGCATGGGAAACCCAAGTATTTTCTCGCAAATTTCAGCATTAATGAACCACGCAGAGTTCGGCGCATTGTATTCCTTGCCAGCGCCCTCGCTTACAACATTCCAGCGCTTCCACTGGGCTGCCCACTCGCTTTTCCAAGCAAGCTTGCCGTTTGCCTTCCGCAAGTCAGAAGTGCCCTCATGCCCGCAGCCTAATGCTTTAACTGACTCAAACGCATAATCCCTGCACACATAGCTGATTTTTTTTCCCTCAACAGAAGTTACATGGGTTGTCTGAAGCTTGCCGCAGTTATCGCAGATAGGCTTCCAAGGAACTCCGCCAGAACCTGAATTTTTTCCCTTGAACTTGTCAACTATTTTCCTCACTTCCTCTGCTTTGCTTACAAGCTCGAATATGAACGGGGTGAAACTGCCTTTCCTGTACTCTTCCCTCATAGAGTAAACTTTAGGCTCAAACAAAAGGAAACTGGAAAAAGTTTCAAGAAACATTTCCTTGAAATGCAAACTATAACTTTTATGGCAGCCACTTGGGTCAGGAACATCGCTTACAGGCATTCCGATGTATTGCTCAAAGGATTTGGGAACATTGCTAGGAACTTTCCTCAAAGGGTCCATGTCCTCAGTAACATAAATGAATTTAGCTCCGCTAACGTTTTCCTTTAGGGCCCTAAAAACCGCTTCCCCCCTAAGGATGTCACTCAGCCTACCGATGTGCAGCACGCCTGAAAGGCTTGAACTGCTTTTAATGCCTGGGCCCTTAATTTTTGGAAGTGGCTTATCTAGGAAAAAAAACTTTTTTCTAGAGGCAACCTTTGCTGCAAGCTGCTCGGCCCAAAAAACCTTTTCAGACATCAAAACCCCAAAAATTAATTAAAAGCAAAATAATTAAGTCTATAGCGGACTGATTTAATTTTTTTGAGCACTTTATGGCGGTTTCCTGTGTGCAAAAAGCAATTGGCTGCCAAAATATTTCTGCTTTTTGCCATATGCCGGCTACCTCCTCCTCTTAACCAGAATAAAGATTATGATTGAAACTGCCAGCACCACAATCACTAAAAACAGGAACAGCACAACAAGCACGCCCGCCAGCACAAAAACCCATGCATCCTGTGAAGAGAAAAAAGAGGAAACCCCCCCAAATAGCTTCTCTGTATCAAATCTTTCAACTATGATTCCGCTGTTCACGCTAGCTGAAGAGCCTAAAACGATTGGCGGCACCAAAAACTCTTTATTGGGATTGCTTTCAGCAAATGCATCTGCTTCCTCTTTTGAAAAGCGCTTGGCGAGAGCGTAAGAAATATAGTTGGTTTCCATAACATCTGCATCAAATTTAATTACTGGATCTGCATTAAATACCTCAAAATCTGTTGAAGAAATAATATCTGAAGCATTAGCTGCAACTGTTTTCGGGATAACCTCAACTATCTGAACAGGCGTTGACTCATTGACATCGCGAAAAGAAATTAGTATAACAGCAACATAGAACACCCCATTAGAATCGCTGATTTTATTCACTTCAATGCGCCTTGAAACCGATAGCTCCTGCAGATTTGAAGCAGCTTCCCCCACAAGTTCTTCCTTGAGGCCAGCCTCTCTGAAAGCTTCAGCTTCAGAGTTAGGCTCAAACACCACGTAAAGGTTATTATAGCGCTCAACTGAAACTGATTCAGCGGCTTGCTCGAAAAGCTCTTTTGCATTCAATGCATGCACCAATGCAGTTTCAAGGAAAACCTGCCTTTCAAGAAGGTCAGATGCCTTGGCATAATTTCCATCAGCCTGCCCTAAAATAGAAAAAAACTCTGCATCCTGCAGGCCAGCTGCAATTAAAGTGCCCTTGAGTTTCTCGGCTTTCGATTTTTCTTCACCTGCCTGAGAGAGCAGGCCTGATATTTCGCTTAAAAGCAAAGCAGTGTTCTCAACTGAAACTGAGCGCGACAACTCCACATTGTTGCCACCAAAATCAAGGATTCTTGCAATCACGGCATAACGGCCGTTTGGTGCACTAAGCGTGTTCCAGTCCAAGGAAAACTCCCGCTCAGAAACCCGCTCTGCAAAACCAATTGAAGCATCTACATCTTCTCGGTAAAGAAACTCAACTGATTTAATGCCTGAAGGATTAATACCAGAATCAACTGCTTCCACCTTCAACTCAACAACATCTAACAGCTTCAAGTTTTCTGGCGGAGAAAGCCAGCCGCCACTAGGGCCAACCCTGTCCAAAAAATAAGTGAATTGAATGCTGCAGTCATCAACATCATTGTCTTCCGCTTCAAGCTCAAACAATATGTTGCCATCCTCAACCCCTAACAAGTCAACTTCTCTTGCAATAAGGCTTGCATAAGTAATGTTTTCTGCAATCATTTCACGTTCTTTGCCAGGCACAGTCACGAAAAAATTTGCATGATAGAGTTCTCCGCCCTGAGACTCCACACTAATTGAAAGAGTTTCCTGCTCTAATGACGGAGTGAAAGAAATTTCCAGGTCACAAAAGGACTTGGGCTTAGTGAAAACAGACTTTGAAATCCCCCCCAAGTTATCTGCCTTGTCAACTGCCCGCACCCTGTAATGGTAGGTTCTGCCCTCAACCAATTCCTCTTCAACAAAGCTTGTTCCAACAATGTTGTCTGACAGCACAACCGTGGCTGGATCGCGGATGTCAAAGTCTTTCTGAAATGCCCTGAACAAAACATAGTGGTCAACACCAGAACTCTCATCAAAGGCAGCATCCCAAGAAACTCTTATGTTTCCGTCATCAGTTGGAGTTGCTTCAACATTTTGAGGGGACATCGGGGCAGTGTGGTCAATTTTCAGCGAGTAGTGACTTGCATCAGTCCACTGGCCCCCGACCTTAGAGCGAACATGAAAAAACCAAAGACCATCAATTTTTGGGGGGGCACGAAAAGAATTTCCGATTCCTTCCGAAATTTCATCAGGCGCGGTTTCAGCCTCCATGCCCAAAGCATAGCTGTGCGCGGTTGCCCCATCAAGCACCTCCCACTCAAAAGCAGGCCTGGTTTCCTTATACCAAAGCCCTGAATCAGGATGGGTTGAACTTGAAATCGTTGGACCATCCAAACCAAAAACGACGGCAGCTAAAAGCAGTACAAAAAAAGCAAACAAAAAACGCTTAACCAAGCTTCCCACTCACAAAAGACTAAGGCTAAAACCTTTTAAAACCCACTAAAAAACGAATTTGCCGTTATCCATCAAAAGCATTCCGTCAACAAAAACAGTGGGTTTTGTAATTACCCCATCACAGTGAACCTTGCTGTTCCACTTCGCGCCAGTTAGTTCAGGGTAGGGATAGCCTGCAGCCATGTGAACCCCAACAATTTTTTCATCCTGCAACAGGTTGCCAATAATTTTTTTTACCCCATAGTTTGCGCCCACCGCAAATTCCCCTATTCTGTTGGAATTGCGGTCAAGCTTTATGTACCTCTTGAACTCAGCCTCAAGCTTTCTATTCTGATGGCATTCCACTGCAACAATCCTTGAATCAACAATGTGCCAGCGCACAGGGGTTTTCTCCAAGGACTTGTACTTGCGGGAAAAAACATCCCCCAAAGAGCCATTGATTACTGCAATGCCATTCACATTTGCCGGGCAAGTAAACACTTCACCATCAGGAAGATTACTCCAAGTGCCTGGCTCAATGTTTCCGTCTGCCACAAGCCACTTCAGCTTCGGAGAAAAATCCACAACCAATGCTGTTCCATGCGGGCTGCTTACAGTGATTTGCTTTGCATTCTTCACTACGCTGTAAAGCGCCTTGCAAGCCAGCTGAATTTTCTTGTAATCAACGCACATTCCCTGCTTCATGCACTCCTCATCAACCCCGACCATTGCAGCAAAACGGACATTATGTTTCATCAAAAGATCGGTCAACGGCTTCCTTACAGTAAAGCGCTCATTTAGTTTTCCTTTCCTGGATGACCCAACAGTTGAAAAAGCAACTTTGCATCTCTTTGCTGCCTCTCTTAGCTCTTCAGGCAAAAAACGCAGAGGGCGCTTTCCAAACTGCTCCATAACAAAAAAATCAATGCGCTTGGTTTTTTTCTCACAGGCTCTTCTCAGCGCATCCCCAACCCTGATGTTTGCCTTTTCTGCTAAAATCAGCACTGGCTCGTTTCTGCGCAAAGAAACACACTTTGTCGCGTTGACTGCGCCCTGCATTACAGTTCCCACAAAAACACCTGAAAAAAGCCTATAATATTTTCATTGGTAATATTTAAATATTAAAATACGCACAACAGTATGCGCTATGGGGAACGAGAACCTTGCCGCAATTGTCGGAACAATTCTTATTGTAGCGGTTTCAGGGTGCACAACAATCGATAATTCAAAGAAATGGGTGTCAGTTGAGCCGGTTCAATGTGGGGGCAACGCATGGGAAATAGACTACTTCATCAACAACTGCGAGCAAAGATATCCGGAGGAGGAAGAGGAAGACCTAATAAGGTTTTACTTTGAGAAAAACAGCGTGGAGACATTTGACTTCCAGAAACAAGAAAAATATGAAACAGTGTGCCTTGCATGCAACTGCCCAAGAGGGGATGAAATCTCGCTGCTAATAAGCAAGGAAGATGAAGCAAAATTCTTTGAACTACTTGACACAGCAAGGTTTAAAGGCGTTCCAAATAAGTGCATTGAATGACAGCACCCGCACCTTGCCGGCTGAGGTTTAATACTACCGCCCCTTCAAAGAAGGGACATGTATAACGTGTAAACGGCGCTTTCCGTTTTAGCGAGGCTCGAAAGACCTAACAGGGCCATTGAAAATGGCACACTTTGTAAACGGAGCAAAATTACCGTGCCATCGAAGATGGCACACATATAGGTCGTAAACGGACCTTTCCGTTTTAGCGAGCCCAGAGGGATTCGAACCCTCGACACCTTGGTCACCCTACTTCTGGAAAGCGTTTAAGAGCCGCACCTCTTCCAAGCCTAAAAAGCTTCGAAAAATCAAGTGCTCTACCAGACTGAGCTATGGGCCCATTATAGTAAAACAATGTATTCAAACCTATTTAAAAATTTGTTTTAATGGAGTGTGCAATCATTATATTCTTCAAAACCCTGTTCTTTCTTAATGCCGAAGCGCAAGGACACATTTCTTTTTCATCGCGGTGAAAGAGTTGGAAAAGGCGGTTTACCTATTACAATTACCAAAATTAGGACAATGAAAAGAGGAGCTGCGGAAGAAAGAGGGAACTTATACCCAACAACTACTTCAATAACCCAGAAATTTGAAATCAAGAGCCAAGATCCAAGGGTGATTAATAAGTTTGCAAGGTTTTTACGGAGAACACACATTGATGAACTCCCCCAAATTATTTCTTTTTTGAAAGGCGACTTGCTTTAGTGGGAATTAGGCCTTTGGCAAGAGAAGAATATGATGCCCTGCCAAAAGACATTAAAGGAATATATGATAAGTTAGGGCCCGGTCTTATTGGAATTCATTACACACTAAAAAAATTTCCCCCAACAACTCAGGAAGTATACGACGAGTACAGGAAATTCTACGAACTCTGGAAAAAAAATAAAGCCAAAGCTTACTGGAAATACAGCAAAGCATTCTTTTCAAACAAGCTCCGCGGAAAAGTTCCCTCCAAGTAATTCAGATGAGGACAGTTAATGGGAAGAGCGGGATTTGAACCCGCGACACCATGGTCACCGCTGAGAGCAACGAAGATTAAAACAACAAAACAATGTTGCCCCATCTTCAGCTACACACTGGCAAAACAAGTCACTAACAGGCAAGCTTGTGCCGGTCATGTGCTCTCCCAGGCTGAGCTACCTTCCCCCAAACAAAACAATTCTTGCAAAAGAAAGTTTAAAAGCATGTCTTAAAGAAATGAAACCGCTTTTAGGTATTTATGGGGATTTGAAAAACCTATTTCCTCAATCCACTTCTTCAAATTTGCTTTTCCATACAAACAAACCTTATAAGCATCGGATTTACTCAGGCGAGACCTTGATTTCCTTATTCTAGCCACCCTAAAACCATTTTTAATTAAAATTTCCCAAATATTCTCCGCCAACTCTTTGCTTACAGTGGTTATTTCCAAAGAAGGGTAATCCATGGCGCCGGGCTTGTCAGAAACAAACACGGAGCCATCAGTATCCGCTATGCCGCGAATAATGTGCTTTGACTTGGAATAGTCTTTGAGAAACACGCCGGGAATTTTGACTGAATAACACTTTCCAGCATTAAAGGGGATGCTAAAATCATTAATGAGTTTATGAACTATCTTTTTAGAATAAACTCTTATTCTTAAACCACCACTGCTCTCAAATACTCTTGCATTTTTATTCCAAACACTACTAATCAAAGCTGAGAGCTTTGCAAAGTATTCCCTGTCAGTCACCTTATTTCCAGTTAAACCAAAATAATATTTAGGTGGTTTGGCATGAATGTGCCCATCTCCAATAATAGCGCCAACCAGTTCTAGTTCAGAAGGAGAATACATTACAGAATAAACTATTTCACTATTAACTGCTTTTCGAAGCGCCTCATTTCCGGTGCAGGTCAAACCTTTAACGGAGCCCGCTTAATGGTGTTCAAAATTATGTCAGTTTCAGTCTTTTCCACGAACTCGTATGTCTGGATTTTTTTCAGGAACTCGTCAAGGCCTCTCCTTGTCTTAAACCTCGAAATAACTAAAACATCAAAGTGGCCCGTAATATCGTAAACCGCTGTAACGTTCGGGTGCACAGCTATTTTGTTTTCAACCTGATTTAGTTTCCCTTTAGAAACAATAATTGAAGTTATGGCTTGTAACTCATAGCCCATATTCTCGTAATCCAGTTCCACAGAATAAGCCTTAATCACCTTGTTATTTTCCAGTTCGCGGACACGGTTCATTACAGTTGCAACTGAAACACCTGTTTTGGCTGCAACTTTTCTGAAAGAAAGCCTTGCATTCCCATCAAGAACACGGAGGATAGCTAAATCTGTTTTGTCAAGCTCCATTAAAAATCCCGCCAAATGCCAAAAAAAACACAAAAACCAAATAAAATATTAAACAAAAACAATTAAAAATTATAGTTTTTTAAATAATTGTTTAAAAAAAAACCAATAAACTATTTAAATATCTGAAAAGAAGAAGTTGTAGTGGACAAAAAACTAATTTTAGTGGGGGCATTAGTTGCATTATTGCCTACAGTGCTGGCTGAGCCAACACTTGAGTCGCTTGCAGCAAGCATTGACATGACTTGGATGCTGCTGGCTGCATTCCTTGTTTTCTTCATGCAGGCTGGCTTTGCAATGGTGGAAAGCGGCTTCACCAGGGCAAAAAACACCGGCAACATCATGATGAAGAACCTGATGGACTTTGCAATAGGCAGTTTGGGTTACTTTGCAATCGGCTTTGGCATAATGTTTGGTGCAGGAACCGCATTTTTTGGCATTGAAAACTTTTTATTGGCAGGGGCAACAATGCAGGAATACGCTTTCTGGATGTTTCAAGTGGTGTTTGCAGCAACCGCAGCGACAATTGTTTCAGGCGCCATGGCTGAACGAACACGGTTTTCAGCGTACCTTGCTTTCTCTTTTGCAATAACAGCGATTATATACCCTGTTGTTGGGCACTGGGCCTGGGGAGGGGGCTGGCTCTCGGAATTGGAGGCGCCATTCATTGACTTTGCCGGCTCAACTGTTGTGCACAGCGTTGGGGGCTGGGCAGCACTTGCAGGAGCAATAGCTGTTGGCCCAAGAATCGGGAAATACATTAAAGGAAAAGCAGTGGAAATAAAAGGGCACTCACTGCCCTTAGCAACACTCGGGGTTTTCATTTTGTGGTTTGGGTGGTACGGGTTCAACGCAGGGTCAACACTTGCAGGAACAAATGCAAGTATTGCTGCAATTGCTGTTACAACAACACTTGCAGCAGCAGCTGGCGCAACAGCTGCAATGGCGGTAACGTGGTTAAAAAGCTCAAAGCCAAACATTGGAATGACGCTTAACGGAGCGCTTGCCGGCTTGGTTTCAATAACTGCAGGAACAGCAAACGTCAGCCCACTAAGCGCAATAATAATCGGCGCAATCGGCGGCACAATAGTTGTTGCAGCAGTAAAGTTCTTTGATTCAATCAAAGTGGATGACCCTGTTGGAGCAATCTCTGTGCACGGGGTATGCGGTGCATGGGGCACGCTTGCAGTAGGCTTGTTTGCAGAAGAAGCATTTGGCGGGGTAAATGGTTTGCTGTTTGGCGGCGGCATTTCACAGCTTGCAAGCCAAGCAACAGGAATTGCAGCAGCATTCCTGTTTGTGTTTCCCGCCTCACTCATAATGTTCAAGGCAATTAATGTTGTAATAGGCTTGAGAGCATCAGAAGAAGACGAGATAAAAGGATTGGATGCATCAGAGCACAAAGCAGAAGCATACCATGAGCTTACAGGCAGCAGCCCAATGTAGGCAATTGAAAGGTGAAAAAAAGTGGAAACACGGGAAATGCTTGAAAGAATAAAAAAAGAGAACGTGAAACTGGTTGAACTGCAGTTCTCTGACATAGATGGCGCCATTAAAAGCGTAACAATTCCAGACCACAAACTCAAAGAATCACTGGAAAGAGGAACATGGTTTGATGGCAGCAGCATTGAAGGGTTCGCTCGTATCTACGAATCAGACATGTTCTTAAAGCCAGACACGAACACTTTCCGCATCATTCCTTGGAAAAGCGAGAACGGCCACAAAACCGCAAGAATAATCTGTGATGTTTTCACTCCTGACGGAAAGCCATTCGAAGGAGACCCAAGACACATTCTGAAAAGAGCTGTTAAAAAGGCCGGGGAGATGGGTTTTGAATATAATGTTGGGCCAGAGCTGGAGTTTTTTCTCTTCCAGACAAAAGAAGGAAAAATCACTTCCGCCCCCCACGATGTTGGCGGATACTTTGATTTTGCTCCAAGAGACCTGGCATCCGATGTCAGAAAAGACATAATATCCTCGCTGGAAAAACTGGGGTTAGAGGTTGAAGCATCACACCACGAGGTTGCATTCGGCCAGCACGAAATCGATTTCAAATACTCTGATGCATTGGCAACAGCCGATAATGTTATCACTTTCAAATACACGGTAAAATCAATTGCTCAAGCGCACGGGCTGTACGCTAGCTTTATGCCAAAACCAATCTATGGCATTAATGGTTCAGGCATGCACGTGCACCAAAGCCTGTTCAAAAACAAAAAAAATGCTTTTTACGATGCTAATAATGACTACAAGTTAAGCGCAATAGCAAAGCATTTTATTGCAGGGCAACTAGAGCATGCGAGAGCAATGTCAGCAGTAATTGCCCCAACAGTCAATTCTTACAAGCGGCTGGTGCCAGGGTATGAGGCGCCAGTTTACATCAGCTGGGGGCAAATAAACAGGTCAGCAATGATAAGAATTCCTCGTTATTCTGTTGGAAGGGAAAACTCAACAAGAGCCGAACTTAGGTGCCCTGACCCAAGCGCAAACCCGTACCTTGCGTTTGCCGCAATGCTAATGACAGGCCTTGACGGAATCAAAAGAAAACTTGAGCCCCCGAAACCGGTTGAAGAAAGCCTGTATGATTTCAGCGATGAAAAAATTGCAGAGATTGGCATCAAAACATTGCCTTACTCGCTGAGGGAAGCAATCGAGGAACTGAAAAACGACAGGGTTTTAGTTGAAGCACTAGGAGAGCACACATTCAAGCAGTACGTTGAAGCCAAAACAGCGGAGTATGATGAGTACAGGCTGCAGGTAACGCAATGGGAAACAGAAAAGTACTTGGAAAAAATCTAACCAACTTTTAGTCAATTCTTTTCTCCATCAACCTGTAATCTGAGGCGATGAAACCGTTTTTTGAGTAGAAGTTTCTGGCATTTGATTTTTGGTTGGCTGTAAGCCAGATGGTTTTGATTTTGGCTTTTTTGCATTCCTTTTCTAATCGTTTCAAGAGCTTGGTTCCAACTCCTTTGTTCTGTTTTTCAGAGTCAACCACAAACTCTTCTACAAAACAGCGGGACCCATCGCGGAAAACAAATGTGCTTGCAAGAATAACCCCGATGACCGAGCTGCCCTCCAAAGCAACAAAACAATACAGCCTGTTGTCATGGAAAACTTCTTCCACCCTGCCAATCAGCTTTGACAGAATCCACGTTTCATTATAGGGTGGCTTGAGGAACTCCTTTTTCAAAAGCCCTGCAATGGCATCCACATGGCCTTTGCCAACCCTAACAATTTCCATAGCATAAAATAACGTTTTTCAAGTATAAATTAGCGTATCTGCCCACTTATTATTGAACAAATGTTATTTTTTGCCTTGAATTCTCTATATTGTTCACACGTGCGGACAAATCCAAGAACTGCTGCTCAATTACCCTAATGCGATTAGTATGCAACTCAAACCTCTCTGTCAGTTCACGCAAAGCCTTTGTAGGGGTTGAATTAGTTTTGTTTGTGTCATTCGTCATAACATATTACTCATTGGAACGGGTTATATATTGGTGTTCACAGATGCCACACCCCGTAAACGGAGCAAAATTACCGTGCCATCGAAGATGGCACACATATAGGTTGTAAACGCCCAACAACGCCTTCAATAACCCAGAAATTTGAAATCAAGAGCCAAGATCCAAGGGTGATTAATAAGTTTGCAAGGTTTTTACGGAGAACACACATTGATGAACAACACAAAAAACAATTAAATACAAACCAAAAAATAAATCTTGCTATTCTTTAACCTATTTTACTCTTTTCCTAAGAACCAAATAGCGCTTTCCCCTCAAACGATAACTAGGCCAAAGCCAAGCAAAACCATACCCCCCTCTTCTGATTCTCCGGATTTGTTTCCAGAAATTCCACTTAATTCGCACCTCAATTTTTTTAATCCCTTTTTTTATTAGAAAACTTTTGCAGCCCTCAAACTGGCTGTGCCAAAGCCAAGGCGCCTATACTCATTTTTCACAAACTGGTTGAATATTACCCCTCCTCCTTTCTCAAGATCTGAAAAAGTTGCAATCGCGCCAACAACATTACCTGACCTCAGCGAAACTTGCGGGAAATCCTCAAGTGCCCTAACCAAAAAATAGTTTAACTTATAACGGCCCCTTGCACGGTCATAATTGTCAACCACATCTGCAAGCGATTCTGGGGCAGCGACATGCCCCAATTCACCCTTACTTCTAGCCTCTTCAAAAATTTGAAAAAACTTATGAAGCTCGGAACGCTTCAATTCAACTAACTCTATGCTCGGCTGCTTAAAAGCCGCCTGATTTTCCATAAAGAAATATGGAAAGAAGTTAAATATAAAAGCGAGCCCGGAGGGATTCGAACCCTCGGCACGCGGCTTAAAAGGCCGCTGCTCTACCAGGCTGAGCTACGGGCCCACAGCAAAAAGAAAATTCGTTGGAAGGTTTTTAAATGGTATCTTCATTAAAAAACAAACAAATAAATTGAATGAAACCATGAGTTATATATGCCAAAACCAAAGCGAGCGCCTCCTCACAAGTTTCAACAGCTTGACCCCCCGGAAGCAGAAATCCGAAGGCATTTTTTGAATAACCCATATGCAACCTTTCAAGAAATTTTTCGAGTTACAGGACTGCAAGACACGCGGGTAACCAGAGACTTAATTTCAAGAATTAGAGCAGGCATGGATAATGAAGAGTCAACAACAAAGCCTAAAAGAATTCCAGTTACAAGAGGCCCAAAAAAGCTGACCGAAAGAAAACGAATTATACGAACTTACATTATGCAACACCAGAATTCGGGTGCAGTAAAGTTGAGCGATCTTTTGAAACAGGTTGCTCCTGAGTTGAAGATTACCGTGAGAGAAATAGAGGTAGAGAAAAGGGTTCTAAGAAAAAACGGGGCAATTAAAAGATTAAAATGATGTTCTAAAGCATTACAAACAGTTTATTTTTTCCGGAGTTCTCACAGCAAAAGCTAGCCCCGCTTTTGATGCTTCAAACCCAACATTCTTTTTGCTTTGCCAACAGAAACCCCATGCGTTAAGGCATATAGGTGTATTTTTTCATGCATTGCTTCCATTGTACCGGGAGCAGTGTGCTGCGGGGTGTGCCTTCTTTTATCCTGCCTGCCTTTCCCAGTGGTGTTAGGGGCTTTTCTTTTCTGCTCCAATCTTTTTATTCTTTTTTGCTCTCTACGCGACACCCTGGGAGGCATTTTATCAATAAAAGAAAAACCAGTAGAGATATTTAAATCTTTCTAAAAAGTGGTTATTCCTTCTTGATTTCCTTCAAGCCATTCATGTAAGGCTGCAGGGCTTTTGGAACAATAATTTTGCCTTGCTCCGTTTGATAGTTTTCAATAATGCAGCGGAGCAGCCTCGTTGTTGCAGCCATTGTAGCGTTAAGGGTATGAACAAATTCTTTCTCGCCATTCTTTTTCCTGTATTTTATTCCAAGACGCGTTGACTGATAGGCAGTGCAGTTGCTCACTGACATTAGCTCAAAGAACTTTTCTTCTCTAGGACTCCAACCGTTAACATCATATTTTTTTGCTGCAACAAAGCCAATGTCGCCGGTGCAGATGTTTGTTACATTGAATGGAATATCCAGTTTTTTGAGGAGTTCCTCTGCATTGCTTAAAAGCTCTTCATGGATTTCCCAGGAATCCTCTGGCCTGCAGAAAACGAACTGCTCTATTTTGTTGAACTGGTGCACACGAAACAAACCCCTTTCATCCAGGCCATGCTTTCCTACTTCGCGCCTGAAGCAGGAAGAAACCCCCGCGAGTTTTATTGGCAATTCATTTTCAGAAAGAATCTCTTTTGAATGCATTGCAGCAATCGGGTGCTCGGAAGTCGCGATAAGGTAAAGGTCTTCTCCTTCAACCTTGTACATTACCTTCTCAAAATCAGACAATTCAGTTACTCCCTCATAAGGTTCTTTGCGCATAAGGAAAGGAGGCTGCACTAAAGTAAAGCCTTTATCACGGAGCAGGTCAATTGCGAGGCGCTGAACAGCAAAATCCATTAAGGCCAAATCCCCTTTCAGAAAAAAAAAGCCTTCCCCCGAAATTTTTACCGCGCGCTCGAAGTCCGCAACACCAAGCTCCGCTGCCAGCATTCCATGGTGCTTCAGCTTAAAGCTAGGCTTTCGCGGCTGACCCCAACTCCCAACAACCGGATTATCTGATTCGTCTTTGCCTAGCGGAACTGATTCGTGCAGCAGGTTAGGCAAACGGAGCAAGTAAAAATCAACTTTTTCTTTCAGGGCCTTTGCTTTCTCCTCGGCTTTTTTAATCAGCTCAGGAATCTTTTTTGCCTCCTCGATTGCCTTCTTCACCGGCTTCTTTTCGCGCTTAAGTTTTTCAACTTCTTTGGTTAACTGGTTTCGCTTCTGGCGCAAAAGTTCGGCTTTCTGCAAGAGCTCTCGGAAGTCCGCATCCTTTTTTAATAGATCATTAAGCCACTTGATTTTTTCAAAATCATTCCTTTTTTTCAGGTTTGATTCAATCAACTGCGGGTTTTCTCTTACAACCCTTATGTCTAGCATTTTCCCACTATTCTATTTGTTTCCGACAAAGTTAATAATATTAGCTAACAAGTGAACGTTATGGGAAAAGATGTAGTAGTGCTGCGCTACGGGCACAGGCATGTAAGGGATTACAGGGTTACAAGCCACTGTTGCCTGGTTGCAAGGGCATTCGGCGCAGAAAAAATAGTCATCCACGGGGAAAAGGATGACAGCATTGAAAAAACAATTGAAGGAATCAAAAGACACTGGGGCGGAGCCTTCTCTGTTGAGTTCACTGAAAGCTGGAAAAAAACAGTGGAAGAGCACAAAAAGCAGGGTTTCTACGTGGTGCACGCCACAATGTACGGGATTCCAATTGAAAAAGAAATTTCAAGGATACGAAAGAAAAACAAAGTGCTTTTCGTTATTGGTTCTCAGAAGGTTGAAGCACTGGTATACAAGGAGGCTGACTTAAACATTGCAATAACACAGCAGCCGCACTCAGAAATTGCTGCTTTAGCGGTTTTTTTGGATAGGTACTTTGAGGGAAAGGAACTTGGGAAGGTGTTTAGGAACGCAAAGTACTTGATTGAACCTAGCGCGAATGGAAAGAAAATTAGCCGAAAGGCATGAAAAATTAATTAGTTTTTTAAGACATTTTAAATGGAAGGATAGTATGGGTGGGAGAAAACAAAACATTGTCGACCTTTTAATAACAAAGGAATTCCTGATGAATATTGGCGGCAAGTACGCTGTTGAGCTAGTTAAAATCTGTGAAAAAAAGAAAAAAGCAATAACTGATGATGAAATAGAAAAAAAGCTGCCTTTGAAAATAACCGAGGTAAGGACAATCCTCAATAGGCTGCATTATAGGGGCATTGCAACCTATCAGAAAACCAGGAACAACAAAACAGGATGGTACTCTTACACATGGCAGATAAGCACTGCGCGCATTGCAGCACTTCTACTTGAAAAACAGCTTGAAGAGATACAAAGAGCTGAAACCAAGATGGAGTTTGAGACAAATTATGCTTTCTTCACATGCAAGACAAAATGCAACAATTTTCCATTCGAAATAGCAGCGGAATACCAGTTCAAATGCCCTGGATGCGGCAACAGCTTAGAAGCAACAGACAACCAGAAAACCCTTAAAGATATGCGAAAAAAGATAGTTTTCATGAAAAATGAGATGGATGAGTTGACAAAACACTGCTAAAAAACACGTTTTGTAGGACAAACAATAAAACAAAACCAGGTAAATTTATTTTTAGAATAAAGGCAAAAAATTGCTTTATATAAAAAATTAAAGCAAATTTAGATAGCATAGATAAAAAGAACAAAAAAAACCCTTAAAAACACGTAAAACAACCATTTAAAAGGTTTTCCAAGCAGATAATTGGGATAACACTTAAATTTTGACAGCGGGATGGGGCAGCCAGGAGTGCCCGTCGGGCTCATAGGGCTTGAAAGAAAGAACGTTGGCTATTAATTGCAAAAGCAGACATTGTTGGGAAACCCGAAGGTCGAAGGTTCAAATCCTTCTCCCGCTATTATTGTTTTTAAGCCCGCAAATACCCAAATAAGCCCAACTCACTATTTCTCAAACATAGCTTGAGCAAGAAAGAAACCTAAAAAAGGCCATCTAAAAAGACAAGCAGCAGTAAAGAAGCTACTTAGGCAGTAAAAAAAGACCAGCCCATCCACTCACTAACCAAAATAATGCAGCCAAACTGCAACTTGAAAATGGATTGTACTGCTTACTACAACTCACTTACAGCCAACTACCCCAAAAAACAAGCGTTTGCTCTAAAACCAGTAATTACCTAACCCTCACTAGTCTTGAATATTGTAAAACAACAACTAATAGCCAGTACAAACCACCACTAAAAACACTCATTTTTTAGCACGTTTTAACCATACCTACAAACATAGTAATTACTATAATTTTACAGCCTTACAGTAACAATTATATATCAGTATAGTAAATACTATATTTATGGTCTTTAAGGCAATAATAGCAAAAATAAAAAGTTTTTTTGGCACTTCAGCTGTTAAGCAAGAGTTAGGAACTATTTATCACCGAGAAGACGTTGTAGAGGAAGTACACAGCCTTTGGGATTACTTGAAATTTAGGGAGCACAGCCAGGCATACCACATTACAAGCGTTGTTGGGTTTGAGGAGTGGGTGCCTATGGATGAAATACTTAGGAGGATACGGGAGATTTTCAAGGTTGAGTATAAGAATGAGAGGAGCCTGTACCCTTACATCAAAACATTGGTTGACACAAACCTGTTGGAGGCCGCGAACTTTGGGGGTAAAATGAGGTGGAGAAAGAAAGACCTCATAATAAAAATTGAAAAGCTACCGGAGCAAACAAAAGAAACAGTTGCCGCTAGAGAAAAAAAGAAACAAACACCTAATACATCTACATAACTAATTTTATAAAAACTTTAATATAATCTGAGTCCTTTTACTTATACTAATGAAGCCCATGAAAACCAAGCGAAGAGATAAGGCAGCAAAAGCCCGTGAACTTGGCATTACGGATGCCGCATTAAAGAAAAATTATACCTTAGTGGGGGATACGGGTTATAAGGGGGTTATTGGTAAAAGGCCTGTTTTTGTGTCAAGAGTTGAACTCGATTCAGTGGATACCGGACTGTGGCCATTCGGCAATGTTTTACACCGGTTCATAAAAGACCCAGAAGTAGTCAAATCAGTTGTGTCCAAGGTGTCCCAAGCAGGGGTGCTTGTGCCTGATTTCATCGGCTACTCTAAGGAGGGGAACGTGACTTACTATACATTCAGGAAAATCGGGAACAATGAGTTGAATCCCGAACAGTTCATAAGGAAAAGGAACACTCTAGGAAGCTATCTGCGAAGATTAGAGGCAGGGAAAATAAATACTGGTTATATGAAGCAGTTAAGGAAACTTCTTTCATCGGCCGCACGAAGCATCGGGGCAATTCACAGCATTGGCATACTTCAGGGGCACCCACACTTCAACAACTTCATTCCTGTGAAGTCAAGGGTAGCAGTGATTGACTTCAAGCTTTCCAGGACAAGAAAAGTTGACTGGAGTGATGAGAGAAGCATAAGGAAAGCATTTCGCAACGACTACGTGTATTTGGTAGACGCTTGGAGGGGGATAGAACTAACATACCCAAGAAGAATGCCCGAAGCTCGGAGAATGAAAGAACTCTTCTTCACAAGAATGGTTGGAAAGTATCCGGCTCCACAAGGAGTAAAAAGGCAGCTGATTGAAAGACTGGTGCAAGGCAGATTGGATTAAAGTAAGGCCTTCAGCTGGCGGTAGTTTGCGTAGAACTCACTGAGTTTTTTGGAGGATTTTGGGAGTTCCTTAAACCAGGGGGACTGAACTACCTTCTCTACATCTGATAGGAGAACTGCTGCAGCTTGTTTATCTGTTCTCCCAACCTCTTTTACCTTCTGAGTGAAAATGGCTATTTCCTCTATTAGTCTCTTGTGTTCGCCTGTGTTAGTCACGATATATGTGCGGTCAAGTTGCTCTTCAAGAGCTGCCCTTACATCATCCTCTGTTAAGTTTTTTTCATCCATATAATAGACTGCCTTCCAGTCGCCCTTTCCCTGCCAATAGTGGCTTGGGTTCTTGCCTGTTTTAAAGAAGTCGATTAATGGGTTAAAGGTGCCTGGGGGGATTATAACGCAATTCTTGCCCGGTCGGATATAGGGGGTACTTGAAAGAACCCCCCTACGATGGTATTTGTAGGATTTGCCATTGGATTTAGTAACGTTTTGGGTGTAGCCGTAAAGGGCACGAAACAGTTTTTGGTATGTATATGAAGAGTGTTTAATTGACTCTGGAACAATAAACTTGTATTGAATGAAGTAACCTCTTAAGACCACTGCTACCCCCACACTTCCACTATTAATAGGATTTAAGCAGAGACTGCTGCTTATGTATACTGTAGATACATAAATTAATTTAAATCAAGTCGTTACTCCAAAAAGCTGAAGATGGTTGGAAAATCAGGCGTGTACTGTGTATTAACGCCTGTGGCTTGCGTGATGGGCTGTGTAACGCCTAGTTAATGGGGCTGCTGACCTTTCTTCCTCTTCTCTTTCTCTATCTCTAACCGGCATGTTCTTCGCCCCCACAACAACAATGTCCTTCGCGGCGACAACATTCCGGTAAGGGATGCTTTTTTCGCTTAGAATCTTCTTAGCTTCTTGCTTTGACCTGGGCTTTAAAGGCTCGGTCGTTATTGTCTCAATTTTTCCCCTCTCTAGGTTAATTACTAAATCAAACACCCTCCCCTTGTAATCTCCAGAGGCAGTGTAGATATCCATCCCAAAAAGTTTTGATAATCTGGTTACCATTGTCAATACCTCACATTTGATTGGAAGTTATAATGAATTTATTTGTATTTATTATGTGCAACATAATATATAAATCTTTCATTGAAGCAAACGTGCCTGAATTCACCCGCCTAGCACAAAAAACCACTAATATACATAATTGTTTTTTTTGGGTTTTTTCTGTTTTTAGGCAAAAACACAGAAAAGCGCATATATACATAACACTATTGTAGACTTTTTGGCAAATTATTGTTGTTTGCTTTTTGGCGAATGCCTATGAAAGGTCTTTGTTATTTGTAGAGCCATATGGCGGAGCCCACATTCTCTTATTAGGGTTGTATGGGATTGTGCGAGACTTGTAGATTAGTGGAAGTGTGGGGTTAAGGTAGCTGAATAAAGTAGCAAAGTAGTGGTGGGGGTAAATTCAAGCAACTCCTTTGTTTTGTGGCTGGCAGCGCAACGATGCCGCCAAACCACATTATAGCTTGTCCAGCGGGGAAACCACTTTTTTTAGTTCCTCTGTTGAGACTTTTGTGTAGATTTGGGTTGTGCTAAGGCTGCTGTGGCCCAGCAATTCTTGGATTTTTCGAATGTTTTCTCCAGCCTCAAGCAAATGTGTTGCATAAGCGTGCCTCAGTGAGTGGGGCGTAACCTGCTTGCCAATTCCTGCTTTTTGTGTTGCAGCCCTAATTATTCTTTGAACAGTATCGGTTGAGAGTGGTTTCCCATTTTTCTTTGAGAATACAAACTGGCTTTGAACTCTCTTTTTTTTCAAGTATTTGTTAATATCCTTAATCCATTCTTTTGAGAGAATAATCATGCGGTCCTTGTTTCCTTTGCCCCCAGCAACTCTTCCTGTTCCTTCCTTTAAGTTAATGTGCTCTGTTTTCAGTTTTACGGCTTCGCTTACCCTGCAACCGCTTGAGTAAAGGAACTCAACTATTAAGCGGTTTCTTCCCGGCCTAACCGCTCTAATCAGCGATTTCACCTCATCTTTTGACAGTATTACTGGCAGCTTCTTTGCTTTTTTTGCGACCTTGATGTCGTCAACAATTTTTTTATGCAAATAGTTGTTGAACAGGAATTTTAGTGAAGAATGAATCAATGAAAGAGTGGCGTTAGAAACGTTCCTTCCTTGCTTCATTTTCACCAGGTAACCCACAATGTCTTCCCGAGTTATTTCTCCAGCTGGTTTATTGGCAAAATCCAAAAAGCTCTGGGCATAAAAGGCATACATTTTAATTGTTTTGGCAGAGTAGCCTGCAATAAGCAGTTCTTGCTTCAGCTTTTCCACAGCAGGGTTCAATGCCGGCCTGGCGCCAGTTACTTTATCCATAATACACCCAAATGATTATGTTTTCTGGGTTAAAAAATCTTTTCAGGGCTAAGAACGTTTGCTTTTATAGCAAAATGCTTATTTATTTGAATGAAAATTGCATTTTGCAGCTAGCAAACAGTTTTGATTTTTGATCATTAATTTGGTGTTTGCTATAGGGCTAAACTGCAGATTAAAACAATCAAACTCATATTTTAGTCATATTTTAGGATTAAATTTGTTTTCAGGCTGGGTGTGTAAAGTTTATAAATTTTTTTCAGGCTTGGTGTGTGGAAAGATTATAAATTCTTTTTCTTTATCTTTTGTTGTATGAGAAAAAAGCTCGGGGAAGGCCGTCTGTTGCCTGACACGCCTGACATGAAGGCTTGGAGAAAAGAGTTTGAAAAAATGAGCCTCTCTGAGCATGACAACAAACTGAGGCAGTTGGGCTTAGGTGATGAAGAAATAGAAGAATTTAATGAGTCCTTCAAAGAAACGAAAAAAACCAAGGCCAAAGCCTGACTTTTTATTTTTGGGGGTCCTGCCGTTTTTCTTTATTTTTTCTATTTTGATATTTCAGCGTAGTGGAACAGGTTTTTGGACTGCCAATAAAGGGTTAAGGCTGCGACCCCGCTGACCCAAGCAATAAAGTAGTATGCGAACGCTATATGGAAGTCATGGCTTAAATGCAAAAGAATCCCGTTAATCATGCTCCACACAAAGAGCGAAGCAAGAATCACTCCCACTATAAAGAAAAAAGTTGCTTTTGCAAACATGTTCTTTACTTCTGCAGCCATTTTAACTCCAAATATTACGCTGAGGGAGTATAAAAATTTTCTTGCAGGCAGGACTTGGTTTGCAATCCTTGGTTTTGGGCACTTAGTTGGCAATCTTTGATTTTGGTGTGATTGAATTTGTGTGCACGCTATTATATTCGTTTTTAACAGAATAATTTGTATGGTTAAGGCAGTGCTTTTTGATTTGGACAACACGCTGATTGACTTCATGAAAATGAAGCGAATGAGCTGTGAAGCCGCTATTGCTGCGATGATTGATGGGGGCCTGCTCATGGAAAAAGGAGAGGCTTATGAAAAGCTGTTCGAGCTTTATTCAGTGCACGGCATAGAGCACCAGGAAATATTCCAGAAATTTTTGGAAAAGCATTTGGGCAAGGTTGATTACCGCATTTTGGCGAAGGGAATTGCTGCTTACAGAAAAGTTCAAGCTGGTTTCTTGGAGCCGTTCCCGCACGTAAGGCAAACAATGGTGAGGCTGAAAGAACGCGGGCTTAAGCTTGGCATTGTAAGTGATGCCCCTGGCTTGAAGGGCTGGGTCCGCTTGGCTGAAATGAATTTGCTTGATTTTTTTGATGTTGTTGTTACCTTGGATGACACTGGAAAGCTAAAGCCACATAGAATGCCTTTTGCGGCTGCAGTGAAAAAGCTTGGTTTTAAGCCTAAGGAAATTCTTTTTGTCGGCGATAATCCTAAAAGGGACATTGCCGGCGCAAAAGCGGTTGGCATGAAAACCGCGCTTGCGAGGTATGGCCAGGTTTTTGAATCAGAAGGAATCCAAGCAGATTTCGAGCTTAAGGACATACTGGATTTGCTTGAAATAGTGAAGTAGTTTTTGAATCTTTCAAGGCGGAATAGCAAGATGCAGTCAGTTCAGCAATTAAATGTGAAACTAGTTAAGGGGCTAAAGAAATTTTTTAAGGATTCCAATAACAGCAAGGCTGTTGTTGGGTTAAGTGGCGGCATTGATTCGGCCCTAACTGTTTCGCTGACAGCGGAAGCAATCGGGAAAGGCAATGTTTCTTGCATAATTATGCCTCTTAAAGGGGTTTCCTCTGAAAAAAACACTCAGGATGCGCTCAATTATGCAAGAGACCTTGGGGTTAGTGCTTTCATTGTTCCAGTGAATGACTTGGTTGCGCCTTTCAGCAAGCTTCCTTGGAAGCAGAGCACAACAGCTCAAGCTAACCTTGCGCCAAGGGCAAGAGCAGCGGTTCTATATAATTTCGCCAACTCAAACAACGCGGTTGTGGTTGGAACCGGTAACAGGACTGAAATGCTGCTTGGTTACTTTACAAAATTTGGGGACGGAGCCGCGGATGTTTTTCCTTTAGGCGGCTTGTTCAAGTCAGATGTAAGGGAGCTGGCTAAATTCAGGGGCGTGCCTTCAGCGATTTTAGAGAAAACGCCCACCGCGGAGTTGTGGAAAGGCCAGACAGATGAAGGGGAAATAGGCCTCAATTATACAGAAATTGACCAGATTTTAAGGGTTTTAGTGGTTAAAGGAAAGCAGGCTGCGCTGAAAAAAGGGTTTGATGAAGAAAAGGTTAACAGGATAGTTGCATTAATGGAAAAAAACAGGCACAAAAGTGAGCCAGTGCCAGTGATTAAGCTTTAAAGCTTGTTTTTGGTTTCAACAAGTCGCTGGCAATTGCTTCCGAGATCTTCTTGTAAGTGAAGAAAATGTACACTAATATAAACCACGTTAAAAACAGAATTATTAGCGCCCAGAAGCCCCCAATGAACCAAATAACCCAAGAAGTAAAGATTGTAACGCATATGAGGCTGTAGCCGAAGGCAATAAGCAGATACCACACGGTTTGCCCTACCAATGTTTTTTTGACGAAAGGCGAAATGTTCATAATCGAGCGGATTGAGAGGAGCATGATTACGGCAAGCATGAACCAGTCAAATAACAACATAACAAGTTCGGTGAAGCCAGGCATCCAATACCACGCATAATAAAGAACCATTCAAGTATTTATTTGTAATCCGGTTTAAGGGCTATGCTTAAAATGCTGGTTTTTTTTAAGTTAGCCTAAAGGGAAGCCAACCTTTAGGGTTGGGAGGATGTCACATACCTGTTATCCATAAGTGGCGTGGGTTTCTGCGGCAAAGCCAGTTTAAGGCAAAAGGAAAACAGTGCCAAAAAAGCCGTCTACATAACAATTTTTATAAAACTTTTAAAGCCTTTCTAAAACTTTTTTAGTGTTTTCCTTTTGGTGTTTTTTGGGGTTTTGGGCTTGCGAGCCCTAACCTTCGCATTAATTTAGGCTTAAAGCCAGAAAATGGTTCGAAACAGCAATTTTATCAGTAAATCTGGTTAGGTTTTAAGGGGGGCTTTTTTATATGGGGTTTGTTTTTTAACTAACGCTTTTTTCTGGCTAATTTTTGCGGCTAGCGGCTTTTCTGTTGGGCTTCCATTGTTTTTGGCTCTAAAAAGCCGGTGTTCACTAATTTTTTTAGCTGGTTTTAGAGCAAACGCTTGTTTTTTGGGTTGGATGGGGAGTTAGCCAGCAGCTAAAAGAGGCAGCCCCACCACTTTAGATGCTTTTCCATAAATTCTGGAGAAGAAATTAAATTTTTTATTTAAAGATTCAACTTTTGATTTGAATTTGATCCGCTCTTTTGTTCGATTTTCCTTTAGAGCCCTTAGGAAAGGCAGTAAACTACTTCTACATAACTAGTTTTTGGGTTTTGCTCTCTAGGCCGTTCCAGAGTTCCATGCTCCGTTCCATTTAAATGCTTTTTCGGTTCAAATTGGTTTCTGGAATGCCCCAAAACACCAAGCTGGAGAACATCAAAAGAGCATGCGGCATTGCAGACCTAGTTTTTGCTGAAACTGTAAGGGTGCTTAGGAAAAGGGCTTTTTCAACGGAGTTAGCTGTGGCGGGGTTCATAAAGCAGCGGCTTGCGAGTTACGGGGCAAAGCCCGCGTTCCGCACTATTGTGGGGTCAGGCAGCTGGAGTTCTGTGCCACACTGCTTTGCTAGGAACAAGCCTTTGGAGAAAGGCTTCTGCATAATTGATTTTGGCGCAAAATTCAACGGTTACTGCTCGGATTTAACCAGAACGGTGTATTTTGGCAAGCCCTCTAAAAAAGAAAGGGCCCTTTATCAAAAGGTTTTGTCTGTTCAGGGAACGGCAATTAAAAGCATCAGGCCTGAGTTGAGTGGAGCAGAAGCAAGAAGCATAGCTGAGAGGGCACTAGGCAGGCATGCCAAGTTTTTTCCACATGGCTTGGGGCACGGCTTAGGCAAATACATTCACACAAAACCATTTTTGAAGAAAGGCAAAAAAGGAAAAAACAAGCTTAGGGAAGGCCAAATAATTACTGTTGAGCCCGGCATTTATTTTGTCGGGAAATTTGGCATAAGAATAGAGGATGATTGTTTGATTACAGGCAACGGAGCAAGGCAGTTAACGCACTCAACAAAGAGGCTGCTGGTTTTTTCCCAGCAAAAATAGTTTTATTTCAGCTTTTTCCGCCTTTGCCCGGCTCTGTGTTCTTTAGCCCTCAAGTCAGGAAATACAAGGTTTTTTGAGGGATGCCCTGTATGGAAAGTTGAATGTTTTCCTAAAGGGGTTCTCCCCTGTTTTTTGAGGCTTCCAGCAGCATTTTCATCTAAGCCAAAAAAAATTTTACCGAAAGCTCGGCTGTTTATTTTGACTTCTTTTCCCGCTCTTCGATTCTTTAACCGCCTTTCAGGACCCTCCCTTCTTTCTGTTCTTTTTTTCAGTGGCATGCTTTTGATATATCATTACGTGTTTTGGCTTTAAATTTTTTTTGCAAAAATGGTGCTGCTAAATTGGCCCAAGCGAAAACTATTTTTCAAGTAAAACCCCAAAACCGGAAACAAAACCGAGTTTCCCGGGAGCGCTATTTTTTGTTTTTTGGTCAAAGAAAAGTCCAGTCATTGAAATCCTGGCTTCTTTGCCCTTCACTTTTACTCCATTAAATCTCTTTTCTTTAGTGATTTTCTGCAGGAATTCTAGGTCCTGGTTTGTCATCCTGCCAAGGAACTTAACCTTGTTGCCTTCAAAGCCCTGGCAGCGGATGCTTAAAACAGCTTTCCCTAACGGAGCAAGGCATTCAGCGATTTTTGAAAGCGCCTTCTCAATGTTTCCAACTTCATGCAGCACTCGGAAGGAAACAACCAAGTCATTTTCCCGGGGCAGTGGCTCTTCAATTATGCTTCCTTGAATGAATTCATCAATTTTTTTTTCTGCAGGCATTAAATCAATGCCCTTTACAATTACTTTCCCCCCAAACAGCTTTTTCAGCTCATTCAAAGCTCCTGCGTTGCCGCAGCCTATGTCAAGGACAACTGGGGTTACCTTCCTTTTTGCGATGCTTTCAACTAGTTCTTCCAGTGTCTTGTTGAAGCCGGAGTTCTTCAAGTAAATGTTGTAGCTTTCCAAGGAATTTTCCCTGTCAGCAAAACAGGCTTTTTCTTCATTCATTCAAAAAAATTAGGTGGCAAATAAATTAAAAGAATCCGATAAGGTTATTCAACAAGCTTTTAGGGCGCCTGATTTATGAAGTGGCAATAATTAAATTAATAAATATTCAACAACCTTCTAATCCTGTATTTTTTTGACTGAAATAACTGCTGCCGGGCAAACATCAACTGACTGGTTTGCAGTGCTGTCATCATCAATTTCTTTAACCCAGTTGGCTCCTTCCTGTTTTCCTCCCTTGAGGTTTGCTTTGCCATCGCTTGGATCAATCTCGAAATGCTCCGGCGCAACAGCAGCGCATGGCCCGGCGCAAATGCAGTTGCTTCTATCATAAACGATTTTGAATTTTGCCACTATGTTTCCCTCCAGAATTAAACATTAATGCGCGGTGGTTTAATAATTGTTTTGCCTTCAGAAAATGAATTCAAGGCGATTGCCTTAACTCAAACTGAATTCTTCTTGGGCTCTCACTTTTTTCCAATTAATTTTTTTCTTATCAAAAATTATGTTGGGCCTAACAGTATCAATCATCTCCCACGCGCCTCCATTGAATACTTCAGCCCAATAATGCGCTTTCAGCTTCATTGGGCCTCTCCTAGCATTACTGCCTCCAACAATTCTTGCCTTAAAGCCGTTTGCTCTTGCAATTGCAACAATAATCGCTGCTTTGTCAAAGCATTCTCCTGTTTTATTTTGCAGTGCCTTCACCGGCCTATAAGTAGAATATCCTTCTCCAACATCTTTTTTCTCTATTGGCGGCCCATGTGTTGGAACCAATTTAAAAATTCTTGAACGCAGGTCATCAATCAGTTCGATTGGCGATTCATACTTCAACTTCCCCAACCTTACAAGGAGTTCAACTTGCCTTGTTGGAATGTAAACCCCAGGAATTAAGTTGTTTGTTGTTTCCCTTTTACTTTTTTTATAAGCAAAAACAACCTCTCTTTTTCCGCTAATCAAAACCCTAACATTTAATTTTCCTCTTTCCGGCCCTCCAATAAACCAGAATTTTCTTTTAATTGGCATAAATACAAAAACGCTTTTCTGAATTAAATTGTTTTGCTTTAGATTTTCTGCAATTGTCGATTGAGAAGACTTAAAAAGCATTTTTCGCCAATCTATTAGTGAAAGCATGAGCTTAGAGGAAAAAATAAGGGAAAAGCTGAAGGGAATAATTGACCCGGAACTTGGCTTGAACATTGTTGACTTGGGCTTGATTTACGAGCTGAAAGTGGATAACGGGAAAGCATTAATTCGCATGAGTTTAACAACCCCGGCATGTCCTTACGGCCCGAAAATTCTCAGTGATGCGAAGAAGGCAGTGGAAAACGTTCCAGGAGTGAAGGAAGCAAGAGTGGAAATAACTTTCAATCCTCCCTGGAATCCTTCAATGGCAAGCGATGAAGTAAAAGCAATGTTTGAAAACATAATCTAAGGCTTATTTGAGGTTCGGGCAATGCAAAACTGAGTGCTAAGTTGTGCCACAGCACCCTTCACTGTAACCGCACTTTGTGCAGCTGCCATTTGCTGTTTCAGCTTCAAAGCCACAGCGCATGCAGTGCTCGCCCTGGCAAGAGTTCTGCCCAAGAATTTTGTGCATTACACTATAACGGAGCGCGCACTTTTAAACTTCTTGAAACCTCGTTGCCGGTGCAAGCCTTTTTTACTTAACCCCCCATATTCTTGTGATGCGCTACTGGCACGATGAAACCTGGACGCTGAAGGCCAGAGAAATTGCGGTTAAACTCGGGTTAACACATATTGACCTTGACAGGATTTCAGTTGTTATGAGCAACGGCTCCAAGTCCAGGAGGACAATTGCAAGAATCCACACTTTAGGGAAAGTAATGCAGCTGGGCATGAAGTGCAATTCCTTTTACACTATTGAACTCTTATCGGAAAGGTTCAGCAAAGAAAGCGAGGAAGAAAAAGCCAAGACAATAATCCATGAACTCCTTCATATTCCTAGGAGCTTTGGCGGGGGCTTTCGGAGCCACAGGCAGTACGTCAACAAAAGGACAGTAGAGGATGCTTTTAAAAGGCTCAATACCCCTTAAAAGGGCTTTTAAAGCATTGCCTGCAAGTCTTTTTTTATGGGCTTTATCATCAGCATAATTGATGCGATAAAAAAGGCAATTCCAATTATTGTAAACAAGTTCGTGAGCTTTGTTTTGCTGATTTTTTTTCTTGGAGTGCTTTTTGGAATTTATGTTCTGCAGTTCAAGGACATAATTTTTGTTCCAATTCTGGGCCTTGTAATTCTGGCAATCTACTTTAGGCTAGATGAGGGGTTCCTGCTTTTAGTGCTTTACTTTTTGGCGGTTTTCCTTTTATGAGAAAAAGTTTTCAAAATTGAAGAGGGGTGAATGCGGGACCAAAAAAAACTATTTTACCGTTGAGCTGGTATGGCGTGTCCCGCATTTTTTGTTTCATTATTTTTTTTCACTCATTGGATTCTACTCACGCTTTCATTGAAGAAAAGCCTTTCCTGTTAGGAAACCAAACCAATGTTTTTTTATTTCCCGGAACATAATTTTATTGAGAGGTGCGTTGATGAAAAAGAAGATAAAGGACGAGGCTTCACTTGATGACAGCGTTTATGATTCAGGAAACGTTGAGGAACTGCTTGAAGATGACGAGCTTAAGTCAGGGGAAGCAGGCTTCCTGGAAGGCTACAATGAGAAGCAGTCCCGCAAACCAAAAAAATTCAAGCGAATAATAAACGAATGATTTTCTGGGCAAGATTTAAATTGTTTTAGCGCTTTAACTGCTATATGATTGCCCGCAAGCGAAAGAAATCGCTACAATGGGGATTACAGTGAAACAGCATAGGCGGAGAATCACTAAAGGGCATTTGCCTGCAGTAAGGCCGTCTCTGAGGTCATGGATTGAGGCAAAAACCAAGAAGCCTTTCAGCAGCAAAATTGACACTAGCAGGGAAGTAATTCCTCTTGACCTGCATATATTTCGCGAAAAGCACTGGGGGGAAATATTCAGCAAGGAGCAAAAGGAGAGAGCGACGCTTGTAAAAAAGTACTTAGATGAAATCATTAATGGCTTCAGGAAAAAGTACTACCGGAAGTTTTCTGGAGAAGTTAGCGTGCCTTCCCCCGAAGAGCTGAAAAAAGCTGCTTACAATGTTATGTCACTTATAGCTGAACTGGCTGACCATCTTGAGAAGCGAGCGCCACAGCTTCACAAATGGAACGAGAGTTATGCGGGCCTTCTTGACATAGAATGGCACAAAATCCCTGCAGAGCTTCAACAGGAAATATTGAGGCATTCCCCTATAATAACAACAAAAAAACGCAGATTTCAGTAATTTTTTTTGTTGGCAACATATTACTTTAAATTTCTGTCCAGCTTTTTTTGTTTTATTAAATTCTTTAGGAGGGATTCTCATAGCAAAAAAACCTGCATTTGGCGGTTATTCAATTAATTTTTCGGGTCAAACCGCTACACTAGAGCAAGTGTTCGGTAAAACACCAGTTGCCCCAAGCGAGATGACCAAAAAGCTTTGGGCATTCGTTAAGAGCCATAACCTGTCAAAAAAATAATTGCTTAACATTAACTGGCTGCAAAGCCAGTTTCCCAATTTTTTTCCAACCATTTTTTAACAACGAATCAGCTGATTTTTCTAATGCAGAAAACAATTGCAGTTATTGGTGCTTCAGCTGACAGGCAAAAGTTCGGCAACAAGGCTGTTAGGGCTTACAAGGAAAAGGGCTGGAAAGTTTTTCCTGTTAATTTGAAGGAAAAAGAAATTGAGGGGTTGAAGTGCTATGCATCAATCCTTGACTTGCCGGGAAAGCCGGACAGAGTTAGTGTTTATTTGCCTCCAACTGTAACACTTTCATTAATTCCTGAGTTGAGGAAAGCAAAAGTAAAAGAAGTTATCCTGAATCCAGGCGCGGAATCAGATGAACTTATTGCAGCATTAAAAAAGAAAGGGATAAAGCCAATAATGATTTGCAGCATCAGGGCAATCGGAGTTGACCCTGATGCAATGTAGGTGAAACTTTTTCTGGCCAATAGCGCGTTTTTTAGGACAACATTTTTTCTTTTTCCTCTTACAATCAAGTTTTTATACAACCTCTGATGTAACCTAATTATGCCAGGCCTTGGAAGAAAACTCGCCAGAAAACTAATTGTGCCAGGCCTTGGAAGAAAATTTGGTGGAAAAACAGTTAACATATTGAGCAAGGTCTGGGGCAAGACCAGGAACGGCCTTGGAAGAAAACTTGCCAGGCCATTTAAAAGACGGAAGGCTTTGAAGAGGCTGAAGCTCTATAGGGCCCAAGGTTCAGTGAGAAAACAGATTAAAGCACTTGAAGAATACAAAAAAGTTTTAGAAGAAGGGAAGAAAGCATTGGATAAAAGGCTTGAAGCCCTAAAGGATGATTTTTCTGCTCGTGGAAAATTGTCAAAGCATAGTTTGTCTAGAGAAATAGGGGAAGTTGATGCGGAACTGCGTGAGATTGGTGCAAAAATTAAAGTGCTTAAAAACCCAAAAAAGAAGGGCTTTTTATCCAGGAAAAAGAAGTAGTGGCTAAGGGTTCTGAAAACGAAAGACCCCTCGTGCAGTTGGAAGAAGAATTTGCTGACTTTTGGGAAAGGCTTGCGATTTCGTGAAATAACTATATTAACAACTTCCCCATTCCTTTTACTAATGCCGAGAAAAAACAAGCCTTTCAAGCGTGTCCTTAAGTACTCAAAGTTTGCGCCAAGAGACCCCAATAAACCAAAAGAGCTTGGGAAAAAACAGGTTAGGGTTTCAAGGGGAAAATTTGCTTGGTCAAAGGACCCGAGGCTGTTTCGCGGGGTTGCTCCAGGCACAGAGGTTGTTGTCGGCTTAGATGAACCAATTGACCATGCGCTTAAGAGGCTTAAAAGGAGAATTCAGGGGCACAGGCGCGGCAACTCAGTTTCGGTTACAAAAAAAAGAAATTAGCAATTCTTGGCAGCGGCGATTCCACTTGCCACTTGTTTGAAACTTTTCCAAACTTTATTATACCCAAATCACACTATTATTTTCATGGCAAGCCGAAAGCTTTCAAGAAGCACTTTGCCACAAAGAGTGAAACGATTCGGTAACCTGGGCCTTGAAGCATCTTACCGTTCTTTTAAGGAAAAGAGGCCGCGGGCATTAACCTCTTTTGAAAGGTTTGAAAAGGCGGCGAAACTCTTGGCTGAAACCGATTTAACATCCCGCAAGATTTCAAAAGAGCTTAGGATGAACTCGTCTCTGGTTGCCGATATTGCAGCGCATACTAGGGCAAGAACAAAGGCCGAAATAGAGCAAATTAGGAGGGACAATGCAGGCCCTAAACTGGAAAGGGTGGGGCTTAACTCTGTTGTGGAAGAGACAAGGAATTTATTGCGCGGAACCCGGCTCAGTCAGGCGCAGATTGCTGCCAAAGTAGGAATTGACCGTCACACTGTCAGTGGAATACGAAACGAGTATAGGGATAGGGGCAGGGGGAAGGCGACAAAATTAAGAAACCTGGCGATTTCCAGCAGTAATGCAAAAACTTCAGCGGAAACAGTTTTAGGCCTGTTAAAGGAAAAAACAAAAATCAACGGTAAACTGGATTACTCTTATTCCATAAAACAAATTGCCGAGCTGACCAATTCCATGGAGAAGAGGGTCTCGGGGCTTTGTAAAATGTATTCCAAAAGAACGGATGAAGACAATCAGCGAGTGGGGAGAAGGGAGGCGGCTAAAGCAATCAGCAGGAAAAAAAGGAGCCCTGCATTGAACACTGTTTTGGAGCTCCTGGACAAGACCCTGTTGGGTTCAAGGGAAATTCACAGGAGAATGAGGGACTTTGATACCAAGACAGGGTATGAAAGGTCTGGCAAGTCCTATGTGGGATTGCTGATGGCTGCAAAAAAGTTGGCCAGGGTTACATACCTTCCCCGCAATACAAAGGATAGGGCGAGGTTAGCAAAAGAAGCTTTCCTCAGGAAGGCCTTCCAGTTTCAAAGCGGGAACGGCAACTCAACAATGAAAGATGTTATTGCAAGAGGCAACGTTGGTTTTCCCACACAACTTCCTTTAAGCGTGTATGCAGAGTGGCTTTTTGAAGGGAATGGAAAAGGGCAGTTTGACTTGTTTGAAGTCAGAGATTTTTTGGGCCTGAAAAACACCCCGCAAGTGAATCAGGATTTATTGCGAATAAAAAGAGGAGTCGCCGCAAAAAGAAACAGTTAATTTTAGGACAATGTTTTTTATGGCTGTAAAAAAACTATTGCGTTACAAGGGGCATTCCATTGAACTGGAATTCAAGACAAACATATTTTTTGCCAGAGAAGAAATTGCTAGAGCCAAGACCCTTTACCAGAAGCTATTTGAATACTTGATTGATGGTAGGACAGTGTCTTACAGGGGCTTGGCCAAGGTTTTAGCAAGACGAGGAATTAACATAGAGAAAGGAACCATAAGATTTGCAGTCCTGCGAATTGAGGAAGCGTTGAAGAAAAGCCCTGATCCTGTTCTGCAAAAAATGGGGTTCGTGAAAAAAGAGCAGTTTGGGAGAGGCAGCGGGAGGCCAGTTTCAAGGAACTCCTCGAAAGTCAGGTTCACTACCGCGCAAAAAACAGTAATCGAGGACACGATTGAGAAAGCGCTAAGGGAAGGAACAGCCACTAGAGGCAGCTATTCTATTTTGATGGAGCAATGCCTTGCAGCGCTCAAGAGAAAGGGGCTAGGCAAGGAAGTGGCATTGCATGAAAGCAGCGTCAAAAGGGCCTTGCGCAACGTTCTTGCAAAACACCCTGAGCTAGAAACAAAAAGGAAACTTCCTTTGCCGAGAAACAGGAGAATGCCATGAGAAACTTATTGTTTCTTTTCTATCATGTCAAAGAATTCTGGTTTTGACGGAGCGCCCTTCCAGGTACAGACGTTTTATTAAGGCGTTTAAGGAAAAATAGTGTATTATGGTTAAGCCTCTAGCAAAAAGACAATCAATTCAGGAACTTACACAGCAATTAAGTGAAGCCTACGCTGCTCTGCTCCTCCAAAAAGAGTTTTTTGAATTAAATAAACCCCATTACCCTACAGAACCTGTTAGAGCTGAACTGGACAAGTTTGTTAATGCGTTAGAGCAATTGCATGCCAAAGGCAGAAGAATCAAGGTTGATATCTCTCAGTTGCCTGAAGAATTCCTTCATTTAAATGAAAAGTCTTGGCAGTTTATAGAGCAGGCCCGCCTAAAGGAAGAGCTCCTAAAAAAGCACGGCCCAGAAAAACTTGAGCGATTCAGGAACCGCAAGAGAAAAAAATTTCCAATCACAAGGAGAAGGCTGCCAAAATAGTGTTTCAAGAAATAAGTTTCACCTAATGCCGGTGTCAATGCTGATGTCAAGCCTTGTTGTTTCGTTTGGCTTTATTTCAACTGTTTCATTGAATTTTGAGATTGTGCCTTCGTACATTACTTGGTATGTTCCTGATTCCAATTCAATTTTGTAGTTGCCGTCCTTGTCTCCGTGGAACTGCGTTACTTGAACCAGTGCTGGCTGTATTGGGCCAGCGGACTTGTAAACAGTTAACTCATAAGCCAAGTATGTTTGCTCTGTTGGCTCACAGCTGGGGTCCGGAGGAAAGCTTTCAACAGGGCAGATTGGCCCAATGTCAATGTGCCCTTCAAGGAAACCATTTTCAGTTCCTTGAGTTGTGCAGCCAAAAAGAAAAACTGCAGCCATCAAGAAGATTGCAATTGCTTTCATTCGAATTATTGTGGTACTTGGTCAATTTAATTGTGCTGTTTTTTGAAGGCATTTGGATAATTACACAAATTCTAGGACAGCCGTACAGGAAAATCCTATTTTCAGATTTTTAAAACGCCTGCTCCGTTACCTTTAAACGGCTTTTTGGGCTGATTGAATAGTGGCTTTTAAGTTTTATCGGGAAGGATTGGGTTCTTTGAAGAAAGGAATTACTAAAAGCGGGTTTCCGAGAATAGGCAGCAGGCCTAGAAAGCCGCTGAAAAAGGTGGTTGCACTTAGGGCAGACCCGCCAACTCTGCTTAGCGTGAAACGCCTTTCTGAGTTGGTTAAGCAGGATTCACAGGAACAAGTCAATTTATTCAGGGAGCTGGCCAGACAATTTGGGTACAGGCCAAGCCCATCGAAAAAGCTCGAATTATGGCAGAAAATGAATAAGGTTGCTGCGAAGTCATGGGGCGTTAATCTAAATTCCCAGGGGCTTTTCACAAGGTCGATGATTCCTAAAAAATTTTCAACTAAAACACGTTAAATTCTACATAACACAAATCTCCTTTTGCGCCTTCCCGCGCTCCGTTTGAAGCCATCTCCAAAAGCTAATTCTAAGCTACCTCCTCTATAGCAGCAATTCAGGCTCAGCTACCCATAAGCAGCGTCAAATCGCCAGAATAACCTCCACACTTCCGTTTCTCCAATTCCAATATGAATTGTAAGCCCCCTAAAAACATATAAAGTGCCGTATAACTGCTATTATACAGCAAAATTACGAAGGGATTTTTTGGTTTTTTGAAAAAATTGATAGCAAAAAACCCAAGGGGCTTTGTGTCACGGAGCAGGGAATTTTGGGGTGCTCTAAAATGAAACCACGCCAGCAATTAGTTATGTAGAAGTAAGTGTGTTTTGGCCCTGACATTACTGCAGATGGCGCAAAATCAAAACAGTTAAGCGCTGTTTCAAATCGCGTATTTCGTCAGGGTTAAGCCTAATTGGCTCCAATTTCGAATTAGTTACTTTAATTTGTATTTCCTCTGCTGAACAGGTATATTTAGGATAGGCAGGAAAAGAAATTTCAATGCGCAAATCCATGCGCCCCTGGTTTTTGGGGTACGCCAAACGAGCAATTAATTGCTTTGGATTTTCCCTTGATTGCCTTAAAACCGTGCTTTCTACAAACCTCTTACCGTTTAATAAAAAGCCTCTCTTTAGTGGGGCTGCTGACCTTTCAGCGCCCCTAGTTCTGCTTCGTGCCATGGAAGAATAGAGGTTAAAGCTGTATTTAAAAATTATTGGGGGTGCAGCAGAAATATATTATGTAGAATGTAGATACATAACAATCTTTTGATTCAACCTTTCAGCCTCACATTATGTGAAATTTTTCCCACTGCTGGGTTTCTTAATTTTCCCTGGTTCCTCAAGCTTGCCTCTACAGCTTTTTTAGTTTTTTCTAATTTCATCAAAACTTTTCCAGCCATTTTTTGAACTGCTCTGTTAGGGTCTTTTAGTGCTTCTCTTACAACTGGAATGCTGTCAATTTCATGCAATGCCCCTAAGACAGAAACTGCTTCGCGCCTAACCAGTGCGCTAGGGTCCGTTAAAGCAAGCCTTTCAAATATCTGCCTTCCAACAAACCTCTGCTTTGAGCGATAATTCATTGTTTTCAATATTGAAAAAAGATTTTCAACTCCGTGTAAACGTTCGTCTGGATCTTGGCTGTTAATGGGTCTTGCTGTTCGCTTCATGTCTTCTAGTAGTTCTCCCCCCAATTCATGGATAGTTTTTGTTCTTTGCTGTTTTTGGGTTCCATGTTCTTGTGTTGCATTTTTGTCTTCTCTAATACTCGCCGCAGCTCTTTCAATACTTTTTCTTCCTTGAAGCAATCGCTCTTCAGTTAATTTTGGAGCTCCTTCTACGTTCTCTGCCAATTTTGCTCTAACATACCATAAATATTCGCTTTTTCCAGGAAACCGTTCTCTTCCGGCAATATCAGAATCAGTTAATGGTCTGTTTGCCGGCTTACTTGCTGGTACTTTCTTTCTCTGCAAATTTTCACCGTTCAATGTTTTATCTATTCAAATCCAAGGAGTGCCCCCAACAGGTTTGCGGTTCTTCCTTATAGCTTCCAAATCCCTGTACATTTCTTGGTACATCTTGTTTTCAGGGTTTTTTTTAAGCGTTTCGGCCAAGGCTATTTCGTAGATTTTGAAGAGAGTTTGTGTTTTTTTCTCAGCTATTTTTGGTATGATTTCGTAATAAATTTGATCAGTTAGTATTCCTTTCTTGCGTGCTTCCCCTGCCATTTGCAGGGTATAGAGTTGCCTTGTCACGACATTAAATGCCATTGCACTGTTCTTGAGTGCGTCATTGTCTATAACGATTATTCGTTCCTCATCTCCGCCGATAAGAGTCTTTGCCTTGTGTTTCTTGAGGTCCTGTTCCCATTGTTTCCTGTGCTTTGGCGGGATTGTGGAGGCGTCTGAAAGCATTTTTTCAATGTCAATTACCACAGCAATGGTGCTTTTGTGGGTTGAATACCAGTCCTTGAGTTTTTTGTCAATCCCGGCAGCAAACTCGAATACTGTTGCAAGGTTTTCGGCTTCTATGGGTTTAACGCCTTTTTCTATGAAAATTTCTTGACCAGCGATAAAACCCCGGTCCATCTTTCGCTTTTTCAGAAACCGCCTGAATCGCAGCCCTCCGTACAGCACTGCCCCCAAACCAGCCACTTTAACAGTGTTTGTAATAAATTTTCTCCTAGTTGTCCTTAACATGTAAAAGTTAATTGTTTTCTAGAATTAATTGTTTACCTATTTCTATTTGTGCACAGCTTTCCTTATAGAACCCCAATGTTGCCTGGTTTTCACAATTAACCTTCCTTGCTCTGCAATATGCTTTAATCCAATTTTTTCTACAACGATTTCAATTTCTTTTTGTTTTATTGATGGTATCTGCCTAAAATCCAATACAAGTGAAACCGGTTTTTTCTTTTGCCCATATCTCCTAGTGTAGAGATAGAATGGTGCAGTTCCGCCGTGAGATGGGTAAAGAAATATTCTTGCTCCCTTTGGAACTTTTCCTTCAGCCAAAGATTGCTCAAGTTTTCCCTTAGGTTTAACTCTTCTGCCCTTTTCGCTTAAACGAAAACTCTTAAACTGCCTTGGCTTTGCTTCACTTGTAATTTCTGGCGGCATTCGTTTCGGCATTTTCTTGCCCATTATTTTTTTGGAATCATTGCTTTTGTGAATGGCTTTGGTTTGCCTATTCCTGTTTTATGCGCAATGCCCCATGAGTCTGCAACTGCAAGATTCAGCCTATCCCATAAATACAGTCTTCTTTTTTTGCTTCTGGTTTTTTTAAACAAATTAAGCCAGTCTCCCACAATTTGTCTGTGCTGATTAAAGGATTTAGAATTCACCAACCCAGCCAAAGTCTCGGCTTCTTTTGCGGTTGGAACCCTCTGTGTTCTCTGCTTTGGCGGAATGGCTGGGCCCCTTCTAAAAGTAAGATGGCCTTTTCCCCCAACAATTTTCGCTATTTTCCTTCTTCTCATTGATGAAACAACTTTCGCCATGTTCCTTCTCCTCATTGATGAATAAATTCTCCTCATTGATGAATAAAGTTTCAGGAAGTATTTATTTCTTCTGCAAAAAACTAAGCCAACCTGCTTCTTTTCGGCAAAAAATTCAAGCTAACCCACGCGGAGCTTCAGGTGTTGGAGTTAAACATTCCTGCTGTTAGGTCAAGGGACATTAACTGGGGTTCTCCAACTGAAACAGAGAACGCGTTAAAGTGGTCTGCTGCCCAGCTACTGAAGCAGGATCCATCAAATGAGTTCAAGAAGCACCTTAATGCAAGAGTCAACCCGAGAGGCTCAGCTGAAGTGGAACTTTTGTTCAGCAAACCAAAATAGAGTTCAAGCCCTAATGGTTATTCACTTAATTCCACTAATTCTTTTGCAGGCTCATTCACTGGCTTGACTTCCTCTGTGTTTATGTCTACCTCAAATATTAGTCCTTGCGGGTCGGTGGGGCCCTCTTCTGAAAACCTAACGCGATAATAGCCGTTCCTGTATTTTTTTGCAAGCCAACCTTCCACTGCCTGCATTTTTTCCTGCATTAAACCATGGTTGGAAAGAAACTGCTTTACTGTTTCCACAGATTTTTCTTCCTCGCTCATTGCCTGGGAAGAGTAAAGGTTAAATGCAATGAAAACCGCTGCCCCTACCACTATTATAGCTATGTAGTGCGTCTTCGAGCCAAACTTCTTTTCAGCCGACATATTGCCACTATTCTATTGGTTGATTTTATTTTAAATCTAACGAATTCCGCTGCTTTAAATTTGTTCAGGTTCCAAGGCTTTGCGGATAAACTGGTTTGAAAACCCTTGATTTAAATTCTTTTCTCGGCGATTTCTTTTTATGGAAATCAAATCAAGGAAATGCGTTCAGTGCGGTGAAATGGTGCAAGAGCCAAACCTTAAAGCCCATGAAATGAACCACGAGCTCGAGAAAAAGAAGCAAGCATCGCAGGGCAAATGAGCCAATTAAGTTTATTAATCAGATAACGTTATTTTTATTGAAATGATTGCAAAACGTTTTCAATTCAAATATTTGGTTTTTTTTCTGGCAGCAGTTGCGCTTTTTTCTTTTGCTTCAGCGGCTTCCTGCACTTGGTGGACTGGCAGTACGGGCCTAACAAGGGATGATGCGCTTTGCCAGCGAGTAGATGTTGGAAGCAATTGCTATTTTCAGTGCAATGGGCAGAGACTAACCCAAGTTGCTGATGGGCCAAGCGGCCTTGACTCAATCCAGTTCGGCATTTCAGGCAACACTGTTTTCTGGAAGTACGCTGATGTCATTTCTTCACCCGCCTCATACAGCGGTCTCTTTTCCAATTCCATTACAGGAGACTCAAGCAGCATCAAGCCTTTGTCTGCATGGGAGTACTGCCCGAATTTTGGCAGCACCTGCATTGAGTTAAGCAATTTTCGCGTTGAATCCAGCCGGCCTAACAGGGCAGTTTGGGAGCGCTGCAGAATTATTACTCCAAATGATTTTTGCAGGTATCAGTACAGTTGCGGAAGCGTTCCGAACTGGAGTGGAAGCGGTGATGTTACTTGCGGTGCTCCTGCAACCCTGCCAGGAAACTATGGTGATTACTGCAACACCGGTTTCAATGAATCTGTTTCAGCCTCAGTCAGCGGTGACTCGGTTAATTGGAGCATAACCAATGACTCCACTGGCGGGCTTGTTAGAAGCGGCAGCACTTGCGTTTCATCTTGTGGCGCAACAGCAGGAACAAGCCTTGTTTGCATAAGCGGCGATTTGGTTCTGCAGAATTCCTGCAATTACAGGGAAAGAACAACTGATTGCGGTGCAAACACTTATGGTGATTGGGGTGCCCCCTACTGTAAGCCAGGAAGCCCTAGCCAGATTTTCCGTTCAAGAGATGGCACCTGCAGGGGCTGCGATTCAAGAGGCGGTGGCCCAGCTTGCTTTTCAGAGGCCTGCACTGATGAAGGCGTATTGGAGAATTGCGGAACTGGCCGCTGTGATGCTTCCGGAGGAACCCCTGTTTGCAATGACCCTCCTGTTCTCAGCCCCCAAACAATTAACATTAACATGAATTCCGGTTGGCAGTCAACGAATTTGGATCAGTGGGTTGCAGATGAATTGTGCAGCAGCGGTATTTGCAATGCCTCCTTAACCTACGAGCTCTTGAATGAAAACGTTAACCAGGTTGACTGTGAAATCAGTGGCCATGATTTAAGGCATAAACCTGCTGATGACTGGCCAAACGCAAATAGTGCAAATGCGACTTGCAGGGTTCGCGTAACAGATGAACTAGGTTTGCAGGACGCAAAAAATGTTACAATTAATGTTGATAATAGGGCCCCGGATTTTGCTGATTTTTCTTTGTTCGCGCAAAAAAATGCTCCGGAAGCAACAGAGAACCTTCTTTCTCACGTAACTGATGATGCAATCAACAAATCAACCATTGTATTCAGTGTTGTTTCACAGAACCCAAGCCAAGTTCGCTGCCAGATTAATGCAGGTTCACAGGTTCTGCGCTACACTCCAGCAGCTGACTGGACAGGCAGCGCAACCTGCACTTTAAGGGCCAGAGACAATGGAAACCAAACAGACAATGCAACCGTTACAATTAATGTTAGTGAAATTCCGAATGATCCTCCTGATGTTTCAATTGACCAGCCTAATGATGGAGCTGTTTTCACAACAGCAAATTTGCCAATTACTTTCAGTGGAACAGTAACTGATCCTGAGGGCCAATCATTCAATTCAATTTGGAGTTCCAGCATTGACGGAACATTCGGCCCAAATGCGTTGTTTGTTGCTCCAAGCGAAGTGCAGTCACTTGGCACCCACACAATTACTTTAATCGCAACCGATGAGCTTGGCGCATCTGGAAGCGATTCAATAAGCATTACTATTAATGCAGTGCCAACCCCGCAGAGCTGCGCGCTTTTGCCTTCCTCATCCAGTCTTGTTGGAGCAGGCGATTCTGAGGATTTTACTGCTTTTTGCTATTCCTCCCCTGTGCCTTCTTTTGGTGCAGAAATTAGCTGCCCACAGCTTACTTGGCAAATTAACGGCACCGATAACGGTGACTTGGGCAACCCTCCTTCCGGAAACACTTATACTTCTCCTGCTGGTGGTGTTCCAATTGTTATGTTCACTGCCAACTCAACTATTGGAAGCTCGCAGTTGGATGTTAGTGCCTCCACTCCTTTCTCTTGCAGTGCAACTGTTACAACTTCTCCGGGCTATGATGCTGATTGCGTTTCAACAAGTGTTCCCTCAACAATGGTTGCAGGTTCAACTGCCGCTGTTTATGTTACCATGAGAAATACTGGTGCTAACAACTGGAGCCCTGCAAGCAATTTTTGGCTTCGCTATGTTGATTATTATGATCCAATTGGAAGCCCTCATGCTCCTAATAATTGGAATAACTTAACAGTTCCATTGCCATCGCCTGTTGACTCCGGTGACCCTGTAACTTTTAGTTTTACTATTACTGCGCCATCTGCTGCAGGCACCTATCATTTTTACTGGAGGATGGCAGGAACTTCCCCTGGCATATTTGGCAATGCGTGCAATACAGATACAATTGTTGTTACTCCTTCAGCCAATAATGTTCCAACAGTTAATGCAGGCCCTGACAAAACAACAACTGTTGGTGCCCCTGCAATTACTTTGAACGGTTCTGCTAATGATACTGATGGAACAATTGCTTCGCTTGAATGGTCAATTGTAAGCAATCCCGCGAATTGTTCATTCAGTTCCCAGACGCCTTCCGGAATTGGGACTGCAAATGCGGCCAATGACTTGCAAATTTCTTGTACCAGTACAGGCACTGCAACTTTCAGGTTAACTGCAACTGATGATGATGCAGCAACTGTGTTTGATGAGGCAGTGGTAACAGTCAACCCTGCTGCAGGCCCCTCTGCTGATGTTTGGGTTGTTGACGTGCTGCTTTTTTATCCGGATCCTTCGAATCCAACTAACACTTTTGTCGGGGTTCCAATCACTGGCACCACAACAATTGCGAACGTTTCCTCTTCTACTGAAACAGCCAATTACACTGTTAAGCTTGTTGATGCAATAACTGAGGAAGCCATTCTTGGTTTCATTAGCACTGGTTCCGTTCCAATTGCTGCAGGTGGTTTTTCCGACGTTCCAATTAGTTGGGCTGCTCCCGAAGAAAAGTACAAGGTTATTGCAATTGTTGACCCTGCTCCGGCAGAAACAGTGCTTTCAAACAACAGGGTTTCAGTGCGCGCAACCATTGTCAGCAGCAATGCAACCGCAATTCCTGAAACCAGTGTTTTGCTGGTTCCGCTGATTGCTTTGGTGGTGCTTGCAATCATTTCAAGGAAATGATTTAGTCCTGCACTGTCAGCTCAAGGTTTTTAGTGAACTCTCTTTCCACTAAATCAAAGTTTTGGTAGTGCTGCAGTACTTTTACCCTCACAGGATAGGTTCCGTGCTCTGCGAACTGCTTTGGGAAAATCTCGAAAAAGAATTCTTTTCTCTCGTTTGGCTTGAATGAAGTGATTCTGTGCATTGCTGTTGCTTTCAGCCCGCTTTTGTCGAGTGCAAGCTGCCTTGAAAGAAGCAACTCCAATGAAACCATTTTTTCTTGCTGGTTGCGGTTTATTAGCTCTACTTTCAACTGCACTGGTTTTCTGTCGCGCAGTGAAAGCCTGAAAGGAAAAAACGTTGTGTTAACGGAATACATAAAGACCCCCTAGTAAACTATCTTTTGCAACGAATTAAAAGCTTTTTTGTTGCCCGCCAGCCACTTTAGTGCGCTGCATAACTTTAAATAGGTGTTTGGAATAAATTATTAGAAAGGGAAAAAGTTTTTTAGTGAAAAATTGTTATGTAGAAGGAGCAGTGGTTTTTTCTGGCGCAGGAATTCCCGGAATCAGAGCTTATTAGGCAGACTTTCACCATCAGGGCAATGGATTTGCCTCCCAACATTCAGCTTACAAAGCGTGCCATGCTGCGTTGGTTTGCGCTTTCATTCGGCCTGATAAGCGAGAAGGAGTCAAGAAGCACTATACTGGATGTATTAGATGCGCTTTTTTTCTTTCATTTTGCAAAAAAACAGCCTTCAACTAATGAAATACTTGAATTTCTGCAGCAGCAGAGCAAGCCGGTTTCCGACAAGCTTTTACGATATCACCTGAAAAGGTTAATTGATGCTGGTTTTTTGCAGCGCAAAAAGCTCAAGTACTTTTTTGCCCATTCGCCTTACGCTGAAAAGCACGACCTGAAAGCAGGTTTCAACCATAACGTAACTTCATCCATCAACAAATCTTTGGCAGATATTGAGTCAGTGCTTGACAGGCTCTCGCATACTTATAGGCAGTGAGTTCATGCGTTCTTTTCCAAAGCCATTAGTTGTTAGTAAATCTCTTAAGGGCAATAAATCTAAGCTTGTTAAGGATTATGTGGCGAGTTGGGTTAAAAATGCCAACCCAAAGGGAAAGTTTTACAAAAAAACCCGTTTTATTCGCCGGTTGCCAGGATCAATCATTCTCAGATTATTGCGTGGTTTAAAATATGATGGCTTGCTGTTTGAAAAGAACGGCAAAGTCGCTGTTCATGTTTTCTTTCAGAGGCACGGAAATGCGCTGCACATGTTTTCTGTTGCAGCTGAGCAGGGTTTTGGGGGGAAGGGCCTAGCAACCGAGGCATTGGAAGGGTTCCTTGAATATGCCAGAGCAGTTCCAGAGATAAAAAGCGTCAGAATCGGGGCAGGGGAGCATAAGGGCGTAATGGCGATTTTTAAAAAATTTAAACAAAGAGAACATGAATTAAAAATTATAGTCAGGGATGGCGGCTGGATTGATTTTCCAGAGAAGCAATAGTTTTTATTTGTTCTGCATTTTTGATTTTTAATCAGTGTTTTGGTGGTGCCTGTAATGCAAGACCAGTTGCTTTTGTTGGTTGATGAAAATGACAAGTTTTCCGGGCAGTACGCTCCGCGGGAAAAATGCCATTTCGGGAAAGGAATCCATCACCGCGCATTCGCAATAATCGTTTACAACAAAAAAAAAGAAATTCTGCTCCAGCTGAGAAAGCACAAGCTGTGGGATAATTTCTGGGATTTGACTGCTGCTAGCCACCCGCTGCACCTGAAAGAAAGGGACGAATCATACCAGGAAGCCGGTTCCCGCTGCCTGAAGGCAGAATTCGGTTTTGATGTTAAACTGGAAACGCTTTTCGGCTACAATTATTTCGCGAAATACGGAGAGCACTGCGAGAACGAGTACTGTGCATTGCTTGCAGGAGAATTTAATGGGAAAGTGAAGCCTGATAGGAAAGCAGTAAAAGATTTTAAGTGGCAGAAATTAGATGCACTGGAAAAAGACGTTAAAAAAGACAAAAACAAATTCACCCCTTGGCTGATTGTTGCACTTGAAGAGTTAAAGAAACAGGCACCTGATTTTTTGCGTTAAATTTTCTTTACTCCCTCCAATGAAATTTCCGCTTTAATCAGCGTAATATTTTTTTCTTTTAATGCTTGCATGATTTTTTTCTGGATTTTCCTGTCAAAGCAAACCGCAATTGCGCAGTCCCCCCCGCCTGCACCAGAGAATTTTGCTGCCCCGCCTGCATTATTTGCTGTTTCAATTATTTCAGTCAGCTCTTTTGTTTCCAAATCATTTCCTGAATTCTGCGCAAGTTCTTTCAGCAGTTTTCTGTTTTCGTGAACCAACTGCATCACTTTTTGCGAATCATTTTTCTTGATTGCGTTTGCCATCTGCTCCGTTACCCCTTTTATTGAATTCATTATTTTTTGATAACTTTCCTTGTCGTTTTCCTTGAATGCCTTCATTTTTTCCACAAGCTCCTTGGTTGAAGCGCTTTTTCCGCTGAAGCCCACTACAAAGCAGAAGTTTTTTGGCACTGGCATGGTTTCAAAGCTTAGTGAAGGCCATTCCTCTTCAACCGTTTCTGCAATGCTTTTTCCCGCAAGCTCTTTTTCAAGCCATTTTGCGTCAAATTTAGTGTATTTCAGCAGCCCCCCAAAAGTAGAGGCTGCAACGTCAAAGCTGCTGCCAACCTTTCCCTGTCCTAAAAAGTGTGCAATACAGGCAAGCTTGAATATGCTCTCTTTTTCCTTCTTGCTTTCAATTCCGTTTCCGTGCAGTTTAATCACTGCCGCAATTGTTGCAACCGTAACTGCCGCGCTTGACCCAAAACCTATTTTTTGTCTTCCTTGTTTTGTTTTTGCCACTGTTTCATCTGATTTGGTGGAAAGATTGAACCCTTTCGGTTTCTTGCCTTTCTCCTGCAGGTATTTCAGTGCTGTTTCAATTGAGTTTTTCACAAAAACTAGGAACTTTTCTTGTTCCCCGCTTACCCTGCTTTCATACAGCAGCTTTCCATCCAAAAATTTTGCCTTAACATTTTTAATCCCAAATCCCGGCGAGCTTATCTCAATTCCTTTTGCTTCTTTTGCTTCAACCTCAACATTCTTATTCAATGCAATAACAATGCAGGGGTTTCCCAATTCCAGCACTGACCACTCTCCGCTTAGCATAAGCTTTCCAGGAGCAACAACTTTAACCATCTAGCATCTTTTCCTTGTAAACCTTAAAAGTGTCAACAAATGCAGGAGCAATTTTTCTCTGCCTTTCAATAAAAGCCTGAATTTTTTTCGGCTCCAAAAAAATTATTTCTTCCACTTCCTCTTCCTGCGCCATTACTTTCCCTTTTCCTTCACATGAAAAAACCTCAACTATTTTGTTGTCTTTTTCTTCCTTGTCATTGCTCTGGATTTTTCCAAGAAGCCTCAATTTTCCGGCTTTGAGTCCTGTTTCCTCTTTCACTCCTCTGTACGCTGCCTTCCCGTAGCTCTCGCCACTTTGCACTGTTTCTCCAACAATAGTGTAATGCCCCGGCCTCTTGCTTTTGCTCCTTTTCTCTATCAGAACTTTCCCATTCAAGTGCACGTAAACGTATACAACCCTGTGCAGAAGGCCTTTTTCCTCAACTTCTTTTCTTTCCTTTATTCCTATTATTTCATCTTTTTCGTTGACAATATCCAGCATTTCTTTCATATACTATTACCTAAAAAAAGTGCTCTGAAATTGTTTCTGCTTTCCCGCCTACTTTGCACGGAACGATTTTTTGCAGGCCCGTTATTTCTCCAAGCCTTGCTGTTACGATTGCCTCATTTTTCTGCAAGCACAAAACCTTTACTTGCGGGCCAGCATCAATTGTGAAATAGCATTCTGTTCCCTCTTCTCTTAGTTCCTGCACTGCGTGCATTATTTCTATTGTTTCCGGCTCCCAGTAAATTATTGCTGGCCTTGTTGTGAGCATTGTTGAATGCATTTTCAGTGCATTCATTTCAGCGGTTTCCCCCACCAAAGAAAAGTTTTTTTTCAGTATTCCCGCTCTAACATTTTCCAAATCATTTTCAACCGTTTCAAGCCAACCCTTGTACATTGGTGATGTTTGAACGGTCTGCTTCATTCCTGCCCTGCTTTTAACTTTCTTTTCCTTTCCTGAAACAATTGTTGTAAGAATGCGGAAATTTTCCCAGTGCCCTGGCTTTGCAATCTGCTCAGCATAACTGTCAGAACCGTCTTTTTTGGTTCCCTTTTGCCATTCTACAAAGCCACCGTGAATGCTCCTTGAAGCGCTTCCAGAGCCCATTCTCGCAAGAATTGAAAGCTCCTTTTCATTCAATTCAAGGTGCGCGGCCTTTGCTGCTGCGACGCTTAGCGCTGCAAAGCCTGAAGCGGAACTAGCCAGGCCCGCAGCAGTTGGGAAATTGTTCTTGCTTTCAACCCTCGCATTCCACTTGATTTTTGCTTTTTCTCTCACTAAATCCAAGTGGTTTCCGAGTTTTTTCCGTTCATCCCCTTTTTGCTCAACTCCGTTAAGCACAAAAACGTCGTTTCTCAGTTTCTCGTTAAACTCAACAGTAGTAACAGTGTTTAACCCGCTTAGAGTGACAGAAATGCTTCCATTCATTGGAAGAATCAGTTCATCATCTCTTTTTCCCCAGTATTTCACCAGCGCAATGTTTGCGTTTGCTCTTGCGGTTGCTTTCATTCAACTGCCCCCGATTTTGCTTCTGAAAACAGTGTAGCCTTGGGCTTCAATCGCTTCAGCAACCTTTTCCTGCAGATTTTTTCCAGGAGTCAATGCAATCATTAGGCCGCCTCTGCCTGTGCCAGTAAGCTTTGCCCCAAGCGCACCTGCATTTCGTGCTGTTTCAACCATTTCATCCAGTTCGCTGCTGCTAACGGTTATTTTCTGCAGGAGTTCATGGTTTTTGTTCATAAGCGTGCCAACTTTTTTCAAGTCATAATCTTTTAATGCTTTTTTTGCTTCCTCAACTAATGCTCCATACTCTTCGAACACTGCATTTATTTTTTTTGGCTGTTCTTCTTCCAGTCTCCTTACATCACCAACAACTTCTTTTGTGCTGCTTGTTTTCCCGCTGTTTCCAAGCACAATTTCAACCGGTTTCCGTAGCTTCATTTTTTTTATTGTGTTTTGGTTGCCTCCAAGATTCTTTTTGAACAGCAGCAACCCGCCAAAAACAGCTGCGGTATTGTCAATCCCGCTCGGCGTGCCATGAGGCCCTTTTTCTCCCTCGAATGCTGCCTCATTTATTTTGTCATCGTTCCAGTCCAACCTAAATTCGTTGTTGATTGCTCTTGCAAGTGCAGCAGCGCATGCAGCGCTTGCTCCCACGCCTGAAGCAGCAACAAGGTTTCCTCCAAGAGTGATCCTTATCCCTTCTTTGACTTCCATGAACTTAATTACATTTTCAATTAGTTTTTCGTACTCCTCTTTTTTCTGTTCCTTATAGCCAGCGGTTTCCGGTCTGTTGTCAATCAACTCGTAACCATTAATGTCTGCTCTCTTTACTTCTGCTGTTGTCGTGCTTCCCAGAGCTGATGCAATTGCAGGCAAGCCGTAAACAACAAAGTGCTCGCCGAACAGAATTGTTTTGCCGTAACCGCTTCCTTTTCCCATTAGGTCACTTCAGCTTTGCCTTTTTTGTCAATGCGTTTATTTCGGTTCTGTCAAGATTTTTTTTCTTGCTTGTCTGCAGTATTATTTTTGCTAGGTCATTTCTGCCAATGCTTCTGTACTTTTTTGCAATTGTTTCAGCGTTCCTGGGCTTGCGAAGCGAAGCATTCAGCTCCAGCTTGAAGAGTGTTGCGCTCACTTCCTCTAATGCCCTTGACTTGGGTTTCCTGGGTTTTGCTTTTTTCGCCATGAATAAATCTAGGCTTTTCTTATTTTCTTTTTTTCGGATTCACTTCGGAAGCCTCCGCCGTTTTGGCTTCGGCATTTCCCTTTTTTGCCTTCCTTCAATTGCTTTAGGCCCCAAAACCCGGCTTTCCCCTATTGCTTTCTCGAGTTTGCCCCTCACTACCGGAGTCAGCTTTGCTAGATCAATGTGGACTCGCTGTTTTCTCCTCACAAGCTCTTCAGCGCATTCAACCAGTGAGCGAATTCTGTTATTAATGCTTTCAAGCACAACTTCATCTGCACTGTTCATTTGCAGGTTCAATTCAAGTACAAGAAGGTCTAAGTGGCGTTTTCGTACTGTTGCCTGCAGAGTGCTAGCGGGAATTTTGCTTAAATCTACCAAGTCATCACCCGCATAATTATTTTTTCATTTCCCCTTCAATTAATTCTGCTGCTTCATTAATGTGGTTTGCATATTCCCTATAGTTTTCTCTTCCTATGAGCTGCCTGAATTCTTCAGCATGAATAGTTTCCACGATTACGAATACTCCTTCCAATTGCTCTAGGTTCATGCTTGGAAGAAAGTCAACTGCTTCGTGGTTTCCAACTTTTTGGAGCCTTTGCAGTTCATTGCTTAAGAGCATTTTAACCCTGCTCATGCTATTAATCGTTGCGCCTTCCAAAACCAGCTGATTTCTTTCCCTTACTTTTTCAGCTTCCACTTCAAAAGTTTTAATCAGGTTTTTCAGTAGGCCTGCTCTAACTTTTGGCCTTCTCTCCTGTTCAAAGAATTCTCTTTCTATTTGGATGATTCTTAAGCGGTGCAACTCCATTTTTTTTGCTTTCTCAAACTGTTTTCTTGTGAGAGGCAATTTTCGCAGAAAGTGAATTGTCGCATTCAGGTTTGCCTGATATTTTCCTCTTTGTTTTCTGCTTATTTTGAGAGCATCCCTAACCACTTTAAGCAAGCCTATTGCTTTTGTGCTATATCTTCGGTACATTAGATAAATAACATTTATTCTACTTTAAATTTGTAACCGTAGGCAATAACTCCTTCTTCGTGCTCGTCAGCTATTTTTCTGAAAACCTTTTTGACTTTTGCCCCAATTTTTATTTTGTCTTTGCCGGAGTCAACTATCTGTGAAAGAATTCTTGTCTTGTTTTCCAGCTCAATTATTGCAATAAAGTAGGGCGTTTCGTTTTCAAAGCCGGTTGGCGCAACAAATACCTCTGTCCAGCTCAATATTTTGCCGGTGCGAGGCATTTCTTCATCAACGATTTTTCCCCTGCGCCTGCAGTTCGGGCAAATAACGCGTTTTGGAAAATAGTAGCTGCCGCAGGTTAAGCAGTGGCTTCCTGTAAGCCTGTATCTTTCATCAAACCTCCGCCAGTGAATTGGAATTGCCCCGTCCATTTTAAGCTCTCCTATACAAGTGTACAGTAACAGTAGCTCCTGAGCCGCCAACATTGTGCGTTAACCCAATCTCAGCCCCCTTAACCTGTCTTTTGCCTGCTTTTCCTGTCAACTGCAAAAATATTTCTCCAGCCTGTTTTACTCCCGTTGCTCCAACTGGATGCCCACATGCCTTCAGACCTCCTGAAGGATTAACAGGAATTTCCCCGTTCAATGCTGTTCTGCCTTGCTCTGTGGCTTTTCCGCCTTCGCCTTTCTTGAAGAAACCCAAGTCCTCTATTGCAAGTATTTCTGCAATCGTAAAGCAGTCGTGCACTTCCGCTACACTGACATCTTTTTGCTTTATGCCAGCGCGCTCGAAAGCCGTTTTTGCCGCATGCTTTGTTCCAGCCAATTCCGTCAAACTTTTCCGGCTTGCCAAAGCCAAACTGTCACTTGACTGGCTTGATGCAATTATTTCTATCGGCTGCTCAACCAATTTCTTTGCTTTGCCCGTTTCAGCAACAATAAGTGCTGCTGCTCCATCACTTATCGGAGAGCAGTCAAGCAGTTTAAGCGGCGATGCAACATAGCCTGAATTCATTACCTGCTCTATTGTAAACTCTTTGTGGAATTGCGCGTGCTCGTTAAGCATTCCGTTTTTGTGGTTTTTCACTGCCACAGCAGCCATCTGCTGCTCGGTTGTGCCATAATCGTGCATGTGCCTTCTCGCCATTAGGGCGTAAAGCGCCGGAAAGGTTGCTCCATGGAACAGCTCTGTTTCCTGGTCTCCTGCCCCTCCCAATGCAAAGCTTGTTGCGCCAACATCAATTTCAGTCATTTTTTCCACGCCTCCAACTGCCACAATGTCGTGGTCACCTGATGCAACAGCATGGAATGCATTCCTCAATGCAATGCTGCCTGAAGCGCACGCAGCCTCTGACCTTGTTGAAGGAATCGGATTCAACCCAAGCTGGTCAGCTATTAATGCGCCAATGTGTTCTTGCCCAATAAACCTTCCTGAAGCCATTGTGCCGCCGAAAACCGCTTCAATTTCTTTTCCGTCAAGGCCTGCAGACTGAACTGCCTTGACCCCTGCCTCTGCAATCATTTCCCTGAACCCTTTCTCCCAGAGCTCCCCGAACCTTGTCTGCCCGAAACCAATAATACTTACGCTACGCATCAAGTTTACCTCTTCTCAAATTTCTGAAATGCTCCAATGTTTTTTGCACTGCTTCTCTTTCCCCAAGCCCTTTTAAAATTAATTTTGAGTAATAGGTTGCCATTTCATGATCTCTGTATATGATTTCTAATTTTGGCTGTTGAACTATTCTTTCTCTCTTGGTTAGCCCCTGCCTTCTTTTTATCATTGCTTCACCTAAATTGTTTTCAGTTTTTTCCTGAAAATAACGTATTTCGCGTAATCAATGTATTCCTTTTCCTCAATCATTTTTTTTACCGCGACTTTTGCCCTTTTTTTCTCCAAAATTTTTGTTGCAGTGAAAACAAAAGCATCACTGCCTGCTCCCGAACCATAACTCACCATCAAAATCTTGTCCCCTGCCCTTGCTTTATCCAGAACCGATGCTAAGCCAACCATTGAGCTCCCCGAATAGCTGTTTCCAACCATTGGCGTAAGCAGCGCCTGCTCCAGTTTCTCCAATCCAATTCCCAAACTTTTCGCTGCAAGCATTGGAAACTTTCCATTAGGCTGGTGCGGCACAAAGTAATCAACGTCTTTTGCTTTCAAGCCTGTTTTCTTCATTACTCCCTGTGCTGCACTAATCAGGTGCTTGAAGTATGCTGGTTCCCCGGTGAACCTTCCAGCATGCTTTGGAAATTCCGCGTGCTGCCTCCTCCAGAAGTCAGGCGTGTCAGTTGTAAAAGAGTAAGTGTCCTCCAGTTTTGCAATAACTTCGCTTGGCTTTTTTCCAACTATTATGGCAGCGCCGCCGCTTGCAGCAGTGAATTCCAATACATCGTTTGGCCTTCCTTGTGCCGTATCCGCACCAATGCTCATGCCGTATTCAATCATTCCTGATTCAACCATTCCTGCACACATCTGGATTCCTGCTGTGCCTGCCTTGCACGCAAACTCCAAGTCAGCAGCAGTTAATTCTGGTCCGGCATTAATTGCATCCGTTACAATTGTTGCCGTTGGCTTTACAGCATATGGGTGGCTTTCGCTGCCAACATAAATTGCCCCAATTTTTTGCGGGTTAATTCCTGACTGCTCTAATGCTCTTCTTGCTGCCTCAATGCTTATGGTTGCGGTATCTTCATCCATTGCTGCAACAGCCTTTTCTTTAACCCCCAACCCTGCTGAAACGTGTTTTCCGTCCTTTCCCCAAACGCGTGCAATCTCTTCAACCGTTATTCTATACCTTGGAATGTATGCTCCGTAACCAACAATTCCCGACTTCATTTTTTCACGACTTTGTTTTCTTCCCCTCTATTATTTCTTTTGCTCTTCCAACATTTATGTTTTTTTCTTCCGCCAGCTGCTTTGCAATTTCTTCCACTCTTGTTCCTTCCGCTCCTGCCTGAATTGCAATGTTTTTTGCGTGCAGCTTCATGTGCCCTCTTTGGATTCCTTCAGTAGCCAAAGCCCTCATTGCAGCAAAGTTGTTTGCCAAGCCAACCGCGGCCATTATTTCAGCCAATTCCTGCGCGCCTTTAACCCCCAGAATTTTTACTGCAATTTTTGCTGTTGGATGCGTTTTTGTTGCCCCTCCAACAGTTCCAACAGCCAGAGGCAATTCAATTTCTCCAACTAAATCCCCTGATTTGTTCTTGTAGAATTTTGTGAGAGGAGAATATTTTTTTTTGTATGCAGCAAAGCTGTGCGCTCCTGCTTCAACTGCCCTGAAATCATTGCCTGTTGCAATCGCAACAGCATCAACTCCGTTCATTATGCCCTTGTTGTGTGTGGTTGCCCTGAATTGGTCAGCAGCAGCAAACTTGTACGCATCAAGTATTGCTTCAATTGCTTCCCCCCCAATTTTTTCTTTTTTCCACACTGCTTTTGCTTTTGCTGTCCTGTGAACTGCGAGGTTGCTTAGAATCCTTAACCTTGCTTTCCCGCCGGTTATTTCTTCAAGCACGGGGGAGATGCGCTCGCACATTGTGTTAACTGCGTTTGCGCCCATCGCATCCCTAACATCAACGAGAAGGTGCACTATTAACATTCCTTTAATCGCTCTTGCCTCAATTTTTCTTGGCCCGCCGCCGAATTTTACTAGCGTTGAGTCAACAGCCATTGCTTTCTCTATGAGCTCTTTTTCTTTTTTCTTGATTGCTTTAACTGCTTTTCCCGCATTTTTCACTTTCACCATCTGTATTTGGCCAATCATTATTGGTTCAGAAGAGCTTGTTTCAAAGCCCTCGCTCAGCTTTGCAGCGTTTGATGCTGCTGCAACAACGCTGGGCTCCTCCAAAACCATTGGAATTAATTTCGGTTCACCGTTTATGTAGAAGTTGGTTGCTATTCCCATCGGCAGCTCAAATCCCGCAACAACATTTTCAATCATTTGCTGCGCGCGCTCTTTTCCCAATGCGCCAAAGTTTTTCAGTTGTGCTGCTTCCTCTTCGCTTAACCCTGCAAACTCTTTCACTATTTCCTGCCTTTCCTCTATCGCTTTCTCATAGAATCCGCTGATTCTGGAATCCTTTCTCTGCATGCTTTCACCAAGCTAATGAATTGCGGGGAGAATTAAAATTAAGCAAGTTCAGCCAAACACGAGTTTCTCAAATTTTTTTGGGGTCAACCTTTTAAGATAGGATTCAACTATTTGCGTTCTTGCCCTCTTTTTGGCTTCGCCTTCCTTCAGAATTTTTGAGGTGCTCATGGTTTAATAATTGGCTTCAGGGCACTATTTAAATGTTTCGTTAAATGTCGCAGTAAAAAACGTCTTTTGACGATTATTTTTTTAGTGCAAATGTAACCTCTTTTCCGCGCCTTGCAACAATTTTTTTCTTTACTGGAAATCTGTGCTGCCCGTCAATTATTGCTTCAATTTCGGTTTCCCTGAACCTTGAGACCTCAACTTTTGAGTTGTCATTAACCAGTAGTGGCCTTCTGTTCAAGTCAATTGGGTTCATTCTAACTATCACAAAAACTTTTGCGTTCCCCATTACTTTTGGGCCGCCAGCTGAAAGCGCGTGAGCAGTGCTGCCTGTTGGGGTTGCAATTATCAAGCCGTCATCTGCGTCCTCTCCCAAATCCTGCCCATCAATCCTTACATGGTAGTGAAGCAGCCTTCCTGCTTTTTTCGGCACAATAATCACTTCGTTGAGTGCTTCTTCCGCAAGCTTTCCATCCACTTCAACCCTTAACCTGCCACGTTTCTCCAAAGAGTATTTTCCGTTCAGTATTTTGGATAGCTCTTTTTTCGCGTTTGCAGCAGTTAAAGCCATAAGTGTTCCCCTTGCTCCACAGTTGATGCCTAAAACCGGAACGTTTCTTTTCAGTTCGTGGAATGCGTGCAGCATTGTCCCGTCTCCACCAAAAACCAAAACCATGTCTGCTTTAATGCTGTTTAACGGCTTCACTTCTTTCTGCACCGGGAAAAATTCATCCACCCAGAATGCAACTTTTTTTCTTTCCAATAACTTGATAACTTTTTTTGCTGTACTGACAGCAGTGCTTTTTGCAATTCTTCCAGTAATAGCAATGCGCTTGATTTTTTTCATTAATAGATTTAATTGCAGGAACCGCTTTAAAACTGTTCTAGGGTTGCAGGGCTCCAGAGCGCAGGCAATTTTTTCTGCTTAAAGAACTTTTTTTTAATCCTTTCACTCTAATTTTAGAAAAGGCCTTTCAGGTGGATTAATGCAGAAAAAGTATGTCTTCATGTTTGATGAAACCAGGAACCCTAACTCCGAGTCATCCTTGTTTTTGCTAGGCAACAAGGGTGCGCAGTTAGCTGAAATGACTAACGCTGGCCTGAATGTTCCCTATGGCTTCATTATAAGCACTGAAGCCTGCAACAAATTTTATGGTTCCGGCAAAAAGTGGCCCAATGGTCTTGGTGTGCAGGTCAAAACTGCTTTGGTAAAACTCGAGAAAAAAACCGGTAAAAAGTTTGGTTCTGTTAAAAACCCTTTGTTTGTTTCAGTGAGATCAGGTTCCTATGTTTCAATGCCGGGAATGATGGATACTGTGCTTAACCTCGGCATGAACGATGAAACGGTTGAGGCTTTTGCGAAATTAACAAAAAACCCGTGCGCTGCACTCGATTCTTACAGGCGCTTCATTAACATGTTTGGCGACGTTGTAATGGGGGTTCCTCACTCGAAATTCGAGGCTGCGCTTGACAAAGTGAAGGAAAAAGCCGGAGCAAAGTTTGACACTGATTTAACTGTTGAGCACTTAAGGGATGTTGTGCAAAAGTACAAAGAAATTGTAAGGAAAGAGAAAGGAACCATGTTTCCTCAGGAGCCTTGGAAGCAGCTTGAAATGGGCGTTAACGCGGTTTTCCTTTCCTGGAATACTCCAAGGGCTGTCAGCTACAGGCGCATCAATAAGTTGCGCAACGATGCAGGCACTGGTGTCAGCGTTCAGGCAATGGTTTTCGGCAACATGGGCAATGATTCAGGCACCGGCGTTTCTTTTACTAGAAACCCGGCTACGGGAGCAAAAGAGCATTATGGCGAGTTCCTTGTAAACGCGCAAGGCGAAGACGTTGTTGCAGGAATTAGGACCCCGAAGCAGATTGACGAAATGAGGAAAACCAACCCGAAGGTTTACAAGGAGCTTGTGGGGATTTACGGCAAGCTGGAGAGGCATTACCGTGACTTGCAGGACTTTGAGTTCACTTTCGAGAAGGGAAAGCTCTTCATGCTTCAAACAAGAAGCGGAAAAAGAACCGCGCAGGCAGCGGTTAAGGTTGCAGTTGACATGGTGGAGGAAAAGCTCATTTCAAGGCAAGAGGCAGTGCTCCGCATTAAGCCAATCCAGCTTGACCAGCTTCTTCACAAGCAGCTTGACCCGAAAGCAAAAGAGAAAGCAGGGTTGATTGCAAGCGGAATTGCGGCTTCTCCCGGCGCAGCAATAGGCATGGTGGTTTTCACCGCTGACCGTGCAGCAGAGTTAAGCAGCAAAGGCGAAAAAGTTATTCTCGTAAGGAATGAAACCAGCCCAGAGGACATTGAGGGAATGAATGCAGCGCAAGGAATTCTAACTGCGAGAGGGGGAAGTACAAGTCACGCTGCAGTCGTTGCGAGGGGCATGGGCAAGTGCTGTGTTGCTGGAAGCAACGACATTGCTGTTAGCGAATCCTTAAAGCAGTTCAGTGTTCAGAAAAAAAACATTGTTGTAAAAGAGCTTGACTGGGTTTCTTTGGATGGCGGAACAGGAGAGGTATTTCTTGGCAGGCTTCCACTTGTTGAAGCGGAATTCGGTGGTGACATAAAAACTCTTCTTGTGTGGGCTGATTCTTTCAGCAGATTGGCTGTTAGGACAAATGCTGACACTCCAGAAGACTCAAAGAGGGCAAGAGAGTTCGGCGCCAAAGGAATTGGCCTTGCGAGAACCGAGCACATGTTTTTTGCGGAGGACAGGATTAGGGCAATGCGTGAAATGATTTTGTCTGATGCTCCTGAGCAGAGGAGAAAGGCTCTTGCAAAAATCCTTCCCTTCCAGAAAAAGGATTTTTTTGGCATATTCAAGGCAATGAGCGGCCTGCCTGTGAACATTAGGTTGCTTGACCCGCCATTGCACGAGTTCCTGCCAAAAGAAGAAAAAGAAATAGCTGAAATTGCGAAAGAAATGGGTGTTTCTGTTGGAAAAATCCATGATACGCTCTCTGCCTTGAATGAGTTCAACCCAATGCTTGGTTTTCGCGGCGTAAGGCTGGGCATAGTTTTCCCTGAAATAAGCGAAATGCAGGTTACTGCAATTCTTGAAGCAGCAATTGAAGCAAAAAACCAGGGCTTTGAGCCAGTGCCAGAAATAATGATTCCTGTTGTTGCCTCGGTTGAGGAAATGAGGTCAATGAAGGAACTGGTTGAGAGAACAGCTGGAAAAGTGTTCAAGGAAAAGAACCGCAAAGTGAAGTTTCACGTTGGGGTAATGATGGAACTGCCGCGCGCTTGCCTCACTGCCGACAAAATTGCTGAGTTCGCCGAATTTTTTTCCTTTGGCACAAACGACTTAACCCAGACAACTTTTGGGTACAGCAGGGATGATGCCGGAAAATTCATTCCCTCTTACATTGAGAAAGGAATTCTTCAAGAGGACCCTTTTCAGGTTCTTGACAGAGAGGGAGTTGGCGAATTGGTTAGGATTGCAGTGAAAAAAGGCAGGGGCGCGAGGAAGAATCTAAGGGTAGGAATATGCGGGGAGCATGGAGGAGAACCTTCCAGTGTCGAGTTCTGCCATTCTGCCGGGCTGGATTATGTTTCCTGCTCTCCTTTCAGGGTTCCAATTGCAAGGCTTGCTGCAGCGCAGGCAGCGTTAAAGGAAAAAAGAAAAACATATTTTGAAGATGTTTAACCGAATATTCCTGCAAAGAAGCTGTACACTTTTTGGGCAATGCTCATAACGCTTGTAGTTACATTTACTGTGGTTTCCTTTATTTTTCCTGCTTGGGTTATGCCCTCGTACTTTATTTCGCCTGATTCAAATGCATTGAGGAAGGCTTCAACAGGTCTTTGTGATTGGAAGATTTTTTCAATTAGTTCTTCTTTGACTTCAACCCTTATTTCTGCGTCTTCCAGCAGCCCTTTTCTGAAATCAACAAGTTTTCTGTTCTTTGTAATTGCGCTGTACTGTTTTTCCTCACCGCTTGCTCTGATGACGTGAATGTTTATCCTGTCAGAGCCGAACAAGTCAAACAGCATTTCAGGGACCTTGTCAGTGTTTTTGTTTATTTCCTGCAAGTACTCCTGCTTTAGTTTCCCGCTTTCGTCAAAGTATGTTTTCTCTGCTTCATCCAAGTTGTCAGCCGTAATCAGGGAAACGAAGGCAGTTTTTGCATCAAAGGTGCCTGATGACAGGGTTGAGCCGAACGCTGCTATGAGCGTTACTGCTGTTACAATCGCTACTCCCGCAATGATTAAAATGTAGCGGTCCATAAGAAACTATTCAGCCACTCATTTATATATTTTGCCTGCAAGCTGTTCCCCTATTTTTTTGTCCAATTTTTCCAGAAACTCTTCCCTGAGTTCTTCCCTGAACTTTACTCCGGCAGCAATTCGGTGGCCGCCGCCTTCTAATCCTTTCCCTATTTCTTTCTCCATTTCCTTGAAGATTTTTCCCAGGTTAAGGCCTCTTCTTGTAAGTTCGCTGGTTGCTCTTCCGCTTGCCTTGATGTCACCGTCATCTGTTCTGCTCAATGCGATAATTGGCTTTATAGGTGCAACTGTCTGCGAGGAGTAAATCATTCCGGCAACAATGCCAATGATTGAATCCTTTATTTTGTTTCCTGTATCAAAAAAATAGAAGTGCTCTTTTTCCTCCAAGCCTTTTTGCTGCATTAACTCGATTCCTTCCCTCAACTGTTTCCTGTGCTCTGCAAGCAGTACAAGCGCTTCAGTGTAAGCTTCTTTTCTGTTTCCCATGCACACTTTTAGTGCGGTTTCTGCTTTCGAGTGCCGTCCGCAAGAATTGAGGACTGTGGCAAACTCTTTTGCGTCACTTAAAGGGGTTTCGCTTTTTTCTTTTGGAAGAGTGTAAACTTCCCCTATTAATTCCTTTATTTTCCATTCCTCAACGTTGAATGAATGCATGTGCACTATGAGTGCAGATGCCAGTTTCTTTTTTTCTTCCCCGCTTAAGTCGTTGTAGCTGCGCCACTTTTCTCCCTGCTTTAATTCAATCCCGTTCGCTGAAAGGAACTTGATGCATTTTTCCTCGCTTCCGGTTAGCATTGGAATAATTGGATTAGTTGAAAACTGCAGGAACTGCACTAAAGGTCTTGAAACCCTTCCATAAAGCCTTAAATCGGTTTTTTTTTCAAGCACGCCTGCCTCAATTCCTTCCTGCAGGATTTTTCTGTTGAATCCTTGCAGTGCGCCGCCTGATTCCTGCATGTCCCCAACCGCTCCGACAATTGCTAAAGCTGCAAGGTCACTGTTTTTTTCATCAATTGCTGTTGCGAGCACGTAGCATGTGCCTGCAGCTGAAATTTCACTGCCTCCGTCAACGCCAAACAGCATCGGATTCAAATGCAGCTTAAACTCTTCTTCTTTTGTCTGGTGGTGGTCAACAACAGCAAAGCTGGTTTTAAACGCTTTTTTTAGTTCCCCCAGCTGCCCGGAACCAAAGTCAACGAAAATAAAGTTTTCCGCTTTTCCCTTCAGTTTCTCTATTTCTTCTTTGTAAAGCTGTTTAAGCGGCTTTGATGAAAAACTTTTCCCAATCCGTTTAAGCGCAGTTGCAGTTATTGCTCCTGAACTGATGCCGTCAGCGTCATGGTTGTAAACCAGCAGGAAATGGTTTTTTGCCTTTACCCATTCAGCCAGTTCCGCTGCCTTTTCCTTGAAGCGCGCCTCGTTTCTTTCCTGCATTTAATTGAATTGCTGTAAGGCACCTTTTAAACCCTTTTCCGGCCAGCTTCCGGTGCCAAAACGCTTTTAGTCAACCCACTTCTATAAAAACTTTGGCTTCCGCTATCATTTATTATTTTTCTCGCTGAAACTTATTTGAGAGCCATGGGTTTCATAGATTTTCTGAAAAAACTTTTTGGTTTTGGAAGGAAGGAAAAAAAGGTAGTGGTTGTGGAGGTTGAAAACCTCGATTCCTTCATTGGGGGGAAAACAAAAAGTGAGGCAGTTGGGCTTGAGAGGCAGGTTCTTTCAAGGCTTGCCGAGGTAAAGCATTTGCGGAACGAGCTTAAGTCAGAGGTTGAGTTGCTTAAGCGCAAACAGATTTCTACCGAGGAAGGAAACCTTCGTTTGCGTAAAATAGCTTCATCTGCTCACTCAAACCTTGTTCAGCAGTTGAGTGCACTGGCCGAAAAGCTGGAAGTGCCGTCCTCAACCAACCTTTCAGTTTTGCGCGCTTACTCCGTTGACTCTTTTGCTTTAATTAACCGGGAAATATTTTCCTCTCGTAAGAGCATTGTTTATGCTGGAACTGTTTTGAAGGAGGAGATTCAGCGCATTGGAATTATTATTAAGGAGCTAAACAGGGTTTTTTCTGAGCTGAAGGATTTGTTCTTGAAAAGTTCAATGCACAGGGGCTCAGCTGTTCTTTCCGGAACAGAAAAAATTCGGCTCCTGATAAACGAGAAAAGCGAGCTTGAAACCAATCTGAAGGAGGAAAAAGCACTTCTTTCAGGCATTTCCTCCAAATTTTCTTCTTTGAGGAAGGAATTGCTTTTCCTCCAGGAATCAGAGGAATCTGAGAAAATCAGCAGGCTGTTTAAGGAGAAAGCCAGGCTTGTAGCTGAAAAGAAAAACCTGAAGGACTCATTCATTTCTTTGCTTGGCAGGGTTGAAAAGCCTTTGAGCAGGTTCCTTAAGCTGGCTGGCTCCGGAAGCTTTCCAGTGGAGGAACGGGATAAGAACCTGTTGCGCCTCTATGTTCAGAACCCATTCATTGCCCTTAAATCTGACCCAAAGGGCGCTGTGCTGAAGAAGCTTTTGGGTGATGTTAAAGGCTTGGTGAAAGACGACTCAATTGCTTTGAAGGAGAAAGAGAAGGTCAAGCGTTTAAGGGATTTGGATGAATTAATTGAGTTCAATTTTTTTGACGAAATTTTCTGGAAGCTCAACTCTATTGACGCCAAAATAAACGAGGTTGAAAAAGAGTTGTCTGGTTTGGCAATCAGCCAGCAAATTGATACCGTGAATAAAGAAATTGATGCTGCTGTCAGGGAACTTGAGGAAAAGCAGTCCCTTGTCAACTCTCTTGAGTCAAAAAGCGAAAGAAAGTATTCCGAGATTCTTGAATTTAAGGCTTCTCTGGAGAAATCGCTTGAAGAGCTCTTAAACGAAAAAGTAATAATCAGGGTTTAATGCTCTAAAACCGGTTGCCGTCATTGCACTCTAACCACTTTGTCGCAGAAGTGGCTTATTGTATGCACTATTGCTTTTGTTTCCTCGGATTCTGACACCAGCAGCGCGGTTTTTGTTTCTTCTGTGGACAGCTTTCCGATTAGGGAGTGAACGAATTTTTCAATTGTGGGGGCTTCATTGTAAATCAGCAAAGTTGAAACCGAGTCAATTATCAAAAACTTTTTTCCATGAATCTGTTTTGCGGATTTTTCGATTGAAAGCATTAGTTCCGTTAACTCAGTTGGCGCCTCCAAAAAGTCTGCGTTTATGTTTTCTTTAACGCTGTAAGAGCCAATTCTTGAAATTAAGTCAATGAACTTGATTTTGTCTGTTCTGGTTCCCTGTTTTTCCAGCTCTTCAACAAGCTTGCCGTATGGCATATTTGTTGTGACAAAAATTCCCGGCAGGTTTTCTTTTCCTGAAAAAAACTTCAGCAGGCTGCCCCTAACCAGCTGGTATTTTTCCGGCCGAATCAGGATCAGCGCAACAAAGCTTTTCCCCATGCCCTCAAGTTCTTCTTTTATTTTCCGGTCGGTTTTTTTCTGCTCGGTGAGCAAATCCATTATTTCTTCAGCACTCAGCCTATTTTTCTTTTCTGCCTTTTCACGTTTTGGCCCTCTCCCTTCTTTCTGTTTCTCCATTTAGGCCACCTCAAAAAATTTCCCCTTTTGACAAAACCTTGATTCCTGAACCGCTTATTTTGATTGGCTTAAGCTGCTCTGAAATTTTTGTGTTCCTCATTTTTAGTACCGCAATGCTTCTAACAAACCTGTCCTTGATTTTGGTGTGGTAAAGCAGTATTACTCCGTCAGCCACGTATTCCTCCAGGCCAAAAAGCGAGCTTGCTTTTCCAAGTGAGATTTCGTTCGTGATTATTGAGGTGCAGCCAATTGATTTCAGCATTTTTCCAAGGCTTACAATCCTTTTCCTTGCATCAAGTTCCCTGTCAAAGAACAGCCTGAATATTACTCCTGGGTCAATTATAACCCGCTTTGCATCAATCGATTTAACCGTGTCCTCTATCATGTTCTTAAGCCTTTCAAAATCGTAGAGCTCAATCGTGATTATTTTAAGTTTTCCTGAATTGATTAGCTTCTGGAAATCGAAGCCAAACTCTCTGGCGCCTTCAACTATTGTTTTTTCTGGTTCCTCCAGCGAAATATAGACGCCGTTTTGGTTGAATTGTGTTGCTCCGCTGTAGATGAACTGCCAGCAGAAAACAGTTTTGCCTGAGCCTGGGTCGCCGCTTAAAACTACGAGGTTTCCTTCAGGAATTCCCCCATCAATTATCTCGTCTAAGCCTTCAATGCCCGACCTGCACCTTTTAACCTCCGACCTTGTCATCTCTTTCTCTGCCATGCGGTTCTCCACTTAGTTTTATTGGGCTTATTTAAATAGAATAATTCCACTGTTTTTAAAACAGTGTTTTTTTGGCTGAAGGTTGTTGAACACCTTTACACCTTTATTAGACTTATAAAGTTACAATAATTAAATTAATAAGTATTCAACGCCTTGAACCGCCCTGCAAAACCTTAAATTGTTCAATGTTGTTTTATTATAGCAAACAGCTTTGATTTTTGATCATTAATTTGCTGTTTGCTAGTTGCAAAATGTAATTTTTTGTTCAAATACATAAGCATTTTGCTATTCTTGCGGGTGCTTTTAAATGGGCTCAAAAATCAATTTGAAGAAAATAATTGGCAGCTCATCCAGAAAAACAGCAGATGACTCTTTAGTGGAACAAGGGGGTTTGCGTTCAGCTTCTTCTGGGGAACCAAAGTTTTTTGGAAAAACTTTTTCTTCTTCAGGGAAAACGCCTTCAGCCGAAGGCCCCTTTTCGCAAACCGTTTCCAAAAAGGTTTCAGCAGAGGAAAAACCTGCTGTTAAGGAAAAAACAAGGGCAGTGCCTGATTCCTTTGCTGCTGCTTCCGCCCCTGATGTGGAGGAAGAGGTTCATGACAAAAATGCTGAGGTAGAACAACTTAGGAGGGATTTGGAGGAACTGCACTTGAAGGAAGAAGGGCTGGAAAGAGAACTTGAAGCTCTTTCCAGTAAAGCCGGAACTCTGACTGGAAGGGCTGCTACCCAAAAGCCTGATGAAAAAAGCAAGGCCATGAAACCAGCAAAAGCAGGAATTGTGGGGGCATTTAACCATTTAGGAGAGCTGAAGCGCATCCCCTCAGGAATTGAGGGCTTGGATGAATTAATTGAAGGTGGCTTGGAGAAGGGCTCAACAATTCTTGTTACTGGCGGAGCCGGAACAGGCAAAACAACTTTTGCGCTGCAATTTCTTTACTTTGGCGCGGTGCGCTTTCATGAGCCTGGCCTTTTAATAACTTTTGAGGAAACAAGGGAATCACTTTACAAGCATCACAAGGAGTTTGGCTGGGATCTCGAGAAACTGGAGAAGAATGGGTTACTCCAGATTTTGGAGTTTAAGCCGCACCAAGTGAACAAGTTGATGGAGGAAGGCGGCGGCACAATCCGTGACACTGTCAAGTCAATGAATGCAGCGCGCCTCGCAATTGACTCTATTACTGCTTACTCTATTTTGTTTAAGGACGAATACCAGAGGAGGGAAAACATTCTTGAGTTCTTTGAGCTGCTCAAGAAGTGGGGCTGCACCAGCATTATCGTTTCAGAGATGCCGCCAAAGCTTGCTGAAGCAAAAGAGGGAGCAGAGGGCTTTCTCACTGATGCAATAATTTCGCTGCAGTACTCCAAGAGAGAAGACAAAGGGGTTAGGGTCCACAGTTTGGAAATACTTAAAATGCGTGGAACCCACCACACAAACAGTGTTTGCGCTCTAACCTTTGAAAAAAATGGAATTGTTGTTTACCCAGAGGTAGAGGTTTTCTAGTCGCTTAATTTTATTAACAACTTGACTCCTTTATTTACTGCTTTTAAAGGTGCCCTTGATGCGCAAAGCCCAGAGCTCAATTGAATTGGTGGTAATACTTGCGGTTTCGCTTGCTTTCCTAGCGGTGATGTTCAATTATGCTTCCGACCAGCTCTCAAAGCTTAATGCAGGCCAAGGCATCCAGAATGCCGAGAACTCTGTTAAGGGGCTCGCGGATGCAGCCAACGACGTTTACTCCCAAGGAGTTGGCGCAAAAAAGCGGGTTTTCATCACAATTCCTGACGGGGTTGATGCAGGGAAAACAGGGGTGCAGGGAAACATTGTGAGGATTTCAGTGCAGGGCACTGATGTTGTTGAGGCAGCTGATGTGAACCTTTCAGGAAGCTTTCCCATAACTGCCGGCGGCCACTTTGTGGTGGTTAAGGCAAAAGAAGGCTACGTAGAAATTGGCGCTGAAACGATTTCTTTCAGCAGGAACTCAATTTTTGTTTCACTGACTCCAAGCGATTCAGGGGATGAAAACATTGTGTTTTCAAACAATTCCGGCTTGGATGCAAACATTTTTCTTGCTGCCAACTGGAGCAACCCTGATGTCAGCCTTTCCTTTGCTCCGCAAAACTTTTCTCTTTCTCCTTCAGCGCAGCAAACAGTAACAGTTACATTCACCTCCACTGCTGCATCCGCTGGCAATTATGCCGGCAACCTCAACATTGGCGCCCACTTTCCCTCTGGTGACGAGAACTTTTCCTTGCCATTGAATGCTGAGGTGATTGCAGGCGGTGTTTCAGCTTCACTCATTGTGATTCCGTCAACTTGGACTACAACTGTCGGGGCAGGCAGCAGTGACTCAAACTCTTTCAGTGTTTGCAACAATTCTGCCTCAGAAATGGCAAGCGTTTCTTTTGTTCCTTCAACAGGTGATGCGGGCAACTGGGTTAACACTCCCATTACTCCAATTGAGCCGCTTGCTGCTGATTCGTGCCAGAGCAAAACAATTTCTTTAACAGTGCCTGCAGGAACAGCCCCAACAACTTCAACCGGAACAATAACTGTTTCAGATGGAACAAACTCTGATTTAATTTCCTTAACTGTTACGGTGCTTGATTTTACTGTTCCTGTTGTGCTGCTTGAAGCCCCTGCTCCCGGCTACACTGATGTTGATGGGCTCATTCAATTCGATTTCAATGTTTCAGATGCAGAAACAAGCATCAGTTCCTGCTCTCTTATAATAAACGGTTCAGTTGACCAAACAGATAATTCCATCACTGAAGGCATAACCCAGTCCTTCATTAAGAGCGGCCTCGCTAACGGCTCTTACACTTGGGATGTAAACTGCACCAGCTCTGTTTCCCTTGTTGGAACTTCCGGAGAGAACAGGCCATTCACTGTTTCAAGCGGAGTGCCGCAGACAGTGCTTTTATGGGCTCGCTCTGCTTCTGGCGGCAGCAACCCATCGAACGTTATTGGTGCAGCAAACAACACTACCTCTAGGACAGGCGGTGGCAACATTTATGGTTTCAACTATGATGCTTCCACCATTAGCGGCACAATTAACCAAGTTGAACTTATTTGGAGCCACTCAATTCCAGCAACACTAAGCAATGATAATGTTCAGATTCGCTATGGCATTTCAGCCTTGAATATCACAAAGAACACTTACAACAGCTCAAACACGCCTGTTGACAGGCAAGGCATAACAGAACCGGAATGGGAAATAATTGATGTTACCTCTGACAGGAGCTGGACTGCTGCTGATATCTCCAACCTCCGGGTTGGCGGAACCTACACCAGAGTCGGCACCCGTGACAACTTCTGGTACCTTGACGCTGCAGGCGTTAGGGTAACTTTCACTCCTTAGGTGAGCTAATGAAACGCAAAGCGCAAATAACAGTTGAGTTCACGATTGTGCTGGTTCTGCTTTTCCTTGTTCTCGGCGCGTCACTTGCGATTTTTTCAGAGAGAAACGCTGCACTGAATGCTTCCAGGGCACAGCTCGAGGCAAAAAACCTTGCCTTCAATGTTGCCAGAACAATCAACCAAGTGCACTTGGCAGGCAACGGCACTGAAACAGCTGTTCTCCTTGACGACAAAGGCCTTGGATTTGACCTTAACATTGCCGGCAACTCTGTTGATGTTTCTTTTGAAGGAGGAACTGCTAGCGCTCCCTTAATAACCCCACAAATTGTTTCAGGAACTTATGCAATTGGAGAATTTGTTGATGTGAGAAACAATAATGGAAACATTGAGTTCGGTGAAGTTCAATGAAAGCAAGAGGCCAAGTGTTTTCAACAGACTTCATTGTAGGAATGCTGGTTTTTTTGTTCATTCTTTCCCTTTCAGTTATTGTTTCAAGGCAGGCTTTTCTTCAAGCAGATTCTTTCGAGCAGTACAGTGAGCTCCGTGATGCTGCCTCTGCTGCTGCTTCAGCGCTTGTTGTTTCCTCCGGCCAGCCATCCAACTGGGAAAAGCTTCCATCAATCAATGACATCAATTCAGTTGGTTTGGCTGAGGAGAGAAACGTTTTAAGCAGTGAAAAGCTGCAGCGGTTCTCCGACCTCAATTCATCCAATTACTCTGACTTGAAGCAGCTGCTCGGCCTTGGAAAATTTGATTTCTTTTTTTCAGTGGAACTGCTTCAGAGCAGCCAACAGCTTTACTCTGCCGGCATGCTTCCTGATTCAAACGCAACAGTTGTTTCCGCAAGCAGGCTTGCCCTGCTTGGTTCAGATGAAATTCTAGTGAAACTGGAGGTGTTTGATTGAGCCGGGGCTTCATTGTTTCATTGGATGCCGTCATTGCGGTTTTCATTTTTTTCATAGTGCTTGTTTCAATTCTTTTCTTTTTGGGCAGAGTAGGCAGTTCCTCGTTTAAGGCTTTGGCTTTAAAAGAGTTTTCCGCAGATGCCCTAACAGTGTTGGAAAAATCCGGCAGGCTGGAAAAAGCGGTTAATGAAAACAAGAGCGCAGAATTAAGGCAGTTCCTCAACAAGTTGCCGTTCAATGTTTGCGCCGAGGTAAAACTCTTTGAGCAGTCTGATTTGGCAAACCCTTTCATGTCGGTAAAAAAGCCGGGCTGCAATGTTTCACCGGATGAAATTATTGTTCTGCGAAGCTCTTTTGTTGTACAGCAAGGCGCTGATTCGAATTTTTTTCTTGCAGAAATCAATTCGTGGCATAGGGTGGAAACTTGAAGGGTTTCGTTATTTCTATCAGCGCGCTGCTTCTTCTTTCAGCCCTGCTTGTTTTCTCGCAGTTCTACCTTAACCTAAACCTTGAGCGCGAGTCAGAAGTGGTTTCGGTTTTTTCAGTTGAAAAAGCAGGCTTCGTGAGAAGCGATTTGTCCGTTGACTTGAACAAGCTGCTTGAAACATCAGTTGATGTGAACAGAGGCGTTTCCTTCACGGAAATTTTTTTAAGGGACAAACTGCCTTCAGACCTAAACAAGCTTAATGTGCTTGGCCTCCGGAGTTTTCTTTCCTCGGTTTATGCCAAGCAGCAGAACATTTCAATTGAAGTTGACTTCAACAAATTAGTTGACGGAAAAACAGAGCTTGTTTTCAGCAATGCCTTACAGTATGATTACAGCTATGCCAATGACACCAATGTGTTCTTTTATGTTCCTGCTTCTGATTCAAATGTAACTGTTTTTGACATAAATGTTACAGTAAATGATTCCGTAGTAAGTTCAATTCCATGGAGCCTTAATCCGAGTGGCGACATTAACGTGAGCCTTCGCTATGAGGACGGCAACGGCGTCATTACCAGCTCCGGAAAGCTTGATTCAAGCACCCTTAACACTTTCACTTTCAATTATTCCGGAAACCCGAATGATTCTTTTTCAGTTGAAATTGGCGCAATTGAAGGCAGCCAGAAAGCATTGCGCATCAGCGAAAGCTTTGACAATGCTGCAACCAGGTCATCGATTTCGGTTAGAGCAGTTGTCCCATCGTCTTCTGACAATCTGTACTGGTTTTACGATGCTGACCTAAATTTTTCTGTTGCAGACGTTAACTCTTCTGGAAAAATTTTAATAGGTGAAAACTTTTAGGAAAAGTTTTATCAAAAAGGGGCTCCGCCAAAAACTTTTAGGAAAAGTTTTATCAAAATGTGCCTTCAGCGAAACCCGGATCGGAAAGCATAAGGCTTTTATTGGGGAAATTCTTTTCTATAGTGCTTTATATATATTAAGGGTGCGCGCATGCCGAATGATTCAGTTGCTGAATTTGACAATGCCATGAAGTCTCCTGCAAAGTGGGCTTTTAATCTTGAGAAGCCAGCGCAAGGACAGCACTTAAAAAAAGAACACTCGAAACCTGCTTTTGATTACGCTCCCATCAAAACTGGCATTGAAGAACTGATGACAATAGTTGTACAGAAAAAGAAGGCATCGGTTAAGGAAATTGCATCATCTCTTGGTTGGAGCCAGAAGCAGGTTGAGGAAGTTGCAAAGGTTTTGGAAAAGCAAGGCGTTGTTGACGTGGTTTACCCTGCCTCGGTCATTTCAAGCCCTTCAGTTGTTCTGCTTAAAGAGCTGCAGATTGAACCGCAGGAAAAAGTTGACGGCCTTGTTTTGCAGCAATACGATTTCTTTGCTGATTTTATTCCGGTGCATGCCACGCTCTTCAAGTCAAGGAAGGAAAACAGCACTATTTACGAGATTAAGACTCCTTTTGTCGGGCCATACACCCACGCTTTTTTGGAGCAGCTGAGGGAAGAGATTGCGGAAAAAATTCCTGTTGAGCTGGCTGAAATAACGGATGAAAAGAAAAGCATCCAGCTGAAGGAAAAGTTTTTCAATGTTTCAAAGCAAGAGCTCCAAGCGCATATTCCGGGCATTGACGAGAAAAACCTTAACCTCCTTGCCGGAAGGCTCCTCCATTCAATGTATGGTTTGGGCAGAATCGAGCTCCTGATGGCAGACAATTCTTTGGAAGAGATTGCAATCAATTCAAGCAAAACTCCTGTAACGGTTTACCACCGTGTTTTCGGATGGGCAAGCTCCAACATTTACCTTGAATCAGAGGAAAAAATTGCAAACTTTGCTTCACAGATTGGAAGAAAGGTTGGGAGAGAGATAACAACGCTTAACCCGATTCTTGATGCACACCTTATTACCGGCGACAGGGTTAATGCAACCCTTTTCCCGGTTTCCTCTTCCGGCAACACAATCACAATCAGGCGTTTCTCTAGGAGGCCTTGGACTATTGTTGATTTCATTGGCGAAAAGCACACTATGAGCATTGAAATGGCTGCACTGCTTTGGATGGCAATGCATTACGAGATGAGCGTGCTGATTGCAGGCGGCACTGCTTCAGGTAAAACTTCAACCCTAAATTCTTTGTGCGCTTTTATTCCGGCCTATCACAGGATTATTTCAATTGAGGACGTAAGGGAAATAATGCTTCCATCCTACATGCGCTGGAACTGGGTGCCTCTCACAACAAGGAACCCTAACCCAGAGGGTTTAGGAGAAGTTGGAATGCTTGACCTGCTCCACTCTTCTTTGAGGATGCGCCCGGACAGAATCATTCTCGGAGAAATGCGCAGGCAGAGAGAAGCAGAGGTTCTCTTTGAGGCAATGCACACAGGCCACTCTGTTTACTCCACCATTCACGCTGATTCAGGCCAGCAGGTTTTAAGGCGCCTTATTGAGCCGCCGATAAATGTGCCACCGCTTGAGGTTGAAGCACTTGACCTAATTTTGGTGCAGTTCCGTGACCGCAGGACAAACCTTAGGCGCACCTATGAAATAGCCGAGCTTGAATCAGGGGTTTCGGCAGAGCAGCTGGCTGTTAACACGATTTACCGCTGGAGGCCGAGGGAAGATGACTGGGATAAGGTGAATGAGCCTTCAAAGCTTATCCAGAACCTTAACCTCCACACTGGTTTAACGCAGAAGGAAATTGGCGAGGATGTTTTTTCGAGGGCAAAGATTCTGGAGTGGATGCTCGACAACAGGATTAGTGAAATGGATCAAGTCGGAGCCATCATGAGGCTTTTTTACTCTGAGCCTGATTCAATCATGGCTGCAGCTGAAAAGGGCGTTTCCCCTAAAAGGTTTCTGGGGTTGGAGCAATGAGGGTTCGCTTTCTCCTTTTTTCGATTGGGTTCTCAAAGAGCATTGGCCAAAGGCTTCCTTGGCTTGGAGGTTTCCTTGCAAAAATTTTTTACGGCTTAAAGTATGACCTGAAAAAAGCCGAGCTAGAAATCGAAGCCGAGCATTACCTTGTTGCTGCATTGCTTTCAGCCTTGGTTTACGGCTTGGTTGGCTTTCTTTTCTTCAACAGTGTTCTCTATTTGAAGGACTCGGAATTTTTGCAGGAGAACATTCTGCTTTCAGTTTTAATCGGCGCGGTTTTTTTCGCAATTTTTTTCTTTCTGCATTTAGTGTACCCGAGAATTATTTCCTACCAGGTTGCTTCAGGCATTGACCAGAGCCTAACCTTTGCGGTGAAGAGCATGCTGATTCAGGTTACATCAGGAATAAGCCTTTATGATGCTATGATTAATGTTTCAAAATCAAATTATGGAGTTGTATCGGAGGAATTCAAGGGGGTTATCAGGGATATAAATTCTGGCACACCTGAAACAAGGGCCTTGGAAAAGCTTGCGCTGAAAACCAAGTCAGAGTACCTGAAGAAAACCTCGTGGCAGCTTCTCTCCTCACTCAGAAGCGGTGCCTCTCTGTCAGGCGCGCTTAACACGGTTGTGGACTCGCTTACTGCAGCGCAGCAGCGTGCAATAAAAAACTATGCTGCTGAATTAAATCTCTGGATTCTGCTTTACTTGCTGTTTGCAGCTGCAATTCCGACTCTCGGCATAACTTTTTTTGTGATTCTTTCGGCTTTGGGCGGCAGCTCTATTGGGCCAGAAATTATTTCACTGATTGTTGGGCTTGGGATTGTCTTCCAAGTTGTTTTGATTGGCTTTGTTAGGACAAGAATTCCGAAGGTGTACTTGTAGTGTTTGAGAGGATAAGCAATTCCTTGGCTGAGCTAACTCCAAAAGAGTTCAGGAAAGAGAGAATTTACCCGATGCTAGAGTTTGCCGGAATCAGCGAAGACTTTGACATCTGGCTTGGCAAGAAAATTCTTTTCTCGGTGCTTTTCGGTTTGATTGGTTTCCTGCTTCCATTAACTTTTCTAAACTTTTTCCAAGTTGTTTTTCTTGAACCATACCATGTAATTTTTCTTTCCTTGTTTTTGTTTGTTCTTTTTTCAGTTCTGGCCATTACGATTTTTTACCTTCACTTGTTTTACGTAATTGAGGGAAGAAGCCAGCGTGTTGAAGAAATCCTCCCGGATTTTCTTTCGCTGGTTGCTTCGAATATCCGCGCCGGGATGACTCCCTTTTCTGCTTTCAGGCAGAGTTCAATGGACGAGTTCGGCCCCTTGGCGGAGGAAGTGAAGATTGCAACTTCAAAGAGTTTGGGGACTGAGTCCTTCACTCATGCGCTGAGGGAGTTAAGCATTAGGATTCGCTCCCGCAACCTATCCGAAACAGTTTCCTTCTTTGCGCAGTCAATCCGTTCTGGCGGGCATATTGCAAAGCTTCTTGAAACCACTTCCAATGACCTGCGCAGAAACCAGGCACTGAAAAAGGAGCTCCAGTCAAGCACTCGGATGTATGTTTTGTTTGTTGTTTTCGTTGTGCTCGTTGCAACCCCGCTTCTTTTGAGCGTTTCAGTTCTTTTCCTTGAAATGATTAACCAAGTGCAGAGCCAGATTACAGTGGCTCCAACTGCAGTGGGGCAAATAGGTTTTCTTTCAAGCGAGCTGCTGGTTTCCACCGACTTCATGCGTTTGATTGCATTCTTTCTTCTGGCAGTGAATTCTTTTATGGGGAGCCTTTTCATCGGGTTGCTTGAAACCGGCAAGGAAAAGCTTGGCCTGCGCTATTTTCCATTAATGGTTATTGTTTCATTTGCCTTGTTTTTTGTTTCAACAGCCGTGCTTTCAGGAATCCTAAAATTAACTGCCTAAAAAAAACAGTGATCGGGCTTTGCACGTAAGTCATGGTTGCAGGAATGACAGGCAAACATTTAAATACCTAAATGCATCTTATTAAGTAGAATTTATTTTTTCAGATTCCAGAGGTTTAATGATGCTTCACAGGAAGGGCCAGGGTACAACCGAGTACCTAATAATTCTTGCAGTAATAATTGTAATTGCATTGATTGTGGTGGGTGTTCTTGGCTGGATTCCTGGAGTTGGAACAGGCATTACGCAAAGCCAGAGCCAGGCTTATTGGGCAAGCACTTCACCTTTTGCAATGACACAGTATGAGGTGTTCTCTGACGGCAGCACTGCACCAATAATTGTTCTCAGAAACCAGACATCCAACAAGTTGACTTTAACCGATATAAGGCTTACCTCAACTTCTCTTGCCACCACTGACACAGAGTTTACTGGCGGATCAGAGAAGAGCGCCGTAAACGCAACAGCAATTGATTGCGGTAACTCCACCGACCCATACAGTTATGATGTGAACATTTCTTACAGCAGAACAGTTGGCGGCAGCACTCTTAACCTAACCCAAGTTGGAATCAGGCCGCTTGTGGGCGTGTGCACTTAACGAATCATTAGTTCATTTTGCTTTTCTCCTTTTTCTGTTTTCTGAAACGTTTTTAAACTCTAAAACCTACTATTTGTGGGGTTCATGGACGCAAAAAAGCAGAGGCTGCTTGACGCAGCCAAAAGAATGGTTGCAGACAAACTCTCCGATAACGATGTTGTGGGTAGTTTGAAGGACATTGGCTTAAGCGAGGAGGAAGCGCATTCCCTGCTCGAAAAGGCCAAGGGCTCTTCCACTCCTGAAGGGTCAAGCAAAAAACCTTCAGCTGAACACCGAAAAGAGCAACCAAGCAGTTCAGGCAACGAGTTTTGGAGTTCTTCTTATGATGAATTCTTTGGCAGAAGAGATGCCAGCCCAGCTTCCTCCCAGGCAATGATTAGCGGCATTCTTGGTGCTGAAAGGGCTTCAACATCCGGCAGGGGCTCGTTTGAAGCAACAAATAAGAGCAGTGGAGATTGGCGCATTAAGGAATCCGCAATGCTCCAAAAAAGGTCTGGCAAAGTAGTTTTCCGCGAGGTTCTTCCGGTGAGGGTTTCAGACTTTGACAAGTTGATTGGAAGAAGCGGTCTCAAGCGCGGCGACACAATACTTCTTTCTGGTGGAGCTGGAACAGGCAAAACAACTTTTGGAATGCAGAGCATTTACAATGGCGCATTGAACGGAGAAAAAGGCCTGTACATTACCTTGGAGGAAACAGCTTCAAAGATAAAAGAGAACATGATGGAAAACTTTAACTGGGATTTAGAAAAAATGGAGGAAGAGCAAAACCTTGCAATCATTAAAATTGATCCCCTAACAATTGCAAGGGCAGTTGAAGCAATGTTAACCAAGGAGAGGGGCGGACTCTACATCGAGTTTGAGGAATTCGACTTGCCTTTCCAGTTTGACTTGCCTTTCAAGCCAGACAGGGTTGTCGTTGATTCACTTTCCGCTCTTTCCATTGCGTTCATGGAAAACGAGCAGGGTTACAGGCAGTACTTGCGCCACCTTTTTGAAACCCTGGAGAGGTTCAATTCATGCAACCTTGTTTTCGGTGAAACGGAGCAGAGCCCAAGAACATACTCTCGTTCAGGCATTGAAGAGTTTCTGGCAGACGGGGTTGTGGTTTTCTACAATATTCAGATTCACAATACAAGGCAGAGAGCGCTTGAAATCCTGAAGTTGAGGAGTTCCTCCCATGTCAGAAAAATCACCCCATACACTATTACTGACCACGGCTTTGAGATTTACATCAACCAAGAAATATTCAGGGAAGAAGAATAAAGGGTGAAGAAGTAAAGCAAACTGTTTATGTATTTGAACAAAAATTGGATTTATAGAAACTAGTTGCTTAAGAAATTTCTTCCATTTCAGCTTCAAGCTGGCTTATCTTTGTAATCTTTTCCTTTACTTTTTGGATCTGCTCTTGTAGCCTTTCCCTTTTGAGGTTCAGCTGCTCCTCTTTTGCCACAAGCTTCTGTACCGTGTTTTTAAGCTCCAGCTCCTTGTTTTGTGTGTAGGAAATACTGGATGCAAGCCCACCTAGTTCTTTTTCAGTGTCAAGCTTTTGTCCGCGCAGAGAGTCAAGCTCTTTCTCTATTTCCCTTAAAGCGTTTTCAAGCAGGCCATGCTTCTTCACGCTTTCCCTTGCAGAAGCCACTTTAACAGTTTTCCTTTTGGCTTTTCTCGGGGCTTTTCTATTTCCTCTGCCTGCTCTCTTTGCCTTGCTTTTGCCTGTTGCTTTCCTTTTTTTCTTCATGTTGTTCCTTGGCTAAATTAACTTATTAAGTATTGTTATTATCGTTTATAAAGTTTTCTGCACCTCGAATCTATTTTTTCAGCAGCTTTTCAATGCGCGATTTGTCTTTTAGATAAGCTCCCTCGCTTATTACCCCCAGAGAATAGCTTTTGTTAAGCAGTGAGAGCTTTCTTTCAAGGGCCTTAACCTGCTTTTCCGCTTTGTCTTTCGTCTCCTGGATTCTCTGCTGTTTTTTCATTTCCGCGCGGTGCATTTTATCGTCTTTTCCAATTTTTTTCTCCATTCGGTCAAATCGCTCCTCAATTTTTTTGAGGTACTTTTTAGGCAACGGTTTTGCCTTGATTTTTCCTATCTTTTCAGACAGCCCCTTAAGTTCTTTGTGGAAACCAGGCTGTTTTTCGATTTTTTTGAACCTTTTCTCCAGCTTTCCCCATTCCTTCTCTATAATCTTTGATGTTTTCTCTTTCTCCCCCTTTCCTGAAATCCCGCGAATTTTTTCAGCAAGCTTTCTCAACTCTTTCTTAAGCTGGTTCACTGGCTGTTGCTTCTGCTGTTTTGGCTTAATTTTTGCCAGCCGTTCCTCAATTTTTTTGAGGGCCTCCCTGACTGCTTTCCTCGAATCAATAACTTTTACTTTTGGTCTTCCCTGAATTTTTTTCAGCTGCTTTTTCAGCTCCCTTAGCTCTTTCTGTATCGCTGGCGCAGCTTCAACTGGCTTTGGCCTTGCTTCAAGTTTTTTCAGCTGCTCCTCAAACTTTTTGAATTCATTTTCATGCGAAGGCCGTGCTTCAATGCCGCTTAACTGTTTTTTCAGCTCGCCAAGCTGGCCAATGATTTCTTTTTCGTTCCCTCTTTTCGCAACAGCTTTCACTGCAGGCCTTGAAATTTCAAGCTCCTTAAGTGCTCCCATCAATGCCTTTCCTATGGGCTCTGCTGGCTCTTCTTGCTTGACATCAAGCTCATCGTAGCCCTGCTGCAGGTTGTTTATCTGGAACTGGCTCATTGTAAGAACTTCATCCACAAACATTTGCAGGTTCCTGATTGCTTCTCTGTTTGCGTCCCCTTCAAGTGCAGTTAAAACCGAGTCACCACCAACAGCCTTTATTTTTCCGATAAGTGAATGGATAAATTTGGTTGCAGTTTTTTCTTTCTCGTAAATCAGCAGCGTTGAAAGCGAATCAAAAAGCAGTGCATCAACATTCCCTTTGTTCAGCACATCAGTAATTGCAAGGCTTAATTCCACCAAGTCATTCGGGGAGGTAACAAAAGTGCAGTTGCTTGTTTTCTGTATCCTGGTTTGCGCGGTCCTAGTTATTGCGTCAACAAAAATCATTCGGTCAACATCAACTTTGTTTGCCTTAAGATTGCTTTGAAGCGTATCATACAACTCGTTTAAGCTTATGTATGCGACTTTGGAGTAATTGTCAGACAAATACTTTGCAATAACGCCGATGCTCCTCGAGTACTCCCTGTTTGGGATAATGAGCAGAGTCAGCTTTCCCCTTGGCCTTGGCCTAACCTGAACTGCGGCAGGCTTCTCTGTTTCCCTTGCTTTTTGCTCTTGTGCTCTCAGTGTTTTTCCGGTTTCCTTTTTTTCCTTCCCCTGTTTTGAGGGTGTGCGTTTTTCCCTGCCTGTTTTTGTTTTCTCTTCCAGTTCCAGAAGGCCTGCACCGAGCTCTTCTCCAACCGAAGAAACGCTTTCCTGCATTGTTCCATCTTCTTCAACAGGCTTCTGCTGTTTGGGCTTTTCTTCTGTTTCCTCATATTTGCCTGCAGCTTCTTCTGTTTCTTTGCCTCCTTCAAGCGTTTCCTCAAGAGCAGACTTAACTCTTATCTCCTTTACTGGCTCCCGCTTTCCTGAAAGCTCAGGCTCCAAACCACCAACTTGCTTCTTTTTTCCGGCCATTTTTTTGAGCGAGTCAAATAACCCTGATTTTTTTTTGGAAGCCTTTTCTGTTTCCCCCCAATATTTTCCTGGCTTTGCCTCCCAAAAAGAGCCAGGCTTTTCCAAGGTTTCTTTTTCAGGCGCTTTAACCTTTTCTTTTCCTGCTTTTTCTTTTTCTCCGGCTTTTGCTGCGGGTTTTTTTCCAAGAATTCTTTCAAGTAAACCAGTTTTTTCACTTTGAATGGGTTTTGCTTCAGGCGTAGTTTCAAAACCGCCTTGGTCTGTTCCCCCTAAAGCTCCTGCTCTTTCCTCTGGCCCTTCACCAATTTCTTGCATTTGCTCTTTTGAGGAATCACTGATTATTTTTTCAAGCGAATCATCCTCTGAGGCATATTCTCCTTGCCCTGACTCAATGCGCTTCTTTGCTTCCGCAAGGTACTGTTTTGCTTCCTCCTCGCTTAAGCCAAGCCCTGTCAGGCTATCAATTATTTCGTCGTCCTCAGCTTTTTCTTGCAGCAGCTTGCCGATTGAAGACATTATCAGCTTTTCTTTTTCATCCATCAAGGCACCAAAAGCAATTCACCAACCCAAAATGAAGCCTCGCCATTTATGGCGGGGTTTTTGCTCGGCTTCATTTTCCGTTGACTGTAAATTGACGTCCATTGGAAAACCTCGCACTTCAGTGCGGTAGGACGTCGTATAGAGTTTGTTTTTGAAATATAAAAATTTTGTGCCATTACTCGTTTTCCTGCTTTTTCCTAAGCTCTCTTATTTTTTCTTCAAGTTCAGCAAGCCTTGCCTTGTATTCTGCCAGATTCTTCTTGTATGAGTTGGCAGGCATCACTCCCTTGCTGAAGTATTCTTTTTGCAGTGAAACAATTAATTCAAGGTTTTTCTGCTTTTCCTTCTCCAGTTTGCTGAGCTCTGAGCCATAGCTTACCTTTCCAACAAACAGCTTGAAGGCAACAAGGCCCACCAAAACAACAGCAATTATGTATAAGCCATAGTTTGTTATAAGGCACGTAACCGAGCACCCTGCAACAAGGTTCAATGTTTTGGTTGTAATGTTTTCAGACTGGTCATCAACTGTTATCTCCACCTCAAGACTTCCACTCTGCTCAATTTCAATCATGCCAGCAAACTCGCTTGAAGAAATCCTTGAAAGCGTTATCTCTTTCCCATCCACCCTGGCTGTTGCAATGCTTTCCTCCGGCAGCCCGCTTCCATTAAAGTATGTTGCATTAATCCTTACAGGAATCCTTGTTCCCAGCTCAAAGGTGGTTGTTTTTGGCTCCAGCACATCAATTGAAATCGGTGCCTTTTCTATTACCATTTCCAATTCGTTGTTTCTGCCCCCTATTCGCTCCTGCCCGCGCACGGTTTCAGCAAGCAAAAGCACTTTCCAGCTTCCAAGAGGCGCATCAACAGGCACAGTGTATTCAACATTGTATACTCCGCTGCCGGAATTCCTGAACTCAATCCTTTCCCCTTTCACCCCCCAAAGCACTACCCTTGCATCAGCTACAAGTGTTCCTGCATCAGTTACTTCCACGCTGAAATCCAGTTTTTCTGCCCTGCTGTACTTGCCTATTGTTGGGTTAAGCACTTTAATGAAATAAAACCCGGCCTCCCTCTTGTTTTCCACTACAACATTTATTTTGGCTGACTCCTCAGGAGTTGAAAGCCTGAGCTCCCAGTTTCCTTCAGGGTCAAGAAAGCTTGACTGATAATCAAAGCTGAATTCCTCTTCCTCAGAGCACTCAATGTCTTCCTCAAAAATTTTTTTCTCCCCATTTAAACCGATGACAAGGTTCTGGTTTCCCGCACTGCATGCACCGCTTATCGCTATGACATCTCCTTTCACATAAGACAGCTTGTCGGTTAGAATAGTAAGCGCAATGGCATCTGATGCCAGCAGCAGAACAGCCAGAAGCAAGAAAGCATTCCTCCAACTGCCACAGCCAGTTGACATCTGAATACCTCGGGGGTTCTTTGAACCCTCATAAATATTTTCATGATTCATTTTTTCTCTCTTTCAACTGAGTGCGCCAGTTGACAGCGCGTATATCAAGGGGTTTCACTGCGTTCAACCCCTTATTAATTCTTGATTGGCTAGTTGACCAAAACTTTTTCATTTTTTCTCTCTTTTAAGTTGTTGTCTTATACTATTTAACTCGTTTTCGTATTTATTCATTAAGTCGTAGTATTCCTTGCTTTTCATCAAGTGTTTTTGGAAATAGCGTTTCTGGAGTTCAGAAATTTCTTTCAGCAAGAGCTGCTCTTTTTCAACCAACTCTTCCCTGCCCTTAAAACTCAAAAAGACAAACCTGCTCGCCCAAATTGCCAGCACAATTCCTGCCAAAACTGCCAGCACTAAAAGAAATGCTCCCCAAGAAAAAACAAATAGCGGTGCTGCCCCGACCTCTGCTTCAACCTCCTTTTTTCCTTCGTTGCCAAAAGAGTCCATTGCTTCAACGACAAGGCTTATCGTGCCTCTCTCATCTGCCCCCAGCTGCCTTGAGGCAACAAATCCATGGCCTTCTCTCCTTACCTCAAATTCTTTTCCGTTCCCTTCAACTGAAACAACTGCATTTTCAACAGGCTCTCCGTTTGCATAATTAATGCTGATTCTCGCAATTCCGTTTTGCCCTGCTTTCATTGACTCCTCTTCAACATCAACTCCAACCAGCAATTTGGATGGCTGCACAACAATTTCCTGCTGTGATTCAGCCTGCCTTGCTTCATTTTCACCTGAAACAGAAACAATAAAAATGAGCCGCTGCTCTCCCAATGGTTCCCGGAAAGAAAGAAAGATTTTTCCCTCGTAAACCCCTGCAGCCACTTCTTTCAGTGCAATGGTTTCACGAAGCGGGGTTAAAGCTTTCACAATTGCCCCTTCAACTGCTTCCCCTTCCTCTAAAACCTTTACCCTTGCAATGAGTTCTTCTCCACGCTCAATTTCTCCTGCAGCTGGTTCCAGTACCTCAACTGTTATTTCAGAGCTTGCTTGGCCGGAAACAACTATGACCTCTTTCTCAATTAATGCTTCATTGCCTTCCTTGTCAAGAGCTCTAACCGATACACCCCATTTTCCTATTGGGTCTAGCTGGCTGCTCCGATAAGAGAAAAAAAACCAGCCGTACTGGTTTACTTCAACGGAAGAGCTCTCAATTGTTTTTCCTGCAGAAGAAATTCTTAAGGAAACCTGTTCATCCAGTGGAACGCCCCTCTTGTTTAGCGTGCCTGAAACTCGCAGCACTCCCCCCCTTGAAAGCTGCAGCGGCACATCAATGGTTGCCTCAAGAAAAGGCCACACAACATAGTATTTCACCAGCTCAGCCTTCTCAGAGGCGCTTTCAGAGGTTAACGTGACAGCGTGCACCCCTTGCATTGTTTCGCTGGCGATTTCAACAGCTGCAGTGTAAATTCCGTCAGAGGCCTTCTTATCAGGGCTTCTTCCATTGTCCTTCAGTTCAAGCTCCCCAAAAAAACCCTCTGCATTAACTCTCTCAACCACTTTAGTAAAGCCAACAGGCTTTGCCTCAATAATTATCTGCTCGCCTCTTAGAAAATACTCTCCTTCCTTAACCCCCAAAAGCTCAATTGTTGTTTCATTGCAGTCTGCGCTGCACGCCTCATTGAATTCGCACAAGCCATTGCCGCACTCGTTTCTCGCAACCGAATCACATTCCTCTCCAACGCAAACCCTGTTTTCGCAGAAAGCAAAACAGGTTCCTGCATTAATGCATTGGTCCAAAGTGCTTGGCAAACCGTCACTGCACTCGGTGTCAGAGCTGCATGAAACACTGCATTCATTGTTGCTGCATGCAGCATCGCATTTTCCTGAGTTCTCGCAAACATCAATTGTTAAATAGCTTTTGTCATCGCACTGCGCATTTGAAGTGCACTCCGGCGTGCATGTTTCTGCAACGCATTCAGCAGCACAGCTTCCAGGGTTCTCACACCTGTCAAGGGTTAAAGCCAAACCATCATCACAGTAAGCATCAGTTGTGCAAGCAATTGCGCTTTCAGTGCAGGAGTTGACAAGCAATGCTGCAGTGCCGGCAACACCTGAAGCACTGTAAGTCTGATTGTTTGAAACATTCCACACTGAAACACCAAAACCTGTTGACTCATCCAGCACAAGCCTTATTTCGCCGCCTGCTTCCACAGCATTGTAATCAAGCGCAAGCTTCAGCCTGTTTCCCTTGCTGATAGCATATGGTTCCAGTATTTCTGCTTTGAATTCTTTTTCCCCTGCAGGAAAATCAAGCCATTCAGACTGCACAATTTCCCTGCTTTCCCGGCTGTCCGCAACAAACTCATACAAAGTGAAGCGAAACCTTGCGTTGCCGTTGCCTTGGCTAAGCTTGTTAACCCAAAAAAAAACCTCGTTTGAAACAATTGAGTCCTGCGGGAAAGCAACAGAGTACCATCTTCCAAACTCGTGTGTTCCGCCTGAAACTTCAGCAGCAACTATTGTTCCAGTTGAGGATGCATTAGGCGGGGTTCCAGACATGAAGTATGCTTCAGTTCCCTCAAACCTTGCAGCAACGTCACTTCCCCTAAGCCAGTAAATTGCACTTGTCGCGCTTACGTTTCCAAGCAAGGAAACCAACAGCAAAAAAACTGCGCAACATAAAATCCTTCTGTTCATTCTTTCACTTTTTCTTTTCCTTCTCCATCTGCGCAATGGTTTTCCGGGCTTCTTCAAGGCCTGCCTCATATTTTTGCATTAACTGGTCGTAATTTTTCCTGTCGAGGCTACCCTCCCTGAAATACTGCACCTGAATGTTCTTCAGCTTTTCAATTAGTTCCTTTTCCTTTCTCTTGAAGCCCGCATACCTGTTTCTGTTCATTACTTGGAGTGCAATGAGGGTTGCTGCAAGCGCTGCAGCAAGAAATGCAAGCGCAATGCTTACAGTATATTTTTTCAAGTAAAAAACAATGGATGTGCCCCTTACATCAACTTCAAACCCTGCTGTGCCCTTGTTCCCGAATGAGTCATCAAAACTAATTGCTGCTTTTATGCCCTGTGCTTCTGACTCGTCAATGAAGTGCGTTCCCTCATAGACCCCTTTCTCAACTGCCTTCAATTCAACTTTTTTTCCGTTCACAAGTGCATTGAAATCTGCACCAACAACAGGCTCATTGTCAGGATAGGAAACTGCAACCCTTATTTTTAGGTCCTCTCCAACCTGAACGCTTTTATTGGTTGGCTCCAGCACTTCAACAATAAGGCTTATTGCTTTTACTTCAAAGATGAATGCAAGGCTCCCGCCCATAACATTGTTGCCGTCAAACTTTGAGGCCACGACTTTTATTTCCTGCTCTCCGAGTGGAACGTTAGGCTTAATCAAATAGGCCGCCCCGTAGAGGCCAGTGCTTGTTTCCGCGAATGAAACAATCTCCCCATCAGGCATCAGTGCCTGAACTGATGCCTGTTCCACTAATTTGTTTTCAAGGTTCTTTACCCTAACTTCAATTGCAATGGTTTCATTCCTTGCGTAAGCTGCAAGGATTTCTCTCTCAAGTTCAAGTGAAAGCGAGGCAGTTATTTCTTGTTCTGCAACCACCACATTCTTTGATTTAGCTCCAATGTTGCCTTGCTCGTCAGATGTTAGAATGCTTATCTCCCAGCTTCCCGAATCCTCAAAATTGCTTGAATGGTATTCAAAAGAATAGCTCCCATCAGCCTTGGAATTCAAATCAGCTTCAGTTACAAGCTTTCCTTCAACTGAAATGTTTAGGTCAATTTCCCTTGCAATTCCTTTGCCTTTCTTTGTTATAGTGCCTGAAACCCTGATTATGTCGCCTAAAGCGTAAGCTTCCCTGTCAGTTGCAATTGAAACCTCAAGTGCAGGCTTAAAATTAAGGTTCTTAACAGTCTTTCCTGTGCTGCCGGCAAAGCTTGCCTCAATTGTGACAGGGTATGCGCCTTCCTTTAATGTTTCACCAACAAAAAAACTGTTCCCATACAAGTTATCGTTCCTTGTCCCATCGCTGTGCTTGCCGTCGTTGAACAAAACTATTTCCCCAAAAAAACCTTTCGCAAAAACCTTTGCTTCCCTTACCTCCAATCCATCTGCTTCAACCGCTGCAACCAATTTAACTTCTTCCCCGCGGAGAAAGCTGCTTTCCTCGCTTATTCCTGTCACCTCAATGGAAATTTCTTTCGGCTTGCAGTCAACCGCGCAGTTGCTGTAATCTTCCTTGAACTCGCAGAAATTGTTTCCACAGCAGCCGAGAGCAATTGTTACCTCGCATGATGTTCCAATGCATGCATTCTCCAAACAGGTTCCAACAATGCCTTCGCATGTGCCCGCATCCGTTGGGCAATTGCAGGGGGTTTCGCCTGAATCTAACACGCCGTTACCGCAGCTTGCCAAATTAGAGCAGGTTGCAGTGCACCTTCCTGCCCCAGCGCAAACATCAGTTGTATTTGCGTCGCTGTCATCGCAGTCAGAGCTGCTGCTGCACGTTGGAGTGCATGAAATGTTTGAGCACCCCGCAGAAGCTGTTCCCGGGTTATTGCATGAGTCAATTGTTAACGGGTTACCATCATCGCAGTCAGAGTTGCTGCTGCACAGCGCTGAAAATTCCTCAAGGTTCTGGCACCTCGAAGAGCAGGTTCCAGCACCCAAGCAGGTGTCAACTGTTTCCGCAACCCCGTCATCGCAGTCACTGCTGCTGTAGCATGCAACATAGCAGCCCTGGTTAGAGCAAAAAGACTGTGCCGTGCCGGAATTAATGCATACATCCCCAGTCAAGCTGTTGCTGTCATCGCAGTCAGAATCGCTACTGCAAGAAATGCTTACTGTTTGGGGGTTGAAGAGAATTGCTGCTGCCCTGCTCACATTGCTGGCAGTGTAAGTGCCGCCTGTTGAAGCATTCCATGTTACGCTGCTGCCTGCGCTGGCAGAGTCAACCTTCAGCGAGGCAGTGCTGCCGCTGCTTGCCGAATTATACTCCAGCCTGAGGCCCAACCTGTTGCCTGCAGCAACAGTGTAATTGTTGTCAAGAGTCTTAAATGTTTCAATCTGCGCTGCGCTGGGAAAGTCAGCCCACGCTGACTGCGCAATGTACGTTATTGAGCCGCTTTCCTCATCATAATCCCATAGTGTCCAGCGGAATTGGCCGCTTCCACCGCTCAGATTAAGATAGGAAAACCACACATAAACAGTGCCTGTTATGGTGAAGTTTTCCGCCAATGAGTCAGAGTGCCATACCCCCCAATCATTTGTTCCGGCAACAGTTGTGGTGGTGAAATCAGCTTCAGTTGCGCCAGAGCCTGGTGCAGTTGAAATCATTCTGTGCTCAGTGTCCAAGTAAAGCGCGATATCGGAAGCATTGCCCCTAAGCCAGTAAACTGTTTCAGCAGCAAAAGCAGTTGCTGAAAAAAGCAGAGCGAACACCAGCATCAGCAATACTTTTTGCAGTTTCATTGCCATTTATTATTACAATTAGTTATAAATAAGGCTTATGCTGAACTAGCGTTGCGCAGCTGCTCTGCTTTTACGGCCTTGAACTCTTTCAGTTTTTCAGCAATTTCTTTTCTAATTTTTTCCAGTTCCTTTTCGCTTTTTGCCTCAAACCTCAGAATCAGCTTTGGCTGGGTGTTGCTTTTCCTCACCAAGCCCCAGCCATCGCTAAACTTTATGCGTATTCCGTCAATTGTAATTGAGTCAGGGTATTTTTCCTTGAAGTGCTTTGCGACTTCTTGCACGATTTTTTCCTTCTCCGTTTCCTCGCAGTCAATTCTCTGCTCCGGAGTGTTAACGTATTGCGGAATTTCTGCTTCAATTTCGCTTAAGCTCTTGTCAGAGTTGGAGAGAATTCTCAGCAGCCTTCCAGCTGCATAAACCGCATCGTCAAATCCAAAAAATTCGTCCTTGAAGAAGATGTGCCCTGACATTTCCCCTGCAAGCAAAATGTTGTCTTCCCTCATTTTTGATTTAATGAGGCTGTGCCCGGTTTTCCATATTATTGGTTTTCCGCCATTTGCTTTCACAACCTCCACTACTGCCTCGCTGCATTTAACGTCAAACAAAACTTTTTTGCCAAAGTTTTTTTGGAGGAACTCTTTTGCGAAAACTGCCAGAAGCTTGTCCGCCCACACGATGCTTCCTTTACCGTCAACAACCCCGATTCTGTCAGCATCGCCGTCAATCCCGATTCCGATGTCAGCTTTTTCTTCTTTTACTTTAGCGATTAATTCCTGCAGGTTTTCTTTCACAGTTGGGTCAGGCAAATGGTTTGGAAAACTGCTGTCAAGCTCCGTGAACAATTCAATTACTTCGCAGCCCCACTGCCTTAACGCGTCTCCTGCAACAATTCCTGCTGTTCCGTTGCCTGTGTCAACAACAACCCTGAGTTTCTTTCTTCCCAGCCTGATTTTTTGTTTCAGCATCTCCAAATAGTTTTTTTTAATGCTTTTTTCCTCAACGCTTCCTTTTCCCGCAGCAAAGTTTTTTCCTTCAATTATTTTCCTTATTTCCTGTATTTCTTTCCCGAAAACAGGGAAAGCCTTTTTCTCAGTCAGCTTAATGCCGTTGAATTCAATAGGGTTATGTGAAGCAGTAACCGAAACCCCTGCATCAGCTTCAAGCAGGTTAACCGCGAAGTAAAGCATCGGCGTTGTTGCAAGGCCAATGCTTGTAACACTGCACCCAGTGCTTGTTAAGCCTTTAATGAATGATTTCCTGAATTTTTCGGAGCTTTCCCTGCTGTCATTCCCAACAACAACCCGTTTGCCACTTTTATTCTGAATGAATGTTCCAAAGCCTTTTCCAAGCAGCTCCATTGCTTCCTCATTCAGCTGTTTTCCAACAAGGCCCCTAATGTCGTATTCCCTGAAAATTTCTTGCGGCAGCTTCATAAACCTTTTAGAAAAAGGTTTGCGAAAATTTGCCTTTGGCATGAAAGAAATTGAATTAAAAGCAATTAAAAAACTACTTTTGTGTTTTTTTCTTTGGAGACTGGTTTTTTCTGCGCTCTTTGCCTGCTCGCAAATCCGCAAATATTACTCCTTGAGGGCCTCCCCAAGTGGGGCTGTCCCCGATCGCCTTTCTTCCTTTTCTATGGAGATTTCCAACTGTTTTCAGGTCCAAGTTCAGAAAACCGTGTCTTTCCTTAAAACTTGGAGGCATCTCAAGCCTTGTTTCTTTTCCCTGCCTTCTCCCAGTTTTCCTCCGATTAAAAAGCCTTGTTCTTCTCGCTGCATTGGCAACTGTTTTGGCAGCTTTTCTGATTTTTCTGGGCATGAAAAAGTAAAGGCTTGGGAAGTATTTATTTGTTGCGGTTTAAAACCTTGTCTAATTTTTGGGTGATGAAAATTGCCTGCTTTTTATTAGAACAATTCAAAAAACTGCTTAAGTAGTGGCTTTTATGAAATTATCAATAGCCCGCCTATACTCTGGATTTTTCTTTGCTTCCTTTATCTCTCTGCCAATTTTCTTCAATTCGGCTATGTCTGTCTTAGAATAAGGCTTTTCCCGTTCAACAGTTTTCTGGAACATAATAATACTATTCTTTGGCCGTGTATTTAAGAATAACTGCGGCCATTCCATTTTTCAGAATCGGTTTTCTTTCTTGCCCTGCCTTTCAAAACCAGCATTTTTTATTGTTTTTTGAAGCAATTCTGTTATGGTTGTTGTCGGCTTGACTGGAGGAATTGCTTCCGGCAAATCGCTTGCTGCAAAGCAATTTCGGGAGCTTGGCGCAAAAATAATTGACGCGGACAAAATTGTTTCAGCGCTCTACAAAAAGCAAAGAGTCAGGCGCTTGCTTTCAAAAAATTTTGGAAAAGAAATTCTGACCAAATCAGGAAAAATAAACAGGGAAAAGCTCGCGCAAATTGTTTTCTCAAACCGCGCTGAACTCAGAAAACTAAACCGCTTAGTGCATCCATTAGTTTTCTTGGAAATTAATAATCAGTTGTCCGCGTTAAAGAAAAAGAACCAACGCCTGATTGTTGTTGTGGTGCCGCTGCTTTTTGAGTCAAGAAAAGCGCTGCCTTTGTTGAAAAAAACAGTTGTAGTTTACTGTTCCAAAGAACAGCAGCTTCAAAGGCTGCGGGAGAGGAACCTTTCTAGGAGGGAAGCTCTCGCAAGGATTTCGGCGCAGATTCCTTTAAGCCAAAAGGTTAAAATGGCTGACTTTGCAATTGATAATAGTGGTTCTGCTGCCAGAACAAGGAAGCTGACAGAAAAAGTTTTCAAGGAGATTTTAGGCAATGCCCCGTAAAGCAATTTATCCCGGCACTTTTGACCCAATAACCTTTGGGCATTTGGATGTTATTGAGCGCGGCAGCAAACTGTTTGACGAACTCATTGTTGCGGTTGCAGCAAACCCGCATAAAGAAACATTTTTTTCTGCCAAGGAAAGGGTTGAACTGATAGAGGAAACCGTTAAGGGCCTTGGCAGCATTAAAGTGAAGTCCTTTTCCGGCCTGCTTGTTGATTTTGCGAAAAAAGAAAACTGTGGCTTGATTCTGCGCGGCTTAAGGGAAATGAGCGATTTTTCTGCTGAATTCCAGCAGGCAATTGTGAACAGGAAGCTTTCCCCTGGCCTTGAAACGGTTTTTGTTATGACCAACGAGGACCACTTTTACATCAGTTCAAGCGTTGTAAAAAAAATCGTTTCTTTGGGCGGAAACGTTTCCGGGTTTGTCCCAAAGCCCGTTGAAAAAATGCTTAAAACCAAAATCGGGCAATAAAAGCTTTCGCAAATTCTTTATACCGCTGTTAACTGTAAGTGTTTTCATCTCTTCTGTCAATGTCGAACACTTTGATTATTTTTTCCTGCCATAGAACTATGTACAAAATTCTATATTGTCCAATTCTGATGCGGTAGTTTGATGAACTTCCAGAAATTTTTGTTACGTCAAAATATTGTGTTGGAACAGGATTTGTTTTCAGCAATTCAATTGCTTCTTTCATGCGCATTCTTGGTTTTGGCTATGCATCTCTCAAACCTTTCTCAGCATTATTTGAGAGAAAAACCTTAAACTCAGCCAAAATTTGTCACTTCAAATAGTCTTTTTAATTTCATCCCAGGAACGAAATGTTCCCTGTGCAAACTGTTTTTTGCCGGCTCTGATTGCTTTCAATTCACTTTTAGTTGGTTTTTCTTCCTTCACGAGCAACGAATTAACTTTTTGGTCAATCTCATTTAGTTTTGAGTAAATTTGCTTTAATGTTGCTTCAGCCACTCTTCACACCCCTATCTTACTCTTATTACTCTGCCGGCTTTAATGTCCTCTAAACTTCTTACAAGGCTCTTTAAAAGCTCAACATCTATTTGCTCGTGCCTTTTCAAGCGCAAATACTCTTCTTTTGGAATAGCAACCGTTTTAGAAGAAGCCATAGACAATATATCGGAAAACCCCTTAATAAAACTATTTTTTTTGTAAATTACGCAGCATATTTTCCACCACAACCTTTAAATATTACTAATAACTTGTATTGTAAGAGTAAACTCTCGGCAAAAATTGTTGGCGGGAGGCATTATTTTTTATTATAAAATCTGAAAGGAGGTAAACGATGGACAAAAGAGGTCAATCTGCTTTGGAGTACCTAATGACTTACGGCTGGGCACTGGTTGTAATAGTTGTTGTTGTTGCGGCCCTGTTTGCATTCGGCCTATTCAGCACGCCATTCAAGTGTTCGCCAATGTCTGGAAGCTTGTTGTTAAAGGATTATGCAGGCACTCCCACGCAAGTTCAGTTAGCACTGCAGAATGGAACTGGTGATGGAATTACCAACATAACAGTTTCTACGCCTTTGTGTACAACCAATGCAACTTCACCTGCTCTTGGAGCAACCGATGAAAACACTTTCACAGTCACAGGCTGTGCTTTGACCGGAAACATCAATGAAACAGTTACAGTAGCATACACTTCCGGCAGCGGTTTAGCCAAGACAGAGTTAACTACTTGCAGCGGTTCAGTTTCTTAAGCCTATTAGCTCCTTCTTTCTTTTCTTTTTTTTTCTTTTGATTTACAGTAGCGATCCGAACAGTGTTGTGAGCACTATCCTGATTATGAAGAAGAGGCTGAATGAAACGAACAGAATTGCTGGAATGAATTTCACCCCTGATTTTTCTGAGCCGTTGTTTATTACTCCAATTGTGAGTGAAGCAAAGATTGAAGTAATGACAAGTGAAATCATTGTAAAGAAAATGATGAAATCAGGCGACAAAGCATTGCCTTTTCCTGTTATCATTGCCGTAACCCCCTGAATGTTTGCCGGGATGTTTGCTGCTTCGCCAACCTCCAGTGAAGCTGTGCTGGCTGATTGGACTGCAAGAATCTGCACAATGAAGCTGCTTATCCCGAACAGCATTGGCGCTCCAATTGCAGCCGAGAAAAAAATCAGGAGAATGTACATTGAAATGTTTGCAGCTGTTTCCGCTTCCAGCGCCTGCTGTTCCCGCAAGTCATCCGCCAGTTCAATGAGCAAATCAGCTATTTCCCCGCCGCTTCTAATGCCCTCGCTTATCAGCCAAATCGTTTTCTCCAGTGTTTTTGACTTTATTTTCTCAGAAATTCCTGCAAGCGCTTCAACCACTGTTTCTCCTGCCGAAATCCTTTTCGCTGCTTTCCTAAGCTCTTTCTCTAATGGCCCGAATTCCGGCCTTGCTGAAACAAGCAGTGCCCTTTCAGTTGTCAGGCCTGCCTTGACGTTTGATGCAACCAATTGCAGTGCATCAGGAAGAATTGTTTCAACAAACCTTCCCTTGCTTTCAGCAGTGACATTCAGCCAGAGATAAGTTCCCCCGACAAACAAACCGAAAAAGAAAGCAAAGGTGAATAAGGCGTTGATTCCAAACATGAACGAAATGTTGAATGCAAGCCCCAAACTAAGCAGGAAACCGTAAAGGAAAAGAAACCCTACAACCCGTTTCTCCCCTATTTCAATGCCCAAATAGTCAAGCTGCCTTTTGAATGCTCTTGTAATGCTTTTTGGCAGCATCCCTGAAACTCTGGAGTAAATTCCCATTCAACCACCCAGCAGGCTCGGCCTGTTCGTCTTAAGTATGCCAAGATACATGAACTGGCCTATTGCCACGAACACCAGCAGGCCCCAGAACATCCATTCCTCAATTGAAATCTGCGGAAAAGAACCAAGGATTATTAGGAAAGTCAGGCCCAATGCAGGCACAATTATGCCGAGCATCATGTACATTAGTGAAAGCAGCCTGAGTGAGGAACCGTATTTTCTTATTTGGTTTCTCTGTTCCTTGGAAAGAGTTTCAACCAGCGACTTCATCACAACGCTTACCTCTGCCCCTGCCTTTAATCCGTTCACTAGCTGCCATATTGTCCTGCGGAAAAAAAGAGATGGGTTGTATGTTGCGATTTCTTCCAGCGCTGCTTCTTCAAGGGTGCCGGAATTTATTTTCTCCAATGCATTCCTGAATTCCTTGCTTACAGAGCCAAATTCTCCTTGTGCAATCAACCCAATCGAGTCAAAAAGGGAAACGCCGGATTTTATTTCAATTAGTATTGTCCTAAGGGCAAAAATGAGGTTCCTGTCAAGGTCCCTTACTTTTCTCTTCACCTTGATTTTAGGGTAAACGCTTAACTGCACGAAAACCATCAGCGAAAAAAGCCCGCCAAAGGTTAAGGCTGCAATCAGGGCATTTGGAGGCGAAAGCTTTAACATGAAAAGGTAAACTATGCTGGAAAAAACCGAGAAATAAAAAGCGAACAAAAAAAACATTACGGAACCGTACTCTTCAGCGCTTAAATCAATTTCAGCCTGCCTTAATTCCAGCTCCAAGTAAGGGAACATGTTTGATATTTTTGAACCAATGCCCTTCAAGTGGCTGCTTATGCCGAGCAGAACAGGGAAAGGGAAAGGGCTGAACGGAATTGTAACAGTTTTCAACCAAACCACTCAGGAACCTTGTTTTTGGAAATTGCCTTTTCAACTTCTTCTGGTTCAACGTAGTATTTTGCCATGATTTTTCCAACGCTTTCAACTTCTCTTATGTTGTTTTGCACCATCCACTCCAGAATATTTTGCTTTGTGTAAAGCTCTTTCCTCATTTCATCAATTGTCAGGCCAGTGTGAAGGGAAAGCTCATCAAACAGCCTGATGCTTTCAGCTGACTTTTCAATTGCGTCAGCAGCCGGCTTCCACCTGTATAACACGTTCGCCCTGATTGACTGCCTTTCTCCTCTTTTCTCTGGAATAAATTCTGCTATTTCAAGCACTCTTCTAACCCCGATTTTCCTGTTCCTGAACATTACAACATTCAAGTGCACTGCTTCCAGCATCGTTGTCGGCACTTCAATTGGCGGGTTGACAAGCCTCCTTATTGTTTCATCAGCAGTGTTTGCGTGCAGTGTTGTGTAAACAGAGTGCCCTGTGTGCATTGCCTCAAACATAACTTCTGCTTCCCGCTGCCTCCTAACTTCACCCACAATTATTCTGTCCGGCCTCATCCTCAAGCTGTTAACCAGCAAGTCCAGCATTTCCACAGCCCCTTTCCCTTCAGGGTTAGGTTCCCTTGTTGTCATTGGAATCCAGTGAAGGAAAGATGGCAGCGAAAGTTCCCTCGTGTCTTCAATAGACAATATTCGGTGGTTTGGCTGAATGAACGGCAGGCAAACATTCAGGAAAGATGTTTTCCCGCTGCCAGTGCCGCCGCTTAAAATCAGGTTTAGCTCGTACTGCATTCCCATCCAAATAAGGGCCATTACTTCGCTGCTTGTTGTCTTGTTTTTAATTAAGTCTGTAACCGTCCAAGGGTCCCTTCGAAAACGCCTGATTGTAATGGTGTTGCCTCTCCCGCTTATCGGGAACAAAGTTGCATTTGCCCTGTCCCCTGTTATTAGGTGCGCGTCAAGCAGCGGGTCAAGCACTGTTATCTGTTTTCCAACCCTTCTCGCAATAATGCTTGCATAGTTCTGCGTTTCAGTTTCGCTTTCAACTGAAATGTTTGTCTTAAGCCATCCAAATTCCTTATGGTAAACCCATATTGGCTCCTTTGCGGAATTCACCACAATTTCTTCAAGGTTTCCGTCAGCCAGCAAAAATTCGATTTTTCCCAGGCCAAGCATTTCTTGGATGAGAATTCCAATCAATGCTCCCCTGTCCTCTGCTGTAACGCCTGAAAGGGTTTTCTCGAGAATGACCTCTGATTTTTCCCTGAACTTTTTCTTAATTTCTCCAATGAACTGCGTGTCAAGCATTTTGTCGGCTTTCAGGGTGGTGTCAGCAATAAGTGTTCTCTTCATTGAGTCAAGCAGTGCTTCAGTGCCTCTTCCATACTGCGGGATGTCAAGCAAATAGCTTCTGACAAACTCGCCTTCCCGTTCAGCAATTTTAACGCTTACTTCAACCTTGTCTGCTTCAACCTTGTACTCCTTTAACAGCTTGTCCGCCATAACTTCACTTCTTTTTCCCGATAAAAGGAACCCACTTTTTCTTCTTAAGCTTTTGCAATTCCTGTTCCTTCTGCTTTCTCAGGATTTCTTTTTCTTTTCCAAGTTTTTTCGTCTCTTCTTCCTCTAAATCGTGCTGTTTTTTCCACTCCCTGTACTCAACTATTTCAATCAATGGATCTCCAATTGCAGGGTACTCCACTTCCACCAAGTTTTCGTCCTCCAGGATTTTAGTGCAGTCCTCCACGGCTTTCCTGCTCAAGCCCAGCTCCTTTGCAATTGAGCCAAGCTTAATCCGCTTTGTTTTCTTGACTAAATCATACACTTGGTCAAAAGCCGTTACAATTTTGTGTTCTTTTAATTCAACTGGAACGCCTTTCAGCTGTTCCACTTTTTTGGCTGATTCGGTAAAACCCCTAACCCTGAAAATTTCGCCCTCGGATTCTTCTCCAGCATGTTCAGTTATTTGGCTTGCCTGCTGCACTGGCTTCTCCTGCGTGCTCTCAAGCCGCTTTGCTGCCTTTTTTGCTCGCTTGCTTTTCCTTGGTTTTGTTTTTGCTTTTGAAACCTTTTTCTTCACCAATTCAACCCCTCGTTTTCCCGCTTTGCCTTCATTTATTATATTATAGCAAACAGCTTTAATTCTTGAACACTTAATTTGCTGTTTGCTAGTTGCAAAACGCGATTTTTGTTCAAATAACTAAGCATTTTGCTATAGTTATTTGTCTTTCCATTATTTAAATTATCATTCAACCCAAAAGATACCTCGGCTTTTAAGTCGCGGTTATTGGTCTCGGTATCTTTTCAACACTTTGTCAAGTGAAATAAAAACACCTGTTTTCTTTTTGACAAAGTGTTGCGTTGACGGGTTCATGGCGTCCATTAAATGTTTGGATAACCCTGCCTTAAGCCTTTTAGAAAACCCAAGCAAAATCATAGATTTTGCGGGCCTCGCAAAACCAAAGGTTTTACAAGGAGGCTTGCGAAAAAGAGGCTGCGCCTTTAGGCAGGGGAGGGCGTCATTCACAAAAATGCCCCTCAGCTTGCCTCAACTGACACAACATCGCTGAAAACTGATTCGTTGCCGAAGTGGTCTAATGCAGTAACCACAAAGAAGTGCTTTCCGCCCTCAAGACCTGTGATTTCAACTGAATTCAAGTTTGTTTCAAGGGAGAAAGAGTAACTAATGAAAGTTGCCTGCACTTCACTGCTTTTGTAAACCCTGTAAGCAGCGAAGTCGTCCTCGCTGTTCTGATTCCATGAAAGCAGGGCTTTCCCCTGCACAAACACTGCACTAACGCCTGTAGGTGCTGCAGGTGCACTAAAATCATCCCTTGCAACGATTTTTTCTAAGGATTCAAACCTGCTTACAATGTTTTCACTGGCATCAAGAAGCGCGGCACTCAGCGAGTAGTTTCCTTCTTCAAGCACAAACTCTTTCCCTGAAACCTTTTTTGCTGCACGCTTTCCTTGGAGCAGTTCCTGTTCCAGTTGGATGCTTTCAGTGAACCTCTGCTCATTTGAAGGGGAATAAAAAACCACTTCAATTGTGTAATGTGCCCCGGCTCTTGCAATTTCCTCAGTATTGTTTTGCAGTTCAAAGAAAACATCAATGTATGTTCCGGGCTTTATGAAACTGGAGCCTGCGTTAAGTGAAGCAATTTCTAGTGGAAGCGAACTTGCACTGCACTTTTCCTCAACGCATTCAAAGCCGGAATCGCAGTCGCACTCACTGCACTTTTCCACGAGCTTTCCTTCAAGGCAGTAAAACGGCTTCTCTTTCCCGCAGCTGCCATACCTTGAGTTGTCAATGCAGGTGTTTTCCTGCGGCGCAACGTAAACAACCCTGCTTTCCTCAACGCGCTTCCCTTCAGCGCTAAAAGCAAATGCAGCCAGCTGGTATGCTCCAATGTCTGAAACAATTTTTCTGAACTCGTGGCTGCAGGGCGTTTGCCCGCATTCCACTTCCTCCACCTGTTTCCCATTCAACGATATGCCGATGCTTGCAATTCCTGTGCCCTGTGCTTCAACTCTAACCACTAGCTCTTCCCCTTCAGCTATCTGCTGTTTTTGCGTTTCAAAAACAGTTAAGCGCAGTTGCTCTTGCGTTTTCGGCATTTCAGGCTCAAAGCCTGCAGCAAAAAGGAATGCAATTCCAATTGCCGTTGCAATCACGGCCAAATAAAACAAGCTTGCTTTATCCATTCCCATACCTAGCGCTAACCCCTGCATTCTTGTTTGAAACGCTTACATTAAAGTCGTTGAACTTGAACTGTTTAACTGGGGAATCAAACAGTGCGGAAAAAACGAATTCAATGCGGTTGCCGCTGCTTTCAACTGTCAGGCCTTTCCCAACGCTGATTACTACTGGCTCAGAGTTACAGATGCCGGTGCAGCTTATTGTTACATTGTTGTCTGCGCTTGCAATATAGTATGCTGAAATTTTTTTCTGACCCGCAGGAATGGAGCAGTTCGAACAGTTCTCATCCAGCAGGTTTATTTCAACAAAGTTTCCCTGCGCGCCGGGGTTGAATTCAGCTGAAGGGCACCCAATGCTGCCGTCAAAACTGCACTGCACTGAATTGAAGTCCTCGGTTGAAGGAACCAGAACATTTAAGTCAAATCGCTTAACGCTGTTAATGTCGAATTCGCTATCACAGTTTCCTGCATTAAAGCCCGCAATGTTTAAGTCCTTGACAAAGAATTCAAGGCACTGAGGTTTCACCAGGAACGAAATTCTTTCAGAGTTCCCATTCCATGAATCGTTTTCAATTGTGTTTGCGTCAACCGCCAAACCATCAAACGCGTTTGAGTAGTTGGTGTCAGAAACAAAAACCCGGAAAGAATTGATTGAGTCAAAGAAGCCATTCAATGTGTCTGCATTTACTGGCAGCCGCTGCCTTGCCTCAAACCTGTTGGAATCCAACGAAAAGGAAAACGGAAGCGCCCTTTCCGCAATGCTTTCCGCTGCCCCGAAGCGGTGCAGGAAAACAATGTTCTCCGCAACTAATTCAAGCTTGTCGCTTGCAGCAGTCAAAGCAGAAATGCCCGCAATGCTTTCACTTGCCGAGCTGTCCGATTGAACTGCAATCTGGTTCAATGCAATCAAATTCAAGAGAAGAAAAAGCGTCAGCAGGCTTAACAGTATTCCTTTACTCATTCCCTCCACACCCTGTACTCTAATGCATAATATTCTGTTGCCGGCCCGCCAAAGCAGTTAACTGCATCAAAGTTGTTGTTCGGGCACTCACTCACCGAATTGTTGTCGTTCACAACCGCGTAAATAACTCCCTCTTGGCTGATTGAAACAGGAGAGAAAACAGTGAACCGCGTTGAAGTGCACACTGAATCATTCAAGCCGCACAGTTCCGGAACATTTTTTGAGTCAAGCAGTGTTCCATTGATATCGTCAAGGTAAAAGTTCAGTAAAGTTTCGCCTGAATTCAAATCCCCTACATTTGCAACATTCACATCAATTTCTGCTGAACTCTCCCCCACAAGCTCCGCACCATAAATGTCAACCGTTAAATCCCTGTTCAAAAAATCAAGGGTTGTGCTTACATTGAAGTCAACTCTCCGTGTTATGCCGTTAACGTCAACGTATTCAAAGTAGCTTCCTTCCCCTGGAAAGCTTAAAGCGTCAATCGAGCAGTTGAAAGCATTCGAGCAGGGGAAATTAAGAATGTAGGATGCGCTCCAAGGCGTATCAGGCGTAATTGAGCCAGAATTGAACAGAAGGTTGCCGTCAACAATGCTGCCCGAACCCGGATTGGAAACTAATGCGCCCCCGCCAATTGGAACATTCACGTTTGAATCATTTGCAAGCTCTTCAATTTGCTCTGCAATCAAATTAAATATTTCCGACAAAGCATTGTCGTCTTCGGCAAAATAATAGCTGCCTCCTGTTGCTTCTGCTATTGCTGTCAGCTCTGCTTCGCTTGCATCAGCACCAAACCCAACAGTGTAAATCACAATTTCTTCATCAGCTGCATCCTGTGCTGCCAAAAGCGAATTCCCGGAATTTGACTGGCCATCCGATAAAACAACTTGGAAATGCAGCGCATTTGGGTTTGCTCTCACGGAAGTTAGCTCTGTTGTGGCACTCCTTATTCCCTCCTCAATGTTGGTGCCGCCTGAAGCAACAAGAGAATAAATCGCCGAATTCAAGTCAGTTTTGTTTGTGGTAAGCTGCTGGTTAAGCGTTGCACTGGTATTGAATGAAACCACTCCAATCTGGTCAGGCGGCAGGCTCCATCCGTTGAAGTCAACGAATTCGCTTGCTGCTTGTTTTGCGTTGTCGATTCTCGGGCCGTTGATTAGGTCAAGCGTAATGAAACCAATGCTTCCTGCCGCAAGGAAAGCAAAGTTGTCTTTCACAAAAAGGTCTTGGTATTCGTATGGAGACGAAAAACTTTTTTCAAACACTACGTTGTTTGGATCGCTAACATCAAGAATTTGAAGCGACGAATAATCTGCTACGTATGCCTTGTTGCCTAAAACAAAAACACTGTAAGAGTAATCCGGTGTATCAAAATTGTCTGCCAGCTGGATGTTGTTCAAATTGCTTATGTCAAACACCTGCAGGCCTGCTTCCCCATCAGCACCAAAACCGTAATTCCCTTCAATTAATGTGCTCCAGCCATAGCCGCTTGTATCATAAGTGTCAAGCACAACCGGCGCATCCTTGTTTGTTACATCAACTGTTGCAAAGCCGTTGGAACCAATTGCAAGAAATGCAGTATTGCCTACAACGAATGAGCTCCTTGCATAATTCTGGTTTGCTCTCCCCCTGTTGGTTAAGTCGCTTTTATTGCTTGCATCCACAATGTAAAGGCCCCGATTGTTTCCGCCTCCTGACCTGTCACCTGCAACAAAAACAAAATCATTCAATGCAAAAACCCCGTAAACGCTTGAAAAAATTAACCGGTCAAGCTGTTGCAAGTCGCTTGGATTGCTTACGTCATACGCTATAAGCTCGTCATCTGATGCTGTTTCAGTTGCATACAAATAGTTGCCCTCCCCATACACATCATTGACACTGCCAGGGTCAATAGTGTCAACAATTACGGGGAGCCTTGGGTTGCTTACGTCAATTGCCCTGACTCCGGCACTGCCATCTCCCACAAAAACGTAATTTCCGTCATTGCCCCAAACAGAGTTTGCAGAGCTAGTGCTAACATAGCCGTTCCATGACATGCTGCCGCTGCGGTCAAGAACAAGCACAACATCTATCGGCGTTCTGACGTTTTCTGGAACGCTAACACTCAAAGTTACTGTAACGTTTTCATCGCATGAAATGCTTTCGCTTGGTGAAACGTTGACATCAAAATTTATGTTCAGGTCTTCTCCCCCTCCTTCTTCTTGAAAGAATAGTTCAAGGGGCTTTTGTTCAGAAAAAAAAAGTTCACTGCCGTAATCCTCATGCATTCCCTCAAATTCTTTTAACTCGAGGTAGCTTAAGTTGCAGTCGCTTGAACCCTGTTTTTTGAAAAAGTATGTTGTTCCCCCTACAACTTCTTTTCCGCTTGGAATTGCGGGGCCGGAGTTGACGCTTGCAACGCTTTCAAAGCACGCGTTAAAAGTTTTGTTTGCCCTGCATTCCTCTATATTCAAGTCAAACTGTTTCAATTCAACAAACAATTCCGTGTTTTCAGGCAGCAGGCCCAATGCCTTTAAGCGTATTTGCGCAACAGCTTCGCTTGGAGCATTTGAGTCAATCGTTAACAGCATGAACCCGCTTCTCTGCATTGAAAGAAAAACGTCATCGCTTGCCTGCTTCAGTGAAAGCCCTGAAACGCTTGTGTTTATTGAAGGCTGCACTGCAAGCAACGCCAGCGCTGCCCCCACCAAAACAGTTGCAATTACTGCATCAGTGGAAAAGGCAAAGCCTCTTTTTTCCTCTTTTCGTAAACCTTTTGTTGAAAAGGTTTTGACAAAGCCCTTTCCTCGCCCGCTTCCTTCATGACAGCGAGTATAACGTGAATTCAACAATTGCTTCCTCTCCCTTGTATGTTACAATTCTTTTCACTTGCACTTGTGTTGCATTTGTTGTTGCAGGCAGCCCTGCATTGACATCATCTGCTCCTTTCAGGCTGAAAAAATAATCAAACAAGCCGAGGTTTAGCAGCACTTTGGTTGAATTGTAGTCTGCTGAAAGGTTCTTGAATGCGTTAAGCTTTGCCTCGTTTATTGTTTTGCTTTCATCGGCCAAACCAATTTCTTGAACCTGCTGCAGCGGCAGTTCCTCCCAGTTGCTTGGAGTTCCTTCAAAGCTTACAAGGCTTTCAATTGCCTGCGTTGCCTTGAGCTGCATTTCGTTCAGCCGGCTTCTTTCTTTAACGCTTGCAACAGAGGAAATGTATGCTGCATTAATTGAATTGAACACCAGCAGAAAAATCAGCAGCGCAAAAGTCAGGTCCACAAGGATTGTTTGCCCGCTCTCATTCAGGTCAAACGTTTTCAAGCACAACAGCTCCGTTCACTTCGCTTGCTTTCACTTTTCCGCTTGAAAGCTGCGCTTCAGCAGCGCTTCCCAAATGCCTGCAGAAAACGCTTCCAACAATCACTTCTCCCTGCGAGATGTTGGCATCCTCGTTCAGCCGGAAAAAAATCTCTTGGCTGCCCTGCCTTGCATTGAGGAACCCGATTATTTCTGACACTTTCCTGCATTGCGCTTCTTTGAACTGCACTTCCTGCAGAGCATTAACTTCATTGTTCCTTATCGTCACTAAAACCATTCCAAGCACAAAGAAAAGAAGCACAACTCCTACTGCTGCCACTGCTTCTACTTCCACTTGGCCTTTTCCATTCATTCAAAACACTTACGCTGGTGAAACAACAACGTTTGAGTCAACCACTTCAACAAGGTATAATGTTTTTCCACTGTTTGGGGAGAGCGTTGCAGGAGTAATATCAAACAATGCTGTTGTATAAACATCTGTAGTGTTGCCGAAGCTCTGCATCTGAATCTGAACCTCTTTTCCTGTTGTTTTGAATGCCAGCACTCCGTCCGGCAGCTCAACTTTCACAATCAGCTTGCTGTTTTCTCCAAATGCCCCAACCCTGTCAGCAGCGTTTGCGATTGAGTCAACAGCATTGATTGCCTGCCTTGCCTTGATTGATTCGCTTAATGTAATGAAACTGTAAGCTGAAAGCACTCCAACTGCCACCAGCAGGAAAGCCATTACAATCAAGTACTCTGCTGCTACCTGCGCTTTTACTCTTTCAACTGAATTCATTTAGCTCGCCTCAACTTGCCTGCCATAGCAAATAAGCTCGCATTCTTCCTGTGGAACTTCTTCTGACAAGCAAATGTCCATGCAGTCGCAGTACAATATTGGATGCCCATTTGGCAGCTCGCATGGAATGCCCAGCACAACTGCGCTGCCAGTTCCTCCCCCTCCTTCAATGCCCTCACTTCCTTCATCAATAGGATTCTTTGAGGAAAGCTGCTCTTGAATGTATTCCCTTATTTTTTCTTTCTGTTCCTCGGTTGCAGTGCCATCAATTTCTATGCCTTCCCCAGCATAAGTTCCTCCAGCATAAGGCTCAGCTGAAATGCAGGCCTCGCTGCAGCAGTTGCTTTCAGTTGCCTGCAGCAATTCCGCAGAACACTTCTCGTTTTCCTTGCACAGAAAGCCCTGCAGTTCAAAGCAGCCCCTAAGTTGCCCTGTTCCATTGCTTCCTCCATCTTTTGGCGGTTCACCCTGCACTAAAACCGGCTGCACGTAGGTTACATATGCAATTGCAATCAGCAGCAGCACAGCAAAAACTATTGCTGCTTTCTCCAGTTTTTCCTTTGCTTCCTCTTCCAAGAAAACCCCTAAATAGAATCAGCGTTCCACTATTAATATTTTGTTATTAGTAGTCTGCAATAGTGTGGCATAGTGCAGTGTTCCAAGTGGTTTGTTTGACCATTTGCCCAACTATTTCATTCAACCCAAAAGATACCTTGGCTTTTAAGTCGCGGTTATTGGTCTCGGTATCTTTTCAACACTTTGTCAAGTGAAATAAAAACACCTGTTTTCTTTTTGACAAAGTGTTGCGTTGACGGGTTCATGGCGTCCATTAAATGTTTGGATAACCCTGCCTTAAGCCTTTTAGAAAACCCAAGCAAAATCATAGATTTTGCGGGCCTCGCAAAACCAAAGGTTTTACAAGGAGGTTTGCGAAAACGCAGCTTCGCTGGAAACAGTGGAGTGGAATTACTACTGTCAAAAACCGTTTTATGCGTGAAAATCATGCCGCCCAATTATTGGGCGGTTTTTGACACTAATCTGCCTAACCCCTCTTTTTTCCTTAAAACATACCTTTTAGAGCCTTTTCACCATATTATGTATATTAGATGGGCTTTAATGAGCTCTCAGGCATTTCAAGCCAGAAACTCAGCAGAACTGATGCCGAGCAGTCGATTTTGAGAGCAATTCAAGCCCTCGAAGTTGAGCTTCGCGAGGAAACTGATTCTGAAAGGAAGCACGAGTTGAGGGAGCAGATTGCTGAGCTTCGCTCTGCGCTTGTATCAGTTCACGGTCCAAGCTATTCGCGGTTAGAAGAGGAAAACAGGAAACTAAAAAAAGAGCTTGCGGAAGCCAAGAAAATGCTTTCAAGGGCCCTGGATGAAAACAGGCTTTTAAGGAAAGGCCAGCGTGTTCTCTCCGATGTAGCTGAAACAGCCGAAGAGAAAATGCCTAAGTTCAAGCTTTACGCGCTGCTGCTCGAAAAGTACTCTGACATAATAAACGAGTTCGAGAAAAAAACTGTTGGAGAGATCAAAGGCCTCGTTGATGCTGAAAACCTTTCAGTGCAGTCAATGGTTGCTGAATTCAAGCCGGAAAACTACTTGTTTGAAAAAAACTATTTGGCGGCTGCACGCAAAGTTTTCGAGTTTGTTTCAAGGGAGTTCACTTTCGTAAAGGCAGACCTTGACCTTAACTTCTGGCTCTCGCCGAAAGAAATTCTCGCAGAAAAAATTGGAGATGATGAAGACTTGGCTGTTTTTTTGTGCTCGCTCCTCCGTGCTTTAGGTGATGAAAAAGCGGAAGTGGTTATAGCTGAACTAGACAACCTTTCAACGCACGCTTTCGTGATAACAGAATTCAATGGAAGGTTTTTCATCCTCGACCCAAGCCAAAGGCATTCCTTTGACGCTTTTTCCGGAGAGAAAGCAAGGGTTCTTGCAAGCTATTCATTCAATGATTCCAAAATCAAGCGCTTCCTCTACAAGTTCAACAACAAAAACTATGAGCAGTTCATTTAGGAAAGTAACCCAAAATTGCAGAATCCGATTTTTTTTCCGTGTTTTGCTTTGCCCCTCCACAGGCAAGTGTGAAAAAATACTTGAATACTGCTAAACCATCATCTGAAATAACAGTTTCCTTTTGCATCAACTTGGATTAGTTTGTGGGAATTGCAGATTATTCTTAATTCTGCAGAACTCCCCGCATAAAAATGCAGGTTGATAACTTCTTTTTTCAGAGTTTGCACAAGTTCAACTGCCGGCACATAATCAGCGTCGCCTGTGGCAAGCAATGCTGTCTGGTATTGTTCCTGAAATGCGCCCTTGATCATATCGGTCACAAGGAGAATGTCAATTCCTTTTTCTTTTGAAAGCTTGCTTAATCCCGCATTAGTCAAAAATTCGTTTAGTTTTGGCTTGCAGTCTTTGCAGAATTTTGTGTTCTTTTTTGCATCTTCAATTTTGTGGTCTACTCCAAGGTATTTGAGTTTTCTTGCGCGCACAACAAGCACTGGGATTTCTTTCCTTAGGTGTTCATGGAATGCCTGTTGCTTTGAATACTGTTCCGGTTCAATGCTTATATTTTTGATTGCATCATAAAAATAGACTTTTGGAATTTCAAATTCCTTGGACAACTCTTCAAAAAAAGACTTGTAATTAAACAAGTCAAAGAACTTGTTTTGTTTTAAACCATGGTAAAAGTTTGAGCCGTCAATGAACAAAATAGCTTTCTTTTTGGGCATAAGTATAAGCCCGGGTTTGCCGAAGCAACTCCGGGGATGCAATAAAATATATTATAAAGCCCCGGATTTTTAAAATTAACTTTTTTGAAAAACAAACCATTTTAGACCAAATTTTAGCTATAGCAGGTGACATTAATTTTTGAATCATGCAATTCCACTCATTTTAATGAGTGGTTCATTGGAATTGCTACTGTCAAGAACCACTTGCCTGTTTTGGGATATTCTAAACATGCCACCCAAAACTTTGGCAAGTGAATAAAATCCAATAGTTTTTTTTGCCAAAGTTTTGACTTTAGTCGGTGGTTCTTGACACATTTATTGTCTCCTGATAGATAGCAAATGACCTTGTTTTGTTCAAATATTTTTGTCATTTGCTATATTTGAAGAGAGCACAACATTTCTATGCCGCCTGAGAAAAATAAAACCTTTTTAAGCGGTTCAAGCACCTCATTAGGCATATTTTTTTTTCCGTGTTTCGTTTTTTCCGTGCTTCCTCAAAAACTTTTTTATTCCCGATTGAGTTAACAGAATATTTTTCGTTCCAAGGTACTGGATTACGGAGTTTGCATTAGCCATTCCCCAGCCAAGCGCTTCCTCAACTTTTTTTCCCCTGATGAGCGCTGCAACAAAAGCAGAGTTGAATGCGTCTCCCGCCCCAGTATTGTCCAAAACTTTTACCTTGAATGGTTTCTTGAAGTAAGTGAATTTTCCGTCGCTTGCGTGCACGCCGTGCTTTCCCTCAGTTATCACGACAATTGCGCAAAACCGGTTAAGCTTCTCAAGGTTCCTTTCAACTCCCGCGTTGTGCGTTAACGTCAGTGCCTCGCTTTTGTTTAACAGCAGCACATCAACTTTTTTGAGCAGGGGCTTCAGCTTTTCCAAACCCTGCTTTAATTCAACCATGCCTGGGTTCCAAGCAACCCTGATTTTGGTTTTTTCCGCAAACAAAAACAGTTTCCTCAAAACCCCTATTTTTGCGTGCAGGCTTGAAACATAGAGCCATTTCGCCTTCATTTCCTCAAGTTTCCTCCAAGGGATTTTTTTCGCGTCATTCAGCTGCGCTGTTGCCCCGCGATACGCTAAAATCACCCTGTCCCTTCCAAAACCAGTGAGGATAACAGAGTAAGCTGTTTTTTTCTCCTTGGAAAACTCAACCAGCGCGGTTGAAACCCGCTCCTTTTTCAGTTCCTTCAAGATTCTCTCGGCATTCAAGTCCTTTCCCAAAGAGCACAGGGCAGCTGCTTTAAGGCCCAAGCGCGAGAAAGCAACAGCTGAATTGGTTGCTCCTCCCCCAGAAAAGTAGTCAACTTCCTCCACTTCCACCTTGCTTCCAGGCAAAAAACAGATGTTGCCCTTAAATACTTTTGGGTGAACCCTCACAAAAACATCCCTTGTTGCCGAGCCAACCGAAACAACATCAAACAAGCAACCACCAATATAAGAATACAAAAAAGAAATATAAACAATCTCCCAAAACTTATGTAGAGAAAAAAAGAATTTCATTTAAAAATTATTCTGCCCATAATTTCAAAAGCAAAGAATGCTTTTTAGTTACAACCACACAGTAGTAAAAATTTATGTAGCAAAAAAGCAGGCATTTATTTAAAAAACATTCAGCGCATAAATTTGAATTGCATTTTATTTTTGGTGGGGTAATGTCGTTGAACACAAACAATCATAGATTCCCAAAACTTTCCATCCTGTTTCTCTCTTTTGTTCTACTTTTTGGTTACGCTTTCGCTGTACATGATGCAATAATCACAATCGACCCCGCAATTGCAAACTGCTCCGAGCTCGGAAACACTTTCAATGTAAACGTTAAGAACGACGATGAAAGCGACCACAACATTTTTGAAGTGAGGATTTATAAGGCAGTTGCCGGCTTATCTGACTTTTCCTGTGGTCCTGCACCAAGCGGCTGGACATTGTTTGATTTTACTGGTGACTTTGGTTACTGTGAATATAAAACCCATCAATCAAGCTCAAACCAAAATACAATTGCCCCCGGAGAAAGCGTTGATTTTTCATTCGACGCAGTAATGAGCAGCGATGCTTGTGCTAGCTCATTTTTGATTTCAACCCTTGACAATGCGCAGCCAATAGGAGAACACGAATTCAATTCTCCACAGGTTTTCATTGACTGCAGGGCGCCTGAAGTAACAAAAATGGTTGGCGACCCAAAAATTGTGCTTGACGCATGCGAAGAGCAGGATTATAATGGTTTAGGAAACCAAGCATGCAATTATTATGGAACCCAAAACACTGAATTCGCTTTCTGGGGCGATGAAAGCACTGAAATAAACGAGTGCAACCTCGGATTTGAAGGCGAGCAATACGATGTTGATGACGGCTACTGCCAGTTCAGATACTCTGTAAACGGCGGAGAGCCAAGTGAATGGGAACCATTTTATGGAGACCCATATTCACTGCACTTTGAAGAATGGCAGTTTGAGGAGGACTCAAACCACTTTGTTGAAATAGAGTGTGTTGACATTGCAGGAAACGTTACAACAGTAACAGAAATTGATTACATTGAAACAGTTCCGCCTGACACAAACAAGATGTTCATTGGCCCGGTAAAGATTGCTGAGAATGGCGCAGAATGGATTGATTCTGTTACACTGGTTGAATTAACAGCTGAAGACCCAGAACCCCATCCAAGTGGGGTTGACAAGATATGGTACAAGAACGTTGTGTTCCAAAACCCGGACAAATGGAATAAGTGCTACAACCCGCAGGAATACTGCGAAGCACAGTTCCCATCGCCTTACGAAACTCAGGAATACCCGGGATGCATTGACGACCAGCAGGATTACTGTGATGAGAACTGGGAAGAGGATGAATACGACAGCTGGGAAGAGTGCGTTGAGGAAAGAGTTTATAATGTGTGCGGTGTTTCAGAGCAATGGAATCTTTACAGAGGAGAACCAATAGAGAAAGACCAAGAGTCATGCCACTTGCTCCAGTTTTTCAGTGTTGACAACTTGGGCAACGAAGAGGGCATGAATGTCAACTGCTTCTTTGTTGACAAAACACCTCCTTACCTTGAGAAGCGCGTAGGGCAACCATCAGGAGACGATTACGACTATAATGCTTTCCCTGACACTAACGGTTTGTTCCACTGGGTTACACCGCAAACAGACATTACATTTTACTGCGCTGACCAAGAACCACATCCAGCTGAAGGGGAAGAGCTGTTGTTGAAGGTTTCCTATGATTTGGCTGATGACGGCTACTTAACTGAAGAATACTGCGCTAAGTACGGCGGCACAATGGAAGATGGCTGGTGCGTTATTCCAATAGGCGAATTCGAGGAAAACGTTTTTGTGTTCAACTTCAATGAAGAAGAGGACTCAATGCATGACTTGGAGTACTTTTGCAGGGATGCGGTCGGAAAGCGAACAGAAACAGAACTGCAGAACTACAAGGTTGACTCAACCCCTCCAAGCATTGAAAAAGAAATGTTTGGAAGCTGGCTTGGAGATTGCCCTCCGCAGGATGAAGATGATGAGTGCTTTGTTGCTGACAACGGCACAAGCGGAGTAAGCATTAATGTTTCAGACGGCGGAGAAATCTGCCACGTTGACGATGTTTGGTGCAATTATGAAGTTTGGTGGGAAACTGATGAGGAAACCTGTGATGAAGAAGGCGGCGAAGACTACGATGATGGCTGGTGCTTAATAGATGGCGGCGAATTCAGCAGCGACGCTAACGTTGTTTTCAGGGAAGATTCCACTCACGAACTGAGAGTTTACTGTGAGGACGGCCTTGGAAACAGTGTTGAGGACACAGAAACATTCCTTGTCGACTCAACCCCGCCTGAAACAACAAAGATGTACAGTGACCCATTCTTTTCCTGCACTGACTGGTGCGAGTACGAGTATCCTGACAATGAGGAAGGCCAAGCGCTTTGCGTAAGGCAAGTTTGCGGCGGCTACGATGGCCACAGCGAGGAAGCATATCCTCACTGGATTACTTCTGACACCAATGTAAGTTTGTGGGCAGAGGACGAAAAGGTTGGCGTTGACAAGATTTTCTGGAGAAACCAGGTTATTGGGGATGAAGAAGGCTTTGATGCATGCAATGAAGTTGAATTATGCAACCCGGAATTCTATTACCAGTTCATTGACCCGCAGGCACCATTCAATGATGTCAACGGCGAGCACGTTACTTTCCAGAAGGAAGGAGAATCCTGCCACGTTATTGAATACTATTCTGTTGACAAATTAGGAAACACTGAGGAATTGAACTGGCAGTGCGTTTTCGTTGATAACACTCCGCCGGAAGGGCTCAAGAGGATTGGCGAGCCTCACGTAATCAAGTTTGACGGCGAAATCTGCGAAGAAAACGGTGAAGATGGCGGCGGAGGCGGCGGTGTCGGTGGAGACTACAATGTTGGAGACGAAGTTGACACAATTACTTTCCCGGAAGGGGGCAGCACCGGAGTTGGAGTTGCATTCGATGGGGAATTCCTGTACTACACTTACATTTCCTCAAAAAACCTTTACAAGATTAGGCCTGATGGCTCTGGCCATGCGGTCATTCCAACATCAGGAGTAACCCAAACAGGTTTGGGCGCGCTTTCCTACGATGCTGACAGGGGCAAGCTGTGGGCAGGCACTTACGGCTGCGATGGAAGCGGTGGCGGGCCAGTTTACTTGATTGACCCGGTTACGGGAGACGCAACCTACATGTTTTCTGTGTCATCAGCGTACATAACATACTGCTTGGATGACGGAATTGCTTATGATGCAACCGATGACAGCATTTGGTATAGCGACGATGTTAGCGAGCCAATGGTGCATATGGATACCAATGGTGACTTCCTTGGAACTGTTGACGTTTGTGCAATAGATTCAAGGCTGTGCCACCAGAGTGGAATAGCCATTGGAGGAGACAACTTCTACCTTGGCACAAACGGCAGTGAAGTAACCCTCAGAGTAGACAGGGACACTCTCACATTGCTCGACGAGTTCGTGAACACTGGCTTTAGAATTGAGGACATGGAGTGCGATCCAGATACATTCTCTCCAACTGAAGTAATGTGGATTAGGGATGCTTATGCTGGGCAGGCAAGAGCTTATGCTATTGAGCCCCAAACATGCGGCCTTGGCGGTCAGCCTCCTGAGCCAAAGTGCGATGGCGAAAGAGAGGATTGGGTTACAACAAAGACACCGTTCCTGTTAGACTGTGAAGACCAGGAGCCCCATCCAGTTGACCACGAAACAGTGAACTGGCGCTTCAGTTTCCATGACGGAAACTCATGGAGTTACAGTGACTGGTACGGTGCCTTCGGACCGGTTGAAGTGAGCTTTGAGGAAGAATCCTTGCATGACTTGGAATTCTATTGCGAGGACGCACTCGGAAACACAGGGGAAACAGATGTGGAGTACTTCTTTGTTGAGGACACTCCTCCAGTAATTGAGAAAACAGTTGTTGGCCCGCAAATAGGCGACTGCCCGCCACAAGAAGAAGGAGACAGATGCATAATTGATGGCGTAACAGAAATACACGTTGATGCTTTTGATCCTGAACCTCACCCAGTAAATGAAGTGCTGTGTGACTGGTCATATTATGTTGCTGATGACGATGGTGCACAGGGCGGAGAACAAGGAGTTACTCCACCGTTTGTAATCAACTTCCCGGAGGAATCAGAGCACCACCTCACAATCACTTGCTATGATGCACTTGGCAACACTTCGGTGGATGAAGAAGTATTCTTTGTTGACAAAACACCTCCAATAACTGAGAAGAGATTTGGTGAGGACCCATATTTCTCCTGTTATGACTGGTGCTATGCTCTTGATGGGCAAGAATGGGAGTCATGCCTTGAGCAGTACTGCGCTTTAGACGAGGGAGAGCACTGGGTTCCGCAGTGGGGAACAAGCGATTTGAATGTGTTCCTCTCAGCTTTTGATCCAGAGCCGCATCCAAGCGATGTGAACATGACATTCTACAGGATAACACAAGTTGATGACAACTTCTGCGATGTTGGAGTTGAGGAAGAGTACAATGAAGTTTACTGTGATGATGCAGAAGGCTCCGGAGAATGGCAGAAATATACTGGAGAGCCATTCAATGTTGATGAGGAAAGCTGCCACTTGATAGAATACTATAGTGTTGATAATGTAAACAAGGTGGAGGATGCAAAGAGGGAATGCATTTACATTGACAACACAGGGCCTGACCCGATTAAGACTGTCGGAGAGCCAGGCGAAACATGGGATGGTGCTGACGCAGTCTACTATGATATTGATGAGCTTTGCTGGAACGGGCAAGAGGACCAGATAGAATGCTGGAAAGTAACTTTGCTCACTCCAATAACAATGGCTTGTGATGACCCTGAACCGCACCCAGTTGACCACAGCAGCATGTTCTTCATGGTTGACTTTGATGGCGACGATGTAACAGAGGAATACTGCAATGAATACAGTGGAGACTTTAATGCCAATGGAGACGGCAGCTGCCAAGTCGTGGGCGAAAACGAGGACTACACTTTCTACTTCCTTGAGGAATCAGAGCATAACCTCAAGTTCTATTGTGAGGATGCACTTGGAAACAAGGGCCCAATAGATGACGAGAAGTTCAAGGTTGAGGGAACAAGCTTCAAGATTAACTTGAACAAGAAGTGGAACCTAGTCAGTGTTCCGTTCGTATTGCAGGACGACAACATTGCATTAGTGTTTGCACCAATAGATGATAACGTTGAAAGTGTCTGGGCTTATGACTCTGAATCAGAGGAATGGTCAGTGTACAGGCCTTCAAGCCCGGAAACAAGCAACCTTGAAACAATGGAGCCAGGAAGAGGTTATTGGGTTAGAATGTTCAAGGATGAAATGCTTGTAATAGGCGGAGCATTATTCAGCCCAGCGGTTACACCACCAAACTGGCCAATAGTGCCCGGATGGAACTTGATAGGCTACTATGGCAATGATGGTTTGTTCAACCCGCCATTAGACACAAAGACAATGTATGATGGGCCTGACACAGACTTCACTGAAGGGCCAGGAAGAGATGCTGGATGCGTGCTCTTCTCATTGGGAGATTCATTCTTAGATAAAGGCTGGACTTCCTTGCTCGGCTACTGGGAGCCAGACAACCCAGACCAGTGGAGTGGCTACGCTTACTCTGACAGCCTTGACGCTGGAGCAGGTTACTGGCTTTCAACAGGTGAAACAGGCCAGTACGAGTTCACAACAAATTGTGGATTCATTTAGGGGCTAACTAAGAGTCCCTTTTTTAATTCTTTTTATTTATTATTAACTATATAGAGGGGAAAAATGAATTTTTTTAATGCCTTTAGACGTTTCGCGCTTATTTTTTTCGTTTTAGTTATTGCTGCTTCAGTTTACGCCGTGCCGGGAATTCCACACCAATTCTATGGAAGCGTTACAATTAATGATTCCGCTGCACCAAATGGCACAGCAGTTAAAGCATTTATTGGCGGCCAAGTTGTCACAAGTTCAACTACAACCAATGGAAAGTATGGCTATGACCCTAACTTATTCTTCGTTCAGGACCCCAACAGCCAGAATCATGGTAAGACAATAGAGTTTTATGTTAACGATGTTTTGGCTGCAACATCAGTTTTTGAGAACGGCGCCTTAACTAACCTTAACCTTGCAATCACTGTTTCCACTCCACCCGTGCCCGGGCCTGGCGGTGGCGGCGGTGGCGGCGGTGGCGGCGGTGGCGGCGGTGGTGGAGGCGGCGGAGGCAGCGGCAGCGGTTCTGTTGACCTGCTTGAAGTTAACCCAACTTCAATTGAGGTTGGGCAAGAGGTTACGATTAAAGCAAAGTGCACTTGGAGCTTTGGCTGCACTGTTTTAGTTGACGGAACCAGTATCAGGAGCCTTCCAAAGAGCAATGCTTTCCAGGAATTCAAGTATTCCTTTTCTTCTGCCGGCACGAAAGTAATACAGCTTCACAAGAAGGGCAGCGGCAGCACTCTTTTAGGAGAGGAAAGGGTTACTGTTACTGTTGCTGGCCAGCCAGTGGAAGAAGAAACCGGGCCATTCATTCCGGATGAAGAAATTGAAACTGAGCCGGAAAGCCAGGGAACAAGCGTTGAAGACCAGAATGCTTTAGGAGAGCAGGGAACAGGAGAAGAAGGAACTGAATCGCTTCAGGCACCGCCTGTTGGTTTCTTTGGCTTGTTTGATTTAAGCACTATTGGATTGAATAACCCAATAATTTTGGGTTTGCTTGCATTGCTTGTAATTGCTCTGCTGTTTTTCTTTATGGCTAGCAGGAAAAGCAAGCAGGCACAGCAACCAAAACAGGAAAAGAAATAAATTCCTTTTTTAGCTTTTTTTGTTGGTTGCACGAATATTTGCTGTTAACCACTCAATGAAGTAAAGCCTTGTTAAAAATGCCAAAACCATATTTTTAAATAGTTCTGGCCCAGCAATTATGTTATGAGGCAAAAAAGCGTTGTAGTGGAAGAAGAAAAACCTTACTCCAAGAGGGATTTTGAGAGGCTCGAAGCTGCCTGCAGGAGACTGGAGAAAAACCAAAAAGACCCTGATTTTAGGAAAGCCGTCAAGCAATTCATTAAAGAAACTACTTAAAAACCATTTTTTTGTACTCTTCAAACTTTATGAAGTCCGGTGTTTTCAGTTCAAATTTTTGGTTCGCAAAGTAATAAGCTTCAACCGCTTCTTTTGAAGTCATTGTCCTCTCGTCATTGCTCACAACTACGTTAATGCTGTGAATTGAGGCCGTTGCAACAATCAGAAAATCGTTTTCAAGCTCACTCCAAGACTTTGACCCTTTATACATTGAATTATATTCTAGGGCAAGAACCCTTACAAAATCAGTCACGGAATAGTTTCTCTTTTCAGCCACAAGGACATCATAAAACTCCAAGGCCTGATTTCTAAGCTTGGCCCTCCCACGAATGACTTTCTTTGGAATGTTTCGCAGTTCCTGCCTTACAACCCTTGAACCGCAAACAGTTGAATGCTCTGCAATCTGAAAAACTGTCTTGCGGGCGTCAGAAAGCTCACAAATAAGGCCATAAATGTTAGTGTCAAGTAAAACCCTCAAAAATTCTTCAGCCATAACACAAATTAGCTGGGAAAAAAAGAAAAAGGCATTTTTAAATCATGCAATTCCGCTGTTTTGAAACAGTGGTTTAATAGGAATTGCTACTGTCAAGAATTATCCGGTCGCCAAATTTATTCAGTGGTTCTTGATAAGCCATTGAATCTGCACTGTAGCACCTAATCCTGTCTCAGCTCTACACTTACACTGCTGTTTGCGCGTTCGCTTAGCAAAAAATAGCGTTATGTATAATTAGCTTATACTAATGTTTCCTGAAATTAGGGAAACAAAATTTTTATGTATACTGGTTTCTTTGTTTTTTCTATGCTCCCTACATAATTTTCTCGTTTTTTTCAGAAATTTTTTCCTTTTCCGCGTTTGCCTAGAATTTCACGGAATTTGTTGTCAAAAGTTTCTTGTAAAATTCTTCATTAACCCTATTTTGCTACTGCAAACAAGTTTTTGACGTTAACTTCTGAAAGCGATTTTGCGGGGATTCTTTTACTGACATTGAGCAATTCAATTCCTAAAAGGTTTCCGGTTTCATCCAAATCAATAACTGTGAAATCATCTATTTTTTTGTTTTTTGAAAATCCGCCCTTTTGGAATTCAATGTACATTGCATCTGCTTCTTTATCGTAGTTTATCTCCATATGCATTGAACATATGCTGCAAAGACCATTTAAAGATTAGCCGGAATACTGAAAATGCGCAAACTAATAATCATTCAATTAGTTTCTCGGCGTAATGTTTATTAAGTATAAATTACTATTATTTGAAGTATTTAAAGCTTCAAGTGTTCTGAGCCTTTTTGCCGGCTTGCTTTGAAGGGGTTAGGGAAGCGCATGCGCAGTTTTGAGTGGGGAACAAAGAAAATTTTTTCAAGAAATTTTTTCCTATCCGTAATTGCTCTTCTGGCGGTTTTTGCACTTTTTTCCGCTGTTTTTACGCAGGAGCAAACAGCAGCAAGTTTTTCCAAAACAATAAAAAACGCTGACGGCTCTTACACCACAAAACTGTTTGTTCCGCCAAAATTCGGGCAGCAGGCATTCTTTGATGCTGGCACAATTTCACCAAAGTATGATGGCTTTGTGCGATGGAACGGCAGAACCCTTTACCTAAAAGTTTCCTCAGAGTTCATTCAGCTTGGTGGGGAAACAGCAAGAAGCACTGATGTTTTTTACAGAGGTTTCCTTGACTTTGACACTTCGCAGATTCCTGATGATGCAAATGTTTCGCAGGTAAAGCTCAACCTTTTCGTTGAAACACCTTACTCTGCTGACTTCGGTTTCCAGACGTGGAGCGTAACGTCCTTTAGCGGCAGGCAGATAACCAATGCTTACAATTCGCAGCAATTGTTTGAAAACATTTCTTCTTTCCCGAAATACGCTGAAGGCCTGCAGGGAACTATTGCAGGCAACCATGTCGTTATTCTTGGGGCACAAGCAGCAGCTGACCTGCAACAGCAATTAAACCAAGACTACTTTTCAATTGGTTTGATTGGGGCGGATGAAGACCAAGCACTGTTCCGCTTTTACTCTTCTGCCGCAATTGTTCCAAGCCTCCAGAAGCCATCCATTGAGGTAACCTACACTTTGCCTTCCAGAGCTGTTCCAGGGCCGGTTGATGTTAATGCTTTGCGGTTTGACCTCAACACTTTTGAGGAAATTGAGAGGCCAAACGAGCAGCCATGCGAAAGGCAAGAGAACGCAAACATTTACTGCCTTGACGCAGACCAAAGGCTTGCCTACATCCACATTGAGAGAGTGAATTACGTTGATGAGAACGGCGCTTTTAAAAGAATTGACAGGCAGATAAGGCCACTTGACAGCGCAAAAAAGCTTGCTGAAGCTGCAAGGCAGGGAATCGCTGCAGGCGTTGCGCAAAAGCTCCAGGCAAGATCAAATTATGATTACGAGGTTGAGGAATCCGATTTGAAAGTTTACTGGAAGGATGACTTCACGCAGGAAGATACAGTGAGGGTCGAGAAAGGGGATTTTTCCCTCGCGTTCAGCGCTTCAGAACTGCTTTACTCTGGCAATGGAAACACCCAGCTCATTGGGAGCGCAGGCTCCAATAAGGGAACCGACTCGGTCACCGGAAACAGGGTAAAATATTCAGATGTTTTTGCCGAAGGGTTTGACCTGGAATACAGGTATGGTTTTAGCGGCATAAGCAAAACAATCACAATCGATTCCAACAAATCTGTGCCTGTTCCTAACGCCAATCTAGGCCTTGCCCCAGTTCTCCAGCTCAAGGAAAAGCTCAACCTTCCCAACAACCTCTTGCTTTATGTGGACGGCAAGCCATACAAGGGTTCAACCATAACCACTTCACAGCAGCTGACCCTGAACGACGCTTCTTCCGGCTCCCCGGAGCTGTACATTCCTGTTGCCATTGCTTATGCAAGCGATGCCGCAAGCGATTTCGATGCCGAGGGAAAACCAACAAACAACAACAGTTTCATCAACCTCACTTACACGATTGAAAAGCAGGGCAGCAGCATTTTCCTGTACACTAGTGTTCCGTACGCTTGGCTCACCAATGAGAATAGAGTTTACCCCATCGCAATCGACCCCATTGTTAACATAACCACAGCGGCAAGCGCCAACGATGGATACATCGATTATAATCCTGATGATATAACTTATTCTTGTAACAATAATTTAAACACTGTTTCTGCAGGGTATAGTAGTTTATTCAATCCTAGTGTTAGAAGAAGTTTCCTGAAATTCAGCACAAGCTCCATTCCGGATGCCGCACCGATTCTCGGCGTGAGCCTCAAGCTCACAGGCGGACTTATCCTTAATTCCGGAAACCCGACCATTGAGGCACGGAGGCTTGGCACCAGTAATGTGGATTGTGCCGGCACTGCCTCAACCGTTTACAGCAACATTGGTTCCGGCACTTTATATATGAGTACCACGGGCTGGAATGAGGCCATTGGTGACACAGCAACTGTTAGCCTTGGTTCAACCGCTGCCACAGACCTGGATAACCAGCTTCCATCCGACTACTTTAACATTGGCCTTAAAGCAGTTGCAGCAAATGAAGTTTCTCCGGCCAGCAGGTGGGGCTGGTATTCCTATGACCAGAACTCCCAGGTTGCCCCAACCCTGGTTGTCAATTATGATGTTACTGGAGCCCCAGCAGCTCTCAGCTCTCTTGACGCAAACAATCTCCTCCACAGGAACTCGAGGTTTGGCGGTGCGAAAGTAACTTGGGCTGATGCAACCGGCGAGCAGGGTTACATTGTGTACAGGTCTGCAAATAATTCCATCGGGCCTTTCACCAATGCTTCCGGCACGCTCGCGGCAAACACCACCTCTTTTGATGAAATTGGTCTCCTGGACAACACCACTTACTACTACAAGGTGTCAACCATCGGAGTTTTGGCTGACACGAACTCAAGCGTTGATGCCAACGTAACCACTGACAGGAGCGGCCCATCGCTTCCACAGAATTTTGTTGTTTCCTCCACTGCCGGCGCTTCTGCGCATGCGGATTTGAACTGGACTGCAAGCGACGACAACTCGGCAGCCAATTCATACTTTGGCAGCAACCTCATTGGCTACTGGCGGCTTGATGAAGAATCAGGTTCAACAGCATATGACAGCAGCGGGAGCGGGAATGATGGAACTCTATATTACAATGCTTCTTTCACGAAAGGCAGAATAGGGAACGCTATTACTTTGGATGGTGTCGGAGACAACATCAGGATTACGTCATCATCAGCCTATAATTTTGACAGAACAGATTCCTACACTTTATCGGCCTGGTATAAGGGAACAGCTAATGGCGCAGCGCTCGTGTCAAAAATGGATTCCAACCCCTCTTACAAGGGCTATGACATGTTTTTGCAGGGGGGCTATGTCGAGGCGCACTTGCTCGATACTGAAATCACCAATGGGATAAAAGAGCACGGCACCCTTTACAAGGTTAATGACAACAAGTGGCACCACATAGCGGTAACCTACAATGGCTCGAGTGCAGCAAGCGGCCTGAAAATTTATGTTGATGGGCTAGAAGAAACAACGGTTATTGACTATAATACTCTCACACTATCACCTACGACCGCTAATGCAAGATTCAGTATAGGCGCGAGGTCCTACTGCACTGACGTCGCGTGTATCGAACACCAAGAAATTGCCGGAACCATAGACGAGGTAATGGTTTTCAACACCGTGCTTTCAGCCACCTCCATAAAGAACCTTTACAACATTGGCACGGTAAAGTATGCTTTGGAGAAGAGCACTGATAGTGGAAGTTCCTTCACTCCAATCAACGGTGATTCCGCTGATTTCAATGGAACAACTCTTCCAAGCGACTGGACCGTAACCGATACAGGTTCGGGGAGCGTTACCCAAAGCGGAATGCTGAACATAATTGGTACGGGCACATGGGGTGAAACAGCCTTCACTTACAATACGGCTTTGGCCCGTGCTGCAGGCGTGACTTTTGAAGGGGATTTCAATGCTTCTGATCCCACTGCTACTTATGCAATGGTTGGCTTTAAGGACAATGGTGCTGGCGTGGGTTTTGTAGATGGAGTTCACGCTATTTTCTTTAGCGCTTCTGGCGGCGGCGGAATAATACATATTTATGAGGATAATAACCCAAGAATACCTGGTGGAAGCTGGAATGGCACCACAATCTATCGCTGGAAAATTGTTCTGAAAGACCAGGGAGCCTACTACTATATAAATGACAAGCTGGTTTACAATTCTGATTACAGCACTGAAAGCAATTTGAAGCCTTATGTAACACACACTAGTGTTGCTATTGCAAACTATGACAATTTCAAAATCATAGTGCCAATTGACACAAACACGTTTGCTGATACCGCCGCAACTGATGGTGCTAACCCGAACACGCCAACAGGCCTGACTGTTAACAATCCTGCCACTTCCTCCTTGAATGTTTCCTGGACTGCTCCAAGCGACAATGGAACTGATTACAATTACCTCATCAACGCTTTCGACAGTTACGGGAACTCATTCGATGTTAATTCAACCGATATTCAGGGCTACTGGAAGTTCGAGGATGGCCTTGGCACAACTGCCTATGACTCAAGTTTGAATGGGCGGGATGGAAATGTTGAGGCTGGTGTTGTATGGACTGAAAACGGTGGCTTAGGCAGCGGGGCTTACGTGTTCAACGGCACTGACATAATTCGTGCAGGGGACATCAATCAAGCGCTAACAGATTTCTCTGCTTCCCTGTGGGTTTACTGGAATGACCCCAGTGTCACTCTTAAGAGGCCCATTTCCAACAGGGATTCAACCGCAAACAACTATGGGTGGGAAATAAGGACCAACCCGGCCAACAATGTGCAGTTGCTCCTTGACTTTGGTACTCCCGCAATTGCAAGCCAAGCATCAGGGATTGACGCAAACAGATGGTATCACGTTGCTTTCACTGCTGACAGGGATGGTTTCCAGAGGCTTTACGTGAATGGTGTGTTGAGGGACAGTGACAGCATTGCCATTTACGATGGAAACAGCTTAAGGTCCACGAACCAGCCGTTCCAGATTGGCGGGATTTTCGGCAATGGCTCGCATGTCGGGAAGATTGATGATGTGGCGGTGTGGAACAGGGTCTTAACTGCTGCTGAAGTAGAACAAATATACAGGAGTGGAAATTACAATTATGCCACTGTTACTTCTGGTTTAAAACAGTATTTGCTTGACTGCGAGAGCGGTGGCAGCTGTTCTTCTGGGGCAAATGATGGCAGTGACTTGGACAATGTTTTAGCAGGAACTCCAACCACTATAACAGGGTTAAGCCCGGGAACGCAGTACTGTTTCACCGTGCTTTCAACCGACAACGCTGACAACAATTCAACTGTTTCCTCTCAGGTGTGCGGAACAACTGCTATTGATGGCCCAGTGCTTTCAGCTGACGCCAACACCCTTTTTGCTCTTGGCTCGAATCTTGGGGGAGTCGTGCTCTCTTGGACCAATGTTGCAGGGGAAGACGGCTTCAAGATTGAGAGGAAAGTGGCAGGCAGCAGCTATTTCCAGATTTTTGCAACAGCTGCAGATGTTCTGGCTTTCAATGACAACAATGTCGGGGACAACAATTCCCTGGTTTACAGGGTTAGGGCTTTTACCGGAGCCAGCAACGGCCCATATTCAAATGATGCAGCAATTATAGTTCCTGACAGGAACAGTTCAGTGCCGGCTGCTTTGACTGCAACAGGCGATGCCTCCAACAACAGGGTTAACTTAACCTTTACAAGCAACGAGTTCGGCGACTATGTGGGAAGCGAAACAGCTTCAGCAACTACTGGATGGTGCTATGGCGTGACTTTTGCTCCAGCAACTGAAACAGGTTGGAATCAAGACTATTGGTTCACTATCACCAATGCCATAGTTGGAAGGTATACTTCTGACTTCAACTATTTGAGTTCCATTTCCAATACCAGTTTTTACACCGGCCTCGCATATTATGGAAATGCTGATTCAACAAACAATGTGTTCTTTTCGCAGGACTGGACAACGCTTGATGTGAACAAGTGGATTGTTTCAAGCAATGGTGCAACTTGGACAAGCTGTTCTGGCGCAAGCCCTCCAGCAAGCTGTGGCGGAGCATGGACAGGAAAGCTGTTGACTGACGGCGAGTGTTTGGGCATTGCAACTGACGGCAACTACCTTTACTGCAATGCCGACCTTTCAGGTTACACTGGCACAACTTCCGGAAGCAGAAGCAATGTGGTAACAAGGTACAAAATCAACCAGACAAGCATTACTGCTGCAGGCTATTTCAAGGTTGCTGATGGAAACTATGGTGAGGGCTTGGAATACAGCAACGGCTACCTTTATGCAGGCATTGGTTCAGACATTACTGCAAACACCAAAATTGCTGTAATTGATGTAACCAGCTGGCCTGCCGGCACTGGTGAATGGGATGAAGCGCCTTACCTCGTTAAAACAATTGATGTTTCAGGGCAAGTAGCTGACATTGAGGGCATTGGCGGAAACAAGTCAAACTACATTTACGCATTTAATTGCAGTGCAACCACAGTTTACAAGTACAAGCTCTTCGATTATTTTGCTGCTGAAAGAAGCCCTAACAATGGAACAACATTTGATCCTGTTGGAAGCGGTGACTTCAATGATTTTAGCGGAACAACGCTTCCAAGCAACTGGACTGTAACCGATACTGGAGCTGGAAGCATTTCTGCAACAGCCGGAAAACTTTTTGGAAGGGGTTCAGGCATATTCGGGGAAACAGGCATAACCTACAATACTGCCCTTGCAAGAATTTCGGGAACAACTTTTGAGGGAGACTTTAATTCCTCTGCTCAAGTGCAGGTTTGGGCTGGCTTCACTGACAATTCCGGGGCAGTTAACGTGTTGGACGGGGTTCACGTAATTAATTTCATTAACACCCAGGCCCAAATTTATGAGGATGCTATTCTTAGGAGCACGGTTTCAAGTGCAATAGACATCAACAAAAACTATCACTGGAAAATTGTTTTGAAAGCAAAGGGAGCAAAATATTTCATTAATGATGTCCTGCTTTTTGACTCCAATTACAGCACGGAGGGAGACTTAAAGCCATACATTGGTTTTTTTGACTCTGACCTTTCAACTTTTGACAACATCAAGGTAACGGTGCCGGTTCGCACTAATTCTTTTTCCGATACTGCCGCAACTGATACTGCTCTTCCAAGCGCTGTAACCATTTCCAGCATTGGTGCGGATTCAGCCTCGCAGTTGACAGTAAATTATGGAACGGCAACTGATGCAGGAACCGACTACAACTTTGTTGTTTCTAGCCTTGATGATTTCGGCAACGAAAGCAATCTTGTGAAAAATCCTGGGTTTGAGAACGGCACAACAGGCTGGACCAACATTACCAATGGCGTCATTGATCTGGATTCCAGTACAGGGGGGTATTCCCTGAGCAGCGGAAACGGTACTGATGATTATGCTTTTGTGCAGCAAAATTTATCGACAATTTCTGGCACTTTAGGGAGAACATTCAGGATTTGTGTTGATTTGAAGAAGTCGGATGATGACGCCAGCCGTAAAGTCCTGATATACGTGTACACAGGGGAGGGAAGCGATAGCGGGTGGATGAATTTCGGCCTTCCGGTTCCGACAAGCTCCTGGGCAAAGTATTGTTTTACGAATGTAATTGTTGACCAGGGCGGACCTGGCACAAATGCGATTACTTCTATTGTGTTTTACCGCTATCTAGCTGCCAGTTGGGGCACGAGCGACACGGTTTACATTGACAATGTGCACTTTGAAGAGGTAAAAGGCGCAACCACAACAACTGGTTTGCACGCAACCCAACCCTATAACGTTTCAGGCACAGGCACTGGAGCAGGTTGGGGGGCAGCGAGCCCAAGAGCAGTAACAGGTTTAAGCACCAACACGCAGTACTGTTACACTGTCCAGTCAAAGGACGCTGCCAGCAATTCTTCCGCTGCAAGCGCCAGTTCCTGCAAGTACACTTTAGCAGCTGTTCCTTCTGCCCCAACAGTGGGCAATGCCCAGCCAACCTCGCTTGATGTAACAATTAACGTTAACGGCAACCCTGCTGCAACAGAGTTTGCCATTCAATGCTCTTCTGCTAATTGTTCCGGCAACCCTTGGGTGCAGGCAAACGGCTCTCTCGGAGCAAGCGAAATCTGGCAGACCAACGCAAATTGGGGCACTAAGACTGTTACCGGCTTAAGTGGCCACACTCAGTACTGCTTCAAGGTAAAGTCAAGGAATGGTGACAACACTGAAACTGCCCTTTCCTCGGAAACGTGCAGCAGCTCAGTCAACAGCGCTCCAACAATTGCGGTAACTGCCCCCAACAATACAGGAATCAGCATCAGCCAAGTCAACGGGGATTACAATATTGTGTTTGAGGTTCAGGATGCGCAGGATGATGACCTTAACGCGCAGATATGGTATTCAACTTCTGCTGGAGGAAAACAGAACTCTCTTGTAAGCAGCCTCAACCTTGTCACAGGTGCATGCGGCCAAGACCCCAATTTTACAACAACTAAGGCGTGCTCTTGGCTCTGGAACACAACAGGAATAAACGGCACATTCTATATTGACGTTAATGTCTGGGATTCTTATGCCGGGGATGACATTGATTCAAGCGATAACTCCTTCGAAGTTGACAACACTGCTCCAACCGTAACCCTGCAGGGTCCGTCAGATACTTCAACCACGAATGATGTTGATCCTGATTTCACTGCTGCTCCTTCTGAGACTGTGAGCAATTGTTATTTGCAGGTTGATGATGCTTCTAATTTTTTGAGCCAGTTCTCAGATTTGAATGGTTTGGATGTTGGCGCTGACTGTGATTATGGTGGAACGGAGTACACGACCAATTTCTCTAATGGAACAACGATTTACTGGAGAATGAAGGCAACGGATGACACAGGCAATGTTGGAAGCTATGGAACTGCTTTCAGTTTCACTGTTGACACCTCCGGCCCTGACATAAGCATTGCTGACTTGAATGGTGACACTGCCGCTGCTTACTGGGATTCAACCAATGATTCCGGAACGGATTTGAACATTAATGGCGCCGAAGCAGGGGTAACATGCAAGTGGGACACCACTTCGAAAGCATACTATGATTTGCTGTCAAACAATTGCAATGCTGCTTCCGGCAATTTCATCAGGTGTGACTTTGGTGCAATTACCCAAACTGCTTCCGCCACAAGATATTATGCTTGCAAGGATTCATTGGACAATAATACAACTGTTCAGTCTGTAAGCTTTGGCGTTGATTGGACTGTTCCAACAACAAGTGATGATTCCAGCACTGCAATTGCTGCTCCAACTTATACTGTTACATTAACTGAAGCGGACAATGTTTCAAATTCAACTGACACAACCTCTTATTACTGCAAGGACACCAACAACAGCTGCACTCCCACAACCTCAATTGACAATGGCGGCACTGCTTCATTTGATGCAAGCAACAGGGGCTTAAATTATTTGCGTTATTATTCGGTTGATGCTGCCGGCAACACTCAAAGCACTGCCAGCAAAACCATTAACATCAACCAGTTGCCGGGCTTTACTTCTGCAACAGCCGACATCGGCAACTCCAACCCAACAATTAAGGGCGGAACAAGCATTACCATTACCACTGTTGCTTCAGATGCTGACGCAACCCAAACACTCAAACTTGTTATCTGCAAGAGCACTGGTGTTTCCGGAACAGATTGTGATGGCGGCGCACCAGACACTTATTGCTCTTCAACCGGCTCTGCTTCCAATCCAAGCTGCGGCTGGACTGCTGAAAGCGATGACACCACGCATAACTGGTATGCTTACATTTTCAATTCCTTGAACGAGCCTGCCCCCGGCAACTACAAGACAGGCTCTTATACAACAGATTCAACTGCTCCAACTGTAACCTTGCAAACCCCTGCGGATGCTTCCTCAACCAATGATGTTGACCCTGATTTCACTGCTAATCCGAGTGAAACTGTGAGCAATTGTTATTTGCAGGTTGATGATGCTTCTAATTTTTTGAGCCAGTTCTCAGATTTGAATGGTTTGGATGTTGGCGCTGACTGTGATTATGGTGGAACGGAGTATACCACCAATTTCTCTAATGGAACAACAATTTACTGGAGAATGAAGGCAACTGATTCAGTTGGCAATGTTGGAAGCTATGGAACTGCTTTCAGTTTCACTGTTGACACCTCCGGCCCTGACATAAGCATTGCTGACTTGAATGGTGACACTGCCGCTGCTTACTGGGATTCAACAAATGATTCTGGAACGGATTTGGTTATTAATAATGGGGAAGCAGGGGTAACCTGCAAATGGGATACTGCAAATGTTGCTTACGCTTCCCTTGCCAGTAACTGTACGACAACCTCTCAGGCAGCAACCTGTGACTTCGGTGCATTGACTCAGGCTGCTTCTTACACGCGCTATTATGCTTGCGCTGACTCGCTTGGGAATGCAACTTCCACTCAATCAGTTTCTTTCGGTGTTGACTGGACTGTTCCAACAACAAGTGATGATTCCAGCACTGCAATTGCTGCTCCAAACTATTCTGTTACAATCACAGAAGCGGACAATGTTTCGGCTGCTGCTGCAATTACAACAAGCTTCTGCTCTTATACTGCTAACAACTGCACCCCGTCAACTGTAATAGACAATGGGGGCCAAGTGACCTTTTCTGATTCAAACAGGGGAGTTAACTACCTGCGCTATAGCTCAACCGATGCTGCTGGAAACGTGCAGAGCACTGCTAGCAAAACAATTAACATTAACCGCTTGCCTGTCCTGACAGCAGCTGATGAAAACGTTTCCGGCACAATCAAATGCCCGGCAGACATTAAGTTCACTAGCACTGCCTCCGATGCTGACTCGCAAACCCTAAAGTTTTATGCCTGCAAGGCAACTGATGCAACCTCTTCCGGCTGCTCTGTCGGCAACGGCTTATGTTCTGACACTTCTTCAAGCAGCAACCCAACCTGCCAGTACTCCAAAGCAGGTGACAATGACAGCCATAACTGGTATGTTTTCCTCTTCGATTCCTTGAATGAGGCTGCTGCAGCAAACTACATTAGCGGTTCCTTCACCTGTGATGCAACTGCTCCCGGCTCTTTCAGCATTGTCAGCATTGAAGGCGACACAACTGCTCCTTACGCTGACACAATCAACGACAGTGATGCAAACCTCTTGTTTACTGCTTCAGATGCAGGCTCAACTGTTTCAGCTTGCAGGTGGTATGCCACTGATGTGAATTATTCAGTAGGAACAGGCACTGCCTGCTCTTTCAATTCCGGAACAAGCCAGTGGAGGTGCGACTTCACAGGAATCAGCACAAACGGCCAGGCAATCAACAGGTATGTTTCCTGTGTTGATGGGGTAGGCAACGGCAACTCTTCCGCAAACAATTTGGATGTTTCCTTCACAACAAGCTGGAATGCTGCTCCTTCAATTACTTCAATTGACCTGAATGTTTCCTCAGCAAGCCTCAATAAAGACATTAAGGTTACTGCAGCAGGCTTAACTGATCCAGACAATGACAACCTGAACTTTTACTGCTCTGACACTCCTCCATTTGATAGTGGAGCCCAGATTGCAGGCGCTGCATCATTTTGTTCTCGAACCGGAATTTCTTCTGCTGGTTATGCTGGAGCCAACTGTGTTGGGCAGGGCCTCAACACTGAAGGAACTGCTACAGTTAAATGCGTTGCATATGATGGAGAGTTCTACTCAGGGGTTGTTTCGGACACTTACATTAACGAGAATGTAGCTCCTTTCACTCAATCCGATATCAACAAGTTCTGGCAGAAAACGGATGCAAACGTTCACTTTACCTGCAGCACAGGCACATCAGCCTTCACTAGTGTGTTGATTTACACTCAGGCGCACTGGACAACAACCCCTCCATCAGGCGTTACAATCAACTTCAATTCCGCCCAGCTTGAAGTAATAAACAGCAATGTGCAATTGAAGAGCGGAATTAGGGACGCTAACCTTACAATTACTGTCAATGCTGGCTCATCCGTCAACTGGAGCGGCTACGATTATTATGCGCAGAAGTATCCTTTTGAGGGCAAAGACATTTTCGTGAAATACAGGACTTCAAGCAATGGAAGCAGTTGGGGTTCTTGGTCAAGCGAAACCACTTCATTTAACTCCCCCATAGGCACAGAAAACCAGTACATCCAGTTCAATGTGCGCTTCCAGGACAGGTCAACTGCGAGTGGCTCTTTCTACACAATGTCATTGTATGATTTCAAGATTCACTACTCTCCTCCTGGAGGAAGCGGTTGTCCTTCAGGTGCAACAAGGTTCAGGCTTGACTCCAATCCAGCAAGCACAATTTCATTCAACCCAACAACTTATGCAACTGACGGCTTTTACACCGGCACAGCAGGGGTTGACTTCAACGTGTTTGATGTTAACTTCCTTTTCTCGAAGGACGGAAACTTTGCCATACAATTCTACTCTGTTTCCGGAGCCGGCAACAATGAAATTCCAAAAACAGAGTATGTTTTGCAGGAAGCTTCAATTCAGCCTGTTACCCTAAGTGCCTGCCCAAGCGTTGTTGACGGCACCAACATTGACTTGCAGTGGACTGCTCCCTCAAGCAATGCTGGATTACACCACTACGAGATAATGGTTTCAGTCGATGGAACAAACTACAATACTTTGAACGAACAGAATAATGCTGATGACAACTACTTTAACTATTCTTACACAAGCTATGCCTTCGACACAACCAGCTTTTATTCAAGCTATGGTTTCACCGGCAATTGTGGTGATGGCTGGTGCACTCAAGGAGAGTTCTGCCCGGAAGACAGCTTTGACTGCCCTAAAGGTTACAGCTGCAGCAACGGCTGCCAGGCAACAAGCGGCTCTGTTTCAATTACCTGCGGTGACAGTGTTTGCTCTGTTGGAGAAAACTGTGCAGCTGATGACTCTGCCTGCGATGCAAGGTATAACACTTCAGGAGCTTACTGGTGCGTTAATGGCTGCGTGCAGAAAACAGAAGGCTACTATGCTCAGGGCGGCTCATCAAGCCCGGACTCCAGCATTTGCGGCAACGGAATATGCAATTTTGGTGAAACCTCCACCAATTGTGCTGCTGATTGTTCTCAAGCAAACATTCCAACAAGTGATGGGTTCTGCGAGTGGTTTGAGGCAGCAGGCATTGACTGTGTCTGCAACAGCAATGGCACGTGCAATTACAATGAAAACCCGCAGAGCTGTTCCGCTGACTGCCAGAGCTTTGCAAGCGGAAGCGGTTCCGGCTGCTATGTTGACGGCTGGTGCAGTGGAACCGAAACAGTTTCTACTTGCCCGCAGGACTGCGATGGTGTTGTGGGAAGCACTTGTGACAATGACGGGGTTTGTGAGTCAACCGAAGACAACACCAGCTGCAAGAATGATTGCTTGAAATGCGGTGACAATTTTTGCGGGCAAGGCGAGTTTTGCTCTTATGACAATGCTGCTTGCCGCGCATCAAGCACTTCAGGCAACGGCAACTATGGAAACAACTATGTTTGCGGCAACCCGGAAACAAGCCAAACAGGTTGCAGGCAGGTAACCTCTGTAACTATTGTTTGCGGTGACAGCATCTGCTCTCCGGGAGAGAACTGCCCAGACACTTTGGAAAACCAGTTCTGCAAGCAGAAGTTCGGCTCCAGCTTTGTGTGCATTAACGGCTGCGTTGATGCCCCGAGCTCCGACTACTTGACTGGCAGCAGCAAGTTTGGAGCTGACTCTGGCTCAACTGATGGTGTTTACTTCTACAAGGTTAGAACCTATGATGCTTTAGGAAACTATGCCGATTCCACTGCCATTCAGTGCTTTGTTGACACGCAGAGCCCTTTCAAGGTGCCAACTGATGGAAGAGGAATTAACCAGCAGATATCCAGTGCTTGGGGAGACTTTAACTTCACTTTTCCTTCAGGATTGTTTGGAGCAGACAACAATATCACAATTGATGCAAACACAAACTACAGGCCTTTCACCCGCGGAACAATGCTTGAAGCTTATGACATTGAATTGCCGAGCAGCACTTCGTTCGGTGCAACAAAGCCAAGTTTGACCCTTGACATTAATGTTGCTGCCCTGAACTGCTATAATGCTTTAGGGAGTGCTCCGTTGTATGGCTGCACTGCTTCCGACATAAACAAGGTTTCAATGTACTTCTATGATACTAATGCTGGAGAGTGGGTGAAGTATCCGTCAACCGTTAACTTGACCACTCTAAAGGTTACAGCTGACTTGAACCACTTGTCGCAGTGGGGGTTAGGCCAAGACACTAATGCCCCGAGCTTAAGTTCAATTGCAATTACTGATACTTCTGGCTACACAAATGATTCAACTCCAACCCTTACAATTTCCGCTGGAAGTGATGCCTCTCACATGGCTTTCAGCTGCAACAATTCAACATTTGGCAGCTGGATTGCCTTTGTTTCAACCTACTCGAGCTTTGACATTACAACAGGAGCTGGATGCTCAACCGGCGATGGAACAAAAACAGTTTATGTAAAAGTGAAGGACTCTGAAGGCAACGAATCAAGCACTGTTAATGACTCAACAGTTTATGATTCAACTGCTCCAACCGTAACAATTTCTTCCCCAACAAGTGGTTCTGACACAACATCTTCAAGCATTACAGTGCAGTACACTGGAAGCGATGGCACTGGCTCAGGAGTGAAAACATACTGGTTAAGGCTTGATTCCGGCGCAACAATAAACAATTCAACCAACACAAGCTACGTGTTTAGCGGCTACAGCAACGGCAACCACACAATTTATGTTTGGGCAACAGACAACCTTGACTACAATGGCTCTGAAGCCAGCGTTACCTTCAGGAAGACAGGAGGCGGCGGTGGCCCTGTCTGCGGCAATGGTTCCTGTGAGGCGGGAGAGAACAAAAACAACTGTCCAAGCGACTGTGCTCCTGCAGGGCCTGTCTGCGGAAATGCCTCATGTGAAACAGGAGAAGACTGTTCAACTTGCTCCGCTGACTGCGGTGTTTGCCCGCCAGCGGATGTTTGCGGCGACGGCCAGTGCACTGGAAGTGAAACCACTTCCACTTGCCCGGCTGACTGTTCCTTGCCTATCCAGACCTGTGCAGAGCAGAATGGTTTCATTTGCAGTGCCTTTGAAACCTGCTCGGGCACGCTTTTGAGTGCAACTGATTCGGATGCATGCTGCAGCATTCCATGCGAGTCAGTTCCAGATTTAACGATTTCGGCCAGTGCTTCCTCAGTAATTAATGATGGTTCAACTGGCTTAGTTGTTGTAACGGTTTACAATAATGCCGGCGAAACTGATGCTTCTTTTACTGTTAAGTTGAAGGAGAAGGGAACAGGGCCAGACAAGTACTCTGAATCAAAGACAGTTAACGGTTTGGGTGCAGGAGACGCGGTAAGCCTTGTATTCAACATTGCTTTCAATTCTTCCAATCCTCAAATGAGTGGCTGGCTGTATCAGACAAAAGAGTTTGTGTTAACAGCTGATGATTCAGGCGCGGTTGCTGAAAGCAATGAATCCAACAACGAAACGCAGGTTTCAATTTACTTTGCCGGCCCAGAAATCTGCAACAACAATGCTGACGATGACGGCGATGGCCTGGTTGATGAGGGCTGCAACCTGCCGAACCTTTACATTAAATCAATTGAAATTGGCTCTCCAACCTACGTTGGAACGGACTTGATCAGCGTTGAGTTCACTGTTATAGTTAAGTCAGATTACGCAAAGTCAGAGGACTTCTACGTTGAGTTCTTCAAGGACGCGCTTTCAGGGAACGGTGTTGCAGTAACCTTTATTGATGCGGTTTCCAAGGACGGCGAGCTAACCCTGCAGTTTGTTTGGGAGGCGCCAATAGGCACAGTATTCAGGCTTGCAGAGAAAGAGGAAGGAATTGCTGCTTATTTCCAGGAGGCAACAAACTTCTATGTATTCGTTGACTCGGAGGGAGACATTAGTGAAGTGAATGAGGCAGACAACGTTGAAGAAATATTCATCGAGCTGCTTTTGTCTGACCTAACACTGGAAAATGTGGACATTCCGTCATCTGTTTTCAGCGGCGAAAACATTATGGTTTCAGGAATGGTGAAAAACCCGGGAGATAACGCTTCAACCCCATTCACATTATCGCTTTATTTCAACAATGAACTGGTTGATTCCGGGCAGTTTGAAGCGCTGGCAATTGACTCCAACGCTGCATTTATCTTCTCCGTTGACTCAGCAGCATTTGAAGGGGAAAATGAAGTAAGGGTTGTAGTTGACCCGCTTGATGAAGTGCCTGAAAGCAACGAATCCAACAATGAAATTCTTTCAATAACTTATGTTGTTGATCCGGCACTGTTTTACTCTTACGATGAGTTCCTGCAGAACGAGCCATTGTGGGTTAGCATCTGGAATTCAACAGCATCAGGGCAAAACAACACTTACAAGTATTCTGTTGCCGGAGCCAACCTATCAGTGCTGCAGCTGATTTCTTTAAGCGAGTTCAGGGAAGATGAAGTGCTGTTAACGAGCAAGCTTTCATCCAATTTGTCGAGCCTTTCAACTAACAACCTCAGGATTGACAGGAACAATTCGCTTTACTCAGTGCATGAATTTGATGTCATTGAAAGGGGCCTTGTTCCTGCTTACGGGCAAGTAAACGATGTCGGAGTTAAGTGGTGGACTGAGCCAAGCTTTATCAGGAGAATGCATTACGAGAGAATAAATTCCTTGAGCTTGATTTGGTGGACGATATGGACAGAGAATCAATAAAACATGCTTTGATTGCAGTGCTTTTGGCCTTGGTTTTGCCTAGTGCAGCGCATGCACAAGAATTTTCACAGATTCAGATTGAAGTTCAGGGCCCAGAACTTGTGGCCACAAACGTGTTTGATGATGACGGCAGCATTGGTTTGGTGGACATTTTTATTGCTTCTTCCGGCTCAGTTAACCGTTACCAGTTTTCAGGAGTTGAAGAAGGAACAGTGTTTGATGTTGCATTTTCTTCTGATTCAAGCATTTACTACAATTTTATGGACAATGACGGGGCAATTGTTAACCTGCAGTACTTCATTTTTGTTCTGAACCCGCAGCCCCCGGAAGAGCCTACTCCAGTGCAGCCAAAGCCGAAAGTGTTTTTGGGCAAAACAATCACTCCAAGGCTTGCCGAGGGGAACAGAAGCTTTTATCTTGATGTTTCAGCTGACATTAATTCCGCTTTTTCAGCTGAAAGGGCAGTGTTTTTTTACAGTTTCACTAAAAGCGGAACAAGAACAAGTGTCCCGATGATTAAAAACGGCGACACTTTCACTGCAACAGCCGGGCCGTTCACCGGAAAAATTTACCCTTACAGTGGCATAACAGTTTACAATTCTTCTGGGAAAAAAGTTACCTCCGGCTTTGGCTCAACAGTTTACCATTTAATTGCGTCTGATGTTGCAGCCTGCGCCTTAATCGGGGTTCCTGCTTCAGCTGCCCCATCAACTGTGACAGAGACTCCAACAATCCAGTTTGAAGCAGCATCATTTGATTCAGCAATAATCAACGAAGAAATTAGCGAAACAATTAATTTGGCAAATGAGGGAAATGCACCAGTGATTCTGCTGCAGGGAAGCAGCCAGTTTTCATGGATTAAAATTGTTAACCAGAGCGGCCAGCTTGTTGCAACAAGCGTGTATGACAATGATGACAGCATTGGGTTTGTTGACGTTTTTGTTGTAAGGGGCTCTTCCTCACAGCAGTTCAGTTTCACCAATGTAAAGCAGGGGCAAACCCTGAATGCTTCATTTTCTGATGCAGACACAGTGTACTACAATTTTATGGACATTGACGGCAGCATTGTTAACCTGCAGTTCTTTTTGCCTGTTGACGAGGACGAGGCATTCAGGCCCCCGCTTCCCAGCCAAAAAGTTAAGCTGATTGAAAGCGTGGAGTTTGAGGCAAGGCCTAATGACAATTATTCTGCTTTCTTTATTGATGTTGAGCTAACCCCTGTTGAGGGAGCTACAGTTGAAACAGCTAAAGTGTTTTACCGCTTTGGAAGAACCTCTAAAGATGAAACTGTTTTCCTGTCAAAGAGCGGGGAAAAGTTTACCGGCACAATTGGCCCTGTTTCAGGAGAGGTTTTCTTTTACTCAAACACTTATGCTTATGATGGTTTAGGAAACAGTTCAAGGGTATATACTGATGCGTGGTATGCTGTTATTCCACCGCACAGAATAAAGTGCGTTGAAATCTGCGGTAATTTCAAGGATGACGACAATGACGATTTGATTGACGAGGACTGCGTGCTTCTTTCAGAGTTGATTTTCACTCAAAAAAACATTCCCTCGTTTTCTGTTGTCGGAAAGCCCTTGAATGTCAGTGCAACAGTAAAGAATGCAGGCGTTTCCAATGCCGCCTCTTTTGATGTTGTCCTGCTTTTGAACAACCAGCTGGTTGACTCAGTAACAATTGCAGGGCTTGAAACCGATGGCTCAGCTGAAATCTATTTTTCTGTTGAGGACACAAACGATTTCTTCGGAGTAAACGAATTGAAGCTCGTAATTGACCCATCCAATTCTGTGCCGGAACTAAACGAGTTAAACAATGAGGCATTGCAGAGCCTTGTAATAGGCTTTAACCAGTTCAACGTGATATTCAATTACAATGATGCTGACTTCCTAGGCGACACAAGGCACCTGAGAGTTTTCGACAGGCTCGGAAAGCCTGTTGCAAACGCAAATGTTTCACTTACATTCCCTTCCGGAACGGTAAGAGAATTTGACACTAATGCAGGCGGCTTCATAATTTTTGATTTAATAGAGCCCGGCGCTTACCTTGTGGATGTTTCCAAGGAAGAGTTTGACCCATTCCAGGGGGCTTTTTCAGTTGCAAGAATCGTGTTGCCTGACTTCAAGGAAATAATTGCTGTTGGGGAAACCCTCCCAATAATCGTTCAAACAGAGGACGGCCAGATTCCCTCCGACATAATAGTTGAGGTAGAGCTTCCAAACGGTGAAAGGCAGAGAATTGAATTAAGCGATTTAGGCAGAGGGGAGTTTAGGGCACTTGTAGCAGGGAGCCATAAGCTGATTGTCACAAGGAAGGGCTTCACTGTTTTTGAGGCAAGCTTCCTTGCAACCGGCTTCTTTGAATCAGTGTTTGTTGGCGCCGGTGCAGGCACTGAACTATTGTTCGGCTCAATAATAAGGCAACCCGTCCTGTTCTTGATTCTTGTAGTTATCTCCCTGCTTGCTGCAGCGTTTGCTCACACAAAAAGCATTCTTTTGTTCCCGCGAAGGCCGAAGAGCTCGCGCGAGAAACAAATTGAGGACGCTACAAGAATCGGCATTGCAATATTGCTCTTCATTCTGCCATTCCAGGTTGACAGGTTCTTCGGCTTCAATGCTGCTCTTGCATTCGTTGTGCTTGAAATTGCCTCCATCCTGATTTCAGACTACTTCTACAAGCAGTCAAGGCGCAGGAAAGCAATCAGGGTAAGGTAGCGCCAGCCACAGACTTATTTTTTTCCCAATCCCAAAAATGTTACCTATTTATTGTTTTTGCTGTTCCATTCAATTAGCAGGATTCAAGGCTTTGGCGAAGCCACTTTTTCGCGAGCCTTTTCCTAAAAGGCTTATTGGAGGTTTTGGCATGGTGAGGGTTGCAATTAACGGTTTTGGCAGAATTGGAAGACTTGTGCTCCGCGCAGGAATTGACAGCAAAAAAATCGAGTGGGTTGCAATTAACGGCGTAAGGGACGCGGAAGGCTCTGCTTTGCTGTTCAAGTACGATTCAGTTCACGGCAGATTTCCTGGAACAGTGAAAGCAAAAAAGGATGCAATTGTTATTAATGGAAAAGAAATAAAGGTTTTCAATGAAAGGGATGTCCCTGAAAAGCTTCCCTGGAAGCAGCTCAAAATTGATGTATTGGTTGAAAGCTCCGGCGAGCTGAGGAAAAAAGAGGACGCATTAGCACACATTAAGGCAGGAGCAAAAAGAGTGGTGATTTCCGCTCCAGCAAAAGGCGACGAACAAGTTTCATCTGTTGTGCTCGGCGTCAATGATGAGGTTTTAAAGAAAAATGAGGAAATAATTGACAGCGCTTCCTGCACCACAAACTGCTTGATGCCAGTGCTGCGCGTCCTCAACGACAACTTCAAAGTAAAGCGCGCTTTCATGACAACAGTGCACGGCTACACAAATGACCAGAGAGTTCTTGATGGTTCGCACAAGGATTTGCGGAGGGCAAGGGCCGCTGCACTAAACATTATTCCAACTTCCACTGGCGCAAGCAAGGCAGCAGCAAAAGTGATTCCAGAGCTGAAAGGAAAAGTTGAAGGAATTGCTTTAAGGGTTCCGGTTCCAAACGGGAGCTTGATTGACCTCGTTGCAGAACTGGAAAAGAATGTTTCAGTTGAGCAGGTCAATTCTGCAATGAAGAAAGCAAGCGAAACTTACCTAAAAGGAATTCTCGAGTACACTGATGACCCAATTGTTTCAAGCGATGTCATTGGAAACAGGCATTCAAGCATTTTTGACGCGCAGTCAACGATGGTGCTTGGCGGCAACATGGTTAAGGTGCTTGCATGGTATGACAACGAGCTCGGCTACTCGCAGCGCATTGTTGACCTGATTGAAAAATTGTAGTTTACTCGGATTCAAATTCATTCAACCCAAAAGATACTTCGGCTTTTGAGTCGCGGTTATTGTCTCGGTATCTTTTCAACACTTTGTCAAGTGAAATAAAAACACCTGTTTTCTTTTTGACAAAGTGTTGCGTTGACGGGTTCATGACGTCCATTAAATGTTGGGATACCTCTGCCTTTAGGCAGTGGAGGACGTCATTTCAAATATTTTTCAAAAACTTCCAAGTAATTCTGCGGTTTGTTTAGGAACTCAAGTTTTTCAATTTCTTCAGCCAAAAAATACATTGGCTTATTTTTAATCAAGCCAAAAATTTCAACATTTTTTGCTTTAACTTCCCTCAGCTTCGGAACGCTTGAATAATTATTGTTTTTAACCCAGCCATTAACTGTCTCAAAGTACATTCCTCCATGCTTTTCCTTTATTGCTCCGTACTCTGATGAAAAGCTCATTGAAACCCAGTTGCTCATAACCAATGTTTCCTTTCCCGCATTAATTGTAATGTGACCGTAACTTGGAGGAATCAAAGCCTTTTCTCCTGTAACTGCTTTCAAAACAACTGCATCGCTTCCATCTTTTTTCTGGAGCAAGTAGTGCGCTGCTCCGTGCAGCACCTCGTAAACTTCCGGAAAAGCAACTGAAGTGCTGGGAACATTTGGGTGAAAGTGCCCCATTGTTTTAATGAATTCTTTTCCGATTGTTGCAGGAGGAATTACGGTCAAATCATACCTCAACCCATTCTCTTCAATTTTTTTCCTGTGCTTTTCGAGGCAGACATTTCGGTACATGAAATAGAGTTCTTGCGAAGCCTTTGCGTTTGGCTCAAGCAGAACAGGTTTCATTTGCTCTAATGTTCTTGCTTCTGCCTTAACCTGCTTTAATGGTTTCCCGAAAACAAGTTTGTTCCCTTCGAGTTTCAGTGGAAGGCCGCTTTTTTCCCTCAGTTCAGCCATGAAAGAATTTGTGTGGAAACAGCTTAATAACTTTAGCAGGCTTTTTCTGCGATTGCGGCTTTTGCCAAAACTAACGGCAAACCACGCAAAAATGTTACTTATTTATTGTTTTTGCTGTTCCATTGATGTTAGGATCCCAAGGTGAAATTTTGCCCTTCAAAGACGTTTTTGACCAAGAGCTTAAAGGAAAAACTGTTGTTGTAAGGGTTGACCTCAACAGCAGCATTGTTGAAGGCCGCGTTGTTGTTTCCTCAAGGCTGAGAGAGCACGCTAAAACAATTTATGCTCTCTGCGAGGAAGGAGCCAAAGTAGTTGTTTTAAGCCACCAGGGAAGAAAAGGCGAAGCGGATTTCATCCCGCTTAAAAGGCATGCCGATTTTATTAAAAAATTTGTTGATAGGAATGTAAAATTCGTTAAATGGGATGAAAACTTTGTAAAGGCAATCAAGGAAATGAGGGAAGGAACAGTTGTTGTTTTGGACAACACAAGGTTTTTGGATATTGAGGAAGCCAAGGGAAAAACAGCCAAAGACTTTGTAGCTGTTGAGCCATTCAAATCATTGGCAGGAGTGGCAGACTACTTTGTTCAGGATGCATTAAGCGTTTGCCACAGAAACCATGCAAGCGTTGTTGCGTTGGCCGCAAGGCTTCCAAGCTTTGTTGGGCCAGTGCTGAAAAGAGAGCTTGAAGGCCTCAAAAAACTTGAAGAAATAAAAGACGGAAAACTCCTTGTTTTGGGCGGGGCAAAAGTTTCAGACAGCATTGAAATCGTTGAATCAATGCTGGAAAAAAAGCTCTGCAATGAGGTCTGCATTGGCGGATTGTTTGGAGAAGTTTTCCTGAAGGCAAAAGGCGTCAATTTTGGGAAAAGCGACGCATTGTTTGAAACAGAAGAAATGAAAAAATTGCTTCCGAAAGCCGCAGCGCTTCTGAAAAAGCACGGTTCAAGGATTGTGCTGCCGGTTGATGTTGCTTCAAAGCCGAATGGAGGCAGAAGGGAACTTAAGCTAAAGGACCTTCCTGTTGAAGAGGCCATCCTTGACATTGGCGTTGGAACAACCGAGCTGTTCAAAAAGAAAGTGCGCGCTTCAAAGCTTGTTGTGTTCAATGGCCCATTAGGGGTTTACGAGCAGAAAAGCTTTGAGATTGGAACAAAAAAGCTCCTTGAGACAATTGCGTTCAGCAGGTGCTTCTCTTTGGTTGGTGGCGGCGATACTGAAAGGGCCTTGTTCCAGATTGGCTTGCTTCCGCAGGACTTCACGCATGTAAGCATTGCAGGAAAAGCGCTCCTCGAATACCTTGCCGGAAAAAAGCTTCCCGGCCTTGCTGCATTAGAAAACGGCGTGTAAGAATCCAATTAAACAATTTTTTCAATCTGGTTGCATATTTCTTTTGCGAATACTTTGAGAAATGTTTATAATGATAAATGAGGAATAGTTTTATGTGGTCGCAATGGTCAATGGCAAAAGTGTTTCTTTGCAGAAGGTTTTAAAGCGGGTTGAAAGCTTGGAAAGCAGAGTTAAAAAAATGGAGAAAAGGCTTTCTTCGAGTTCTGTTAGCGCACAAAGTGTTGAACTAGAGCTTGTTGCAAGAAAAATTGCTAAAGAAGAAGCAGAAATGAAATCTAAAGGCCTGAAATATTTAAGTGAAGAGCAGGTAAAGCACAAGTACGGTTTTTAAAGTGGAACCAATGGCTGTTTATTCTCTCATTTTTGAGCCTGGTTGGGATAAACACTTTTTAAAAATGGACAAATCAGTTCAAACAATGATTTGGGGGAAAATCCAGCAACAAAAGGAAGAAACAAAAACGAGGCATTTAAAGCACGGAATAGAATTCTATGTTGCGGAAGCTGGTCAGTACAGAATTGTCATAAAAATTGACGAAAAAGAAAAAATAAAAACGATTCACCTTGCAGGAAACCACAAACAATACGAAAAGTGGATAAAAAGCCAGTAAAAATAGGGGTTTCAACAAAAACGTTACAGACCCGTAAATTTCTGCTTAATAATTCTTTTTGTTTGTTAGATTATTTTTTCAATCTGGTTGCAAATTTCTTTAGCAATTTTTTCCTTTTCCCCTTTCACAACTGCATTATTTTTTTCTGAAACAATTAAAACCTCGTTAATATCAGAACCCATTTCGTTCCTTGCAACATCGTTTGCCACAACAAGCTGCAATTTGTTTTTCCTCAAAAATTCTTTAGCAATTTTTTCAAGCTCTTTCATGCTTTTATTGGTTTCCGCCTTAAAGCCCGCAATTTTCAGTTTAGGAAACCTTTTTCTTGCCTTTTCAATCAGTTTTTCTGCAGGAACCATTTCTATTGAAAACCTTTTTTCAGATTTGATTTTTTCATTGCTCTTTTTCACGCTGAAATCGCTTATTGCCGCAGCGCAGACAAGGAAATCAGCCCCCTTATCCAGTTCTCGGATTGTGGCATCAAGCATTTCTTTTCCTGATTTTGCCTCAACAGAGGCAATTGCGGATTCAACAACCCCATTATGTAGAAGAGTAACATCTGCTCCCCGCCTGTAAGCTTCCCTTGCTATTTCTCTTCCTGTTTTCCCGGAGCTTTTTGAGGTTAAAACTCTAATCGGATCAATTTCTTCAATTGTTGCCCCGCTGGTTATAATAACTTTTTTTTTACTCAGTGTCTGCTTTGTCAGTGCTTTCTCGCACTCCAGCACTATTTCATCAACATCCTTTAGTTTTGCTTTCTCATCCTCAATAAACGGCCTAATTACGCGCACCCTTTGCATTGCTTCAAGTTTTGCAAGGTTTTCTTTCACAATAGGGTGCTCATACATTGGCTCGTGCATTGCAGGCGCAATTATAACTGGTTTTTTGCTTCCAATTGCTGTTGTAGCGAAAGTAGTGATTGGAGTGTCATCTATTCCCATTGCGATTTTTGAAATTGTGTTTGCTGTTGCAGGTGCAATTAACAGCAAATCTGCTTTCCCTTTTGCGCCAAACAGCTGCACGTGCTCTGTTGCTCCGCTCAAGGAAGTTATAACCTTGTTCCCTGAAGCCCACTCCATTGCCTGCTCTCCAACAAGCTTTAGTGCTGCCTCGCTCATCACAACCTGCACTTCAGCGCCTTTTTTCCTGAGCAGCCTGCACAACTCAAACGCTTTAACTGCTGCAACACTTCCCGTAATCCCCAAAACAATTGTTTTCCCTTTCATAAAATAGCCTTAGTTGAATTGTTCGCTGAGCAATTCAATATTGCCGTGCACTCCGGTTAGAATCTGCCCGAACGCATCCTTCGCATTCTTTAAATCAAACAATCTTCGCTTTTCGCTTTCAGTTAATTCCCTTCCGCCTTTTTTTATCTTTGCCCTGATTTCTTCAGACAAAACTAAAATTTCAAAGTTTGCATTGTATGCCTTTGTGCTTCTGCGGTTCAGTTCGTCAGCAATTCTTTTGGCTTCCGCCCCTGCTTCACTTGCATTTCTGATGTTGGGATTCAATTGTTTAATTCTTTCCGTTAAATGTTCTGGTCTTGCATTCTTTCCCCTGATAATTTCAGGCAGCTCTTTGCTCAGCTGCCCAAAGCCACCAAAAATTTGCCCATTGAGTTTTTGCTCTAACGCATTCCGGATAACAGGCGTATCCCATGCTTTTGTCGAGCCTGCCCTTAATTCATGCTCCTCGATTTTTCTGTTTCTTGCATCGTATTTCTCTAAAACAGCAGCAGCGAAAGCGATTTGTCCTTGCGCAGTAAAAACATCCGCTTCCACAAGGGTTCTGTTGAGTGCACGGTTCCTTAGAACTCTTCTCGGGTTAAGCCTTGAAATAAACCGTCTAAACCGCCCGCGTTCTATTGGTTTTCCCGGCATAGCAATATAATCCGTGAAAACATTAATATTTTGTTTCAGCCTTTACCTCGCCCATTTGCATGCACTAATTAGGTTAATAAGTATTCAACACCCTTTTGTTCCCTATGCAGCTATTCAACCTTGCCCTTGCCTACCTCGTGGAGGAGCTGAAGCCATTAGTGGAAAAATCCTTTCTAAACAAGGTTCAGTTGCTCCAAAAGGGGGTGTTGAAGCTAAAAATTCACTCAGGGGAAGGGCCAAAAGACATAATAATAACGCCTTCCTCCTTTTTTCTGACATCATTCAGGCTTCCTGCAGGGGAAGGAAGCTCCCCCCTTATCCAGTCAATGAAAAAGCACCTCCTTAATAGGCGCATTTCCTGCATTGAACAGCAGGGCCTTGACCGCATTGTAAAAATTTCTTTTGAAGAGTACTTCCTCTTCCTTGAGTTCGTTCAGCACAGCAACATCATACTAACAGACAAGGAACTCACAATACTGGCAGTGCAGAATCCAAGGGAATGGCGTGACAGAACCCTTAAAAGGGGTTCTCCCTACAAGCTGCCGCCACAGCAAGGCATTTCACCGCTTGAAATTAACGAAAAACCCTTTTCTTCAGCCTTAAAGGAAAGCAAAACCGACTTGGCTAGAGCAATAATCCGCGAAATAAACATTTCACCGCTTGCAGCAGAGGAAATTCTCTTCAACCTCGGCCTGGAAAAGCATTTAGCAGCATCTTCCCTGCAGGAAAAACAAGCAGGGGAGCTCGCAAAGGCAATTAAGGAATTCCACACTGTTTCATTGGAGAAACTTGCACCGGTAAAAGTAGGCAGTTCTCTTCTCCCCTTCAGGTTCAATTCTTTGCAGGAAAAACAGGAAAGCGTTTCCTCTCTAAATCGTGCCCTGGATGAGGCTTTTGCTGCTTCCTTCAAGGAGGGAGGAAAGAAAGAGGCAGAGAGCACTAAAAGCAAGGAAGTAGAGCGCCTTGAAGTTAACTTCCGCGAACAATTGAAGGCAAAAGAGCGGTTTGAAGCGCAGATAGAGGAGAACAGGAAGCGCTCTGAACTAATTTACTCGCACTACAATGACTTGGAGGAAATAGTGAAAGCAGTGAAAGCCCTCTCAGGTAAAGGCCTCAACGAAAAAGAAATTATGTATAAGATTAAATCTGTTGCAGGCAAAAACCGGGTTGCAGCAGAAAACCTTCAAAGCGTGGACCTCAAGAAAAAACAGATTACGCTAGAGTTTTAGAAATTAAACATAACAGAGGGCCATTTTTTGGATGTCCAACTGTTTGTTTACTCTGTGGTTATAGTTCCTAACTCTCGTTCGTCCACGATGAAGACGTCACTGACAGCAGTAACAGCAGAGTAAGGTATGCGAATAATCCTGTCCTTTGAATCTATTCTTCTTGCCAACTTGCTGTCGCGGTCAACTTCCACCAAAAGCGCTTCAATGTCGCCATTTGTTTCCTCAACCAAGAGGTCAGTTAGCTTTCCCACTTCGTCGCCCCTGTTGGTTATGACTCTTTTAGTTGCCAGCTGTCTTGCAATAGTATACTTGTACATTTCAATAACCCCTGTATAATAAAAGACTTACTTGTTTATAAATTTATCCAAAAAACTAAGTCTACATAAGGCTTTTTTAAGTTTTTTCCTTTCTGCCCCTGCAAGTTTTGTATAATATATAGCAAAACGCTTATGTATTTGAACAAATAGCGAATGACTTTAATAATGGTAGAAAACAAGTCATTCGCTATAGCAAAACGCTTAAGTAATTGAACATTGAAACTGCGTTTTGCATCTAGCAAACAGCAGTATAAAGTTCAAAAATATTGGCTGTTTGCTATAGTCGCAAAAGACATTAAGAAATTACCAAAACTAATGTCTTTTGCTAAAAAAATTGCATTTTGCATTTAGCAAACAGAATTAATGCTCAAAAATCAAAGCTGTTTGCCATGTGCATAGAATTTTAAACCATTTTCGTTATGTAGTCTTAAGCATGAAGGGGCAGGTTGCAGTTACAGATAAAGGGCAAGCAGAAATTGCTTCAAAGGAAATTGCAAAGCTCCCTGATTATGTGGTTAAGCAGCTCCACGCGAAAAAGTACGCTGTTGTAGGGAACCATTCTGCTGTGCAGGTCTGCACTTACAACAAGAAAACCTTTAAAGGCGCAGAGCCCTGCTATAAGGAGAAATTCTACGGCATTGACTGCCACAGGTGCGCGCAGATGTCCCCTGCTGCAATGTGGTGCAACGAGAACTGTGTTTTCTGCTGGCGCCCAATGGAGTTCATGAAGGACGTCAACCTTGACAACAAAATTGTTGACGAGCCAAGGGACATAATTGACGGAGTCATCAAATCAAGGAAGAAACTGTTAAGCGGTTTCGGCGGCTTGCCCGGGTTGCACGAACAAAAGTTCAAGGAAGCGCAGCTTCCAAGCCACTGGGCAGTTTCCCTAAGTGGCGAACCCACAATGTACCCAAAAATCTGTGAGCTTATTGTGGAAATCAAGCGCTTGCCCGATACAAAATCCGTTTTTTTGGTTACGAATGCGCAGCTCCCGCAGGTTTTCGAGAAAATGGCTTCCAACGAGGATTTTCTCCCAACACAGCTTTACGTTTCCTTGGATGCGCCGAACGAAGCGCTCTTCAAGAAAATCAATAGAAGCGTTTTCAAGGATGGGTGGGAAAGGCTGAACAAATCGCTTGAAGTAATCGGAAAACTCAAAGTGCGAAGGGTAATAAGGTTCACTATAATCAGGGGCCTTAACGATATGCCTGAGATGGCTGCCGACTGGGCAAAAATTATCAGGAAAGCCAACCCAGAGTTCCTTGAAATAAAATCTTACATGCACATCGGAATGAGCAGGCAGCGCTTGAACAGGGAGAACATGCTGTTGCACCCAGAAGTGAAGGCGTTCGCTGAAAAAATTGCTGAAGCCTCAGGCTACAAGTACAGCAATGAATCAGTGCTTGGACGAATTGTTCTGCTTGTAAGGCCCGACCTTGAAGGAAAATCCACAAAAATTGTTTTCAATTCCGCTTGATTATTCGGTTTGGTCTTAGAAAACTTAAAATACTTCCTTTGACTTATTTCTTCTGCAATGGCTGATGAAGACAGTGCACCGAAGCGCTCGAAGAGAAAGGGCTTTTGGACCAAGCAGCGCGCGATTATCGCAATTATTTTCCTCGCAGGGTTTATTCTCGGTGTGATTGTAACAAACCAAGTGGTTGACCCGACGCTTAACGCTTCCCTGTTCTCTGACTTCAATTCCCTGCAGGAAAAGAACTACTCCCTTGACGCGCAAGCCGACTTATACTATTCCTGCCTCCAGCAGCTGAACATAGACCCTGAAACATGCGAATTGCCGGAATAATTTGCTGTTTTCAGTCCAGTCCAATAAAGTTTTAAATTCCCATCCAGTTTCTTATTTACATGCGTGGAAGGCTCCCAAGGAGAAACCCCAAACGTAAAAAAAAACCGGCTAAGAGAAAACCTTTTTTTGAGGTAAGGCGTTCCCCTGAAAATTTCATGTTCCGTTCATTCAATCAATGGGTTTACGGTGACAGTTTCATAAATGTAAGCAATTATATGCCGGAAGGCGTAGTGCCTGCACCTCACCTCGTACTATTTGAGCGAACCGGAAAAACGCTTGAGCCAAGGTTTGCCTTAAAGCATATCCGCTACGGCAACACTGTCGGCATTTCAATTCAAATGGAGCGGACGGCTTACTTAAAGCACCATGAAAGAGATGAGTTTGTATGGAGTGCAGTGCTTGAGGAAAGCAAGAGCAATGATTTCAAGAAAAAGCTTGGAGGCATTCCTCCAGCTGAATTCCTGTTGTCTGAGTTCATTTTCAGGAACCGCAAGGCAATAAGGGAAGGCATGAAAGTAAACCTTGATGTTTCAGTTAGAAGCGGCACTTATCCACCTTATGTGAGCTTGGTTGAGCGCTTCTTCAAAAAAGTAAAAAACAAACGAGGCGAAGTAAACAGCCTCGAACTTTCGCTTGAAAAAGAGCGCGTAAAAGAACTGCTTGGATTGCAATCGCCCTAAGCAATAACACTTAAATACCTCTTTGGCCTTACTGTTAAGCGTTGGAGGGAAGTCATGGCATCTTATGAGTTCATTATTTTGCTTGCGCAGATTGTTACGCTGGCGCTGGAAATACTGATTCTTTTCCGCTTAAGCCAGTTAGTTGGGCAGCAGACAGGCAAAAAAGCCAAAAAATAGTTCTTCGTCAATTGTCGAAAATCTTTTTAATTGTTTTCGTCAATTAGTTATTAATGGCTTCCTCGACAAAGTGGATTTCTGGCCTGGTTTTTTTGCTGTTTTTGTTCGGCTGCAGCCAGGAAGCATCAACTGGGGATAGGCTTCTCTGTATGGAGCTGGCTTCCTACTCTAACGCCGAAATACCTTATTGTAAAAGCCAGGAGAAATGCTTTGAGCTGGTTGAAAGCAGTTTTGATGCAGAGGAGAATCTGTTTTCGGCTGAAGTGCAGCAGGTAATGCACGAGTACAAAAACAGGGTTGCGCGAAGCTGGCTTTACTTTTCCCGCGCAAAAGACAACCTCAAGGAGATTTATGCCCTTTGCTCTAACCAACAGAGCCTCTCTGAATTGCCGCGCCAAATCAATGAACTCAACCACCACTTGGTTGGAGCATTTGAAGAGGTTGACGCCTTGAATGGCTTGGCATATTACGCGATGTTCCTTGAGCGCGCAGAGCTTGAAGGAGAGGAAATTGAAAAAATAAGGGAGGAAAAACTGTTCGATGATTTCACTGCATTAAACAACAACATCCTCCAGTTAGCCAACCCGCAAATGGAAAACGCAGGGGGCTTTGCTTCAATGCAGTTCAGCAGGGCTGCGGAATTCCAAAAATTCTCCGAAGCTCTTGGATTCGAGCAGCGCATTCTCAAGGAGTCAACTCTTGCTGACCTAATTAAAGCTGCAGACAAAAAACTCTCTCCTAGTGTTCCAAAAAAACCTTTCTTTGTTCCGATTATAGGCAGTTCGGTAAGCTCAGTTGCAAATTTCTTCGCTGACTCCATGACATTAAGCGATGCAGTCAGCGCTCTCCAGCATTTCCCCTCATTTGAGCTGCTCAACTCTCTCAACGGTTTTGTCGGAGTTGGCGATTCAACCACGCTTTACTTTTTTGACTTGATGAACCGAACGCACAAGCACAAGCAGGAGCTCATGCAGCGGAACCACTCCTTGGAAGAGGAAATTTCAGTGCTATTGGAAGATTCCAGGGAAAAAATCGAGCTGATTGATTCAGCTTCCTACCGTGACTTTGATGAAGACTTCTTGGCTGAGCTGATTTCAATGCTAAGCCAGGAAACAATAATTGTTTCACAGGAGGATGCAATAAAAGGAATTTCAACTGCAAAAGAGGAAGGCCTCAAAAAGCTGTTTGAATTCAACTCAAGGATTCAGGCGCTTTCAACTGCTGAAGCGCTTGGGCAAATCTCTCTTGGCGAAAAAACCCTTAAACTAAAACAGCTTCTGCTTGAGGCAAAAGAATTCCATGAAGAACTTGAGTTTTTTTCTGATGAAGCCATCTCAACCCTCGTCGGCTTGTGCGAGTCAAGAATCAGTTTGGTGGAACAGCAGCTCAACAAAATTTCTTTTGGGGAGCAGGAAAACTTTCTGCTCTCTGACCTTGCTTCAGTTACAAGGCTGAGGGTTAACAGGTTTAACTCTTCAACCCGGCCCAAAGAAAAGCTCCAGAACTGCAAGCCTGTTTTTGAGAGCTTTGCCAGCCTTAAAGCCGCACTAGGAAACCCGGAGGTTTTCCGCTTGGAGCAAGCAAATTCAGTGAAAGAGTGCATTGATTTCCTTGAAAGGGCTTTCTCTTCTTCTGAGTCAGATGCCTTTTCCGAGCTTCAGCCGTTGTTTAACCAGTTAAAGTTTCTGGATTTTTCCTCAAGCCCGTTCATTTTATCTTCCTGTGAAAACCTGAGAGAAAAGGTTGAGTCTTCCCTGTCTGAACTGCCTGAAGCTGAATCGATTGCTGCCAACCACTCTGCCTCCCAGCGATTTGTTGAACTCCTCGGGCTGCTGGAGACTGCTAAAGTCAATGGCTTTTCTGCTGAAGAACTTTTTGGTTTAAGGCAGCGCTTTGAAGGCGAATCAACTTTCTTTGATGGCCCGCAACTCAACTTTTCGAAAGCTTTGGGCAAGCTAAAGCAGCTGAATGAATCCTCTTTCAAGCTAAGGCAGGATTCCAAAAAAACTTTTTTGGAGTCATTACAAAACTACTTGCAGGAAAATGCGGGCATTGAACTGTTCAGTGATTCGATTCCAAAAACGAATGAACCATTTTCAGCAAGAAAAAAATTCACTTTAAGGAATAACCTTGCAGAATTCGATGGTCCGCTGCAGCTGCGGTTTGAAACCAAGGATTCTGGCAGCGCTGTTTTTTCTCATGCCACTCCAAACGTTAAGTCTGTTTCACTCAGCAACGGCGTGATGATTGTTGACCTGAATTTTGTGCCGCTTGGCCTAACAGTTTTCTCTGTTGACTTTAACTCTGTTCCTGCAACAGCAACCCATGTTGATGAGCTGCTTTTCCTTGATTCAGATAAAGCGCTATTTGAAAGAGAAATATTAATTGAAGCCCCTGCTTTAATTCCAAAGCTTTTGGTGCTGAGCGAATTCAACCCAGCATTAACAGTTGAAAGGGAAAGCATTACTGTCATATTCCGCGAGAAGCAGCTGCAGTTTCATTTTTTGGACGGCAAGCTGGCGTTTTTCGCTGAAAGCGTTGCCGGAAAGGAGAAAGCCAGGGTTTTCTTCAATGTTTTGAAGCCGGTAGAAGTTGAGTTTAATGAGCCAAAGCTGGACAAAGTTGATGAAAACCGATTTGATTACACTTTCCCTTTTTCAGTTAAGAACAAGCTTGCATTCGAGCTAAAAAAAGCAAAAGTGCTTCTGCCATTTCCAATTAAGGAAAGAAACATTGCTTGGCTTAAAGCATTTGATTCAACAGGCAAAAGCATTCCGGTTGAAGTGATTTCAGATGAAAGTGTTTCCGTTACTTTCGATGAACTCCCTCCAAACCAGCCAAAGCAGTTTTTCATCTCACTGGAAGTCAGCAATTATGAGCAGTACTGGACTTCTGTGCTGGCTTCTTTAAAGCAAAAGGTTTCCCTGATTAATGGCTCTAATGAACCGGGTTTAAGGGCAAAAGCAGACCTTTTGCTGGGGGAGATTGAGGGCTTGGAGGAATCCCGTGATTTGGTTAATGAGAAGTCGATTGGAGCAATAATTGGTTTAAGCCAGCTTGTCGCTTCTCTGGAAAACGAGCAAAGCGGATTTGAACAGAAGAGCCAAGATTTTCTGGTTTTTGAGAGGGAACTGCATCAGGAGCTGAATCAGTTTAAGGGGGAACTTGAGCGGCTAAAAGGTTTCAGCCAGAAGCCAGTTTTCGCAAACCTTTTCCTAAAAGATTTTAGTCAAGAGAACTTCACAGAGCAGATGCAATCATCACTGCAGAAGGCAGAACTTCACTTGTCGAAAGCAGAGAACTTATTCAATGAAAAAGACTTGAATGCAGCTTTTTCGGAACTCCTTCTTGCAAGAAGTGTTATTGCAGAGAAACCTTATGCCGGCATTTCCGGCCTGTTTTTGGAAGAAAAGAACAAGCTGGAAAAACTTGCTAACGACTTTTTTTCCAAGGCGTTTTCCGTTGGATTGGATGAGGGCAGCATTTCCACTGAAAGGGATGAACTGCTTGAACTGAGCAGAAAAGCAGAGGAGGCGATTTCAAGGCAGGAGCTTTCAGTTGCCGAAACCCTTCTTAGCACTTTTTCCGAAAAAGTTTTCGACTTCAATTCTTTGCTTGAAAAGTCAGCCAAAGAAAAGCTGAACAAAATACTGGAGAGAACATCTGCATTTGAAGAGCTGAAGCAGCTTGTTTCAGAGAAAATTTCCTTGTTAAGGTCAGCACTTTCCTCTCCAGCCATTCCTTCCAATTACGTGGCACCAACAACTGTTGAGCGCTTGGAAAAACTTGAGGAGAAGGCAAACTCAGAGCAACTATTGAGTGTCAGCAGTAGCATCTCAGAATTTATGGAAGCGATAAACGAGAAGGAGCCATTTAAGGCATTGGAACTTTCCAATTTTTTTTCACCAGAGCTTGATACTGCAATAAATTCGCTTGAAAGAATCGAAAAAGAGCTTGCAGGAGACCTGGATAAACTAAAAGAGGATTCTGTTTCAGCATTCAACTTTGCTGCCATAAAGTACAATGCTGCCCCCCCAAATGAGGAGGCAAGGCAGCTGATTGAGAAAGCAAAAAGCGAGCTAGAACAAAGCAACTACGTTGAGGCAATTAATCTCTCAAGCAGGGCAACTGGCTTGCTTTCATTCAGCAATGCGGAGCAATTCTCTGTTCCTTCGGCAGTTTACCCATTGCTTGGAGTGATTGCAGTCGTGGCATTTTTTAGATACAAGAAAAGCAGGCAGCCAGAAAAGCAGAAATTAAGGGTGGAAAAAATAAACTTCAAAGGGTAGAAGAAATAATTTTATAATTTAGCTAAAACTTTGTTTGTTTTTTTAAATCATTCTTTTCTAGACATTATGTATATGAAAACTGCTGCGCCTACAATGAACAAAAAGGCTCCTGCAACAATGCCCAAATCAATGCTTTTCTCTTTGAACTCAATCGGCGCTGCAAGGCATTCTGATTCAATAAGCTCTTCTTCAAGGTAGGTTATTTTGCATCCAACATCAAATTTGCCGCTTGAATTAGATGTAACCTTGAAGCTTCTCTCAATTGACTCTTTTGGCTGCAGCAACTCGATAGTTTCAGAGCGTTTTCCTTGAACAACTTCAAGCCCAAAAGCATTCAGGAAAACCCCGACATTTGGCACTGGTTCAGTGGAAATGTTTGAAACAATCAAGGTAAAATCTGCGGATTCTCCTGCATTGTAGGTTCCTTTTTCAAGCCTGATGAATGCCCTGATTTTTTTTTCCGGCTCTTCAACAAAAATGTTCGGCCTGTCAGACTCGATTACTTCTGTTTCACCGAATATGTTGGTGTATTCTGCAATTGAGGGCAGAAGCGAAATTTGGCCTGCTTTTTCAGGCCTCAAAAAGTAGCTGAATTCAATTTCCCCTGGGGAAATGCATGCTCCATTCGAATCCCGTTCACTGCACTTTGGCACAAAAGCATCCAGCCTTGTGTCTCCCCTAACAAGCTCTGTTTCAGGCGTTTCCCTTTCGAGTTCTTCTCTCCTGTACTTCAGCAGCAATGCGGTTCCAACCTCCCCGTAGTTATGTAGAGTTGCTTTTACTTCGAATTCCTCCCCCAATTTTATGCTTTTTTCTGGCACCGAAAGCGTGAATGCGTTCTCTTTTCTGAAATCAGGTTTGAGGTAGAAACCAATCAACGAATCGCTCTTGATTTGCAGCCCTGTTACAGCCTGGCTTGTCTTGCCGCACACCTTAAGCATATTTTTTTCCATCAATTCGTTGTTGTCAACCTCTACTCGCGCCCACCCATCATGAAAATCAGTTCCGCGCAGCTCAGCAAGCTCCTTGTATTGGCTGTTTAAGAAAATTGTTACTTGGCTGTCTTTGGACTGTATTGGCAGGAACTCCACATGCAGTGACAGAACAGGGTTTATTGCATTGTTCAGGTCTGAAAAGTTGAAGAACTCTATTTCGGTGCAGTTGCTCTGGTTAGTGCCCTCAATAATGAAGTCCTCGTGGCCTAGCGTATTGAAGGGCACTTCCTCTAACACTGTTGCAAATGCTGCATTTGCAAGCAGCAACACCAGCAAAACTACAAAAAAAAGCCTCATTTTTTGCCCCTCTTTTTAACCCTCTTCCCCCTCTTCTTAATCTTCTTAATCTCCTTCAATATTGTATCTGCAGTTTCTTTAATACTTTTCCTTGCCTGCACTTCTACAATTTTTTCTTTGGGGTAGTTTCGCTCCAAGTGCTTTTTGCAGTAGTCTATTCCCTCACAGAAAATGTTGTCCATGATCTTTTCAGGCTTATAGTTTTTTGCTTCAAGCCTTGCCTCAAGCAGTTCAGGGTGCACTCTTAAAAGCACTGCCACATCCACCTTAAGCCTTATCTCACAGAGCAAATGGCCTTCTGCTATTACGTTATCCGAGCGCTTCAATTCCTTGTTTAGTAGTTTCTCAAGCTTTTTCAGCGGCACAACCAGCTCGTTTTCCTCAGCATCCCACTCGCCTATGCCATTTTCCACTGCAAATGAGTACTCGTTAATAAGCCTGTATTTGAGTTTCCTGGCAAGCACTCTTGCTATGGATGTTTTTCCAACCCCCGGGGTGCCAGTAAGAAGAATTCGCATAGCAGAATATCACTTGGAAATAAATAAAAGCATTAGAGAAAGAGAAGGAGAGAAAGAGAAGGGGCAGGCAAGCCTAGGGGATGGCTTGCCTCATTCTCGTGAGATATTTTTGTTTAAAGCCATCGAGGAATCAGCTAACTGTTTTCCACCTCTTTCAAGACATTCGCAGAGGGCCTTGACTCTGCCGTCCATGAGTTCCTTTTCATTTGTGAGCCTGTGTCCCGAAAGATTAAAAGAATCCATGCTCTGTTCCCCGACCTAAGTACTATAATCTAACTCATTTAAATACTTTTCGGTGAGAAAACGCTGAATTAGGCTTCATTTTATGTATAATGAACTTTTACAGCTTTTCTCGAAAAAAGAAGCTCAAATAAGCCTTTTTTCTTATGTATATTTGGTTTTTTTTATGTATAAAATTTGTTTCAAAAAAATCCAAAAAATTTCGATTATGTATATGTGTGTTTTTTAGCTAATCTTTTAGCTTTTCAAATAAATTGTTTCTTTTTCTAACAAATTGTTTAAATAAATTTTTGTGCGTGCCTTTAAGAGCTGGTAAATTAATTAAAGCAAGTTTTGCTATTTCAGCCTGATTGCATCAAGGTTTCTGATTGAATTGGCATTGATTCTGAACCTGCTGGACAAGAATTTGCTGAACTCTATGCATTTAATCTTGTCGCCGTGGTTTACAAGAATTCTTTTTGGCTTTGGTTTCAGGTCCCTAACATAGCTTACAAGCTGGGGCCTGTCAGAGTGGCCTGAAAAACCTTCAACTGTTTCAACCTTCAGGTTAAGCTTTAAGTCCTTGGTTTTGCCGTTGCCTGCTGTTATAGGCAGGCTTCTTACGCCGCCCTGAATTTTTCTTCCAATGCTTCCTTCTCCCTGGTATCCAACAAATATGAGGGAATTCCTCGGGTTTTCTGCAAGCTGATACAAGTAGTACACGCTTGGCCCACCTGTAAGCATTCCAGAGGATGCAACAATTACGCTTCCACCATTCTGAATTATTTCCTCTCTTTTACTGTAATCGGCTTCCTGGAACAATTCAGAAGTGAAAGGCGAGTCATTCTGCAGCACTCTCCTCTGAACGCTTTTCCTAAGGTACTCAGGGTAAGCAGTGTGTATTGCTGATGCTTCCTTCGTCATTCCATCAATGTACGCCTTTGTGTTCTGGTCAAGGGTTCCTTTCCTGTAAGCATTTTCAATTACAAGCATTATTTCCTGTGCTCTTCCAACAGCAAAAACAGGTATAAGCACGTTGCCGCCCTGCTTCACTGTTTCATTGATTACTTTAACAAGCTGTTCCTCTGCTTCCTGCCTCTGCGGTTGAATATCATCCTGTGCTCCGTAAGTGCTTTCAAGGATGAGCGTTTCAAGCCTTGGATAATTTATGTCAACCGGGTCAAACAGCCTTGTAAAACCATATTTTATGTCCGCACTGTAAACCAGGTTATGGCCTCCTTCTCCAATGTGCAAGTGCACTGAAGCGCTTCCAAGAATGTGCGCTGCATTGTGGAATGTCAGCCTCATGTCAGGAGCAATGTCTGTTACCTCTCTATAATTCCTTGTAATGCAGTGCTTTAACTGTTCCTTGACATCTCTTTCAGTGTAAGGCGGCTCCCTTCCCTCTTTCGTCAAAACGTCAACGTAGTCAAACTGCAGCAAGCACATAAGGTCGCGGGTTGGTTCAGTCACATAAACCGGGCCTTTATATCCAAGCTTAAACAAATAAGGGGCAAACCCCGAGTGGTCTAAGTGCGCGTGGCTTATAACCAGTGCATCCAATTCGTTTATCGGAAAGCGGATTGCATCAAGGTAAGGGAATGGATCTTCATACGTTGCAACATTTATGCCGCAGTCAAGCATTACTTTGGTGTCGCGGGTTTCCACTAGAATGCAGCTTCTTCCAACCTCTCTAAAGCTTCCTAAAGCAGTCAGCCTAGCCCAGCTGTCAAGGTTTGGTTTCTCTCCATAAATTTGTTTTGATGTTTCCTGCAGAATTTTCTTCCTGTCCGCGCTGTACTTGTGCAAATGATGCCGTATTCCTTTCAGTATCTCGCTGTCCTGTGTTGGCGCCCTGATAATGTTTGGCACCCACCCTGTTTCAAGAATGATTTTTTTGCTTGTTTCACCGCCTTTTCCAATGACTAGGCCGGGCTTTATTGCCTCAATAACTACCTCGCTGAAAGTGGCATTGAACATTATTTCCTTTATTTGAGCTTCCTGTGGCACTATTTCCTCTATTTTCTTTTTTGCTTTTTCCTCAGGGATCAACAGGCTCTTGTCTGTTCTGATATTTATTCTTTTCTTTAAGTTGAATGCAATCTTTGCCACGTAGTTTTCGTTCTCAAAGAATGCCCTCGGATTCTTTGTGTAAATGGCTATTTCAGGTCCTTCCAGTTCAACGCTTGTTATTTCAGTGTCGCTTGGAAGGTAGCTCTGAATTGCTTCCTTTGTTTCCTTCAAGTAGTCCATTGCAATTCCTTTATATCTGTGTTTTAGTTGAATCGTTTACCCCTAAGTTCTGTGAGCCGATTAAGAAACTAATTTTTCAAAAAAAGGCTAAATGGGTGATTTCAGACCTTGGTTTTTGCGGGAGCAACCCGTTCCTTCTTCAATTCCTGAACGTGCTTTTTGACTATTTCCTGGCTTATTTCTTTCACACCAGCCCTATCAATAACCACTACGCTGACTGATACTCCGCCAGAGTAAATGTCCCGCTTTTTTCCTGCCTCAATCGCCTTGATTGCAAGCTTGATGCCTTCCTCTTCGGTCATTCCTTCCATGTAATTCTGGTCAAGGGTGCTAAGCGCGAAATCTGTTCCGGAACCGCTTACAGCGTACCTCTTCCTTTCAAGCACTCCGCCAAAAGGCGTTACCTCGAACAATTCCGGCTTGTTGTTCATTCCACCCAAAATGAGCTGCACAATGAAAGGATAATAGCGGGTTGCGTTCAGCACGTTGCTGAGCAGGGTTGCCGCTGCTTTGATTGTCATTTTTTCTCCGCGCTCAAACTCGTACAAGTTAACCTGGCTTCTCAGAAACCTTATGATTGTTAGGGAGTCTCCCACATTTCCTGCATTGGTTGCTGCCATGTTCTCTGTTATTTTGTAAATTTTCTCTGACTCTTCCTCGTACGCAATGTTCCCCATGCTCGCGCGCATGTCAGCTGCAAGCACTATTGCATCAGCTGTCTTCAATCCAACAGTTGTAGTGCCAGTTTTAATGTCTTTAGGGTCTGTATCCATTAAAATCACAAAACAAAAAAACAATTAGCTTGGTAAGCCTACTATAACAGTTGTGAATCGCAACATTTAAAAGCCTTTTTTCGGTGGTTTCCTGCCTTTAACAGCCTACACAAACTCATGATGGTAAGCCAAGGCAATCATTTATTTCTTTTCTTTTACAGGGGCTTCTTCGGCTTTCTTTTCAGTCTTTCCTTCTTTCAGCTTCTCGAATTCTTCAACGAATCTTACTTTTTCAATGCCCTTGATGTTTTCGGTGATTGTTCTAGCGTAAGCGTCCTTTATGATGCTGATTTCTTTTGGCAGGCCGTTAGGCAGCTTCACCTCAAGCTCTTTGCCTTCAATGCGTGCATCAATTTTCTTGTCCTTCAGCGGGAAAAATTTCTCGGTTAATGCCTGCACTTGTTCTTTCCCTGTTTTCAGTTCTTTTTCCACTTTAATGTCGTACTCCACTTCTTTTCCAGCCAAGTCAGAGTTCAAGTCAACTCTAACTCTGCCGCCTGAAACGCTTTGAACCCTTCCATATCGGTCGTTGAGTTCCACTACTAAGCCTGGGAAAGGCTGGACGTTTCTGTTCTTGAATTCCTGTAATGGCACCACAACAACAAGTTCTTTTCTCCTCGGGCCAAATGCTTTTTCTGCCTGCAGCTTAACCGTTTTGTGCTCTCCTTCCCTCATTTTTTCGAGTTCTTCCTCTAAGCCCTTTATAAGCTCGCCTTTGCCGAGTATTATTGGCACTGGCCTGAAAATCGCGTTCTCCCTGTAAATGCCGCTTTCCCTTGCAGTTTTTTCGTCTGTTGTGTCAAAGACTCTTCCGCTTTCAGTTTCCCTTCCAGTGAAGCTGACAACAGCAATTCCGCCTTTATCCATTAAAACACCTAAACTTTTAACAACAATTAAAAGCTTTAAGCAGTAATTTTAATACATATTCTCTCACCAATTACCTTTTTAAATCAGGTAATTCCACCGTTTTCGAACGGTGGTTAGGTGGAATTACTACTGTCAAAAACCGCTAAAAATGTATGCTTCAGTTTCATTAATATGCTGCCCAATTCATTTGTCGGTTTTTGACAGGCGAGCAGGAACTAAAACGCAGGCGCTCCACAATGGAAAAAAAACAGTTTTACGCAATTTTTCTCGGCTTAATAATGATTTCATCGATTTATGGCTTTAGTTTTTTCCTAAACCAGTCAGGGTTTGGCTCTGCTCCAAATGTTCCGCCTGAAGGGCAGTTGCCTGATGCCCCAAACATTCAGGACACAACTGCTTTGAGTTTTTCCGCTTCAGGCATTGACGCAAACGTTGTGCAGATTTTTCCGACAATGTTCATTACTGCTTCAACGCAGGAAGCAGAGATAGCAGTGCTGGAGCGTGAAATAATAAATGTTGAGGGAATCGAGAGAGTAGTTAACTCTTTTTACAGGCAGCCACAGCAGCCAAGCTTTGCAAGCTCACTAATTTTTGTTGCTGAGCTTCAGGTTGAAAGCGAAAAGGACCCAGCAGAAATTCTCCAAGGTTTAAGGCAGCTCCCTGTTTTTTCAGGCGTTCAGGCCTTTCCCATTGGCCTTGTTTCTCTTCCAGAAAAAGTGACTTTCAGGAATGACCAGCTTAACCTGACCCAAGAGCATGTTTTTGCTGACCCCAAAACAAGGGCATTCCTTAACATTGGCGCAATGCCGGGAGACAACCTAAAAATTTCTCTTGAGGCAACTATTGCTGGAACAACCCTTAGAAGCGTGCAGGCATTCGAGGAAATTAACCTGACGGCTGCACCGCTTCCCCGTGAGGCTGGTGGCAGCTTCACTATTTCAGAGATGAAGCCAGCGCTTTTGTTTGAGGGAACCATGCCATTAAGTGATTCAATTGAGTTGCAGGGCTTGTTGCGTGAAGAAGTTGAAGCAATTGAAGGCGTTGAATCAGCTGAACTTGATTTTGCCCCTGCTTTTCCGCGCATTGAAGTGCTGTTTGAGGAATCAGCCAACGTTTTTGAGTACGACTTAAACATTTTGCTGTCAGACTTTAATGGAGTAACCTCTTTTGATTTTGATTCTGAAGAAAAAAAAGCAGGAATAATGTATGACGGCTCCGTTAATTATCCTGAGTTCAAGCAAGAACTTGTTAGCGAGTTGAATTCACTGAAATTCACTGTAAAGGAAGTGGTCGAGCCGAACGTTTCTTTTGGTGGAACAGCAACTGCAACATCAAGCGGGTTACAGCAGACTGCTTCAGCGCTTGAAGCGCTTTTGAATTCAAAGAATGCATCGCCTGTTGTCTGGCAGTCTGCAACAATTAATGCGTCTTCCATAATGGTGGATGAAGAAGAGTTTCTTGTTGCCTCTGGAAGCTTTGAGGCAAGGGTTCTCTCCTCTCATTCTGCAGGGGATTCTGTCACTTTGACTGTTTTTTTCCAGTCAGCAAGGGGCAGCGCTGAAAACATAAATGCTTTTGAAGCAACGGAAACAGAAGAATAATTAACCTCTTTTCCCATTTCTTTTTCTATTTTAGGAATTCTACGTTTTTTATTTTTTTGAAGTGAAGGTCTCCAGTGACTACTTGTGCATTGATTTTCCTTGCAGTTGAAAGTATTATCGCATCAGCCAAGCCAAAATTATTCTTATATTTTTTTCTTACTGCTTGCTTTATTTTTCCTGCTTCTGCAGCAATTTCCTTTCCCAGGTCAATTATTGAAGAGTTTTCAATAATAAACTGCAGGTCCTGCTCCCAAAAATCGTATTTTTCTCTTGCGTATTTGTCTGAAAGCTCTGCAATAACAATTGCCGGAGTGAAGCAGGCCATGTTTTCCAAAAGCACTCTTACAGTTTCCCCTTTTTCAGTTCCACGAAAATATTCTACCCAAGCATAGCTATCCAGAACATAGCTAGAGGTCATGGAAGTCTTCTTCCTGCCTTTTGAACTGCTTCATTTTTGGATGGGCACCAAACATGCTTTTTCTTGCTCCTTTTTCTTTTTTCCCAAGCTGCTGGATTGCTCCATCATAGGAGCTCAAGCCATGCTTTTTCTTTACCCAATCCAAAAAACTAACAGTTTTCTTCTTCACCTGAATAGTGGTGGTGTCACCCATAAAACCATCTAATATAACTATAGCTATAGTTATATAAAAACCTTCCCAAAAAACCTGGTGCCTGCAGCTACTTTTTCAGGCTTGCAATTGCTGCTGCAATGTCGCCATCGTTTTTTTCCAGGGCTTTTTTTGCTTTTTCCTTGCTGACATTTGCTTGCTCTGCAACCATTTCAATGTCTTCTTCCGGGAAACCCTTGCTTTCTTCTTTTGCTGTTCCCATTACTGTGTAGGTTTTCTGGCCTTGAATGTCCATTGCCGTAACATTAGGGTTCTCTATTACGAGCTTTTTGCCCTTCAATTCAAATATTACGCGCTCTGCTTCAAGTTCCTCGGTTTTGATGCCCATCTGCCTCATCATCTGGACCATTTGTTTTGGGTTGATTCTGCCCATTCCGGGGAACATTTAATCTTTTCTCCTTGTTTCTACTTACCTTTTCTGGTGGAAAACATTTATTAATCTCTTTTCTTTTTCTTTTTTGTATGGCGAGCAGGATTATTTCGTCTTTTTCCGTGTTTTCAAAGCAGTTCCCCGAGCTTGACTCTAAGGGGGGCAAGTCAGAGAGAATTGAGGCCTTGAAGAAGTACTTCAGCAACGGTGGTGTTGTCTCTGTTGAAACCAAGGGCAAGAGCTGGCCAAAGCTGGTTTATCCTCCTCCTTCGCGCATTAAGTCCCAGGTGCAGCAAATAGCCAAACTCAAGGCAGAGTTTGAGAGAAAGCACCGTGACTGGAACCGCGAGCTGAATGAGGCAAAGATTTACGGCGTGAAGCACAACATTTTGAAACTGTCAAGCCCTCTTTACTGGAAGCACTTGGCAAAGCTTGCCAGTAACTCTGATTACAAGAAGGATGCTGAAACAGTGCAGTTGCCAGCACACCTTGTTGCTGACAAGCGCTGGAAGCCAATGATTCAAATGTTTGTTGAAAACATCGAGTACAGGAAAAACCTTGTTGAAACAGTGGAAAACAGCATCGTTTACAGGGATGACAAGAGAGTTGGAAAGTACGCCAACGAAATAGTGCAGTTCAAAACCGAGATAACAAGCAAAAAACTCGGGTCCATCAAAAAAAAGATTTCCGCTCTGAAGGAAAACATTGACACCTTCGAATTAATGCTCAAGTGGGCGCAGGAACGCTGATCTGTCCTTTGGCATTGGCATTGAGGTTACAAAAAGCTTAAAAATGAGTCTAATTATAATTATACTAATGTATAACTGGTGGTTGTGTGGCTGTTGAGGTTACGATAAAAAAATGGGGAAACTCGAAAGGAGCTGTATTCCCGAATGATTTCCTTGAAAAGCAGGGGATAAAAGAAAATGACAAAGTACTCATTGAAGTCGTGAAAAAAACGGACTTTTCAAAACTCTTTGGCTCCGCTCCAAAAAGAACTATGTCCGGCCAAAAGTTTAAGGACATGGTGAGAAAAGGATGGGAATAGAAAAACCCTATTTCTTCGACACATACTCATTCTTTGAGATTATAAACAGGAACCCAAACTATTCAAAATACCTGAAAGTAACTGGGGCAACCACAAAACTAAACCTAATGGAACTGCACTACGGGTTGCTGAAAGAATACGGTCGAAAATTTGCAGATGAGAAATATGACAGCCTTGAAAGCGTCACAATCGAAGTTGATGGAACCACCATAAAGCAAGCTAATGAGTTCAGGCTGGAAAACAGGAAAAAGAAGCTGTCCTACATAGACTGCATAGGGTATGTAATGGCCAAAACAAGGAACATGAAATTCCTGACGGGTGACAAGCAATTCAAGAACATGGAAAACGTGGAATACGTAAAGTGAAAAATCCAGCGAACAAATCTCCTAATATTCCTATATATTATAGCATGTCTTTTGATTTCTAGAAAAAATAGGCTTGTGTTGAATTGTTCCTAGGCGTACGGGGCATTATCGTGAAGTTTGGCCTCTGGAACTGAAAGGCTGCTTGGCACCGGAAATGATGTGTGTTTCAAGTTCTTTAAAAGCCCCTTCAGCCATAACTGTTTACAACTTTGGAGGTGCTGAAATGATTGAAAACAAAATTGTAAGGTTTGTTCCCTCGAACTACGACCCCATAGGAAGGCTTGGTTTACTATTAAAAAGAGCTTACTGAAAAAGAGGAGGTGGAATTATGCCAGAAAATAAGCCAATTCACAAAATCAGCGTTGGAGGAATTCAAGTAGCAATCTGGAGCAATGAGGGAAAGGAAGGCACAACATACAACAGCGTTTCCTTTGACAGGCGCTACAAGCAGGGAGAGGAATGGAAGAGCACAAACTCCCTAAAAGCGAATGACATTCCGAAAGCAATTCTCGCGCTCCAGAAAGCCTACGAGTACCTTGCGCTGAAAGAGCCGGCAGTGGAAAAAATCTATGAAATCCATTAATCGACAAATTCGTATCTTTTCCAAATAAGGGACAATTTAATAACAAAAAGTAATACGATGTCACTATGGGTCTTGAAATAATAAAGCTGAGGGACGTGGATTACAAAACAGCAAAAAAAGAGCTTTTGGGCTATTATGAGAAATTTTCAGAGGCTTTTCCAGATGAAGCAGCGAACGATTTGGGCCTTGATTTGGAAACAGTACACAAGATAGTTGGAGAATTAATTAAGGAAAAAAGGCTTGAGGTAATCGAATAATGGGTTTTCAGTACCTGTTGTTTTAATTAAAAAAGTTCCTTCATGTAAATTGATATTATGGAATCCAACTATCTGAAGGAATCATTGGACAATTTTGTGGAGCACCCGCAAAAGCCTTTAAGTGAGTGCAAAGCAGTTCTTCTGCCTGTTTCATTTGAAGCAACGGCTTCATATATGAAAGGAACTAAAGCAGGGCCCAAAGCAATTATTGATGCTTCCAAGCACCTTGAATGGTTTGATTTGGAGCTAGGAAAAGAAATTGTGAAGGAAGTTCCTATATTCACTTCCGAAACCCTTAAACCAAAAAACGTTAAGGGCCTGCTTGAGTCAGTTGAAAGTTCTGTTAAAGAAATTGTTTCACAAAAAAAGTTTCCCCTGCTTTTTGGAGGCGAGCACTCCATAACTTTTCCTGCAGTTAAAGCCTGCGCTTCATCTTTTGATAATTTAAGTGTTTTAAGCATTGATGCGCACGCGGATTTGCGCAATGAGCTTAATGGAGAAAAATACTCTCACGCTTGCGTAATGCGCCGCTGCAGTGAAACATCAAAAATTGTTTTAGCAGGAGTTAGAAGCTTAAGTGCAGAGGAAAAAAAGTTTGCTGAAAAAAGCGGTGTAAAAATTTTTTTTGGAAATGATTTTTCCGTAAAAGAGGTTGTTGATTCTTGCTCAAAAAATGTTTACCTTTCAATTGACTTGGATGCATTTGACCCAAGCATTATGCCTGCTGTTGGAACACCAGAACCATGCGGTTTGGACTGGGGAACTGTTCTTGGATTATGCAGAGAGCTATTTAAACGCAAGACAGTTGTTGGAGCTGACCTTGTTGAGCTTTCCCCCATAAAGGGATTGCGTGCGCCTGATTTTGCAGCTGCAAAACTGGCTTACAAGATTCTTGGCTACAAGTTTTTGCCGAAGGCCTCCGAAAGGTTTTGATTATGGGCATTGAAGAAATAGTGAAAAATGCAAACGGGTTTTCCGACTTTAATCCGATGCAGCAGAAAGCATTGAAAAAAGACCTCTTCAATAAAAGCATTGTTGTCAGCAGCCCTACTGCTTCAGGCAAAACAATTTTGGCTGAATTAAGTGCCCTTAATTCGATTTTAAACAACAGGAAAAAAGTTGTTTACACTTGCCCTTTGCGTGCGCTTGCATCAGAACATTTTAATGATTTCAAGAAAAAGTATTCTGCTTCTTTGCAAATAAGGGCAGCTATTTCAATCGGTGACTTCGATTCTTCTTCAAGCTATTTGAAAAATTATGATATTATCTACTCCACATATGAAAAATTAGAATCGCTTATCCGCCACAGGGCTGACTGGCTTCAAGGAATTGGCGTGTTAATAGTTGATGAGATTCATTCTCTTGGCACTGACAGGGGTTCCACACTTGAAATGGTAATAACAAAGCTGAGGTTTTTTAACAAAAACCTTCAAGTACTTGGGCTTTCAGCAACGATTCCTAACTCAAAAGAAATCGCTTCGTGGCTTAATGCTGACCTGGTTGAAAGCGATTTCAGGCCAGTTAAGCTGGTTGAAGGCGTTTTCCTTGAAGGCACGATTGATTTTGGGAAAAGAAAAGAAAAAATTGAATCAAAAAGTGATGATATTGAGGCTCTCGCTGCCGATACTTTGGCTAGGGGGAAGCAGGCCTTGATTTTTGCTAATACTCGAAAGAGAAGCGAGGGAATCGCAAAAAGGCTTGCTTCGTTGACATCAAGGCAATTAACCGAATCCGAAAAGAAGGAGCTTGAGAAAGCTTCAGAGAAAGCTTTGAATGTTTTGGAGCAGCCAACAGAGCAGTGCAGGTCAATTGCTGCACTAATCAAGAATGGCGTCTGCTTTCACAATGCGGGTTTGATGCAGAAGCAGCGGGAGGTAATTGAGGAATTGTTCAAAAAAAATCATTTGAAGTTCATTTCATCTACTACAACTCTTGCAGCAGGAATCAATTTGCCGGCTTATAGGGTGGTTATTCCGTCGCCTTACAGGTACAGCGGCTTTGGAATGGAAAAACTGCCTGTTTCAGAATTCAAACAAATGTGTGGCAGAGCAGGTCGGCCAGCCTTTGATTCTGAGGGAGAAGCAATTTTAATTGCTAAAACCGATTTTGAGAAAGATGATTACTTTGATTACTTCATTAATGGCAAAATTGAGAACATTGATTCGAGGCTCGGCATTGAATCAAATCTGCGCTTCCATTTGCTTGCAGCGATTTCAAGCGGTTTTATTTTTGACCTGGATTCAGCTGAAAAATTTTTTTCAGCAACCTTTTACGCCAAGCAGTTCGGCAACCTTTCAGAGCTTTTCAGGAAAATAACCACTATTTTGCAAGAGCTAGAAGAAATGGGGTTCGTGCATAGCTCCGAGAAAAGGATTGATGTAACCCCTATTGGGAGAAGAGTAGTGGAGCTCTACCTTGACCCGGTTTCAGCGTATGAAATAACCGAAGGGCTGAGGAAAAACAAATTCAATGACTTGTCTTACCTTTTCCTTATTTCAAATACTTCCGAGTTTTATCCTTTGCTTTCTGTTTCAAGAAGCAGGCAGGCGGAGTTATGGGAACGTTTGCAACAGGAAAAGCATTTGCTGCCAATAAACGTTGAATTGGAAATGTTTTCCGATTATAATTTGCTTTCAAAGTATCATACTTCCTTAATGTTGAAGGACTGGATTGGGGAGGTTTCCGAGCAAAACCTTGTTGATTCCTTTAATGTCCAGCCAGGAATCCTGCATGCAAAAATGCAGCGCGCTGACTGGCTTGCCTACGCTGCATTTGAGCTGGCAAAGCTCCTTGAATTAAAAGAGCATCTGCCAAGACTGAATAAGATGAGAAAAAGGCTTAAATCAGGGATTAAGGAGGAGCTAATTTACCTATGCGAGGTTCGCGGTATTGGAAGAGTAAGAGCAAGAAAGCTTTTCAATGCTGGGATCAAATCAATTGCCGAACTAAAAAAAGTTGATTTGCTTGACTTGCAGAGATTGCTTCCCCCTAAAGTTGCTTTAAATGTTAAGAAGCAGATAACATAATTTGTTAATTATACATAAGTTCTTTTTCTATTACGTCGTGTACTTTGCCTGCGTCGAAGCCGAGCTTTATCAGCCTTGTCTGGCCTTTGATCCCTTTTCCTGAAGCAGTTGAAACTATCAGGCCATACATTTCCAGCTCGCTTATGTACTGCCTGTACCATCTTGCTGAAACAACCTCTTCCTTGATTCTCTTGGCCATTTTTTTGTATTCCTCGTAGATATCCCCGGAAAAGAACACTCCTTCCTCAATTTGCCCAGTAAGCTTTCTGATTCCGTTCTTGTTTATGCTGAGGCTTGAAATTGCGTACAACACAAGTTGTTGTTGTTGTGGGAGGGTGCTTATCATGTTCAGAATTATTTCTTCTTCCACTTTGCTTTTTGCTTTTTTCACTTCTGCATCTGTTACTTCTTCCATGTTCTTTCTGTCAGCGATTTCTCCTGCGCGAAGCAGCAGCATTAGCGCAGTTCTCGCATCTCCTGATTCCTGTGCAGCTATTGCAGCAGAGAGATTGATTGCTGACTCATCTACAACTCCTTTTTTGAATGCTTTTTCAGCGCGCTGTTTCAGTATTTCCCGCAACTCTGGTGCATTGTAAGGCGGAAAAATCATTTCCTGCTCGCATAAACTGCTTTTTGTTCTCGGGTCAAGTCGATCCTTGAACATCAGGTTGTTGCTTATGCCTATAACAGATATGCCGCCTTTTTGCACTTCATCGTTGCCTCTTGTAAGAGAGTACACCAACTCGTCCAAGTCCTTTATTTTGTCTATTTCATCAAGCACTATCACTAGCTGTTTTCCTTGGTTGACGTAATCAACAAGTTTTTCGTAAACGAATGCAGCTGAAAAACCCAGAAAGTTCTCGTCTGGATAGAAATCTTTCACCATTTTAATCAACACCCTGTATTTGCTGTTATGGGTTCTGCAGTTAACATATGCACCGTTGACCGGCAGGTTCTTTGCTTTCGAGAAATCAAGCAGCTGTTGTATCGCATAGCGCGTTACGCAGGTTTTTCCAGTGCCTGTTTTTCCGTAAATGAAAATGTTGTCTGCTTTCCTGCCCTTGATTGTTTTTGCAAGAGCAGAACCAATTTCCTTTATTTGTGCTTCCCGGAAAGGCAGTTCTTTAGGGGTGTAGTGCGGGCTTAGGAGGTTTTGGTCAATGAAAACAGTATTGCGAGCAAACTCTTTTTCAAAAATATTTTCAACATACAATTAGATGCCCCTTTAACACTTAACGGCGTTCTCGTTAAAAGAGTAAGGAGTTGTGGAAGTAAACCTATTCCGGTACTGCGGTTTTACTTTTCTTACTGCATATGGCCGTTGTGTTATGTATATCCACTTTGGGTTTTTGAACAATACAATTAAAATAATGTTTGTGACGCTAGTTTCTATACCGCTTTTTTAATATAGGGGTGATAGCAAGTGGCTTTTTTTGAAAAACTGATAGGTAAAAGGGAAGAAATTGATGTTGAGGAATTCCTTAACAACATTGATGTTGAAGAAGAATCCTCTTTCGAGAATGCAGACGCCTTTGTTAAGCCAATTTCATTGACTACAGACAATGACTTGACAATGGTTCTTGACGAGGCAAAGAAAGGCAACATAATCCTGTTGAACATTTCGGACCTTTCAAAGAGAAACGCCATAAAGCTCCGTGACATGATCGGCCAGATAAGGGACGGAATAGAGCAAATTGATGGCGATATCGCAAGGATTTCTCAGGACAGGGTCCTCATAACGCCCAGCAAAGTTAAAATTGTGAAGAGAAGAGAAAACGCGTAGTTTTAACTAGCTTTTTCTGCTCTTCTTTTTTATGTACTTGAGCAAACAGGCGTTCAAGCTGAGGGTCAGCCAGACAGAGGCAGTAAGTATTTTGGAATCATTTCTCAAGTCCAAAAACTGGCTGGTATTTGAAGTAGGAACGCCAAAGCTTTTTCTTGTTCCGTTCTGGTTTTTCTCTTATGACATCTACTTGCAGGGCAAAGGCTCAGCTGCTTCAAGCCACTCAAAGGGGAGGCTGGCATTAAATGCTTTCATTAACGAGTTAAGTGAAAATGTTGCGTTGCTTGTTGAAAGAAGTGACTTTGAGCTATCCAACAAAATTGATGCGGAGCAAGAACTTGAAGTCAAAAAACCAAAAGTAAAGGAGGCAGAAGCCAGGGAAATAGCCGCTCTCAGAGTTGCCTCAATGAATAAAGCAGCCCCTCAAAATGTAGTGCTTTCAGCTTTTGAACTATTCTATGTTCCAATATGGTCGGCGGACATTTCAGTTGATGGATTGCATTACTTGCTTCAGGTTAACGCCGTAAACGGCAGCGTACTGAAAGGTGAAACAATTTCCTCGAGGGAGCCAAACCTCAGTGAAACAATTCATGAAACAGTTAAAGAACTAAGGGACCCTGCTTCTTGGCTGCAATACATTAAGGGTTTCTTTTCCACTATTTTTTCTGCAGTTTCAACAAGAGAAAAACTGCCCACTGTTTTGCTATTAATTGCCCTGCTGATAGTGCTTCTTTGGTTTGTAGGCTTTTTTTAACAACCCAAAAAATCCACTCCCTAACGGAAGTTGGTTTTTTTTGTGGATTTTTTCCGTTGACGGATAAGAGACGTCCTTTTTGTAAATGTTTGTAAGCCCCTACCTTTAGGAATGGGAGGACGTCATGCGAATTCGGACAGGCTTTTTTGCCCTGTTTTCTTGTCGGTGAAAATGCTTGAAACTTCTTTTTCTATTAAGTCGATACGCTGCTTCAAATAATTGCTCAGGTTGTACGAATTGGTTATTTCCTTTGCAATCTTGAGGTATTTTATTACCGAGCCGTGGGCAATCGTCAGTATAATGCTTTCTTTCCCGCACTTGGAGCATTTTCCGTTCAATGGAATTCTTCTGTGCTTTGCATTGCAGTTGGTGCACCTGAAGTTCTGCCTGCTGAAGGCGCGAGCATTCCCTATTATGTCAGGCAAAAAATGCGAAACCAGGACCCTTTCCAATGCGTCCTTTTTCTCTACAGCCCTTATTTTTCCCTGAAGCTTTGCCTGCCTGTTGATTTTCTCCTCCATTGTTTTCAGCCTTACATAGTTTGACACTTTTGGGCCTTCCGCAAAGTCATCCGTGCCATGAGTGAAGTTTATGCCGGTATACTGGTCTTTTTTTCCTAGCTTTAATGCTACCTTTGGAATTGATTCAAAGTCAGGCGGGACAAAATCCTGGCTTTTCTCATATAATTCTAAAGGATATGCTGTGCAGGTTTCGATTTCGTACGCTTCGTCATCTATTTCTGTAGGGTTTAATGCAATTGTGAACACAAGCGGGGCATCCATTCTTCCGCCCCTGGTTGATGGAAGGTAGTGGGTTGAAAAATTAAGCAGTGCATCCATTAACAGCATTATGCTGTCTTGGTCTCCATCAGCGTTTCTTCTTTTTGTAAGGTGATAGAATGGGTGTGCAAAGCAGACCATTGCCTGAGTGTAGCCTATAACTCTTCCTATAACAGCTGCGGAAGTGTGCGGTGCAAGCCCCAAAACAAGCTGTCCTATTACTTCCTCTTTTGCTTTTAGCTTGTAGAACGGGGCCAATCCATAAAATTTTTCAAGCTCGTCGTCAACAAATTTTGTTGTCCTGTAAATGAATTCAATTGTGTTTTCATTTACTATTATGTCCTGCGGAAAAAGCTCAAGCAGCTGGTCTTCTTTTTCAAGCGGCTTTCCATTAATGTCATGGGCGTAGCCTAACTCTCTTAGCTTCTGCACACTTGTGCTGATTTCCCTCGCCTTGAAATGAGTCAGCGGTGCGTTAAGCATTTCATACCTTATCGTTGCATCCCTGAAAATGTGTAGGTCGTAAACAGCTCTTAGGATTCCTTTCTCAATTGGTTCCGGTGTTTTTTCGCTGTTAATGAGCCCCTTCACCCCCTTAACAATCTCAGGCATCTTCATTTTCATGTTTTCAAGGCTTAAGCCAACGATTGAGTCAAGGTCGATGTTTCTTTCACTGAATGCATTTGTTTCGCTTCCACAGCTACTGCATTTTGTGCTGCTGGCAGTTTTAGAGCATTTTGGGCAACGGAATGCTTTTTCTGCAGGCTTATTGCATTCATTGCAGTAAGCTTGAGGCAGCACTTTTCCACAAAAGTTGCACTTAAACAGTGCCACTTCCACCTTGATTCCTTTGGTGTAGCCGTCACCGCTTTTTTCCATTGCCTTGTTTATTGATCTGGTGGGTCCGCCTGCCAAACCGATGGGGAAAAGCACGTGGGGGTTCCCAACCATTTTTCTGGGCTTTGCCGCTTCAGGCCTCCCCATTCTGGTGCCAATAAAGGTTCCACATTTATCCATTATTTTCAGCCCGGATATTTCAGTTAAAGTTTCAAGCACATCTTCTTTTTCCTCAATTTTGCCTTCAGTGAATGCACCCATTGTTTTGAGGAAAGGGTAAGCGAACTCTTCCCCTATTTCAATCCATTTGCTGCTTACTCTGTGCGGCAGGCAGATTTTTTCAAGCAGTAGTTTAATGTTTTCTTTGTTCGGGAAAACCGCTGAAACGATTTTGGTTTCCTTGAATGCTTTTTCTGCTTTCCGGCTTTCCTCTATTAGGGCTTGCAGTTCATTTGCCTCAAGTGCCTTGTAAAAGTGAACATACCTTGGGTGAAGTGGAATCCCGTACTCCAATGAAAACTCTACAGCGTTGAAAGGCCCTACCTTGTTTGGTGCGGCCCTAATCTTTTCTAAGTCAATGTTTGGTGCTTTGCCTTGTTTTTTAACCGCTTTTTCCAAGTCAAGGAGCCACCATTCGGGGCAGTAGCCTGCTGGCATAAGCGGATGCGCTGTCTTGCGGAAATCCCCGATTGACACAAGCATGTCGCCTAGAAAAAGTATTTCTTTGACTTTTTCTGACAACTCTATTGCCTCCTTGTAAGAATTTACCTGCCTCACATCTCCATTAACCAGTTTAACTATTGGGCCGTCAATTGAATCGCAGGGAAAAACTTCAGCACTTTTACCAGGCCTCTCAACCTTCAGCTGTGTTCCGACTGCGATGAACTCGTCCAGCAAGTGCATTGTTGCCGGGTGCACTGCTTTTCCCATTATTCCTGTGTTCCTGCCCCTGCCATACCTTAACCTGAATCCCCCGATTTTTGAGGGATAAGAAAAAATCGGCCTTCCTGCTGCAATTCTTGTAAGGTACTTGTAGTTTGGCTGAATGCTTTCCCCTTTTTCGCCTCCCTTGCTGATCTTGATTATTCCTTCAAGCCAGCTCCAGTCAAGGCCAAGCGATTTTGCAAGGCTAAGTGTTTTCATTGCTTTCAGGCCAATGCCTTCGCTTATTACAAGGCACATTCCTCCCCTGACTTTGTTTGAGGGAATTCTTTCAAGGTCCTTGAATGCAGTTACCATCCTGTCTTCTGTGGGTTCCCCATTAATGCATACAGGGCAGCCTCTCACAATTTTTCTGACTTCTTCAGCTGAAAGCTTGTACTGTCTTGAGACAATTTCGTCATATGTTGCCACTTCCTCAACGTACCTCTCAACTTCGTCCTCTGTCGGCTTATACCTGTCGAGGCCCAGCAGCGTTTTGGCATAATCGCCGAGAATTAACGGAAAAACCGTTGCAGTTCCACCTGCTGCCCTAATAGGCCCTGCAAAGTAGATGTCAACGTACTTTGTTCCGTCAAGGTTTTTGCTTATCCTAACTGAAGGCACTCCATCTAGAGGAGCCACTACAACTCCTTCTGTTAACAGCACAAGCGAAGTCTTGACTGCTTGCTCAAGGCGTTTCTGGGCATCTGGGATATGGCACCATTTTTCTTCAATTATTTCCTTGAACAGCTTGAAAATCGTCTTTATCCTGTCCCCCTTTAGTTCAGTGTAAACTTCTCTGTACCTTTTTGCCACCCCCTTTGGCCCTATTATGTTCTCTGTCCTATCCGCTAAGTCCATTGTAGGAAGGCACTCAACTTCAGCGCTGATGTCTTTTCCTTTTTTTCTGGCATCCTTTGCCACATTGAACTGATTGCTGACACTGTCAATTATTTTTTTGTAGTATTCCTGAATTTCTGGGTCAGCAATTATTGTCTGCGTGTTCATTTTGAGTTCCTCCCACCATAGAATTGCTTTTCCCTTATTTCGCGTGTATTCAGGTCAACTTCTACTGCAATGCCCGGCGTAGGAATGTGTCCCAGCTGTATCTGAAACTCTGTTCGTTCCTGCCACGTTCCACAATTAATTATGCTGCAGCCCCTGTACTGGTCATATCCATTGTGGTGCATGTCACCGCCAAAGTAAAAGTCTGGTTCTTCTCTTATCAGCATATAATCTTTTTTCTCCGGCACATAAGGCTGCCTTAAGCCATAAGTTATCATTATGTCCCTTCTTTTCAGCAGTTCAGCCATCGCTTTTTGGGGTTCGCTAGCCTTCAGGAAATTAACCGAGGTATACAAGTCGTGGAGTGAAGCACCATGGTAAAGCATGCATTTAAGCCCCTCTATTGTAACCCAAGTCGGAGAGCCCAAAAAGTGAATGTTGCCATATCCTGCTAAATTTTTCCTGAACTCCTTCGGAATCGCTGGTTGAGGGTCAGCTCTCCTGGTTGCATCATGCTGGCCCGGAATAATGAACACTTCAATGTATTCTGGAATTTTTTTCATTAATTCTGCAAGATTATCATATTGCTCAAAAACATCCTTTATTGCGAGCTCATCAAACTGGTCCGGGTAAACTCCAACACCATCAACGTTGTCACCGCAAATCAAAAGGTATTTTATTCTTCCAATTCTTTCCTTTTCTTTCTCCGAATCCGTGTTTCCATTTATCCATTCGATAAAGTTGCTGAACTCTTTCTCGAGAAACAGCTTGCTGCCTACGTGCAGGTCAGATATTCCAACAATGCTGAGGTTTCTCTCAGCTCTTTTTATTGGGCGCTGCGGCAAATCAGGCCAGAAAATTTCTTTCGCAATGAAAAGCTCGTCCCCGATTTTTCTTGCTTTTACCCCGATTACGTCATCCAGCAGCAGGTGTTCTGCCAGCTTGTTGAGTTTAAAGTCATCTTTCAGTATTAGTACGATGCATGAGGCTTCATTGTCTTCCAGCTCTATTGCAAGGTGGTCGTTTTTAGTCTGCCATTTTCTGTACACCATGCCAACGAATTCTGTGTCAGAGTTTTTTGAAACTCTTGAGAGCTTTGATATTTGTTTTGGGCTGAACTGCGGCCTTTTTTTCAGGATCTCTGACAAGAACTCAAATTTGTCGCGGAAAAGCATCATGAAGTCCTTGACGTTTCCCTCGCAGGAGCTTTGGTCTGTTACATCATATTCGTGCAGGATTTTGTAGTTCGGCTCCTGCTCTTTTGCAGCAGCCTTAAACCTGGTGCTTTTGATTATTACTTCTTTTACTCTTCCGATTTTTGTGTCCTTTTTTAATAGTTTGGTGTTGACCTTTTCCGAGGTAATGAGGAAAGAATTTTCTTGAAGCAGCTCGTCAATTATTTCCCGGAAGCTTTCCTCTGCTGCAAGCTGTTCCACTGCTTTTGAGTCAATTAGGGCATTTTTTTCGCTAACATAATTGATTATTTCTCTTTCCTTTGAGTTTTCCAAAACCAAGTTCTCTTTCATTCAAGTCCAACTTTACTTTGCCTTCTCTCTAATTGCTTCTAAATCTGAGATTATTTGCCATATTTCTGTTCTTGTGTGTGCTGGAATGTTTATGTCCTTGCTGACATCATCCAGTATGTAAATTGCGGTCGTAACCCGAACGTTCTTCGGCTCTGACTCGTCCAGTACTTTTTGTTTAGCGTCGTCCACGGATTTTCTTATGTTTCTTGGAACTCCAGTGTCTTCAACTACTCCATCCATCAGTTCCACTGCATATTCGATGGCTTCGTCTTTTTCATCCTTCTTTCCTTTCGTCATTGCAATCCCTCCAAAAATTAAGGCCTTAAAGAAAAATTAAGTTACGATTTTGCCTCAGTGCAATAAAAACAGGTCATTTTATGGTGCCTCCGTGGGTAGTTCAACCCACTTTAAATCATATGAATTCCACTATTTTTAAATAGTGGTTTATTGGTGGAATTCATTGCTGTCAAAAACCATTAGCACAGTATGAAGCATCAAAGTATGCCCCCGAATTCATTCGATGGTTTTTGGCACCTAACAAATTCCCGCCTATTTTAATGGGTGGTTTTAGTCTAATTGAGACCTAACCAACTAAAATAAGTTAGAAATTAATTTAAAGGATTCCCCTTAAATTTATATTATGGCAAATGACATTAATAATTAAACCTTTATTGCTCACTTGCTATATGTAAAAGACGATATGTTGTAAAAATAATGGAGTCTTTTACTATATATCCGAGTTTATAAGACTCCTTTTTAGTGAATAAAAATGTTTAACCCCTATAAAGGCGATTACAAGAAGCTTTTGGCGGTTCCAGCCGTTTTTTTCCTAGTGTTCCTTTTCCTGATTTTCGTTTCTCCGACCGTGCCAAAGGGCATTGACCTTAGTGGCGGCACAGTGATAAGGGTTAGCCTTGACCGCCAGGTTGAAATGCTTTCCTTGGAGCAAAGGCTCCGCCAAGAATTCAGCTTAAGCGACCTTCAGTTGAGCACAACGTCCGGGCCATTGGGCTTTAAGGTTCTAGTCCAGTTCGCAGAGAACAGGGATTTGGCTGAAGCGCAATCTCTGCTCCAGCAGGCAAAAGACCAGCGCGCTTCAAACCCCCAGAACGCGGTTCAACTTTCAAGGAGCTCCGTTCAGGCAATAAGCAGCTATTTTTCGGAGCCTTTCCCGGAAAACGCTGAGGCAGGCAGAGCAATTGCTTTTGCAGAGGATGCACTCAACAAGGCAAAGCAGAATTTTTCCACTCGCTTGGATGAAGTCATAAAACAGGAGCTCTCGCTTGGAGCAGAAGCACGCTTTTCAAGGGATGAGGTAGGCCCTGTTTTTGGTGAGAGCTTTTATGCTACTGGCATAACCGTTTCCCTGATTGCTTTCGCGCTGCTTGCAATAGTTATTTTCGTGTTCTTCCGAGAGTTTGTTCCCTCAATTGCAATAATCGCTGCAGCTGCTTTCGACATTGCCGGCTCGCTTGCCGGAATGGCGGTTTTCCGCATTCCACTGTCTCTTACAACAATTCCAGCGCTGCTCATGCTGATAGGTTACAGTGTTGACACTGACATAATGCTTACAACAAATGTTCTTAAGAGGCGGGAAAAGGAACTGCATGAAAGGGCAGGGGACTCACTTGTAACTGGTTTGACAATGACATTCACCACAATTGGTGCATTAACTGTAATGCTTGCATTAAGTTACTTTGGCCAGATAACTGTTATTTTCGAGATTTCTGCAGTGCTCTTGTTTGGTTTATTTGCTGACCTTATTTCAACCTGGCTTATGAACTCGCCTGTTCTTTTATGGTATGCTGAAAGCAGGAAAGCAAGGAGGCCAACAGCATGAGAAGGCTGCTGAAAAACTGGAAGATTCTTTTACTGCTTTCCCTTCTGTTTGTTTCACTTGTTTCCCTTTCATTTAATGGCCTTGCTTTGGGGGTTGACTTCAAGGGCGGAACTATTTTTGAGCTTCACTTGGCCGAGAAACCTGAATCAGCACAGCAGCTCAGCACAGTAACCTCCATAATCCAGCAGAGAATGGATTCATTTGGCTTAAGAGATACAAAGGTTTCAACTTTTGGTGAGGAATTCGTTGTTGCACAGATTGCTGAAACAGACCCTGAGCGCATTGAGGAACTTGAAGTGCTCCTTAAAACGCAGGGAAAGTTTGAGGCATTCCTTGACGGCAACCTCCTGTTTACCGGCTCTGACATAATTCAGATAGTGAAGGATCCTGGAAGAGGCTACGGCTTCCAGCAGGGAGCACAGCAGCTCATCTCGTGGAACCTCCCATTTACATTGAACCAGGAAGCTGCAGTAAACTTTTCAAAAAAAGCCTTCCACAAATGCGCCATCCTTTCTTACTCTGTTGAACAAGGAAACCAGTACGATTGCGAGCTGACATATTTTTTCATTGACAGGCCAGCCAACGCTGTTTTGGTTATCCCGCGGGATGTTTTAGAGCTTGACAGACAGCTTCTCCTACTAGGAAATCCCGCTGATGATATTCCGCAGGGAGTGGAAATAAGCGAGCTGTTGGACAATTCAGCGATTCCCTATTTTGTTGTTGACAACAATCTCTCTGAAAAACAGCTCTCAAAGCTCCAGGAAATTGCAGCAGAAAAAGACACGGTCATAACTCATTCACTGCTTGGTGCAGAGGACAAGAATGCACTTTCTGCTTTGGGGTTCAAGTTAAAGGAAGTTGAACTTGAGGGCAGCGCAAGAGTCTCTTCAGATGAATTGGGCTCTGCAAAAATCGGGTTTGAAAATCAGGTTCCTTGGACTTGGAACGTTACTGGCGCACAGCAAGTCATTGCTTTAAGCCCCAGCATTGCAAACCTTGAGCCGTTCGTTGAAAGGCCTGAGAACGCGCAGATTTTCTCTGACCTCTCAATTACTGGCACGGCTGTGGACCTTGAAACCGCGCAAAAAAGGCTGGATGATTTAACAATTCTCCTCGAAACAGGCTCGCTACCTGTGCCGATTGACAGCATTTCAAAGGAAACGGTTAGCCCTTTCCTCGGAAAAGAGTTCCTGCAGAGCACTTTCTTCATTGGCTTTGCTGCCATGGTTGTTGTAGCACTGGTTTTATATATAAGATACAGGAAATTAGTCTTGATTGGTCCAATGATTTTCACCGGCTTAAGCGAAGTTCTCTTGATACTCGGCGTCGCCTCTCTCATAAGGTACAATCTTGATCTTGCAGCAGTTACAGGAATTCTTGCAGCTATCGGCACCGGAGTGGATGACCAAATAATTATAACCGACGAACTTTTGAAGGGAGAAGTTGTTGCTGCAGAGTCCTTGACTGGGAGAGTAAAGCGTGCATTCTTCGTAATTTTCGCTGCGGCTTCAACGGTTATTGTAACAATGTTCCCGATTATTTTTTTCGGTTTCGGCCTTGGAAAACTCGTTGGATTTGCTATTACAACAATCACGGGAGTGCTAATAGGCGTTTTAATCACTAGGCCTGCGTACGCTGAAATTGCCCGCTTTTTTTTGGGCGAGTGACTTTTGTTCCGTTGACGGAATTAGTGCGGGGAGGCTGTTATAGGAAATCGTTGAATTCCTTTACTTTGGCAATTCTTTTTGTCCCGTAATACCAGACAACTATAACAAGTGCTGCAGTCAAAAACCAAGTGATAATGTGAACTGCTTCAGCTGCACGGCCGCCGAATGCGATTGCCGAAAGCAGCACAAAGTATACTCTCACATAATTTGCAGCCAAAAGGAAAATAACCCCGATGGCAAGAGTTGCAGTCTTGCTCTTGAGGCCTGGTTTTTTCAATGAAAAAACAATTGCTGCCAGAATGATGCTGCTGACTAGGCCAGTGCAGCTTGGCGTTATTTCAAATGTTTCAGAGCCTATTCTTACCAGTGTGCCGTCGTAGGTTAAGTTGAGGAGCATTGCTTGGCTTTTGGCGATGAATTCCTGCATTGGCCGAAGGTTAACAACCAAAAGAAGGTAATGTAGAACAGAAAAAATTGCGAAAAATTTCAGCAGGAAAACAACTCTCTTATCCAATTGATTCACCAGGGGACGTTTTTCAGCTTTGCCTTGAATGCAAAGAAATTGCTAAGCTTGTGGATAATAAGAGTTAAAACGCTGATAACAATTATTTCAAAAAAGTCAGGCACGTAGTAAATGCTGCCTGCAATCATTCCGCCAAAAACGAAGTCAAGCTGGTCGAGGAAAAGAACTTGGGTTCCCTGCGGGATGGAATTCCTTCTCTTGAAAAAGCTTGCAATTATGTCCCCTGCGATTGCTCCTGCTGAGAGCAATACTCCCAACGCCAAATAGTTTTCAGAAAGCAGAAGCGTTTGCTGTTCAAATAAAACAGAAACTGCCAGCGCTGTGGCCGAGCCAATGAGAACCCCTATTGCAGTGCCCCTGAACGTTTTTCCTTTTCCAAGAATTGGTTTTCCATCAAAGAACTTTTTGTTCAGGTCAAGCGGTTTTTTTCCGCCAAAAAGCATTGCGGTTGAATTAGCCAAGTACATCGGGGCAATATACAGCAGTATTTTAATTATCGCATCAGACACCTGATCCCTGCGCATTGTTTTTAATTATTGCTTTATATATTGACTTTATTATGAGTTTTAAAAGTCTTAATGCTAAAACCATTTTATTAATTGTTGCAGTTATTCTGGTGTTTTTAATAGGTTCTGCCGTGGTTTTAAGCCTTTTTACCATTTCTGCCCCCTCTTCAAGTTATTTCACCAAAAAGGTGGCGGTTATTCCGATTAAGGGTGAAATAGTTATGGAGAGAAGCTCTTTTTCTCCTGAATTTGGGGCTCTGGCAATAGTGGAAAAACTCGAGGAAGCAGATGCTGACCCCAGCGTTGGAGTGATTTTTTTGGACATTGACAGCCCAGGCGGCAGCGTTGTTGCAACAAAACAAATAGTTTACAAGATAAGGGAACTCAATAAGCCATCAGTGGCATACATTGGGGAAGCCGGAGCAAGCGGAGCCTACTATGTTGCTGCAGCAACTGATTACGTTATTGCGGATTCCGGCTCAATTGTTGGGAGCATCGGGGTAATTTCAATAATTCCAAACATTGAAAAACTGCTTGAAAACTGGGGCGTTGAAGTGGAGGTTCTAACAGAGGGCAAATTCAAGGGTTCCGGGAGCATTTTTGAGTCGCTTTCAGAGGAAGAAAAAGCCCTGTTCTTAAATATAATGGAAGAGGTCTTTGTTGAATTCAAGGAAGACATACTCGAGTTCAGGCAGGGCAAGCTGCAGAGGGAAAAGTTTGAGGAAATAGCTGATGGAAGAATCCTTTCAGGAAAGCAGGCGTTGGAAGCCAAGCTGGTTGATGAACTCTTGCCCAGGGAACAAGCAATCGAAAAAGCAGCTAGGCTTGCAGGAATTGAAGGAAAACCTTCTGTAACAACCTACTACAAAGAGGAACCAAGCATTTTTGACCTGTTTTTTGTCGGAGGAAAGGCCTTTGCTGAGGGCTTCAAGGAAAGCATCTCCGATGCAGGCAGCGCTTCAATTAAAACATAGCGGAAAGAACCAGCACGGTTATGGCGCCGCTTAAGCCTGCCAGAAAATTAACCTGAGAGTTGTTGAGCAGTTTCCTTCTCTCAAAAACTGCTCCAATTAAGCTGTCAACAACATTTCCCACAATTCCTGCAACTGTAATAAAAGCGAACCCCTTAATATCTCCTGAAAAAAATAAGTAAATGCTTCCAATTGCTAATCCCCCAAAAAAACCTGTGATTAAGCCCAGCAAAGTGATGGCCCCATCAGTGCCGGTTTCAACCCGCCTCAATGTGGTGATCAGCCTTGGCTTTTTCTTTGAGAGCATGCCTATTTCGCCAGCGGTTGTGTCAGCCAGTGCAGCAGCTATCGCACCAAAGAATGCTTGCTGAAACCCAAGCAGCAGTACAATTAGTGCTGCCCCGGAGTTGCCGATAATGTTTGAGGTGGTACGCTGCTCGTGTTTTTCTTTCAGCTTTAACCTCGAATAAAAAGTGGTTATTTCTGCAACTGCAAATAATGCCGCGAGTGCCACAAAGCTTTGTAGGCCTCCAAGAAAGAAAACAACCAGCCCCACAATGTTTCCAACCAAAATGCCGGTGTTGCTTATTGTCTTCTTGTAAAATGAGACAGCAGAGAAGAGCGCTAGCAGCAATAAGAGTAAGGCGACTTCAATGCCAAAATCCATTCAATCACTTTTTAGAGATTAACCTCGACTTCACTATTTCGATTCTTTTGATTGGAGAAACCTTTTTTACTTTGCTTAAAATTTTTTGGGGCAGGTTCCCAAACACCAAGTCAGAGACAATATCTGCTAACTGCGTTTGCTTGGCAACACTGCTTATTTCAGATTCAATAATTTTTCTTATCGCCTTTTCTTTTTTCCTGTCAACTTTTCTTCCGGTAAGACAAATAGTCTTAACTTTCAAGCTTGCATTGTCTTTTGTTGAAACCAACTGCACGGTTTCCACTTTGCTGCTTCTTCTGCCCGTGAATTTTCTGAGATAACTTTCCCTAATCGTGTGTCCAAATGCATCGGCATAGGCCTTGTTTCCTTTCACTTCCACAATTTTAAATAAAATGCTTACATGCTGTCCTTTCGGCTGCCCAGCAAGGTCTCTCACACTAATCTCAATTTTTCTTCCCACAACGGATTCTGGTTTTTCTGAAATTGTTGTCCCTATTTCTTTTCTTTCAAACTCCTTTGGAGCAAATACATTGAACCATACTTTTTTCTTCCACTTGTCAACCGTTCTTTTTTTGACTATTGCTTTTTTCTGCACTTGTTCTGGTTTTTTGCTTTCTTTCTCGGCCATTCCAGTCACTTCCTGCTTTTATCAATCAGCCTGTTGAGTTCATCAACTAGCTCCATAACCTGTTTGTTCCCGCTGTTTTCAAACTTTTTTCCCTCAAATATTAAGTTGTACTCAAATCTCATCGTATCACGCTACTTTATTAGCAATGCTGCTCTCTCAGGAGTATACCGCCATTCCTTTGAAAGCTTTCCGGCCCTATGGTAATAGTTTACAAGTCGCCTGATTTTGCTGACTGAAAGTTGGTAACCTCTTTTTGCAGTAAAATCTTTTTTGTTTTCCTTCAGGTGCTTTTGCAGCCTGACGGATTTCTCAATCAGGTTAAGGAGGTCTCTTGGGGTATCGCCCAAAAGTTTGTGCCTTGCAAGTATTTCCTCGATTTTTTCTCCAGCTACCTTGGTTACACTTGGCACGCCGTATTGGTCCCTTAAAACCATCCCTATCTGGGAGGGTGTATACCCTGAATTGGCTAAATTGATTATGGCCTCTTCTATTTCTTTCGGCCCATACTCTACGAAGTCGAAAACCTGCTTAGCTACACTTGCTTTCTTTTTTGGTTTGCCCTCTACTTCCTTAGCTTCTTTTTTCCTTGCCTTAGCAGTGCCTGCAGTGCTACTTGGCTTTTTTTCTTCGGATTTCTTCAATTAAACCACCTTTCCACCCTTCCGGAATGGAAAAGCAAAAAAATAAAATCTGCTTTAACTAACTCCCCTTACGATACCTTTAAATAGGTTTCACCAACCCAAAAAGGTGCAATGGCCTTTAAGCTTGTTCAATAGGCTAGGAGTATCTGGCCCTTCCCTCAATTACTGGAATTTGCCTTGCAGCGGCTTTTCCTTCCGAGTAAGCGCTTTCATACCCTTCCAGCACCATTTTCCACCCATCGGCAATGTCAAAGTGAGTCGCCATAAATGTTTTCTTGAAAGCAAGCAAATCAACTGCTTTGTCCTCAACTTTTGCTGAATTGAAACCCAAACCAAAATCCACAAAAACCAAAAAATCGTTATGTATAAGAATATTGCTTGTTGTCAGGTCACCATGAATAAGATTTGCTTTATGCATTCTTCCAATGTTTTCTCCTGTTCTCCTGCAATATTCCTGGAAATTTTTTTTGTTCAACTTGTCCCGAAGCTTTTCCCCTTCAATGAATTCCATTAAAATTTCGCAGTTCTTTCTGTCTACCCTGTACATGATTGGGGTTCTCACTCCGAGCTGCTTTGCTTTCTGGAGAAGCAGGCACTCCTCTTTTGTCCTCAGCCTTCTGATTTTCTCGTCAATTTGGCTGTTCCTGTAGGTTTTTGGCACTCTTCTTTTTGCTACTGCTTTTCTCCCAAAATACTCGCATTCAAACAGTTCAGCTTCCGCTCCCCGCTGGATGAGCTTTTCTTTTTCCATAAGAATTTTTTCTAACAATAAGAGTTAATAATTGTTTGAATTGATTCCGCGCCGAGCATTACCCCGTTAACTGTGTCCTCAAAACCCTGCCAGTTAATTGACTCCAGCTGGTTTGCCTGCTGCCCATAATCAGATAGGAAAAGCGTTCGCTTGTTTAGTGCAAGCCCGGCCTTTGCCTTAGCATTCTCAATTAAATCCCTGATTTTTGCAATTCTTCCTTCGCTTGAACAGTCAGGGTTAAGCCTGTCAACCCTGCTGAATTCCTGCTGCACTTCAAGGAGCGACTGCTCCATTTCAACCAAGTCAAGTTTCATTGAAACAAGCAGATCCAAATCTTTCTGGCCCCTGAAGCGCGCCCTCAGTTCCAGCAATTCTTTCTTGTAATCTGAAAGTTCTCCAGCGCTTGCTGGCACAATCTTTTCCCCGCTTAACCCAAACTTTTCCTCAACTGCTTTGAACTCCGCAATAGGGTCTGCTTGCAGCCTTGAAAAAAAGCCCGTCGCAACAATTATAACCAACACCAAAACTGCAATAATCAGGAGAAACCTCTTCATGGAAAAACCCCTATTAATCAAAGATATTTTAATATTTAAAGCTTCTGCACGTGCCTTCTGCCAGCTAAGCCTTTACTTCAACCGAAAACTCTTTTCCCTGCCTTACTTCAATTTCTTTCACAAACATTATTTTCCTGATTTCTTCAAGGTTTTCCTTCAGACTTGCCAAATCGTCTTTTCCAGCGATTACGACTGCTTTGCTTACTTCCCTGTTCAAGGCTATGCTGTTCTGGCTCTTGAACTTCCTGATTTTAGAGATCACATTATTAATTGCCAAAGCAGCCTTTTCAGATTTTTCATCAACCCATCTTTCCTCTGCCACTGGCCATTCCTCCAAGTGAACGCTTTTTTCCTTCAGGTAATTTTTGAAACTTGAATTCATTATTTCCTCAGCCAAGTGAGGCATTATCGGGGCAACAATCTTCACTATATCCAGCAAAACTTTAAGCAAAGTGTACTGTGCTGCTTTCCTGCTTGAATCCTTTTTATTGTAAACCCGGTGCTTTATCTCCTCAATGTAATAATCGGCAAACTCAAGCCAGAAAAAGTTTCTGGCCGCATTAAGCGCAGGTGCAAACTCGTAGCGCTCAAAACCTTGTTCTGCCTCTTTCTTTACTTTGTTTAGCCTGCTTAAAATCCATCTGTCCAGAACTTTAAACTCAAGCTTTTTCTCATCCGATTTGCCCAAGTAAAAGTCTTTTGTTGCAGCTTCAACAAACCAGCTTGCGTTGAACAGCTTTGTGGCAAACTTTTTTCCTGCAACCATTTCTTTTTCTTGGAACGGCAAATCTTCCCCCAGAGAGGCTGCTGCAGCCCAGTAGCGGAGGCTGTCAGCACTGTACTTCTCAATCATTCCAACAGGGTCAACTGCGTTTCCCAAACTTTTGCTCATCTTCCTTCCCTTTGGATCAAGTGCATGCCCAGAAATCATTATGTCTTTCCAGGGAATCCTGCCCTGATGGAACAATCCTTTCACGATTGTGTTGAATGCCCACAAAGTGATAATATCGTGTGCTTGCGGCCTCAAACTCATTGGGTAAAGTTTCTTAAACAGCTTTTCATCAACAGTCCACTTTCCATTGATTTGTGGTGTAAGCGAGGAAGTAAACCATGTGTCCATAACATCTTTTTCGGCTTCAAACTCGTTGCTTCCGCACCTGCATTTTTTGCTTGGCTTATCCTGCAGAGGATCAACAGGAAGCGCTTTTTCCTCTGCCAAGATTATGTTGCCGCACTTCTTGCAGTACCATACTGGGAAAGGCACTCCAAAAAACCTCTGCCTTGAAATACTCCAGTCCCACTGCAGCCCCTTAATCCAGTTGTCATACCTTACTTTCATGTGCTTTGGAAACCACCTGATTTCCTCTGCTTTGACAATGAATTCTTCCTTGAGGTCAAGGTATTTCACGAACCACTGCTTGGTGTGGATTATTTCCACCTCGGTCTTGCACCTCTCATGAACGTTCACCGAGTGAACGATTTTTTTCTGCTTTGCAAGCAGCCCAGCTATTTTCAGTTCCTCTAGGATTTCTTTCCTTGCTTCAGTTATTCGCTTTCCCTTGAATTTTCCTGCCAGTTCACTCATCCTTCCATCCTTTGTTATTGCCTCCTTTAATGGCAGCTTGTGCGCGTAATACCACTCCATGTCTGTTTGGTCACCGAAAGTGCAGCACATCACTATGCCTGTTCCCTTGCTTGGATCTGCCCTTTCATCTGTTAAAATCTGAACCAGCTGGTTAAACAATGGCACCTTTGCTTTTTTTCCGACAATCTTTTTGTACCTTTCATCTGTTGGGTGCACAAAAACTGCAACGCATGCAGGCAGCAGCTCTGGCCTTGTTGTTGCAATAACTATTTTTTCGCCGCTTTCAATCTCAAAGTAAATGTCGTTGAAAGCGCTTTCAAGTTCCCTGTCTTCAAGTTCGGCTTGGGCAATTGCAGTTTCACACGTTGGGCACCACATGCTCGGTGCTTCCTTCTGATAAACTCGCCCCTTTTTGTGCAGGTCAAGGAAGCTTGTCTGCGCAATTTTTCTTGCCAATTCATCGATTGTCCTATAGGTTATGCTCCAGTCAACGCTTAAACCCAGCGAGCTGAAGTCTTCAAAAAGCTGCTCTTCAACTTTCCTTGTTTCCTCAAGGCAAATTCGTATGAACTCTTTTCTCGTGAAATCTTTTGCCCGGATTTTCCTGTTCTTTTCCACGAGCCTTTCAGTTGCAAGCCCATTATCATCCCAGCCAAAAGGATAGAATATGCTGAATCCCCTCATTCTCTTGTACCTTACAATGAAGTCTGCCTGCGTGTAGGAAAACGCGTGCCCTAAATGCATTCTCCCGGAAACGGTTGGCGGGGGAGTATCAACAGAGTAAATGCTTCCTTTTGCATTTGGGTCAAACTTGTAAAGCCTGTTTTTCTCCCAGTTTCTCTGCCATTTTGCCTCAATTGCCTTAAAATCAGGTCCGTTATCTGCCATGGCTAAAACCTGAACGCTTCAAGTTACCTATTTCTTGGAAGAAAAAGCTATTAAAAGGGTTTTCAGCACATGCTGGAAAAACACCTAATGAATTATGCCGGGTAATAATTTTAACAAAATTTTAACAACCAAAGAAACCCGCTGTCTTTAGCTGAATTTTCCCGCCAGCCTGTCAAAGAAGCCGTCCCTTTTATTTTTAGTTCCTTCTTCTTCTGCAAGCTCTTCAAAGAGTTTCCGCTGTTTTTGCGTCATTCTTTCAGGAGTCTGCACGATGACTTTAATAAACTGGTCTCCGAAGACAGAGGAGCCTACTTCTTTTATGCCTTGGCCCCTTAGCTTGAAAATAGTGCCTGTCTGCGTGCTGGCAGGGATTCTCACTTTCGCTTTCCCCTTAAGGGTTGGGGCTTCAATTGTAATGCCAAGAGCTGCCTCAGAAAAACTCAAGGGCATTTCCATGAATATGTCTTTGCCGTCTCTTTTGAATACTTCATGTGGTTCAACGAACACCACAATGAAAAGGTTTCCTGCTGAGGCATTTCGTTCACCGGCATTTCCCTCGCCTGCAATGCGCAGGTGATTCCCGGAATTGATTCCTGCTGGGATTTTAACCTTTATTTTTCTTGACTTTTTAACCGTGCCGTTTCCGCTGCAGCTCTTGCATGGGTCCTTGATTGTTTTTCCTTCCCCTCCGCATTTATTGCATGTTGTTTGCGTAGCAATTGTTCCCAAAAAAGTCTGCCTAACTCTTCTCTGGAAGCCTGCGCCATTGCAGGCCTCACAGTTAACCTCCTTTGAGTTTCTTCCCCTGCCTGTTCCACTGCACGAATGGCAAGCCTCAATCCTTTCAACTTCAATTTCTTTTTCTGTTCCAAAAGCAGCTTCCTCAAATGAAATGCTGACCTGCTTTAATATGTCAGTTCCCCTGCTTTGCCTTCTGCCCTGCTTTCCGAAAGCTGCGCCAAAAATATCTGAGAACGGGCTTCTGCCAAATCCAAAATCCGAAAAAATTTCTTCAAAATCAAATTCAATGTTTGAGAAATCTCCTGCCCTAAAACCTCCGAAGCCGGAAAACCTTTCAGCGTCATGCCCGAACTGATCATAGTTGTGGCGTTTCTGCTGGTCGCTTAGAACATTGTATGCTTCCAGAACCTCTTTGAACTTTTCCTCCGCTTGAGGATCAGAGCTTACATCAGGGTGGAACTGTTTGGCCAGCCTCTTGTAGGCTGCCTTGATATCTTCCTGTGAAGCGTTTTTTGAAACGCCTAAAACATTGTAGTAGTCCTGCTTAGCCATAAAAAACCAGTAAAGCAATTTTATTAATCACTGTGTCAACTGCATAGGGCACAGAGTTAGTCTTCCTCTTTATCGTCTTCTTCAACGCTGTAATCAGCATCAACCACTTTTTCCCCTTTCCTGCTTTTGCGGCTCTTTGGCTTCTCCTCACCCTGCGGCTGCGCTGACTGCTGGTTTTCAGTTTTTTGTGAGGCTTTTCTGTAAAGCTCTACTGAGGCTTCCTGCACGATTCTGTTCACTTCATCCAGCTTTGCCTTGATTTTTGCAGTATCTTTTTTTTCCGGTTTCAGCAGCTCTTCAAGTTCTGAAATGCCTTTCCGTATCCGCTCTTCCTTGTCTGAACCGATTTTTCCCCTCATTTCTTCCAGCAGTTTTTTTGTGCTGTACACAACGCTGTCGGCTTGGTTTATTGTTTCTATTTCATCCCTTCTTCTCTTGTCATCTGCTGCAAACTGTTCTGCCTCCTTTTTCATTTTCTCAATTTCCTGCTCGTTGAGCTTCTGGCTTGCAATAATCTTAATGCTCTGCTCTTTTCCTGTTCCAAGGTCCTTTGCCTTTACATTGAGTATGCCGTTTGCGTCAATGTCAAACGTTACCTCTACTTGCGGAATGCCTCTTGGGGCAGGCGGTATTCCAATCAACTGGAACCTGCCAAGTGACTTGTTGTCTGAGGCCAGTTCCCGTTCGCCTTGAAGCACGTGAATGTCAACAGCCGTCTGGTTGTCTGCGGCAGTGCTGAAAACCTGGGATTTTTTGGTTGGAATCGTTGTGTTCCTTGAAATGAGCTTTGTCATCACTCCTCCAAGAGTTTCAATTCCAAGCGTTAACGGCGTTACATCAAGCAGCAGTATGTCTTTCACTTCCCCTGTTAGAACTCCTGCCTGAATTGCTGCACCCATTGCAACGCACTCCATCGGGTCAACGCCTCTTTCAACTTTTGTTCCAACAATGTTTTCCACAAACTTCTGCACTATAGGCATTCTTGTCGGGCCCCCAACCATAATCACCTTGTCAACATCGCTTGGCGTCATCTTTGCGTCGGCAAGCGCCTGCTGCAATGGCTTATCGCATTTCTTGATGATTGGTTCAACGAGCTGCTCAAGCTTTGACCTTGAAATACTCATTGCCAAGTGCTTTGGCCCCTGGTCAGTTGCAGTAATGTATGGGAGATTAATGTCAGTTTCCAGTACAGTGCTCAACTCTATTTTTGCTTTTTCCCCGGCTTCAAGCACCCTCTGCATTGCCATTGCATCCTTGCTTAAGTCTACTCCCTCCTGTTTCCTGAATTCTTTTATGATGAAGTCAGCCACTGCCTGGTCCATGTCCATTCCTCCAAGCTGTGTGTCGCCGCTTGTGCTTTTAACCTCGAATACTCCGTCGCCGAACTCCATGACAGTTACATCAAGTGTTCCACCGCCTAAGTCAAACACTACTATTCTGTGTTCTTTTCCCTTCTTGTCAAGGCCGTACGCGAGTGATGCAGCAGTTGGCTCATTTATTATTCTGATTACTTCCAGCCCGGCAATTTTTCCAGCATCCTTTGTTGCTTGCCTCTGGTTGTCGTCAAAGTATGCCGGCACTGTTATGACTGCCTTTTCAACTTTATCCCCCAGAAACTCTTCCGCATCCTTCTTGATTTTCTGTAAAATAAATGCTGAAAGCTGTTGCGGCGTGTACTCTCTGCCTTCAACCATGAATTTGTAGTCTGTTCCCATCTTTCTCTTGAAAGCAGTGAATGTTCTTTTCGGGTTGCTTACAGCCTGCCTTCTGGCAGGCTCTCCCACAAGTGTTTGGCCGCCTTTTGTGAACGCTACATAGCTCGGAAAAGATTTTCCGTACAGGGAAGAACCTTCCGCGCTTGGAATAATCTTGGGCTTGCCACTTTCAAGCATTGCTGCAGCTGAATTAGATGTTCCCAAATCAATTCCAATTATTTTTGCCATCACACATCACTACTCCAGTTTGTTTATTTTCACCTTGCTTGGTCTTAAAACTTTTTCCTTCAGCAAATATCCTTTCTGCAATTCCTCTAAAACTACTTCGTCTTCCTTCCCTTCAATTTTTTCTTTCAGCATGCATTCGTGCAGGTTTGGGTCAAACTCATTGCCTTCCGCTTCAATCCGCTTTAACCCGTTTTTTTCAAGTATTCTGAGAAGCTGCTTTTGAAGTGAACTAATTCCTTCAACGGCTTCCCCAATTGAAATGCTTTTGTGTTTCCCAATTTTTTCTATTGCCGAGTCAAAGCTGTCAAGCAAAGGCAAAAACTCTTCAATCAATTTCGCGTTTGCGAACTCCCGAAAGGACTGTTTTTCCATTTCCGCCCTTTTGCCATAGTTTTCAAACTCCGCCTGAACCCTTTGAGCAGTTTCCTTAAAATCTGCAGCCATCCTTTTCTGCTCTTCCAGCTCAATTTCCAGCTCTTTAAGGCCAGGTTTTCTGTGCTGTTCCCTTTTCATCTAATCACTCAAAACCCAATGTTCCACTGGTTAAAACCAGTGCCATTATGGAGTATTGTCTGCCAAGAAAATTATCCCGCTGCCAAATTTATTCAGCGGTTCCTGCTATTGTCTAAAACTTTTAATCTTTTAAAATATCTTTTAGTCAAAACCTTTTTATTTGTTTCCTGCATTATGCTTTTTATGGAGGAAAAAAAGCAAAGGCTGGCCTTTAAAATTGTCATTAAGAGGGTCGAAAAGCCCTTTTCAGGCAACCCAGTCAACGAATTGAACTGGATCTGCCAAAGCCTGGGCTTCTTTGAGCCCATAGATAGGGAGAAGACTGCTTCCTCCATCTTTAAGGAAATAGTTAAGGCCACTGAAAGCAATGAAAGCATCTCTTCAACCGAGCTTGCTGAAAGGATTGGAATGAGCCGCGGCTCCACAATTAACCACCTCAACAACCTCATTAGGTCTGGCCTAATAGTAAGGCACGGCCGCTTGTACGTTTCCAGGAGCAGGAGCATTTACCGGACAATAGAGGAGATAGAGGAAGACGTTGAAAGGGTTTTTGCAAAAATGAAGAAAACAGCCAAAGAAATTGACCGCGAGCTCGGAATCATCCAAGAGTAGGGCATCAACCGCCATTATTTTATACCACTAACTACATTCTACTTGTATGGCTGAAGGCAGATTACATAAACTCCGCAAACTCAACAAGGAAGCCAACGAGGGAATAAGGAAAAACCTTCGCAATGCAAAGGGAGATCCGCGAATTGTTGCGCTGGTGGTTTTAGAACTCATTTTGGTGACTTTTCTGCTGATGGCCTTGCTTTTCCTGTTTGATCCCGGCGTTTCATTTCCTGCTGCTGTTTCCATTTCCTGGCCCGTGAAGCTTTTCCTTTTCCTTCTGACAGTAATTGCAGTTGTATGGCTTTACCATTACACTTCAGTTTTCAGGAAAGAAAGAAAAACTCTAGTTCATTAAAACAAAAATAAGCTTGTTATTAATTGGAGGTATAATATGGGAAAAGTGAACCAAAAAGAGTTCATCAAGTTTGTAGGCATCAAGGAAGAAGACAGCTTTGAAAGAAGCCAGGCAATAGCTGAAGGAGAAAAAACGTTCCTTAAGCTAAAGCCAATAATTAAAAGCGAGACAAACCTGAAAGTGCATGTAAAAGCCTTTGAAGTTGAAGGCCGCAGAAAAAAATACTCTGTTACTTCAATGCTGCGTTCCCCGGACCACTTTTTTGAAGCAAAATCCGAGAAATGGGCTTTCCTAGAAGCAGTAAGAGACTCCCTTAAAACCCTTGAATTAACAGTGAAAAGAAAAATGAAAAGGTAATGGCTTCAAATCCAAGTAGCCACTACTTGGTCAGCCCTGAATTTCTGCTTTACAACTGTTTCCTCAAGCTTCATTCTGTCCCCCGCCTTAAACTGAATCAGCCCAAGCCACGCAATCATTGCTCCGTTGTCAACAGCCAGCGCTGGAGGAGTAACAAAAAGTTTTGCCTTCCGTGCATAGCACATTTTTTCCATCATTTCCTGCAAGGCTTTAGAGCAGGCCACGCCACCTGTAAGCAGAACCTCTTTTTTTCCAGTATGAGCCAATGCCCTTTCAGTTACCTCCGTAACCATTGCAAATGCAGTGTGCATTAAGCTGTACGCCAAATTCTTTTCAGAGCATTTTCCTATATTTTGCTTGGCAGCAGTGAGCAAACCGGAAAAGTGGAGGTCCATTCCTTTAACTGAGTAAGGCAGTTCAATGAATTTGTTTGCCTTAAAGTACATTGCGTCAATTTTTGGGCCAGCCGGAAAACCCAAGCCAAGTTCTCTGCCAAAAGAGTCCAGGAGATTTCCAACACCAGTGTCAAGCGTTTCACCGTAAACCCTGTATTTGCCTGAATCAAAACCGATTATTTGAGTGTTTCCGCCGCTTGCATAAACCACAAGCGGATCATTGCATCCGGTAACAGTCTTCCCTATTTCAATGTGTGCAATTGGATGATTGACTCCAAGCAGCGGCTTCCCATATTTTAGTGAAAGCGTTCTTGCAGCAACTGCACCAACCTTCAGTGCAGGCCCGATTCCAGGGCCAATAGAAAAAGCAACTACCTCAATGTCTTTCATTTTAACAGAAGCTGATTGAAGCGCTTTTTCTATTACTTTCGGTGCCGCCATCACATGGTGGTCTGTCAGCTCCCTTGGGATAAGGCCTCCGGCCTCAGTTGAATGGCTGTCCTTTTCATTGGCCAAAACCCTGCATTTTTCGTCAACTACTCCCACACCGAACGTGTGCGCAGTGCTTTCAATGCCCAAGCAGATCATTTCAATGCCTCTTCAATTTCTTTTTCTCCGATTTCTCCAAGCCTGACAACTTTGTTGGAAACAACACTGTAAATTGTAGATGCCGGCTTTTTTTCAAGTTCCCCTGCATCAATTATTGCATCTGCCTTTCCATTGAAAGCCCTAAAGGCTTCTCGGCCAGAATAAAAGGCTCCTCCTCCATGAACGTTGGCGCTTGTAGCAGTAATGGGTCTTCCAAGTTTCTTGGAGAGCTCTCTGGCGGTTGCATTTGATGAAACCCTGAAAGCAATTGTTTGGTCGCTGCTCAGCCACTCAAACCCTTTTCTCTTCCTAACAATTAATGTAAGCGCGCCAGGCATAAACTTTTTCACCAGTTTTTTGGTTGTTTCACTGGTTTCCGCGATTTCTGAAAGCATTTCTAAATCAGCCACAATAACTGAAATAGGTTTGTTTTCATTTTGCTGCTTTATTTTTTTCACTTTTTCCACGGCCTCTTTGTTTAATGCATCTGCACCAATCCCGTAACTAGTTTCAGTAGGATAAATAATGGTTCCCCCTTTCCGCAGAACTTCTGCTGCCTTAGCAATAACATCTGAAAAGTTTTTTCCGGAAACTTTAAGCAGTTCAGTCATATTAATGTAACCACAAAAATCAAGTTATAAACCATGTGAGCTAAAATGTTTGGGATTAAGTTCCCGTTTTTCTCAAACGCTTTTGCAAGCACTCCTCCAAGGACTACTGCGCCGAAAACCTCCACAATTGAGCCATAAAATATGTGGGCCAGCCCAAAAACAATGCTTGCTCCAATCCAACCAATCCTTCCAACCAGAAAGCCTCTGAAAAAAATTTCCTCTGAAACAACCCTGACAATCAGCAAGTAAGCAAAAATGACAGGGGCGCTCTGCTGCAAAAATTTAACTCTTTCAGCCACTTTGTCCAAATCATTAAGCTGGAATAAGGAAGTAATTGCCGTTATCAATAGGGAGATAACAATTAGTGCAATTAAAAGCATTGCTGCATTCAGAAAATCTGTTTTAATCCCTTTAGGGTAGAGCCCCAGCTCTTTCACGGGGTCCTTTTTTGTAACAAGAAGAAATGAGGCAGGCCCAAAAATAAGCAGAAAGTCAATTAATAAATCCGTCAAAAATGGCGCAGCTAATCTAGGTTCCCCCTTTTTTCCAGTCAGTGTAGCCGCATTTTCCGCAGCTCAGCCTGTTCGTGTGCTCCGCCAAGAAAATGCCAGAACCGCACTTCGGGCATGACTTATTGCTCCTTCTCAGTTTTTCACCTTCAACCGAATAAAATTCCGCTTTTTTTTGCTTTGCACCCTTCTTTTTCTGGGGGGCCACCCTTTCTGCCATAAGCCATCACTCCTTTTCTCTTCTCCCATTCCAATTTAATTGCCAGCACCATTTTTGTTCAGGCCATTCATCAATGTGTTCTAGGCCCCGCGCTTTGCTTTCTCTTTTGGTTTCTCTGCACTCTGCTTTTCAGTTGAAGCACTGCTTTCTGGTTCTTTTCCAGTTTCCTCTTTTTTCTTCCTGCCAAAGTTTCGTTCAATGATGAATTTTTCCTCAACTTCCTCCATTTTGCTCTTCGATGGATAGATTCTTGCCCGGCCCAAAACCTTGTGCATGCCAAAAGACTGTCTTATTTCGTCCACAATCACGCTTTCCTCTTTTGCATTTGTCAAAGCCGCAATTTTTTCCCTTAACTCTTTCCTTGAAGGGGTTTGCTTTGCATCATTCACTCGAAATTCTATTTCCTGCCTGCTGAAGAAATGGTTATCTGTTTTTGAAACAATTTCAACCTTCAAAGACTCACCTTCCTTTACCTGCTTAATCTTAAAGCGTACTTGCCCCTTGAAGTTATCCCCATTTTCTTTGCAATGTCCGACTTTTCTGGGTCAATTATTATAACATAGCCCCTCCAAAAAGTAGTGAAAGCAGTGCTTCCACACACTGGGCACTTGTCACCAGACTCCAAGACATACCTGCATTGCCTGCATGCTTTTCCCATATTCATTTCTTTCCCTCTTTCTTTTCTGCGGGTTTCTTTTTTATTTCCTCGCCTTTCTTCTTCTTTGCCTTCTCGTCAATTTTTTTCCAGTCTTTTTTTCCAAGGCCTTCCTGCCTCATTGTGAGGCCAATCTTTGAGGAGGAAATGTTTCCCTTCAAACTTATAGTGACAATTCTTGCAAGCACAGTGTCATTAACCTGCAATTTTTTCAAAGATTCCTTTCCAACAAAGCATGGGGCCTTTGCATCATAGTTAATGTAGTCATCCATTATCTGGCTTACGTGCACTAGACCCTCAATTGCGCCTATTTTAACGAACGCTCCAAACTCGGTTATTTCTGAAACAACCCCTTCAACAACTTCGTGCATTTCAGGCTTGTAAATTAGCATTTTAATGTCTGCATCATAGTAGACTGCCCCGTCTCCCGGCACAATCTTTCCCTCTCCGACGCTTTCGATTTCAGTTACAGCCACAACTATGCCTAAGTCTTCATCCAGCAAGCCCTCATATTCCTCTTGAATTGATTTAAGAATTGTTGCCTTCAAGTTCTCTCCAAGCTTGCTTGGCGGAACCCTGACCGTGTCCTTAATGCTGTACAACCTGAACATTTTTTCTCCTCCTAAGAGCTTAATTCAATGAACTGCCTTTTTCTTAAAAACATTACTTTGCCATTTTTTTCAAGGATTTTTCTCTTCAGTTCCCTGTCATTTGTGGCAATAACTGCATTTGCACTCAACGACAAGAGTGCTTCATCTGCGTTTTTTCCTTCGGCTTCAACTACTTGGACGTTATGCTGCCTCATAGCCTGCTCGGCCACTTTTACTGACTTCCTTTCCTTCAATCCTCGCCCAGCAATTCGTTCAATTTCCTCCTTCACTTTGCTGGGAACAACGAAGTCAACTCTTCCAAGCAACTTTTTAGCCTCCTCAAACACATCCACTTTGAACTCGCTAATTGTTAAAAGCATACTTGAGTCAAGTGCAACCCTACTTGCTGATGCCATATGCTGCCAGCCTCCAGCTAGAGCCATCTCTCTTACTGATGGCCACCTTTTGCCCTTTTTCAATCACCACACTGTTCTTCAATGCTACTTCAAACTCATTTTTTCCAGACTGTTTCACAACATTTCCAACGCCTGTCATAGTGCCAACCGTTAAAACAAGCAAGTCATTAACCTTTACTTCACCCAGAGACTTGCTTAAAAGCCTCTTTAAAGCGTAGACTTCAAGCCTCAACTGCCTTGTTGGAGCAGGCATCTTTCCTGTTTTTGAAACAATCTGCCCGCGCATTAAGTCGCTCTTCGTAAGGTTTGGGTCAAGCAGCGTTTGAACAGCAATCAATCCTCCTGGTTTTGCTTTTCTAATTCTTCCTTCTGACACACTTAAAGCAACTGCCTTTGTTAAAATATTTTTGTCCTCCAAGCCTGGCGTGATTTCAATTTCAGAGCCCTCTATTAATTCTCCTTGAAGAATGCTTCCTCCAATAACCCCGCCATTCAATTCAGATGGCTTTGTGCCTGGCTTGTTCACATCAAAGCTGCGCACCACATACATTTTGAGTTCTTTGGAGGAATCAAACTTAGGTGTCTTAATTGTTTTCTCTATTGTTTCAATCAACAAGTCCACGTTAGTGCCGAAATGGGCTGCAATCGGAATAATCGGTGCACTTTCATAGCCATAGTCTTTGAGAAAACCCTTGATTTGCTTGAAGTTTTCCTCTGCGGCTTCCTTGCTGACCAAATCTATTTTGTTCTGAACCACTATAATGTCCTTTGTATCGGTAATGCTTAATGCCATTAAATGCTCCACCGTTCTTGGCTGAGGGCAATGTTCATTTGCAGCAATAACTAGAATTGCTCCATGCATAAGGCTTGCACCGCTAAGCATTGTAGCCATCAGCGTTTCATGGCCCGGCGCATCAACAAAGCTAACTTTCCTCAAAAGAGTGCCTTTTTTCCCGCAGTTTGGGCATTTCTCTTTATTGCTGTAAGACTCGCTTCCCTTGCAGTTCTCGCACCTATAAAATGACGCATCTGCATAGCCAAGCCTGATCGAAATGCCTTTCTTGAGTTCCTCGCTGTGGGTATCAGCCCATTTGCCGGTTAAGGCCTGCACTAGGCTGGTTTTACCGTGGTCGACGTGCCCAATCATGCCAATGTTTATTTCAGCCTGCGTGGCTTCCTTCATGCAATCACTATCTTTTCCTGACTCCTTTCTTCAGTTCTGCCTCTTCAACAACCTTTGCTGCCTCAGTAGTTCCAGCCATTTCAAGGCTTTTCTTTATCATTTTCTCCTTAATGCTTTCCTGTGTTTCCTCTTCCTTCTTTTCCTTCACTCCGATAAGCTCATCAAGGTTTTTTGCCCCTGTTTTTGTTACTAGGAGATTCAGCTGCTGGGTTTCCCTGCTAACCATGTTGCCCCTGAAAGAAATCCTTCTCCGAATGCCCTTGTTTTTTTGTTTCACGAGTAAAACCTTTCTTCTCCCCGTCCCCTCCAAGTCTGCTTTCATTGGAAACCCCTGCTTGTCAGAGCCCCCTGTTATTTTTGCCTCATAGCCATCGAGGCCAATGCCGTTCAACGCAACCTGCTGCCCCACCTTTTTGTTCAAAAATAGTTCCGGGCCTTCAATCTTCTTCGAATAAGCCTTGCCTGTTTTCGGGTCTGAAATAACAATGTTCATGCTGTCTCCTCCCTCAATTCAACTTTTTGAATTCCCTTTATTTCCTCAAGCAAATCAACTTCTCTTTCGCTTAACTGTTCCATTACTGCTTCCAGCTGCTCCAGCTTTTTTTTCGGGATAAAAGTTATCAGCTCATCCCCTTCCTCAATGTTCTTTCCCACTGTTGCGCCTTCAATCGAAATCGCTACCTCTTGGTTTTCAGTTGCTTCCTTCAAGTCCTTTCCCTCAAGCTGGATTGCCTTCACTTTTCCAACAACCCTTCCCTTCTTTGATAATTCAATGTTTGTTCTGAGCTTTCCAGCAATAATCCGCACACCAACAATTGCGGGCTTGGAGTTCCTGAACACATAGCCCGAAAGGATTTTGATCTTTGCCGGGAAAACAATTTTTTCCATTTTTTCCTTTGTTTGAGCCCGCTTTTCTTCTTCAATCCATTTATTGTAGTCCTCCAAGAGCCTGTAAACAACATCGCTGCTGAAAACCTTCACTTCTTTTTTGAGTGCTTCCTCTTTTGCTGCTTCATCCATTTTGACATGAAAACCAAAAACAACTCCCTTGAACTGGTCCCGTTCCTTTATTGTTTCAGCCTCCATTATGTCGCGCCTTGAAATATCTCCAACGTCGGCTTTCCTGACCTTGATGCCTTTTCCCTCCAAGAGTTTGGTTAATGCTTCAAGGCTGCCGAGCGTGTCTGCCCTCAGCACTGGCCCGATTGCTTCAGAGTCAATCTTAACCCGCTGGATTTCTTCCATAACTTCCCTCTCCGCGTTTTCGCCCATTTCCCTTAACGGCGAACCTGCGAGCGCCTTTTCAAGGTTTGGCGCAGAAATTTTTACTCCTGCAGCAGCGTGCACTTCCATTACATTGTTGAATTTTTCTTTTGGGTTCCTTATCTCATCCAGTGGCTTGGGCTGCAGCAGTGCCCTGATTTTTGTGACAATCAGCTCGTTTGTTCCGCCCACAACAATTACATCTCCAACCTTGAGGTTCCCATCATAAAGAATCACATCAATTGTTTTTCCAAGCCCTCTTTCCTCTTTCACATCCAGCACCGTGCCTTTTCCCCTGCCTTTTACGTGAATGCTTAGTTTTTTTTCGAGGTACTTTTGGCTGAGTCCGGCCAAAAACAATAATACTTCCGGAGTGCCTTCGCCAAACTTTGCGCTGGTCGGAATAATTATTACTTCTTTTGTGAGGTCCTTAACCCTGTCAAACCTCTCAGAATTAAAGCCCTTTTCGTGAAGCTGTCCTACAAGCTCGTAAACTTTGGTGTCAAGCTCTTCAAGCACGCTTTTATGCTGTTCCTTCAAGCTGTCGCTTATTGACCCCTTGTGCAGCTGCCAGCCCCTAATTGAGTCAATTTTGTTTGCTGCAACGATAAAAGGAGTCTTGTAGGTTTTAAGTATTTCAATTGCTTCGACTGTCTGGTTCTGCAGACCTTTCTGAATGTCAACAACCAAGATTGCCAAGTCGGCAATGCTTCCACCGCGCTTCCTAAGATTAGTGAATGCCTCGTGCCCCGGCGTGTCAATGAAAAGCAGCCCAGGAATCGTAATATTAAACTTGTATTTTTGTATCAGCCCCCCAGAAATTTTTTTTACAGCCTCAATTGGCACCTCTGTTGCGCCAATGTGCTGGGTTATGCCTCCGGCTTCTTTTTCTGCAATAACTGTGCCTCTAACCGCATCAAGCATTTTTGTTTTACCAGCATCAACGTGCCCTAACACAGTAATTATTGGTTTCCTAATCATTGCATTTCACACTTCCATGCCTGCAACTCTTGCAGGTCACTCTAATCCTGTTGAACCAAAACCCCCTCTGCCCCTCACGCTTTCCTCCAGCTCTTCAACAAACTTTATTTCTGGTTTTTCAATCCGGTTGAAGACAAGCTGTGCAATCTTTTTTCCCTTTTCCACCCTAAACGGCTTTTTGCCAAGATTCATTACAATTATTTTAATTTCTCCCCTGTAAGTGCTGTCAATAGTGCCCGGAGTGTTTGGCAAAATTATGCCGTGGTCTAATGCAAGCCCGCTTTTTGGTCTCACCTGGATTTCCAGCTCCTTAGGCAACTGCACCTGCAGGCCAGTTCCAATTAGCTTTCTTTCACCCGGCTTGATTTCTGCTTCTTCATTCGCATAAACATCCATGCCCGCATCCCCTTCGAAAGCAAACTTTGGTTCCTTGACCCCGGCGCCAAGTTTTTTAATGAAAACCCTCATTTCTTACTCCTTCTCCTTTTTGGTGTAAATCCAGTCAAAGTTCATTTTATTATAATTGTAGAGTTCTTCCTCTTTGAAGAACCTCTTGATTTCTTCGCGCGCTTCTTCAGGGGTGCTGGATGCGTGAATCAGGTTTGCCTGATTGCTCACTGAAAGATCTCCTCGGATAGTGCCTGGGTCGGCTTCTCTTCCCAGCGTTCCGCCAATCATTTTCCTTACAACAATTATGACCTCTTTTCCTTCAAGTACCAGCAAAATTGAGGGAATTGACGACATATAATTTATGAGCTCCTCGAAAAACTCCTTGTTCTGGTGGTGGGCGTAATGCTGTTTGAGCGTGTAAGGGGTCAAGTGCTCCATTTTCATTCCAATAATTTTCAGCCCCTTTCCTTCAAACCTGTGGAGTATTTCCCCCACAAGAGCCCTGTTGACTGCATCTGGTTTAATTATTACCAATGTCCTCTCCAACCAATCACCTTCACTTTCCTTTCCTGGCCTCCTTTGCTCTGTAGTGTGCTTCAGTCCACTTGGTTTTCTGTGGGTTACGATTGAGCTTCACCATATTTTTATCGCACTTGTTTGAGCAAAAGTTCTCATAGCTGCCGTCTTTTCGCACAAACATTTTGCCAGTGCCCTTCGGAATGTCTTTTCCGCAAAAACTGCATTTAGCCATGTTGTAAATTCCCCCTACTTTGCCTTGATTTCCTTGGCTTCCCTTTCAGTGCTCAGCAGAATGATGACGTCTCCTTTCTTTACATTTCCTTTAACGTTTCTCCTCTTCACCCTTCCCTGTTCTGGTCCCTCAAGGATTTTGCACAGCACCTGAACTATTTCTCCGTAAACGCCTGTCCTTTGAATTATTTCAACAACTTCAGCCGGTGTTCCTTTTTCCATTAAACCACCTTAACCCCTACTTGCTTAAGTCAGCGAGCTTTTTCGCAAGGTCATCCAACTCTTTTTTGGCGTCGCCTTCATCAACGATTGCAATTGCTGAAGCACCTACACCAATTCCTGCCTTTTCCCCCAACTCTTTCTTGGTTGAAACAAAAGTGAATGGCACCTGCTTTTCCCTGCAGAGCAAAGGCAAATGCATAACAATCTCCGGAGGACTAACATCCTGCGCTATGAGAACAAGCTTTGCGCTTCCTCTTTCAATCGCCTTCGTTGTTACGTTGCTTCCAACCCTAATTTTGCCTGACTTTGCGGCCTTCTCAAGGACTGAAAACTGCTTCTCCTTAAGCTCTTTTGGAACAGTGAACTTTACATAGTCTGCCATAAACAAACACACCTCCAAAACAATTGTTTTGTCATCGGCAAAACAAGAAAAAACAGCGAAACGCCGTTTTTATACAAAATATTGCCCCAGCAAGGTTTTTAAATCAGACGAATTTCACCTGTTTTAACCGGTGGCGTGGGTGGAATTCGTAACTGTCAAAAATCACCGACTTCAGTAGGTGGCATGTGGTTTTTGACAGGTAAGCAAGGCCTTGTGCTTTTCCCTTCGTCGAATATAGCAAAACGCTTATGTATTTGAACAAATAGCGAATGACTTTAATAATGGTAAAAAACAAGTCATTCGCTAGTCGCAAAAGACATTAAGAAATTACCAAAACTAATGTCTTTTGCTAAAAAATTGCATTTTGCAACTAGCAAACAGCAAATTAATGCTCAAAAATCAAAGCTGTTTGCTATAGCAACAGAGGCTTTGTGGATAAATTGGTTTGAAAAAAAGCATAAAGAAAAAAGCAACATAGTAATCGTTTAAATACTTTGAAGTTGTTATTATTTTGGGTTAAAGTCATGCTACCCGTTAGAAAGCTTTTAGAAAAGTTTAAAGCAAGGTTTGCGAAAAGAAAATCAGCTAAAAAAGAAAGGGTTTTAGGGAAAATAAGGAAGCTGAAAGACGAGCTTAGGGGGCTTAATGTAAATATTGCGTTTTATGAAAATGCAATAGATGAGCTCGCATCTGCCCTTGAAATAAGTAAGGGGGCAAAAACTACCATGGCAATTACTCTTCAAAGGAAGGATCTTGAGAGGCGCCTTAAAGATAGTAGATCAGCCCTTAGCTCATTTAAAACTAGAAGAAACGAAATTTTACGAAGCATAGGCGAGAAATCATTAGGTTATTCTTAGTGGCTTTTTTTCCGTTACTTGTGTGCGAAAACCGCTTTAATGCTTCCTCGTTCGGTTACTTTTTCAATTCTGCAGAAGCCCAGCCTTTCAAAGTAAACAATTTCGCCGTCCTTGAACCCGTAGCTGCTTTCAGTTAACCCAAAAACAGTGCTTGCATCAGGCATTAAAACCTCAACAGTGATGCCGTCAACCAGCCACGCAACAATTGCCTTGTCAATTTTTCCCTCCCCCACAAATTCGGCTTGGGCATCAAGGTCATGCTTTTCTGTTAACCTGACATTGTAAGCCATTTTCAGTGTAAACACTTCCCGCTCCAAGCGCTTTTCAATTTCTTTTTTTGGCACAAGGAATGACTGTTGCCCTTGGCTTAACAGCACTTCCCCTACTTCTTTTTCCGGGGCATAATTTACGCCCAGCCTTATTGGGTCAACAATGAATTCAAGCCTTGCAGTTTTGTCCTGCACTAACTCCCTGTTAATGTCCGCCAGCTTGTTGAACTCGATTGTTGTGTCAGCTGTTTTTGGGCCAATTTCCATTATTATTTGCTTAATTGCTTCAGGCTTGAAGCCGCGCCTTCTAAACGCCCTGATTGTTCCAAGCCTCGGGTCATCCCAGCCCGTGAACAAGCCCTTTTCAATTCCTTCCTTTATCATAGAAGTGCTCAGCACTGCTCCCTCAAAGCTAACCCGCCCAAAATGAATTGAATGAGGGTATTTCCACCCAAAGTAATTGTAGAGAAATTCCTGCCTTGTTTGGTTCTGCTCGTGTTCTTGGCCGCGAATAATTAATGTCACTCCAAATTCGTGGTCATCAATTGCTGAAGCAAAATTGTATGAGGGCCAAACATGCTTTCCTGCAGCATTAGTGTTTGGGTGCTCTGGCTTGTCAACAATTTTTGCAATCCACCAGTCCCGAACGCTTGGATCAGCATGATTCAAATCAGTTTTAAGCCTTAGAACAGCGTTTCCCTCTTTTAGTTCATTTGAAAGCATTTTTTCAAACAACTGCATTTGCTTTTCCGGTTTCTTTTTGCGGCAAGGGCACGCTTTTTTCTGCCTTGTTAAAGAACGCCACTTTTCAACCTCGCAGGTGCAAACATAAGCCTTTTCATCCTCTATGACTTTCCGCATGAACGCATAATATGTTTCCAGCCTGTCAGAAGCGAAATAAATTTCGTCAACGCTGCAGCCCAACCACTCCAAGTCCTCCAAGAAAATCACTTTTGCGTTTTGAATTGGCTTCTTCACTTTTGGATCGGTGTCATCAAACCGCAGGAGAAACTTTCCGCCATATTTGCGCGCGTACTCGTGGCTTAAGATTGCTGCACGCGCACTTCCCAAGTGGAACGGGCCGTTAGGATTCGGCGCAAACCGAGTTATAACCCCCTCTTTTTCTGCCCATTCAAGGTCAGGCAAGCCCTCTTTTTTTTCAGGCGGCTTCAACTCATAGCTTCCCTCAAACTTTTTGTATTCTTCCGCGATTTCATCTAAGGGCATGGAATTAACTTTTTTTACCATTGCTTGAATGGAAGGCAGTGCTTTTCTAAGCTCAACGTCCTTGTGCAGTGCCACCACTTTTCCAATAACTGCAGCTATATCGGCTTTGCCCCCGTGCAGGAAAGCGTTTTTAATTGCGTACCTGTAAGCAGTTTTTTCTATTTCCATTCAGTGCCCCTTCCAAAAAAATTTAGAAACAAACAGTTAAATATTTTTTCCCTGCTGCCAGCAGTGGTCAAAGTATTTTTGGAGCGCATTAGCCATTGTCTTGTTTTCCGGCCAGATAGTGAAATGGTACTCTGGTTGCTGTTGGGCAAAATCGCTTAAAGCAAGGATCACTTTTTTTCCGTCAATCACATATGCGTGAAGCCCGTGGTCAAAATGCTTCAATGAAACGCCCGCGCCGGACATCTCCTTGACCATTGTTTTATCCGCATCTAATATTTTCGAAATAAGTTTTACTTCAATATTCTTGCTTGGAACATTTTTTATTGTCTCATTGAGCAGGCCAAACTCTTTCCCTATGCCAGTGAATCCAATTACCTGCTTTTTTGCTCCACTGACCTCTTGGCTTAAAATCCTCAAAAAATCGTTCAGGTCCTTTACTTTCATTACCTTTTCTCTTTTACCGTTTGAGATTTCTACCGCAATGGATGGCCCCATTTTTTTGGCTGTGTCCTCCAATTCCCTTAACTCATTCTTTTTCCAGGCAATCAATTCACTGAAAACTTTTTCAGGCTCAACAACGCGGTACTTCTTTGGCCTGCCATAGATTTCGATTATTAGGCCCTTGTTCGTGAGCCTGTCTAGAACATCGTAAACCCTTGTTTTTGGCACCTGCGCATTCCTGCTGATTTCTGGTGCTTCGGCTTCCCGTAACCTAAAAAGCGAACTCAGGGTTTTGGCTTCATACTCTGTTAAACCCAGCTTCTCCAAAAAATTGTTTAATTCTGTTTCCGCCATTAAGCCACCTGCATGCCAAAACAGCCAAGGTTGTTGAATGCCTTTACCGAGCTTATAAACTTACAGTAATTAAGTTAATAAGTATTCAACACCCTTAGCCACTCCAATATAACAGTATAATAGTATTATTTGAAATATTATATAAATTTACTGCTTTCAGTTAGAAAATTAGTTTTGGCTAATAGCTCCTTCGTTGTCCGTATCGCCTTGGCCTGAACCTTGCAAAAGCCTTCTTTTCAGTGGAATCAGCTTCTTTTTCGCCTTCCTTGAGCTTGTACTCGAAATCCTCAATCTTTTTCGAAAAAGCCTTGTCTGACTTTATTTCGCCTTTGGCTTTCAGTATTTCCCTTGCAAGAAGCCAGTAAACAAGCGCCAAGCTCTTTTTTCCCTTGTTGTTAATTGGAATAACCAAGTCAACGTTTCTCAGCAGGTTATTGGTGCTGCACATCGCGACAACAGGCACGCAGACAGAGCTTGCCTCCCTTAGTGATTGGCCATCAGATTCTGGTTCAGTTACAATAACAACTGCAGGCTCAATGAAACCCTTTCCTTGAGGGTTAGTGAAAGTGCCGGGCACAAACCTCCCGGTTAAAGCAATTCCTCCAATCGAGTTTGCGAACTCTTTTACTGGCATCTGGCCGTAAAGCTTTCTTGAAACAGCCACGATCTTGCTTAAATCAAAAGACGCCAAAAACCTTGCAGCAATCCGTATTCTTTGATCCAGTGTCTGGATGTCCAACACATTGAGGCCGTCCTTTCTTGACTTATAGATGTACCTGCCCATGTCACCGGACTTGAATTTTGTGCCAATGTGTGCTCCGCTCTTCAAGTACTCGTCTGTTTCAACCAATAACTTTTCACTCATTGTAATGCCCCTACACGTTGTACTTCATTATTTCATCAATTAAGTCAACATGGGAAAAAATTGTTCTCCTGCAACAATACTTTTCAATGCCCAGTTCGTTCATGACCTTTTCTGGGTCCTCTTTTTTGTTTACCCTAGCCAAGTATTCCTCGTATTTCTCTGCAATTACCTTTCCACAGGTAAAACACCTAACTGGCACCATCATTTCATATCACCCTCCACAATTTATCTCTTAGATTTTTGTTTCTTTTTTCTTGCTTTTGTTCCAAGAGGCTTCTTTGATTCAACCCTTCTTGGATCATCAACTAAAAGCATTCTGTCATAATTCAAGAAAGCCTTTTTGAGTTTTTCGTTGCTCCTGAACTCAAGCAACGATTTCGCGATTGCAGCTCTTGCTGCAACTGCCTGCCCCATAAAGCCGCCGCCTTTCGTGTCAACACTTATGTCAACGTTGCCGGCCAGTTCAGGCGCAAACTCAAGGGGTTCCCTAATGAACTCGCGCACCTGCACAGGCTCCACAACTTCTAGTGCCCTTTTGTTGATCTTAATCTTGCCTGTTCCCTTCTTTATGACTGCCCTAGCAACTGAAGTTTTCTTCTTGGCGCTTGCAGTTATTCCCTTCCGCCCTTTTTTCCTTTTCTTTTGCGCCACTAATGCCACCTCGCTCCAAGCTGCCTGCTTAGTTTAGCCATTCTAATGTACTGTCTCTCAAGGTCCTTTTTTGCTTCCTCTACTGTTTCCATGTTCTCTTTTTCAAGCTCTTTTGGCACGCCAATGTGTGTCTTGAGGTTCTCGAACGCTTTCCTGCCCCTGCTTTTCTTGAATGGAAGCATTCCCCTGATGCTCAATTTAACGATTTTGTCAGGCATCCTGGGGTATTTTGGGCCTTTCTCCGGGTTGCCCTTCTGCGCTAATTCAATTCGTTTCCTGAATTTTTGGGTTGCAGACTCCTCTCTTCCAATGATTACAACCCTTTCAGCGTTAACCAAATCAATTTTCTCGCCATTAAGCAGCCTTTTCGCAATATGAGAGGACATTCTTCCAAGCACAAGGTCGGTTCCATCAATCACAGTCATACAACAATCACCAAATCCTTTGCATTTACCTTTCCATCCAGCAATTCCTTCAAGCTCTTTGCCTTGCCTTTAATTTCAATTATCTTGCTTTTAGCGCTCTCCGAGAATTCAAGGGCATAAACATCCAAAGCCGCGCTTAATTTCCCTGTTCCGAGCACTTTGCCAGGCACAACAAGTTTTTTTTCCCCAAATTTTTTTCCAAGCAGCGAAAGCTTGAACAAGTTTACTTTTGCCCTGTTTCTCCTCGGCTTGTTCAACCGCCTTGAAAGGTCAACAAAAATTCCGGCGTTGTTTTTCTTGCCGTACTTCTCAAGGCCTACTGCAAGCCTCCTTGTGCTTTCATTGCTTGGACCAGTTGGTTTCATTATGCCACCTTTTTGAATGCAGGGGGGAGGATTCGAACCCCCGAAGGCACTAAGCCACAGGATCGCTTCAACGGATTCCAAAATTTTTCATTTCTGAAAAATTTCTTAAGTCCTGCCCGTTTAACCGCTCCGGCACCCCTGCATTAATCCTCCTTTAAATCTTCTTAAGCTCCCTCTTAAATTCTTTGCTTCGCTCTTTCAGCGAGTCCAACGCTTCACTCAATATTTCTGAAACCTTCATGTTTCCATGGTTTTCAACAACTACAACAAATGAGTTTGTGTCAAAGTTTAGCTCAACAGCCCCATCCGGCGCGATATCCCTGCACTTCGTCAAAAGATCAATGTTGGAAGGCACCTGTTCTTTTAATACAATTTTTCCGGCTTTTAGTTCAAGCACTCCAGGCGGGCATGACTCCACAAACTTTTTTGCATCCTTTATAAGCTTCATGTTGAATGAAACCTCTGGCACCTCGTAATAAGAAATAACTGCCGGCTGCCATTTCGCGTGCGCCTTTCCTTTTCCAACAACCGCTTCCATTTCTATCTTAATTTTTTTCCCTTTCTTCAGCTTAACAATTGGAATCTTCTTGTCAATTACATCAATTTTTGGGTCAGTGCTCTTAATGTCCTTGCTGTAAACAGTGCACGGGCCCTCCTTTTCCAGTATCATTTTAACCTTGTCGCCTTCCTTGTACCTTTTAGGGTCTGCCTTTATCGGCACCAAACCAAGTCTTTGCGCCAAAAACTCGTCAAACAGGACAGAGGAGTTCTCATAAACAAAGACGTTTTCAATCGCTGGAATGGCCACTGCATTCATCACTGCTCTTCTCACGCTATTCAAGAGCGCTATATCAGCACCCTTTATAAAAATTTTTGTGACATTGTTTTTTTCACTCAACTTCTTTATGTTCATTTCAAGCACCCTCCATCATGATTTCTTGCTCCTGTGCCTTTTCTTTCTCCTTGTGCCGTTATGCGGGATAGGAGTAACATTTTCAATTGCCCTAATCCTAAGTCCCTGCCTTGTAAGGCTAAGTATTGCGGCTTCAGCTCCCTGCCCGGGGTTCTTTGGCTTAATGCCGCCTTCCCCCCTAACTTTAACAAAAACCTCATTAATGCCGCGCTCTTTCGCCTTCGATGCAACAACCTCTGCAACCTTCATTGCAGCGTAAGGCGAGCCCTCTTTGTGCTGGGCCTTAACCATTATCCCGCCAGAGCACTTGGCAATTGTTTCAGCTCCAGTCAAATCAGTGAGAAGAATTATTGTATTGTTCCTTGACGCATAAATGTGGACTATTCCCCTGTTATTGTTCATCCATTTTCACTCCTGCTTACACTTCTTCCTTAATTTCAGGCAGAGCTGTTTCTTCAAGCTCCGGCTTAGCTGTTTTTGTTCTGGCTGCCTTTACAGCAACTTCCTCAAACGCTTTCTTGAGTTCTTCTTTTCTCTCGGCTTTCGGTGGCTCCAACTGCAATGGCTTGCCATAATAGTTAACTTTGTCGGTTTCACTCTTCAAAACAATGTAGCTTGGAGCAGTAACCTTCCTTTCGTTGACTGCAATGTGGCCGTGAGTAATGAACTGCCTTGCCTGCGTTACTGTTTTAGCCAAGTTCTTCCTGTAAACAACTGTCTGGAGTCTCCTCTCAAGCAGTTCTTCAACCGAAAGAGTAAGCACGTCATCAGAAGTTGAGCTGCCTGAAAGAACCCCGATCCTTTTAAGGCTCTCAATGAGCTCATTCTCCCTTTTTGCCCTGTCTTCCACAGGCAACGCAAGAATCCCTTTAGCGCTGTTCTTCTTCTTCCTAAGGGTTGTTTCAATCCTCCTCAACTCTCTTTTGTTCTTCAATCCAAATGTTTCTATTATCTTCTTTTCCTTCTCCAGCCTTGACTTATCCCACCGCTTTCTCGGCTGCTGAAATTGTTTTCTCGGTTTCCTTGTGTCACCCATCTAAATCACTTCTTTTTCTGCTCCTTTTCAGCTGGCTTAGGCGGTGCTGCTGCTACTGCTGCCTTTCCTGCTTTTGCATCCTTCTTTGTTACGCCAACCACTCCGCCTTTTCCTCTGTGAGTGCTCTTGGTTCTCTGGCCTCTAACAGTTAAACCCCAACCTAGTCTAAGCCCGCGGTAAGACTTGATTTCAGCGAGTTTCTGGAGGTCCTGCCTTTTAGCGAAATCCAGTTCAGCCATAATCAAGTGCCTGTTAGTGCCTGTTTCATGGTCTCTCTGCCTGTCAAGGCTCCATCCTGGAATACCAAAGCCGCTCGGGTTTAGTACGATTTCCTCTAATGCCTTGTTTTGCTCTTCGTTCAGCTCCCCCAACTTCTTGTTAAAAGACAAGCCTGTTTTTTTCTCAAACACTATCGCAATGCTTTTTGCCATCCTGTGGCCTACTCCCTTAAGGCCAGTCAAAGACCTGTAAATCGGCAGGCTGCCATTCAAGTCTTTTCCTGCAATTCTTACAATGTACCTTATTTCTTGTTCGGGTTTCTGTTCAACCATCATTTGCCACCTTTCAGTGCGTTCAATACTTCTTCGTGCTTTGCTCCCTTCTTCAAACTAACTCTCTTGCCTGTCGGGAAAAGGTGAAAAATGTTGCACTTCTTTCTCTTCACGTTCAAGCCGTCAATTATTGCAAACCCTTTCTCGATGTCAACAATGACTGCCTTTCTTCCGGCTTCCCTGCCCTTTGTTTTAATGCAAACAACTCCAACTTCAATTGCTGCCGCCATTCATTCCACCCTGTTCAAGGCCATTTCAACAAACCCTTTTTCCTTAAGCGAAACTGCTCCAATTTCTTTCAAGCCATGCTTTACTTTTGCTGCTTCCACAAAAACTGTTTCCCGGCAGTTACTGCAAAGCGTTCCACCAAAAGGCACATTAGGCCTCCTCTTGGTTTTAGCCAGCTTCCTTACCCCGCTTGTTCTCTGACCGTGTGGCACTCCGTGGAGCTCACAAGCGCACAGCGCGCAATGATGCTTTCCTGCTTTTCCCTTAAAGAAGTGAATAGTAACCCTTCCCCCAGGGGTTTTCACAAACTTTTTCTCGCTTGCCCGTTCCCCTTTAGTTGGCATTACTCATCACTCTCGTGTCATAAAAGTGCTTGAACAGCTGCCCAATAATCAAAGTAAGAACAAGGTAAGAAACAAAATACCACCCAAGCCAGTTTGTTTCATTGTAGAACTGGATTATGCTTTCGCTGCCAAACCACGGCAATGGCACAGGCAATTCAATTGTTGCCTGCGAGTACACGCCACCAAACGATATTACTCCAAAATCAAATCCCCCCATAAAGAAGAACGCGGGAATGAAAACAACCAAAGAGTAAAGCATGAGCCTCATGCTTCCCTTCATTACTGAGTTCATTGAATCAAGCATTTCCTTTTCAAGTGCTTCCAGCTGGTTCTTTGACTTCTGGTCCTGTTTGGACATTAGTTCCTTCATTTTCTTCTGGTTTTCCTTCATTTGGTCCTGCTGGCGCTTCATTTCTCGCTTGTCAACAACAGTTCTCTGCATGATCTGGCTGGCAGTAACCAAAAATATGCTAATCAACGAAATGTCTACCGGTGGGCTAAACAAGGCCATCATAAAACCTCAAAAAAACGGTATTTTGGGGAAATCCTATAATACTCTTTGAACCAATACAATAAAAAACATCTTGTTTCAACCAAACAACCTCCCAAGCATTGGGTGCAGTTCCATCAGCTGTGCCCTTGCAAGCTCCTCGTAGAGCCTGTAAACTATTCCCACAGTCAGCAGAATTCCGGTGCCTGAACCCAGCGCTCCGGTGAGGTCAGCGAACCCAGCCAGCAAGCCAACAAACGCGGCACCCAAAATCGTAATCGGCGGAATATACCTGTCAAGCACTTTCCTCACAATTCTTGGGTCCCGCCTGAAGCCCGGAATGAACATCCCTGATTTTTGAAGCTGGTTTGCAACTGCTTCAGGGCCCTGTCCAGCCATTTCAACCCAGAACTTTCCGAAAACAATGCAGGTTGAGGTAAGAATGGAAATATAAAGCACTGCATGAACTATTTCTCCGCCCAAGCCAATGAACTGCAGCGTTGCAATGCTTTGAATAATCTGCTCTAAAACAAGAGGCGAAATTCCCTGCGTTATAAGCGTTTCCACAAAGCCGAATGGGGCAATCACAACTGTGGAAAGCTTCTGGAGAAAAAGCCCGATGAATGGAACATTTGCGGCAATAGCCGCCCACAACTGGATGTTTGCGAACAGGGCAACTGCGAGAATAACAGGAATGTTTGAAACGTACAAAAATTTAACAGGAAACCTTGACTTGAAGCCGCCCCTTCCGACAGTTAAAGGAATGTTTGCGTGTATTCCTTCAGCAAACACGACCACCAAGAAAACAATTATTGCGAAAACAAATGGCAGCATATTGTTCACAAACGAAATAAAAAACCCTTGGCTTGGAATGTTGCTGAAAAACTGCCACAGCAGCCCGGCAGCAGCGCTTGTTCCCTGCCCGAAAATCGCAATTTCTCCGCTTAGGTTCAAAGGATTCAAAAACCTCCAGAAGACGCTGCCAGCAACTCCTCCTGCAATGAACAGCCCAATCCCTGAACCAATACCGTACTTGCTCACAACCTCATCTAAGTAAAGAAGGATAATTGAGCCAAGGGCAACCTGCAGCACAACAACCAAAAAATTAAAAGTCAAAAATCCCAGAATGCTAATGCCGGGAATTAGTGGGGAAGAAGCTACCGGCAGAAGCAAACCAGAGAAAACATAGACTCCTGCTTCAACAAAGCAGAGAATAACCGCCAAAAGTTTCTGCAAGCCGGTAAACCTTGCCTTGTCCTTTGGCTCAGTCAAATCAATCTTAAGAAGCCCGCCCCCTACCAGCAGCTGCAAAATAATTGATGCCAAAACTATTGGGCCTATTCCAACAGTTATGAGGGTTCCAATTTCGCTTGCAAGAATTACCTGCAGCTGTTCAAGCTTTCCAGCAGTACTTGCTTCAAGCCCCAGAACAGTGATGTTCCCCATTATGAAAAACAAAATTAGTGCAATTGCACTCCAAAGAATCTTTTTTTTCAGCGGAGGCTGCACTTCCGGCACTTTTACTTCAGGCAAAACACGGTAGAACGGTTCCAGTGCGTCTAAAATGCTCACTCCTCTTCCCTCGCTGCATTAATTTTGCCTTCGGATTTTTCGCCTTTCTCTCCGGCTCCTTCTGTTACCTCAATTTTTCCGCCTGCTGCCTCAATCTTTTCTTTTGCCCTACCGCTCAAAGAAACATTCCTGACTAAAACCTTTTCCTCAATTTTTCCTGCGCCCAGCAACTTTGCAATCCCCATTTTTTTTCCGTCAACCACAATCATGTTTCCTTTCTTTTCAGCTTTCTGCTCCACAAGAAACCTTGGAAGCAACTCATTTAACTGCCCTAAATTTATTGCTTCTCCTTTTTCTTTTGCCTTAAGCTTCCTTTTTACCCCGAAGTCAAGATAGTATTTGCTGAACTTGTGCTTGTGGCTGCCTGCCCTTCCTGTGCCGCCCCTGCTGCCTGAGCCTCGCCTTCTCTTTGTGTTTCCTTGGCCAAATGTTCTATTGCCTCTAAGCTTATTTTTCTTTTTCCTTCTCCTTACAACCATTTAACCACGCTCTCAAGCCATCCTGTTAATTAAACTGTTTATGTCTCCTGCCCTGTAGCCAAGTGCTCCTCCAACTGCAAAGCCCTGCTTTATGCCGCCCCTCTCATAGCCCTTGCTCGGAGAGTTCAGCCTGAAAACAGGCTTGATTCCAAGTTCCTTCAATGACTTCTTTCCATCGATTAATTCTTTTGCAAGTGCCTTAAGCGATCCAACTTTCAAGTGCTTCAGAAATTCATCATCAATTCTTCTGTTCTCAAGTGTTCTGCCTCTCTTCCTCAAAAGCATTTCAAGAGTTGGCTCGTCAATTTCGCCGAACGTCACATAGTCTTTTGCACTTTCAACCATTTTCTTGTTTGAATCATTTCCCCTAACTAAAACCAAGTGGTTTACTTTATGCAGCATGAGTACCTCTAATGCTTTCCTGTGCTTGGGTGAAACCCTTACCTTGCCTCTAACCCTTAAAACCGCAAGCATTTCATCACTTTCTTGTAGCCTGTTTAACTATGTCCTCAGACAAACGCTTCTTTGTGGTGTTCCTTAAAGCGTCAATTGTTGCAGCAACAAAGTCAAGCTTGCTGCCAGTGTTGCCTGAACTCTTGGACCACACATCCTTAATTCCTGACAAAATCATTACGTCCTTTATGTTGTTTCCAACCACAAGCTCTGTTCCCTTTGGCGCAGGCAAAAGTACAACCCTAACAGATGAACTCTTTCCGCTAACTTTGAACGGAATTGAATGAGTTTCCTGGCAGCCACACTGCCAACTGCCGCAGCCCTTCCGTACCTTCACCAAGTTAAGCTTTGCATTCCTTGCAGCCTTTCTCGTTGCAGGAAAACGCTCCCTGTCCTTTCCAGTTCCAACGCCAATGTAACTGTTTTTATCCCCCACAAGCACAGTAGCCCTGAAGGAAAACTGCCTGCCGGAACGCCGCACCTTTGCTGTCTTATGGAAATCAACGAGCTTTTCCTCAAGGTCAGGCAAAAGCATGTCAACAATTTCTGGTTCCATAACGTTCAGGTTCCTCTCAAAAAACTGGTCAAGAGACTCGATTTCCCCGTTCTTAACCATTTTTCCTGCTGTTGTCTTTGGAATCCATTCAGCAAGCCTCTTCTCGGTTTCCTCTGCAGCATTCAGTCTTCGCTCTTCCTCTGTCATTTTCTCTTTTCTGCCAAGCCTCTTTCTTTCACTTTTCACGCCCTTTCCCCTCATTTCCTATCACCAAACTTTTTGCTTAACTCCGCTTTCACTTTCTCAAACTGCTTGACTGTTTCCTCGCCCAAGTGTTTCCCCTTAATTCTTTCGTCAACCGGGAAAACCACATCACTGCTTTTTGATTTTAATCCAGCATCAATTGCGCCCTTAAGCACACTGAAAACAACTGAGCCGTGAACAGAACTGTTCAAGCCAATATCCAAAACAACCTCAACTATTTTCTTTTCTTTCGCCTTAAGACCGCAGAGCAGTCCAGCCAAGTAAGCGCTCGGAGTGTTTCTTGTGTTAAGCGTCCACCCGAACTTTTTAAGCTCCCTACTGTCAGCTGAAACAATTGTTTTGTCTCCTGAAACATTGTACTCAATTATCTGAACCAGCACTTTTTTGTTGGATTTTCTTACAACAAGCCTTGGAAGGTTTGACCTAAGTAGGGCTAACCTTTTCTTATAGTTTGTCTTAGAGTTAATCCTTCGCTTGAATGGCGTTTCATAGGTTGAAACACTGGTCATTTCTTAGCCCCCGTTAATGCTGCCTCCAAGTGCTTTTTTCCCCTAAAAAAGTTTCCCTTAATCATCTCATATGCTTTCCTGTAAGGAATTTTCAGCTCTACTTTGCTGTTTTTGAGTTCAATCAGCTTACTTCTCTGAGCCCTTACTGTTCTCATCCACTTCTTCTTTTTGCTTGTCCTCGCCTTCTTTGAGCCGGTTCTTTTTCCTTCCCCGGTCTTCCTTCTTTTCTTTTTTTTCTCATGAAGAATCCTAGCTCGTGCCCGGCTTTGCTGGTTTTCCTTCTTTTTCTTCACAATTCCATCTCGAATGAGGTTCCTTAAATCCTCTTTAGTCATGGCCTCTTTTATCTTCTGCCATGCAGACTGGTCAATCCAGATTTTGCTTTTGCCGGTCTTAAGCAGTTGTGCTGCAGCTTTCCTTGCCTTCTCTGCCTTCATGGGTTCAACACCTTCAAGCTCATTTCCAGTGCCTTCCTAACAATCTGCTTTCGTTTTGCCCTTCCAATGTTCGCCTTAACCCTTACAGCAATTCCTGTTCCAGGCATGATTCCTGCAAGGTCTTTTTCAGAGAACACCATTGCTTCCCTAAACCCGGAAGGGTGCAGGAAACGAATCCTTTTAGGCAGCTTATAGCCGGTTCGCGGCAAAGCGCCATCATCTCTTTTGAAGAGAATATCAAGTCCTCTGGGTTTTCTCCATTTCTGCCACTTCTTGTTGCCTTTCCTCCTTGTCTGCCTTTTGCCGAACCGGCCCCTAAAAACCGGAAGCGACTTTTTCTTCAACGCCTCCCTTAATTTTTCAAGCTTTCTCTCATTCTCATTCTTGCTTCTTTTAACCTTCTTTTCCCCTTTAACTGGCTCTTTTTTCACTTCCACGGTTCCTGCTTTTTTTGTTGGTTGTTCTGATTTTCCCAAAACTTTTCCTGTTATTTTTGCATTGCCCCCCACTTTTGCTTCAGTTTTCTCTTTCTTTAAAGCAGCCTGCAAACCCTTTTTTTCCACTGCTTCAGTTGCTTTTGAAGCGGCCTGTCCACTCTTAGTTTCTGCGGCCTTTTTTCCTTTGCCGTTTTTTTTGTTTAGTTTTTCAGGTTTTCTTGCTTCCTTAGGCACTCTTTTCACCATCTGCCGCCTGCATTACAAGCTTTGGCTTTGAAATAATGTAAATCCCGTCCTGAAAAACCCTGACATCCTTGTTCTTGATTTTTGTCGCCTGTTCAAGGTTTGCAGCAGTTTGCCCCACGGCCTGCTTGTCAGGACCCTTAATTGTTATTTCCTTTCCCTTAACTTGAACAGTGGTGAGGCCTACAATTTGCGCTTTCTTCGCTTGCTTTGCTCCAGCCAAATTATTTATTTCAACAACCACGTCTTTTACTGCAATGTTCATAGGAAAATGACTGTAAACAATTTCCGCCTTGCACTCATAGCCAAACTTCAACCCGTTCGCCATGTTGTCCAAGTCAGATGAAATAGTGTTCATTATTGAGAGAACACTCTTTTTATCACTGTCAGCTTTAATTAGCACTGAACTGTCCTTTTTCTCAATACTAATGTGCTTTACCTTGAACTTTCTTTCAATTTCTTTTCCATGCAGTTTCATTTTTACTCTGTTCCTCTTTACGTCCATTTCAATTTCCTTAGGCAGCTCAACAACTTTTTCCACTAAAGCATTCATTTCATTCACCTAAATCAGTAAACGTAAGCCAGGAGCCTGCCGCCGAGATACTTTTCCTTGGCGTCCTTGTGGCTCATCACTCCCTCAGATGTTGTGACAATAATCATTCCTACATTCCTTGCAGGCAAATACCGCATTTCATACTTTTCAAATCCGCTGCTCTTCACAGGATAACGAGGCTTAATTGCCTTGCACTCGTTTATTTTTCCAAGAAGCTCGATTTTAAAGATTCCTTCCCTTCCGTCATCGATTAACTCGTACGTGGAAATGTACTTTTGCTCCTGCATTACCCTGAGCACTTCGCCAAGAAGCTTTGAAGCAGGCCTGACATTACAGGCTTTCTTTGAAGCATTCTCGTTATTTTTAATGTTTATGAGCGCGTCAGCCAAAGGATCGATTCTCACCATAACAATCACCTAACTATACTTCTTGAACCCTATCAGGGCGGCTTCCTCTCTAAAGCATCTCCTGCATAAGTACAAGTTGTACTTTCTTATGAGCCCCTTGTTGTTTCCACACTTCTTGCATTTTCTCTGCCCCCGCTTCTTCCTAGTAAGCTCGTGTCTCATTCCACCACTACCCCGAACTTTTGTTTTACAAACTCAATTGCTTCCTCCCTTGGAATCACATGCTTCAACGGAATTCTTCTCTTGTCAATCTTTCTCCTTTTCACCCTGTAGCCGGGTCTCTTAAGCGTAACCAACACGTCAAAACCTCGAATGCCAAGCTTCGGGTCATACTTCACTTTAGCCAAGTCGATGTGTTCCCGGATCCCAAAACCAAAGTTTCCTTGGTTGTCAAAGTTCTTGCTTTCAATGGCATTGTCTTTAGCAGCCAAGGCTTCCTTAAGGAATTTCTCAGCCTTGTCTTTCCGCAGAGTGGTCTTTGTTCCAATTGTGAGACCCAGCCTTATTCCCCACGTTGGCTGCCTAATCTTTGAAATGGTTTTAACCGGCTTCGCACTTGTTATGCTATTCAGAATTGTTATTGCTTTCTCCAGCTCTTCGCCTGCCTGCCCAACACCCATGTTAACGGTTACCTTCTCCACTTCAATGCGCCTCATAACATTCATTTCTTTGCACCCCCAACCGTTATGTCGATTGCCGGCTCCTTTCTTCCTACAATAAACACGTTTCTGTCAACCGTTTCAAAAACTTCGCTGCCTTGTTCCAACCTTATAAGCTTCGGCTTCCTAATTGTGCCCGGAATGATTTCTTTTATTCTTGCAATCGCACCAGCCCTAACACCCCCGACAATGAACGCAGTGTTTCCTTCCTTCAATTCATAGCTTTCCTCAATCTTTTTGTCAGGAAGCGAAATCCTGACAGTGTCACCAACTCTGATGTTGGTCTTCTTTTCCTTTAGGACAAAACCATCATTTGTTGCAAGCTGAATTATTCCACTCTTCACGGTTTTCTTTCCAACAATTCTGGAAAGCTTCACAGGCTTCTGCTTGAAGTCTGCTTCAATGAATTCAATTCTTCCCTTTCGGTCAAAAATCGCCCTGAACCTTTTCTTCAACTGCATGACATCCACCAAGTCAAACAACCCGACAGGAAAACTCGCATTTTTCCTAACAGTTCCGTTCACAATGACTCCGTTCTGCATCAGCAAAATCCGTGTCTCCCTGGAAGTTCTAGTTAAACCCATCAAATCCCTTAACGCAAAACCCAAAGGAACTGAAGTGCTCTTCGAATGAGGTCCAGCCCTGCTCCTCAAAGTGAAAACTGCTTCTTTTTTCGCCAGTTTTCTCACGCTTTCAACTGACATTCTTTTCTGCTGTTTTCTCTCTCCCTTTTTAGCCATTCAAACCGCTCCTTCCCATTACTTTTTCTTTTTTGCTTCGTCTTTACCTTTTTTACCTGTTTCTGCTGCCTTCTTCTTTTTTTCCCCTATTTTTTCTGTTGCTGCAACATCTTTCCCTTCCTTTTCCTTAATTTTCTTTCCCTTAAACCGTCTCCCGTCTTTCCTGTAAATGTCAATCAAAACCAAGTTTGATGGCCTGAAAGGCACTAACACCTCTGTGCCATCAGATTTCTTCCTCGAAAGCTTTTCAATAAACGCCTGGATTTTCCTCCTGTTAACTCTTGCAACTTTTCCTGTTTTGCCCTTAAAGCCGCCTCTAACAACCTTAACAGTGTCTTCCTTCCTAACTTCCAAGGCCCTTTTCCCAAGCTCTTTTCTGAGGTCTTTGGAGAGGTGCACTGAAAACATTTTCTGAAGCGAATGAAGTGGCGCAGAAATGCCTTTGTCCAACTGTTTTCCAGGCTTAACGCTTGTCATACCATCACCTCAAATTACCGAGGAAGCAATACCAGCCACTTTTGGCCAGCGCTCCCCAACTTCCTTTGCAACAACTCCTTTTGCTTCAGACGCCTTAGGCAATCCTTTCTCGTCCACCAAAACAACTGCGTTCTCGTCAAACTTTATTCTAGTGCCATCGCTTCTCCTGTACTCTTTTTTTGTCCTGACAATTACTGCTCTCTCAATCTTAGATCTCATTTCAGGCTTTCCCTTGCTTACAACAACATTTACCAAGTCAGCGATTCCTGCCTTTGGATTCATTCTCTTCTTGCCCTTGAATCCAAAAACGCTGATTATGTAAACCTCCTTTGCACCGCTGTTGTCAGCGCAGACACAGTGCGTGTTCAGTATCAGTGTTTTAGTAGGCTTCCTTGCATTAATTGCTTTCATTTCTATCACCAGACTCAATGCTAGTCACAACAAAACTCTTTGTCTTGCTAATCTTCCTTGTTTCAGCAATTGTTACAATGTCTCCAACCTTTGCGTTAATCCACTCGGGGTTATGTGCAGCAATCCTAGACTTTACCTTCTTGTATCTCTCATACTTTGGAATGTAGTGAGTAATGCTTCTTTCAACAATGACTGTCTTTGGGGCTTTGTCACTAACAACCTTGCCAGTGAAAACATTTCCCCTTGTACTTAACCCGAGCTTCTGCGGCTTTTTCTTTTTATCGCTTTTATCCATTCACTTTCCTCCAGAAAACCCTTGTTCTGTCCTCCGGCCTAAAACAAATACTCGAACCATCAACCCTAACACTGCTCTTTCCCAGCCTGAAACAGAATACTGCCTCTTTTTTTGGGATTTTTTTTATTCCATTACTTGACTCAACAACAAGCAGGTTCTTTGACTCATCCACTACTTTGCCGGTTAACCTGTTTCTGCTTGCATCAGTGCCCCCAACAACCCTTACATTCAATCCAATCAACTCATGCACCAAAATATTCTGCTTTGAAATACAGTAACCGTTTCCCTTAAGCATCAATTAATTCCTCCTTGTAACCTTCTTGGAGCAAAACTTCTTTGACTCTCTTCAAGTGCTCTCCTTGAAGTTCAATTTCCGTGCCGCGCGTTGTTCCACCGCATGCAAGCTTTCTCTTAAGGGCCTTTGCCAGCTCCTTGGCTTCCTTAACGTCTTCAACTCCCATAACCAATGTCACCATCTTTCCAAACCTTCTCTTAACTGCTCTTATTTTTATTTTCTGTGTTTCCTTTGATATTTCACCGCAAACACACAGGTTTTTGGGCAGCCCACACATTTCACAGATGCCCTCAATCATTTAAGCACTTTCACCCCTGCTTTTTTATTACTGATTATTGTAAGAATCCTTGCAACCATTCTCCTCATTCCCCTTATCTTTGAAGGCTTTTCCGCCCTTGTACCAGAAGCAATCAAGGCCCTCTCTCTGGCCAAATCACTTTTTATTTCCACTAGCCTTCCCTCAAGCTCTGGAACAGACAAACCCCTTAATTCAGCAGTACTCTTTGCCACAAAACTCACTTTCCGCCCTTGTGCTCTTTAACACCTTTTTTTTCTTTCGCCGCAATTACTTTCGCTTCAACTTTTTTCTGCTTTCCCTTTCCTGTTTCAGTTGAAAAAGATTTGTTTTCAGCTTTCTCCGCTTTTTTATGGTGCTCTTCTGCTTCTTCCTGTTTCTCTTCTTTTTTGCCGGCTTTCTTTTCTTCATGTTTTCCTGTTTTTTCCGCTTTCTTCTTTTCCCCGGCTTCCTTCTCTTCAGGCTCCTTAATCTCCTTTTTCTCAGCTTTCTTTTGCTCGCTTGTTTCTTCCACCTTTTTCTCAGCGGTTTTTTCTTCTACGCTATCAGCCTTTTTCTCTTCCTCTTTAGCCTTCCTATCCTCTAACAATTTTTTTACATCTATTTTGTCAGGGAACACGATGCCGGGCCTCACAATTCTTACTTTTATTCCAATCGCACCAGGCTTAGGGTAAGCGGTTGCCTTTGCCATGTCAACCCAGCTTGACTGAAACCCAACCTTCTTCATGTACCCCTCAGCTATTCTCTGTTTCCTCTTCCTGCCCCCTTTCCCTGTTAGTTTTCCAGCCAAGACAAGGTCAACTCCCTGTGCACCAGCACTCATTATGTCATGGCTTGCCTTGTATGCAACACTCCTCCAGCTATAACCTCTCTCAATTAATGCCTTAACTTTGTTGACAACCGCTATAGCGTCAAGGTTTGGCTCGGTTATCTCCTTAATCTCAATTTGGGGGTTTTCAATCTTAAACTTTGACTCAATCATTTCAGTCAGCTGCCTGATGTTCTGGCCGCTTTTTCCAATTGCAAGACCGGGCCTAGTAACGTTAACAATAATCCTCGTAACAAGCGGTGTCTTAACAACATCTGACTTGGTGAAGCCTGCCTTTTCAAGTTCTTTCCTGAGATACTCTTCCAGTTGCGATCTCTTAATCCCCTGTTCAATAAAAGTTTTCTCAATCATTCAAGAGGCCTCCCTTGCAATCAGCTCCAAGTGCGTTGCCTTCCTCTTTCTCCTCTTCCCCGAAATTCTTCCCTGGCTCTGAAATGAAATCCTTGCATAACCCTGAGAGGCAAAGCCGTGGACAATCAAAAGGTTTTCAGCGTCAAGGCCCTTGTAGTCCGCATTGCTCTTCAATTCCTCCAGCGCCTTCAAGAAAACCTTGGCAAGCCTTTTAGGATACCTCCCGCTTTTAGTGAAACTCTTCGAAGCACCTTTCCTGTGCCCTACCTTCTTCTTATATTTCCTGAGAGGCAGGAATTCCTTTTCCTCCAAAATGTTATTCAAAAACCTTTCCGCCCTGTCAACCCGTATTCCTTTAATTTCTCTCAGCAACTCCGTTGAATACTTTAAGGAAACATGGGCGTTTTTGGCAATAACTCTTGCAACCTTCTTGCCATGCAGTGCCTGCACTTGGAATGCTCTCTTAACCATGCCATTAACCTCTAGCCGTTATTGCGGTGCTGGACTTCGTTGCACCAATTCCTGCCTTTCCATGCATAAGCCTCTTCCTAGTCAACGCAAGTTCCCCAAGATAATGCCCCAGCATTTTCTCCGTAATCTGCACAATCTGAAACTCTTTTCCGTTATGGACGCCAAACTTCAACCCAATCATTGAAGGCAAAACCGGGAAATCCCTGCTCTGAGTTCTGATTATTCTAGGCTCCTTTCCAGCGCGCTTTTCCTCGTTAGCTCTCTGGACTCTTTTAAGCACTTTCTCGTTAAGCCCTCTTGAGATGCTTCTCCTAATCCTGCTTCCTGCAATTTCCGAGAACTGCTTTAACTCCATTTCCAGCAATTCTGGCAAGGTTTTTCCCCTGAAAGTGAACTCTCGTTTAGCCATTTTTCTATCACACCTGTTACTTCTTCTTTCTCCCAGTCCTCTTTGAAGCAATTGCTCCAACTTTCCTTCCAGGAGGAGCATGCCTTGAAGTAGATTTCGATTTTCCAGGATGATGCTGGCTTCCACCGAAAGGATGATCCACTGCGTTCATTGCAACGCCTCTAACCCTAGGATACCACTTGTTTCTCGCCTTCATTGCCTTGAACTTGTTTCCTGCTTTCACAAAAGGCTTCTCTGGCCTTCCCCCGCCTGCCGCAATTCCAATTGAAGCCCTGCAGTTTGGCTTCAAAGAAACGGTTTTACCGGATGAAAGCTTAACAAAGACATTCTGCTTGTCTTTAGTTACAATCAGTGCATAGCCGCCGGAACTCCTGACGAATTTTCCGCCATCCCCCGGCTTTGCCTCAATGTTGAAGATAGGGCACCCCTCCAAGCACTCACCAAGAGTGATGACATTTCCCACCTCAATTTCTGCGCTCTTGCCAAAGCTTATCTGCTGCCCAACGCGCAGTCCCTCAGCAGCAATAACATAGCTGCGTTTTCCGGTTTCAAGAATAACTTTTGCCAGAACCGCTGACCGGGCAGGGTCATTTACCAATTCAATCACTTCCCCCTTAACTGCACTATTCAACTGCTTTTCATCCAAGTTAATGTAGGAAATATCTGCAACACCCACTTTGTTTGCAGTGTAAGTCGGGCTGCCCTTTCCCCTTTTCTGGCTAATCAACCTCTTACCCATTACAATACACCAAGCTTTGTTGCAATTTCATCTGCCTTAAACTTTTCATTGATTTTAACAAAAGCCCTTTTCCTTGCCTTGCTGTCGCGCAAAATGTTGACATTGTCAACTTTGACAGAGTACAAGTCCTCGACAGCCTTCTTCACCTGCGGCCTTGAAGCATTTCCCTTCACAATGAACACCAGCTTGTTCTCTGATTCAATAAGGTTAATTGCTTTCTCCGTTATCAGCGGGTGCAGCAAAACCTCGTAAGCCCTTAAAGCCTGCTCCTTGTCAACCTTTTTCTCTGCCTTAACTTCCTGTTTTTCAGGTTTTCTTTCTTCTTTAACTGCGCCAGATTCTTTGCCAGTTTTTTTCTTTGCCAAAGGTTTTTCAGCCTTTTTTTCTTGAATGGCTTTTTTTGCCTCGTGCTTTTTGCCTACCATTTCTTTTCACCCAAAACTTTCAATGCACTCTCACTCCACAAAGTAAGCCTTCCAGGAACAGTGCCAGGTGCAAGCAGTTCAGTGTTAAGGTTCCTTGCCTCAACAACATCAACGCCTGCGATGTTCCTTGCTGCCATGAAAATTTTTTTTGAGTTCTCAACAACCAAGAGAACGCTCTTAGTCTTCTTGTATTTTCTCCCGCGTTTTTTCCCTTTTCCTGCCCTGATTTTCCTGGAACTCTTTGATTTCTTGACATCCTCAATTAACCCGATTTTTTCAAAAACTTCAACAACTTTTTTTGTTTTATCAATGCCTTCGAATCGTTTCTCCACAACCAACGGGAACTCAAACCTTTTTGGCACAATGTGGCCTCTTGCCGACACAAGTTCCTTTACGGATGTAGCTGCAATTGCAGACCTAAGGGCCTTCCTTTTTTCCTGCCTGTTGATTTTCTCTTCATTGTTTTTCTCAGGCTTTGGGGGATGGGCTCTTGGGCCCTTCACTGCCTGCGGCACCAAAGCAACCTGCCCTGAAAGAAGGTGCCTTCTGTTCTTCAGCCTAGGCAGCCTAGCGTGCCCAACATTAATTGTCCTGTACTGCTGTGGCTTCTTTCTTGAGCCAATGTATGTTGCAGTGTAGTTCCTGCCCGCGCTCTTGTTCGGGCCCTTTGGCTGTACCCTGCTGCTCTGGCTTGCAAGCACGGCCCTCTTGATCAGTACCCTGTTTAGTTCCTCGCTGAAAACACCAGGCAACTCAATTTCCCCTGATTTATTTCCCTCAACGCTTAAAACTGCTGCCTTCATAGCCCTATCACTTTCCTTTTGGTTTTTTCTCCTTGTCTCCCTTTAATGCAGCCTGAATTTCGTCTTCAACGCTTTTGTGCTCTTTTTTCTCCTTTTTTTCCTCAGCAACTTTCTGCGGTTTCACTGATTCTTCCTCGTCAATTTCTTTTCCACCTGTTTTCGTTCCAATAACCCTCATGCCTGAAACATTGAACCTGTCGTGGGTTGCTTTCCTCACTGCATGCCTCAACGCAACAGCCCTTTTTACAGGTGCAGGAACTGAACCAGCAAGCAGCAGAAACTCGCCCTTAACTTTCCCATATCCTTTGAATCCTGCTGGAACATTAACTTCAGCAGGTTTGCTGCTTACCTTCACTATCCTCTTGTTCAACTCGGTTCTGCTCTGGTAACCCATCTGGCCAGGCCTCGGTACAGTCCACATAACAGTTGAAGGGCTCCAAGGAGAAATGCTTCCAACTATTCGCCTTTTCTTTGCCTTCGGCCTCTGCACTTTCACGCCAAACCTTTTGATAACCCCGGAAAAACCTTTGCCGGCATCAACCGCTTTAACATCCACGAACTGCTTTTCCTGAAACACTTCGCTTGCACGCAGTTCTTTTCCAAGTTTTTCTTTTGCAAACTCAAACTGTTCGTCAACCGAGCCGGCCAAAAAAACCTCGCTAATCTCTGGTTTCTTTTTCCCGAAATCAGCAAGATTCGGTTGCGTTGCAACCAGCAACCTCAATGCATTTACCTTTTCTTTTTCTCTCTCCAAACCCGCAACACTTGTTTCCTGCACTTCAGTTTTTTTCCCTTCCATCTGCCCTGCTTCCTTTTTTTCTCCTTTCTGTTTCCCGTGCTTCTGCTTGAAGCCCTTGATTTTTTTCCTCAGAAACCTGTCAGGCTTTCCTATTGTTGACTCGCCTAACACTCTTGCCCCATAAGGTGTGCGCGCATAAGCCCTGACCCCGAAAACCTTTAGTGGAGGGCACTCAATAACAGTGCAAGGCACCACAATGTCCTGGCCGAATGTAACTGATTTCTGGTGCTCGTTTTTTGCAATTGCATGAACCATGCCTGCCTTGTAACCCAAAAAGTTAAGCGCCCTGCTTTCTCCAGCCGCTCCAATAGTCCTAAAGCTAGGTGTTTCTTTTTTTGCCCGCTTTCTCGGATAAAAAGCCAGGCTACCTGAATGCGGCTTGTGTATTCTGCTCATTTAAATTACTCCAATGAGCACACTGATGCGGCAGCAGCGCTGGAAACGCACTCCAAATGCAAAAACCAAAAAACAGGGTTTTACGCATTTATATCCATTGAGGATTTACAATGGATACAGTGTGCACTGGCCTCTCCCGCTCACCAGAGGAAAAAGCCAATATACTTTATATATTCCCCAAAAAAAGGTATTTAAAGGTATTGATGGGGCCCAAAAAGTCTGCCGAAAAATATGGCAAATGACAAAAATAGTTGAACAAAACAAGGTCATTTGCTATCTATCAGGCGACAATAAATGTGTTAAGAACCACCGACTAAAGTCAAAACTTTGGCAAGTGAATAAAATCCAATAGTTTCTTTTGCCAAAGTTTTGGGTAGCATGTTTAGAAAATTCCAAAACAAGCAAGTGGTTCTTGACAGTAGCAATTCCAATGAACCACTCATTAAAATGAGTGGAATTGCCTGATTCAAAAATTAATGTCGCCTGCTATAGAAAGAAAAGAAAAAGAAGAGAAAAAGAGGCTGTGGCCTCTATAATCTCAATTTCAGCTTCAAGAACTTGGTCAAAGCCTTTATGTTAAAGCCGAATGAAGGCTTGGATTCAAGCTTCTTGGCTTTTACATTGGCTACGGCCTTTCTGGTTGTATTTTTCTTTGCCATGGTTGTTTTCACCTCGCTGAAACTTTGTTATGTAGAAAAGTGTTGTTTTATTGGTTCCTGTAAGAAATCCAGGTATGCTCTTTTTTGATAATTCTCTTGTCAATGCTGACAATCTTGTAAAGGAGAATAAGTATAACCAGTATAACAAATCCAAGCGCAATTCCAAGCGCGTTGTCCTCCAAAACTGCGAACGCAGTTCCCACTAACCCTTCAACTACTCCTTGCCCTTCTTGCTGCTCTTCTGCCTCAACTACAACCAACTCAATGTTTCTCCTGAAAACCCTGCTTTCAGACTCAACAAGCAGCACTGCATTGAAGTTCCCCTTTTCGTTTTCTGACTCCAGTTGCAATGCAACAGTTCTCCTTTCCCTAGGACTAAGCTCTACTGTTGAGGAATCAGCAGTGAACCCCTGAGGCAAATCAGTCAAACGCACCTTAACCTCTTCCGCTTTTCCTGAATTGTTTTCAACCACAACCGAGAGAACGCCTTTTCCGTTCTTTATTTCAACCATTGAAGTATAGGACAGCAGTTTAATTCCGCCTTCGCTTCCAGCTTCTTCTGAAATCTTCACAAGTTTGGTGTATTTCTGGCTATGCAGCGCTCCTGGAATTTCAATTGAGTAAACAAGCAGCTCTTCGTCAGAATCAAATCCGTTGACTGCAATAACCCTTTCAACAAGGCTTCTCGGCCCAACAGTTATTGATGAAGGGGAAACAATCGCATTGCCCGCATCCATTCTGATTACTGCTGTTTCATTGCTCGGGTTATCAGCTTTTATTCTCACAAAGCCAGAACCATTCAGTTCTGCTTTTTCCGGAACAGTTAACTCAAACTTTTCAGGCCCTGCCGCAACAAATGATGCATCAACGTAAACCTCGAACTCCTTGCTTTCAGTGCAGCTTATGCCTGAATCGAAGTGGCCTTTAACAGTTAACCTTGCCTTTCCCACCTCGTCTTCAGCAGTGTTTCCTCCAAGCAAGTGCACTCTTACCCTTGCCATGTTGTCACTGTAAACCATTGAATCAATCCTTTCAGCTGAAATGCTGAAAAAGGACTCTGCTTCAGTTGCAGTAACCGAGTCAATGATGAAGTCAGCGTTGGAAAAGTTCTTCAGGTAAAAGTCCCTCTGCCTTGCTTCCTTTGCTTTGACACTCAAAGGCTCAACAACAAGGCCTATGCCGTTGCAGTTTCCTTTCAAAGGTTCGAAAGTAAGGGAGCCCAGCTGGAGAGAATTCCTGGTGGGGAAATCATTTGTGTTCGGAATAGTTTCCGTTGATGCGACTTCCCTCCAGCTGTTTTCCCTTGGGACGATGAAAGAAGTGCTATAATTTGTTTCAAACTGTGATGCTGCGCTATTTCCTGAATTAATGCTTCCGGTTGCAGGGGTCGCTTCATTTCCCTTAATATTAATTGTAAAAGTGTCGCTTGCATCCTTGCCTGAACAGTTGGTGCTGTCAGCAAACTCGCCGTTAATCCTTACCTCTGCTTCAAGTTCCTTGCTTGGCGAGCCTTCCTCTGCAGCCAATTCAAACTGAACCTTCCCTGAAAACTTGCTGTAAATGGTTTCACTGAATTCAATGTTTTTGGCAGTAACCTCGAATCCATCGATGTGAACGTTGACTGAGTTCACCTTAAAGTTTTTCCTGCTGTCATTGAAAACGCTTACCTCAACTGTTTTTGTTTTTCCTGCTTCAATTGAAACATTGTTTGCATTAATGCTAAGCTCGCTGCAGGAAGCCTCTTGCGGATAATCATAGGGCGCTCCAACAGTAAAGGTGTTGTAAAAGTAAACAGGCGGATAGTAGTAGTGGCCATAATATGTTGGGGCATAAACGGTTGTCCATCCCGGATAATAGGTCCAAGCCCCGCCGTAAAAATAATAGTCAGTTGCATAGTAAGAGTACGCGTAAGGGTCATAATTCCAATAACTTGGAGAATACTGGTACCATCCAGGCTCATAATAGTAATAGTTTCCGAAATAGTTCACTCTGTAAGGGTAGTCAAAGTAATACCAGTCCTCGTAATAATAAGAGTAAGGAACATCAACGAACCCGTAATTTTCGCCAGAATAAATTTCGAAATAAAAGTCGCTGTCAGTGTAACCAACATAAAATGCATTCGCAAAGCTGGCCAAAGCTAAAGTTGAAATCAACAGCAAAAAAATTTGCTTTAAACTCATTTTCGTCCCGACACCACTGTGCAGTGGCATATAGATTGCTGCTAAAGAAATATATAAATGTTTCCCCTCTTCACCGTAATTAGTGAATTACGGCTTTTTTCTGCCATTTTAAGGCCTCAATAAGGCGATTTGAAGCCTTACCCATCAGCCTTTTAAAAAAAGGCTGGCGAAAAAAAGCCTACGGCATCAGCCTTTTATGTTCCCTATGGGGCTTAATGCAGCAACTTTTCTACTTACCCCTAGTTTATCCATTGAGTCAACAACCTCTGAAATATTTTTGTAAGCAAGTCCTGCCTCTTCTGCTAATCCTGAGTATGAAGCAGCCTTTACATAGATGCCGCGTTTCTCCATGTCCTTCTGCAGGGTATCCCCTCGCACAATTTTTTTCGCTTTTGCCCTGCTCATTGTTCTTCCACTTCCATGCATTGTGCTCCCAAAAGTTTCATCCATCGCTTTTTGTGTTCCAACGCATACGTAAGAACCTGTTTCCATGCTGCCGCCTACAATTACAGGCTGCCCTATTTCCTTGTAAACCCCCCACAGTTCCTCGTGACCCGGGGCAAAGCTCCTTGTTGCACCTTTCCTGTGAACAACAAGCTTTTTCTTTTTTCCCTCAACTACATGCTCTTCCACTTTTGCAATGTTGTGTGCCACATCATAAACAATATGCATCCCCATTTTCTCAGGATCTTGCCTGAACACTTCCTTAAAGCTTTCCCTTATTTGGTGCACTATAACCTGCCTGTTGCAGAAAGCGCTGTTCGCAGCACAGACCATTGCAGAATAATAGTCTTTTCCTTCCTTGCTGTTGAATGGCGCACAGGCAAGCTGCCTGTCTTTCACGTTAATGCCATATTTCTGCATTGCCTTCTCAAATACTACAAGATAATCGGTTGCAATTTGGTGCCCAAAGCCCCTGCTCCCGCAATGCACCATCACCACAACCTGCTCTGGCGAATGAATGCCGAGAGCTTTTGCTGCCTTTGCATCAAAAATGTTTTCAGCGTGAGCAAGCTGCACCTCCAAGTAGTGGTTACCGCTTCCTAAAGTTCCAAGCTGGCTTATGCCGCGCTGCCTTGCCTTCTCACTCACCTTCCCTGGATTTGCTCCCTTTATTGCTCCATGCTCCTCGATTTTTTTTGCGTCTTCCTCCCATCCATAGCCGTTCTCAATGCACCAGTTGACTCCTTCCACCATCAGCTCATCAAAATTTTTCCTGTCAAGTTTCACTGAACCCTTTCTTCCAACCCCGACAGGAACTTTTTCAAACAAAGTATTAACAAGCTCCTTTATTTTCGGCTGAACTTCTTTTGCTGTTAAATCAGTCAAAACCAGCCGCATGCCGCAGTTGCTTGAAAGGAAACCGTTTGCGATAAAATTGTGGTTTTCATTCGCAACGTTAAAGTCATACAGATAATCATTGAATTCTGTTTCTTCTATTGAGGCAACCTTTTCCCAAACAAACCCTGTTTTTCCTAACCCTTTTATTCTTTCTTTTATGAATTCATCAAATTTTCGGAATTTTGACGCAACTCTTGCCCCGGTTTTCCTCCCTCCCCAAATACTTCTTGCAATGAATCTTTCATTAACAAACTCGTTTCCAATTTGTTCATGAACCTCTTTCAAGGTGAAGCCCTGCTGCTTCAGCTCTATTGCAATCTGAGAGCTTTTCTCCCTCTGTTCTATCACCATTTCCTTAATCTGAAGGTAAGCTATTGCTGCATTGGCAAGGAAAGTTTTTTCTGCATTATACTCAAAACCTATTCTGCTCCAAAACCTAATCAGATTTTCCGGCTCTGCCGAAACCTGCAGCCTTTGCCTCACAGAAATCTCTCCTATCTTATTCGTGAATTCTTCTCTTTCAGCTATTGTTGAGCTTGCCACGCAGAATTCATCTAACATTGACTGTATTTGCCCCAAAAGTTTCCAGCCGCTTTCCCTTAACTCCAGTTTTTTGTTGAGTGAAAGGGTTGGATTATAAAAGTTGTAGCCGTGCCTTGTAACCGTTTTTGGTGTCGTAAGCTCCGCGCCAAAAAAGGCAGCAAGATAAAGCCTTTTCAGCCACTTTGTAGAACTTAAAATCCACTCTGGAACAAACCATTCCTGCTTAACCTTGTTTCCAGCCGTACAGCCAAGGCATTTCAGGAGCAATGCAAATGCTGTTGAACTGCAATGAAGCGAATGCTCTAAGTAATCGAATTGCGAGATTCCGTAATAAGTTTCAAACTTGTGGTGCCTATTTCTTGAGTATATTTGCGATTCAAAGCCCAGCTTTTTGATATCTGCCTTGATTGTTTCCAAATCCTCTTTTTTTCCATAGAAGTGGGCTGCGGCATCCCCTTTCTTGAAGAATTGTAGCGTACCATCGCCTTGAACAAATCCGCAAATTTTTGCAAGATAAGGAAGTTTTTCGCTGTCTAAATAAATCGGCAGAAGCCCTCTGCCTTTAAGGAATTTTATTATCTGGTTAAACCCATTTTCATTGCCCTTGTATGCTTTCCTAATAATCTTTTCATCAACAAGAAGCTTTTGTTTTGGCTTTTCGAACTCGTTTCCCTCAAAAGGAAAAACAGCCACGAACCCATTTTCCATTTCTGAAACCTTTTTCATCCCATTTTTCGTGTAAAAGCGATGGTCGGATGAAGCAATTATTTCCTTTCCTGTTTCCGTGGTTATTTTATAGGCTTTCTTTCCAAGGCTCTTCATAAATGCATTAATTGTTGTTCCTGTAACTTCATTTGAAAAATCACTGCACTTTATTATTTCTTTCTGCCATAAACCCTCAAAATCAATCATGTTTTTTGTGTACCCAAATTCGCTGAGGATTTTGGCGCCGCCATAAATGCAGTTAATATCAAAACCGATTCCGCCAGGACTAATAATTCCTTCCTCCAAGTCAAATGCTGCCACTCCTCCAATCGGAAAACCGTAGCCCCAGTGCGCGTCACTCATTGCCATTGCTGCCTTCTGTATTCCGGGCAAGCAAGCGACATTAGTTATCTGATCAAAAACCCCCGGATCCATTTCTTTCAGCAGTTTCTCTGAAGCAAAAATCCTTGCAGGAACATTCATGCCTTGCTTTACTGAAACAGGAATCTCCCAGCTATAATCATTCAGCTTGCCTACTTTATAGCCATGCACTTCAAATCCAGCCAAAAAACCACCTTTCAAGCCAAAGAAAATTGAAAACAAGTTATTTTATGGATTAAGGCAGGCAAACCCTAAAAAACTCTACTTTTTGCCTCTATGCAGCAAAAACAGCACACTCAAAGCAATCAACGGCAGCAGCAAGAGGCTTGTTTCAGGGATTGCAACAGTGCTTGTGGCAGAGTCCTTCACAGTGAAAAAAGTTGAATCGCTGTTGTTTGCAACACTTGCTTCAACCACTGTTCCAACCGGCTCCTCATATGGAAGAATTCTAAATTCTGCTGCATAAGTTGCCACTTCCAAGTCATCAATTGGCCAAGCGCTTCCCCCAAAATCAACCGGCACAATAAATGATACCTCGCTATTTCCAGGAATGTCTCCAGGTGCATTTGCGGAATCATCGTAATCCAAGAAACGATTGAATGTGTCATGTATTGCGATATCAAACTTAGCCTTTGAAGCGGGAATTACAGTCCCAGTTTTGTTTTTGAAAGTGATTTTAACTGCCAAATCTTCATTGTCAACTTTGTCAAAATTTGTTTTCTCAGTGAAAGTTCCGCTTCCAGCATCATAAGCCCCAGCGGTTACTGTTCCCTCAAAGAAATCAGTGGGGCCGCCTCCGGATGAAACAGTTATTGTTTCAGTTGAGCCCTCTAACTGGAATTCATAGTCGCCTCTGAGTGCAAAGGTTACACAGATTTTTTTGTGGGAAGGGTAAGGCCTGCCGCCAACACCCGGAAATGTTTCAGTGAACTCCCAGTTTGGTGCGCCAGAAGTTATTTCGGTTTCAACTCTTGCTGGGTCATTACAGGCTTTGTCGGTTATCAATGTGATGCCAGAAGGATTGCTATCAATCAATGAAAAAGTGTGCGCCCTTGAAACTGTTTCAATGTTCCTCAATTCAAGGGTTATGCTCTCATCAACCGGAACTTTCCTCTCCCAAGGCCAGTCAGGCTCATTTTCGGGATGAATCATTCTAATCTTCGTAACCGGCCTATCAACCCAGCCAAGCCTTGTTGAGTTCACCAAAGGCTGGCTGTCAAAAATTGTCAGCCTGACTTTTGCTAGGTTTTCCAGAAAAAACTCATAGCCAAAAAAACTTGTGCTGTAAGTAAAATCTCCAATGCCTGAAGGATAGCCGGCATCTCCTGAAGAAATGCTCCATTCCCTAATGACAGGAAAAATGGGGGTGTCGCTTGCATCAAGGCCCTGAAGCTTGAAATAAATGGGTCCGCCGCTTGAAAAAGCCAGAGTATTCACTCTGTTGTACTTGACTGAAACCGGCACATCTTGTCTCGGAGCAATAAAGTCTCCACCAACAACGAAATCGTTGCCAGGGTACAGGCAAACCTCCGGTTCATTCGGAGTAAAATCTCGGGTTTGCGGGTCTTGGCTGAAAAAATACTCTGAAACAACGTTCATTGGCTTTCCTGCAGGGTCCAGTAATGGGCTGCCAAAACGGTCAAAAATTGGCTTAGAAAAGGTGGCTGAAGCATACATAAAACTCATCCCTAATTTTCCATAGCTGGCAATCACGGCATCCTTGTTAGGGTAATCGCAAATTGCATCAAAGTCTTGCCCATCCAAAACAACTGATGGATTAAACTGATAGTTGCTTGGGCTAAGCTGCTGAATCAATCGACTGCATGGCGCTCCCATTGCAGCAGAGCAGTTAAATATTACATTTGTTCCGCTTCCAGGTTCTCCAACTGAAATTGTTTGACCACTATTATTTGTTATAGTGTAATTAGCAATATTATCTGTGGAGACAAAATCTTCTGGTACCGGTGCCTGCTGGTCAAAGTCAAAAACAGTTTGAGCATTAGTGACCCTTAATTCAGTTGTGTCCTGCAGGATTTCTGGCGGTTCAACAGGGTCAACTGCAACAAGTCTTTGGGAGAGAAGCGTTGTTACAATCGTTCCATTTCCAACTACAGAAGGGCCATTCCAAACATCCACAAATTCTGGGGTTATTTTTATCTCACATATTAGGGTTGCCTGCTCCCCGGCCTGAATGCTTCCAGGCTCATTCAATGGTTGGGCTGGGGGTTCACTTATCCAGCCATTGGAAACAAAGCAATTCCACTGCTGGCATACTGCTCTGTTACTGCATTGCCTCTGGACAAGAGGCTGGTTTGGGTCCCATACTTCAGTTTCAGGAAACCCGAAAAGCTGCATGTCAGTGTCAATGCTTGGCAAATTCCTGGTTGGAGGGTTTATCTGCATTATTACCCTGATTGTAGGGTACCTGCTTGCATCTATTGAAGAACTTGAACAGTTTGTTGCCGGCAAGCCGCTCAGCGAAAGTTCATCCTTGCAATAAATTACTGCTGGAGGATTAGCATATGTAACCATAACTGTAGTTCCTTTAAGGTCAGCGAACGCCGTATTCGAAACCACAATAACAAAGATAACAACCAAAAAAACCCTTGAATTCATTGCATAATTAATAGTATTTTTTAATATTTAAGCCTTTAGCATCAGATGTCGAGAACGATTTTCGCCCGGAACCTGCCTTTTTCTTTGCGCAGCTCAAAGTAATGCTTTGTAACGGCTTTAACATCGTTCCTGAGGTTTTCTGCGCTGATCTCGCTGATTTTTTGCCCTGAGCATGAGGCAGCCAAAAAAAATTTTCCGCTTTTCTCCTTAACTACTGCTTTAAACTCGGAAAAAATTTCTCCTTCAGCGTCCTTGAGGAAAACCAGTTCCGCAAGCCAATCAAACAACAGCTCTTCAGCTGTTTCAGCTTCAATTTTAACTTTTTTTTCAATTTTTTTCTTTACTTTGCTTAAGTCAGCCATCTCAGAGAAAGCAGCAAGAGCACAGTTTTCAAACAGCTCGCTTAAGCTTGAGCCAAAAGCCTCAAATGCAGAATCAGCAAACGATTCTTCTTCCAAAAACCTGAACTTCATGTAAGAAACAGCTAAGAAAGTTAATTTAATTCTTTAATTCGATTTCAACGTGCACGTTTTCAGGAATTTCAACTCTCATAATGCGCCTAAGGGTCCTTTCATCAGAGTCAATGTCGATTAAGCGCTTGTGGGCGCGCAGCTCCCATTTCTCGTAGCTTTCAGTGCCACCGCCGCAGGGACTCTTGCGAGTAGGAATAACCATTTTTTTTGTGGGCAATGGAATGCTGCCAGAGTGCTTTACCCCGGTTCTATCTGCAACTTCCAGAATTTGCTTGCATATCTCGGTAAGCTTCTTGTAATCAGGGCTCGTAAGTTTGATTCTGGCTTTCTGCATTTCCCATCACTCTTTTCTGCTGGCCTTTCATTGCAAGGCCCGAGCAAATAAAAATAATGGGATAAAGAAGTAATAACAGCATTACTTCTTCGGCGTGACGCTTAGGACAATTCCTGCAGCAACAGTCTGCCCCATGTCCCTGATTGCAAACCTTCCAAGTTGCGGGAACTTCTTGTATTCTTCCAGCACAACCGGCTTGGTTGGCACAATCTTTACAATCGCTGCATCACCTGTCTTCAAAAACTTGGGGTTTGCTTCCTTTTCCTGCCCTGTTTTGGGGTCAAGCTTTTTCTGCAATTCTGTCAAGCTGCAGCTCAACTGCGCGGTGTGCATGTGGAAAACTGGCGTGTAACCAACTGGAATTGCAGTCGGGTGATTCAAAACCACAATCTGGGCAGTAAACTCTTTCACCACAGTAGGAGGGTTGTTTGGGTGCCCTACAACATCGCCTCTTGCAATCTCGTCCCTTGAAATGCCCCTTACATTAAAACCCACGTTGTCGCCTGGCACTGCTTGAGACAACTGCTCGTGGTGTGCTTCAATTGACTTAACTTCTCCCTGCTTTCCTGCAGGCTCAACAATTATCTTGTCACCTGGCTTCATGATGCCGGTTTCAACCCTTCCAACTGGAACAGTTCCAACACCCTTAATATTGTAAACGTCCTGAATTGGAAGCCTCAAAGGCTTGTCTGTTGGTGCCGGAACCGCATTAAAGTTGTCAAGTTGTTCAACCAGCGTTGGACCCTTATACCAGCCCATGTTCTGCGATTTCTTTGCAATGTTGTCTCCAACCCAACCAGAAATTGGAATAAATGTAACCTGGTCTTCCTTGTAGCCAATGCCCTTGATGAGTTTCTTCATTTCGTCAACAACCTTGTTGTAGGTTGCTTCAACGTATTTTACCTCATCCATCTTGTTGATTCCAATAATCATCTGCTTTATGCCCATAACCTGCGCCAAAAATGCATGCTCTTTGGTTTGCGGCTGGATTCCTTCCTTTGCAGCCACTACAAGCACAGCAGCATCCGCTTGGCTTGTTCCAGTAATCATGTTCTTAACAAAGTCCCTATGGCCTGGAGCATCAATTATAGTGAAAGAGTTTTTCTTGCCCTCAAACTTCTTGTAAGCAACATCAATGGTAACGCCCCTTTCCCTTTCTTCCTTCAAGTTGTCCATCACGTAAGCAAAAACAAAAGTTCCCTTTCCCCTGCTTTCAGCTTCCTGCTTAAGTTTCCTGTAATCCTGTTCCGGCAAAGCACCAGTGTCATACAGCAGTCTTCCAACTAAAGTGGATTTACCGTGGTCGACGTGACCAATAAACACCAAGTTAATGTGCGGCTTTACTGCCATTGAATTACACTTCCAAAAATGCGCCAAAAGGCGTAAAAATGCTTATTTAGGCTAAAAATCAATACTAATTATGCTTTGGAAACATTTAAAAACCAATGTCCGCTGACCAAACAAAACTGCATTCTTTTGGGATGATTTAATTTAACCCTCCAAGAAAAAACTTGCCGGCTTCGGCTCCGGGTCCATTCCTTTTCTCTTCCTGATTTCAGCGATAATCTGTTTTTGGAGTTCTCTGGGAAGAATCTCGTAGCCGGAAAACTCGGCTGTCCAAATAGCTCTTCCCTCTGTTGCCCCCCTTATTGCTGCACTGAAACCAATGAGTTCCTTTACCGGCGCTTTCGCAATAATAATTGAGGCATCCCCCTCACTTCTAATCTCGCTTATCTGGGTTCTACGGCTTCCAAGTTCCTTGGTGGCGGAACCCATAAACCTTTCCGGCACCGTAATTGCCAGATTCTGCTTTGGCTCGTAAAGCACTGCATCAGCTGAAAGCATTGCACCATAAATGCCCCTTGTAACTGCAGGCAAAACTTGTGCTGGCCCCCTGTGAATAGAGTCCTCATGCAACTTGGCGTCCTCCAGTTTCACTATTACGCCATAACATTTCTCTTTAGCTAGTGGCCCTTCATTCATTGCGTCAGCGAAACCCTGAATTACGAGTTCCTTGATTTCGTGCAGTGCCTGAATTCCTCTCGTGACATCCACAAGCACGTTGTGGTTGTGCACCATCCAAATCTTTTTCGCAACATCATTGCTGAAGCCAACTTCCTGAAGCTTTGCAACAATCTCCTTGTCCTTTGGCCTGATTTTTGCCTCAATTCTCTCTTCAATCAGCCTGTCAAGCAGTTCCCTTGGCATTGGCTCAACACTTAAAAAGAAGTGATTGTGCCTGTTCGGGCTCTTTGTGGCCACAGTCCTAGAGGACTTGTTTATTGTCTCATGGTAAACAACAATCGGCGGGCTGACTTCAATCGGCACCTTATGGTGCTGTGTTATCCTGTACTGGTTAACCTCCAAGTGCAGTTCTCCCATTCCAGAAAGCAAGTGCTCTCCGGTTTCCTGGTTAATTGTTGTAACAAGGTTCGGGTCCTCCTTTGAAAGCTGCCTAAGCACTTCAATTAGCTTCGGCAAATCCTTTGTGTGTTTTGCTTCAATTGACACAGTCATTACAGGTTCTGCTTTGCTCTTGAATGACTCAAACTCCTTGATTTCATAACTTGCAATCGTTTGACCAGCATAAACCTCTTTTGCCCCGACTATTGCGACAATGTTTCCGGCTGGAACGGCTTCAGCTTCCACAAAGTCAGGCCCCATGTATACGCCAACCTTCTGCACGTTAATCTCCCTGTCAGCCTTTACAAGCCTTAATTTCGCGCCCCTGACGATTTTCCCAGAGTAAACCCTGCCTGTTGCAATGTCCCCTGCGTGCGGGTCAACGCTTACATCCGTAACCATCATTGAGAACGGGCCTTTCGGGTCAGTGGTAATCATTGCTTTTCCTATTTCGCTTTCCTCATCCCCGCCCCAAATTATTTTAATCCTGTACTTTTGTGCTTCAACCGGTGAAGGCAAGTGATTGATGACCATTTCAGTTAAAACAGAGAAGATTGGTGATTTCTCTGCAAGCTCCTTCTGCCTGTCAGAATTGATCAGATCATAAACTTCCTTGAAGCCAATCCCGGTTTTCTTCATCGAGCCAACGCTTACCGCCCAATTGTGATAAGCTGAACCAAAGCAAACGCTGCCATCCTCCACTCTTACAGTCCACTTGTTCTTAAACTCATTAGGTGCATTATTTTTGATTAAAGTGTTAACTTGGGCAATGACTTTCACAAACCTTTCTTTCATCTGCTCATCTGTAACCTGCAGTTCCTCAATCAGCCTGTCAACCTTGTTGATGAACAGCACTGGTTGAACGTACTCTTTTAACGCCTGCCTTATCACCGTTTCTGTTTGCGGCATTACTGACTCAACAGCATCCACAACGATTATGACGCCGTCAACTGCGCGCATTGCGCGAAGCACTTCCCCTGAAAAATCTACGTGACCCGGAGTATCAATGATGTTGATTAAATACTCTTCCCCGTTTAATTCCTGTACAACAGAAATGTTTGCAGCATTAATCGTAATTCCGCGCTGCTGTTCTTGGTCCTCAAAGTCCATTATGAGTTGTTTTCCGGCGAGCTCTTGACTCATCAAGCCAGAAGAAGCAACAAGGTTATCTGTAAGAGTGCTTTTACCGTGGTCAATGTGTGCAACTATCCCGATGTTCCTTATTTTATCCAATTTGTTCATTAACTCGGCAGCCCTTTTAACTACGTCTTCCTTTCGTGCCATAAAAAAAACCATCTGATAAAATAAAACAATTGCGCTATCTGGAGCTCTTTGCAATTCTCTCTACTTCATCCCTTCTCTTAATGCTGAAAGATGCATTATCCTCTTTTGAAGCCAATATGAGTTCCCTTGCAAGAGCCTCCTCTGCGCTTACCTTTTTGTTAAACGAAGAAGCGAAAGCAGCCAAAGCAATATTCTTAAGTGATTCGTCAACTCTCTTAAGCGGTGCAACATCAACCGAAACAGTGTAAGAAATGCCGCCTCGCTTAATCCTGGTTATGTCTTCTCTTGCACCCGCATTCTCAATGGCTTTCACCAGAACCTGAATCGGGTTCTGCTTTGTTTCCTTTGCCACGATATCAAATGCTCTCTCAACTATTTGCATTGCCTGTATTTTTTTGCCGGTGCCGCCCCTGCCCCGGATATACTTGCCACTTAACTTTCTTTTTCCCTGCCCGGAACGCATTACCTTGTTGACAAGCCTCTCAACAATGCTTATCTCTGCCTTTGAAAATCGTTTTTTTGCAAGCCTGCCAAAAGTGTGTGGAAACTTTTTTGTCTCAAGATTGATATAGTTTCCGAGGGTTGAATCAGCAAGCTGCACCTCATTTGTTTCATACTTTCCAAACACAAGCATAAAAAATCGTTCCTTGAATTTTATCTCTTATTATCTCTTCACTTTTTCCTTCTTCCCTGTTCTCAATGACTCAAGACTCTGACCATTAACGTGTGTAACCCTATACTTGACTCCCCATAAGTCTCCTTTAGGCCCTCTTTGCGCTCCCCCAATTCCTTCAACCATAACTTCATCGTGCTCGTCGATGAACTTGATTGCACCATCACGAGGCGCCAAAGCAGTCAACTGCTTTCCATTCTTAATAAGCTGAACCCTAACGCACTTTCTGATTCCAGAGTTAGGCTGCTTTGCGGTAACACCCCTTTTCTCTATCACAATTCCTTTCCCTTGAGGTGCTCCCTCTAGCAAGTCGTACTTGGCTTGCATTCCAAGCATTTTCTCCTTGTATTTTCTGCTTTTCCACCGCCACTTTTTTCTCTTGTCCTCAAGCGAAGCAGCAGCATACTCTCCTAAACCCATACACTAATTCCTTCCATTAATAATTTATATAGTTATCTAATCTTTAGGCTTTCAACACTGTAGTTTCTTTTCAATAGCTCCTTTATTCTCCTTAGTTTTCCGCTGTCCTGCAGCAGATGGTTTCTCGAAAGAGGATCTACTGCAACCCTCATTGTTTTCTTGCCGTTGGATTCGCTTACTTCAACTGCCTTAATCTTTGCCTTGTACAGCGCGCTTTTAATGAAGTCATCAGCTGAGTCGCTGAATTCAAACACTTCAATGTTTCTCCCCATCTTTTCCCTCATTTTCTTGATGGTTGAGCCATTCTTGCCTATAACCCTTGACATATGCTCTTTTGCCACCAAAAAACTGATGTTCTTTTTATCAAAAAGGCAGTCGCGAGCAGTTGCCCCAGACAGTCTTTCAAGGGCATTGATTAACTGGATTTGCTCCTGGGTTATTTTCATTTGGCTTTCACTGCTTTCTTAGTGACTGCTTCAACTACTTTGCTTTTGCCCTCGTCTTCCACAACCATCAGTGAAACAGTGAAAGGTTTACCGCATACTGAGCCAAGCTCTAGCCCAGAACCATTGAACTCATAAACAGGAATACTCGAAACCCCTGCCTCTCCAATTGCCTTCTCCCTGATCTTGGCTGGAGTGTTGCCTGCAACAATCAAAAGCTTTCCGCTGCCTGTTAAAACACTCTTGCTGCTCTGCTTTAAGCCGAAAACAGTTTTGCCTGAATCTACTGCCCTTCGAATTTCCTTGCTAATGTCAACAGCCATTTGACCACGCTCACTTCTTCCCAGACTTCATCACAAGGTTGACTAAACCGGTTCCAACTTTAATGGGCTGTCCTACAATAATGTTTTCAACAACCCCGTCAAGTGTTTCCAGCTGACCAGCAAATGCAGCATCAAGCAAATGCTTTACAGTTTCTTCAAATGCAGCTCTCGCAAAAGGCGAACTCTTTTCCCTTGTAATGCCTGTCCTGACAATGCCTCGAATGCTTCCGTCAAACGTCATTAGGTCAGCTAACAGCATTATGTGCCTGACATCAATTGCAATATTGTTCTCTTTGAGAACCCGCGAAAGCTCTCTCACAATAGAAATCCTTCCCGCTTCAATGCCCAAAACCTTGCTTATCTCATTAATGTCATTGGTGGTTGTGCGTGTCCCATCAATTTCAGGCAGCTTAATAACTGCCTTAAGGTTAGTTCCACGTGTCCTAACCACGTACTCGTTTCCATCCTTTGAGACAATTGTTTTCTCTATCCCTCTAATGCCCTGAATTCTTGTATTCAGCATTTTGTTAATGTTTCTCCTGATTTTAAGGAATGACTCGTTCTTGAAGTTGAACTCAAGCACGTTCTCCTTTCTCTTTCCCTTCGCTTTCAGCTGTTTCTCGATTTTTTCGGCCAAGTCATCAAGCTTTATGTTCCTTTCCCTTGCCTCTTCCTTCAGCATCTCAATTGAGACCTTTCCCTTTCCTAATTCCTCCCTTACACTAACAACGTCAAGCAGCCTAACATCAATGAGTGACTTTGCAAAAGCATCGCACTTGTCAAAATCCTTTTTTAGATTTTCATCCTCAATGTAAATAGTCATAGTTGGATAACGCGCCTTGCTTCGTCCATCCACAATTTCCTCCACTCTCTGTATTCCACTTCCAACCGAAACCTCTGCTGCTCCAGCATAGTGTTTTGTTCTCAGCGTAAGCTGTGTTCCCGGCTCACCCAAACTTTGAGCTGTAACAATTCCAACTGCTTCTCCCGATTCAACTTTCAGGAGAGCATAAGTGCTTCTGAGTTTTTTCAGCAGCTCCTCCTCCTCTTTCTTTGACAAGCTATGCTCTTTTACCAGGGTCTCAACATGTTCCTTCACCAGCAAAGGAAGGTCAAACCTCTCAATGACATCACCTTTTACAAACACTCTTTCTGGCTCCTGAACCTCTGCCAGTGCCTTGGCCTTTTTCCCTTTTCTCTCTTCCGCTGACTTAACTGCAGGCTTTCTTTTCTCTGGTTTTGCTTTCTTTGCTGGCTTGCCGGCTGTTTTTTTCGGGTTTTTTGTCATCTTTCCTTTCACTCTTTTTTTTTCTTTCATCTTTTCTGCTTTTTTCATTTCCTGCTAGCCTTCAGTTTGGCCACTTCCCTTGCAACATCAAGGGTTTTCCCGTTAGAAACCTTATCAGGGAACACTCCGTCTTCACCGTAGATAAACTGGATTATGTCCTTGCTTGCAGTTCTAACAGTTGAATCATTGTTTACAACCAAGTCCTTCAAAGAGTTCGCAAGCCTTCTGTAAAGGTAACCTGACACCTTAGTTGAAACACCGGTGTCAACTTCTCCCTGCCTTCCACCCATTGCATGGTAAAAGTACTCAAGCGCATTCATTCCCTGCATAAAGTTGTGCTCAATGAAGCCGCCTGCAATTACTCCAACATCCTTCTTTTTGTTGACTGCGATAAGCCTGTCCTTGAATCCTTTCCTTGGCCTTCCCTCTCTTACGCTTGCCTGTCCCCAAAGCCCAGAAATATTAGTCAAGTTCATAGATGAGCCCCTAGAGCCGCTCAAAATCATTGCAGTTGTATTATACCTTGGAGTTTCCCCAAAAATCTCGCCAACCTTTTCCTGCATTATCTGCTTCTCAACCTTGTCCTTGATTCTTGCTCCAAGCCTCATCATATTCAATTCAAAGCTTTCCTCAAGAGTCCTTCCAGGAATGTGCTCTAATGTGCCTTTCCTGAACTGCTTTATGAGTTCCTCTGCCTCATCAATTTCTTCCTTAACCGCTTTCTCCCGCACTCTCCCAACAGCGTCACTTGTCTCATACTCGTCCAAAGAAACAGTCATTCCAAGAACACTCACAACATCCTCTGCAATCCTGCACAGCTTATCGTAAAAGTTTGTTATGGCCTCAGGCCCATACTCCCTTGCAAGTACCTTTACAAGTGTTCCCTTAACTTCCCCCAGGCTTTTATCATCAATAACTCCTGAAACAAGCTGGCCATCCTTGATTTTCACAACAGCATAGTCCTCTATTTTCTTCCTCAAATCCTTGTCGCTTGGGTTAATCTTCTCAAGCAACGTATAAGCCCTTGTCTTATACTCCAAGTTCAAGTCCTTCGGCAGCAGCTGCGAAAAAATCAGCCTCCCAGAATAATGGTCTTTGCCTACATCCGGCTTTGGTATTTCCTCAATGCCAATAATGTGAAAGTAACGCATTGCAGTCTCACGCGGAAACTTCGTGGTTTTCAGCGTCAAAATGAATGCCCCGCTCACTCCATCCTCATCAAGGATTATGACCGGGCCGCCGTGCCTTGGACTGATTACTTGCTTTTCCACTAACATCAGTTCTCTGGCTTCAGCTATTCCCTCCGGCGTTTGAGGGACATGCAGGTTCATTTCATCTCCATCAAAGTCAGCGTTGTAAGGCTTGCAGACAACAGGGTTAAGCCTGAAAGTTTTTCCCGGCAAAATCTTTACCCTGTGGGCAAGCATTGATAGCCTGTGAAGCGATGGCTGCCTGTTGAACAAAACAATGTCGCCGTTCTGCAGGGCCCTTTCAACCCTGAAGCCAGGCCCAAGCTCCTTAAGGAGGTCCTCCTTGTTCTCATCAGTTATCTTCTTCCTCATGCCGTTCGGCCTGAAAACATAAGCTGCCTTTCCATCCTTGATTAACTGAGTAATATCCTTCAAGTTGAATTCCGTGACAAATTCTGGCACGGTAAGGGTTTCAGCAACCTGCTCTGGCACACCTACTTCGTTGATTGAAATGTTAGAGTCAGGCGTTATAATTGAGCGTGCAGCAAAATTAACTCTCTTTCCAGTAAGGTTGTACCTGAACCTTCCTTTTTTCCCCTGCAGCCTCTGCACAATAGTGCGCAGGGCTCGTCCATTCCTGTGCTTTGCGGAAGGAACCCCAGCAGTATTGTTGTTAAAGTAAGTAGTGGCATGGTATTGCAATAAATCCCACAAATCCTCGATAATCAGTTGAGGCGCGCCTGCCTCAATGTTGTCCTTAAGCCTAAGGTTAATCCTAATGATGTCAACAAGCTTATGCGTTAAGTCGTCCTCGCTCTTGATTCCGGTTTCAAGCGTAATCGAAGGCCTTATTGTAATCGGCGGAACCTGCATAACAGTCAAAACAAACCACTCTGGCCTAAGCCTGTTTTGATCGTAGCCAAAAAACAGCAGGTCAGAGTTAGGAATCTTCTCCACCCACTCCCTTATCTGCGTTGGGTAAATTCTTTCCTTTTCAAGGAAAAAGTTTGTAGGCTTGTCAAGCAAAATAGTGCCCCTTTCAGCACCACAGTGAGGGCACTTCTTAACCTTCTTTGTTTTAGAGACAATTTTTTTTTCAATGTCAATGTCTTCCTGCCCAATGTATGCCCTCAGCTCGCTTATTTTCTCTTCCGGTAAAGCAATCCTGCCGCAAGCCATGCAAGTTGCATGCATTAACATCTCAAGCTTCTTTGAAAACTCCGAGTGCACAACTGGCCTTATCAGTTCCAAGTGCCCGAAGTGCCCCGGGCAGTTCTTCATTCTCTGGCCGCACGTCTTGCACCTCAAGCCCGGGTTGATGACTCCAAGGTGCGGGTCCATTAGCCCTGACTCCATTGGAAAACCATCCTTATCGTATGTTTCAGGGTTCTTTATTTCAAGCGCAGACATTTTCCTAATGTCATTTGGGCCTAAAACACGGAACTCGATTGCCAGCAGTTTTTTCCTAAGCATTACCTACACCTTGTCCCCAATCCTGAGCCTCGGATAAATTCCGAGGGCCTTGAGTTCCTCAAGCATTAGCTTGAACCCGTAACTCATTTCAACCTCGTAAATTTTTGTGCCCTCACACATCTGGCAGTACTTTTTCTTCCTTATCTGGTCGTCGATTGCAATAACACCGCACTTCTCGCACACAAGCTCAATTGATTTGTCTGAATCCTCAATGAATTTCTCCTGCAAAAGCATTGCAGCTCCATGCCCCACAAGTGTTTCACCCTCCATTTCCCCGAATCGAAGGCCGCCTTCTTTTTCTTTTCCCTCAGTTGGCTGCCTTGTGAGAATCTGCACTGGCCCTCTTGCCCTTGCCTGAATCTTGTGCGCTGACATATGGAACAGCCTCCTGTAAGCAACCACTCCCATGAAAATTTCGCCTTCAATTCTTTTTCCGGTCATTCCATCATAAAATGTTTCCTTCCCATCACACCTCATGCCTGCTTCTTCAAGCATTTCCTCAAGTTCCCTTTTCTTTACACCGCTGAAAGGAGTTCCATCCACCAACTTTCCTTTAAGTGCTGCAGCCTTCCCGCCAAGCATTTCAAGCAAGTGCCCAATAGTCATTCTTGAAGGAATAGAGTGAGGGTTCAAAATCAGGTCTGGCTTGATTCCATCAGCAGTGAAAGGCATGTCCTCCTCCGGAACAATCATTCCAATGACTCCCTTCTGCCCGTGCCTTGAAGAAAACTTGTCGCCAAGGTCAGGAACCATTGGGCTTCTAACCTTAACCTTTACAAGCTTGTTCCCTGCTTCAGATTCAGTAACAAAAACCTTGTCAACGTAACCGCTCTTTCCCTTCCTGATAACCATGGAAGCTTCCCTTCTCTTTTCCTTCATTACCCCAAACTCGGATATTTCCTCCAAGAACCTCGGCGGAGAAGTCCTCCCAATAATTGTGTCCTTTTCGCCAACCCACTCCTCTACCCTAACCAAGCCGTCTTCCCCTAGTCTTCTGTAGCTTTCCTCTCCAAGATATCCCACTGTTTCCTCGCTTGGAATCTCAAACTTGTCAATCTGCCCACCAGGATACCGGTTTTCAGCGCTTTCATAGCTCCTAAAATAAGAGCTTCTGCCAAGGCCCCTGTCAACTGCTCCCTTGTTGAAAACAACTGCATCCAAAATGTTGAATCCATAGAAAGGCATTATTGCAACAACAAAGTTTTGTATTTGCGGCCTTTTCTCCAGCTCAATAAGGTCCATTGTTTTTGTTTTAACTAGGGATCGCTCAGAGTAGTGTAACAGATAGCTTTCAGTGTCAGTTCTCAAATTGAAGTTGCTTGCATTCAGGCCTTGGGCCTGCTTGAACATCTTTGCTCCATGCAGTGCCTTTCCTGCCAAGTTGTGCTCAAGGTAAGGGATTATTGAAGTAATCACAGAAAAAATTGCAACAGGGTCAATTTCCAAATGAGTGTGCTCTTTGCTCAACTGCTTTTCATCAATTGCAATTAAGGTGTTCTCTTCTTCCTCAGCATCCAAGTAATCAATTACCCCTTTTTGCACCAAGTCCTTCCAAGAAATCTTCCCTTCCTTCAACTGCTTAACCTGCTCTTCAGTTAGCTTTGGTTTACCGTTTTCAACAACAATAAGCGGCCTCTGAACCCTTCCAGCATCAGTGTTAACATAGATTTCGTTGGTGTCCTCGTGGAATGCGATGTTTATCTGCGGGTCAAGCTTGCCGTCGCGCCTCCTCTGAATGAGGTCCTGCGTGAGCTTCATTGCATTAGGATGAAAACCTATCAGCCTTCCATTGATGTAAATCTTTGCCTGCTCCACCATCATCTCGCCTACTTAAGCTTCACTCTCGCAGCTGTCACGCCCAGTTGGCATGCGCATACGTCGAGGGTTCTCATTTCATTCGAACCCTCATAAATATTTAAGTTCATTTAAGCTTCACTCCCATGTCCCTGAGCATTTTTTCAACCGGCGCTTCCTCTGATTCAGTGGTTACCTCAGCCATCATTGCGAGGTTTTTCACCAAACCGCATTGGGGTCCATCAGGAGTTTCAATCGCGCACAGCCTTCCCCAGTGAGTTCCATGGACGTCCCTTGCCTCATAGAGCTCGCGGTTCTTGTCAAGAGGGCTCTTTACCTTTCTTAAGTCAGTCAATGGAGAAAGGTAGTTTATGCGGTCCATGAACTTGCTTACCCCGGTTGCTCTCCCAATCCAGTTGCCTGTGCTCATCGCAAACCTGATTCTCTCGGTTACTGCTCCCGGCCTCACAATTGTAGAAATGTTCAGCTTTCTCCTCCTTGTAACAGTCCTGTCAATCTGGAATTTCAAGTCCTTGACAAAGTACTTGAAGGCATACCTAAACAAGTGCTCCATTAGTTTTCCGCTTAGCTCAAGGCGCTTGTTTGCGTAGTGGTCCTTGTCGTCTTCCTGCCTGAGGTTATGCGCTCTTTCAATCGCCTTGTTTGCCATCATTATGAGATAATATGCTTTGGCCAGCCTGTCCTTTGGTTCCTGCCCAATATGCGGCAACAGGAACGCGTCAATTACTTCCTGCGCTCTCCTGAGCCTATAATCTTCCACTTGGCCCGGCGCAACATACTTGCCTATCTTGTCCAATGCTTCCTTCTCTGACCTCACAAGCAGTGTTTCAAGATTGATTAGCACATCGTTCTGCGCTTCAAGCCGGGTTCCAAAAGCCTCAATTATGTCATCGCTCTTGCCAAGGCCAAGCGCCTTAAGCAGAACGAACAGCTTAAGCTTTCTGGGGGAAGCCGGGAACGTAACATTCAGCACCCCATCAGGGTTTCTGATGATGCGCACTCTTCCCTTAAACGCGCCCTTTGTAGAAATCACTTCAGCGATAATTTTTTCCTGACTCTGCTCTGAAACAAGAACGCGGTCAGAGGCAAGCACTTCCTGTGTCATGAGTGCTTTCTCCGAACCATTGATGATGAAGTAACCTCCAAAGTCTTTTGGGTCTTCCCCTAAGTCAATTAGCTCTTCCTCTGTTTTTCCTTCAAGCCAACAGCGGTTGCTTTTCAGCATTATCGGCAACTCGCCTATGTAAGCTCTTCTAAGATCCTGCTCTACATCCCTCCTAAGCAGCTTCATTTGAAGGAAAATCGGGCCAGAATAAGTTCTGTTTCTTGTTCTTGCTTCCATAGGAAGAAAGTTTGTTCTTGGCGACCCATCAGCCTCAACAATGCGCGGCTTCAAAACCTCGATTTTGTCAAGCTCAATCTTGACTTCCTCGATTTTTGGCGTAATTGTGCGGTTCTCTAAAAGAATTTCGTCAAGCTTCTTGTCAATGAACTGGTTGAATGAGTCAATTTCCATTTGGGCAAAGTTTCTGTTGCTGTAATATGCGTTGATTAAATCCCATCCGCTCATCAATTCACCTACTTTACCATCCTGAAGTAGATTGATCTGCCTGCAGTGATGGAATCCCGCGTGATTTTAATAAGGTCTCCTTTTTTTGCGCCGATTTCTGTTACAGTTGGATCATCCCTTAGAATCCGTGGAAACCTTTCAGGGTTTAAGCCGTATTCTTTCAGCACTTCCCCTACTTTCTCCTCAGGGACAATCTCGTGCTTTGGCACCAAAAGGTGCTTGGATAGCTTATCCAATGCCATGGGGGTTTCCTCTCTTAGTAGTGGCCTGCAGGCTGGCTTTAGCTAGCGCGCTTCAAAGTAACACATTAAACTTGCAGAAATCGTGCCCACTCAGGTCTCACCAACTAGTACTAGTATACTTATATAGAAAACAATAAAAAACTTGCACTTAACGGCGTTTTTTGGGCTGGAATCGAAAAGCCGGTGCAAACCCGCACAGCCCCTTCACTCGCCTCCAATTATTCCATTGTTGTTCCGGCGCTTTTGCCCTGCCAACACTATTGTTCCACTATTATATTGTTCCACTATTATATTACTAGACTACTATATTTCTTTTATAAAATTTTTCCTTAATAGTAATAAATGATTTAATGTGGCTGAAGACATTTTTGCGGCAACTTTTTTTGGTTCTACGCTCTACCAGTATGGCTTGTTTTTCCTTTCACTGCTAGTTGCACTTGTAACTGGAAAGATTGCGGCATTTTTGATTGCAAGGTACGGCAAAAAGCTGACGGAGAAAACCAAAACCAAATTTGACGACATGGTAATTGAAGCAGCTCTTGTGCCAATACAGTTCCTGTTCTTCATCGCTGGGTTGTTCATTGGCTTCAACTTTCTCTCAGTTGATGCCGGATTTTCCCAGAGCTTTGCCAACATCATCGGCACATTGGTGCTGGTTGACATTGCATGGTTTATGGTAAGAATAGTTGACGGCTTAATAAAGCACTTCGTTGTGCCGCTCACCGAAAAAACCGAGTCAAAGCTTGACGACCAGCTGGTGCCGATACTCAGCAAAGTTTCAAAGATAACAATCGTAATCCTAGCCATAATAATCATTCTCGACAACTTCGGCTACGACATACTTGCAATCCTCGCAGGCTTGGGCATTGCAGGGCTTGCAGTTGCGTTTGCAGCACAGCAGACAATAGCAGAGATTTTTGGCGGCCTAAACATCTTTGTTTCAAAGCCGTTTCTTATTGGGGATACGATTGAGGCAGCAGGCATCACCGGAACTGTTGAACAAGTTGGGTTAAGGCACACTCAAGTGAGGGATTTTGACGGCAGGATAAATGTCATACCCAATTCAAAGGTTTCAAACGATGTGATAAAGAACTGGACAACCGAGCCAGCGAGAAGAATCAAGATGAATTTGGGGCTTGTTTATGGCACGCCCTCCAAAAAAATAGAGCAGGCGATTCAAATTGTTGAAAGCATAATAAAACAGAACCCAAACACAGACAAAACAATCAGGGTTGGTTTCAACGAGTTCAAGGACTCCAGCCTGAACATTCGCGTAGTATACTATATTAAGTCAAAGGATTTTGCAGTAATACTCAAAATGCAGAACGACATCAACCTAGAAATAAAAAGCTAGTTCGAGAGAAACAAGATAGAGTTTGCTTTCCCCACGCAGACAATTTATAGCAAAACGCTTAAGTAATTGAACATTGAAACTGCGTTTTGCATCTAGCAAACAGCAATAAAAAGTTCAAAAATATAAGCTGTTTGCTATACCTTCAAAAATGATTATTTTTTCTAAAAACCACACAGGCTACTCAAAAATATTTAACATAACGTTTTTAAGTAGTTCTTTTCCTTTTCCCTTTATGCATGAGCGGAACTTTTTTCTGCTTCTTTCAATTGCGGAAAAATCCGGGTTCTCCGGCCAGCTTGATTCCTCAACAGTGCAGTTGTCCCGCGAACTCAACTCATCACAGCAGACAATTTCCAGGAACCTGAAAGAGTTGGAGGAGCATGGCTTCATCAGCAGGGCAGTTTCTCCCGCAGGAATTAGGCTTTCCATTACTGATTCAGGGAGAAAGGAACTAAGGCGCGCGTTAATTAAACTCCAGCACGTTTTTGAGGAAAAAAAGCCGAAGCAGATTAAGGGCACAGTTAAGAGCGGGCTCGGAGAAGGCACATACTATACTTCTCTTCCAGCTTATCAAAAACAGTTTGAAGAAAAATTGGGGTGGGCTGTTTTTTCTGGCACCCTTAACTTTTCCACTGAAAGGGATGCACTTGATGAGTTCATTCACGGCCTTAAAATGATTTACGTGGAAGGATTCAAGACAAAGCAGCGTACCTTCGGCGGCATAAAATGCTTTAAGGTTAAAATCAACGATGCAGTGGAAGGCGCCCTTATACTCCCCGACCGCTCAAACATTCCGCGGGATGAAGCAGAGCTAATTGCACGCGTCAGCCTGAGAAAAAAGCTTTCCCTTGAAAACGGCTCAGAAATAAGGATTTCAGCGGAGGGAATACATTGAGTGCAGTGAAAATCGGAATAGCTGAAACAATGTTTGCAAGGGCTGACATGGGTGGCCTTGCAGAAAAAACACTCAAAGAAAACTCTGCCTCTGCCAAAGTGCTTAGGTATGCTGTTCCAGGCATTAAAGACCTGCCTGTTGCAGCAAAAAAACTGCTCGAGGAAATGGGCTGTGACATTGTTATTGCTTTGGGAATGCCGGGCAAAGAAGAAATCGACCGCATGTGCGCACACGAAGCCTCGATGGGGCTAATCCAAGCGCAGCTCCTCTGCAATAAACACATTATCGAGGTATTCGTGCACGAAAGCGAGGCAAATAACGAAAAAGAGTTGAGGGAAATTTTGCGTGACAGAGTCATCAAGCATGCGCTGAATGCCCTTCACATCATTGAAAGGCCTGAACTCTTGCAGAGAAAAGCAGGAACCGGCCAGCGGCAGGGAAAAGAAAATGCGGTTGCATTTGAAATTTGAATTATGATAAATGAAAACATTGGAGGTAAAAAAATGAAAATTGGTTTGGTGGTATCAGAATTCAACTACGAAATAACCCAAATGATGCTGCAGAGGGCAAAAGAGCACGCAGAGTTCCTAGGCGCAACAGTGGAGGATGTTGTAAAAGTGCCTGGAGTTTATGACATGCCAATTGCAGTGAAAAGAATGCTGCAGGAAAAGCACATTGAAGGCATTGCAACTCTCGGTGCAGTAATTGAAGGCGACACAGGCCATGACGAAATTGTTGCACAGCATGCTGCAAGGAAAATAATGGATCTCGGCCTTGAGTTCAACAAGCCGGTTTCGCTTGGCATTTCCGGGCCAAGAATGACAAGGCAGCAGGCCACGGAAAGAATTGACGACTACGCAAAGAGAAGCGTTGAAACGGTGGTAAAAATGCTGAAAAAAACTAGGGCAAAGTGATGCCGCGAAATGAACTGCTTCAGCGAATAAACTTCCTTAAGCAGGGCATTGTAGGCAAAGATGTGAAAGCCAGGCTGCAGGAATTCAAGGAAGTTTTCAATTCGTCCAATGAAAGGTGGTTTTCAGAGCTCTGCTTCTGCCTACTTACAGCGAACTCATCTGCTGAATCCGGCATTAAAATCCAAAACAGCCTAGGCTTTAAGGGCTTCTCAGAACTTTCAGAAAGACAACTCAGTTTTGAGCTGAGGAAACTTGGTTACCGGTTCTATAACCGTCGCGCTGAATTCATTGTTAGTGCAAGAAATCACTATCAAATAAAAGATAATGTCCTGTCTTTTGGCAACGAAAACGAGGCAAGACTTTGGCTTGTTGAAAACTTCAAGGGATTAGGATTCAAGGAGGCAAGTCACTTCCTTCGCAATGTTGGCTTTAAAAATGTTGCAATAATCGACAGGCATGTACTAAGTGTTCTGTCCGAAAACGATTTCTTGAAAACAAAACCAAAAACAATTTCGCCGAAAACATACATGGAAATAGAAAAACAACTCGAAGAAATCTGTGGGAAAACAGGTTTAAGCCAAGGAGAACTTGATTTGTATTTGTGGTATATGAAGACGGGTAAAGTCCTCAAATAAAAAACCGAAATAAAAAAGCATAAATTATGTAGAAAGTTGTTTTTTATTGTCCTTTAAGCCTGCGCATTGAGAGAAAATAATTCCATGCCATGTTAAAGTCCCTGATCCCTACATCGGGCCAGAACTTGTTAATGTGATAATACTCCGAGTAAGCGCTCTGCCACAAAAGGAAGCCTGACTTTGCTTCCCTTTCCTTTTCCTCTTCCCCACTCCTTATTATTAGGTCACAGCTGTTTTTTACCCCCAAGTTCCTTTCAAGGTCATTTTCATTCAAACCAAAAAAAAGGTTTTTTACCCTGTTCATTGGAGAGCTGACGGCCCTAAGAATCTCGTTCTGGCCAGTGTAACCGATCAAGATGTTCAATATCTTGTTGCCATAAAACTTTGTTTCTGACTTTACTTCGTCAAAAACCTCAATAATGTTGTTTGGAAGTTTTTCAGGTTTTGTTGAAATAAAGTTAACCCTGACTTCTTTTTCATGCAGAACTTTCTCATCAAGTAAACTATTCCCAATTTCAAAGTAAATGTCACAAAGCCGGTCCAATTCATCTTCTGATCTTTTAAAGTTTTCCTCGCTCAACCCGTACATGCTAATTTCTTTAATTTCTGGTTTTGCAAAAGCCCAGTCAACAAATAGTCTTCCTTTTTTTGCCCCCATTTTATGGCCTTCACTGGGGTGAAGGTTACGCTGATGAGCCCATCTCCTGTTGCCATCAGGAATAACGCCAACATGATAATATGCTGCCGGAGACTTGTTCATGCTACTTATAAAGGACAGAAATAATATTAAAAAAGGGAGTCAGTCAAGCGATACAAGAACCCTTCCAGACTCTACTTTAACCCTGTAATTTGCCACTTTAAGCTTTGAGTTAAGCTCGTATGCCCCTGTTTTAATATTGAACTTCCAGCCATGCAATGGGCAGACAACAAAATCCCCGTCAAGTGAACCCTCTCCAAGCGGCCCACCCTCATGAAGGCAGGTGTTGTTAATGGCATAAAATTTTCCGCCTTTTTTGAAAAGCGCAACCTGGGTTCCTTTCACTTCAACAGTCCTTCCTTCCCCTTCCATTAAGTCATCTGCTTTTGCCACTTCCACGAACTCCGACATAAAACCGCCTTTTAATGCAATATGCTTCGTATAATAAATTGTTTACAATATTTTTAAAGCAAACCTCCCAGAATTCATAAAACTTTTAATTACATGCAGCCAAGGATTTTCTATGGAAAAAAGCGAGGCCCTACTCCTTTTAAGCGGTGGAATTGACAGCCCGATTGCAGGGTTCCTTACACTAAAAAACAAGATTGGGCTTTCAGCGGTTCATTTCTCAACGGAAAAATTCACAGGAAAAGAGTCAATCGAAAAAGCGCAAAAGCTATGCAAGCTTATTGGAATAAGAAAGCTTTTCATTGCGGATACGAGCACTGCATTTGAGGAAATATCAAAGAAAACAGAGCACAAGCTTTACTTTGTCATCACAAAAAGGCTAATGTTCAGGGCAGCTGAAAGAATCGCAGAAAAGAATGGCATGCAGTTCCTTGTTTCAGGCGAAAACATAGGGCAGGTGTCAAGCCAAACTCTCAGCAACCTAACAGTAATAGATAGGGCGGTTTCAATTCCTGTCATAAGGCCCCTTCTTTCACTTGACAAAATGCAGATAGTTGCAATTGCCTCCAGCACTGGCTCATTTGAAATATCCAAGGGCCCTGAGATGTGCGATTATCTCGGGCCAAAGCACCCAGCCACAAAAGCAACAGAGGAATGGGTAAAAAAAGAGGAAGAAAAACTCAACATTGACCAGCTGGTTCAGGAAATGCTTTCAAACCTTCAAGAAAAAGAAATAAGCTAGTTCACCAACCGTAAAACCTTGCCTGGCTGTAACCAAACGCCCTAAAAGAAGAGAAAAGCTCCTTTTTAATAAGTGATGGCCTTTTCGCGGAAATTTTTAAACCAACAACAAGTTTCTTGAAAAAGTTCATTCCATTAAGTTTTTGCGGAAGCTGCTTTGCAATGAAGTTCAGTTCCTCATCACTGAAAGAGTAAAGGTCATTTCTTCCTTCAACAATTTTTCTGTATGGCGGGAACTCAGCTTTCCACAACTCCTCATAACTTTGCAGAAAATCTCTGGAAAAATTGTTTGCCTGAACCGCTTTCGCTGCAACCTCTGCAGCAAACTTTCCGGACTGGAGGCCGAGGTGGCTGCCGCCCTCAAACATCGGCGAAGTAAAACCAGCTGCATCCCCTACAAGCATTAATCCTTCCCCAACAGTTTTCTCAAGCGGGCCCGAACTGGGAATGAGCCCGCCAAAAGTTTTAACAATCTTTTTTCCGCGGAACTCAGGCGCCTTAATGAATTCCTCCAAAAATGTTTTGGCCTTATTTTTTTCATGGGTAACCAAACCAACGTTTGCCCTCCCGCCATTTTTTGGGATCATCCAAAGGTAACCTTTTGGCGCAAGCTTCGGCCAAATATAAAAATCAAGGTATCCATCCGTTTCAACGTCAAGCATTTCATGCTGTATGCCGATAACTGATTCAAATCTCTGGTTCAACCCCAGAATCCTTGAAGTTACTGCTTGCACACCTGAAGCGTCAATCAAGATTTTGCTGTTGACCTTATTGTTTCCTGCATCAATTTTCCATTGCCCTGAACTTCTTTCAATGCCTGAAACCCTTGAAGAAAGCCTGAGCTCTGCACCCTCGTTTATTACTTCCTCAGCAAGCCACTGCTCAAACTCGTGCTTTTCAAGCACATAACCTGCCTCATCAATGACCGGTGCAGTCCTGTCAGGAAAAATAACTCTAACTCCTTTAACAGCCATAGCAATTGCTTTTCTTGGAACATTCAGCTCGAGCTTTTTGACAGCCAAATCAGAAATGCATTCGCCGCAGTGCACTGGTTCCCCTACAACAGCATGCTCCTCTAAAACAACTGTTTTCAGCCCAAGCCTTGCCGCATGCAATGCAGCTGAACCCCCAGCAGGACCTGCACCAATAATTGCAACATCATAATTCATTCAATTCACCTAAACCCAAAACAACAAATTAATGCTCAAAAATTAATGCTGTTTGCTATAGCAAATGAGCAATAAATGTTTAATTATTAATGCCATTCACCATATTAAATTCTAATTCCCGTTACAACAGCTTTCCTCTCAGGGTTTTTTCCATAAGCCCGTATTCCCTCCTTCAATACCACAAGGCCAAGCAACGCACACTTAACCCTTGTCTGAATTACATTTCCAAGCAAACCAAACATGTCCTTTTCAGTAAGCTTTTCCACTTCATGCAGTGTTTTTCCTTTAACCATTTCCGTAAGAAGTGACTCCGCTGCCCTGCTGATGGCACAGCCATGGCCACTGAACATTATTTCCTCTATTTTTCCTTTACTCACCCTCAACTCAAACTTTACCTCATCACCGCAAAGAGGGTTGCCTCCCTCAACTGAAATGTCTGCCTTCCCCAGAGAACCAAAGTTAACAGGGTTCCTATAAAGGTCCAGTATAAGTTCCGAATAAATCTCTTTCTCGCTCATTCAAGTCAACCCAAAAGCTTTTGCGCTTTAACTAGTGCTCCTTCCAGCGCATCAACCTCTTCCTTGGAATTATAAACGTAAAAGCTTGCCCGCGCAGTTCCAATAATGCCGAGCTCTCTCATTAGCGGCTGAGCACAATGGTCTCCTGCCCTGATTGCGATGCCGTGCTCGTCCAGCACTGATGCAATGTCATGCGGGTGAATTCTGCCGACATTGAATGCGATAATTCCAATGCGTTTCTGCGCATCAGGCCCATAAATTTTTATGCCCCTAATTGAGTGAAGCATATCCAACGCATATTTGGTTAACTTTGACTCATGCAGTGCAACATTTTTCATTCCAAGCTTTTGCAAGTACTTTACTGCCTCAGCAAAGCCAACTGCTGCAGCAGCATTAGGCGTGCCTGCCTCAAACTTTGCCGGCGGCTTCCTCCAGCTACTCTTATCCAAAAAAACCTCGCTTATCATTCCACCGCCGAAAAGAAAAGGCGGCATTTCTTCAAGCAGCTCCTGCCTTGCATAAAGCGCGCCAATTCCTGTTGGGCCAAGCATTTTATGGCCAGAAAATGCAAGAAAATCAGCTCCCATTCGTTTAATGTCAACCTCAATGCTTGGCGCGCTTTGGGCCCCGTCAACCAACACAAGCGCACCGTGCCTGTGACCGATTTCAATAATTTCCCTGACAGGGTTTATTGTGCCAAGAACATTTGATGCATGCACTATTCCAACAACCTTTGTTTTATCGCTCACAGTTTTCTCAAATTCCTGCAAGGAAAGTTCTCCATGCTCTTTCAAGCCAACAAACTTCACCTTAAACCCCCTAAGTTTTGCTAGCTGCTGCCACGGCACAAGATTGGAGTGGTGCTCCATTTTGGAAAGCACAACCTCGTCACCTTTTCCCAAAGCAGAAAAAGCAAGGCTGTATGCTACAAGATTGATTGCCTCTGTTGTGTTCTTGGTGAAAACAAGGTTTTCTTTTTCTGCATTTACAAATCCTGCCACCTTTTTTCTTGCATTGTCATACATATCAATGGCTTCTGCACTGATGGTGCTGAGGCCGCGATCCACTGATGAATTATGGTTTCTGTAGAAATCTGCAACTGCATCAATTACCTGAATCGGCTTCTGGGTTGTTGCGGCATTGTTAAGGTAAACAAAAGGTTTGCCATTGATTTTTCTTTTCAGAATAGGGAAGTCTTTCCTTACCTTCTTTACATCAATCATTTGCAGCACTTCCTGCATTCAATAACATGAATTTTTTCTCCAATGCCGAGATGCATTTTTGCATGCTTTCCCCAGGCAGCTGAAAAAGCACGCTTTCAAGAAAACCGCTTACAATCATGTGCTCTGCCTTCTTCCTTGTAATGCCCCTTGACTGAAGGTAAAATATCTGTTCTTCATCTGCGTGCGCAACAGTAGCGGAATGCGTTGCCTTTACATCGTCTGCTTCTATTTCCAAGCCTGGAATATTGTTGCTGCTTGCAGAATTGCTCAAAATCATGCTGTGAGCTTCCAGCAGGGAATTTGCCCTCTGGCCTGAAGAAAGAATCTTAACCATGCCATCGAAAGTGCTCCTGCTTCTTCCAGTCATCACGTTCTTGAAAACCGTTAAAGCGCTTGTGTCAGTTCCAATGTGCAGGGTTGACTGTTTCAGTTCAAAGCGTTGCGAGCTGCCTGCAAGAAGGAAGTCAAACTGCTTCAGCCCGCTGCCATTTCCAATCAAAGAATTGACCACTGCTCCTTTCACCGTTTTTCCACCAAGCCAGCCATTTGAGTTCAAGAGCTCTGCATCCTTTCCCACTAGGGCCTGCTGATAGCATAGCATTGTGTTTTCATCGATGTTCTCATGCAGTCTCACTAGGCTTGCCTTGCTGGATTCCCTCACTTCAACCGTCTGGGAGTAAAACGCTGCGTTGCCACTCCCTTTCATGCGCTCCAACAACTGCACTCCCTGAATATTTTCCCCAACAAAAACCAAAACCTTTGAAATTGTTTTTCTTTCAATAATTGAAGCCCACTCAACAATTTTTCCTGTGTCAACTCCCTCACTTACCTCAACAATGAAACCAGAGTTGAACCAAGCATTAGCGAATGCCTCGTACTGATCCACTGGAGTCTGCTCTTTTTCCAGCGCGTTCCTGATTTCCTGCTCCATTTCTTTCAATGCAGTTCCCCATTCAAGCACTCTGATGCCAGGCCTTTCAATTTCCATTGGCAAGGCAATTCCTATTTGTGGTTCAGAGGGCACTGAAATTAAGGAGTCAAGCATTCCCAAATCAGAGTAGTGGCTTTTCTTGAGTGGTCTCATAGAAAGAATTTCAGCATTCCGTTTCCTGTACTCCTTAAGCCAGTCTGGCTCATTCCTTGCAATCGAGTGCCTTTCAATTCCCTCCACCAAAGACTGGGTTGCCTGCATGCTTTTTCACTCAATTGCCTGGGTTAACCCACGCACCCTTCCATTTCCATTTCAATCAAGCGGTTAAGTTCAATTGCATACTCCATTGGGAGTGATTTAACAAAGGGCTTGATGAACCCCATCACAACCATTGTAAGTGCTTCCTGTTCCGACAGGCCGCGGCTCATCAAATAAAACAGCTGGTCCTCTCCAACCCTTCCAACAGTTGCCTCATGTGCAATCGTAGCAGTGGACTCGTCAATTTCAATTGTGGGATAAGTGTCAGAGCGCGAATTCTCGTCAAGCATTAACGCATCACATACAACACTGCTCTTCACATTCTTCGCCCCTTTAATTACTTTCAGCAGCCCCCTATAGCTTGCCCTGCCGCCCTCCTTACTGATGCTCTTGCTAGTAATCTTGCTTGTGGTGTTAGGCGCAAAGTGAATGATTTTCGCTCCAGCATCTTGGTGCTGGCCCTTTCCAGCCATTGCAACGCTAAGCACCTCTCCTTTTGCCCCCTCACCTTTCAAATGAATTGAGGGATATTTCATAGTCACCTTGCTGCCTAAATTCCCGTCAATCCAATGCACTTCTGCATTCCTGTAAGCAACGGCTCTTTTGGTTACAAGATTATAGATGTTGTTGGACCAGTTCTGAATAGTGGTGTAAGTTAAGTGTGATTCCGGCAAAGCAATTAACTCAACCACTGCTGCATGCAAAGAATTTGAGCTGTATTGAGGCGCGGTGCAGCCTTCCACGTAGTGTATCTTGCTTCCCTCGTCAGCAATAATAAGTGTTCTCTCAAACTGCCCCATTCTCTCTGCGTTAATCCTGAAATAAGCCTGAAGCGGAATATCGACCGAAGTATTTTTCGGCACGTAAACGAAGCTGCCGCCGCTCCAAGCAGCAGTGTTCAATGCAGCAAACTTGTTGTCGTTGAAAGGGATAACAGTTCCAAAGTGTTTCTCCACAAGTTCCGGATGCTCTTTTAAGCCATCATCCATTCCGAGAAAAACAACTCCCTGCTTTTCAAGGTCATCGCGGATACTGTGGTAAACCACTTCGCTCTCGTACTGAGTTGAAACTCCCGCCAGATACTTTCTTTCAGCTTCCGGGATTCCAATCCTTTCAAACGTGTCTTTGATGTACTTTGGCACATCATCCCATGACTCAGCAGCTTTTTCGGTTGGCTTCATGTAATAAGTGATATCATCAAAGTCAATTCCGCGCAAGTCAGCACCCCACTCCGGCAAAGGCCTTTGCTGGAATGCCTCTAATCCAAGCAGCCTCTGCTTAAGCATCCACTCAGGCTCGTTCTTCTTCGCTGAAATTTTCCTCACTATTTCCTCATTTATTCCTTTCTCAAAAATCTCCTTGTAAGCAGATGTTTCGCTCCTGAAATTGTACTTTGAGTAATCCCTTGCAGTCAACTGCTTTTCTTTTGTTCTATCTCTTCTCACAGATTCGTTCCTGCTCATCAGCCTTCCACCACCACAACTTTTTCCTCAACTCCAAGTTCCTTCAAAAGCTCCCTGTAGCCTTTTTCATCAAGCCTGTCTGCGAGCTCCTGTTTTCCTGAAGCAACTATTTTTCCTTCAACCAGCACGTGAACGAAATCAGGCTTCAAATATTTTAGGATTCGGTTGTAGTGAGTTATGACCATGGCGCTGAACTCGTTTCCGCGCAATTTGTTTATTGCTTCAGAAACAAGCTTTAAGGAATCAATGTCAAGGCCTGAATCTGTTTCATCAAGTATTGCAAGCTTGGGCTTAAGCATCATGAGCTGCAGTATTTCTGCCCTTTTTTTCTCGCCACCGGAAAAACCAACGTTAAGTTCCCTGTTTGCAAACTCTTCCTTCATGCGCAGTTCTTCAAGCTTTTTCAGCAGCTCTTTCCTGAACTGCAGAATTGAAATGCTCTCTTTTGGATGGGTTGCCTTGAAAGCAGCGTGCAAGAACTTTGTGAAGGCAAGGCCCTGCACTTCAAAAGGGTACTGGAATGAAAGAAACAGCCCTGCTTTTGCCCTCTCATCAGGCTCCAATTCAAGCAGGTTTTTTCCTAAAAACATTACCTTTCCCTTGAAAACCTCATACTTTGGGTGGCCCATCAGAACATTTGAGAGAGTGCTTTTTCCCGCACCATTAGGCCCCATCACCGCATGCACCTCTCCCCTGTGAATCGAAAGGCTTAACCCATTGATTATTTCCTTTCCTTCAATTCCTGCGTGTAGGTTTTTTATCTCTAGAACGCTTTCGCTCAACTTAAAGCCCCCTTAAAGTGTTTTCCTGCACTCGCAATTGCAGTATGATTCAAAATGCTGGTCAACAAAACCAAACAGGTTTGAAGGGTTTTCTCTCTTCATTCCCTCAAGAACATCTTTCTTTAGAGAGTAAATTCTCTGCTTGCCCTGCTTTTCCGTTTCAACGTAACTGCATGTCTTAAGCACTTGGAGCGAATGCGAAACCCTGCTTCGTTCAGCGTTAAGTTTTTTTGAGAGTTCCTCAACCGACATTGGTTTTTTGGCCAAGTTATCAATAATCTGCAGCCTGAGCTCGTTTGCAAGAGTCTCAAAACACTTATGGTATTGCAATGTCTTCATATGAAATATAATTCACGGGTGCTATATATAAATATATTGGTGCAAACTGGGGCTGAACTTCCGGCAATCTACATTTTGTGCTTTTCCAGTTCTATCCCTGCTTCTTTCAGGATTCTTTTTGCAGTATCGCTTAAAGGATAATCCGCATTAAAAACAACTCTTTCAATTCCTGCATTGATTATCATTTTTGAGCAGTTAAGGCAAGGAGAGAAAGTGCAATAGAGTATTCCTCCTTTGAGATTAACGCCATGATATGCTGCCTGCACTATGGCATTTTCCTCCGCGTGAGAGCAAATGCATTCCTCAAGCGCGGTGCCGCTTTTTGCAAAGCTGTTGCAGCGCGGGCAGCCGCCTTCATTGCAGTTGGCTACACCGCGCGGTGTTCCATTGTATCCGGTTGAAATAATCCTCTTGTCCTTCACTATCAATGCAGCTACTTTTCTTTTCACGCAGTTGCTCCTAGTTGCAATTGTTTTTGCAACATTAATGAAGTACTCATCCCATCCCGGCCTCTCAAAGTTCTGCGGCAACTCTCTCAGCATTGACTCAACCCTTCTATGCAACTGCTCAATCGTTCCATCATTCACAACCCTCTTGTCAGCCAAAGCAATTGTTGCCTCAAGCTGCTGCGAGGCAGGATCGCTGCTCTTAGCCTCCATTTTTTCGAGCTTACTGAACTCACCAACTGTTTTTGGGTCCTTCTCTCGGCCCCTCTTCTTAATGCGCTCGAATCTTTTCTTCGCGGAAGCCTCAACACACACAAGAAAAAAGTTCCCTCGCTTTTTCAGTGCCAGTGCTTCCTCCGGGTTCCTGATTGAGTCAATTACATAGTTTTTGTCTTGCTCCAGCTTTCCCAGAATGCGCTCAGCCAAAACCCCTGCTCCTAATTTTTGCCTCAGCTCGTTGCCAATGCTTATCAGGTTTTCCCTTGTCAGTTCCCTACCACACATTTTCGCTTCATCCCTTATTGCATCGGAAAGCGATGCGTAGTAAAAGCTCCTTTCCTTAAGGTATTCTGCCACAGTTCCTTTCCCTGCAGCATTCCTGCCTGTCAAGCCAATCAACATTTTTGCTCCCATTAAATTAGCTGGGCAAACGATTAAAAAATTAGTCAAGGTCAACAAGCAACAGGTTAGGGTCCTCCAAGTGCTTTACCAAGTCCACCATGAAATTCGCTGTCTGGGCTCCATCCACTATTCGGTGGTCAAATGAAAGCGACAACGGCATCATTTTCCTAACCACTACTTGGTTTGCATCACGGAACATGCCTGCTTGCTTTGCCGCAACAGGCTTGTCGCTTACCCTGCCAACGCCAAGTATTGCAGCTTCTCCTGGATTAATTATGGCAACGCCAAAGGTTCCACCAATGCTCCCATAATTTGTTATCGTGAAAGTTCCGCCTTTAAGGTCCTCAAGCTTAATGGTTCTTGTCCTGGCCTGCTCCGCCAGCTTTGAAATGTCGGAAGCAATCTCCATAATGCTCTTCGAGTCCGCGCTTTTTATTACTGGCACCATCAGCCCATATGCGGTGTCAACAGCAATTCCAATATTATAGTACTGCTTTGCAATTATCTGTTCGTTCTCAGAGTCAAAGTAAGAGTTAAGGTAAGGGTTCTTCTTTAATGCAACGACAACCGCCCTAACAATGAACGGTAAAAACGTCAGCTTGAAACCCTTGTTTTCGGCAACAGCTTTTTTTTCCTCCCTGATTTTTGCTAGCTCCGTAACATCCGCCTCAACCATTTCAACCGCGTGCGGAATAGAAGTAACAGATTCATGCATTTTTTCAGCAATCTTTTTCCTTGTTGCGCTTAAAGGGATTACAAGAACTCTGCCCTGACTGTCAAAAGAAATTTTAGGGGATTTTTCAACTGGGGCCTTCTCGGTTTTGTGCTCTGACTGCAGCCTAATGTCCTCCTCCGTTATTGCGCCTTCAGGCCCAGACCCCTGAATTTTTTCCAAATCGACTCCAAGCTCTTTTGCAAGACTCCTTACCTTAAGCATTGCAAGAACCTTCTTCCCGTTCTCCTCTCTCCTAAGCTTATTGGCTTCAGTGCTAGGCGGCAAAACCCGCGTTCCCTCCTTTATCTCCCCAACAACCCCGCCTGCATCTTTTCTTCCATTCTTTTTTTTGGCTGCAGCCCCTGCTTCAGTTTTTTTCACAAAAACTTTCTCTCCTTTTTCAGCGATTGAAACAAGCTTTTCCCCAACCTTGATTGTTTCGCCCTCTCTTTTGTAGATTACAGCAACGGTTCCCTCCCTAGGACTCGGTATCTCAACAACCGCTTTGTCTGTTTCCACCAGCACAAGCACCTGGTCCTGCTTTACCTCTTCCCCAACCTTAACTTTCCATTCAACAATTTCTCCCTCAGTAATGCCCTCTCCAACATCCGGAAACCTGAACTCAAAAACCATTCCAACACCTTCAAATCAATTGATGCGTCAGTTGGCCAAAACCTTGACAGTTGAAATATTTTTCCATTGTTTCTTTCGCCAAAGTTTTGCACCGCAATACATCAAGGGATTTCGCTTTGCTCAATCCCTTATTAATATTTAAATTCTCCATATATTCACCTGTAACTTAAAACTTTTTCAATTGCAGTTACAATCCTCCTTGCGTTCGGCAAATAAAAACCTTCAAGCCTGTACAGAGGGAACACAACATCAAAGCCTGTGACCCTTTCAACTGGCGCCTCCAGTGAAAGCATTGCATGATCATTTACAATCGCGATTATTTCAGAAGCCAAGCCAAGAGTGCGCGGTGCTTCCTGCACTACAACAAGCCTCCCGGTTTTCTCGACGCTTCCAACAAGCGTTTCCTCATCCAATGGAGACAAACTCCTTAAATCAATTACTTCAACGCTTTTCCCTTTTCCTTCCAGTTGCTGTGCTGCCTCAAGGCACGGCACCATCATTGAGCCCCAACTTACAACAGTTACGTCATCTCCTTCCCTTGCAACCCTTGCTTTCTCCAGCGGAATCTCGTACGCGTTCTCTGGAACCTCCTGTTTGAACGCACGGTAAATTTTTTTAGGCTCCAAAAAAATAACTGGGTCAGGATCCCTTATTGCAGAGATAAGCAGGCCCTTAGCGTCATAAGGCGTGGACGGAATAATCACTTTTACTCCAGGAGTGTGAACATAGATTGCTTCCATGCTCTCAGAGTGGTGTTCCGGCGCATGAATTCCGCCAGAGTAAGGCGCCCTAATGACCATCTGCGCGTGAAACCTGCCCCTGCTCCTATTGCGAATCCTTGCAATATGCGAAATTATCTGGTCAAAAGCAGGGTAAATAAAGCCGGAGAACTGGATTTCAGCAACAGGCTTCAACCCATACAATGCCATTCCAAAAGCAGTTCCAACAATTCCTGATTCGCTCAAAGGAGTGTCAATAACCCTTTTGGGGCCGAACTTTTTAAGCAAGCCCTGCGTTGCCCTAAACACCCCGCCATCTTTTCCGACATCCTCTCCTACCAAAATTACGTCTTCGTCCCTCTTCATTTCGCTGAAAAAAGCTGAATTCACTGCCTCAACAATGTTCAGTTCAGCCATTTTTCTCCCGCCTCAACTCGTTTACATATTTCTCCAAGTAGTCCCTCTGCTCCCTGAGCCTTCTCGGCATTGCTGCAAACAAGTACTGGAACATGTCATCTGGCACCGGAGCAGGCATTGCCTCAAATTCCTTCACTGCTTTCTCCACTTTCTCATTGGCCCAGTCAATGAGCTCCTTCTCTTTCCTGCTGCTCCAAATTTTTTTTCCCTCCAAATGCTTTCTCAACCTTTCAATTGGGTCCTTTTTCTTCCACTCCAAAACCTCTTTTTCAGTTCTGTAGCGTTTTGCATCATCAGCAGTTGTATGATCGGAAAGCCTGTAAGTAAAACACTCAATCAGTGTTGGACCATTTCCCATTGAAGCCTTTTTAAGCGCCTCGCTTGCCGCGCGGTACACAGAAAACACGTCGTTTCCATCCACTTGAATTCCCTCAAAGCCGTAAGCAATTGCTTTCTGTGCAATTGTTTCAGCCGCGGTCTGCTGTGACCTCGGCACTGAAATAGCGTACTGGTTGTTTTGGCAGAGAAAAACAGTTGGTGTTTTAAAAACCCCTGCAAAATTCATTGCCTCATGGAAGTCTCCTTCGCTTGTCGCGCCGTCACCAAAAAACACGATGGTTGCACTTTTCTTTTTCTTCAGCTTCATTGCCCACGCTGTTCCAACAGCATGCAATAGCTGGGTTCCAACCGGAATGCTTGTAGGCAAAGCATTGAACTCTTTCGGGATTTTTGCTCCACGCTCATCACCGCCCCAGTAAGCATAAAGCAAGTGCATTGGAAAACCCAAAGCAATGAATGCAGCGTTTTCCCGGAACGCCGGGAAAAGCCAGTCATTTTTTCCCAAAGCATAAACGCCCCCAATCTGGCAGGCTTCCTGGCCTCGGTGACTAGCGTAAGTGCCAATCTTTCCCTGCCTCTGAAGCTTTAATGCCTTGTCATCAAATGCCTTGGCTAAAACCATGAGGCGGTACATTTCAATTATTTGTTTGTCTGAAAGCCTTGGCATTAGCTTTGCATCAGCTATGCCTTTCTCATCCATGACCTGAACGTATTTTACAGAAAACTCTGCAATAGTTTTTTCAGGCATTTTCAGTGCCCCGCTTCCTTACAATGCTTTCAACGAAAAACTCTCCAGCGCGGTAACTGCTCCTCACCATCGGCCCAGCAGCAACATACTTGAAACCCTTTTTCTCTCCTTCCTTTGCGAACCACTCAAACTTTTCCGGCCTGACAAATTCCTTTACTTCTATGTGCTTCTTGCTTGGCCTCAGGTACTGGCCTAAAGTAAAAAAGTCAACGCCAACCCCCCTTAAATCATCCATTGCTTCAAGCACTTCCTCCTCTTTTTCGCCCAATCCAAGCATGATTGATGACTTGGTGAAAGTTTCAGGCGAACTCTGCTTAATGTATTCTAGAACTCCAAGGCTTTGATCATAGCCAGCGCGCCTGTCGCGCACAGTTCCCTGCAGCCTTTCAACTGTTTCAATGTTGTGCCCCACAACTTCTGCCATTCCTCCAAGCACTGTGTCAATGCATTCAGTGCTGCCCCTGAAATCAGGGATAAGCAGTTCAACAATGAGCTGCGGGTGCTGTCTTTTCACTTCCCTAACGCATTTCACGAAGTGTCCTGCTCCCTGGTCCTGCAAGTCATCCCTGTCGACTGAGGTTATAACAACATAGCTGAGGCTAAATGCGGCAATTGCCCTTGCAAGTTTCACCGGCTCGAACGGGTCAACGTTAAGGCCCTTTGCAGCTGTCTTAACCGCGCAGAACCTGCAGCCCCGCGTGCAGGTGTTTCCTAAAACCATGAATGTTGCAGTGCCAGTGCCCCAGCATTCATTGATGTTCGGGCACTTTGCTTCCTCGCAGACAGTGTGAAGGTTCAAGCTTTCAAGCTGCTCCCTCACTCCTGCATATTTTTCTATTTCTTTTCCATGTGGCGGCCTTATCTTAAACCACAGCGGTTTTTGAAGCATGAGAAATCCATATTATTAGGAAAAAGTTGTTTTTAATGATAGTGTTGCAGCCAAGAATCCGGAACAAGAAATTTTTGCGGCATTGCCCACCCAAAAAAAATAATTGTGTTGCCGAACACAATTAGCCCGCCCAATAACACCACTGCCTCCTTTCACAAAAAAGCACTTAACCTAACCCCCGCCAATTTATTCAATTCTTCTGCAGGTTACTGTGCAGTGTTACTGTGAGCCCTTACGGTTCTCTTTTACGATTCGCAATTACTAAAACCCAAAAAGCGTAAAAACATAATTGAAGAAGAAAAAATTAGACAAACGTCTAACTATGCTGCGCTGAGGCTATTCAGCCGCCGAAAGTGAAAGTGTACAAAGTGAACTCATCAGAGTCAGAGCTCAGCCTTAACTCCCTGATTCCAAGAGGCCCGTCGATTATGTTATAGAGCCTGTCCTTGTCAACCACAACAAATGCATTTCCATCATCATCCCACATTATGTCGCTTCCAGCATACCTTTCCTTCAGGTCTTTTCCGTCAAGCATTACATAAACCTTGTAGGGTTCAGGGCCTGCCTGCAGCACTGCATTAACTTCTGATGCAAGATACTTTATTGCAATGAAGTCCTCAAGGTTTTGTGTTTTCCTTGCATGCCTCACATGCTCTGATGAATTGAACCATTCGCCGTTAAGGTAAATTTTTCCGTCTGCAAGTTCCGCAGGTGCAGTGAAACTCTTTGCGGCATCCTGCGCGTATCCTTCACTGTTTCCAAGGTAAGAGCCGAAGGCATATCCTGCGTAAAGCTCCGGTGTCCTGAAAATTCCTGCTCCACCGCCACTTTCTTCCTCTTCCACAATTTCAATGTCAATTTCCTCGGCGCGAGCTTCCTCAAGCAGCAGCTGAATCTGCTTTTCTGTTTCAGCGTAGGCACCCTCTCCGAAATGAGTGTAACGAATTCTTCCGTTTGCATCAATCAAATACTTTGCGGGCCAGAACCTATTCTTGTAATTGCGCCATGTTTTCATGTCATTATCCAATGCAACAGCGTACTCTATGCCGTTATCATTCACTGCCTGCTGTACATTTGCCAGCTCCTTCTCAAAATTGAATTCAGGGCTGTGCACCCCGATTAACACAAAACCTAGGCCAGAGTACTTTTCATTCCATTCCCTGAGGTGCGGCAATGTCCTAAGGCAGTTAACGCAGGAGTAAGTCCAGAAATCAACCAACACAACTTTTCCACGCAAGTCAGCAAGCTTAAGTTCTTGGGAATTAATCCAGCTGTGGATTCCGATTATTTCCGGTGCGACAGGGTAGCTGCTTTCTTCCGCTGCATTTTCTGAGCCATCTTCCACTTCAGGCAGCACAGTTTCATTCTGCTGAAAAGGGTTTTCCAGAAAAACAATTGCTCCAATAACTGCAACAACCACTACTGCAAGCAAAATTTTCCTTGTTGTTTCATCCATTGCAGCACCAAAACAGGGTTTACCAAACAATCAAGTGTTTTAATTCCTTTATAATTATTTTCCCAACTTTTTCCTGACTTCAATCACGGTGTGAAACAAAACGTCTTCCTTTGTTTTGACAAAGTTCCATTGCATGACTTCATTCTTTATTCTATCTATTTCGGTTTGCCATGCCGGAGAAGAAGCTGCAATAGATTCGAGATCCGATTTTAGCTGGCCAAAAAACCGTTCCTTGGCAGAAGTTTTTGAATTTAGCGCCCTTTCAATTTCAGCTTTATTAAACCATCTTTCCATGAACTCTTTCCTTATTGCAGAAACCCTTTTCTCTGCCCTGCCAAATTCCCTGAACCTTTCTGTGGGCATCCAGCGCTTTGGCTTCTTTTTCAGTTTTCTCGTAAGCTCTCTCAGTTCATCCACCATTAAAGCAACTTTAAGCTGCCTTTCAGCGCTCCTTTGAATTGAGTTGTTAAGCCGGTTTTTTGTGAATAGGTCAAGCGGGCGCCTTACAGGACGAATTCCCCTCTGCTTGGGCATAAACTATTAATTGCTTTAAGCCTATTTAATTCTTGCACTTGGTTTGGGTTAAAAATAAATTAACTTTCTCCTCATATTTTTCGGTGGTTTAATGAAAAAAACACGTGTTGGCAAAATAACTCACTACTACGACAAAGCAGGAGTTGCGGTTTTGGAGCTCTCGGCAGCCCTCAAGGAAGGAGACGAAATCCGGATTGAGAAAGGTGAGGAAGGCTTTGAGCAGACCATTTCCAGTATGCAGATAGAGCACGAAAAAATCAAAACAGCAAAGAAAGGCCAAGCAATAGGCCTCAAAGTAAAGCAGCCAGTCAAAGAAAACTCCGAAGTATTCAAGCTGTCTGCATAAGCGCCGGGTTTTCAAATCACGAAGCAATTAGATTGCAGTCCCTGCAAGTCAGGGTAAACAGCTCACTTGTTACTGTTTGCTGAATACTTTTTCCACAAGAAATACATTAGCACAAGGTATGCCATGTATCCAATCACTTCCAAAAGGCTTGGGTTTCCATTGTAGCCAAACAGGCCTTTTGCAATGCTCCCAATCAAGCCGTTTTCGTGCAGCAGAGGATAGCTTCCATCAGGGTTCACTTCCGGGTTAATATCCCACACGTGCTCAACCAATACAGGCACAACCCCGGCTTCCTCCAGCTCGTGAATGCCGTGTGCAACGAGGCCTGCAGCAAACAAAATAAGCAGAATGCTCGTGTAAGTGAAAACGGTTTTCAATCTTATTGAAATGAAGTGCCTGAACAAAGCATAGCCAAACAGCAAAGCAACAATTATGCCTATTGCTGCTCCCGCAGTTGAAACACTAGCTCCTTCCCGCAATCCAAGCGCCCCAAGAAAGATAACAGTTTCAACTCCCTCTCTTAGCACTGAAACAAAAACAAGAAGCGTGATTGCAAGTGCGTTGTGCTGCATTATGTTGTGCTCCACTTGTTCCTCAATTTTTTTGGCAATGTTGCGCTGCTGCATCATCCACAGAATCATCCAGCTTACAAGTGCTGCCCCAACAAGCATCAGTGTTCCTTCAAACAGTTCCTCTGCGGTTCCCTCAAAGCCTCCAACCAATGCATTGAAAAGAAATGCTGCTGCAATGCTCCCAATTATTCCAAAGCCTGCACCCCAGTAAACAAATTTGCTGTATGAGGCCTGCCTTGTCTTGAAAAGAAAAGCGAGTACTACTCCTATTACCAGCGCTGCTTCAAGCGTTTCACGGAAAGTGATTATAAAACTTGGAAGGAACCCTGAAAGCTCAGCAGCCATTCAATGCACCATATGTGAAATTGTTTTCACGCAATAGTTGTGTGCAGTTAATCTTAAAAACGCGCTTCTTTTCTGTTCAACTAAAACCGTAAAACTTTATTCAACCCAAAAGATACCTCAGCTTTTAAGCCGAGGTTTGTATGCCCCGGTATCTTTTCAACACTTTGTCAAAGTGAAATAAAAACACCTGTTTTCTTTTTGACAAAGTGTTGCGTTGACGGGTTCATGACGTCCATTAAATGTTGGGATAACCCTGCCTTAAGCCTTTTAGAAAACCCAAGCAAAATCATAGATTTTGCGGGCCTCGCAAAACCAAAGGTTTTACAAGGAGGTTTGCGAAAAAGAGGCTGCGCCTTTAGGCATGGGAGGACGTCATTTTAACCCGTAAATTTTTGAGTACTTTTCCCGCAGGTAAGAAACAAATCCTTCAGAGTCAAGGTTCTTGCCAGTGGCTTTCCATATTATTTCTTCTGCCGTGAACTTCCTGCCATGGCAGTGAACTTTCTTGTGGAGCCACCCCTTAACCGGTTCAAAGTTCCCGTTTGCTATCTGCTTTCTCGCGGAAGGCATTTCCTTCAGCAGGCGCTTGTAGAGTTGCACAGCATAAATTGCCCCAAGCGCGTAAGTCGGAAAATAGCCTATGTGGCCAATACTCCAGTGGGTGTCCTGCAGCACTCCCTCAGAATCCTTTCCCGGAGTGATGCCCAGATACTGCTTCATTTTCCTGTTCCATAATTTCGGCAAATCGTTCACCTTGATTTTTCCTTCAATTAACCCTAGCTCCAACTCAAAGCGCAGAATGACGTGAAGAGGATAAGTTACTTCATCCGCATCAACCCTGATGAAGGAAGGCTTCACCTCGTTCAGTTTTTCCAGCACCTCTTTCCTGCTTAAACCTTTAAGCTCTTCCCTAACTTCTTTGCAGAATCTTTGGTAAAAGTAATCCCAGAAACCCTCATTCATTAACACCATGTTCTCCCAGAACAATGACTGGCTCTCGTGAACGCCTAGTGACGGCGCATCGAATATGAATGTGTGCTCGAACTGCTTTGGCAGCTGCAGCTCGTATAATGCGTGCCCTGATTCGTGCACTGTTGCGGAAAGCGAAAAGAAAGGGTTTTCCTCGTGGTAGCGCGTGGTAATCCTTACATCATGTCTGCCAATTGTTGTGGTGAAAGGATGCGCTGAAACATCCAGCCTTGACTCCGCAGCAGGAAGAATTAAGCCGTAAGCAAGTCTGCACAATTTTTTCTGCTTTTCAACCGGAAACTTTTTCCTGAAAAGTTTTTTTCCCTGCTCCCTGAACTTCTTTGACTGCTTGATTTCTTCCAGCAGCTTCAGAAGCTCTGCTTTGAGGTAACTGAATGTTTTCCGCAGCTTTTCTACTGTCATTCCCTCTTCAAAGCCGTCAAGCAAACTGTTGTAAGGGTGCCCCTCCAGCCCAATTAGCTTGGCCTGCCTTCTCTTCAATTCCACTATTTTTTTTAGGTGAGGTGCAAACAGCCTGAACCTGTTTTTCTGCTTTGCTTCAACCCATGCGTGGTTGGCTAAAGCAGTTGTTCTCGCCATTTCTGCAACAAACTCTGGCGGAAGCTTCCTTGCTTTCCTGACATCCTTGAACGCGCGCTTTACAATGAACTGGTGCATTGCGCTGAGTTTCCTTAACGTTCTTGGCTTCACCAGCCTCTTGAGCGCTCCATAAAACTTTTCTGAAACAACCTTTTCGTGCACCAGCCTTGAAACAATCGCAGCCTGTTCCGCCCTGTTCATTATGCCCTGCTTTGGCATGTAGGTTTCCCTATCCCATTCAAGCAGTGCTCCGGTGCCGGCAAGAAGCATTATTTCCTTCTGCTGCTGCAAAACAAACTCTAAGTCTTTTTTCATGTTCTCTCACCTAATACGTCTGTTGAATGCAAGTTGTTGAATGCCTTTATCTAACCCCTGTTGAGGCACTAATTAAGTTAATAAGTATTCAACACTCTTAATAAACTCAAAACAATTAATTAAGTTTTTAGTGTGGCCTAAGAGTAAACAATCACGCCGGCAATTATAAACAAGTTAATCAGCACCCAAGCAGAATAGGTAATGATTATCGGTTTCTCCTTATGCATTACTCCGTAAGAGATCCAGAAAAATGCGAGAAACAGCCACCCAACCCAAGTGATTAGGGAAATGCCTGCAACGTTTTTTTCAACCCAAACCTCTAACGCCTGCGGTATTGCCAGCAGCGGCCCAGCAATTCCCACAGCATAAATTGCTTTGTCCATTCGCCTCTTCCATTTTTCAGGATGAGGGTATGGCTCCAGATTCTCATGCACTCTTTTCCTGATGTGAAAGTGATGAATTCCTTTTCCTGATGCAGGCATGCCACTATAAAAATATTGATTCTTATAAAAAAGCTTTTCCTGTCGAGGTGGCTTATGAAACTACTTTTTCAACAGAGCCCTGCAACAGGAGAAAACAGTTAAACGCGCCTTTTTTTATAAAAGGCAAATTAAAGACAGTTTAAGCTAGCGCCCTGGCCGGGACTCGAACCCGAGTCTCACCCGTTCAGTAGCCCTTTCCTCAGGCTTATTTTTCCCAAGGCCTTTCTTTCGAGAAGAACAGGGCCATGACAGGGGTGAATCCTAACCGCTAGACTACCAGGGCATCATTTTTGCCGGTAGTCTACTTTTCTATTTTTTCGCTAGCCTTTTTCTAAAAGGCTATTAGACTACCAGGGCAAACTCCTAGGAACCTTTGCTTGTAAAGTTTTTTAAAGAATTAGCTAGGGCGTCTGTTTCAGCACTCGATGATGTTTTTCGGGCACTTGTTTTTAACGCACAGGCACGTGAACTTGGTGCAGAAAAGCCTGTTCCCTTCCTGCTTCAGGCACTTGCACTTTTCCCATGAAATATCTCTGAATGGCACGTTTTTAACTTGGGCAACAGATTCAATCTCAGTTGCAATTGAGTTGATTGAAGTGCTTCGCCCCCTCAGCTTCCTCTGTGCTGAAGAAACATCTTCACCGTTAACGTAAACATTTGTGTCTTTAGAAACTTCCTCTTCTTCCTGTATCTGCTGTGGCTGAGAAGCCCCAATTTTTCCAGGGTATGAAGGAGCATTCTTGAAACGAAAATCCTGCACTCTGGGCAGCGGGTTTTTTTTGGCGGATGAAACAATAAACTCTAAAGGCATTAATATAACTTAATTAAAAGTTATATATAAATTTTTCTTTTCCTTCCCGGTCTTGGCTGCCAAGCATTAATTTGCAAATTGAGCCATAAAATGGGCGTTTTATTTTAGGCATGGGGGAATAGTCCTTTTGTCCGCAAGGTTAACTGCTCTCCTGCCCTAAACTTTTTCAATAGAGAAACTCCCAAGCATAGAAAAGAAAAATCAGCGCTCCGGAGGCAAGCGCAGTTACAGCAACCCTAAACCCCCATTTCTGGGCTTCAAACCCTTTTTTTGCCCTTGTTTTCAGCTTGCTTAACGCGAGGTATGTAACAGCGAATAATGCAATAGCAATAATGCCCTTTGCTATCCAGTGGTGGCCTGCAATTGAAACAAGGAATGACTTGAAGCTCTCTGAGAGTTCCCCGCCAATAGTCATCAAAGTTATTGAAATAATCGCTGCAATAGTTGAAACTGAAAGCGCTTTCAAATCCGTTTTTTCAATCATGGTGTGGCCCCCGCTTCAAGAGCCGCTCTTGCACCGCTTGAAATGAGGTAACCCATGCCAGCCATCGAGAACCCTATGACCACAACAACAATTGCCAGTAGCAGTACAGCATTTCTTGCTTTTGTGTCCTGCAGCAACCTGTTACCGTAAACCGAAACCAGCCCCAGAATTAGCACTCCAAGAAACGGCAAAAACATGAACACGTGCTCTTTGGTTTCAGTGAAAATTGCGTGCGCCCATGGCTCAGGGCCGGCCTTGATTAATGGTTTAACCTCGCTCCCGTAAACATTCACGTAATAGTAGCCGCCAACAAGCCAGCTCGCAAAAAGCAGGAAAACCCCAATCATTGAAGCAATTTTTGCTCTCTTCAACCTGGCTTCTGTCGGGGAAAGAAGCTCTACGAAAACCCAAAGGAAAGCAATTACCCCAAACTCCCCAAGAAAAGCGTGCAGTCCAATCAAAGGGTTGGCCATACAAAAACCATTAAGAAAATGCATTTTTAGAATAAAAGCTTTTTGGGGGTGCTGGAGAGCTGAGAGTGCTGGAAAACGGTTCTGTTTCCAGTCAAACACGCAGTTAGGCCATAAGATTTGCGGCGATGATTGCTATTACTCCTGTTATGCTGCTGACCACAATAAAATGGGGCTTGAGCTGCGGGATGTTCTCGGTTAATGCGAGCAGTGCTATCTTTGAAATGTAATAGATGAGCAGAACCTGCGCCCCAAACAACCCGACTCCTGTCAGAACCTCAAAGTCTGACCACAACCACATTGCGAAAACAAAAACAGGAAATGCGATTAGGAACAGTCTTTCCCCGAAAAGAAAGTAAACAGCGCATGAAAAAATCATTACCCAGAAAAGGTTTCCCAAAATGAATGAAATTATCCAGGAAAAGTTAAGTGATGCCAGCTGCCCCAAAAAAGCGAAGAATGCGCTCATTTTTCTACATCCTGCTGTAAGTTACCTCGAAGAAAGCAAGAATCAATGAAACCACTATGCCGATTCTTGAGAAAGTGCTGTCAAGAAACATCTCAATTCCAATGGACTTGAAGAACACTGCCATTGCGAGCATTCCAGCAACAATCAAAACCGCGTGAACAGAGTTTCTTATTGTGCCCATACAAAGAACTTGTTTCAGGTGCTTTTAGGCGGTTTAGTGACATATGTCAATGCAGTAAATTCGTTTATTAACGAATTAACCGAGTAAAGTTAACATTTATATATGTGGTCTGCTGCAATAATATTATGAAGGAACTCACAGTTGGAGTATTCCATCACGGTTGCTGGGGGAGCGCTTCGGCAAAGGCTTTTCCGGAAGTATTAGCAACTGTCATCGGCCCTATTACTGTCTGGAAAAAAGAGAATGGCATTGCAAGAGTTTTCAGCGCATGGAATATTAAGGCTCCAGACAAAAAAACATTGGATGATTATTTTTCTTTTGTAAAAAACCATCCAACAATGAAAAAGTACCGTGTTTTTAGCAGAACAAATACAACTGCTTTTGCTGCTTCCTTGTTTGAAAGCAACGGCTCAAGTTATGATGCTGTTATTAACAGCAATTCACTTTACGTTGGGCCAGTAGTTCAAGAGAACGCATACGAAAAGCACCAAGTTCTAACAAAGAATCCAAATTCAATTAAAAAGCTTTTAAACGAACTCGAGATTCTTGGAGAAGTTAAAGTGTTAAAGATTGCAAAACCAACTGAGGAAGAGAATCCCTTCAATTTAACTGAAAAGCAGTTCCTTGCTTTAAGAGTTGCAAGGCAGAACGGCTACTACTCTTGGCCGAGAAAAGCCACTTTAGAAGAGCTTGCGGCAAGCTCTGGCTTCACTAGGCGGGCTTTCCAGGAAAATTTGAGGAAAGCTGAGGCAAAAGTGCTGCCAAAGCTTTTGAACAAAGAAGTAGGGGCATAACCGATTCTGAGAAAATGAAATTCCGGCCTAATTTTAGAAACCCCTTTCTTAGAACGCCACAAAAACAATTAAATTATGGTTAGCCTTTATTCTTTTAGGAAGTTTATTATGGCTGCGAGTTCTGTTTTGAGGCGTGGCAAAAAGCCTGCAGTTTCTGTTGCTGGGAAACCTAAAAAGGAAAGGGCGGCAATGCCTTCTGCTGGAAGGCCATCTTTTGTGGCAGGGTTCAGCAGGGCGCTTGCGGTTGCAACAGGAGCTCCAGTAGCCAGATTTGTTATCCCGCGTGATGCTATTTTTCCTAAGGGCTTTAGGAGAACGTTTTCTTCTGCTCTTCACCGAGTTGGAAAGCCTGAATCCCTTGCAAAGCAAGAGCTCTCAAGAATTGCACGGGAAGCTGAGGCCCAGCTTAAAAAACAGCTTTCTAAAGAAAGGAACCCTCAAAAAAGGGAAGGAATCCAAAAAGCTCTTGGTTTTTTGGGGCACTGGTAAAGCGCGGCCTAAGCTGTTGAATGGCTTTTTTTCTGCACTGATTTTAGGATGTTTCGCAGGGCTATCATTGACTTTAACAGCGGTGCTATTGCAAAGAACATGAACAGGAGCGCGGAACTGAACTGCCTTACATAAGGAATTGGAATGCCAAACGCCGGAAGTTTATAGTAAAGTGTCACGGTCAGCCACGCAAGGCATAATACCACAAAAAGGTTCCATGCAAAGTCCTTTAACTGCCTGTACGAGTAAGGAGTGTGTGTTTCAACCTTTGAGGTTCTCACAGGCCTAGAGAAAGAAGGGAGAGCGGAGCTGAGCCTTTCAAGAATTCCCCGGAAATTGTATAATGGCTGGAACGCAAACACAGTTATTAGTATTAGCAGAAATGCGAGCACTGGAATTACTGCTTTTTCGCTTGCAGTTACCACGAGCACTGCTGCAGCTGCGATTATTACCACAAATTCTCCAAGTGGAGCAAGCAGGATTGCAGAAGTAACCGAGTCCTCTTTGCTTAAACCAAAGTAGGCGCCAAAGACTGAAAATATTGTAAAGTGTGCAACCACTGCGCTTGCTGCCAGTGCAACTGCAATGAGTGCGATTGGAGCAAAGGTTTCAAGCGCTGGCAGTGCCTGCACTGTTGCTGCCGGGTTAAAAAATATTGTTGTTCCAAAGCCCACGAAAAAGAACACAAGAAAAAAGTCCCTCATGAAGCTAACATCTTTTTTGATTCTTTCCCCTGCCTGCGTTTCTGCAAGTGCAAAGCCAGCAAAGTAAGCGCCAATTGAGGTTGAAAGCCCAAGTATTGAAGCTATTGTTGATACTATGAGACCAACGCCAAGAGCATAGAGTGTTACTTCTGTGTGGCCGAAGTTGTTTGAGAGCATCCATTGCTCTACAAACCTTGAGAGCTGGTATACTGTCACGAAAACCCCGATTGCAAAAATCAGTGCGGTCAGTGCAAGGCTCAGGGCAGAGCCGCTTTTTGAAATGCTCGTTATGAGAACAACCAATAGTATTCCAAGAAAGTCTTGGAGTATTAGGATTGAAACAGCAAGCTTTGTTGAGGAAAGCTGGAATATCCCCTTATCAATTGCAAACTTTGCAACTATCGCAGTGCTTGTTGAAAAAAGCATGAACCCAACAAGGATTGAAAAAAGCAGGGAGAAGCCAAAGATAATTGAAATGAGAAAGCCTGCAAGCGTTGAGGCAGCCATGTCAAGCAATGCAAGCCCAAAGCCAGAGCTTCCTGCTTCTAAAAACTGTTTCCAGGATAGTTCAAGGCCCAAATAGAAAAGCAGTATGAAGAGGCCAAGCTCGCTGAATGCAATAACCAGCGGGTCTTGGGGATGAAGCAGGTTGAGGCCAAAAGGTCCAAGCAAAAACCCGGTGAAAATGAATCCTATTGCCACATTGTGCCCCAATTTTTTTGCTATTATGGACAAAAAAATTGCTATAAGAATGACTATGCCCGTAAGCGGCAAGGGAAGAAGCCCAGCTGTTTCAACCATGTAACCTAAATAATAATGCGTTGCCGAATTAAAATTTTTCCTATAAAAAGCCGTTTTAAAGGCTATTCAGTTCCAAAAACAAAAAAAGAGCGCTGTTTTGGCATTTAAGTTTTTTTCGTATTTTTCTTAATGTTATGTTTGACCTTTTCCTTGTTTCCCTGACAATTCTTGGGCTACTGCTTTTTGAAACCATTTCCTCAATAGATAATGCTGTTATAAACGCAGATGTCCTCTCAACAATGTCGCAAAAGGCAAGGAAATGGTTTTTATTATGGGGCTTATTGTTTGCAGTTTTCATTGTAAGAGGGCTTTTGCCTTGGCTTATAGTGTGGATAGCGAACCCCTCGCTTTCCCCTATTGAAGCCCTGACAGCCACGTTCAGTTCTGACCCATTAGTCATAAAGTCAATTGAACAATCCAAGCCGATTTTGCTGATTGGCGGCGGGGTTTTCCTGGTTTTCCTCTTTTTCCACTGGCTTTTCATTGAGCCAAAAAACTACGGGCTTTTCGGAGAAAAAATAATCCACGATTTTAGCATCTGGTTTTTTGCCGTGGTTTCAATCCTGCTTGCAGTGATTGTTTGGTTTGCAATACGAGTTAACCCCCTGATGGCTTTCAGTGCAGTGGTAGGATCAACTGCATTCTTTATCACGCACGGCTTTAAGGAAAATGCAGAGGCACAGGAAAGAAAGCTTTTGGACAAGGCCTCAAACCTAAGCGACTTGAGCAAAATACTTTACCTTGAAGTAATAGACACCACCTTTTCCATTGACGGTGTAATCGGCGCTTTTGCATTCACGCTTTCGATACCCCTAATAATTATTGGAAACGGCTTGGGTGCATTTGTGGTGAGAGAATTCACAGTACACAACATTGAAAGGGTAAAAAAATACAAGTACCTGAAAAACGGTGCAATGTATTCAATATTTTTTCTTGGAACAGTAATGCTTTTGGAAAGCTTTGGAATGGGGATCCCACAGTGGATTTCACCAGCAATAACCTTTGCTGTAATAGGGTACTTCTTCTGGAAATCAAGAAAAGAACTCACTAATTAATGCCCTGGAAAAGCAAGCGAATTGACTAACAAGAATTATCCCGCAAAATAAAATCAATGCCTGCACAACAAAAAGGCGAGTTGCCCTAAAAGATTAATCCCGACTCCCGACAGTGGAGAGAAAGTGCAGTTCATTTATTCCTTTAACGCATTTTGGTATTGCTTTTTGAACCGTCTAACAAGTCTTATTGCCAGTGCCCTTGCATTATTGTTGTAATGGCATTTTTCCAGTGCGTTGAAATATTGCTGTTTTTCTTTTGTTTTTATGTCAATCATTGCATAACCATTTTTATGTAAAATAAAATTCATTATTATGCGTGCCGTTCTGCCATTTCCGTCCTGAAACGGGTGTATTCGCACAAGTTTCCAGTGCGCCCAAGTCGCAAGTTCCAATGGGTGAAGTTCTTTTTTGAGTTTGTTATTTTCTGCAAAATAATTTTTCATGTCAGTTAAAACAAAATGTGGTGGTGTTGGTTCAAAGTTTGAGCCAGTCACCCTGTTTTGATATGTTTTATAATATCCTGCAATTTTTGGTTTTGTGTCTTGAAAATACATTTTGTGGATTTTTTTCACTAATTCTTCACTGAATTCTTCTTTAAATCCTTTTACAAAATTTAGCGTTTTTTGCGCTGCCTTTGCTTCCAGCACATCATCAAGTGGCTTGTTTGGAGAAATGTTTTCGCTTAAAAGAAGTTCAACTTCTTTTGGGCTCAAAGTCGAGCCTTCAATCGAATTGGTATTGTAGACAAACGCCATTACAAAATTCTGGTCAAATTGTTCCTGCACTGTGTTGTTTTGTTTGTTGTATCGTTTCCAAAAATCTTCATTAATTCTATTTATTTCTTTTATTTCATCCTCTGTAAGATAATGTCTGCCGTGCAATTTTACTTGTTCTTTTTCAACCTCTTTTTCAAAATCTGACATCAAAAACTGCAGTTTTGTTTCAGAAGGCTTTTTTGTTCCCAAATATTTTCTTATTTGCTTTCTTTGGCCCCTTGCCACAGCTATGTTTTCTGCCAAGTAAAAGTAAACTTTGTCGCCTCTTTTTCTTTTTACCAAATAAGCCATAAATATATGTTACTCAGAAATATTTAAAAAGGCATGAGTAACACACATAGTTGAGGAACAAATCCGTTCATTTGATGCTGGAAAGCAAATAGGGCTCTTATTTGCTCTTCTTTTTTGGCACTTCTCCTAATTCCACTCCTTCTTTAATAGTCTCCTAAGAGGACCACATTATGCATGCTGCACAGAAAGGATCGTAGTCTGGGCATTTTTTGCCGTAATTTTTTATAATGAATTTTTTTAACTCAAAAACAAATTTAGCCATCAAATCGCCTTCCAGTCTTCTTTATTGCCAATAATTCTTGTATAGTGCTGTGTTTGGTCAACAGCAATCTTTCCACATTTGCATGAAATGAATGTGCCTTTAAGGTCGCCTTCAATTATTTCTTTGCACTTGGTGCACTGGATTTTTTGTTTTTTTCTCTTGATTTTTTCACCTTGTCCATTCCTTTTTCATAATCGTCTATCAAAATATATTTTGAATCCAAAAATCCTTCCGGGTAAATATAAACTGTGTGGTAATCAATTTTTTTTCCTTTCAATTTTGCAAAATACCATTTTATAACGTTTGAAATTGTTTCATCCAGTGACCCGTAACCTTCTTCTTTCATGATTATTTTTGCAATATTAATTGTTTTCCTGTCCAAATCAAGTTTTATTTTAAAGGTTTTTTGAAAGTCAAAAAGAGTTATTTGCTTTTTTTCTGCCTTCATTTTACAGGCCACGAATGGCTTTAATTCCATTGAATTCATAATCTGGCTCGGAATGTCAAAATAAAACACCCGGTGTTTGCTTTTTTTCACAACTGAAGAAAATTGGGTCATTCTTTTCACCAAAATAAAAAGAAGCAGTGCTTTTTAAAACAAAAGAGATGCAGAGTAGGTTTCCGGTGCAGGTCCTTTGAATATTCCTCGTGCGGCAAATAGGGCTTCTCCTACCGGTCTTTTCTTTTTCCGCAACTCTTTTAAATCATTTTCTTTGATTAATTATCTGATGTCTGCAAAATTTTTTGTGTTTTTTCTTTTTGTTGTTTTAGCTGCGGGGCTTGTTTTTGCCACAGATTACGAGTGCGAATTTGATTACCGGGCAAACGTAAACTGTTCAGCAGTGGGGGCGGCAGAAACTTTTTGCCAGCTTGCAGGCCCTGGGCCAGTTGCAAACAACCCGGCGGTTCCAACTACCTGCATAACTAATACGCCTGCAACTCCTGGAAAAGTAATTTGCACGCTAAAAAATTACAACGGCCCAGCAAATTCAATTCGATGCAGTAACACTCCTTCTTATGTTCGCGGTCCAGACGCAGTTGGTGGAGCGGTAAGCGGTGGTTGCCCTTACAATGACTGTGAACTGAACCAGATAAGCTGTGCAAGCGCTTTTGCTTACCAAAAATGTGTTGTTGATTCATCCGATCCGCGCTGCAACAAGTGGCAGGCAACAAATTGTGTTGCAAATGCCCCGTGCAGAAGCAGTACTCCGGCAGAACTTGCAGTGTGTGCCGGGCTGAATTCAAACCAAATCGAGTCAAGAAATGGAGTCTATTTTGTTGTTTCTGGTTCGCCTCCTGCTGGCGGCCAGCCTGCACAGCCAGTTAACAATGCTGGCGGCAAGGGCTCTTACCCTTACAATGGCAAAACATATTATGTTGTCACTTCAACGGATTCATCTCTCGACACTGGGAATGAAGTCTGCGCAAGCGTTGGAAAAAAATGTGTTGGTTACACTGGGTATGCTACTGACATATGCAAATACTTTCACCCTGATGCAACAGTAACAACGACTGTTAACGGCAGCAAAGCAGGGTTTTACTGCAATGGCCCGCCACAAACCGGCCTTGCGTGCGGAACCTCTTTTAATAATTGCCAGATTTGCCCTGCATGCAATGTGAACATGGATTGTAGCACCCCAATTGGAAACCTTTTCAGGGAAATGTATGTTGAATGCGGAACCGGCCAAAACCCGTTCGGCAATTTTGTGTTTTTTGGCTTCGGCGATGGAACATACAACGCAGAAATTCAAAACTATAATGGCAGCACAACTGTTTACACTTTTGATCTCCAAAATGGACAAATTACAAATTATAAGGAGGGAGTGTTGGGCCCTTCTGCAAAAGGAACTTTTAGAACAAGTGCAACAGTTTTAGACACAATTAAGAATTCTTCCGACCCAGCAAAGGAAGCAGTGAACCAGCTAAAGAATGATGGAATACAGTACTTTCCAAATAATTTAATTGACCATGTTTGGTTTTTCTTTTTCAGATTATTTTTGAATTTCAGGTAAACCACGCATATTTTTCTTCTTCTTTTTAATACAAAATTAATACAAGGCAGGCATAGAGTTCAGGCATATAAAAGTAATACGCTCAAACATATTCAATTTTGTTCTAATAGTCCCCCCTCCCACCAGTGGAGAGAAAGTGCGCATCCCGATGGTTTTGGCGATTGCTTACCTGTTTTTGGTTAATTACTTTTAAATAACATTAATCACACCCCCTTACTATGCAGAAAAAATTTTACCCAGACACGCTGGTTTGGCGTGACTATTATGAAGATCGAAGGGATGGAATCAGGCCGCTTGGAGAGTTTGCTTTCAGGTTTCTAAAATGGTGTGCTGAAAAAGGTCATGTTTTGCTTGTTTCTGACACTGTTGTCATGGAGCTAAAGGTCTATTTTCCTGAGGAAAAAGTCAAACAAATTTTTTCTTCTTTTGAAAGTTCAATTCAAAATGTTGTTGCCACGCAGGAGCAAATCTCTGAGGCAAAAACTGAATGGATAAAGCGTAACAGGGAACTTCCTTTAAAAGACGTGATTCATGTCGTTGTTGCCAAACACCATAATGCTGTTTTGATTTCAAGGGACAGGCATCTTTTGGATGAGCTTTCAGAAATAGTTGAGGTCTTAAAGCCCGAAGATGTTACCTTAGACTGATGCCAAATTTTTTTTCGTAATGTGCTGTAATTTGCTTGTTTGCTTCTTCTTGGAGCTGTTTGAACTCTTCTTCCGTTTTAGCCTTGCCTTTTCCTTTCAAAATTCCCCTATTTGCAATAATGGCTTTAACGGCTTCTTTTCTGTCCTCTTCTATTTGTTTTGTCCTTTGGCTTCCAAGTTTTGGTTTAAAATCTTTCATATTCACTTACCTGTTTGAGGTAAGTATTTACTTGTTTGAGGTTATTAAAAAGCTTGCTGCTTTTTCTATTATGTAGTAATCCCCCCTCCCGGAGTTGCACCGGGGATCTCTCGGTAACTGCTTGCTGGTCGCAAACTGGCGGAGTTTGCAGGGCGTGCTATGCTCTGTTTAAATTTGCACAGAACTTTCGCTTAATGCAATTGCTCCTTTTGTGCCAGCACCCGGATCCGCTTTTTAGGGCGAAAATCCAGCGTCTACAGCCGAGCGCTTTTGCTACTAAGCTAAGGAGGGCTATAACTACTTTGAAGGCGTTTTCTTTAAAACCTTCTCGTAAACTGCCGGGAAAATAAGGCTTATCCAGAGGCCAGCGAAAAGGAACAGCAAGAGCTGGGTTAAGGCTTCCCCCAAAATGAGTGCAGGCCCGACCAGAAGCAAAAACCCAGCGCTTCCAAGAGCCTCTTTTTTGAGCAGTTCGCTGCCTTGAAGCCTTGTTGAGTCAAATCCAAGGATTTTGAAGGCCAAAAACCCTGCATAGTAACCCAAAACCAGCAAACTTACTATTGGGGCCTCAAACAAGGCAATTGCAGCAACAGAAGCCACTATTATTCCAAACAATGCCAGTTCCTCCCTTAATTTTGTTAGCCTGAAACGCGATTTTTCGAACCTTTTTTGTATGAGTAGATTGCTGTTGCCCACGAGAACCCCCAAAACAAGGCCTCCTGCAACATCCAGCGGAAAGTGCTGGCCCAAGTACATCCTTGAAAAAGCCACTGCAACCACTATTGCCAGAAAAATTTCTTTCAGCCACTTTTTCTCGAATTTTTGGAGGTAAACAGCTGCCGCGGTTACAGTTGTAGTGTGGCCGCTTGGAAAAGCGAAGTCAGGGTAATTGTTTCCGCCATAGCTAACTGTAACTAGGTTTTCAACCACTCTGAAATTTTCTGGAGACGGCCTAGGAACAGCAAAAAAACTCTTAAGCACCCCTACAAGCGCTGTTGCAAAAACAACCATGTTCATGAGGAAAAAGGACTCTTTTTCCTCTCCTTTCCAGAACACCAGCGCTGCAACAAAAACCCAGAAAACCGGGTTACCTAAAACAGTTAATGCAGAGAAAACCAAGTCAAGTGCCGGGGATGAAAAACTCTGCGCTAAATGCAGTCCTGCTTCATTCAGTTCCTGCAATTCCATGCTCAATCAGTGAAATTAATGCAAGGGAGCTATTTAAACTGCTACCTAACCGCCGCTTAAATCCCTGTCAACATCGCTCAAAGCTCCAACCACTCCCTCAATTTCACTTCCCATTGAAACTACGCTTTCACCTTGAGCACCTGTACTTTTGACACCTAATTCGCTCTCAATAATTGACAAAAGGTCATCAGAAAAATCTAGGTCCGGTTTTAAGGGCTTGTACTCGGGCTCATACCCTTGAAGGATTAGGATTCCAATGCCAATTACCGCGACTAATGTCAGGGCAACCCAGATTGCTTTATTGTTCTTGTCCAATTTAAAATTAATTTTTTTTAAGTTCATTCAACTTCCTCCGGAGAAGTAAACTCTGAAATTCTTTCAAGAAGTGAGCCCTCACAATAGTTCAAAAACTCGCCATCACCAAGGTCTCCAAGCGCATAGTTTGGATCCCTGCAGGTCATTTCCAACTGCTGGCCTTCCAGTTCTATTCTAATTTCAAAAACACACCTCTCATTTTGTAGGCCCAAAATCTCCCCTTCAAAAGTTGTGCCGGCTTCAACATGGCTTATAGTGGCTTTTTGGCAAATTCTGAATGCCTGCATAAAGCAAGAGTCATTCGTTCCGCAATCAACCACTTCATCTCCAAGTGGTTCACTAAAAAGCAAAAACATTGCATCCTGAAGCAATACATCTCTAACGTATTTGACCTCTATTTTTAAGTTCTCCAAGTCGTCTGTTGTAATAGAATAGATATTTTCTTCTAATTCTTTCTGTATCATGCCAATCTTTGTATTAGCGGCCTCAAGCATTGCAACCAGGGTTTCAAACTTTGTTTGGCTGGCTTCATCATTTTTCTCTTCATAAAAGGCAGCCAATTCTTCGCTCCTTGTAACTAAATTACCAATATCCAAGCTTAATTCATCCAATCTATCAGATAATTCAATTAATTTCTCTTGCTCAGGGACTTCGTTTACTTCTTCTGATTCTATTGACGTTTCACCTCTCTTAATGCAGTTAGCATAAACAACGCAGCCTGCATCATCCTTCTCAACAACCATTGAACCCCCAAATGCAGCACATTTTTCCACAGCATTATTTTCTATTTCAATGCAAACATCTCCGGATTCACAACTTGGAGTTTTACAACCATTATCATCAAATTTTGGAACAAGGGTTCCGCCCTGTGCCTTACAAGCATTTTCCAATTCGCTTATCTCGTCTGTTGAATAAGTTTCGCAAACATCCTCGTAATTATTCTGTTTGCCCTCACATCTTGGGAAAAAACAGCCATTAAGTCCAACATCCAATATGCCCGTCAAACCATTTTTCTCACAGGCCCTTAGTACCTCCTTTGCTTTTTCTCCTGGCAGACATTCCCCTCCAAAAAACACCTGATCCTTGTCAGCTACACCATCAAACTTACAGAAAGTAATGTCACAACCGAACGGATCCTTTTCAGAAACTGGCGTTCCGCCATAAGCCAAGCACGTTTCCTTCACTTCTGGTGGTTCCCCAAAACACTCATAGGTTTCTGTTTCACACTCAAATTCAGTGAAACCGGTAACAGGATCTACAATTTCTCTACAACCATAATCTCTAAGTTGTCCCTCCCCACAATCCTCGAAACAGGAAAACGAGTCCTCTCCCACAGCAAAGTCACAGACTGAATCCCCACAGTAACCTGCATTATACACTGGGCAGCTGTAATCAGAGCACCAGCCATATCCGCCTTTCCATGTTGGCTCACACCAGTTTCCTGCTGCTTCAGTGCATTCTGCTTTGCTGGAGCAATTCCATGGCTGTTCAGGAGAACACGTTGGGCATTTCTGGTCAGAGCAATAGGTTCCACACCAGTTAGACCCTACCTTCTGGCAGTCATTCTGTGAATAACAATTCCAAGGCGTCTTAGAAGAACACGTTGGGCAATCATTGCTGCACCAGCCATAGGAAGCATATACTGCACCACCTTGTCCCTTTTCACCGCACCACTGGCCGCCAGAATCCTTGCAAGAGGTTTCATTGCTGCAGTTCCAGGGCTGGCTAGAATCACACTTTGGGCACTCGTAATTAGAACAGTAGCCATTGCACCAGTTTCCGCTGGCTTCCTCGCACCCTGCTTGAGTATAGCAGTCCCAGGGCCTCTCAGGTGAACATATAGGGCAGGAATCAGAGCAATAGGTTCCGCACCACTCTCCGCCTGTTGCCAAACACTTATCCTTGTCAAAGCAATTCCAAGGCTCGTCCTCGGAGCAAGTCTGGCATTTATTGGTGCAATAAGCGCCATACCCTGAATCACACCACTCCCCTTCTGCAGCAATACAATTTTCTTTTTTATAGCAGTTCCATGGTTGGTCTTTGGAGCAGCTTGGACATTCATATTCGGAGCACCATCCTGCACCGCCACTTGGAGACACACACCAGTTTCCTTCAGCGGAACTGCATCCTGTTTGGCTATAGCAATTCCATGGTTGTTCAGCGGAACAGGTTGGGCATTTTTGGTCAGAGCAATATGTGTCGCACCACTCTGCTTCAACTCCCTTACAATCTGCTTCATTATAACAATTCCAGGGGCTTGTCTCCTTGCATGACGCACATTCTGCATCTGAGCAGTAGCCATACCCTCCACCAACCGGAATACACCAGTTTCCATTTACTTCTTCACAGGCAGTTTCTGTTTGGCAATTCCACGGTTGGGCATTATCACAGGTTGGGCATTCCTTTACACTGCACCAGCTTTCACACCAGTTTGCTCCAACTTCAGTGCAGTCTGCCTCACTGTAACAACTCCAAGGCTGATCTGTAGAACACGTTGGGCAGTTGTCAGAGCACCAAGAAGCAAATTTGTCTGAGCACCATTTTGCTTCTGCTTTAGCACAGGAGGCTTCATCATAACAATTCCATGGTTGTTCAGCTGAACACGTTGGGCAGTTGTCAGAGCACCAGTTTCCGCACCACTCTCCGCTTGCAGCTACGCATTCTGATTGGGTTGTACAGTTCCATGGTTCAGTCTTAGAGCACACAGGGCAAGAATTACTGCACCACCCATTGCACCATTCCCCTCCAGATGAAACACAAGTTGTCTCAGAATAACAATTCCACGGCTGGTCTTCACTACAAGTAGGGCAGCTATCAGTACACCAACCGCCACTTGGCGTTGAAGCAAAACCAGCGTCGCCCGAAGAAGTGCACCATTTCTTTCCTGCTGCATTACAACTTTCTTCAGTTGAACAATTCCAGGGCTGTTCAGGAGAACACGTTGGGCATTCTCCGGAATTACACCAGCTTCCACACCAGTTTCCTCCTGCTGTAGTGCAGTTGGATTCATTATAGCAATTCCATGGTTGTTCAGCTGAGCATGTTGGGCAGCTGCTGGAACACCAACTAGAGCCATAGTCAGAAGTGCACCAATTTCCGCCTACACCAGTGCAACTTGTTTGGTCAAAGCAATTCCAGTAATTGTTTGGTTCGCACTTTGGGCAGGTTTCAGCAGCAAAAGTGCCACACCATTGGAGCCCAACATTGTTGGCTTGGGTTTCATTATAGCAATTCCACGGCTTTTCCTTGGAACAAATCGGGCACTCCTGTGAGCAATACCCTTTGCCTCCTTCAGACTCACACCACTGGCTACCAGCATTGGAGCATTCTCCTTGAGTATAGCAATTCCATGGCTGGGCGGCTTCGCAAACCGGGCACTTTGAGTTGGAACACCATGAAGCACCTCCTGATGAAGAACAATAGTAGCCGCCGGCTGCCGCACAGTCAGTCTCATTGCTGCAGTTCCAGGGCTGGCTGGAATCACACTTTGGGCACTCATAATTCGAGCAATAGTTGTTGCACCAGTTTCCCCCTGCTGTAGTGCAGTTGGATTCATTATAGCAATTCCATGGTTGTTCTTTGGAGCATGATGGGCAGGCTTTATCACTGCACCAGTTGCCGCACCACTGGCCGCCTACTCCAGTGCAGGCGCTTTCAGTGTAGCAGTTCCATACGTTTCCTGTTTCACAGGTTGGGCAGGAGCCTGACTGACAGTAGTTGTTGCACCAGTTTGCTCCTGCTCCAGTGCAGGTTGACTCTGTATTGCAATTCCAGGGCTGAGCAGCTGAGCATGTCGGGCACTCGTATTCAGAACAATATTCATTGCACCATTTTCCGCCAGCGGAAGTGCATTCAGTTTGCGTATAGCAGTTCCAAACTTTTCCTGTTTCGCATGTTGGACAAGAACTGGAACAATATTTTCCACACCATTTTCCGCTTGCGGTTACACATTCTGATTCGCTATAGCAATTCCACGGCTGGTCAGCTGTGCAAGAAGAACCTGCTCCGCCTCCGCCTGTGTAACTTCCACAGTCAGCAGGACAACTTCCAGTGCTTTCTCCTGATTCGCAGGTTCCGTTCCCGCAAACCGTGGTTCCGCTACTGCTTGGCGCTCCGCTTCCGCAGTCATATGGGCAGGAGGAGTATGTTTCGCTGCTTTCGCAGGTTCCATTTCCGCAGTAACTAGAGGAGCCTCCTCCAGTATAGCTTCCACAATCTGATGGGCAGCTTCCGGTTGTTTCTCCGCTTTCACATGTTCCATTGCCGCAATATCCATAAGAGCCACTGCCACCGGAACTGCTGCAAGGTGATGATTGACAGTAACTATTGCACCAGTAGCCTCCTGCGCCTGTGCATTCTGTTTCAGTGTAACAATACCATTGCTGGGAAGAAGAACACGACTGGAGAAACAGGTTAAAAAAACCAGAAATCATATCATCTATGACTCCGGCATTAGCGGCTGGAGCAACAATCAAAATTAGCAAAAAAACCAAAAATATTTTGTTGGATGACACCTAATTCCAATATTCTAATACTTTCTTACTTCTATTTAATGTTTTCGGCTAAAATTTCGGTAAAAGGCAGATTTTAACCCTAAAACATGATTAAGCCTTTTTACTGTGTGCAGCCCTCAATTGACGTGTCTGTTTTGCTTTCGCAGGCACCTAAGCTTATATTGCAGGAGTCAATTGTGCAACTGTTTCCGTCATCGCACTCTTCCAAGCAAAGAGTAAAGGTTTCCCTATCACCGCCAACCTCAGAAGCTGTTTGGCCAAACCTATCCGCGGAACGAACCTTAAAAACATACTTTTTTCCCACTGAAATGTTTTGCAACAAAACTTCATGGTCTACCACATATTCTTTAATTTCCTCAATATTGTCGTAAGAGGCATTGGGCCAAACACCGTACTTAACAGTAGAGTCTCCTTGCTTGTTTGTTGTCCAAGTAATTTTGACTTCACGCTCTCCAGATTGTTCTGCCTCAATATTTTTTACAACCATTTCATTTTCTGTAACCGAGACACAGGCTCCATCGAAGCATTCTTTTCTATCATCACAAAAAGTGCCATTGATTAGGGGGTCATGGGAGCATTTTGAGTCAGTGCAGGAATCAATTGTGCATGGGTTGTCATCTTCGCAGTCTGCTAATTCTTCACAAATTCCAGCCTCTTTTTTGTCAAGAGGCTTGAAAGTGCAGACCTTTATTAACCCATAACAAATGTCCTCCGTTAAAATGTTTTCGTCACTGCAATCATCGTTAGAAGTGCATTGCCTTACACAGTCCCCATCCAAATCTGCTGTACAGTTGCTGGGGCAAAAATTGTCTCCGCCCCTGCATTCAGTTATTCTTCCATGCGAGCAAGTTCTTGGAGTGCCTTCGCACTTATCAATTGTTGAGACCAAACCATCATCGCAGTCAAGCTCGCTAAAGCACGAATCAACTTTGATTCCTTTTCTTACTGAGCAAACGACTTGTTGTGAGTCCACGCTAAGCCAGAGAACAATGTTTCCAGCAGTCTTTTGTATTTCAATCAAATAGTAAGGCTGAATTGGAAAATCTTTTTTGCAGGAGGTTTTTATTTTTTCTATGTTCCGCTGAATTGAGTTCTCGCCGAAAAAAGTAACCGAAACATTTGTGTCAGGGCTTTCCTCGGTTAATTCCTTTATTTGGTCCAAGCTTAATTCAACATTTTCAGAGTAAGCTGAATCACTCGGCTGGCTACATCCATTAAAGAGAAAAACAAGCAGAACTAAAAAATAAAATTTTTTCATTGCCAAAACAAAAACACTCTTTTTATATTTAGGATTCCACTTCGATTTTAGATAGCAAGCACGTTAAAATCAGTTAAAGTAACGCAAAAGAGGTATTTAAACCTTTATTTTTTTGAGGCGTTTCATGCCTGGAATTTCAACGCCAGAGTAATCAACGTTCAGCCCGCATGCCTTCAAAGCCTTTTTCATTGCGTAGGCCTTGCAGAATCCCTTAAGCTCTTTCTGCTCGTTTTTCTGGAACTCAGGCTTGGAAGTTATTTCATCAATAATGGAATTAATTTTTCTGCCGTTGACTTCCGCCAGCGCTTTTGAAGTATCGCCTTTACCCAAACTCAATTCGTTTAATGCAGAGTCAAGCTTTTTCAGGTCAACAGCTTTCCCGAGGTTTGCTTCAACCTTGTCGTCAATCGAAATAGTGAGCCCAGCCAAAAACTCCATAACAGTTTTTGGGTCGGTTGCCTGCTCAACCTTGAGTTTTTTAATCGCAACCCAGTCATCGTAGTTTGCCACGAATTGGATGTACTTCTCTTCCGCCATTGGGGCACCTACCTTAATGAATTAAATAACGTTTTTAAAACTACGGCCTAAATCTGCCTTAAATTAAAAGTTTTTATTCCTCTGGCCAAAAGAACCAATTGGAATGCGTTTAAGGGTTCCTTTAGTCTTTATTTTTTTGATTGTTTTAACTGCTTTATCTGCTTTTCTAAAAACCCTTTTTGTTTCTTAAGTTGTCTTATGGTGTCCTTTGCTTCTTCAACATGGACAGACCCGGTATAAGCCGGATGATGTTCTTGATCATATACCCGGCCTTCAAGGACTGATATGTTTTTATTGATTCTGTCTAATTGTATTTTAAGTTTTTTTCTAAGGGCTGCTTTTTCTCTTTTGCTTGCCCTCCATTCCCGCAATTTCTGCGTTTTCTCTTTTAAACTAGTAATCAGTCCTCTTCTAACCGGCTTTTTGATAGGCATTTCACTAAAATAATGCTTGCCTGTTATTTAAAAGCTTTCTTAAAAGCCCCCGAAGAGATTCGAACAATAAATTCAGGCTGTTGCCATTTGAAGGACTTTCTTTGTTTCACCTGAGAAAACTTTTTTGGCATTGGAAATCTCTACAGCCATTATTTTCCAGTCTTTCGAAATATCTATGACCACGCCATTGGGGAGTTCAATGCTTTTCCAGTAATCGCCCTTGGAAACCTGTATTCCGACTATGTCTTCTTCCTTGTCATACCATGTTTCTTTCTTCATGATGACCACACTAATCTATGTAGAAAGCGGTTATTAACTTTATCTTTTGCTCACCAATTTTTCTGAATACCACCTTAAGTGTTTTTCCTGTTTGAGGTATTTTTGCAGTGGCATTCACTGCATTCTTGTGATGCAAATCCTTTTTATGCTCTGAATTGATTATTGCATGCTCTATCATGTATTCCTCAATGTTTTTCCTGTATTTCTTCTTTTTCTGCCAGTGAAAGGATTCAACTATTTCCAAGATTGCACCTTCTCATAGAACTAAACTGCGTTTTTCCGACACCTTTTCCTTAAAAATTTTTATTAAATTTTTGTCGCAACCACTGCGGTGCATGAAGCCTCCGGAGGGATTCGAACCCTCGACCGGCGGTTTACAAAACCGCTGCTCTAGCCACTGAGCCACAGAGGCAACGCACTTTTTTTTCTTTTCTTGGGAAGAAAAGAAAAAACCTGCACTAAAAAAGAAAAGAACCTAAACAAGTTAAAATGGTTTTGAGTGCCCCGAACGGGATTTGAACCCGTGTTTATGCCGTGAGAGGGCATTGTCCTTGGCCGGGCTAGACTATCGGGGCAGCAATTAAGTAATCATACAAGATTTGCTTTAAATTACTTTATAACCTCTAAAAAGCCCGCCAGAAGCCAGTAAATCACCAAATTCGGTTAATTAATTACATTTATATAGTATATTATGTAGAATATATACAGGCCTAAATATATGACTAGTCATAGAATTTCCCTAGTTCTCCTTAGTTCAAGGAAGCTATCGGAAGGTGCCGGAGGCTTTCTCAGAATTATTTCAACTGGCTTAGCCCCCGGCACTTCTATGGCTGAAGGGGGGAGAGCTTGACTATTTTCATTGAGGCAGTGCTGAATCTTGCTACCCTTAACATTGGCTGGTTTATTGATCTAATTTTCGGAAACCTTTTCTGGGTTTTTGCTTTCGCTGCGCTCGCAGCATTCTTTTACAGTGGCAAGAACTGGCTCCTTGCATCAATAATGCTTGTTCTTTGGATTTGGCTTTCAGTTGACACTCCTGCAATATGGGGCTTGACTGTATTAGTTGCGGGTTTCCTTGCATTCAACTATGTCAGCAGGGTTGCGGTGCTGACCTTTGCCTCAACAATTCCTGCGCTAAAGGGCAGGTTAGTGCTGGTTAACCTAACTTTGTTCATTGTAACGCTTGCAATTTACCACATAATTTTGACGTGATAAAATGGGATTGGCTAAAAACATTTTGGACGGAATTGTAATTGCAGTTGCTGCATCTATCTTGTTTTTCATACTCATCAGTTCTGGAACCGGCATAATTAAGGCAGGTGCAATCAGTACTGGCGGTCTGTTCATGCTTCTGTTTTTCTGCATCTTCGCAGTGAATATTGTTAGGATGGAGACCAAGTCCAACAACAATTCAGTAAGCGGAGGCAAAAAGGGTTAAGTGAGAAAATGTTTTACGAGGCTTTAGTTCACTTGGGTGCCCTTGACCTGGGCTGGTTCATTAATTTAGTTATCGGAAACCTGTTCTGGCTTTTCGCCTTTTACGCAATAATGTTTTATTTCATGGGCGGAAAAAGAACCCTTTACTTTACAATTTTATTCGCGTTGATTATGTGGGCTTTTTCTGATTTGGAGGTGCTTGCTGGGCTGTTCTGGACTTCAGCAGCGTTCCTGTTATTGTACTATGTAACAAAGCTGGCAGTAGTTGCTTTTATAGAGTCAACTCCCAAGCTAAACAAGTATCTTGTAATAATTGCCACTCTGGAGTTTTACATACTGTTCTTAATATTCAACTTTTTATTGAGGTAAAAAAATGGGTTTAATCAGTCTTCTGACAAAAAGTTTTTTCCTGGGCATGCTTTTCCTAGTGCTAGTCATAATTGGAGAAATGCTGTTTCCCGGCACGGTTGCTTCAACTGCGTTCAGTGGCATTGGAATCCTGATAATGGTTGTCGCGGTTACACTGGATGGAATATTCAATCTTGGCACTGTTGATGAGCCAAAGAAAAAAATTTCAAGAACCACTTAATTATTCTAGGGGAAATTCTTCCACTGCCTCGTAACGCCATTCAATTGAGTTCACTTCAGTTATTGGATATTGGTCAGCGCCCTTTGAAGCGTACTCCCCGTTGATGTAAAGCGCCCAGTAATGCTCGGTGTCAGCTGCTTTTCCTGCAACTGAGGTAACAAATACTCCAAACTCATATTGTTGCACTTCAGCTCCTGCAACCAAAACAGTAACATCCAATGCGCTAACACTTGAATCATTCGGAAGCTCTATCGGCTGTTCAACAAGAACGTTTGCTCCGTCAACAACCTTAACCGTTATAGTTTTGACATCTGCTGTTTGAGGCAATGTTCCCTCAGTGTAAACTGGCTCCTGTCTTCCATCTGTTGGCTTAATCTGCGTGCACCCTGAAACCAGAATAAAAGCCAAAACCAGCAGAACAAGAAATTTGTAGAATTTCATTCAATAGAAAAAGAAAGAAAAATTTAAATTTGAATTGCTTTTTACTCAACCTTCACGGTCATTTGTGCCTTGAGAACATTCGAGCTTGGCCAGTAAGAGCTGATTATTAGGTTGCTCTGCGGCGCAGTGAACTCAACAGTTGTCGATTCTCCTGGATTGACTGTTTCTGTTTCAAACAGCGTGCTCTTGAAGTCCAGGCCACCCCAGGAAACGTTGTCAGTTGAGACATTAAAAGTAATTTTGACTGTTGAGCCTTTTGGCACAGTTACATTGTTTGGCTCAAATTTGTCGTCATCAGCTTCAACAGAGAACTCCGTTAATTCAGGTGAAGGCGGCTCTTCATTTGCTGTAACCCCAATTGACTGCTCTTCCAAGTAATAATGTGAACCGTCAACTATTGCGTGAGCCCTGAAGTAAAGCGTTCCTTCCTCTTCTGGTGCAGTTACAGTTACCGCTGCATTCATTGGAGTTTCTCCCTGCAGTATTTCGGTTACGTTAGCGTACTTAGTTATGTCAGCGTCATGGCCTCCAACCAAATCCCAATGGGCTGCTGTGTGGGAAACAACCCCCTCTTTCCCGCCTTTAACCATCCACCTTAATTCAAACTCTTCTCCTGCTTCAACAGTGTCCGGGAAAACAAGCTGCTCTATCTTGACTTCCTTTTCTCTTCGCTCTCTTTCCCCTCTTTCGTTTGCTTCCCTTTCAACTTTTTCCTGGAACTCCTCAGTGCTAAGAACTTTTATTACTGGCTTCAAAATGTACTGGTTTCCCGCAACCACAACAGAGTAAGGGGAAAAATCCAGCACTAACTCTAAAAGCTCTCCATCAGCAATGTCAAAGCTTTTCACGAGCTTTATTTCCTCGCTTGGCACCTTCACGTCTTCACTGCTGCCGTCAGCTTTAACCAGTTCCGCTTCTGAAACAGCCAGCCTGATTTGGGTGTACTTTCCTGCTTCAAGTTCGTCCTGCCCTATAACCTCTTTCACGCCGCTTAATTCAAGGAGGTTAACTGTTTTCTCTCCTTCAAAGAACGAAAGCCAGTTGCCATCCTTATGCACTTCAATGCCTGAAATTGTTACATTAATTGCAGTGTAATTTTCCGCATAGCTCGGCTGGTCGGTTATGCTCAAAACAAGTGTTCCAGTTGCAGTTTCGCCTGCTCCGTTTCCACCACCATTTCCACTTGGAGGGGCAGTGCAGCCGGCTATTACAACTACCGCCAACAAAAACAAAACCGCAAAACTGTTTAGTTTCATTGCATTATAATAGAATAGAAAACCTTAAAACCCTGCAGTTTAATGGTTCAAAAAAATTTGAGCCAAAAAACAGTTTTTTTTATAACGAATTTAGATGACACAATGATGGCAAACTATTGCAGGCACTTGCCTAAAGCAACTATTCAAAATTGATTTTGACGTCCTTCGTTTCTTCAGCGGTTGCCTGGAAAAGTTCTTTCCGCTGGTAGCCCAGCATTCCTGCGATGAAGTTCTGGGGGATTTGCTGGATGCGAATGTTGAAAGTGTTCACGCTGTCGTTGTAGAATTCTCTCCTGTCAGCGATTTCGTTTTCCAAACCAGAAATCCTTCCCTGCAACTGCATGAAGTTCTCATTTGCTTTTAGGTTAGGGTAATTTTCCGCAACAGCAAACAATGTTTTCAGTGCACCGGTCAAAAAGTTGTCTGCGTCGGCTTTCTCCTGAATACTTTTGGCATCCATGAAAGCAGTTCTTGCGCGTGTAACTTCCGTTAAAACGTTCTTCTCGTATTTCATGTAGCCTTTAACGGTGTCCAGCAGCTTTGGCAATTCACTGGCCCTTTGCGTGAGCAGCACGTCAATGTTTGCCCACGATTTGTCAATGTTGTTCCTCAATTGAACCAAGCTGTTGTAAATAAGAATAATGTAAGCGATTACCGCCAAGCCGATTAGCCCCAAAACAACCGCGCCAATCAACAGAAATTCCCAGACCATTGCAGCACCTTTAGATATAATGCAGTTTATTTGTTTTTAATTGTTTGGTTTACAGGAAATTAAAGAAAGCAAAAATCACAATCAAGGAACCCACAATGAAGAGGATTCCAAGTGCAATTCCAACGTATGCTTTCAGGCCCATTCCTTTCAAAACCTCTTTTTCCGGCTTGGTTGAAATGTAAAAGAACTTCTCGTTTTTTCCTTTCTGGATCATAACATCCTTCACGCCTTTCTGTGAGGTTGCTTCCTCCACAAAGGGGTTGTCACCGGCTTCTCCCATTATGTAAACTTTTTTGTTAGGCACCAATGCTTTTTCCTCGAACTTCATTGTTTTATTGATTCCAAAAAAGCCTTCAAAGCTTAATCCCTCTGATTTCAAAAAATTCTGCACTTCTTTTGGCGGGTCCTTGAATAAGCCGGAATTGTAAGTGAAAGTGAATGGAATATCAATGTTTGCCCCATCAGGGTCAACCAAAACTTCTCCTGTTTCATCTTCCACAAAAAAATGGTAAAAATTTTTGTCATGCCTGATTGTAACCCAACGCGAGTTTTTCCCGCTGCCCCGGCGCTCCTGAATTGAGTATTCATAGTATACACAGTCTTTGTTAGTGAAAGGGCTCCTCAAAAGCTTGTCCTCTGCTGGAATCACTTCACCAAAAACTTCCACAATGCCCATTGCAAGGCTTCGGATTTTTGATGTTGGAATGCTTTCAATTAACAGTTTTTCGCGCAGCCACTTGAAGCCAAAATAAAAAAGTGCAATTCCCCCAATCAGGAAAACGAATGCATAAATCAGAACCCTGCCATCCAATCCAAGTTCTTTGGAAGATAAATTGTTATTAAGAATATAAAGAACCACTGCAGCAAAAGCAATAATAAAAACAAGTGATAATGCGCCCTTGGTTGCAATATTTAATTTATCCATGCAATACTTACCTCTGCGAAAAATAAAAATGTTTGGAGTGCCGGTGGAGAGATTTGAACTCTCGGCCACTTGATTTCCCAAGCATTAAGCAGCGCCTTATGAGTTTCGCTTTCCCGCATCAATTAGTGCAGGAATCAAGCGCTCTAACCGCTGAGCTACACCGGCAGATGCTATTGATTTCATGGCATTAAAGCTTTAAAAAAACCGCGTATTGGCTGCTGCAGGCAACTTATCAGCCTTTTAAAAAAAGGCTGGCGAAAACCAAATCTTCAGTTGTTGGATGAAGTCTCGTTAATTACCTTTGACTTTTCCGTGTGGTAGGAAGCCCACACCTTTGGGTGTGGGAGGATATCACTGTTTGAACTCTGTTCTGCTCTTAACCACTATTTTATTGTTGTGCAGCACAATTTTGTCAGCGTAACCGATGAAGATGCCGGTTTCCAGCACTCCCGGAATGTTCTTTGCCTGGTAGTCAAGGTCATCAATGGAGTAAATTTCATCACAGTCAACGTCAATTAAATAGTTTCCTGTTTCGGTTTTTAACGGCTTTCCGTTTTCCTCTCTCAGCTTTGCCTTGCCAAACATTTCTAGCTGGCTGAGAGTGCGCTTCCAGCCAAAAGGGGTTATCTCGAACGGAATCCTTCCCTTTAGCCTGCTGACAAAATTTTTTTCCTCTGCAACAGTTACAAGCACTGCAGCGCTCTGAGCAATCATTTTGTCCCTGACAAGCGAATAGGAATTCCGCTTAATGAAGTTGAAGTGCTCATCTATTGCGTCAACAAATTCGATTGCAACATCAATTTCTTTTTCGTTCAGCGAGGTAACCGGAATTTTCAACTGCCCGGCAATTATGGCCAAATGGTTTGAGGTGGGAATGAATTCGATGTGGTTAATCGGGATGTGCTCGTGCTCCAATGCAAGCGCAAGCTTTTTCAGGAATGTTTCCCCCTGCTTGCTTGTGCCAATGCTTACAACGTCATTGTCTTTTACAAATTTTGCAATCATGTCCTCAATGTGTTGCTCGTGCAGCATTCCATTAAAACTACTGCACTCAGATATTTAATCATTTGCAATAAAATAAAAAAAGAAAAAGATGGCTGTTTTTCAGCCTAATTTAATTCAGCTGTAGAGTGCTTGTACTCCAGCAATGTCTCCAGATTCCAGTGTTCTCTTCTTGGTTTCGCCATCGGAAGCCAAGCCGAACATTGTTTGCTCTGAGCACTCGCTGTTGTACAAGTCGTCCAAGCCAAAGCTGTGACCTAACTCGTGTGTTGCAATGTTCTCGAAGTCCATTTTTCCTGTTTCGCCACTGTCACTCCAGTTGAAGTCAACCTGGTCATAGACCTGGTCCCATTCAACGAGTTCCCTGAACTGGGGTGGGCCCCTGAATATTCCCCACACAATGGTTACTGCAATTGCCCCTTCGTTACCAATGCTTCCAAAGTAGACCTCATTGTTTCCGTCAGTGCTTGCAACGTCAGCTTCAAGGGTGCTACTGGTTACTGAACCATTGCCCAGAACGTCAACACCAGTTGCAGTTTCCCACTTGCCTATGTCTAATGCAAGGTTGTCTGCTATAAAGGAACTGCCTAAACCGCTGTTGTTTGCCGGGTTGACAATGTATGGTTCAACGGTTTTCCACTTTGCACCGTTTGCAAGGAAACCATAGCATGTGCTTGTTGGTCCGCCGTTTCCGCCACAATCAGCAGGGCAATTATTTGCGTTCTCGCTTGGCTCGCAAACATTGTTTCCGCAGACTGTGCCAGGCTTTGCTGGCGCTTTCTTGTAGTCTACAATAGCGTAGCCTTCGACTATTCTGCCTTTGTCTATGCCGGTTCCCAATGAAAACACGCCTGGAGCAACCTCAACTGAATTAGTAGGAATAACCACTGATGCAATGCCGTTTGAAGGGTTCACTGAAGCAAGCTGAAAGTCAGGCTTTGCCGCTAGAGCCAATCCAACTGACAGTACAACCGCAATTATTCCGATTAGGATTTGCTTGTTCATATTCAAAATGGGTAGGATTAGCCTTAAAAAGGGTTCGAAATAGGCTTTCAAGCCTTAAAAAGGGTTTGAATGCCCAAAGCTCCCGGCGAGAATCGAACTCGCGATCTCGTCCTAGTTGCCTCTTCTCTTGGAGATACCAAGGACGAATTCTACCACTGAACCACGGGAGCAACCGTTTTTGCTTATTTATTCAATTAATGAAACTTTTTAGTAACTTGTTGCCCTTAATTATGTAGAAGATTTAACTGTTTTTGCTAGTTTTTCCAGTTCGCTCATTTTAATTTCAGTTTCTTTACCTGCCTTCATTTCTTTGAGCCTGAATTTTTTTTCCTTAACCTCTTTTTCTCCCAGCACAATTGCAAATGGAATTCCTTCCTTGTTCACATACTCCATGTTCTTTCCAACTTTCCTTTGCATTAAATCAATTTCCACTCCAATTCCCAGAGAGCGTATTTGCTGCGCCAGCTTAAGCGCTGCTCCGTTGAATTCTTCTTTCAGTGGAGCAACAAAAACAAGGGTTTTGTTTTCCAGCTTGGTTTTATTTTCAAGCAAATCAAGGATCCTTTCCACGCCGAAGCTTATGCCTATCGCAGGAGTTTGCTGACCGCCAAAACTTTCAATCAGGTTATCGTACCTTCCGCCGCCGCCAATGCTGGGGCCCTCTACAACAACTTCAAAAACAATTCCTGTGTAATACTCCAGACCGCGTGCAAGGCTCAGATCAAACTGAACAAATTGTTCCACTCCGTTTTCTTTCAGCATTTCAAAAAGTTCTTTCAACAGAGCGGCTGTTTTTGCTTTTTTTTGCAGGGAATTCAAATCAGCAGTCAACTGTCCTAAAATTTGCGTGTTTATTCCTTTTTCTTTCAGCTCTTTTTCCACTCCTTGTTTTCCAATTTTGTCCAGTTTGTCGATTGACCTGAAGCATTCAGCTAACTGCTCTTTTTTCACTCCGCTTTGCAGGGCAACCTCTTCTAAAAGCCGTCTGTCATTAACTTTCACTTTTCCTTTCAGCCCCAATTCTTTTAGTGCATCAATTGTCATAGCAATTATTTCAAATTCTGCAAGAATTGAGCCAGTGCCAATTATGTCTGCATCTGCCTGAGTAAACTCGCGCCATCGCTTCTGCTGCGGCTGGTCATATCGCCATACTTTCTCGATTTGATAGCGCTTGAACGGTTTTGGCATGCTTGGGTTGCTTGCAACAACCCTTGCAAGAGGAACAGTCAAATCAAACCGCATTCCAAGCTCACGGTTTCCCTTGTCCTTGAAGTAATATATTTCTTCTTTTATTGCTTCACCTGCAGCGCCCTTCTTGGACAGCAGGCTGAAATCCTCCAATGCAGGTGTTTCCATGGGTTTAAAGCCGTACCTTTCGAACACTTTCCTGAAAGTTTCTTCGATTAGCTGCTTTTTTGCCGCTTGTTCCGGCAAAAAATCCTGCATTCCCTTAACTGTTTTCAGTTCCATTTTTTTCCCTCTTTGTCAAGTATTTTTTCCCGGGCTTTTGCTTAAGCAAAAGGCCGACGCCGGGAATCGAACCCGGGCCTAGAGCTCCACAGGCTCCAATGCAAACCACTACACCACATCCGCCATTAAAGAAGCAATTATTCGTATAACTAGTGTTTCGGGAAACCTTTTTATCACTAATCAGAATAGAATCAGTGGCATTAATTTGCCGGGGGTCCACCGCAGCAGCCGTGAACTAAATCCCTTCTCATAACACAATTAGTGTTCTTTTTCTTTAAATACCTTTCTATGGTGTGCTTTTTTTCTAATACAATGGTTTAAATACTTCAATTAACTATTTTTGTTGTGGTTGAGTGCCTGCAGGGTTCAATTTCACTGGAACAATAAATGATGCCCTTTTTGGTTCGCCGGAAAAAAGAGCAAAAAAAAAGCACATGAAAGCTCTTGAAGAAGCAAAACTGGAGAGGGGCGGAAAACGCATGCAAGCGCACAGGCACGCCAAAATAGGGGCGCACTCAATTAGTGCTTCCATTAAAAAGGGAAAAAAGGGTTCTCTCAGGGAAAAGCTGGGGAAACTCTCAAAGGGAATGCTTTCAAGGGAACAAGGAGAAGGGCTTGTAGTAGTTGAAAATCAATAGGAGTTGATGTAATGCCTTTTTTTCCAAGACAAAGAATGCCGAAAAAAGTGCCCTGGAATCCTGTCAGGGATTTACTGAGAATTTTGGGTTTTGCTCCCAGAAAACCACGCCAAAGACCCCCAATGCAGTAGCTCAACAACCCAAAAGCAATCGAAACTCGGGGTGTCAGGCGTAAGTTTGCCTAACCTTTTCTGCTGCTTCTTTTTTTACTAGGATCAATGCTTTTGCTCCAACCTCAATTACTGTGTTGGGTTCAGGGACTACAATTTTTTTTCCCTTGTACAATGCAATAATGGCTGAACCCGCTGGATGCTCTACTTCACTAACTTTTTTGCCTGCAATCTTTGAGTTTGGCCTGACCTCTAACTCCATTATTTCTGCGTCCCCCCTGCTGATGAAAGCAAGGTCCAATAACTCTGGTTTTGTCAGCAGTTCGGCAATGTAACCGGCAGCCGCTGCCTCAGGGTGAATTACTATGTCAATTCCAAGCCTTTTCAGGGCTCTCTCATCATAGTCAACTCTTGAAATCCTTGCAGCAATGTTTTTTGCTCCAAGCTCTTTTGCAAGCAGGCAGATAACCATGTTTGCTTCATCCTGCCCAGTCAATGCTACAACAGTATCGGCTTCTGCGATGCCTGCCTTTTCCAGTGTTTTTGGTTCAGTGCCATCCCCTTGCACTGCCACAATTCCAAACTCGCTATTAATTTTCTTGCACGCTGCTTCATCCCTGTCAACAACAACAACATCATGCTTTTCCTCCAGCAAAAACTGCGCCAAATAATAACCCAAATCACCGGCGCCAACAATGATTACGTGCATGAAAAAACCACTCTAACAATAAACAGTTTCCTTCTATAAAAACGTTTTCTCTCATTTATATGTTTTCTGGGCTCAACAAAAACTTTTTTAACCAAGAAAGCGGATTTATTTTTATGGTTAAACCTTTAAGCAGGAGCACGAGGCCAAGGATTGTTGGCAGGGGCAGGATTCACGAGTTTTCTTGGCTTGTTCCTGAACTGGCTAGGAGCAGAATTGTTTTCCATAACAGGTTTTTGGAAGCAAAAAGAAGAGGTTCTTCCAATAGCGGGCTTTTGGCTATCAGAAAAGAGGGAATGGAGTACAGGAGAAAACTGCTGGAGGAAAACAGTGTGCCGGAAGACATTGCCAGGAAAATTAGTGAGTTAAGCAGGCAGCAGCAGTTGTCGTGGTGGCATGCAACCCCAGAATACAGAAAAATTAAGGCAGACTATCGCCTGACTGAGAAAGGCATGCAGGTTGAAAGAGCAGCGCATGAAAGGCAGAAGGGTTCCCCAAAAAGAAGTGCTTCGAATAAACGCTATCAGCGCAGCCAGAAAGGTAAAGCTGTCAGAAAACGTTATCAGGCAAGTGAAAGGGGCACTGCAGCAATTAAGTTGTACAGGGACAGCCCTCTTGGCAAAGCAACTTATGCGCTTCAAGTTGTAAGGAAAAAAATTTCTAGGAGGAAACGGCTTTTGAGGGAAAGAGGAATTCCTATGGAGCATGACAAAGCTTTAAGAAAACTAAATGCAGAGCTATTCAGGGCAGAAGCTGAAAGAGAAAGGCTCAACCATAAGACAAGCGCAAAATTCGTTCCGTCCTGGAAAAAAAGATAAGTTTTTATAATTCTGAATTGTTTCTTTTTTTATGCCTTTGACGCCGGATCAAAGAAAAGCGGTTTTAGCTATTGCATCTATTTCTAAAACTTCTCTGTGGAAAAAATTGGAGCAGCTGGATGGGCTGGTTTCTTTAATTGCGCAGGAAGGCCAACCAGTCAGCTCAGTTCGGGATTCAATATCCAAGTTAATTGGCACTTCCAATCCTGTTCTGGCTGAAAGAATTTCTGTGGGGCCTAAGGACAGGAAATTTGACTTGAGCGCAAAACAAAAAGAAGCAGTGCTTGGTTTATTTAGCAGGAAAACTTTTTCCAATGAATTAATGTTAAAATTTTTGGATGAATTAGCAAAAACTTTCGCAGAGGAAAGAGGAATTTCAGTTAAGGCAATGCGTAAAGCAATTGCTTTAACTATTCAAGAGGAATATCCTGTTTTGTCAAGACTGTTTCAAATGGACCCTAAGAAATGGCCAAAACAGCCAAGCGTAAACAGAAGAAGTAAGGATGCCAGGCTAAAATACGGAAGGGTTGGAAAGTTTAAACGCGGCAGAAGGCCAATGTAAATGCGCTACCTACTTTCTTGGGAATCTTTTTGGCGTCCTCTGCTTTATTGGTTTTTCCGGCAGACTGGCATTGTGCATTTCTGCCTTTGACAGCATTGTCCGAAGCCTTATAACAGAGGAAACCAAGTTATTCCTTGTTCTTCTGCTGGGGCTATGGTACTGCGTTGCTCTTGAATTTTTTTCAGCCCAAGTTGCTGGATTTTGCTCAAGCATGCTTTTGTCAACGTTAATGTCCATTGCGCCTCTTGCTCTTTTGCCGTAAGGGGTTGATGCCAGCAACCCTTTCCCGTGGGCTTGCTGAAACAGCCTTGCTTTTAATTCAAGCAATTCTCTTACTGTCATTTCTTTAAGTTCCTTTTCCATTGAATTTCCCTCTTTTTTTGAAGTGCTGTGTATGATATTTAAACCAGTGTTTGGTTTTTAGGCATTTTGTTTTTCAGATGTCATTCTTTATTTGTTTCCATTTAATCGCCCCATTTTTTATGCTTGTTAATGGATAGTGCAGGGGGGAGGATTCGAACCCCCGAACGCACTAAGCGACAGCGCCTAATTCCGAACAAGCATTTACTGCTTGCCCGTCTGAACGCTGCAGGTTTGGCCGCTTCCCTACCCCTGCATGATGCCTCCACTGGGAGTCGAACCCAGGTTTCAGGCTCCGCAAGCCCGCGTGCTATCCACTATACTATGGAGGCAGCCAAATTTTTAAAGGCATTTTTTTGCCTATTGAATAATTAGTGGAAGTGAATGAATTTAAATCAAATTATTTACAGTGTTCACCAACCCAAAAGGAAGCCACAAGACCACGCTATAAATGATGTGGCTTCCTTTTCCGTTGACGGTAAATCGACGTCCATTGGAAAAACCCTGCAAAACTTTGCCAAAAAGAGAGATCGCTGTTTATTTTCACTTTGGCAAAGTTTTGCTTCAGTGCAGGGAGGACGTCACTCAGCTTCTCTAAGTTTTTGTTGTGCAGTAACTTTTGGGCTAATCAGGCTCAAAACAAGGTCAAATAGCCCAGCATAAAGCATTCCAAGCGGCTTAATAATGATGCCTCCAACCAAAAAGAAAATTGAAGTGAAAGAGATGGCCGTTATCAGCCAGAAATACTTTTCAATCAAAACAAAAAACGGTATTTGGCTCTTTATTGTTTCAAAAGTTGATCTGAAGCGCTCTGCAGGTTGACTGTTTCCAGATTCCCTTCTGATGTTTTCTTTCAACTGTTCCCTGTACTGCTGGCTTCCAACCACTTCTTCTAGTTCGTTAATTGCGAGTAAGAACGTTTGCACTTCCACATCATCTTTTCCTGTTAATGGCTGGTATTGCTGCATTCCTTTTATTTGCTGTATGGTTTGAAGCTGTGTTCCTGCTATGAGGTCAGCGCTCAAGCCCTCCAAATTCATTTCGCTGCTGTCGCCTGCCGCAAGAGAGAATACCTTGTCCTCAAATCCTTTGACGAATTCCTCCTGGTTTGCCAGCACGGTGAAAGAGATTAGAACGAACAAGCCAATGCCTAAAACAGTAATGCTTTTGCCAATGCTGTCGCCGGCGCTTCTAACCATTACAAATGCCTTCAGTTCCTGGAATTTAAGCATTGCAATCTCTATTACGAGAAAGAATGAAATAATGTAAAGCATTCCAAGCGCCAAAAACTCCAACAGTTTAGGGAAAAGTGCAAGGGACAGCATGCCTGCAAAAATCAATGAAAGAAATGTTATAATGTAAGTTGCGATTCTTCCCTCTGCTTTCGCCATCACCACCACAAGAGAATATGTGATTGGAAAAACCAGAACAAGCAGTAAGAACTCCAGTGACATTATTTTTCTAAGCGTTTCCTCAAAGTTGGCGATATTAATTGCTTCAGTTAGGCCAAGGCCGGAGGCATTTAGGAAAAACGCCCACACCAGAACAGAAAGCATTACGAGAAAAAACCATGCAACAAATTTTGGCTTAAATTCCATTTACACCAGCTTTTCCATCTTGCCATCCTTTAAAAAAATCGTTGTCTCTGCCTGCGTTACAATCCTGCCTTCTTCCTCATTCAGCATCGGGTAAGCGTGAATTGCTTTTTTCTGCAGTAGCTCTCTTAGCGCCACTTTTCTTGCAAACTCGCTCAGCTTCAACTTTTCTGAAACCCACCTTTCAGCAAAAGGCAGTTCCCTGTATTCTTTTTGCACGAACTCCAATATCTTTCTTGCGTTAGTGTTTCTAACAGGAATCGCTTTATCCAAGCCAAAGATTTCCGCTTGAACGCTTTCCCTTACGAAGCCGCGTCCGTTGGTGGCAAACGGCTCAATAGCATATGCTTTGCCGTCTTCAAGCTTTCGGTCATCGTGCCTTGAAATGTTTGGAATTGGCGGCGCAGCATGTGCAATATACTCTTCCAATCCGTGGCCGGTGAGGTTTTGGACAGGATTGAACCCTGCTTTTTTGATTGTTCTCTCTATTTCCTCTCCAATTTTTCCTACAGTAGCCCCTACTTTCACAACACTTAAAGCGTTTTCAAGCGCCTGCTCTGCTGCTTCAACCATCTTGCCGTGCTCTCCTGAGAAGTCAATTGTCACAGCAGAGTCAGCAATGAAGCCGTCAACATGCACGCCAACATCGATTTTCAGCACATCATTTTCTTTGACAGTGCGTTCATCGTTTTCTGATGGAGTAAAGTGTGCAGCGCAGTTGTTGGCTGAAAGGTTAACCGGAAAAGCAGGTTTTCCACTGTTTTCCTCTATGAATGCCTCAATCGATTCAGCCAGTTCAAGCATTTTTTTGCCTGGCCTTGCAAGCTTTTTTGCTTCCTTTTTTGCCTGCTGAAGAATTTTTCCTGCTTTCACATATTTTTTGTATTCTTCTGAATCCATAAACCGACACCTCTGTTTGCAACGTGTGGCATCTGCGATGCCACTTGCTCGCTTCGTTCGCATTATCTTTTCTTTACATGAATGAGCTTAAGCTCTGCTGTTTTCCTCCCTGGATTAGGTCCTCTTCGCTGTAGCCTAGCTCGGCCAGTATCTTGATTATTGCCGGCAAAACCTGGTGATTAATGTAATAGTCGGCATCATAGTTTCCTTCTTTAACGAATTCTTCTAGTTCTGCTTTGTCGCTTATGCTTTTCCCAGACTTCGTAATTATGAAGGAAATCGTTGACCCAACGCCAACCTCTTTTCCTCTCTTGACTGCTTTTTGTGCAGCAGCAACGTGCGGGCCAATGTTTTCATACTTGTTCAGGGGCCTTCTTATCTGCGTCATAATTATCAGCTCTTTTTTTGTTACTTCCCCCTTCTTCAGCCTCTCAACTATTTTTTTCACGATTTCAACTGCTTTTTCTGGTTTGCCTTCCTTCAGCACTGCTTCAATCACTTCTTTTTGGGTTTCCTTTGCAATCCTTGCCCAGTCCCTCCTAACATACTCAAAGCCAACAATTTTTAGGCTGTCCTTGAAGTCAACCAGCGCGTACCTTTTTTTTGCTGCCCCGCCCTCTTTTTTGGTTACGAAAATACCTCGCTTGTAGTAGCCTTCAAACTCTAGTTCCATTGCTCCGGGCAGTTCGCTGTTTATTTTTTTCACGAACGCGTTAACGTCTTTTTCGGTTTTGCCTTTTGGAACGATTATGAATAGGCTGTCAGTGTCACTATAAATCGGGTTAAAGCCTGCCTTTTCCGCCTTGTGAATGCTCTCCCTTATGTAGTGCCTGCTCCAAGCAGTAACTGCCCTTGCGCTTTCCCTGCTATACCACCTGCTCCTAGCATAACCAAGGTAACCGTAATGCGAATTCAGAACTATTTTCAGGGCATGCTGCCTTGCCTTAAGGCTTTCAAATTCAGGCGTGCCCTCCTTAAATTTCTTCATTTCGTTTTTAATTTCAATTCTCTTGTTCAGGATTTCCTCTATAATTGTTGGAATGAAACCCCTCTTTTTTTCGCAGAACCAGTCCTTGTCAGGCGAAAGGTTTTTCCCGTTCCTGCATGAGGCGTGCTCGCACTTGAGGGTTTCAGGCGAAACATTGTGGGAAATCATTATGCTTGGGTGAAGGCTCCGGAAGTCAAGCACTGCAATGTTTTCATGCAGCCCTGCAACAGGCTCCTTGACATACCCTCCCTTAAAGCTCTGCAGCAGCCTCTGCGTTACAACTCCTTCTTGCGGCTTGTTTGGAATCAGCGCGTTGTTTTCAAACGATTTCTCTATCAGCAGATCTTCCACGAGCTGTCCAGCAGAGCTCCTCGTTGAATCAAACAGTGTCTGGTGCACGAGCTTTGAGAACTCAAAAAACAATGGAAGGAATGTCTCAGCAATCCTGAGTGTAGTTTTTGCGTCCTCTTTGTTGTACTGCAGCAGCGCATCAATGTTTGTTCCAGTGCTCCAAGCCTTGTTTATTTGTTCAGGGGTCATTTTTTCCTTTTCTTTGCCGAACAATTCGAAGCTTACAGACTCCAAGTCAAACTTGACAAGGCTGACTGTGCCAAACCTTGTCATCAGTCTCACTATCTGATATGCGTCAACGTGCTGGATTCCTTTCAGCTTCACTGCATTCTGAAGACCTTTCCTTCTAACGTCTGGCTCGGAGCCAAAGCCTTTCTTCAAATCAACCTTCAGTACTCTGGCTCTTTCCTTAATGTAAGGAAAATCAAACATGTCTCCATTGTAAGTAACAATAATGTCTGGCTTTGATTTTGCCATTTCGTTGAGAAATGCTTCAAGCATTTCTTTTTCCGTTTCAAAAAAATCTGCTTTTTCTTTTTCTGGTTTCTGCCTCCACACAAACGCTTTTTCTTTTCCGCCAGAACTTAAAGCGATTGAAACTATTGGGTCCCTGGAGGGGTCACTGAACCTTCCAGGAGAATAGGTTTCAATGTCAAAGCACGCAACGCTGAGCTCATCCAATAAATCTTTCTTGGTGTTGTATACTCGGAGTTTTTGCACTTCGTTTTTTTCGTTGACTTCAAGCTCCAGGCCATTCATTGGCTCAATGCTTTGGTCAATGAGGAAACGCTTTGCAAACGGGATATCGTACTCCCGTTTCTCTTTAACTCCCTGCATTTCTTCTATTGATTCCCTCGCAGTTATAAGCTCGTGCGTGTTTTTGAAGCTCAACTTCAGCACGTTTTCCTCGTTTGACTTTTTTACTTCCTCCACTTTCATGGGCTTTATTTTTTCTTCTCCAAACTCCTTTTTTTCCAGTTCACGCAGCCTTTTTTTTGCGTCATCTGTAACAACGTAAAAGTATGGCTTGAACTTTTTCTCCGAGAATTCCTCTATTCCTTTCTGGGTTTTCACGAAAAGATTTAAGGCAATGCCTTTTTCGTCATCCAAAAAGTAGCTTACATCCAATAGAGTGCCTTTCTTAACCGCTTTAGCCATGATATAACCTTTTTCTTCGAAATCTTTTATAATTGTCTTGGTTTGGTGTCTTTCCTGCCAAAGAAAACCTTTTTTACTTTAAATGGTCATTATTTAAGTGATTTTGTTTAATTAAACGTGTTGCAGGCGAATAGAGGCTTGAAGTATGTCAAGAGTTGAAAGGGACGATAGAAGGGCAAAAAAAGGTGTGCCTTCTAGGGCGACCGAGATTCTTTCAAAAATAAACTCAGACATCCGCGCCCTTAACTCTAGCATTCTTGTGCTCTCCCAAAAAATGAAGTACGTGGTAAGAAACGAGAAAATTTTGGGAAGAAACCTGCTAGTATTAAACAAGAAGCTTAAAGGCCTCGAATCAGGCGGCTTGCAAGGCGGTGTAACCCCTTCAGGGGAAGTTGGCTCAATCAGGAACGAGCTCGCAAACCTCAATTCGGTTGTTTCAAAGCAGTCAGAGCTTCTCTCAGAAATGCAGTCCGCCATTCTTGAAATGAATGACAAGTTTGCCAAGCAGGAAGAGCTCAAGGAAATAAAGTACGTGATTGACGCAATTAACCCGCTTGAATTCGTTACAAGGGGCGACTTAGAAAAACTGATTGAAAACAAGCTTAAGGGAAAAAGAAGGAAATGATTATGAGGCTCTGCTGAGGGTTGGCCTCACGAAAACCCTGTAGCTTTGTCTTCCCTTCAGTTGAACGCTAATGTCATTTTCTTTGATGATAGTGATTTTTGCTTCAGTTGAGTTCGCCACTTCTTTGGCGATGTCAAGCGCGTTTTCTTCTTCCAGCGCATAGCCAACGCCAATCTTTCCAAGTTCGCTTATCACAATTATTGACTCGGCTGAGATAACTGATGCTTTTTCAGCTCCGACAAAAATTTTTGCATGCGGCACGATAAGCACCGGTGGCTTCCCTGTTTTATCTTTTCCCTTAAACTGCTTCAGCAGGCCGTTAAAAATGTTGTGCCCCACTAAAAGCTTTACTCTATCGTCAACTCCGCTCAAATCAATAATGGCTGCTCTTCCAATCGACTTGCCAGTGCCTGCAACAATGTTGGCGTAATCGTTTTTTCCTTCAAATAGGCCGGGATAGCGCTGGCTTATCAGCGAAAGAATCCTCACTGCTTTGTTCAGCTCGTAAATGTTTGGCTCTTCTCCCGGCGTTGTTGCCTTAACCTTTTCAATCAATTCACTGATGCCTGAAACCCTGTTGTCGCGGAGCGTGTCAACAATTATTTTTGTTATAATGTTGTCGCCGATGCCGAACACTTCAGCCAAGCCTTTAGCGTTAGTGCAGTTCAAGTCAACCTTTATTTCTTCAACTGGCTTAAGGATTTTTACAGGGAAACCTATTGGATCGATGCCCACCTTGTATTTCTTCAGCCCGTCCAAGTCCTTTGATGCGTCGTTTAGGCTCTTGAACACGTTGTTCCAGTCAAGAACCACCACTGGAATGCTTGAAAGCAGCGCGCTTTCAGCTATTACTTTCAGCACGTGCCTTCTGTCATGTTCTCTGCCTCCAAAAATAATTGTTTTATTGAACAAATTAATCGGCTCCAGCACCTGTTCCTGTTTTTTGGTTAAGCCGAAAATGATTTCTCCTTTGGCAATCCCGGCTATGCCTGACTCGGTTTCATGCGAGCTGGTTGAAAGCAGCGGCACCAAAAGAGGCTGGGTGAAAAAAGCTTTTTGCGCTGATTCATGTGCTTCGCTGAGCTCCTGCAGCGTAAGATCGTATGCCTTTGAAACATCCTTTATCAGTGTTGAAGATGTCTTAAGGCGCTTCAGCATTGTATCGGTTTCTGCCATAAACTGCTGTTCCTCCCACTTTATGTAGGATGGCCTTGACCCGAGAACAAGAAATTTCAGGGTTTCTTTTTCATCGTGCTTTGTTAGGAGAATGATTTCTCTTGGCAGCGTTTCGACAAAGCCCTCCACTTCGCCGACTGAAAAGAACACCTTGAACATCTCTACTACAACGCCTGAGGTCTTGCCTGATTCCTTCTCAAAAATGAGGACAAGAATAATGCTTTTAGGGTTTGAATAAATGTTTACTTCGTTCTCTTCAAATGCTCCCTCAAACAGCTTTTTCCACGGGCCGTCGCTTAACTTGAAAATTTCCATTCAATTCACTCAGAGATCTATAATCATATAACCTAAACCATATTTATTATTTTGCAATTAACCAACGCAGGGCCATCACTGTCTAAGGGAAGATTTTATATGGTTGTTAAGTATTTATATACCCCCCAGTGCAATATTATAGAAGAAGTGGTTTGATGGTAAGCAAGCAAATTGTCATGGACACTATCAGGAAAATGCTTGAATCAGGAGTCGATGATGAAACCATTAGGTCTACACTTAAGGACATTGGGTTCAACGACAAGGAAGTGGAACAGTATTTGGCGGAAGCGAAAGGAAAAAAACCAGCAGAGGGCACAAAAGAATACGGTGCAGAAGAAGAATCAGGGGCATCCGAAGATGATTTGGAAGCAGGGGAAGAAGGTTTCGCTGAAGAAAAGCATGAAGGAAATGTTGGAAGCATTGCTGCAACAATCAAAGAGCACCTTAACAATTTCAGGGAAAGCCACGAGCTTGGACACACAACAACTCATACTGCGCTTGAAGAGCAGAGCAGCAAGCTTGATGAGCTCAAACAGCGGATGGAAGCAATTCACTCCAAAGTTGAGTCAATGCCTGCATCTGAATCCGGGGATGACTCAAAACTCAAGCAGATAGAGAAAAAGCTTTCAGAGTTTGAAAGGGAGCTAGCTGATTTAAAGGCAGGAAACGAAGCAGTTCAGTCGCTTTTGAAGAAAGTGATTTCAACAAACCGCGACATCCTGAACTCCCTTGAAAAGTAGGCTGCCAGAAACACTATTTCTGAAAAAATTTTTTTGCTTTTTTCACAAAGCGTTCGGCGCCCTTCGAGAATTTCTCCATGGTGCTGCCTGAAAGTTTTTCTTTTCCCCCAAAAGCCCTTGCCTGTTCCCCCGCTATGCTGGAAAGCTCTTCTCCTGAGGGAAAAGTTCCCTTTGCTTTTTCAATGTCCCCGTATTCCCTTCCTGCTTCCTCTCCAATGACCTTTCCAACTGCAGAAGCGCTTCCAGTAAAAGCGCCAAAAGCCCTTACAAATAAAAGCAGCACCAGCATAAAGGCAGCCAACAATGCAAGCAGCATTTCGTCCAGTTTCACAAACACTAGAATCAGCACTAATACCAGCACAACCAATGCTGAATCGGTTTTATCAGCCGCCGCCAAGCATTTCACCGTAGCCGGGGTCAGGGGGATAATATTCTGGCTGTTTTGGCTTTTCAGCCAAGCCAAGAACCAACGCAAAAATGATTAAGCCGAACACAACAACAGGGAACAAGCTCGAAATGTCGCCCGAACCAAGAACTGCATACACCACAATAGTTGAAATAATAAGGGTTATTGCAGTTGAAAGCGATCTAGTTGAAAGAATCGAAATAATCAGGATTGCGAAAACAATCCAGTTCTGCTGGTATTGTATTGCAATTATTATGAGAAGAATTGACACAAGAAAATTGAACGTATCCATAAACTGTTACCTCAGTTTACGAGGTGTGGCATCTGCGATGCCACTGGCTCGTTTCACTCGCAAAAAACTGTTACCTCCGTTTGCAAGGCGTGCCAAAACGAAAAGGTTCGTTTACGACCTGTGCCATCTTCGATGGCACTGCTTCGTTTCGTATGGCACTGCTCTGGTTTGCTTGCATTTGCCATGCCCCTTTCAGTTGCATGGTGCTGCTCTGATTTCCGGCTTTGAGAAAACCCTGTTTATTCCAGTTCACCTTAAACCACCACTGCTTCCTTCAAATGGGTTAACCCTTGAAAATAGCTCCTTGCCAAAAGTGGCGAACAGGAACAATGCAACTGCAATCCATATCAGAATAGAGTAAGAGTAAAAGGTAAGGTATACTACAATTACCGCGAAAAGAATCGCAAGCTTTGCCGAACCAAGATTTGTTTTGGCCCAGCTGAAAAGCCAGACAAAAACAAACAAGGTTAACGCAATCCAGACATTCTCTGTCAGGCCGGTCTGCAGAATCAACCCAATCATATTCCCATCCTAAACAATTTTAAGTTTCCGGCTTTAAATTCCTTTCCCTCGCACTTCCAATACCGCAACACGTTTAATGTCACCTCATCCTTGTGCCAATTCCCCAGATTATTACCGAGAGGAACTGCACTCCAAGCATAAGCTGGAAAATGTAAAGGCTAAGCATTATGTCAAAGTATTTGAATACCATGAAGTATATTAGTACTGCTGAAATCACGATGGTTAAGTGCCCTGGTCCCATGAACCCTCGCACAGTAGAATAGATGACAAACACGAAAATAATTTGCGCGACAAGCTTAACAGGCCAGAAGAGGTGTGCTAATAGCACCGGCAGAATTGCAAGCAAAATCATTGCTGCCAGCACAATCAGAAGAAGGTTCCCTCGTTCATTCACTTAACTCATCTCTTGAAAAAGCTTTTCATCATTCCAGCTTGCCTTGCAGCAATGTGCTGCTGCCTTGCAGCCAAGTCAGCTCCACTGCTGACCGGGCTTTCCATTTCTTCGTGGCCACCTCTTCCTGCACTAATGAAGAAAAAGTCAATAAGTACTTGGCTTATGCCGAACATCAGCAGCATGTAAACCACATAAACGGAGCCAAATATGGCCCACAGGTCAAACACTACAAAGAATGTTATTATGCCGAAAACAACCCAGCCAATCCATCCCTCAACGTGGTTCCTCACCCAACTGTAAATGGTCATAACTACGAAGATTTTGATTATTAGGTTGAAATCATTCCAGATTTCCGTGAGGCTTAACAGGATAGTAAAAAGCATAAATGCTTAATGTTTTAATTTCTATAAAAAGTTAACTATAGCCAATGCAGGAAGCCCCTGCCTCCAGTTCCTGTGCTGTTTGGTGAATGCTCCTGCTAGTGCCAGGCTGCTCGTAAATAGTTTTAGGGTTCCACCAGAATGAGGCCTGAGTGCCTGAGCTTGTAATGCAAATCTCTTCTTGTTTCACCAATTCAAACACGTCTTGGATTGAGCCAACGTTTCCAACACTGCCGCCTGCATAATTGTTATAGGGCATTGAGCTGATGCCGTTAAGTGAAACAGACGCTCCCTGCTCGTCAGGTGTAATGAACTCCATGCTGCCTTTCGGTTCCTCCACAGTGATTACTGAATTAGACAAGGGGTCTGTGTAGAAAATTGTTTGCAGGTAAACATCCCCGGAGTCAAGCACCTCATTCCATTGAACAGTGTAGGTGTTCTGCCAGTTAAGCACTGCGTCAGCCTCGGTTGCAAGCCTGTCCGGCCTTTCATCGAATGCCTCGTTAACTGGCACTCCGGAAAAGTCAAGACATGCTCCTGCCCCGCTCCAGTAATTGAGGCTGTTCCCAACCCATGTCTGAGTGTCATTAATGAACAGCTTATAGTATGCTCCAAACGCTTCATCAGTTGCATCAGAGCTTATTTTCAACAAAAGCGGTGTTGCCCTTGCCGGCTGCAGCACTATTCCTCCTTGAGTTCCATCGTTCTCAAGTATCAGCAGCGAACCCCTCGTTTCAGGGGAAGCGTTTAACTCGAAAAAGCCACTCTCAATCCTTGCATCAAGTTCCACAACCGGGTTTGAACCAATGTCAGTTAAGGCCTGCACTGCCGGCGGACCATTGTTAATGTTGACAAGCCCCTCTGAACCAGCCAAATCATAGCTGACGCCGTAGCCTTGCCTGTGGTAGTCATCTCCCTCAATGCCAACCCTTCCATCAAATGGAGTGTAATAGAATGGAGAGTTCGGGAAAGGGTCATCAATGTTCAAAAGCACTGCTGTAATTTTAACTGTTGGATTGCCTTCCTCGTCAAAGAACCTCCAGTCGTTTCCAAAGAAGAGCGCAAGCTCCACCTCGTACAAACCAGGAGTCTGGATGAAGTTCTGCTCAGTGTACTTGGTTGTGTAATTGAATGCTCCTGACTCAGTGAAAAGCTTGCTGAATCCATAGGTTTCTCCGATTGAATTAGAGCCAATGCTGGTGAAATAAGAGTCAGCATCTGCAAACTCTGTCTCACTATAATACTTTGCAAAGTCCTGCTTGAAGTCAGTGGTGTATGCATCCTTCACCAAATAAGCCTTGAATTTCAGCAGCTTCCTTATTTCGTCTTTCTCTGCTTCACTTATGTCCGGGTTTGCATCAAGGAACTTGATTATTTGCGGCACGCCCCCTCTTACCTCTGTGGTTCTCTCAAGCCAGCAACCCCTGGCGGTCATTTCAGGGGTTACTTCCAGGCCTTGAGGCGTGCTCGGGCATTCAAGGATAAAACTTTGTTCTTCCAAGAACCTGTAAAGCCTGTGTATTTTCTTGTTCAACTCAATCGTGAATTGCGTTGCATCACAATAAATGTAATCCGGGTTATCGAAGTCACAGCTGTCAACTCCAATTCCTGCTGGCTCCACCCAGCTCCAGTTTAGCTTTACTCTCGGGAGCGCATCCTGTCCTGTCCTTCCAAACTTGGTGCCGGTGCTGCAAGCAACCATTTCTCCCTGCACTGGCGGCAGAGTTTCTTCCTGCAGCCTTGACTTGAAGCGCAGGTGGAATGACTGCGAGTAGTTGCGCTCTGAAACAGGGCTGCAGTTTCCTTGGTCACTTCCGCCAATCCAGTAAAAGCCAAAGTTTCCAGCTCTGCAGTTGACTGCTGGTGCTGCATGCGTTGAATCTCCGTGAATATGCTCGAGTGCATTGAATGTTGCAATTGAGTAAATTGCAGTGGATTCATCTAGTCCAGAGTTTGTAAAAATGACTCCGACATCCTGTTTCTTGTCCGTAAAGCCCTGCACAAACTCTCCTGATGGCGGTGGAACAGAGCTTCCACCGCTTCTAACATCAGTTATGTCAAGCTTCCATTCAGCAGAAATCCTGTCATCACTTACGGTAATGTCGCGCGCGTCAGGCGGAACACTTCTTGTTTCGTCTGCAGCTTCAGTTCCAGCAAGGTTAATTACCCAATCCACCAGGTTCTGGGTAAGGTTTGGATCACACTTGTCTTCTTCCCCAAACAATCCTGGCAGCAGTGCTCCAATGACCGCTCCAACAAGTGCACACGGCAGGCAAAAAGCTGCCAAGGCAAGATAGCCAATTCCTATTCCTGCTGCTCCTCCAACAATTGCTCCAATGCCTGAAAACTCTAAGCTGTCAGTTGCTTCCTCCCAATCGCAAACCCCTGCATTGACTGAAACCCCTTCTTCAAGCCACTTGTTGCTCAAGGTTACGGAATCCTTCGCGTTTTCTCCAATCAAAATAAAGTCATACCTGTTCAAAGTAAATGCTTCCCCTTCCATTGGGTCAATTAACACGTCAAGCACTGCAACTTGTCTCCAGCTTCCTCCAGGAGGCCTTGCCTCAACAGGAATGCCATAGATTCCTGGTAGAGCAGCGCCCCGTTCAACTGCAAGAGTAAATGTTTCTCCCGCGTTGACTGTAACTTTATTTCCAGCTGAAGGCGCAATTGTTATGCCTCTTCCTGTTCCGCCACTGCATTCAGAATCATTGTTGCAGAAACGCAAATCAAGGTCTATTTCACCGCATTCAGCTGTGTCAATTGTGAATTCTCCGCTTTCATTGGTGCCAAGGTCTAGGCCTTCCTGCGCGTTTGGCTCAAAGTTAATGCACTCAGACAAGTTGATTATGTGAAGTTCAGCGTCAATTGTTTCATTCGCATTGACTGCCTGCTCTCCGCGATTGGTTAAAAGCCCTCCCCTGATTTCAACCCTGAACTCTGCTTTCTTTCCCCTCTGGCTTGGCTTTGGCAAAAACTTTAGCGTGGCCAAAAACTGTTGTTCCGCTGGAATGCTCGGCAAAAGTTCGCTCCAAATGCTTTCCTGGAGTATCTCGCTCCTGCTCTCGCCTGTTTCAGGGTTGACAACAGTCAATTCAACTTGCCCCACAACCCCGTCTTCTCCAGTCCAGTCGATTGTTGCCTGCAAGTCCTTTAGGTCCATTGGCCTGTTGGATTCAGTGATGCAGGAATTGGTGATGCTGAACGAATTTATTGCAACCTTTTCCTCTGTTGATTCCCTCCAGTTTGGCACTTCGGTTCCTTCAATTATCAGGCAGTCACCGTTACTTGGTGGCTGCGCAAGGTTGATTGCAACTGTTAGCGGCACATCAAAGCTCCACGTAACCCCTAGAGTTTCCTCTTCCACATCCAGCAGGAGGCTTCCCCGCACTTCAACAGGCGCGTCAATTAGTTGTGCCTGCTCACTCAAGGAAGTCAGAACAGTCAATGCTTTTGTCTGCTCTCTCTCGATTTCAAGTGGGAGGCTGCCCTGCACGAAATTGTTCATCTGCTGCAGTTCAAGCAGACCATTAAAGGCGCCGCTGATTCTCACATTTGAAACCTTAACTGTTTTCGGGACAAGATTCTTCAGGTTCAGGTTAATGCGTTCCTCTGTTACCTCAGTCAAGTCAAGGTTTGAAACGATTTCTTCCGGGCTAACACTCAGAACTCTTGCTGTGATTTCTTTTTCAATCACTTCGCTTCCATAGCCTGCAAGCTGCACTTCAATTCTAACCTTTGTGCTGGGAGAGCAGCCGTTTCCTTGGCATATCTGGAACAAAGCGTTTCCTGCAGCGTCAGTTTTCTTTGAGGAAGAGCTCTCGCTCCTGTCAGGAGCAATCCTTGAAACAATCACGTTGGCTCTTGCAGCGGGCAAACCCGCATTGTTTCCTTCCTTAAACCTAACCTTGACCAGCAGGTCAATCGGCAAAAAAGCAGGCAGAGTGTCAGGCTCAACAATCACATTTAGGTCTGATTCAGATACAACAGTGAAGTTTATTCTTTTCTCAAGCACTTCGTTTCCGGCTGAAACAATTCTCAGCCTCAAATTGCTGTCCTCCATTTTTCTGGGCCTGACAAGCAAGTCAGAGTTTACTGACCTGAAAGGAGAAAAGTTGCCCAACCCAATTGGCCCAATTTCAAAAGCCCTTGTAGAAGAAGAAAAAAGTTCAGAGTCAGCATTCACTATGTTGTAGTCTTCGATTCCAAGCACATCTGCATCATTTCCTTCAGTGTCCTCGTTCAGCACATGCAGCGTTGCATTGTCATGCCTTGTTGAACTGTTGTTTGTTATGGAAAACAAAACAATGTAGTCAGAGAACACTCTCGCTTCATAAGGAGTGTCTTTTAGTATTAGCCCCTCACTTAAGTCAACAACCCTCTCACTGTAACAGAAGTTTTCATCGCACAGCTGGGTTGCGCCCTCGAAGAACGGCTGCTTGTAAGCTTCAGCGTAAAGCGCGTGCCTTGCAGAAGTGCTCTCTGAATTTCCAAGCCTTGCATCAACCGGATCCCTCACGTAACCGTCAAAGTCGCTTAAAGCCCACGCGCGGTAGAACACCGGCAATTCAAAGCCAGGAGTTGTTTCGCGCTTTACTTTCAATTCAACTTCGACATTGTAAATTCCGCCTTCAACTTCCCCGGTTTCTCCAATCCAAACAATGTTTGCCCACTTCGCGTCAGCATTAGTTAGGTTGTCATAATCTTCATTTGTACCTGTTTCAGGAGTAAAAGAAGTGCCTTTCACTATTGTTGTTTCCGGAGCATTGATTCCCGCAATTAGTATCATGTCGTTTTCCAGCAGCCGCTTCTCTCCAACCCTTACATGCAGCCCGCTTTCAAAGAAGTCGTTGTTTTCCGGCACTAAAAGCTGGAACCTTGCAATGTATGTTTCTCCCGCGCCCAGCGCATCTTCAATGCGGTTGCCGCTCTCATCAAACAAACCAAACCATCTTACTGTTGCCTTGTCCCCTGAAATTTCTCGCTCAAGAACAGCGTTGATTGTTACCTTCTCGTTCCTGAAAACCTGCCTTGAGTTTGACACAAACCTGGAGAAACCATCAGCCGTTACAATTGCGTAAACCCTTTTGTCTGCTTTAGTGCTCAAAGAGCCTTTCCCTTCTTCATCAAGCGAAATTGTTCCAAGCACTTCCCCTGAATGGGTTCTCAGCTCTGCAAGAGCAAATGGAACTTCTCTTCCATCCAAGTCAGTTGCAATAACCTCAATTGTTCCATCACCAATAACCATTACAACAGTTATAATGTTTTCAGCAGTCATGTCAACTTCAAGCGCGTTGGAGGTTCCAGAAGCAGGGTACTTTTGCGCGGTTGCCTTGTATGAGCCTTCCTTAACATTAGTAAATGCAGAGGTTAATCCATTTGCATCTGTTACTTTGCTGCCGTACTCGCTCAGCAGGAAACCAGTTGCAGGGTCAAGGAGGTAAACAACCGCGTTTTCTACTGTCAATCCTTCCTCGTCCTCAACCTTAACCCGGATAATTCCGCATGTCGTGGGAGTGCACTGCTCTAACTCGATTACAACATCCACTTCTTCCTCCAAGTCAAGGCCAGTGGTATCAACCCTAACCGGGGAAGAAACAAGGAAGCCTTCCTTTGAAGCAGAAACAATGTAAACCCCTGAGTCGGTCAAGGCAAATATTGCAGTTGACTCATCCTCTTCAAGTTCTTTGCTTGCAACCCTCGCACCGTTTTCTTTCCTCACAAAAATGCTTGCCCCGTTGAGTTCCTCTCCGGAGCTTCCCTCAATTACTGAAACATTCAAAAATGCTTTAACCTGCTTTGAGAGCTCCACTTCCCTTGTGGATGATTCCCTTTCCTGCACTGAAAAGCTTACTTCCTCGCTGCCGTAATCCGAGCTTTCATCTTCGATTATTGCTTTGTATGAGCCTGGTTCAATTGAAAAAACTGCTTCGCCTCTGTCAGTAAAACGCGGAACTCCAACCGGGAAATCCTGCAAATCAAAAACCGAAACCTTTATGCCATTCAACAGCCTGTCGGTTTCAGAGTCCCTTACAACAAACAGAATGCTTCCCTTAGCGGTTTCCTCTGCTTCAAACCGCAGCACTTTCCCGCCCCTGTCAATTATTGCCTCCAGGGGCTTGAAACCAGAAGCAGTTGCCCTCACGCTCAGCAGCCCGCAATCTTCAGGCGGGGTAATGGTTATTTCTCCGCTGGTAACAGAGAAATCAGCCTGAAGCAAAGCAACCTGGCTGTTGGTGCAGGAAAAATGCACCTGAATTGTTCGGCCATCCATTTTTTTGCCGCTGGAATCGGTAAATTCAATGGTTATTGGGCTTGGTGGAGGTGTTTCACGCTCCAATTCAACCATAAGGAGTTTTTCTGCTTCATCCAATACAACAGTTTCAGTTGCCTTCCGGTAATTTCGTTTTTCCACTTCAACCGAGTACTCTTTTCCCTGCTCTAATTCCTCTACCAGTGCCCTTCCACTCTTGTTGGTTTTCTCCTCAACAGGGAACTCAAGGGCTTGGCCTGAAACAAGTACTGTTGCATTCTGCAGCGGCTCTCCATCCTGGCTTTTTACAACAACCGAAAGGCTTCCTTTTGCCACTGGCAAAAAAGAAGAAAAGATTATGTATAAGACTGCAATGAGTATTAGGAGAAAAATCGCTGAAAACAAGGCAAAGCTCGGTACAATCCTGTCAATGGGATCAATTACTTTGTAAACAGGAATAGACTCGTTGAGACGGTCAAGAAAAGCATAATATTTGTCCTCCAGCGAATAATAAATTTCCTTTAATCCCATTTCTCTTTCCTTGCCCCATCATTTTCATTACTCAAGAATGCACTGGTTGATTGCCCTGTCTTCCTGGCTCTGAATTGTTTCAAGCACTTTCTTTGTGTTCCACCAGAACTCTGTTTTTCCCTCGCTTGTTGAAACGCACACAAGCTCTTCCTTAACCAAGTCAAATATGTCCTCAACTGAATTAATTGTTCCAGCAATTCCTATTCCATCCAAGGAAACAATTGTTCCGGCAGTGCTTGAAGTTATCAGCTCTGAGTCATCGTTTCTTCCAGTCAAAGTCATGAGGCTCTGCTGCTCTTGTGGAGTAAAGAACACTGACTTCAAGTACATGTCGCCGAACTTCACGGCATCACAGAACTCAAAGCCATAGCTTGTCTTAATCCTGTTTGGCTCAAGCCTTGCACAGCTTGTCTGAAGACCATGCTGGTCAGCCTCAAAGAAGTACTCAGTCATATACCTGTCATCAAAGCCCTTGCAGTTGAAGCCAACGCCAACCCATCTGTTCATGCTTGGCCCAACTTCTTGTGCTCCGCCTGAAACCTCAACGCTGTAAAACGCCCATGCCTCGTCCTGGTTGTTCACCAGCCTCAGCATAACTGGAGTGGCCTTGCTCGGCGAATACACGAGCTTTGGTTCAGAGCCTCCAAGCACCTGTAGCACAACGCCCCTGTTGTCAGTGTTAAGCCTCTTGAAGCTGTTTGAAACCTCAACAGTCAATTCTCTCACTGGAGTTGAGCCAGGCAATTCAACTGTTCTAACCCCCTCGATGTCAGAGTTAACCAAGACAACCTCTCCATTATAGTTAAGGCCATAGCCCACTCTTCCATCGCCTCCAATTGTCCCGTCAAACGGCAGGCTGTAAAAAGGCGAGTCAGGCCTTGGAGTATCGGCCTTGCTCAGCTTCACCCTAATCTTTGCATTCGCTCCCTTGTCATCGAAGAGCTGCCATGTTTCATCATCATAAGTTATGTCAATCTGCACGTTATAGATTCCCGCTCCCGGCAGCTTGTATCCTTCCGGGTTTGCTGTTCCAAACATTGGCTCAAACTTGAATAGCTCCGGTTCACTAAAGTAAATGCCTAAACCCCTTTCCTCATCAGTGTAGTACTGCGGTGCATTAAAGAAGCTCTCAAGCTTTGAGAAGTTGTCGAAGTCCCTCTGGAAGTCAGAGCTATACCTGTCATCAATCAGCTGGGCCTGGAACTCCACTGCTTCAAGGATTTCATCTGCTTCTCCACCAGTAATTCCGCTTGCAGACAAAAACTCAGGCAGCCTCGAAGTGGAAAATGGCTCGCATTCCTCCAACCCTGTTTCCCCAATCACAAAGCCAATTCCAAGAGAATTGCTTGCAGTTTTGTCCTCGCAGTCTTGGCAGTCAATTTGCGGAGTGATGCTTACAACCGTTCTATAAACTCCGTCATCAAGGCCTGTTACCTCGCATGCAACCTGTTCCTTGCTCAAAACACTAATGGTTTGCTTGCATGGCACTGCCTTCAACTCGTTGCTTTCAGCCTCAAACACTTCCATCTTTACCTCTGTTTCGATTTGTGCAGGGTTCGTGTTCTGTATTTCAGCCTGAATTGTAACATTGTTGTTGTTCTTGTTCAAAGCAACGCTTGCAACGCCAATATCATAGGTGGGAATTATTGCAGTGTTCTGCAGCAGGTCAAACGGGCTCGGGCACTTAAGCCTGCCTGCATTCGTTTCAAGGAACTCAGCTATCCTGTTGGCTTTCTGCAGCACCTCAATGCTGAACTGCGTTGCATCACAGTAAACCGAGTCATCATTTGTTATGTCACACTCATCTTCATCAATCGCGTTCCATGTCCAGTCAAACTTAACTTTTGGCAGTGCTTCCTTTCCTGTCCTGCCAGTTCTAAGGCCATCCTGGCAGTTAAGCAGCGCAGGCGAAGGCGGCAAATAAGTTTCAGGCGGCACTGAATTGAACTCAAGGTGGTAAAGCTCTCTTAATGTTTCCGGGTCTTCCTCATCCAATTCCCCTGACTCAGGGTTAATCTTTTCGCTGCTACCAGTGAAATTAAAGAAGCCCTTCTCTTCATCAACATCAAAGTCGTCCTTGTCATAAACCTTGTCAATATACTTGTGCCTTAACCCTAAAACCCTGAGAATCTTGTACTCAGGTTCAACCTCTGTTGTGGTGAAGCCGCTTATGTTTGTAAACACAAGGCCCCTCTTTTCAACCTTGAGGTCTGGCTTGAATGGGTCTCTTGCCAGAACAATATCAATGTTGCTTGTTGCGGTTGTCGGAGTTACAGGAATCCCTGAATCAATTCTTGCCTCCCCCACTGGCTTTTCTTCCTGCGTCAATTCAACATCAGTGTCTGGTTCGCCGCCTCCAAGCAATGCCTCTCTTGTTTTCGGGTGAAGCAAAACCGATTTAACCTCCACATCAGGCTGCGTTGTCAAAAAGCTTACCTCTTTCTCCTGGCGAAAGTACTCAACCAAAGTTCCAATCAGCCAGCCTTTTGCACCCTGCATTATCGGGTTTCCTTTTCCAATTACTGCATTCATTATTCCTGAAACCCCGCCAAGCAGGAAACCAACTCCGCCCAAACCAGAGTTGCCTCCAAAAAACTGTAGGCCGGTAATGCTTGGAATCTCGTTCCACTCAGTTGAATCATACAATGAAGCAAATGCAACCGGCGAGAATTCAATCAAGCCTGTCTGCTCTTCATTTTGTTCCTCTAAGTCGCCCTGCTGCCTTATTTGCTCTAACTGTCCCCAGTATTGATTTGGAATAGGTTTGCCTTGAGCATCATACCACTGGCCATTTGTCTGGTCTTTCCAGTAAGTGTTTCCCCTGTACTGTATTGAATTAAAGGGCCTGTACTCTGCTCCAGGAGGAGTTCCTGCAGGCGGAGTTGCAGCGCCGCCATACCATGGTGGTTGATCGCCCGGCAAATAAGGCTGTGAAGCAGCAAGCTGCCCAGAATCACTTCCCCCAAACCCAAGTGCTCCAGAAATACTGCCTTTCTCGCCAATGTTGCCCAACAAGCTTAACCCGAAAGTAAGCAGGCCCCACTTGAAGCCGCCCTTCAGTGCCTCAAGCCAGTCGCGCATGTCAACCCTTACTTGAACGCGTTTCTCGTGGCAGTTGTTGATTAGCTCAGCTGTGTCAAATCCGTCAAAAGTAACGTTGGGGTTATCATAGACATCGAATTCGAACCTGCTTAACTCAATGCAGTTTCCCGGGTCAAGAATTCTTGCCCTAACCGTTCTAAGCAACTGCTCCTGCTGCTCTGAAGCAAACTTTGGCTTAATGAAAACAGGGTATTGGCCTGTAATTGCATCTCCTGAAAGTATTTCTATTGTCTGGCTCGCGTTGTCAGCAAGAGTGAACTCGGTTGTGCTTAACTCAAGCTCTGACACGAGCTCAAAGTCAATAGGGGAACCACAGTTGACTGTGCTTACATTGAACGGAGCGCTCTCGCCAGTGTTCATTATCACCAGCTCCTTGTCAACGCTGATGCAGTCCTGCAAATTAATCACTGTTATTTCGCTGCTGATTTTGTTTGAAAGGATTTGGTCTGCTCCCTCCAACGGGTTCTTTGCCTGAACCACTATTTCAGATGATGCAATGCCGTTAATGCCGCCGAATGGAGTGAAAGTTAAAATGCTGCTGACTGATGCTTCTCTTTCAAGCCTTGTGAGCAGTGTCTTGAAGTAACCGCTTCTCAACTCTGTCCTGTCATCGCCTATTGTAACATCATAAATTCCGATCTGGTTGCCCTGCCAGTCAACTTTTGCCTCAAGGTTCCTCAGCTCTACTGGCTTCCCGCCAATAGTGCAGTTGTTTTCAAGTATCAATTCAATGACAACAGGCTGCCCTTCAGTACTTGTTTTCCATTCCTTTCTGTTCAAAATCAAGCAGCTCGGGTCATCTACCTCTCCCCCAATGCCTATTGAAACCACAACAGGAATGTTGAAAGTCCACTTGTGGCCGAAATTGCTCACCTCAATGTCCAGGTTTCCTTCAACTCTCTCCCTGTCCTCTAAAACCAATGCATCTTGGCTGAGGAAAGTTTTGAGAGTCATTTCCCTGCGCTCGCCTGACTTTATAACAAGGTCAATGTAAGATGCTTCAAGCCACTCATTTATTGCTTTCTCATCCAGCAAATTCTTGAAGCTGCCATTCAGCTCAATTGCAGTTATCTTCAACGGGAAAGGCGTAACATTCTTTGCGCTAAAAGTTTCATCTGATGCGGGCTTGTCCTTTACATTCAACTGCACGCCTAGCTGGTCAGGGCTTAACTCAAGCACCCCTGACTCAATTTTCAGCTCAACTTCCTTCGTGTTGTAGCCAGGCTTTCTTACTTCAAGCGTTAGAACCTCTCCCGGCATCTGCGCTGGAACAATGAGGAAAGCAAAGCCGTCTTTGCCTGTTTGAGTTGCTTCAATGGTGTTATCCCTTCTGTCTTTGAGCCTTACAACAGCTTCCTCCAGCTCAAGCCTTGTTTCCTTGTCCTTGACCAGCACATTAATGTCTGTTTCTATGCCGGAAGCATAGCGCTGCGGTAGAACAGTTACAGTCATTTCCTTCGGCGCAGAAATCTGGATTGTAAGGTTTTTCTCGAAAACAATTGCCTCATCAGATACAAGCCTGATGCTTATGATGCCTGTGATTGGCTTCAATGTTACGAACTCTGTTGTCAGAACAATGTCCTGGTTTGGGCTCAAATTGCCAACGTTCAGCCTTGGAAATTCTGAACCATTGACTACGCCTTGCAGTTCTCCTGTTTGCGCGTTCACCATGCTGTACTCCAAAAACCTGACTGCCTGGTCAACGTTGTTGATTCTAAGATCCGCGTTGTCGTGAATCCTTGAAGGGTTGTTGTTTGTAATAATGAACCTAAATTCGTAAGTGTTCCCAATCCTTGCAGTGTACGCATCAGAAACAGATTCGGTTAGGCCTGCTTCCTGGTCCCTTATCCTTGCGCTGAAACAGAAGTCCTCACTGCACAAAGTGGTTACGCCAACCTCAAACACCTGCGTGTGGGTATTAGAGTAAAGCTCAATTGAAACAGAGTCATCCTCAGGATTTCTTTCCCTGATTCCGTTTTCAGCCCAGCCCCGCCAATGCACTTCCAGCTCATCGCGAATTGAGGCGGTTTCCTTTATTTCCACAACCGATTCAACCTCATATATTCCTGCAGCCGGCTCATTGCTCCAAACAATGTTGGACCATTTTGCGTCATCATTCGTCAAAGCATATTGCTGTTCGCTTAATCCTGAGTCAGGGTCAAACTTTGTTGCCTTGATGATTGATGCTGCTGGAGCGTTTATTTCCTTCAACACAATGGGGTCTTTTTCCATTATGAGTTCTTTTCCAACCCTGATGTGCATTCCTGTTTCAGAGTAATCCTTTTCCTCTGGCACGCGCAACCTGAATCTTGCCGTGTACTGTTCTCCTTTTGAAAGAGTCTTTGCCCTTTCCCCTGCTTGGAACAAACCCAAAAACTCTGCCTCGATGTCCTTGTCAATTATTTCCGGCTCCATTACTATTGTGAACTCCTGAATGGTTGACGGCACAACAGGCCTCGCTACAGTGAAGTAGTCTGCCATCCTTGGCTTTGAGTCCTTCTGCCTAACGCGCAGGTAAACCCTTTTGTCAGCCTTTGTTTCAAGCTCGAAGGTGCCATCCGCTTCCCCCTGCCTTGAGCCAATGACCTCGTTTGTGCGCGCATCAAACACAGTAACAATTGGAAAAGCAATTCCTCTTCCTTCCTTGTCAACAATAAGCGCCCTCACAATCCCGTTTGGAATCTCCATTGAAACAGTCAAGTCAACGTCTTCATCGTCATTGCTTGTACTGCTGAAATATGTTGTGTCGCTTCTCCCTGAAATTGTTTCCTTGAACGCAAACGCAAAGTAGTTTCCGGAGCTGACTCCAGTAAACTCTGCAACTCCATTGAGATCAGACACCTTGTTGCTGTAGCCAGCCAGGTAATTGGTTGAAGCATTGTACAATGAAACAGCAGCATTTTCCACTGGTTCCCCGTCTTGGTCTAGCACCTTCACTAAAAGCTTTCCGCAAGTTGTTGGAGTGCACTTGTTGAGCTCAACCACTACAACAGCACTGCTTATTTCAAGGCTCTCCCTTTTTCCAAGCTGGTAGGCTTCTGCTTCAACCAAAACCCTGTATTCCACGTCCCTGGAAATGGAGAACTCAACTATTGCGTCATCATCCGAGTCAGTTGTGAGCTGCGCCACCTGCCTTTCATCGCTCTGATACTTTAATGTTACCTTTGCATTGTCAACCGGCTGCCTTGAAGCAGAATCAATTACCTGAATCTTAATGCTCCCAATGACATTCGCAGTTAAAGTGATGTTAACTGTCTTGGTTTCATCAGCTGAAAGCGTTATCCTGGCGGAAGTTTCATCCCCATAAACTCCGGAAGAGTCAAACGTCTTCACCACGTACTGTCCCACAGTTGCAACAAATGTTGCTTGCCCGCCGGAACTGTAACCAAAATCAATTGGCCCTATTTCCGGGTTCTGAACCAGGTCATCGTAGCGGTACAACTGCACTTCAACTGAGTCCTCAATTGGATTTCCGTCTTCATCCAGCAGGTTTACCGCGATTGTGCCTTCAGGCTTTACTGCTTCACTTAACTCAATCCTGAAGTCATTCCCAATGACCTCAATGCTTGTTATGTTTTCATAGCCTGCATCATCAATTACTGAAACGCGCAGTGTTCCGCAGTTGCTTGGCACCTGAACCCTTGCAACCCCAAAATCGCTTCTAAGCAGGTTTACCGGTGAAGGCGGAGTTGCAAAAGGGTCACTGCAGCTGAAAGTAAGCGTGAACTCAGCCGGAACGCCTTGCCCAAGAGAATCAACAAGCCTGATTGTTTTTGTTTCAAATGCAGCTTCCTCCAGCTCCAAAACGATTTCTTCAACCTGGCTTGGAACCTCTGAAACGAACACGCTCCTTGTCCTTGTCTGATAGCCTTCTTTCTCGGCTTCAACGAACACCTCTGTTCCCTTTTCAATGCCCTCAAGCTTTGCTTCACCGTTTTCGTTTGTGCGCTCCCTGCTTTCTTCCTCACCGCCAACCGAAAAAGTTACGGCAGCATTTTCTATTGGAGTTTTATCCTCTTCCACCACAACAATTGTCAGGGTTGAGGTTGTCGGCGGCAGCAGTATTCCTGCAAGCCACCATAGTGCCAAAACAAGGAGCAAGAAACCGATGATTAAAACCAGTGCAAAACTCGGCACAATCTTGTCAATTGGGTCGATTATCTTGTAAATTGGGATCCTTTCATCGATTTTGTCCAGCAGAGAATAGTACTTTTCCTCGAGGCCAAAATAAATGTTTTTCAATGAATCTAGGACACCCATTTATTCACCGTGCGCAGGTAATTTCCAAATTAATATAAGTAATCTAATTAATCTAATATTAATATACTTTTTGGTTATGGTTTTAATCATAACTTTTTGTTATGTTTAAGCGTACAGCAAACAGCTTGATTTTTTAACATTTAATTTGCTGTTTGCTGGTTTCAAAAATGCAATTTTTTGTTCAAACACATAAGCATTTTGCCATAGGTTAATCATAAAAAATCAGGCTGTCAAGTTCCTCCAGGTTGGGGAGAAAACCGTAAAGCAGCCCTATTACAAGCGCCAAAAACAGCGCCCCAAAGAAAAAAGCCGCTATCTGGATTTTGTGCTCGAACAGGTTGCCTTCCTCGTGCAGGTCAACCGCCAAATAGCCTGCAGTCATTCCACCCCCATAAGATGCAACAAGCAATGGAAGCAAGAGCATTACCACTCCAATAGGGTTCCCTGAAACCAGGCCTGAGTGAAGCAGGCCAATATAAAGGAAAATAACAGGGTTAAGGTAACCATAGAAAACAATTGAGAGCACGAAAACCCCGAAAGTTAAAACAACTGCGTCAACAGCGGGGTGAATGCCAAAAGTGAAAGGCGCGATGTTCAATTCCAGAAAGAAGCCAACCGCGAGGCCCACAAGAAACATGATAAAATTCAACGGCACATAAATCAATTGGTTCTCATTCATAAACTGAAGCCTCAATCTGCTATGCTCTTTTCACTTGTATGTCACGTGCTTGCTTTGCTTGCATTTTTTCTTTCACTAACCGAATTCATCGAATATCTTGTCTGGGTTCCAGTAAAAGTTTAGTTTCTTCTCTGTTTCAGTTCCTGACTCAACGCAAACCCTTCCTTTCTCGCCACCGCTCTTAACCATTTCAATCAAATTCTTAACAGTGTAATCACTTCTGATCCTGTCCTTCTCAGAGTGATTCAGCTGGTTCGACCCAATGGAAAGCGTGAAGCTTTTATCTGCAAGAATGTCCCTTGCCCTTCCGCTGCCAGAGTCCTTCCAGCACACAATGTTGAGCCGCGAAACTGCAACCGATGCAGTGTTAGTGGGAGCATAAATTATTGTCTTCATCTTTGTTTGGCCTACTTTCCCGCTGCTAAAAACAAAGCCATAAAATGATTCGCTTCCTGTTTTGCATAATTCATCGCTTGCATGCGCTGAATCCTTTGCTGTTCTATTTCCATCATCCGTTACCGTGTCTTCTGTTACCTGCCACTCAAGCAGTGATGCAACGCTTCCAGCCTGGGTTGTTCCGCCAAAAACGCTGTACAAAAACCCTGCAGGAATCTGCGGGTTTGTTCTCTTCTCAACTCCAACTTCAACTGCAACAGGGTCTCTCGGAGAGAAAACAATTTCTTTGGCAGTTGAATCAATTGAAAGCACTTTGGAAGCTGTCTTTCCAACATCAAAGGCAGAGGTGTAGTTAACCTTGAACTGTTCCTTGCCTGAACCCTTTTCAGCAATCGGGTCAAGCACAGCCCCTTCAACCTGAGAATAGTTTGCAAACCTAAGCAGGCCGGTGTTGCCGCTGAAACCAGAGCCATAGTCTTCCCTGCTGAATTCAAGGCTGCTTGACTCAAAGCCAATCCTGCCATCCACTGGCAGGTAAAACAGCGCGTTCTTTGCGTAATTGCCTTTAAGCCTTTCTTTCAGCGTTAAGTCAACCTGCACTTTTATTTGGTTGTTTAAAGTTCCCTTGCTCCAATCATAAGCCAAGCCAACATTGTAAGTGCCAGTGTCAGGCAGCGCTGCATTGCTTGCGCCACTGTCGCTTGCAGACTGCTTAACCGTGAAACCCCATCTTGGCGCAGCACTGTCTTCAGAATAGAATGTCCCTACAATATGTTCCTTGTACTCTGATGCCTTCGCAAAGTCTTTCCTGAAATCAGTGCTGTAGCCGTCCTTTATAAGGTTTGCATTAAAGTTAATATCTTGGTTATAGAATTCCTCAAAGTTGCTGAATTCTGCCAAGCCAAACTCGCTTCCCTTAATGTCCTTCATCAAAACCTTTCTTTGCGAGTCATTCAATTCCGGCTTATTCCGTACTCCGACAACAAAGCCCGCAAAGCTGTTATAGAAGTCTGGCATGAAAGTTGTGTCAATAAGGGTTCCGTCTAAATTCCCTTCATTGGTTTCCTTGATTCTGACTTTGATTACCTCTCCGGTTTCATTCTTTTCAACCCAGCAGTTCTTGTTCTCAGGAGAGCCGCCGCACTGCGCTTCATTCTTTGCTTTGTCAGTGTTTAGGTGGAACAGCTTGAATTCCTCGAAAGTAATGAGATAAAATTCCTCATTGCCAACAGCAAGCACTTCCCCTTCAGTAATGCCCAACTCTTTCAGTGTTTCCTTGTGCTTGTCCTGCAGGCCCGTAGGCTCTTTCTTCAGCAAGCCAACAATGTCTTTGCCATTGTCAACTTCCTTGTTGGCAGCAAGCTTCAACAACAGCTCTGTTGTGTCATCAATTGTTTTCTGCTGTGAAGCAATCGAATCCGTTGAAGTGCCTTTGATTGAATCCATCAATTCCTTCAATGTCTTCTTTGTTTCCTCTGTTGCAGAAGTATTTTCAAGTATTTTGCCATTTGAGTCCTTGAAGAAGCGCAGCACAGGCTTATCACTCCTTGCATGATCTGTAACATCAGCTGTGCTGCGGAAGAAACGCAGCAACTCCTTCGAGTTCTCAAACTTATTGCAATCAGTTATGCCTTCAACCCCGCAGTTTTCTCTCGGCAGCTTGCTTACCGCTGTCCTTACCTGCTCTGCCTTCTTGTTCAACTCCACTGACAGCTGTGTTGCATCACAGTAATAGGCTACTGCATTACCTGCATCGCACGCCTGCATGCCAATGCTGTCATAGCGCCAATCAAACAACAGCTTGTCAAAGCCAAGCTCCTTGTAAACAGCGCTGCCACTCTTTCCCGCCTCGCACACAAAAGCCTCTCCTGTTGTTGGGGTTTCATTAGCCAAATCCGTTATTTTTTTGATTTCTTCATTGGTTGCATTGGGTTTGGCCTCCTTTATTGCCTTATTCAAGTCGGACTCGCCGAGTTCCTTCCACCTGTTTTCGCCGTACTTGTCATCAAGTTTGTCAATTATGCTCTGCTCTTCCTGCCCAATATTAGCTCCGCCTTCAACGCACAGCTTGACCGGCACAGCAACCCGCTTGCTGCTTGAAGGCACCACCCTGTTAACTGTAACAAACAATGTTTCCTCAACCTCAACCTTTTTTCCGTTCCAGGCTGACTTGTCAACGCGCATTTCAATGTCGCGGTTATTGAGGGCATTAAAGTAAAACACCATTCCGTTCTTTTCAATCCTGTTGCTTGAAAGCCCTGAAATTGTGTCAACAGTTCCGCAGCCGCCTTTCTCTGGCGCGCCGGCCTGCACTAGTGCCTGGAAGCTCTGGCAAGTCTGGCTGACTGGCTGTGGCGCTGCAACAACCATTAAGCCTCCATTATTCTTTGTTGAAAAAGGCTGCGTTGCAAGCCTGTCAAGCTCTCCAATAGGAATGCACCCATTGTAAGTGTTGTTGAAATTCAATGCATCAGGCTTCACGCATTGGTCTGGAGTGTAATTCGGGTCACCGTAGCTTATGAGCCTTTCACCGTAAGGCAGCCCCTCCCAGAAGTCCTCTATTTCCATCGGGAAAGCAATCCTGCTCTCACTGCCAAAAGGAGTGAAAAACTTAACAGTCAAACTTGCTCTTCCCAGAACAGAGTAGTACGCTGAAGAAGCAAAGTAGCGCAAGTTTCCCACCTGCTGGAAAATGCTTCCCTCTTTTGGGAAAGGCGGTGCTTGATTGCAGTACTGCTTCAGCGCTTTCACTATTTCAAACTCAAGTATTTGAGTGGTTTTGCCGTCTGGTGCTGACTCAAACTTTTCATCAAGTATTGCCCAGTTCTCAATCATTTCGTGGAATCCGCTCCTAACGTCGGTTGGCTGCCTCAATGCGCCACTTGAAAAGAAAATCGTGTCGTTGCTGAAAAGCAGCCGCACTCCTTCATTCACGCAGCTGTTTATAACTTTCAATGTTACAGGCCTTCCGAAAAAGTTGTTGAATGAAAGCTTCCTTGAAGGAGAAACACTGATGCAGTCCCTGTATGAAAGAGTTAAAGGGTTCTCCACGATTACGTTTACGGAATCAATCGGAGTGAATGACTCTTCGCTTCCTTCAAGCCTTGCTGAAATCTCTACAGGATACCTTCCAACAAAGTAGGCTGGCTGCACACTGATTTTTCCCTGCTTTCCTTTCTCAATCTTAACAGTTGACTCATTAATTATCAAACCATCAGCATCCCTTGCCTGCACTTCAACCGAGTCAGTGCAGGAATTGTTGAGCACTATTTCTGCTTTTCCCTGGCCTAATCCAGGGCCGCACCCAAACCTGTTGTTAGCGCTTCTATCATAGTAGTCGCCGCCATAGGATGGGGAGTAATAAGATGGGTTAGGGTAAGTTGAGCCAAGCTGTGAAAGCGTGCCAATGTATGGAGGCAATCCGCTTCCGTAGCCGGATTGAGTTTGGTAAGGGTCATAGGAACTGTAACCGTAAGAGCTTGTTGTTCCACCATAACCAGCGCCAAGTCCATAACCGGAACCGTAAGGATTGTAGTTGTTGTAGCCGCTACCATAACCAAGGCCTGTATTGGAAGGGTCATAAAGGTTGTTGCCTGAAGCCTGGTTCCCATAATAGCCTGTTCCACCATAAAGGTTGTAGCCTGAAGCCTGATTCCCATAATAGCTTGTTCCACCATAACCTTGGCCGTAAGAGTAACCAGAAGGATACCCACCATAACCGTATGCCCCGCCGAAATTGTTGGGGTAATTTCCATAACCTACATTGAACGGGCAGCTCAAAAGCTTTAGGCCTTCCCTTTGCGGGATATCCAAGCACTGCACTAAGTCATTCACACTAACCTTCACATTTATTGCCCGCTTCACTTCTTCTGCCCCGTTAACCGTAAGGTTAATTGCCCTCACCTCCACCTTTAGCTCTGAGCTGGCGCTCTTGACGTTTGCAGGGTTAAAATCAAAGGTCAAAGTTGACTCCGAGTTTTCCGGCACAACCAATGAAATGGTTTGGAAACTGCCGGTTAAATTTACTGAGTTGCTTCCCTCCAAGTTGCTCTTAACCCTGAATTCTCCAGCCTGGTTTTGGTTGCCGGTTACGAGCCTTGCCTGCAGGTTCCTGAGATTAACAGGAATTCCGCCAATCTTGCATGAGTTCTTCACATCAACGTTCAACGATTTGGCCTCAGTTGAAGTGAAAATCCTCCAGTCGCTGGGAAAAATGCTGAAGCAGTCTGCATCATCTATTTCCTCACCAAAGCCAATCCTTATCTCTGCAGGAATAACGCTGCGCCAAGTGCGGTTAAATGCAGGGTTCGTTACGTAAACGCTTACCCCTCCATTCACAGCAGTAGGCTCATCAACAATAGTTCCAGCAGGAGCAAGGCTCACCCTAACAGTTAAGTTGCTGTCCTCCCTAACCCCAATTACTCTTCCCTCAAGGGTTTCATCAAATGAAAATTTCACCAAGTTAGTGAAGTCAGCGCTTTCCTCAACACTGGAAATAGTGAGGGGCACTTGGGTTAAATTGCTTAAACCGAATGCAAGCTCTTTGCTTGGAGCCAAGCCAACCTTAAGGGTTTCCCTCAGTGTTGCAGGAGTTGCAACCAAAATGTCCTCAGTAACGATTATTTCTTTTTCAACCGGCCTGAAGCCAGGCTTCTCAACCTTAACCCCAACAGTTATGCCTGCGTTCGGGTTCAACAGCGTGTAAGGAAAAATTCCGGCTGAATCAGTGAAACCAGAGGCAACAACCTCGCCGTCTTTCTTCAATGAAACTGATGCATTTGGAACAGGCAACAGCAACCCATCCTCTGCCTCAGTTGAAGCCTGCACCAAAATGTTGTTGTTAATGAATGGCACAATTATTTTCGGCAAAATGTCAACGCTCATCTCTTCTGCCGGCAAAACAAGGATCCTAACCTCTTTCTCGAAAACCCGCTGGTTGGATGAAATGACGCTTAATTGCACTAAGGCTGTTCCCTCCTTTCTTGAACTGAACTCAAGCGTTCCATTAAAGAAGTCATCTTTTGCCAGGCTCCCTATTCCAACCCTTAACTCTGAGCCTGTTGCAGTTCCGCTTCTCCGCTCCCCGGCAACAGTTGAAATGTCGTAATTGCCAAATGCAAGGCTGCCTGTTGAGTCAACCACCTGTAGCTCTGCTTGCTCGAATAGCTCTGATGAAACACTGTTTATGGAAAACTTTAACCTGTAATTGTTGCCTATTTCCGCAACATATTCGTCCACAACGCTTGTTTCAAGCTCTTCCCTCAAGTCCTCAATTGAAACAGTTGAGCAGAACTCGTTCAAGCAAAGGTTGGTTGGGCCAACAGAAAACTTCTTGTTCTTGGCCTGAGCATACAGTGCCTGCTTTGATGCACTGTTCTCAGAGCTTCCAAGAGCTGCATCGCTTGGAAACCTAAGGTAACTTCCTGTCTTCCCCCAAGCCCTATACCACAAGTCAAGCGCTGAGCCGCGCCTTGCATTTTCCCTAACCTGAATTTCTGCTTCAACTTCAATCACGCCGTTTGCTGGCTGTGAAAAGAAAACATTAACCCACTTCGCTTCAGCTGAAGTAAAATGTTGCGCGTCAGCGCCATAGCCAATAGGCGGAGTGAAAGAAGTGCCGCGCAGAATTTCACTGAAAGCAGAACTCACACCCAGAATATACAGGTCATCTTTCTCCAGCACATTTGTTTTGCCTTCCTCTGATGCGCCAACCCTCAAATGCACTCCAGCCTCCTCCAAAGCAGAGCCCTTAGGCACCAGCAGCAAAAACTTTGCCTTATACCTTTGCCCCGGCTCAAGGCTTGGCACCTCAACGTCTCTCACAGTTTCTTCGCCGAGCTGCAGGCTCACCAGTTCAAGTGAAAGAGCACTTATTTCCTTCCTCATGCCTGCCTCAAGTTGCTGCGTTACATCCTTTCCCATCCTAACAGTTCTAGTAATGTACGGCAGGTAACCGCTCAAGGTTACCACCGCATAAACTGTTTTGTCTGCTCTCGCAGCAAGAGAAGCAATTCCATCAGAGCCTGTGATGCCCTCGCTTAAAACTTCTTTCGAGTAAAAGTCAAGCAGTTTAACGCTTGTCCCAGCCATTGGCTGCTTTGCTTCATCAAACACCATCAATTCAACTGCTCCAGAACCGATTGAAATGGTTAGCTCCACCCTGTTTTCCTGCCTCCTGTTCAAAGTGAATGTCTGGCTTGTTTTTTCCCCGAAGCCAGGCTTCAAGGCAAACACGTAATATGTTCCCGCCTCAACTCTTTCAAACAACGCAATTCCTGCAATGCCAGTAACAAGCTCCCTTCCAACCTGCGCATCAGTTTCCGCGTTCCTCAAAGTTATTCTTACATTTTCAATCGGGTCGCCTACCTCGTCTCTCACTATTACTGTAAGGCTCTGGCTGTTCTCAGCTGTTGCCTCCCTTAAAAGAACTTCCCTGAACTCATTGGCAGGCTCCAGTTCAAGTTCTTCAATGAGGTAGCCTTCCTTGTCCACAACAACAGTGTACTTTACCTGTTCCCCTACACCAAACTCGGCTCTTCCCTCCGCATCGGTTTTCTTTTGAGGGAGATTCACTGATTCTTTGCTCACTGAAACAGTTGCGTTCTCAATTGCCTTAAGCGAAACAGCGTCCTTCACTAAAACCCTTATTGAGCCCACTACTGTTTTCTCCAATGCAATTGAAAAAGTTTTGGTTGCCCCATCCGCAACTTCCTGCACCAAGCCAATTTCTGATGAATCAAATTCGCTGAACGTTCCTGTTCTGTCAAAAGCCGTTACAGAGTATGTTCCTTCCGGAACCTCAAGGAAAGTAACAGTGCCTGAAGCAAGAGTCTGCTTTGTTTCAACAACCGAGCCAATTTCTGATTCATCACTCCGCACTACAACCGAAACATCAATTCCTTGCAGTGGGGTTCCAGAGCTGTCAGTAACTGAAACAATTATTGTGCCTTTCCCTGTTTCCTCTTCCCTCAAAAACAGTTCAATTGTTCCCTCAACCCTCACATCAAAACTTGTTGTGCCGGAAGCAGTGAACCCATTGGCAGGAGTAACGTGAAGTGTTCCGCAATCGCTCTGTACTTCAACAGTAATTATGCCTGTAGTGGTTGTTACGCGCTCGCTGAACTCTGGCTTTTCACTGCATCGAAGCTCAAGCTCCACAAGCTCGTCCACAAGCTCGTTTGTTCCAGGCCTCAAAATTTCAATTGTTTTCCTCAAAGTTGAAACCGTGCGCTGCAACTCCAACTCAAGGCTTTCCTCCTGCTTAATTGCAGTGAAAGTTTCAGTTTTTGTCCTGAAATCAGGCTCCTTTTTTGCTTCAACAAGAATTTCCTCATTCATTGGCACAGTTATGCTTGCAACACCGCTTGCATCAGTAAGCTCCGGGCCAATTGTTCCCCCAGAAGCAGTCGAAGCGCTCACTTCAACATTACTAACTGGAGAAAGGCTTTCATCAAAAACCGAAACAGAAAGCGTTGCCTTGCCCGGCGCAACCAAGCCCAAAACAAGCCAGCCAACCAAAATCAGCACAAGAAAGGAGAAAAGCACTGCAACAGGAAAGGAAGGAATATTCTTGTCCTCAATCCAGTCAACTACACTGTAAACAGGGATTCCCTTCGTGTCAAGCCAGTCAAGCAAATCGTAATACTTTCCCTCAAGTGAAGCGTAAAGCCCCTTTTTCCCCTCAGGCATGAAACCACGGAAAACCTTTGTTTTACCAATAACTAATGCGTTTTATCTATATTAAAGTTACTATATTATTTAAACCAATTCTGTGTTGCATGCCAAGTATTAAAATCAAACAAATTCCACCTATTTTAATGGGTGGTTTTAGTGGAATTTGTAACTCTCAAAAACCACCAAATAATTTTGGTGGACTGCATATAGTGGTTCAACACTTTGTCAAGTGAAATAAAAACACCTATTTTCTTTTTGACAAAGTGTTGTTTGAGATTCATTCCACTGCTGTTTCAACCATCACCTTTTTTGTCGCAATTCAGCCCCTGAACTCGCATCTGTAAGTAAAATCTGCCAGGTCTATTCCAGTTGGGGTTGCAATGGTTTCACAGGTTTTAACAGCAGGAACTTCTCCAGAAAAAGAGTCAGTTGAAAGCCTCACAGCATACCTGTTAGTAGGGATAAGAGAACCATATTTTGGCAACTCGCTCACCATGTAATCCGGCTTGGTGTCCTCAAACACAAGGAAGCCGCCAACCCTGTCAATTCTCGCGCAAACAGCTTCTCCAGATGGCGCACCAATGAAATCAACCTGCCTTGTCTTAGGAGTTACAACAATAACAGAAGTTCTCTGGATTGTGTCATAGCCGCTTCCCGCAGGAATTGTTACAAGCCGAAAGTCAACCGCCGGGACACTCAAGTCATTAGGCAGGTTTTGCGTCAGCTCATTTGCAAAGAAGTTGAGGAGCCTTGGCCTGCCAACTTCGTTAATCAGCCTGCTCCTCATTTCCTCCTCATTGTTTGGATCATAGTTGAAAGATGTTCCGTCAATCAAAACTGGAATGCTTGAAATTTTTGGATGGTCAGCGTAAGTGTCGCCGACGCAGGCAAAACCTTCAATGTCAGGGCCGGAAGCAGAATGGTATTCCGGCACGCAAGTGTTCTCTCCACAAACCCCCAACTTTACCTCCAACAAAGTTGCATCAATTGCTCCAGAGTAAAACCCGCTGCCTGTCCTTGCAACATCTCTTGCCCCAGCAATTGCCTTGAAGATTCTTATCGGCACATAAATCTGCAAATTTCCCCTTGGAAGAATCGGCTCCCTCAAAGTCCTCTCCACCTCTCCTTTTGTTGTGATTTTTTTCACGACAATCTGCGGCAGCTTCTCGTACTGCTCATCAGTCAGTCTTGCAATGTCAAGGTTAACATAAAAAGTTCCTATCGGGCAACCATCCCAAGTGCCATCACACCGAATCACTTCAAAAAAGTCCTGCCTTGCACTGCTGTCCTCAAACAATGGTTCCAGCACACTAACAATCACCGCCTGGCTGTTGTTGTCAAGATTTACTTGGAAGCCCCTTACATCAGGCGTGCTTGCAAGCAGCGTTGAAAGATGGTTTGCTGCCCTGTTGGCAAACTGGGTTCCTTCGCCTCCAACACCAAAATTGGATTCAGCGAACTTTTTCTTTGTGTTCTCCCATGACTCTGCATCAGTTCCAGCCAACTCGCTTGGCGTCAAAAGGTAAGCATTATCAGGAATGCCGTCTCCATCCCCGTCTTTTGTGAGCCAGTCCTCAATCGAAAACCTGATGCCGTAATTGAATGTTTGCAGTGCCTCTGCTCTCGCCAAATCAGCTATTGCCTGCATTTCCTGTTCCTCCTGAATGTCTGAAATGATGTCAGTTGTATTCCTCTCGGTGCGAATCATTGTCTGAACCAGCAGCACCGATAAAACAATCAGTATGAATGCAACAAGTGCAGTGAAAAGCGTGAACCCCTTTATTCCAGTCATCAGAGGAAAATTATCGTTTATTTCATTAATATATTTAACTCTCTATTCAGCTTGCCTCAATTGTGAATTTCCTCTTGTTCCACAGCTCGAATTGTTCAAACAGTTCATCAAAGTTTGCTGCTTTTTCATTTGGCCTCTTGTTCCCTGCGGAATCATATTTCTGCAAAGCGCAAGTTACCTTTTCCTTGCTGTTTTCTTCCCCGCTGCAAGAATTCAGTGCAGTGCTTAGTTCTCTTGCAGCGCACTCAAAGCTCTTTTCAACTGACTTTGTTTCCTCGCTGCCGTAATTGCAGCTCGTAATCCACTCAACGCTTCCTTGAGTTCCCATGCCTGTCTTCCATGAAGCAACAGTTACAAGCAGCGCTTCCGGCACATTAAACGCATCAGAGAAATGCCTTGTAATTGGAGAGTAATGCTTGTAGTAGCTGGCAACCTGTGGGGCCTGTCCACTGAATTCGTTTGCTTGTGGCAGCAGGCTCCCAACAACCTCGAAATCTTCCTGCAGGGTTGCATCGCACTTTTCAATGAACTTTGCGTCAGCAGGAATTTCCGCGCCTTCACCGGCTTCATCAATTGTATAAGTTTTCCTGCCGAACTCCTCCCTGATTGTTACCTTGTACGGCTTGTACTTTTTCAGCGTAATGTCTGACTTGATTTCTATTACATCCTCATCCACTTTTCCGTCTCCATCATTGTCAATGCCGTCAGCAACCTCTTCATCAATTAAGCCATCACCGTCATCATCACTTGCATTTCCTTGCATCGCTTGGAAAGTTTCATCAGCTTCAACCGCTTTTCCAGCGCTGTTCATGTAAGCCTTGTAAGCGGCCAAGCCGGCAGCATTCGCTATCAGTCCTCCAGCAATTCCTTTGCCGAAATTTTTGAGGAAACCTTTCGCATATGACTTGAAATTAGTCCATTTCAAACTGTAAGTGCCTTTAGTGCTTGTAATTGCTTCATCTGCTTTTTGTGCAAGCTCCTGCATCACTTTCGGGCCGGCCTTCTTTTCCACGAATTCAAGCGCCTTGCCGGCCAAATTCTTGTTAATGTTTTCAACTCCAGCGGTAACGGAGCTTCTTGCGTTTGCTGGCGTGAACTCAGTGGAAAAAGACAGAAGCCTTCCTGTGCCAGCGTCAACTGGGGTTGAGAGCTGGTTTCTCACTGCTGCTCCAACGCCTCTCCTGTAAAGTGACCTCAATTCTTTTTCATTTTCTCCTACAAACTCTGCTCCAAGCTTTTCAGCCATGTCACTCCTGATTTGCGGCCACGTGTCATTAGTCAGCTGGTCAGCAATTCCTGCTGCGGTGCTCTTAAAGCTTTTTTCAGAATATTTAGGAGGAGTGGTGGTTCTATCAACTCCAATATCCCACTTCTTAACTGTTCCTGAGCCTTCAGCGGCTCCTGTGTATTTCTGCAAATCAAACGCTTCATTCAGCACAGTTGCCTTATTTCCCTTCAAAAGGTTTTGTGCTTCAGGCTTCAGGTTTCCCTTAAGCTTAACAAACTCTTCAACCACTTTACTGTCGGCTGCAACAGCTGCATGTGATGCTCCAGTTGCACTTCTCACCGCATTATCAAGCGTTGATTTTCCGTAAGATGATTCAGCCCCCTTAACAATTTCGTTGTAATACTTGTCTGAAAGGTTTTTCCAAAGCGCAGTGCTCCTCGCGCTCCTAATGAGTGGATAATGCGGGAAATTGTCTTTCATTATCTGGTCTGCAAGGTTTTCTGAAACTGTTTTTGCAGCTGACCTAACATTGGATGCAGTTGCGATATCGCTTGGGTTTGTGATACCACGGTAAATCGAGTAAGTGCTTACGGTCGTGAAAGCACTGTTCTTTAACTCGTCAAAGTTTTCAATGTTGTCTGTTGGCCCTGTCAATGCTTCAGTAACATCATCAAACTTTCCGAAAAGGCTGTCAGTGATTCCGCCAAGGAAACCAAACACCTTTCCTGAAATATCTGAAATCCATTCCTTCACTCCGCCTAACCCGATGTCGTCTGCTCCTGACCAAGCAGCAGGAATAATGCAGTCAATTAAGGGGTTCAAAAATATCCCGAATCCAGTCCACCATCCTGCCAAAGCAGCAACCGCACTGCATGTTCCAACATATATTCCAAGCCCCCGCAGCCTCTGGGTTTTCTTCGCGTCCTCAATTTTTGTCTGCCCGCCTGGTTTGTTGCTTGCAACGGATTTCTCTGCTTCAGCAAGGTTTGCTTCAGCAACCTCTCCTTCAATGAGTTCCTTCAACTGGATTGTTTCAGGGGTGCCCTTCCACGAGGGATTAAAGTAATAAGTGCCGGCAGGCTGCTTTTGCACTTCGTCAAGCAGAGTGCTTGGGTGCAGGCCGCATACTTGCAATTCAACCTCTTTTGCTGCAGCCTTTGCTTTCGTAACCTTGTACTGCGCGTCAAGCTTCACCTTCTTTCCATTAGCATTATGCAAATCAGTTAATCCTGTAACGCAAAGCTGCAATTCGGATTTGTACTTGTTTGTTTTCTCGTCTTTTGCATCAAGCTTTGTTTCAGTTACCGCTGCATTGCCTTTCTTTACCTGCGGCGGGTTTATTCCGGTTACCTTGTCAATGCTTGCCCCGGCTTCTACTTCCTGCTGCAAGTCGCCAAGCACGCTTATATCACAGCAGCTCTCTCCAACTGAAATCCTTAACTTGCTGTCCTTGCACGCCATTATCTCAAGTTCCCCAACTTCTGCAGCTGACTTCAGCAAAGCATAATCATCGTTTGCTGAAATGCATCCGTCAATCGCGTTGTTCCTCAAGCCGATTATTGCTTGTGCTGCCTCCTTCGCAACCTTGCCCTGCTTTTCTGCATTAGTTCCAGCATCCTGAATGAATGCTTTCACTGTCTTCTTTGCCCCCTCCCCTGTTTTCTCAATGTCAACCTTAACCAAGTAACCAGTTGTTTCGCCAATCTGCAGGTTCAATCTGTTGGAAGTGGTTGCGTTCTGCACAAACCTTGCCTCGTTCCCAAACATTCCAGTTGCAACCTCTTTTCCCAAACCCTCAAGCTTTTGCTTTTCCTCAGGTGTTTCACCGCCGACATCAACCAGTCCAAGCAAAGTGTCCTTTCTGTTGGCTGGAGTGAACCCTTCATCCAGCGGCAAAAAGTTCGCAATGTTTTGTATCTTCGGCAGGCACTGCTCCGTTACTTCTTTTCCTGTCATTGCTCCCCCTGCTGCTCCCTCTGCATTGTCCAGTGCTTCTCCCTCCGGGTTCACATCAATTAGTATCACCATTAGGTCAGGCTGCAGCTGCGAGCCCTGCACTTTCACTGCTCCGTTAACAGACATTCTATAGCGCCCGCACCCCTCAATCCTTCCGTTGATTAAAACCTGTTTTCCAATCTGCCCCAAAAACCTGCCCGGATCAGAGCCTGAAGCATAGTCTGTTCTGTAAGAAGCAAGGTCCGCGCCTTTCCCGCTTAGGGCTTCCTTCAGTAGCTGCGGTGAAAGAATGTCGTTCTGGAAGTAAACGCTGAAGCTCTCCCCTGAAAGCCCCAAGTCAGCAAAAGAACAGTAGCCTGATGAATGCGTTTCGCAAGTAGGCACATTCAGCAAGTCAGATTTGTAGTTGGTTACCTGCCTCTTTGTTTCATCAATTCTGCTTCTGATTTTTTCAGCCAAGAACTCTGAAAGCTGTTTTGCATCACAGTAAGCGTTGCTGCAGTCATTGCCTGTTGCAATCTTCGGAAACGCAACGAGCTTTTCTTCAGCTGCCTTTCCTTCCTCACCACACACCGGCACAGAAATTTCTTCAACAGCTACTTTGTCCTGCACTCCCTGCTTGCCTATGTTGAGGTTAACGTTTATTGGGTTAGAGGAAGTGAACCTGCCGCTTCTCACAAGGAAGCCGCGCAAAAAAACCTGTGTTTGCGCATTCCACGCCTCGTTCTTGGTTAAAATTATTTGAATTGGCCTATCACTTCCCGGCGGAACAACTTCATCAGGAAACGCCAAGTCAAGACTGTTTGAGCCAAACTCTCTTGGCTCAATGAGCCTAACCCTTACCTCTTCAGCGCAAGTGTTTTTAACCTTCAATTCCTTTGTTATTGCCCCTGTTTCCTTTTCGCTTAGGAATTCAAGCGAGTTAGGCACAACAACCAAGCACTCCGGCCTAGAAATGTGGGTTGTCACAAAAATTGGCCCGAACTCGTACTGCCTTCCGTCAATGGTTCCAAACACGTCAATCTGCTTCACATCCAGCAGGGTTGTCTTCTCTGTTCTAATTGCTTCAGCCACAAGCGCTGGCGGCGGAGTTATTGCCTGCCCCTTGTCAAGGAATGGAACAGGCACAGCAGGAATTACTCTGACATTGACATTGCCGCGAAGGCTCGCGCTCGAAGCCCTGAACACAATGTTTTCAACAGGCGCCAAACCAACGTTCCTCACAAACAATGGAACCTGAGCAATTGCCCTCGACGTTGGAGTTTCCTGTGAAAGCCACAGCTCAACATTGCGCTGCATTTCCAGCGCAAACTTTGGGCTCCAAATGAAAATCTCCAGCGGAATGGACTTAGTGACTGCATCTGATTTGAACACAAGGTCAAACTTGAATGACTGCTTGTTTGGATAATTCCTAAGCAGCTTGTTTGTTATGGAAACCTTCACTGCTTTCTCGTCCTCTCTTCTCCCGCCGACAGCTGTGCCCTTTTTTTTCAGCGTAACCTGCGGCACATCAACCTGTATTCCCTCAGCATCAATTTTGTCCTCTGCTACAACATCCGGCACCAGCACCAAGTCAAGGTCAGAGTTGTTCCTGATAGTGAACTCAACCTGCTGCGCGCTTGAGTAATTAAGGTAACGGTATGGGAGAGTGTCATTATAGTTGGAGTAATCAGTTGAACCATAGCCAGTCAAATAAGAAGGATAGTACCTTTGCGCGTAAACGTTGTTGGAGTAACTGTAAGGATATGAAGTGCTGTCATAGTAGCCTGCGCCGGAGTAATCAGTGCCGTACTGGGAAGTGCCACCAGTGCCGTACTGGGAAGTGCCATACGGAGAGCTGCCACCAGTGCCGTACAGGGAACTGTCATAGCCTGAAGGGTAACGCTGATTATAGCTGTTGTCATAGAACTGCCTGTTGTCGTAGCCGCTTGCAAGGTAAGCCACTAACTTTGACTTGCTGAACTCAATGTCTGCCGGGTCAACCTCGGGGTTAAAGTCAATTTTCACTCTTGTTTCAGCGCTGACAGAGTACTTGCCAAGCACCCTGCCCCTTGCAATAACATCAACCTCGCCGTGCTCTCTTTCGGCAATTCCATGGTAAGCTGCAGTAAACGGCACCCTGTAAGTTGAGTTAGCCTGAATGGATGAAACCCCGCCTGCCTTCAGCTCCATTCCAACAGGGAAATTGCCGCGCCTCTTCACCTCAAACTGTATGTCCTGCACTAACTCCTCTGAAATATTTTCGAGGTTTACTGAAACGCTTGCCTGTTCCTGCCCAGCAGGAATGCTTACCTGCACTTCCTCCGGCAGCCTCAGCACCCCGGTTTTAAGCACCTGAAGTTCTCCCTCAACAGGCTTGAATCCCTCAGCAGCGATTTCGTATTTTATCACTCCAGGATCAAAAGAGTTTTTTACATCGTATTTTCCATCAAGCCCTTTTCCAAGGGAACCATCCCCGATAATTGTTTCAATGTGCTTTCCGTCCTTGTCCTTCAGCTTAATCGTTGCGTTCTCAATCCCTTTTCCAGTATCCTCCTTTAACAGGATGCTGAAGTCCTTTCCCAAAGTTACCTCATCAGGCTGGATTGAGAACTCCATGTCCCTTTCAAGGAAAATATCGAAAAAGAAGGACTCGTTCAAAACATCATCTGCTGTTACAACCTGCAGCGTGATTGAAGCGGTTTCCAGCTCAACCGTCTTAAAGAAAAGCCTTGTCTTGACTGCCTGCCCCGGCATTGCAGTAATTCCTTTCACTTCAATGGAGGTTTCCTGCTTGTTGTTGTCAGGAAAGTCAATGAAGTTGTCAATTCCATATCCTTGCCAGAAAATTTTCGGGTTGCTTCGCGAAGTGACCGCCCTGATTGTTGCGTCAATTTCCTTGCTCGGGTTAAGCTCCACTTCAAGCGCGTAAACCTCTCCAACCACTGCCTTGAAGTCTTCAGGCGCGAACTCAGAGTCATTGCTCCTGATGAACTTGAAGCCAGCACACAAGTCGTCTTCGCAGCTCGAATCAGTCTGGAAAATCCTCACGCTTTCCTTCAATGTTTCAGCGTACAAGGTTCCTTTTTCGCTTGAAAACGCTGCTGTTTCAAGCACTGAATCAACTGGTGCGCGATAAAAGCTTCTGCCTGCTTCACTCCATGCCCTGAACTTAACATCAAAGCTTGAATCAGTTGCTGTTTCCTTTGCCTTAACCCTCACTTTGACGATTTTTGTTCCACCTTCAGTGAAGGAAAGCTCAACAAACTTGTTGTATCCTCCCGGGTTTCCCTCGTTCTGCATGTCAACCCCCTCAAAGCCCGGTTCCGGGAAAGGAGAGAAAGTTCTTCCATAAAAAGCCTGTGCACCAGTTGCACTCAAACCAATTATGCCGACATCCTGCGAGTCAGCAAACTTAACCGAGTCATCCCCAACCCTCACGTGCATGCCATAATTTCCTTTGCCCTCAGGAAAAACAACCTGAAACTTTAGGAAATAATCTTGCCCGCGCTTTATTCCCTCAACCTCTGCACCGCTTGCACTGAAAACCCCCAAAAACTCCAGCGTGGGGGAAAGACTAGCAGAACCCTTTCCGCCAATTATTACTTCAACCCTTGATTGTTCCTTAACATAAATTTCTTCCGCGTGTGTTTTGCCGTCAGTGCCGAGGAAGTCAATCTTCACGTAATCGTTTTCCCCGACATCAACTGTTACTTCATTCTGCCCTGAAAGAGTTGCCCTGAACAGCTCTTCCCCTGCACCGCTTTTAATTGTTAAATGCCCTCCCTGAACTGGTTCCTTGTCTTCATCCAGCAGAGCAAAGGTCACTAGGCCAAGCTCCTTGCGAACAGTTACAAGCGCCTCATTGAGGCCCTGCTGCTTGATTTCAACCTCGGCTTCGCCGCGCTGCGCTCCCTTAACCGCTTCAACAAGCATTGAAATGTTTACTGACACAGGCACAGTTGCTTTTCCAGTTACATCACTTTTCTGCTGCGGTATTCCTGAAGGGGTTTTCTTCCCGTCCTCTAATTCAAAGAAGTTAAGGAACGCATTGTTTACCGCACTGTTACGTTCATCAACAACAAAAACCCTGAGATTGGAGGAATTTGACTGCGTTAATCGCTCCAGCTCTATGTCAAGTTCCTTGCTTTGCAGCGGCCTCACGATTTCTCTTGCAGGAACATACCTGTCAAGGAAAGCCGTAACAAAATAAGTTGCTTCCGCATTCAAGTCAGAAAAATCAACTTCCCCGGCAAACAATGTTTTCTCTTCATCCAGCAGTTCCGCCTCGCTGTTGAACAATGAAACAACAACCCCTGTTAGTGGCGCTCCGCCAGCATCCCTTACCCTAACAGTAACAGTTGCCCCGCCTTCCACCATGCTGACAAGCCACAGCTCCTCGTCATCCCGCATTGTCCTCTCGATTCCTTCAGCGCCGGAATCATACTTTATGTAACCGTCCCTTGAAACAACCACTCTTAAGGATAACCCCTTGTCAACCCTTTCAATGTACTCCCCATCCTCGTCAGTTACCTCACTGATTAAGCCCTCATCATCAGCGTCAAATATTCTGATTGTAGCGCCCTGCACTCTCTGCTCTGTTGCAGAATCCACAACCCTGATAATTAGGCTGCTTTTTCCTTCTGCAGCGGAAGCCTTTGGCTGCAGTTCAAACTCGCTGACGCTTCCCTCGAAGAAAGAAACAGTGAAGGAGCTGTCCTCAAAGTTGCTTGTCCTAACATCAACTTTTGCGCTGTCACCCTCGAGCACTCCAACGCACTCATAAGCCCCAATGCTCTCCCCGGCATTGCATTCAACAGTTGATTTGTCGCTTAAGGTTGCAATAACTTGTGCCTCTCCAACAGGGTCCCCTGTTTCAGTGTCAACAAGGCTTATTTGCCCCACGATTGTCTGCACATCCTTTTTCATGCGCAGCAATGCAAGGTTTTCAGTGCCTGAAACCTGCAGTGAAAACTTTCCATCAATGTAACCTTCCTTTTGAGAGGAAAACTTTATTGTGCCGCCAACAGGCACTCCAGCAAGTGTTACGTCTTCCCCGTCCTTAAAGGAAGTTTTGCCTAAGGGAACATTGTTGCCTGCCGAATTAACCGCGCTAACCCTAACCTGGCTTAACGCGTTTCCATTGTTGTCCTTCAGGTCAAAAACAACAGTTACTTGCTGTGTTGCAGCAAACACGAAACCGTAAAGCAGCGCTACAACAACAACAATTGCCGCAATTGTCAGAGGAAAAGCAGGAATGCCCTTGTCCTCAACCCAGTCAATCGCGCTGTTAACCGGAATGCCTTTGCTGTCAAAGAAGTCCGCAATGCCATAGAACTTGTCCTCCAGTTTGGCGTAAAATCCGCTCAATGTCTCGGAAATCCCCATGAAAAGGCCTCGCGCGCAAAGCATTCAACGCATTATATAGTAGTATTAAAAGTGAAAACTAATATATTAAGGATGCTCCCTTCTCCAGCCAAAAACCTTTTAAAAAAGGTTTATCAAAACGCAGCTTCGCAGAAAACCAAATTTTAACCATTAAAGCAGGCCCTTAAATTAGTATTTTTTCACTAAATATGGGGGTGGTTTAATGAGCAAACTTGAATCAAAGGACTGCATTCCTTGCAGGGGAGGAATTCCTCCAATGGAAGAAAAAAAAGCAAAAAAGTTTCTGCGGCAGGTTTCAGGTTGGAGCCTGACAGCGAACTCGAAAAAAATCCGCAAGCAGTTCAAGTTCAAGAATTTCATTGAAGCAATGGCTTTCGTCAATAAGGCTGCAGCCATAATGGAACTAGAGCGCCACCATTCAGACATACTAATTTCTTACAACAAGGTTACCTTAACAAACTACACTCACAAAATTCAGGGGCTTCACGATAATGATTTCATTCTTGCAGCAAAAATTGACAAACTGAAAAGCTGAATTGCCAAACTGTTTGCCGTAAATCGAAGTTCTTCATGCCATTTTTAACCGTAAACATGTCCTCTGTCGTCAAGCAATGCAAACTCGATTGATTTGCCGTCAAAAGCATAGACTATCCGCATTTTCTCAACTCTTTCACTTTTGAAGTTCTGCAAAGGCTTATGCAACGGTTTTCCAAGTTCAGGGTTCTCTGCAATCTTGGCAATCTTCTTTTTAACAAGAATTTTCATTCTGCGGTCAAGTTTCTTGAATGACTTTTTGAATTCGCTGGAAAAAGAATAACTATAAGGCATCAGCTTTCAAGCTCTTTGAAAAATTCTTCCAGCGAATCATATTTCTTCAATTTTCCGGACTGCAACTCCTCAACAGATTTCCAAAAAGCAGGATTGCTCATCAGCTCCAAATCCTCAAGATACCCCTTAAAATCACTTCTAAGCCGGTTAGCTTCTTTCCTTAATTCATTAATAGCTTCCTTCTTCAAAACAACGGTTTTCCCATTAGCCATTCTCCAACACCTATAAATAGTATCAATCCAAAGAATTTATTTGTTTTGGTTGTTCAAACTCAAAAATATTTCGCCAAAAATTTACCCAAGCCTTTCAACAAACTTTTTGTCGGTTATTGCAAGGCACTGCCTAATTGTTGAGCATTCTCCCGGCTCGCTTGGAAAGCTCACGGTTATTTTTGCTTCCTTGTAGCTGCTTCCGCTTTCCTGGCACGCGAAAAAAGTGTAACTCTCCCCCTTTATTGCTGAAACGTTCACTCCGTCAATCTGAGCAATCTTCCAGAGCGCTGAATCTTTTTTTATTGTGCCGGTTGGAACAGGGTAAAACTTTCCCTCAACAACATTGTCTTTTTCGTTAAGGGTTATTTCGGCTTCCTCCTCAACAGGTTCAGCAGCAGGCTGCGGAGTGCTTCCTGGTTCTGGCTGCGTTTCCTGAACCTGAATATCATTAATTTCTTCTGTTGTTGCGGCTTCCGGGCTTGAAGCAGTTACGCCTTCCCAGAACCCTGAACCAAATTCGCTAACGATAATCCATGCTCCATTGACAATCCTGCCAGTCCAAGTTCCAGCTGTTCTAACAGCAGTCCTTGTGTTAGTGCCTGCTGCTTCACCCCAATCCTTTGCAGTTGAATCCTCTGCGAGCAAAACCATTCCCATAACTCTTGTTTCTCCTTGAGTCCCAGCAGATGCAGTTGTTTTCACTGCCTCAATCACTTTGCTGCATGAGTTTTCACCGCTTGAAAGGTAAAGGTTTTTTGCTATGTCAATTCCCTCAATTTTCAGCTTGAATTCCCGTGGTTCAGAAAAACTGTAAGAGGTTAAGCCAGAGCTGTTCTGTTTCAAAACCGAGTTGTCCTTTGCCCTCACCTCAGTGAACCTCAAATTGAATGAAGGCGCTGGCGCCTTAACATTGCTAAGCTGGATTGAAACAAGTTCAGAATCAGTGTAAGGGCCATCAGCCCCAACAGTTGACTGCTCCACAAGGACGTAATATCCTGAATCATCATTTTTTCCTTCAATGTACTGGAAAAAGTTTTCCGGTTTCAGGCCCTTCCATTCCTGTGTTTTCTTTTCAGCGTAACCGCTTTTCGTGTCGGTTTCACTTTGCAGGTTCAACGCTGTATTTGAACTGTACGGCTGCTTGAAAATGAACTGCCTCAGCCTTGTTTCCTCAAAGTCCTTGTCCATGTTTTCAAACAAAGGAACCAAATCGCTTTGCATCGCCCAGATGTCAAGGGTTGTCCACTTCGCATTCTCCAATGACTTGAATTCAACCGCCAACGCTGAATTTTCAGCCAAGTTAACCGGAATGTCCTTGCATTCAGAAGTAAGCCTGAACTTTCCCGGCTGCTCTTCTGTCGCGCACCTGAAAGTTTTTCCATCAACCGAAACGGAAAGAATAACCGGCTTTCCGGTTATTTCAACCAATTCTGTTGGCTGTTGTGCTCCAAAAATTGTTGAAAAGTTGTCAACATCAGCTCCTTGGCCGTCCTCTGTTGTTGTAATGCCTTCAATGCCTGCTTCAGCTGCGAAAACCAGTACTGCAAGCAAAACAACTGCAACTGCAACAAAGATTTTGTTTTTCATTTTTTCACTGCCCCGTGAGCTTTATTATCTCATACCCCGTATTGCCGCTTTTCACGAACACCAGCAAGTTTTTCACAACCTGCCCTTCAACCAAAACCCTGTATTTTCCCGCGTCCCTGAATTCCACCAGGTAAAATGCCCCCACGACATCGTTTCCTTCTGTGTCTTTGAACGAGGATGAAACATTTATTGGAACACTGGTTTCAACAAACTCGCTGCCGACTTCCTGCTTTATTGTAACTTTTTCCTTGTTATCATTAAGCTGCTGAATTGTCGCGCCTTCAAGCTGCCAAGCCCAAACATAAGTTCCTTTTTTTGGAGGAGATGAAGCCCAGGCATCTCCTGAGGTTTTTGATGTTGAATCCTTCACGGCAACGGCAATTCCCTCTGAATCATCTGCTGCCTCATCGTTTGCAAACTTTGCATTAATTGCTGCTTTGGTTTTTTCATCAACTTTATTGGAGCTAACCTGTTCAAGCAAACCAGGAAACTCTGATGTCAGTCCGCTGAGTTCTTGTGGGTAAATTTCAATGTTAAGGTTCTTCACCTTAATCGAGCCTGCCTCAGTAATGGTGTCTGCATTAAGGAAAACCCCAGCATAATTTCCCACTTTAGAAGAGCCACCCTGATTTTCCTCCGCGTTCAAAACATTTCTTTGGCCTGTGAGCCTGTCAATCACAGAGAACTCAAGCAAATCATTGTCATACCAATAATCCAAAGAATCTGGCCTTATGTTTTCATACCTTAAAACAAACAATTCAACAGGAGAACTTAACTCTGTCTGCCTGAACATGAAAGAAATTTGCTGGCCGGGAACCGCTGTGCAAGGCTGTGGCAGCCTGAATTTTCCGCTGCTCGGAACAGTGTAAGCCGGCTGGCACTGGCCGCCTTGAGTTGCAGGCAAATTAGGGGTGAAATTTTCCCCAAAGCCAACCAACTCTCCAAGAGAAGACTCTCCTTCTGCCACGCGTTTGTTCAACTGCTCGTATATTTGCCTGCTGTCAAAGTTAATGGTCAACCTCTCAATCTGTGAAGCAAAATCAGCTGACTGTGAGTCAACATATATTGAAATTGTTCCAATCCCCCTGCCTATTCCTCGGGAATCAGTAGTGTCTTCATTGATAACAAATTCGCCTCTTGTTCCAAACAAATCATTTTCAATAAGGAACGACCAGCTGTCATCGTTAAATGGTAAATATGTTCCTGCCTTATTCTGATTGAATCTAATCAACCTCAACGAGAAGACAGTAACCGAATAGTTCCTTTCCGGAACAGGGTATTTGAACTCAATTTTCTGATTGAGGTTCATTCCGCAGTAATTCGGCAGATTAAACTGCCCGTTAACGCCCAAGTCATAAGCAAAAGCGCAGCTCTGAAGCGCGAATGCACTTGGTAAAACCAGAACAGCAAAAAACAAGAACGCTGCAAGCGCAAAAACTTTTCTGTTCATTTCAAATCACTCAGCATGCTCCCTCTAGCTGCGCTGTTACCGTTGCTCTCTCACCATTTGCAGAGCGCAGCGCTTCAATGTCCACTTCAAGCGGTTTAAGCCCTATCTGCTGTGCCTCATTTGAGTACTTTCCAACAAAAGAATTAATATTTGTTTTCAATTGCTCCAGCAAACCAATTTTTTCCTCCTCCAGTGAATCCCTTTCCTTGAACAGCACAATGTTTGAACAGTAGTCCTGCAGGCTGAGGGCATCAATTTGGTTGGTTTTTTTGCCCTGCGCTTTTGACTTGGCCCCCAAATCAATTGCTGAAACATAAACTCCCGCAAGCTCTTTTGCAGAGCCAGGCCCATTAAACGAACTTGCAAAAGACTGCAACTCAACTTTTAGCTCTGCAAGTTCAGCCGAAGACAGAGCAGCCAAGTCCTCAATGTCTAACGCCCCGGCATCAATTCCTTTTCCTGCAAAAAATGCTTTCATTTCCTCAAACCCCTCTCCAAACGTCTTTGCCCTTCCAGGTCCTGGCTGAAGAATAATAAATGCCGCAGCTGCAACAACCAGAATTAAAACCCCCAAGAGCAACAGGTTTTTCCATCTCTTATCCAACCAACCACCTTAACCCACAGCATTCCATTACTTAACATTACTAAGTTTATTGTATAGCAAACAGCTTATATTTTTGAACTTTTTATTGCTGTTTGCTAGATGCAAAATGCAATTTAAATGTTCAATTACTTAAGCGTTTTGTTTCAATGTTCAATTACTTAAGCGTTTTGCTATATTTAATTGTTCACCCGCTCAAAATTTCATCAACCTGCCTTTCACTCAGCTTTATTCCAGTTTTCCTTTCGAACTTTCCAGTAAAGATGGCTTTGATTTTTCTGGTTTCATTGAGCACTTCCGCGCCATCAACTATTGATTGGCCACTAACTGCTTTTGCCTTCCTTGCAGCCCTACTATGAATCGCTTCAATTTCCTTTCTGATTCCAGAAACAAATTTTTTCATGCTTGGTTCATCCAATGCCTTCAAAAGCCTTTGCCTGGCCTCCCTGGTCTCTCTTCTCCCTGCTATCCCTTTCCTTGCCCTTTCAGTAGCCAACACTATGAGTTCCGTTGGGCTCCACCTGAAACGATTTTTTCCGTCACCACCCTTAATGAACAGCTTGCCGCCAATCCTTTCCCATGCAAGGTCTTTCCCTGCTGAAACCAACTGCCAGATAACCTTTCTTCTCCTGGCGTCCTTAAAGTAGTGGTATGTTCCGGCACCGAGGGCAGCTGGAATCACCACGCCTGGAAAAGTGTAAGCCCCAATTGCGCTCCATTTTACTCCAGTTAAAATCAGCTTAATGGTTGTGCTGGGAAACTGGTAAACAATAACCCCGGCGCCAGCAGACCTAACGTAAGGGCTTTTTATGAGCCTCTTCATAGCCGACGCTGTCTTCTTTCCCGCCCAAGCCCCTGCAACTGCGCTAGCCTTAACTCCTTTTTTTCCCAACCAACTTCCTGCTTTTGTGCCCTTCTTGGCAAGCCACCCTGTTGCCTTTACGCCTTTCTTTGAAACCCACCAGCCTGCCGTGAACGGAGCCTTTGCTGTGAACCAAATGCTGTTCCCAGTTCCTTTAACCAATATTCTGGCTAAGCTCTCTTTCCCTGTTTTCCTCTTTGCTGCCATTACAATACACTTATACTCCGACTTTAACTAAAATATATCCTATTTTCCAAATTTTTTGGCCTACTGTTCCCTCCACTCAGCCAACCAGCTTCTCATTTTGCTGATGATGCTGCTTGTTTCAGTTGAAGAAGCGGAAATGTAAATTGGCACTATTTCCTCCAGAGTATTGTTGCCTGCTGCAACGTAAAGCGGGCCATTAATGTACTTGTAGAAGTGCTCGATGCCTTGCTCCCAGCTGTCATAAGAGCAGAATCCATTGTCATTTCTCTGCGTTGGGCAGTAAGCAGCATCATTTGGGTCAGCAGTATCGTAATACCTGATGTTGCCGATTGATTTTGTCCTGTTTGCTGCCCCAAACTTTCCGAAAGTTGACTCTTCCCTAAAGAAAGCCAAGGCAACTGTTGGGTCAATGCCGTACTTTAAACCGTAATCATAGAATGCCTTTCCTGTTCCAGCTGCCGGAGAATCGTTTGCTGCAAGGATTTCATCAATCCTTTCAGCTGAAATGCATGGAGCACTGACAACATCCAGCTGCTTTCCTTCCTCTAATTGCACGCACTTCAAGCCCTCAAAATCTTCTGCCTGTTCGCCTGCCCTCAAAAGACTGTTGGAAACAATCTGGCTGCCGCGGGCAAGGCACTCCCTAATGGAACTGCAGCTCTCAATGCGCGGAAGCTCCTCAAACAAGGATATGCTTACCGGCACGAATTGTGAGCCAACCTTTTTACCATTGCTTTCCTTTTCAATCCTTGTTTCAACCCTAAAATAATACTGGTTGTCCTTGAATTTTTGCACGAACTCTTTCACTGAACTGTTCCACTGCCCTGTCCCAATTTTTCCGTAATCTATTTCGTCTAGGCTGACAATTTTTCCCTCATCAATTGGCACCAATATGTCAGTGCCTGCCTCATGAGCATTAGTGCCTCGTTCATCAGCCGCAATTATCATTCTCCTCTCAATGCTTGCCGCGCTTGGAGTAATTCCCTCCTGGAATGCCCAGAGCTCAAGTTGCGCGCGATAAAACTCAACAGGGGAATAAAACGCGGCAGAGATTAATTGGTTTTTTCCGAGCTGCAGGGAAATAACATCTGTTTCCCTGATAGTGCCGTCCTCGTTGTATCTGATTCGTAAAGAATACTCATAATTCAGCACAAGTCTCTCAATCCTCGGAGCTCCTTCTTCCACTATGCCTTCTTGTTCCTTGGCTACATTCACGTAAAAAGTTTCCGAGCCGGTTGCCCCCTTGTCATCTGTTACGTAAAGAATTACAAGGTGCTCTCCCAAAGTGTTAAACACAGCTGAAACAGTTGCCTCTGCAACTCTTTTCCCATTTGCAGGGCTTTCATCCGGGTGACTTGAATCAAGCCACAAGTAACCTTCAATTGTTCCATCGGAGTCAAAAGACCTTGAAGCGTCAAGCAAAACCGCTTTTCCTTTCACTGCATTTATGTCATTTGCAACAGCGGTTGGAGCAACATTGCCTGCTGCTTCCCCTGCAAAATTCCACTTTACATTTGCGTTTAGCTCCGGCTTTGCCTTTCCAGGAATAGGCCCAAAGCTTCCTGTGCCAATCACCTTGTTGTCAAAGTAGCCTGTGAGCTTCACCTCAAAATTGTATGATGAGTACTGTTGCAGCCTGTACACTGCCAGCTTGTTTTCGCTGCCAGCCGAATCAGGAACAATCGAAGTTGCGAACGCATCCACTTCGTTCCCGTTCTTGTAGAATTTTGTGCCGCTTGCAATTGAAGTGATTGGGTTTGGCACCCCCCTCCTTTCGAGTTCGCTTAGGTCACCAAAGTTCAGCACAACATAATCCAGTTCTTCCTCCAGCTCAATTTCCTTCAGCTCGGTTCCAGTTACTGCTGCCTTTTTCGTTTTTCCAAGGTAATCCTGTATTGCTGCTGCCAAGCCAAGAGTTATGGTTGTCTGGTGCAATGGAGTCAGCATTCTTTCAAGTTCATCCTTGTTCGAGCCAAAGCCAACCTCAAACAACACAACAGGAGAATTTGACCTAACCAGAACAGTTGCATCAGCTACGCGCATTCCGGTAAGAAACCCGCTTAACTTGTTTGTAACGTTCGATGCCACTATTACGCTGCCTTGGTGGCTTTCAGCAGGGTTAGGCTGGCACAACTGGTTAAATGAGGCAAATTCTGCTATGTCAACCAAGCCGTTGCCGTTTTTGCCCTCCTCCCTGAAAAGGCATGCCACGAAAACCAGTGGTGTGCCCCTGAAAACAGGCAGCCTTGCAGAGTTAATGTGCATTGAAATTGCAACATCAGGTTTTTCCCTGTTAATGATGTCAACCCTTTCGCTCAAGGAAAGGTAAACATCGGTTTCCCTTGTCATCAAAACCCTCGCCCCGTTTGATTCAAGCACTTCTTTGAGTTTATTTGAATACGAGAGTGCCATGTCCTTCTCGTTCACTGTCTGCCCGTTTTTGGTGGTGAAAACTGCGCCGGGATCCCTTCCACCGTGCCCTACATCAATAAGAACTGTTTTGCCCCTGAAGAAGTCAAGCGGAGCGCCTGAACTAATTGAAGCCGAAAAAATATTTGGAATTGACTCCTGCTGGGATTTTCTTGCAGTGTCAATCAATTTCAACAGCGAATTGGTTGGATCATCAATGAACCTCCAGCTCACAATTCCTTTTCCGTTGTTGCCTAGTTCCCTGTCAACATCAACCGATAAGTCAATGCCTGCGCCGTTGCTTTTCCTTGGAATAGGCCCTCCAACTTTCGGGTTAGTTCTGCAGTCCAAGGTGTCCTCTCCTGCTTCAGGAAATTTTAATGCATCATCAAGGTTTTCTCCTGCACGCTGCTCAGCAAAAGGCCTGCTGTTGCCAAGCACGTAGGGGTCATCCTGCCTGCACCAAGGCCCAACATCTGCTACAACCGCGGTCACGCATCCTTTGGAAGAGCACACCTCAACTCTCTTGCCTAAAGCCAAACGAGAGGGCAATGCAACGCAGTTGCTTTTCCTGCAGCTGAAGCTGGTTGCAATAACGCCTTCATTCCACTCAGAGGCAGCAATTTGTGCTTCTGCGTTAGCGGCAGTTAAAAGCAGTGCAAGCAGCAAAAGCAAGAATAAAGGTTTTTTCTTCAAGCGCACTCACCCCTGACTGCTGCAGCATTTTCCTCCTGTTGCGCGAGCAGGAACTCCAGTTCAAGGCCGTTGTCCTCAATTTGTGGAAGCGATGCTGTCTCGGCTTCCCTAGGAAAAGACTCAACGAACAAATTGTAGCTTCCAACAAACGATTTTGATTTTTCGTTCACTTCCCTTTGGGCTTCTAGCAGTTCATCAAGAAGGCTGAGTTCACTGCATATGCCTGCTGTTGATTCGATTGCAAGAACTTTTTCCTCCAAAAGTTTCCTAGCGGTTGCAAGAGCCAACAGCTTTTTGTTTAATGCCACAAACTGTTCAACTGATTCAATTCTTGCCGGCTCAACCCTGCCAAGCCTTTCCTTCAGTGACTCAATTTCCTGCAGGCTGAGCGCGTCAAATTCCTGTGAATTTCGGTAAGGAAAACCAGCCACGCTAAGGCCGTTTTCTTTCCACACTGCATCAATTTCCGAGAGCTTTGACTCAAAGGAAACAGAGGAAAAAAGAAGCCAAGCCAAAGCTAAAACTATTACTGCAACCACTAACAGGGCGAGGTTTCTATAGCGCTTCTCCAACAAATTCACCTGCTTCTCTCTTTGTATTAATTATCTTCAGCAATATATATTTACTGCTTTCAGGTTTTAAGGTGCTTCTTATGCAAAACGGCTTCAGATTCTTGTCGCCCAGATGAATGTTTTTTTTGGCAGAAACAATGCAGTTCCGGCCAAGAATAAGTTTAAATATTTTGTTATAATATATTATAATAGTGATTTTTGTGCAGGTTTTTGAAACCAAGCTTAGAAAGGTTGGGAGTTCTTGGGGTGCTCTGATTCCAAAGGAGGTAGTAAAACAGGAAAAAATCGGCGAGGGGGAGAAAATACAGTTGGCTGTTATTAAAAAAGACATCTCTTTACTTGAAAAAGCATTTGGTTCTGTAAAAAATGCAAAACCCTTTAGGCGAGACCACAAAGACAGAGTGTTTTAAGTGCTTTTGGATACATATGCTTGGATTGAATTATTTAATGGTACTAGCAGGGGCCTAAAAGTAAAAGAAGTTATTGCTAATAACCAGTGTTTCACAAGTGCTATTTCTATTGCAGAGCTGAGCGAGTGGGTTGAAAAAAGCAAACTTAACCGGCAAAAAATTTTTCACATTGTTAAAAACCTGTCTACAATTATCGAAGTCAACCAAGAACAATTGGAAACATCAGGTATATTAAAAATAGAAAAAAGAAAAAACTTCAAGGATTTTGGTTTAATTGATGCAATCATTCTTGCAACAGCAAAGCAGTACAATCTGCCGATTGTTACTGGGGACAAACACTTTGAAGGAGAAAACACTATAATGCTATAAGGTGGAATTCAGTTTTTTTAGTCTTGTGGCCCAGTTAAACCACACAAAATAGTAGCCGGCAACGGTTGCAAACAAAAAAACCCTGAACAACAGGTCATGCGAAAAGCCACCTGCCTCCAAACCAAACCAAAGAATAATCAGAATGCTTGAAACTATCCTGAAAACGTTGAACGCAACCAATGCAATTGCGCCAGCAATAACTCCAATAATTCTTTTTTTCCATTCAATGCCGAACGAGGAGGCAACAGCTGAAACAAGCAGCACCAGTTCCAGCAGGCCAGTGCAAAGATAGGTTATTGCAATTCCTTGCTCCAAGCCCTGCAATTGCATGATAACTGGTTCCGTGAAAACCAGTTCTCCCGAAAAGCCAAAAAACCCAAGAAAGAAAAGTGAAACTGATGCAAAAAAGAATTCAACCAATTCCAGCGGCACCAGTGAAACAAGAAAGCTCAGCGCAATGAAGTATGCAGCTAAGCCCAAAAGAAACTTTCCTGCTTTAAGTATTTCTTTCTCTGAAAAAGTTTTACTCAGAAATTCAAATTTTTTGTGCATTAACTAAAATCATGCAGTTCCCTTGTTTTTAAATCATTTGCTGTTTTTAAGGTCTTTCTGGAGCAGCTTGATTGTTTCATCCGCTATTCTGTCAGAGTAATTCTTTTCCTTTATTACTTGCCTTATTTCCGATTCCTTGTAGCGGTGGGAAACGTCTTTCAGCACTGCAGCAAGCTTGTTCACATGCGCTTTTTCAACCGCTGAAAGCCCAGCAGCTGCAGGGCTGCGCCTTGCATAGCTCTGTTGCCTTTGTGGCTGAGAGTAAACTGGCTCCTGCCTTTGGATTGATGCGCGCATTCTTTCAATCGGCTCATTGGTTTGCATTGTTGTAAGGGCAGTTGTATTTTTCGGCAAACCACTTGGGGCAGGTGGCTGCTCGCTCGGGCTGTTTTTCACTTCCGAGTAAATGCTTGGCACTGCAAAAGATGAAACAACAATAGCAAAAATAATTATCAAGGCCATTCCTGTGAAAGCAATTGCAATTGCTAAGAGTTCTATGCCTGTCAAAAGCAGGGCAACGTTTGCCGCAATAATTAAGACAAACCAAGGTATGATTAGTAATATTTGAATTGCAATCTGCACCAGCAGGAATGCAATGAATATTCCAAGCACTTTCTTGTGCGCTAGCTCCCATGCGGCCCTTCCTGCCTTCATAATCCCAAAGTCCTCATGGAGATAAATGGCGGAAGCAATGCTCAGCCTAATTGTGTTGTATATAACAGGTAAAAGGTAGACAGCTGAAAGCAGTGTTGCCAATAAAAGCAAAATGTTTCCGATGCGCTCAATCAGCAAAAACACGCCGATTGATGTAACCCAGAAGAGAATCAGCCCGATTAGATAGTAGAAGAACACCTTGTTGTACCATGAAGTGTAGGCCATGATTGAAACCCAAATCTGGAATAGAACAAGCTTGACGAATTTAATTAGCCCGAACCGCGCGGTGTTAAAGCCCAGCAGCTGCAGCGCTCGAACCTCCAGCAAGGCTGACACATAGAATGTGCCTACAAAAAACACTATAAAAGCGCAGAGCAAAACAATTGCCGCAATTGCCAGGAAGATGATGTTTCCGTCATCTGAAAGGGCCACTTGGGTTAAGTCCGAACCTTCAATAAATCTAATCGAGTTAGTCAAAGAACCAATTGCAAGAAAAGCAATCAATCCAGCTGCGAGAACCGCAAACAATCCAATTAATGCAAGAACATATATAAGGCTCTTTTTGTCCTTCAGCCACAGGGTGAATGAATTCTTTAACACTTCGCCGAACCGCATCAGTTCACCTTTTGCTTCAAGTCAGCCATGCTCTTAGTGCTTCACTTTCCGCAGAAAAACAATGTATTTTGTTATTATTATTAGTTTCTTTCATTGAAGATAAAGTATAATAATAAGATTAGGCCTTTTTTATTCGCTGCAGCTTTCAAAAACCACCGGCCTAAGTCGGTGGATTATGGGTGGTTTTTGAGTTACGCGAATTCCACTGAACCACCTATTAATAAAGGGAATTCGCAATTTTAAAGGTGAATTGCGTTGAAAATCGGCGGTTTTGAAGTAGGCCCTTGGGCGGTTAAAGAGGAAGGCAACAAGAGGCACCTGATTTTTGACTGTCGCGACTGCGTTTATAGTTCCTCAATCGCTGATGACCCTGCATGCAGGTACCATGTCTTCAGCCTGCTTCAAGAAGTGGAAGTTGACGACATTGTTTTGGCTGAAGTGTACGAAAGGGTTTACAGCGAGGAGCAGAAAAAGCTTCTGGAGGAAATTTCGAGGGTTGCGCAAAAATTAGAGATTGAAAGCGTGTGGAGCTACAAGTTTTTAGGGGATGCAAAAATTGAGGGCGAAAAAGACTTCGGTGAAAGGCACAACACTATTGTTAAAATCACTCACGATACCCTGTTGTTTGACCCGATTTATTCTTACCTTGAACTGCTCCGCGCCATCAGCAAGGAAAGGGAGCGCTTTAGCTCTGAGGACAAAGAGCATTACTCTGATGTTTACCTTCGCACCCTGCTTTACATAAAGAAGAACCTTGACAGCACAATGCTTGTCCAGAAAGCCAAACAGATTCTTTTGAAGCTGAAAACAGTTCCTGACACAAAAGAAATGTACAAGCCGTTCTTTGAAGCGCAGGTAAAACCCTCCTTTATCGGTTCAAGGCTGCTGTTTGAAGAAGAGGAAAAGCTGGAGCTTCTGGACGAATACCAAGTGAAGGATACAACAGTGCAGATATTCAAGCACCCGAACAAGCCGCAGAAGCTTTACATTGTCAATCCCCCAGAGTATTCCCTGCCCCCGGACAAGTACTTCATTTTGAGCAAGACAAGGGAAATCGTTGCATCGTACAGGCCTGGAAAAACCTCTTTAAGCGAGCTTGCGAAAAGCAGGAAGTACTTTGAGCGCGTTTACCAGTCAACAATCAAGGACATCGCGAAAGAGAACAATATTTCTCTTGGCAACGATGAAATAATTGAGTTAAGCCAGATTGTTGCAAGGTACACTGTCGGCTACGGAATCCTTGAACTGCTGCTCTCTGACAGGAACCTCACAGACATTTTCATTGATTCTCCCATCGGGCAGAAGCCGCTTTACGTTATTCACTCTGACTTTGGCCAGTGCGAAACCAACATTCTTTACACTGAAGGAGAGGCAAGTTCGCTTGTATCAAAAATGCGTGCAATGTCAGGCAGGCCATTTGATGAAGCTCATCCAGTCCTGGACTTTGATTTGCCTGACATGGAGACAAGGGTTGCAGTCATTGGCCCGCCGCTTGCGCCGAGCGGAATCGCGTTTGCTTTCAGGCTGCATAAGGTTACTCCTTGGACGCTGCCCCAGTTTGTTGACGTGAAATTTTTAACTCCTCTTTCAGCAGGCCTGCTTTCTTTTTTCGTTGACGCACAGGCAACAATGCTGGTTACTGGTTCAAGGGGCAGCGGAAAAACTTCTTTGATGCAGGCACTAATCCTTGAAATTATCCAGAGCACGAGAATAATTGTGCAGGAAGACACCTTGGAACTTCCAGTTCCTTACATGAAGAACATAGGCTTCAACATCCAGAGGCTTAAAACGCGTTCACCTATTGCTGCTGGCGGCACTTCCTCTGAGGTTGCGCCAGAGGAAGCTTTGAGGACAGCGCTTCGTTTGGGAGATTCTGCCCTAATCATAGGTGAAGTGAGGAGCAAGGAAGCAAGGGTTCTGTACGAGGCAATGAGAATTGGTGCTGCGGGAAACATTGTGATGGGAACAATCCACGGTGAAAGCGCTTACTCTGTGTGGGATAGGGTAGTGAATGACTTGGATGTTCCAAACACTTCGTTTAAGGCAACTGATGTTGTCGTGGTTGCAAGGCCGATAAGGTTTTCCGGGTCACTGCAGAGGAACAGGAGAATTGTCCAGATAACAGAGGTGAAAAAGCACTGGATTGAGGATCCTGAAAGAGAGGGCGGTTTGCTGGACCTAATGAGTTATGACGCAAAAAAAGACGAGCTTGAACTGCTTGAAGACAACCTTAAGGAAAGCGAGATGTTCTCAAAGATAAGCAAGATGAGCGGCCTCAACCTTGAAGAAATCTGGAGGAGCATAAGAATGAATGGCTCGGCAAAAGAGTTTTTGGTGGAAATGAAGAACAAGAATTCAATTCCTTCTCTGCTTGAAGCAGAAAACGCGGTTCTTGCAAACAACAAGCTCATGCTATTGAAGGAGGACCAGCTTGAAGAACACGGTTCCGTTGACTACGAAGAGGTTCTGGGCGAGTGGAAGAACTGGGTAAAAAACCACTTAATTAAGGGAATAATTGCCAAAACAAAGTCTTGAAGTGAAACCATTTTATGGCGAGAAAAGACAGGGAAGAAAGAGAGCAGGAAGAAGAAGAGAAGCTGTTTGATGGGCCAAGCTCTATTGGAGAGCTTTACAGGGAAATAGCCGTGGTCAAGGACGAGTTCAAGAATGAGGAAAGAACGCTTGTAAGGAGAAAACAGCACCCTTTTGTTAGGTTCTGCAAGCGCATTCACGCAATGGCTCCTTCACTAGGAAAAGGTGAAGCGCTTTCAGAGCAGAACAAGAAGGCAGTGGAGTTTCTGGGTTGGGAGCTAAATGGGGAAGAGCTTGGTGCAGCGTACAAGTTCGTGCTGATTGTGAGCTTTCTTGCTGCAATAGTAATTGCAGGAATTATTTTCCTGTCCCCTGCAATAGTGGTTGTAAACCTATTCGTTGGCGGGGCAACCTTTCTTACGCCAATCTACATTCTCCTCCCATTGCTTGGCATGGTGGTTTTTGCAACATATTATGTTCAAAACTATCCCTTGGAGGAGGCAAGAGCAGAGCAGGTGCGTGCTTTGACTTATGTTCCTGAAATCCTCGGCTACATGGTTATGTCAATGAAGTTAAGCCCGAACCTGGAGAAAAGCATTGAGTTTGCAGCAGAGCACGGCAGGGGCAAAATTGCTGAAGACTTCAAAAAACTTTTGTGGGATGTCCAGTTGGGAGTTTACTCGTCTGTTGCAGAAGCAAGCGATGCACTGGCTTACCGCTGGGGTGCATTCAGCGATGAATTCAAGAAAGCGTTGATGCGAATCCGCGCTTCAGTGATTGAAACAACTGAAGCAAAGCGTTTTGCTTTGCTTGACCAAACAATGGATGAAATACTTGAGTCAATAAAAAACAAAATGGAGCAGTATGCTCGCGACCTCAACCAGCCAACAATGATTCTCTTCTATGTTGGGGTGCTGCTTCCATTGATTCTGATAATCATTCTTCCTGTAGGGAGCTCTTTCAGCGGCGCACCGCTTGCAAACCCAATTGTTTTGTTTGCCATTTACAACATAATAATTCCTTTGGTTACGCTTTGGTTTGCTTTCTCCGTTATAAGCAAGCGCCCACCAACGTATGTTGCGCCTGAAATAAAGGACAACTTTCCGGGTTTGCCGCCGAAGGGCACAATGAGGTTAGGCAACGGCTTTGTGAGCATTTTCTTCGTGGTTGTTGTTGTGTTGATTGCAGGAAGCTCAATTTCCTTTTTTGTTTCACAGCAAGGAGTTCCGCCAAAAATTCTTTACGATGCTTTGGGCCTTGAGGAAGGCACGCCGCAGCTGCTTGCATTAGACAAGCAAAGGACTGAAGTTCTTTCAAAAGCAGGCTACCAATTGAAATACTTTGACATTCCCACAGGAGTGCTTTACAATGAGCTGATTGCGCAGGGTTTTCCTGTTGAGGAAGCAGAGAAACGCGTGAAAAGCGAGGAACAGGCATTTTTCACGAAGCCGGCCAACGATATTACTCCCTACAATTTCATTTTCGGCCTGCTCATAACCGTTTCACTTTCAGTGTTTGTTTACCTCTACTACAACAACATTTACAAGCGGAAAGCCCAGCTTGAAATTGTTGAAATGGAGTCAGAGTTCAAGGACTCAATCTACATTCTTGCTTCCCGCATGGGTGAAAACAAGCCGGTGGAGGAAGCATTAAAGCACACAATGGATTTTTTGCCACAGTTCAAAATATCGAAAAGGATTTTCTCGAAAACGCTTGACAACATTGCCTTGCTTGCAATGCCATTAGAGCAGGCATTCTTTGACCCAAACTATGGTTCATTGAAAAACATTCCAAGCTCGTTGATTAGCGGTTCAGTGAGGCTGCTTGTTGATTCAGTGCAATTGGGGGTGAACGTTGCTGCCAGGACAATGATTGCGTTAAGCATCCAGCTCGACAACGCGGAAAAGGTTGCAAACAATTTGAAGATTTTGGTTTCTGATGTAACAGGAATGATGAAGACAATGAGCCTATTCATTGCGCCGATGGTTTTGGGCATTACAACAAGCCTGCAGAAAATCGTAATAATAACCCTTTCCTCCATCGCTTCTTCCAATATTGCAACGGAACTTGATCTGAGCAACCTTGATGTTCCAGGAGGAGCAGGCATTCCAAACACGTTTTCTGGCATAAACGTTGGAAGCTTCATTGACCCGGCAGCAGTTGCTGGAATGGCTACTCCAACGCAGTTCGTAATCATCGTTGCAATCTACGTTGTGGAGCTTCTCCTCATAATGACTTACTTCACCACCAAAATAGAGGAGGACAACGATTTGCTGGTGAGAATAAACATTGCGCGCTTTTTCCCAATTTCAGTTATAATTTTCGTTTTAAGCATAATTATTTCCAACATTCTCGTCGGCGGATTTTTGGCTTAATGTTTTTTACACTAAAAAAAATTGGGAGATGTTTTTAGTATGGAGAAAGGGCAGTTTGAGCCGTTCAAGATGATGATTGGCGCAATAGTTGCGCTGCTGATTTTATTAATAATTCTCGGTGCAATCCGTTCCTTTGAGGAGTTCAAAATAAACGTGAGCAAAGAGCGTTTTCTTGAAGGATTAGAGAACGCGGTGCAGCAGCCAAACAATGACATTCTTGTTGTTGAAAACCTCCTCTTCGACAAAGGCACAGTTTATACTAAAGATTTTCTTGCAAGAAGAACAGGATTAGAGGGGCAATGCGTTGAAATTCTTGCTCCAAGCAGTTCCTCTTTCACTGTTGACTCGCAAAGAATACTGGTAAATTACCGCATTGAAACAAACTTTTACGCGCAGTGCACAACAAACCTTGACCCTGCCTCCTTTTGCGATTCAACCTGCGAAATCTGCTGCAAGTTCTCTTTCTCTAAACCAATTACGCCTTAGCTGTTTATAGCCGAATTAAAGCAAAACCTTTAAATATGGGTTAAGAGTTTCTATTTACGATTGCTATGTTGAATGAGAGAGGGCAGGCTTTCAGCGTTTTCAAGCTGTTGATTGCAGCAATTGTTGCAGTATTCATTCTCACAATTCTGCTGCAGATTTTAACGCAGATTGCGCCCCCAAGCCAAGGCGACCCCACAGAGGAAGCGTCCTCAAAAATTAAGACACTCATCAACAATTTGGGCACGCCTGAAAGAACAGGATTAGTAACATTCAAGAACGGCACAAGCCTGAGGTCAAGGACAATTGCAGAAAAAACTGGTTCGCTTGGAGAGCACCAGCTTTGCGTTTTAATTTCTGACACTGTTTCAGGAAGCAACCCTAACTATGAGGAAGTTGCTCAAGGCTCTTGGATTCGCTACAACGGCAACTCTGACCAGCAGCAGAAGCTATACGTGCTCTGCGATAACGCGAACAGGGTTGAGGAAACCGTCCTAGAAGCAAGGCTTGACACAGTGTTTTCCGGCTACAACAGCTTTTGTGGCGGTGGAACAGCAATATTTGACCCCTCAAACACTGAAAGGATTTGCCTTGTAAGCATTATTCCGGCAAGTTAAACCTAACACCAATCATTAAATACTTCTTTTTCCATTCTTTTTCTATATGGGATTTCCTGAATTAGGTGAAAGGGCGCAGGGTGAATGGAGCTCAATTTACCTAATCATTATTTTTATTATTGCAGCGCTTTTGCTGATTGCTTTGATTAAGCCAATGTTCAAGAAGAGCCAGGAAATAGTTAAAAGGCAGCCGCTCATAAACTGACTACTACTTCAAATACTTGGATACTTTTTTTGCTTGAGAATGGTTAAATTAAGTTTGTTGGCAGATTAATTTATGGAACTGGAATTCAAGGGAAACAGGATTGTTTTTGAAAGAGAGCTTTCAAAATTTCAGGGTTGAAAAGCAGGCGGAGAAAATTTTATGGGAAAAGGGCTAAAGCTTACAAAAAAAGATTTGAAAGAGCTTAAAGAGGAAATGAGGAGAAACAGGCAGCAGCGCATGGAATTTATCGACATGTACGCTGAATGGCTGAAAAAAACTCCGAATAAGGTTTGGAGCAGGCAGCAGGCCAAGTATTTCAATAAGTAAAACACTGCGTTTTTTTACAGTAACACAAACAGCTCATAATGCTTGCCCTCAATACCTGTTGATTGATTCTGAGAATCTTTATATATCTCTTTACAGTATTCTTGTTACCATGCTCAGCCAGAAAGGCCAGGAAGCAGCCCCTTTCGAGCTGCTGATTGCAGTAATAACAATGACTTTTGTGATAGTTGTAGGGCTCAATGCAATGAGCACTTTGCTGAGAGCGCAGTGTGAAGGCAAAATTGACCAGAACATGGAGGAATTGAAGACTGCGCTTGAAACAGTTGCAAAAGGCGAAGGCAAAAAAACTGTTGCATACGATATGCCGTCCTGCTTTAACCAGAATGATAGCTCGCTGAGGATTGTCAGCAGGGATGACCGGGCCACTTGCTCTTTTCATTGTGGCGGGTTGCGCTATGAATGCACTCTGCTTTTGTTTTCCTCGCCTGACTTCAGTTCAATAAAGTGTCTTAACATTTCTTCTGCAACGGATTTTCCTTCCGCAACAGTCTGCCACGACTTTGACGACCAGCCAACAGAATTTAAAGTAAAGGAATGGAAGAAAGACGAAGCAATTGAGCCCGGCCAGTACACTTTAATCAAGCAGTTCCACTTGTTCTCCCCGCAGCCAAGGATTTGCGTTTACAAGAGGGTTTGACAATGCTTGGCTTCATTTTAAGCAAAATGAATCTCTTGATACTTGTGGTATCAATTTTTGCAATCGTTGCCTTCTTCACTTTCGGCTTAATCGACATAGTCAAGGTGAAGGAAGCACAGCTGTTGCTTGACAGGGTTCTCACCAAAGCAAGCAGTGTTGCTTCTTCCCCCGCTTACTGTTTTTCTGATTCACATACATTCCCGCGCTCCCTTGATGTAAGCGGCCAAGAATTCTACTATGTGATGAAAATAAGTGTAACGCAGTTTGAGAAAGAGCTTCCCTCAGGCCCTGAAACAATCTCGAAAGTTATTTTCTCGGTTTTCCCGAGGCGCGACCTCGTGAAATCAATTAATGACCCTTCCTACATTCCAAAAGCAATTGCAGCAAAATCCTTTGAAACAAAAGCAGAAGTAACCCTTTTCAGCCAAGACTATTTGGGTGACGAGTACGGGGGAATTGGAACACTCCGCGAACTGGCCACTGACACAGGGGAATCTGTTTACATTGACCCTCAGGCCAGAGTTCCAATGGATTCAATTCAGTTAGTTAAGGAAATCAAGAGGGGGCAAAGCTCCCTCTACATTTTTCCATGCAGCGTTGGCCCGACATGCAATGCCATAAAATCAAGCGTGGGTGAAAGCGTTTACCCAGGGGTTGGTTTCACTTGCTGAATAAAGGTTTTTTGGGGCCGATTGGAGATGACCTGCCTTCCCTGATTCCACTGCTCTTCGCGCTGATAATGTTTTTTTCAACCTTTACTTTCGCTTTCGGTGTCTTTGACAATAAAAACTCCAAGTTCGATTCTGACATCAAAGTGATAAAAATTGCCAAAGTCCTTAAAGGCACAAGCTATATAAGTGGCTACGAGAACTTCAAAGCGCTGTGCAGTACACTCAGCATTCCAAACCTTAAATTCCGCGCGGGAATAACAAACTATTATACTGCCACAGACCAATACAGCCTGCAATACAATGCCCAGGATGCAAGGCTATACAACGTGGGCTTTTTCTTGGATGAAGCAGGCAACGAGTTCTCATGCCACAACATTGACCCTGCAATTAACAGCGACATTTCTTCTTCCCCTAGCTTTGCTTACCGTTTTTTTGCCGACAAAGAAATTGTTGCAAGGATTTACCCGATTGCAGTTGAAGACAACAGGGTTATTAAGCCAATGCACTTGGTGGTGGTTACATGGATGCCTTAAAGGAAAACAGAGGCCAAGCAGCAGTAACAGATGCTCTTTACTTTCTCCTGATAGTTACCTCAATCAGCGTTTTCCTTTTCTCTTTCTCCAATGGATACGGCAACACTGTTTCAGCGCAGATAGTGCAGAACTACAATTCTGATTTTGCAACGGATGCCCTTAAAACAATTCTTTACAGCAGCACTCCAAGAAACCCAGACAGCTCAATTTACGGCTTAAGTAGTGAAGTTGAAATTGACCAGCTGCTTGCTTATGTGAAGGAAGATTATGCCGACAAGCGCTACCTCACAGAGAAAACAATGCTGATTTTAGCGCAGGACATCAATTCAATAATGGCTCCTCTTGGAGACAACTTTGATTACATTTTCTATCTTTCTGTTCCAAGAGACCAAGAGGATGTGAGGCAGAAATTCATCTTCATTTTTTTCCACAAAACAAACTTTGAGAACATTGGAACAGGGAGGTTTCCAAACTTTGTTGCTGATGACCCTCCAAGAACTGATTTGCTGTGCAGCATTGGGGAAAATGCTGACTTTGGCACAATCAACAACAGCCTGAAAGACCTTATTATCCGGGTTGGCGACACAGCGCAGGCTTCAGCCAAAATAACAATGGTTGCAGAGGACGAGATAACTTTCAGGCCATTTGAAACGCAGGCAGATTTGGTTTTGTGGGATGCGACAGAAGTAGGTTCTGTTCCCTACTTTAAGAGTTCTGAGTGGTGCTGCATTGAAGCAGGCATTGAGCACTTTGATTCTTCAGCGTGCAGGTAAAATTTTTCACTTGTGCCTTTTTACCCTGAACTCGCTGCCGCATGAAGGGCAGACATACTTTATGTGCTCTTCCTGCACTTCAACCTTTTTCGCGCAGTGGGAACAGAATCCTGCTCCGCAGCCAGAGCAGAAAACAATATCGGATGATTTTGTGCCGCAGTGAGGGCACTTCTTCTCTGTTTCAATCTCTTTTGTGATTGATTCAGTTCCGCTGCGTTCAAGCTCGCTGCCTATTTTGCCAAACTCTTCCGTTTCCGTCAGCTCTTCAAGTGAAAGCTTGTCATAATCTTCATCAGTAGTTTCTTCTCTTTCCTCTTCTTTTCCGCCTGCTTCTTCTTTCAGCAAGTCCTTCACGCTTATTTCTTTTTCCTCTTCCTCTGAAATAAGTGGTTCTTCCCCTTTCCCGATTTCTGGTTCAGCTCTTCCAAGCTGGAGTGCTTCTTCCTCATTTTCTTCTTCTGTTTCGTCTTCTTCCAGCTTTTCTCGGCGGCCAACTTCTTCTCTTCTCCTGTGCCTTTTCCTCTCAGCCCTTCGTTTCTCCAGCAGTGTTCTTTCTTTCCCGTGCTTTTCCCTTCTCCTGCTTGGCTTTTCCTCGCGTTCCCTTTCTTTTCTTGTCTCTTTCTTAAGCTGGCTGTAAATTGTTTCAGAAATTTCATCCAGTTCTTTTCTTGTAGGAATCCTGTTATGTTTTTCTTTGAATTTGCCGACCTCTGCTGAAGCCAAGTAATCGCTCTCTTCTTTCAGCTTTTTTCTCAGCCTGTCAGGCTCTGGTTCTACTGCTTCGCTTTTTTTTTCTTCTGCTTTTTTTTTCCCAAAAAGATTATCCCAGAAGCCGCTGGACTTCTTCTCAACTGCCTTGGCATCAGCTGCCTGCTTTCTATGCCGAAGCCTTCTCGGCAGGTTTCCCTCACCCACTTTCTTCGCCTTTTGTTTTTTTCTTTTTTAGCACTCTTAGTTGGGCCCCTTTTTCTCTCAGGAACCTGTCCAGAACATCTTCTCCGCTGTCTTCAGGCCGCTGCTGAATTTGTTTTTTCCCGGTTTTGTCCAGTTCTCTCAGCTTCCCTTCAACTTTTTTTCCCTGCTTTTCAGGTATTGCAGTTTTTGGCACAGAAGGCACCTGCTCTTGCTGCAGTTTTGGAGGAGCTCTCACAGCCTCTATCTTTCTTTCCTCTGGAGGCAGGGGAGTGAACTGTATTGTTTCCTTTAACGGTTTCTGTGCTGCGGGTTTCTTTAGTGCTTCTGTTTTTTTCAACTGTTCTCCTAATGCTTTCTTTCCTGCTTCTGTTTTCCTTGCTTCAAACCCGCCCTGCTTCGGTCTGCTGGTGAAACTCCAAGAAGGCTTGGATGGCTTTCCCTCCTCTTCCCTTGCTTTATCTCTCTGCTGCTCTAGCAGGTTTTGGAGTTCAGCAAGCCTTTTCTCTTTTGCTTCTCCTTCCCTCTGTTTTGCCTGCCCTATTTTCTCTTCAATGGAAGGCTTTGCCCTTCCAGTTTCGGCCATTAGCTTCTCTTCTGTTTTTTCCAGCTGTTTTTTTCCGAAAAGTTTTGCCACCAGTGGGTGCGTTGCTTCCCCTCTTTCTATTTTTTCCTCTTTTTGTTCATGCTTTTGTTCTGACATTTTTTCAAGCGGAGGAAGCCTTGACTCAACCTGAACAGATGCTTTCATGGCACCCAGTTCTTTTCCTTCCTCAAGTTTTTTTCTCAGCGCGGCAATCTTTTGCTCTTCCAATGGCTTAACGCTGATTACGCCTTCCTTAAGGCTTTCGCTTAACTCAATATGCGTCATTGCCTTTGCAGCCGCAACTTTTGCTCTAAGCAGTTCGCTTGGCACAGTCACAGTTGCCTTTCGCGGCACAAGGATTTTTCTCTTAATTGTAAGAACTACAACTGCAATGAAAAAAGTAACGCTCAGGTTAAGGAACAAAAACTCCTTGAAATTGAATGAAAGGAAAGGAGTAATGCTGAAAATAAGCGAGCTCACCACAATAATGGAAGTAAAAATCACTCCAAGAATCAAGCTCCACCCCGCGCGGTACTGCTTGTCAAGAATCCTTATCCTCGGCCACCCCAAACGCAAGAACATGTAGCCAAGGCTAGTTGAGCCAAGAACAAGATAAAATGCAATGAAGCCATCAAGCAGCAAATCAATAAACCCCATCAAGACATCTTCCATAGCTTTTTATACTAGTTTATCGATATTTTTTCCATGGTGCAGGACCTTGTTTCGGTTACCGTTTTTTCCCTGATTGATTTGCTGAAAGGCTCCTTCATAAGCTCCGTTCCTGTTTTCATTTTCGTTTTTTTTGCTTCAAAAGTGCGCAGGGCCATTGCCGGAAAGTACAAGTGGAGTTGGTTCAAGTCAGGATTCATAACCACATATTTACTAATATTCTCATTAATATTAGTTTTGTATCTTCAGCCTGCTTTGCCCTTGCTTCAAAGCGATCCATTTGGTGAAACTCCAGTTGAATTCCAGACTCCTGTTCTGGAGCTGCTCTTAATTGCGCTAATTCAGCTTGTAAGGCTGCTTGTTGTTGCATTAGTGCTTTCCTTCATTGTTTTGCCGCTTGAGTTCATAGGCCTGTTCTTGCACGAAAAAATCAAGAAGTCGTTCAAGTTCCACTGGGCACTGAAGCTCTACTTAACGGTTTTCATTGTAACACTGCTTGCCTCCATATTCGTGCTCTTTTTCGCTCAATGGATAATCAGCGGCACTCTGGCATTCATTTACTATTGGCCGGAAATTTAAGCAAAGCCTTGCCTAATTTCGAATAATAATAAGTTATATATATAGCAAAATGCTTATGTATTTGAATATGAACAAAAACTGCGTTTTGCAACTAGCAAACAGCAAATTAAATGTTCAAAAATCAAAGCTGTTTGCTATAATGGAAAACACATTATCCTAAAGGAAAAACTAAGGCGATAGCGTGAGGAAACTTCCAAGCCTTTTCTTGATTGCAATAATTCTGCTTAGCACTTATCCTGCCAACGCGCAGGACTATTACGCTGAACAGGCACCAGAACCTTTAAATCCAACTGAAAACGAAAATTCTGCCGCATTTCAGGGTGCAGATGCAACAGTGCTTGATCCGACGCCTGATGCTGTGCCACAACCCCCTCCAATAATACCTGCAGTTCCTCCTGCAACTTCTCCTATAGTGCCGATACCTTCGCCTTTCCCAAACAGGGGTTATGTCTGCGAGTCCCGTTCTCTTACACCAACTGAAAGCAACAACATACTAAACCTCCTGAAAGACGGCTTTGTTGGAGAAGAGATAAGCGGTGATGCTCTTCCACAGCAAACAGAAAACGAGATTGATGACAGGGATGAGCTGAAAGAAAACAACATCATTCTGAAATCGCAGCAGGACGAAAACGTCACGGCAAAAGCCGACTTGCCAAACAAAAAATTTAATCCTTGGGAGATAAGCAATTACTTGAACAGGCACATAAAGGGGCCTTTCGCTTTCGGTCTTGTGCTTGATGATTCTCTGCGTACAGGGAGATGCAAGGACTACGACCAGAACTGCTGGCTTACAGGAAAAAACCTCACTTACAGAAATTCCGGTTCAGGAATTGCTGCAGATTTTAAACCAATCAAGGAAGCTTTCGGCAGCGGATACGACAAAATAAAGAGCTGGTTCACTGATGAAAACTCAACAGAAAAGCCAGAGTTCACATCAGAAGAGCAGGAAGTTCTGGCAGCAGCGGTTTTCACTGAGGAAGGACAGGAAGAGCTCTGGAAAGAAGTTTCCCAGGAGCAGTGCACTGATGGAGCAAAAAACTTTTACAGCAAGGTAACAGGAGAGTGCATTGAAACCCCAAGAGATGAAGCTTCATGCACTTCAGCTGGAATGGTGTGGGATAACAGCATATGTTCTTTTCCCAACCACATTAAAACCGCAACTCGACTGGAAACAGAGTTGCTTCCCAACTCGATTCTTGCACAGGAGTTTGACGCAGAATTCGGCACCAACTGCATCAGCAACGACTGCATTATAACAACTTACTCGATGTTTGACAAATACTTTAACCAGTGGCTGAGCGCTGAAATGGTTGTAACAAATTTCGGGCCGAGCCTTGGCTATGCAGCAAAAAAAATGTTCGGCTGGAATGCGAGAAGAGGCCTCTTGCCTGGCCTGAAAGGAAAACTCACAGATTACGCTGACAGGTTCAGGGCAACATTTGAAACTCCTGGCTCTTTCCTTGGAGACCTTAAGGTTTCAAGGATGCAGTCAAAAATTGACAAGTACGGCTGGCGTGACTTCTGGCAGAGCATGACAATCGGCAGCTCTGATGGCACAGGCTACCCAATTATTAAAACCCAGGAGTTCTTTGACTGGTGGGGAAAACAGCAGGCGAAAGGCGGATTCCTTGAATCAATTGACACTCTTGAAAAGAAAGCAGAGTTTGTCCGCGTCATGAAAGACCTGAGGACAATATGGAGGGGCGGCCTCCACGAAGTGGAACAGTCAGAGAAAGTATACTCAAATATTTTTAACAAACTAAGGGACCAAGGAATTGACCCATTAACGCACCCTGAAGGGAAAAAAGCCCTTGTTGATTATGGCCGTTCTTTTGCAAAGTTCCTCACAACTGCGGATGACCAAATGGGAGCCGACCTTCCTGAATGGATTGTCAGGCATGTCAATATGGGCCTGTATGACAAGGGAGTAAAGCAGGTGAACACAGGCGATGTTCTTGACTTGTTCTCAGAGCACAGGAACTTCCGCGTAATTCTGGATAAATTCGTTGACTCTGGCAACTGGAGGAACTTTACGGCTGAGATAAACAAGTACCGCAGCGCCTATGAAACTGACGAGTTTGGAAACCTCATACTTTATGGCTTTGACCCTGCCACAACAACAGAGTTTAGGGCCTTAAGTTACAGCAACCTTGAAAGGGCGGCCAAAGGCTATGCCAATACTTGGGTAAAAACCGACATGGGCGAATACATCCATTACACTGATGCAAGCATTCCGTTAATTCAGAACAGGATTGGCGGCAACCCTACAATTGTTCAAGGAAACTGGGGGCCTTCTAAAGTGCTTACTCCGGAAGAGCTTTCATCTGCATTGACAAACGCAAGGGTTGGTTCAAACGTTTTGAGGTCAAAAGTGAATACTGACTTAATGCTTAATACTCTCCGTGAACGAAACTGGGTTTCAAGGCGCTACTGGAGCTGGCTTGACAAGCTTGCGGCAGAAGAAGACGAAATAATAAGGAGCTATTTTTCGTTCAAGGGCGGTGCAAAGTGGACTGTTTACCCGTTTGGCTACTGGTGGAGCAAAAAAGGAGCAGGCTTTGAGGACCTATCACTTTACCAGCTGCCAGACACTTGGAGCGAGGTTGACTTCCTGCTCCAAGACAAGCCGCTTTACTTTGAAGCATACATTGACTTCTTTGCAAATGAGGGTTCTGATCAAGGCGATTTGTTTGTGCAGGTTGCAAACAAGCTTCCATGGAAGCTTGTGCTTGATGAAGTAAGCGATAAATTCAATCCTGTTGCGGACTTTTACAACAAGCTCTCAGGAAGGGAACTGAGGAATGAAACCGAAAGCCTTGCGTTTTACTTGACTGGCCCCAATGAATGCGTTGACTGTTTTGTCACATTGAATTCAGCCAACTTGGAGGACTTTAACCCCTTCTTTGTTGTCGGCAGGCCTTTCGATGCCTACATTCTTGAGGACACGCGCTCGGAGGATGCCTTGCAGAAAGGCCAAACCCTGATTGCTTTCGCGCACCACATGGACTTGAAGGGAAGCACTGGGGACATTGAAGGGGAACGAATTGATTTGCATGATGCCTGGAGCAACGAGCAGGAAGAATTCGAGGCAAGGGACAGGGGCCAGGAATTCGTGCAGCCCGAAGGGGAACCAAAAACCTGCAAGCAGGCAGTGTTCTCTTTGCCTGGTTATGCCACAGCAAAAAAAATTGCTCCATTCCTGCCTGAAGAAGGCGGCATTGGTGGAGTGCTTGGCGGCATTGAAACCTTGGCTTACGCAACCTTTTTCTGGCCTGGAGCATTCAGCACTGTTGCAATTCAAACCCTTTACGCTCCAAAGCTTCAGGACTGCGTTGATGTTGAGGAAGGCTACTTCGTGCATTACCTTGTTCCTCCAATGGAGGAGAGGGACGATGAAGGAAACGTGGAGCTTTCAACTGAAAAAGTTTCCAATTTTATTGGCAACCTCAACGAGCAGATAACCGGTGCATTCAGCGGCAGCAGTGAAGACTCATTGGTCAAAGAGCAGGTTGAAGGAATCGGAAATGACATCAAAAAGTTTGTGAATGATTCCGAGGAAAAAAACATTGTTCAGGCACGCTTGAGCATTCAAGGTCAGAGCTCAGGCCAGCTGAAGGGAAGAAAGCTGTTCTATTTCTGGTGTGGACCGGGCTGCGAGATGAGTTCCGGCGAATACAAAACAGAGGGAAAGGAAACAGTGAAAGACAAAACAACAGGGAAAGGCCTTGACTTTGATTTCGAGAACGGCAAGATACTCTTTGATGGAAAGCCTATTGTAGAGAACGAGGATGCAGCAAGGTTGGCCGGAGATGACCTTGAGCTAAGCATTCCAGCTAAAAAAGTTCCAAGAACATTGACAACTGTCTGCTTGCCTCCAACAGCTGATGTTGCAATTCAGGTGAATGCAAGGGGCGAGGCATTCATAACACATCCTGAAGCGCGGGCGTGCCTGCAGGATGGAGTGATGCAGCAGACTGGTTTGCCTTTGGTTGGGGGAAACAATTTAACCTCAACATTTGGGTTGGTGAATTCCGTTATAACCACTACGCACCCCAACATCAGGCCATTAGGTGACAGGATTGTCGCTGAAGGAGTTCCAAGAAAAATTGCTGTAGGAAACATTTCAACAATAAATGTACTTGCAAACAATGATGTTGCGCTCTCAAGCTCTAATGATGGGATTCCGGAAGTTGGCTCGCTTAAGTCAATCCAGTTCAAGAATGGAATGATTGTTGCAAGGCCTGACGGCTGTTACCTTATTTGGTTAAGGCACCACGAGCAGGGCATACTTGAACAAAACGATGTTAGGGGCCTTGACACTGACCTGACTTCCTCCACTAACCCTGAAAACCAGTGCGAGGAACCAGCTCTTGACTTCCAAGTGGAAGGCGACCCCAATAGTCCCGCGAACCAAGCAAAGGTTGCTGCATTCAATACTTCCTTAAAAAAATTCGGCCCCTTCCAAGTATTTGAAACCCCGACCAAAAGGTATGTGCTGAGCTCGGAAAGAGATGAAACAGGAGCATGCAAGGACCATTTGAGGGTAATAGATAAGGAAACAGGCGAGATTCAAGACTTTGCTGGAACTGCAAGAGCCACTCCAAATGGCCTTGAATTCATTGACGAGAACGGCAAAAAGCACACGCTTGACTTTGCTGCAGAAAACGGTGTTCCAACAGTTTCCTTCGACGGGCAGAAGCCAGAGGTTCTTACTTCAGCGCAGGGAAGGAACGGGGCATTCTATTATGACCCGGAGAAAGGCTTGTGGTATGCTGAAAACGCCCAGCTGCTGCCTTTGATTGAGGCTTTCCGCGAAGGCATTTCTGCAAGAGTTGGCCCCAACAACGAGGTAACTTCAACTGCTTCAGGCAACGTGCTTAACCTGCAGGTAGGGGAAACCGACAAGAGCCTGCTTAACCTTCCATCGCTTCCAGAAAACCCTGTTGTTTTAGCACTTTTCATTGTTTCATTAATTGCGGTCTTTGTTTACATTCGAAGAGAAAAAAATTAGTTTTCCAGTTTTTTTCAGGAAAAACCTGCTTTTAGTTTTCATTATTTTACAAGCTTGAATTTTTTTTCAATTTGCGTGTCCATTGCACGCTGTTCTTCTTCCCTGTATCTTCTGATTAAATCCGTGCCAATGCCTCCCCTCTCCCATTTGGCAATGAGTTCCCCTCTCTCTGCTCCAACCTCTTGAATCCTGCTTCCAACTTTTTCCTTTTCTGCTTCAGTGAGAGGGCGCATTATATGTTTTGAGCCAAGATAAGGGGTTCTGCTTAAATAGTTTGCAATTTTCGTTGCAAAAAAGTTTACGCCAGGAATTTTTCCGGCAACCGGCACTTTTACAGTCCTTTCCCTTACTGGGCCCATTCTAACCCACTTAAAGCCCGGCGCTTGGCCTGAATGGTACAAGCCAGAAACCAGTTCCTGCATCATTCTTTCAATTTCCCCAGAGTAGCCACGAACTTTTAAAATGTCTGCCTGCATTTCTTCAATCATGCTCAGTTCTTCCGGAGAAATTTTAACATTTGGCAAACGTTCCAGCTCTTCTGGAGAAGTAATTCTCAGCCTTCTCTGAAACTCTTTTCTCACGAGCTCAAGTTGCCGGGGGTCAATAACATACCTTGTGTCCACTCCCACAATCATTGTATCAGGGTTAAGCAACAGCTTTTTTGCTGCCTGCTCGTCTTTTGGTTTCTTGAAAATGAACGGCCCGGCCCTTTTAACTTCCACCATGTCAGGGTGCTCAAAAAGTGGCAGCATCCGGCGTGGCCTCATATACTCCTGAACTCCAGGGTGCTTTATTTTTCTGGTGTGCATCCTTAAGCCAGTAAGGGGGGAAACCCTTTCTCTTCGCCTGAATAAAGCCATACTACAATTAGGATTCAAGTTATTTATAAAGGTTTTTTAAGATAGGTCAGCCAAACAATTTTGCCTTTCAGTTCCTGCCTTTTCGCAGAGAGAAGGATTTCCTGTCTCAAAAGCGATTGTTGCAACGCAGTTGTCCCTGTTTTCGCTCATGAACTCGCAAACGCCTGCATCAAGGGTGTTAATTGCTATCGTGAAATAGCACACGTTGCTTAACTCCCCGATTTCAGCGCATAAAGCAGGATTGTTTTTTTCAAGAGCAATGTCTGCATAGCAGCTTCCGCGCAAATCAATTATGCTGTCGCACTGCGTCATATCGGGAGGGCTCCTATAGCATATCTGCGCCAATGGGGCATCATCAGGGCACTGCTTAATGAAAGCGTTCATGCAGTGTCGTTTTCCTTCCCCCAGCGAGTCACATATGGAAATGTCATTTTGCTGCACTGCATTCCTGCAAACATCCTTTTCAATTGTTGTTTTCTCGCAAAGTTCAGGCCTGTTTTCCTGCAGTGCAATCTGCGAAAAGCAGTCCTCTTTTCCAAACCTAATTTGAGGGCATGCCTCCTCATTTCCAGTTGTTATAGCAACTTCCAAAATGCAGTTGTCCCTTGCGTAAACACTTTCAATTGAATTGCATGTTTCAGGGTTTCCTTGAATGACTGCACTTGCATGAATGCAGCTCTCCTTTTCAAAGCCTTCAAGCTGCGCGCAATTGCTTGGAGCGCTTCCTTCACTCAAATCAATTTCAGGGCCTCCGGCGGTTGCCGGGTCAACGTAATCCTGTGGAAGGTACTCATCACCACTTGGGGTTTCAATGTATTCAGGCACCTGTGACTGCTGAAGGTAATGAAGAACAACCACTGCAGCCATTACAACAACAATTGCGATTACTCCAATCTTCACGTTTGAAGGCATGCTTTCCCGCTTAAGTATACATCGGCGCCTTAGGCTCGAATTTTTCCGCCGAGTCCTTGGTCTGCTTTGTCGTCTGCAACTGCTTTAATAGCTCGCGTTCAACTTCTTTTGCCTCGTTCAACAGCGGTTTGACATCAATCTTAAGTGAAAGCAGTTCATTGAGTTTTTTAAGCACTTCTGCAGCGGCCTGGTAATCTGCCGCAATCTTCACATTCCCGAGAATTGAAATTCCTTTAATGTTTGTTCTCTTGAGCTCCATTAAAATCATCGCAGTTATTCCAGTGGTAATGCCATCCTGGATTAGTTCAAGGTTAAATTTTTTCAGCATGTCCACTGATTCCTCATTTGCTGCAATTCCATAAATTATTGGCTGGCCAGGCGCCTCACTATATGCGTGGATTCCGCTTAAGGAAATTAGCTCGGTTATTCCCTTGTTCTGAATCCACTTTACAACCTCTTTTGCAAGCCTGTTTGTGTAAAGTTTTGGAATTGCCTGCTCTGAAATCAGAACAACGAGTTTTTTTTCTTCATGAACATAAATTCTTGCAGGCCTTACTAGAAGGCCTTTGTGTACCCTAATTATTGGCATGAAAATGTCAGAATCAATGTAACCGTAGAGCCTGAACTTAACTTTTTCAACCATGTACTTGGCTGCAATTGTTCCAACCAAACCCATACCTGGAAAGCCCTCAATAATAGTGTAGCCCTTAAGGTTTTTCGGGCTGAACTCCACAAACTCCGCTATGGCTCCAGGCATAAAATCCAATAAAAAAAAGTGCAAACTGCTTATTAATTCTTGCCTTGATATCGCTTTCAGATGTAGAACATGGCGGGTTCTAAAAAAAATTTTGATTGGGGGTACTACTTTAGGCGGTCAACCTTATTTGCAGGGAACCGTAAATGGCCTTCAAGCAGGTCATCTGCTTTTGTCGGATCTTCCTGATTAAATTGTGCTTTACCAATAAATTTGCGTCCCTGCTTATTGCTTCCTGCTTTCTATTTAACTTTTTGGAAATTTCACTTATTGTTCTGTTTTTTTTGCGGTTGCTGATTATGTACTTGAGCAGTTCTATTCTTTTTGGGGATAATATCTCAGAAAGCTCCTCCGGCTTTTTTAGGTATAATGTGTGAGTGTTAGGCGTGCGCCTCGGCTTTTAAGTCGCGGTTATTGGTCTCGGTATCTTTTCAACACTTTGTCAAGTGAAATAAAAACACCTGTTTTCTTTTTGACAAAGTGTTGCGTTGACGGGTTCATGACGTCCATTAAATGTTGGGATACCCTCTGCCTTTAGGCAGGGGAGGACGTCATTTTTTGTCCTGCTTTCAAATGCCAAACATCTGCCCCGCATGATAAGCGATAAAGCTCAATGGCAGAAGCACGGCAGCATACAGCAATGCCTTCTTGGAATCAGATTCCTGGAAAGCCACAAAAACCGACGCAATAATTGCATACTCAACCAAGTAAAGTTGATTTGCAAGCAGTGCTGCCTGCATTACTGCCTCGCGCTGCTCCGTCGGCAGACCAATTCCTAGTTCCGCCAACGAATTAAAGTTCAATTCATGCACCATTCCAACCAGCAGGCCGAGAATTAACGGCACAATTATTCCCCCGCCTAGGAGCAGAGTGTATTTTTCCACTACCATTGAAGAGGAGCGCTCTCGGAGAATGCTGTTTGTTTCAAGGATGTCTTCAGCGGTTTCCTTGAACACGTGGCTTGCCTCGCTCCCTGAATTTATTCCCTGCACTATCAGGTTTACTGCTCTCTCCAGTGTTTTTGACCTGTTGCTATTGTTCATTTTTTCCAGTGCTTCTTCCGGCGAAGCACCACTCAATATGCTTTCATGCGCTCTCCTGAATTCCCTGCTGAGTTCGCCGTAGTCTGCCTTTGAAAAACGCTCTATTGCTTTTTCAAGCGATGTGCCTGCTGGAAGCATTGATGCCTGCAGCAGCAAATCAGGAACCAATTCCTCAATTTTTTTCCTCCTCAAATCGAAAACAAAGAGCTGGAATAAGTAATTCAGAGTTCCTGGAGCGAGAAAAGCTGCAAAAGAAAAAACAATTATGTATACTTCATTTTGTCCTGTGAGCAGTAGCGCGCTGAATGTGAAAAGAAAAAGCACTGCCCCCTGCACTGTTGCACTCCTAACAAACCCCTTAACCCCTTTTTCATAGTTGTTCTGCCTTAGAACAGATTCAAATTCTTTCATCCATTCTCTGCCTTCAAAGAACTCAAGCATTTCCTTTCACTCTCATCCTTTCAAGAACTCTGGAGTTTTGCTTCTTATGAGCTGCAAAACCGCCAAATCAATCAGTGGAAAAACAAGCGCCGGAATGAGCAGCACCTGTAGCGGTGAAAGCGTCAGCTCCATGAAAGTGGAGCCAACAACAATAAATGCCTGAAACAAGGCAGGAATTATTGCCGACAAGGCAATAAACATCAAGGAATACGTTACCAACTTGCCTGAAAATTCCTTGCTTTTAGCCCTCTGCCGTGCGAGCTCTTCTCTGGCCAGGCTCCTCAGCCCCTCGCCCTTGATTCTGTTTCCCTGCTCGTACACCTGCGTTAGATGAGCCAGTGCCCTTCGGAACATGTGAGAGTGGTTCCTTTCACTTGCATGAATAAACGCCTCCTGGAGCGAAGCCCCTTTTTCTTTCACCTCACCAATTGCTTTTCCCAGCTCCCCTGAAACCAAGCCATAGCCTCCTTTGGAGAGCCTTTCCAGGCTTTTTTCGAAGGGAACATTTACGTTCAGCTCAACACTCATCTGCATTAAAGCAAACGGCAGATCCCTTTCAATCAGTGCAGCGCGCTTTCTCTTTTTTGCTTCAGGCAGGTAAATCCACACCAAGACAGACGCAAGAAAGAACAATGCAGTTGCAGCAATCCCAAAAAAAAGTTCATTGAACAGAAGATTCCAAGCCAGCCAGAAAAAAATTGCTGCAATCAAAGAAAACTTGAATGCATTTGAAAGATATTCCTTTTCATTTACCTTCATTCCGGCTTCCATTAAGTCTTTTGACAACTTTCTCTCAATCCATTCAGTCTGGTTCATTGCTGATTTCCTCGAAGAATTCCTTCAATGATGGCTCTTTTGCCTGCAGCAGGCGAAGCCTTTTCTCCCTTTGCTTCAACAGCTTCCCCAACTGCTTTTCATTTAAACCGAAAGTGATTTTCATTTTCTCCATCACCTTTGAGCTCCTGTTCTTTCTGACAAGCATGCCTTTTTCGTGGTCAAATTCAAACAGTGTGCGCAACTCAAGCCCTTCAGCTGAATGGCTGACCTCAACAATTTCAGTGATGCGCCTGACTTCGGCTGAAACCTTTTGGGAAAAGGTTTGCGAAAATGGGCCTTCGGCTGAAACCTTTTTTTCTCTGACAGAATTCCACCTTTTCTGAACAAGAATAATGTCAACTGCCCCAAGATCCATTTCCATCACTCCTAACTTCTTCATTCTCAGCGCAGCTTCTTTCGCGGATCTGGCGTGAAAAGTAGCATAGCAGCCCTTTCCCTGCCCTGCAAGGAGAGTGTCAATGAATGCATTCACTTCTTCCCTGTTCCGTATTTCACCAACAACAACCCTGTCAGGCCTCATCCTTAAAGTATTCTCGATGAGTTCACTCATGCCAATGCCAATGTTTTGAACAGTTACGAGCTTTACCATGTGTTCGTGCGGCAGGTTTATTTCAGGGGTTTCCTCTGTTACAATAATTCTCTCCTCTTTTGGAACAAAACAGAAAAGCGCGTTCAGTGTGCTTGTTTTCCCGCTGCCAGTGTTGCCACACACTAGCATGGAGCAGTCAGTCTGCATTGCCGCCCACAGGAAAGCAATGGCTTCACTTGAAATCGTTCTGTTGGCAACAAGCTCTGTTGGAGTAAAAGGTTTTTCCCTGAACTTCCTTATTGTGATTGCAGGCTGCATTGCTGCCGGCTCAATGCATGCATTCAGCCTGCTTCCGTTCGGCAGCACTGCATTCAGTTTTGGGTTTTGGAGGCTTAAGTGCCTGCCAATCTGCCTTGCCATTTTGTTGGCTGCATTTTTAACGGCTGCTTCGCTTGAATAAAAGGCATTGGTTTTCATCCAGCCGAATGCTCTGTCAAAAACATAAACCGGTTTATGCAAGCCGATTACCGCAACTTCCTCTATGTTGTCGTCTTCCAAGATGATTGAAAGGAACCCGAATTCAAAGGCAAGCAATTGAAGCGTTTTAACCAAGTACTCTCGCTGCCCATCATCCAGCTCAACCCAGTTTTTCTCGCAAAATTTTTTAAGTGCAACTTCAATCGGCTCAGAATTTCCTTTGCCATAGGCTCCTTCAGCAAACTCGCTGAGAAAGTTTTTGACAAGCCACGCTTCCTGCACTGAAAGCTCAGGCAAAGCCCTGATAATGTAATGCTTGCTGCCGTCAGCGCGTTCAACTATTTCGGCTTCCTTCCCCTTCCTTAGTGTCTTTGAAATCGGTTCGTCAAAGTGGTAAAGGCCCCAGCCAAGAATTTCGTGGCTTTTAAGCTTCGCTTCCGAAGGATTTTCCAGCTTTTCCAGAAAAACACCGCCAATAGTTATACGTCAATTGACGTAAATATGTCTGGTGCTTTTTTTAAGGCTTTCTTTTTCCTCCTGAAAACAAGGATAAAACTAGCGCCTTCTAATGCCGTGTTGCTTGGGTTTTTTTGGCTGATTGTGGGGTGGCCTCGGGAGCTTCCTGTACCCTGTAACAAAAGAAATGCTGCCGGCTCGCTTCACCTCAAACCTGCCGGTAATTCCAAGCGCTTCCCTGAACTTGTTCGGAAAATCATGGGCGCATATTTCCCTGTAACTCCCATAGCCTTCAACAGAGGCATTCCTGCTTAACTCAAATTTTCTGCGCTTGATTTCAGCTTTAACTTTTTCTATAATCAAATCTGCTGGATCCTTTGAAAGCGCTTTAAGGCCTACATGGCCAGAAGAAATTATGGCCTTCACTCCAAGTTTTCCTTCAACAAACTTAGCAAACCTTTTTTCAACTGCGTTGCCTTTCCTGTGCCATGACCCACTGATTTTGAGTGACCGTCTCATTGCACTCTGTATTTCCCTGCTAAGGCCTTTTATTGGAAGCGAAAAAGGGCTCTTAACAAGAACGACAATTGAATTTGGCTCTTTCGCAGCCCTTTCAATGACCGGGTGCAGTTCTGTTTCAATGAAGTGCCTTGCCTCGTTAGCAGTGTTCCTGGTTTGCTTGCTTCTAATTGCGGTAGTATATGCTGGATGCGTTATGAAATAAATTTTGTCAATCCTGTTTCCCATGAAATAAAGTAGTTCAACCAAGTAATTAAGTATTCCGCTTTAAGGAAAACAAAAAGAAAAAAGAATTTTTAATTTGCTGTTTGCTATGGCGTTTGTTTTACTTCTTTTTCATGAAGTAAGTGTATGCTGCCGCAATTGCGACAATAACTATTACTATTACCAGCAGCGTTCCAAGCAAGTCAGTTGGCTTTTCAACTCCCTCTCCTGGAGTTGGGGCAATTACTTCCCCTGTTGGCGGCGTAACTTCCTCTTCCCCTGCACTAATTGGCTTCTCATCAGCAATAACAGCCGTTGGTTCGAACTCTCCAAGAACCGATTCATCCAGCTTTTTGTTAACAGAGTAAGTTATTTTGATTTCTTGTCCTGGCCTGACGTTTGGCGCTTCAAACTCTAGCACCGGGTCAGCAACCAGCACACTGTAAGTGTAAGAACTACTTATTTCGCTTGCGCTCTGTGCAACGCTCTTCGGAATTGTTTCAACAACCCTTACATTCGCCAAAATCGTGTCAGTTGAAGTGTTCCTAACAACTATCGTGAATTCTGTCCTATAAGTTACCTCTCCTGTTGCATTGTTTGTTTCTTTGAACACTTGCAGGCTCTTCGTAATGGAAGTGCTGTCCGCAGCCTCCAGCGCTTTTTCAATCTGTTCCTGGCTTACTCCTGCCTTGGTTAAAACATCTATTATCTCCTCTGGAGTGGGAGTGTAAGTTTCACTGCTTTCCCCTACAATAACGCTTGTAACACCGGATGGGGCACTTGGCTCTCCGCCTCCACCGCCTCCTCCGCCACCTTCACCGGCTCCACCAGTGCTTCCAGTGGTAGTTGTTGTTCCGCCTGTTCCACTTCCTGCTGAAGTGTCCTGACCAAAACCCCATTCAGAAAAGCTTCCAATGATTACTCTGACTCTGTCAATATCTGTATTAATGTCTCTTCCATTGGTAATCTTTGTCCAGGCTCCATTAGTTCCCAATTTCCAAATATTAAATGCTGTACCAAATGATAGTATTTGAGCATCAGTGAAAAAGCCCGTGTAGAACAAATCAAGGGTTGCTTGGTTGCTTCCATCAAATGTAAGGCTTGCAACATTTGAATCAAGCCTGAACCTTGGAACGTTTGTAATGTCAGCAGCACTATTAGCTCTTGCACTAGCAATATTAATGTCTACTGTTATAAAATCAGAGCCTTTCGTTACAGTGCTTCCTGAGCCGCTGTTAACTGCGTTTGCAGGAATTGACAAATACATTTTTTTGTTTGATGAGCCGTCAACAAAGTTTATGTCAGTTGCACCGCTTGTTGCAAATGTTTTAATTGCAAAGATTGCGTTTACATCTCCAATTGTTGCTCCCTGAACAGTATCGGCTTGAGTGGTAAAACCTCTAGTGTTCATTAAAAACCCATTAATCCACACTTTCACCCCAAAGTAAACCGCATCAGGAAGGTTTGTGAACTGCCATTTGCAATTGAACTTCCCGGCATAATTGTATCCATAACCATAGTATGCTTCTGTCAGCCCACCTGGGTTAGCAGTCAAAAACCTTGCAGCGCTGCCCGGGTCCCCTGCAGTAAAAGTTCCAGTGTTTCCAACATAGCCGTAAGCCAAAATGTTGTAGTCATAGGTTCCATCGCTTTTCTGCCACGGTGCATAGCTCCTAACAGTTGTCGTTGAAGGGTTTGCTGAAGGAGTCTGGCTTAATGGTTCAGTGTAAGCATAATACTCATCCGGCACTGCAAAGCAGTTTACGTCAGTGCCTACAGCACCAAAGCCCTTTGCATTTGTAACATCACCGTCAGTGCTCATTCCGAACATTTGGGCGTTGATGTCTCCAATTGCCTCATATCTCTCTTTGTAAATTGTAACAGTTACATTGGCATCCTTCGTTCCTGGCGTGTGCGTTAACACTGGCGTGCCAACAACATAAAATGCAGATGCCGGGCCTCCAATTATTACAATCCCAACGATGACTGCCACCATTGCAAGAATAATGCCTTTCTTCTGCATTTCTTGAAGTTCAGCCATGCATTTTACCCCTTTAATCAATAGGCAAGCAAAAATTCTACATCAATATAGATATTATTCTATTTAAATATTTCGTTTGAGTTAGATGGCTAAAAATTCAGTGAAAAATCCTGCCTTTAAATTTTTATTAGGCATCCCTCCTTTTACTTGTATGCTGGAAGAATTCCTTAAAGGAAAGCATGCACTGCTTTTGCAACTGGCAAGTGAAAACAACCTTTTTCTATGTCTTGGCTGTGCTGGAAAGGCCGCGTGATAAGCAATGGTTGTAAAAACAGTTTTCAGGAACACTTTTGCGTTAACAGCTGCAAGAATCATTTCAATGTTCCTGACTTTCCTGCTGCTGGTTTTCGTTGCAAGAAACCTTGGCTCAGAGCCTTTTGGGAACTACAACTTCGCGCTGATTCTTGTATCCTTCTTTATAATAGTTGCAGAGTTTGGCTTTTCCAACCTGGTCATAAGGGATGTTGCAAAAGAGAAATCACGGGTGCAGAAGTACTTGAGCAATGTTTTAGTGCTGCGCTTCCTGCTTGTAATTGCAGCTTTACTTGTATTAGTGCTGTTCATTGAAAACTCCAATTATTCGCCGCACCTAAAGACAATTGTTTACATTGTTGCGCTTGCATCCTTCATCAATTCCTTAAGCCAGGTTTTCCGCTACCATTTCCAGTCCTTTGAAGTAATGGAATTTGAGTCACTGGTGGTGATAATTCAAAGCATAATCTTTTTCCTTTTTGGCATGCTTGTTCTGCTGCAAGGTTTCGGCCTCCTCGAAGTCGTTATAGTTTACCTTTTTGCCAACATCGTTTCATTTATTTTAAGCGTTTTCCTCGTGCTTACAAAAATCTCCCGCTTTTCGTGGAACATCGATTTCAAGCTTTGGCGTTCACTTCTCTTGGATGGATTCATTTTTGCGCTGATAACAATTTTTCTGCTTGTTTACACTAAAATCAATGTCCTCTTCCTGGAACATTTTTTTGGCAGCGCGGTTGTGGGGCTTTACACTGCATCGCAAAGGCTGGTTGAATCGCTTATTGTTATTCAGACAAACTTCCTGATAGCAATTTATCCTGCCCTCTCGGTTTCATTTCACGCTGATAAGGTTAGGTTCTTCAGACTGTTTGAGAAATCCTTCAAGCTATTGGTTGTTGTTGGCCTGCCAATAGCCGTTTTTTTGTTCATCGCAGCAGAAAAAATTGTTCTATTCATTTACGGCGTGGAATTCCTTGAATCAGTGGCCGTGCTGAGAGTAATCTCCTGGATTGTCCCGCTCAGCTTCCTTAACGGCCTCCTGTTTTACTCGCTTTTTGCAGTGAACAAGCAAAGGGCTGTTGCAGCCATCTTCTGCGTAATTGCATTGCTTGGCCTGCTGTTAAACTTTTACCTTGTCCCCTTGTTTGGCCTGCTTGGCGCAAGCGTTTCCTTCTTGGCGTCAGAAGCATTGCTTTTCATTCTGGCATTTCACTTTTTTTCAACGAACATTTTCCGAGTCAACCTCACTGAAACGCTTTTTAAGCCGGCTTTATGGAATGCATTCACAGCATTTCTGATTATGGGCATGCTCCTATTAGATACTCCCATCATACTTTTGTTTTTGCTTTCAGTGGCGTTTTACGCTGTTCCGCTTTATCCGCTCGGAATAATAGACAAAACCGATGTAGCCCTAATCAAGCAGGTGCTGCCAAAAACCATGCAAAAGGTTTCACAATGAGCAAAGAAAAATGCGTGTGTGGCTCAGCATCATACCATCTTTTGTTCAGGAAAGGGCCTCACTCGATTGAAAAATGCAGTTCTTGTGGAATATCAAGAACCTTTCCTGTCCCAAAACCAAACTATGCGGGGGAAAAAGAAAAGCACCTTAATTATTTGCTGGAAAGAAAAAAAGTTGAAGGATTCATGGAAGAGCTCCTGGAGGAAGTGAAAAAATTCAAGCCGAGCGGAAAACTATTGGATGTTGGCTGCAGCGTTGGCATCCTGCTTGAGCTGGCTGAACGCAGCGGTTACAGTGTTAAAGGGGTTGAGCCAAGCAGAATAGCTGCAGCAGAGGCAAAAAAAGCGCTTGGAAAAAAAGCAGTTAAAGAAGCCCTGTTTGAAGACAGCGGTTTTCCTCCGCGCTACTTTGATTTGGTTGTCTTCAACCATGTCTTTGAGCACTTTCAGGAACCTGCTGCAGCGCTTAAAGAAGCAAAGCGCATTCTGCGCAAAAAAGGCGTTGTAGTAATTGGCGTTCCAGACTTTGAGAGCAGGCTTGCTGGAATTAAAAAGCAGAACTGGGTTTACCTTAACCCAGAAGAGCATGTCTGGCATTTCGGCCATAAAATCCTTCCTGCACTGCTTTCAAGGAACGGCTTCAGGGTTTTAAAGGTTAAAATCAACAAGCCTTTTTTTCCGATTTCATTAAACCCTTTTATTTTGTTTGACAAAATATTTTATCAGTTTCTCCTTAATTGGCGTGAAGGGGACACAATAATTGTTATTGCTGCAAAGAAGTGAGTTCATGGCAAAAATTTCTGTCTGCATTATCACATTCAACGAAGAAAAATTTGTAGGGCAATGCATTGAAGCAGTTAAGGGCTTTGCAGACGAAATAATTGTCGTTGACTCCCATAGCTTCGACAAAACAGTGCAGATAGCAAAAAAGCTTGGTGCAAAAGTTTTCAGGAAAAAATTCTCTGATTTTGCAGCGCAGAGAAATTTTGCTCTAACCAAAGCAAAAAACGAGTGGATTTTTTTTCCAGACCCGGACGAAATATGTCCCAAAGAGCTTGCGCAGGAAATAGTTGAAACAGTGAACTCAAAGAATTCTGCTGACGGTTACTGGATTCCTTACAAAAACCATTACGGAAAAAAAGAACTAAAATATGGTGGGGAAAGTTACTACCACATGCGCCTGTTCAGGAGAAAAAATGCAAAATACGACCAAATTGTTCACGAGGAAGCAAAAATTGCCGGCACTGAAGGCAAAATGAAAAACAAGATAATCCATTTTTCTTACCCTGACCTCTCGGATTTGCTGCAGAAACTCAACCATTACTCTTCGCTTGAAGCAAAAGCAAGGAAAATGAAAGGGGAAAAATTCAGCCTGCTGAAACTGATTTTTCATCCTGTAGGCAGCTTTTTTTACCGCTTGATTTGGTGGAAGGGCATACTTGATGGTTTGGAAGGTTTAATTCTTGCAACAACTTTTGCATTCTACCGCTTTCAGGTGAATGTGAAGCTTTGGGAGCTGGAAAGGAAAAGCAGGTAAATAAATTTTATTTGATTATCTTGAATTTGCTTTCGCTTACAACAACCGAGTTTGCTGGAACGTCTTTTGCAACAACCGCCCCTGCTCCAACAACAGAGTTTTCTCCGATGGTAACTCCTGAAAGAATTATTGCACGTGAAGCAATCCATGCTCCTTCCTTAATTAGGATGGGTTTTGCATTGACTGCTTTCTGCCTTTCAGTTCCCTTCTTTCTAAAATCGTGTGATGCAGTCAAAACCATTGCTTGGTGGCCGAAAAAAACGTTGTTTTGGATTTCAACCTTTGCAGTTGAGTCAATGAAGGCATCAGCCAGAACAACGTTGCTGCCAACAAACAGGTTTTTTTTGTTCAAAAGTTTTGCCCCAGGAAAAACAATCACGTTGTTTCCTTTTCCACCAAAACCAATTGTTGCAAAAAACGAATAAACCCTAAAAAAAATTTGTCCAAGCATTTCCATTGCCTACCTCTTTCCCTCAATAAGTTTTTGGTACTGCCTTGCAATTTCTTTCCAAGAAAAATTTTTCAATGCCTTCAAGTCAACCTTTTTCTTGCGCTTTAATTCTTTTTCGATTGCGTTTGCCAGCTCAACTGAATCAGCTTCCTTTACCACCGAACCAAAAGAAGGGTTTCCTTCAACAATGTATGCTGCCCCGGCAATCCTTGTAGTAACAACAGGGGTTCCCATTGCAAGGCTCTCCAGCAAAACCATGCCAAAGCCTTCAGCCATTGTGGTTGAGGGCAGCACAGTCAAATCACAGCAACCATACAGGGAAGCCAGTTCTTGCTGGGAAAGCATAGTTAGGAACACGGTGCTTTCCCTAAGGTTTCTGTGCTCCAGCTGCCCCTTCAGGTTTTCAACAAAATGGTCATTGCCTTCCCCAACTACAACAAGCTTGACATCAGGGTTTTTTTGTTTCACGATTTCAAACGCCTCAAAAAGGTAATTGATTCCTTTTTCCGGGGCTATTCTTCCGACAAAAAGAAGGTGCCTGCTTTTTCTGTCCAACGCAAGCTCTTCAGCTGCCTCGTTTCTGTTTACTTTTTCAGCATTGAACACATTAAAGTCTATGCCAGGGGTTATCGTAAAAATCCTGTCCGAGAATTCTGGAAATTTTTTTGCCAAAACCGCCCTGGATTTCTCAGAGATAACCGTGCCAAAAACCATGTGCTTGAACACTTCACTCAACTGCAATCTTCCTCGGATTTTCTCAGTTAAAGCGCTTGAAAAAACCCCTAAATCAAAAGTAGTGCAGGCGTAAGGTATGCTTTTCCTCCGGCAGTGCCTTAGCGCAAGCGTAGTGGTTAAGTAAAGGCTCTGAAACCCTATCACTAAATCAAACCCCTTTGAGAGCCGATGATTTAATCCAACTAAAAACTTTTCCCGGAAAACCGGCAAATGGCGATAGTTAAGCCTTTCAACCGTTACATTTTCTTTCAAGGGGTAATCTGATTCCATTGCATTGCTTGTTTCTTCTGCCTTGTAAGTGAAAACCGTTACCTTGTTTCCAAGCATTGCAAGCTCGTTTGCAAGGTAATAAACGTACTTCGCTCCTCCTGCCAAGTCTTCCGGAGGGAAACCCAAGTGCACTAGAGCCAGCTTCAACCCCTCACCTTCCTTCCAATAATAACAACCCCTAGTCCAACAAGAAGCTGCCCTGCGATATGCATTCGTTTCAGCAAAAATTTTCCGCCGGGAATTCTCCAAAAAAATGAAGCAATTTTTCCCAAAAAAACCTTGTACTTTTTGTCGCCTTTCACTTTCCCTGTTTCCATCATTCTCTCAACGCTTCGAGGCATCATTACTTCAACCTCAAAACCATTGCGCTTCATTGCAGAAAGCCATTCAGGAAGAGAGTATTTGTGCTCGTTAACCCCTAACTCCACCAGCTCGTGCTTGAATTCCTTGCTTTCAAGAACTCCGCGGGTTGGCTCATTCACCAAAACAACTTTCCCGTTTTTTTTCAGCACCCGCGAGATTTCACCAAAGCATTCATTTAGGTTAGAGCTGTGGTGCAGAGTTGCAGTTGAAAACACGACATCAAAGCTTTTTGCCTTGAAAGGCAATGCATTCATGTCAGCAAGCACTCTCTCAAAAAAAACGCTTCCGCCGAGGTAATAGTCAGCGCACTCCAAACCAACAAATTTTTCTCGCAGGATGTCAATGCCCACTGCCCTGCACCCTTTTTTGGCAAAGTCCCTTGTGCTCCAAGTCCTGCCTGCCCCAACATCAAGCACTGTTTCGTTTCCTCTCAATGCAAGCCTCTTCAAAACCATTTCATAGTTGTCTGCCTGCTCCTGCCACCACTCCTTATGTTCCTTGTCCGCAGGCCTTGGCAGCGACAGAATGAATTCCTTGCTGTTCACGTTAGCGCTTTCATCCTGCGTCCAGCCCTTCTGCTCCTTCACTATTTCTTCGCTTGGGTTAATCAGCAGGTCAAGGATTCCTTTTTTTACTGAAAAACTTTCACTGCACTCTCTGCATTTAACGCTTCCCTCCCTTAACTCGGATTTGTCTGATTTTTTTTCCTCGGCAAAAAATTTTTCACTGCCGCAATTGGGGCACTTAATCAGTTCAAGAAGACTTTGCCTCATCGCGCTCACTCAACTGCTTCGGAAATAATTTTTCTCCAGTTATCCAGATAAGCCTTTGTGCTGAAACGCTTTGCCTGCTTCAAGCAATAACCCTTCATTTCTTTTGCATTCTCCGGAGAAAAGACTTTAACTGCTTCAATGATTGCCTGCTCTGTTGGCTCAATGAGGAAACCTGTTTTTCCTTGCACTACTGTTTCCCTGCAGCCGCCGTCATTTACCGCAATGCAGGCTTTTCCTGCAGCGTTTCCCTCCAAGGGCACCATGCCAAAGTCCTCATTCAACGGCATGAAAACAGTTGCAAGGCACTCAGCATAATACCTTACAAGTTCTTTCTCCGGAAGCCTTCCAACGAACTCAATGTTGTTGAACCCGCCAATTATTTTGCGGATTTTCCCTTCCTCCGGCCCGAAACCTGCAATTACCAGCTTTTTTTCAGGCATTTCCGTGAATGCCCTTGCAATGAGGTCAACGCGTTTCTCAGGAATAAGCCTGTTGGCAGTGAAAAAAAAGTCCCCGAATTTTTTGAAACAGTATTTTTCCGCAGCAATCGGCGGATTTACGATTGAGGAATTCAAACCATAGAATCTTTTCACTCTATCGCTGCCTGTCCTGGAAATAGTGTAAATTCTCTGGATGTGCTCTTTCACTACTCTTTGGTCGAGCGGCATAAGCCACTCAATGTATTTTTTCAGCAGCACTCTTGGAATGCCTTTTGTTTCCGCCAGCCGCCTCTCTTTCAAATCGTAAATTGTTCGATTTGGTGAAAGGCAAAGCCAAACATTCGGCTTATTGGATGAAGCAGCAAAAATCGAGAAAATCCCGCAGAAAACGTTGAAGTCGTAGTCAAATTTTTTCCTGTTAAAATGAAACCTTGCGGCTGTTTCAAGGAAGCCCAAGCGGTTATTAAAATGGTGAGTGACATTTCCTAAGTCTATTACGCGCGAATCAAGCCACTCGCGGTACAATTCCTGCTTGTACCCGGAAGTAATTATGTCTGCGTCGAACTCCTTTGCAAGCACTGCAAGGATTTTTTCCGCACCGCCCCCTTGAAGGAAAGTGTCAAAAAAAATTCCAAGCCTCACTTTTTTTGCCCCATTAATTCGTTTGCTCTGCTGTTAGGAAACAGAACAATTCTCTGCGTTGAGTTCACAACAAGGTCCTTGGAGTAGTCATTATAGTAAATGGACGGGTCCCCCCTTGTTGTCGGAACAGGAAGGTTATCCCTAAGACTGTTAACCACAATAAAGTGGTTGGAAAAACCCACTTGCTTTGCCTCTTCAACATCAAAATAAGTTACTACAATGTTCAAAACTCCTGGGTCCCTTGTACCAAGAGCAAGAGTGGCTGGGAAAAAAAGCAGTATTAGCAGCGCAGCATACTTAAGTTTTGGCTGCATCTTAACCTGCGTCAAAGCATAGAATGCAAAGAAAGCCAGAAAAATGACGAGGTAATTAAGGGTTCTCAGGGCAAAATTGTTGAAGCCTGCTGTCATAACAATGCCCATCAACAGCGTTGAAGCAAAAACCCCTGCAAGGGTAAGCGAAACAAGCAGCATTCCTGCAGAATTGTTCCTTTTATTCCTAATAATGTACAGCAGGCCCCCAACCCCTGCTGCACCGAAAAAAATGTTTCCAAGTTCAAGGAAAACAAATTTTGGGAGAGAGTTGCTGTAAAGCCACATTATTTGGTCAAAGCTTATCAGAACCTGCACTGCCAGCATGAGGAGCGATACAGCCATCAGCGCTGCAAAAATTTTTGCAAAATTTAAATCAACAAATGCTGAAACCCGTTCAACTGCTTCCTTCACACTGATTTTTCTGCCAAGCCACTTCAAAGCAGCTACTGCCGCAAAAATGAATGCAATAAGAAGTGTGGCCAGCCCAACAACAGGCACAAAAAGCTTTATGCCATAAGGCAGCAAAATTATTTCAGTAAAAACAGCAGGCAAAGCCGGCACAGAATACCTTAAAGCCCACTGCAAATCATATATGATGTAAAAAAACGAGTTGTTCAGAATTATGCCTGCAACCCAAGCAAGCACTGGCACAAAAAAGTAAGCATAGTGAAGCCCATTATTTTTCATAATAAAGTAAACTGTTAAGGCAACCAGCATCGGAAGAATGTAGTAGAAGCTCAGCACATGAATCGCTGAAAGAGAAACGGTTAAAATAGAGCAAACAGCCAGGGAGGAAGGCTTCCTGTTTTCCTCGAAGTCCTTGAAAAGCCAAAGCACTGCCAGTGCAATCAAGAAGCCTGCCTGCTGTGGCCTAACCTCAATAGTCGGCCAGATAAAAAAGGATGAAAAGAACGCAAGAAAAGCCGCGCCAAGTGAAAGCCGGTAGCTTTTCGAGAACTTCAAAAAGAAAAAGAAAACAAAAGCAGGGGTTAGTGCACTCAAAAACAAACCCAACAAGAATACAATCGTGTCCAACTCCAGCCCAGTCAATAGTTGAATGTTCTGCATGAAAACCAGCATACTGGGCCCGGAAGCATGTTCCACTAAAGCAAAATTTCTCAATGAAACGTATTTCTCGTAGTTCTGCTTTAAGATGTCCTCATCAGATGAAGCAAAAACAAACTCTTTTGATATTGCTACTTTCGCGTAGATGGGAAGAAACATTCCTGAAAGCAAAAGTGCAGCGATAAAAAAATTTTTCCTGCTCCTTGCAAAACCCTCATCGTTTTTCAGCAGCATTAGAACAGAAAGCGACAGAATGCCCCACAAAATCAGCATGAAAACAAAAGAGAAAAAATTCATTCTCCCAGCACTCCACTAATTATTTTTTCCAGCTTGGCTCCGATTTTTTTCCAGTCAAAGGCTTCCTCTGCTTTCCTTCTCCCGTTTATTCCCATCCGCTTTGCAGTGCTTTCGTTTTCCACTAAATAATTTATTGCACCAGATAGGCCTTTTACATTGTTTGGTTCAACCAGCAAGCCTGTTTTTCCTTCCTCCACATTTTTTCTCACTCCCGGCAGGTTGGATGCTATCACTGCTTTGCCTGAAGCCATTGCCTCCACTGCAACCAAACCAAATGCTTCTGCTTTGTCAGTTGAAGGCAAAACCAGGAAATCGCTTAACGCGTAGTATTGTGGCAGCTCCTCGTCTTCAACTCTTCCGGCAAAAATTGTTCTGCTGCCCACTCCATGCTTCGCTGCCTTCTCCATGTAATACTGCTTCAAGTTCCCTTCCCCCACAATTACGAGTTTTGCCTCGTGCTTTTTCACTGCTGCAAATGCCTTCACCAGGTTCTCTACACCCTTAAAGTAGTGCGATTTGTCCAATGCTCCAACAAACAACACGACTTTATCTTTCTCCAAGCCGAGTTTTCTTCTCAGTTTCAGAGCTTTCACTTTTGGGTTAAATTTGCCGACGTCCACTCCGTTCGGGAGCTCAAACAAGGACCCTTCCCGTTTCTTCAAAATTCCTGAAATGTCAGAGTTTTCCGCGTAATCCATTGAGCTGACAATCACCCTTGAAGCCCTTCTCAGAAGAGGCTTTACAACAGTTTCCCTGTGTAACCTAAAAAAATGCTTTAGCCAGCCTTCCCCCACCAAGTCCATTTGATAAGTTGCAATTAACGGAATCCTGTTCGCTTTAGAGGAAAAGAAAAGCATTTCCGCCCCAAAGTGGAAAGGCATGTGCACGTGCACTGCATCAAACCCCTTAATGTTCAGCAGCTCCGGCAGAAAAACAGCGTTTCCATACCTGAACAGTGGCCTGCTTAACCTAACACTCATGTTTTCAGGGTAATGATATTCTTCATTGCCTGTCTTTGAGCTGAATACTGTTACCTCATGGCCTAAATTTGCGAGCTCTGCCGCATTATGGAAGCATGTGTTGCCTATGCCGCCAAAATAAGGCGGAAAATTAGCTGAAGCCTCAGCAACCTTCATGAAAGAAGTATCAAAAATAGTTATTTAAAGGTTAATTTCTTATTATTTTAGGATGGAAAAAACTTTGCAGGGAAAAGTTCTCGACGAGGAGAGAACAATAAGGGACAGGATACGGAAAAACGTATCTGATTTCTTTGAGCTCAAGCGCCGCGACTCAAAGTTTACTCCAATCAAAGACAGAATCCGCTACTCTGGCCCAGTCTACGACGAAAAAGAAGTTACTCAAATGATGGAAAGAATCCTTGATGGTTGGTTTGGCGTTAGCAGTTACTCTGATGAATTCGAAAAAAATTTCTCCAAAATTTTTGGGGTGAGCAGCAGCGTTCTCACAAATTCTGGTTCCTCGGCAAACCTTCTAGCGGTTTCAGCGCTCTGCTCAAACCAAGTTCCAAACAGGCTAAAGCCAGGCGACGAAGTTATAACTCCTGCATGCACTTTCTCTACAACCTTTAACCCAATAGTGCAGAACTCTCTAACGCCAGTGCTCCTTGACGTGCAGCCAGGCACATACAACATTAACCCGGAACAATTGCGTGAAGCCTTTTCTCGGAAAACCCGCGCAATAATGCTGCCACACACCCTTGGAAACCCAAATGACATGGATGCAGTTATGGATTTCGTTAAAGAGCATGACCTTTTCTTGGTTGAAGACGTTGCAGATGCGCTTGGCTCCTCTTTTGGCGGAAAAAAGCTGGGCAGCTTTGGAAACTTTGGCACTTTCTCTTTTTACGCTTCCCACCAAATAACTTTAGGGGAAGGTGGTGCAGTTGCAGTTCGAGACAAGCGGTTTGAACCCATAATCAGAAGCCTGCGCAACTGGGGTAGAGGCGAAGGCCCATTTGACGACGATTGGACCAAAGGCACAATAATTGAGGGCTACGATAACCGCTACCTTTACGTAACCATTGGCTACAATTTAAAGCCATTAGAGTTTCAGGCTGCAATGGGTTTGGAGCAGCTGAAGAGAATTGACGGCTTCATTAAAATAAGGAAAAAAAACTTCAATGCACTGCTAGAGTTTTTTTCCAGCTACGAGGACCAGTTCATTCTTCCAGAATCGCTGCCGAAAGCAGACCCATGCTGGTTCGGCTTTCCGTTGACGCTGAAAAAGGAAGCAAAGTTCAAAAGAAAAGACTTCCTTGACTGGCTTGAAAAACACAACATTGAAACAAGGCTTTTGTTTGCAGGCAACATTATAAGGCACCCAGCTTACCGCGAAGTGGTTTACCGAAAAGTAGGAAACCTTGAGAACTCTGACTACAACCTAAAAAACAGTTTCTTTATCGGGGTTTACCCGGGCATTGACAGTGAGCGCCTCAACTTCATGGTTGACACGCTTAAAAAGTTCCTCGACAAGTTCAACTGATTTTTTTTGTTCAGCCAACTATTTTTCCAGCACTGCGTTAATGTACCACCCGAATTTTCTGATGCCCGGCAAAGAGCTCAAAACAGAGTCAAACCACACAACACCTTTATCTGCTGGCTCTCCAAGGTTCAGCTTCAGGAGAATCAGGAAACCAGAGAAAAAGTACTCAAAGTCAAGCCTTTTAACCCGGAAGTTGCTGTCCTCAAACATTTTCCGCAGCTCTTTTTCCCTGAAGCCAGTGGTTGCTTCATCACCAATGCTTACCTCCTCTGCATTGTAGTCTTTCCTGAAAAAGCCCATGATTTTTTTCCCAAGCCCGGAGTGCTTGAATTTTTTGAACACGTAAGGCCATGCATTCGGCTCAGAGCCTATGACAAGAATTCCGCCGGGCTTAAGGCACCTGTTTATTTCTTTGAGCGCCACAACAGGGTTCTCAAGGTGGTGCAGGCTTGCCACGATCAGTGCAGCATCAATGCTGTTTCCCCTAAAAGGCAGCCTGTTTGTGCTGGCAACAAAAAACCTCGTGTTTTTCTCCACTTTGTTTTCTTTTGCTTTCCTTTTTGCAACACCGATTAACCCTTCTGAAATATCGCAACCAATAACCTGAAAGCCTTTTTTTGCAATCTTCACCGAGTCATGGCCGGAACCACAGCCAACCTCCAGCACCCTTGATTTTTTTGGCAGGCCATAGATGTGCTTCAGGAACTTTTCGTGCAGCAGCGCGATTCTGGTTGAATCAAGGTCGTGCGCAGAATCGTATTGCTCTGCGTGCCTGTTGTGGAAGTCCCTCTCGCCTTTCTCAAACTCTGTTAGCTTCTTCATTTTCTGCTCCAGTAATATTTTTGGCCACTGAATATCATGCAAAAGCGCTTCGGAAAAAACTTGGCTATTCTTCCAAGGCTTACCCCCAGAAACTTTGTCAAAAGGTATGCTGCGGCGTAAGGCATCCACAGAAGTTTTCTGCTGCGCGCCAAAAAAGCCTGTTCTTCAAAAAAAAATTTCACTCCGGCAAAAGCAAAACCAAGCGAGTCATACCTTGAATAGATCTGCGAGTAAGAGTACCCTATGTCAAAGTGCTTCCGGAAGTTTTCCGCCAAGCCATAGTTGTGCGAGTGCAATGTTTCGGCTTTCGGCTCATAAACAATTGAATAGCCCCTGTTCATCACATTGTACGCCCATTCATAGTCCTCTGAAACAATGAGTTCAGGGTTAAACTGCCTTTCCTGAAATACTTTTTTTCTAATCGCGCAGTTGGCGCTTGAAAACACAACATCTTTTTCCCTCCAGCTGTTCCTATCCCATAAAACCCGTTTGCCACCGTATTTTTTCATGTAAAAAAATTCCTCCATTGGGAAAGCATTTTCCTTTGTAACCTGCCTGCCATAAACCCCTGCAACTTTTTTGTCCTCAAAGTTTTTAATCAAGCTGTAAAGCCAAAGATTCTGCCTTGGAATTGAGTCCTGTGTCAAAAAAACAAGGAAGTCTCCTTTCGCCATTGAGGCAAGCATGTTCCTTGTCCTCCCGTGCCCGAACTCGGCCTGCCTGATTTTCTTGACTTTAACCTTGAACCTTGAAGCAATTTCCAGCGTTTCATCCACGGATTCAGTGTCAGCTATAAGCACCTCAAATGCTGCTTTTTTCTGTGCGAAAACATTGCTTAAAACTTTTTCAAACTCTTTTCCAGCGTTTCGCGTTGGAATAAGCACTGAAGCCAGTGGCACCGCCATAAAAGTCTTTAACCGTGGAAGACTTTTTATTCCATAGCAGGTGACATTAATTTTTGAATCATGCAATTCCACTCATTTTAATGAGTGGTTCATTGGAATTGCTACTGTCAAGAACCATGTGCTTGTTTTGGAATTTTCTAAACATGCCACCCAAAACTTTGGCAAGTGAATAAAATCCAATAGTTTTTTTTGCCAAAGTTTTGACTTTAGTCGGTGGTTCTTGACACATTTATTGTCTCCTGATAGATAGCAAATGACCTTGTTTTGTTCAAATATTTTTGTCATTTGCTATATATTCCCAGTGATGTGGAAATTTCCTTGACAGGCTTCTTTGAAAAGAAAAGATAGTAGATTATCCGTTCCGCGCCTATTCCTGTGAGAAGAATTGTGCTGTAAACAAGCATAAAAATTATGATTTTGCTTGAAATGTTCAGGAAGCTCTGCACAGAGAAAACATTGTATGCCAGGAAAATCAAAAGCGTGAAAAGAACCACCAGTATTTTCTCCCTTTTGTGGAACGCCGAGTGATACAAGCCAAATATAGATACTGCAAAATGGGAAACTGAAATGTAGTAGAGGAGGTGAACCAGCGCCACTCTGCCGGTGAAAAGATTTGTTGTCAGCAACAGAAGCAGGAAACTCCCGATAATCCAAAGCCAAACAATCTGCTTTGAAGCAATGCTCCTGTACTCTGAAATGAAATAAGCGAGGTAAACGAAAAGAAGAATCAAAAACATCGACTGGTTGAAAAAGAAAAGCGCGGCAAAAGGAATCAGGGTAAAGATGTGCCGGTGCACATTCTCCTTCCCAAAAGTGAGCAGTATTCCGAAAGTAGTCACAATGAACAGCAAAAGGCTTAGGAGAACTTCTCTTTCAACGAAGACAAGGCTGAACAGAAAATCAGTTGAAAGAATCAGGGCAAAGCCTGCCATTGCTGAAGCAGCAATGCTTCCCCTCGTCGCATACATCATGAAGGCAAACGTAACCACAATAAATGCAGTTGACAGCAGTATTGGCATCAGCTCAACGCCAAACAGTTCAAATGAGCGCTGCAAGTTGTTTTCAACTGCAAAGAAGAGACTGTGAAAAAACACGTTGAAAAGCACAAGAGACAAAACAGCCAAGGCGGAATCTCCTAAAAGCTTCTTGTTGCCAAGCCATTTCAGGTCGAAAAGCCGCCAGCCAATTGCAAGGCCATCCCTAAACCATTTGAGCTTTGCCTTGTCCCGCCTCTGCCTGTAAGAAATGCCTATCTCGCTGAACCTGAAATTCCTTTTTGTTACCTCGCTGAAAATATTTGCCTCAATGTCAAACCCTTTCGCGTAAAGGTAAATGCTCTTAATCACTTTTTTTCTGAACCCCCAGTAGCCAGTGCACAAGTCAGTAATGTACGTGCCAAACAAAAAGTTCGCAAGGCTTGTTAGCAGGAGGTTCCCGACATAGTTGAGCTTGCTCATTGCTCCCTGCTCTATTTTGCCTATCAGCCTGCTTCCCATGACAACATCGCTTCCTGCATCCAATTCATCCAGTATCTGGAGTATGTACTTTGCAGGATAGGTTTCATCAGCGTCAAGCATTATCGTGTAATCGCTTTGAATGTATTTGAATGCGTCCCTTACCGAATTCCCTTTGCCTTTCTGCGTGGGAATAACAGTGGCGCCATTTTTCCTGGCAATTTCCTCAGTTCTGTCAGTTGATGGGCCGTTGACAACCAGTATTTCAACCTTGAATCCCTTTTTCCGGATTTCTCTCACAGGAATTTCTTTGATTACGTTCCCTATGTGTTTTTCCTCGTTCAGGGCAGGAATGAAAACAGTCAAGGATTTCATGGCACCACCGGCAAAACACAAAACACTAAACTATTGCAAACAGCTTTGATTTTTTAACATTTAATTTGCTGGTTGCTGGTTGCAAAATGCAATTTTTGATTACATACATAAGCATTTTGCTATAAAATACTTTAATTTCCTTAATATACTGTTTGTTAAAATTTAATAGGTGTTCTGCTATGCTAGAGGAACTAGAAGAAGTCCCCTTGATTAAAAGGGTTGTTTCAGCCGGCAAAAGCGTTTTCCTGGTGCTGTTTTTTGTTTACCTAGCGCTTTACGTTACCTACTCAATCCACTTGGAATACCCTTTCCCATACCATGCAGATGAATGGGATGCCTTTGCAATAGCAAACGAGATAAACAGGATTGATGGGTTGGTCAGCTATAACCCGTTTCGTGGTTGGGGCTTTGACCCACAAGCAGAGCAAAACTATCACTTGTTTCTGGCAACAATAATGAATTTCACCAATTGGGATGAAATTGACCTTGGAGCAGTTTACACTGCCCTGTTTGTTCCAGTGCTGATGACTTTTCTGATGATTCTCTTCACTTTCCTCCTAATAAAGCATTTAACAGGCAACTCTGTTGCAGCATTCCTTTCAGCAATTACCGTTGTAATAACAAGGCCAAATGTTACGCTTCTCGGCTACTGGTTTGCAGTTCCAATGGCTTTTGGCCTTGCGTTCATGCCGCTTGTGCTGCTTTTGTTTGTCAAAACATTCACTGACGACAAAAGCATTCCTTCAAACCAGTACTTTCTGTTTTTCCTAATAGTTTATGCAATGCTTACCCTAACGCACCCTGCAACAGCAATAATTTTTCTGCCTTCTTTTTTCCTTTATTTTCTTCTCAACCCCAGGCTGCTTTTTTCAAACAAGCTTAAAATCGGCGTTACCATTGTAATGCTGATTGCGCTGATGTTCTTAATGGTCGGCTACATGGTTTACCAGTACAAGCCATACGGCACAGAGGACCTAATTGAGAAAGTGATTGAAACACTTTCTTTTCCCACAAGCCTTTACGAAGTTCAGGCTTTCTACTACATTCCCAGGTTTCTTTCAGAGCCCATGTTCTGGCTTGGAGTGCTGGGCTTAGCTTACCTCCTTAACCTTGGGAACAGGCAGTCAAAAATCATGCCATTGTTCATTGCCTCGCTTTTGCCGATAGTGTACTTTGGCTTCACTGAAGGGCAAAGCTTTCTCGCTGAATACAGGAGGGTTTTCATGTTTGCGGCAACCTCAATTGCAATGCTTTCAGGAGTTGGCCTTTACGTAATCTACTCCTTTTCCCACCGCGTTTTAGAAAATGTGTTCAGGAAAATCAGGCTTGAAAACATTATAACTGGGTTTTTATCAAAGGCTGCAGTGCTGGCAGTTATTCTGCTGTTCCTCATCAATACCCTAACTTTAGTTGTTTTCACCCACCAGCCCTACCTTTACAGGATAACCGAAGCATACGAAATGCCTGCTTTCCTTTGGCTTAAATACAACACCAACAATGAAGAAATTGTTCTGGCTCACCCTTGGAGTTCAAGGGCAATTCATGTTATCGCTGGAAACAGGATTCTTTACGCTAATCCCGCAAGGCTTCAGGGTGCAAGAGCTTACCAGGAAATATTCGAGTTCTTCTCATACCCTTGTGAGGAAAGAATAAGGATGACTCGTGGTGCTACATACGTTTACAGCAACTTTGGGCCAATTTACTGCAGTTTCCTGCAGGAGGTGTTTTCAAATGGAAGCACTTACATCTACAAAGTCGCTGGTTAACGTTGCGTTTCCTACGATTGTGTTTTCTTCGCTTCTACTCTTCGGGTTTGTCCTGTCATTCAATGAAGTGGCGCCAGCAAACTTTCCATTCTCAGGAATAGCCTCTGCTATCAGGCCGTTTCTTGCCATTTACCTCTTGCTTTTTCCCACAGGCTATCTTCTGCTCTCATTTCTTTTCCCTAAGGAAAAGTTGTCACTGCTTGAAAGATTTGGACTGTCAATTGCTCTGTCGATTTCATTAAACGTAATTGCAATACTGTTTGCAAACATGTTATTTGCTTTCCCGATAAATTTTAGGAACAGCCTGATAATCCTTGTTGTTATGAATATGGTTTTCTACGCCCTGTTCATAGGCAAGGAATTTTTCTGGCCCTACCTTGAATTGGCTGCTGTGCGATACATTCAGGCAAAAAGAGCTCTTTCAGGAAAAACCATTCACGGCCTTGCTGACATCGCGTTTTTCTCAACCCTTGCAGGGTTATCCGTGATTTTAACAGATTTGGTTACCGTATCCGGCCAGGCATTCAACGAGCTTTCAGCGCAGCTGTTCTACCCAACAGCAGCCTTGTTCGCGTTCTTTCCCTCAGGCCAGCTAGTGCTGTCAACATTAATGCATGGGAAGGAAAAAGCTGACATTGGAAAGCTCTCGGGTTACGTTGCACTCATTTCTGTTTCATTGTTTACCACTGCATTTGTTGCAGTGGGCATTGCCGGAAGCGCCTTTGAGTGGCACCTTGCCTTCAAAACCCACCTCTTCCTAGTAATGCTGCTCCTAACTGCGCTTAATTTAACGATTTACGCACTTTTTACAATCATTGCAAGAGCAGTTCCATTAGCTTCTCATTTGGTGAAGAAATTTGTCTGAAAGAAAAAAGTTTTCAGTGAAAACGCTATTCAGCAGAATTAAGAGAAACGATTTCTCGAACGAGGAACTTGAAGGCTTTCTTAGAATCCTCCTTGCTGTTGCAGTCATTTACTCGCTTTTCCTGTTCGCAGTGCCAAGAATTCCGACCTCTTTCACGGTCTTGTATCTTCAGCCTCAAAGCTACGAGAACAAGCTGGTGGCAGGAAAAGCATTCTTTGTTTTCGGCATCCAGAACCTTGAAGGAACAGACGCAAACTACCTTGTAGGCTACTACGCCAACGATCAACTATTAGAGCAGGAAGGAATACTTGTGAGGGCAGGTGAAACAATTGAAAAAGACAAGGGCTTTTACTTGGGTGACTTCAAGGGAAACTATCCCATTAAACTGACAACGCAGGCAAGCTTTGGCAACAAAAACTATCAAGTCCACTACTGGATTTTTGAAGATTGACACAACAGCTTAAACCCTTTCTCTCCAGTACTCAAACAAATCTTTCAGTGTTTTGTCAAAAGGTATTTTTGGCTTCCAGCCGGTTTTCTCCCTAAACTTGGAGCAGTTACCTAGAAGCACTTCCACATCGCTTGGCCTCATTCTTTTCGGATCCTGCATTACCTTTATTTTCTTTCCAGTGAAGGAAAGGATTTTGTTGAGAACATCCCTCATCTTGAATGCTTTTTCGCTGCAAATGTTGTAAACCTCGCCATGCTCTGCTTTCTGCAGTGCAAGCCAGTAAGCCTTTACCACATCCCTCACATCAGTGAAGTCCCTGCTGCTTTCAAGGTTCCCTACCTCTATTACTGGCTGTTTTTTTCCAGCCTCAATTTCCGCCACCTGCTTTGTCCAGTCACTGGAAACAAAGACAGAGCCACGCCTTGGCCCAGTGTGATTGAATGCCCGTGTCCTGACAATCTTCATTCCGTAGCTTTTAAAGTACTGGTAGCCCAGCAAATCCATTGAAACCTTGCTCACCCCATAAGGGCTCAAGGGCCTCAAAGGGTTTTCCTCGCGAATCGGAAGCTCACCCTCCAAAACCAAACCATACTCTTCCGAACTGCAAGCAATCTGAATCACAGGGTTAAGGCCTGCAAGCCTTATTGCCTCAAACAGGTTAAGCGATCCAATGACATTAGTGTTAAGGGTTTCCTGTGGTGCCCTCCAAGAGGTTGGAACAAAGCTTTGCGCTGCCAAGTGCGAAACAAAATCAGGTTCAACGTCCTTAACCGCTTTGGACACGCTATAATAATCTGTCAAATCGCACTCATGCAGCGTTACCTTGTCCCTTATGCCGGAAATGTTGCTAAAATCAGTGCTTTTTCCACGGTAAGTGCCGTGCACTTCCGCCAAGCCGTTTTCAAGCACGTAATCTGCCAAGTGCGAGCCGGCAAACCCATTGATGCCGGTTATAAGAATTTTTTTCATTCCTTTCACTAAAAAAATATTTTGTCTAAGGCTGGGCCTAGATTATGCTAACATACCTTTCCTTGCAGTGCTCAGAGCAAAACTTTTGGCGGTAAAGGTGTGGATCGGTTCTCTCTTTAACAATTTTTATCCCGCACTCTAGGCAGAACTTATCGTCATCCGGCGTCCTAGAAGACGCTCTCCTGTTTTTCATGAGGTAATTGCTGAAATCCACGGAATCTCCCCTCCACTAAAGCCTTTAATAGATTTACATCCAGTTAAAAATAAATACACTAACAGGTGAATCAAAAACACAATTTTTCTGCACTAAAAAGTTTACTTTCCGAATCATCAATTTTTATATATTAGTATGTGGTTATAATTAAGTGCGGGTAATTTATCACCCCGATTTCTTTGTGAAGACGGAAAAGGCAAAGGAGGAAAGTTAAAGCATCTGTTTCTCTCCTTAACTTTCCTCTTTTTCAGTTGTTGAACGGGTTTTGCATTCTAACACTTTTTCTTTTCTCAGGCTCTGCTATTTTTTCCTCTAATCTCGCAATATTCCCAGTATTTTGAATTATAAGGTAAGTTTGCCTTTGTTTTTTTCCTCTACGGTCTATTTCTTCTTTTCCTCTACTGCCTCCTTCCATGTATGTAGGTGTAGGCACAACCACATTGTTCACAGTAAATCGGAATCCAGTGTTCCTAAAAAAATCTTTAATCCTCAGAATGCGATAATCTTGTACTGATCTTGGCCCGACAAAAGGGCCTATCCCAATCCAGCCGCCTTTTTTTACAACCCTTAACAATTCCTTAATCCCTCTGTACCTATCGATTCCTTTCACCAAAGTAGGAATCAGTCTTCTTGCAAAAGCAATATCAAAAGATTCATTCCTGTAAGGCAATTTTTCTACTATGCCGGCAGTTGTAGCATATTTTCCGCGCAGCATTTTCCCGTATCTGGTGCTTTTGTATGCAGGAGACAATGAAACAACTCTTGCTCCAACCCCTTCAGCGTCTACCGCGAACTGGCCGGTTCCTGCACCAGCATCCAAGATTTTTTTCCCGGCAATTTCTTCATCACTGAAAGAAAAAAATTTTTTATAAAAATCCAAGCCTACAAAAGTTGTTTTATCGTAAAAACGCTCCCCTCTCCTCTCTCTATGCCTTGCCTTTCTTCTCTTTTGTTCTGCTATTTCCATTTTTTTAAATTTTTTTCTTCTCTCAATTTCTTCCCTATCATACCTACTAGCTCTGCGATTTTTCCTTTTTTGTACTAGGGGTTTTCCGGCCATCACAATTCAATAAATGAGTTTTAATCTATTTAAGGTTTTCCCAACATAATTGCTTTTGATGGCAAACTATTACCTTGTTCCAATTGCTGTGAACATTGCTTTCGGAACCGCGCTTTTTTACACAGTGTCGCGTGCACTTTCCTTGAAGAGAGCAACTCTGCTGAACGCTTTCCTGTTTGTTGTTGGAACGCTTTCATTCATTTTTCTGCGCAATTATTTGTTTGCGGAAGAATTCCTGTTCTCTTGGGTTCTTGTGCTGGTTGCATACTTTTTCTGGATCCGCTACCTTTACAATCTTCCTTACGACAAGGTGGCTTTCTTCCTTTTTGTCTCAATCATAGTCAGAATATCTGCGGTGTACACTGTTGGAGCATTCTTTTCAGAAGCAGCTAACTGGATACTGTTCTAAGCGCTCTCAGCGTTCAATTGAAAGTTCTAAGCACTCCATTCAAGCTCATCCCCAACTGAAATTCCTTTTGCTTTTCCTGCAGGCAACTCAACAAAAAATTTTGCGGGCTTTTTGGGAACGTAAAGCGGCGTGAACGGTGCAATGCTTTCCTTTACATCAACAACGCGCCTGTTTTTGCCAAGGAAAACAATATCGATTGGAAAAAAAACGAAAAAGCAGTGAATGCTTGCCCCGCTTTTCGACTCATAAGGAAGAGGAAACACCAGTGCATAATCAAACTTTTTTTTGCTTTCAAACATCAGGCCCTTCAACTGCGAAAAAAAGTTTCCTGCAATCCTCACGTTTCCAATTATTTGCGTTTTCTTTGTTTTGTTGAACAGCGCCATGCTCTCCTGCTTCATTTTTCTTTCTTGCTTGATTGTTCTTTGATTACTTCCAGTGACGGCACCTTTATTTCCTCCAGCATTGCTTTTGTTTGCGCTGGGCTTATTTTCCTTGCTTCCTCCCTCTTGATGCCAACCCTAATATCGTCAATTTCGTGCATCTTGTCAGAGAGCTCGTCAAGTATTCTCATCACTCGCTCGTGCTTTTCCTTCGAAATTGATTTCACGTTCCATTTTTTTGAAACCTTTGCCGTCATTTCAACCCACTTAATTTTACGCTTAAGTTGTTATTAATTCTAACTTTGTACCAACGCGCAAATACCTTTAAAAACTGTAAACCGTTAAAATAATTATTGGATTTCTTCTTTAAACCGCTGCAGTGGGCCTCATGGAGTTGACTTCTATTGCTTTCATTCCTGATGGGAACAGAAGGTATGCGTTCCGTTCAGGCATCGAGCTGGCTAAATCATACCAACTTGGCACTGAGAAGGCATGGGACGTTTTGAACTGGCTTGTCGATTACCCAAAAATCAGGGCAGGGGCATTCTACACTCTTTCCCTTGAAAACCTTGCCAGGAGCAAAGCCGAATTGGCAGTTCTTTTCAAGCTGTTTGAAAAAGAGTTGGATAAGGCAATGGATAGGCGCATAATTGAAACCGAAAAAATAAGCTTGAAGTTCATTGGTCGCACAGCCGCTTTCCCAAAAAGAATCCAGCAAAAAATGAGGGAAGTGGAGGAATTCACTGAAGACAACAACAAAAAAACGATTTACCTCGCATTAGGCTACAATGGCCAAGCGGAAATAGTTGATGCAGCAAAAAAATTCGCGGAATCATACAAAAACAATTCGGTTTCATTGAGTGAATTGAACGAAAGCTCTTTCAACAAATTCTTGTATGCAGAAATGCCTAACCCTGATTTGATAATCCGCACTTCCGGCACACAGCGCTTAAGTGGTTTCCTAACATACCAGTCAGCTTACTCCGAACTCTTTTTTTGCCCAAAGTTCTGGCCTGAATTCAGCAAGCAGGACTTGGACAGCGCAATAACAGACTTCAATGAAAGGAACAGAAAATTCGGGAAATAGTTTAATCTCAAGAGGCTTCTTCGCCCTCTTCGTCAAATTCCTGCTCTGATTCTTCCACTGTTTCTCCGCTTTCGGCTTCAACTTCGCCGTCTTCAACTGAAACTTCTGTATCTTCAATTACTTTCAGCCTAATCGTCGGCCTCAAAATAATTTGGTTGTTTCCAGTTACATGCACTGATTTTCCAACATCAAAGTCAAGGCTCATGAAAACAATGCTGTTAGCATCTGCATTGAACACGCCGTGCAGCATCAGTTTGTTCGGTGGCACCCGCACATCAAACTCGTTGCCATCAATTACTGCAGTGGCTGACAAAATCTGCAGCCTTATCTGCGTGTACTTTCCAGCAGGAATCTCCTTGTCAGCAAGCAATGCTTCAGTGTCAATCAGCTGCAGCAAGTCAAAGGTTTGCTCTTCTTCACTTAAAAGAATCCATTTGTTCTTCTTTTTGGTTGAAGCGTTGCTGTCCTGCTCTCCAACTGCATTCTCGTCTTCCTGCAGGCCCAGGTTAACGTCCTCGTTTTGGTTTTCGTCATTTTCCTCGGATTCATTGAGGTCGTCAATGCCATTGTTTTCGTCTTCTGTCGTGTTCACATCCGGAACTTCTCCATTTTCGTCCTCTGTTTCATTCAGGTCTGGCTCCTCAAACTCATTTTCATCCTCTTCCATCTCGTTCAGGTCAGGAACTTCTGCTTCGTTTTCGTCCTCTGTCTCATTGACATCAGGCACAGATTCAAAGCTCCTGCTCAAATGAATTGAAATCTCCCCGATGGTTATGTTCAATGCAGTCATTTTGTTCAAGTCAACCCTTTCAGGCTTTTTGCTGCCATTTCCTCTTGAGCCATCAGTTTCATTTTCATCATCGTCATCTAAATCGTTTTGGTCTTCTTCTTGCTGGCCCGGAGGGACAAAGTTCTCATCGTTTCCGTTTCCCTTGAAAACTGAAACAGTTCTGTCTGTGGATGCTGGCAGCGGATTGTCAGTTATGCTTGCAACAAACCTCGCAATTCTATTGGTTTCTGAAATCACGGTTTCAGGTTCTACAGCCGGCGCTACTTCATCAATTTCCTCTCCCTCTGGCTCAATTTGAGGTGGGGCTTCGTCTACTGTGCCTCCTCCACCATCAGTTGGAGGCACAACAGTATCATCATTTCCTCCTATTGGAGGAGTTGTTCCATCACCTGTTGCTGGAGGCTGCTGCATGCAACCGCTTACTAATACAATCAGCGCGAGAAAAACGAACAAAAACTTTGTTTTAATACAATTCACCTTTATAGAACTAATGCTAAACAATTCACTTTTATACAACTAATGCTAAACTACTATTTAATTGTTTTCAAAATCTTTTAAAACCTGTTCTTGGAACAAGTTATATACCATAAAACTATATACCATAAAACATTTTTTTGCCACATTTTTTTAGGGGGGTGGGTTTTTGCAGTCAATCCAGAAAACGTTTGAAAGCGAGCTTTTAGAGCAGTTCAGTGACTTCAAGAACGGTGACGCCTACCTTGTTCTGGTCAAGCCCGGAGATTTTTTTGCTACAAGGAATGCCTTGATAAAGCACCTTATCCTTGACCTCAAGTTGAAGGGAATTTATTCTTCCTCTAACAAGCCTTCAACGGTCATTAAGAGGGAGCTTGAGATGATGGGCATTGACACGTCCAAGCACTTTTTTGTTGACTTCATCAGCAGGGAAAACAATCTCGCAATACAGGCAAACAACGTTTTTTATCTTAGAAGCCCAACTGCTTTCACTAGCGCAGCAATCCTTACAGTAAAGCTTTCAAAGAACTTCAAGTTTGATTTCCTTTTCGATGACTCGCTTACAACGAGCCTGATCTACAACAGGCCGAGAAGAATCCAGGAATTCATTCATTTTGTGCTGGGAAAAATTGAGCTGCTTAACGCTCGGGCAGTGCTCATTGCATTAGACGACCAGAAAACAAGGGAAATGGTAATGGAAATCTCCCAGTTTTTCACAAAAATAATTGTTACTCCCCCAGAAAACAAGTTTTAGTTTTCAGGGCTCACAGTAATTCGTGCAAAACCTGTTCTGCAAAAACCTTTTAGGAAACCCAAGCAAAATCATGGATTTTGCGGGCCTCGTAAAACCTTTGGTTTTACAAGGAGGTTTGCGAAAAAGGGCCTACAGCAAACCCTTTTAAGAAATTGTTTACCAAATAAATTTTAGTTCTTAGCCCCATAGTCTAGCGGCCAAGGATGCGAGCCTCTGGAGCTCGAGACCAGAGTTCGAATCTCTGTGGGGCTATTGTCCGATTTGGTACGCTTACTCATGCGAAATCTTAAGCAACTACCTTTTTTTGCAGGGTAACTTTTTTTCTCTGACAAAGACGGGGTGATTTTTTGAATTACTTAAAAAACGATTTCAAAGCAACTCCAACTGCAACAGCGAATGCTATGGCAATTCCCCATAAATACCCTCCTGCACTTGGAATTAATTTTGCGCCCTCTTGGGCAATGGCAAAAATAATTATTGCTCCGATAATTCCAACTACTCCAATTAAAAGAAACTGTTGTATTTGTCCGCCAGAATTCATACAAAAATTCTTCAAAAAAAAATTTAAAAAGGAGTACGAGACGTATCTTTTCGTTTTTTTGAGGCAATGGTTTTGGCTGAGGCTAACCTTTCATAGCTGTTGTAAAATAATTTTTTCAGCTCGTCTTGTATCCAAATTTTCTGTCGTAGTTTTTGTGGTCAAACCATTCCAGGATTACTGCAAGTATTTCCACTTCGCTTCCTTTGATTGTGTAAATGAGTCGCCAGCTGTTTGGCAGGTCATATTTGTAAAGGTTGTTTACGCCGTATTTTTGGATGTATTCTTTTGGTATTAAGCGTTTTGGCAAGTGTATTCCGACGCGCGGGTTTTTCTTCATGTCATCCATTGCCCGGTTAATGAATTCGTATAGTTCCTTGTCTTCAAATTTTCCTGCTTTGAGTTTGTCGTATGCCTCTTTGGTTTTATCGTCAACAAAGATTACAAAGATTTTCCGGTTGTCTTGTTTCATCGGACCACTAAATGCTTTTTGCTCAAAAGTTCTCTAACGCCTTGCGGGTCCCAAATCCAGATTATTGAACCGTCTTTTTCAACCAAGATTTTGCCAGAATACTCCAAATAGTCAATTATGGTATTGAATGTCTGGTACATCATTTTTTTTGGAAGGCTCTTCCAGAGCTTTGCCTTGGTTGGATAATCTTTGGCTTTTCTGATAGCTTCTTCTACCATGAGGACCGTATCCAATCTTGGGTATCTAAGAATATTTTTAGGCGAAAAAATTGTTTTGGCAATAGACATATTAATTCACTATATCAATTGATATAACAAGTTTATTTAAGTCTTTCTGTGTCAAAAGGGACGACCTGCCATGAGAGTTCGAATCTCTGCGGGGCTATTTCATTTTTAGATTCGCGTTTTTTTCCTTCAACAGAAAACTGTTTATTTTCTTTAGTTTTATTTGCATGCATGATGTTATGAAAACCCAGAAATGGCGGGTTGCACTTTACACTATGGAGGTGTTTTTTAGAGACCATCCTGTTAAGCCGATTTATGCTATTCCTTTAAAAGAACCAAGGGAGTTAACTTTTTTCACAGAACTTTTTTGAGGTGTTGGATTGTTAGTGAAGGACTTGAAGCCGAGAAGTGGTTTTGACGAACTTTCAGGGGAAATTGTTTCAGTCAGCGAGTCGCGCTCTTTTGCAAATGAAAGGGGCTCAGGCAAGGTAGCCAGCGCTGTATTAAAGGACAATAAAGGAAAAGAAGTGAAACTCAGCCTCTGGAACGATGAAATTGACAAAGTGAAGGAAGGCTCAAAAGTGAAAATCACGAACGGCTGGTGCAGTGAGTGGCAGGGCCAAATTCAGGTTAGCGCCGGAAGGAATGGAACCCTTGAAGTTGAAGAATAACTTGCCTTGCATTTAACAACCCAAAAAATCCACTTCCTTCAGGGAGCCTTGCAAACTCCGTTTGCGAGGTCTCGCAGAACTTTGTTCTGCAAGATGGTCTTTTTTTTGTGGATTTTTTCCGTTGACGGGTAAGAGACGTCCTTTTTGTAAATGTCGGGGAACCACTGCCTTAAGCCTTTTAGAAAACCCAAGCAAAATCAGGGATTTTGCGGGCCACGTAAAACCAAAGGTTTTACGAGGAGGCTTGCGAAAAAGAGGCTGCGCCTTTAGGCATTGGAGGACGTCCTGTTTTCTGGTGCTAGTAGCTGTTTTAGTGGGTGAGCGGAAAACCTGTTGTTTGGCTAGGGCGTAATTTATTTCACCATAAAGCTTACGAATTCGGGGAACATTCTCCACATGCTTGGCCTTGTGAGAACTTTGCCTATGAACCTGCTTGGCTTGTCCATGTCACCGTGCTCGCTCAGGAATTCCCCTACCTTCGCTTTCCTCATTTTCACAAACAATTTGTCCAGTTTTTCGTTGCTGAGCCCGTTGAAATATTTTCTCAGCTTCCAGTGCAGCTCCAGCTCTTTGTTGATTGGCTTCAAGTACTTGGAGTAATTGGTTAAAGGTTTCTTGCTCTTGTAGAAATCATCGATTGCTTTTGCTGCTGCCTTGCCCGCATTGATTCCTGTCAGGATGCCTCCGCCAGTTGTGCTCTTTGTCTGAAAAGCTGCATCGCCGACAAGCAGAACATTGCCTTTCACTGGTTCTTTCAGCGGCAGCCCAACTGGAATTAAAGCAGAGCACATGTCGCATGAATAATTTGCTTCAAGGTTTGTTTCCTTCAAGAAACTGTTAAAGCTCTCCCTTACATTAATGTTGGAGGTTGCCAAGCCAACGCGAGCCCATTCCTTGTTTTCCGGCACAACCCAAGCAAAGAAGTCCTTTGCGTAGGAACCAAAATATAATTCAACAAACCCTGCGTCAAAGCTGCCATTAACCCTAACCTGGTACGCGTGAGCAAAGTCTTCTCGCTTCTTGCTTATCTCCATGAGTTCCCTAGTTTTGGAGTTCGGGCCATCAGCTCCAACAATGACTTTTGATTTAAGCAGTCCGCCCCGCCTTTTTTCCTCAACGAAAACCGTTTCATTCCTTATGTCAAGGAGCTTGGTTTCAAGCATTATTTTCACGCCTGCAGCTTTTGCTTCTTCCGCCATGCTCTGATCCAAGGCAGCGCGGTCAATAACGTAAGCAACTGGAGAGCTACGCTTTACTTCAAGCATTTCGTGGTTTGGAGAGTAAATTCTTGCCCCTCGAACGCTGTTAAGCTTGATTTTCTCTATGTCTAAGCCTGTTTCCTCTACTCCGCTTCGGCTTATGAGGCCGGTACAGTTCACTGGCTTGCCTATCTCTGCGTGCTCCTCAATTACTACTGCATCCCACCCCCTCTTTTGGCATTCAAGCGCTGTTGAAAGACCTGCAGGTCCTGCTCCTACAACCGTGACCGAGTGCAAAAAACTCACCTTTCAAAAAACAGTTTATTATTTATTGTGCGGGAAAAACCTTTTTAAGTGTTCCAGCAGAAAATACTCTATGGCTTTGGAAACAGTTGCAGGCGTAATAGTTTTTGCAGCAGTATTGTTTGTGCCTGGCTACTTTCTCACGCTGGCATTTTTTCCAAGCAGAAAAGAAATCGATTTGGCGGAAAGGTTAACGTTCTCCGTTGTTTTCTCAATTGGTTTCCTGCCGCTGGTGGTTTTGGTTGAGAACCAGCTTTTAGGCATGCCGATAGAGTTCTTCTCGGTTTTCTCCTCCCTGCTCTTAATTGTTGTCATTGCGCTGCTGATTTACCTCACAAGAACCCAGCGCCTTGATCTTCCAGTGCTGAACAGGATTTTTCCAAAAGTTGAAGCAGAAGACGTTTTTGAATTGATTCCAAAATTCAAGTAGGGATTTAGGTAATTTTTATGGTAAAAAAAATTATTCCGCAAGGAGAACGGTTGGCTGACAAGGCCATCTACCTTCATGAAGACCGATACGAGGGCCCGAAAGAAATATTTAAGTTTATTGCAGGAATGCTTGATGGAAAGCTTTCAACAACCGGAAAAATGCTTGACGTTGGCTGTGCCACAGGAGAACTAATTTTTTTCTTAAAAAAAAAGTTTCCCGGTTTTTCTTTCACAGGAATTGATGTTTCCGAGAGCCTGATTCAGCGGGCAAAAGAAAAAATTCCTTCGGAAAAGTTTGTTTGCAGCGACATTTTGACCAAGCCATTCAAAAGCAGGGAAAAGTTTGATGTTGTGTTCTGCATTGGTGTCCTGTCGATTTTGGACGAAATTGATGCGCCTTTGAAAAACCTGCTGTCCTGCGTAAAAGGGGATGGCACTCTAATTGTTGCTGGAATGTTCAATGACGAACCTATTGATGTTTTGATGAGGTACAAGCCAGCAGCAGAAGAAAGCAGTAAATGGCTTACTGGCTGGAACACTTTTTCAACCTACTCATACGAGAGAATCCTGAAAAGCATGCCTTACGATTTGGAGCTGGAGTGGAGCGGTTTCAGAATGCCGTATCAGATAAAAAAAGGCCCCGATCCCATGAGGTCTTGGACAATTAAAACCGGGGAAAACCCTTTTCAGCAAGTAAACGGCGCGTGCCAGCTGGTTAACATCAAAGTGCTTAGGGTTCGCGTGAAAAGGAAACTGAGACCTTGAATTATGGCAAAATGCTTGTGCATTTGAATAAAGAAAACTGCATTTTGCAACCAGCAAACAGCAAATCACCTGATTCAAAAAATTAAAGCTGTTTGCTATAATTGTAACAGTTTAGTGTTTTAAATTCTTTTTCCCTATTTTTTACTGTTAGTGGTGGGAATGAAGGGAAAAAAGGCACTTGTTTTGGGCGCTGGCTTAGCGGGACTGAGTGCTGCTCACAGGCTGCTTGAAAAAGGGTTTGAGGTTGAAGTGGTTGAGGCAAACTCTTTTGTCGGAGGACTTGCTGCAACAATCAAGGAAGGCCCCTATTACATGGACTTTGGCCCCCATCCATTTTACACTGAAAAAGAGGATATTCAGGAATTGTTCAAGGAACTTATTGCAGATGACTTGCTTTCGTTTGAGCGCCGCTGCCTCCTCTACTTCAATGACCGCTTCGTCAATTACCCATTGAACATCCGCACTGCGCTTTTCGAAATGGGCCTTACAACATCAATTGTTTCAGGCTTAAGCTTTGCAAAGGCCTCCACAAAAAAATTTTTCAGGAAACCGGAAATAAAAAACTTTGAGGACTGGGCCAGGGCAGGCTTTGGAAACCACCTTTACAAAATCTTCTTCAAGCCTTACACTGAAAAATTTTGGGGGGTTAAGTGCAGCGAGCTTGACGCTTTCTGGGCAAACCAGCGCGTAGCAAAAGTCAACCTCATTAAAACTCTTAAATCAATTTTTTCCAAGCCAAAGAAAGGAGAGATAGCATCGCAGATTGAACGCAGCAACCTCCTGCTTTTTTACCCGAGAAAGGGCATAGGAATGCTTGCTGAAAGAATTGCTGAACGGGTTCAAAAGCGTGGAGGAAAAATTTACCTCAACTCAAAGGTTTCAAAAGTTAAAAAAACCAAAAACGGTTTCAGTGTTGAATGCGTTTCAGGCGGAAAAACAAAAACCTTTGCTGCTTCATACTTGTTCTCTTCTCTTCCAGTGCCACTGTTTGCAAAAATGCTTTTTCCAAAACCGCCAAAAGATATTCTGTTGTCGGCTTCAAAGCTGAGGTATCGCTCCCTTGTACTGCTTTACATTGCTTCAACAAAGCAGGACATAATGCAAGTGCCGTACATTTACTTCATGAACCGTTCCTTTCACCGGTTGACTGAAACAAACAAGTGGTCTCAAGAGCTAAGCCCGGCAGATGAGAACATGTTAAGCGTTGAGTTCTCGTGCTTTGAAGGCGATGCCACTTGGAATAAAAGCAAGGAACAGTTGTTTGAACAGGCAATCGCGGAACTAGAAAAAGATGGTTTCCTGAAAAAAAGCGAGGTAACAAACTATTTTTTGCTGAAGGCACCGCACGTTTACCCTGTTTACCTGACAGATTACAGGGAGCATTTCTCAAAGGTAATGAATCACCTTAAAGAAATTGACAACATTTATTTTATTGGAAGGACAGGCCAGTTCAACTACCTTGACATGGACCAAGTGATGAAGCAGTCCTTCATTGCGGTGGACCAGCTTGCTGCAAATGCAATAAGATGATTTTATGGCTTCAGAAAAATTCGTGAAGGGAAAAAGGGTTCTTGTTACTGGCGGCTTGGGTTTTCTGGGGTCAAACCTCGTGCACAGGCTTCACGGCCTTGGAGCAGAAGTAACAGTTTTTGATCTTCAGCAGAAAATCGATTCCTCGCTTGACAACCTGAAGCCGGTTGAAGGCAAGGTTGAAATTGTCGCAGGCGATATTCGCGATGAGGAAAAAATCAGGCAAGCAGTTGAAGGCAAGGACTTCATTTTCAATTTTGCAGCCAACATAGGCCATGTTAAAAGCTTTGATGACCCGCTGCTGAACCTTGAGGTAAACTGTGCGAGCCACCTCAAGCTGCTTGAAGCGCTCAGAAAATCTTCCTCTGATGCAACAGTTTTCTTTCCAGGTTCAAGAATGCAGTTTGGCTTGCCGGCCTCAAAAAAAGTAGGTGAAAAGCACACTCAGAACCCGTTGAGTATTGAGGCCATACACAAAATGGCAGCAGAAAAATATTACCTGCTTTACTACTGCAACCATGGCATAAAGTCGGTTGTATTCCGTTTGTCGAATCCTTTTGGCCCTCGCGCACCAATGAAGGAGGGCACGCACTGCATCCTAAACTGGTTTCTCGGAAAAGCGCTTAACGACGAGGAAATAACTGTTTTCGGTTCAGGCAAGCAGCTGCGGGACTACATTTTCGTTGACGATGTAATGGATGCTTTTGTTATTGCGATGACTGAGGATAAGGCATTAGGCCAAGACTTTAACTTAGGCAGCGGTAAGGGCATAAGTGTTGTGGATGCAGTTGAAAAAATTGTTTCAATTGCGGGAAAAGGGCGCATTAAGAAAGTGCCTTGGCCAAAAGACTGGCAAAGCATTGAAACCGGCAGCTACGTTTCAGACATCTCAAAAATCAAAAATGTTTTAGGCTGGAAGCCGCGCCACTCATTTGAGGAAGGCATCCGTAAAACCATTGAATTCTATTCGCAAAGGCAATGAAATAAAAATCTTTAATCCCTACTTTTTTTGGTTTTCATGGAATTTCAAGTAAAATGTGACCTGTGCAGTTCGAAACAAAGCTCTGTCCTGTTTAATTTCCCGGAATACAGGGTTTTAAGCTGCGGTTCATGCGGCCTAGTATTCACTGATTCAAGCGTTTACTCGCGTGACCTGGAAATCTATTCAGGAGACTACTACAAAAAAAAGTACCCAAAGCGCTATGACTCCTACACAGCCGATTACAGGAAACTTGAAAACGATTCAATAATAAACAATTACACTAACCTGCTTGAACAGCTTGAAAAATTTTCAGCGAAAGGAAAAATGCTTGATGTAGGCTGTGCTACCGGAGTCTTCCTTGACATCGCTAGGGAAAGAGGCTGGGAAGTGCAAGGCATTGATGTTTCAAAGTATGCCGTGCATTATGCGCGAAAGAATTTCGGCTTGAAGGCAAGTGTAGCAACAATTGAAAACTTGAAGGCGCCTGACAGCTACTTTGACGTAATAACTCTGCACGAAGTAATAGAGCATGTTCCAAGCATGAAGTCAGTGCTGAAAGGCGCAAGAAAAAAACTGAAGAAGAATGGCCTGCTCTTGCTAACCACAATTGATTCAAGCAGCCTTATCTCGCAGCTTTCTGGCATGCTTTACCATTCAACTCTTGGAAAAATTAATTCTCCCGCACAGAAGTGTTTTCAGTTGCAGCACACTTTTCACCCAACTCCGGAAATAATGCGCTTATACTTTAAAGAAACAGGGTTTAAGGAAGAGTGGTTTAACCGCAGCGAAATTCCTGTGGACAAGTTACAGGAGGGGCCATTGATGACTTTAGTTATTGGTGCAATTTATTTGCTACAAAAACTCACCGGAAAAACTTTTTTGTTTGAATTCATTGCAAGGAAGGTTTGAGTGCATGGAGAAAAAACAAAAAATTTTCCTTGCATTGCTGGTTTTTTTTCTTTACCTTATTCCAACATTCATTCAGTATTCTTTCGATGAAAACTTCAGAATTTCCGGAGTTTTTCTCGGCCTGCCCAGAGTTCTTTCAGGGGATGAGCCGCATTACCTTGCAACAATTTACAGCATTGCTGAGGACCTAGACCTTGACCTTGAAAACAATTACACTGACACCTACTATAACAATCAAACGGATGCCGGCGCAATTTACTCCAACACGCAGGGAATTGAGGGAGCAGACCGCCATTGCATGTACCATGGAATCGGAAAAGGAGAGCTTTGTTTTCCAGGGCACCCAATCGGAATGCCGCTGGTTTTCAGCATTTTTTTGTTTCCTTTTGCTAACTCCACGTTTCTTGAAAGCGCAGCAATTTACCTCATGATGATTGTTTCTGTGCTAACCCTGTTTCTTCTCTACAAAATTCTTAAGCATTACGGTGCGAGTGAAAGACACGCAATAATTGTGACATTGATTTGGGCTTTTGCAACCCCAATATGGTTTTACTCCAAAAGCCTATGGCCTGCAACCCTGCTGATGTTTTTGACAACTCTTTCATTTTATTTCTTTTTTGTCAGAAAAAAGTTTTTGCCTTCCTCGCTTTTGATGTCTGTGGCTTTTGCGGCAAATTATCCAATGGCAATTCTTGCCGGGGCAAAAGCTTTTCTGCTTGCAAAGAAAAAGAAATTCAGGGGGCTTGCGGTTTTCTCAATTCCAATTGCAATAACAGTTGCTGTAACTATAATCTACACCAATTTGGTGATTAAAGTAGGCCATGTTCCGTTAAGGCAGCTCGACACTGTTGGAGTTGGGAACATTTTTTTCGGATTGCCTGCCCTTATTTTTTCCCCTAAATTTGGGCTGCTTGTTTTCTCTCCAATTTTAATTTTTTCACTTTTAGGTTTCAGGGAATTCTACAGAGAACACAAAGATGAAGCAGTCTGGCTTGCCCTCTCATTTGTTTTCACTTGGCTCCTTTACTCTTCAGTCTCTTACCTTGCAAGCGGAATTGCCTCATTCGGGCCAAGGTACTTTGTTCCGTTCCTTCCACTTTTTGCGCTGCCTTTCATGCAGTGGTTTAAATCCAACAAAAACAAATATTTGTGGTGGCTTTTCCTTGCAGTTTTGGCTTATTCGCTGCTGCTAAACCTCGCAGCAGTACTTTTTTACCCGGCATTCTGGGACAGGGAAGTTTGGTGGCTTGCATCGAAGGTTTTAATCGGGGCTTAAATCGTACAAATAGTATTTTTCTTCCTCTGCCAAAACCGTTTCAAAGTTTTCTTTCAGGTAACTATGGATTTCTTCAGGCAAAGCAAAGTTTTTTGTTTTCGCGTAAAGGAAATGTGTAAAGCCAATGCCGATTTTTTCCTGCAGGTTTTCAATTGATTCGGCATTGGTTTGCCCAACTGCAAATACGTTTCCCTTCCTGTCGGTGTAATACAGGAGGCCTTTCGCGTTCTCTGATGCAACCAAAACCTTTGCATCTTTTTCAATTAATGAATCAACTTTTTCTCCTGCTTCAACGAACATCAAGTGCTCTCCAGGGGTTTTAGTGTAAGGGTGGAATGCCTGCAGGGTGTAATAGTAAAACGTTGTCCCAACAAGCAAAACCAGTCCGGCAGCAATTATTCTTTTGTCAATCACTCGTTCCCTTATTTGCCTTGATTCAAGTATTGCGTTTCCCCCTATGCCAACAAATGCAGCTAGTGCAGCAGCCAAAGGCAATTGATAGTAGTCGTGCACAAAGTTCTGCCAGTAAAAAACAAGGAATGAAATTAAGCCTCCTAAAAGGAAAAAATGGAAAACCAGCTGCGCTTTTTTTTCTGGTTTCAGCATCAAGCCTATTGCTGCGAGCGCAAAACCAATTGGCGTGAGGATTCTTCCGGCAAGCCTCTCAAACAAAACAAAATAAAGTTCCGGCGAAAACGGGGTAACAGCAGTTAATTCCTCCAGGTCTCGCTGCAGCCACCCACCCAAAACGCTTGCAAAACTTCCCGGGCTTTCCTGTTGCAGTAGAAACGCCCAGTAACTCCAGGCAACCAGTGCAATTGATGGCACAAGAATTATTGCGGCCCATGCCTTCCAGTTTGAAAGTGCTTTCCAGCCAAACTTGTTGAATGCGAGAAACGCTATTGCAGGAAGCACTGCAATTGCAGTCGGCTTAATGAGCAGTGCAAGCGAAGTGAAAACCGCGCTCAATGCGAGTTCCGCATTTCCCTGCCTGTCAACCCATTCGCTGAAAAAGTACAAAGCTCCGACCATGAAGAAAAGCATTGATGATTCCGGCTGGAATGTTCTCGCATAAATTACCGTAAGCGGGGAAAGCGAGAAAAAAAGGCTGCCAATAAATGCAACTTTCAGGTTAAAGAACTTTTCAAGGAGCAAAAACATGAAAATAAGTGCTCCGAGAAAAAACAGTATTGATACCAGCCTGCCAATCCATTCCTGTACTCCAAACAGGCTGTAGAGCAGCGCAGTAATCGCTGGCATCACGTGTAGCTCCAGCGCATAATAGGATTTTTCCCTGCCTTCAAATAGGTCTATTTCTGGGTGCAGCAGGTCAAAGTTGCTTTCGTTTAAGTTCCTTGCAGTCATTGCAGTTAAAGCCTGCCTTGTGGACATTACTTCAAGGATCGGCCTGTCAATAGCGTAAACCCGTACAAGAAACGCAATTGCCAGCAAAAGCAGCAGCAGCTTGGCCCTGTTCTCTTGCGCTAGGAAAGGCATTAATTGAATTTTAGCTGCAAAACCGTATTAAACGTATCCCGCTATCCTCTTTTCCATGCATAACGGTGAATGAGCTTTAAATATGCTGCAATTGTTTTTGGAACATTCATTTTGCTTTTTCCTTTTCTTACGCTTAAGTCAAGAGTAGTTGGCACTTCGGCAAAGCGCAAACCAAGCATGTCCATTTTAATGAGGAGCTCCACCACGCAGGTGAATCCATCTTCTTCAATCAAATGTTTTCCGTAATTTTTAATTGCTTTTTTTATTGCGCTTCCCCTGTAAACCCTGAAAAAAGAAGAGTAAGTGTGAATGCCCTGCATCGGGAAAACCATTTTCATTAGTGTGTTTGCTCCAGTGCTCAAAAACCTTCTCTCAAAAGAAATGTTTTTTATGCTCCCGCCAGGAGCATAGCAGGATGCAAGCACCACATCAGCCTCCTGTTCGGCTTTTGCAATCATTTCAGGCAAATCCTTTAGGTCAGAGGTCAGGTCAGCCTCCAGTGTAACAACCAAATCGTTTTCCTTAAGTTTTGGCTCGATTGAATTAAAAGCGGTTTTGAAAACTTCAGCAACGCCTTTGTTTTTTTCGTGAGAAATTAGATACATATTTTTTTTAAAGCCTTTCAACAGTTGCTTTGTGTTGTCCGTGCTGCCATCATCGATTACAATTAATGCATAGTTTTTATTCATGCGCTTCATTAATTTTTCAATTTTTTGCAGAACTTTTGAGATGTTTTCCGCTTCATTGAAAGCAGGGATTACGAATTTAATCAACCAATCACCTAAAAATTTACTCGCAATAATAAATTTAAGTTCTATCTGGGTTTGAATTCTTCTGCAAGATCACGGGAAGTAACAATTCTGTAATCGTTCACCAGTGCTTTTACAATAAACCTGCAGATGCGCATTCTTTTCTCCAAAGGAGGCAACCTGTAAGATGGAATTCTCCTGTCCGCAATGTTGTCAGCCAAATCAATTAAGTGGAATTCATAGTTTAGTGGAAGGTGCCTCTTCCTTGTAAGGAAATAGCTGACCCTAAAAAAATTCAAGCCAAATAAAAAAACTGGGCTGCTGTGGTAAGGAAACCTGAAAATCGGAACAACAGTGTTTGGGATTTCAACAATTTCCCTTTCACCAATTTTTTCAATAGAATCTATTGAAGGAGTGTAAGGGTGCAGTGGTGCGAATCCAGAACTTAAGTTTGGCCCATGGAATTGATTGAGTTTTTTTCTCCCAAATATTCTCTCAAACAAATAAATCGGAAGGATTGTAAATGTCGGGAGAAGCGAGGCATCATAAACATAATTATTTTCTTCTAAAATATCCAACAACTTTGAGCTCAGATCCCATCCAGGTGCTTTAAATCCAGCCGGCTTCATTCCAGTGATTTTTTTGATGGCATTTTCTGCTTTTCTGACCTCTGTTTCAATTTCTTTTTTCGGCAAACTGCTTAAGCCGAGTGGGTGGGAAAATGAATGGTTTGCAATTTCATGGCCTTCTTCGCGGATTTGTTTTAACAATTCCTTTTTGTGCTTGTTTTCAGCGTCTTTTCCAACCACAAAAAAAGTGGCCTTAACGTTGTTCTTCCTGAACAAATCCAAAAAGCGGGGAAGCCCGGTTTCATAGAAAACATCCGGATGAATTTCTCCGCTATGGCCATAGTATTCAAGCTGGCTCCATAAAGGGTCCATGTCAACCTGTATTGTTGCTGCTATTTTGTTGTCTTTCATTTCAGCCCAGCCAAGTTTTTCCTGAATTTAACAATAGTCTCTTTATCTGGCACAGAATAATAGCTGCCCTTTCCTTTTTGCCTGAACGTTCTTAATTTCTTTTCCTCAATATCCTTTATTGCTTTAATTATCAAAACTGCCGCCTCCTTAAATACCTTTTCATAAAGTTTGTCAATTGTGTCGCCTTTTTTTAGCCTAAAACTTTTTTGTGCGATTACAGGACCGGAATCAACTTTTTCCTCCATAAAGTGGACTGTTACTCCGATTTCTTTTTCACCGTTTGCAATAGCCCACACTATTGGGTGCAACCCCCTGTATTTTGGGAGAAGCGAGGCATGCTTGTTAATGCACCCGATTTTTGCTACCTCTAGCAGTTTCTTGCTGAAAACTTGGGGGGACTGCGCAATAATTAGGTCTAGATTAATGCCTTGAAGTTTTTCGATATACTTTTCATCGTTAACGTTGCGCGTTTCAATTACCGGAATTGAATATTTTTTTGCAAGGCCTCTGAGTGAATAAACCTTTTTTTGCTGGAGAAAATTTCCAAAAAAATCCACTGATTTCAAGTAAGCAAATTTCAGCCCCTTTATTGAAAAATTCCCTAAACCATTGACCCTGATTTCATTTAGCATAATTTTCACGAGGCTTTCTTTTGGTGGCAAGACAGTCATTCCAACAATTTTTTCCCTGTTTTTCTCAATGATTTTCTCAAAAAAACCCGGGAGAAAAAACGGTTCCTCCATGCTGACAATGAATATTCTCACAATTCTCATGGAATCAATTTCCTTTTTGTTTTTTCTTTAATAATTCTAAAACAAACCAGAAACTAGTTAGAACAAAAAAAACTCTTGAGAGCCTGTAAAAAATTGGAAAGGGAAAAAACAAGTCAATTAGTGCTCCCGGCATTGGAAGCGATGAAAAAAATGCTTTGTCAGTTATGTAGAACAATTCCCAGGTCATGTAATCAAACGGCAGAATAAATGCAATCACATAAAAAATTATCAGAAGAATGCTTGGCAGTAAATATTTTTTTTCATTTGCAATGAACATGGCAAGCGTTGGAATAATCCAGATGAAGTAATGCGGTCTCATAAAAATAAAAATGAAAAGCCAAAAGAAAACAAGCAAAAAATATTTGTACAGTTCTTCCCTAGGCGACTTTCTCTTAACCCATACAAGCGCAATTATCAGAAAATACCCTAAATGGAATATCGGAGTATTTTCAAGCACTCCAAGCCCAAAATTCATTTCAAAAAGCCTTGACAAAAAAATCCCCAGCGGAAGCACAACATAAGGGGTTGTGCTTGCGCCGAACAGGCTCTTCCAGTAAATTGGGGTAAAGAAAAAAGGAATTGAAGCAATGATGAAAGGCGCAATTCCGACTAAACCTAGTTTTATGGTTCTAAAAAATTTTTTTCCCAAAATAATTGCAGCGATTGGTATTAGGAGAACTGGAAAAAGCTTGAATGCGAAACCAATTCCTAGCGAAACCATTGCCTCAATATCTTTTCCTTTTTTTGCGAAAAGCAATGCAAGCGCAATAAAAAAGACAGGGATTATGTCAAACTGCGAGAAAAGAAAAGGCGAATAAATAACCACTGGATTAAAGAGCCAGAAAACCATTGCAAAAATTGCTTTCTTTTTGTCTTCAATTAAATGCAGAAGAATTACTGCAATACCAAAGTCAAAGAAAAGGTAAGGAAGTTTCAAAAGAAGCGCATTCCAGTTGCTCGAGTTAAACCCAAAAAATAGTTCCTGCACACCTTCTTTGTTGTGGAGTTCAACAATGCTGTCAACCCATTCTTCAAAATTTATCAGCAATGGTTTTGCAATAAATTGTGTCGCACCAAAGAAAAAATATGTTATGGGAGGATAACCAAAGCACGCATTTTCAAGTCCTTCACACAAGTTGTTTTCTTCTAGATAACTGTAAATGTTTATTACGCCATTATGCGATAACTGGAAAGCACTGCCGTGTATGTATAAAAAATCTGAGTGAAAAGCAAAAGGCAACAAAATAAGGTGCAGTAGCAGGCCGGCCAGAAGCCACATTGAAATGCTTGAAACAAATTCAGGTTCCCTCTTGTTTTCAGGCAAAATCCTTGAAAGAACCCTGAAAATGAAGCTTTTTTTTTCCATAAACCAACTAAAAATTAATATAAACAAGCTTTTATTTGGTTTTACGTATTAAGAGTATTGGCTGATTTAATATGAGGGGTTCCCGGCTTCTGGTAAAATCCTTGGAAGAGCAGGGCGTTAAATACATTTTCGGCCTTTTTGGAGATGACCTTACAAGCCTGCCTGCAGACCTGAAGGAGTCAAGCATCAAGTTCATTACAGTCAGGCATGAGCATGAAGCAGCAATAATGGCTGACGCTTGGGGGAGGCTCTCAAAAGAGCCGGGAGTTTGCTTTTCAACTCTTGGACCGGGAGCAACAAACCTTGTCAGCGGTCTTGCAAACGCAAAGCAGGATTACTCGCCTGTTGTTGCTTTAAGCGACCAGCTGCCATTGGAGGACTGTGTGGAGGGGTCGCATCAATTCATTGACATTGAGAAAGTAATGGCGCCTGTAACAAAGCGCTCAACAACTTTGAAGCCGCATGACAGTATTCCTAATGTCATTTCCCTTGCTTTTTCCATAGCTAAGTCTGAAAGGCCAGGGCCTGTTCACATTACTGTTGTCAGGGACGCGTTGAAAGGGGATTTTCCAGAACAGCGTTCTGAAAGGCTTCCAACAAAAGAACTGGGCTATGATGATTCGATTCTGCATTTTGCAGCCGAGCTGATAAGGAATTCAAAAAGCCCGCTAATACTTGCAGGCGGGATTGTCAACAGGCTTGGAGCCCACGAGGAACTGAAAAAGTTTGCAGAAAAATTCAACATTCCTGTCATTACTTCTTTTCACGGAAAAAATTCTATTTCCTCTGATCACCCTCTTTTCATAGGCACAGTCAGCAGGCACCTTAGCATTTATGAGGAAATATTCAAAAGATCTGATCTCTTGATTGCTTTGGGTTACGACTATGCTGAGGGGGTCAAGCCATCAACTTGGAAGACAATGCCTGAGCCAAAAGTTCTGCACATTGATGCCACGCCCCACAATTCAAAGGAATTTTACAGACCGCACGTTGAGTTGACAGGTAACGTAAAGAAGTATTTGCAGTTCCTCACTAGCAGCGCAGGAAAGAATTTCAAGGCGGGGAAGAAGTTAATTGACCCAAAAGAGGAAAGAGAGAAACTGCATAAAATCCTTGACTTTTCTGACGGAAGCGCTTTTCCTTTCTGGCCACAGCAGGTTCTTAAAGCATTGGGTGAAGCCGTTGGCCCGGATGACATTTTAACATGCGATGTTGGATTGCACAAGCAGTACGTTGGCCTGATGTTTAACCCTGTTTCAAGAAACCGTGTGCTGTTCTCCAACGGATTTTCCACAATGGCTTTTGCTTTGCCTGCAGCCAATGCTGCAAAACTTTACCAAAAACACACTGGGGATAAAGGAAACGTAATTGCTGTTTTGGGTGACGGCGGCTTGAATATGTTGCCAGGACCGCTTAACACTTCCAAGAGGCTTGATTTGCCGTTTATGGCTGTAGTGTTTAATGATGGAGGCTATGGCTTGATCAGACACAACCAGCAGATTTCTTCCGGCACAACTTATGAAGTGGAAGCAGAAAACCCTGATTTTCTGAAGCTCGGTGAGTCCTATGGTTTCAAAACATTTAGGCCCGGAAAAAACGATGAACTAAAAAGAATTTTTAGGGAAGCTCTTAGGTCGGGAGAGCACACATTAATTGACATTCCTATTCAGTACAGGGCAAAGTGGTTCGGCTAAAAAAGTTCCAGTTCTGCAACCGACCCTATTATTCTGTCAACCTTTAATTTTTCTAGCCTCTCCCTGCTGCTCATTCCAGTTAGAACGCCTACTGTTTTCATTCCGAGTGTTTTTCCGGCATTAAGCTCGATTTCAGAGTCTCCCACAACAACGCATTCATTAGAAGAAAAACCGTTTTTTTCATTAATTTTCTTGAAAGCGTTTAGCTTGACGTTGCCGAATTTTTTTCCATAAGGAGTTATTTCAATGAAAACCTCGCTGAATTCTTTTTCCAGTTCATAAGCCACCAACTGATTATGTATAAGTTTTTTTATTTTTCTCTCTTCTGAATGGTCTAAAAGTGGAATTAATGAAACCAGAAAAAGCTTTGCTCCCTGTTTCTTCATCTTTTGCAGAGTTTCTTTTGCGCTTTCAATTAATGTGTCAGGGTTTTCCCTAAAAAAATCAGGACTGGAAACAAGGGTCCTTCTATAATTGTTAATTTCTTCTATGAGCTCTGAGGACTGAGGAAAACCCGATTTTTTTAAAATGCTCTCCAATATTTTATGTGTTGGAGTGCCTGCTCTCCGCTGTTCTTTTATGAATTCCCTATCAGTAACAGCCGAATTGCAGCATTTTTTCATTGCCTGCGAAAAAGATTCTAGGTATCGCTTCCATGGATCAACAAGCGTGCCATGGTAATCAAAAATCACTGCTTTTGCCTGCATACTATCAAGCATAAGAGAATTAAAGTTAAAGCGGCTTGCTTTTCCAGTCATCCCCTTTTACCATAACTGGGCCGCCATCTGGAATCCTAATCCAGTAAACGTCCTTTTCAACTGAATTATAGGGAGAAACCCCCTTAATTTTCTCTCCATAAGCTGCTTTCAAATAAATTTCAGGCATGTTCACTCCATAAGTTGAAAAGAAAAGCGATGTTGTAGAAAATCTTCCGGGGTTAATTTCAGTTACTTTCGGGTTTCCTTCAGGGTCCTGTTTTATGTCAACTGAAAATATGCCGTTAGGCTTTTTATCCACTGCCTCAATTGCCTTTGTGGCAATTTCATTGATGCTGTCGTCATGAACTGTTTTCTGTATTGCTGTTGTGCCAGTAACGCCGCTCGGACTCAACCCAGCTTGAACCCACTCAATTCTGATTCTCCCCTGAGAGCACAACAGCTTTCCATCAGCCCAAACACTGTTCCATGCAATTTCTTCTCCAGGCAAAAACTCGCTTGCAATAAAATCATTCCACATCAAACCATATTTTGTCCAGAACCTTATCCACATTCTGGCTTCATCAACACTGTCAACAGGCAAACTTGCTTTTCCTCCGGCTCCCTTTGATGCGCGAATCCACACGGTTCCCTTAAGCTCATTGAAAACTTTTTCAAGCGAACCCTCGTTTTGAATTTGAATTGTTTTTGCAACAGGCACTCCCTTACTTTTCCAAGTCTTGTAGGACTCCATTTTGTCGTGGCAGATTTTTACGGCTTCTTTTGAAGGAAAAAAAGTTTTTGCATTGAATTTTTCCCTGTGTTCTGAAACATATCCTACTTCTGGGTCGGGCTGCGCGTGAACAAAATCAATCCCCCCTTTTTTTATCAGTTCATTTACCTTGTCAATTGTTTCTGATGAACGCTGCTTTATGGCTGGAATTAAGTAGCGCTGGTCAACTGGCGAAAGCTCAATGTAGTACCTATTTATGTCAAACCCAATAATTTTCACTTTTTCCCTGCAAAGCCGCAATGATTTAACAAAATTGATTCCTGCCGAGCCGCCGCAGCCGAACAAAATCATTTTTTTCATTTTTTCACCAGGACATGTAAAATTAGCAAATTAAGTTATTTAAGCCTTCTCATGAAAACAGCCAACCCAGTTCTTTCCATGAACCCTTCTTTCTGCAACGCATTCCAAATCTTTGAAAAGCCTTTTTATTTACTTGAAGCGTTTGGAATCCGGCCTAATAGATTATAGAAATGGTTATATATTTTTGTATATTTTTAATAATACAAATAGTGTCAAGAAAATATGGCTAATCTGCTCATGTTTGTTAGAAAGAAGAAGTAATATTAAAGCAACTTATGGGCTTATGTCCTGTCATTTGGGAATGTTAAAACGTAGTGGAAAATAAAAACAACAACCGAGTGGGAGAATGAAAATTAATAGCCATAATGAGTGGGACAGACTAAGAGAAATAATTGTTGGCAGAACTAAGACAATGGCCAGTCTTACTCTTTTCCGGCCTGTTGATGATAAAACCAAAGAAAAGGCATTCAAATTAGCCCAAGACGCATATCCTGAATGGCTTGTAAACGAAGTAAGCGAGGACCTGGAAGAGCTGTGTGGTGTGCTTAAGAGCCACGGAGCTAAAGTATTCAGACCAAATACTGGCGATGTGAACAAGTTTTTTTCAACCCCCCACTGGGCTGCGGTTGGCTCCGATTGTTACAATATGCGGGACCACCATTTGGTGGTTGGTGATACTGTAATAGAATCTCCCACCTATAATAGGTACAGGTATTACGAGGCAATGGCACTCTACGATGTTTGGTACCATTATTTTGAGGAGGGTTTCCGCTGGATATCTGCCCCAAAAGCAAAACTAATTGGGGATTACATGGTGCCCTTTCATGATGTTGAGAGGGAATTTGATAAAGTATTGTTTAAATTGGCTGAAAACGAAATTCTTTTTGAGGCTGCCAACACTGCCAGGATGGGAAAAGACATCTTGTATTTGGTTTCGAAGTCAGGCAATTATCTTGCAGCCAAATGGCTGCAAAGCATTTTGGGCGAAGAATACAGGGTTCATACCACTGACAAGATATATCGCTCAAGTCATATTGATTCCACTGTTTTATGTTTGAGGCCCGGCCTAGTGCTTTTAAATGGCTTCCGAGTAAACCAAAAAACTTGCCCAAAAATTTTGGACAAATGGGAAAAGATTTATTTCAATGATATAATGCCTCACCCAAAAGAAACCGTTGACTTCCAGAGAAATGTAAGAAGCAAAGTACACCAAAAGCTACTAAAGCTTGGAGTTGAAAGCGATCTTGGTGACATGGCTTCCGAGTGGATTGGCATGAACATATTGTCTATTGACCCGGAAACAGTGATTGTTGATAAAAGACAAACAAAACTAATTCAAACTTTGGAAAAATACAAATTGAAAGTCATTCCAATAAGCTTCAGGCACTCATATTATATGGGCGGAATTCACTGCAATACGCTGGATACGGTTAGGGATAGCAAATTGGAGAGTTATTTTGATTAGTGTTTCGCAATATTGCTAGCTTAGAATCTTTCTCGACTTTTCCTTGGTTTTCCTTGGAAACAGGTCAATGCAGTCATACCTGCCTAGCTCTAAGGGGCTTTCTAGGCTTATATTTTTCTTTTTCGCTGTTGTAACGGCCGCTATGAAACCAAGTTTTTCAGCTAGCCTCCTTGTAAAAAGAGAGTAGCTTCCAAAAGGGTAAGACATTACTCTTGGGTGCATTGAGAACACATTATTGAAAACCTCAACTGATTTCACCAAGTCTGCTTCCATGTCCTTGAAAGGGAGCTTGCCAAGCCACAGGTGCGCATGCCCGTGGCTTCCTACCTCCATTCCTTTTCCAACTAATCTTTTTACTTCCTTTGAGCTTAGGTAAATTTTTTCGAACTCTTCTTTTTCATTGAAGCGCTTGCTGAAAATCCTATCCAAAATGGCATTTGCTTTTCTCTGGTCCATGTTATCTAGCATGAATTTAAGGTTTGATGTCAGTTCGTCGTCGTACTCGTTTTTCTTTCCTTCTTTTTTTACTTGAAAAACATTGTCTGCAATTTTATTGAATTCTTCAACAAACTTTTTTGTTCCAAGCTTTGCCAGTAACAGGTGCCTTTTCTGCGCTCCAAGCAGCTTTTTCTCCATAAAAATTTTTGTTGGAACAAAGAAAGTTCCATTAAGGCCCTCTTCTTCAAGTATTGGAAGTGCTGTTGTAAATCCGTCTTTAATTCCGTCGTCAAACGTGAGAACGCATGTCTTGCCTTGAGGCTTTTTTTCCACGAGTTCCTGCAAAGAGATTATTTTGTATCTTTCTTTAAGGTACTGCACTTGTTCCCTGAATTCTTGCTTTGAAAACGCTTTGAATCCAGTGTTGTCCTGCACATAGTGGTACATTACGATTACATTATCCAATTTTTCACCTGCAATAAAATCATTGTAAAAACGTACTATTTATAAAAAAAGCTTTTCAGCCAGCAGATTAGCCAATAAAAGGCTAGGCTTTTAATATTTTTTAAGCATTTCTTTGAAACCCATAATCGCAAGAAATCAAACACAGCTAGTAAGCAAGTTTTTTCCTTATTAATCCCTCATTGATTTCTGTTTTTTCCAGTATTTCAACAATTTTTTTTGAGCTTTTTCCTATGCCATAAGGATTTTTGCAATTCTCAACTTTTTTCTTGAACTCCTTGTCAAACAAAGCCTTCCTAATTGCTGCCTCAATTTCTCTTCTGTCATGTGGGGCATCAATTACATTCTCTGACTTTTCCCTTTCATTTTGCCTTGGCCCAATATTGACAGCAGGAATGTGCAGTGAAGGCGTTTCAATCAGCGCTCCGCTGCTATTGCCGACAAGGCAGGACGAATGCATTAACAGCTGAACGTAATCCTTGAATGGAACGGACTTGAAAACTTTCACAAAAGGCAGCTTAGAGTATTTCTCAATTTCTTCAATGATTTTTTTTCCTCCGGCATCAGCGTTGGGGTAAACAACAACTGCCTGCAATCCAATGCTTTTAACTGCCTCCATTGTTTCCCTCATCTGTGCGCCTGCTTCCCCAACATTGCTTGTTATAGGGTGCTGTATTACAACAGTGTATGGCTCATTTTTTAGTCCAAACTTTTTGTTTAATTCCTCTCTGGAAATTTTTTTAGTTGACAGAATCATGTCAACTGCCGGCGAACCAACCAAGTGAATTCTGTGCTCTTCCTCTCCAAGCTTTTTAACCCTTTCAAAGCTTTTACGCGAGGCAACAAAATGAATTTGAGAAAGCTTTGTAATTGCGTGCCTGACACTGTCGTCAAGGCTGCCACCAGTTGACTTGTCACCGCCGTGAATGTGCGCAACAGGAATCAATTGATAGTAAGCAGCAATGACTGCTGCAAAAACCTCGAACCTGTCGCCAAGAACCAACACCAAGTCAGGCTTTATTTCACTGAAAGCCTCTGAAAAGCCTCTTACTGCTTCACCTGTTGCACTAGCCATTTCCTTGTTTGAAGAAAACGCAAGCGGAATCCTAACTTTTTTATCAATAATAAAGCCATCCCGCTCTATTTCTTTGTAAGTGTAGCCGAATGTTTCCTCAAGATGAGAGCCTGCTGCAACAATTTCAAGCTCAAGCTCTTTGCTCTTTCTGATTTCTTTCATAACTTGGGAAAGAATGCCATAATCCGACCTTGAACCAGTTGTAACGCAGACTTTTTTCATTTTTATTGACTCATTCAAGTTCTTCCTGCTTGAGCTTCCTAACAACTTTTGCCGGAATGCCGAAAGCCAATACATTTGCAGGAATATCTTTGTTGACAAAACTTAACGCCCCAATAATTGAGTTCTCCCCCACAGTGACGCCAGGCATCACAACGCTGTGGCTTCCAATTCTTGCATTTTTTTTCAGAACAACTTTTCCTTTTTTGTTGTCAATTGTTGAATCACTGTAAATTGAGCAGTGCGAGCCTATTTGCACGAAATCACCAATTTCCACACCGTTTTTTGCGTTAATGTAATTGAAAGCCCCGATATCAGTTTTTACTCCGAGTTTCAGGTTATGCTTGTATTGAACAAGAAAAAAATATTTTGGGTGAAGCTTTTTTTCCTCAATTTTTGGCATCACCCATTTCTCAAACCTCTCCTCACTCATTGGAAGCACCCCTCTTGCCAAACACATTTTTCTTTAAGTAACTGTAAACACTGTATTTTTCGCTTGAGTAATCATCAAACAATTCTTCCTCGAATGCAGCCCTTATTTCCTTTACTCCGTTATCAACAGTTTTTCTTGCTGCAAAGCCAAGTTCTTTGGAAATTTTTTCAAAAGAGACCTTGTAGGTTCTAATGTCGCCCTCTTCTTTTTTTTCCACGACAAGTTTTGCTTCTGGAACAAGCTCCTTGATTTTTCTGCCGAGGTCAATGATTCGGTAGTTGCCGCTGTCAGCCCCAACATTGAAAACTTGGCCCCTGATTTTTTCAATCGGTGCGCGAAGACAATCAATGTAGGCCTGCGCTGCATCCTCAACATGCACTAACGGCCTGAACTGGTTTCCGCCAAAAATTGTTATCTCTTTTTCGTTTAGTGCCTTTGCAGTTAGCAGGTTAACAACTAAGTCAAACCGCATTCTCGGTGAAACACCGAACAGAGTTGCCATCCTCAAAATGCACGGAGCAAAATTCTCGTCACTCATTTCAAGCAAGCCTTCCTCTGACTTGATTTTTGTTCTCGCGTAAAGCGAGACAGGGTTCAGTTCAGTGCTCTCATCAGCCACATAACTGTTTGCTCCGTAAACCGAACAGCTTGAGGCAAAAACCAGCCTGTTAACCTGATGGTGCTTGCATGTTTCAGCTATAAGCTTTGTTGCAAGGTAATTGGTTTCAACAGTTGAAATTGGTTCAATGGAGGAAGCAGAATCGCCCACAATTGCAGCTAGATGAACCACTGCATCCATGCCAATAATTGCTCTCACCACATCATCAATTTTCCTGATGTCACCCTCAAAGAATTCAAAGCGGTTATTGGAAAAGAGCTCCTTTATGCCATCGTTCCCAAAAGTAAGGTTGTCAAGTACCCTTACAAAAAAACCTTTTTCCAAAAGCTTTCTGACAAGAACCGAGCCAAGATAGCCTGCCCCCCCTATTACCAGGACTTTTCTTACTAATGGCGCAGTCTTCTTTTCCATGCTAATGTAAAGAGGGTTTCCCTCCTCAATATTGGAAAAGATTGCAATGTCTTTTACTGTAAGGTTTTTTCCCAAAATAGGAATTTTTTCCACAACATTGTGGCGCCTGACAAGTGAAAGTAACTCTCTCTTTGATGCGCCTTCAAAAGCATAAACAGGGTTCCTGTTCATTATGCCTTCAACCTTTTCACCAATGTCAGTGCCCTTAAGTATTGCTCTCCTGATGTCCCCATCAGTAACAATTCCAAGAAGTTTTTTTTCGTGGTTGGTTATCAAGGCAATCCCAAAACCATTCAAGTCAACTTTTCTCATGGTCTCCTTAATTGAATCCTCCGGGAAAACAAGAAACTTCTCAAGTCTTTTCTCAGGCATTAGGAAGCATCTCCAAAACCTTTTCAGAATTATCATGAATTGCTGAAACGCATGAAACAATGCCTTCAACTTCTTTTCTGCTCATGTGAGAGTAAAGCGGCAGGCTCAAAGCGTTTTCTGAAACATAATTGGTTTCAGGCAATATGCTGTCAAACCTTTCAAAGTATCTTGAAAAAATTTTTTGCCTGTGCAGTGGCGGGAAAAAATATTTCTTTGAAACAATGTTTTCCTTCTCCAAAGCAAGGTTTAAGCCGTTCCTGTCAATACCAAATTCTTTCTTGTCAACCACGATTGAGAAATCCTTGTAACAGCTTTTACTTCCTTCTTCAATCCTCTGAAAACTTATTCCTGCAATCTTCTTAAGCCCTCGCTTGTACATTTCAACAAGTTCCAGCCTTTTTCTCAAGTTTTGATTAAGAATCGCTAAGGATTCAATGCCAAGAATGGCATTAAGTTCAGGCATTCTGGAATTCAAACCTGCTTGTTCGCAGTCATAATCAGGGAGCACGCCATAGTTTCTGAGAACCTTTAATTTTTCAGCAAGCATTCCATTGTTAGTTGAAATTATGCCGCCCTCGCCGGAATTAATCAACTTTGTAGGAGAGCAGCTGAAAACCTCTGCATCTCCAAAACCGCCAACCATTTTTCCTTTAACGCTTGCTCCGAAAGCATGTGCAGAATCAAAAATAAGCGGAACACTTTTTCTCTCTGCAATTTCTTGAAGGCTTTTCACGTCAACAGGATTGCCGAAAACGTGCACTGCAAGAATTGCAGCAGTTTTTTTAGTAATTGCTTCTTCAACCCTTGCAGGGTTTAAGTTGAATGTTTCACTGTCAATGTCAACAAAAACAGGCTCCAAATTGTTCCAAAGCAGTGCTGTTCCGGTTGCATTAAAAGTAAAGGATGGCAAAATGATTTCTCCTTTCAATTCAAGTGCCTTCATTAAAAGCATTAAGCCAGAAGTGCAGGATGAAACAGCAACAGCATGCTTAACACACAGGTGCTCTGCAGTTTTTTCTTCAAACTCTCTCACAAAAACGTGGTTGGTTATCATGCCGGTTGAAAAAATCCCTTCAGCCATTTTAGAGACCCTTTCAAAGCTTGGAAGCGTTGGCAGCGTAATAGGCACAGGTTTCCCAAATGCTGGTTTTCCCCCAAGAACAGCGGGCAGTTTATTCATAGAATCCACTCAAATCAATTTTTTTTACTGGTTTTCCAGTAGGAATGTTTCTGGCAGCAATGCTCCCAATAACCCTTGAAAAAAATTTTGGCTGGATGCCTTCAGCCGGCCGAACAATTTTGAGCATTCTTTTACTGATCCGCTCACCCTTATTTATTTTAATTCTGGCAAAAATGCTTTTCCTCGCCAGCTTCCTCAACTCCATTTCTTTTCCAATAGGCTTTTTCTCTTTTACTCCAAGCGAAGCCTCAACTTCTCTGATTGCCTCCACCAATTTTCTCATTTCGTTGGGTTCAGTTGAAGCCTTGTGGTCTGGCCCCCTCATTGCCCTGTCAATCGTGATGTGCTTTTCAACAACTTTTGCGCCTAGCGCAACCGCTGCAAGAGCCGAGTTAATGCCGAGCGTGTGGTCGCTGTAGCCAACAATGCAGTTGAACCTTTTCATGTACTCATGTAACACGAGCAAGTTAGCGTTTTCTGTTTTTGCAGGATAGGATGAGGTGCACTGCATTAAAACCAGTTTCTGGTTTATTTTTTTAACAAGCTCTACTGCTTCTGCCACCTCACTCATGAAAGCCATTCCTGTGGAAAGCAGAACAGGCTTTTTCTTTGCCGCAATATGCTCTATTAACGGGTGGTTTGTTATTTCACCAGAACCAATCTTGAAAGCGCTCACACCAATTTTTTCAAGCATGTCAGCGCTCTCAAAGTCAAACGGCGTTGAAAGAAAAATTATTCCCTGCCTTTTACAGTAACCGAGCAGCTCCCTGAAATCTTTTTCCTTTAACTCCAATGACTTAATCATTTCGTCCTGAGAAATCTTTTTTCCCAAAGCCTTTGACTGATAAGCAGGCTTAGCCGTTCCCTTTTCCACCAGCTCCTCTGTTTTGAATGACTGGAATTTTACTGCATCAGCTCTTGCCTGCACTGCTGCATCAACCAGTTTCTTTGCTATGCTTACTTTTCCGTTGTGGTTTACTCCGGCTTCAGCGATAACAAAGCATGGTTTTCCCTCGCCAATTTCTTTTCTGCCGATTCTAATCGTTTTCATTCAAACCCGCCCTAAGCAAAGCATTGGCAATCTCCAAGTCAATTGGTTCATCAATATCAATAGAACTGATTTTGTCCATTTCATAAGCCGCAATCCTTTTTCCCCAAGCATAACCCTTTGAATTCATTACTGTTTCTCTGGAAAAAACGTAAACTGCACCGTTTAGCTCAAAAAATTCTTTCATATCCTGTTTCCTGCTTGCACTGAAATCATTTTTTTCATAGAACTCCAGAACGCCAGACTTTTTTTTCAGCATCCACTTTGGTTCAGTCTTTGCCCTTGAAACACTTACAACGCCTTCAATGCCTCCTTTCAGAAAAATTCTTACTGCCTCGTCAATGTGCCTTGCCTTCCTGAATGGAGAAGTCAATTGCAATAGCACTACAGCGTCAACCTTTTTGCTGAAGAATTTTTCGCTTTCAATCACGGCTTGCTTCAGCACCGGTAGCATCGGAGTTTCGTCCAGCGCCAGCTCTTTAGGCCTCTTGAACGGCACAAGAGCGCCAAGCTTTTTTGCTTCCAAAGCAATTTCACTGCTTTCAGTTGAAACAATCACTTCACTCAGCAACTTGCTTTTCTTTGCCTCTTCAATTGCATAGGAAAGAAGCTTTTTCCCTCCAAGCAAAGCCAATGCTTTTCCACGAATTCTTTTGGAAGCCCCTCGCGCCGGAATAATTCCTAAAACAAATTTTTCAGTTTTTTTTGACATGCCCCATCACTGCTTCCTGCCAACCAATTGTTTTTTTCAGGCCCTCCACTAGTTTAACTTTTGCCTCAAAACCAATTAATTTTTTTGCTTTTGTTGTATAAGGAACTCTTCTCCTTACGTCCTCGTACTTGCCAAAAGTTTCATACGGCACAAACTCTATTTCAAGTTCTTTTTCTTTTCCCATAAGCTTTGCAATCATTTTCGCCAAGCCAAGAATTGAGCTTTCCTCTCTGCTGCCAATGTTTAGCACTTCACCGTTTGCTCTGCCAGATTTCATTGCAAGAAAAGTTCCTTCCACCAAATCATCAATGAAAGTAAAACTCCTTTTCTGTTTTCCGTCTCCGTGAACTGGCACTTTTTCTCCTTTCAATATTTTTTCAATGAAAACGCTTTGTGGGCCGCCCCACCATGATAAGTGCTGTCTTGGGCCATAGCCTCCAAAATACCTCACAATTGAAAAAGGCAAACCAAATTTTTCGTTGTATGCAAAGCACAGCTGCTCATCAAAAATCTTTGAGGCAGCGTAAGCCCAGCGCTTTACATTCGGCGGCCCAATAACCAAGCTGCTTTCCTCGCTGAAAGGCAGTTCCCTGTTTTTTCCGTAAACATCGGATGTTGAAGCAAACACAACCTTTGCCTTGGTTTCCTTTGCCGCCTCCAGAATGTTCTCAGTTCCCTTTGAATTAATCTGCAATGTATCCATTGCATTTCCATAGCGTGGGATTTTGAATGCAGCCAAGTGAACAAAAAAATCAGCGCCTTTTCCTGCTTTTTCAATTACTTCCAAGTTCCTTACATCCCCCTCAACTAAATTGAAAGCAGGGTTGCGCAGTGCGTCCTCCAAGTTTCTCCTGCTGCCCTGTGAGAGATTATCTATTCCAGTTACCTCAAACCCTTCTTTCAGCAACCTGTCAACAAGGTTTGAGCCAATGAAGCCCGCTGCACCCGTAACCAATACATTCTTGTTAGCCATCAGTAAGAATCTAATCCAGTAATGATTTTAACTATTCTTTTTGCCGCATGGCCATTGCCAAAAAAAGCCCCTTTTTTCCCGCTTGTCCTTGCTCTCACTGCTCTAACTATTTTTTCCTTTGACGTTCCAGCGAGAATGTTCCAGTTGCCGTGGAAGGTTTCAACCCACTCCTTTTCCTCGCGAAGAGAAACACAGGGTGTTCCAGCAAAAAAAGCCTCTTTCTGCAGGCCCCCTGAGTCAGTTAGAACCTTTACTGCGTTTTTGGTTAACACCAGCGAGTCAAGGTAGCCCACGGGTTTCGACAAAACAATGTTTTCACTTTTCTTCAGTTTTTCCATGAGCCCATGCTCCTTTAACGCTTTGCCTGTCCTAGGGTGCACCGGAAAAAAAACCGTGCCCTCAATTGCCGTGACCGCGCCCAGAATTCCTGCGAGGTTTCTTTTAATGTCCGTGTTCGAAGCACGGTGAACTGTGAGATAAAAAAATTTTTTCCTTTCAAGGCATTTATCCTCGAGTACTTTTGATTTTTTTTCAGCAATTCCAATGTTCTGCCTGAAAGCATCAAACATAACGTCTCCAACCAAAAAAATTTTTCCGGAAAGCTTTTCGCGTTCAAGGTTTTTCACCGCTGTTTTGGTTGGCGCGAACAGTAACTGGGAAACATTGTCAGTAATAACCCTGTTTATTTCCTCCGGCATCTCAAGGTTGAAGGAGCGCATTCCGGCCTCAATGTGCGCTAGCTGAATGCCGGCAGCTGAAGCCGCGAGCGCTCCCGCAGTAGTTGAATTGGTGTCACCGAAAACAACAACTGCATCAGGCTTCTCTTTTCTCAGCACTTTACCCAGTGCAGCAATCATCCTTGCAATCTGCCTTGCACTGGTGTCAGAGCCAATGCCGAGGTTATAGTCTGGTTCAGGGATTTTCAGCTCGTCAAAAAAAATTCTGGACATTTCCATGTCATAATGCTGGCCAGTGTGCACTAAAACCTCGTCGCATTTTTTCCTGAGTTCAACTGAAAGAGGCTTCTCCTTGATGAACTGCGGTCTTGCCCCTACAACGCTCAACACTTTCACTCAGATTCCCCCCATAGTTACTTGCCGGAGTATTTTTTCATTTCTTCAAGGCCAAAATTGAACGGTTTCTTTTTGGTTTTATCGTTTGACTTCACGATTTCACTGAGAAAACTTGAGTTAACTTCCTTTTGCAGTATGTCAATGTTCGGCATTACACAGTGCCCGCCAATTGTGCCTGGAAACATCAGCGGCCTAGGAATCTTGTGGTTGATGTCAATTGTGCCTGTAGCGCTGAACCTTGTTACGGTCTCGCCAAAATTTACTCCATAGTGCTCGCAGATTCGTGCCATTTCCTGGTGGAAAGCAATGTTTGCACCATAGTATGTTGTGCACAGAAGCTTTCCAACCTCGGTTTCCTTTGGCCCTGAAAGAATCTCGGTTTTAACCCCTGCTTCCTCAAAGTGTTTTGCAGCATCTTCTGCTGCTTTCCTTGAAGTTGAGCCAACAAATTTAACGAATTTCAGCAGCCCAGCCTTCAGGTTGGGGTGCTTTCCCCTAACCGGAGAATGCACAACCAGTTTTCCTGTTTTCTTCTCAATTTTTTCAGTGGTGCCAGGCCTAACAGTTGAATCAATTATTGTCAGCTCGGGCTTGAATTCTTTTATGTAGCCCTCCACAATTTTTTCAAACCCCTCACTGAACGGAATGCACACGTGCATCACATCGATTTTTTCTTTCAGCTGAATTGGCGCAACGTCTTTCCTGAACACCTTGAACTTTTTGCTTTCCTCAAGCAATTCAATCACGGCTTTTCCGACTTCCCCGGTTCCCACAACCAAAACGTTTTTCACTAAACCACCTGCCCTTTTTTTGCTGACTCGATTATTTTTTCAACTGTTGCAATTGCTTTCAGCGCATCTTCGGGGTTGTTTGGCGCTCTAGAGTTTCTTCTGATTGATTCAATGAATGCATCCAGCTCCACCTTCAATGGCTCCTTTTTTTCTACCCGCAGCTTTATCATGTTGCCTTCAGCTATTCCCATAATCATTTCAGGGTAATCAATCCCCTCCCTTATGGAAGCGTTCTCGTAAAAGTAAAGGTCCTGCGTCAAATAGTTTACTGTAAACATTCCTTTCTCTCCAGTAACAAAAAGTTTCCTTATCTTGGTTGGAGTAAGCCAGTTAACGTTAAGCACTGCAACCATTGAATCAAACTGCAGCGTAGCTGTAAGCATGTCCTCGCTGTTTGGATGGATTTTTCTGCCAGTGAAAGCAAAAACCTTTTTGACTGGCTCATTAAACAAGTAGTTCAAAATGTCAATGTCGTGCACTGCCAAGTCAATTGTAACGCCTGAATCCTCTATGCGTGAAGGGAAAGGGCCAATGCGCTGCACTTCAACAAGGAATACCCTGCCAATCCTGCCGCTTTCAATCTGTTTTTTTAGCTCCACAACAGCAGGGTTAAATCTTTCAATGTGCCCAACCATGAGCCTGACGTTTTTCCTTTTTGCCTCATCAATTATTTTCTTTGCATCACTTGAGTTTACAGCAATCGGCTTTTCAACTAGGACATTTTTGCAGTAATCCATTGCTTCAAGTGCCACATCCTTGTGAAACTTGGATGGAACTGCAATTGACACAACATCAGGAACTTCCCTTTCAAACAGCTCCTTTGCGCTACTATAAGCTTTTGCCTTGTGCCTTTTTGCAACCTCGGCTGCCCTCTCAATTACTTTGTCTGCCACTGCAACCAAGTCAACGCCGTTCATGTCAGCATATATTCTTGCATGGTTTGCGCCCATCCACCCGCAGCCAACAACAGCAGCTTTAAGTTCCCTCATAGTGGTTCCTTCCCTTGCTTTGATTATAATGGAATTTGAATTAACTTTTAATAATATCTAAAAATATGCTTATTTACGGCATTAATCTGCAAGCCCACAGGCGTGGGTTCCCAGACGTTTTGACAGCTAAGCTTGGTCATGTTTATGAAAGAGCCCATTGTTTCAGTTGTAATTCCCTACTTCAACGGCTATTCTTACTTGGAAAAGCTTCTTCCCTGCTTTCAAAGCCAAACCCTGGAGGATTATGAATTAATTATTGTAAACGATGACCCAAAGGATTCCAAAGTCGAATCACTACTAAAAAAATTCCCAAAACTTGTTCAGGTTAAAAATAATGAAAACCTCGGCTTTGCAAAATCAGTTAATAGGGGAATAAAGAGGACGAGAGGAAAATATGTCTGCCTCCTTAACCAAGATACAATAGTTGACAAAAATTATCTGAAAAAGCACGTTGATTTTTTGGAGGAAATCCCTTCAACAGCAGTGCTTGGATGCAAGTTCCTTAACAAAAGCGGCGGCATTTATTTTTCCAATGGCGTACTGCACACAGGTTTTCCATTTGACACCTATGAGGACTTGAAAGAGGTTAAGGAAACAGAGCACGTCTGCCTTGGCTCTGCGTTCATCCGCAAAAAAGTTTTTCGGGAGATTGGGTTGGTTTCAGAGGACTATTTCGCGAAATACGAGGACTGCGATTTCAGCGAGCGAATAAGGAGAGAAACCAATTATAAGCTCAATGTTTTGCCTGACGCGCTCGTAACCCATATGGGAATCAGCACTGCAATGAGCAATTACAACAACCTTTTTCACAGCCAGCGCAGCCTAATAATTTTTCAGAGGAAGTTTTATCCGAAAGCATTACTGAAAAACATTTTTTTCCATACGCCAAAACTAATTTTTTTGGACTACCTTTACATGATTCCGCGCAACCCAATCAGTTACCTTCAGTCGGTTCATGCAGTTCTTTCAGGAACTGCTTCAGCACTGCGTTGGAGGCCAAAAAAATGAGGGTCTGCTTTTTTGGAACTTACGATCCTTCCTATCCGAGAAACATTGTTTTAAGGAAAGGCCTGCAAAAAAATGGCGTGGAAGTAATTGAATGCAATGTTTCGCTTCCACAAATAAAAATCAGCAGAGAAGGAAAGCTTGGCCTTGCAGAATTCATTGTCAAAAGGTCCCTTGTTTTTTCAAAATGTTATACCAAACTTTTTTTTAAATTTTTAAGGGGCGGAAGGAAATGTGATTCAATCATTGTTCCGTTTGAATGGGAGTACGATGTTTTCCTTGCATGGTTTTTTGCGAAGCTTTTCGGAAAAAAACTTGTTTTCGACATCTTCAACTCAAAATACGCTACATTAGTTCTTGAAAGCAGGGTTTTCCCTGAAAAATCTTTTTCAGCAGAATGGAATTTGTGGAAGGATAGGCTTTCATTCGCGCTTTCTGATAAAGTATTGGTGCAGACAAAAACCCATGCAGATTCCCTTTCAAAAACCCTTAAGGTTCCAAAAGAAAAGATGAGGGTTCTTTACCTTGGTGCGGAGGAAGAAAAATTTTTTTCCCGCCCAGCAAAAAAAAGCAAAAACTTCAATGTTCTTTTTTTCGGTTCGTTCATTCCTTTGCAGGGATTAGAATACATAATCGGTGCAGCCGAGAAGCTTAAAAACGAAAAAGACATAAGGTTCAAGCTGCTAGGCAAGGGTCTGCTTTTCAACGAAGTTAAGGCAATGGCAGAACAGAAAAGCCTTGCAAATGTTGAGTTTTTGGGCTGGGTGCCTGAGGAAAATCTTCCGGAAGAAATTGCGTCAGCTGACATTTGCTTGGGGCAGTTCGGGAAAACCGAGAGGGCAAACATATTCATCGGCCACAAAATATTCCAGTCAATCGCAATGAAAAAGCCTGTAATCAACGCTGACACTCCCGCAGCAAGAGAGTTCTTCAAGGAGAATGAAAGCATTGTTTTCTGCAAAGGCGGAAATGCTTCCTCGCTTGCGCAAAAAATTCTTTTCCTCAAAAGCAACCCGCCTCTAAGAAGAAGCATTTCTTCAAATGCATTCAGGGTTTTCAGGCAGAATTTTACAGCGGAAAAAATCGGCTTTGAGCTGAAAAAAATAATCGAGGAAACCAAACCAAATAAATAACTTTCCAATGATTTTTTTTTGAAAGCGGAAACAGAGTTTTATGGCGAAAACTTCCAAAGAAAGCGTTTCTTTTTTCTTTCCCGCATACTTTGACGAAAAAAGCATTCCCGGCCTTGTAGAGGACTTTAACTCTTCGTTAAGCAAAAGCGGCAGGGAGTTTGAGATAATTGTAGTGGATGACTGTTCTCCAGACAATACAGGAAAAGTTGCAGACAGGCTTGCAAAAAAGTTTGAAAATGTAAGAGTAGTTCACCACAAAAAAAACAGGGGCTATGGCGGCGCGCTAAAGTCAGGGCTTTCTTCAGCAAAAAAAGAATTGATTGGCTTTACTGATGGTGATGCCCAGTTCACTGTTGAAGATTTTACCAAATTTCTAGATGAAATTATGGATGCGGACCTTGTAATAGGCTATCGAACAAAGAGGGCTGAAGGCTTTAGAAGGCATATTATTCAGAAATGCTACAGCCTTGCCCTTCTTTTGGTTCTCAGCCTGAATGTTAAGGACCCTGATTGCGCATTCAAGCTTGTGAGAAGAAAAGCGCTGAATGGGCTCACTGTTGATTCTAACAGCGGTTTTTTCAGTGCTGAATTCATTTACAGGGCAAAAAAAAATGGCCTAAGAATTAAGGAAGTTCCGGTAAGGCACCTGAAAAGAAAGTACGGGACAAGCCGATGCATTGGCTATGGGAAAATAATTGAAACAATAGCTGACTTGATTAAATTCAGAATTAATACTCTCCGCTAATTTTGCATTCTGGTCCTGTAAACCCTGATGCCGTCCTGTTCAAAAACTTTTTCAAGAAATCCTGTTCCGTCAAAATCAAGCCCCTGCCCTTTTTGGACAAACACAAAATCCACTGAATATTTTTCGATTATCTTTTTTGCTTCATCGCTTTTGCTTGTTGAAAAAAATTTTTCGACATCTTCCGCGCGCTCCTCCCATGAAAGCGAAAGAAGCATTGCAATCCATCGTTCGCCCAAGACAGAATTGCGAGAGGAAAAAACTTCTGCCATTGAGTTCCTGTTGCCGAAAACAACTTTGTTTCCTGTTCTGTCTTCTGCGTTGAAATCTGCAAGATTGTGCAGCAATACATCACCGTAACTTGAGTTTTGTTTTATGAAGGCAAGAGCGTTGAGCTCCGCTTGGGTTATTTTAACCGAGTACGGGTTTCCGAGCAAGGAGGATTCTGCAACAACATACTGCACGGAGCTGGGCAGCGCGGCAGCCAGCACAATTGCAATAAAAAGCGCTTTCTTGGTTTTGCTGTTTGGTTTTTCAATTATTTCTGCAATATTGTCTGCTGCAAAAAATGTCAGACCAATCAAAAAGTAAAAGAAGAACTGCTCAGTGTTCCACTGGTGTATGGGAGAAGCGGCCTTGAAGAAGAAAGCCAAAACAAAAGCTAATGCCATGAAGAAAAAAAGGAATGTTCCAAAAGCTTTCTGCTCTGAAAGCCGTTTTCCGACGCTCTGGAAGCCAAGTGCCCTGAAGCCAATTGCCCCTGCAAGGAAAAACAATGCCGCAAAAGCAAACAAAAGAACTTTTGCAAAAGGCATTTCAGTTAACGAAGTTATTTCATCTATTGGCGCAATGCCGGCTTTAAGAAAATAGTGCATTGGAATGAATAACGGGGAAAAACTGAATGAGCTGCCTGCAGCACCCATGTTCATGATTAAAACCGGCGACGCAACCAAAAGGGAAAAAACAAGCACCTTGAAAAGTTTTGTGTTGCGGTGCTTCAAAAATTCAAATAATGCTGCAAATGCAAGAGCAGAGAAAATCAAAACCCCTGAATATGTTTTAAACCCTATAAGCGAGCCAAAAAAAAGCCCTGAAATGATTGAAAGGTTTTTGCCGTAGGCCATTTTTCGCAAACCTCCATGTAAAACCTTTGGTTTTACGTGGCCCGCAAAATCCCTGATTTTGCTTGGGTTTGTTGAAAGGTTTTTGTTGCCGTTAAGGTAAAGCAACAGGAAATACATTCCTGCGAACATTACTGCCAGTGAACTTAACGAAGTGTAGTTTAGTATGCTTGCAATGTTTATTTCCCCAAAAATGCCCGCAAAGTTTTTTGACTGGTTCCATTCAGTGAGCAGTGGAACAAGAAACGAGAAACCGGCGCCGAACAAAACCAGAAACAATGCAATAATTTCCTTTTTCGCGTTACCGAAAAACAGTTTCAAAAAAAACAGGAGGTTCAAGCCAAGCAAAAAAATGTAGAGCGTTGGCATGAGCCTGAAAAAAATGTCAAAAATGCTTATTTCCGGGGAAAGGTTTTTAACTATTGAAACTGGGGCCATTGAATAAAAATGGTAGCCTTTCAGTGAAGCTCCTGTAAAACCAGGCGTTTCTGGAGGAACATTATATAGCATATTTTGTGCTAGGGAGAGGTGGAAAAGCGAGTCCCCTGCGTTTTCTTCAAAAATTTCTGTTCCGCTGCCAGAAAAAATCGCATTTGGGTAAAAGAAAAGCGCTCCTGAAACCAGCAGCAAGAAAATTACAATGATAACTGCAATGTTTTCTTTGCTGAGTTCGATTAAATCCCCTGTTAGGTGCTTAAAAAAATTTCCGGGCCAGTGCAGAAAAATTATTGTTAAAATAGCCGGGAAAACAAAGAAAAAGTTCTGCATTCCAATCATGCTGAACATGAAAAACGCAAGCACGGAAAAAACAATTCCTGCTGAAGTGGAAAATGCCATGCTCTTGAATATCTGGAACTCCTGCCTGGCTGCTCTTAAAATAACATGGCCTGGAACAAAGAAAACAAAAAAGCCCACAATGTAGAATTGCAGCGTGTGCTGCAATGGCACCGCAAAGAATGCCGTCTGAACCAGCAAAAAAATCAGTGCAAGGAAAAGAACAAAATAAGCGGCCTTAATCCTGATTTTATCCATCGAATGCCTCAATAATATTAGAGCGAGATTGGTTTAAATAATCTTAACAAAATAATTCTGTCTAATGCCAAAAAAAGTTGGAATTGTTGGAGGAGGAATAACAGGCTTGGCAACCGCACTAGAGTTGGTAAAAAAAGGCTATGCTGTTTCAGTTTTTGAGGGCGAAAAAATCGGCGGCCTTGCAAGCTCTTTTAAAACAAAAAAGGGGGAATTTCTTGAGGAAACTTATCACCATATGTTCAAAACTGATTTGGAATTAATTTCCCTTCTTGAAGAGCTAGGTCTGAAATACGAGTTCAGGAAAGCAACAATGGGGTTTTACTGGAACAACAAGGTTTTCGATTTTGGCACTGAGTCAAGCCTTCTGTTTTTTCCCGGATTAAACTTCATTGACAAGATTCGGTTTGGTTTATGCATTCTTTACCTTCGCTTTGAGAATGACTGGAGAAAACTGGAAGAGATTAAGGCAGCGGACTGGCTCAGGAAAGTTTGTGGCGAAAACGTTTTCAACACCATTTGGCTCCCGCTTTTGAGGACAAAGTTCGGCTCAAAAGCCGAAAAAGTGTCAATGTCTTGGATTTGGGGCAGAATTAATCTCAGGGCCAAGTCCCGAGGCATTAACAAGGAACTGCTTGGCTACATTGATGGCTCAATGCAGAAACTTTTTGAAAAACTGGTTTCAGTTCTCAAAGAAAAAGGCGTTGAAATAACCAAGTCTAAAATCATGTCAATTAAACGCAGGAACGGAAAATTTTTCTTGGATGCTTTTGGGGGTTTTGATTCCATAGTTTTCACTGTTCCGTTCCCGATTTTTTTAAACATCACAAAATCTTTTCGCTTAGATTCCTATGCAAAAAAAATTCTTGGAGTGGATTACCTTGGTGTTCAGTGCATGACTTTTGAGTCAGAAAAACCGTTAAGCAGCATTTACTGGCTTAACCTTGGCACTAATGAGCTTCCGTTTGGAGGAATAATTGAGCACACAAACTTCATTCCGAAGGAACGGTATGGAACGCATTTGTTTTACCTTTTCAATTACTGTTCTTGGGATGACAAAATATTCAATGATTCAGAGCAAACCGTTGAAAAAAAATACCTTGATGGATTAAAAAAAGTTTTTCCTGAAGCGGATTTGAGTTCAATAAAAAAAATAAATTTTTTCAGGAACCGGTTTGCCACCCCGATTTACGCTGTAAACCATTCAAAGAAAATCCCGCCGATGGAAACACCTGTTAAAGGAGTTTTTGTGTCCAACACTGCCTACATTTACCCTTTTGACAGGAGCCTTAATTACTCAATTGAGCTTGCAAAAAAAACCGCTGAAAAGGTCGGCTCTTTTTTGGAACACTGCTAACTCAAATCTTGGCCTGCTTGAATGCCAGCAGGCTTAAAATGAATTCCCGTTCATCCTTCCGCAATCCAACTGAAAGAATTACCCAAAAATAGAATGCGAAAGCCGCTGCTCCGTAAATGCCTGTTTCAATTATGTTCTGCGGGTAATGAATCTGCACTGCGAGCAAAAGAATTGTTGCCATCAGCCCAGAAAAAATTATCTGCCTTACATAAATTTCCCTAAAAAATTCTCTGAACGAGATTTTAAGCGTTTTCAAAACATAGGGCAGGAAAATTGTTGGCCCGAAAACCACTGCAGGCAAAGCAGTTCCAAGCGCAACCCCAATCAGGCCAAATGGGCCAACAAGCCAAATGCTTAGAATCAGGTTTGAAATTGAGTGCAGCAGTGCAAAAAACAGCATGAAGTGAATTTTTCCGATTCCTGTTAGGATTGGGTCACTCATGTCTGAAACAAAAAACCATGCCGTCAATAAAATTTCTGCAACAAGGTAGTATTCTGCAAACTCTGCGCCAACCCAGTAAGCAATAATCGGCTTTGCAAGAACCATCAGAATCAGCACAAAAGGAAAAAACAGGAAATTGAGGTATTTGCTTGAGTCAAGGTAAAGCCTCTGTATGCCCTTAAAATCCCCTTTTGCGTTGAGGTCAGAGGCAGTAGGGATTATTGCTGCACGCAGCATGTGGAAAACCCGTCTTGTGATTAGGTTAAGCTTCAGGTTCACTTCATAGAACGTAATGAGCCCAACTGTAAGGAAAATCCCTATTACAATTCTGTCTGTTTCAAAAGTAATCATTCCTGTCAAGGAAAGCAAAAACATGAGTAGGCTGAAACTAAAAATTGTTTTCAGCGGTTTTTTGCTGACTAGGGCCGGGCTAATTCTTAGGAAAGGAAAAAGCTTTTTTGCAAAGAAAAGGTTGAGCAGCGAGCAAAGCATCTGCGTGATTGAAATGAACAGCACAAGCTCAACTATTCCGAAGCCGGCCAAAAGCACTGCAACAGTAACAATTGCGCTCAGTGTTGCGGTAATAAAACCAATAAGTGCTGTAAGATCATACCTCTGCAGGCCGCTGAGCACCCCGTTGAGTGCAAGTAATGGAAAAGAAAAAATTGAGGTAATGCCGACAATATAAAGTATTGTCTGGGCTTGGGAGTAGAATTCCTGCGGCATGTTGAATACTCCAAGAAAAAGTGTTGCAATTGAAAAAAGTCCCGCCGCAACAATCAGCCCAATAATTGCGTAAGTGAAAAAAGCAGTGCTAATTATTTCATTCATCTTTTCAAACTGCTTTTTTGCATTGTGCTCAGCTATAAGTTTTACAAGCGAAACTCCAATGCCCAAATCAAGCAGGGCAAAGTAGCCGGTTATTGAGATAACAAGAACATATACTCCGAAACCTACGATGCCTATGTGCTCTATCATGAATGGGAGAAGCAGTATGTTTAGCAGGATGCTCCAGATGAAACTGAAGCTGTTGAAGAGAGTGTTCCTGAATATCAGCCGTTTCAGTGAAGCCATTTCCATTACCTTATTTCTTTGCAGTTTTTTCAATCAGTTCAACAATTCTTTCAGTTGCTTTTCCATCAATGTTGGAGTAATTTTTTTTCAGGAATTTTTTCCTTGATTCTCTCAGCCTGTTTTGCGTTTCCGCATCAAACAGTACTTTTTTTATTTTCTCTGCGAATTCCTTTTCATTTTTCACTTCAATCGCGACCCCTTCCTTTGGGAAAATCACCGGGCATTTTTCTGCTGAAGGGTTAACTATTAGCAGCGGTTTTCCCAAAAGTATTGCCTCTATTGTGGTGGTTGAAGTGCATGTTACTAGTGCATCGCATGCGTTTATCAGGTGGAAAACTGAATCGCTTTCCTTTGGCTTTAAAACTGTAACATTTTTTCTGCCTTTCACAAGCCCTGCAAACTCTTCCTTGCTTTCAGCCATATGGCACAATATTACAAGGTGAGTTCCCCCGATTTTTTCAGCTGAACTGATTACAATATTGTTTCTTTCTTCCCTGACTTTTTTGTTATTGTATGCGTAATCAATTAAAACAGGCTGGCTTGCAAACAAAACAACTTTTTTTTCTGGAGAAATTCCAAGTCCCTGCAGGGTTTTTCTCCTGTCAAACTTTATGGCTGGCAGCACGTCAAACCTTGGATTGCCTATTACGTCAATCCTTTTCCTGTCCATTCCGAGTCTAATGAACTGCTCCCTGCTGCTTTCATCCCATGCCGCAAACTTGTCTGCGAACAGGGGCAAAAAGCCTGTTTTGTCGCCTTCACTTATTCCATGCTGGATTACAATGCTTGGAATGCTGTTTCTTTTGCATGCAGCCACAACTGACCTTTCAAAAAGCGGAATGTCGGACCACACAACAATGCCGGAAACATTTTTTTCAGATGCTATTTTTTTTGTTGCCTCAATGTAAAGCACTGAAGAATAAAAGTCTCCTTCAACAATATTCTTAAACAATTTTTCTAGCAGCGGGAAAGCATTCACTCCATTGAAGCGCACAACTTCATTCAATTTCTTGCTTTTTGAAAGCAACAAAGAGGCTTTTGCTAGGTCGCCTCTTTTTGATTCAGCCTCTCTTTTCACTTCATTTGAAATTAGGCTTTCAGAAAAAACAGAAAAACTGCAATTTTTTGAAAGAAGGTAATCAACGTATCTTGGGTCGTTGTCTAGCAGAATCAATTCATGCCTGCTTGAAAGCCTGTCCATCAACGAGGTAAAGCGGGGAAAGTAAGGAGAACTGATTAAAAGTGAATTTTTGCTGCTTTTTTTTGGAAAAGAGAAACGCTTTAGTAAATGAAGCAGAAGGTAACGCCAATAAGCTGTTCTGTCACTTGTTAATCCCAAAACTAGTTGCCTGAAATCTGAAAAGCCAAAAAAATTTCTGTGAGCGGGGGTTTCTTTAACTTCGCCTTTAAACTCAAGCAATTCAAGCATTTTTTTGATTAAGCTTCCTGAAGGCGCAATTATTTTTTCAGGCTTTTCCTTGAAAAGAATTTTCTTGGTTTTTTCTATTTTAGAGAATTCTATTACAATGTTTCTCATCAGGTTGTAGGATGCGAGGTAGCCGAGGTTTATTCCTTTATATGTTATTAGTTCCCTGATTTCTGGTTCAATCTCCTTGAACCAGTTTTCTGAAATGTGCCTTGCAGCTGAATCGATTTCTCTGAATTCCTTTCCGCTTAATTCAACTGATTCTTCAAGAGAGAAAGAATTTTCTTTAGGCGCTTTGGCTGGCTCAAGCTGTTTCCTGTTTTCTGCCAAAAAAATTGTTTTCATTTCCCGTTCACGCTTATTTTCTTGCAAGAACCATAAGGCTTTTCCCTTCCCTGTTTTCAGCTAATGTGTCAAAGTACGCAAAAAATTTCAAGAAAGGAAGTGCAGCGGCTCTCATTATGCCTGCTTTTTTCTGCATCAAAAAATTGTCGGATTTCCATGCAGTTGCGCCAAAAAAACCGAATGTTTTCCTTGATTCAATTATGCTGAACCCCGCATTTTTTATTGCCTGAAGCAATTCGCCTTCAGAAACAGTGCTCTTTATTCCAACATCAATTGGGAGGCCTTTTTTGCTGACTGTGATTTTGGTGTTCTGAAACGGAATGTGCAGGAACAAGTGGCCGCCTTTTTTCAGTGCCAAATTAAACGCCTTGAACACTTTTTCTTTTTCCCTGATTCCTTGAAGCACATCAATTGAGAAAATCAAGTCGTATTGGTTTCTGCTTAACTGTTTCCTGATGTCTGCCTGAAAAAACTCTATGCTGCTTAAATTCATTTTTTTCTGCGTTTCCCTGTTTTTTTTTACTGCCTCCGCGAACAGGTCACAGGCCTCCGCTTGCAATTCAGGAAATTTTTCCGCCAAGTAAAAACTGTACTCGCCTGCACCGCAACCAGCATCAAGAATCCTGCTAGGTTTCAGGTCTGAAATTGCTTTCCGGAAGTAAACGCTGCGCAGCCATCCCCCGACAAAAGGGTAACCGTAAAGCTGAAAGCCGAGCCTTGAAAAAAAATTGTGCTGCTCTGCAAACAAAAAACTTTTACCGAACACAGGCATTAAAACACCGCTGAAGCCAAGCCAAAATGCTGCCTCTTTAACTGAATTACTTTCAGTTGTTTTTATTAATTCTGCCCTGCCCGACAATAATTCTTGTCAGTTCACCTTTGGATTATTTCATCGTAAATTGATTTCATTTCCTTGGAAGCCCTCCTGACATCAAAACTTTTCGTTGCATAACCAGTTCCGCTTTTTCCTCCAGCAGATGCTTTTATCCTATCTTCCAGCAATTCAATAATTTTTTCCTGCAAGTCAGAGGAATTGCCGTTTTCAAACAAAACGACTTTTCCGCCTGCCAGCTCCTTCATTCCTGCAACATCGCTTGCTATTATGGGGCAGCCGCAAGCCATTGCCTCAGCCCAAATGCTTCCAAACATTTCCATGCATGTGCTTGGAAACACAAGCAGGCCTGCCTGTTGGTAGAGTTCCCGGAGCTCTTTTTCACTTTTCTTTCCCAAAAACTTAACCCTTTTCCCTAGCCATTTTCCATTCACAAATTCTTTCATTTTTGCAAGAGGGGCCCCTTCCTCGTGCCCAGCAAAAACCAGCTGCACTCCAGGAAATTTTTCAGAAATTTCCCTGAACGCGTTAACCAAAACAAATGCCCCTTTGTACGCCTTAAGCGAGCCCACGAACAAAACAAATTTTTCCCTGTGCTCTTTTGCAGGCGGAAAAAATTCCTTGAGATTAATCCAAGGCAGAACCTTTTTCCACTTCCCTTTGAGCAAGCCGAATGAGGAAAACTTGTTAACTGCAAAATCGCTTGGTGCAATTCCTGCATCAGCGTTGTTGAGTTCTCTCTGCATTAGCTTCAGCTTCACTAAAGTCAGGGGCTTGGCGCATTTTGGGATTCCTGTGTGGCTTTTCTCGCATGACTCGGCTTCGAAAAACCTTTCAGGGTTTATAAAAGAACGCCACCCGCATACAGGCCAGTAGTCATGCGCGAAAAAAACAACCGGAATATTTTTGTTTTTTGCAATTCTTACAAAATTAGTTGGAAGATAGAGAGAGTTATGGACCTGAACAATACCTATTTTTTTCTCATCCAAGATTCTATTAAATAGTTTTTCACTTTCCGCCTTTCTGTCGACAGCTTTATAAAAGAAAAATTTTCCCTTTGGTTTTTCCTGCGAGGAAAATTTTTCAATTACATGAACTTCTCCAAGTTTACCCTCTTTTAACATCTGCTGAAGCAGCAGTAGCGTTCTTTTTTCTGCCCCCCCACCTTTCAACCCGAAATCATTAACTATAAAAATATTCATCAGAACCCTAAAATAAATCCCGCAAGAGCTTTTTTTATTTCCTTTTGATATTGAATAGCTATAAATTCAAGATCAAGCCATAGCTGGCATAGGCTAGTATGAATCATTCTGTAGATTTTTAAAATATGAGACGGGATATGGCATGAAAGTAAATATAATTGTTCCAGTTTTCAATGAAGAAAAAACTTTGGGGCTTGTTTTAACAAAACTCAAACAGCTTGATTTGAGAAGGCTCGAGGTAAAAAAAGAAATAGTTGTTGTAAACGATGGAAGCACAGATGGGTCAAAAAAAATTCTTTCAGGCATTAAGGGAATAAAACTATTCAATCATTCAAGTAATAAAGGCAAGGGGGCTGCTGTAAAAACAGGGATTTCCAGTTCCAATGGAGAAATAATCATAATTCAAGATGCTGATTTGGAATGCAATCCTAAATATATTCCTTTCATTCTTGAACCTATAGTAAAAGGAAAAAGCGAGATTGTTTATGGTTCTAGGTTTTTGAAAGAGGGAAACAAGCAAGTTGTTTTATTTCATGAGTTCGGAAATATATTCCTTTCATTTGCCACTTCATTTCTTTACAATTCAAAAATTACTGATATGGAAACAGGATATAAAGCATTTAAGAGAACTGCTTTAGATGGGATTACTCTTAAAGCAAGAGGCTTTGACTTTGAACCCGAAATTACTTCAAAGTTTTTGAAAAAAGGCCTGTCCATTAAAGAGATTCCTGTTGTTTCTTCTTCGAGAACTTATAAGGAAGGAAAAAAAATTACCGCGATAGACGGAATAAAGGCACTTTTGCTTATGATAAAATTCAAATTTACAGATTAAATAACTTTTAGTTATAGCAAGGGGCATTAATAATTGGACAAATATCGTCCTTGATAGATAGTAAAAGACCATAAAATGTTCAAAAATTAATGTCTTTTACTCTTTTACTATATGTAGATTGGCAGAGCTTTTTTATTCTCTTTTATAGCTGAATTATTTTGGGCAGAGACAATGAACAAGCTTCATGGCAGTAAACTTCTACTTTTTTTGTCGTTTGTTTTCTTTTTTTCGTTGCTATTAAGCATTTTTTATCCCTTGGCCTTTCAGACTTTTTCAACTAGTGATGATGCGGGTTTTTTACTTGCAGGATTGGATTTTTTTCATTTTTTTGATGAGCCTTCAATTGAAAATTTGATTATTTATTCTTTTAGATTGGCTGCATTCGGTTGGGGGCCATTCACAATTTTTGTAACAGTTATAAACGTTGCATTTTTTTCAATTTTAAATATTCCTCTTAGTGAATTTGTTTTAAGGTTGCCATTTATTTTTTTTGGGGCAATCTCCCCAATTGTTGCATTCTTTTTTGTTAAGAGATTCCACAATGAAAAGTCTGCTGTTCTTTCTGCTTTGCTGGTAACCGTTTTGCCAATTCACATAATCCAATCAGTCAGGCCCGGAGGAAACTGGCTCATTGCAGCAACCCTTTTAATGGCCTCGCTTTACTTTTTTGCAGAATATGCAAAGTCCTCAGGCAGTAGGTATTCAGTTATTACTCCTTTTCTAATCGCTCTTTATTTTTTAACTGATAACCAGTTTTTGGGGATAATTCCCCTGCTTATATTTACTTCCTTATTATTTCAGGATAGAAAAAATTTGTTTGATAGGATAAAAGAAACATTTCTGATATTCTCCCCTAAATTTTTTGTGATTTTTTTCCTAATTTTTTCACCAGTATTATTGCAGTTCCTTTATTACGCAAACCAAGGAACCCCCCAGTATGGCTTTCTGGGGCATTTCTTGGAGAAGACTCTCTCTCCTGGCTTTTATGTTTTTTATATTCTCGGATTATTGAAAGATTATCTTGGCGGCGCATTACTGCTATTATTGCCTTTCTCGTTACTTACTGGTCTTTATTCAGCTATAAGGCTTGAGAAAAAAAGCATTTTTTTCATTTGGTTTCTTGTTTATTCAATCCCTTACTTTTTTCTGCTCCCGCCATCTTTAACAGGGCCAGGCATGTACCTCATCGGTGCGGCATTTTCATCCACAATTCTTGCGTCAATTTTGTTGACTGATCTTTTTGATTTTATTAGAAAAAAAACAAATAATTTGCGTATCCATTTTTTGTCGCCTTTTGCAGCTTTTCTTCTCATTATTGTAACTTTCTCTTATTTTTTTACCCCGACATATGTGGCAAATGACCTCGAAAATTCTGCGGGAAGGGGCCTTAGGACAGCCGGTTATTTTATTCGGGAAAATTTTTCAGAGGAAGTTTTAATATTAACAGATTTCGAGCCTTCTGTGGCCAGAATTTATTTCGGCAGAGAACCAATTGCAGAATACGATTTAAGTTTGAGTGAATTCAGGGATTTTTTCAATAGAACTGCGGAAAAAGCAGATTTAATCGTGCTTAGTGAAACAGCTTACCTAAACTTAAAGGATGAATTGCCTCAAGCACAGTCACTAGCTGCAGTAGTTAAAAGAGAAAATAAGGATTTGCTTTTTATTTCATCGAAAAATGGGAAAAATTCTATACAACAACTTGATGTAAATGAATATGATATTTTATTCACAGAGAAATATGGCAACTATGCTTCTCTTTATTCGGAAAAGATTTGGTAATCTATTGTTCTTGCATGAGCTTTTTTAATCCTTGGCTCAAAGTTGTTTTGCATTCAAACCCAATTAGTTTTTTCAGCCTTCGCTTGTCACAGACCCTTCTCTGTATTTCAAAATGTTCTCTTGGTTCTGGTGGTTTTTCAAATAAAATTTTTGATTGAGAACCGGAAATCTTTTTAACCAGCAAGGCAACATCTCTGATTTTTGTTGCCACACCTGTTCCAACATTAATGATTTGGCTATTTGTTTTGTCGGTGAAGGCAACCAGTTCTGTTGCTTTCATTACATCGTCAATATATGTAAAGTCTCTTGTCTGTTCTCCGTTATTAAAAACAACTATTGGCTTGCTTTCTTTTGCAGCTTCCATAAATCTTGCAATAACCATTTTTGGGTCCTGGTACTTTCCATAGGCATTGAAGTACCTTAAAACTGTAAAGTCAATATTGTGGATTTTCTTCATTTCTTTGAGATAGTGTTCCGCCATTATTTTTGCTGTCGCATAACTTGTAATGGGAAAAGTTTTGATGTCCTCGCTTAAAAACTGATTTGGTAAGGCTGTTCCATAAACAGCAGAGGTGGAGGAAAAGATTATTTTTTCTGGCCTGGTTCTTTCTGCGAATTTTATTACATTGTTGATTCCCATAATTTCTGTATTCATTGTTTCAAATGGGTGCGTTGAAACATAATCAACTCCTACAATTGCAGCCAAGTGGTAAATTATTTCGGGTTTTCCAACTTTTGAATGCCAATTTTTTTTTGTAACGTCCGCCCTGATTGAAGGGCTGAATTTACTTTTCCTCTTATCCAGAATCAGTACTTCATTGCCTTGAGCCTCCATGTGCTCTGCCAAATTGGTTCCAATAAAGCCAGCTCCGCCAGTTATAAGGATTTTGCTCATGCAATCACAAGACTAATTTCAAAACACATTTCCTCTAATTTTTAAAATCAGTGTTCCTGCTTAAAAGCATTTCGATTTTATTTACTCAGCTCTTTAACTAGTTTTTCCAAAACTGCATCTCTAGAGTATTCTTTTTCAGCTTTTTGCCTTGCGTTCCGCTGCATTTTTTCAAAAACAGATTTGTTTTCAAACAAATAATTTATTTTTTCAGAAATTTCTTCCGCGCTTGGGAAAAAGTGGTCATGAATTCTCTCTCTTTGAGGCAAACAAAAACCAGTTTTATTGTTTTCAATGATTTCATTCATCGGCTTCTTGTCTGCAACAATGCAGGGAATTCCACAGCTCATTGCCTCAATCAGCGGCACTCCAAACCCTTCACTGGCACTAGGAAAAACCAGAACACTTGAATTAGCGTACTTTTTAGGCATTTCATCATAATCAATCCACGATTCTTCAAACAAAAAATTGTTCGGATAAGCTTTCTTTGCTTTTTCAATTTCTGACAAAATTTCATGCAAGTGAGGAGAGAACCTGTCAATTGGCGCGTGAAGCCTGAATTTCACATGCGAATGGTTTCTCAGAACGTGCGGAATTGTTTTTAAGAAAGTGATCACGCCCTTGAAGTGGTGGATTCTGCTCACAAACAAAACCTCAAATGATTCATTCCTTCTGGGCACAAATTTATTTATATCTACGGCGATGGGCAGGTATTTTGCTTTCACGCCAGCTTTATTGTACTCTTTCGTTGCCCATTTGGATACCAAAAAAACGTTTTCAAATTTCTTCAGTTGTTCAAATATTTGTTTTTCAGATTTATCCGTCAATGGGGGTTCATGGACCGTTTGCCAGACAAAATTTTTTGATTTGCTTTTTTCAACAAAATTTATTGTTTTTTCCCCAAGACAGAAAAAAATTACTGCATCAAGTTCTTTGTCATCAATTTTTGCAACTTTCATGTTCGGAAATAAGCTCCTGTCAATAAGGCCATCTGCGGGAATCGCGTAAACTGAAAACCCTGCCATTTTGTTTAATGCATTTGCAATAGAATATGTTGCTGCTGCAACCCCGTTCTCTGACGGAGGGAAGTAAGAGCACCAGCCAATGTTCAGTTTTCCTCTGTCCTTTTTGTGAAGGTAGTCAAGCGGAGTTACTTTTGCCTTGGCCAGCTCTGCAATTTTTGCAAGTTTTTTCAACTTTCCTTCCCCCACAGCTGCTTGTCTGTTTCCCGAATCCACGAGTCGATTTCCTGCTGCGAAACTTTTTTGTTCTGCATAACTGAAAACCTTTTTGCAATGGTTGAAGGCAATAAGGGCAGGACAGAGAAAAATAGGCTGAGTGAAGAAACTTTCTTTTTTTCTCTTGAGCTGGAGCCTCTATTTTTATGAGAGTTGTTTTTTTCCCTGCTTGAATTCGAATTTGCAGTTCCCATAAAATTAATCGACTTTATAATTTGCCCCATGCTTCCGTATGTCAGCAATAAGAGAACCCGGTTTCTGATTGCAATTGCGGCAGCCCAACTGCTTATGTCGCTTCTGTCAAAGCCTGCATGGTGCCATATAGAAGCCGTATTGAGAAAAATCCTCCAGCCCTTCATTTTCATTCTCCAGGAAAGGTCCATGTCCTCGCAGTACGCAAAATAGTTTTCGTCAAAGAGCTCTTCTTCGAGAGCTTTTCGTCTTATCATCATTGCCCCGCCGCCCATCCAGCTGCTTTCAACAATTTTTTTTGCCTTGGGAATTGTTCCATCGTATGGGTGCTCTGCTGCTCCCACAATTCCTGCTTCTGGTTTTTCCTGCATTGTTTTCACCAGTTCAGATAAAAAGTTTTTTTCCACCCACACGTCCTGGCTGACAAGAACAACAAATTCTCCTTTGCTTTTTTTTATTCCCTCATTGTTTCCAGCGGCAAAACCCGTGTTCTCTTTTAATTGAATTATTTCCGCCTTCTGGAAACTCTCAGCAATTTTTGAAGTATTGTCTGTTGAAGCGTTGTCCACAAGAATTACTTCGAACCTGTTTCTAGGGTATGACTGGCTTTCAAGTGATTCAAGCAGCTTTGCAATGAACTTTTCGCCGTTGAATCCTACAACTACTACTGAAACAAATGGCTTCATTTTTTTCATGCTTTTTGCCTGACATTTTTTTGCAAGATTATGTTAAGCCCTGTAACCCTTTTAGTCTCCAATTGTTTTTATTAATAGCGAATGACTTTAATAATGGTAGAAAACAAGTCATTCGCTATAGCAAAACGCTTAAGTAATTGAACATTGAAACTGCGTTTTGCATCTAGCAAACAGCAATAAAAAGTTCAAAAATATTGGCTGTTTGCTATAGTCGCAAAAGACATTAAGAAATTACCGAAACTAATGTCTTTTGCTATAATTCTGCTTTGGGTGCTTTCGAAAAACTCCATCAGCCTTTTAGGAAGAGGCTGGCGAAAACCAACATCTTCAGATGTTGGATAAAGTCTCTTCAATTACCTTTTGACTTTTCCATGTGGCAGGAAGCCCACACCTTTGGGTGTGGATGATATCACATTTTTTAATAGGATTGAGAAAAAATTAGGGTATGGCTGCAGAAGGCATGGAAAGCGTTTCTTTTTTCTTTCCGGCTTACCATGATGAGAAGTCGCTTCCAAAAATTGTCCCAAAATTTCACAGTTTTCTGAAAAAAAGCGGCCGCGACTTCGAGCTGATTGTTGTAAATGATGCCTCCCCTGATAAGTCAGGCGAGGTCGCAGAAAAGCTTGCGAAAAAACTCGGCAGAATGCGCGTAATCCACCACGAAAAAAACATGGATTACGGTGGGGCTCTAACAACCGGTTTCCTTTCAGGCAAAAAAGAGTTCGTTGGGTTTACTGATGGTGACGCGCAGTACAGTGTTGAAGACCTGCCAAAATTTATGGAAGCAATGCAGGATGCAGATTTGGTGATAGGCTACAGAACCAACAGGGTTGAAGGCTTCCAGAGAAAATTTTTCCAGAAAATCTACAAGCTCCTCATTTTTCTTTCATTCGGTTTTGCGGTTAAGGACCTTGATTGCAGCTACAAGCTTGCGCGCAGGAAAATTTTCGACAAAATAACCCTTACTTCAAAAAGCGGTTTTTTCAGTGCGGAATTGGTTTACAAGGCTAAGAAAGCCGGCTTCAAAATTGCGGAGGTGCCGGTGAAGCACCTTGAACGGGAATTCGGCAGCAGCCAGTGCTTTGGCTTTAACCGCATCAAGAAAACCGCCCGCGACCTGCTGCGCGTAAGGCTTGAAACACTTTTCTCAAAAGGAAACTGAACCAGTTCAGGTTTTAATATTTTTATAGCAATTTCTTTTTGTGGAAAAACCAAAAAAAGCTTTTTCAGGCAAAAATGGGGAAAGAGTTTTAACTGTTGCAGTGGTTAACTGGAACACAAGGGCTTTGCTGGAGCAGTGCCTTAATTCTGCTTACAAAAAACTAAATAATATTGGTTTTGAGGTAATTGTGGTTGACAACGGCAGCACTGACGGCAGCATTGTGCTCGTGAAAAAAAAGTTTCCCAAAGCAAAACTTATTGCCAATAAGGAAAACCTTGGCTTTGGCAAAGCATTCAATCAGGCCATTCATTCATCTCATGCTCCTTTCATCGCAATTGTCAGCTCCGACATAATTTTCCTTGATTCCCTGAAACCAATTGTTGAATTCATGCAGCAAAACGAAAAAGCCGCTGCGGTTTCCTGCAAGCTCCTCAACAAGGACAAAAGCGTTCAGAAAAACGTTCACCCTTTCCCGAGTGTTTCAAGGGAGCTGCTGCTGCGCATTCCATTCCTTGGAAAAAGGTTCGCTGAAACAAAATTCAATTACGATAAGTTGCAGGAAGTTGACTCTTTCACCGGTGCGTGCTATATTGTTAGTGGAGAGGCAATTGAAGAAGTGGGAGGATTCGATGAAAACTACTTTGTTTATGTAGAAGAGACTGATTGGTTTTACCGCATGAAGAAAGCAGGCTGGAAGATTTTCTTCAGCCCTGACAGCAGGGTCATCCATCTTGGCGGGGCTTCAAGCAAAACGCCTGACGCCAGATACATAATGTATTATACTAACTTAAACAAGTTTTTCAGGAAGCACCACGGTCTCTTAAACCTTGTTTTGCTTAAACTGGTTGTGTTGCCTAGCAATATTGCGGAATTGATTGTAAGTGTATTGTTATTTAATTTTTCCCGCGCCAAACTTGTTTTGGAGCTCATAAAAATTAACCTTTTACAGTGGTGAAATTGGCAAGTTGTTTGGTGCTTGGTGGAAGCGGCTTTATCGGCAGCCACATAACAGAGCAGCTAGTTTTGCTTGAAAATGATGTAACTGTTTTTGACAAAACACTGAATAAAAAAAACCTTGCAGGAGTTTTAGATAAAACTAAATTTGTAAAAGGGGATTTTCAAAATTCTGCAGAGGTACGAGAAGCACTGAAAGGAAACGAGATTGTTTTCCACTGCATTCATTCCACTTTTCCAAGGGAAAGCGTTGGCAAAGCGCTGTTTGATGCGCAAACCAACATTGTTCCTTCTGTTTCGCTCATGGAAAGTGCTGTTAAAGAAAACGTGGAAAAAATCGTTTACATTAGCTCAATTGCGGTTTACGGTAACCCGGAAAAAATTCCGATAACCGAAACGCACAAAACAAATCCTATTACACCTTACGCTGCATCAAAAATTGCAATTGAAAACTACTTGGAATTATTCCGCCTAACCAGCGGTCTAAACTATGCTGTTTTGCGCCCAACCGCTGCCTATGGTGAAAGACAGGCAATGACATCAAAAACAGGGGTAATAAACAACTTTGTTTTCAGCGCAATTCAAGGCAAGCCAATCGAGATTTTTGGTGATGGAAGCACTGTAAGGGATTTGACGCATGCAGAGGACATCGCAACTGCAGCTGCAAAAGCGGCTTTCATGAAGACAAAATCAAGGCTGTTCAACATTGGCACGGGAAAAGGCATAACCCTTAACGAGCTCGCAGAAAAAGTGAGGCAAATAACCAACTCAAAGTCCAAAATAATCCGCACTGAAAGCAGGGCTGATCCGGAAAAGCACGTTTTTGATGTTTTAAGGGCAAACAAGGAACTCGGCTGGAGCGCAAGGATTTCCCTGGATGAAGGAATTGCAAGGGTTTTCAGGGCACAGAAAGGTGCAGAGTGATGCAATCCCTTCCTAAAGGATTTTTCGCAATTCTCCTGTTTTTTTTTGGCTTGCTTTTCTTTATTGGTGCCCCGCCACAGAAACCCCTGAATTTTTTTGACACAGGCATATACGTTCAAAGCGTTGAATGGGTTGCTGCAGGCAAAATTCCGTACCTTGACTTTGCAACAATTTACATGCCGCTGCAGTTTTATTTGATGGCTGCAATTTATTCCGTTTCCGGCATCAGCATAATTTCGGTTGTTGAGTCGTTTGGCCTATTGAACAGCCTGATCGTAGGCCCGCTGGTTGTTTTCCTTCTTGCGAGAAAATTAATGAAAACAAGCCTTTTCGCTTTCCTTGCTGCATTCCTTGGAGTGCTTGGCATTTACTGGCTGACTGTAAGGGTTTACCCTGCCATTCTCTCTATTCTTTTTCTGATTTATTTTTTTGAAAAAGGAAAAAAATGGTTCCTTGCACTTGCAGGCGTGATGGCAGGAATCATTTTCCTGCTTTCGCACGAAATTTTCGTTTACCTTATTGCTGCTTCAACAGTTTTTTTTCTCCTGGATTTTTTTGTGCTGAAACAAAAATTCAAAACCACAAAAAATTTAATGGAAACAAAATTTTTTTTCTTTCCGGGTGTTTTAGCGGTTGCTCTGTTCATTTTGTGGCTTGCCATAAACGGAGCACTGGGTTACGCGTTTGATGATTTAGTGCTTTACGTTCCCCGCTTTGCTGAAACAATTTCGAGGCCCATTCCTCCTTTGGCCGGGCTGCTTCCACAAGCACTTGACCTCCACTCAGTGGGCTTAGCGCTTGCAGGGCTTTCATTCAAGTTCTACTTTCCTATTGCGGTTTACCTTGTTTCAGCAATATATTTTGTTCAAAAACACCGAAGCAAACAATTTTCCCAAACCGATTTTTTTGCACTACTTGTTTTCCTGTTCGGGGTTTTCCTTTTCAAGTCCGCAACTACTCGAGTTGATTTTTCGCATGTTGCTTTTGCTGTAGCGCCAGCCTACATTCTGCTTGTTTTCATGCTGGAAAAAATTTCGATTAATGCAGCCAAGGATTTCAGTGCAAAATTTGGGAGAAAAATTCCTGCGATTATTGCAATAATTTTTGTTTTTTTGTTTTTTATATACTTTTTTGTAAACGGCGGCTTTCTCCAGAAAACAATTGATGGGCTAAACGCATTAAATAATCCGCTCGGCAACAGAATTGTATCTTTCCAGCAGTTGCAGGAGGAATTCCTTTCAGCAGAGCAAAAGGAATTGGTTGAATTCATTCACCGGAACACAAGCGAAAATGAGCCTGTGTTTGTGCTGCCCACTGAACCGCTTTACTATTATTTCCTGCAGCGCCCAAACCCTTCAAGGCACATGCTTGTGTACCCTTACAACACTGAACAGGAAATTGATGAAATAATTTCGGCGCTGGAGGAAAAAAAGCCCCGCTACATAGTTTATTCTGATTCGGAAGTTGACGGCAAAAAGCTTTCAGATTTCTCGCCAAAACTTCACAATTACGTTATGCAGAACTACGCTCCTGTCAAATCTTTTTCAGGAGTCCGGGTTTTTGAAAGAAGCGGTTAAGGCCGCTTGTTGTGAAATAAATGTGGGTTGGCTTATGCAATTTTTCAACTGTTATGCGCTTTAATTCCAGAAGATTTCCCCCTGCAATATTGTCCCCTTCAACAACAGTTAGTGCAGCCCTATACCCTGCTTTGCTGAAAGCATTCAAATGGTTTGCTGAATATTCCCCATAAGGTGCAGCAAAGAACTCAATTTTTTTTCCAAGCTTTTTTTCAAGTGCCTTTTTTGATTCTGACAATTCCCTGTCAAGCTGTGCCCTGCTTAATTTGTTTAAGTGAGGATGACTTAAACTGTGCGAGCCAAAAGAAACAAGGCCGGTTTCCTGCAGTTCCAAGATTTCCGTCCAGTTCATTAGGTTTTTTTCATTGAACTTTTTTCCTATCGCGCCAGCAATAAGGAAAACAGTTACCGGCACTGAATGCTTTTTTATAACCGGAAAGATATCTGAATGGAATGACTTATAGCCGTCATCAAAAGTTAGAACGCATTTTCCCTGCATGCTTCCGCGAACCTCTAGCCCCTTCACTAGTTCTTCAACTGGTATGATATCAAAGTTTCTTTTCAGGAACTCCAGCTGCTGTTCAAACTCTTTTCCCGGGATGTCATGGTACATTAGCACAATGGCTCCCCTGTAGCCGAATACCATCCTGATGGCTCTCAACACAAATGCCCTGTCCAGTAAACCGAAAAAGTGGTGAACAATTTTTCTGGCTAAACTATTTTTTGGCATTCAGTAAAACCTGTACTTGAGCAAACTAAAATACCGCAGCCCCATTTTTGCAAAACTGAACTTGCTTTTTCCTGCGTATCGGTCAGTGTAAGTAGTTGGTACTTCTCCCACCTGAAAACCTTTTTTATGGGCTTTAATCGCAAACTCCGGAGAAATTGCAAAGTCCCCTGACTCCAATTGCACTGCATCAAAAATCTCTTTTCTGAATGCCCGAAATGCATTTGTTAAATCATGAACCGGCAAACCAAAAACAAGCCGATAAAATGCACTGCAGTTTTTGCTCAGAAACGCTTTTCCTTTTCCAAGTGTTCCACGTGAACCCCCGTCAATCCAGCGTGAGGCAACAACAAGGTCGAACCCCTTGTTAATTTTTTCAACCAATTTTGGATACGTTAGAACGTCATCCGATAAATCAGCCATTGTCCACACAACAATGCTGCCTTTTGCTTTCCTTGTTCCGTCAACAAGCGCATAACCCATTCCTTTGCTGCTATCGGCTCTTGAAAGCACTTCAACCTCTTTGAACTTTTTTTTGAGTTTTTGCATGATAGCATATGTATTGTCGGTGCTGTTGTCATTTACCAAAATCACTTCAAATTCATAAAATTTTTTTCTCCCCACCTGAACTAAACGGTTTGCTATTTTTTCAATGTTTTCCTCTTCATTGAAGACAGGAACAACAAAAGAAACAAAGTCTTTTTTCATGCTGACCAAAACTTATTAGGCTGAAAATTATTTTAAACCAGAAACCTTGAAAAACAAATTGTTTAAAGCAACCTTGTTGGAAAAATAGGGCAAGGCGAAACCATGATTCCCTTCTTTCGGCAGGAGTTCAACGAGGAAATGAAGCAGGCTGCTTTGTCGGCCCTTGAAAGCGAAAAGTTTGTTTTAGGCGAATCAGTGTTAAGGTTCGAGGAGGCATTCGCAGAGTACCTTGGAGTAAAAGAAGCGGTTGCAGTCAGCTCCGGAACAGCCGCACTAAAAATTGCTTTACTCTCGCTTGGCATTAAACCAAAACAGAAAGTGCTTGTTCCTGCTTGGAGCTTTATTGCAAGCGCCACATCCGTAATACATGCTGGTTCCAAGCCACTGCTGGTTGATGTCAGCGAGGAAACAGCATTAATTGAACCCGCCTCTCTTAAAAGTGCCGATAGGCTTGCAGCAGTTATGCCAGTGCACCTCTATGGCCAGAGCTGCAAAATGAACGAACTACTGGACTTCTGCAAGGACAACAAGCTGTTATTGGTGGAGGATGCGTGCCAGGCCCACGGTGCAGAATTCAATGGAAAAAAGGCAGGAAGCTTTGGGGACGCAGGCTGCTTTTCTTTTTACCCTACAAAAAACATGAACGTTGGCGGCGACGGTGGAATGATTGCAACAAACAACGAGGAAATGGCTGAAAAAGCCCGCTCTTACCGTGACTGTGGCAGGGTTTCCACTGATAGTCATGGGTTGATTGGCTTTACAGAGCGCTTAAACACAGTGAATGCAGCAATCGGCTTAGTGCAACTCAAATACTTGGATAAATGGGTTGAGAAACGCCAAAAAATTGCCTCCATCTATCAAAAAAATTTGCCACAAAACGCTTTCTTCTCGCAGATTAAGGGTTCAACCCACTCCTACAACGTTTTTGCGATTAAGGCAACTGAAAGAGAAAAACTCTTAAGAGTGCTTGAAGCGGAAGGCATAGGCTATGCAGTCCACTACGCCAAGCCAATCCACTTGCAACCCGCGTTCATGGATGCGCTTGGCTTCAAAGGCGGAGAGTTTCCTGCCTCGGAAAACCTTGCAAAGCTTGTTGTTTCACTCCCAATTTACCCTTCACTGAAAATTGAGGACGCTGAAAAGGTCTGCGAAGCCGTTAATTCTGTGCTGAAATGAATGCCTTAAAGCCAAAGCACCTGATTTCCATAAGCCGAAAACGGGGTGCAAAAAAAAGTTTGGGAACTATAGCAAACAGCTTTAATTTTTGAACATTTAATTTGCTGGTTGCAAAATGCGATTTTAATTCAAACACATAAGCATTTTGCTATAACTCTTAGTGGTTGCGCAAGCTAAATGCTTTGATTGGGCTTTTCTATTTTTGGATTGGCGGGTTACTCATTTGCCTTTCCAAGCGAACTTGCCTCGTTTAGGCCCTATAACTTCTTGCCCTTCGAGTGCTTTCTTTAATTTTCCGAACATGTCGTCCCTCCTATAGTGCAGTGCAGTTGTTGCCCCAAATCCTTGCCTTTTCCTTTGGTGCAGGAACAGGCCGCCGCCGAGAACAGCCAGCAAAACAATTATGGCAACCAGCAAAACAATGATTAAAGCAATGAGCGCCAAAAACCCTGAAAGAGATGTTTCTTCTTTAAAGCTGTCTCCCAGTTCACTGTCTGCTCCGAGAACTATTGGGGGAGCAGCGAACTTTTCAGTCATGCTACTTGAAAGAATGCTGTCTGCTTTTGCTTGACTAAATGAACCCTTCAACTGATATGTTATCAGAATCGTTTCATCAGGTTCAATGCCCTCCAGCAAAAACTTTATTACGGGATCAGAGTTTAAAACATCAAAAGAGCGGCTTGACTCAATATCAGAAGCTTTCTGCGCGAACTCTTTTGGAATAACCTCAACCACCTGCAAGTCAAGTGTTTCAGCTGAATTGTTGCGCACGATTAAAATAACGCTTGCAGTGAATGTTCCATTTTCCTCTAAAACAACAAGGTTCCTTTCAACAGTGTTTTCATTGAACAGGGCTTCAGCTTCTTCAATCAGCGAATCTTGGAGTCCTGCATCAGCAAGCAGTGTTGGAATGTCTGCATCAGAGTAATTAAAGCTTTGGCTTCCGTACTCTTTCTGGTTTGAAGTAAGCACGACAATTGAGGCACGCTCAACCGATGTTTGGATTTCTGCTTCCGCTTCGTTTCCAGCATTATCAGTTGCAACTGCTTTCAGCTTTAAGCCGTTCTCTCCTGCCTGAATGCTTGAAGTTTCAATTGAATACTTGCCTGAAACACCGCTTGAATCTTTCCCTAATGAAACAAACCCTGAACCGCTATCGTAAAAAAATTCAACCTCTTTCACTCCGGAGCCTTCATCAGTTACACTCACTTCAAGTGACTGCTCCCTGCTCAAGTCAAGCTCTGCTTCTTCTAATGGGCTCAGCCAGTCAACCGAAGGGGCTTTGCCGTCAATTTTTGGCGTAGCCCTGAAAAAACATTCATTGCCAGAGTTGTCCTTTGCGCTCAAAGAAAACTCCGCTGTTTTCCCGTCAAAGTTAGAGTTAACATCATACGTTGCTGTTACGCTTCTGGAGGAAGAGTCAATGCTTTCCTCTTTAAGGTAGCCAATTCCCGGAACTCGCAGCCTGAAAACAATGTCTGACATTGAGGAATTAGAGCTTGCCCCAACTGTTATTTTGCCGGAGCCGACAAACTCGTCAAAGCTGAATGAAACATCAAAGTCGCATGCGCCAGTCTTACTCGCCTGAGCTGAAACCTCAGCGCTTATCTGGCCAGAGTTTCCTGCGTTGTCAACTGCCCGCACCTTGTAATAATACCTTACATCTTTTATGAGGTCACTGCCGTCATCAGTGAAATTGCTTGAACTGGTAATGCCAACCCTCTTTGTATTGCTCACGCTGAAATCATTTTCGTTGTCCCTGTAAACCCAGTACTCTTTCACTCCAGAGTTGTTGCCTGATGGCCTGTCAGATGCTGAATCCCATTCAAGGTCCATTGTGCCATCAGCATTAGCGTTGATTGTCAGGTCAGTTACCTGCTCTGGCCCGGTAGTGTCAATCTTAACAGTGAAATGCGAGGTGCTCCCGCAGCTTCCTGAAGCGCACGCCCTCACATGGAAATACCATATGCCATCATCTTTGGTGCCGGGGCTGTAAGAAGTGCCCGAAGTGTCAGATGAAGTGTCAGGCGTTGAATCGCTTGACTGGTTGAATTCGTAGCTGTAGTTGTCAGCGCCTGAAACCGAGCCCCAAGAAAAAGAAGGCAGGTTGTTAGTGCTCCAAGAGTCATGCGTGTGGGTTGAACTTGAAATGCTTGGAGAGCTTAAACCAGAGCCGCCAGCGGTTGGAGCCGCATTTATCTGGTCAGAGTCTGCTCCCTCATTCCCTGTTTTGTCTTCAGCGCTGACCTTAAAGTAATAGGTTGTCCCGTTGCTTAGGCCTGTTTTAGTGTAAGAATTTGTGCCGGCAGCAACAACAGCGATTAAAGTGTTGCCGTCAGTTGCAAAGCCAGATGAAGTGCTCATGTAAACATTGTAATGGTTTAGGTCTGTTGCGCTGTTAGCAGTCCAACTCAATTGGATTTGCCCGTTGCCAGAGGCGGAAGTAAAGCCTGTTACTTGGCTTGGAGCAGCAGAGTCAAGGTATTTGAACAAGGATTGAGCTTGTGCTGCCTTGTTGCCTGCCTTGTCTGAGGCTCTCACAGCAACATTGTAGTCAGCACTGTTTGTGTCAAACTTTGTTTCAGTGTAAGAGCAGTGCGCTTGGCCGTTTACATCAGAGCAACTGCTTGAACTGAATGCAGTTGAGGCAGTGCCGTTAATGTCAACCGCAATGCTGCTCAGGTTAACTGCTCCCAATGCATCATTTAAGTCAAATGCAACTGTGTTGCCTGAAGTTGTGCTCCCATTTGCAGGAGATGAAATAGAAATCGTTGGAATGGTTGTGTCGCGCAAAGCGTAAACAGTTTTAGTGCTTTCCACGTTTCTAGCAAGGTCTGTTGAATTGAAATCCACTTGGTGGTTGCCGTCAGTTGTTATGGAAACGCTGTTGCCAGTGCTCCATGCTCCTGAATCAACCCTGTAAGCAGTGGAAGAGCAGCCGCCAGAGTCTGTGCAAGTAAGAGTAATTGTGAAATCAAATTTTTGCCATGTGCCTGAATTAACATCAGAGCTTGTTGAAGGAGCAGTGTTGTCAACCCTGAAATCGTTGTCAGAGGAGTCTTCCGCGGAGTCAATGCTTGTTACAACGTTAACATCAATAAAGTAGTTCCCGTCAGCTGCTCCTGTTGTGTTCCAGCTGTAAGAGCAGGTTCTTGTTGAGGTGAAGTCTGTGCCATCGCAACTGGAGGCGTTCAAGGCATAATTCAGCTGAACTGCATTGGTGTGCGCTCCAGCTGAACTGCTATAATATATGTTCGCGTTAATGTCTGCTGGCGCATCAGAGTCCAAAACAGTGAAAACAATGCCGGCTGTGCCTTTTAGATAGTTGCCGTCAGCGCTTGGGCTCACAACTGAAACGCTTGGAACTGCAGCTGAAACCTGCAGCACTCCGAAGAGCAGGAAAAGGCAAAGGAACAGTTTAGCATGACTCAATTGTGTTTCCCCCAAATAAAAGCACGAGAAATTAAAGTAAAGCGTGTATAAAACTTTTTAAAAACCTTGATATTGTTCTGATACATAATCAAAAAAAATTATTTTTTGCCGGCGATCAACTTTCCGGGAAAAATTGATGGATATACATAACCTTTTTGGCAATAATTTTTCTTGATTTTCTGCCTTGGGTTGAGCTGCACAGCCCAATAATTTGCGGCATCAACCTTAACACGGCGGAAGTTTTTTTGGTTGCTGTTGCGCTTGCATCAATCTGGCTCTTTTCCGAGGTTTTACCGCACTAGATTTTGTTTGGTCATTCCTTTATAAGATTCCTTTATAAGATTCCTTTATAAGAAATGTTTAATACTCGGAATCGTTTAATTATATTATGGCGAGGTTTGAAATAAGGGAATTTCATTTTGGAAATGGAGTTGGGTTTCGGTTTTATGATAATGGAAAAATAGTTGCTGCTTTACATGCTGTAGATGCACCCGGCAATTTTATTGTCATTACATCAATCGGATCTGAAAATATTAGCTCAAATCTTTCTTTTTTCAGATTAACCAAGAAAGTTACTGGCGAAGGCAGAACTCCTATGCAGGAGCTTCTCGTTAGAGTTATTAAGTGGGGCAAATCAAAGGGCTGCACGACAATTGTTCCTATAATGAATTCGGTGAGACTTTCACAGTCCGGTAAAAGACTCTTGGCCAGAGAAATAAAGAGGGGGTCAATTGGCGGACTTGGAGAAATATTGAAGGTTCCAGCGCCGCTTGACTTGAAGAAACTGCAAAAACAACGCCGTGAATCATCTCTGCGCAAAAAATCTGTTTTTGCAAAGCTGCGCAGCAGGTTCAGGAGAAGAAAATAGCTGCTTAGTTCCACCCGCGCTTTGCTTCCGAAATTTTTTGGCGAGTGAAGCGATGAAGAAAGGTTTTTAATATAATTATATCAAATTATATTTAGGTGTTTTTATGGAAGTAGAAGTTATAGCAAGAAAATGGGGGAATTCTTTGGGTGTTACCTTGCCAAAGGAAGCCGTAGAAAAAGAAGGCATCAAAGAAAATGAAAAATTTTTCATAGACTTTCATAAGGAAAAAAAGTCAACGGTGAAGGATTTTTTCGGCCTTGCCGCTGGCTGGAAAATAGATGCGCAAAAACTAAAGGGCAAACTTAGGGAAGAGGACCATGAAAGAGAAAAGCTATTTTCTTGACTCTTATGCAATAATCGAGATTCTCAGGGGCAACCCGAACTATGATAAGTTTTCAGGTGCAATTCCTTTTTCAACCAGAATTAACCTTGTGGAAGTCGCCTATCACTTGTTTAAATCATTTTCAAAGGAAAATGCATTAAAAATACTTGATTCTACGAAGTTCACTGCACTCGAAATACAGGAAGGCCAAGTTTCAAAAATAGCGATTTTTAGAAAAGAAAATTCCAGGAAAAAGTTTTCCTACATTGACTCTATAGGTTATGTGCTGGCAAAAGAAAACAGATTAATGTTTGTTACAGGGGATAAAGCATTTGAAGGCATGCCAAACGTGGAATTCGTTAAATAATTTGGCGTGGCAATTGTAAAAGCAGGTTGCTTTTCATTTCCCGGCTATTTTTTCCACTCGCGCTTTGCTTCCTCAAGTTTTTCTTTTGTGTCAAGCGCAAACCATTTTCCTGAATGCCTGTAACCAGCGAGCCTATCCTGTTTTGCGAGCTCAGGGAAAAGCGTTTTCTCAATCAGATTAAAACCGCTTGGCAGGAATTTCAGCGCTTTTTTTTCCAGCACGTATGCCCCGGCATTGATTAGGTTGCTTGGCGCTTTTCCTTTAGGGGGCTTTTCAATGAACCTGATTATTTTTTTTCCTTGGAGTTCTGCTACTCCGTATGCGCTGGGGTCTGCAACTTCCACCAATGCAATTGTTGCAAGCGCTTTTTCTTGTTCGTGCAGTTTCTCCATTGCACTATAATCAAAATCAGCAAGATTGTCGCCGTTCAGCATCAAAAACCTTTCGTGTAGCATTCGCTCCGCGTTTTTAAGCGCCCCTCCAGTGCCTAGAAATTCTTTTTCAACAATGTACTTGATTTTTGCGCCGAATTTTTCTCCGCTTCCAAAAAATTTTTTGATTTTTTCGTGCTTGTAGCCAACCGCGAGCACGATTTCATTAATGCCTTGCTCCGTTAACCCCTCCACTACGTGCTGCAGTATCGGCTTGCCATCCACATCCAACAGGGGTTTAGGCATTTCGTTCGTTAATGGCTTCAGCCTTTCCCCTTTACCGCCTGCGAGAATGAATGCTTGCTTTACCATAGAAAAAAATACATAAAACCACTATAAAAACCTTACAAATCCGCATAACTTCCTCAGCAGCTAACTGTCTTGCAGGACACAAAACATATTAAAAATAGTTATAACAAGTTATTACATAGGTGATTGATATGATTGAAGGCAAAGTGGTAAGGCTTGGCAATTCTGCAGCAATTGCCATCAAAAAGAAGGATTTGAAAGAAAACAAACTGAAATTCAACCAAACATTGAAAATAAGCGTCATAAGGCAGGACAATGAAAGGGCTCTATCAGAACTATTCGGCATAGCCAAGGGAGCAAAGCCATTTAAGCGTGAGGAAAAAGACAGGGTTTTCTGAAATGTACTTGGTTGACACATCCGTATGGATAGATATTTTTCGGGAAACGGAAAGCGGAAAAAACGCAATGAAAAAAATTGCAGGCAAAGACCGCTATGCATGTGCAGTAACAATAGTGGAGATGAGCAAATGGTGCCACTCAAACAACTTTGCTGCAGCGCAGATACTTCCAAGAGTGGAAACCTCCTGCAGTGGAATTCTCAATAGTTCCCGTGCAGGTGAATTCACAGCTGGCAAGATGTGGTTCGAAGCCAATAAGGGCATTAAAAAGAGCGGTCGCCAAGTTGGCCTGATAGACTGCATAATAGCTGCAACCGCTGGGGAAAACGATCTCACTGTGCTCACAAAAGACAAACATTTTCAAAGATTCACGAACATAAAAAAAGAAATCATCTAGAAGGACTGGCTTCAACAGTTATAGCAAATGACAAAAATAGTTGAACAAATAAGGTCATTTGCTATCTATCAGGCTACAATAAATGTTCAAAAATTAATGTCGCCTGCTATAGCTTCTAAAGAATCACTCAGTTAAAAACTGCAATTCATCAATTGCGCTGAGAATTTCGTATGCGGCTACAAGTTTTTCCTGCTCGCATTCAGAGCCAATGCCGTAAACAGAGTTAGAGTTTTCCTCAAGGTTTATTTCAAGCGTAATTGTGGGAGCATCAGCAACGCACTGCCTTGCATCTTCTTCCGTTAATTCAAAGAAATTCGTTCCATTTATCACTTGCTTTAGTTCAGCAACGCTTTCAGTGCTGATTTGGCGCAATTCAACTGAAACAGGTGTATCGCCGCCGACAGGAAAACTTTGTTCCTCCTCAATCATAACCTGCCCGTCCAAATAAATTGTTGTTGTAAGTACAGATGGGTCAATCGTGAATCCAGGCACATTTGTTTTTTGGATGAAGAATTCTTCCTCAGGCGGTTGCTCTGGTTCAATTCCTCCAGGGCAGGGAGCAAAATCACAGAAAGGCGCTTCCCTTCCAACAGCGCTTCCATCAGGGCAGAGCTTTGCTTCCTCAGTGCATGCGATGCTATCCATTTTTTCCCAGCCAAGCTCCAGCATTTTTGCTGAATTGCTGCTGTTAACCAATACAGCTATCCTGTCGCCGCGCGGGCACGAGCAGGCCAAGCACACAATCTCGTAAACCTGCTTTGAAGCGTAATCGTAAACCCTTACTCCGTTCACGATCTCAAGCCAGACAGTAATAAGCTCTTCCTCACCCTCCCATTTTCTCTTATTCAATTCTTTTGCATCCCATTCATCCCATAAGTTCCCTTGGCACTGAATTGGCTCAATTGAAAACCATTCCTTTTCATTCGGCTCTCTTTGGTTCCATTCCGTGACTTTTATTTGCGCTTCCTTTGCTTCAAAATCAATGGAAATTAACTCAAAGCTGTACCGATTAAATACAATCACACTAGGATTTGTTGTCTCCCCTAAAATGATTTGCGATTCCTTGTAACCAATTGTGTCCGGAGCATTGGTCCCGGAACTGACTGTCAGTGTTACTCCAAGCTCTCCAGCCCAAACGCACTGAACCCCTTCAGGGCAGCGCGAATCATTAAACGAAACAACTCTAATGGTTAAGTCATTGCCTTCCACGTTGTAGGCAAAACCTTCCTTTACAGTGAAAGCTTCGCCCATTCTTACGATTTCAGTTTGCGGCTGCGTGCAGCCAAAAACCAATAAAAGCAAAGCCAAAAGAGCAATTGGAGCGATTGTTTTCACAGTAATGACAACGTTCTTTGATTATAAAAGCGTTGCGGAATTGTAAGTTATTTGCATTATTTCCATAAGGGTGGCTTCAATTACTATTAGTGATTTCTTGTTTTATTTTATCATTTGCTCTACTTCGTTTCAGCGCATTCTCAAGCGCTTAATTTCTGGTTTCTTTGTTAATTTTTCCTCTAGTTTTCTCGGGTCGCTTTTTCTATCAAGTGCTTTTGAGATTCTTTCTAAATGTTCGGGCTTAACGAATTTAAGTCTTTTATCGATTTCCCGCCAGCTACCCAATCCGAGGATATTGAAAAATGTTCTGCTTTTCCCGAGTTTTGGAGTAACTTTTATTTTTGTAACAGCCAAGGTTGGCAGCCTAAAACTTAATTTGTCGTTGAATTTTCCTTTGTAAATTTGTGCTGTTCTTGTGCCAGTGAAATTTACTGTGTAAATGCCCTCGCTGGTTGGAACTTCAATTGCCGCATGGAAAGCAGGGATTTTGAAAAAGCCATGCTCCTGCACAACCAGGGTTGGATTAAAACCATTCAGCCTTAACCTTTTAATTAAACAGAAAGTCAAATCCGGGCAGAAGGTAAGATAATTTGTCCCTCTTCTAAGAATTTCATCATAAGTTCTGCCCCCGAAATACTTTTGAATTTCTTCCAGATTTTGCCTAACCAATTTAACGTTTTCCTGAACCCACCTAACCTCTGCCTCTAAACTTTTTAGGGTTTTAACTTGCCTATGCATGCTCTCAACTAATCATTTTTGGCATTTAAAATTAAACCTTTATTCAAAAATCAAAGCTGCTGCCCATGCTGCCAATCCTCACAAAAGCACCTAATAAAAAACTGCTTTGAGATTTATAAACCTGTTTTGATTGAATATTAATATTAAATTGAAAGATTACATAATAAATAGTAGTGGTTTAATGTGACAAATAGTTATCCGGTAGATGATATAGAAATAGTTCCTCTAAGCCCAATTTTTACTGATATTGTTGATCTTTTCTCGTGTTTAATTCCTGATTTAGAGGATTTTGTAAAAGATGATGCCCTAAGACAACAAGACGAAGCCGTTAACTTTACTCATCTTTGGATCTCAAAAGAGTCTAAAATTTTACTTGGTTATGTGACTTTATGCAATGATTCAATTGGCCTTCATGGGAAGAAAAAGGAGGAAATGAAAAAGATAGGTATTTCTTATAGAAAATTACCTGCGTTAAAAATTTGTAGAATGGCAGTTCATAAAGATTTTACAAGAAGGGGTATTGGAACTCTTATGACTGCTTTTGTAATGAAAATTGCATTGAAAATGAATGATGTATCAGGGTGCCGCTTTATAACTTTAGAAGCAAAAAACTTACAAGACTTAGATGAAAAAGATAAACCAATTCATTTTTATAGAAAAAATGGTTTTGAAATATTAAAAGAAAGAAAACCAAATCCAAGTTATATTCCAATGTATAAGGATCTAAAGCCCATTATAAATGAAAGAAGAAAAGCTAAATACGAAATAGTTTAGAATGCCTGTCAATTATTTTAATTAGTTGTATGTCTGCCTTTGATGGAGAGATTCTTTCTCTCTGTTTCATTTTTTCTAGAAAAACTAGTGCTTCTTTACCAACTAGTGTCGGAGTTGCTCTAATAGGTTTCGCCATTGGGTACACCTTTAATTAAATTTTACTATGGACATTTTTTTAAAGTAAAGTTGATTCTATTATATAATAGCATCGTTTTTATGTATAAGTAATATTGTTTATTATGGCTTTTATTGGCCTAAAATGAAGGCATTCAACAACCTTATGCTAACGGGCAAACAAATATTTAAACCCAGGCAACATATTTTACTGTGGCTGAATTTCTCTGTATTGGAGTTGAAACGTTATTCCAAACAACTCAGCAGGAAAGCCAAGATAGGTGCTGCATTGGTGACTGCTGCCGAACCACTCGAAAAAATAGTGGGAAAGGCAAAGAAAGCAACCACTTGGTCAAAGATTCACAACACTAAGGCAAATAGACGCAGGCCCAAATAGGGCTGAAAACGGTTTTTTTCGCTTCGGCGATTGAACCAATTTCCTTTAAAATATTAATTAAATCAAATATTAGTTGCAAGGAACGTTAGAAACCTTCGTTTTTTTGCCTTGTTTTTGGTTGTTTAATGGTAATTCTATGAACATTGCAGTAATCGGCTCAGGCTATGTCGGCTTAACAACAGGAACTTGCTTTGCTGAAATGGGCAACAAAGTGGTGTGCGTCGACAAGGTAAAAGAAAAAATCAGTATGCTTAACCGCCTTGAAGTGCCTATTTTCGAGCCCGGCCTGGAGGAACTGGTGAAAAAAAACTTTAAAGCCGGAAGGCTTTTTTTTTCAACTGATTTGGAAAATGCAGTGAAGGGCGCAGAGATTGTGTTCATTGCAGTTGGAACTCCGCCAAGGCCGAACGGCGAGGCAGACTTGAGTTTTGTGGAAGAGGTTGCAAGGCAGATTGCGAAAGCAATTGACAAGTACACTGTTGTTGTAGAGAAAAGCACTGTGCCTGTTGAAACAGGCGAAAAGGTTGCAGCAACAATTGAGCAGAGTGGTGCAAGGCGCGAACTCTTTGATGTGGTAAGCAACCCAGAGTTTTTGCGCGAGGGCTCAGCAATAAAGGACTTCATGGAACCAGACAGGATTGTTATCGGCACTAACTCGGAGAAGGCCCGCAAAGTAATGCAGAAACTGTATGCTCCGTTAAAATCAGAAATTGTTTTCACTGACATCCGTTCAGCTGAAATAATCAAGCACGCTTCAAACTCTTTTCTCGCAACAAAAATTTCGTTCATCAATGCGGTTGCAAACGTCTGCGAGCTGGCAGGAGCTGACATTGAACAGGTTGCATTGGGCATGGGCCTTGATAAAAGGATTGGAAGGCAGTTCCTAAAAGCAGGGATTGGTTATGGCGGGAGCTGCTTGGATGGGGCTGAGTATATTATGGCTGGAAACCCTTCTTTGAATCTTTCAAGCTTTGAAAACTCTTTTGAAAACAATTATTCTAGTCAAAGCATTGTGGCACTTGGATTTAATGGTGAAGCTTCCACGGTAATACCTGTAAGGGCAATGTCAAAAAGACTCTTTAAAGGCGAAATGATAACTTTTAGAACTTCCATGGGAAAAAGAATTCGTGTTACTGCTGATCATCCGATGGCAGTAGTTGAAAATGGCTCGCTTACCACAAAGCTTGCTTCTGAGATTAATGAAGGAGACTCACTTCCAGTTTTGCTTTCACTTCCAGAAAAACCATTGAATGAAATCGATTTGGTTGAAAGACTTGAGGGCATTGATTTTAGAACAAGAATAAAAGTAAGGTTAAAAGACAAAAAGCTTTCAGATTTTAAAAAGAAGCTTTGGCCTGTTTTCAGAAAACATTTTTCTTCAGGGGAAACAGGGGATTTTTTTAGACACAACTGTTTTCCGTTTGAAATGATTAAAGAAATTGAAAAGAGTGGCGTTTTGTTTAATCATGAGGGGTTGCTATTGTTTACAAGCAAAGGCAACACAACTTATTGTCCAGCCAAAATTTTTTTAAGTGAAGATTTTTGGCGCCTTGTAGGTTATTATCTTTCCGAAGGGTGCATTCATTATGAAAGAGGGCTTCGCGGAATAAGAGCAAGAGTACAGTTCCATTTCAATTTAAAAGAAAAAGAATACATTGAAGATGTTTGCGGCATACTCGAGTCCTTGAATATAAAGTATTCGTTGAGTAAGCGTGAGAAAAACCACACACTTTCAATTATTATCAGCTCAAAAATTTTTGCTTTCTTTTTGGATAATGTGTTGGGCTTGGGTAAAGGATCTTATGATGCAAGAATTCCTAGTGAAGCATTTTTTTCCTCAAAAAAAGGAAAAATAAACCTGATTAAAGGTATTTTCAGGGGGGATGCATACCCATATTTTCATAAAAATGCAGAATCAATTACCATTGAGTTTGGCACAGCAAGTCCTGAGCTTTCCCAAGGAGTAATTGTTTTGCTTCAATCTTTTGGCATTGTGCCTTCATACAAGCAGCAATTAATGAAAAAATCCAAAGTTCCAGCTCATATTTTGCGGGTTTCTGGCATTAATCAGGTAAAAAAACTATGTTTTTTTGATTCCAATACAAATACAAAGATTTTGTCAAAAATAGCTAAATCCAAGAAAAGTATTTCACAGATGGGTTTCAAAAAATATAATGGTTTTGCGGCAGTAAAAATCAAGCAAATAAAAAAAGAAAAATCTGCAGAGATGGTGTATTCAATGGAAGTAGGTAAACCACATTTGTTTGTTACCAGTCATGGGTTAATTGTTCACAACTGTTTCCCGAAAGATGTTGACGCGTTCATAAAAATTTCGGCAAAAAATGGCTATGATTTTAAGCTCTTGAAGGAAGTGCAGGAAATCAACAAAGAGCAGAGGAAAAGGTTTGTGAAAAAGGTTGAGGGCGCTTTATGGAATGTGAAGGACAAAAAAATTGCTGTTTTCGGCCTTGCATTCAAACCCAACACTGACGACATGCGTGAAGCGCCAAGCCTTGACATAATTTCCGCGCTCCAGAAAGAGGGCGCAAAAATCACTGCGTTTGATCCTGTTGCTGAAAAGAATGCTGCAAAACTGTTGCCCGGGATAAGCTTTAACGATAACGTTTATGAAACTGCCAGGGGAGCCGATGCCTTGCTTGTGTTAACCGAATGGAGTGAGTTCAAAAAAATTGATTTGAAGAAACTGAAAAAGGCAATGAGTGTTCCGCTTGTAATTGACGGAAGGAACGTTTTTGACCCAAAAGAGATGAATGCAAATGGTTTCACTTACATTTGTGTGGGAAGGAAATAATTTTTTGTGGTTTGCGCTGAAAAATTTTGAAGGGACATGAGATGAAGGCATTGGTGTTGTGTGGCGGTTACGCTACAAGGCTTTACCCTTTAACCAAAAACAAGCCGAAGGCATTGCTAGAGGTCAAGGGAAAAAAAATACTGGATTACATAGTCGAGAAAATCCGGGAAGTGCAGGAAGTTGAAGAAATCTTTATTGTAACGAACAACAAGTTTGCCTTGGAGTTCGAGCAGTGGGCGGAGGAAGCTGAGGGAAAAACTCCAATAACCGTAATAAATGATGCAACCAGCAGCGAGGAGGACAGGCTTGGAGCAGTTGGCGATATCTTATTCACTGTCAAAGAGGAAAAAATCCATGACAACTTGCTTGTAATTGGCGGGGACAACCTTTTTGAGTATAGCCTGAAAGGTTTCGTGGAATTCTTTAAGGAAAAAAATTCTTCGGTGGTTGCAGTAAGGGATGTCCATGACAAGGCTGCAATTGCCGGAAAATTCGGGGTGGTTGAATTGGGTGAATCCGAAAAGCTGGTTGGCTTTGAGGAAAAACCAAAAGAGCCAAAAACAAGCCTTGCAGCAACAGCCTGCTATATTTTTAAGGCAGAGGACTTGGAGGAGCTTGAGAAATACCTGAAAGCAGGCAACAAGCCGGATAATTCTGGGGATTTTGTGAAGTACCTTTCAAATAAAAAACAAATGTTTGGGTTTGTTTTTCAGGAGAAATGGTATGACATAGGGAGCTTTGAGGAATTGGGCAAAGCAAGAGAGGAATTCAATGGAAAATAAGCGCATTATTGTTGCCGGCGGGTCAGGGTTTATTGGCAGCCACCTGTGCGAGTTCCTGCTAAAACAAGGGAACAATGTTGTATGCGTTGACAACCTTTCAAGCGGCTCGAAAAAAAATGTTGAGCATTTGCTCTACAACAAAAACTTTGAATTAATTGAGCATGACATTGTCGGGCAGCTGGAAATAAAAGCCAGTGCAGGACAGTTCTATAACCTTGCCTCTTACGCTTCACCGAAAGACTACTACGAGCATCCTTTGGAAACACTTTACGCTGGCTCTTTTGGAGTTAAAAACACTCTTGATTTTGCAAGGGCAAGCAAGGCAAAATATTTGTTTGCTTCCACTAGCGAGGTTTACGGTGACCCCTTAGAGCACCCGCAAAAAGAATCCTATTACGGCAACGTTAACTCTGTGGGGCCGCGCTCCTGTTATGACGAGGCAAAGCGTTTCGGTGAAGCGCTTGCAGTGAACTATTCAAAGCGCTTTTCAGTGCCTGTAAGAATTGCCCGCATCTTTAACACTTTCGGGCCAAGAATGCAGGCAGATGACGGAAGGGTTATCCCAAATTTTGTCAGCCAAGCCCTTGACGGAAAGCCTTTGACAGTTTACGGGAAAGGGCAGCAGACAAGAAGCTTCTGCTACGTTGATGACTTGGTTAAAGGTTTAGTGAAGTTGATGGAATCCACTTACAGCATGCCTGTAAACCTCGGTAACCCGACAGAACTAAAGGTAATTGATTTGGCAAAAAAAATTATTGCGATGACAGGTAGCAGCTCTGAAATTGTTTTCAAGACATTGCCGAAAGATGACCCGCAGCGAAGAAAGCCTGACATTGCTATAGCGGTAAAAGAGCTTGGCTGGAAGCCAACTGTTTCATTTGACTTGGGGCTGAAGAAAACAATTGATTTTTTCAGGGAAGCGAAATGAAGAATAAAAAAATTTTTGGGAAAAATTTTTATCAAAAACCGGCTTCCGCCAAAAAATTTTTTGTAACCGGCGGCGCTGGTTTTATTGGGGGCCATTTGGTTGAAAGGCTGCTTGAAGGGAACAGCGTTACTGTTTATGACAACCTTTCCTCTGGAAGGAAAGAGTTCCTTGAAAAATGCGATGGAAAAAAAAATTTTTCTTTTGTAAAAGCTGACCTTCTTGACTTCAGCAGACTGCAACAGGAAATGAAAGGCCATGACTTTGTCTGGCACCTTTCGGCAAACCCTGACATTCTTGCAGGAATGGGAAATCCAGAACTTGATTTAAAGCAGGGAACAATTGCCTCTTTTAACGTGCTTGAGGCAATGCGCTTGAACAACGTAAAACAAATTGCGTTTTCTTCCACCAGCGCTGTTTACGGTGAACCGACAGTTTTTCCAACGCCTGAAAACTATGGCCCAATGCAGCCTATTTCTTTTTACGCTGCAAGCAAGCTTGCTTCTGAGGCATTGATTACCGCGTATGCTCACAACTTTGGTTGGAGGAGCTGGATTTTTCGCTTTGCAAACATTGTTGGCAGGAGAGCAACGCACGGAGTAATATTTGACTTCATTGAAAAACTGAAAAAGAACAGGGATGAGCTTCTTGTCTTAGGCAATGGCAAACAAAAAAAATCATATGTTTATGCTGATGAGCTGATTGATGCAATGCTTTTTGCAGTTGAAAGCTCTCGTGAACAAGTGAACCTGTTTAACATTGCAAGCAAAGACAACATTTCGGTGAAAGAAATTGCTGAAATCGTGCTCAAAAAAGCCGGCTTAAGCAAAACAAAAATAAAGTACACTGGCACTGAGCGCGGCTGGCCAGGCGATGTTACCTTCATGAACCTTGATGCAAGCCAGCTTGGAAAGCTCGGGTGGAATGCAAGGCTTTCCTCCAGGCAGGCTGTTGAAAGAACTGTTGTTGAGCTGCTGAAGGAGCTGGATTTCAAATGAGTGCAATGCAGGCAGTGGTTTTGTGCGGCGGCCTTGGAACAAGGCTTAGGCCTTTAACCGAGAAAGTGCCGAAGCCAATGGTGGAGCTTAATGGCAAACCTTTCCTAGAGCACCTTGTTTTGTTCCTGAAAAAGCAGGGTTTCTCAGAGTTTCTTTTTCTTAGCTCATACCTCCACGAAAAAATTGAGTCGCATTTTGGGAATGGAAAAAAATTCGGCGTTAATATTGCTTACTCTGTTGAGGAAAAATTGTTGGGAACAGGTGGCGCACTGCTTAATGCAGAGCAAAAACTTGGTGAAGAGTTTCTGCTGGTTAACGGTGACACGTTCCTTCCAATAAATTTCCGCGAACTAATTCAATTTTACCGCTCAATTGAATCAAATGTTATTGTTGCTTACATTGGTTTTGAGGAAATTGCTGCAAGCAACCTTCAGGTTGAAGGCAACAAGGTTTTGGCTTACAACAAGGCCGGAAGCTCTTCGATGAATGCAGTTGATGCAGGCATTCAAGTGCTGCAAAAGGATTCCTTTAGTTATTTTCCGAAAAAAAAAGAGTTTTCTTTAGAGGAAGAGGTTTTCCCTGTGCTTGCAAGGAACCATGCCTTGTTCGCGTTTCCCACCGAACAGAGATTTTATGACATGGGCTCGAAAGAAAAACTCAAGGCTTTGGCCAAGGTTATAAAGTAAGGCAGGCAAAACCGATAAATACTCTATAAAATCAGCAGGATTTGCACTCGTGGAACAGTGCCAGGAGGCGGGATTACTGTATAACAAAAAGTATTTAATAATTGAAGGGCTATATTAATTTGGTGAAAAAAGTGCAAAAACAAGACACAGTTATTATTTCAAAAGAAGAGTATAGTTTTCTGAAAAAGAAAGCCCAAATAGCAGACAAGTTTTTAGAACAAGCAGAAACCAATGAAATTGAGCTTGTAAATAGAAAACTTGACTTTTTAGACAGGCAGGCAAGACTTGGAAAAAGAAAAACCCTTAATTCTGAACAAGCTCTCGGCAAATATGCCAAATACCTGAAGTAATATTTCATGTACTCTGAAATATATGATGAAGATTGGCCAGATTATTTTGACAGGTTATCAAACGAAATGAAAGAAAGGACAACAAAGAAAATAAAAAAAATATTGGAATATCCGCAGAAAAGGCACTTGCAAAAAGGAGCGAGTTTCTTTGTTGGTGAAGTAGGGCAGAATCGAATAATTTACAGGATTTTTGAAAATGAAAAAATAGTCAAATTTTATTTTATCGGAGACCACAAAGAATACGAAAAATGGTACAAAAAATTCTTTTAACAGTAAAAGAGTTTTTAACACTACAACGGTGAAATGAATATGGGCAAAAATAAATCTTCAAAAAACCAAAATATTCATTTTATCCTAACAGGAGCAACAAACGTTGTCTTTGGAGACTCAAATTCTTCAGCTTCCAAACAAATCTGAATAGCCTCTTTAATTCTATCCAACACCTGAGAAATTGTCTTTCCTTGAGTATAACAGCCCTGAATATCTGGGACTTTCGCAATAAACATGCCATCAGACGCCTGCTCAATCAAAACAACAAAATCATAGGCTTTTCTGCGCATACATTAAATAATAGCCCAAAGTCAATTATAAAGTTATCATTCAGAAAAAAAGTCGGGAGCTGAACCAGCAGCCAATAGTTGGGAAGCAGTACTTTAATAATGTTTTTTTGGCAAGATTTGTTAATTTGAGGCGATAAAATGATTATTTCGAAGACCCCTTTCAGGATAAGTTTTGTAGGCGGAGGAACCGACATTGATGTTTTCTATAAGCGCGAGTCCGGCGCAGTTGTAAGCGCTGCAATTGACAAGTTCATGTATGTAACGCTCAACAAAAGCTTTGAGGACAAGATAAGGGTTGCTTATTCTAGGACAGAAATAGTGGACTCGCTTGACGAATTAAAGCATGAACTTGTAAGGGAGTCAATGCGCTTGTGCGGTGTAAAAAACGGCGTCGAAATAACAACAATTGCGGATGTTCCAAGCAGGGGCACTGGCCTTGGCTCAAGCTCCTCGCTTACTGTTGGGCTGCTGAACGCGCTGCATTTTTTTCGCGGAAATAGAAAAACAGCCAAAGAGCTAGCAGAGGATGCCTGCAAAATCGAAATCGGTGTTGTTAGGGAACCAATCGGAAAGCAGGACCAGTTCATTGCCGCTTTCGGCGGTTTGCGCTTCATTGAATTCAATTCGGATGAAAGCGTTAAGGTGACTCCGATTAAATTAAGCGGTTCCACGCAGCGAAAGCTTCAGGAAAACCTTTTGCTTTTTTTCACTGGCCAGACAAGGAAAGCAAGCGAAATTCTTTCAGAGCAGAAGAAAAACGTTGAGTTAAGCAGGGAAAAGTTTGAAGCACTTTCAAGGATGAAAGCATTGGCAGTTGAAATGCGGAATTCACTTCAAAAAAATTCTGTTGAAAAAGTCGGGGAGCTATTGCATGAGAATTGGAAACTTAAAAAAACCCTTGCAAGCGGAATTTCAAATGAAGGAATTGAAAAGTTTTATGGAACTGCCTTGAATGCCGGGGCTTCAGGCGGAAAAATTCTTGGAGCCGGCGGCGGCGGCTTCCTGCTGCTGTTCGTACCAAAAGAAAACCAAGAAAAAGTGAGGGGCACATTAAATCTTAAGGAACTCAAGTTTGGGTTTGAAAGCGAAGGGAGCAGGATAATTCTTGACGAAAGAAAACAATGAATTCATTAAGCAGTACTTGAATGAAACCGGGCTGTTAATTGAGGGCCTTGACAGCCGGCAAATTTTGAAAGTGGCAGAAGAAATTGTTTCAGTTTTCAGGAAACATGGAACTGTTTTTGTTTTCGGCAACGGCGGCAGCGCTTCAACTGCCTCGCATTTTGCAGCTGACCTCTCCAAAAACACTGTTGTTGACCTCAGCAGTGATGCAGAAAAGCGCTTTAGGGTTGTGTGCCTGAACGACAACATTCCTTTAATGGCTGCATTGGCCAATGACCTTGGTTTTGAGCATGTGTTCTCGCAGCAGTTAATGGGTTTAGCGCAGGAAGAGGACCTTGTAATTGCCATTAGCGGTTCAGGCAACTCTCCGAACATTTTGAGGGCGCTTGAGGTTGCGAAAAAAAAGAAATGCAGGGTTGCCGCGCTACTCGGCTTTAATGGCGGGAAAGCATTAAAGCTTGCTGACAGTTTTGTGCTGGTTAACTCAGGCAACTACGCAAAAGTTGAGTCAATTCATTTGCTGTTAGAGCACTTGCTCTGCTCGCTTGTAATGCTTTCGCTTGGCAAAAAAAACAAATTTTTCCCTTAGGTGTTTTGATTGAAAATCGGGATTCTTGGAGGAGGCGTAACCGGTCTGGCTCTTGGCTACTTCCTGCAGAAAAAAGGAATTGGTTTTGAGGTTCTTGAAAAAGACAGCGTTGCAGGCGGCCTCTGCCGTTCTTTTTCAGAGCAGGGATTCACTTTTGACACTCACGGCCCGCACATAATTTTTTCAAAGGACAAGGAAATACTTGATTTCGTGCTGGATCTGCTTGGAGAAAACAAGGTTAAGAACAAGCGCAACGCGAAAGTGCTGTTCAAGGGCAGGTTTGTAAAGTATCCGTTTGAGAACGGCTTAAGCGATTTGCCTTTAGAGGACAACTTTGAATGCCTTAATGAATTCGTCAAAACGTTTTCAGCGGAGAAAAGGGAGCCAAAAAATTTTGAGGAATGGATGTATTTAACGTTCGGCAAGGGCATAACCGAGAAATACTTGCTTCCATACAACAAAAAAATCTGGAATTTTCCTCCATCAAAGATGGCAACCTTCTGGGTTTACCCAAGAATTCCAAAGCCTCCTGCAGAAGACATCATAAAGGCTTCTCTCGGAATTGAAACAGAGGGCTATACGCACCAGCTTTTCTTCTATTACCCCCGCAATGGCGGCTTTCAAGCAATAACTGATGCGCTTGAAGAAAAAATCAGGGGAAAAGTTACAAAAAACTTTGAGGTTAAATCAGTTGAAAAAAGGAAAGGAAAATGGGTTGTTTCAAACGGAGTGCAGGAAAAAGAGTTCGACAAAATTGTTTCAACTCTCCCGATTTATGGTTTACAGAAAGCCATTCCAGAAATTCCTGAAAAAATCTCAAAAGCAATTTCTGCTTTAAAGTACAATTCCCTTGTAACAATTTTCATTGGCATGAAAAAAGGGAAAGTAACAGACAAGCACTGGCTTTACATTCCTGATTCAGCCTTTAAAGGGCACAGGGTTATTTTCCCAAAAAACTATTCCCCAATGACTGCTCCTGAAGGGCTGTTTTCTGTTGGAGCTGAAATAACATTCAATGAAGGAGACGAAGTATCCAAGGCACCGGACAAGAAACTAGTTGAGCATGTAGTGGAATACCTAGACAAACAGCAGCTAATCGACAAAAGCGATGTCATATACTCTAAGGCTTTCAGAACCAAGTTCGCTTACGTTGTATATGATTTGGATTACGAGAAAAACATTGCGGCAATAAGGGGTTACTTTGAAAAAGAACTTGGAATTCCGTTGTGCGGCAGGTTCGCCGAATTCCAGTACATTAACAGTGATGCTTGCATCAGGCACGCAAAGGATTTGTCGGAGAGGATTGCTTGAAGGAAAAAATTTCAATAGTAATGCCCGTCTACAACCAGGCAAAAGTAATCCCTAAAATAATTGATTCTTATTGCAAGGAGGTAATTGAAAAGCTTCCTGGCTCTGAGTTCATTGTAGCGGAGGATGGCAGCACTGATGGCACCAAAGAAGCGCTTGCTGAACTCTCAAAAAAGTATCCAATAAGGCTTGTGTCAGGAAAAAAAAGGAAAGGCTACACGAAAGCAGTAAAGGACGCGTTAAAACTCCCAAAAAACGACGTAATTTTCTTCTCTGATTCTGATGGAGAGCACTCCCCAAAAGACTTCTGGAAACTCTACATTGAACTTGAAAATGCTGACATTGTTATTGGCTTCAAGGAGAACAGAAAGCCATTCTACCGTTTCTTTATTTCGAGGTTCAACAACTTTTTGATTGGGGCAATGTTTGGGTTATGGCTTAAGGATTCAAACTGCGGTTTCAGGGTAATGCGGAAAAAGCTCGTGCAACAGGTTTCTCAGGATGTTGGGACCCTTACCTATGCAAGCAATGCAGAGCTTGCAATAAGGGCATTCAGGAAAGGGTTTAAGGTTAAAGAGGTTCCAGTGCAGCATTTTCCTGCTCCAAGCGAGGTTTTCCCTGTTTCTAGGATGCCGAAAGTGATTCTCACAGAGCTGTTAGACCTTGTTAAGCTCAGGCTTCAGGTATAAGAAAGCAGTTCCGAGCACTAGAATTGCAAGGAAAAAAAGGCTGATTGTTTTTCCTGACTCGTAAAGCTCTGGCTTGAAAACAAATTCAACTGAATGCTTGCCGGGATCAAGCAGGACCGCTCTAAAAATATAGTTTGCTCTCAGCACCTCTTTTTCGTTTCCGTTGTCAAAAGCTTTCCATCCATTATAATAGGTGTCCAGCAGTACAAGGTAAGCCTGCTTTTCAGGCTCTGCTTCCACAACAACCCTGTTAGGCTCATAGGAAACAATTCTTGTTTCCTTGAATTCGTTTCCTCCACTGATTTCTTTGCCCTCTTCAATCAGGACCTTTTCTCGCGGGTTAAAACTTTCCTCCTGCAGTTCTTTCAGCAGTTCTTTGCCTTCAACAATTTCTGACTCGCCTACAACAAATGCCCTAGGCAATACATCCTTATTTTCGTACAAAAAGTTTTCTCCGTCCACAAATACCAGCTCATAGCCTGCTGTTTCAGTAGAAGGTTTGTTATGCTGTTTTGCTGCAATGTATTTTGCGTTGAGCAGGTCAAGCAGTTTCCCGTACTTTAACGAATCAAACTCCGTGTTCGCAATTTTCAGCAAAATCAGTTGCTCGCTTTTTTCGGCTTCACCTGCAGGCACCATTACTGCGTTAGTGAAGGCAGCGTAGCGCTGCAGTATTGTTGGGGCATAACCGTCAACCTTTTCAATGCCATTGCTGATGGTCAAATAATCAGACAAAGCATTTTCTGGCTCTGCCTTCCGTTCAGCGCTGATGTCCAGAACCCTGAACAAAGACGAATCAGATTTGATGAATTCAACAACCTTGCTTTCCTGAAAAATTTTTTGTGGCTGTTCTGTTGTTATATAAGGCAAGCCAAAAATGAAGAGGTCAGCTGCTATTACTGCAAACACCAGCGCCTTCAGTTTTTTTTGTTCCTGCCTTAAGGCGGCCTGCCTTAAAACCACAAACGAAAGAAGCCCAAAAACCCCGAAATGAAGCACTGCCTGCTGTGCTGCCCAAATTTTCTCCGGAACCTTTTCCGGGGAATTGGCAACAGACGCTGCCTGCCGCAGAATTTCTTGATTAAACAAAACCGCAAGCAAAAAAACAATTGCCGCAAAAACAAAAAGTGCAAAAGAAATTTTTGAAACTGCTGCAACAACTTTTTTTTCTTTTTCAGTCAACGGCCTGAAAATTCCTTGCGCGCCAATTGCTGCCATGACTGAAATGCTGAAAACCGCGAGGAAAAGCGCCCCGCTTGGCAGCCTGAAAACGCTGAAGAATGGGACAAAATTGTAGAGCAGCCAGTAAAGAGGGGTTTGGTCGCCTAAACTGAAAACGAAAACAAGAACAGCTGTTGCTGTAAAAAACCGCACTTCCTTATTTCTTGAAATAAAGAAAGCAACAATTGCAAGCAGCAGCGGCAGAACTCCAGTGTAAGCGTTTCTCTCCCAAAAGTTGTCCGAGCCAAGAATTCCGCCGAAAAAAGTGCTGTTTCTTGGTGTGCCGGTCAGCTCTGGAATCAGAAAGCTAACAGGAATGTTCAACATTGGCAGGCTTCCTTCAGATGCTGAAATGAAGCTAAGGCCACCACTTCTGGTTGACTGTGTGAACATTTCGTAGGATGGAAGAATCTGCACTGCTGCAATGCCAGCTGAAATGATTAGCGCTGCAATAAACAATGCAAAAGCAGTTTTCCTGTTTCCCTGCTTAGAGGTCATTACGCTGAAAACGAAGTATGCTGCAACAAGCATCATGGAGTAAAGGAAAACCTGTATTTGCTGCACTAGGAAAGCCGAGGCAATTGCTGCACCAAGCAAAAGAGCGCTTGAAGGCTTCCTGCTTTCAGCAATTTCCCTTGCAAAGTAGAGCATTAGCGGCAGCAGAGAAATTATTACTAGCATCGGATAGTGCCCTGCCCAAATGCGCGCTGCAATTAACCCACTGAACCCGTAAGTCGTTGCGCCGATTACTGAAGGGAAGTGCTCAACTCCAATCTTTTTCAGGAAAAAGAACATGAAAACAGCAGCAAAGAAAACATGCAGGACGAATAGCAGGCTGAACGCGTGTCCTGCGTCAAGGAAAAGGAAAAAGAAATTCAGCGGATAAAAAAGGCCTGGCTGGAAGTCCGCTTGCAATGGAACTCCGCTGAAAATGTAATGATTCCATAAAGCAAAGCCCCCTGTTTCTTTTAACGAATTGAACGCCAAATCATGTCTTGCAACTTTCTGGAGAATCATGTCAGAGTCCTCAGAAAAAAGAATGCTTCCGGGATTTAGAAGCATCTGGCTGAAGAACAGAACCGCCAGCAAAAAAAACAGTGCAATTATTTTCAGGTTCTCTTTTTTTTCAATCATTGCTGAACACGCTGCAGTCTTTTCCGTAAACCCAGAACAAAGTGTATTTTCCCTCTGTTATTTCTTTGCATTTTTTTAATGGGGCCAGATTTTCCTCTCCCTGCTGTTCGAAAAAAGGTTTTGTTAGAATCGCATAATCTATTCCTTCAATTTCACTCAATCCAGCTTCGCCTGAATAAAAGATTCTCTGCTCTTTTGGAATTCCTGTTAAAAATCTGCTCAGGAATTTGTTGCTGTAAGAGGAGTCGCTTACATAATCCAGCGAGTAGTATTTCACTGGGTCAATAAAACTAGTGTAAATTTTTGAATCATCAGGCAAAGCATAAACAGTTTTAGACAAGCCGGTAAAAGAGTGCTCTACCAATAGCACAATGCTCTGCAGCAGGAAAAATGCGGCAAACAGCCCGAATACGAGTTTCATTGCGGTTTTGTTTTTCATATTGCTTAAACCGAATGCGCTCACAAACAGCAGAGGAAACTCCATTATCAGTGCATACCTTAAAAATTGTATTCCGAGCTGCATGGAGAAGTATGCGAGGTAAAGCAAGAAAACTACTGCCATAACTTTCACAATAAAATTTTTTTCCCTGAAAGCATAAAGCGCCCCCAGCAGGAAAAGCAGGAAAATTGCTGGGGAAAAGAAAATTGAAAGCGTTTCAAGGAAAAAAGTCGCTCTTGGTTGCAGCGGGATTCCGCCAAGCCTGCCGGCAATGCTTGCAGAGTAATGGGCAATGTCCTCAACAAAAACCTTGTTCTGGCCTTCCTGCCAGTCTGCCTGATAGCCTGTGGCGCTGCTGATAATTGATGGAAGAAAAATTATGAGGGTTGCCAGAACTAAAACAACAAATATTCCTGCATTTTCAAGATTTTCCTTTTTCACCAGTTTTTTCCTGTCCAGGAAAAGCAATACTGCGAATATTGGCAGTAACACCAGCACAGTGTAGTTTGTTGCAATTGCCGCAGAAAACAGCAGCCCGCTTAGTGGCAGCATTTTAGTGTTTTGCAAGCCATAAAAGAATAGCATTAATGAAGTGAATGCAAGTGAGACTGCCATCGGGTTCAAGAAAGCTGTTGAAGAATAGAAAATGGAGAGCGGTGACAGAATCAGGAAAGCTGAAAGAATTAAGCCGAACTTTTCACTGAAAAACTTTTTCCCGAAAAAATATGATACAACAGCCAATGCAAGCAGTGAAACAGTGGAAACGATTTTTCCGGCAACGTCCGGGGAAATGTTTGTGAGAAAAATCACGGCGGATGTGACAAAATTGAACAGTGGCGGGTGCCTTGGATGAAAAGCAACCGGGATATCAAAAGCGAATTTTGCCAGAACAGCAGCTATTGCTCCAAGCAGAACAATTTTCAGTGACCTCCTGATTAGCGCAAAATAAATTACGGCAATCGCTGCTAAAAGTAAAACTGTTAGTAGAACCGGCTGAATAATGAAAACTGAGGCAATTCTGAATGCCTGGATTACGTGGAATGCCTCATCCCATGTCATGTCGGTTGAACTGAAAAAAGCGAGCCTAAGAATTATGCCGGCAATGAAAACAATTGCAAGAAAAAGCAACTTCTTTTTTTTCAGAACAGATAAGTCCATTCTAATCACTTAGTCTGTACTTGAATAATACAAGCATTGCTGTTATGCCGTCTCTCCAAGTTATTTTTTTTCCTTCCTTGAAACTGCGTGCATAAAAAATTATCGGGATTTCCCTGATTCGGAAGCCTTTTTTCAGCAGCTTTGCAGTTATCTCTGGTTCAAAGTCAAACCTGTTTGCCTTAAGGGAAATTCCGCTCAGCGCGCTCCGCTTGAACGCCTTGTAGCCGGTTTCCATGTCAGTGATTTTCTGCCCGAAAAGAACTGATGTTAAAAAAGAAAGGAACCTGTTCCCTAATTCGTGCGTGAGAAGAATGTTCCCGCGAATTCCCTTAATGAACCTTGAACCATACGATACTTCTGTTTCTCCTTCCAAAATCGGCTTCAATAATGGAGGAATGTATTTCGGGTTATACTCCATGTCGGCGTCCTGAATCAGAATTATTTCTCCGTCAGAATTTGCAATTCCTGTTTTAATTGCAGCTCCCTTTCCCCTGTTCTTTGAATGGTTTAAAACTTTTATTCCGGGAATTTCTGAAAGAATTTTTCTGGTTTCATCAGTGCTTGCATCATTCACTGCAATAATTTCTTTTTCCAGGCCAAGTTTTTTCAGTTCAACGCCTTTCAGCTTTGAAATCACAGCCGCGATTGTCTTCTCCTCGTTGAACACCGGCACAATTATGCTTACCTTCATTGCATTCACTTAATCAAACAAAACTGCTTTAATGAGCTTTGAGAGCATGCTCCAGCCATGGCTGAATGTTTTCATTTTTGATTCCCCGCCTTTTCTTGCATTGTAGTGGATTGGCACTTCCACAATCCTCATATGGTTTCTCTTCGCTTTCAACAGAAGTTCGAAGTCAGGCCAGGAGTCATCCTTTAGCTGCCCTGAAAGCACTTTCCGCTTGAACGCCTTGTAACCACACAGAGTGTCAGTAAGCTTCTGCCCTATGAACATGGAAACAATTAATGCAAATGCCTTGTTGCCGGGAACGTGCAGCGGCTTCATTGCGCCTTTTTCCATCTCATACACCAGCCTTGTACCGTTGACAAAATCCGCTTTGTCCTCAAAAATGGGCTTTACAATTTCGGGAAGTTCTTTTGGGTTCATGTCAGCGTCCTGTATTACAACAACATCGCCTTTTGCTGCTTTCATTCCCTGCCTGAACGCATAGCCCTTGCCCCTGTTGGGTTTATAGCTTACAATTCTAACGTCCTTTCTATTCAGCTCTTTTACCACTTCAACCGTTTTATCTGTTGAGCCGTCATCAACAACAATTATTTCTGTTGTCCAAGGCATTTTCGGAATTGCCTTAATGCAGTCGCTGATTATTTCCTCTTCATTAAGGCAAGGGATTATTACTGAAAGGCTATCCTGCTTCATTCACTCACTAACTTCCTGCTCATTGTGTTTTAAAAAATTATTCAAGGCAATTAATAATAAGGTTTGTGAACATCAGTTTCTGGCCTTCGAGAACTGTACCAAAAGGTTGAACTATGCTTGACTGGCAGGGCACAAAAAAGTTTGTTGCGGAAAGAAAAGAGCTTTTCATTCTCTTAGTGACAGCATTAGTGCTTTACTCTGTTGCACTGAATGATTCAGTTGACGGCGGGGATGCAGCCCAATACCTTGTCGCAGGAAAAGCTTTAGCGGAAGGAAAAGGCTACGCTGATGTTTCTTTTCCTGGAAACCCGTCGTTTGCATATTATCCTCCAGCGTATCCTGCCATAATTTCAGCTGTTTTCCTGCTGTTTGGGCAGAATTTTGTTGCAGTCAAATTCCTTTCAGTGCTGTTTGCGGTTTTCTCGGTTTTCATTTCGTACCTTATTTTCTTGAAATTCTTTGAGGAACGCATGTCATTCTTAATTTCTGCTGCGCTTGCATTCAACCTGCTTTTGCTGTGGTACTCGCACCGCGCATTAACCGAAACATTTTATTTGTTTGTTTCCATTTCAGCAATCTACCTCCTCTTAAGCTATTTGCGCAAAGAACCTTTCCCCAGATACAACTTTGTTGCTGGAACAGTATTGGTTGTTGTTGCCTTTTTCACTAAAACAATTGGAGCTGCGCTTGGTGCAGCAGCAGCAGGGGTTTTTTTTGGAAAAAAAGAATTTAAAAAATCATTAATTTTGTTATTAATTTTGTTGAGTTTTGTTATTTTTTGGGCATATTACATTTCAAGTGTTTCCTCTGAAACGAGCTCTATTCAGGGTTCCTACTTTTCCCAGTTTTTGCTGAAAGACCTTGACAACCCGCAACTTGGAAATGCTTCTATTTTTGAACTGGGCCAACGAGCAGTTTCAAATTTTTCTTACTATGCTTTTGTTTCAATTCCGCAGGCAGTTTTTCCGCTGCTTGACATCGCATTCTTTTTCTCGCAGCAAAACATTTTTTTGCTTGCAGTTGCGGCAGCGATTGGCTTGATTTTCTTGCTTGGATATTTTTCTAGCTGGGCAAGAAGTTTCAACTTAATTCACCTTTACATTGCCCTTTACTTTCTCGTGCTGTTGTTCTGGCCTTACGCTGACACTTCAGCTGTTGACAGGTTCCTTCTTCCAGTGCTTCCATTCCTTTTGATGTTTTTTGTGCGCGGGTTAATGCTTCTTCCAATTGAGGCAATGGCGCGGAAGGAATTCATTTACATAGTGTTAGTAACAGGAATTGTTGCAAGCCTTGCTTCTGATGCGTTTTACCTTTCCTCAATCCACGAGCGGCAGCTTTCCCCAGAATACAAAGAATTTGTGGAAGCAGCAAACTGGCTAAAGGAAAACAGTGCAGGTGAAAGCGTGGTTTTAACAAACGAGTCTTTCAGAGCTTTCCTGCTTTCAGGCAGGAAAACAGTGCAGCTGGAAGAAAGCTCCCTTGAAGAGTTGAATCAAAAAATTTCGCGCTTTGGAGTTGACTTCATTTTGCTTGCTCCGTTTGATTCCCCATTCAAGGAAACAGTGGAAAAAAATGCTGCAGAATTCCAACTCATTTTTGAGGGTTCTTCCGGCAAAACAAGGGTTTTCAGGGTGGCAAGCGGATAAGCGTACCAATACCTTAATATTAATTCTTTTAGGGAGTTTTTTAAGGGAAAAATCATGGATTCAGTGGCAATCATTGGCTTGGGCTATGTTGGCTTGCCGCTTGCGTGCCTTTGCGCGAGAAAAGGGTTAACCACTTTCGGCTTTGACGTGAACAAGAAAACAGTGGAAAAAATAAATGCTGGCATTTCCCACATTGCTGATGCGGAACTTGAAAGGCAGGTTAGGAAACTTAAGGGAAAGATTTCCGCGACAACTGACGAGAAAGTTATCAGCAAGGCTAGTGTTATTGTTGTGTGCGTGCCAACCCCTGTTGATGAAAAGCACCATCCTGACCTTTACGCGTTAAAGTCTGCGTGCAGCAGCATTGCAAGAAACCTGAAGAAAGGGCAGTTAATAATTGTTGAATCAACAATTTTTCCTGGCACAACAGAAGAAGTAGTTCTTCCAATTCTGCAAGAATCCGGGCTTAAGCCGGAAAAAGATTTTTTCTTGGTTCACTGCCCTGAAAGAATAGATCCAGGCAGCAGAAAGTGGGGCATTGAGAACATTCCAAGAGTGCTTGGAGGAATGAGCAAGGAAGGAACAAAGAAAGCAAAAAATTTTTATGGCAATGTCCTTAAAGCAGAAGTCTTTGAAATGAATTCCGTCAAGGAAGCTGAAGCTGTCAAGTTAACAGAAAACAGTTTCAGGGATGTTAACATTGCTTTTGTGAACGAATTAGCGAAATCGTTTGACAAAATGGGGATTGATGTTGCGGACGTCATCAGGGGCGCTTCAACAAAACCGTTTGGCTTCATGCCATTTTGGCCTGGCCCAGGCGTAGGAGGCCACTGCATAGCCATTGACCCATACTATCTGATTGAAAGGGCAAAGTCCAAGGGGTTCCAGCACGAGTTCCTGCCTCTGGCGAGAAAAATCAATGACTCAATGCCTGCTTTTGTGGTTGGGCTTGCTGAATTTTTAACAGGAAACCTTGAAGGAAAAAAAATTGCTTGCTTGGGCATTGCCTACAAAGCAGATGTAGATGACACTCGCGAGAGCCCGGCCTTAAAGGTTGTTGAACTGCTCAAGGAAAAAAGGGCTGTTGTGAAAACCTTTGACCCTTTCGTGAAAAGCAAAAGCAACTGCTCATCACTGGAAGAAGCAGTGAAGGAAGCTGACTGCGTGGTGCTTTTGACTGCCCACAATCTTTTTGTAAAAACCATTTCAGCAGAATTCCTGAAAAAAAACAATGTAAAAGCCGTTGTTGACGCGAGGAATGCCCTTGATAAGGATGCAATTTCTGCAGCAGGAATCCGCTTTAAGGGAATTGGAAGATAAAATGAGCCGCTTAAGCCTTAAATCAGTTGCCCCTTTCATTGGATTGTTCATTTTTGCATTCATTCTGTTAAGCGTTGGCCTTGACAGCATTGTTTCAGCAGCGCTGCAGGCAAATGCACTAATGCTTTTGTTTTCCCTTGCCTTCATTCCGTTCATCGCAATAGTGCAGACTGTCAAGTGGAAATTAATCCTTGACAACCAGAAACAGAAAACCAGTTTTGTGTTCCTGCTGAAAGCGTACTTTGTAGGCCTCTTTTACGGAGCAATAACTCCTGGAAAGCTCGGCAGCTTTTACCGCATCAGTTTGCTGCAGAAAAAAACAGGAAAACCACTTGCATTCTGCACCAGCTCCGTGCTTCTCGACAGAATACTTGACTTGTTTTCGGTTCTTACATTCGCTTTCATGGGTTCTGTTCTCTTGTTGGAATATTTCGTGGATTTATACTATTCAATATTCTTAATTTTTGTTTTTTTGCTTTCTGCTTTTTGGTTCATGCTGGAAAAGCACAGGGCAAGAACTGTTTTGAGGCACGTCTTCTATGTTCTGGTGCCTGAAAAACTAAAGGAGCAAAGCAGGGATTTTTTCAACAAATTTTATGATTCCCTTCCATCAAAGCCTGTTCTGCTGCAGGCTTGGTTTCTTTCAGTTGTTTCATGGCTTCTTGTGTTCCTGCAGTCCTACGTGATTGCGCTGGCTTTCTCGATTAATGTTCCGCCGCTTCATGTGATTGGGTTTGTGGCTATTGCTTCAGTGATTTCATTGATTCCAATAACCATTAACGGTTTGGGGACAAACGAGGCTGCACTGATTTCGTTGTTTGCGCTGTTCAGCGTTTCTGCATCCGTAGTTGTTGCGTTCTCAATCGTAAATGCGCTTCTGCTCACCTACCTTACTGCTTTGATTGGGTTCATGTTTTCAAGGGAGGAGCTTTAAATGCTTTTCCTTTTAAGAAATCAGTATTGTTTCTGGTTTTCTTTTAGAGGTGGTTTGAATTAGGGTTCTTGTTACTGGTGCAGCAGGCCTTTACGGCATCCATGCCTGCCAGCAGCTTGTAGATAACAAAAAAATTGAGGGCATTGTTGGAGTTGACGATTTTTCCAGGAAATTCAAGTCAGCAAAGCCAATGGGAATGCTTAGTGACCCTGAAAAAAAGTTTTCGCTGCTTAAGAAGGATTTCGCGGAACTCAACGCAAAGGCAATTGATGAATTAAATGTTGATGCAGTAATCCACTTCGCTGCCTTTGTTTCAATTGACGAGTCAATGGTGAAGCCGGAAAAGTACTTTGAAAACAATGAAAGGAAAACCTTTGAGTTTGTTCATAACCTTTTTTCCTCTTCCTCCCAGCCTTTTTTGATTTATGCTTCTTCTCCTGAGGTTTACGGTAACCCTGTTAGAACGCCGATGGATGAACTGCACCCAATGAGGCCGAGGAGCATTTACGCTGTAACCAAGCTTGCCGCGGAAAAGCACTGCATGAGCCTGTTCGAGTGGTACTCTTATCCTGTTAACGTGATAAGGAACTTCAACACGTTTGGCCCAAACCAGAACGTTTCAGCTTATTCAGCCGTAATTCCTGCATTCATTGAAAGGGCCTTAAGCAACGAACCATTAAGGATAACTGGCAGTGGAGAGCAGACAAGGGATTTCCAGTATGTTAAGGACGCGGTAAGAGCCTATGAGAGCCTTGTTTTAACGCGCGGAAAACTCAAAGGGGAAACTTTCAACATTGGTTCAGGCAAACAAATCAAAATAAAGGGCCTGGCAGAAAAAATAATCGGGCTTACTGGCAGCAGTTCAAGGGTTGAGTTTGCTGAGGGAAGGAAAGGGGACTTGGCTGCATTGCAGGCTGATTACTCCAAAATTAAGGATAAGCTGGGCTGGCAGCCAAAATTCAGCCTCGAGGAAGGCCTTAAGAAAACAATTGAGTGGTACAAAACTTTCAGGAAGTGATTAATATGAATGTGCTTGTTACAGGCGGCGCAGGATTCATAGGCCGGTGGGTTGTGAAAAAGCTTTTGGATGGAAAACACAGGGTGTGGGTTATTGATGACTTCTCAAACGGTTCAGAGGAAAACATTGCGGAATTTTTGCAAAATGATGATTTCAGGGGTTTGGTTGTTGCAGGAGTTGAGGACAGCAAAGCAGTAAACGAATTGTTTTACAAAAACAAATTTGATGTATGCATTCACGCTGCTGCGCAAATTAATGTCCAGGAAAGCATTGATTTTCCGCAAAAATCTTTTGACTCAAACATTCTTGGAACTTTCAATGTCCTTGAGGCAGCTCGCAAAACCAACTGCAAAGTTGTTGTTATCGGCACGTGCATGGTTTACGATCTCTCAAGCGGCACTCCAATTAGTGAAAAGCATGAGTTCAAGGCCCTTTCCCCTTACGCTGCTTCCAAGATTGCAGCTGAAGCAATGGCTGAAGCATACTTCCATTCATTTGGCTTGCCTGTTGTGATTTTGCGGCCATTTAATACTTTTGGGCCTTTCCAGAAAAGCAACATGGAGGGCGGGGTTGTAAGCATTTTTGTGCAAAGAAAGCTGAACGGCGAAACCATTGAAATTTTTGGCTCAGGAAACCAGACAAGGGATTTGCTTTTTGTCGAGGACTGCGCTGAATTCATTGTTGAGGCCGCTTTCAGTGAAAAAGCTGTTGGCCAAGTACTCAATGCAGGAACAGGCAAAGACATTTCCATCAATGATTTGGCTTTCCTGATTGTCAAGGACAAAAGCAGGGTTAGGCACGTAAAGCACCATCACCCTCAGGCAGAAATAAACAAGCTTGTCTGCGATTACAGCAAGGCAAAAAAGGTTCTAGGCTGGAAGCCTAAAACCAAGCTGGAGGAAGGCCTAGCCAAAACAGAGCAGTGGCTGAAACAGCAGAAGGTGAAAAAATGACTGAACCAGAAATTGGTGAGCTTCACTCTTTGATTGAACGGATTGCCAAAAAAAAGTTGCCAGCAGAAAAGTTTGTTCCCGGAAAAACCACGGTTAATTATGCAGCCCCCTTGTTTGGCGCTGAAGAAATAAACGCAGTCGTTGACAGCCTTTTCACAGGCTGGCTTGCAGAAGGCAAGCTTACTAGAAAATTCGAGCAGGAATTCGCGAAATACGTTGGCTGCAGGGATTCAATTGTAACCAATTCCGGTTCAAGCGCACTCCTCCTTGCTTTTGCAGCGCTAAAAAGCCCGCGCATTGAAAACAACTTAAAGGAAGGAGATGAAGTCATTACCTCTGCCCTTACTTTTCCCACATCGCTTAATTCCGTCATCTTAAACAGCCTTAACCCGGTGCTTGTTGATGTTGAAAGGCACTCCTATAACATGAACCCAAAAACTGTTGAAGAAATGATTACTAGGAAAACAAGGGCGCTGCTTGTGCTGCATCACCTCGGAAACCCTTGCAGGATGGATGAGTTAACCAGAATTGCAAAAGAACACAACCTTTTTCTTGTGGAGGACTGCTGTGACGCTCACGGAGCAAGCTTTAACGGTAAAAGGGTTGGAAGTTTCGGCGACGCGGGGTGCTTTTCATTTTACGCAGCGCACGCTTTCACGATGGGAGAGGGCGGCAGCATTACATTAAACAATGAAAAACTATATCCCCTGATTTATTCTCTTAAAACCTGCGGGCTTGACGAGAACGCGTTCAAGGACCCATCCAAAAGAACGCTGTACACCAGCATTGGATACAAAATGAGAATTATTGAATTGCAGGCAGCAATGGGTTTGCAGCAGCTGAAAAAGCTCCCAGGCTTTGTTGAAAAGCGCAGGCAAAACTTTTCAAAGATTGTCAAAGGATTGAAAAAATTCTCTGATTTTCTTGAGTTTCCAACAGAGGAAAAGGGTGCTAAAGCAGCTTGGTTTTCGGTGCCAATAACAATTAAGGAGAATGCGCCCTTCAGCAGGACAGAACTGATTGACTTTTTGAGGAATGCAAGAATTGAAACAAGGCTTCTGCTTGGCGGCAACGTGCTCAAGCAGCCTGCTTACGCTGGGTTTAAGATTAGGTCATCTTCGCTTCCTGTTACGGATTTTTTTCACTCGCAGTCATTTTACGTTGGATGCCATCCAGGCATGACCGATGAAATGATTGATTACGTTGTGGAAAAATTTGAGGGTTTCATGTCAGGGCACGGGAAGTGATTCAGTGAAGCGCATTCTTGTTGCAGGCGGTTCTGGTTTGCTTGGAGGCGCTTGCTGCGTTCATTTTTCAGAAAACTTTGAAACTTTTTTTTCCTTCCACGACCACGGCGTTAAGATAAAGGGGTGCAATGGCTGGAAGGTTGACTTAAGCAATGAAAGGCAGGCACAGAAATTTGTTCAGAAGGTAAACCCGGATGCAATCATAAATACTGTTGCATTGACAAACCTCGAGCTGTGCGAGGAAAAGCCTTTGCTTGCAGAAAAGGTCAACGTTGAAACTGCGAGGAACACTGCAATTGCAGCGAAAGACAACGGCTCAAAACTCATTCACATTTCAACCAACTATGTTTTTGACGGTGAGCGCGGCAATTACTCTGAGGAAGACACTCCAAAAGCCGCAGGCGTCTACTCTTGCACAAAAATTGAGGGGGATGAAGCAGTTCTTGCAGTGAAGCCGGAATACAATATCGTGAGAACCTGCATTTTCGGCTGGAACATTGTGCCTGAACGCAAAAACTCGGTTTCATGGATTTACGATGCTCTTTCTAGGGGGCAAAAAATTTCCGCTCTCACTGACCAGTACATGAACATAATTCTTGCAAATTCCTTGGCAGAAAACTTGGAGCTGCTGGTTAATTCCCCAAAGCAGGGAATTTACAACATTTCCGCTCACGGTTCATTAAGCAAGTTTGAGCTTGCTTCAAGGGTTGCAGAACTTTACGGCTTTGACAAAAGCCTTATTGGAAAAAGCACTTTGAAGGAATTCTATGACAAGGGCATTTTCAAGGCAAAGAGGCCAAGAGACGGCAGCTTAACAATTCAAAAATTTGAAAAAGAGTTCAAAGTAAAGCTCCCTTCAATGGATGAAGACCTGGCAAAATTCAGGAAGCTGGGAGAGCAGAACTACTTGTCTAATTTCAAGCTTGCAAGTCCTTCACGCCAATGATGCGGGGCCTAGGCAAAGGAATTACAAACTTGCCGCCTTTTTTCAGGAATTCCTGCTCTTTTTTCATTACCTCATTGAAGTAGCTCCAAGCAAGCAGCAGCGCGTAATCTGGCGGGCTTTCCCTCATTTTTTCCGGCGCAACAATCGGAATATGCATGCCTGGAATGAACTTGTTCTGCCTCAATGGAGATGCATCAACCACATAATCAAGAGTTTCCCTGCCTATTTTGCAGTAATTCAGCAGAGTGTTGCCCCTGCCTGCTGCACCATAACCAACTATTTTTTTGCCTTCCTTTTTCAGCTTTGAAAGAATTGAGTTCAGCTGGTTTTTCTGCTTCTTCACTTTTTCTGCAAACTCAACATATGCATTGAATGAATGCAACCCTGCTTTTTTCTCTTCCTCCAGCAACGCTTTAACTTGCCTTTCAATAGCTTTGTTTCCTTTCCTTTTGTTCCTTGAGAAAACCCTGATGGAGCCAGCGTGGATTGGAATCCGTTCAACCTTGAAAATTTCCATTCCGTATCTTTCAAACAGCCTTTGAAGGGATTTCACTGTGTAATAGCTGAAGTGCTCGTGGTAAATCGTGTCATACTGCATTTTCTTAACCAAGTCAAGAACGTAGTGCACTTCAATTACGAATGTGCCTTCCTCTGCTAGCATTATTTTAATTGCCTTCATTAATTCGTCCATGTCATCAACGTGCGCGAAAACATTGCTTGCAGTTATTATTTCTGCTTGTCCCTCCTTTTTGGAGATTTTCTCTGCAACCTCCGGGGTAAAGAATTCCTTCACTACCCTGCAGCCTTTTTCTTCCGCTATCCTTACAACATTTAACGCAGGGTCAACGCCAAGAGCGTTCACTCCCAAATCCATCAGCGGCTTCAAAAGTATTCCATCATTTGAGCCGATTTCAAGCACAAGCCCTTTTTTGTTTTTAAGGTATTTTTCCTTGATTTCTTTGGCAAACCTTTCAAAATGCTCTGAAAGAGTTTTTGTTGCCGAGGACATGTAAAAGTATTGCTTGAACAGAATTTCCCTTGGAACAATGTCCAATACTTCTGAAGCAGTGCAGTTTTTGCAGTAGTAAACGTTCAGCGGGAAAAGCTGTTCTTCTTTTAATTGTTCTTTCGTTAAAAACCCGCCTGCCAAAGGCATTTCCCCAAAATCAAGGTATTTTTCGATGTTTGTACTATGGCATATCCTGCAGTCGCTTCTTGTATGCATTTTTCTCCCGGCTTTTTCAAAAATTAAGGGCACAGGTACTTTTAAATAACTTGTTTTTGGAAAAATATTATTAAGGCATTATTTGGTTTTTTTATCTGTAACTTGTTTTGTGAAAAAATGGGCAGCTCACTGGTGTATGTTATTGTGCTGAACTTCAACGGCTTGAAGCACTTGAAGTACTGTATTCCCAACGTGCTTGAGGGCACTTACGAAAATTTCAGGGTTCTGCTGGTTGACAATGGCAGCACTGATAACAGCTTAGAGTTTGCAAAAAAATTCAGGCAGGTTGAGGTCATTGAGAACAATGAAAACCTGGGCTTTAGCGGCGGGGTAAACGTCGGAATAAAAAGAGCCCTTCTCCAGGGGGCTGATTTCATTGCGCTTTTGAACAATGACAGCATGGTGGAAAAGCAGTGGATTGAAAAAGCTCTGCGGGTTTTTGCCGGGGATGACAAAATCGGCTTGGTGGGCTGTGACCTTAATCCTCTTGCAGACAAAGATTTTAATCCGCATGGAGCAATAGTGAAGGGCAGCATTGAACAGTTCAAAAAAGTTTTGAGGCAGAACAGGCCTCTTCGCTTTAATGTGCTGGAAGAAGGCATCCTTTCAGGCAGCGGCCTTTTCGTTAAAAGGGAAGTTTTTGAAAAAGCCGGCCTCTTTGACCCTGTTTACTTTCTCTACGATGAGGAATTAGATTTTGAAACTCGTGCAAGGCGTGCTGGCTTCAAACTCGTGCAGACAAACATTTCAAACTTCCACCAGGGTTCAGGAATTACAGAGAACAAGGCGTGGAAGAGAAAGGCATCTTACCTGCAAATAAGAAACAATATTCGCTGCTCGATAAAAAACTTTGGCGTGATTCGCACGGCAAGGCTTGCCCTTAGCGTTATCAACAATGCCCTTAACCCTTTCAAAAAGGTGGACAGGAGCCTTAACTACTTTGACAGGCTCCGTTACTCTGACAATGTTCTGCTGAATGTTCCAATCGTGCTGAAGGCGCTTTTATGGAACCTTGTTTTCCTGCCTTCAACTCTTGCGGCAAAAAACCGTGACCGCAAAATTATTGAAATAGGCTCCAGAAAAAAAAGGGTTTTATGCATTAGTCATTCAGCCTATGACCCCTTGAACAGAATACTGTTCATTGAACTTGCCAAATTCCCTGATTGGGATGTTTCGGTTATTGTGCCAACGCGTTGGCACACTGCTTCAGCAGAAAAAACAGAGGAAATCAACTTGAGGGAAAGAAACGAAGCAAAAATGGTTTTGGGAAACACTGTTTTCACCAACCACATGCACCTGCACTTTTACTCGAAGCCTTTTTTACTAAATATCACGCATTCAAAGCCTGATATTATTTTCCTGCAAGAGGAGCCGGGAAGCATGGTTGCGCTGCAGGCGTTTGTCGTTTCATTGCTTTCTGGTGCAAAGCTTGTTTTTCACACTAACGAAAACTTGGTTGAAAAGCGCAGGTGGCTCATTTTCAGGCTGATTGAAAGGCTTGTGTTTTCTCGCGCTAGCTCTGCGTTCATTCTCAATACGGAGTGCGAAAAAATCCTGAGAAAAAAAGGGTTCATAAAAAAAGCCTCTTTGCTTTACCTTGGCATTGACAACAGCCTTTACTCGAAAAAGCGCAGCCCAGATTTCAAAAAATCTTTGGGTTTAAGGCATTTCACAATCGGTTTCGGCGGAAGGCTCACAAAGGAAAAAGGCCTGCTCACCTTGGTTGATGCTGCATCAACACTTGATTTTGAGTTCAACATTTTGGTTGTTGGAAAAGGACCATTCGAAAAAGATTTCTTGGATTACGCTGAAAAGAAAAAAATTCGTGACAGAATTGTTGTAACCAATGCTTCTCTGGAGGAAGTGTCCAAATACCTGAACTGCATGGATGTTGTTGTTCTGCCCTCAGAGTCAACCAGTGTTTGGAAGGAACAATTCGGCAGAATCCTTCTCGGGGGAATGGCTGTTGAAGTGCCGGTAATTGGCTCAAGTAGCGGTGCGATTCCTGAAATAATCGGCGATGCTGGCTTGGTTTTCAAGGAAGGAAAACCAAGTGATCTTGCGAGGAAATTAACTGCAATAAAAAATGACCAGAAGCTTGCTGCATCTTTGGTTGCAAGAGGAAAAGAGAGGCTTAAGAAAGAGTTTTTGTGGCCCGGAATTGCCCTTAAATTAAAAAATGAACTGACAGAAGTTTTAATTGAACCTGAATGAGTGTTTTTCAATGAAAAAAACTATTGTGTTTTTTGACGTGGAAGCTGATTTGGTAAGCCAGAAAACTGATAACAAGGAGTGCATTGAAAGAGTGCTTGGAGAGCTTAGAAAAAGAAAAATAATGGCTGCATTTAATGTCTGCGGGAAAGTGGTTGAGGAATTTCCAAGGCAGGTTGAGTTAATGCATTCCAACGGCCACGAGATTTCCTCTCACATGTACAACCACGAAAACGTTCTTGGCTTAAACGAAAAAGAACTCAACAGCGCAATGCAGAAAACAGAGAAGCTAATAAGCGAAATTACTGGCTCAAAGCCCATTGGCTTCAGGAGTCCATGGCTTTACTATAATGCCAAAGTTTACAGTGTATTGCGGCAGCGCGGCTACAAGTGGGCCAGCAATAAAAGAATCCGTAGAGCAGAAATTGCTGAGCACCCTTCTCTTCAGTTTTCCGACAGCAATTTCCTTCACTTGGTTAACAAGCTTCTGCTTAAAACATTTCTTCGCACCCAATGGGTTTTCTTTCCCAAGAAACCGTTCAATGCAAATGGCTTGCGGGAAATTCCTCTTCTTTCCTCCATGGACGGGGAGCTTTTAGGGTTAGTGGACCCAAACCAGAACAGCTCTCTGGCACAGTTAGAGTTTACAGTTAACTCGCTTCAGAAACAGTATTTTCAGGCAGAACAGCACTTTAACCTGACCTTTCACGACTGGCTTATCGGTTCCAAGAACAGAATCAAGGTACTGCAGAGCACGCTTGATTTCCTGCAGAAACAGAGAGCAGAGTTCATTCTGCCGCGAGAGCTTCTTTGAATACTTTATCCATTTCCCTGCCAATTGCCTTGGTTGAAGCCATCTGTTCGAATTTCCTGTAACCGTTTTCTGCAATGGTTTTTCTCTTTCCTTCATTGTTTTTCAGCAGCAATATTGCTTCAGCAATTGCTTTCGGGTTTGGGCTGCATAAAACAGCTTCCTTTCCGTTTTCCACTAATTCTCTGATGCCTGCCCCGTCAGCGTTTACAAGCGGCTTCTTCATTGCCAGAATCTCGTATGCCTTGTTGCCTATCACCAAGCTTGTTTTCTCAGTTGACTCCATTAGCCCAAGGCCAATGTCTGCTCCAGCGATTAGCCCGGCAATCCTTTCCTGCGGCAGCCATTCGAGCATTAACTCAACGTTTCCTAGTTTTTTTTCCTCTACAAGCTTTTCAACCTTTTCTCGCAGTGGGCCGCTGCCTGCAATCCTGAACAGAATGTCTTCTTTCCTCAGAATCTCTGCTGCTTCAAGAATTTTTTCAATCCCGTGGCCCTTAATCAGTGAACCATAAAACAGCACAGTAAATTTGCTGTTTTTTGGAGTGTTTTTTGGAGAAAAAGCCTTGCCTGCTCCAGTGAAAACCCTGCGAAATTTTTTCCTTTCAATTCCAAATGTTTTGCTGAAGTAGTCTGCGTGGGCGTTTGTGTCAATAACTATGGCATCAGCAAGAATGCAGGGAACTTTGTCAAGGTAATAAAAGAGCCTTGCCCGCAGCGAGTTTTTCCCAGCGTAGTTTCTCTGGAAAACAATGTTCTGGTAAGCTGAAATAAACGGAGAGAACACAATTTTTTTTCCTGCAAGAAACGCAAGCGGTTTTGCCAACAGCAGGTCAAGGTGCCCAGGGTAAAGGACAAGCATTGCATCATACTTTCCTGCATTAAGGTACTTCCACAGAAGTTTAGCGTAATGCAGTGGCAGCCTTAACGCGTGCCATGCAATGGCAGCACCGCTGAAGTATTCTGGCCTGTTTCTTTTCTTCTGCCAGAACTCATTCCTGCATTGAACAACCTCAACCCCTACTTCCTGCAGCCCGGAAAGTTTTTCAGTGTTAGTGTTCTGGTGCAGGTCGTAGGAGCCAAATGCCAAAACCTTCAAGAAAAAAACCTCTTGCCTCTTAAAAAAGGAATTTAAAGGTTTGTTTAAAAAGATGTCTATAGGTGAGCCGAATAAATATTCTTGTCACTGGAGCAAGCGGTCTTCTTGGAAGGTACCTCCTCAAAAGCCAGCGCAAGCACAGCCTTTTTCTGGCAAAGCACAGTGCGCCGATTTCTGGAGTTCTTGGCTTCAAGGAAATAAAATTGGACATAACCAAAAAAGGAGAGCTGGAAAAAGTTTTCAGTGAAAACTCTTTTGATGCCTGCATTCATGCTGCATCAATTGGAAACGTCGACGAGTGCGAAAAAAACAGGGAACTTGCATTCAGGACAAACGCCGAGGCAACAGAAAACCTTGCAAAATTGTGCGAAGAGCACGCAACAAAAATGGTTTACACTTCCACCAATGCTGTTTTCGACGGGAGAAAAAATATTTACTCTGAACTTGACACGCCAAAGCCACTGAACTATTACGGCAAGACCAAACTGCTTGGAGAGAAAGCAGTTGAAAATGCAAGCAGCGAAAATGCTGTTCTTAGGCTTAACACCATGTACGGCTGGAACAATGAGGGAGAACGGGGCAACCCTGCAACCTGGTGCATTCAGATGCTTCGCCAAAAAAAGCAGATTAAAGTGGTCGACGACATTTACAACAATCATTTGTATGCTGGTTCAGCTGCTGAAGCAGTATGGAAATGCATTGAGCTGAAAGAATCCGGCCTGTTTCACGTGGCAGGGGCTGAATGCGTTGACCGATACAGTTTTTCAGTTAAGGTTGCAGAGGTATTCGGGCTTGATTCAAAGCTGATTTTCCCGGTTAAAAACTCTTTTTTTAAGGAAATTGCTCCAAGGCCAATGAAAACATGTTATTCCACCGAAAAAATGGAGAAAGCCCTAAAATTTAAACCGCTTTCCCTCCTGAACGGCCTTTCACTGATGAAAGAAGAAGAGCAGCTATTGCACTAATTTAAATTTTTTCGATTTCCTGCTTTTTGAGCCTGTAAAGGATTTCTTCCTGCAATTTTTTCTGCCTTCCCTGCATGTCAGCAATAAGCGCAAGAATTATGAGCATAAATCCAACGATTATAAGCAGAGCTGAAACTGAAATAAGCGAAGTAAAAGGAGATGTAAGCCCTGTTAAAAGCCATCTTACAAAAAGCGCTCCGGCAATTGCCGTGCCGAGTGAAAGAATAGCTGTTCCAATGCTTCCAAAAAATGCCAGGGGCTTGTAGTCCCTTATTGCCCTAATAATTATAAGCAATGCTTTAAGGCTGTATCCAAAAATGCTTCCAACGACTTTTGATTTTCCCTGCCTTTGACCTTTAACCCTGCACGGTACTTCCACAATTCTCAAATCATTTTCAACCAAGCTCAAAAAAACCTCTTGAGTGTAAGTGTGCTTTCCGAAAAGATTCAAGCGCAGCATTGCTTCCCTGCTGTAAGCGCGGAAGCCGCACTGCGTGTCAGTGAACTTCTGCTGCGTTAAAAAGTTTACGACGGAAGTGAAAACCTTGTTGCCGAATTTCTTCACCAGTGGCATTTGTGGCTGCATTGATTTGTCCTTGAATCTAGTGCATGTAACCATGTCTGCTTCGCCTTTGAGTATTGGCTGCAAAAGCTTCTGGATATCATTTGCGTCAAACTGCAAATCAGCGTCCATGTTGACAACTGCGTCTGCCTTCATTTTTATTGCTTCATCGATTCCTTTCCTGAATGCAACCCCAAGCCCCCTGTTTGAAGGCAACCTAACAATTCTGTCTGCTTTTGCTTTTCCCGCTTTTTCTAGAGTTGCATCAGTGCTGCCATCATCTACAACCAGGATTTTCACGCTTTCCGCGCCCAGGATTTTTCTTGGCACGCTGTTTATTGCTTCCGCAATTGTTTCCTGCTCGTTGAATGCAGGAATCAGCACAACAACATTCAACCCTTTTACCATTGTACCAAAACCAGTGGTTCTTCTTTGAATATCTAATTATTAAAAAGTCTTTTATATTAACTTTATTTTGTCATGCAAAAATTTCTAAGTTCAAAGAATGTGCTAATTCTAATAATTGTTGTGGGGCTTCTCTCAAAGCTTTGGGCGCTTGCAATTACACCAGAGGCTGCCTACAATGACTCTCTCTACCATTTGTCAATAGTGAAAGAAATTTTAGACCAAAAAACGCTTTCCCTGCCAGAAATTGATGTACCGCCACCTCTTTATTATGCATTCTTTGCTTCAGCATTGATATTATCTCAGCTTTCCCTAACGCTTTTTACATCAAAAATGGTGCCTTTAGTGCTTTCATTGGTACAATTATCGTTGGCATTTGTTGTGTTCAGAAAGCTTTTCCCGCAGCACTACCTTGCGGCTTTGGCATTCTTTGTCTCAGTTCCTTGGCTTACAAGGTTTGGGGCAGTAAATTACACTGAAGCAATTTCTGTTGTATTCGTTTTTTCCTCCATGTTCCTTATCATGAAGCTCCAGGAAAAAAAGCAAACTTTCTTTTCAGCAATTCCTTTGGCAGTTTCAATCTCCGCGTTAAGCCTCAGCAAGCTCAACGCAACACTTCTTGTGCCGGTTTTTTTCCTTGCTTCAATTTATGTGCTCTGGAAACAGCACACTTCCCTAAAAACAGTGGCTGGTTTTATTGTTATCACAGTTTTTCTTTCAGGGTTCTGGTTCGGCTTGAACATTCTGAAGTTTGGCACACTTGACCAGCACAATTTCCAGCTCGCAAGCAACGAACTCACTTTAGGCATTGACACTGCATTCCCTCTTTCCCATCTCATCAGTTTTCCGCACCTATACTATCTTTACTTCTGGGATTTTCCAAATCTTTCAGCTTTCTCCGCTCAATCTTTCGTTTCAGGAATTCCGTTCGAATTAGCCGCAGTTGTTTTTGCTTTAATGGTTCTTCCGCTTGGAATTACGCTGCTCAACGGTGCAAAGCAATTAATTCAGAAGCCGACATTGCTTTCCTTCATTGTTCTACTTCCGATTGCTTTGGAATTCATACCCATAATTCAGAGGGCCGCTTACTTTAGAATGATTATTCCTGTTGTGCCCCTGATTGCAGTTGTTTTTGCTTTTGGCTTTGCGGCTCTTTCAAACAAGTTTTTCAAATCACTAGTAATACTGTCCCTTCTGCTTTTCTCTTTTTATTCGCTTGCATACACTGGCACTTCAGCCTTGTTTTTCAAAGATGTTTTTGAGAAGCACCTCCCGCTTTACAACGCAATAAGCGAAACGCCGCAAAACTCTCTTGTGCTGGTTTACTCCAACAACACCAGGGCTGTTTCTTTTTTCAGCAGCAGAAACCCGTTCGGCTTCAACGACAATGATGCAAGGTTTGAGTCAAACAACGCCTCAGAATTTCTTTCAAAAGTGAAACAATTCAACATTACGCACATTGCGCAGACATGTTACAAAAGCCCATTAAACAAAAAATTCTTGAATGAACTTGAACAGCAGGGCTTGGTTAAAGAAATTTTTTCAGATTCGTGTGCAAAGCTTTACGAGGTAAAGTGAATGTCTGCCGTAAAAAAAATTGCGGAAAGCACCTCTGTCATACTGCTGGGCAAAATTGCAGGAAAATTTCTTGGCTTAATCACAACAATTCTGCTTGCGAGATACCTGAGCGTTGAGCTGTTTGGGCAGTACTCCCTGGCTCTTGAATTCATTGGCTTGCTATTGTTTTTGAATGACTTCGGCGTTTCACTTGTATTGCCAAGGGAATTAACGCAAAAAGAAAAACAATCAGAGGAATTGATTGGAAACTCTTTGGGCCTGAAACTGTTTCTCGGCATCTTTTCAGTCATTGCCTCAATCTTTATTGCAAACCTTGCCGGATACCAAACTGACACGCTTCTCATACTGTACATTTTCTCCTTAACCTTGTTCACTGGCTCCGTTTCCTCTGTTTTTTCCTCAATTTTCCAGGCAAAACTGAAAATGGTTTATGTCGTATTAGTAGAATTTGTTCAGCGGCTTATTTTCTTGGCACTGGTTTTTTATGCGATATCAATAAACGCCCCACTGGCTTTAATTATCGTTTTCTCGGTTTTTTCAACCGTTGTTTCAGTTATACTAAATTATTATTTTGCAAGAGGGGTTACAAAAATTTCCATAAAATTGGATTTTCAAAAATGGGTGCAAATAATAAAAATCGGCGCCCCGCTTGGCCTGTCACTTTTGTTTCTTGCAATTTACAACAGGATTGACGTTTTAATGCTCTCGCTAATGGTGAACCTTGATGCCGTTGGAAGGTACTCGGCTGCTTACAGGCTGACATGGGCGCTTGCAATAATCCCTGACGCGCTTGCCTTCACTTTATTCCCGATAATGTCTGGCTTTTACAAAAAGTCGGAGGAAGCACTTAAGAAAACCCATGCCCTTGCATTCAGGTACTTAACAATAATTTTTGTTCCAATTGCTTTTGGAACCACTATTCTTTCTGAAAGAATTTTGTTCCACATTTATGGCGCAGATTATCTGAATGAAGGAATTGTTCTAACGCTGATTGCCCTGATGTGGGGCGCATTACTAATTTTCTTAAACCTGATTTCAAGCAATATGCTTAATTCCATTCACAGGCAAAACTATGTTGTCGGGGCAATTCTTGCAGGGGTTCTGGTTAATGTGACTGCAAACCTGCTGTTAATCCCCAGATACTCTTTTTTTGGTGCAGCAATTGCAACACTTTTCACAGAAATCGTTACCTTTATCCTATTCTATGTTCTTGTAAAAAAATTCCTTTACACTATTTCACTGAAAGAATTCATTAAACCAGCTATGGCTTCGCTTACAATGGTTCTTGTGCTTATCAGCGTTCAATGGCTTAGCCTGTTCATTTTGATTCCTCTCGGCGCACTGGTTTACTTTGCGGCATTTTTCCTGCTGAAAGGCTTCACAGAAGAAGACAAGGCAATACTGAAAAAAGTCCAGCAGAAAAATTAAAGCGAAATTTTTTCAAACGGGGTTTCGTCAACAAAGATTTTCTGCCATAGTTCCAGCATTAAAAGCATCCAGAGCTGATTGGAGTAGCGGCCTTTCCTCAGGCCAAAAACCTGCTTGTGGAAGAGCCTGCTGACAGCTTCCCGTTTGAACAGTTTTCTCCTATCAATCACGGCTTCCTCTAACTGCTGCTGTGCAATGCTCTTAAGCTCCACGTCAAACCATTTTTTCATTGGAATTGCAAAAATCCTTTTCTTCTCTGCTGTCACGTTTTTTGGAAGGATTTCGTGCACTGCTTTTTTTATCACAAACTTTCCGTTGGAACCGCGCAGCTTCAATGCAGGGTGCAATGAAAAAGCGAATTCAGCAATCCGGTGGTCAAGGAAAGGAACCCTTGCTTCCAAGCCAAAAGCCATTGAGAGCTTGTCAACCCTCATCAGCTGGTAATTTGGCAAAAGCTGCCTTAAGTCAAACAAAAGCGCCTTGTTGAGTGTTTCCTTTGCCGGCAGGGAATTAATGTACTGCTTTGCAAAAGGAAGGTAACCTGAATTGGTTTTCTCCTTCAGTTCAGGGCTCATCAATTCCTTTTTCTCGCTTGAATTGAATGCAACATCGCTTTCAAAGTACCTTTTCTCCATCACCCTTTTAGGCAGAACAGTGTAAGGCCAGTTCATCTGTTGATACCTAGAGTATCCTGCAAAAAGCTCGTCACTGCCCTCCCCCAGCAATGCAACCGTTACATGCTTTCTTGCAAGCTTTGTTACAAAGTAGCTTGGCATTATTGCAGGGTCAGAAATTGGCTCATCCAAGTGCCAGATAATCCTTGGAAGCTCTTTCGTCATCTGCTTTAAGCTGACAATCAACTTGTAGTGCTCGGTTGAAAATCTTTCAGCAATCCTTCCAGCGAACGGGAATTCATCCATTTCTTCGCCAAAGCCAACAGTGAAAGTCTTAAGCGGTTTCACATTGAACCTTGACATTACTGCTACAATCGAGCTTGAATCAAGCCCGCCGCTGAGAAAAGCCCCGATTGGAACATCGCTCACAAGCCTTTTTTCAACTGCTTTCTCAAACAACCCCAAGAACTCTTTTGCAGCAGCGCCCTCATTTCTTTCCCTGATATTTTCATTTGGCTCCCAGTAAAAACTGTTTTCAGTTTTCCCCTCACTGAATAAAATCATTTCTCCGGGCAAAAGCTTGAATACCCCATCAAACAAGGTTTCTTTTCCAGGCACAACGCGCATTGAAAGAAACAAGTCAACTGCTTTCAGATTAATTTCTGCTTTGATTTCTTTGTGCTTAAGCAGGGCCTTTATTTCTGAAGCGAACACAATTCCATTGTCTACAAAAGCATAGTACAGTGGTTTTTTCCCGAGCCTGTCCCTAACCAAGTAAAGCTTCCTGTTCTTAGAGTCCCACAGCGCAAAAGCAAACATTCCGTCTAAGTGCTCAACAAATGTTGACCCAAATTCCTCAAAAGCGTGCACTATCGCCTCTGTATCAGTGTCTGAATAAAATCTGTGGCCTTTCTGCTCCAGCTCTTCTCTCAGTTTCCTGAAGTTGTATATTTCTCCATTGAACGAAACCCAGATGCTTTCATCCTCGTTGTGCATCGGCTGCCTGCCTTTCTTGCTTAAGTCAATTATGCTGAGTCTTCGGTGGCCAAGAGAAATTCCAGCATCCTCAAATTTTCCTGAATCATCCGGGCCGCGGTGCTCGAGCGCGTCAGTCATTTCCTTCAAAAGCTTTGAATCAGCGAAGCCAGCAAAGCCGCATATGCCGCACATTTTATAGTACCTCTTTATACTGCTCTAAGATTTTTTTTGCAATAACCATTTTATCAAATTTTTGCTTGACAGTTTCCCTGCCTTTTCTCCCGAACTTATTCCTTTTAATGTCATCAGCCAAAAGTTCAACGATTCTGTTCTGCCATTGCCCTATGTTGTTTGGTTCAACCAAAAAACCGTTTACGTTGTCCTCAATTGTTTCATTAATGCCGCCAACCCTGCTTGCAACAACCGCCTTGCCGGCAGCCATTGCCTCGACGCTTACTCTCCCAAAAGGTTCCTGCCAAACAGAAGGGAAAACTACCATGTCACAGGCCTTGTAAATGCCCATCAGCTTCTCGTATGAAACATGGCCTGCAATTTTTGTATTCCCCAAAATCCCTTTGTTCCTGATTTTTTCCCTGAGTTCTTTCTCCATTGGGCCTGAGCCAACAATCAAGAAAAAAGTTTTTTTTTCATGGGCCGTAACGCTTTCAATTACTTTAAGCAAATTGCTTAAACCTTTCTCGTATGAAAGCCTTCCCACAAAAAGCACCACTTTCCCTTTTGCTCCAAATTCCTTTTCTAGGTCAACCGGAACTGCTTCATCAAAAGCCTTCAAATCCACCGGGTTTGGCACAATTGAAGTGTTTTCCCCGATTCCTGCTAGCTCCATCTGCTTTTTGACTGCCTCGCTTATGGCGATTTTTTTGTCAGCATAGTTCAGCAGTTGCAGATTTTTCCTGATTGAAGAAATTTTCAGGTACTCCCACGGCACTCTGTAAAAAGGAAAGCTCGCCATGATGTCCTGCATCGAGCAGTTGCATTCAGTGAAATCAGGCTTCAGCCTCGTGCTCTTAACGCAGTCAAACCAGTAATCCCTGAAATGCAGCACAACAGGAATTCCTTTGCTTTCAGCAGCCAAAACCGACGCAAAGCTTGTCAGCCTGTCCTGGCCATGCACCAAATCAATTCGTTCAGACTGAATTATTTCCAACAGCTTTCCCTTCAAGTAATTTTTCTGAAAAAAAACAAGCGGAGGAAAAGCGCCAAACCTTTTCACTTCCGCATTCGGAAAAGCAGCAGTTGAAGCAAAAACCACTTCAACCCCTTTTTCCTCAAGCGCCTTTGCTGTCAGAGAAGAGCTTTTCTCTGCCCCCCCAGCGTTGAATCCAAAAAAGTTAGTGAACAAAACCTTCATTTCTCTGCCACCGAATTGTAAACTTCCATTAGGCTGTTAAAAGAATTGTTTAAAGAGTATTTTTGCACTGAGACAACTGCGTTTTTGCGGATTTTTTCAAGTTCCTCCCTGCCTGAATCAAGCGCCTCAGAGATTTTCAAGCCGGCTGTTTCAGGGTCAGAGAAATCAACCAAAAAACCGTTTTCTTTGTGTTTCACAAAATTCCTGAAAGAGTCAATGTTGTTCAAGAACACTATTTCACCTGCAGCCATTGCTTCAATGGCTGAAATGCCGAACCCCTCATACTCAGAGGCAGACGCAAAGAACTCGGCTCTTGACATCAGCGCATCAAGCTCTTTTCCTGTGAGGTTGCCGGCAAACTCAACGCAATTCTCTAACCCAAGCTTTTTCACGAGCCCGAGAAGTTTTTTCTTTGTTCCATCAAAGTCTTCCCCGACAATTGCAAGCCTCACAAAAGGCTGCTCTTCCTTTACTACTGCAAAAGCCTTCAGCAGCAAGTCAATCCTTTTGCTTGAAGTGATTCTTCCAATGAAAACAAAAAGCCCTTTCTCTGCTGCCCGCTTCAGTTTCAGCAGCCTTTCAACGTCAACCCCGTTTTCCACCAGCGAAATTTTTTTTGTCAGCTTGGAAAATATCCTGAAATCGTTTTTGCTTACCGCAACAACCCTGTCAGCTCTGCGAAGCAAAACCCTGTTCCACAGGTTAAAGTAAAGCCATTTTATGGGAAGAAGCTTTTTTGTATGGAATACTCCCCCATGGGTTGAAACAACAATCGGCTTCCTGTGAAAATGCTTTGTCAAAAGCAGGTAATCTGAGAAAAATCCGATGCCGTGAACGTGCACTAGGTCAGCATCTTTTATGAAATCCAGAACACGCGGCGCTACCTTATAGTATTTCAGGTCACTGAACGGAATCCTCTTAATTTCAATGCCCTTAAATTTCTCGCTTGAAGGCAGCAGCTTTTCGCTGTTATGGCACCTGTCAAGGCAAACCACCCTGCACTTGTGGCCTTCCTTAACCAATTTCTGTGCAGTATAAAGCACTACCCTTTCAACTCCGCCAATGCACGGCAAGAAATGGTGTGTTACTTGTACTACCCTCATTTTAACGCAACTCCATTAAGTATTCCTGCAATCAGCCCAAAACCGAATGCAGCAGAGCGCAGGAAAACTATTGCCGGAGCAACAATTCCCAAGCTAAAATCTTTTCTTAATGCCTCAAAAGAGAAAGGGAGAGAGCTCAAAAACATCAAGGCAAGTGAAACTGCAAGAGGCCACACAAAGAAGGAGCTAAAGGCCAAGCCCAAAATGCTTGCACTGAAAACATAAAACATTGCAATCTGCAGTTTTATCACCTGCGGAGTGTAAGAATCCTGCACTATTTTTTCCCGGTGCTTGCTGTAAAGCCTTACTCTCCAGAAAGCGTGCTGGAACTTTGACTTCAAGTATTTCCACAGCGCCGTTGGATGGGAATGGTAAACAACTGCCTTCTGGTTAAAAACAAGCTTGTATCCTTTCTTTGAAAGTTTAAAACTTAACTCTGGATCTTCTCCGGATGCCTTCCTGAATTTCTCGTCATAGCCTGCCTCTCTTAAAAAGACTTCCCTCCTGTAAGCAGCCGAATAGCTTCCAATCCAGTCAAGTTTGCTTGCCTTCAGCATTTTTTTGTAGCGGTTCTCAATTTCAACCTGAATAAACCTTGCAATCAGCTCCTTTTGGTTGCACTTGTATGAGCCCTGCACCCCTGCAACTTCCTTGTCCTCAAACGTTTTCACAACCTCATCCAGCCAGTCTTCTGATGCAATGCAGTCAGCATCAATGAATGCCACAATTTCTCCTTTTGCCTTGCTTGCTCCAAGGTTCCTTGCAGCAGCAGGCCCCCTGTTTTCCTGCGATAAAAGCCTAACCCCGGAAAACTTTTTCACAATTTTTTCTGTTTCATCAGTGCTGCCGTCATTTACAACTATGATTTCAAAATCCTTGAAGCCCTGCTTCAGCACTGATTCAATGCATGAAGAAATCGTTGAAGAAGAATTGAACGCAGGGATGATTACGCTGACCTTCATTCAACCACCGGCATCCGGCAAAATTAAATATGAAGCTTTAAGCTTTTGTGAACAATGTTGTATTTATTTCCTTGCCAAGGTACTTTGCAAAAACAAGGGTTGAAATAAAAGTCCTGGGAATGTCCTTTGGGTTCATTATAACCTGCTTCAGTTTCCTTGTCATAAACTTTGGGCGCAAATAAAAGCTAATTCTCGCACGATCGCATTCCCTTACAAGCTCTCCAGAGTTCAGGCTAGGAGTAGAAATTATTGTGTTGTGCGTTCCATCAGGCAACAGCCATTCATCCCAGTTTGTTGTAGTCAAATAACCGTTTTCTTCCGCCCAGCGGTAAGCTTCAGTGCCAGGATAAACCATTATCGGAAAAAATTGTGCTGTATCAGGATCAAGCTCTTTAGCAAACTCAACAGTTTTCTTGATTGTTTCTTTTGTCTCCCCCTTGTTTCCCATCATAAAGCAGCCGTGAACAAGCAAGTCAGCTTTCTTTGAATCATTCATAAACTCCTTTATTTTATCAATTTTTGTTCCCTTCCTGATGTTGTCAAGAATCTGTTGTACGCCTGACTCAAAGCCCACACACATTAGTCTGCACCCAGCCTGCTTCATTTTATGCATTGTGTCATAATCCAAGTCTGCCCTTGCATTGCACGTCCAAGCAATCTTTGTCTTTCTGCTGACAAGCTCGCCGCATAACTCTGCTGTCCTCTTCCTGTCCTGTGTGAGAGTATCATCCTCAACCATTATGTCCTTGACTTGGGGCAGGTTATCCTGAATCCACTCGAATTCATCAGCAACGTTCTGGATGCTTCTTGCCCTGTACAAATGCCCTGTAAGGGTTTGCGGCCACTTGCAGAAAGTGCACCTGTAATAGCAGCCCCTGCCGGTAATAATTGTGACCTCTGGATAAAGGACGCTTGGGTAAAAGTAGTCCTCAATGTTTAAGTGCCTTGAATAAACATCGCTTACAAATGGCATCTTGTCAAGCTCTTCTCCTTGAATCGACTGCCTTTCGGCGTTGTGGACAACTTTTTTTTCTCCACTGCTCCTGTCAACCCAGCTCAAGCCCTCAACTTTTTCAATCCTTTTACCATTGCCAAGCTGCGCTGCCAAATCCCTTAAAGTGAAATCATATTCTCCTCTTGCAACTGCATCAACCGAATCAGTTTTTTTGAGGGTTTCCTCAGGCATTGTTGTGACCATGTCCCCGACCATTACAATGAACGATTCAGGAAACTGTTCCTTCAAGTGCTCTGCAACCCTAATGTCATTGTTGTATGAAGCAGTAACCGTGTCAACAACAATCATTTTCGGTGAAAAGCTTTCAGCCTGCTCATACACTTGCTCGTGGTTCAGGGAAGCGGCTGTTGCGTCAACCAGTTTAACGTTATGGCCTGCCTGCTCCAAAACTCCAGTTGCATAACCCATCCAGATAGGATAATAAACGCAGCCGCCCTTTGAAATTGCCGGGCTCCTGCTGGTGCGAGAAAACCTTGGCAGGAAAGGCGGGTTAAGCATCAATACTCTCATCAGTTTCAACTCCTCGCTTCTCTTTCTCTTTTCCTTGCTTTTTTATTATAAGTGTATTATAGTTATATAAATATCTATATCGAACAGTGCTCGAACTATTTTTTGAAGTACTCCCTATACCACTGCACTGTTTCTTGCAGCCCTTCTTCAAGGCTGAATTCTGGCTTCCACCCAAGCACTTTCCTTGCTTTCTCAATTGAAAGGTACTGCCTGTCAATTTCATTGGTTGCCGTGCCGAGAACCTTTGGCTTCGTATTTGGCTTCCCACAAGCAACAGCAATTTTTCCAAACAACTCAACAACTTTAACCGGCTTCCCTGAACCAAAATTGAATGCCTGCCCCTTCAACTCATTTCGCCCGAGTTTTTCTGCAAGCAAAACATATGCATCAGCTGCATCCTTCACATACATGTAGTCCCTCTCCGGTGAGCCATCGCTCCTGATTTCAAAAGTTTTTCCCCCGAGAATGCACCTTATTGCGTCAGGTACAATCCTTGAAAAGTTTAAATCAGCGCCTCCATAAGTATTTGCGTTCCTTGTAACTGCAACAGGCAAACCATAAGTTGCATGATAGCTTCTCGCAATTATGTCAGTGCATGCTTTCGACGCATCATAAGGATAGCAGCCAAGCAATGGTGATTCCTCAGTGTAAGGCAACTTTTTCTGGATGCCGTATGCTTTGTCGCTTGAAGCAACAACAATTCTTTCAACTCCTTCGTGGAGCCTGCATGCCTCCATCAAGTTCCACGTTCCCTTGATGTTTGACTCAAAAGTTGAAAGCGGGCTCTTGTTTGCGGTTCCAACAATTGCCTGCGCTGCAATGTGGAAAACCGAGTCAATACTGTACTCGTTGAGTGCGCGCTGCAATACTCCTAAATCAGCCAAGTCTCCTTTCACAACCGTTACTTTATTCCTTAAGCCTTGCAAATCAAAGCCTAGCTCCGGCTTCAGGTCCCGCACCAAAACAACAACTTTTGCCTTTTCCTCAACCAATTTTTTTGCAACCCAGCTGCCAATAAAGCCATCCGCGCCTGTAACAAAAACTTTCCTTTCACTCCAAAAGCCCATCACCACACCTTCCAGAACGCCTTATTGTTTTCCCATAGTTCGTTAAGCTCAATGTTGTCCTTGAGGGTGTTCATTGTCTTCCATTCACCTTCATGTCTGAAAGCCATTAACTGCTTTTCCTTAACGAGTTTTTCAAAAACCTCTTTTTCAAGCTCTCCCTCTCCAAGATAACCAAAAATTTTTTTGTTAAAAACCATGTAGCCGCCGTTCATCCAGTGGTTAAGCTTCGGTTTTTCCTTGAACCTTACAACCTCGCCCTTTTCATTTGATTCAACAAGGCCAAAAGGGCTTTCAACCCTAACAGCAGTTATTGTTGCAACCCGCTTGCTTTTTTCATGGAGCCCCAAAAGTTTTTTCAGGTCAATATTGCATAAATCGTCACCGTAAGCAAGAAAAAAATTTTTCCCATCAACAAAATTTTTTATTTTCTGTATTCTCTCGCTTTTCGAGCTTTCCAAGCCGGTATCAACAAATTCTATGCTCCATTTTTCAGAATTATTTTCCCCAAAATAAGCTTTGATTTTTTCTCCGTTGTAGCCAAGGCACAGCACAAACTCATTGAACCCCTGCGATGCATAGATTTTCATGATATGCCACAGCACAGGCTTGTCCCCTATCTCCACCAACGGCTTCGGTATTTTCTCTGTTTTTGCGCCCATCCTAGAGCCTTTCCCACCGCACAAAATAACTGTCTTCATTTAACCAGCACTAAATAATCCAATCAAATAATTTTAATAAAGCCGCATGGTACAATAGCCGAAGACAGGCCTTAAACCAGCAGCTTCCAGAACCTGATGCTTGCAATCAGCCTGAAAAATTTGACAGTGAAAACCCATGAAATTCCTCCAATCACGATCAGTGCTTTTGCCGCAAAATTTTTTCCCTCAAGGAAAACAATTCCGCGCGGTGAAGCCAGCTTCATTTTCCCGCCCTTAAACCACTGGTTTGTTGCAGCCGCAAAATCCTTTGCCGGAGAAACCAGAAAACCAAATCTCACCCCAAGAAACTCTTTTGCGAGCTTTGGGTGCTTTTTGTAAAGCAGCACGTCATTCATGTGATAGGCTGCTCTCTCCAAACCGTAAGCAACCAATCCAAGCAGTCCTTTCGGTGCCTCCATTTTGTGCTCGTGTGTGAAGTCTGCCTTAACCAGTTTTGCCTCATAGCCTGCATCCAAAACCCTGAACACCAAGTCAGTGTCCTCACGATAATATCGGTACTGCTCGTCATAGCCCCCAATTTTTTCCAGAACGCTTTTCCTGAAAGCAGTTGAAGTGCCACCATACAAATCAAAAGAACTCACAACCCCGATTTTCTCTGAATTAAAACCGTCAATCAAATTTTTGAGCCAGTTCCTGCTAGGAATGCAGTCATCATCCATTATCACAACAAATTCAAACTTTGCTTTCCGTATGCCGTTGTTTCTTGCCTTGCACGGAAAGCTCCTATGCTGGTTCAAAACGACAACTTTTTTGTTGTTTTGGAATTTCTCCCACAGCATTTGTTTGGTGCCATCAGTGCTGCCGTCATTAACAACAATTATTTCAAATCTTCCTTGAAAATCCTGTTCCAGCATTCCGTTGATGGTTTGCTCCAGCACATTTTTCCTGTTATGCGTCATTACAACAATTGATGTGTTCATCAGAATCAGCTTTTCTTGTCTTCTTTTTCCTTTACAAGCTGTGCTGCCCTGTACAAGGATTCAAAAGTTCCTGCATCTGTCCAGAATCCCTTCAATCTCACTGCTTTCATCTTGCCTTTTTTCAGGTATGCGTTGTTCACATCAGTTATTTCATACTCTCCGCGTGCAGATGGCTTCAGATTTTTAATAATGTCAAACACTTTCTCATCATACATATACAAACCAACAATAGCAAAATTTGATTTGGGCTTCTTTGGCTTTTCCTCAATCCCCAAAACCTTCTCTCCCTGTAGCTCAGGCACTCCAAACCTATGTGGATCAGGAACTTCCTTCAGGAAAATGGCAGCCTCATCATTTCCTTTCTCGAATTCCTTCACGTATTTTGAAATATCATCTTCAAAAATATTGTCTCCTAAAATTACAACTATTTTCTCTCCATCGGCAAAATCCTCTGCAAGCCTTAATGCATCGGCAATTCCTGCTGCACTGTCCTGCAGTTCATAAGTGAAATTGCATCCGAATTCTTTCCCATTACCTAACTGTTTTGAGAATCCTTCTGCATGATCGCTTCCTGTAACAATCAAGATTTCCTTGATACCGGCTTTTGTTAAAGTTTCAATCGGATAGTAAATCATCGGCCTGTTGTAAACTGGAAGCAAATGCTTATTGACAGTTTTTGTTAGGGGCATCAACCTGGTTCCGTGGCCTCCTGCAAGTATAACTCCTTTCATAGACTTAATCTCCTTTTGATATCTATGTATTTTCTGTATTTTCTTTTTAAATAGTGTTTTTGGTTCAAATAAAGCCAATCGAATATCCTGACTGCTTGGAATCTTCCTCTATATCTTAACATATAATGGTTGCCTAATAATGAGTTTTTTGTTAATTTTGTCTTGCTAATACCCAAATATTTTATTAATTGTTTTTGTATGCCTGTGAGCAATTCTTTTGTCCCGACAATTTGAAAGCATGGTGAACTATACTTTTCATCAAAAAGAACACTTCCATCTCCTTCAAATACTCCTAATATAAAATTTTTTGTAATTAACTCATTGTTTAATTCCTCAATAATTTTTGGAAATTTTATTATCTTTGACTTGTTCTGTACAACACCGTATTTTTCTAGATTTTTAACAATTTGCTTGCTGGTTATTTTTATCTGTATTTGATTGTATTCTTTGCCTGTTTTTTCCAATTTTTGTTTTACTTTATATAAAACGCCATTGAAATTTAAGAGGTCTTTAATCTTATAAATTATTTCTTTGTCTTTTTCTGCTAGTTTTAATCCAAAAAGGTGGGAATTATTTCTAATTATCACATATCCATCGCTAGCCAGCCATCCTAGGACCCAAGCATTCTCATCATTCAATTCATCAAAATATGTTTCGTCGACCGAGTAAATATGTTTCCATAACTTCCATGTTTTTTCTTTTGTTTTCAGACCAAATTTTATCATTCTGTCACTTATAATTGTCTGCGAACAACCAACCTTTTTGGCTATTTCATATTGTGATAGCCCATTCTGAAAATATTCTTTCTCAATATACTCTTTAGTGATTTCATATTTTTCTCCATTCATTGTACTATTGAATTTTGAGGCAGTTATATGGGCTTTCAGACACCACATTTCCGGTGCGGAATTCATAACACCAACTCCCAAACCAGCATTCCTGAGAAAAATGCTGCAATATGAGTTGAAATCTCAATTGCTTCTTCTTGAAAACCAAATGCATCAAGAAGAAATATTGTGGGGAAAAAGACAATGCTAAAAAAGAACAAAACCAAAGCTCGCATTAAGAATCACCTCCAAACTCTTCCAGAATCCAGAGTTCCCTATCAGTTAATTGCTCTGGATTTGATTGAGCTAATCCTAGAGCTCTTTTGATTCAACCCAAAAGATACCTCGGCTTTTAAGCCGAGGTTTGTAGGCCTCGGTATCTTTTCCGTTGACGGGTTCATGACGTCCATTAAATGTTGGGATACCCCTGCCTTTAGGCAGGGGAGGACGTCATTTTAATATACAAAAATTAATGGAAAAAAATACTTGGAGCATCCTTGCTGACTACACTGAATTGGAATTTCAGAAAGAGTTTTATTGCACAAAAGATATCATAAAACTTGGAGACGCATTTGTAAAAGATACCCAATATTATTGTGATTTGACTCATTATATTGATGAACTTGGAGACAAACACGAACAATTTGAAAAAGAGATTAGCGCATATGCTTACCTTAAGACTAAAGATGAAACTTTATTTGGTCCTGCTTTTACAAAGAACATAAATTTGGCAGATGAAGAAAACCAACGAATTATGCGTGCTGATTACAGGGAGATAAATTTTTTCGAAAAAAAGTATACAGATGACCTAGAGTATAGGATTGAAACTTTTAAAAAGTGGGATGAATCTAGGCAGAATGTCCTTCCTTATTTTATAGTTACTGCTCTTCTAGGGCTTATATGGGGGCTACTCAGTTACCATTCATATAAAAAGTAAGATTTCAAATTCAGATTTCAAAATCCCCAAATGCTTTTTCTGCGTCTTTTTTTGCCAGCATCTTTTCTTTTTTTCCTCCAGCTTCCTTTTGCTGTGCGAGCTCTAGGTGCTTTTCCTACATGGGGCACATTTCTTGTTCCTGCTCTTCTATCAGCGGATTTTCTTTTTTTCCTTGTACCGAATGGATCATACATTTTATCCACCTCCCTTTTTCTTGAGCTTCTTTTGAAGTTTACTTAAAGCAGTATTTTTTATGGATTTTATTTCTTCTCACTTTTTTATTACCTCCACTTCTGGAAACTGTCGCTTCAAAGCTTCTAACCACTCCTTATAATATCTGTCACTTGCTCGAAGATCAAACAAAACAATAATCAAAGCTTTTCTAAAATGCAGGCCATATCGCATAACTTTGTTTGGGATGGTTTCTAATTCACTTGCTCCAGTTGGCCCTTTAACTTCTATTGCAATATCATCAATTACAATATCAGGTCTTGAAGAACCCTTTTGAATTTCTACCATTGCATTTTTAAAATGATTTTTCAGCTCACGTTGAAGTTCTGCATGATAACCTTCCTCATGCGACCATTTTTTGGATGGCTTAAATTCTTTTATTGCATCAACAACTTGATAATAAAGTTGTTCTGAGCGTTCATTTCTACGTTTTAAAAAATAGTAGCCACCAACTCCAACAACTATTGCCACAATCAACATTAATGGAATTCCTATAAGAATTACCAAAAGCAAGTTTTCGCTAATCCAAGCAATAGTAGAAGTTATTACCAAGTAAATTAAAGCGAGAATTAATATAATTAAATATAAAATAAATAGAAATCCTACTACTAATTCATCATCTCGACGACTTCTTCTCCTTGCCACTAAAAACCCCTTAATAAGCTTCTAAAGTTCTTTAATAACCAAACAAAAAAAACTAGTACAACTGCTGCTCCAAGAGCAATTGTAATTGCTAATTCAGGATCACTAGTAGCAAAAAAGTAAAGTGAACCACTAAAAACAATTGCTGGAATTCCAACAAAAACTAAATAAAGGATTAGCCAATGCTTCTTTTTCAGTTTCATTTTAATTTCACTTTTTTTACCTATGAAACGCTTTTCCTTTCAAATGCAGCTTTTTTGAGTAGCGGAATCCACCATTTCTTATTTTTCTTGTACCATTGAATTGTTTCACGCATTCTGTTTTCAAATGTTTTCTTTGGTTTATAGCCAAGGAAAGCGATTTTTTCAAAGCTTAAGCTGTATCGCCTGTCATGTCCTAACCTGTCCTTAACGTGCTCAATCATTTCTTCTCCTTTTCCAATTTCCCTCAAAATAAATCTCGTTAACTCAAGATTTGTTTTCTCGCTGCCGCCGCCAATGTTGTAAACCTCCCCATTCTTTCCTTTCCTCAGCGCCAAATCAATTGCCTCGCAGTTATCCATCACATAAAGCCAGTCCCTAACATTCAGGCCATCTCCGTAAAGCGGCACCTTTTTTCCCTGAATAAGGTTAGTAATGAAAAGCGGAATGACTTTTTCAGGAAACTGATAAGGCCCATAATTATTAGAACTTCTTGTAATAATTACAGGCAAACCATAAGTTGCAAAATAGCTGAAAGCAAGCCTGTCTGCCCCTGCCTTTGAAGCAGAGTAAGGATTAGTTGGATTCAGCACACTTTCCTCTGTGAAGGAACCTTTCTGAATGCTGCCGTATACTTCATCAGTACTAATCTGAATAACCTTCTCCACATCCTGCTTCCTAGCTTCCTCCAGCAGAACATAAGCACCAAAAACGTCTGTTTTAATGAAGGAAGCAGGCTCCTCAATGCTCCTGTCCACATGGCTTTCAGCAGCAAAATTGACAACCACATCACAGCCCTTCATTGCCTTTGCCACAACTTTTTTGTCGCAGATGTCGCCTTTAATGAACGAGTAATTTTTGTTTCCCTTCAAATCCCTTAAATTTTCCAGGTTCCCGGCATAAGTCAGTTTATCCAAATTCACGATTTCCGTTTCAGGATGGGTTTCCGCCAAGTAGCGAATGAAGTTGCTGCCAATGAACCCCGCACCTCCAGTAACCAGCACTCTATCCATAAAACCCTTACATAAAAAAGCTGGAAAAAGCCTTTAAAAAACAATGCAACCTAGTGCAAAAATCGAATTCAGCGCTTTTTCAACTCCGAATAAATTTGCTCCAGCCTGTCAACAGTTGCTTTAATTGAGTAGCGTTCCTCAACAAGCTTCCTTGCCTTTGCACCAAGCTCTGTGCGCTTTTTTTTATCCTCAATAAGTTTGTTGATTCCTGCGGCCATTGCTTTTGCATCATTCGGCTTAACAACAAGCGCTGCATTTCCCACAAATTCTTGAACGCTGCCAATATCAGTTACAACGCACGCCTTTCCTGCAGCCATGTACTCCAGCAGGGAAACTGATGTTGAAAACTCGTAAACAAATGAATGTGGGGCAATTTCTGTTGCTGCCCACACTTCTCTTGCCTGTTCCGGGGTAATTGCTCCAGCAAATTTCACAACATCGCTCACTCCTTTCTCTATCGCAAATTCCTCTAGCATTTTTCGATAATTCCCGTCGCCAAAAACAACATACTTGTATTCTGGATGCTTTTCCTTGACATACTTCATTGCCTCAATTACATACTTCAGCCCTTCAGCATTTGTTCCCCACAGGGTTTTGATGGAAGTAATCAAATGCTCTCCGTATTTTTTTTTAATGCGTTCACCGCTCACATTCAAGGGATAATTGCGCAGTTTAACCGCTGCAGGCTGCACTACAATTTTTTTTGCAGGAACATTCCACTTCAAAAGAAAGTTTTTTTTCATGTTCTCTGTCCACACAACAATTTTATCGTAATTCAGCTTCGGCAGGAAAAACTTTTCCAGCTCAAAAATAGTTTTCGTGTGAATGTTCAAATTCCTCGAGCTGATTAATTCAACCAGCATCACGTGCGGCACCTTCAGCTTCCTTTTCAAAAAATGCCCTATAAGCCCCATCATTGAATTGCTGTGGCTTTGCACCAAATCCGGCTTGAATTCCTGCGCTGCCTTCAATGCCTTAAAGTAACTCAGCACCCCAAAAAATTTTCTGAACGCGTGGTGCCCAGCGCTTGGAGCAAAAACCATTTTTACGCCTTTCAGCTCATAGTGCTCCGTTGAATAAACGCAGAGCTCGTGGCCGCGCCTCTGCAGTTCTAGGAGCAAATCGCGCGCATAAATTTCGCTTCCTCCACTGTCACCCAACACACTTGTTATGTAGAATATTTTCATTGTTCTCGCCGAAAAATCAGATTAATCCGCGCTTTTGAAGCTCGCCTTTTGCTTTTTCAAAATTGTCCTGCGCTTTAACGCCCCTGCTCCAATTTATGAGTTCTTTCATTCCTTGCTCTAACGAAACTTTTGGCTCAAAGCCAAGAGCTCTCCTTATCTTGCTTGTATCAGCATAGCAGTGCCTTACATCCCCTTTCCTGAAAGTGTTCAATACCTTTGGCTTAATGTTTGAGCCGTAAGCTTTCGCAATTGTTTCAGCTACTCCTTTGATTGAATAGGCCTTCCCGCTTCCCACATTGAAAGCCCCGTAATCTGCTTTTTTTGAATTAAGTGCAAGAATGTTTGCCTCAACAACATCATGCACTGAAATAAAATCGCGTGTCTGCATTCCGTCCTCGTAAACAACCGGCTGCTGTTTGTTCATTATTCTGCTCATGAAAATTGCTGCAACGCCAGTGTAGGGGTTGCTTAACTGCTGCCTTGTACCGTAAACGTTGAAGAATCGCAGTGCAACGCTTGGAATCCCGTAGGCTTTTCCAAGCATCAAAACCATTTCCTCCTGGTCTTTTTTTGTTAAAGCGTAAATGCTGTTGCAGTGCTGTGTTTTGCTTTCAGGAGTTGGCACAGGCCTTAACACTGAACCGCAGGTTTTGCACAGCAGCTCCCATTTTTTTTTATTCAGTTGTTCCGTGCCCCTTATTTCTGGTTCCACCAACCCGCATTTTTCGCATTTGTATAAGCCTTCCCCGTAAGAACTCATGGATGCTGCAACAATTATTTTTTTCACTTCATTTTCCTTGTTCACAATCCACTCCATTAAGTTAGCAGTTCCACCGTTGTTTGTATCAACATAATAATTAATTTCGTACATGCTTTGCCCTACTCCGACTGTTGAAGCAAAATGGAAAACCGCTTCAACTCCTTCAAGCGCCTTTGCAATGTTTTCCTTGTTCCTCACATCCCCCTGCACGAATTCGGCTTTCTTGTTTAGAAAATCCGGCTTTTTCCCGCTGACATGCACCTGCTTGTCCAAATTGTCCAGGACTCTCACCTCATGCCCTTCTTTTACTAATCCATCAACGAGGTGACTGCCAATGAATCCCGCGCCTCCTGTTACAAGAATTTTTTTGCTCACTTAAACCATTCTCAAAAACGAGTTTTAATAATTAACAACTCAAAAAAAGCCTTTAAAAAACAATGCAATACTTGTTCGCAGAAGTAGAGGAAATGAGAAAACAAAAAGAGGCGATTTTTAATGCCTGTCTTTTATTCTTTTCTTTTCACTAGTTTTGTCATGGAAAAGCGATTTCGCATAATCCTAGACACAAACATTTACGGGCTCTTCTTTGAAAAAGATGAGTCTATCCTGAAGAAGGCCGAAGAAACAACCAAAGTAACAATTTATGGTTTTGATGTAGTGAGGAAAGAGCTAAGAGACACTTCGAAAAAGCTGAAGTATGGAAATAGGAACTTCAGGGGTCTCCTGTTAGGCGCTTATGACCGGGTTGTGAAAAAAGACTACTACTTGAGTCCGGTCATTGAGAATATTGCAGAGCAGTATTGGCGGGAATATGGGGGCGGAATATCAAAAAGGAAAATGTGGAATGACTTTCTTATAGTCGCTTGTTCTAGCATACATGATTTGGACATCATTGTTTCAGAAGACAACGATTCCATGATTTCCAGGCCCGCTGTAAAAGCCTATACTGCTGTAAATGCAAGAAACCAGTTGCGGGAGCCCGCTTTCTTTTCTATTGAAAAATTCTGGAAACTACTTTGAACCCGTATGATAGGCAACGAATTCCTTAATGAAAGCCCTGAAATTAGGGTCTTTTTTTGCCATATGGACTTTATTCCAGAAATCTTTGCTGGAATGGTGTCTATTTGAAGTTTTAGCAGATGCCGGGCTTTTCGGCTTTTCAATTGTTTTTGTAAACATTTCATCACACCTTAAAATTTTTACCAGTATGGTATTTGTAGAATTCTTTTGCTGCTTTAATAACTTCTGGGTCTTTTTTGGCTTCCCTAATATCTGCAACCAACTTTCTAGCTTTGGCTAAATCCGCCTTGGAATAAGGTCTTTCAACAGTCTCAGATTTTGAATACATTCCAATCGCTTCTCTTTCCCTTATTGTGAAATAACATAATTATTCTCTCTTTTTCTATATAAAATTTTTGGTTTCCTATTTATAAATTCGAAAAAAGCCTTTAAAAAACAATGCAATACTTGTTCGCAGAAATCAGGAAAGGAATAATAGTAAAAGGCCGCGTTTGGGTTGTTGCCAATGCAGAAGCAGTAACCTTCCTGATGTCAGATGATTGTTAGGCGGTTTATTTAATGCCTGTCTTTTATTCTTTTCTTTTCACAAGAATTATCATGCAGGGTGGCCAGTTAAGGGTAATGTTGGACACTAACACTTATGAGTTTCTTTTGAAAAATGGTTTTTCTAAAGTTAAGGCTCTCGTCAAGAAGGGCAATCTTGTTGTTTATGGTTGTAAAATAATAAGGGATGAATTTAGGGATATTCCTCCAAGCGTTAAATATGATGGGAAGAGCTTCAGAAACCTGCTTCTTCAAGTTTATGATGGTTTGGTCAAAGACCATTCCTTTCCAATTGAAAGGGTCGTCGATGTTCTTGCAGAGGAATACTGGAAAGAGTATAAAGGTGGGGTTCCTAAGAGAAAAATTATGCCCGATTTTCTTATTGTAGCAACAGCAACAATCCACACTCTTGATATCATTGTTTCTGAGGATGACAGGACAATGAAATCAAAACCATGTCTAAGGGCCTACAACAAGGTCAACGAAAAAAATGGGTTGAATACCCCGAGATTCATTAGACTCAACGAATTAAGCCTTTAATTCTGCTTTCCTCTTTCTAAGGTAAGCTTTCACACTAGGGCTATGACCAGCCTTCCTAAGTTCTGCAAAAACCTTTTCAAGCCCCTTAAGCTCAGCCTCGGAATAAGGCCTTTCAATTGCTTTGGTTTTTGTGAACATTTTGGATCACAATTGAATACTAATAAACTACTACTTCTACTACTATTAATAACTTTCTTATTAATAAACTTTTTATAATTATGTTATGTAGAAATTAGTCCAAATCGTTTCTCTCCATTCATATTGGCGGTTGCTGAATTAATATATGTTGGGTTGATTGGAATTCAACTGGAAAGTTGATTTTTTTTAGGAGACTGTGATTGTGATTGAAGCTGTGTTGTTGTTTTCGTCTGCTTCGGTTACATGTTTGTCAACATCTACAGGGAATTTTATTTATTATTAACTAAATATGCATCAAGTCTTCCTTCTGTGCTGACAAAATCTCCAACCATAACTTTTAGACTGGCTGGGACTTCAACTAAAACTGGAAAGCCACAATTAATTATAGCGCGCCCACCATCAATCTCCTTTATAACCCCGGTAATGTTGTAATGAAAAGAATTAATTTTTTCAATTTTATTTGAATATTTATTGACTTTTTTCATGTTAGTAGTCAGTAAAAAAAAAGACACCCAAATAAGTTCCCCTATTTTTGCTTTAATAGTATTATCAAAAACAGAAACATTGGGTAAAAAACAAACTATTTTATTCTTTGAAATATCAAATTCAGCTTCCTGTTCTTTAGAATAGTTTGTCAAAAGAACTTTTTGTTTTATCTTTAACAATAATTTTTTAAAATCCATAAAACCACGTTAAGGTATTGGGCTGGGATATGCTGTCTTTATTGCAGTATCAGATAAATCTTTGTTTATTACTCTTAAATAATAATCCTTTCCATAATAAGGGCTGTACTTTTTTATAGTTATTTTATATGCGTCAGTAGAACTTCTAATCCCGCTCTTTGCTGCTTCATTTATTAAATCTTTAACCGCAGCATCTGAATTTGTTAAACCAAATACTTTTTGTATGTCTGTGTGATGATTTCCTAAAACAATATGCTTCCAACCCCACTCTGAGGTTCCTTCTTCAAGCCAAACAACCCCAACAACATCAGCTCTTTTTGTAACACGGTAAGTCAAGTCTAAATTCCCGCCTTTCTTAACCACTACTTCCAGCATATAATTTGTTGCGCCTAATCCCTTGAGCCTTGTAATTGCAGTGTCCCCGTATTTTAGGAGCCATTCGCTTAGGTATTTGAAGGAAGTCCTTATTTCGCCTACAATAAAGTCAACTTGCATTATGCCAAGTTCTACGCCTCTTGTAATTTTGCTGCCTGCTACTGAGTATTTAATTCCGTTCACGGTTAATTCTATTTTTCTTACTGTTTGTGACAGTTTTGTGGTTGTTCCGATTTCAACAAGGAGTTTGTTGCTCTTGGCAAGTTTGGCAAGCTTTGTTCCGATTGCTGCAAAATCTGCACCTGTAATTTCTGTCCCGGGAACAATTATAACGGCGGTACTGCCTACATCAAAAGCACACCATACAGTAAGCCAGCCATCATCAAGGCAGCTGCCTATTGTGAAAAACTTTATGCCTGACCAGCCAAGGCCTGCAAGGTCAACCTCTCTTATATCAAAAGGTAGTATTGCATCTGAACATGTTTGCGAGGTGTTGCTGCAAACATTAGCGCAGGCCAAACTTGAGTTTAGGGAATAGTTTCCTGAGCCCGAATAACTGTTTACTCCAAGATAATAATAACTGCCTGCAGAAGCATTTATGGTGCATGTTTCGTTTGAACTTGAAGTATATGGCCTGCAGATCCAACTGCTTCCACAACTATTGTAAACATAAAGGTCAAAATCAGTTCCTGAGGGGCCTGTAAGAGTTGTTGTTAAGGTTCCTAAACTGCTTGCATACACTTTATGCCATTTTGTTGCACCGCTTGATAAAGAAGAGGAGGTACTTTTTGATGTGCTGCAGGAAAGGCTTCCCAAATAAGGGGCTGTTGAGCAGCCTGTTGTACTAATTGCTTTTGTTATAGCGTCTGCTGGAGATTCTTCTTTCTGATCATATAATGGAATATCTGTGCTTTTTGCAGAAGCACTAACTGCACAATATTCTGCTAATGAAATATTTTTCCAATCGCTGTATTTGGTTACTCCGTTGGTGCCGATTATATAGGCTCTCGCATACATTAATGAACCTAAACAGTATTTTGGCGCAAGAATTGCTGCGTACTTGTTAAAGCGGTTCAGAGGGGCTATAATCTTTGTAGCATCACTTTTATCGCTTTTGTAAGAAATATAAACGCCTGTTTCCCTGATGCTGCCAACAGTTTCCCATTGAATATTTCCCAGATAATCATTTTCTACACTATCGCTATATGAAGTTACATTTACAGTTAGAGTTGAAGGATTAATGTACAAATTAGTGCTTGCACTTTTTGTTTGTGATCCACTTGTAATTGTCACGTTTACGGTTCTGCTGATTTGACTTGAACCGCTATTAGTACAGGTTACTGAGTAAGAACTGGAAGCAGAACTACTGGTAGTGCAATTTGTAGAAGAAGAGAGTGACCAATTGTAAGAATAGCTACCGGTTCCTCCGCTTGGGGAAGCAGTGAATGTTTGCGTAACACCTGAATTCACTGTAGGATTGATTGGGGATATTGAAGTGGTTAATGCAGAATAGCATTGCCCCGTGCCTGTGTTGCATCCATAAGAACAGTAAGTGTTTCCTGTTCCAGAAGTTGAGGGTGGCCATTCGTAGCAGGAATCTGAATCATAGTTTCCGCATGTTTGAGAGTAAGAGCCATTGCACCTTTTTGCTCCTGAACTGCATTCGTTTGTGCACGAACTGCTACAGGACAGGGAAGCATTTATTGAGTAACTGCCTGAACCTGAATAACTGTTTACTCCAATATAGTAATACCGGCCTGCGATTGCACTGATTTTGCATGTTTCGTTGCTGCTCCAAGTATACGGCCTACAAATCCAACTTCCGCTACAGGAGGAATAAATGTATAAGTCAAAGTCTGCAGAACTTGGACCGGTTAGGTTCACTGTTAAGGTTCCTGAACTGCTTGCATACAATTTATGCCATTTTGTTGCAGCACTTGATAAAGAAGAGGAGGTACTTTTTGATGTGCTGCAGGAAAGGCTTCCCAAATAAGGGGCTGTAGAACAACCAGTTGTACTAATTGCTTTTTCAATGGTGACCGGAAAAGGAGAATCTTCTTTTTTTTCATTCTGTGCTGAAGCGGATGTAAAAATCAAAATTGAAAATAACAAAATAATAGAAATTTTGCAATATGGGCCCAAGCATGACACCTGCTTAATTATACAGTTGCTGAAATACCATAATAAATATCTATGGTTGAATGCAAATCAATTATCCGGTTGATTATTGTATCCATTGTTTTTTGAGCCTCCTGAATTTTTTATTACGTGAAAAGACAAGCAGAGCAAACAACAATAGCGGATTACTCTAGCTAAAAAAGAAACTTGGATACCCCGCCTTCAGGCGGGGGAGGAGCTCATTGTTGGTTTTTGAATAGGTTTTAATTAGTTTGGAGTGCAAAATAGTTAAGTGATAAAATGGGTGTTAGAAGCAGTTCTGTTGTTTTGAAGGCTGAAGGGCTTTGCAGGCAGTTTGGGGACAAAAAGGCAGTAGATAATGTGTCTTTTTCTTTGAAGGAAGGCGAATTTTTAGTGCTTTTGGGAAAGAACGGTTCAGGGAAAACCACTGCATTGAATATTTTTGCTGGTGTTGACAAGCCTACTTCGGGGCAGGCTGAAATTATGGGGGTAAAACCTTTCAACCAGTCTGCTAAAAAAATTAGAGGAGTTGTGTTTCAGGAGCATGTGCTTGAAGGTTTTTACACTGGAAGGGAAACTTTGCTGATTCATGGAATACTTTATGGGGTGGAAAAAAAGGAATTGGAAAAGCAGGCGCATGAGTTGCTTGGGTTTATGGAAATAAATGACTATGCTGATAAACTGGTTAAAACTTATTCTTTGGGAATGAGGCGGAGACTTGATATTTCTAGGGCATTAATTCATAAACCTAAACTGTTATTGCTGGATGAGCCTACCATAAATTTGGATCCTTCAATTAAGTTAAAAATTTGGGATTACATTGCGGAATTGAAGAGGAAGTTTAATTTAAGCGTATTGTTAGTGACACAGGATATTGATGAGGCAGTGAAAATGGCTGACAGGGTAATTGTGTTTAAGGATGGAAAAATTTTATCTGTATTAAGTAAAAAAGAAATTAATAAGGCTGGGCTGGAGAAATTGCTGGGGGGGAATAGATGAGAGCAGTATTTGCAATAATTTATTCCGATTTGATTAGGTTGTTCAGGGCTAAAGCGGTGCTTGCTTCGTTTGTGTTAACTCCTTTATTGCTTATTGTTTTTCTTTACCTGTTTTTTTACAGTGTTTCGCCTTCTACAACCCTTTATTTGATTAGTACCTTTATTGTTCTTGGCGCTTATTTGCCTGCTTTCTCAGCTGGTCTAACGCTTGTTACTGAAAAGGAATTCGGGACTTTCAAGGAAATTTTGGCAGCCCCGATTTCTAACACTGAAATCATTTTGGGCCGTATTTTGTTTTCTGCTATGATGATCGTAATTTTTCCAATTATTTTATTAATAGCTTCTTCGTTGCTGGGTTTTGTTGGCCCGGAGCTAAATTTTAATTTGTTGTTTGGACTGGCTTCAATTGCATTGACAGCTTTTTATTTGGGTTGCACTTCTTTAATCATTGCTTTGGTTATTGAGAGGTCTGTTTCATTCCAGTCAATTGTTGCGTTAGCAAGTTTTCCACTAATAGTGGTTTCAAATGCTTTTTTGCCTTTAAAGGAAATGCCCCTGATTTTAAAGCAAATTGTATTGTTGAACCCCTTAACGTATACTTTTGATTTGTTGAGGTTTTCGTTGGGGCTTTATTATGAGTTTGATCCATTGTACAGTTTGCTGATATTATTTTTCGTAACAGTATTAAGCTTTGTTGCTTGTGTGGCATTTTTCAGGAAAAAATTCAGTTAATAATTTTAAAAACTTAATTGTTTTGAGCTTCCCAGTGGTTTCAGGATTTCATTTAATAGGCTTTGTTCTTTTTTGTTGGGTGTTTTGAAAAAAATGTAGTTATCAGCGTTTAATCGAATATGCTTGGTTTTTTGTTTGTCAAAAACATAAATTCTGACAAACCCGAATCCATTCCATTTCATTTCTTTCAATGCTTTTTCAGATTCTTCTGTTAGTTTTCCTTCGATATACCAAAACCCATCCTTTCCGCCAAGGAACCATTTCCAGTTACTTTTCTTTTCCTCCTCCTTAAACTTCCAAAGCGTTTTATCTAATTCTTTTTTGTCAAAATAAATTAGCCTGAAGAAATCAAATCCATTCTCTAAAGCAAAGTCCATCATCTTTTCCCAAATTATTTTTCCGTTTTTCAAACAATCACGCTACCACTGGACAAGTTACAGTCCCTTTGCTTACTAGTATGCAGAAAACTGGGACAGCGGCTCCAATAAGTAAAACAAGTAAGCCAAAAATACCTTCTGCAGTTGGCACCAATACTGGACTATACTCTGGCGTGTCTGCCCAGTCAGGTGTAAATCCATGACTATCAACGACGTCATCAAGCACTGCATCAGGCACTCCAATAGGGTATGGTGCTGGGTTAGTATCTGTTGAATCCGAGGGGAATGCTTGGTTTGTTTCGTTGCTGTTTTTTGGTGTTGGTGGAGGACTTTTTTGGTCTCCTGTGATGTCAGAAATTGATTCGGTTATCATTCTTTGGATTTCTTTTGTTAGGGGCTGTTCTGTTATGCTTGTCGAGAACTGTGTTATTTCAAACGAATTGTTTTTCACAATAGAGGAAATGCCTTGAAGGGGGAAGAAAAGCGCGATTAGTATTAAGGTTATTGTTAGAGCTAGGCCTAACGCAAATTTATTTGCAAAAATTTGTTTCAGTGAAAAAACTGGGTATGCTTTTTTTTGGTTCTTGGCTTTTTTTGTGCTTTTATGGGAGAGAGTGTTTACCAGAACCAAGATGATAATTGATAACACTAAAAATATTTCCAGCAGAGACTGCGAATAACTACTTTTGATTAGCAGTAGCCCTAAAAGCATTGTTGCTGCAATAGCGCAAAAGCCAACGAATCCTAAGACAATCTTGCTAGGCTTGATTTAAATCCCCGCAATTTCTTTAAAGTCCCTTTGTAAAAATGTGGGTTCGAACTTTAAATAAATGAAAATGATTAGGGGGCGAGCTTTAATAATGCTTTGGTTGATTTGAGTTCAACTAAAAAGTTGATTTTTTTTATGGGAGGTCTTTTAGGTTCACTTCGTTTTCCTCATAATCTTTTGCTACTTGGTTTCCGAAGCTGGTTATTTGTTTGAGCCATTCTGGGTTGAGTTTGTAGTATTTTTCTTTTTTTGTGAGAATGTTTTCTGAGTGGAGTTTTTTGATTGCTTTGTGGACTGCTTGGAAGGATACTGGTTTTGCTTGCGTTCTAATGACTCTGTTGTAAATTCCTTTGGGTGAGAGCGGCCATTCTTCTATGAGCATTATCACGACCATTTCAGCAATTGTTTTATCCTTTTGGTTTAAGGTCGGCAGTTTTATTGTAACGTCCATGTTCCTTGTCTCTACTAAAAGCATTTTTTTCACGCCTTAAATTGCTTTCTACGTCCTGCGCTCAACCAACTGGTTTAACCAATTTTGAGGGGGCAGCGTGACCGCCAAATCCAAGTAAATGGTTGGGAAGTCTTCTAATCCCTTATCACACTGTGTTTTTGGTTGTTTTTAACTTAACCCCCAATTTTTCGGATATTTTATGTTTGTTAATAGAATTTTGTTGTTTTTCGTTTATTTTATGGTTTTTTAGTGTTTTTTGTCGGTTTTAGTGTATTTTCTGGTGTTTTGCGTAAATTATTTATATTAGTTTGTTCTTTTCTTTTCTTGCATGGTTGAGAGGCTTTCTTTGACGGATTACAAGATTCTTAATTACCTTTTGGAGCATGATATTCAGAATTATAATAAGATGTCTGAGAAGGTTGGTATTCCTGCTTCCACGATTTATGATAGAATTAAATCCATGCGTAGGAAGGGTTTTTTGTTGAGGTTGGCTCCTGTTTTGGATTTGGAGGCTTTGGGTTACAGGGTTTTTGCTGCTTTGGAGGTTGAAGTGCATAATATGCGTGATGTTGACAGGCTTAAGGATAGCTTGGTTGGTAACCCTAATGTTGTGGGTTTGTTTAAGATGAGCGGTAACTATGATTTGTTGGTTTTGGCTTTGTTTAAGTCTCCAACTGAATTGGAGGAGCTGATTAGTGGGCTTTTGAAGCGTGATGAAGTAAAGGATGTGCATGGAAACCTTTCAATTCATTCTTACAAGTTTTCTTCTAATCCTTCTGCTTTGAAAGAGGATTGATTATGCCGAGAAGAATTCACAGGTATGACAGGCAGGCTTACCAAATGGTTTTGCCTAAAGGTAACATTCGTTATAGGAAAGCATTTTTTTTTGTTGAGCGCTTAAGCGAAATTGATTCAGTATTCAGGAGCCGAATTAATGATATCAGGGCCCAGCTCAACTTTAACCAAATTTCAGCAGTTGAGGCTGACAGGCTTGTAAGCAAAGCAATAATGGAAGCAATTGAAAGAGAGAAACAAAAGTGAATTTTTGTGGATGCTGGAAAAGTTTTTGAGGAATTTCGTGGTAACCCTCTAAAGGAAGAGGTTTTCATGTATTTTGTTATCCACAAAAAAGGAAAATTGAATGAAATAATTGATTCAATTAAAAAAATTAACAATAAAGCAAATGAAAAGGGAATAAAAGAAATTTTGGATTATTTTGTGAAAATCCGTTTCCTTGAATTGCATGGAAAAGAATTTGTTGTAGTGCCGGGCTTTTTAACAGACATTGAAATGCAAGCCGAACTTTTAAAGTTAAAGAATTCTGGCAAGATTTAGGAGCGCTTTATACGCCAAATCTTCTGTTTCGGTTGTCATATTCCCTTACTATTTCTTCGAGTTTTTCTATTGTGAGTTCCGGGTAATGGTAATCAGCGAAAATGAATTCAGAGTAAGAGGTTTGGTATAATGGGCAGCCTGAAAACCTTTTTTCTTTTCCAGTTCTAATCACTAGATCAATTGGCGTTCTGATTTGCAGGAACTTGAAGAATTGTTTTGAGTCTGCAACCAAAGAATTTTTTGCTTTTTTGACTGCTTCAATGATTTCTTGCTGGCCGTCATAGGCAACAAGCAAATTGCATAAATGGTTTTTTCTGTCCATGGATTCTTTTTGCAGTTTTTCAGCGGCTTTTCTGTAAGCGCTTGGAATTAATGAGAAATCGCCTATAAAATTAAATTTTATTCCTGCCTTTGCAAAGCTTTTGTTTTTGGCCCACTCCTCATACAAAGTTGTTTGGGCGTCATAAATGTCCTGCAAGTGCTCTTTTTTCCTGTTCAGCACATTGTTTCTGGATATTGCAAAAATGCTTAATTCCTTGATTTTCTTTTGAACCAAGAAAAAACGGATTATTTCAGTAGTGGTGTTATCCGAAATCCACTTGTATACTACTTTAGGATCTATGTCCTTCTGTTCTGCGTAGCGCCTATTCCCATCAGGAATAATTAGAACATGGTTTAGCATTCTAAAACAGTAATAATATTACAGTTTATATAAATAGGGGTTTTGTTTAAGCAGCAAATATGCCTAAAACTCAATAAATTTGTCTACTTTTGCTCGTTTTATGATTTTCCAATATTCTTGGCAGTGGTTTTGAACCGCTTGCCAATTTTTCTTGTCATGTTCAATTCCTGCACGGTAAAGCTGTTTTGTTGCTTTTATAGATAAAAAGGCGTTTTTCCAGCCCAGTTTTGAGAGTTGGTCTAAAAAAATAAAATAAGTGGCTAAGAAATAATTTTTGTCTCGAACTGCCTTCCACCATTTAATTTCATTTTTTGCATTTTTATTTCTTTTTAGATAATGGTCTATTTTATCACATAATGAATTCATTTTTTCATAGGTGTTTAAATCTATTTTTTGTATTTTGTCTGCAAATTCATATAATTTTTTAATTAGTTTGCCTGCTTTTTTAGAACTTGATTCATTATAACCAAGTTCTATTAATAAGTTTATTGAGTTTTCTTCAATTAAATTGTATTTTTTTTTGTCATGAAATAACCAATTGTTGCTTAATAAAACTGAAAGAGGTTGTTTTTTATTTTTCATTAAGCCACCAAAGTTGTGACTTGAAAAATTCTGGGTGATCTTTTTTTAAAATTTGTTTTTTACCTAAAACAAATTCACAGATTGAATCTCCTTTTGCAACACATTTAATTTCAATGCAGTCAAGGTCTGTTTCCATGCTTGCAGAGCCGCCACCTGCAAAAAAACCCCTCAATGCATGGTCAGTGTATCCCTTTTTTTTTGATATTTCTGCAACTGGTGATTGTTGAACTCTGACAATTGAAGCAAAATTTTTTTCGTCATAAATTATAAACTCGGCTTTTCCCCATCCTGCAAAACTCACAATATCTTTCAACCAACTTTTTAATTGTTGCCCAGTAAATTTATGTCTTTTTTTAATCTCATTAGCAAACATTTGGGCTGATTCCTTTGTTGCTTGATATACATCCGGAACTACTTTTGGGTTGTTATCAACTATTGTTGAAAATACAGAAACAGGAAATATTGATAATTTTTGGTTCAAAAGTTCTATTTTTCCTTGATCAAACTTAATTTGTTTCGCTAAAACTAGTTTCTGCATAAAGTCGTAGAAGGGGATAAAATCACCTCCTAATCATTTTTTTGTTTTTTTATTATTTCTATGCCTTTGTTAGTTATGTTGAATGGAACCACATCTTTTGTGTGGTTGCTGTTTCTTAATTTTCTAACAATCAAGCTTCTGTAATCAGTTATCCCAATTTCAACATAGTTGAGAAGTACTATTCCATCACATAAAAATTCTGATATAGTATCTCTGCTGAATCCTTCTGTTCCTTCTACTTTTTCGCTTGTTAGTAGTGCGGTTGCTTTTGATTTTGCTATTGCACTGAAAATTTTTTTTAGTTTTAGTCTGCCTATTGTTGGGCTGTCAAGCATTGTGGGGATTGTGAATTCTGCTATTTGTTGGAGGCTTTTTTGGTTTACTTCTTCTAGTGTGAGTGGGTTGCTTGAGATTGAGTCAAGCGAATCCAGTACTATTAAGTCGTATCTTGTTTTTTGGATTTCTTTTAGGATGTATTCTACTAGGTTTGGGTCTGAGCTGTCCACTCCAATTATTTTGAGGTTTTTTAGTTTTTCGGGTTTCCAGCCGAATTGCTGCATTTGGCTTTCAAGTCTTCCTTCGTTTTGTTCTAGGTTGAGGTATAAGCATTTTTTTCCTTGTAATGCATTGTGGTAGAGTATTTGCGCGCAGAGAATGCTTTTTCCTGTTCCTGGTGTGCCAGATACTAGGGTGATTGAGCTTTTTGGGAGGCCTCCTTGGATTAGTTTGTCTAATCCGGGGATGGATGTCTGGATTCTTGAAACCATGTTGTTCCCTCTTTATAGAATGGCAAAAGTATTATATAAATGTTATTTGCATTAATTTAGTTGGTTTTATGGCTAAAAGAAAGGTGTTGGAGGAAGAACAGGCCGTTTATCCAAGCAATTACCCTCCTGAGTTGTTGAGGGAGGTTGAGCGCTGGAGGGCATGGCATACGCCTTCTTTATCTAGTATGCCTGTGTTTGAGACGGCTAGGCAGGTTGCTGAGGAGAAAGAGTATTACGAGCATGACACGATTTACCGGAAACAAATTGGTTCTTTGACTGCCCGTTATGATGGGAAACTGAAAAAAGCTAAGAGGGGGAACATGAAGAAAATCAGGGAAGCGTTTGATGATGATAGAGAGGATTTGCTGGAGGAAGCTCGCTTAAGAAGGTATTTGATGAGCTTTGACACCATGAAAAAAAACTATGAGGCTAGGAAAAAAGAGTTTGAAAAAATTGATAGGGCGTTTAAATAAATAATTTGCCTATTAGCAGTTCAAATACTCCTATTTTTTCTAAAATCAAGTGCACGTTGTCTTAAATCGTCTGGTTTACTGCAATACTTCTTTTATTGTTTCCTTGTTTTGTGTAATCCATTCAACCAAGTCATTAATTCCTTTTTTGTAAGAAATTTTTGGTGTCCAGCCAAGCGTTTTCTCTATTTTTTTGTTGTTGCTGATGTAAACAGGCTGGTCGCCTGGCCTTTCACCAGCTTTTTTGTAAGAAATTTTTTTCCCGAGCTTATGCTCAAGAATTTCAAGGAACTCAAGCAAAGAAATTGCGTTTGCAGGGCCGCCACCAACATTGAATATTTCGCCAGTTGTTTTCTTTTTGTTTTTCACAACCAGTTCAAACGCGTCAACCAAATCCCTCACATCCAATACATCCCTAACCTGTTTTCCGTTGCCGTATAAAGTAATTTTTTTATTCAAAAGAGTTGCAATGCTGAACCAAGCAACCCAGCCCTGGTCTTCTATGCCGAACTGCCTTTTTCCGTAAATGCAGCTTTGGCGCATAACAACAGTGTTCAAGCCATAAATCCTGTTGTAATCCCTAACATACTGGTCTGCTGCTCCTTTGCTGCAGCCGTAAGGGCTGTGGAAATCCAAAGGCATTTCCTCACTGACTCCTTTTTTTAGTTTTTTGAAGTCAAACCTTTTTGCGGTCTCTTCAATTTCCACCTGCTCTAATGCGCCGTAAACCTTGTTTGTTGACGCAAAAACCAGCATTGCATTGCTTTCGGTTTTCCGCATTGCTTCCAAAACGTTAAATGTTCCAAGCGCATTAATTTCAAAATCCTCTCTCGGATTGGTGACAGAAGTGGTTACAGCCACTTGCGCCGCCATGTGGTAAACGTTTTCCGCATCCTTCACCGAGTTTTCAAGTGCCATTAAATCTTTTCTGATGTCTACTTTCACCACTTTTACGCTTGGAAAATTTTTTTTCAGCCACTCAATGTTCTTGTCTGTTCCTTTCCTTGAAAAGTTGTCGAAAACCACCACTTTTTTTCCATGCTGCAAGAGCCTTTCAGCAAGGTTTACTCCAATAAAGCCTGCTCCGCCAATCACAAGCTCGCTCATTTGTTCACCGCGTTTTACTTTATAGCAAACAGCTTTGATTTTTGAGCATTAATTTGCTGTTTGCTGGTTGCAAAATGCAGTTTTTTAGCAAAAGACATTGGTTTTGGTAATTTCTTAATGTCTTTTGCGACTAGCGAATGACTTGTTTTTTACCATTATTAAAGTCATTCGCTATTTGCTCAAATACATAAGCATTTTGCTATACATATTCCTTCAAGTGCTTCTTATAAAAATCAATGGTTTTTTTCAGGCCGTCATCAAAAGAAGTTAAAGGCTCCCAGCCAAGCTCCCTGTTAATTTTTTTGTAGCTTAAAACAACGTCGCCTGTTTCAATCATTTTCCTTTCCTCTGGAAACGGTTTCAGCTCATACTTTCCTTTTCCTGAGAACTCAATAATTTTTTTCACCATTTCAATGAACTTAATGCCTTTCCCTGAACTCACATTGTAAATTTGCCCGTTTGCTTTCTCCGATTGCCCGCACGAAACCATTGCATTAACAATGTCGTCAATGTAGAGGTAATCCCTTAACTGCTCTCCCGTTCCATAAACCGAAATTGTTTTTCCCTCCAGCGCCAGCCGAATGAACCAGTTAAGTATCCCGTAAAGGCCGTGCTTCATCTGGTGCCTCGGGCCAAAACCGTTGGTGGAGCGAATTGAAACGCCTTTAATTCCGTAAGCGCTGCTGTAAAGCAGCAGATACTTTTCAGCTGTCAGCTTGTCAATGCCGTAAACGTCAACAGGGTTTGTGGGATGCTTTTCATCTATTGGAGTGTACTCTGCCTTGCCGACCTGTGCGCGCGTGCCTGCATAAACGATTTTTGCATTACCATTGAATTTCCTGCACGCTTCCAGCAGGTTCAAGTTTGCAACAATGTTGAGTTCAATGTCAAGGAATGGTTCCTTCATTGAGTCAACGTGGCTTACTTGCCCAGCGCAATTAAAAATCAAATCCTTTTCCTTAACTGCTTTGCTCAAATCCCCAAAATTCCTCATGTCCTGTTTTAGCAGCCCAACTTTTTTCTCAATTCCTTTAAGGTTTGCAAGGTTAAAACCGTATGGCTCAATCATTGCGTCAAAAACCGTTACCTCTGCTCCAAGCCCAACGCATTTGTGAACAATATTGCTGCCAAAAAATCCGAGGCCGCCGAGAACAAGCACTCTCTGCCCTTTCATTTCCTTTAAAGAGTTTTCATTCACTTTCTCATCCTAACCTATGTTTTCTTTCAGCAAAAATCGTTTTAATGTTTTTCAGGTTCTCCCAGTAGCTTTGCAGCAGGAAAAAAGTGCTTCCCTGCCTTAAAGAATTCAGGAAAATCAGCGTAAGCCCCGGAACAAACCTAATCAAATCAGGCAACTTAAGATTGTAAAGCATTGCTTTCAGCCTGTGCGTGTTCTCAAGCAAATACCTTTGCTTTACAATTTTTTCCGCAGTGTAAGAGCCCAAGTGCCATACCTGGCTTGAGCGCACTTCCAGCAGCTTAAAGCCGGCATTTCTCGCGCGATAACACCAGTCATTTTCCTCTCCGTAAGCAGGCTTAAAGTTTTCTCCGTCAAAGCCCCCAACCCTTTCCCATGCCCTCCTGTTGATTAGAATGCATGCGCCGATAAGGGAAATTTTTTCAACATACGTTCTCGCTTCTTTTTTTGGCTCAGCGTCCATTGGCAGAATAACTGGAGAGACAGCTGCAACCTCTTTTTTGGATTCCAACGCAGTTACAAGCTCTTCAAGCCAGCCCTTCTCCATTAACGTGTCATTGTTCAGCCACATTAGATATGCGCCCTTTGCTTTCCCAAAACCAACGTTAACCCCATCCGCCAGTGAAACAAATTTTTTGTTTTTTATGACCTTAACCCAAGGAAACTTTTCCAGCACCCCTTCAATGCTTTTGTCCGTGCTGCCGTTGTCTAAGAGGATTACTTCAAGCGGCTTGTAGGAAGTATTCTCCTTGAGTGACCTCAAGCAGGCTTCCAGCACTTTTTCACCGTTCTTGTGCTGGATTAGGATTGAAACCATTGCTTTCTCAGGCATTTGCCTCACTAAAAAATTCTTGAGCAAAAACTTTATTTAACAGCCCGTTCCTTGGCTTCCTCCACTTTCTCCATTGCCATTATGCTGCTGAACGAAAGGTTCAGCCTGTTCAATGCAATAAGGCCGGCAATGTTTGTGGAAATCCAGAATGCAAGATGGAGTATTACTGCCATTGATGTTGCTGCTTCAGCGCTTAAACCCAGGGCACTGAAAGCCAGAATGAAGCCAAATTCAAACGTGCCAATGAAGCCGGGAGCAGATGGAATCATTACGCTGAGGCCGGTAACAGACACCAAAAGCAGGAGCTCAGCCAAAGAAAACTCCAGCCCAAGCTGTACTGCCGCAACATGGTATATTACTGCAAGCAAACCCCAGGTTGCAATTGACGCACCCCAAATAATTGCGTTCGGCCTCAAGCCATTTCTCATTGCTTTTCCGCCGCTTACAAAATCCTCAAGCAAGTGCTCAACTTTGTAAAAAAACTTAAAGCCTGAAAACAGTTTCCTTGTGATTGCAAGCGCTTTTCCAGGGAACAAGAACACGAGCAGAAGCGCAACGAACAACGCAACAGGCAAGAGAATGAGCTGCTTCAGTTCAGGGCCAATGCTTGGCAGGAAAGCAATTCCTGCCACAAAAAAAGCCACAAGCGTTAAGCCCTCAACTATTCTCTCCGCCAAAACAGAGGAAAACGATTTCACTTTTCCGATTTTTTTGTGCACTGAGAGCACGTAAGCCCTGACTATTTCACCGATTCGCAGCGGCAGCACGTTGTTTGCAAAAAAACCTATTGTTGTGATGTAAGTTGATTCCAGCAGCGATATTTCAGTGAACGGCTTCAGAAGCTCTTTCCAGATAATTCCCCTAAACACGAATGTTGCAATTGAAAGCACTGAAATAACAGTGAAATGCACTGCACCAAAGCCAATTACCTGCCTGAGCACTTCCTCCAAGTCAACAAAAGCGATTATTATTGCAACAAGCAACAAGCTGACAAGGTATGAAACAATCATTTGCTTGTTCATTTTCCTTCACCGAAAAAATCGTTTAATGCTTTTACTAGCCTTTTCCTTTCCTCGCTGACCTTCGGAGAAAAACTTTTCGCTTTCCTTACAGCATTCTCCAATCCGTTCAATTCAAAAACCGCTATTGCTTTCCCTTTCTCGTGCAGTGCTTTGGCCAAATCAACCTGGTGTGAGTTGGTGTGTTCCTTGAACTCAAGCAGCCTTGGCACAACAACCAATGGTTTATTGTGTCGCAGCGCGCTGATTATTGCTCCCGCACCTCCATGGCTTATCACAATGGAACTCTTCCCTATTTTTTCCTCGAACTCTGCTGCATTCAGGAACTTCTTGAAGGAAAAGTTTTTTGGCTCAAAAGAAGAGTTGCCTGTCTGCGCAAAAACCTCTTCCTTGATTTTTTTTCCCTCAACTAATTCATCAACTTTTTCCAGCAGCCTGTTGAACTGCTGCGTGTGCGTTCCCACAGTTACGAAAATCATCAGAAAACCCCTCCGGCAAACACTGCTTTCGGAAAAAACTTTTTCATCTGCGGCCACTGCACGAAGAACTTGTCCGCAATCGGGTAAAAAAGCCTAGCGCTGAGGCTCGGGCTGCTTATCCTGCAGAAGCTCTCAATGTAAACAACCTTTTTCCCAGCAAGCTTTGCAATCAGGCTGATGGGGAAAGCAACTCCTGCCCCTGTTGTTACAACTGCATCCGGTTTCTCTTTTCGAAAAACCTTCATGCTTTCAAAAAAGTTTTTTGCCAATGCAACAGGGTTTCTGCCTGGGTCAGTTACAAAGTAAACTCTTTCCTTTTTTGCCAGTTCCTCAGAATTAGGTCTCTTGAAAGTAACAAAGAAGCGCTCTTGTTCCATGTAGAATTCCTCTAACTGCATTAATTCGCTTAAGTGCCCTCCGCCAGAGCAAGCAAGGCACAGCTTCAAAGCAACTTCTTTAGCCATTTGACTCAGTTTAACCTATCAGCTTGAAAAGCTTGAACCAGAACAGAAAAAACACGAGGCCTGAAACAATAACCTGCAATCCCAGAATTGCGAAAACAACCTGTTTTTCAGTGTTAATGCCTCTGCGGAGAACCCAGTGGGTTAGGCTGCCTCCTTTTGGGTGTGCTTTCAGCGTTCCGTCTTTTTGTGGCAAACCAAAGCACTCTGCTTTAAGCCTGCTTCCCAGCTTGAACACCAATTCCGCAAAGTATATTGCAAAAAGCAGCATAGCAATCTTTTCAATGTTGCCGATGATTGCAACCGCGGCAATGCTTGCGCCAATCATTAAAGTAAGGGAATCCCCGCCAAAAATTTTTGCAGGGAACCAGTTGAATCGAAGGAATGAGAGCAGCGCTCCAAGCATTCCAGCCATCAAAATCATTACCTCAAATTTTCCCGCATGGTCTAATGGAAGGAAAAACACTATTGCAAGAATAGTGAAGGAAATGATTGAACCCATTCCTGCTTCAAGGCCATTGTAGCCTGCAAGCATGTTCGCTGCATTGCTTGCACCTGTTATTGCTAGTGGCACAATAACCAGCGGATAAAGGGTGCCGAACGCAACCGGCCCAATGAAAGGAATTGTCAGCTCGGTAAAACCAATGCTTTCAGGGAGAACCATTAGTGGAAGAGCAGCAAAAACAGGCACAAGCGCGTGCTGCCATTGCTCTATTCCTTTTTTCCAGCCAATCAAATCATCAAAGACTCCAATTAAGCCGACAATCAGCACTGTTGAAAAAGCCGCGAGCAATGCAGTTAGGTTCAGTGAATTAAAGCCAAGGAAGCCGTAGGCACCCAATGCAACCATGACCGAGAAAGCAAAACCGAAAAGAACTGCAATGCCCCCCATTTCCGGCACTTTTGGCTTGCTGTACTTGTTCATGTCAATGCCGGTTAAGCCCCTTTCCTTGAACCTTTTGATGAGGAAAGGAGTTACAATAGCGGTTACAGCAAAGGCACTTAAAAAAGTAGCTAAAATAACGAGGGGGAAATCGCCCATTCAAACACCATTCCAACAATAATTAACCTTTAGTCGTTTTTTAAAGGGGTTTTGGTACAAAGCTGGACAGGCTGCCTTAATCCACTACCTTGAATACCTTTACCTGCTTGCTGTAAAATACTTCCTCAAAGTGCTTAATGTTTGGGTCATTAAACCAGAGCCTTGCAGCCATTGACTTGTTGCCAACAGGGTTGAGTACTACTAGCAGAGAATTGTCCTTGGACCTGTAAACAAAGCCAAGGTTCCTCTGGTCAATAACCTGGTTCGGCGCATTAAGGTATGTTGTGGGAAAGCTCAGCATTTGTGCTTCCGAAAAATTGTTGCCGCCGCACTGGTACGTTACTTGCCCTGAAAGCTGGTCAGCGTTCCTGTTGCATTCAAAAATTATTCCAGAGCGGTCAAGCCTCTGCACTCTTGGATCCAAACCATTCGGCGTATTGTAAGCATAGAGGCCAATTGAGCCAAGCTTTTCCACTATGTCCGCGCCAAGAATAACATAATCCGAACCAAACTCTTTCACAATCGAGTAAGCCTCCTCCTCATCCTCTGCAATAACAAACAGGCCGTAAGCCGAGTTTGCTTCACCGCTCAAGTTCCTGTTGTCTGTTATTGTGCCTCGCTCTGCAACGTAAGTCAGCCAGTGGCCCTGGTCCCACCAGTTGAAGAGCTTTGAATCAGTTGGCGTGCTATCCTTCAGCCAGTACAGTGTTTCCTTCCACCCTGTGTTCAGCTCAATGTTTGGCACCTTTGTTGTAACAAAAATGCTTGCAGCCCCCAATCCAATCAGAACCATGAATGCAAGCGCTATGCCCACTGTTTTCTTCTCGAACTGTGTCCTGTTTCCAAGGAAAACTAAAACCTCAGAGAAAACAATGCCTGCTGCAGCAGCAATCGGCAAACCCAGAGTGTAAGTGAACTTCAGCTTGCCCCACGCCATGAACATTGTCAAAAGAACCCAGAAAAAAATAATGAACGACAAATGGTCCTGCCTGCTCCTGAAAACACGGTAAGGGATTAACAGCAGCGCAAGGAAAGGAAAAATTATCAGGGCATTGTATTTTTCTCCCCAGAACTGCCTGCCAGTATTTTCTTCCCCAACAGTTAATCCAAGAACAGTGCTGGTGTTTCTAGTGGTGGCTCGTTCAATGTTTTCAGGCGAAATCGGCGCATACTGTGTTATGTAGCCAGTGAACCTGTCAAGCCACCCAATGCCAATGAATGCAATTGTAAGAGCCGAGAACACAACCATTGTCAGCACGAAAACTTTTGCAAGGCTAAAAATTTTTTCTTTATCCTCATTCCTGAACCACATTACTGCACCGGTTAACCCCATGTACGCAAGCATAATGTAAGGTATCAGCAAGAACATTTCCCATGTCCAAGCCATCACAGCAAAAAATACTGCAGCAACAAGAGAGTTTATTATTGCCGGCTTGTCGAACCTTAACGGCTTTGCAGCCCGAACAAAGAAAATTAAGCCAACAACCATCCAGAGGAACCCAAGGGAGTCCTCTTCAAAAGTTCCGGCCATTGTCCTGTACACAAAGGCCGGCACAATCGCAGCAAACAGCGCCATTACAATTCCTGCCTTCTTGCCGTACATTTCCTTGCCAAGAAAATACATTGAAACACTGATTAATGCCCCAAAAAATGCCGGAAAAAACTTCACAAAGTTTGTCCAGAGCTCTTTGTTGAATGCTGCGCCAAGCGTGAAGATTTTGTATAAGATTGCAGTGAAAAACCAGAAGAATGCGCCTGTTTTAGGCATGTCAGGGTTTTCAAGCTGATAGTAACCTAGCCAGTCATATTGGGGAATGGTAAATGTTTCAGCAACGTAACCAGCAACTCTTGCATGAAAATACGGGTCAAATCCGAAAGGCAAGTCATACCTCATTAGGTGCCCTCTTACTCCGAATGCAAGCAGGAAAATCAGCAATACAAAGAACAGCTCTTTCTTGTCTATTCTCTCCAGAAGGCTTTTCTTTTTCTGCTCTTCCATTAGTTTTCCCCTTTTTTCTTACAAATTTATTTCCATTAACTATATATTCTAATGCAGTTTAAGTGCTTTTAACTGAATTCTTCAAAAATTTAAACGGAAAAGCCCGCTGCTAAGCAATAAATATTACTTTAATTCATTAATAAATGATATAAGGTGATGAAACAAGTGATGAAACCGCTTAAATCTGTTGCCTTTTTCTTAGCTTTCCTGCTTATTTTCGCCATTGCCTTTGGGCAAGAGCAGAGCCTTGTGGACAAGCTTTCCACGCAGCTTGACCAGACGGCCAAAAACCTTGGCAGCGCTATCACAACGAGCTTTTCCTCTGTTTCCACTGACGAAGTAATTGACGCTGGCTTGATTTCGGAGTTTGCTGAAAGCATTGACTCAAGGCAAGTGTGCTTGAGCCTTGGAAAATACGCTGGCGCTTCTGACTGGAGAATTGATCCGGACGGGAAAAACATTACTTTCACTGGCTCTGACACCCACGACATCCAGTTCTTTGTGTTGTGCGACGAGGGAAGAAAAATGAAGACCACAATGCAGTTTTTTCCGGAAACACAGATTAATGAAAAATTCATCAACCACTGCCCCCAGTTCAAGCCTGAAAACGACAGGATTGCATGCGCAGTTATACTAAACCACGCAGCGGTTCAGCCGAAGCCGCAGCCTTCCCCGCCATTTCTTGCATTATTTGTGTTCGCTGCGTTCATGACCATTCCTTTGATTGTTTCGTTCCGCTCCAACAGCCTGCAGCTGAAAACAATTTATGTTGTCAAGCTGTTCCTTTTCATTGCAATGGTAATAGCGTTCTTTTTCCTGGCGCAGATTTTTTCTGCTTTGCTTACCTTGGCGCTCTTGTTTTTCTTTTTCTTTGAAGCAAACCTCAGCCTTGCTGCAATCCTCCTCGGCTTCACTGTTTTTGAATCAAAGAACATCAAGCGCTCAACTTTTGCAGTTTTAGGGTTTGAGGTTGTTGCGCTGGTAATGATTCTTTTCCTCATATCCCAAGCGCTTTAGGTGCAGCAGAAATGACAACAGTAAAATTTGATGACCTGCCTGAAAACGTGAAAACCAAAATCATAATAATTCTTAACCACAGGAAGCTTCTCAAAAAAAGCGGAATCATTTGGGGAACCTTAACCGGAACGCTGGCAGCTTTTTCTTTTGCTGGAGCAGCGCTCACTTCAGAGAAAATATTAAAGTATTTAATGGCAAGTGCAGGTTCAGCAGGCTTGGCCACGCTGGCTTTAACCCCGGCAGGTTTAAGGCTGCATGCAGACCAGCTAAGAAAAGATTTTGCTGAACTCTATTTTGCAGTCAAAAAGTCAAAAAGCCACCCAGCAATCAGAAAGCTTTCAATGCACCCCTACTTTGTTGTGGACGTGAAAGGAAACCTTGTCGGAAAAAACAGTGCCCCAAGATTAAGCCGGCTGTTCACTATCGGGAGAAGAAGGGTTCCTGTTCCAACAAACGCAAAGGAAAAAAAATTCATTGAATGGAAGAAAACTCTTCCAAAAAGAAGAAAAATAACTAAAATGCCACTTCCAAAAAGAAGAAAATAACTAAAATGTTAATTCACCATTGTTCTTTGTGGATGTTTTCGGCTTTCAAGCCAGTTTCTTTAAGCGCTGAAATTATTTCTTCAACCGCCTGCGGGTTGCCGCAGACATAAGCATGCGTTCCGCCAATGTTTCCCTTGAACTTGTATCCTTTCAATAATTCCTGGACGTGCCCTTGCCTTCCATTAAAATTTTCCCTTGAACAAATAACGTTCAGCTCAAAGTTCTTCATGCTTTTAGCGAACTGCTGCAGCTCTTTGCCGTACAAAAAGTTTTCTTTTCTCCTGCACCCGTAAAAAAACTTTACCGGCTTACTGAACTTTGCGTTCACTAAATGCCTTGCCATGCTCATTAGTGGTGCAATTCCTGTGCCGGTTGAAACAAACACTGCCTGCTCCTGCGATTCCACCAAGCCAAAAACCCCGAAAGGCCCTTTCACAGTTATTTCACCCCCGGCCTTTACCTTGTCTTTGATGTACTTGCTTACGCCTGGCTTGTCATGCATCTTGATGCACAACTCAATGTATCCTTTTTCGTGCGGCGCTGAAGCAATGCTCATCGCGCTTTGCTTTAACTTGGTTTGGTCAGTTGGGGACATCACATTGTCAACTGAAATCATCACGAACTGCCCTGGCTTGTAAGAGAAGTCCTTTGCTTTCTCAGTTGAAAATTTCATTACCCTAACTATGAGTTCCCCTTCATTGGTGTAGTCCTTCATTTCAAGAAGCCGTGCATTGAACTCCTGAACCGGCAAATTTTCACCTTAGAGAATAAAGGGTTAAAAGAATTTAAAGATAACAGGGCAAAAGTTGAGGCTAATCCCCGATTTTTTTCACGAAAATGCACGGCACAGGGCAGGCATCAGCTGCTTCTTGGTTTCCATCCAGCTCCAAAACTTCTTTTTCCTCTATTTTGCCATCAGGAGTGCCTTCCTTCGCCTTTGAATTAATAAGGTGGGCCTTGTCTCCATCCATTACCCAGTGCTTTGGCTCGATTGCAGCGCACGCTCCGCATCCAATGCATAGGTCATGCTTGTGGATTATCTGAAATTTTGGCATACATTATCACATGAAGACGGTTTCACGTAAGATACCTTTACTGCCCTCTTCTTTTTAATGGTTTGCGTTCAACTCAAAAGCTGTAAAACTGTTTTAATTTGTGTTTTTGCATTTCTATTTTTTGGTTTCAACTGCTTTAATTTGCTGGAATAACGCTTTTATATAAGTTTAGCGTATGTTCTAACAGGTGTTTTTGTGGATGAGCAAGTCCAGCGCTATGCTGCTGAACTTATTGGAACATTTGCCCTAGTATTCATTGGAGCAGGTGCAGTAATTGCAAATGCCTTAACTGATGGCGGCCTAGGCATTCTTGGAATTGCTTTAGCCCACGGTTTAGTGCTTTTGGCAATGATTTACGCTGTTGGAAATGTTTCAGGAGCGCACATTAATCCTGCTGTAACGCTTGCGTTTGTTGCAACAAGAAAGCTTCCTTTGAAAACCGGCATTTACTATATTATTTTCCAGTTGATTGGCGCTTCTCTGGCTGGATTAGCGCTTCTCGCTGCTTTCCCCCACGTTCCAGCAGTAATCAACCTTGGTGCAACCGATTTGGCTGAAGGAGTTTCGTTCTCTCAGGGCGTTCTGCTTGAAGCAGTGCTGACCTTTTTCCTTGTCTTCGTTATTTTCGGTGTTTCAGTTGACAGGCGCGGCATTTCAGAGTTAAGCGGCCTTGCTGCAGGATTAACCCTTGCTTTCGGCGTGCTAATTGGCGGCGCTTTTACAGGGGGAGCATTGAATCCTGCACGTGCGTTCGGCCCTGCAATTGCAAGCCAGTACTTTCCCATACAGCACTTGGTTTACTGGATTGGCCCAATCCTTGGAGCGCTTGCGGCTGCCGTGCTCTACCAATACTTTTTCCTTGAAGGCAGAGTAAAGCCTTCCCAGCCTAGAAAAAGAAAAAGATAGTGTGGCTAAGCTTTTTGTTTTACGGCAAAGCCTTTTCTTAAAAGGTTTTTGCGAAGCTGCGTTTTGATAAACCTTTTCTTAAAAGGTTTTTGCGAAGCTGCATTTTGATAAACCTTTTCTTAAAAAAAAGTTTCAAGTGATTAGCAACAACCAGCCGCTCCAAGTAAAAACCCAGCGCGAACTTAATCGTAGCAGGCTTAACTTCTGGGTTCGAGATGAGACCAGGTGTTTCCCTGCCACTGTGGTCGCTAATCAGTAATAATTAAGGAAAATTACTTTTTTAAGGGTTACTTTTTCTTCTTTTGGTCGTCTTTCGCGGTTTTTCCTGTTGCTGCAGGCTTTTCTTTCTGTTTTTTCGGGGTTTTAGGCTTTTCAGGTTTTGCCTTTTTCGCTTCCTTGTTGACTGACCTAATAAGCGTTCCAGCTTTCCTTAAGCCTTTTTTCAGGAACTCCTCTTTTTTTGCTCCAGCACAAATAAGCTTGCCGTTCTTGAACAACAGCAGAGTCAGCTTTGGCTCGTGTATCCTTAAAATTGCTCCAGGGAATTGTTCCGGCTCGTACTCAACGTTGTCTAAGTTCATTGCAGTCTTGAACAAGTCAAGAGTCATGTTGAGGTTTGCCGTTGCCACAAGGTTTACAACAGTGTAGTCTGCATTCTTCTGTATTTTCACGCTTTTCTGAATTTCGTGTATAAGCTTGCTTGCCTTAAAAACAGCCAACGAAATGTCCTTTTCATTGCTTGCCCCGCTGCAAATAACTTTCCCGTTCTTGAACAAGAGCATTGAAACCTTTGGCTCCTTCAGCTTCAGGATTGCTCCAGGGAATTGCTCCGGCTCGTACTCAATGTTCGGAATCGTTATTGCAAGATTATACAAGTCCAGAGTTGCATTCAAATTAGCTGAAGCAACCAAATTCACAATCGTGTACTTAACCACTCAACCACCCCAAAAAACAGAGTAAACTAATACCCTACACTAAAAAGCCTTTAAAAAGGTTTAAAAACCTATATAAAAAGGGTTTCGGTTAAAATTTATGTAGACAACTTTTTAGAATTTCTTAAGTTTAGTGGTTCAGTGTTGTTTCCATTGGCAGAATCCGCAGTTTGTGTTTGGGTTTGGAGCATTTCCACTTAAAGTTTTTAATGCCTTGTTGAAAATGTAAGAGGCATTGTCAACATTGATAGTTCTTTTCACGAGTTCAGCATCAAAAATCACATCTCCCTTTGCATTGACTTTATTTGGAATGTAAAAAAGCAGGTAAGCATAGTTTTCTGTTGCAAAGCCGTTTTTTCTTAGCAAAAAATTGTAGATGTCAAGCTGGTCTTGGTAGTGGTCTGCAGTATCTTCCTTTAGCGGATAACCCCTTGTTTTGTAATCCAAAACTACAAGTTTATCCCCTTTCAGGAGAATGTTATCAACTGCCCCCTTCAAGATGTTGCCTTCTTCGTCTTCCCATTGGATTCCTTTGCGGTTGTTTCTCCATTCTTCAAGCAATTCAGCGTCCTCAAACAGCTTATACCCTTTCAATTCATTTAACTCTGGCGGAAGCATTTCCCTGTCCCTGAACGAATCAAAATGCTTTTTTAGCACTCTGTCCATTCCAGAGGGAAGCGAAGGAAAAGCACCGTCAGGCCTTTTAATGCCTTTATTAAATTGAAGCCAAAAGCAATGGGGGCATTCCTTCAGCAATGCAAGACTTGACGGAGAAAACTTGTAGGGCATATTTCAAGAACTGAGAAAAGCATATTTAAAAGTAATTAAGGCGCATTTCCCCTGTGATTCTGTCTTTTACTATGGCTCATTTTTTGTAAATGTTGTCGTGGTGGTCAAAATCTTGGAATAAAATGTATTTTTTTTCTTTGAAGTATTTGAATGTTAATACAAAGCTTTTGTCGATGTGAACTCTTTTCTGGTCTTTCATATCCTGTCTTAGATTTTTATAATGTTCCATTTCTGTTTCGTCTGAGTTAATTATTTGTTTTACTTTTTTGTAAATTATTTCTGCCCTTTTTGGGTCCTTTTTTCGTAATTTTTGTATTATGTCTTTGAGTTTATTAGTGAAATCATAGTTAAAAGGCATTGATTTCACTTTCCAAATAACCTATCAAGCTTTTTATCACTCATTTTTCTAAATCCGTATTTTTTGAAATGTTTTTCCTCTATTTCTAAAAGTTTTTTCACATAACTATCCTTTACCTCATGCTCCACCTCATTATCGCCGTAAGTTTCGATGAATTTGTTTATCGCCTGACTTTTGTCTTTTAGATCATATTTTGCCTTAACAACAGTCAAAACCTTGTTTGAATATTTGCTTAACTCAACCCTGGCATCAACCATTTATGCACCCCACATACATTTCATATGTATATAATATACACCTACATATTTAAAGCTTTAGTTGTTTGCGAGGAGACTACTTTGTGTTCAAGCTGCCTTTAAATCCGCCTCTTTTTGTGCAAAGCCCTGCAGCGCAGGCCTTGGAGTTAAATGAGCCTTATTTTTGAAGAACTATGACTTTTCAAGTTTTTCAATTAATTGAAAAGATTTTTATTCTAGGAGTGCTTATTCTTTTCATGGTTTTAAGGAGAAGGGGCTTATTGGGTTCTGACAAAGGGCGTTCTTCAAAGAGGGTTCAGGGTTGGAGTTCCCTGAAGAAGTTTGGGGCAACTGTGGGCATAGCGGCTATGATTGCCGCTGGTGTTTTTGGTGTAAAGCTGGCTTCTTACAGAAAACATCATGTTGCAGTAGAAAGGTTTGCCGTGGAACACAGTCTTGGCCAGCGGCGGGTGATTACTGAAAGGGCAAAGGTGAGGCTAGAACTCAGGATTGGAGAGACGCCCTCTGAGTACTGGAAAAGAAGAGGGCAGACTGCCGAGTATTGGCGAGAAAGGGGAGAGGGCTTCGAGCACTATTGGCGCGCGCCAGAGGTAGAGATGAAGCTCTTGGAGAAGCTGAAAAAAGGCGTCAGGGAAGGCTTTGATGACCGGCTCCAACCAGAGGAAACATTTCTTCACGGTGGCGGCTTTAAGAAAAAGCCATCTGGGAAAGCTAACAGAAAGTAGTTTTTCTTTTGGTTGCGGGGCTTTGCTCTAAAAGTGGCACTTGCTCTTAAAGTCAAGCGATTCCTAAACATTTTGACTAATTGTTTTTCTTCTAAAAAAAATAGGTGTGACAGGCTTCTAGCCTGTCAGTCGTGAAATGCGATTCCTAAATTGTTTCTTGAATTAGCGCACTGTTTCAGTAATTTCCTCGGTCTCTGCTTCTTGGGGGGGCGTGCTTTGCGTAGCAGTCCCTGCAATAGACAGGTCTTCCCTCGGTTGGCTTGAACGGAACCTGAGTGTCCTGCCCGCAGTCAGAACAAACGGCGTCAAACATTTGCCTTGGGCCACCAAACCTGTTGTCCCTGAATCCCATACTACCTCTCCTTTTTTTTCTCGTTACTCCAAAAAAAATTAGTTTTTCAAAGAAAAACGCTTTTTTTGAGGAATAATCAATTCTATACTTCTGTACGAAGGGTATTAAAAGCCCTCTTTTTTTAGGTCCAAACCTCCTCTCATGTTCACTTCCCATTATTAACAAACCATTAAACGCGTTAATGGGGAAGTAGAGCAAAATGCCCGTGTATTTGAAAAAAAATTGCATTTTGCAACTAGCAAACAGCAAATTAGATGTTCAAAAATTAAAGCTGTTTGCTATAGAGCAGGGAAGCCTTGTGTTCTCCCCTACTTAATTATTTTCGCGAGGTCGACTTTTCTGAGCCTTATTTTGAGTGCTTTCGATGCTTTCCCGCCGACCAGCAGTCCTGACTTTGAGCCTGTTCTGGAACCAAGCAATGCAACATTCATTAGTGGGTTTATTGAACCGTCTTTTTCTTTTTGTATTTGGCCGCTTATTGCAGTTATTTTGAACGTGTCCCTGAAAGCGGTTTTCACTATTCCGCGCTTTGGTTCATTGTAAACCAGTTCACAGTCCTTCAGGGTGCCGTCTGCTTCAACAAAAAACCCGAAATTGATGGAATACTGTTTTGATGCCTCCCTAACCGCATCAAGGATGTCTTCACCTTCCCTTAATTCAAGCACAATAGTTTTTTCATTCATGAAAAAGCCTCCGTTCTTCACTTGGATAGTGCAGAATCATGCTTTTTTGCTAGAATCAGTGGTTAGCCGCCACAACAACAAAGCTGCCACGCCCATACATAAAGTGCCCCTCCAAGTATTTAATCCTTTTTACAGCCCGGGATTTTTCCGCAGAGGCAGAACCCCCTATTAATTTTTCGGTTCAAGCTGCAGTTGAAAAGCTAAAAAATAAGTATTTATATTCTTGTTCTGGGTTGTTATTGCCAATAATAAAATGTTTCAATGTTAAGGAGGTTAGATTATGGACATGAAAGCTTCAGATATGATTTACGGTGTTTGCAATGAATGCCATACATTCAAAATGGGCCACAAATCATTCAAATCCAAGAAGGGTTTTATGACCTGCGACGGCTGCGGCAGCGAATTGCACCAGCTGAAATGGTAAAAAATTATTTTTCACAAAATTTTTTAGAAATTTTTGCAAAAATTCTTTCTCTATTTTTTTATTTTTTTTAGGTTGAAGGCAGCATACGCTAAATGTGGCAGCTTGCGATGCCGCGCTTCTGCAAGTATTTTTGGTGGTATTCTTCCGCGCGGTAGAATTCTTTTGCAGGTTCAACTGCTGTAACAATTTTTCCTGAAAACTTTTTGATTTTCTCAAGTTCCCTGATTTTTTGTTCTGCAAGTTTTTTCTGTTCAGGGGAATAATAGAAAATCGCTGAACGATACTGGAACCCAACATCTGGGCCCTGCCTGTTTAACTGCGTGGGGTCATGGATTTTAAAGAAGCCGTCAAGCAGTTTCCCGTAAGAAACAGTGTTGGGGTCAAACTTCAAGTGCACTACTTCTGCATGGCCGGTTGTGTGAGAGCACACTTCCTCATATGATGGGTTTTTTGTGTGCCCGCCCATAAACCCTGATTCTGTTTCCTTTACTCCCTTAACATTCATAAACTCTGCTTCAACTCCCCAAAAGCAGCCCGCACCAAAAGCTGCTTCCCCTAACTTTTTCTTTTCAGCCATAACAAGGCACTATTTTTTTATAATTTAATTGTTTGCTTGAACCAGTAAAGCAGTTTTTTTCGCGCTGCATCATCTTGGTTTTCCTTCTTTTTTTTTGCGGAGTTTTTTCGCGCGCTCGAACTCTTCCCTCATTCCCTCTGGCATTTCTCCGCGAATGATTTCTCTTCTCCTGTTCTGCGGGTTCAACGTATCAATGCTTACATTATACATTCCTTTCTCAGGCGGGGGTGCCATCGAAGAACTCCGTGCCTCCTGCTGGATTCGTTCCTTTTCCTCTTCCGAGAACTCCGGCGGCTTTTTTACTTGCCGTGGTTTCTCTTTCCTGGCTAAAAACTCTTGCATTGGCGTTTTTTTCATTATTCCCCTCATTCACTAACCCTCCGTTTTGAATTCTGGCATTCTGTGCAGGATTTCCTGTAAAGAGTACTGCATTTTGCTTTAAAATTGTTTTCCAGCGAGCATGGCTTTTCTCGTTGCAATCCACTGCTTTAAAAGGTTTTCTTTTGAAGAGTATTTTATTGTATTTGAAGTAGGTAGTGATTTGATTGTCGGGCAAGAAGGCAAAGGGCTTAAGAGCCAAGACAAGGGACAAGTTCAAGAGAAAAGGAAAAATTACTGTTAACCAGCTCCTCCAAGAGCTGAAGAGCGGGCAGACAGTGAACATTAAAATCAACAGTTCCTTTCATTCTGGAATTCCGCACCACCGTTATCATGGTGCAACTGCCAAGGTTATTGGCAGAAAAGGCAATGCTTTTGTTGTGGGCTTAAGGGTCGGGAAAACAAGCAGGCAGCTTGTTGTCAGCCCGGCGCACTTGCATGCAGTTGGAAGTGAAAGAAAATGATTGGAAAGCATATCAGCTCGGTTAAGAACCTTTCCCTTTTAGAGGTCAAGGACACAATGAAGGAAAGGCTGGCAGTGAAGGAAAAAGGCGAGGAAGTAAGCTATGAGCAGAACCTTGCAAACGAGTACTCTAAAAAGTTTTCAAAGCTCTCAAACGCGAAACAGGAAAAGCTGTTGAAAGAGCTCAGCGAAATTGAAGGCATCAGCGAAGATCTTGCATTAAAGATTGTGGACATTCTTCCAGAGGACTTGGCTGAATTAAGGCTGCTTGTTCCAAAAAGCCCTGAATTCGATGACGCAAAACTAGGCAAGGTGCTTGACTTGCTTTCCAAATACCTGAATAAATAAAACTTTTTTTTGGTGAAAGCCGTGAAAGTCGAGGAATACGCCCTAGTTCTGGATTTTTTACCGCGAGGCAAAAGCTCCAGTTACAAGTCCGAGCCAATCGCTCAAGTGCTTGGAACAGAGTACTTTACTCTGCTGGAGGTTGTGCCAAAGGAAGGGGTAACATTTAAAGCAGGTGAAAAGGTTTATGTGGGCAAAGAGGAAAGGGACAAAATTGATTTCATTAAAAAAAGGATTTCGTTCAGCGAGCTAACCGCCAACTCTTCAGCGGAAATAGAGAAAATGATTGAAAAGCTTGTCTTAGAGCAGGCTGAAAAATTTGTGGGGTTCTTCAACAACGCGCAATCGATTTCGCTTAAGCGCCACCAGCTTGAACTGTTGCCGGGCCTTGGAAAAAAGCACATGGTTGAAATACTGGGTGAAAGGGAAAAGCAGCAGTTCAAAAGCTTTGATGATATTGAGAAGAGAGTCCACCTTATGCCTAACCCTGTTAGGCTAGTAGTGAAAAGGATAATGGAAGAACTTGAAGGAGACCTTGACAAGCACTTCCTTTTTGTGAGGCCCCCGGCAGTGGAAAAGCCTTTCAGGAGAGAATTCCGCAGAAGAGAGTAATTCAAGCAATTTTTTTGCCCCCTTTTCTTTTTATGTCTTTGTTCGCTGAACTCAACAATCAGATGGTGAATTACCACTTCAGGCCAAACAGGAAAATGGCCCAGTGCTTCATCATAAACGGTGAAGTAATTCACAAAATGGTAAGCGCTGCACAGCTGAAGGAATCAGACAAGGTTCTTGAAGTAGGCGCAGGCACCGGTTTTCTCACCAGGGAACTATTAAAGCACTCAAAAGTAATTGCAGTTGAACTAGATGAAACTCTTGCAGCACTTCTCAGAGAACAATTTGCCAATGAAATAAAATCAGGAAAACTGAAACTGGTTGAGGGAAGCATCCTTTCAGTTAAGGTTCCAAAATTCAACAAGGTTGTTGCTTTGCCGCCTTACACTATTTCCTCCGAGCTGGCGTTCTGGCTTCTGCGGCATGATTTTGAGCTGGCAGTTGTTGGTTTCCAGCGAGAGTTTGCAAGAAAAATGCTTTCAGTTGAAGGTTTCAAGGAATACAATTCTCTAAGCGTTTTGGTGAATTACCATTTTTCTGGTGAAGTGCTTATAGAGAACCTTTCGCCTGAAAACTTTTACCCAAAGCCAAATTCTTTTTCCAGCCTTGTTGTTCTGAGAAGAAAGGAGCCTGAAATTAAGGTGAAGGACGAGGAAAAGTTCAGGCGCTTCCTGAAGGAGCTGTTCCGCCTCAAGAACAAGAACCTGAGCAATGCTCTCCAGAAATCATTTCCTTTCCTCCGCGAAGAGCTAGGCTTAAGCGAGGAAAAGTTCAGGGAAAAGTGCTCCAAGCTGAAGGAAACAGAGAAAAAGGTCTGCTTTTTTTCAGCTGAAGAATTCGCCGGAATATTCAACGAGCTCTACTAATGCAATGAATGCAATGGTTAAGTTTAAATAAAACAAAATTCCTTTGTTTTTAGTGCCGCCTAAGAGGAAAGAACCAAGGAAAGAAAAAGAAAAGATTAGAAAAAATTTCAGTTTAATTGATGAATCAAGCAGAAGACTCTACAAAAAAGGAATGCCAGTATTTTTTCGCGCCGCAATTGATCCAGAAGAAAAAAGGAGGAGCAATGGCAAGGGCACTGCTGTAGAACAAATAATTGCAGCGCAGTTCAGGCAGTACCCAAAAGCTTTTGGCACAAAGAAAAAAATAGAGGGTGCAGAGTACATTGGCAGTGTACACAAAACCCACTGGCACATTGACAGAAGAAAAAGGAAGGGAACTGTTTCCGGCAGAAAGAATAAGTAATTAGGAGATCCTCTGCAGAATGGTTTTATCGAGTTCGATTACGTCAACAGATCTGGCGAACTGCTCCGCCAATTCAAGTTTTCTCTTGTTTTCAGCGTAGATTTCAAACAAGGGCTGCTCTGGCTTTACTTTTGTTCCATCCTTCACTTTCAGCAGCAGGCCAGCTTTTTTGTCGCCTGGAGCGCCAGCAATTCTTGCAATGGTGATGCAGTGCCTTACATTTATTTTGTAGATTCTTCCATTGGCCCTTGATTTTATTTCCTTCATGAAGGGAGCCATTTTGACTGCGCTGGAGGAAAAAATTTTTCCCCCTTGTGCCTTGATTATTTCCCTCATTTTTTCAAGTGCCGTTCCGGATTCAAGAATCTCTTTCGCCTTGTCGTGCCCTTTTCCAGGCTCTGTGCTGCCCGACATTTCCAGCAGAGCGCCTGCAAGCTCACAGCTTTTTTTGGCGAGGTTGTCAAAATGCTTTCCCTCAAGTATTTCCATTACGTGCCTTGCTTCAAGCGCCGGCCCAAACGCGCTGCCGCTTGGCTCCGCGCCATTGGTTAGCATGACTTCCACGTTTATTCCGAATTTTTTTCCAACTTCCAGGAATTTCAGGGCCATTTCCTCTGCCCGTTCCTTGGTTTTTATTTTCACGTCAGGCCCGATTGGAATGTCAATTACAACGTGCTTTGAGCCCACAGAAACCTTTTTTGCCATCACTGAGGCAATCACTTGGCCTTCTGGGTCAAGCGAGAGCGGGTGCTCTATTTTGATTATTTTGTCATCTGCTGGTGCAAGGTTTACTGCGCCACCCCAAACAATGCAGCCGCCTGTTTGCTCAACAACCTGCTTTATTTTTTCCATTGACAGCGTTACAGGGGCAAGCACTTCCATTGCGTCAGCTGTTCCAGCAGAACTCGTAATGGACCTTGAACTGGTTTTCGGTATGTAGTAGCCTGCAGAGGCAATTATGGGCACGATTATCATTGTTGACCTTCCATTGGTGCCGCCGATTGAGTGCTTGTCCAAAACCGGTGAAACATCCAGCACTAACGTGTTGCCGTTCTCAACCAGTGCTTTGGTCATAGAGATTATTTCATCTAACTCAAAGCCGTTAATGTAGACTGCTGAAACAAAGGCAGTTGCTTCAACCTCGCTCAGCTTGTTGGAGGAAAGGTCCTCAACTATTTCCTTTATCTCGCTTTCTTTAAGTTTTCCCTTGTTCATTTTCTTTTTAATGAACTGCACGCTTTTTGGTTTATCTGAGGCCTGAACCTCAACAGTTGCACCATCCTTTACCTCTAAAAGCCTTGCAACATCTTCAAACAACCCTATTTCGTTTTCTTCCACTACTGTGTCGGTTTTATCAGCCACAGTATTGATTTTGTGCCCTGTCTTTGGGTTGGTTATCTGAACCCTTTCCAGCGGCAGAATTCCAAGCTCTTTTGCGTCAATTTCGTTGAGCAGTGAAATCAGTTTCCCTGACTCAATGTCTAAGACTTTTACCTTCATCTTCCGGCTGTACTGCTCCATGAAACCAGTAAATAGAATGGAATTGTAATATTTAATCATTTGGTCGCATTAATGAATAAGTCATGCTGCAGACAAAATACTCTGGTTTAGTCCACAAATTTTTGGTAGAGTTGCTGTTGAAGGAAAAAAGCAGACTATCTGCTGAGGAATTGGAAGTCAGGGGCTTTTGGGATAGGCTGCTGGAGCTCAAGTATGGCGTAAGCAATATTGAATTTAAGTCAAGAAAATTGACTCCTGCCCAAGTTGTTGTTGTGTCAACGGTTGATTTTGCTGAAGGAATTAAGACTGTTGAAAAACTCAAGCAAAGGTTAAGGGCTGAAACCCAGTTCTATGAAAATCTCTACGCGGTTCCTTTGCTGGGAAAATTCCGGATTTCATTGAAACAATCGCATCAATGGCCAGACAAATCCGTTACAAAATACGTAAATGTATTTGAGTGCCCTCCTGGAATCCCAATAGGTTATACAAGGTTTGAAAGCAACAGTAGGAACATTGGCATGCTTTTATTCCAAGGGGAAAAGGGTGCTGACGTAAGGAAAGCCAACGAAATTCTTGGAAAGCCATGGTTTGAAGTTTTCATGGACAGAATAATTGAATCGTACAGGCCACTGCATAAAGCAGGGGTTTCTTTGCATCAGTACCTTGAAAGTGGAAGAGAGGTTCTGCCTGCAAAAGTAAGGGACAGGTACTTTGCAAGAAAATTCAGGGGCGAAAAACCTTACATTCTCCCTCTTAGCATTGGCAGGCAAAGAGTGAAAAGACTTTTAAGGCTTAGATGAAGGGTGTTGAATACTTATTAACTTAATTAGTGCCTCCATATAGGTGAGGTAAAGGTATTCAACAACCTTTATGAACCCCACCAAAAATTTTTATACTCTGTGGATTATATATTTCTGAGATGAAAAGACTAATTTCTGTTTTTCTGGTGTTGCTTGCTCTGGCTACCTTAACTCAAAGCGCTTTTGCTGTTTGCTTTGATGAAGGAGAGAAAGTGCTTGAATTCCGCCACAGCGATGCCTCAAATTTCTATTTTGTTGTGCCCGAAGCTTGGGAGTTCTTCAAGGAATTCGGCGGAAAGCAGATTTACAGCAATGACAGGCAAAGGCTGCTCATTAAAAGCGACTCCTATTCTGTCAGCACTTACTCTGATCCGGCAGATTATGCTTCAGCCTACTTTGACACAACCTATACAGGAGACCTAGAAAAGCAAGGTGCTTCAGTCTCTTTCCTGATAGGTGGCTTCAAGGCTTTCTCGCAGGAATACAGGGAAATTTCAACCAATTATCGCGGGAAAGAAATTCTAATGATCGGTGAAACGGTTGGCAGCAAGAAAAACATTTACTCTGTTGCGTTCACTATTCCTTCTTCCCAATACAGTGGTTCAATTGAAACTTTTACCCCAATTTATAGTTCCTTCAGCTTAGAGGAACCTGCTTCTTGTTCAGCAGAGCCAGAACCAGTGCCTGAAGCAGAAACTGAACCTGAACCAGAAACTGAACCGGAACCAGAAATTGGAGCAGAGGATGAAAACCAGCAGCCGGGGCAGCCTGAACTGCAGCCAGATGAAGGCATAACTCCAAGTGATTCAATAAACCCAACAAGCCCTTCTAACGACACTTTAACGTGGCTCATTATCGGCGGAGTAATCATTGCAATACTGTTGTTTGGCGTGCTTGTCTTCTTGGTTATTGCAGTTGCAGTTATTGCTTTCCTAATTTTAAGGAAATGAATTACTTGAGTTCCTTGGAGAGCTCTTCAGCTGCCTTTCTTGGATTCCCGGATTCGTAAATTGCTCTTCCAACAATTGCGTGCCATTTTTTGCCTGCAGCTTTTCCAGAATCAGTTATTTTTCCTCCCTGCGCTACAAGGCCTGGAGAGTAAAGAGTTGCTTCAGCTACCTTCCCATCAATCAGTTTCCTGTAATGGCTGATTTTTTCCGGCTTGTTGCCCGGAACAACAAAATCTTTCACCCCATTCTCAATTGCCGTAAAATAAATTTTTTCTGCCTCCTTCTCTGAAATGAAGCCCCCTTCTTTTTCAAGAAAGCCCTTGTGAGTCATTTCCCCGCCAACTATTACTCCAAGGCGTGCTTCCCTGCATGCCAGAATCCATTCAGCCTCTGTTTCAATGCCAGCAAAAGGGAAAAGAATAACGGCATCAATTCCTGCACTGCTGCAAACCCCCGAAAACCCTTTCCCTGTTTCAGGAATGTCAGTGCCGGCTTTCTGGTGGTCATAAATTATTGGCTTGTCAGTGAATTCCCTTACTTCTTTAACCACTTTTGGCAGCCCATGCGATAATGCCAGCTGGAAACCGATTTTGTATGCTCCAACGCCCTTCAAGTCATGCGTGGTTTCCACGATTTCCCCTAGTTTTTTAAGCGAAGAAAAGTCGCATGCAGGAATAATGCTCTTGTTCTTATTTATAGGCCAACTCATTTTTCTCCATCCAAATATTTTTTTACTTCCCTGAACTGTTTTTCTGTTACTTTTCTGCTTTCCATCAGGCATTCAAGCAGCTTTGAAATTGTCATGACTGCATGCAGCTTGTAGCCTTTTACTGCAAGCTCTTGTTTTCCGCCCTGCTCCCTGTCAACCAAAACCACAATGTCCTTAACTTTCAGCCCTGCCTCTTCCAGTGGAGCAATCGCCTCAAACTTGCTTGCCCCGGTGGTAATCAGGTCATCGTACACAAGCACTGTTTCACCTTTCTCGAAAACCCCTTCAATTGCCCTTTTGGTGCCGTACTCTTTCTGCTCTTTTCTTGGGTAAATCATTGGCACCTCTGCGTGAAGGCTTACAGCTGTTGCTATTGCGATTGCCGCGTAAGGAATTCCTGCAATGCGGTCAAACTCAAGGCCCTTTGTCTTGTCATAAAGAGCTGCCGCTACATCTTTAAGCACTCTCGGATAAGAAACAAGCACCCTCAAGTCAATATAAATCGGGCTTTTTTTCCCGCTTTTCAGCGTAAAGCTTCCGAACTTTATTGCGCCAATCTCGAAAAGGTCCAAGCAAATCTTTTTTTCATCCATCAAAAAACCTCTTTTCCCCTGAAATCAGAAGCAAACAAGGCATTGTCGAACACAATATTGCCTCTAACAATTGTTTTCTCGACAACCCCTTTAAAGGTTTCCCCGTTCCAAGGGCTCCACCCACATTTAGTGAAAAGCTCCTCATTCTTTACATGTTTTTTCCTGTTCAAGTCCACCACTATGAGGTCAGCGTCCATTCCCTTCTCCAGAAACCCTTTTCCTTTAATGCCAAAAATTTTTGCAGGGTTCCCGCACACCAGTTCGTTTACTCTTTCAAGGCTTAGCCTGCCACTGCTTGCTGCATTGAAAAGCAAGGGCAGCATTGTTTCAATGCCCGGAATTCCTGACGGAGCACTCCAGTAGCTTTTTTTCTTTTCCAGCGGCAAGTGCGGTGCGTGGTCTGATGCAACCACATCAACAGTTTTGTCAGCAATGCCTTTCCACAATGCATTTACATCGTTCTGCTGCCTCAGCGGAGGATTGACTTTCCCAAAATTCCGCAGCTTCTCAATGCTTTTCTCTTCCAAGAAAAGATGGTGGGGGGTTACTTCACAGCTTATTTTTCTGCCTCCCTCTTTTGCTTCAGCAATCATTTCAATGCTGTCCCTGCAGCTTATGTGGCAGAAATGCAGCCTGTTGCCGGTTTCCTCCTGCGCGATTAAAGCTTTCTCAACCGCCAGAATTTCTGCTTCCCTGCTTCTAACCATTCCGTGAATCAGCGGATCAGTTTTTTTCATGAACCTGTTTGAGTTCTCAACTATTAATTGCTCGTCCTCAGCGTGAACGCACACAACAAGGTTCTTCTGCTTCGATGCATAAAACAACTGCTTGAGTTTTGCGCCTGAACCAAACAACAGGTTGCCTGTGCTGGCCCCCATGTAAAGCTTGACTGAATTAACGTGCACTAACTTTGCGATAGTGCCAATAGTTTCAGGCGTTGCACCGAAATGAAAGCCGTAGTTGCAGAGCGAATCCCTTGCAGCGGTTTTCCTCTTAAATGCAAGCACTTTGCCTGTTATGGCTGCCGGCTTATTGTTAGGCATGTCGAGCACTGTTGCAATGCCCCCTGCAAGCGCTGCCCTGCTCCCTGTTTTCCAGTCCTCTTTTTGCGTTGCTCCCGGCACCCTGAAATGCACGTGCACGTCAATTCCTGCAGGCATAACCAGTTTTCCCAAGCAGTCAACGGTTTTCTTTGCCTGCACTGCCTCACTTGAAATACTTTCAATTAGCCCGTTCTTAACCGAAACGTTTGACTGCTCTGGTTTCCCTTTCCTCAGAACTGTGCAGTTCTGAAGCAGCAAATCCGCATTAGTCATCGTCTTTCCACTCAAAAAATTCTTTCAGCGGAACCCTCTTTCCCGTCCTAATAATTGCGTATTTTCCGAAGTCTTCTGACTTTTTTAGCTGCGCTGCACTCAGGACAGGGCCGTCAATGCACACGATTTTGTCATCAAGCATGCAGTGGCCGCATACACCGAAACCGCATTTCATGAACCTTTCAAAGCTTAACTCGCACGGCAGCTTATTTTTTCCAGCTATTTCAAGCACTTTCACCATCATCTGCTCTGGCCCGCAAGCGTAAACAGAATCAAACTTTCCTTTTCCAAGCAGCTCCCGCATTTTGTCAGTGCTTAAACCTTTTCCTCCTGTGCTGCCATCGTCAGTCATTAAATGCAGGTTTGAATATTTTTTGATGTGCTTTAGCAGAATGAACTGTCTTTTGGTGCGAGCACCGTAAACAAACTCCGGCTTAATGCCCTTCTCAGTAAAGAATGCCTGCGCCAGCGTCACCAATGGTGTTACGCCAATGCCGCCTGCAACAATCAAAGGCTTTCTGGCTTTCAACGAAAAAGTGCTGCCATATGGCCCGCGCAATCCCGCCAAGTCGCCTTTTCTCCACTCAAGCATTTTTCTGCTTCCATTGCCTCTGCCCTCAACCGTTATTGCCAACTCTTTTCCAAGAAGCGATGGGCTCATCGGCAGCTCATCAATGCCAGGCAGCCACACCATGAAGAACTGCCCCGGCCTTGCATTCCACTCGTTTTTAAAGTAAAAAGTTTTCGTGTTCCCGTTTTCGGTTTCAACCCTTTCAATGCTGGCTGCCTTCGGGAAATCCATGCGATGCAATTCGCTTAAAACGTTTTTATTCATGCGCTGCCCCCACCAGTTCCTTCACGCTTTTAACAGAATTTTCTTTCATCCACTGCTGCATTTCCAAGCATACTTTGCTGAAAACATCAATGCCGCGGTAATATACTGCCGTGCCAATGCCCACAGCTGAGGCTCCTGCTTGAATGAATTCAATTGCGTCCCTTCCATTGGTGCAGCCTCCCATTCCAAGAACAGGAATTTTCAAGGCATCATACAACTGATAAACCGCCTTGATTGCAACCGGCTTGATTGCAGGGCCAGAAATGCCCCCTGTTTTGTTTGCAAGCACAGGCTTCCTCATTTCGATGTCAATTGCCATTCCTCCAACAGTATTGATTGCTGAAATGCCGTCAGCTCCTGCCTCCTCGCATGCCTTTGCAATCTCAACCATTCGGTTAGTGTTCGGGCTCAGCTTTGGAAACACTGGAACCTTTCCTGCTTTTCCTTTAACCGCGCTGACAGCTGCAGCTGCCTGCTCAGGGTTGAAAGCGAATTCTCCTGCTTCCTTCATGTGCGGGCAGCTCAAATCAATTTCAATCAAGTCAGGCTTCCTTGCAGCTATGCTTTCAGCAATTTCCTCCATTTCTTCCAGCGTCCAAGCGTAAAGGCTTGCGAAAACCCTAACGTCTTTTTTCTGCAGTTCCCCTAAGCCATTCCATTCTGCTTCATTGTTTTTGTAGCCAGGGGAAGGCAGGCCAACAGCATTCAACATGAAGTGCTCGTTTGCAACAACCGTTGGGTTATGGTAGCCAAGCCAAGGCTTCGGGCCCACGCTTTTCATTGTTACTGCTGCCGCTCCGCCTTTTGCTGCGCGAGCCATGCTTTGCCCTGTCACGCCAAGGATTCCAGAAACCAATACTGTCGGGTTTTTCAGCTTGATTCCTGCCAAATTCGTTTCAAGCATGGGCTCACTTTATTGAATTAATTATTTCGTTCTCATTCATTCTTGTTTCACAGTAAAAACAGGTTGCCTTCAGCGGCTCACTCTTAATCGAGAACTTTGCAGGAATTCCCTCGGCATTTGAAATGCATTTAGGATTAATGCACCTGATTATGCCGCTGACCTCTTCGGGATAGTTTAGCTGCACTTTTTTCACAATGCTTGCATTGCTGATGATGTTGAGGGTTCCACCTTTCCCAATCAGCGCAATCTTTTCTGTTTCCTTTCCTGAGAGCTTTTTTCCCTCAATGAAAATAAGGTCCTTTTTCCCCATTTTTTTGCTGCCAACATTCATTGCAGCTGTTACGGGAAACTCCTTTAGGTCAAGAACTTCAAGTATTTTCAGCGCTGCACCTGGCGCAAGATGGTCAATTGCAGTTCCTTCCTTTATTGGAGTGATGTAAATCTTTTTTTCCCCCATTTTCTCTTTCCCGGAATCTTTTTCCTTCATTTCTTCTTCGCCCCTGCAAGAATTGAAAGGATTGCTTCTCTGATTGGGATGCCGTTTGCGGCCTGCTTAAAGTAAATTGCCGCTTCCGTGTCATCAAGGTCTGTGGAGATTTCATTTACGCGTGGCAGCGGGTGCATTATCCTGAACCCTTTTTTTGTGTTCTGGAGGGTTTTTTTCCTGATAATGTAAACGTTTTTCACTTTCTCGTACTCAACTGCATCCGGAAACCTTTCCTTCTGGATGCGCGTTGCATAGAGTATGTCAACCTCCGGCAAAAACTTGTTCAAGTCAGAGGTTTCATGCACTGCAACCCTTCCTTTTATGTCCTCAATTATGTGTCGTGGCATTTTAAGCGAATCAGGCGCAATAAGGTAAAGCTTTATTTCTTTGAACAGTGCAAGCGCGTAAGCTAGGCTGTGAACAGTTCTGCCATACTTCAGGTCTCCAACCATTCCGATGCTTAATCCGTCGATTTTTCCGAACTCTTTTTTTATTGTGTAAAGGTCAAGAAGGGTTTGCGTTGGGTGCTGGTTCGAGCCGTCGCCAGCATTAATTATTGGCTTGCTGCTAATCTCTGCTGCCCTGCGTGCCGCGCCCTCAATGTAATGCCGCATAACAATAATGTCAGCGTAATTGGCAATTATCCTGATTGCATCGCTTGTTGTTTCCCCTTTCTGGCCCGAGGTAACTTCAGCTTCTGGAAAGCCAATTACTTTCCCGCCAAGGTTTTGAATCGCGGTTTCAAAACTCAGCCTTGTGCGAGTGCTTGGCTCAAAGAAAAGCGAGGCAACAGTTTTGCCGTGCAGGATTTTTTCTTTTTTGCTTTGCGGCGTTTTCTCCATTTCCGCTGCCCTGCGCAAAACAAATTCGATGTCTGCTCTGGAAAAATCAGCGATTGAAACAACGTCTGTCAGCGAGAATTTGTCCGGGTTTTTTCCTTTCAATCCAACCCTTCAAATTATTGACATTAAAGATATTTAAACCTTCTTTCTCGCGGAAAAATAAAAACAGAGGACTCCGGCCTTTGCGGCTTAAAACAATTATGTAGCAAACTTGTATTTAAATATGTGGTTTTTCTTTTCCGGTTGCATGGGATTCAAGCAAAGGGAATTCATCAAGACTGCTGAAAAGTTTTTTCTGCAAGCGAATGTCATAACCAGTTGCCCTGATTACTTTCCTTGTAACAAGTAAAACAAAGACCCTTTCGCTGCAAAGAGCCGGGTCATAATGATCCAGTGCTTCAAATGCCATTAAAGTAGCCTGCTGCATTAAATCCTCCCTGTCTTGTTTTGTGCCCCACTCCCTGTACTTTCCGGCAAAATTTCTAATGAATCGAAGATTTTGCTTAATAATTCTATTTTTATGTTCTACGGAGAGAAGGTTTCTTTTTGGGAGTTCTCGCCATTTCAATCCAAGTCGTTGGCCCACAAGGTAAGAAATATATCTGCTTCTGCAGCCATGCCTGCGATTTATTGTTGTAACCATGCTCCTAGGAATCCCAAAGTCTTTTGCAATAGCCTTTGCCGGTTTTAAGGTTCCTCTTAATTGCTTGACAACTTCACGTTCAACTCCAGAATAACTAGAAGATTTACTAAGCCTGCGTAGTTTTGGTTTTCTTCCTCGTCCTGTTACAGGAACATACAGTACTCTTTTCATCGAAGTTCTTCCGCCATTTCACCGCTCACATCAATTTTATTTGTTGCATGAGGAATCGTGTTGCAGCTTGCAATGCTTTTTGCGCCTGCTTTTCTGATTTTGCGCAGCGCATCCTCGGAGAAGACTGCGTGAATGCAGATGCAATGCACTTCTTTGACTCCTCGCTTTTTCACTGCCTTGATTGCTTCAGCCATTGTGTGGCCAGAGCTCACAATGTCGTCAACGATGACAACGTTTTTTCCTTTCCATTCAAGTTCCTTGTGAACGTGCACTTTAACCTTCCTTGAATGGAACCTCTTCTTGCGCAGAATTGTTGACTCAAAGCCAATGCTTTTCGCGATTTTTGCAGCCCACTGCGAGCTCTCAATGTCCGGGCCAACAATAACTGTATTTTTGCTGGAAAATTTTTTCTTGATGTATGCGGCTATTGGCTTAGCAGAACTAAGATTTTTTGCCGGAATCCTGAAAATTTTGTTCAATGATTTGATTCTGTGGAGGTGCGCGTCAAAGGTGTAAAGCCTGTCAAGGCAGTTGCTCAACAGCCACGCAACCTCTTTCGCGGAAAAGCATTCCCCTGCCTTAAACCTTTTGTCTTGGCGCATGTAACCAAGGTATGGGAGTATTCCGAAAACTTTTTTTGCGCCGAGCTCTTTTGCTGTTCTTGCGGCAAGGAACAACTCCAGCAGGGCATTGTTTGGAGCACCGCTCAGGCTCTGCACCATGTAAATGGTTTTTCCTTTCACGCTACCCAAAAACCTTACGTATAATTCGCCGTCTGGGAATACATCCAACTTGAGCGGAAGCTTTTTGATTCCAAGCTTCCCGGAGAGCTTCGCTGCAAAGCCTTTGCCTTTGCTCAGCACTGCAATTGCTTTAGGCATTTTGTTCAGGATTATTAACGAATTAGTTTTATTTAAATGAATCGATGGCAAACAGCTTTAATTTTTTTGAATCAGGTAATTCTGCGGTTTTCAAAATTTCTAGGCCCTGCAGCGTGGCTGTAAGCCTTTTAACCACTTCCCAGTTGCAAATCCTCTCAGGGAAAGGGTATTAATTTAAATTTATTTAAGGGAGAACATATATACTTCGGCTTTTTCCGCTTTGAAGGAGTAGTAACGTGAAAACTGTTGTTGACAAGGCTTTGAAGAGGGTCAGAGACCAGCAAGGCCTTAACCCTGCACCTAAATCAAGGAAGAGAACTGACATAGAGGAAAGAGAGCTACTTAAGATTCTTGAGGTTGGCCAAGCAAAAATCAGGGTTATTGGGGTTGGCGGTGGCGGCGGCAACACTATTACGAGAATGTCTGAAATAGGCGTTTCAGGCGCTGAAACTTACGCAATTAACACTGACGCGCAAGACTTATTGAAAGCCAAAGCTGACAGGAAAATTCTCATAGGCAGAAAGCTCACTAGGGGCCTTGGCTCTGGCTCTGATCCGATGGTTGGAGAGAGCGCTGCTCAGGAATCCCTTGAAGAGCTTAAGGAACTGCTCAAGCAAAGCGATTTGGTGTTCATTACCTGCGGCATGGGTGGAGGAACTGGCACTGGTGCTTCTCCTGTTGTTGCTGAAATCGCGAAGTCAATAAAGGCATTGACGATTGGTGTTGTTACGTTGCCTTTCACGGTTGAGGGAAGGAAGAGAACCGAGAATGCGTTGGAGGGATTGGCAAGGCTCAAGGAAAACGTTGACACTGTAATAGTTATTCCGAACGACAAAATTCTTGAAATCGCTCCTGATTTGCCGGTGAATGCTGCTTTCAAGGTTGCAGACGAAGTTTTAACCAACGCGGTCAAAGGCATAACTGAACTGGTCACAAAGCCAGGCTTAATCAACCTTGACTTTGCAGATTTGCGCACCATTCTCCAGAAAGGCGGGGCTGCAATGATTGGTTTGGGTGAAAGCGACTCCCAGAAAGCAACTGATGCAAGGGCGCTTGAAGCAGTTGAAAACGCTTTGACTTCACCGCTCCTGGATGTGGACATAAGTGGTGCCAACAGAGCACTTGTTAATGTTGTTGGCGGCTCTGACATGACTTTGCGCGAGGCAGAAATGATTGTTGAAGCTGTTTCAGCCAAAATCCACCCTAATGCGCACATCATTTGGGGTGCAATGATTGATGATAATGTGCCGCGCAACCAGATTCAGGCAATGATTGTTGTTGCCGGCGGCAGGTTCCCGTACCTTGATTCTGTGGCAGAGCCAGGAAAAGGCTACGAGGGCCAAATTGATTTGGGCATCCGCTTTGCTGACTGAATTTCTTAGCGAACCAATAATACAATTTTTCTCGTGGCGTGATTTTTCCTTAACCCCTTCTTTTTTTATTTCTTCTCATCCAAGATTTGTTGGGATAAAATGTTTGATTTCGGGCAGTTTGTGGAGCAGAGCAAGAGGATTTTTTCGGTTTCGAAGAAGCCTGACTGGAGCGAGTACAAGCAGATGGCGAAAATAACCGGCATTGGCATAATATTGATTGCAGCCCTTGGCTTTGTTTTAACCTTTGTTTTCAGGTTTCTGAAGCTGGGCTTATAGAAAGCCTTTTTAACCCTTTTCAGTTTAACTTTTTTAATTGTTTTGAATTTTTTTGCCTGTTTTCTTTGGGTTTTTTTTATTGTTTTTAGGTGGTTTGAGTGATTTTCACGATAAGGACAACGGTTGGGCAGGAAAGCCTTGTTACAGACATTATGTCGAACAAGATAAGCAAGGAGGGCCTTAACATTTACTCGGTTTCGGTTATTCCTGGCTTAAAGGGTTACATCCTTATTGAGGCAGACAACGAGATGACTGTGCGAAGGGGCATTGCAAACACTTCTCACGTAAAGGGCCGAGGCATTGTTGGGGGCGAAGTTAAAATTGAGGAGCTTTCTTCTCTCCTTGAGGCAAAGCCCTTAATGAAGAGCATCAAGCCCGACATGAAGGTTGAGCTAATTGCCGGGCCTTTTAAAGGGGAGAGGGCAAAGGTAATAAGAGTCAATGACACCAAGGAAGAGGTAACGGTTGAGCTGCTTGAAGCAGCAGTAAAAATTCCTGTTACAATTAGTGCGGAGCACATAAGGATAATCAAGGAGTAGAATTTGCGGCAAATAGGAAAAGAAAAAAGAGAGAATTTTTATGCCTGAGATTTCTGTTTTGGTTGAGGGGGGCAAGGCAAGTGCTGGTGCACCATTGGGGCCTGCTTTGGGCCCATTAGGGGTGAACATCAGCCAAGTTGTCAGCACCATTAACGACAAAACAAAGGGTTTTTCCGGAATGAAGGTTCCGGTTAAAGTAAAGGTTGATGCATCCTCCAAGAGCTTTGAAGTGGAAGTCGGAAGCCCTCCGGTAAGCGCATTAATCAAAAAGGAAATAAGCCTCCAGAAGGGAGCAGCGAACCCAAAGGAACAAAACGTTGGCAACATTTCAATGAGTCAAGTGAAGGAGCTTGCTGAAATGAAGCTCGACAACCTTTCCTCTTACAAGATTAAAAGCGCGGTCAGAGAAATAATTGGCACCTGCAACAGCATGGGCGTAACAGTTGAGGGAAAGAAAGCAAAGGAAATCCAGAGAGAGTTCGATGAAGGAAAATGGGATTCTGTTTTCCCTGAAGAAGCGAAGAAAAGCTAAAAAGCGAAAAGCAAAGCCCAAGAGAAGTAATTTAAACCTTTATTTTTAAGAATTAATTAATATTTTGCCTGTTTTTGGCACCGCTTGAACTAACCTTTTGGTTAGGAGGTATTTGAATTGAAGGACCAAGAAGTGCTTGAGGCACTCCAGAGAATGCGTGATGCATCCAAGAAGCGAAACTTTGTTCAAAGCATTGACTTGACTATCAACTTCAAGGGCATTGACTTCAAGAAGGCAGAGAACAGGGTTGACGTTGAGGTTACGATGCCTAATCCAACTGGAAAGCATAGCGAGGTAAAAACGCTTGTATTTGTAAAGGACAAAGACTTTGCCTCACAGCTAAAGGGCAAGGCCTCGAAAATCATAATGGATGAGCAGATTCCGAGCCTCAAGAAAAAAGACGTTGAGGAATTGGTCTCAAACTATAATGTCCTGCTTGCCGAGGGCCAGGCAATACTTGCTGTGGGAAAGTATCTTGGGCAGCAGCTTGCCCCGAGAGGAAAAATGCCTAAGCCGATTCAGCCTTCCATCAATTCATTCGAGGAAATGATTTCAAAGTCAAGCACTTCACTCAACGTTTCCAACAAAAAAGGCAAGTTCATGCCATTAGTGCATGTAACCGTTGGCAGGGAAAAGGATGAGGACAGGAAAGTTGCAGATAATGTTATAGCTGTTTTCAATGCTGTCGTGCAGGGCCTTGAGAAAAGAGAGCAGAACATAAAGTCAGTTTACCTAAAGCTTTCAATGGGTCCACCGATTAAGATTGGCGCAAAGGAAGGCATTATGGTTTCCCACAAAACCAAGCCAGAAGGCACTGAAAAAATTTTCCACAAAGCTAAGCCAGAGGGCGCTGAAAAAAGCAGCAGATTAGTTTCGCAGAAAACCAAGGCAGAGAAACCATTAAAGAGCCATGAAAAAAAGCAGGGGCCTGCTGGAAAACCAGTAAAGCAGAAAACTGTGGCAGCTGCATCGGAGGATGATGCAGAATGACCCGCCATAACAGGGAATGGAAGGAAGCCGGGCTGCAGGAAATAAAGAGGCTGACAGAAGCATATCCTGTTGTTGCTATTGCTGACTTAAACATGTTTCCTGCTTCGTTGTTTCAGGGCATTAGGAAGAAACTGCGCGGCAAAGGAACAATTGTTGTATCAAAGACAAGGGTTATAAAGAAAGCGCTGCAGGAAAACAAGAAGGTTGCACCTTTAACAGGTTACGCTAACAAAAGCTGTGCAGTTATTTTTACTTCAATGAATCCGTTTGAGCTGTTTTCATTCCTTAAGAAAAACAAGGGAAGCATGCCCGCAAAGGAAGGCCACATTGCGGAGGAAGACATTGTTGTGCCTGCAGGCGATACTGGCTTGCCGCCGGGTCCTGCTTTAAGTGACCTTAAGGCAGCTGGCTTGAGTGTTAGAGTGCAGGGTGCCACCATTGCGATTGCAGAGGACAAAATTGTAACAAGGAAAGGGCAGGCGGTTTCAAAGCCTGTTGCCGGAATGCTTTTAAAGCTGAACATCAGGCCGGTTAAGGTTGGCCTCTCCGTTGTTTCAGCAATTGAAGGCGGCCAAGTGTTTGAGGCAAAAATCCTGGATATTGACACTGAGGTAGTTTTCCAGAAGTTTGCCAGTGCCCACAGGAAAGCATTCAACCTTGCATTCAATGCATGTTACTTCACTAAGCAGACAATGCCTTTGCTGGTTCAAAAGGCATTCAATGATGCAAAAGCTGTTGCATTCGAGGCAGAGGTTTTCACAGAAGAAACAATGCCGAAATTGCTTGCAAAGGCAAAGGCAAATGCTGATTCATTGAAAGCTGTTGCGCCTGAAGTTTTGCCTGAGGAAAAGAAAGAGGCGAAACCATAGCGAATATAATGCAAAAATGGAGTGAGAATATGGATGGAAAAGAAATGCAGGGAATGAGTGAACGAAATGTTGCTTAATTACTTAATTAGGTTGTTACAATTAAGCGAGGTGAAAAAATGGAGTATGTGTATAGCGCAATGCTTTTGCACTCTGCCAAGAAGGGCATAACAGAGGATGCAGTGGCCAAAGTGCTGAAGGCTGCAGGCATTGAATCAGATGCCAGCAGGGTAAAGGCACTCATTGCTTCACTCAAAGAAGTCAACATAGATGAAGCAATCGAGAAGGCTGCAGTTGCACAGGCTGTCCAAGTTCAGCCAGCAGCGCATGCAGGCGGAAAAGCAGAGGCAAAAAAGGAAGAAGTAAAGGAAGAGCAGGGAAAAACCGAAGAGGAAGCTGCTGAAGGGCTTGGCTCATTGTTTGGCTGAAGCCTGTTTTCTTTTTTCTTGGGTTTTCCCATAGTTTGCTATAGTCCATGGGCTTTTCTAGTTTTGCACATACCAGTTTATCATACCTGTTTATTTTATATTTCTTTAATTATTAAATTTTAGAATGGCTCCGGAAGTGGTGTAGTGATGAAGAGGCTGCTGTTTTTTTTGTTTGTTCTGCTGTACGCTTCAAGTGTTTTAGCTGTTGTTGAGCACGGAGAAATGAAGATTTACGCTGTTACCACTGAGGGGCAGGGCCTGGCAGCTGACCTAGTGCTTGATTTGGACCCAGGCACTGGAAAGGTTTGGACCTCAGTTGAGCCACTGGTTGGAACAACAACGCAGAATGCCGCGAGAGAAGCAGTAAACCTTGCGAGGAATTATTCCGGGCAGGTAAGCAGCTTTGACTACAAGTTTTCGATTGCCTCGAACGCTTCGCTTGTTGAGGGCCCATCCGCTGGCGCAGCAATGAGCTTGCTGGTTATTTCAATGCTGCAGAGCAAGGTTCTTCCAAGCAATGTAAGCCTTACTGGCACAATTAGCAGTGACGGTTTCGTTGGGCCTGTTGGAGGCGTTTTTGAGAAAACAGCGGAAGCAGCAAACACAGGCATTAAACTGTTCATGATTCCAAAGGGCGAGGCCATCCAGACAGTTAAAATTGATGGAAAGGTTCAGAGCATTAACTTGGTTGATTATGCTCCGAAAGAGTTTGGTTTGAAGGTTGTGGAAGTCTCAACAATTGATGAAGTCCTAAAATATGCTTTCTCTGACATTGAAGAGATTGACATTAACCAGACAGCAGAGGAAGCAGTGCCTGACTTTGTGCCGCAGGAAATAACTTATAAGCCAAACTTGGGGGTTATGAAGGAGCTCACCTCAAACTATTTGAAGGAAACAAAAGCAATTATCGAGAGCGCCCGCACTTCTCTTTCAACAACACTGCTTGAGGACACTTCCTTGGTTAACACCCTGCTTGACACTTTGAATGATGCAGAGCAGACAATAAGGCAGGCTGAAATCCTAAACGACCAGAACTACCTTTACTCCGCCGCAAACTTCGCGTTCCTTGCAAGGGTTAACGCAATGATTGTTAGAGATATTTCCGACAACCCATCCATTCTTGCGCTCAATTCTACGGTTCTTGAACTGAAGCTGGATATTTTGCGCAAAGACATTGAGAACCTGCGCATGGACCTTGACAAGTCAGTGCCAATTGATTTCTTTGAGTGGCATGTTTCAGCGCAGCAGCGCTTAACCTATGCTGAGATAAACGTTGAGAGGCTTCTCAACACTCAGACAATTGTGGTTGACACTGGCAATGGCACTGATTTAGGAGCAGTATTCGAGAAAATCAGGGATTACGAGTTTGCTGCTGCATGGTATGATGTTTCCAAGGATTTCTATGAGATAACAAGGCAGTCAGTGAAGCGTGTAAGGAAAACAGATGCGTTCAAGGAAATGGCTGACAGCTTGATTGTTGAAGCAGAGAACTCTGTTACACTGCTCACTTCTGGTGACAAGGAAGATATTGTCAGGAGGCTTAACGCTGCAAAGGTTGAAAGGGAACTAGGCTGGAATGCTGCTTCGGCTTTTGATTCGGCTTCAGCTAAAGCGCTTGCTTCAAGCGAGGCAGCTGTTGAAGGAAAAAACGTTGAGGGCCTCTACTCTGAATTGGAGCAGAGGATTAATGTGCTGGAGCAAAAGATTTTAAGTTCAAGTTTCGATTTTGCTTGGCCTGTGCTTTACTTGGACCACGCCAAGTTCTTTTTGGCTTCAGCCAATTACTATAAGGAATTGAATCAGGGAACCCAGGCAGTCAATTCCTTGAAGAACGGCATTGGCCTGGTTTCTTTGGCTGAAGAAGTTTTTGAGGCTGCCTCTCCAATGTATGAGCGCTTTGCTTCCCTGGATGAGTCGGAAATAATTGAGGCGGATAATGGTTTAAGTGCTCCAGCTCCTTCTCAGTCAAACATTTTTGATTCGCCTTTAATGCTTGGTGTCCTTGTCATGTTTTCTGGCGCGGTTTTCTTGTTTGGAATAGTGTTAACCATTACAATTTTGAGGGGTGAGAAGAGGTTTTCTATTGCCTCTGAAATGCAGAGCGTGAAAGAGCTTCAAAGAAAGGCAGATACTGCCTTCACTGCTGGCAAAATAAGCGAGGAAAAGCACGCAGAGCTGGCTAATAGGTACGCTGCTGAGCTTGCTTCCCTTGAGTCTTTGAGGGCGAGAAGAGTGAAAACTTTGCTTGAAATTGAGGAAAATGAGGCAGAGGTTGAGGCCTTGAAGACAAGGTTAAGGGAACTAAATGCTCACTTAAGGGATGGCCTGCTGTCCAAGGGCGAGTTCAAAAAAAGGTCTGCGGTTCTTGAGAAAAGAATTTCTGAGTTGCATGGCATGGGTTGGAAGGAAAGCCTTGAGCTTGAAAGGGAAAAACAGGAAATGGGGCAGTTGAAGAAAGGCGTGCAAAAAACATCCAAACCGGCTGCAAGTAAAAAGCAGTCATTTGCGCCTAAAAAGCCTTACGCTTTAAAACAAAAACCACAGTATAAGGAAACTGCTTTAAAGGCAGCAAAACAAGCCGGTAAAACAGGCAAAGCTCCTGCCAAAAAAAAGCCTTTTGTCCAGCCAGAGCAGAGTGCTTAGAAACCTTTATTAACAACTTTTCACTAATTGTTTTGAATGCTTTCAGAGTTTGACCTTTTTGTAAGGCTTTTGCTTGCTGCAGGGTTAGGTGCGCTAATCGGGTTTGAAAGAGAAATAGATGACGAGCCTGCCGGCCTTAGGACACACATGCTAATTTGCATTGGTGCAACTCTCTTCACAATCGTTTCAACGCAGTTTGTTGGAGCTTCAGACACAAGCAGGATTGCTGCAGGAGTTGTTACTGGCATAGGCTTCCTTGGAGCTGGAACAATTTTTCGCTCAGAGAACAGGGTTAGAGGCCTAACAACTGCAGCTGACTTGTGGGTTTTGGCGGCAGCTGGCATTGCAATAGGAATAGGTTATTATCTTGCAGCTGTTTCTGCCGCGGTTATAGTGTTTGCAATACTTTACTTGAAAAAGATTTTTGGCAGAAAAGATTAGAAACCAAAAGAAATCCGCTGCATTTAATGTCATGAGCCTACATTTAAATTTTCTTTCCTGCCAATATTCTTATGCTCACTAATCGGGTGCAGAAAGCAAGGCTGGCTTACAGCAAGAGAAGCCTTGAGGAAACAAAAAAAGCCCACTCGCATAAAGCATTTGATGAAGAGCAGGCACAGGAAGGGCACGGAGACTATGTTGGGGACATGGTTTACGGTGCCTTGGATGGGATAGTAACTACTTTTGCTGTTGTGGCTGGCGCTGCCGGCGCTGGGTTAAGTGCAGGCATCATAATAATCCTTGGATTCGCTAACCTTTTGGCTGACGGCTTGTCAATGGCTGCAGGCAACTATCTTTCAATGAAGTCAGAGCAGGATTACTTCAAAAGGGAAAGGGAAAGAGAGGCTTGGGAGGTTGAAAATTACCCTGAGGGAGAAGTCGAAGAGATACGGCAAATTTACAGGAGGAAAGGATTCAGCGGTCAAACGCTTGAACAGCTTGTTGGACTGATTACCTCCAAGAAAAGCGTCTGGGTTGACACGATGATGGTTGAGGAGCTGGGCATGATTCCTGCACAGAAAAGCCCCTTAAAGGCCGGAGCCTACACCTACTTTGCTTTCCTGATAGCCGGGTTTGTGCCTTTGATGGTTTTCGTGTTTTCAGTTTTTTATCCAATCGAAAATAGTTTGGCTTTTCCAATTGCGCTTGCCCTTACATTTATAACAATTTTTGCAGTTGGCTCGCTCCGCTCTCTCGTAATAGCAAAGAACTGGCTTGAAGCAGGAATTGAAATGCTGTTAATAGGCGGCCTGACAGCAATAATTTCATTTGGTATTGGTGTTTTTTTGTCTGGGCTAGTGCCAATTTAAAAATTGTCGTTTCTTAATCCGCATAATCTGTTTTTGCTTTCCTTTCCGAGAAACAAATAAATACCTTTTGCTAGCCATTCTTTTAGTGGCCCCATCTGTTGATGATAAAATAGCAATTCCCAAAAAAGCGGTTTTTTTTGGTGCTGCTTTGCTGGTGGTTGCGCTTATCGCATTTTTGGTTTTGTTCAACTCTTCTGGCAATCAAGCCGGAAACGTGGTTTTGCCGGACAACCAGGGGATTGCATTGACTGCTTCTGATGGTTCAGTGGACCAAAACTTCAGTTCCGAGCCAGCCTTATCCGACAACAATGCGGTTGCAGCAATTGTGAACGGTGAAATAATTTATGTGTCAGATGTTGAGGAAAGGTATGCTGCAGTGCCTGATTACTTGAAAAGCCAGGTTTCCAAGTCGTTTGTTTTGGAGGGGCTAATTGAGAACGCCTTGCTTCTAAGTGAAGCTAAAAAAAATGGAATTTCGGTTTCCCAGCAGGAGTTTGATGAGTTCTGGAGTGAAGAGCAAGAGAACATTCAGGCACTTCTTGAGTCAGGAACAACTACTGAAGAAGAACTTGTTGAAGCCGTAAATGAATATCTCACAGTGCAGAAACTCCTTGATGACGTTTTATTCAAAGACATTCCAATATCAGAAGAAGAGGCAAGAGCATTCTTTGAGGAAAACAAAGACAGCATTGTTCAGATAAGGGCAAGCCACATTCTCCTTGAAACAGAGGAAGAAGCCCAGCAGATTTTAGGGCAGCTAAAAGAGGGCGCTGATTTTTCTGAGCTTGCAGTAAAGCAGTCAACTGACACTGCATCAGGTGCTCTTGGAGGCGACCTTGGCTATTTTGGAAGAGGGGCAATGGTTAAGGAATTTGAGGATGCGGCATTCGCGCTGGACCTCAACCAGTTGTCCGAACCCGTTCAAACATCTTTTGGTTTCCACATAATTAAAGTAACTGACAAAAAAGAAACGTTTGAGGATTTCAAGGAAGATATTCAAGGCGTTTTGGGTGAAAGGAAAAAAGAAGAATTGTACGACAAATTCGTTGCAGACCTCAAAAGCAATGCAGTTATCGAGGTTCTTTTCGAGGAATAGTTGCCCTGTGAACGGGAAATCTTGTGCCTTTAAGTGTTTGAAGCGGTAGCTGCCCTTTCTTTCAGCCTTAACCCTATGACTGAACTCTTCTGCTGGTTTAATGCAACCCCGATTATTTGGTCAGCTGCCTTTATTATCGCATCATTGTGGGTTATTGCAATGAACTGTGAGGTCTTGCTTACTTCCTTTATCATTCTTGCAAGCTTCAATGAATTCTCCTTGTCAAGCGCTGCATCAGCTTCATCAAAAATGTAGAATGGGGCTGCCTCAAAGGATTGAATCGCAAACAGAAATGCCAGCGCGGTTAAGGTTTTTTCCCCGCCACTCATTGCGTCAATGCTCTTCATTTTGTCCTCCTTGTACTTTGCCTGAATCAGCAGGCCTCCTTCCAGTGGCTCTTCCTTGCTGCTTAACTCCAGTTTTCCCTCTCCCTCAAAAAACAGGTAGTAAAGGTCTGAAAATTTTTTGCTTATCTGCTCAAAGCACTGCATGAAAACATTCAATTTCTTTAACTCTATTTTGTCAATCATTTCAGCAACTGCCTGCCTTTCCTCGTCAAGCTTGCTTACTTTTTCCCGCATCTCGCTTACTTCCTTGCTTAACTCGCCAAACCTTTCCAGCGCCTTCATGTTGATTGCGCCGAGCGATGAAATTTCTTTCTCTATTGCAGGAATTCCTTGCCTTAGTTCCTGAAGGTTGTAGGATTTGAATGGCTGTATTTCCCCAAACGCTTTCTGTTCTTCCTCTAAGTCTGACAGCCTGACTTCGTTCTTTGACTTGCCGAGATTAAGCTCGTTGATTTCTTTTTCCACCTTTGAAATCTTTGCTTCAACTGAATTGGATTTTTCCTCAATATTTACGAGCCTTGTCTGGAGTCTAAGCTTTTCTTCCTCCAACAGCTTGCTGGATGACTCTGCCTTCCTCATTTCAGCTTCCTTTACGCTCAGCTCCCCTTCAAGTTCAGCCAGTTTTTTTTGGCTCTCATTCAATTCCCTGTGCAAAGACGAGTTCTGCTCTTCTCTTTCCTTTTTTTCCCTTTCAATTTCTTTCAGCCTTCTTTCAATGCCGTGCAATAGCTCGCTTTCAAGCCTTGCAAGTGTTGTTTCATTGCGTGACTTTTCAGCGTTCAGGGCATCAATTTTTCCAAGCAGTTCGTCAAGGTTGCTTTCCGCAAACGATTCCTTGGAGGCAAACAGCTGTTTGTCCAGCGCGCCTTTCTGTTCTGCCAGCCTAGAAATTTTTGACTCAATCGCTTTTATTTCCGCAGAAAACTTTTCTGTGCCGATTCCTGAAAGCTTTTCCTTGAGTTCAATAATTGCCCTGCTTTTTTCCCTGAACCTTTCATCCACTGCCTCAAATGCATTCAGCTTTCCCTTTAGCTCGCTCAGCAAGTGCAGGTTATGAAGCGCTTCGGCCTTCTGCCTGCCTAAAAGCTCTCTCTCGCTTTGCTTTTTTTCAATGCTCTTTGAAAGGTTCCTTATATTTTCGTCTCTCGCCTTTATCAGCTGCTCAACTGTTTTCCTGTCAATGCTCTGATCACATACAGGGCACTTTGCTTTAATGCCCTTAAGCGAGTTTACAGAATCTTTCAGGTGCCCGGTTTGCCCCCTTTCAAAATGGAGGTCCTCCATAATTCTTTCAATTTTTTTTTCATGCAGTTCAAGCACTTTCTGGGGGTTTAGGTCAGTAAAGCCCTGCATCTGCTTTTCAAGTTTTTTCTTTTCCTCCAGCCGTGCCTCAAGCTGCTTTTTTTCCTCTCCAAGCTCTGAGAGTTTCCTGTTTAGGACTTCTTTCTCCTTTGAGTGCTTTTCCAGCGAAATCCTTTTCTCAAAAAGCAGTTCCTTGAGTTCAGAGATGCTGCTCTCAATTCCTCTCAGCTCTTTCTCTTTTGCTTTTACTTCCCTGTCTTTAGGTGAAATCCTTGCAGTGACAGCTTCTTTTTCCCGGCCTAGTTCCTTCAAGCTTTGCTCCAAGGCCACAATTTTTTCTTTTGTGCCGGCAGCAAGCTTTTCCTTTACTTCCATTTCCTCTTTAAGCGAAGACGCTTCAGCCTTCAGTTTTGAGAGAACATTCGAGTGGCTTTCAATTGAGAGTTTTTTCTGTTCCAGTCTGTCCCTCAGGATTCTGCTCTCAGACCTCTTCTCTTCAACCTCTTTTCCAATGGTTGAATAAGTTTTTTCGTTCAGCTTAATGAGCCTGTTGGTTAGTTCCTCGATTTTTTCCTCCGCGGCTTTCTCTTGCTCCAGCAGCTCCTGGCGCTTTGTTTCCTGCCTCTGTATTTCTTGCCGCGCAGCATCAATGGCTTTCTCGGCTTTTCCCAGTTCTTCCCTTAACCTCCTGCTCTCCTCGAAGAGAATTGTTGCCTTGCTTTTCCTGAGCTTTTCAGTGAGTTCATTGAATCGCGAGGCAGCTGCTTTTTCCTTTTCCAGTTCTTCAAGGTATGCCTGCCTCTCATTAAGGACAATGTTGGCGTCCTTTATTCTTTCCTCAACTTTCTCAAGCTTATTCAATGCCTCCACTTTCTTTTCCTCGAATTCAGCCAACCCTGCTATTTCGTCAATTATTTCCCTGCGCTGCTTTGGGCTCATCTCAATAATCCTGGTGATGTCGCCCTGCACCACAATGTTGTGGCCTGTAGCCTTTACCCCCAGCTCTTGAAGCAGGGAAGTAACCTCGTTTAGGCCCTTCTTTCTGCCATCCAGCCTAACCACTGACTGGCCGCGAGTGTCAATGGTCCTAGAAATCTGCCAGGTTTTTTCACCATCCTGCAGCTCCACTTCAACCTTGGCGTAGTCTTCCTTTGAATCATGGTTGACCAATTCAGTGAGCTTTGAGGCGCGCAGCATTTTCAGGCTGGTTATGCCGAAAACAAAAAGCAGTGAGTCAAGAACATTGCTATTGTGCACAAAAATGTTGTTTGCAATGAAATTGTGCGAGTAATCAACACACAAGTCATAAACATATTTCGGTTTCTTTTCAACTTCCTCAATTGACAAGATTGAATCCCAAAAAACATCAGAGTGTGCCAGTGAGTTCAGTAGAACCGTTTTTTGTGATTGTTTTCCTGCAAATTCCTGCTCCATTGCTTCTTGGAGGCCATGCCTGCTTGGAAAACATGCAAAATCAGCGTAAGACTTAAGTTTTATGTTTTTATTCTTCTTTATCGCGTACTTTACTTCTTCTTCCAGGCATGCCTTTTTGATTAACCCGTTTATGTTTGGGATAACATCCGTGTTAGTGTGCTTTCCATTTTTTGCAAGCTCATGAACCCTTTTTATCTTGAACTTGTTCGTAAGGGTTATTTCCTCAGCAAATGTCTGAATGTTTGAGTAGCCGCTTACAACCACTTCCCAATAATTTCCCCGGAAGCTTGTTGCCTTGATTGTTTTGGTGATTTTTCTGCGCCGTGCGACTATTCCGAGTGAAAGGTAAATGTCCTCAATGTTTCTGGAAAGTTGCTCGCTTGCAGTTGTACTGCTTATAACGCTTTTTGAAACAAATCCGTCTCCGGATAAATACCCATCCAAAAAGGCAGCGAATTCCGCTTTGTTTGAGTGCCTGAAAAATATGCAGTGTATTTTTTTTGATTTTGCGTTTTTCCCCTCTGCGAGCCCGAATTTTGAAAAAATCCTGTAAACCGCATGCGAGTACAGGATGATGTCAAATGCCTTGTTCTTGTATTTGTATACCTTTGCATCCAGCCCGAAAATTTTTTTGGACATGTTTTTAATATCCTCAACAATTTCAGGTGTTTTGCTGACAACCCTGATGTTTTTTCCTGACACGCTTCCTTCAGCAAAAATGTACCCCAATAACCTTGAAAATTCTTTTGAGTTTCTCCAAACCATTTTGGTTTCGATGTTGTGCGTTTTTCCTTTTACTTTCGGGATTAATTCCGCAATCATTTCCGGCTCAAAACCCAAAAACACCAGTATTTTTACGAGGTGCGCAAAATTGATTGCCTGCTTGCTTTTCAATCCCTTCAATGCCATTACCGGCACGCCAAACTTTCTCGCTGTTTCTTTCAAGGAGCACCGGGTGATTTTAATGTAATCGTCAAGCAGCTCCAGGTATTTTTCATTAAAAGGCACGTAAACATTGTCTTTTGCCTCAAACTCTTCCAGGAATTCAATGAAAAAAGTGCTCTTTGCATTGTTCACGCTGGAATCCCTAGGCAGAGCAATGAAAATCCCCTCTTTCAGGTCTTTTGCCTGCAGCGAATAAACCCCGTTTTCGTTGATGCTGAAGAACGGATGGTAATCAGTGGTTGTCACTTCATTTCCTGTTCTAGTTTTTATTTTCAGCAATCGTTCAGGGCAAAGCCTCTGCACAACTGCGCTTACCATTCTTTCCTCTGCCTTAAGCGTATGCGGATTGAGGCTGATTACTTTAAGTTTAGGGTCCTCCACAAAACCGATTATGCCGTCCTCAAGGAACTGCTTTTTGTTTGCCTTTTCAATGTTTTCTTCCACAATTTCCCTGATTTTCTTGCTTTCGCCTGTGGGCAGGAGAATCCGCGTTTCTCCAACTACACATTTTCCGCTTGCATTCGCTCCGGCAATTGCTGTGAAACCCTCGTGAAAGGGTATTTCAGCCTTCTTGAACGACTTGAAATTCTTCAGCAGCAGTTTGTTTACTCGCAGCATTTTTTCACTTTAAGGCCCTATTAATTTTCTTTGAATGTTAGGTTTTTAATATGAAATTTCTTAGCGGGTGGAATTATAATAGTGCGCGAAAACAAGGTTAGAGTAAGCCACTGAAACAGAAACAAACAGTGCAACCACGGCAACTGCAACCAAGCTTTCCCCGAAAAAGTCGCTTAAAGCCGAACCAGCCAAGGCAATGACATTAGCAATAATGCCCACTATTAGTGAAACAACAATTATGCCAAAAAAGTGCTTTCCACTCCACTGCCATGCCTTTTCCACCGCATTCTTGGTTTTGGATTCTTCCACTCCAACTATGTAAGGGAGGAAAAGCAGTTTCACTAAGAGGTAAACGCCAAAAACCAGCCACAGCAGGAAGAGCAGCAGGCCTAATCCTCCCACAATGTTTTCCCCCGGCAGGCTGGTTAAAAGAAAGAAAACCATGAGCAGAAAGCCGTAAAGCAGTGTCACAATGCCGAAAAAAACTGCAAGGCTTACAGCGCTTCCAATCCTTGAGAGCGCATGAGTTGAGCTTGCAACAGCCCCTGTTTTTCCCTTGTTTTTCACGAAGGCGCTGTAGGAAAAAGCCATCCAGAAGCTGGCGGTGTAAGCCAAAAATAGCACCAGTGCCAGTGCAAGCAACTGCCAGAAATAAATCATTACAAAAAAGTAAAAAAATTCCACCCAATTCGTGGCGTAAGGCAGCTGCTCAAGGAAAATCACGTTGTAAAAGAACTCTAATATGGTGTCCTGGCTTAAGGCAGCCAGAACCGCGTTGAACAGCACGAAAACAATTGCAGGAAGCAGAATAGATGGCTTTAAAGCCAGGTCTTTTAATCCCTGCACCAGCGCAGAAAACATGATATTATGAATTGCTTTCTCCTTATTATAGCTTATGATTATTATTTTCCCGGCTTTCCAAAAGGATTAAAAAGGTTCCAGAACTACTTCAATATGAAAAATACCCCTGTTTTTTGGTGTTTTAAGTGAATCTACCTAAAGAAGTTCAGGACTACTGCAAGAAGTGCAATTCGCATACCTCGCAGAAGCTCAAGCAGTTCAAGCCCGGAAAAGCAAGAGCTATGTCCTGGGGCACGAGGGAGAATATTAGAAAGCACAAGAAAGGCTATGGCGGAAAAGCGGAGTTCACTGCCACTGTAAAAAAGCAGAACAAGAAGCCCACATTTGTTGCTGAATGCGCTGCCTGCAAAACCAAGCACTACTTTGTAATCCCAAAGAGGATGAAAAAAATAGAACTAGTGGCTTAACTCTGCCTTTAAAGCCCCTTTTTGTAATAATACAGAACAATTTCTGCCTTGTGGCTTCGCTGCCCAAAATGCTCGCCGGTGTGGATTATGTGGGCAAAAATCCCGGTTTCCCCCTCGATTTTTTTCCTGCCAATTAGTTCAAGCCCTAAACCTTCAAGCTGTTTTGGGCCAAGTTCAATGCCGTCAAAGAAAACAGTTTTTATCCCGCGTTCTTTCGCAATTTGAAATGTTTCCTCAATAAGCTTCCTTATATGCGCTTTCCGGTCTTCATGATAAGTGTAATAGCCTGGCTCAATTCTGGCCCGCAAAATTCTCCCCCCCAAATTCCAGTAAAGCCTCGCGTTTGTCTTCCACCCCGTAATAACCTGGCTTGCCCTAAGATCATTAGTTCTCATGTGAAAAAGCCCGTTCCCTCTCACCTCTCCTTTACCGCTTATGTCAAGGCAGCCTCGAAACAACCCGGGGTATTTTCTTTTCATAAAAATCAGTGGTTTTTGTTCTTTTTTCTCCTTGCAATTGTCTGGCTTAAAAGCCACCTTTCAGTTTGCTTGTGGTCTTTGCTGACCCACTCAATAATTTTTCTTCCATCCCTTGTTCTGCTGTAAATTATTCTTAATTGTGCAGTGGGTTTAATTTCATATTTATTTCGAAGGTGCCTTAGCCGCTTATCCCTTTTAGGCCCAACTAATTCCTCAATTTTTCTTTCAACAATTTGCCTTGTCCCCGGATCCAAATTTTCAATCTGCCGGCTGGCTGAAGCAGTTGTTTCAACCTTAAATTTTCTTGCCTCTCCTTTTACTGCTGCAGGCAATTTGTCAACCGCCTTTTGTAATGCTGTGTTCCGCTCTCTTTTAATTTCCAAAATTTCTGTGTTAATTCTTTTCATTTCATCGCTTCTGATGCCTCTGGTTCTGCACCTGCGTGAAAGTCTTTTTGCCTCAGACCTGCTTAAGCCTGCACCCATTCCAATTCTTCTCACCGTTACAACATATTGCTGTTCCGCAACATGCGGTAAAACCACGTTGTTAGTTCTTTGGGCTTCTTCACTGTTAAATTTTATTGGTGCAGAACCTTTTTCTAGTTCCAGTAAGGCGGGTTTTTTGAAAGTAGTTTCTTTTTTTGGCTGTTCGGTTTTTGCCCTTCTTCTCAGAATCCTTCTATTGACGGCTTTGGCGATTTTTTTTCCGACAACTGCACTCAATAATGCAAAAGTCATGCCGGTTGACGCCCCCAAAGCGCCCTCATTATAATAATCCCCTTTGCTTGGTGGCATCGGTTTTGGCTCTCTTGTTGTGGCTTCTTGTTTTTCTGCTTCCTGCTTCTGCAGGAAGTTTACTGTCTCACCAACAGTTTTCAAATTGTGCTTTTTCTGGTAATCAGACACTCTGCCCAAAATCCTAACATACCTGTCAGAAAAATAATCTGCATTTTTTTCTATTATCTGCTGAAGCCTCTGATCCAGCAAAGGGTCATTGGGCCGGTTTTTCATTTCCAGTGAAATAGTCATTTTTCCGGATGCCTCTGTTTCAAAGCCAACTTTAAAATCGTTTCCGAATGTACTGTGCCCCCGCAAAGCGTATTCCCTGTAAATTTCTGTCTTAAGCGCTTCACTCCTTGCCTGGATTTCATACAAATCTTTTCCGCCGAACCTTTCAACTAAAACCTTGATATTGCCCCCTGATTCCAAGGCACCAAACCAGGGTTGCCTTGCAGCAGCCCTGCTTTCGCTGGCTTTTATGCGGAAAAAGAATGCGTGGCCCAATCCGGCTACTGTGCCTGCCCCTGCACCCAGATTCACATACCTTATAATGGATGGCCCCTGAAATGTTTGCCTTCCAATAATCCTTCTTCTTTTTATGGAATTGTTTGGTTTTCCGGAGTTGTTTCCCATGGAAATTGCATTATTCCTTTTTCTCTCTATGAATGTTCCCCTGAATGCCATAAACAACAAACAATTCCTGTAAATAAAAATCTTATTCAATTCCTGCTTCTATCTCACCTTTTTTTAACTTTTCCCCACAAATTCTATTAACGTGACGGCCAAAAACTCTATTTTGTTAATAATCAAGCAGAGCCCAGGCATTGACTACAATGCCCTCCTTAACAGGGTTTCAGCCAACTATTCCAGCGTGAACTCGGCCAGGGCTGCTCTTTCCCGTGCGCTCAAAGACCTCTCAATTTTCGGGCTGGTGGTAAGGAGAAACAAGAGTTTTTTTGCAACGGACAAGGCAGTCATTCTTGTGAACCAGGAGATGAAGAACAAGCTCATCCTCAAGCTGAACAAGACAATCAATTCCGGCCAGGCCGAGCACTCAGTTGATTCTGTTGTACAGCAGCTGCAGACAATGCTGGAACGCGCCAAGCAAGACAAGGATTTGTTGAAGGCCGCAAAGGGCTCAACAGACTTTTATATAAGCGACCTCGCATTGGTGGGGGAAAAAGTTGAAAGCCAGGCAAAGCACTTGGAGTACATGTCAAAGGTTTTCAGGGAACAAATTGAGGCACTGAAAGAGCTGGGCTTCAATGACATTGAAAGAAGGCCCTTTGATGAAGGCGCTTCCAAGTCAATTGAAAAAGCCGTTGAAGCCTTTGGCTTGAGTGAAGTAGTATTCAAGTCAGATGAGGAACTGGTGAGCAGGATTGCAAGTGAATTCAGCCTTAAGGCAAAAAACAAGAGCATTTCTTTTCCTGCTTCAACTGTGTCGCAGCTGATTTCAAGGCTTCTGGCTGAAAGAAACAAATCCAAATTTTTTGCAGACTTGTACTTGTCTCCGATAAAACTAAAAATTTCAAACGACTTTGTTTACTTTATTGGCCCGTTCTATGCTGTGAACGATGCGGCGAGAAAAAATGGCTAGGGTTCTCTTCACTGTATGCGGCATTGGAATGGGGCATGCAGCCCGCTCCTCTGTTATAATAAAGGAGTTGATGAAAGAGCATGAAGTGCTTGTTGTAAGCTACGGCGACGGCTACAACTTTTTGAAAGAGCAGTTTGACGTAACCCAGATTAACTGGTTCAGGCTGATTTACGATAAAGACCAATACAAGCCTATCACGACAATCTTTTACAATATTCCTAGGGCGCCATTTGTTTTTGCTTCAAATTTCCTAAAGCTTTTCAAGATTTCTGAGAAGTTCAAGCCTGACATTGTTGTTTCAGACTTTGACATCAACGGCCTATATGTTGCTGGCTTACTAAATATTCCAACTATAACAATATCTAACATGCACTTGATGGAATACGAGCGCCTTTTTGCGAACATTAACGAAAAAATTGATTATTATTTAACACAGCGCCCTGTCATAAAAGCCTTTGACAGCTCCAACCACACAATTGTTGTTTCAATCGTCAAGCCAAAGGCAAAATCAAAGAATGTTTACTTTTTTTATCCGCTGCTCAGGCAGGAAATCCTAAAAGCGAAACCAAAAGACAAGGGCTATTTCCTTGTTTACAGCTCTGAAACCCAGCTTGGCGGCATAATTCCCATTCTGAGGAAGTTTCCGAAACAAAAATTCGTTGTGCGCGGAAAAAAGCTGCCTGACGAGAAAAATATTTCTTTTAAGCCCATGTTCTCGGATAAAGAGTTCACAAGGGACCTCAGCAACTGTTCTGGAGTGTTCTGCCATGGCGGGCTTTCGCTGATTTCTGAAGCAGTAATACTGAAAAAGCCGGTTTTCGTTTTCACCCCAAAAGAGTTCTCGGAACGCTACTACAACGGAAAACTGGTTGAAAAGCTCGGCTTCGGGCTGCTTGAAGAGAAGCCCTCCGTGCAGGGCATCAGTTCATTCATTTCCTCGCTGCCCAAATTCAAGGAAAACTTGGCAAAAAGCAAAATAACTGCTGAGAACTCGAAGATTGTGAGAAAAGTAAAATCGCTTATTAAGCTGGAACTGAGAGGGCGGGAAAAGTAGTGGCCAGAGTTCTTTTCGCGGTCTGCGGTGTCGGCTTGGGTCATGCTGGAAGGTCAAGCATTTTAATCAAAAATCTTTCAAGAAGGCACGAGCTTCTCATAACTTCTTACAGTGAAGGCTTGCCATTCCTTAAAAAAGAATTCGGAAAAGTTGAAGCGCTTAACTGGTTCAAGTACTACTTCCACAGTGATGGGAGGATTGACAGGCTTAAGTCAATTGCTTTTAATTCTGTTAAAGTTCCTTTTGTGTTGTTCCACAACTTTTCCAGGCTGAGAAAAATAATCAGGGAATTCAGGCCGGAAGTAATTGTTTCGGATTTTGATTTCAACGGCTTGTATGCCGGGAAGCTCTCCGGAATAAAGGTTATACTGATTTCAAACATGCACTTGGCAAACTACTTTAAGACAAGGCTCTCATTCAGCCAAAAAATTGCCTACTCTCTCACCGATGAATTGATGCTGCGCGCCTACTTTTCAGCTGACCGCTTTCTTGTAACATCAATAATGAAACCAGAAAACAGTGGCAGAATGGAGTTCTTTCACCCCCTTGTCAGGGAGGATCTTGCCGGAAAAAAGCCGCAGGACCAAGGCTTTTTCCTAGCGTATGCTTCAAAAGAAAACCTTCAGAACTTTACAAATTTATTCAGAGAATTTCCAGATAAACGCTTTGTTGTTTATGGTTCAAGCAGGAAACACGGAAACGTTGAGTTCAAGAGTTTTTCAAGAGAGGATTGGGCTGATGACATGCTTAACTGTTCTGGAGTTCTCTGCCACGGCGGCATGGGAACGATTTCTGAAGCGGTTGTGCTGAAAAAACCGGTTTATGTTACTGCTTCAATTGACTGGTTTGAAAGGTTCCACAATGGTGCAATGGTTAAAGAGCTAGGCTTTGGTGTTGCTGAAGAAAACCCTTCCATGCAGGGGTTAACCGAGTTTTTTTCAGGTAACAAAAAATTCAGTGCACAGTTGAAGAAGGCAAACATTAAGGCATCCAACAAGGAATTCAAGGGAAGGCTGGAAGAGCTGATACAGCAGTATTCGAAACAGTGAACAACCCAAAACAATCCGCAGATATTATGGCTGTTTGCCATAAGCTATCTAAGCATGTCCACTGCGCCAGCCCCGATATTGGCAAACATTCCGACAAAAATTATTACTTTAACTGCCCACTCAAAAGTGTTGACCTGGCCTCCAATCACGCCCAAAACGTAAAGCATCACTGAAGCAGTAATGTATGAGACGAGCACCAGAGAAAAAAGCCTTTTTGGAATCACCCCAAAAATTGTTTCCCTTTTAGTGTTCTGGATTTTCGTGTAATGGATTAGCAGGACATCAAACAAAACAGTTATGAGAACAATCACGATGACATGAATTAAGTCAAGGCTTTGGCTTAAGCGCCACACTTCCTCTGTTACTGCCAGCGGAGCGCTGAAAACAATTGCCCCGACAATCTGCTGGGCAAAGTCGTCTAATCCGAATTCCTCCGGCAAAAGCTTTGAAGAAATCCTGCCAAGAATTGATTTCTGCTTTTCCTGTATTTCCTCCAAGTCCTCTTTTATTTCCTCCACGTCTTCCTTGATTTCTTCAACGTCCTTTCCGCTGTCCTCTATTTCGTCCCTTATCTCCTCGACATGTTCTTTTATGTCCTCCAAGCGGTCTTCCTTTGGTTCAGGCTTCTCAATCAGCTTTATCTGCTTTCCCTTCGCAGCGGATTTTGGTTTCCTGGAAGCAGCCATAATAGTAGCCCTCTGCTCACATATTTAAATTTTTTGGTGGGGAAACTGAGAGCGCCGGGGGAGAGATTCGAACTCCCAAGTCCAAAGGACGCTGGTTTGCCCGCATTAATTTTTACGCCATAATTCGAGACCAGTGCAATACCATTATGCGACCCCGGCAGATGCAATAAAATTAGTGCTGCGATTCCTTATTTAATTTTGTTATTTTGAGGAATTTCCTGAGCTGTTCTTCGTCAATCACTCCAACAAGTTTTCCGCTGGAGTAAACAAGCGTGAAAGGATAGTTCCTGCTCAGTGACTTTGTCACGATTTTTATTGGGGAATCGGTAAGGCTTATTTTTGGCAGTTCTGCTGCTGCTTCCGCCACATTCACTACAGGCCACCTGCTTCTCTTGATTCCCTCTAAAACGTCAACTGAAACAAAGCCAATGCCATTGCCGGTTTCAACAAGAAATGCTGTCTGGTTCTTTTTCTGGAGTAGCTGGAATGCTTCTTCAAGCGTTGTTTCCTGCTTGAGAATTAGAGGCTTTTTGTTTAGCACTGCCGTTAAGTCAACCCCCTTAAGTGTTTCCTTGAGTGCTGCAAACTCATTTTCTTGGCCTGCTCCCAAGTAAATGAAAATTGCTATTATTAGCAGAATAATGTTTCCAGAAAAAAAACCTATGAGGAAGAGAAACAATGACAGGACAGTGGACACTCCTGCTGCAATCCTTGTTGCTTTGCTGAATCCAAGCCTCCAGGAGAGAATGCTTCTCAGCACTCTTCCACCATCGAGAGGCAGGGCTGGTACAAAGAGGTTGAATGCGCCTAAAACCAGGTTAACCCAGAACAGGCTGAACAGCGGGAAATCTAAAAGCGCTTGGTTGAGTTCCTCTGCTCCTGCAGCAGGGTCAGTGAATATGTGCCACGGCCACGGTAGCTGCGGAAAAAAACTTAATAGCAGGGCAATCAGCACTACAACAATGAAATTGAACATTGGCCCTGCAACAGCTATCAGGAACTCGTCTAAAGGCTTTTCCGGAATTTCCTCAGTTAATGAAATCCCGCCGATTGGCAGCAGCGTGATTTTTTCCACCTTTATTCCTTTTGATATTGCAACGATTGAGTGGAACAGCTCGTGGATGAAAACCGAAACGAAAAGGAAAAACAAAAGTACAAGAGTTGGAACAAGGCTAGGGAAATCAAATATTGCGAGGAAGCCGGTTATTGCGGCAATAAGCAGAATGAACGTGCTGTGCAACTCCAGCCTTATTCCGAACAGCTTTCCGAGGGAAAAGTTTCGCATACGGAACTTTAAACCCACAGATGTTTAAAAGACTTTGTATAAAAAAAGAAAAAAAGTTGAAATGCCTACTTGGTTTCGTTAAAGACTTCGGAGAATATCGTGTAGGCAGTTACTGTTAGTGCATACCCCAAAAGCCCTGCTCCAACCAATGAGCCTATTATTGGAATGATTGCAAGAATTACTGCAACTATTCCTAGGACAATAGCCCAAGCTATTACCACCACTAATGATATAATGTATTTGCCTGTCAGGACTTTTTTCAGTATTGCGCCGAACTTGAAGGCTGCACCGAAGTTTCCTTCCTTAGCATAAAAGATTACTCCCATTGAAGCAAGAATTGCCCCAACGAGCAGGAGTAGAATGCCAAGAATTCCGATTAACCCGCCTGCTGCAAACGCTGAGATGAAGTCACCACTTGAAAGCAGGGTAACTATTGCTGCGCCGAGCGCAACAGCCAACAAAATTCCTCCAGGAATGCCGTAAATTATATGGATAACCAGCACCATAATTGACTTTATTATGTGGTCTCCAATGTTGGTTAAACCCCAAGCAGGAAGTGACTTGTTTTTGTTCAGAGTGTTCTGTGCAACCTTTACTCCATAGCCTGAAAGAAGCAGGCTCACAACCGGAATCAACCCGACGACTATTCCTATTAGTGCCGTCTTGCCGTCAGAGAAAGGCTTTTTTATCGCTCCAGCGAAATCAACCATCTTTTTTTCACCTTTTTCAAAGTTTATTTGAATGAAGCAATTTAGGTTTAATATGTTGTTTTTCCTATTTAAGCTTAACCCCTGCCTGTTTTAAGCAGTTTCAGGAGCTTTTCGGCTTTTTCCCTTGCCTTTGCCTCTTCCCTTGTTTCCTTGACCATTATTTTGCCGTTCCTGAAGAGGCTTAAGTCTGTGCCCTCCAGCTTAACCATCAACAGCACCGGTGTTTCAACCTCTACCTCAACTTTTGCCATGCGCAGCTGTTTTGCTGCACTTGCCAAATCCAGTTTTTCTTTTTTTTTGGGCAAGAACTCGAACGCAAGGCTACTCTTGCAGGGCCTGCCGGTAAACTGGTCAAGTTCCATTCACAAAACTCAGCCAGAAAACGCTTAAAAACCCCATTAATTTCTGTTTCTTTCGATTGTTGTCCCAAGGCTCTTTTTAATATTAATTTAAACTATATACTTTATTATGTGCGGCATAGTAGGGGTTTTGGCAGAAAAAAATGCTGCCTCAATGGCTTTCGCTGCACTCAAGAGGCTTGAGTACAGAGGCTATGACTCTTGGGGTGTTGCATTCAAAGGCGGGAAAAGCATTGAGGTGCTCAAGAAAACAGGGAAACTGCCTGAAAGTTTTTCATTCCAAGCCGGTTCAGGCACTGCTTTAGCGCATACTCGCTGGGCAACTCACGGAAAAGTAACTGAAGCCAATGCGCACCCGCATTTAAGCAACGACAAAACAATCGCGGTTGTGCACAACGGCATAATCGAAAACCACGAGGAACTAAAGCATTTCCTTGAAGGGAAAGGCTTTTCCTTCAACAGTGAAACTGACACAGAAATAATCCCTAACCTCATCCAGCTGTTCATGGGTGAAGGGCAGAGCTTCAAGGAAGCAGTGCGCTTGAGCCTTAAAAAAATTGATGGCAGCTACGCGGTTGTTGCAATGCATGCAGGCGAAAGAGAGTTGGTTGCTGCAAGGAACGGTTCCCCGCTTGTTATAGGATTGGGAAAGCACTCAATTTTTGCTGCCTCTGATGTTCCTGCTTTTTTGGACCACGCCAAAAAAGTGGTTTACCTCAATGACTTTGAAATGGCTTTGCTTGGAAAAAAAGCCGAGTTTTTTGATGTCCTCACAGGAAAGCAGCTGGAGAAAGATGTTGAGGAAGTGAACTGGAGCATTGAGCAGGCGCAGAAAGGGGAATTCCCCCATTTCATGCTCAAGGAATTAAACGAGCAGCGATTCACAATCAAAAAGGCAGTGCAGCAGCCTAAAGGAATTATTGAAAAGGTTTCCTCAATGATTAAGAATGCGAAAGGAGTTTTCTTTGTTGGCTGCGGAACATCCTACCATGCCTGCGTTTCCTCTGCATACATTTTCTCCCACGTTGCAAAAATGCACGTGAATGTTGTCCTTGCCTCTGAGTTCAGAAACTATGAGGAGTTCTTGGAAAAGGAAACACTGGTTATAGCGGTCTCGCAGAGCGGTGAAACCGCTGATGTTCTTGACGCGGTTAAAACAGCCAAAAAGCGTTCCTCGAAAGTCGTTAGCATTGTGAATGTCATGGGCTCAAGCCTTACCCGCTTAAGCGATGAAACAATTATGATGAACTCCGGCCCAGAAATCTGTGTTCTTTCCACCAAGAGTTACACTTCACAGCTTGCAATCCTGCTTCTCTTGGCTTACGTTGTTGCAGGCAAGCAAGTGGAAGGTCATGAGTTAGTGGAGAAAGCAGCTGCCCTTTCCCAGAAAGTAATTGATGAAAGCTCAGCTCCGGCAAAAGAGCTTGCAGCAAGGCTCAAGAACAGCAGGGACTTTTTCCTGATTGGAAGAGACTTGGCTTTTCCGAGTGCGCTTGAAGGAGCACTTAAAATCAAGGAGGTTTCCTACATTCATGCTGAGGGCTTTGCGGGCGCGGAATTAAAGCACGGAACAATTGCTTTGGTGGAGGAAGGCATTCCATGCATTGTTTTTTCCACTGACCAGACAAGGCCGCTGATTATGAGCAACGCGCAGGAACTCAAAAGCCGCGGCGCTTTCATTATTGGAATAGATTCAAAGCCAAACAAGCTGTTTGACTATTTCTTCAGGGTTGAGGAAGTTGGAAACGCCAACCCGATTTTAATGATTTTGCCTATTCAATTGCTCGCATACCACTTGGCTGTCGAGAAAAAACTTGATCCCGACAAGCCGAGAAACCTTGCAAAATCTGTTACGGTTAAGTGACTTCCATGGGTAAAACTGAAAGAAGGCTTTTCGGAACTGATGGCATCAGAGGCATTGCCAATGCTCCCCCAATGACTCCTGAAACAGTGCTTAGGGTTGGGAAAGCAGTTGCAGATGTTTTCAAGAAGCAGAACGGCAGAACCCACAAAGTGGTAATCGGCAAGGACACAAGGCTTTCAGGTTACATGATTGAAACTGCCTTGACTTCTGGCCTTGTTTCAATGGGCGTTGAAGTGATGCTGGTTGGGCCTCTGCCAACCCCTGCTATTGCTCACTTGACCAAATCACTTAATGCTGATGCAGGAATTGTCCTATCTGCCTCCCATAACCCCGCGAGCCACAATGGAATAAAAATTTTTGACTCAAAGGGATTCAAGTTAAGTGATGCAGTAGAGCTTGAAATAGAAAGAGTTGTTTTTTCCGGCAAAGAGCTTGGAAACAACAATTCAATCGGGAAAGCCTTTAGGGTGAATGAGGCAAAAGGCCGCTATATTGAGTACGTTAAGGGAACAGTTGACAACACTTCGCTGAAGGGGTTTAAAATTGTAGTTGACTGTGCTAATGGAGCAGCATACAATGTTGTGCCAGCAGTTTTCTCTGAACTCGGAGTGGAAGTCAAAGCAATCAATGTTTTCCCTGATGGGTTAAACATCAACCTAAACTGTGGTGCCCTGCATCCAGAGGGAATGCAGAGGGCAGTGAAAGAAACAGGAGCCAATGTAGGCTTTGCTTTTGACGGGGATGCTGACAGGGTTATTGCGTGCAACGAGAAAGGCGAGCTTTTAGACGGAGACCAAATAATGGCTTTATGCGCCAAGAAGCTTTTAGATGATGGCAAGCTGAAAAAGAAAACAGTTGTTGCAACTGTGATGAGCAACCTTGGATTCCATGAGGCAATGAGAAAGGAAGGAATTAATGTTAGGACAACAGCTGTTGGTGACCGCTACGTGATAGAGGAAATGAAGTCAAATTCATTTAATTTTGGCGGCGAGCAGTCAGGCCACATAATTTTTGGGGATTATTCTACTACGGGAGACGGGTTGATAACTGCCCTTCAGCTTCTTAGAATAATGAAGGAAACACGAAAACCGTTGTCAGAGTTAAGCGGATTAATGAATCGCTTTCCCCAAGTTCTGATTAACGTCAATGTCAGGGAAAAAAAGCCATTTGAGATGATGCCTGCTGTGAGCATGGCTGTAAAAGATGCTGAATCAGTGCTTGGAAAAAATGGAAGGGTGCTGCTGCGGTATTCAGGAACGGAAAACATTGCAAGAGTAATGCTTGAGGGAAAGAATGAGAAACTAATTAATTCCCTTGCTAGCAAAATCGTTGCTTCAATAAAAAAAGAGATAGGTGCCTAAATGAAGCAATTGCAGGAATTTCTGGTGCGCCTCAAAAAAGAAATTGATGCAGGAAAACAGTTTGAGTTCTGGAATTATTTGAATGAATCAGAAAAGTCTATGAAAAGCATTGGAGAAAAAATTGCAGGAACCATCGAAGAAAACGTTCAAATAAGGGGAAAAATTGTTTTAGGCAAAGGCTCTGTGCTTAGAAGCGGTTCAGTGCTGGAAGGAACTGTTGTGGTGGGTGAAAACTGCAGGATAGGCCCGAATGCCTACCTGCGCAGTGGCACAATCGTGGCAGACAACTGCCATGTTGGAATAAGCGAGGTAAAGAACTCCATTATTTTAAGCAACAGCAATGTTCCTCACTTCAACTACGTTGGCGATTCCATTTTGGGGGAGAATGTTAACCTCGGTGCCGGAACAAAAATAGCCAACCTGCGCCATGACAATGCAAATGTAAAAGTCTTGGTTAATGGCCGGCTCGTTGATTCAGGCAGGAGAAAACTTGGAGCGCTGATTGGCAGCAACACGAAAACAGGGATAAACTCTTCAATCAATTGCGGAGCGATTGTTCCAAACAATTCAAAAATAATGCCGAACGAGTTTTTCAAATGACCTTTCCTGTTACGCCGTCAACCAGAACAGTTCTTTCCTTGCCGTCAAGTTCCAGCTTAAAGTGCCACACGGGCCTGTAAATCTCCTCAATGCTTTTCACTATGACATTCTTCCACATTTTCTGCAGCAGTTCAGGAATTTTTTCTTTGCCGAACAACTCGTGCTCCTTGCTTATCGCGTCAGCCCTCACAAATGGAAGATAATTTATTGAGCCAAGCAACTCGTGCCTTTCACTTGGCGGCAAATCAAACTGCTGCTTCAGCCAGTAAATCCGTTTCCCTGTTTTTTGTTCAACAGCTACTCCAACTAAGCCTCGTTCACCCAGCTTTTTCAGGATTCTCAGCACTTTTCCCTCTCCAAATTCTGTTATGCCAATCAGTTCCTCTGCACTCAACTGGTTTTTCATCAGGGCTTTAAGCACTGAGAGTTCGTCTTCCCCTAGTTCAAAGAACTCGTTCAAGCCTTTGGATTCAACAAACTTTCCCATTGAAAAGTGCAGGAACTCACCGCTTGAGGAACTAATGAAGCACTGCCGTGAAAGGAATTCGTTTTTTGTGCTAACAATGTCGTAGTTCACTTTCCAGACAGTGTGATAGCGCAGTGCTGTGTCTCTTACTACTTCCTCGCCTCCAAGCAGCCCTAACAGCCTCTTCTTCCTGATTTCGTTCACAATTTCCTTTGCCCTGCTTTCAGGAATTCTCTGCGGCAAAGCCAAAAGCTCAGTTGTTTCCACATCCTGCAGGGGTTCTCCTTTTAGTGCTTCACCTTCCTCTCCTGTTTCCTCTTCTTCACCGCTTTCAGCCTTGATTATTTCCTTGGCTATTTTCCTGTCGCCCTTGGCTCCTTCAAGCATAACAGTTTTCTGGCCTACAATAAATCCTTTCTCCCTCAAGCCCTGCAGTATTGCTGAAAGGTGCGCGTTCCCATTGTATTTTGCATTAAGCGTCTCTATAACCTTCTTTATTTTCTCGATTTCGATTTCCCCTTCCTTAAGCAGGTCTCTGTGGACAACCTCCACTATAAGATTTTCAAGCTGTTCAGCTGAAACAGTTTCACTCATTCCAAGAGTTTCAGCGTCCCTTCCCTCGTGCTGGCTCAGCCTTGGCCTGATGCTCATAATGAATGCCCTGCTGGTTTCCTCGCTTCTATCTCCAGTTAATGCAACTCCAACCGGCAGAGTCTTAATGAAGCTCTTCCTCTTGAATGCAGCTGGAATAATAGTTGGTGTTCTCTTGAAAACAGCTTTTACGTCATCGTCAAAAACAAGCTTGTGAGTCATGATTATGTCGAGCTGGCTCAAAACCTTTGTGTCAATTGCACTAGGCTGCTGGGTTGCAAAAACCAGGCTGCAGCCAGGCCTCCTTCCCTGCTTGACATACTCCACCAGCGCAGAACTAGCAGGGGTTTTTTCGTTACCGCTTGGAATAAGAGTATGCGCTTCATCAATGAAAAGCCATGTTGGAGGAATCTCCAGCTCAAGCAGCTGATCTACATCCAAAGTCTTGAACCTAGAAGCAGCCTCCTTTCTTGTCGAAATCTTTCTTGCAGCAAGAATCCTCCTTGCAAGCACTCCAATAACAAGAGCAGTTACAGTGTCATCCAGAAAACTCGTGTCAAGAATTGTCATCTGGCCTTCCCTTGAAAGGTCACTCAAAGGCGTTCCTTTTTCATCGAATATTCCCCAAGCCTTCGCTGCCTCAAACCTGCTTGACAACGCCCTTATTGAGTCCTGCTTATAGCCTTTCTCCCTGGAGTTTAACTCAGCATCGGATTCGAGGCAGATTACTATGTCGTCAAGCGAGTAGTTCCTTCCCTTAGCCGGAATTTTTTTGTCTTCAAGGCTCTTATAGCCAGACTCAACCTTTTTAAGGACTTTTTCCAGCAGCAAGCCGGTTACACTGAACCTGTCAATTTTGAATGTCAGAGCCCAATCCTCCGAGCTCAGCAGTGAAGGCTGCATTGAAAAGCCGGCATCAAAAGTTGTTTTCGGAACTTGACCCCTGATTCCAGCAGGAACAAACACCCGAATGTTCTTCAGGCCAAGAGGATTCAGTTTCCACTCCTTGATTTTTTCCAGTTCCCTTTCCTCTCTGTTTGGAAAACGCATGCTCCAAAAAACCCCGATTGGGTCAATGACAATTGTGCCAACATTCTTGTTCTTCAGGGCAATCTCTTCAGCTATTACCCCCATTACGTACGATTTTCCGCTTCCACGTGCCCCGCACACAAATACAACGTGCGGGTTAAGGCTGTCAAGGTAAATGTCTTTGTCTTTGAACTCCTGCTCGTTTACCCTGCCTACGTGGAGCGCTCCCTCATAGCCGTACTTTTTGTGGACTGCTTTTTTCCTCCCAATGAAAACGTTTCCAGTAGCCGGGTCAGAGAGAAAATTCAGCTTCAATCCAGTTTCTGCTGGGCCCTTATCCTTTAATGAAAGCAGAGACGCCTTGTGAATGATAGTGTCCTTAATTTCTTCCCTATTCTTGCCTAGTTCTTTTAGAGGAACCTCGTCAAGCTCCTTTTCCTTTACACCGTGCTCTACTGAGTCTTCCTCTCTTTCAAGCGAATACTCAAAGTCATCCGTGTCTTCGCTGCTTTCTTCTTCATCTGCCTGCTTTTCCTCATTGCCTTCTTTCCCGCTATATTCGCTTTTATCATCTGTTCTCTGCCCTTCATCTTCCTCATCAAATGTTACATCCTCTTTCTCTTCTTCGTCTTCTTTCTTGTCTTTTTCCTTTTCTGCCTTTTCCTCAAGGATTTCGTCAAAAATGTCAGTGTCCTTTTCTGTCTTTTCCCTGCTTACACGGCTATTCATTTTTTTTGCGGGAGAATCAACGTTTTTGGCCATTCTGCCACCTTTCCTTGAAATGCCCTATACTAAAAATTCATGCATTTTAACGTATATTAACCTGTCGGTTAGGAAACCAAAAAGTGAATGAATTTTATGAAAAAGCAGTTCTGCCTGAACCACGGTTCCCTTTATTTCTCTTAATATAAATTTTTTTATCTTTCCCTTTCGGTTTTCCGCCCTTCTCAAAATCGCCTCTCTTAATCCCATTCCTTAACCTTTCCAAAAGCTTTTTTTCGGCTTCAGGAGCCTTCCAGTAACCCTTTATTATTGTCGCTTTCTCAGGCCAATACTCTCCCGGCAGATTGGAAAGCCCCATATCAACCCAAACCTTTGTCCTTTCCTTGATTATGTGCTCTTCGCTTATGCCGTGCTGTGCAGCCAAAGCATTCACTCCCCTGTTGAAAAAATTATATCGCTCCACCTTGTACGTTGGAATCCCGATGCCGGCAAGCAATGCTGCACTTACAGCACCGGCAATAACTTTTCTCTTCAGCTTCCTTTTTTTGCGGGCTTGTTTCTTTGAAATATTCAAGCCCCTTCTTTTGCCGACCGGTTTCCTCAAAAAAGCCATACAATACTTTCACTTCCCAGCTTTAAAAGCGTTTCTTTTTCCAGAAAATAATTTCATTTCCCAACGATACTCGCTTATAACCCATTTGTTTTAACTGGCCTAAAGAATAATTATCAAAGTGGTTTTTTCTGTCAATAATAACAATTCTGCCACCTTTCCTTGTATGACTTTCAAGTGCCCTAATAAAGGGGCCAATATTTGGAGACAAAAATGCATCAGTCCTTGTGCTCCAGCGCGTATAAGTGTTCAGAACATACCTTGAAATAGTAAGGTGAGCATTCGCGTTTGGCAACATTTCTACTGGCTGCTCAAAAAAAGCAACATTTTTTTCCACGTTTTCCTTTTCCCTAAAAGCAAGCAAGTCATCTCTTCCCCAAAGCTTTTCAGGCATTTCCTGAGTCAGCCTTTCCCTAAATTCTTCGATAGATTTTGATGACTTCATTAATTCAATTTTTTCCATGCAAATATCAATTGCCACTTTCTGCGAGTCACACGCAATTACTTTTCCTTTGCCGACCTTTGAAGCAAGCATTAAACTTAAGCTGCCAACTCCGCAACCCACATCTAGAACAGTTTTTCCTTTTAACTTCCAAGGTCCAAAAAGTCTGATGAGTTTTCTGTGCAAAGAGCTTTCAGTGTGGTAACCGTATACAAAATCATTAAACGCGGCATACTTTTTTGCCCAGTATTGTTCCCTTTCTCTTCTTCTTTTTGGGTTCTCATCTGGGATTCTCCTTCTCTTTAGCTTTAAAAAACGCATACAAGAACATTGCGTTCAATAGTTTAAATACTTTTCAATCACGACAAAAACCCAGCAATATAACTAATATATTACTTACCATCATCAAATAGTTTCACGGGCCGATAGCTTAGCGCCGCAAATACCGATAGCTCAGCGCCGTAAATGCGCGGCGGTAGCATCAGTCCAGTTTCACTGGACTTGACTCGGCTCTGTGAGCCTCGCAAAAATAAAGGGCCGATAGCTCAGTTAGTAGAGCGCTACCTTCGCAAGGTAGAGGTCCCGGGTGCGATTCCCGGTCGGTCCATTCGCCGCCTGCTTGCGGCGGTAAAGCGTACTGCTGAAAGCAGTACCGGCTCGTTTCTCAGGCTCGCATTCGGCTGAAAAGTCAGCCGGCACCTTGTACATGCCCCTTCTTCGGAAGGACGGTAGTTCTTTCGCAAAAAATAGAAAGTTTTAACATTTAATAGTAGTTATTTTTTCCAGGGCTTATAGTTTTTTTGTCCTCATTTTTTCAAGGACGTCAATAACACTTTTGTTAGTGACTTGGAATACTTTTTTTCCAGTCAAGTTTCCGCGGAGCAGTATATAATTGCTTCCTGTTTCCTTGTTCCAGTAATATTCGAGTTCATCGGGCCTATTTCTAGCCTTCAGCAGTGGAATCAACCGTCTATTGAATATTTCAAGTCTTTTTCTCACTGGATTCTCAGGAGTAATCACCGCTGCTCCATAGAATGGTATTACTCGCACAGCTTCCTTTGGGAGAGAATCTAATGGAATGCCAACCCTGTTCTTCCAATTAGCTCTTTTTTCAGGGTGCCCGTATGGTGCCTTCCGCCGCTCCGATGTGAGGCCCCTTTGACTAGCTTTTTTTGCCCTCATTTTAACCACTTATATTAAGTTTTTTCAACTACTTAAACTTTTTGTGCGCTGTTTTTGCTTCTTTTCCATGGTGTCAGTAGATTTAAGTTAAAGTGAATCGTGTTTTGGCATATGCTGAATTATTTCACCAACGAAAAGGATTTTGCTTCCTTTCTCTCGTAGCTTGTTGTTGGTCGGCATTTTTTGCCTTTTGTTCTTCTCTTCTCAGAGCTCTTCTTGTTGTTTCCGCTTCCAATATCGGGAGCACTTCTTTAAGAAGAACTTTGTCTATTCCTTGGCCTTTCCTCCAAATCCCGGTATCATGTAGAACATTGCTATAGCGAGCATAATCTTCAGATGATTTTAAAATTTGAAATTCGGTTGGAGATTTTGCTCTATCCAGCTCTCTGAAAAAATGAATGAATCCAGTTGGTTTTGTTGCCAATTCGCCTATAATCTGCCGGGCTGCCTTTTCTGCCTTTTTTCCAATTATTGAAGTTGTTATTACACGAGTTTCTGGTTTCCTGAGTTCTGGGAAATTTTTCTCAGCCAGAAACGCGGATTTTCCCAAATGCTCATTAAAATATCCATTTGTTCTGGCCACCTGCTGGATTAATGCCATGAAAGCATGGTTTCCCTGAAAATCAATCCCCTGACCAAATTTTTCCTGCAGTCCGGCGAGAAGCCGATTAACTTTTTCCTGAGTGGGCCTTTTTTCATAAGGCTTCTTTTCTGAAACCTTTTTCTTGCTTTTTTGACCCCAATGATTTCGTTTCATAAATAAAAATAATTGGAACCTATTTTTTCTGCAGGTTCTTTTCAATGATTTTGTTATCCTCAACAACTATTGATGTTCCCCTTCTATCGCCTTTTTTTAGTTGCATTACACTTTTGCTCGCATTATTCATGACATTGGCATAAATTTGCTGTGGTTCCTGAAACTTTTTATGTTGAAAGTCAAAGTCTACCTGTATAATTGCGCTAGTGACAGTTCCTGGAATTTCTTTTCTTAGCATTGCGTCTCGCAATTTTACTATTGAGAGAGGGTCACCAGTGAATGGATTTTCAACTGTTCCACTCAAGATTTTTTCTTTGGCGAGCCCCTTAAGTTCGTCAACAATTGCTGTAACTTCTTCTTTTGGCATATAAAAGTGGAGAGTGAACTCATCCGTACCATAACGCGCTCCAATTCCATTGTATTTGTCACATACCTCTTTCACGGCCTCAGCGTAAGCAGTCAAAAGAGCGGTTCCGCCCTCAAGGTGACTGCCGATTGCATCGTTTGTTTGCTTTACCAAATCCACGTCAAAAAAAACTATTGTTTGCACTCCACTCTTCCTCCAAGAAGTAAACTTTCTTTTTACAAGCTCTGAGAAAGCATTATGGCTGTAGATGTATTTAAAAAAAGGGTCAGTCATTGCCAATGACGCAAGTCTTTTGGTCCTGGGCCTCAAAAGGAAAGCCCTTTTTTTAACAACTGATGTAACCCTTTCGGTCTTATCTTGAATCCTCCTGTCAACAAACCCCATCTTTTGCCTGAATTCTTTCCTATTAATTCTGCCGCTTAAGAGATCATGAACAAGCCTGTTCATAAACCTGCCCCTAACCCGATTCATGTACTTCATTTCTTCAAGCTCTTTTGCCAGCATGTTTTCTCCTGCAGCTCGCAGTCTCTCCACTATCCTAGCAGTGTTAACAATTGACTTCCTGTCAACAGCAGGCGGAAACCTTTTTAGCGGCCTGGTTTCAATCCTCTTAAAAGACATGTTTTTAGGCACAAAAACCACTACAATAAATTAAACTCAAAAGAAGTATTTAAACGTATAGCAAACAACTTTAATTTGCTGTTTGCTAGTTGCAAAATGCAATTTTTGCTCAAATACAAAAGCATTTTGCTATATTCTACTGCTTTTTTGCAGAACCGCCTTTAAGCAAAAACAAAGTTATTGAGATTTGTTTTGGGGTAATTCTCTCAATGAACCTCTCATTTATTAGGTCCATTATTTGGTGGGCAATGTAAGCAGCAGAGCAGGCTAACAGGAAAGGAAAATAAAGCGGAATAATGGTTGCAAGAAAAACCAGTTCAATGTTGTGGAAGACAAACAATTCATCTACCCATTCTTCTTCCCGGTTGAGGAAAAAGTAGTAAGCTTTAATGAAATCAAGGCCTTTTCCCCTGGCAATGTAAACAAAAAAGTGGTCCAAATCTATCAAAAAGCCTCCCGCGAATGCAAGCAAAGCAAACCATCCAATCGACGGCCAGAGAAAAGCGGCAATAACCGCAGATACAATGAAATGAAATATCGGGTGTGGCATTTTATCAGCTTTAGATAATTATTCCAATTCAATCCTATTGAGAACTAGACAATAATCCCGTTAATTTTTTTGGGGCGTGGCTATTTTACGAATTCTACCCCCGGAATTCCCCCGAATTCGTTGTCGCCGGTTAGGAACATTAGGCTGTGGTTTCTGGCCGCTGCATAGCCCACGCAATCTACAAAAGAGAATTTTTTTTGCCTGTTTTCAAATTTGAAGTCCATTCCGCGTCTTATGGTGTTTTCGTTTATTGGTATTGTGGAGTTCTTGAATTTGTTGAACCAGTGTATTGCTATTTTTTTGCCGTGGTTTTTCAGGAGTCCGTAGTATAGTTCTCCAAGATTCAACGTGGAAGTAGCTATTTCCTCGTTTGAAAACTTTTCGTAATTTTTGTTTCTACCTATTATTTCAAATAGGGCGTAGGTGTCAAAGAAGTACTTCACTCGGCTTCACTTTCCGAATTTTTCTTCAAAATCCCTGTCTATTTCGGCCATTATTTGTGCTGTCGGCTTTTTGAGTCTTAGTTTTCCAAAAATATCCTTTACCTTGAGTGTCTTTATCGGCGTTATTATTGCTCTTACCATTTGCCTGGGTTTGAGTGACTCTTTTTCCAAGGCCTCTTTTGGCACTATAAGGCCTACCGAGTTTCCCCATTTTTTCAATTGGACTTCGTATTCAATCATTTTAACACCAATAGTTATACCGTATAACTATATAAAAGTATATAAAAGCTTATTGACCAGTACTTTCATTCCCGCGCAATCCCATTGAGAACGCGATAAAAGCCAATTGTTCAGTTATAACTACATTTTTTACAGAATTTGTAGTTGTAAAAGTTATAACTACATTATTTAAATACTTTGTAGTTATAACTACTCATGGTTAGTGTTGTCAAGAGAAAAGTTAAGGGCAAAGAATATTACTACTTGGAGTTCACTATCAGAGTGGGGGATAAGGTTAGGAAGGTTTATGAATATCTGGGAAAGGAAAAGCCTTCTGAATCTGAATTGAAGAAAAAGAAAAAGGAACTGAAAAAAAAGGCATTAGGTAAATACTATGACAAAACTTTAAGCAAGTTCAAGTTTTCTTTTCTTTCAAGGAAGGAACTTGTTGAGGCTGAAAAAGTAAAGGAAAATTTTTTATCTCGTTTTGAAAAACTAAGTAAAAAACAGAAGCAGGAATATGAAAAAAATGAGGTTCTGCATTTTGTGTATACGACACTCCGCACTGAAGGAGTTGATGTTGATTATTCTGATGTTGAAACGGCTTTTGATATTATTGACAAAAGGAAAAAAGAGCATACTTTTGACAATAAGGTAGTTATTTCGAGTTCAATGATTACCGGTTTCAATTACCTGCCAAAAATAAGAATAAACAAGAGTGATGTTCTCAAATTACACAGCATAGTGATGTCTTCTTTTGAAAGAATTAGTCCCGGTCAGCTTAGAGATGACCAAAGGATAATTGCTAGATTTAATCCCCTTACTCTTAAAAGCGAGGAAATTAAGTACAGGCCTCCTGCCCCAAAGGATGTTGAAAACGAGCTTGAAAAGTTCTTTGAATGGTTTGAAAGAAATAAAGACGTTCATCCCTTGGAGCTTGCCGCCTTGGTTCACTTAAAAATCCACCTTATACACCCTTTCAAGGACGGGAACAAGAGGATGTGCCGTTTGCTGTTCAACAAGATTCTTCAGGATGCCAGCTATCCAATACTAAACATTTCAAAGGACACTTCTGAATACTTCAAAGATCTGATAAAGTCGGTTGAATCAGGGAATGAAAAATTCTTTGTAGAGTTCTGCTATAAGGCATTCCTGAAACAGGTTAAGTACAGGAGGCTGAAATAGCTTACAAGGGAATCGTTTAATTCACGTTATTATTCCCCTTATTCCCACTCAATTGTTGCGGGTGGTTTGTGTGTAACATCGAAGAAGACGGCGCCCACTCCTTTAAGCAATGAAATTTTTTCCACAATTCGTTTTAAAACCCTTTCATCCATTGCCGCGAATTCGGCAGTCATCGCCTCAGTGCTGAAAACCGGCCTTAACACTATGCCTTGTCCTTTTCCGTTAATGTTTAGTGGCAGAAGAACAACAGGGAACTGCCATATTTTTTCGGTTAAACCAGCTGCATCCGTTTCCTGCATTGTAATTGCATCAGCCTCCTGCAGCAAAGAAATTCTTTCCCTGCTCAGATAAGCCTCAACCAATTTAACGTTATCAGTTTTTTCCGGGAAAAGAGTGAAAACAACCCTGTTAACCTCTTTCAGCTCATTGGTTAGGCGGGTTGAACACGCATCCAGTTTTTTCCAGTCAAGATTCCCTCCTAACGCAACTACAAAACGGTAAGTGCGGCTGTCTCCCTGCACTCCAACTGCTTTAACAGGCAGAATTTTGGCGTTAAAACCAAATGTTGCAGAAATTTTTTTTGCTCTCCCCTCAATCCCTTCAACACTTTCCTGCTTTCCATTAGAGCACAGAATCCTGATGCCCAAGCCAGGCCCAGGAAAAGGCTGCCTTGAAACAATTTTTTTCGGCAACCCAAGCTTCAAGCCAAGCTCTCTCACTTCGTCCTTGTAGAGTTCCCTGATTGGCTCAATCACTTTTCCTTGGGCTGTAAGGGTTTTAATTAATTCAACCTGGTTATGGTGGGTTTTGATTCTTGCAGAATGCTTTGTTCCCTGCGTTTCAATTGTGTCAGGATAAATTGTGCCTTGCCCAAGCAGCCAGCCTTCCTCATTCAAGCCAAGAGCCCTGATTTCCTTGTCTGCAACCTCAACAAACAAGTTCCCAATTATTTCTCTTTTTTTTTCCGGATCTGTGGTGCCTTCAAGCGCTTTAAGAAATTTTTCACCGGCATTTACTATCTTAAGCTCTTTTACGCCTATTTTTTCAAGGGCTTCTTTAACCTGTGCGCTTTCATTTTTCCTCATAAGCCCATGATCAACGTGCAGTGCAACAATTTTTTTTTGGCCAACTGCCTTTTCAAGCAGCGCAAGCACAACAGTGCTGTCAACCCCGCCTGAAGCCATCAAAAAAACCTTTTTCTTTCCAACCTGTTTCCTTATTTCTTTAATTTTCTCTTCTGCAAAGTTTTTGATTGTCCAATCAGCCTTGCAATTGCACACTTTGAACACAAAGTTTTCCAGCATTTTCAGCCCGTGCTCTGTGTGCGTTACCTCTGGATGGAACTGCAAACCGTAAAGTTTTTTGCCCTCATCTGCAATTGCTGCAAACTTGCAATCAGTTGTGCTGCCAGTGGCCTTAAACCCTTCAGGCAGCTTTTCGACCTTGTCGCCGTGGCTCATCCACACAAGCTCTTTTTTTCCCAAACCCTTAAACAAGGTGCCTTGCTCTAGAACCTCAAGCGAGGCCTTGCCATACTCCTTGACTTTTCCGGGCTTCACGTTTCCTCCAAGCTCCTGCGCCATTAACTGCTGCCCATAGCAAAGCCCAAGAACAGGAAGCCCTAACGTGAATATTTTTTTGTTGAATTTTGGGGCATCTCCTTCATAAACGGAGCTTGGGCCGCCGCCAAGAATGATTCCTTTCGCCTTCTGAAGCTCCTTTTCTGGTGCAGTTGGCAGCATTATTTCAGAGAAAACTTTGAGCTGCCTTATTCTTCTTGCAAGCAGGTGAGTGTACTGGCCGCCAAAGTCCAGCACAATTATCTTGTTTTCTTTTCCCATACAATAATAAGAAGTGAGAGATTTTTAACCTTTTATTATGTGGGGCAGTCTCCGGAAAAAGCGAATGAGCCTTCCCATTCGTCGCTCAGCCCTGCACCAGTGCCAAAGCCATCCAAATCAATCTGCGCCTTTATAGTGTAATTTCCTCCTCCATCATAACCGTTAGTGCAGTTAAATGAAGGCAAAAAGTTCTCAAGGCGAAGCTCATAGGTTTCACCCCTGCCAAGAGAAATACTATCGCTTCCTGTTGCCTTGTAATTTGGCCCGACAATTGATACATCATAATGGAATTCAGTAATCGTATTGGTTGAAGCGTTCCTCAACTGCATTGAAAGCACTTCAGTGAAAGGATAAACAGGTGCGGCGGGGTCGAATGAAACCGAGTCAATTACTAGTCCTTGGCCTGGCTCGCTTACTACGCAGTCCGTGTCATCCTCAATTGAGCAAATATCAGGGCAGAAGTCATCTCCATTACTGCACTGGGTAATCGCGACAAACACGCATGCGTTTTCCTCGCACTTGTTTTCTGTTCCTACAAGGCCGTCATCGCACTCCTCGGCTAAACCACAATAACCAGGCTTCTCGCAGTCCTTGTCAATTGCGTACCAGCAAAAGCCTTGGCAGCTTCCATCCCCATCAATGCATTCAACTACAACCCTTACATCGTTCTTGCATTCATAGTATAATGCGTTCTCGTCAATAAGCTCGCATACATTGGCATCTTCAGTTGCAACAGCAAACTGCTTGTAGCAAGTCGGCGTGCTCTCATATTTTTCAGTTGAATACTTTTTCACCTCGATTGAATCACAAACGCTTAAAGTGTTAAGTGCAACCGCTATTCCACTATAACATTGAATCGTGTACTGGCCGGAGTTCTCTATTTCCTTGCACTGCCCGGTGCTTAAATTCGCAACTGCCACGTCTGAAATGCACTCGTTTCTTTTGCCAGGGTCAGCTACAATAAAGAGACATTTGTCAGAGTCCTTTGATGTAACCGCAACCTTTGCAACGCAGTCATTTTTGTCCCGGCGCAAGTTGATTTTATTGCAAACCTCAACATCCAGTTCATTCAGTGCAATCTGCGTAAAGCACTGTGAAACAATAAGGTCATCTTCCACTAATCCGCAGAGCTCTTCAGTTGCAGAGCTTGTCCTTGCAATGCTTTCATAGCATTCCTGCTGGAGCTCCTGAGCGGAAATTTCGCTGCATGCACTGAACTCTTTTGTGTTCAGCGCGTATGCCTTAATGCAGGAATCCTTCTTCTCCTGCAATGAAATCGAACTGCAGGTGTCAAACTCTATCTCATCTGAAATTACAAGCTCAAAGCACTCAATGCTTCGTTCCTCGCTTAACAGCTTATTGCATAACTCAATTGAAACAGCTTCCCCTGCAGCAGACAGGTAGCAGTCATCCCTTAAATAGGTTCCTTGAACAAATGCGCCGGAAACACCTTCACAGGCATTAGTGTTGCCTGTTGCAGTTGCCACCTGCGTCAGGCACTCATCCTTTAGGCTTGCAACCGAAATGCGGCTGCATACCTCAAAATCGTTCACAGCAGAGGCAACTTCCTTCAAACAATTGTCTTTTTTTGCTTCATCCCCCACTATTTTAGAGCAGGCCACGTAATCCCTTAACTCAATGCCTAAAGACTCATAGCACTGGTTTGCAAGGTCGCTTTCCACTATTTTGTCGCAATCAGCAACGTTCTTCGCGTTGATTGCAATTTCCTGGTAGCAGCTGTCTTTCGGCAGAACCCTTACATACTCGCACGGCGTTGAATCCATGAGTGAAAGCCCAACATCCACAAGGCACGAATCAGCCAGACCCTCGCTTTCAAATGTAAGGCAGGCGTTTATCTGCTGCTGCAAGGTTGCAGGCGTTGGTTCTGGCCCCGGCTGCTCCACAAACTCATTTTCGTCTGTCGGATTCTCAACCGTATTGTCATCACCATTTCCGCCGTTGCCGTCTACTGGCTTAATGCACCCGCTGAAAAAAACCAGTAAAACCAGTGCAAAAACAGCGAGTAAAACTAGTGAATCCAAAAATTTTGGTTTGGCAGGCATTCTCTAATTATAAAGAAAACCCTGTATTTAATGGTTTTGGTGAATGCCATATGGGTTTAAATATATCAGGGGGCACCATATTATAGTGGAAATTTTTTCCACGCTGAAGACTTAGTCCAAATGGTGAGCCTAATACCCGAATTGTTCTAAGTCTCTCTTCTAACATCCTAGGAAATGTTGCCTTACGGCAATATTTCCCCCTATTTTCTCTTTTTTTTGTTGCTTCCGGTTTTTGCTTTGCTTTTGACAAGCATTAAAAACAGATTGCCTTTCCCATTAATGCATCCAACTGGCTGATTCAAGAGAGTGTTTTTTTTTGGCAGCGCCGTTATCCGACTCAAAAAAACTTACCGCACTTTTAATTGTATCCATATCCCTTTTCGCGGCAATTGCAATATTTTTTGGAGGGCTTCTAGGGTTTTACGGCATTGTTGCATTGTTCCTGCTTTTCTCAATCATTTTCACATACTTTGTCAAAAAACTTACTTCCTTTGAAACACACACTGTTGTTACACTGCTTAGAACAAGGAAGCCATTGTGGATTTTTGACAGGTTCGCGCACCACTCAAGGCTGCTTGACTTCCTAACAGAAGCAGGCCTTGTCCTGGGCTTTGGCGCGATAGCAGTTGACTACCTTCACGGGAGAAAGGCAGGTGGCATGAAGAGAGCTGCATTGTTTGCTTTCACTGTGCTTTTTTTAATTGCATTATTGTTCGGCATTGACTTGTTATTCAATAATGCCTTCTCCGAAGGAGTTCTCACAAAGAATTTTTTCTTCATTCTTTCCCTGGTGTTTGGCTTAATGGGGTTTGCCGGCTTCACAATTGCAATACTTGCAATGCAGGCAGTCCAGATTGTTTCCCAGTACCTGGTTGGGGAAAGGGCATGCCCCGGGGTAGCGCCTCTTATTCCAGGCATTGAAATACCGTCAGTGCCAGTGGTGATTCCAGCTCACGCTTGGATTTCGCTGATTTTAATTCTTATAATCCACGAGGCAATGCACGGCATTGTTTCCAGGAAAGAAAAAATCCCTGTTAAGTCAACAGGCCTGCTCTTGTTCGGTTTTATCCCAATCGGCGGCTTCGTTGAACCGGATGAAAAAAAGCTTCTTGCAGCAGAAGAAAAAAAGCAGCTACGAGTTTATGCGGCAGGCCCGGCAGCAAACCTTGCAGCTTTTGCCGGCTTAAACATTTTCCTTGTTGCAGTTTTTCTCTTAATCGGCGCAACCATTGCGCCTTGGGCGAACGAAATCAGGGACAAGTCAGTTGCAGGCGTTGAAATAGTTGGAGTGCAGGAAAAAATAGAATTCTGCGGGAAAACATACGGCAGTTCATCTTTTGGGCAGTTGCGTGAAGGAATGAAAGTTAATGAAATAAACGGGAAGAAAGTGCAGCGCATTGACCAGATAACAAGCGAAATAAGTTCTACCCGCTTTCAGCCAATAACATTGACAGTTGACTTAAATGGCTTGGCTGAGCAGATTCTTCTTGTGCCTAATGAGCTAGGTTCCTTTGGATTCATTGTTCAAAACATTCCGGCAAGCGATTTTAATCCACCGCAGGAATTCCTGCTTTACTCGCAGTTCATTTCGCTTTTCGCTGACTTCTTTGGGTGGTTCATTTTGCTTAACTTCCTCCTAGCGCTCATGAATTTCCTGCCAATTCCAACATTTGATGGTGGAAGGATTGCACCGCTTCTCCTGCACCGCTATCTCGGTGCTTTCAATTTGCCGGAGGAAAAAGCAAAGAAAACAATTGTAAAATTCTTTTTGTACACGCTGGTATCACTTTTCATATTGAACGCGCTGCCGCTCTTCATCTGAAAAAGCCTTTTAAAAAAAGGCTTGCGAAAAATGGGCTTCGCCGAAGCCTTTTAAAAAAAGGTTTGCGAAAAACCGGCTTCCGCCAAAAACCTTTTTGGAAACCCAAGCAAAATCAAAGATTTTGCGGGCCTCGCAAAACCAAAGGTTTTGCAAGGAGGTTTGCGAAAAAGTGCCTTCGGCTAAACCATGGAATGGTTCTTGCAACTGCAAAAAGAAAAAAAAGAAAAAGAAAGAGAAGGAGTAACCTGCTTCTCTTATCGTACGAAATCAAGGCCAAGGTCTCTTCTTGACTTCCTATCGTATTTTACATCAGAGTCTTCCGGTGAACCACCCTTAATGTAAGGAGAGTGCACTCCAGTGAAGATGCTGATTACTTCCATTTTGTTCTCGAATGTAGGGTCAACCCTTGCACCCCAGATAACGGCTGCTTTTGGGTCAATCCTGTCAGTCAGCATTTCACCAACAGCGTTTGCCTCACCCAGTGTCAGCTCCGGGCCCCCTGTAATGTGAATCAGGCAGCCTTTTGCTCCGGTAATGTCCACATCGAGCAAGGCGTTCTTCAAAGTGTCCTCTACTACTTCATTGACTTTGTCAACGCTCTTGCTTTCTCCCACTGCTATGACGCTCAAACCTTGGTTTACCATGACGCTTCTGACATCTGCAAAGTCAAGGTTGATGAGCGATGGCTGCGTAATTGTTTCTGTTATGCCTCTAACAGTTCTTGCCATTACTTCGTCTGCAACCTTGAATGCGTCCTGTATTGGAAGGTTTGGCACCAGCTCCACCAACCTATTGTTGTCTATTACAACAACAGTGTCAGTGTTCTTTCGCAGTGTTTCAATGCCTTCCTCTGCCTTTATGAGGCGAGCCCTTTCAAGTGCAAAAGGGTAGGTTACTATTGCGATTACAATTGCTCCTTGCTGTTTTGCTATTTCTGCAATTATTGGAGCCGAACCTGTTCCTGTTCCCCCACCCATTCCGGCTGAAATGAAGAGCATGTCAACCCCGTCAAGGATTTCCTCAAGAGCATTTCTGCTGACTTCAGCTGCTTTAGCGCCGATTTCAGGGTAGCCTCCTGCACCAAGGCCTCTTGTTACAGATTTTCCAATCAAAATCTTTGTAAGTTCGTCGTTTATCATTGCCAGGTGCTGCTTGTCAGTGTTAACCCCCACAAGCTGTGCCCCCGAAATCCCCATATTTGCCAGGCGGTTTACTGCATTGCAGCCTGCTCCACCTGCTCCAACAACCATAATCTTAGGAGAACCGAATTCCTCTAGTCTGTCTTCAGTTTTCTCCGCAGATTGCGGTTTATTCATTGCTTCCTCGATAATAGATTTCATTTGTCATATCACCCCTTCTACTTGAAAGCAATTCATGCAAACAGTAAAAAACTGTTTTACGTATCTATTGCGTCTTAACTACTTAAAAAGGGTTTACTTTTATGTATAAGCGTTTTTTAACAATTTTTTTCAAAAAAGGCTCTTGATAAGCCAATTACTCGTTATGTATATATAAAATCCTGCCTTTTTTTATAAGAAAAACACCATTATGACTTAACAGTGCTTCCTTTTTTTGTTAAAGTGTTATTTTTGCTTTTTTTTTGAATTGCAGGTCATTCTGCTTCCCTTTGGTTGCCTATATTCTGTGCATTAGGCTTCTTTTAGCTTTCTTGAAAGCATGAATGTTTGGTGTTCCTATTGGTTGCTTCTATGCCGCCAGATAAAAGCTCTGCCTTTAATGTTACAATTCCGCTTTTAAACCAATCATTAAAATGAGGAGAATTGTTTGATTTAAATATTTGTCCTGCGCATATTAATTGTGGGCCAGGCCGGGGAGCCAGCGGTTCCCTGCACCGGAAAACCGCTTTATGCCGGGGCTGAAGCCTGAGAGGCGGGTCCTTTCAGTCAATGGTTCTTTTGGCTGACAGTGACCTTCTGTCCCTTGAGATTGGTTTTTTGAGTTAATCCCGCTAGGCCTTGACCGGAGCAACGGTAGCTTAACTGATCAGTGCTTAAGGCAAAACGGAAGCGAGGAAACCAGAAGGCTCAAGCCTTTGGCTGAACTGCACTCCACTTTCGGGCGGCCCACACTTTTAAACCTTCCTTTTTGTATCCTGTTTTGTCCGGCTTTCCACCATCACATTTTATCCGATTCATTTAAATTTTTCAGCAACCACTTTGTTATTATGGCAGCAGGCACCAAACCGGACTTTGACGAATTAGTAAAGTACCTTGAACCAGATTTTCTGTCTAGCCAGTCGCTCCACAGAGAGCTTGAAAGTCTCGGCAACGAGTTCCTAGTGTTGTTGCTGATTTCGCCTGAAAACTTTTCCAAAATCAATGAGGAGCTGCTGCGAATTCTTTTAGTGGAAAGAAAGCTTTCCGGAATCTACATTTCAGGCAACAAGCCGTTTGAAAAACTGGCGAAAAACCTTTCCGGAAAAGGCATTAATTCTTCTAAAATGATTGTGGTTGACTGCTCGCCGAGAAGCGAAAAAGAAAGGGGTTCTTTGAAGGCTCCATCAAACATTGTACTGGTTGGCTCCCCTGACGACCTTTCCTCGCTCTCAATCGGCTTCAGGAAAGCGGTTACATCCCTGAAAGAGAAGGATTTCTTTGTCATCCTTGACTCCATTTCCACCCTATCAATTTACAATGAGCCGATGCTTGTCGAAAAATTTGTTCACTCTCTTTCCACGCAGCTTCGCGCAATTCCAAAAGTGAAAGGCATCCTTGTTGCGATTGACTCAATTGAGTCAGACGCCAGCTTAAGGAAACTCAGCCAGTTCTGCGATAGAATTATTAGCATCAAATGAGAAAGATTTTAATGGCATTAAGTTTTCGTAAGCTTAACCCTTTCAGGAAAAAATCTCACCCTAAACCAATGACTGAAAAACAGTTTGAGAAGGTGAAGGCAAACATTCCCTTAATGGATATTAAACAAATTGAAGCAGAAATAACCCGCTTAACCAAGCTCTCAAAGTCCCGCCCTCTTAACGAGCAAGAGCTGGTGCTGTTCAACCTTCTATTCAAGGAAAAACCCAGAAAACAGTATTGGGAAAAATAGCCTTTTTAATTTATTCATTGAAAGCTTATTAGTGCTTTCAGCCTTTTAGGAAAAGGCTGGCGAAAATAGGCCTCCTGCATTTTGAACCTGCTCAGGTAGCTCAGTACTTCTTCTCTCGGCTTCGCACTGGCAATGTGGTTCCGAAAACCTAATACCATTCCAAAATATATTTATAATATGCATGTTGATTTGTGAAAAGATATTCAGTCGAGGTTAGTGCTGGACGCAGTTAGAAAAGCTGGTTCTGAGAGAAAGCCGGAGAAATTAACAGGAATTCCTCATGCATCAGTCCATTATTATAAAAAATTTAAATGGCGCTTACCTTACAACAGATTTAATCTCTTGGCTGGTTTTCTTGGATTTAAAAAATCCGACTTCGTTTTTGAACTCATTGACCCAAAGGAATTTAGGGTTAAAGGGGGAATTGAAGTTCAAGAAAAATACCTTAAGGAAAATAGGTTTTTTGAAATTCATAAAAGAATGAGAAGGGGTTCTTCCAATTATATGAAAAAGTGGCATCAAAAAATGAAGAAAGAAAACCCAGAGGCGTACTATAAACTTCAATATGAGCGCTTTAAGAAAGTTGCAGATTACAAAAAAAGGACAATGCGGGGGGAATTTGTAAGAACTGATTTGGAATTAGAAGTTGCGAATCTCCTTTTTGAGTTAGGGCTCGATTATTGCTATGAACCTTTCCTAAGTGTTTGTTCTAAATCCTATTTCCCCGATTTCAAAATCGGGAATTTGATAATTGAGTGTACTGCATGGAGAGGGGAACAAAAGGCGTATTCTCTTCTGAGTAAAATTAGAAAATTGGAAGAATCCGGATATGCCATTAAAGTTGTAATTCCTGACAATTTGAGAAGATTTTATAAACCTATAGAAAATTATATTCTTAGTACTTCAGAGTTAAGGAACTTATTTTAGGCCGAAGTAGCTCAGTAGGTAGAGCATCTGGCTGTTAACCAGAGGGTCGTAGGTTCAAGTCCTACTTTCGGCGCTTTACATTTCGTACGCCAAAAAAACACTTTTAAATAGTGGTTTTGTTGTTATTTTTTCATGCTATTTTTTCATGCCGCAACCGAGGAGACCTAGAAAAAATAGTGGTAAAAAAGTTGCTTTCACTGGCCCTGATCGGAGAATGGAAAAGGAGTTGAAAGTTATTGTTGATGAGGGCGCTGGTTTCTAGCCAATTTATTTAACTGTTTTTTCTGCATTCAAATACTTTTTTTGCTTTGAAAACCTTTAAATACCAAAAGTGGCGTATTCTTTCTATGCCTTTTAGAAGGAGAAGTGCCGGGAAGCGCCTTAATGAGCCGCGCTCTTTGGAGGAACTGAAGCGAGCTTATGAGTCAGAGTACGCTAGGTTTGATAGGTTAACAAGCAAGGCTGAAGCGCTTGAGGCAAGAGCCACCAAGGGAATGAGCAGGAACAGGCTTGATGAGTTTGGCGCGCAACTGAAGCTTCGTGGTGTGCCGGATAAAGAGTTAATGGGCAGGATTAAGCCCTCGAGAAACCCGCTGAAAAGATTTTTTTGGAAAGGGGTTTCCGCTCTTACAAGGACTGAAAAAAGAGCAGGCAACCTGAGAAAGAGTGCCTCGGAGAGCATTAATAGGGCAGCTAAGCTGGAGAGAGAGTACCACTTTGGGCAGGCCCTTGATGAACACATCCATAGAACCAGAATTCTGAATAACATAAGAGACTTCAGTGCCTTGGCGAGGTTTGCAGAGGAAGAGGAAACAACAATCAGTGTGCTGCAAAAACTGCTGAAAAAGGGATATTCTGACGGCAGCATAAAGCCTTCAACCATTGAAGAAACATTGCTAAATAAAAAAATCAGTGATGCAGAGCACAGGTTAAAGATTGTAGAACGCAAAGCAAAGGAATTTAACCCTGAATACGAGGAATTCGGCTCAAAAGAAATTAATATGCGCGAAAACACCTCATTGGTCAACTATTACATGAACGTAGCCACCATTGGAGAGCTTACCAAGTTTTTGCGGAAAGAGAATGCATTGATTAAGGGCCTTGATGCTCAACTGGCTTCCAAAGAATTTTTGCCAAAGGAAAGGACTCGTTTAGAGAACTTAAGGAAACTTGCGGTTAAGAGAAAAAGCCACATTGTTGGAAAAATTGCTTTGATTAGGGAACGCACGGCGCCTAAAGAGAAAAAAGCAAGGATGGAAAGGCTCAAAAAAGTTGTTTTATTAAAACAAGTAAAGGCGCAGCGTGAGGCTGCTTCCGGCAGAAAGCGTGCTGGCTTGCACCGCACAGCTGTCAGGCTTGGACAAGAAATTGAGGACCTAACGCTAAACCACCAAGTTACAATTAAGGGCCTTAATGAAAGAATCAGGGGCGAGCGAAATAGGCTGAGAACAGTTCAAGGCGAGATTACTGCATCCGTTAACGGCCAGTTGCCGGTTTTGAAAGGCAAGGCAACGAGAGCGAAGAAAACAATGCAGGCTTTGGATATAAGAAAAAAGCAAATTCGGGAAGGAAAAAAACGTGCCAGGAAATTTATTCCAAAATCAGTTGAAAAGAAATTCAGGAGAGAGTTCGCTCAAACAACCTAACCTTTAAATACCGGGAAAGCGTATTTTTTTCAGGTGCCTATATGAGAGTCAGTTTAAGCGATTTCGCGATAGTGATTTGGGCGATTGCCGCAGTAATAGTTTTGCTGTTTGTTTTACTGTAAAAAGAACCATTTTTGGATAAATGTTTGATTAGATCGCGTATTCAAATATCTTCTGGGCAGATTATTTCTGTTTCAGGAAGCTGTTCTTTCAGCGACTCGCAGTCCTGCTGTGAAACATTGGTTTCAGGCAAGTAAACCTCTTTAAGTTTGTCCAGCCCGCGCAAGCTGCTCACATCTGAAACATTTGTTCCCCACAAGTCTAGCACTTCAAGCTCTTTGAAGTTTTTCGCAATCGAAATATCTGAAACGTTTGTGTCAGATAGGTATAGCTGCTTCAGTGAAGTAAAACCGGAAATTCCTCGCAAGTCGCCAATTGCGGTTCCCTTCAAATAAAGCGATTTTAGTTTTGTTAAACCGCTTAAAGCGGTTAAGTCATTGACACCAGTGTAGGAGAGGGATAGGATTTCAAGGCAGCTCAAATCACTTAACTCTGAAACCGCTGCCGGGTTTTCTGCAAGCCTGTTCCAGAGCAGTTCACTGCTGTTTTGGTCCAATTGAATTAGTTTTTCTCCTGAATCAAGTTCCAGCTCTGATGTTTTGTATCCTGTTGCGTTGCTGCAGAACTTTTCAGGGGAAGCGCCTCCGTTTTCTGGTTCACTGCCGTTGCCTGGTGGCTGTTGCTGCGTGCAGCCGCTTAAAAGCAAAAACAGTGCAATTCCTAAAACCATTTGTTTTGGAATTTTCATGCTTTATATTGAACTCAAACTTTAATTTAAGCTTACTCTTGCATTTCAGTTGAAGTGCAAGTAAAAGTAGGTTAGCAGTGCAAGTGCAAGCAGGGCCAAAAAAATTATTTTCACCCAAAGCACGAACCTGTCAGAGTAAACTTTTTGCTTTAATTCTTCCAGCACCTCTTCCTTTGACTTTTCAGGCTTTTGGGGCATAATCATAGTACTTCTTTGTTTTATTTAATTTTAAGCCATTTTCAAGGTTTTTTTGGTTAAGCAAGCATTAAATAATTTATTCCCCCTAAATTGTTTTGACCGAAATTGTGCGAGGCATTAGATGCCAAGCATGTGCTAGCGAGGGTGGCATAGGCGGCAAACGGAGGTTTCCGTTTTTGCGAGCACGAAAGTGCGAACCAGTACCATGCAAAGCATGGTACGCCGTGTAAAACTTTGGCGAAAGAAATGATTAAACATATTCAGTTGCCAAAGTTTTAGTCAACTTCGGCTTAAGTTGCGGGGGTGGCGGAGTGGTCTAACGCGGCAGCCTGCTAAGCCGGTTCCGTCCGGCTGTGACGGAATACGTCGAGGGTTCTCATTTCATTCGAACCCTCATAAATATGAAATAAAAAAATAATTTTGGTTTGCAGCAAGCTGTTACTCGAAAGGGTGCACGAGTTCAAATCTCGTCCCCCGCGTCTTGCCCTTTTTTTGGCGGGCATTTGCCGCGTCGGATTTCGTAACTTTGTTACGTTCCCCGCGTGAGTTAAAAAGTGTAAATCTGTGTGATGTTTAAATATTGGAAAAGCACAAAAATTTAGTATACAAGTTCAAATGGAGTTTTTTTTTGATGAGAAAAGTTTTTTTGAATTTTTTGCCAACTCTTTCAAAACTTGACTTTACAAACTTTATTGTCTATTATTTTTGGATAATTTTATCATTACCCGATCTTGTTTTGGACCCAAGATTTTTAGCCGGGACTTTACTTTTTTTGTTTTACCTTTGGAAGTTTATTTTAAAAGGAAACAGCAGTATTGAGTCAAAAAAATATTTGTATGCTTTCTCTCAAATCCCCGTCTTAGCAGCATTAATGGCTCAACTTGAATCAGGACTTTTTTCTTTCAGTTCAAATACTTTATTTCAAAATTTCACTGTGATTTATACATTAAGCATCATAGCGACAGTAATTATTATAGTGGCAGTTGCAGAGCTGAAAGGAAAACCATTTACAGACAAAGAGTTGTTTGAAGAAAGAATCAGTGAAAAGTCGTATTCCAAAAAAACCTATTTGATTGGAGCCATACTTACTACACTATTGTTCTGGGTTTTAATTGGCCTCCAATTGATTCCAAACCCAATTGCTGGCTTTGCTTTTGTATTTGCAGTGGATAAAATTGCAACGGCAACAGAACTAAAAAATTGGACGCAATTCAAAAAATAAATATTGCCCATTCAAATTTTGTTGAGGTATTTTTCCAAGTCCGTGTAATTTTTGTTTCTATCAAGCAGGCACGCCAGAATAATGTTTGGTTCAAAAACAACATAAATTAGTCGCATTTCTTTGCCTTGCAGATTCAACCTTATCCGAAATACTTTTCGGAAGCGCTTTGAGTGGATTTTTTTGAAGTGAAATGGGTTTTCTTCTATAATCTTTATTTTTTCTGATATGATTTTTTTGGATTTTTCGTCGAGTTTGTTTAATTGCTCTACCATTACAGGAGAAAGCTTTACTGTGAAAGTCATTCAAATTCCTTAAAGTATTCTTTTGCATCAACAAGCTTTCCGCTTTTAACAGTTTTCTCAATAATCTTGTCAATTAATTCTATTTCTTTGTCTGAAAATGACTCGTCAAATGCGCTTTTTTCAAAAATCTTTTCTCTCAATGAGTCGGCCGCAAGTTCCTGCACGTTTTTGTAACCGTAGCTTTGTGCAAAAGACTTTGCAGAAGAATAAAGGTTATCCGAAATCTTTAGATTAATCTGCTTAGTAACCATAGATATCAATAGGAACCTAAAGCTATTTAAACTTAATTGCCCAAAATTGCTTAATAGGCTTTGGATAAACGCTATTTGAAAATAGCAGGTGATTTGATGGAAGAATTTTTTTTGCGCAAAAATAACCAAGTCAAAAGTAAAAATTTGTTTTTAAGTGGGCTCGAGCGGAGCGAGACCCACTGATTGCAAGCGGATCTTTCCGCTTCACGAGTTCAAATCTCGTCCCCCGCGTGTTTATTTTTTGTGAACAATGATCGCGGCAAAGTGAACCTCTGGCTTATTCCTTTCCGCGATTTCAACTTATTTTTTTGGTGAATTCAGTTTATATCCCTGTGCGTTTCGTACATGAATCCGGCGTCCTTATCTATTTGTTTTAGCTGCTTTGCAATGAACTGGAAAAGTTCTGCTGAGTCAATTTCATTTTTTCCCTTAAGCCAAGACTTGAGTTTACTTAATGCTGCGCTGGCGATTTTTTCAGATTTTTGCTCGGAGTAATGGCAGTTTCTTGCAGCATAATAGCATGAAGCGTACGCTTTCTTTTCGTCAAACTTTTCCTTGTGCCCTTTCCTTTTTACTATTAAAACCACTTTTTCACCTACCCAAAGTTGATTGTGCCGTTTGCAATAAGCATCAGCATCCAGCCGAGAACAACCAGGAGCAAGCCGATTGCAAGGCGCATGTATGCCCTGTTGGCGTGCTTCCACATTTTGATGTCCTGTATTTTTGTTCCCGCTGCTGCAAGAAGCAAAATTCCCACAAGCGGGAGAACGAATATAATGTTATATAATGCCAGCAGTGCAACTGCTGTCAGGTTAAAGTTCTGCGAAAGAATAAGCGTTATTGCAAGGTAGGGCCCGCCAGTGCACGGCAGTTCAACCCCTGCAACGAACACCCCTAAAAATATCAGCCCAGGTAGTGTAAGGTTTTTTGACAGCTCATGGATTTTTTTTGCCTTATCTGCAGGAATTGCAAGCGAAATGCCTTTTCCATACCAATAAAAGTCCTTTATTTCAATCAGCCCGGCAGAAATAATGACAAGCCCAACTGCAATTGAAATGTATTCAGCAAAGATGAGGGGAATTTGCGTGAGGAACAGAGTCAATCCCAAGCCTGCCGCAAAGTAAGTAACATAAACAGCTGCAATGTAAATAAGCCCCATTTTAACCATTTGTTTTTTTGATTGGGAGCCGGCAATAATTGTTGAAATCAGCAGAATTAGCACGCCGATAGCACACGGGTTAATTGAGTCAATAAGGGCAGTAACTACCACTGTGCCAAGAGTTGGCAGGCTTGCCTCAACTGCCATTCAAATCACTTTTCCTCATTCAAACACCATTTCAATGTAGTCGCCGGGTGGAACAGTGGAGTAAGGGGCTATTACATACTCTGGGTTAAATTCTGTTTCAGTTCCATTTACAACCATTTTCCACTTTCCCTGTTTTCCATCAGGGCATTCCATGTCATTGTCCCAGTGCCCAATTGTTTTGTCCTTAAGCGGAACTGTAAGAGATGTTTCAGTCATCTCTCCTCCAATCTGCCTGAAAAAGTTGCCAAGGGAGGCCTCGCGCTCTGACAGAAGCGTTCCCTCAATGTGTATTCTGTAGTCGTTGTGTCCGTGCACTTCAGCGCTTCCAACTTTGTTTTCAATGCCCTCTGACTCAAGCAGCTCAAGTGGCTCTCCACAAACCAATATCTCGTAGTCTGCATGCCAGTGTACTGGCCCCCCGGTTTCTGAAACAATGTTTTCGTACACAGTTGAGAAAGCGAGGTAAGCTGAGGGAATTCCAATAAATGCCACAATGAATGCAAAAATGATTTTCTTGGTTCCATCCTGTTTTGGCTTGAGAACAATTGACAGGATTATGAGCGCAATTGTGCCGAAAAATCCTACAATCAAATAATTTGTTGGAGGGTTATTGTATATGAACGCCAGAACAGCGTCAGATTCAGGCAGGTCTTCCTCATTGTTTTCCGCTGTCTCATGGGAAAAAGCAGTGCCTGCCAAAAGCAGGGCAATAATCAAAAACGCTGTTTTTTTCATGCGAATAAGAATAAACTTTTTCTAGTATTTAAAGCCAGATGCTTTTATTGAAGTGTTATTCCCGCCAAGTAACCCATGCCAAAACAGCCAACGCAACGGTTTCCAAAATGGTCAAAGCTGTTGACTGCCCCATTGCTTCAACGGAGTAATAGTCAACCATGGCAAAGTGGAAGTATCCTGCCATAACGTTCTGCAGCAAAAGGATTAGAGAGAAAAGTATCAGTCCAAGGCTGAAGCCTGACTTCATTTGGATATAGTTCTGCACGTAAACCTTTAGCAGGAAAATAAGCAGCAGCACGTTTACTGCCTCCATAACAACAATCAATTCAACCACCATATACATGTCTCTCCATTGCGTGTATTAAAATTTTTTCCCAATTTTAAGGAAAACCTCCTCAAAAACCTGTTTTTGTTCCTCGGTGAAGGCAGGGAAAAACAGGGAACCGTACTTTTCTTCCCCCATAGTAATCCAGTTGTTTTTCTTCAGAACCTCAAGGTGGTGCCTCACGGTTTTGTAGTCAACGCCGAGCTTTTTCGTCAACTGGTTTGCGTTCAAAGGCCTATCCATCAGCTCGTAGATTATCCTGATTCGCATTGGCCCGCCGCGCGTTGCCCCAACCAGATACCAAACGTTTTTCCTGAAAGCTTTCAGGTCATGCATGTAAAAAAAATAAGGCAACCTGATTAAAAAAACTGCACAAATTGTTTTTGGGGCGCTTGCCAAAAACTTCTTTATTTTGTAGCAGATTTTTTGAGCAAGGCTTCAAGTTGCGAGTCAACTTTCTCTTTCGGGAGGGTTAATGCAAGTGATTTGAATTCTGTGTAGTTGATTGCCCCTCTTTGAAATGCCCAAATTATCCTGTGAAGCTGTGTTTCACTTCTGTTCTTAAGTATTTGGTTGAGTTCCACTCTTTGAATGAAGTTTTCCATAACGAGGCGTTGTAAAAATGTTGCAAAAACCGAATTAATTGCCTTGGTTTTAATCATATGCCTGAATATCCCCCAACGCCATTTCCTGACCCTTTCTTCATAGCTGACAGTTCTTGTTCCACTTCTGGTTTTTCTTAGCGCCTTTATGTGCCCCGGCAAATGAAAAAGCTGCCTTACTTTGGCGGTCATTGTGGGCCTTTGCAACTTCTTTTTTGGCGGTTTTTTCAGGATTATTCTTGGCCTTTTCATTGTTATAGGGGTCAATCACATCAACTAACCAAATTTTTCCAGTATTTCCTTGCTGTGCCCTTCCACTTTGACATCCCTAAAAATTTGCCTGATTTTCCCGCTTTCATCAATTAAAAAAGTGGTGCGCTTTACGCCAAACAGCTTTTTTCCGAAAAAGCTTTTCTCTCCTAGAACGCCGTATTTTCGTGAAACCTCTTTTCCGGTGTCAGCAAGCAAAGTGAAAGGCAAATCGTACTTTCCTGCAAATTTTTTGTGAGATTGTTCATCATCCAAGCTCACGCCAAGAATTTCAATTCCTGCTTTTTTGTATTTTGAGAAATCATCCCTGAAACTGCACGCTTCCTTTGTGCAGCCCGGCGTGTCATCTTTTGGGTAAAAATACAAAACCAATTTTTTTCCTTTGAAATCTGAAAGCTTAACTGTTCTGCCGCCTGCATCTTTCAGCGAAAAAGCAGGCGCTTTTTCTCCAGCTTCAACCATTTTTTTGCACCCCCAGTTGCTTTAAAACAATTTGAGCAATTGCTTTAAACTCTTTTTCTGCTTCCCTGCTTTCGTTTACTGCAATAAGCCCCTTTTCGGCTAATTGTCGTATTTCCTTTCTTAATTCGATTCCGCCAAGAAAGGTTTCCCCAAGTTTTTTTGCAAGCGATTCAACTTCTCCTTCCCCAAAAATTTCTCCAGACATGTTTTCAACCAAGCCAAGCACTTTAACGTTAAATTTTTTTGCCATGTTAATTGCTTTGCTTGCATCGGTCAGCGCAACTCCTTGAGGAGTTGAAACAACAACAATTCCTGCTAAATCAACGTTCTGCATTATGCTCAGCGCCGCATCCGATGTGCCGGGAGGCATGTCAATAACAAGGAAATCGAGTTTCCCCCAGTCAGTGTTCTGCAGGAAACTGTTTAAGCCGGTTGAAATCATCGGGCCGCGCCACATTATTGCTGTATCTGCTTCCTCCTGCAGAGAAGCCATTGAAACAACTTTCAGGCCGAACCTTTCAATTGGCTGAATCCGGTTTTCCCCTTTCACTGAAAACCTTTCTTTGATTCCAAGAAAGCTGTTAATGTTTGGGCAGTCAATGTCAGCGTCAAGCAATCCAACCGAGTTTTTCCTTGAAAGAACCGCGGCAAGGTTTACCGCAACAGTTGTTTTTCCTGTCCCGCCTTTCCCACTCATTACAGCGATTTTGAATTTTATTCCTTTGAGGTTTTCAAGTATGTCGCTGCGCTGCTTCAGCATCCTCAGTGCAACTGGATTGGGCTTTTCCTGCATTCTTTCACCAAAAAATAAGCAAAAAACTATTTTGGTTCAATATCTTCGTTTGAAACGAAGTTGTAGGCAGAGTTTGCCGCGTGCGCTCCTTCTGCTGCTGAAACAATGCCCTGCTTCCAGTGAGTGTCAACACAGTCTCCTGCAGCGAAAACCCCTGGCACGTTTGTTCTTGCATACCTGTCAACCTTTATTTCTCCGTGTTCATCCAGCGCGCAGCCCAGTTTTTGCGCCAGCTCGGTCTGCGGAAGGTGGCCTATTTCAATGAATACGCCGTCAACCTTCATTGTTGAGCCGTCCTTCAGCTTAATTGCTTCCACTTTGCCTTTTCCAATAATTTCGGCAATTTCTGCATTGAACTTTACCTTGATTTTGTCTTTTTTCTTTTCAACCCTTGAAAGGTTTATTGGCTCTGCTTTCAGCTTGTCCTTGCGTACCAGCACTGTAACTTTTTTCGCGTGCTCGCTTAACAGCAGGGCTTCTTTTGCGGCAGAGTCACCGCTTCCCACAACAACAACTTCCTTGTTCTTGAACAAAAACGCATCGCATGTTGCGCAGTAAGAAACCCCCTTGTTTGAGAGCTCTTTTTCTCCTGGAACATTCAGAAGCCTTCTTTTTGTGCCGGTTGCAATGATGACTGCTTTTGATTCAAAGGTTCTTCCATCCTTCAACACTGCAAAAAATTTTTTCCATTTTTTTTCAATGCTTTCAACCTTTTCTTCAACCACTTCGATGTTTTCATAGAACTTAACGTGTTCCTTGAAGTGCTCCATTAGCTCAAGGCCGCTGATGGCAGTAAAGCCAGGGTAGTTTTCCACCAGGTGGGTGTCAATAATCAGTCCGCCAAAGATTTCTCCAGCTGCAATAGTCCTGAAGTTGTAGCGCGCGCTGTAAATTGCTGCGGACAGGCCGGCAAAGCCTAGTCCAACAATAAACACGTCACATTTCTCAGGGCTATTTGGGCTTTTTCCAGCGTTCTTTGCCATTAAAGAATTTAAGAAAACCTGCTTTTAAACGTATTGGGTTAACTATTCAAAAAATTGAAAATTATTTAATTGCTTAGGCAGTATTTAAAGCTTTTAATAAGGATTGAGAAAATCTTTTTATTACATTAATTATAAGAAGTTGGTATCCTGCAGGGGTACCGAAGCGGCCAAACGGACCAGACTCAAGGAGCCTTTTTGAAAAAGATTAACCAAAAGGGCTCGAGAAATCTGGTGACTTAGTGTCTTCGGGGGTTCGAATCCTCCCCCCTGCATTCCCGCCTGCTCGCGGGAATAGAGCTAACGTCCAACTCATTGCTTTACAATGGGTTATAAATTAAACTCGCTTCTTCACTCGCTAAAAAAATCAAGGATTGTAATGTTAACATTTTGTTTGCCGAGCATGTTTGTGCCGTGGCCTGCACCGCTTAAACCAACAAATTCTCCGTTCGGCGAAATTTCTGCCAGCTGCTCGGAAGCGCCAAAAGACTGCAAATCTTCGCTGCTTGAAACCACAAGCAGTTCTCCCTTGAAATTCTCTGCTGCTTCCTCTGTTTTCACTCCCCTATAATCAAAGGAGGGGCTCAACAAAACAACTTTTGAAATATCTGAATCGGTTGCAGCATACTTTATTGCAAGGTTGGAGCCGATGCTCCCGCCAATTATGTAGAAGTTTGTTGCCCCTTTTTCTTTCAGGAACTCTTTCGCTGCTTTAATGTCATTCACAGCTGAATTCCACTGCGCTTCTGAGAAACTAGAATAATCGCTGCCGCCGCTTTCCCCGTGGCCTCGCAAATCAATTGAAATCACGCTGTAGCCGCTATTTGCCAGCTCATCCGCAAACGCATTCCATGTTTCCTTGTTTCTGCCAAGCATATGCACTAAAACAATTCCTGTTTGGTTTCCTGGATAAAACCTTGAAGAAATCTTAATGCTGTCATCAGTTGTTAAAGAAATATTCTGCACATTATCACTCGAATTGGTTTCCTGAGCGCAACCAGCCAGCAATAGTATTACGATTAACCCAAATATAAATTTAGCCGCCATACTTTTTCTTTACTTCCTCAATTCTTTTATCGTACTCTTTTTCCGCTTCAAGTCGCTCCAAGCCAATATCCTTTGTTACAACAAATTTCATCCACTCAACAAGTGCAGGCTGCACTTTTCTCACTTCATCAAACATTTTGAAGGCAATTCTCCTGTAATCCGGATGCCCTTGAATTGTTGAGCGCAGTTCAACCAAATGGTATAATTCGCGAAGATTCAGGCAAACATTCCACCTGATGCGGTAACCAAACGGAACAACGTACTGCGCTTCTTTCGGCAAATCCTTTGCAATTGCGTTAAACGCGGAAGCAACTTCCTTCATTGCGTCAACGTATTTTTCTTCAACGCCCAGTGCCTTGAATTCTGTTGGAATATTAAACCCGTGCTTTACTGTTAGTGGTTGCCTTTGCTGTGTAAGCATTCTGTGCCTGTGCAAGTCACGATAAATGCCATAGTTTCCAAGCAAATCAAACTCGTAGTAAGCATGCTCAAAGCCGCGGTAAGGCTTATGCCTTCTGTTCTGGCGCCTGAACTGGTATTCTTTCAGCACCTGCTTTCTTTCAGTAGCATTCATTTTCCGCACTTTTTCCTGCACCTGCTTGTGAGAAAGGTCAGTGAAAGGGTAAAGTGCAGCTGCAACGACTTTTTCCTCAGCTTTTGAATCAAAGCTCACCAAAGTAACTTCTTTTTCTTTTTGTGGTTTTGTTCCTTCAAAAATTTTTCCCGCCAATTGCCTCATGCCTTTCCTTGTTTCGTGCATGAATTCAATTGTCGGCATTCCAAATTGATCCCTTGCCCTTTTCACAAAAGAGGGAATTACTTTTTGCAGCTCTGCATGCATTGAAGCAGCAACATTCTGCGGTTCAGTTAATTCATTTGAATACATTTTTGTGAGAAGGTATTCAAAGCTCCTGCCGTTGCCGAACAAGCCTAAGTTTGTGGTTGTTGCTGCCGGCAAAAAAACCCTGAGAACATCACAGGTTTTTGCCTTGATTGTTGAATTGTATGCCCTGTCACTCACATTTTCTTCCTGCGGGAACTGTTCATTCAAGTACTTTTTGGTTGGTTCCACCAGTTCAGCATAGGAATCAAACAGCATGTCGCATGTTTCAGTGAACAAATCGGCGTGCCTTGACTGCATTATTTTTTCATCGGAATAGTAAGCGTATTTTCCATTAACCTTCTTGTCATACCACACGTAGCGCGTGCTTTTTTCCAGCGGGCTTAACCCAATGCGAGAATCCTCAAGAATAACGCTTGTAATGTTGCTAACATCTTCAACTGCAACGTGCGCTCCTCCAAGCTCTGCAACCGAGTCATCTCCAAACCCAACCAAAACCCTGTCATAGAATTCCTCTGCTTTTCGGATTGCCACAACTTGGCTTACGCCGCTTTCAGCCTGGTGCCCAACAATTTCCTTGAAGCCCATTTTTTCGTCTTTAATGAACTCTTCCAAGAGCACTCTCCTGAGGCTTTTGTCCGAGCGGCTGTAGCGAGAAAACAAGGCGCCTTTCACAACCTCTGGAAGGTTTTTGAGCACAAAAACCGGCTTATCAAGGTTCGTAAAAAACGGCCTTAAAATTTCCTGCTCTTCCTTTGAAAACTGCTCCATGAAACCCCCACTAATAAATAGAAAGCCATTCTTTAAAATTTGATTGCCTTGCAGCAATTCAGGAATTAAAAATAGAGTAATTCGGTGCTTCTTCAGTAATTGTTACGTCATGCGGATGGGATTCCTGCACGCCTGCATGCGTTATGCGGATCAGCTTTGCTTTCTGCAGCTCTTTTATGCTCCTGCTTCCAGTTAACCCCATTCCTGCTCGCAAACCGCCGGTTAACTGGTACAGCACTTCAGCAATTGTTCCCTTGAATGGAACAACTCCTTCAATTCCTTCTGGCACGAACTTACTTTTCTGGCTTACTTCTGCTTGAAAGTATCTGTCCTTGCTTCCTTTCTCCATTGCCCCAACGCTTCCCATGCCCCTGTATTGCTTGAATTTTCTTCCGTTGAGGAAAACTGTTTTTCCGGGAGTTTCCTCGCAGCCTGCAAGCAATGAACCAATCATTACCGAATCTGCTCCTGCAGCAATTGCTTTCACTATGTCCCCGCTGTAACGAATTCCGCCGTCACTAATAATTGGAACGCCGGAAACTTTGGCTGCCTTAGCGCATTCCATTACTGCGGTTATTTGCGGCACTCCAACCCCTGTAACAACTCTTGTTGTGCAAATTGTTCCCGGACCCAACCCTACCTTGACAGCATCAGCCCCTGCTTTAATGAGGGCTCTTGTTGCTTCAGCTGTTGCAACGTTTCCAGCAATCAATTGCACGTTAAACTTTTTCTTGTAGCGCTTTACTCCTTCAATCACGTTCTTTGAGTGCCCATGCGAGGTATCCACCACTATTACGTCAACCTCTTTTTCCACCAATGCCTTAACGCGCGCGTCATCGTTAGGCCCTACTGCCGCGCCAACAATAAGCCTTCCCTCCCTGTCTTTGCTTGCATAAGGGTGCTTTTTTTTGTTCTCTATGTCTGTAGCGGTTATAAGGCCCTTGAGTTTTCCGCTTGAGTCAACTATTGGCAGCTTTTCAATCCTGTTGCGGTGCATTATTTTTGTGGCTTCCTCCATGCTCACGGCTTTTTTTACTGTTACCACTTTTCTTGTCATCATTTCACTTGCCTTTTTGCGCAGGTTGGTTTCAAATTTTATGTCGCGGTTTGTTAGAATGCCAACCAGCCTGCCTTTCTCAACAACTGGAAAAGAACCTATGTCATGAGTTTCCTTGAATGCGTTTATTTCTGCAAGCGTTGCATCAGGGGCAATCGTAACAGGGCTGCTTACAATCCAGTACTCGGAGCGCTTTACCTTGTCAACTTCATCCGCCTGCTGTTCAATGCCCATGTTTTTGTGGATTACGCCCATGCCACCGTGCTGCGCGATTGAAATGGCTGCAGAGTGCTCTGTTACAGTGTCCATTGCAGCTGAAAGAATTGGAACATTTAAGGAGATTTTCCTTGTTAACCTTGTTTTCAAATCAACTTTGGATGGAAGAATATCAGAAGCAGCCGGTGCAATTAGCACGTCATCAAAGGTCAATGTAAGCGGAATTTTGCCTCTTCCTACCATATATATATCCTGCTGAAACGGTTTAAAAAACTATGGCAAACAGCTTCAGTTCTTGAACAACCCAAAACAATCCGCTATCAAAACCTTTAAAAAAACCCAAGCAAAATCATGGATTTTGCGGGCCTCGTAAAACCTTTTAGGAAAAGGTTTGCGAAAACGGGGCTGTGCCAAAACCTTTTAAAAAAAGGTTTGCGAAAACTTCAAAGAAAATGCTTGATTGCCTTGCCGGGCATTAACTTAAAATACTTCGATGCAATTATCACTTTATGCCGCCAAAGGACAGCTTGGAGTATGAGGTTAACCTGTTAAGGAAGCTTGTTGCGTTCAACACGGATTCTGAAACAAAAGCCAACTATGCTGCGTGCGCCGACTTCATCGCAAAAGAGGCCCGCGCTCTTGGGTTCCGCACTGAAATCGTGTCGGCCAAGGCTCAGGACAAAAAGCAGAGGCCGAACGTGCTAATTTACTTTGACAACAAGCGGAAAAAGGATTTGCTTGTTGTAACTCACTTTGATGTTGTTTCTGCAGGCAGTGACTGGACAAGGAAACCAAACGAACTTCTAAGGAAAGGAACAAAACTGTCTGGTCTTGGGGCAGCAGATGACAAGGCAGCTATTGCTGTCTGTTTGGGTGCATTGCGTGACCTCCGCGGCAAGGAGTGCGGCAAAAACGTTAAAATTGTAGTAGGATGCGATGAAGAGGTTGGCTCTGAGTACGGGATAAAGTTTCTTTCAGAAAGGCATCCAAAAAAACTTGGTGCGCATGGCTGCCTTGTAATGGATTCAAAGCTAAGCCACATTGGCATTGGCTGCAGCGGAATAGTAATGGGCTTCATTGAGTTCAAGGGCACAGCAGGGCATGCAGCGTATGCTTTCAGAAACCCAAATATTGTGCATAAATTGGTTCCGTTCCTAAACGACTTGAAGGAATACGAGAAAGAGCGAGAGAAAGCAGCTTCAGTTGTTGCTGCTCCAAGTTTTGCGCCTAAGAAGAAAATTTGGGGAAGGTTCAACATCACTATTTTGAAGGTTGGCCATAAAACGAATGCCATTCCTGGCAGTGCTGAAATTGGTTTTGACATCCGGGCATTGCCGGAAGAAAACATCAAGGCCGTTATGAGCGGGTTCAAAAGTTTTGCAATAAGGCTTTTGAAAAAGCACGGGTTGAAAGGCATTATTTCAATGACTGGAAGCAATGGTTACTTTGTTCCAAAAAACAATGGGTTTGTGAAAGAGATAGCTGAATGCGTTAAGAGCATTATAGGGAGGAAAGCAGAGCTTGCGGGAGAGCTAGGTGCCACTGACGGAAGGTTCATTGCAAGGCTTGGCATTCCAACGGTTGGCTTTGGGCCTGGAGGAAGCAACCCCCATTCCGCGCAGGAATCAATAACCTTAAAGGAAATCAGGCTGAGCAAGCGCGTGCTGATGAAGCTTATTCGCGGGTAAACACTGTAATGCTATTTTGACGCAACATATTGTATTATTTCTTTTGCAGCGTTTTTTCCTGTTGCTTTCTCAAACCCGATGAAGCCCGGTGCCCTGTTCACTTCCAGCACAAAAATTTTTCCGCCAACCAACGCGAGGTCAATTCCGGCTATTTCTGTTTTGGTTATGGAAGCAGCTTTAACTGAAGCATTTTTTATTTCAACGCTTAGTTGCTCTTTAACCGGGGTTGCTCCGGCAGCAATGTTTTTTTTCCAGTTGCTTGACTGCTTAGAGAAACCGCCGACAACTTTTGTGCCCACAACCAGCACGCGGAGTTCTTTGTCTATTCTTAAAAATTCTTGCGCCAAATACTTCTTTGATTTGTCTAACCGCTGGTAAAATACTTCTAGTTCGGTTTTATTCACCTTGAAGACGTCCTGCCCTCTTTTTCCCTTAACGTCCTTTATTATCACTTCTTTTCCCTGGAATTTTCTGATGGCTGGAAAGTTTTTTTCCTCAAACGCAATGGTTTCCGGTACGCTGAACCCATTTTTTTTGAGAATAGAGTATATTGCTGCCTTGTTGAAGCCCTTGCCTGTTGCCAGCCTTTCATCCACTACCCTTAAGCCAAGGGAACGGGCTTTCATTGCAATTTCTTTTGCTGCTTCCCCGGCTCCTTTAACTGCCCTAACCAACACGTGAGTGAACGATGGCAGAACCCTTTCAGTGGATTTTTCCGGGCTCTTAACTTCTACGCCATGCCCTGATTTTTTTGCTTCCTCTTTCAGCCTCTCAATTTCAGGCTGCTCTTCAACGCTTAAAATCAGGAGTTTCATTTTTCCTCGCCAAGAAGCCTTTTATTGAAACTTTATTGAATAAAGTAACGTATAAAAAGGTTAAATGTGTTTTCTTAGATAGGTAAGATGTTTGAAGGCCTAATTAACCTGAACGATTACACTATATCGGTTGGAAGCCCTGCTTTTGAACAGGTAGTGCTGGCAGCAGCAACACTCATTGCAGGAGTCATAATAGCAAAGCTTGCTGCAACAATAATAGAAGCCTTAAACAACCGCTTTAACATTGAGCCAAACCGCGTAATCAAATCAATCAGCAGGCTCTTTGAGCTCTTCATAATCGTGCTCTCAATTATTATTGCTTTGAATTTCCTTGAAGTAAACTCTGCCAAAATAATAATCCAGAGCCTTCTCAACTCGATCCCTGCAATCATAATAATTCTCCTGCTCCTGTTTTTGGGCTTCATTTTAATCAACCTTATTGTGGACATCTTGAAGCGCGCGCTCTTAAGGATTGGCCTGTCAGAGTACCTGTATGAAGTTGGAATTTCCGTTGAATTCATTAACAACACTTTCACGATTGTAAAAATTTTTCTTTTCCTTGTATTGTTCAGTGTTTCCTTCAGCTTTGTAGGCTTAACTGTTCCCTTCATTGATAACCTGCTTGTTGCGGTAATTTATGGTTTCGTCCTTTTAAGCGTTGCACTCATTTACAATATTTTCAAGGACCCGCTCTCAAATTTCTTCATGGGCGCCTACGTTGAGAAAAACCTTCTTAAGCCCGGGCAGCACATAATGCTGGGGGATGAAGCCGGGGAAGTTATTGGGTTTACCCCGCAGGGGGTTCTCATTAGGCTGCCTAACGGCTATAACCTGCTTTACCCTCACGCAAAACTCGTAAAACAAAAAATTTATATTAAGAGGACAAAACAGGACATAACAAGGCTTGAAGCGCTGCGCTCCAATTTTGTTGCGCAGATTCCAGCGCATTGCGGGCCGGCTTCCGCTGCAATGATGCTTTCTTTCTTCGAGTACGACGTGTCGCAGGAAAAAATCGGCGAGCTTGCAAAAACAAAAACCCCTGGAGGAACAGGGCCAAGGAAACTAATCGAGGCAGTAAAGAATGTCACAAACTCTAATGTGAAGGGCGTGCTGGTAAAATATGATGAAATATCTGACCTCAAGGAGGAAATGAAGAGCTGGCTCAGTGAAGGTGCCCTTGTGCTATTATGGTTCCATAAGCCTGCGCTCTTCCGGCATTCAAAGTCAAAAGGCCATTATGTTTTGTGCGTTGGAGTTGAAGGGAGCGAGCTCATAATAATGGACCCAAGCAAGTCAACGGCCGGAGTTTACCTTATTGATTATAACCTTCTTGAAGAGGCAATGAGTGAAATCGACAAAAAGCGCGGCTATATTGTGTTCGCCAAGCAAGGAACATCTGCTTACTGGCGAATAAGCGAGGGGCTTGTTTACGCTGATGTGTCTCTTTACAGGGAGCTCAGCAAGTCTTTTGAAAGATACCTTAAAAAGATTCTTAGACAGAACGAAGCAATTAACCAGCTTCTCTCAGAACACGTATTCAAGGCTTTAGGCAAATCCAATAGGCCTGTAAGGGTGTGGAAGCCAGAGCAAAAGGAAACTGAAAATAAAAATTAGCTTTTTTGGTGGCTGCCGTGGATGTAGTGATAATTTCGGATAAGAAGGGAGCAGCATTGCCTGAACTCAAGAAGTCCTTTGAAAAGAGGGGCTTTGAGCACGTTGGGTTCATTTATGTGGGCAGAGTCAGTCTTCTCACCAAAGGGAACCAGACAAAAATTTTGGTTGGAACAATAAACTTCTCCAAGTACAATGGAGTGTTTTTGAATGTCGGGCAGCAGTTCACGCAGTTTGTGGAGCCATTTCTAACCGAGTTAAGCAATAAGGGCATTTACTGCCAGCTCAAGCCGGAATCCTATTATGTTACCTCAAACAAGCCGTTCATGAACGTTGTCCTTAATTCCAGAAACATCAAGACACAGAAAACATTTATTGTTGCTAACGCGAATCTTTTAGAGCAGGCTGTTAAGTCTTTTAATTTTCCGGTTATGTTCAAGACTTTTGTTGGGGCAGCAAAAGCGCAGAGCATAGTAATTGAAGACCAGCGGAGCTTTGAGTCTTTTGCCAAGAGCTTCCGCTCAAAAGTTGATGCCATTATGGTTCAGGAATACCTTCAAGGTGATTTAGACTACTGTGTTGTCATAGGGAAAAACGTTTTTGGCGTTAGAAGGAAGTGGGACCGCGAAAAGGCAGAGCACCACTCAAAGCTAACGCCTGTGAGCTTAAGCAGCAAAAGCACTGAGACTGCGATTAAGGCAGCTAAAACAGTTGGGGCTGACATTGCAACAGTCAAATTAATCGGGGACACGGTTTTAAGCGTTTCACCTGAGGTAAACTTTGACAGGTTCGGGACTGCTATGGGAAAAGACCTCAATGACAGCGTTGCAGAGCATTACTTTGAGGTGCTCAAGTGAAGTTCCTGCTGATTTCAGGCAGCAAGGCCAGAAAAGAAGTAAGCAAGCACCTTATCTCTGAGGCAAAAAAATACTTTTCAACTGTATTATCCATTCCATTGGATGGCATAAGGGTTGAGTGCGTTGGCGGGGAAAACAAGTTGTTCTTCAAGAACACTGACCTCACAAAATTTGATGCCTGCTATGCAAGGCTCTTCAGCGAAGACTTTCTTTTCGGCGAATGCGTGCTCGACATTTTGGAGAGCTCAGGGGTTTACTTGCCTACAAGCAGCGAAGCATTCCAGATAGTTAACCACAAGTATTACACTGTGCAGACGCTGTGCAAGTCAAAGCTGCCTGTTCCAACCACTTCTCTCAGCGTTTCACCGCAGCCTACAACAAAAATTTCTAGAACAGTCGGTTACCCGCTTGTTGTAAAGCTTCTTTCAGGTTTCGGCGGCAGGGGAGTGATGCTTGTGCAAGAAGAACAAGATTTAGTGCCTTTGCTTGACACAATGCAGGTTTTCAAAGAGTTTGTTGCAACGCAGGAATTCATTGACAAAGGCGATGACATTCGATGCTATGTAATTGGCGACAACGTTTACCCTGTGAAGAGGATTGCCAAAAAAGGCGAGTGGCGTGCAAACGTTTCAAGGGGGGCAAGGGCAATTCTAATCAGGATTCCGGATGAAATAAAGGAAATCGCGCTTAAAGCGGCAAAGATTATGGGAATGGACATAAGCTCGGTTGACTTCATCAAATCAAGTAAAGGGTGGCTGATACTTGAAATAAACTTTTCTCCCGGTCTCATGCCAAAGTTTTTCGGCAAAAAATTTGCAGAAATCATAATGAAGCACATTTTCAATCGCACAAAAGAAATCAAGCTTTTGCCTTAAAGAGAGCTTATCCCTGAAAAAGTTATTATAAATGTGCCATTAGGTAAACTCTTTCGCAATTTTTTCCTTTATTTTTGAGACCTTGTGTTTTCCTTCTTCCAATGGCTCAAGTCGCACAACTTTCACTTTCAATCCGCGCTTTTTGAGCTCTTTTTCGACCCATTCGTGCTGTTCAGCTTGGTCGTAGCCTAAAGCAATTATGTCAGGCTTTTTTTCTTCAACCACCATGAAAAAATCGTTTTCTTCCCCTAGAATAGCTTCATCAACCGGCTTTAACGAATTAACCAGTTCCAAGCGGTGCTGCTGGGCATTGATTGGCGGTTTTCCCTTCACTTTTTCAGCGTTTTTGTCAGTTGTAACAACTACAATTAATCGGTTTCCGAGCTTTTTGGCTTGGTTTAAGTAGTGCAGGTGCCCTGGGTGCAGCAAATCAAAGGTACCGAAAGCCATTACTTTGCGCATAAGATTATTTATAAATGATTTCATCTTAAAATTCTTGTTATATAGCAAACACCAAATTAATGCTCAAAAATTAAAGCTGTTTGCTAGCTGCAAAATGCAATTTTTTTGTTCAAATATATAAGCATTTTGCTGTAAATGCTTTCAGGGGCGGAGAAATGGATTTGCAGGAAAAGCTTGCACTGGTTAAATCCAACACGGTTGAAATTGTAACAGAGGAAGAGCTTGAAGAGCTTCTCTCAAAATCAAGGAAGCCTACTGCTTATTGTGGTTATGAACCAAGCGGTGAAATTCATTTAGGCCACTTGGTTACTGTTTCAAAGCTCATTGACCTGGAAAATGCAGGCTTTAATGTGAAGGTTTTGCTTGCAGACTGGCATGCTTTCCTTAACAGGAAAGGCAGCTGGGAATTCATTCACAGAACTGCAAAAAACTGGGAGAGTGCCTTCAAAAAGCTGGGCCTGAAAAAAACAGAGTGTGTTTTGGGAAGCAGGTTCCAGCGTTCAAGTGATTACATTGATGACGTGCTTACGCTTTCGCTTAACACCACTATCAAAAGGGGAATGCGCTCAATGCAGGAGGTTGCAAGGGATTTAGAGCACGCGCACATCTCTCAAGTTATTTACCCGCTGATGCAGATCGCTGACATAAAGCACTTGAATGTTGATGTTGCGCAGTCAGGAATTGAGCAGAGAAAAATCCACATGCTTGGCAGGGAAATCCTTGAAACAGTCAAATACAAGAAACCAGTGCTTGTTCACACGCCGCTGATTAATTCACTGCAAGGGGAAGGGAAAATGAGTTCAAGTGCTTCAGAATCGCTTATTTCGGTGAGGGACTCAGAGGAAGACATCAGGAGCAAGCTGAACAATGCTTACTGCCCTGAAGCGAGGGTTGAAGACAACCCAGTGATTGAAATTGCTAGGCTGATAATTTTTCCAAGAGTGGAGCGGTTTGAGATTGAGAGGCCCCAAAGGTTCGGCGGCAGCATTTCCTTTGATTCAATTGGCGAGCTGGAGAAAAAGTATGTAGCGCGGCAGCTTCACCCAATGGACTTAAAGAAAGGCATAGCGGAAGAACTAATCAGAATCCTTTCACCGGTGAGGCTTGCATTCAAAGACCAGCCTGCCTCAATTAACCTTGAAAGCGCTTAGTTTTTCTCACTTATTCAATACAAAATCAGGCCTTTTGAAGATTTCCATTGAGGACGTGTGGAAGTAATTCCTATTTTTTTGCTAATTTTCTTTTTATTCCAATTATGTAATCTTGCTCTAGGCCTATTTGAGCGGAAATCTGGAATGGGTCAAGATTTCTTTTCCTCAATAGGAATTCTACAAAAAAATCTTTGGCAATTTGTGGGGTGAGCTGCCCGTTCCTATTTTCAAGAATATTTTGCAGATTCACTGGCCTCATTTCATCAGTCAGCTTTGAAATAATGGAATTAAACTCACCTCTGGCGGCAACTTCCCTTCTTGTAGTGGTTCTTGCCAACCTGCTGAGGCCAAGACTGTGCCTAGCACCGTAAATGTACTTTGCGTATATATCGTTTCCCTTTACTCTGCCGATTGTTTTCAAGTCAAATTCCCTTAGCTGCGTAACTATTTCATTTGAACCCATGAGAGTTGTTGACATTAGTTCCCTTGCTTTTTTTTGTGTAGGGCTTGATTTTGCTTCTGATATTCTTGCTGCCTTGTTCCGATTTCCAACCCTGTAATTGTCAGCTTCAGTTCGCTTGTCTTGCAACCTGGAAACTACATTTGACACTGAGGACTTGCTAAACCCAAGCATCCGTGCAACATCACTTAGAGAATGAGAAAAGTCAGTTCTACCGTTAAATCGTTCTTTTTTCAAAAGTAGCTCCTCTATTTTCTCTTGAGGGGCATTTCTCAATTTTTTTGCAGTTGACTCATACTGTATTTTTTTTCTTTCCTTTTCACTCCTAAGATTGTATCTGTTTGCCACTTTTGCAACAACGGGCCTGTGGGTTCCGGCCTTGTCGGCTATTTCTGAATAACTTAGCCTGGTATTCTTGAGAAGGTTTTTAATCTCCTCGAAAATTGCTCCATCAAACAAATCCTCGATTCTCCGGCCCTTACCCTTTTCCAGTGCCTTGATTTCTTCCCATTGCTCTTTTGTCCTTAATCCGGACACTTTGTCAATTCTGTAAACTGTATGTCCTGCAACATTACTTTGTCTTTTTATGGCTGTCACGCCTTGCTTGCTGTTTTTCAGTAATTTGTAAACTCTAGCGAAAACCGGCAGTTTTATTCTTGTTGACGGGTGTGCCACTTTGTATGCAGAGAAAGCCTCTAAAACCCTCTTCCTTTCGAGCTTCTCCCTTCTCTGGAAAGCTCCCAGTAAAGGAATTGTTCTCCTAGCTGTTGTGTGGCGCTTGGTTTTCCTTCCACGAAACCATTGCATGATAATAAGATTACTTGTTAGAATAAATAATTTCGCTTATGAGGCATCTGCTAACCATTTTGACTGAAAACCAGAAATATGATGTCATACATAGAGTTTTATCATTCATTCAATACCGAATCAGGCCTTTTGAAGAATCAGTGTTCAATATCCGCTTTTTTGAACTACTTTCTTTCTTAATTTTTTCCCGCCAACAGATTTAATAGTTTTTTTTGTTTCCTTTTTTTCAACCATGTACTCATCCCGATAAATTGATTCTGTTCCTTTATATGTTCTGTGTGCGAGTGGCGGATTAAATGTAAGTTTCACTAGTGTGCCGTTTGTTCTGTCTTTTGAAACAACTTTGTGTTCTGTTCCTGGAGGGATATCAATGACGTTCCCTGGTTTGAATTCTTTTTTAAACCACCTATTTGTTCCCCTTGGCCTATGATAAAAAATTCCTTTTCCCTCAACTATTTCATAAGTTTCCCTGGTGAATTTATGAAAAGCAGGAGGGCTGTCTAGGATTCCTACCAACGATAAAGCAGAAGCAGGCACTTTTGGCGCGCCTTTATCATATTTCATCCAAACGGTAAACAAATCCAATTTCACGCCACAATAACTCCTTTGAGGATTGCTCCTCATTCTATTTATTGCTTCAGCAACACTTACCGCAGTAATTTTCCTTCCACTTAATCTTGCAGAAAGATCTTCATAAGGAGAAACTGCCCCCCCTCTTTGTTTTTTTCCAGCATCCCTTGAAAGCCTTGCCCTTCCAGCGCGACTGCTGGCTCTTGGAACGCTTGGGTCTCCAACTCTTACTCCTCTTTTTGGCATAAATCAATCACTTTCCAATAAATAGTTTTACGTACTATAAAAAGCTTTTTATGCAGGCTACAACAAAACTTAGCTACCACAAAACTTAAATAGGATAAATATTACTTATTATAGGTGGTTTTTTGTGCCGATTGACTTTGTGAAGGGAATGGCAAAGAACTCCCTTGACAATGCTAACCTGCTGCTGGCTTTTGGTTTCTTCCTGTTGCCGTTCATTTTCACGCTGGGAATAAGCATTTTTTACGGGTTTGAGGTCAACTTTGCGGGGTTCGGTTTGAGCATTGCTTCAGAGCTAATAGGCTGGATTGTTTCAGTTGCAGTGATTTTTTTCCTTCTTGCTTCATTCAAGGGCGGCAGCGCAAAGGGAAGGTTTTCTGGCCTAATGACTGGCTACAGCTTCATTTTCCTTGCAAGGTTTTTCCTTCAAATAGTTTCATTTGTTTTGGTGTTGTTCCTGGTTCCAAACTTTTTCACTGCCTTTGCTGAGGTTCAAAGCAATCCTGACCCGCTGGCTATTGCTTTTGCCTTGGATTCCCTGCAGGTGCAGAGCGAATCCATTGTTGTTGCCGGAGTTGCTGCGCTTAGCCTTGTAACACTGATTGTTTTCCTGTTCGCGCTTTACTTGGTTTACCAGCTCATTGCCAACGCCGGAAAATCGCCAATTCTCACGAACCTTCTTATTTTCGTTATCTGGGCAGTGGTCATTGCAGTTGTTTACGTGTTTTTGCCGTCTCTTCCATTCTTTGTTCCGGGCTCCACATAGGTTTAAAATATTTACTTAGGCGGCTTTATTTAGAGGAGCTGTTTCGATGGCTTTAATGAAGGTTAAGTGCCCTGAGTGCCATGAGGAATTCGAGCTTGACAACAACGAGTATGATGAGCACGATCGTGTTGAGTGCCCTGAGTGCTCTGCTGACCTAATAGTCAAGGTGAAAGGCGGAAAATTTAAGCTTGCAACAGACAAGGAAAAGTACTTTGACGAAGACCTAAACCAGTTTTTCGTGGAAGAAGACTAAATACTATCTGGCTTTTTTTGCTTCATCTTCAATCTTCTTCTGCCACTCAGCCAGTTTTCTTTTCCGTTTCTCCGGGTTTGGGAAAAAATCATTTTCTGGGCGCCCCATACAATGTTTTTATTGTTTTGTCCTATTTATTTGTATGTGAATCGCATGCTAAAACTTTACAATACCCTTTCAGGGAAAGTGGAGGAGTTCAGGCCGCTGAAAGGAAAAAGCGTTGGCATTTACACTTGCGGGCCAACTGTTTACGATTACGCTCACATTGGTAATCTGCGGACTTTCACCTTTCAGGACATGATGGTAAAATACCTAAAATTCAAGGGCTTTAAAGTAAAGCACGTCATGAACCTAACTGATGTTGATGACAAAACAATAAGGGGTTCACAGCAGGAAAGCACGCCATTGAATAAATTTACTGACCGCTACACCAAAGAGTTCTTTAATGGCCTGCAATCATTGAACATTAGAAAGGCCGACAAAATAATTCCTGCTACCAAAAACATTAACGAAATGGTAAAGCTTGTTGAAAAGCTTTTAAAGAAAGGCATTGCTTATAGGAGCAGCGATGGCAGCATCTATTTCAGCATAAAAAAGTTCCCAGAATACGGTAGGCTGTCAAAGCTCAAATTGAAGAAGCTTAAGGTTGGCGCAAGAGTAAGCCAGGATGAATATGAGAAAACACAGGCAAACGACTTTGCATTGTGGAAAGCGTGGACAGAGAAAGACGGCAAAGTTTTTTGGGATACTAGGCTTGGAAAAGGCAGGCCAGGCTGGCACTTGGAGTGCAGTTCAATTAGCATGAGTTCTCTCGGAGAAAGCTTTGACATCCACTCCGGAGGAATTGACCTTGTTTTTCCCCACCACGAAAACGAGATAGCGCAAAGCGAGGCAGCTTCAGGAAAAAAGTTTGTAAAGTACTGGGTGCATGTGCATCACCTAATTGTTGACGGCAAAAAGATGTCAAAAAGCCTTGGAAACTTTTTCACTTTAAGGGATTTGAAGGAGCATTCGCCGAGAGCGCTTCGCTATCTTTTCCTGTCAGCGCATTACCGCTCTGAGCTGAACTTCACCTTGAAGTCCCTTGAAGACGCTGAAAACGTTGTTGAAAAATTTGACGAGTTCACCAGAAAGCTCCAAAGCTCGAATGGGGTTTCAAGCGGCTACCTTGAAGACTTGCTTCAAAAAGCAAGAGCCGGCTTTGAACACGCAATGGACAATGACTTGAATGTTCCCCTTGCTTTGGCTTCTGTGTTTGAGTTCTTGAGAGAGGTAAACTCGCTGATGGAAAAAAACAGTTTAAGCAGAAAGGAAGCTGAAAAAATTGCTTCGTTTTTGAAAGAGATTGACTCAGTGCTTGGAGTGTTAAGGTTCCGCTTCAAGGAAGAGCTTGGCCCTGAACTGCTGGAATTAATCGAGAAAAGGGAAGAGTTCAGGAAAGCAAGAAGATTCGGAGAAGCAGATAAACTAAGGGCAGAATTGCTTGGAAAAGGCATCCAGCTTGACGACACCCAAAAAGGGGTCAAATGGAAAAGAATAAAAACCTGAAAACAGTCTCTTTTTCGTGGAGCAGGAAAAAGTCGAGGCAGGCATTAAGTTCATTAAGTCAGAGCTGGACAAGGGCAAATCGCTCAAGCAATGCCTTAATGAGTTGAAGGGAACCTGCAGTGAAAAAGAGCTTGAAGAGATTAGAAAGCAGTTTGATTATCGGAGCGGCAAAGCTGGCTCTGAAATGATATTAAAGCAGCTGATAACCACGCCTGACAAGGGGCCTGCCGATATTTCTTTTCCAGCGTTCTCAACGCTGCTTTACTTCATTGCCCTCATGGTTTTTGTCCTAATGGTTGTTTTTCTGGTTTTATTTTTTGCTTACGGGGCTTAAGTGTTACAGTAAGCATTTTAACAACCCAAAAAATCCGCTGTCTTTATACGGCGGTTAGCGGATTTTTTACGTTGACGGAGAGGAAAAACCCACGCCTAAAGGCGTGGGTATTTTATACCACTTAAACCATTCTTTTTAGAATGGCTGCGCCCTTGATTGAATTTTCGCTGCTCTTTGAAATTGGCTTGATTGTGGTAAGCGCAACTCTGCTGAGCTTTCTGGCAAAGCACTTAAAGCAGCCGGCGCTAATAGCCTACATTCTTGCTGGCATAATAATTGGCCCGATAGGGCTTGGCTCTATGGGCTTGGAATTTGCAGGCATTCCGTTGGGCATCACTGACCTAGAAGATGCATTGATTCTTTCAACGCTTGGAGTGGCTTTCCTGCTTTTTGGGGTTGGAGTTGAATCAGATTTCTCCAAGCTTGCTGATTTGGGCAAAGTTGTAGTGGTTGGTGGAACGCTTCAAGTGCTGCTGACAATTCTTGTTGTTTTTGTTGGAACATTCATGTTCAACCTGTTTGATTTCACCCAGTCAATTTATCTTGGCCTAATACTTGCATTCAGCAGCACACTGGTTGTTGTGAAAATTCTTTCCGACTCGCACCAGATAACAACCCTTCACGGCCGGCTGCTGGTAGGGTTTCTTCTTGTCCAAGACGCGTTTGTGATTATTGCCCTGCCATTTCTCGCTAACTTGGAGCAGCTTTTTTCCTTCAATGTATTTGCGCCAGTGCTGGCAGTAGGCGCTTTTCTGTTGGTGTTCGCATACCTCTTGAACAGGCACGTCTACCCTGCAGTGTTCAGTTATTCTGTGCGTTCAGACGAGCTGCTGTTCTTGGCTTCCGTGACAAGCCTCTTTGTTTTCATTCTTATTGCGTTTGCCCTGAATTTTTCAATCCCGCTTGCCGCGTTCATTGCCGGCTTGGCGCTTTCAAACCTTCCCTACAACCTTGAGGTCTTCCACAGGATCAAGGCACTGCGGGATTTCTTTGCAACAATCTTTTTTGTGACCCTCGGAATGCAGATAAACCTGGGCTTTGCCTATTTCCCATTAACGCTTCTGCTGTTTGTGCTGTTTGTGGTGTTCGTGTTCAAACCGGTTCTGTTCTATTTAATCACTCTTTTTTCCGGCTACGGAGGGAGAATCAGCGTCTTTGTCGCCCTTGCTTTGGCGCAGGTTTCAGAGTTCTCCTTCATAATTGCTGACTTGGGGAGGGACATACTCAACAGGACTCCTGGCTTGCACTCGCTTGTCATAATTGTTATTGCGCTTTCAATGGCCCTTACTCCTTACCTTATGCACCACAGCGAGCCAATTTATGAGAGGCTGAATAGGTCTTCTGCGCGCTTTACCAAAAACTTAAAGGAAAACAGGAGGTTCTACCAAAAAGTAAACCAGCTTGAGAATGTTCCAAAGAACATGAAAGAACATGTTGTTATTGTTGGTGCAGGGGTTGTAGGGTTCAACATTGCGAAGGCGCTTTTCCGCGAGTATCCTTTGGTTGTGATTGACCACAACTATGATGTAATACTCAACTCAATCAAGAATGGCATTAACTCAATTTATGGTTCTGCCGACAACAGGGAAATTTTGCGCAAGGCAAATCTGCAGCAGGCAAAGCTTTTGATTATTTCAATGCCTGACACAAAAGCAGCTGTTTCAGTTGTGAAGTACGCTAAAAGCGTTAACCCCGGCATAGTGGTTTTTGGGTCCGCACATTACTTTCATGAGGCATCCGAGCTTTACAATGCAGGAGTTGACTATGTTATTATGTACCACGTCATTGGCAGCAATGTTTTCCTGAAAAATATCGCTTACTACCTTCAGTCAGGGAACACTATTGACATCAACAACTTAACCGAAGAGTACAAAAAATACTTGAAGGAAAAAGTTAGCGAGGAAAAACAACACTTTAATATCTGAACAATACTGTGCGTGGTTTTTATCCTGCGGGAATAACTTTAAAAGCTGTCCCTTCCATAAATTTTTTTTTAGAATGCCCAAATTTTTGCCTAAAAAAGCTGAACTAATTCTTGAGGACGGCTCTGTTTTTGAAGGTTTGTCTTTTGGTGCTGAGAAAAGCATTAGCGGTGAAGTGGTTTTCAATACTGGAATGGTTGGTTACCCTGAAAGCCTTAGTGACCCAAGCTACAGGGGCCAAATTTTGGTCCTCTCCTATCCATTAATTGGAAACTATGGGGTTCCTCCAAAAAATAAAACCAATCAGCTGCTTGAGTTCTTCGAGTCAGACAAAATCCAGGTTTCCGGGCTGATTGTAAGCAATTACTCTTTTCAGCACAATCATTGGAATTCTGTTTCCTCGCTAGCTGAATGGCTTAAATCTGAAAGCATTCCTGCATTAACTGGAATTGATACGAGGGCATTAACCCAGAAGCTGAGGGAAAAAGGCGTAATGCTTGGAAAAATCGTCTTCAGTGGCCAAGACTTAGCTATTGTTGACCCAAACAAAAGGAATTTGGTGCAGGAGGTAAGCGTTTCTTCGCCTGTTGTCTATGGCGAGAAAGGGAAAAAAGTAATGCTTGTTGACTGCGGGGCAAAAGGCAACATTGTAAGGTGCCTGCTTGAAAGAAAGGTTCAGGTAATCAGGGTGCCTTGGGATTTTAATCCATTCGACGGAGAATTTGACTTTGACGGTTTATTGATCAGCAACGGTCCCGGCGACCCAAAAACAGTGCAGGCAACAATCAGGAATGCTGCCAAAGCATTGGAGCAAGAAATTCCAACCTTTGGAATCTGCCTTGGAAACCAGGTTCTTGCATTGGCTGCAGGCGCCAACACTTATAAGCTGAAATATGGTCATCGAAGCCAAAACCAGCCGGCAGAGCTTGTTGGAACAAAGCAGTGCTTTATCACAAGCCAAAACCATGGTTATGCGGTTGATGCAAAAAGCCTGCCAGCCGGCTGGATGGAATGGTTCAGGAATGCAAATGACGGGAGCAATGAGGGAATTCGCCATAAGCGCAAGCCGTTCATGTCAGTTCAGTTCCATCCTGAAGCAACCCCAGGCCCAACAGATTGCGGTTTTTTGTTTGACGAATTCTTGGAGGAATTGAAGTGAAATCTCTAAAAAAACCAAAAAAGGTTTTATTGCTTGGTTCCGGCGCGCTTCAAATAGGCCAGGCCGGAGAATTCGACTACTCTGGAAGCCAGGCAATCAAGGCTCTCAAAGAAGAGGGGATTGAAGTGGTTGTAATCAACCCAAATATTGCTACAGTGCAAACCTCCAAAGGTTTTGCTGACAGGATTTACTTTCTTCCTGTTACGCCTTTTTTTGTTGAAAAAGTGATTGAGAGAGAGAAACCCGATGGCATAATTCTTTCCTTCGGCGGCCAGACTGCATTGAATGCTGGCCTCGAGCTTGAAAAAAATGGCGTGCTTAAAAAACATAATGTGGCTGTTTTGGGAACGCAGGTTGACGCCATTGAAAAAACAGAGGACAGGGCGCTTTTCAACAAGGAGCTGACTTCAATTGGATTGAAAGTGCCTAAAAGCATTCCTTGCATTTCACAGAGGGAAGCACTGAAAGCTGCGCGCAAAATCGGGTTTCCTTTAATTGTGAGGGCAGGGTTTTCTTTAGGAGGGGCTGGTTCAGGGGTTGTCAAAAACATTGAAGAACTTAAGGCTTTGACTGGAAGGGTTTTTTCTTTGTCCCCGCAAATACTTGTAGAGGAATACTTGGAGGGCTGGAAGGAAATAGAGTATGAGGTGGTGAGAGATGGGTTTGACAACTGCATTACGGTATGCAACATGGAGAACTTTGACCCGATGGGAATTCACACCGGCGAAAGCATTGTTGTGGCGCCCTCGCAGACTCTTTCAAATCGGGAATACCACAAGCTGAGGGAAATTTCAATCAAAGTCATAAGGCACCTCAGGATTGTGGGAGAATGCAATATACAGTTTGCTTTGAACCCTGCTTCTGAAGATTACAGGATTATTGAAGTAAATGCCAGGCTTTCAAGGAGTTCAGCTCTTGCTTCAAAGGCAACAGGGTATCCGCTTGCATTCGTTGCTGCAAAATTGGGATTGGGTTACAGCTTGCTTGACCTTGAAAACTCTATTACAAAAGTGACAAAGTCCTGCTTTGAGCCTGCCCTTGACTACATTGTCGTAAAAATTCCAAGGTGGGATTTGAAGAAGTTCAGGAACGTTTCAAAAAAAATCGGGAGTGAAATGAAGAGCGTTGGAGAAGTAATGGCTATTGGCAGATGCTTTGAGGAAGCGATGCAGAAGGCAGTGAGAATGCTTCAGATAGGAATGTATGGGTTGGTCGGAAACAAGATATATTTTCAAAAGCTCAGCCAAGAGTTAAAGTATCCTACAGATGAAAGGGTTTTTGCAGTAATGAACTCGCTTATCAGAGGCGATTCTGTTGAAAAAATACACGGTTTAACTCACATAGATAAGTGGTTTCTTTTCAAGCTGCAGAATGTTGTAAGAACCTCAAATGAACTGAAAGGGAAAAAGCTGGACAGGATTACAAAAGAGCAGCTGCTGAATGCCAAAAAGCTTGGGTTTTCAGACAAGCAGATTGCAATGCTTGTTGGGGAAAAATCAGAGCTTACTGTGAGGGAGTACAGGAAAGGCTTTGGAATTCGGCCTTTTGTTAAGCAGATTGATACGCTTGCAGCAGAGTACCCTGCAAAAACAAATTATCTTTATCTCACTTACGACGGTTTAAACGACGATGCAGAGTTCACCGGAGTAAAACAAGTTATGGTTTTGGGTTCCGGCGCTTACAGGATTGGCAGCAGCGTCGAGTTCGACTGGTGCAGCGTTTCATGCGTCAAACAGCTTAAGAGACTCGGCTATAGCACTATAATGGTGAACTATAACCCTGAAACCGTTTCAACGGATTATGACATATGCGACAAGCTTTACTTTGATGAGCTATCGCTTGAAACAGTTTTGGACATTTATGAAAAAGAAAATCCTGTCGGCGTCATACTTTCAACCGGCGGCCAGATTCCCAACAATCTCGCGATTAAGCTTTCAGAGCAAAAAGTCAAAATACTTGGCACAAGCGCTAAAAGCATTGACAGCGCAGAAGACCGCCATAAGTTTTCAAGGCTTTGCGATGAGCTTGGCATTGACCAGCCGGAGTGGAAGGAACTCACCTCTTCAAGTGAAGCGCTGAAATTTGCGAAAAAGGCAGGCTTTCCTGTTTTGGTCAGGCCGTCTTATGTTCTGTCAGGGCAGGCAATGAACGTTGCATTCACTGCAGAGCAATTAAAGAATTACCTTTCTGAAGCAACGCTGCTTTCAAAGGATTACCCTGTTGTGATAAGCAAGTTTATCTTGAATGCACGCGAAACAGAAATTGATGCAGTTGCTGATAACGGAAAGCTGCTGTGCTGGGCCATGACCGAGCACATAGAGAATGCTGGCGTTCACTCAGGGGATGCAACAATGGTTTTGCCGCCCCAGAGAACATACCTTGAAACAATGAGGCAGATGAAGCAGATAGCAGAAAAAATTGCTGTGGCGCTTTCTATTAGGGGGCCCTTCAACATACAATTCATTGCGAAAGACAATAATGTTAGGGTAATTGAGTGCAATCTTCGCGCAAGCCGGAGTTTTCCGTTTGTTTCAAAGGTAATTGGAACAGATTTCATTGAAATTGCAACCAATGCCATTATGGGGGAGAAAACAAGTGCAGTTAATTCTTCAAGCCTAGAGCTGGACAGGGTTGGAGTTAAGGCACCACAGTTTTCGTTCACAAGGCTGAGGGGCGCTGACCCAATATCAGGAGTTGAAATGGCTTCAACCGGAGAGGTTGCGTGCATTGGAAGGGACCTTGAAGACGCTTTCCTTAAGGCCCTGCTTTCAACGGGCTTTAAACTGCCTGAAAAAAATATTCTTATTTCCCTTTCAGGAGATGAGAACAGGTATAAGGTGCTAGAGGAGGTTAAAGGCCTTTTCAAAGCAGGCTACAAGCTTTACGGCACTGAACACACAGCGTTATTTTATCAGAGTAATGGCATAAAAGTCGAGCTAGTTCACAAAATGCATGAAAACAAGAAGCCCAATGTATCGGATTTGCTTGGGCAAAAGAAACTAGACCTTGTTATCTCTGTTCCCAACCCATTAAAGCAGATTGACTTGGACAAAAACTATGACTTAAGAAGGCTTGCAGTTGACCACTCAGTTCCATTGATCACTAACCTTCAACTGGCAAAACTCTTCATTGAATCAATTCTGAAGCGAAACCTTTCCGAGCTAGAAATAGAGCCCTGGGAACATTATGTATAATTTATGCTTTTTTCCATTTGATACTGCAACCCAGCGAGGGCTCTTCCTTGACCGTAACTTTTCCTGCTAAAAGAAGTTCCTTTACAGCTTCCTCAAGTTCGTTTGTGCGCGCTTCTGAGTGCTGCTTGCCGTGGGCGTCATCAACTCTGCCGTGATATACAAGTTTCTTTTGTGCATCAAAAAGAAAAGGATCAGGAGTGCAGCTTGCACCGTAAGCTTTTGCAATTTCCTGTGTTTCATCAAACAAATAAGGGAACGAGAAACCTTTTTCTTTAGCAACCTTTTTCATGTTTTCCGGGCTGTCCTCGGAATATTCTGCAGGGTCATTGGAACTCACGCCTATTACTTGGAGGCCTTTCGAAGAATATTTTTTTGAAAGCTCATTAATGAATCCCATTTTTGGCTTAACATAAGGGCAGTGGTTGCACATGAAAATAATCAAATAGCCTTTTTTTCCCTTAATCTTACCAAGATTAACTGTTGAGCCATCAATAACATTTTTAAGTGAAAAATCAGGCGCAATAGCCCCTGTTTGAAGCATTTTGTAATATGACGGTGTCAAAACCATTAAACCACACCAAAAAAATTAAATGAAATTATTTTATTATTTTAGCAATAATTATTCCGGCAACAGGCAAAGCTATAATGCTGGTTGCCAAGTTAATCACATAAAATGCCGGAGGATAATCCATTGAACTGAAGACAAGAAACTGGCTTGGAAGAGTAACAACAAGAAACAAAAACAAACCAAAGCGAATTCCTTTCATTACAGTACTGCCGCTGAATGAGCTTTTTATAAGGTAGAACCCAACTGAATAAACAAGTGCAGCAAAAAACGGGTGAATGAAGTAAAATATCATTAGGGGATCATCAGTTGACCTCATGCCATCAAGCTCTAAAACATTATAATCAGTAAAAATAAAGCCAAAAATCCCGCTCACAACAAATGAGAGAATAAGCAATGCCAGCCCTGCAGCAACAGTTGAAGCCACTGCTCTTCCAACTGAAACCATAACAATAGTGTAATGAAAAAATATTTTAAATGACACCCTTTGCACACGAAAGTGTGCGGTTTCCCTATTGATGAAACCAGGATGTCTGATTCCGTAAACGGAACAAAAGCTACGGGCCTTTGTTGGGTTTGTTAACTTTCAGAGTTTTCTTGTTTTTTGTATTAGAAAGAAGTCAGCCAAAACCAAGGCCACCATTGCTTCAACAATCGGAACTGCGCGGGGAACAACACAGGGATCATGCCTTCCCTCAACCTTAAGTTTTACCTCTTTTCCTTCAACAGTTAATGCCTTTTGCTCTCTTTTAATTGAGGAAGGCGGCTTGATTGCAATTCTGGCTACAATTTCTCCGCCGCTTGAAATTCCCCCAAGAATGCCCCCTGCATTGTTTGACTTGAACTCAAACTTTTTTGATTTTTTGCTGTAAAGCATTAAGTCGTTGTCTTGGCTTCCAGTCATTCTCGCCGCCTCAAAACCAGCACCTATCTCCACACCCTTCACTGCCGGCAGGCTCATCAATGCGTAAGAAATTACTGCATCAAGCCTGTCAAAAACAGGCTCCCCTAACCCTGCAGGAACACCAGTTGCTTTCACTTCAATTATGCCCCCAACAGAATCGTTTTGCTCACGCGCACTAAAAATTGCTTCCTCCATTTCCTTTGCTGCTTTCAAATCAGCTGCCCTGACCAAATTTTTTTCAATCACTTTTCTATTAAAAGATTTAGATTTAACCCCGGCAATTTCAACCGTATAAGCCAGAACTTCAATGCCAAACTTTTTCAATAATTTTTTTGCGACCGCACCTGCGGCAACTCTTGCAACGGTTTCTCTTGCGGAACTCCGGCCGCCGCCCCGATAGTCTCTAAAGCCATATTTCTGAAAATAAGTAAAATCTGCGTGGCCTGGCCTGAAAACATTTTTTATTTTTTCATATTTGCTTGAGTCAGCATCCCTATTGAACACAAGCAAGGCAATTGGAGTGCCAGTTGTTTTTCCCTTGAAAACGCCGGAGAGAACCTCTGCTTTGTCTTCCTCTTTCCTTGGAGATACAATTCTGTTTTGCCCTGGTCTCCTTCGGTCAAGTTCTTTCTGGATGTCTTTTTCGCTCAATTCCAGGCCAGCTGGACAGCCGTCAATTACAACGCCAATTGCCCTTCCATGGCTTTCACCAAAAGTGGTTATTTTAAACAAATTTCCAAAGCAGTTCCCAGTCAAGTCAATCAGCCCTTGAATTTATTGCGTTTAACACGACTTCCCTCATAATTAGCTCGGGAGCCTTATAACCGGTAAAAATCTCAAACGATGCAAACCCCTGCTCTAACAGCATTTCAATGCCGTTAACTGTTGTGCAGCCAACCGATTTTGCAACTGACAGCAGCTTTGTTTCAACCGGCTCATATACTATGTCAAAAACCACCATTTCTTTTTTCAGGAACTCCCTTGAAACAATCATTTTATTCTGAAATGGCTTCATCCCGACAGGAGTGGCATTTATCAAAACATCCACTGCCACTTCAGAAATTTTCTTAATATTCATGTGCTTTGAGTCAACGAGTCTCGCCAAGTTCTTGGCCTTAAGAAAATCCTTGTCCAAAATTGTGAGTTCTGCTCCTTCCTGCTTTAAATAGAAACTGATTGCTCTGGCGGCTCCACCAGCACCAAAAAGTAGCACGTTTTTCCCGTCAAGTTCCGTTACCTTTTTCAGCGCATTTCTTGCTCCAATGCCATCAGTGTTAAAGCCAGTGTACCTATTATTTTTCAGTGCAATTGTGTTTACTGCGCCAATTTTTTTTGCTGTGGGGTCAACCACGTCAAGGTGCCCAATAATGTTCTGCTTTAATGGCATAGTTACATTCCCGCCATAAAAGCCTAATTCTTTCAGTGAGTTGAAGCCATGCTTTGCATTCCTTACGCTAAATGCGAGGTAAACCGCATTCATGCCTATTGCCTTGAATGCAGCATTGTGCATTGCAGGACTGAGAGAGTGCTCAACAGGATTTCCAATAAGGCAAAAAAGCCTGGTTTTTGAGTCAATCAAATCATCACCTTCAACCCAGAGTAAATCTTCTTCAGTTCCTTTGCTTCAATCTGGCCTTCAGCTGATTCCTTGCCTGATGCAAGGCTGCCGAATGTAAGGTAACTCCCAAGTGGCAGTGAAAGAATTCTGGAGTCTCTTCCAAGGGCGCCCATACTGAAACTAATGAGCCTTCTATTTTTCTTTCTTGCCACTCTAAGCAGCCTGAAAATAAGGGAATTATCCTCATGCGTTCTGGCATAAGTGGCAATCTTCAACGCATAAACCCCTTTGACTTTCGACATTTTCTCAAACAATTCAAGTAGTTCTTCAAAAAAAGGCGTTCCCTTAAAGTCGTGGTGCGACAGTATAACCTTGACGTGCTGGGTTTTTGCATACTTTAGCAGTGCGGCGCGCTGCTTTGAATTCATTTCGAATTCAATGTCAACAAAGTGGACACCGGCTTTAATGGCTTTCTTAAGCAGCTCAACCCGTTTGCTTTCAGTGCCCTTAAACTTTCCGCCTTCATTTTCTCTCCTAACAGTTGCAATAACCTTTTTTTCTGATGCAGAAACTAATTCCTTCAAGGCTTTTTCATTCAGCCCCTTGATATAGTCTAGCCTTAGCTCCAGTACATCAGCTATTTTGCCGGCTTCCCTTATGTCTGCCAAAGCCCCCCTCATGCTTTCATCGGTTATCGGAATGCATATCATTTTACAGCGCCCTCAAAACTTTCAGCACATCTTTTTCATTCAGCTTTAAGCCAAAGTTGCCGGCAACGGATTTCATTCTGCCAATCCCTGAAGGCAAAGCAAACTGTATTTTCCCGCTTACAGCCTTTTTGTCTTTCCGCATTTCCTTAACAAGCACTTCAGGCCTGATTTTCGGAAGGCCAATATTGAACCCGAAATCCTCAAGAAGCTTGTTCTGCCTGTACAGCTCTCTCTCCGTTAGAAACCTGGAATCCACTGCCAGCCTTCCCTCTGCAGCCATTCCAATTGCAATGGCCTCGCCATGAGAGAACTCCCTGAATTTTGTTAAGACTTCAATTGCATGGCCTACCGTGTGCCCATAATTTACAATTTTCCTAAAGTTCTGCTCCCGCTCGTCAATTTCAACAATGCCTGCCTTGATCTCGCAGCTTCTCTTAATAAGTTCAGTCAAAGTTGTGGCATCTGCTCCAATTATTTTTTCCTTGTTCTGTTCAATGAAATAAAAGTGATTTTTGTCAGCGATTACTGCGTGTTTTATTGCCTCTGCCAAGCCGTTGCGCAGCTCCCGCTTAGGCAGTGATTTCAGCAGCGAAACATCCGAGAAAACCATCTTAGGCTGCGAAAACAATCCACAACTGTTTTTTCCCTTTGCAAGGTTTACTCCAACTTTCCCTCCAATGCTTGAGTCAACCATTGCAAGCAGTGATGTCGGAACCTGAATGAACGGAATGCCCCTCATGTAAGTTCCGGCAGCAAAACCAGCCGCATCCCCAACTACTCCCCCGCCTAAAGCAATGACCGCTGATTTCCTGTCAATGCCGTTTTCAAGCATCTGGTTTTGAAGTGATTCAACTGTTGCAAGAGTTTTGTGCTTTTCTCCAGCCGGGAAAGAAAGAAGACAGCACCTTAAACCGCTTCTCTTCATCAAAGCAAGGAATTTTTTCCCATAAGAGCTCCTAATGTTTGAGTCAGTAATGATGGCATACTTGTTTCCAACAGGCCTTTTTTTTAACCGCGCAGGAATTTCCTCCAACAATCCGCGCCCAATAAGAATATCATACGAGTCATCAACTCGTTTCATCAAATTTACCCTAACCTTTTTCAACTAGAACACCTTTCTCCTTGATGAAACCAATTATTGACTTAACGCTTTCCTGTACTGAATTCCTGCCAGTGTCAACCTCAAAGTCTTTTGCACTATCATAAAACCGGTTTCTCTGCAGAAGCAAATGCCTTACTTCCTCAATACCGCTTTTGTCTGTAAGCCTTGGCCTGTTGTTGTCGCTTTCAATTCTCTCAAAAATTGTTTCAGCAGAAGCCTTCAGTAATATAACAATGCCGCTGCTTTTAAGATTTTTCACGTTGTCCTGCCTCAAAACAGCTCCGCCGCCACAGGATATGATTGCATTATTTTTTCTGCTCAACTCCAATATTGCCTCTGCCTCAATTTCCCTGAACTTTCCTTCCCCTTCCTCTTTAAATATTTCCAGAATGCTTTTGCCGGCTTTTTTAACCACTAAGTTGTCAGAGTCAAAAAAACTTCGGCCAAGCCTGCGGGCAAGGCTTCTACCAATAGTTGTTTTGCCTGTGCCCCTGTAACCAATCAAAACCACGTTCATTTTAACCACCAAACTTGCTGAATTCACTGAAAAATGCAGGAAAGCTTTTTGCAACACAGCCCGGGCCTAAAATTTTAATTCCTTTCAACCTAAGCCCTGCAACAGAAAAAGCCATGGCAATCCTGTGGTCATTATAGGTTTCAATTTCTGCGCCCATCAGTTTTCTGCCTCCAACTATTTCCAATGAATCCTTGGAAGCCCTTGCATCTGCCCCGATTTTCCTCAGCTCTGCTTCAAGTGCCTTAAGCCGGTCTGTTTCCTTGAACTTTAGGTGAGAAATATTCCTTAAAACAGTTTTGCCATCCGCAAACGCAGCAGCAACCGCAATTGTTGGAACCAAATCAGGTGCGTCATTCAGGTCAGCTTCAATTCCTTGAAGGGAAGCGCCTCTCACTTCAACTTCACTGGATGAACGCTTAACATTGCACCCCATTCTTTCCAAAATAGAAAGAATTACTTTGTCTCCTTGCACTGAGTTCTTTTTCAGGTTTTTGACAATAACCGTTCCGCCAGTAACAGCTGCTGCAGCCATAAAATACGATGCATTTGCGTAATCCCCTTCAATGCTTAACCGCCTTGCATTATACTCCTGCCCTGCACTAACTGAAAAGACATCTTCTTCCTTAGTTGGGGTCACCCCGAACTGCTTCATGACATTTAGAGTCAAATCAACGAAGGGCATTGAGCGCTTTATGCCCTTTACCATTACCTTTACATCACTTTCAGCATAAGGTGCGCTTAAAAGGATTGAGCTCAGAAACTGGGAGCTTGTGCTCAAGTCAAGTTCGGTTGTCCCGCCCCTAAATGTTTTTCCTTCCACTTCAATTGGGGGAAAACCGTTTCCTGAAACGCTTATTTTCACTCCAAGCCTTTTAAGAGCAGCCGCTAGCTCTCCAACAGGCCTTCTCCTCATTGCCTCACTTCCATCAATGACTGTTTTGCCCTCTGCAAGTGAGCAAAGAGAAGCAAGGAAACGCAGCGTAACCCCGCTGTTCCCAACAAAAATTTTTTTGCTTGGAGCTTTAAGCAGTCCGCCGCTTCCCACAACAGAATAGCTGCCATTTTTGTAGGAAATGTTTGCTCCAACAGAGTTCAGGGCCTTGACAGCAAACTGCTGGTCTTCAGCAAACAAAGCATTTTCAAGCTTGCTTTTTCCCCCAGCTAAAGAAGAAATGAAAAGCGACCTCAAAGTTATTGCCTTGGACGGTGGCGCAGAAACCACCGCACGCAAATTTTCCACAGGAAAAATTTCAAGCACTTTTCCTTGTTGCATTCTTTAGCTCCCCCACAAAACGCCTTATTTCTGAAAGCATTCTTTGCCTGTCAAGGCTGTTTTTCTCTACAAGCTTAACAATCGCGCTGCCAACAATCACTCCATCTGCTTTTGAAGCTTTAACCATTCTAACGTGCTCGCTGTTTGAAATACCAAAGCCAAGGCATAATGGCAGCTTTGAAAACTTTTTTACTCTCCTAACCAATGAAAGCGCTTCAGGCGAAAGCTTTTTCCTCTCCCCTGTTATGCCGGTCAAAGAAACAAGGTATGCAAAGCCCCTTGACTTTGAGAGAATGGCCTTTGCCCTTTTGTTGTCAGTTGTAGGGGCAATCAAAAAAATTTGGTCAATGCCTTGCTTTTCAGCTACCCCAAGCACTTGCCCTGATTCCTCAATGGGCATGTCAGCAATGAGAATGCCGTCAACGCCTGCAGCCTTTGCCATGCGGTAAAACTCCTCAATGCCCAATGAAAAAACAAGGTTAAAGTAAACAAGCAGGCCGATTGGAATGTCTCGGTCAAGACTTCTTGCAAACTTTATCAGCTCAAACGCTTTCAATGTGTTCATTCCAGAGCTAATGCTCCTCTGGTCTGCAGCCTGAATTGTTTTGCCGTCAGCAATAGGGTCAGAGAATGGCAAACCCAATTCAAGCACGTCAGCCCCGCTGCCAACAAGCACTCTAATTATTTCTTTGGATGCAGCATAGTCTGGGTCGCCAAGCACAACAAAAGGCACAAAAGCTATTTCATTTCTTTTCCGGACTTCCAAAAACCTTTTCTGATATCTGCTCATGTTTTTTTCCCCGCAAACCTTGAAATGTATTCCAAATCCTTGTCACCGCGGCCGCTCATGTTAATCAACAACACATCTTCCTTGCTGCATTTCCTTGCATATTTTAAAGCAAACGCAACTGCATGGGCACTCTCAAGTGCTGGAATAATTCCCTCAACCCTTGACACAAGCCTGAACGAATTCAAAGCCTCTTTGTCAGTTGCGTATGTGTAAAGAGCCCTGCCTTTTTTCCTTAACATCGAGTGCTCAGGCCCAACTGCACTGTAATCCAACCCTGCTGAAACCGAATGAGTGTTCATTATCTGCCCGAATTTGTCTTGCAGTACAAATGTTTTAGTGCCGTGAAGCACTCCAACCCTTCCAGTTTTCCTGTCAGAAAAGCGCGCTGCATGCTTCCCTGATTTAATTCCTTTTCCGCCAGCCTCAACACCGATTAGCTCCACGTTATCATTCATGAATGCCTTGAAAATCCCTATTGCATTGCTTCCGCCGCCAACACACGCAATAACAGCCCGAGGCAGTTCTCCTGCTTCCTCCAGTATCTGTTTCCTTGCCTCTTTTCCTATGACCTCCTGAAAGAATGCAACCATTGAAGGGTAAGGGTGCGGGCCAAGAACGCTGCCAAGAAGATAATGAGTTGTGCGCACGTTTGTTGTCCAGTCGCGCAAGCACTCGTTAATTGCATCCTTCAGTGTTTTTGAGCCGCTGCTGACAGGAATCACCCTAGCGCCTGCAAGCTCCATGCGCATGACATTCGGCTTCTGCCTTTCAATGTCAACCTCACCCATGTAAACATCGCATTCAATGCCTAGTTTCGCGCAGGCAATTGCAACAGCGGTTCCATGCTGCCCAGCCCCGGTTTCAGCTACAATCCTTTTCTTTCCCATGCGCTTTGCAAGCAAAGCTTGGCCTAATGCGTTGTTAATCTTGTGCGCCCCAGTATGCGCCAGGTCCTCCCGCTTAAAGTAAATCTTGCAGCCAGCCATTCTACTGAGGTTTTCAGCAAAAGTAACAGGTGTTGGCCTGCCAGCATATTTCTCCAAAAGGTCATTCAGCTCTTTCCTGAATTGCTTGTCCTTTCTGTACTTTACAAATGCTTTCTCCAGTTCCTCCAGCGCAGGAACAAGAGTTTCCGGAACATACATTCCCCCAAAATCCCCAAAATAACCCCTTTCCTTCATGCACTCACTTTCCTTATTAGTTCCCTCACTTTTGAAAAACTCTTCTTTCCAGGCCTGCTTTCCACACCTGATGCAACATCAACAGCAAATGGCCTGAATTTTTTAAGCACACCCACAACATTTTTTGGGGTTATTCCGCCAGAAATAAACACTCTTTTTCCTTTAAAATCAGTCCCATTAAGGAGCTTGTGGTTAAACGTTTTTCCGGTGCCGCCAAACTTTCCGCTAACAAATGAATCAAGAAGAATAAAATCTGCACTGCTGTTTGCTGCCTCCTCCAAAGACTTTGCACCCTCAACATGGAATGCCTTAACAGAAGGGAAACCAAATTGTTTAACATATTTTTCGCTTTCATTGCCTGAGAACTGGAGCATGTCAAGGCCACATTTTCTTGCAACATCTTTTACATTTTTAGGCGCTTCATTCACAAACACCCCGACAACAACTGCCTTTCCATTTAACTTTTTAACCAGTTTAGATGCATCAAATGGATTAACATATCTTGGGCTTTTCCTGTAAAAGTTTATTCCAACAAAGTCCGCCCCAAGCTTTACTGCATTGACAGCATCCTTCTCATTGGTTATGCCGCAAACCTTCACCAAAGTTTTGCCGCTAAGCTCCCGCAATTTGGTCCTGATGCAAGGAAACTCCATGATTGCAGTTCCAATCAAAACCGAATCAGCAACTCCCTTCACGCCTTCAATCGACTCCCTTGTTGAAAAACCTGATTCAGCCACCAACACAATTTTCTTTCTTTTTCCCCTTGGAATAACCCGTGCGAGCTTTCCAGTTTTGCCAGAATCCATTTTAAACGAGCTCAAGCTCCGGTTGTTTATGCCGATTATTTCAGCTTTGGTTCCAAGAATTTTTTTCATTCCCTGCAATGAGTCAGCCTCCACCAAGCAATCCATGCCAAGGCTTTTTGCAGTTTTAATAAAATCGTCAATTTTTTCGGCTGAAAGAATGTTTGCAATAAACAAAACCGCATCAGCTCCAAAAAGCCGGGACTCAAATAGCTGGTATTCATCAATAATGAAATCTTTTCTAAGCAGTGGCTTTTTCGCCAGCACTGAAGCCTCCTTCAAATAATCAAGGCTTCCTTTGAAGAACTTTCTGTCAGTTATTATGGATATTGCATCAGCGTAGTCGTTGTAAAGCTTCAGAGTTTCCTTTAAGTTAAAGTTTTCCCTTATAGTTCCACGGGAAGGGGAAGCAACCTTAACTTCAGCAATTAATGCAATGCCCTTTTTCTTCAATGCATTCCTAAAGCTCAGAGAACTCTTCCTCAGCTTGGAGCGGAAGCTGCCAAGCGGCCTTTCAATCTTCGCTCTTTCAACCTCCCTTCTTTTCTCTTTAACGATTTTTTCCAGAAAATTCATTGCCTGTTGCTCTCCTCAATCAGTTGGTTCAGTTTTTTCAAAGCACTGCCTGAAACGATGCTGTTCTTTGCCATCTTAATTCCTTCACCGATGCTGGAAGCTTTTCCGTTTGCGTATATTGCCGCACCAGCATTCAATTCAACAATCCTTGATTTAGGGGTTTTATCCTTTCCAGAGAGGACACTCCTAATTGCTTCAGCAGCCTCATCCACCCCAAAAACACTTAGGTCTTCCTCCTTGCACCTCTTCAATCCGAATTCCTCGGGCCTAACAGTATAAGATTTCACAGTGCCCTTCGACACTTCGAAAACCCTTGTTTCACCGCTAAGGCTGATTTCATCAAATCCGTCAAGGCCGTGAACAACCAATGCTTTCTCAGTGTTAAGCCCTGACAGAACCCTTGCAAGCTTTTCCGCAAGTTCCACATCATACACTCCAAGAAGGTAAGTTGAAGCATTCGCTGGATTGGTTATGGGCCCAACAATATTGAAAATTGTCCTTATGCCAATTTCCTTTCTTGGGCCAACAGCATACTTCATTGCAGGGTGATGCATTGGTGCAAAAAGAAATGCGACACCAATTTTTTCAATTATTCTCGAGTTCTGCTCATTGTTCAACCCAATTTTTACGCCGAGTTTCTCAAGGACATCTGCTGCACCACACCTGCTTGAAACACTCCTGTTTCCGTGCTTTGCAACAATGCAGCCTGCACCTGCCGCTACAAACGCTGAAGCAGTTGAAACATTCATAGAACTTTTCTTGTCACCGCCTGTTCCAACCACGTCAAGAATTTTCCCACTTACTTTTGGTTCAACTCTTGCAGCAACGCTTCTCATGGATTCAGCTGCACCGATTATTTCATCAGCGGTTTCTCCCTTCATCCTAAGCGCGGTAATGAAAGAAGCAATTAACGCATCGCTTGCCTTTCCCTGCATTATTTCGTCAAACGCCTGCCGTGCCTCTGCTCTGCTCAAATCATTTCCTTCAACAACTTTTGCAATTGACTCCTTTATCATTCAAGCCACCTTCCTAACCAAATCAATGAGGTTCTCAATTATTCTTCCGCCCTGAGGAGTTAGAATACTCTCTGGATGGAACTGGATTCCTTCAATGAAATACTTTTTGTGCCTTACACCCATAACAATGTCATTGGCAGTCCTTGCTGAAACTTCAAATTCTCCCGGAACCCTGGTGCCACAAAGCGAATGGTACCTTCCGGCCTGAAAGTTTTGCTCTACCCCCTTGAAAATCGTTTTTCCATCGTGCACTATTCTGGATGGTTTTCCATGCAGGATTTCTGGAGCCCTTTCCACTTTCCCGCCAAAAGCCTCAATGCTGCACTGATGGCCAAGGCAAACTCCAAAAATAGGCAGCACACCAGCATACAGCTTAATCAACTCATTGCTGTTTCCCGCATCTCTTGGGCGACTTGGACCAGGGCTTACAACAATTAGCCTTGGCTTGAACTCCCTTACAACACCATGGATTATTTCCAGTGGAGTGTTGTTCCTGTACACGTTAACACTGCATCCGCGCTTCCTGAACTCGTCAACCAAATTGTAAGTGAAAGAGTCAAAGTTGTCAATAAACAAAACGTTAGTCATTCTCTTCACCGCTTTTACCGCCACTTGCAAGCTCCAGAGCCATAATTGCAGCTCGCGCCTTTCCCTCGGTTTCCTCAAACTCTTTTTCCGGCACAGAATCAAAAACAATTCCTGCGCCAGCCCTGACAAAGGCCTTGCCGCCCTTAATGCTCATGCTCCTGATGACAATGGCAGAATCAAAGTCCCCTGAAGGAGTCAAGTAGCCAATGCTCCCGCCATAAAACCCCCTCTTTGTTTTCTCTTTCAGGCGAAGCAGTTTCATTGCCTCAACTTTTGGTGCACCAGTCAAAGTACCCATATTCATTGATGCAAGATAAGCATGCAGCGCATCCAATTCATTGCGCATCACTCCAGAAACATTGCTTACAAGGTGCTGCACATGCGAGTACTTTTCAATGAGGTAAGGCTTGTCGCAGTGCCTTGTGCCAGGCACTGAAACCCTTGCAACATCATTTCTTGCAAGATCAATAAGCATTGTGTGCTCTGCCAACTCCTTCTCATCCAGCTTCAGTTCTGCTTCAAACCTTGAATCAAGGTCAGGGTCAATTATTCCATCCTTGAAGCCGCGTGGCTTAGTTCCTGCAATTGGCCGGATTTCAACCTTTTTTGCTTCGTTTCCCTCTACCTTCAGAAACATTTCTGGAGAGGAGCCAAGCAAAATTCCGGCAGAATTGTTAAAATAAAACATGTAAGGGCTTGGGTTAAGGTTTCGCAGTTTCTTGTAAACGTCAAGAGGTTCTGCACTGAATTCAACTGCAATTGTCCTGCTGGGCACAATCTGGAAGACATCCCCCTGCAAAATATGCACCTTCAATTCTTTTACAATTTTTACGAATTCCTTTTTGGAAGTGTCAGTTGAAAGCCTTAATTTTCGCTTCACGGCTTTTTTCATCTTTGGCACGGGCTTTTTCAGCCCTGAAGCAAATTCTTCCAGCATTTTTTCAGCATGCTGCTGCTCGAACTCCGCTGTGTTGCTCATCGCAAGAATGTTGGCAACAAAAGTAACTGTTTTTCTCTTATGATCAAAAAGGAAAAGGTTGTCATAGAAGTTAAGCTCATAGTCCGGCTCGTTTAAGACATCCTTCCTGCTTGCAGGCAAATCCTCGAACTGGTCAATGAAGTCATAGCTGATGACGCCAAAAAGGCCTGCGTAAGGCACAAACGGCTTCTCAGTTGGCTTAAACTTGAATGCAACAGCCCTAAGCACATCAGCATGTGTTTTCAGTTCCAGCCTTTCATCCTCTGAAACAATCCTTCTTACAGGCTTTAACCTCCCGGAAATAATTTTTTTTGAGCACTTTACAGAATCAGCAAAGCCAAAGTCATCCTTGATGAAAGCAAGAAACCTCTCGCCAAGCTCATTCAGTGCAATGATTTCAAACAGCTCTTTTCTGCCTCTGACTTTCAGGCAGGGCTCAGTTGCACCAATGCTTTTCTCACCGTACTTTCTAATCACGTCAGCTGACTCAAGAAAAATGCAGTTCCTTTTTCTCCCGTAATCAGAGATGGCTGCAAAAAAGTAGAATGCATCACCGCTGAAATCAGCTGTTTTAGTGAGGGGATAAATTCTTCCTGCCTCAAAGTTTTCCTGACTCAAATTAGTTCCCTCCAACAATAGTGGGGTCGGCGGGAGTTGAACCCGAACCAGCCGGTCTGGAGCCGGCCGCACTGCCAGTTATGCTACGACCCCTTAAACGGAAGCCCCCGTTTACAGGGCGTGGAATGCTTTGCATTCCACTTGCTCGACCTTTCAGGTCTCGCATTAAACGGAAAGCTCCGTTTACGAGCTGTACGTGTCCTACCTTCGGTAGGACGGTAATAATTCCCCCGTTTACAAGGTGCACTGTTTTCAATGGCGCACCCTTTAAACTGATGCCGCAGTTTACTAAAGCTTTTTGCAGCCCGGCAGCTAGAACACCACAAACTGCATAGAAAAAGTGGAAAAAATTAGAATTTAAAGTGTTTGTGAGACTAAGCAAATTTCTTGAATCAGTTCTGCGCGTTCCAAAGACACTCACTGTTCACAATCTCACTTAAACAATTGCCCCCAATAAAGTATTTAAAGCTTTGTACGCCGGAAAATCGTTGGAAAACAAGTAGAGGATTTGATTCACTCCAGCTTTACAAAACCATTTTTTTCCTTTTTTCCTGGAAATTTGTGAGTTAAAACTGCCCTGCCCTGCTTCCATTGAATAAAGTAAATGCAATCATTTGGCTGAAAGTACTCTGACACTGTTTCAGGCAAGTAGCCGAGAAAGTGCTTGATGATGATTTTGTTCACATTATTGTGTGCCACAACCACAACGGTTTTTCCACTAAAGTCACTAATTATTTTTTTTACTAACGGTGCAACCCTTTCCTCTAACTCCACCAAAGTTTCACCGCCGGGAGGGCGATGATAGTAGGTGTTTTGCCTCCGCTTCTCGTACTCTCCAGGAAAAGCAGCTTTTACTTCAGCAATGGTTTTCCCTTCAAATTTGCCATAAGAAACCTCCCCTAATTCTTTTTTTTCCTCGATTAGAACCTTATGAAATTTCGCTATCTCTTTTGCAGTCTTCAAAGCCCTTCCAATAGTGCTTGAATAAATTGCATCGATTTTTTCGCTTTTAAGTTCTTCTGCAACCGCCTTTATCTGCCTCTCGCCTTTCTCGCTTAAAGGCGCGTCAATCCTGCCCTGATAGCGTTTTTCTGCATTGGAAATTGTTTGGCCGTGCCTTACAAGTATCAGCTTCATAGATTTCACGCTCTCGCAGAAGAGCTCAGCGTTGGTTTTCACATTTTTCTGCCAATAGCTGAAGCAATTTTCCTCAAATCAACCATTAGTTTGGAAAACTCTCCAGGAGTTAACGCCTGCTTGCCATCGCATAAAGCGTTTTCCGGGTCACAGTGAACTTCAATCAGCAAGCCATCAGCTCCAACTGCAACAGCTGCCTTTGCTATTGGCCCCACCAGTTCCTTCCTGCCAGCAGCATGGCTTGGGTCAACAATTATTGGCAGATGGGATGCGGCCTTGACAACCGGCACAGAAGTTATGTCAATAGTGTTCCTTGTGGATGTTTCAAAGGTCCTAATGCCCCGCTCGCATAAAATTACCTGCTTGTTTCCCTCTTTCAGGATGTACTCTGCAGCAAGCAAAAACTCTTCAATTGTTGCACTTATGCCGCGCTTCAAAATAATTGGCTTGTCAACTTTTCCAACTTCTTTCAACAGGTTAAAGTTCTGCATGTTCCTTGCACCAATGCGCAGAACATCAACATACTTTGAGACAAGCTCAACCCTCCTTGTGTCCATAACCTCTGTTTCAACCGCCAAGCCAAACTCTTCCTTTACTTTGGCCAAAAGCTTTAAGCCATCCTCTTCCATGCCTTGAAAAGCGTAAGGGCTTGTCCTCGGCTTGTAAGCAGAGGCACGCAGAATTTTTACTCCAGCTTTTTTCAGGGAAGCAGCAGTTGTCATTAACTGTTCTTCGCTTTCAATAGCGCATGGCCCTGCAATTGTCACAATTTCGTTTCCGCCGATTTTAATGCCATCAATATCAATAACAGTGTTTTCAGGTTGTGCCTCTCTTGAGACAAGCTTGTAAGGCTTCAGAATAGGAATAACTTTTTCAACCTCGGAAAGCTCTTCAACCCGCTCCTTCACCAAAGGAGTGTCTGTTCCAATGCCCCCAATAACAGTTATCCTTACTCCCTTTGAAACATGCCCGCTAAGGCCATTTTTCTCCAAAAAGTTGAGCACCTTGTCCACGTCCTTTTGCGTGGAACCCTTCTTCATTACAATAATCATTTTGAATTCATTCCCTCAAAAGGTTTTTAGCCTTTTTCACGATTGCTTCAGCGTCAAGACCGTATTTCCCGTAAAGCTCCTTCGGAGAACCTGATTCAGCAAACACGTTCTGCACTCCAACCCTCTGCATTCTAGCGGGAAAATGCTCTCCAAGAGCTTCGGCAACAGCGCTGCCTAACCCGCCATTTATTACGTGGTCCTCAATTGTCAAAACCCTTCCTGTTTTCTTTGCCTGCTGCACTACAAGTTTTTCATCCAAAGGTTTAATGCTTGGCATGTTAACAACGGAAGCAGAAATTCCCTGCTTTTTCAAAACAGCTGAGGCCTGAATTGCCTCATTCAATATCGGGCCACACGCAATTAGGCTTACATCATTTCCTTCAACAACAACTGCGCCTTTCCCTATCCTGAACTCATAACTGTCATCAAAAATAACCGGCCTTGGCTCCCTGGTGGTTCGCAAATAGCAAGGGCCTTTGTGCTCGGCAATTGCGTGAGTGATTTTTTGCGCTTCAACGAAGTCAGCTGCAACCGTTACAACCATGTTAGGCATTGTCCTCATCAATGCAACATCAAGTATTGCTTGGGCGCTTGGACCATCGGCACCAGTAAGCAGCCCACCATGGCTTCCAACAATCTTCACATTAGTGTTTGAGTAAGCAACACTCATCCTAATCTGGTCATAGCACCTGTTGGTAATGAAAACAGCGAAACTGCTTGCAAAAGCCACTTTACCGCAGGTTGCAAGGCCGGCAGCCATTCCGATTGTGTCAGCCTCGCTTATTCCAGTGTACCAGAACCTTTCAGGAAATTTTTTTCCAAACTCTATTGACTTTGTGCTCTTTGCAAGGTCAGCATCCAGCACAACAACCTCATGGTTTTTTTGCCCAAGCTCAACAAGCGCTTTGCCGTAGCCGTCCCTAGTAGCAATCATCTGAACCATTTTAGGCACCTTTCTCCAGTTCCTTCAAGGCTTTCCCCAAGTCCTCTTTTTTCACTGCCCTTCCATGCATGTCAGGATCATTCTCAATAAAAGAAACGCCTTTTCCCTTAACTGTTGAAGCAACAATCATTGTTGGTTTTCCCATTGTTTTTCTTGCTTCTTCAAGCGCGCCGAGAATCTGCTCAAAGTCGTGGCCATCAATTTCAATTACATGCCAGCCAAAGGCACGCCATTTTCCTGAAAGGTTCCCCAAATCCTTTGTTTTGTCAACCCATGAATCGTTTTGCAGTCTGTTCTTGTCAACAATTGCGCACACATTATCCAGCTTGAAGTGCGCTGCAGACATTGCTGCTTCCCACACCTGGCCTTCCTGGCATTCTCCGTCACCAAGCAAAACATAAACGCGATAATTTTTTTTGTCAAGTTTTCCAGCCAATGCAATGCCGTTGCCAACGCTTAACCCCTGCCCAAGGCTGCCCGAAGAAATTTCAATGCCAGGAGTTTTCTCTCTATCAGGATGGCCTTGGAGCCTGCTATTCAATTTCCTTAAAGTCTTAAGCTCGCTTTTAGGGAAAAAGCCTGCTTTTGCAAGGCAAGCGTACTGTGCAGGAACGCCATGGCCTTTACTCATCAAAAACCTGTCCCTTTCCGGCCAATCAGGTTTTTTTGGGTTGAACTTCATTTCATGAAAGTAAAGCACTGCAAGAATGTCAATGCAGCTCAAAGAACTTGTAGGGTGCCCTGATCCCGCCTCTGTTGTCATTTCCAGTATGTCTTTGCGGAGCTCTTTCGCGGTTTTCTTGAACTGCTCAACCAGTTTTTTGTCAGCCATTTGTATCACTACGCTTCCTCAGGATAGGAGCCAAGAATTTTCATAAAGCCACAGTTTTTCTCCAGCTCGCCCAAAGATTTTTTTACTGCTTCATCCTCTGCAAAACCCTGAAAATCCACAAAAAAAACATAGTCCCATGCCTTGGTTTTAGCTGGCCTTGACTCAATCTTTGTCATATTGATATTGAAATCATGAAATGCTTTTAAGGCCTTAAACAGTGCTCCCGGCTTGTTCCTTACCGAAAACAGTATGCTTGTCTTGTCCTTTCCAGTTCTATTTGGCTTTCCCATCCCGATAACAAGAAACCTTGTAACATTTGCCCCAGAATCCTGAATGCTGCTGTCAACTATTTCAAGCCCGAACTCTTTTGCTGCAAGCTCTGAAGCAATTGCAGCAGAATGAAGGTAAAGCTTGGCTGACTCTGCGCCCTTGCTGGTGGAAGAAACCTCAACCAACTCCACACCTCTAAGGTTCCTGTTAAGCCACTTCCTGCACTGAGCAAAAGCCTGCGGGTGAGAGTAAACCTTCTTTATTTCCTTCAGCCTGTACTTTGAGAGAAGATGGTGCCTTACCTCAAGGCTTATTTCCCCCACAACACTTAAGTTTGAATCCAAAAACATGTCAAGCGTGTGGTTTACGCTGCCCTCCATTGAGTTCTCAACCGGAACAACACCATAAGAGCTTTTTCCTTTTTCAACAGAATCAAACACTTCAGCAATTGAGTCCTCTGGCTTAAAGTCAGGCTGTGACCCAAACTTTTTTATTGCAGCAATGTGGGTAAAAGTTGCTTTCGGCCCCAAAAACGAAACAGTGAGCGGTTGCTGCATTGCTCTGGAAAAACTGAAAATTTCAGTGAATACGCTCCTGATTCCTTTGCTTGGAAAATCCTTTGCTTTAGAAGTCAGCTTGCCTAGAACCTCGCTTTCCCTTGCAGGGTCAAAAACAGGTGCATTGCTTTTCCTCTTCTCTGCAGCAACTGCTTTTATCTTTTTTGCGCGCTCGTTAAGCAACTCCACAATGTTATCATCAATGGAATCAATTTCCCTGCGAGCCTTCTCAAGAGTCATTTCCAATCATTTCTTGAAATTCTTCCTGGCTTTCTCCCAATCCTCTAGGAAACGCTTTATTCCTGCATCAGTCAAAGGGTGCTTGAACATTTTCTCAATCACTTCCGGAGGGCAAGTGCAAGCATCAGCGCCAATTTTTGCGGCTTCAAGCACATGCAATGGCCCCCTTACACTTGCAACCAAGACTTTTGTCTTAAAACCATAGTTCCTGTAAATCTGCACAATGTCCCTAATCACTTGCATGCCGTCTTCCCCAACATCATCCAGCCTTCCAATGAACGGGCTGACATAAGTTGCGCCAGCCTTTGCTGCCAGCAATGCCTGATTTGCGGAAAAAGTAAGTGTCACGTTTGTCTTAATGCCTTTTCCTGCAAGTTGCTTTACTGCCTTTAACCCCTCGGGAGTGTTCACAATCTTTATCACAATGTTTTTGTGAATCTTCGACAGCTCTGCAGCCTCTTTAATCATTCCCTTGGCATCAGAGCTGACAGTTTCAGCACTGATTGGGCCATCTACAATAGATGTTATCTCTTTCAGGATTTCATTGAAATCCCTGCCAGCCTTCATCACAAGAGTCGGGTTTGTTGTAACGCCGTCAATCACTCCCATTGCATTAAGTTCCCTTATTTTCTCCACATCAGCGGTGTCAGCAAAAATCTGCATTTCAAGCCTCCCAAAACGGTTCAAAAGCAAAAAAAGAAGTCCAAGCCCTATTTAGAAAAGGATATAAATAATAATAAAAACAAATGCCCCGCCGTGAAAGGTTGTTGAATACCTTTACTCCACCTATATGCGGGGCACTAATTAAGTTAATAAGTATTCAACACCCTTTTGAATTACCCGACAGTTGCTTTTTCCTTTGCTTTAATGAGTTCAACCAAAGCAGAGTTTAAGGGGCAATTGATTCCGTGCTTTTTTCCCAGAGAAACAATCTGGCCATTGAGAAACTCGATTTCTGTTTCCCTGCCTTTCCATATGTCCTGCAGCATTGAAGAATAATTTGTGCTCTCGGCAGAGCTTTTAAGCAGTTTTTTAGACAGTGCTTTTTTTGAAAAAGAAAGCCCCTCTGCTTTTGCCACATCAACGCACTCAGATACAATCGCTTCAACCAGCTTAGGCATTTCCACAACAACATTGTTCCTTTTTTCCGCCAAAGCAGTTAAGGGATTGAAAACGCAGTTCATTATCAGCTTAAACCAAATCACTCTCTTGAAGTCTCCTGGTATTTCGGTTTTAATCTTAGCCTCATTAAACAATGCAGCTATTTTCCTGGAATGCCCTGACGGCTCAATGAAAGTTTTGTTGATGCCTGAAACAACAACTGCTCCTGGTTTTTCCATGAATGCGCCTGCAGTTGTCACTGCACGTAAAACCAGACATTTTCTTTCAAGTGCCCTGCGGAAAGCGTTCTCCACCCCAAAACCGTTTTGCAAAACCACAACAATAGTATCCCTTTTCACCTTTCCTTTAAGCTGCGCCGCAATTTCCATGTTCGTGGTTGCTTTTGCGGAAACAATTACAAGCGAATTTTCAGGAATTTTTTTAAGCACTGAAACGGCCTGAAGCCTGTAGGTTCCTTTCACTGCCCCACTAAGCTTAAGGCCGCGTTTTTTAATTTCCCCCACATGGTTTTTTCTTCCAACTAAAAGCACGGAAGAATTCCTGGATAGAAGCACGCCGAAACTGCTGCCGATTGCTCCAGCACCAACAACAACCACTCTGGAAAACATGCAACCAACAAAATCTATTTCACTAATTCAAGCCACGCGGAATACTTTGGTTTCCTGCCTCGCGCAACATCAAAGAAAAAGCCCTGAATTTTTTTTGTGAGCTCTCCCGGTTTTCCGCTGCCGATTTTCCTGTTGTCAACTTCAACTATCGGCGTGACTTCAGCAGCAGTTCCTGAAAGGAAGACCTCATCCGCAATATAAAGCTGGTCTCTTGTGAAAAGGCTTTCCTCAACCTCAACCTTAAACTCTTTCCTTGCAATTTCAATTATCGAATTCCTTGTTATCCCTTCAAGCGCATTAAGCACTGGCGGAGTTACCAGCTTTCCCTGCTTTGAAATAAAAAGGTTTTCCGCGCTGCATTCGCTCACATAGCCCTGAGAGTCAAGTATTATCGCTTCCTGAAAACCGGAGTTGAGGGCCTCCATTTTTGCAAAAGTGGAGTTAGCATAATTTCCAGAAACCTTTGCTTTTGTCATCATTGTGTTCGGGTGGGGCCTCGTGAAAGAGGAAACCTTTGCCCTGATTCCCTTATCCAAGCCTTCTTTGCCAAGATAAGATGGAAAATTAAAAGCCGCTATGCCTACATTTACTGGTGCTTTTCTTGTGTCAATTCCCATTGAACCGTAACCGTAATAAATCAGCGGCCTCACATAGCACTCTTTCAACTTGTTTTCTTTCACAACCTGTTTGCATGCCTGCTCTAGTTCTTTTGCAGAGTAACCGCAATCCATTCCAACAATATGCTGTGAATTCAGCAGCCGCTTCACATGGTCTTTAAGTCTGAAAATTGCAGAACCTTTCGGTGTATCATAGCAGCGAATTCCCTCAAAAACAGCTGTGCCGTAATGCAGCGAGTGGGTCAACAAATGGATTTTCGCTTCATTCCACTTGACAAGCTTTCCGTCCATCCAGATGAATTCTGCTTCCTGCATAGAACCAATATTATAATATAGCAAAACGCTTAAGTAATTGAACATTGAAACTGCGTTTTGCAGCTAGCAAACAGCAATAAAAAGTTCAAAAATATAAGCTGTTTGCTATAGTTTAAATGAATTTAAATAAATGCGCTAATTGGACACGATCAAATATGCCTGGGTTTCAGCAGGATTTTGTAGAAGTTTTCCACAACCCCGTTTTTTATTTCTACGCCTTCGCTTTGCAGCAGCAGTTTTTTTCTTTTTGGCCCTTTAGCATATCCGCCAAGGCCCCCATTGCTTTTCACAACCCGGTGGCAGGGAACATCAGGGGCAGAAGGGTTTTTCCTGCACGCGTTTCCAACAGCCCTTGCAGCGTTCGGTTTTCCTAATGCAATTGCAATCGCTTTGTATGTTGTTACTCTGCCATAGGGGATTTCTTTAAGTTTTAGCCAAACTTTTTCGTCAAACGACTTTGAACGCAGTTCTCTGGCCAATCTCGCACCAATTAATTTAAATTAACAAAATTATAAATAAGCGTTTATGGTAAAAGGTTTCGCCGAAAAAATCAGGAAAATGAAGGGAAAAGAAAAAATAGTAATGCTTACCGCTTATGACGCGATTTTTTCTTCTTACCTTAACGAGGCAGGCACAGACATCATCCTTGTAGGGGACAGTTTGGGCAACGTGTGGCTTGGCTTCAAGAATACAAAGCCCGTCACAATGGAGCATATGCTTCACCACACTAGAGCAGTTGCAAGGACAAACCCTGAAGCGCTTGTAGTTGGAGATATGCCCTTCAAGAGTTATGAAGGCCCACAACAAGCAGTGAAAAACGCGCGCGCGTTCATTGAAGCAGGCGCTAATGCAGTCAAAATTGAGGGCCCAAAAATTGAAATTGTGGAAGAACTAAAAAAAAACGGGATTGATGTGATGGGCCACGTAGGGTTAACCCCGCAAACAAGCGATTGGAAGGTGCAAGGAAGAAAGGATGAGGAAGCCAAAAGAATTTTGGATGACGCAATTGCGTTGGACAGGGCAGGCTGCTTTTCAATTGTGGTTGAATCAGTGCCAGCAGTACTAGGCAAAAAAATAACTAATGCAGTAAAGGCTCCTACAATCGGAATTGGTGCTGGTGCTGACTGTGATGGCCAAGTGCTTGTAAGCAACGACTTGATAGGATTGAATGCAGCTGATTTCAAGCCCAAGTTTGTAAAGCAGTACCTTAACCTGCGCCCTGAAATAATCGCTGCTTTTAAAAGATTCAAGGAAGAAGTTAAAGCCGGCAAGTTTCCAACAAAAGAGTTCTCATACGAATAAGCTAACCAAAAAGAGGCTGCGCCAAAACATTTAAAAGCATTTAATTTCACATGAAATAGAAATCACACGTTGGAGGTGATGCACTATGGCATTTGAATTACCAAAACTTCCTTACGCTTATAATGCTCTTGAGCCGTACATTGATGCAAAGACAATGGAAATTCACCACACAAAGCACCATCAGACTTACATTGACAAGCTCAATGTGGCAGTGAAAGGTACGGAATGGGAAAACAAGAAAATAGGGGAAATAATTGCAAACCTGAACAAGGTTCCTGAAAAAATCCGGGGTGCTGTCCGCAATCATGGCGGCGGGCATTATAACCACTCCATTTTCTGGCAAATTATGGCGCCCAAAGCAGGAGGAAGCCCGTCAGGAGAAATAGGAAAATCCATTAATTCAGCATTTGGCACTTTCGATAAGTTCAAGGAAGCATTCACTAATGCAGCATTAGGCCAGTTTGGTTCAGGCTGGGCATGGCTCGTTGCAAGCAATGGCAAGCTAGAGGTCGTTTCAACGCCCAATCAGGATTCTCCAATCTCACAGGGAAAGAAACCCATTCTTGGCATTGATGTGTGGGAGCACGCGTATTACCTCAAATACCAGAACAGAAGACTGGAATACGTTGAGGCATTCTTTAACGTAATCAACTGGAAGAAGGTGGAAGAGCTCTCCAGAAAGGCAAGGGGATAATTTCTTTCTTCCCCCTTTCAACCAAAAACCAATGTTTCCAGCGAAGCTGCGTTTTGATAAACCTTTTCTTAAAAGGTTTCAGCGAAGCTGCGTTTTGATAAACCTTTTCTTAAAAGGTTTCAGCGAAGCTGCGTTTTGATAAACCTCCTTGTAAAACCAAAGGTTTTAGCCGAAGGCAATTTTTCGCAAACCTCCTTGCAAAACCTTTGGTTTTGCGAGGCCCGCAAAATCTATGATTTTGCTTGGGTTTCCTAAAAGGTTTTACGAGGCCCGCAAAATCCATGATTTTGCTTGGGTTTACTAAAAGGTTTAAAAACAGTGGAATTCATTTTATTTAAAGGATTCTGATGCTAATTATCGTTTCCGGTTTTGCTGGCTCAGGCAAGAGCACCCTAACAGAAAAGCTCGCTAAAGCCCTTGGGCTGAAATTTGTCCATGCCTCTGACCTTTTACGGCAGCTGAAAAGCAAGAAAACAGGAAAGCTTGATGCAGAGCACACAAAGTCTGGAAGCGGATGGTGGGAAAGCAAGGAAGCAGAAGAGTACATGAAGAAAAGGGAAAACGATTCCTCGATGGATGAAAGGCTTGACAAGGAGCTATTAAAAATTGCTGAAAAAGGCAGTGTTGTGCTTGACTCCTGGACCCTGCCTTGGCTGAGCAAAAAAGGGTTCAAGATCTGGCTTGAAGCATCAGCTGAAACCCGCGCAAAGCGCGTGGCTGAAAGGGACTCCATTCCATTCGGGAAAGTTAAGAAAAAAATTGTTGAACGCGACAAAAAAACTGCAGCAATATACAAAAGGCTATACGGCTTTGAGCTCGGAAAAGATAAAAAGCCATTTCACCTAGTTATTGACACTAACAACCTGAATGAAAGCCAGACATTTGAAATTGCTTTAAATAAAATAAAGGAAAAAATGGAGGTTAAATAATGGATAGAACCAATAGCGGAGTAAGCGGATTAGACGAATTGATTGAAGGCGGCTTCCCAAGAGACAGCACAGTACTTATTTCAGGCGGCAGCGGCACCTGCAAGACAATTCTAGCCTCAACTTTCATTTACATTGGCGCAAAAGACTTCAATGAGCCGGGGCTTTATGTCAGCATTGAGGAGAACGTGAAAAACATTGAGTGGAACATTGAGAACTTTGGCTGGGACCTAAAGAGACTGCAGGACAAAAACATGGTCAAAATATACAAACTCAACCTTAACTCTGAAGAAAACATTGAAATGCAGATAAAGGCAGAGCTGAAGGCAATTTCCAAAATAGTGCAGCAAATGAATGTAAAAAGGCTTGTTGTTGACTCAACTACTGCTTTTGCAGTGTGGATTCAGGAAACCGGCAAAATTAGGTCATTGCTGTATGAGTTCACTGACGAGCTGAAAAAGCTGGGCTGCACTACTCTGCTCATTGCTGAGACGAGGGGCAGGAGGAATGATTTTAGTGCTTTTGGGGTGGAAGAGTTTGTTGCTGACGGGGTCATTGCATTGTATTTTTCTCCACCAAACAGAAGCGTTTTCGTTAGAAAAATGCGCGCCACCAACCACAGCAAAAACGTTCACCCATTCGAAATAACCAGCAAAGGCATCCAAATCAACCCAAGAGACAAAATCATGTGGGAAGCAATAAAGTGACTAAGGGTGTTGAATACTTATTAACTTAATTAGTGCTTCTATATGGGTGAGGTTATATGGGTGAGGTGAAGGTATTCAACAACCTTGCCTGCAGCAGCATAACTTTATATTGCTGAAAGAAATAAGGTAATTATGGCAAAATGCTTGTGCATTTGAGCAAAAATTGCATTTTGCAACTAGCAAACAGCCAATAAAAGTCCAAGAATTAAAGCTGTTTGCTATAGTTTAAAGGCTGGTGCCGGAATGCGAGAAAAAGGCATTGAAATAATTGACATAGACTATGGAATAAAACAGGTTATTGAAAGCGAGCTCACCAAGCTGCCGGAAGAGTTCACTGTTCTGATTATAGTTAAGCCAAACAATTATGAGAAGGTTGTGCTGGGCTTCATGGATATACTATTGAACGAGAAAAAGCTTTTCGGCACATACATTACAACAAACAAGCCTTTCAGAAAAATCCTTGAAAATTTCCTGAAGAATGGCATTAAAGCGGAAAACCTTTTCTTTGTTGATTGCGTCACTAAGGAGAGGGAGCCGGCAGGAGAAAGGGGCATAAAGGTTTTTTCCTCGCAAAACGTAACAGAGATAACTGTGTTGTTGGACAAGGCAATCAAATCCAAGCAGTATGGTGGTGAATTCATTTTCCTTGACTCCGTTTCAACGCTTTTGGTTTACAATGACGAGAAGACAGTCGAGAAGTTCGTTCACGCTCTCTTAGAGAGGATTTATCACTGGAAAACCAAGGGGATTTTTGTAACGGTTGAGACAAGAGGCAACGAAATAACTATCGAGAACCTATCGCTTTTCTTCGACAAAACAATCAGGATTCAGTAAGTTATCTGCTTTTTTCCGCGAGCCTGATGTCAGCACCTACAATGGTTTTCCGCTTGGCGTGGCCTGCAAACTCTGCTGCCTTCTGACTGATTTTAACGCCGTAATCCTCTAGTATTTCAGCCAGGGCAGCTGCTGCATCCTCGCTAACGCGTGCAGCACCGCCTTTCCTGATGATGCGGTCAACAGCTGCAAGTGGAAGAATCTTTTCAGCCAATCAATTACCTCAGAAAACCAATTAATACGACAAATATATAAAAATAACTGCCTTTTTTGCCTTAAAACCCCGCAAAATGCTCTGTTTTTTGAATAATTTGTTTTAATTGACGCAATTAAGAAGCAAGGCCATGAATACATTTAAAGTAATTTAACAAACTATTCTGTCAGCACATGCCCGAATTTATATCCCACCCGCTGATTAAAGAGAATTCAATTCAGTCAAGGCTTTACCAAGAGGTACTTGTTGCAAGAGTGCTTGAGAAAGGCAACACACTAATTGTTGCCCCGACTGCTTTGGGGAAAACAATTATTGCAATTATGGCTAGTGCATTCGTGCTCGAAAAAAACCGGCAAAAAAAGGTGCTGTTTCTCGCTCCAACAAAGCCTTTAGCTGTTCAGCACGAGAAAAGCTTCAGGAAATTCCTGAAGCTGCCGGAAAAAGAAATAACCCTTCTTACAGGAGCAGTTGCACCAAAAGAGCGTGCGAAGGCATGGGAAAACTCAAGCATCATAGCTGCCACACCGCAGACAATTGAGAATGACTTAATGGCTGGCAGAGTCTCGCTGCAAGATGTTGGGCTGATTATTTTTGATGAAGCACACCGAGCGGTTAAAGACTATGGATATGTTTTCATTGCACAGCAGTACATTAAAAAAGCATTGAGCCCGCACATTCTTGCCTTAACGGCTTCCCCTGGAAGTGAAGAGGAAAAAATCCAGGATGTATGCAAGAACCTGTTCATTCAAAACGTTGAGATTAAGACAAGCGAAAGTGCAGATGTCAAGCCCTACTCCCAGGAAATAGAGTTTCAGTGGATTAGAGTCGAGCTCCCGCAGGTTTTTCAGGAAATAAAGCAGTTGCTTGAAATATTCATGAAAGAACAACTGCTGTTCATGAAAAAACTAGGCTATGCCCGGACAATCAACTCAAAGTACTTCGGCAAAAAGCAGTTGCTTGAGCTTCAAGCCATTATCAGGAGAGACATTGGCCTGAAAGCAAAGGAGCACCCGCAGGTATATGTTGCAGCTTCCCGGATTGCAGCTTTGCTTAAAATCAGTCATGCTCACACCCTGCTTGAAACCCAAGGAATTTTTTCACTGGAAGACTATTTTCATAGAATGAAAGAAGCCTCAGGAAAAAACACTTCAAAGGCATTAAAGTTTTTGCTAAACGATGACGGAATACAGGAAGCACTGTTGCTTTCAGGAAAGCTGAAACAGCAGGGCATTAACCACCCAAAACTCTTAAAGCTGAAGGAAATACTTGAAAAGCAATTTCTTGAAAACCCTGAAAGCAGGGTCCTTGTTTTCAACCATTACAGGGATTCAATAAAATACCTTGAAAAATACCTCAAGGGGTTTACTAGCATCAGGGCAACGCGCTTTGTAGGCCAAGCAGACAAGGGAAATGAGAAAGGAATGACGCAAAAGGAGCAGATAAAATTGCTGGAAGAATTCAGGGAAGGAAAGTTCAACTGCCTGCTCTGCAGCTCTGTTGCAGAGGAAGGCCTTGACATTCCGTCAGTTGACCTAGTTGTGTTATATGAAGCAGTGCCAAGCGAAATCCGTTCAATCCAACGCAGAGGCAGAACAGGAAGATTTGGAAAAGGAAAAGTAATTGGTTTGCTTGCAAAAGGCACAAGAGACGAAATATTCTACTATTCTTCTGTTGCAAAGGAGCGGAGAATGCAGGAAACCCTGCACGGAATGCAGAACAGCAGCTCACTGCCAAAGCAGAGCACTTTGGTTAAATACATTGAAAAAGCAAAAGAACAGGTGCTTGTCTATGTTGACACAAGGGAACAGAGTTCCAGCGTTTCAAAAACCCTTTCGGAAATGGGTGCGCTGATCAAAGTGAAGCAGCTTGAAGTCGGAGACTTTGTGTTAAGCGATGACGTTGTTGTGGAGAGAAAAACTGTTGAGGATTTCCTGCAGAGCATGGTTGATGGAAGGCTGTTCACGCAGCTCATGAAAATGTCAGAGAATTACGCTTCCCCGCTTGTGTTGGTTGAAGGAAGCAGATCAGACTTGTTTTCCTTGCGCGACATTCACCGCAATGCAATAATCGGCGCGCTTTCATCAATCGCATTGAACTATAAGGTGCCAGTGCTTTTCACTGAAGATGAAAACGAAACAGCCGAGTTTCTGATGGTTATTGCAAGGCGAGAGCAGCTTGCAGCAGAGAAGGACATAAGGCTGAGAGTTGGCAGAAAAGGCTTAACCCTTGCGGAACAGCAGCGCTTCATTGCTGAATCTTTGCCTTTAGTTGGGCCAACCCTTGCAAAGAGCTTACTAAAACATTTTGGTTCGATTAAGGGAATAGTTGACGCGGATGAAAAGCAGCTGCAGGAAATTGAAAAGCTTGGGCCAAAGAAAGCAAAGCAGATTATGAAAGTTCTGGGAGAAAAGTACAAGGAAGAGTAGAATTTATATAATTGGTGAGTTAAAAGCATTAGTTTTCAAGCGCAACCAATGCAATTTTTTCAAGCACTAGTTCTTGCACCGGGTTTTTCAAATCTTTGAGCGCATCAATTTCTTTTTGCAGTATGCCGTGGATTTTAATCAGTTCTTTTTCATTTTTTTTGAAATCGATTTTTTTTTCCTTGAACCCGGTTTGCATTTTTATTTCATTAAAAATTTTTTTTATTTCTTTTTCATTGGAAGCAACTATTACGAGCAGGGCAGTATTCATGCCTTTTTTCAGCCCTGTTAAGTCAAGCGCCCTGCTTATCTGCTTCCTGCCAGTCAAGCGGATTAAGAACTCCAACTCCTGCTTTTTTGAAAAGTTTGCGCCAGAATCAAAGGCGCTTATTGTTTGCTCTAAAGCAAAAAAAACTTGGTCAATTGAGGCAATTGGAGCAGCATAACACAGCTGAACAAACTGCTTGCCGGAACAGTAAACCGATAGCTTTTTTATTGTTGACCCTACACTATTTACTTTAATTGAGCCAGTCAGGATTCCTGCTTTAAGGGAACTAATCGGCTTTAACAGCATGTTAACTATAGCTAATGACAGTAATAATTAAACATTTATTGCTAAATTAATTTTTGGAGATTTGCATGACACAATGGCACATGAAATCAGTAAGAAAGCCTTCAGGCGGGGTAAGGAACAGCCGAAACAGATCAGATAAGAGGCTTTCATGGAAGGGGGGAGATACAACTCTAACCACAATTGCTGACAGCGATGAAAAGGCAAGGGTTGATTTAATGGATGGAGTTGGAGGAACCAACAAGCTTGCAGCAAAAAGCGTTTTTTATGCCAATGTTTTAAACCCGAATGACCAGAAAAGCAAAAAGGCACAAATTTTGAGTGTTCACCAGAACGATGCCAACAGGCTGTTCACCAGGAGAAACATAATCACAAAAGGGGCACTTATTAGGGTGAAACTTGACGGCAGTGAAAGAATTGCCAAGGTTTCAAGCAGGCCGGGGCAGGACGGAGCAGTCAACGCCATTCTTGTAGAGGAAAAAAAGTAGGTTTCTAACTCTTCTTAAGGCACATTTTAAGGCCAAAAAACTGTTTTTTGATTTCATAATCAAACCGAAAGGTTTAAATAGCTGCTCCACAGCAAATTAATATAGATTTCTAATGGTCTCTTTTTGCGTTTTAGAGTTGGAACTATTTGTTTAAGTGCCATCTAAAGCGTATTTAGAGGTTCTATCAACAGCAGGGTGAGATATAATGAGTGAAAAATGTCCTGAATGCGGGAGCATAAAGTTGAGGAGAGACGACGAAAGAGGAGAAATAGTGTGCAATCAATGTGGCCTTATTCTGTCTGACGACTTAGTGGATTTGGGCAAGGAGTGGAGGAGCTTTGACTCTGACCAGATGGAGGAAAGAGCCAGAACAGGTTCTCCAATGAAGTATGTCAAGCTCAACAAGGGCCTTGTAACAATGATTGACAGGCGCGGAACAGACCTTCGCGGCAACAAGCTTTCAAGCAAAAGCAGGGCACAAATGTACAGGCTTATCAAGTGGCATAAGCGTGCTTCAATCAGCTCTTCAATGCAGAGAAACCTTTCAATTGCTTTAACCGAGCTGAGAAGGGTTGCCTCTTACTTGAACATTCCGGAGCAGTTGATTGAGACAGCTGCACTGCTTTACAGGAAAACCGTCAAGAAAGGCCTCATTAGGGGAAGGCTAATTGAAGCGGTTGTTGCAGCAGTGCTCTACACTGTGTGCAGAACATACAATGTTCCCAGAACCCTTAATGAGATGGCTGAAGCATCAGGTTTAACCAAGAAAGAAATTGGGAGAACTTACAGGTTCTTGGTTAGGGAGCTGAAGCTGGACGTGCCTCTCACAAACCCCGTTCATTATATTCCGAGGTTTGCCTCCGAGTTGAACCTTTCAGGTGAAGTGCAAGAGGAAGGAAGGAAAATACTCGAAAAAGCAATCAGCAATGGCCTCATAAGTGGAAGGGGCCCAACCGGGGTTGCAGCTGCAGCGGTCTACATTGCAGGGCTCTTGAAGGGCGAGCGCAGAACCCAGAAAGAGGTCGCAAATGTTGCAGGCGTAACCGAGGTTACAATCCGAAACAGGTACAGGGAACTGAGAAAGAAGCTCAACATTGAAGTGGTTGCTTAAAAAGCACCCTTCCCTTTTTTTCTTTTTCTAATTCAACAGTAGCTGCTTTCAAACCCATATAAAAACCTTTTTCTAGGGGATGCTCTGAAGCTATGTTTAAATATCCCATCAGCAATATTTTTACTATGGAGAAGGGAACTATCAATTCAACTAGGAACATCTGCAGGTTTTGTTCTTCAAGGCGCATGCTTAGAACGACTGAAGAGGAAAAGCGCAAAGTGCTTGAGTCTTTGAACTTAATGTATGACGCATATGTTGGCGAATTCAACTTAGCTAGAAAAGAGGGCCCTATTTCAGAAATTGAGAATGCCCGCTTCAACAAAAGCCTAATTCTTGATACCATAAATGAGTGCAAGGCTTGCGATAAGGAAGTTGACAGGGCAAACAGAAGGCTACTTCAACTGAAGTGACCCAATAAGCCAGCCTTATTTTGAAGCATTAGTCTGAAATCACTGCTTTTACGCCGAGCGCATCTCCAGGCAGCCCTTTTTGAAAATGTGCTCTTACTCTTCCCTTTGAGCCGTGCGTGGAAATTATTTTCCCGATGAGCTTTTTGCCTGCAGGAAGAGTTATGAGAACCTTTCTGCCAATCATTCTGTAAGCGTCTCTGGCTGAAGTGATTTTTGCAATGTCCAGCACAAGCTGGTTTGACCTCGTCCTGTTTCTTCCTCTTCTGAAATTCTTAACTATTGCCCTCATAGTGAACATAAAAATGTAGGCAGAAATTTTTTTAATAAGAAGCTTTCTGGCAGGCACTCATACGAAATTCTTTTTAACTGCAAACTCCTATTACATAGGGGAAAATGCTTATTGCAGGAATTGATGAAGCAGGCAGAGGGCCCTGCATTGGGCCGCTCGTCATATCTGTTGCCTGTATCGAGAAAAGAGATGAGGAAAAGCTTATTGAGTTGGGCGTAAAAGACAGCAAACTCCTTTCTGCACGGGAACGAGAACGCCAGTTTAGGGAGCTTAAAAAAATTTTGAAGGAATTCAGATTCGTTAGAATTGAAGCCGAGGAAATAGATTCACTGCGGGACCGAAAGTCTCTGAACGAAGTTGAAGCAATGCGCGTGGGCGAGCTCCTTGAGGGGCTTGAAGAGAAACCAGAAGTCGTGTATGTCGACAGCCCAGACGTTATAAGCTCAGAGTTTGAGAAAAGAATAAGGAAATTCATTTCGTTCAACCCGATAATCAGGGCAGAGCACAAGGCCGATCAAAAATACCCTGTTGTTAGTGCTGCATCAATTGTTTCAAAAGTTGAAAGGGACAGTGCATTGAAAGAACTTGAAAAAGATTTTGGGCCACTCGGCAGCGGTTATCCGCACGACGAAATTACTATTGGTTTTTTAAGGAAGTACTTGCATCAAAATAATTCACTGCCTTTCATTGCAAGAAAGAGCTGGATAACCAATCAAAGAATTCTGGAGGAAAAATTCCAGAAAAAAATTGTACAATGGAAGTGATTGAATGGCTTCAGGTAAAAAAATATCTAATATCAATGATGCTACAGACATTAGGCGGCTTGAGGAGATAATCCTTGAAATTCTTGAGAATTCGCTAGACTATTCAATGATTAACCATAACACGCCATTCATAATGAGTTTTTCAATCACTCTTGACGCAAATGGAAGGCCGCGCATCAGGAGCCTGCAGAACATTGACTCATTATACCAGCAAAGATTGAATAAAAACAAATACCTGTTTGAAGTAATTGAAACTGAAAACAACTCCACTATTGTGCTGGAGCTTCATAACACAAAACCTGAAGAAATCGGCATAAGGGTCTCAGGCAGCAAAGTTCTACTGACCATTGCTTCACCAACTCCATTCTACAAGCTTGTCGAACTAAAGAACATAGTAAAACATGAGCCAGCTAGAAAGTCTTTCAATAACGGCATTCTTGAAATCACATTTGAAAAAGCTGAAGAAGAAAAATAAGAGAATTAGAGAATAAAAAAACCAATGCATTTAATTCAAGAAATCGGGATCAGGCTCACAGTATAACATTGCTCCAAAGGAAGTATTTAAAGTTTTCGGTTTCCGTTTGCTGAAATGCTTTAAGCGCCCTGCTTTTTCTCCAATGCAGCAGAGCCAAAATAGTCAAGAAATTTTTTTGTTGTAAAAACAATGTAGCTTCTTCCTGCCTCTTCCCTTCTTATAAACCCCTTATCCTCTAGCACCTTAATATGGTCATAAGCCTTGTTGTTCCTGAACCTGATTATTTCACTTTGCTTTACGGGCTGCTTGTATGAAATGAATGCAAGCGTCTTCATTATTCCTTTATGCAGCCCGGGAGCTGCAGCCATATGCCCAACTGTTCCCTCAAGCTCTTTTTTAACAGCCATTCTTATGCCCTGTTCTTCCAGCCTTATTTCAAGCGCAGAATCCCTGTTTTCAAATTCGTGGATTAGTTCGTTAACCGCAATCCTTATTTCTGCGACATTTGTTTTTGCAATTCTTGCGAGCTCAACCAAGGAAACAGCGCCTGGCGCCATGAAAAGAGATGCCTCAATTACTTTTTTCAGTTCCCTTTCCTCCATTTCCAAAACCTACCCTATTTTTGCATACTCTCTTGCAAGAATGAGGGCGTCCTCTTCCAGCACAGGGCTCTCGCAAATAACAACGCCTTTTGCATTGAATTCTTTAAGTGCCTTCAGCAAATCATTATAATTGAAGTCTGACTCGTTCAGCATCATATGCCTTCGCTCCCCTTTCTCATTGAACTCTATGCCCTGAGCATGGATGTGAAGATTATTAAGTGCATCCTTTCCAAGTCTCTTCTCAACCTTGGACAAAATTAATGCAAATGCGTCAAATTCGTTTTCCTTTCCATTGCTTCTGGCGCAAACATGCGAGAAGTCAATGCAGGGCATTACTTGTTCTAGTTCCTCACTCATGGAAATCAGCTCATCAACCGAGCCAAACTGTGAAAGCTTTCCGGCTGTTTCCGGCCTTACCCAAATGGTAACGCCTTCATCCTTAAGCTGACCAACAAGTTCCTTTACCGCGCTCTTTACGTTCTCGTAAACTTTTTTTTCAGGCATCCCTAAAAGGTAAGCCGGATGAAAGCACACACTCCACGCACCAGCCTGAAAGGAACGCCTTGCAGCAGCCAAAACCCGCTTCTTGCTGGCTTCAAGCTTTTTTTTGTCAACCGCGTTAAGATTAATGAAGTACTGGCCATGGCAAGTAAGCACCACCCTGTTTTCTTCAGCTGCCCTTTTTACTTCCAGTGCCTTTTCCTCACTTAAGTTTACATTTCTAACAAACTCTAGTTCCATTGCATCAAGGCCAAGCTTTCTAACCTGTTTCACTCCTTCAACTGTATCGCCCTGAGTTGAGGAAGGAATGCCGGCTGTGCCAAAAAGCAACTTTTTCATCCAACCACTAAAAAACAACTATTGGTTTAATTAAAATCCTTTATGTTGCTAACCAACTACCTGAGCTTTGCAAGATAACTGATTATGTCAAACGTGTTTGCAATCCTAAGGATTTCATAGCCGACAAGCAGCAGCACAACTGCTGAGATTCCAGCGAGAGTATAGTGAATTGCCGCATTGAAGCTGTTTCCAGCAAGCTGCAGTATGATTCCCTGAAAAAATGATGAAATTACCAAACCAAAAAGACCTGCTGCCGCCAAAAAAAGGATAAGAATTTTCAGCCCTTCAGCCACTAGTTTCTTCATTGAAAACCAATTGATAATAATTCAACCATATATAAAATGCTTTCCCTGAAGAAAGTTAACTGAACTGAGCCAGCACGCCGCCAGAAACGTTTTTATACTAAAATATGCATCTTTCATACAATGAATTATTCCAAAGTCTTCACTGCAATAATTCTGCTTGCACTCGCAGGAATGTCATTTGACACTCTGCTAACATACAACAAGGTTACTTCCTCAAGCCTCGGCTGCCAGGCCGGAGGAGGCTGCGACATTGTAAGCGGAAGCATTTACTCAGAGTTTTTTGGAGTGCCTGTATCGCTCTTTGGTTTCAGCGCATTCATAGCAATATTTGTTATTGCTTTGCTTGGATTGAAGGGAAAACTGCCAGCAAAAAAAGCAGTTTTTGGAATTGCAGTTCTTTCAGGGTCAGGAATTCTTATTGCACTCTACTTCATCTACATTATGTTGTTTGTGTTAAATGCTGTCTGCATTTGGTGCATGCTGTCCCATCTTTCGCTCACACTGATTTTCACGATTTCGGTTTACTCTTTTAACAGGATTTAACCCCTTTTTCTTCAGACCGCAGCCAGATAATACCATATTAGGAATGCTCCAAGTGCAACAAGTAACAAGCCAATGCTAAGCCTCATCCACTTCCTCGCACCCTCTTTCCATTGCTTCATTTTTTCAGGCGAGTAACCCAAGTATACAAGCAAAAGTATTACCGCCAACGGCAAAACAAAAATCATATTATAAACCACCAAGTAAATGAATGCAAGAAAGTTAAACTCCCTTGCAAGCAGGGCTGTTATTGCAAGGTAGGGGCCGCCAGTGCAGGGCAGCTCAACCATTGCAACAAGAATGCCGAGGCTTACTGCTCCAGGCACTGAAATCTGTTGGATTCTTCTCTTTATTTCCTTGGCGTGCTGTGGGGCAATTGCAAGCGAAAAACCTTTTCCGTACCAAAAAAAGTCCTTTATCTCAACCAAGCCAAGAATTATAGTAAGCACTCCAACTATCAGCCCAATTATTATTGATAGGCCAAGTGAAATCAGGAAGCCCTGAAACCATATAAGGCCAAGGCCTGCCAGAATGTATGTTATGAATACAAAAAAAATGTAGATGAAGCCGATAACCAAGAGCTTTTTTTTGTCGTGTGCAACCTGCACGAGTGTTGCAACAAGCAAAAGGAGCACCCCAATAGCGCAGGGATTAATTGAGTCAATAAGAGCTGTTATTATAACAAGCGGCAGGGTTACTTGCTCTAAAACCATTCACTCAAGCTCCGGCAGCGTACAACCAGTCTTATCAGCTATCTGCTTGAGCGTTGGCTCTCCAGTAAGCCTTGAGCCGTCAGCGAAAATGAATGTAGCATATTCCTCAATGTTGTTTTCAATGCAAAGTTCTGGCTTGGCATTCTCTCCTTTTGGGTCGCATTCAACGTAGTTAACGTACCTAAACGAATCCCCAAACTGCTTTTTGACTTTCTCACAGTGCAAGCACCAGTAAGCGCCGTACATTACTGCGCCTTTCTCAGCAGTGCACTTTGCGAAATTGTCGTAAAAACCCGGGGGAGGCCCAGAAGAGCAACCACTGATCAAAATCAACAAAGTAATGCCCAGTATTGGCAAAAGATTATTCATTCCAACAACCTATTGAAATTAAGCGTTTTTTTAATATTTAAGCTTTTCTGAACCTTCCTTAAACCCAAAGCCAATCATACTACAAATTAAATTGCAATCGCCTATCCATGCAATGAACATCTAATCCGCAGCACAGTTTTAGCATTAATGGTCACGCAGCTTCTTTCTCTAGCTTTGCCTTAATGGTTTTAAGAGAGATAAATTGTTCGCGCTCCATTTCTTCGAGCCTCATGATGATGTATTTTGCTTTTCCTTGGAGTTCTGGAATCATAATGTAGTCCAGCGCATTCACTCTTCTCTTGGTTTTCTCGATTTCCTTGATAAGCCTTTTCAAAGCGTTTTCTGTTTCTGCAAGCTTAATGATAATCCCAAGGCTTTTCTCGAATGCGATTGCGGTTTCATCGATTTTTGCTGAGCTTCCTTGAATGCTGTAACCCCTCTCACTCATTGTTTTTGAAACGTATTCCCCCCTAATGCTCGGGATATGCACGCCCATTACGTTCTTTGATTGAACTTCAACATCAGGAGCTTTTTTTGTTGCCATGGAAATGTTTTCCACTTCGATTATTCCGTGATAAGCCTGGGCAACTGCAAGCGCTTCAAATGATTCCTTCATTTTTGCATTAAGTTCTGAGCGCATGTCCTTGGCTTCCTTCATTATTTTGAAGAACTCTATCACTAGGACATCCCGCTTCTGCTTTAGCAAGTTGTGGCCATTTTGTGCCAGCCGAATTCTGTTTCGTGTTTCTATCAGTTCAAGCCTTGTTGTCTTTACGTCCTCTGCCATTTACCATCATTTCCTAAATTTCCTGCCAAATTTATCCAGATGCTCCAACTTTACTCTCTTGAGTTCTGATTCAGGCAATGCTGCAATTAATTCCCACCCCAAATCAAGGGTTTGCTCTATCGAGCGGTCCTCATACTTTCCCTGTTTGATGAAGCGCCCTTCGAACGCGTCAGCAAATTTCAGGTATTTCCTGTCTATTTCTGTTAGCGCATCCTCTCCGACAACCGCACTAAGGCTCCTTAAATCTCTTCCTTGGGCATATGCAGCATAGAGCTGGTCAGCTATGCCTCTATGGTCCTCTCTTGTCTTGCCCTTGCCTATTCCTAAGTTCATCAACCTTGAGAGGCAAGGCAAAACATCAATGGGCAGATAAATTCCTTTTCTGTGCAATTCCCTGCCAACAACTATCTGTCCCTCTGTAATGTATCCCGTAAGGTCAGGTATTGGGTGCGTGATGTCATCAGATGGCATTGAGAGGATAGTAATTTGCGTAACAGAACCCTTTTTGCCTTTTATCACGCCTGCGCGTTCGTATATTGACGCTAGGTCAGTGTACATATAACCAGGGTAACCTCGCCTTCCAGGAACTTCCTTGCGTGCACCAGCTATTTCACGCAAAGCTTCACAATAATTTGTCATATCAGTAATTATTACTAGGACATGCATGTCTTTTTCGAATGCAAGGTATTCTGCAGTAGTGAGCGCCATTCTAGGCGTTATCAGTCGTTCAACACTAGGGTCATCAGCTAGGTTGAGGAACAGCACGCTTCTCTCCAGCGAACCAGTCTTTTCAAAGTCTTTCATGAAAAAATTCGCTTCCTCGTGGGTTATTCCGACAGCAGCGAACACAACTGCAAAATTCTCAGATTGGTTTCTTACTTTTGCCTGCCTTGCAATCTGCACTGCTAAGTCATTGTGCGGCAAACCAAAACCAGAAAATATTGGCAGTTTTTGCCCTCTCACCAGCGTGTTGAGGCCATCAATTGCACTAATTCCTGTCTGAATGAAGTCAACCGGTTTCTCCCTGGACATGGGGTTGATTGCTGCTCCAATAATGTCGATTTTTTTCTCAGCAACTATTGGTGTTCCTTTGTCACGTGGCTCGCCAAACCCATTAAAGACCCTTCCCAGCATCTCCTCTGAAACAGCAAGCTTCATTGTTTCCCCAACGAATTTTACCTTGGTTTTCTGGATGTCCAAACCAACAGTTGAGCCGAATATTTGTATTACTGCACGACCTTTCGACGTTTCAAGCACTTGACCTTTCCTTTTCTCGCCATTCGGCAGCTTAACTTCTACTAACTCATTGTAGCCTACATTCCCGACTCTTTCTACGAAAACAAGCGGACCTTCAACGTTTGTTACTGTCTGGTATTCTTTCATCATTGCGCTCATCTTGCTGCCTCCTTTACCATTCTGTCAAATTGCAAATCGATTTCGCCCATTATTGCGTCGATTTTCTTGTCAACATCGTTCTCTGTTATTTCCTTCATCCTAGCAATGCTCTCCCTAACCTTTAAAGAGGTAACGGCTTTTAGCTGCACTCCAAGGTCAAGAGCATCAATTGCCTTGTTGTAGAACTTGAGAATTGCTTTGAGCATCCTGTATTGTTTTTTGAGTGATGCTGACGCATCAATTTCAGAGAAAGCTGATTGCTGCAGGAAATCCTCCCTAATCATTCTCGCGGCATCAAGTATTGCCTGCTCCTTTTCAGGCAGAGCGTCAGGCCCAACCAATTGCACTATTTCCTGGAGCTCGGCTTCCTTCTGGAGCAAAGCCATTGCTTTTCTCATGTTTTCTGTCCAATCACTAGAAACATAGTTTGCGTAAGTTGGTTCCAGCGTGCTAGTGTAAAGAGAGTAGCTTTTGAGCCAATTAATAGCTGGAAAATGCCTTCTTTGAGCGAGCTTCGCATCAAGCGCCAGGAACACTTTTGTTACACGCAGAGTGTTCTGTGAAACCGGCTCAGATACATCTCCTCCAGGCGGTGAAACCGCGCCTATAATTGACACAGAACCGTTCCTAGCCGGGTTGCCAACGCATATGATTCTTCCAGCCCTTTCATAGAATTCCGCCAGCCTCTTTGCCAAGTATGTAGGATAACCTTCTTCGCCAGGCATTTCCTCTATTCTCCCTGAGATTTCCCTCATTGCTTCTGCCCAGCGAGAAGTAGAATCAGCCATTAGTGCAACATCATAACCCATGTCCCTGTAATACTCTGCTATCGTTATGCCAGTGTACACTGATGCTTCGCGTGCTGCAACCGGCATATTCGAAGTGTTTGCAATAAGTATTGTCCTCTGCATTAACGGTTTCTTGGTTTTTGGATCCAAAAGTTCCGGAAATTCCTTTAGCACTTCCGTCATTTCATTGCCTCGCTCTCCGCAACCAACATATACAATGATTTGGCAGTCACTAAATTTTGCGAGTGACTGCTGCGTAACAGTCTTTCCAGAGCCAAATGGCCCAGGAATTGCTGCTGTTCCACCCTTTGCTATGGGAAAGAATGTATCAATTATTCGTTGGCCCGTAACAAGAGGAGTATTCGGTGAAAGTTTTTCCGTGCATGGCCTTGGTCTCCTGACCTCCCACTTCTGCATTAGCGTGAGCTCATGCTTTTCCTTGCCGTTCTTCACAAAAGCAATTGTCTCCTCAACAGAAAAGTTGCCCTTCCTGATTTCTGCCAGTTCACCTTCAACGCCAAACGGCACCATTATTTTGTGCACAATTATGTCGGTTTCCTTAACTTCGCCTATAATGTCACCGCCTTTCACCTTGTCACCTTTCTTGGCTGTTGGGTTAAATGCCCATTTTTTATTCCTGTCAAGGGCATTTGCAACTACTCCGCGAGAGATAAAGTTTCCAGATTTTTTAACCATTTCTCCGAGCGGCCTTTGTATTCCATCATAAATGGATTCAAGCAAGCCTGGCCCAAGTTCAACTGTTAGAGGCAGGCCAGTGTTAACAATTTTTTCTCCAGGCTTTAGGCCAGAGGTTTCCTCGTAAACCTGAATTGTCGCTTTATCACCACCCAGCTTGATTATTTCGCCAATAAGCCGCTCATCCCCCACTTTTACAACGTCGTACATTTTAGCTCCAAGCATTTTTTCTCCGACCACAACCGGGCCAACTATTTTTAGTATTTCTCCCATTTTTGTTCACCTCTAGTAAAGCATCACTTCAACAGTTCAAAACCAAGAGCCCTCTTAATCATGCTCTTTAATGAGTCCACTTGCTCTGATGGGCCGCCCTTATCAGGCACTGCTATTATTACTGGCTTCGCCAATCTCTCAATTTTCTTTTTCAGCCTCCAATCAAGCGAATCAATTATATTTTCATTAACCACAATAATGCCAACATCAGGCAATGCAATGAGTTCATTAATTTTGGTTTCCGCTTCCTTTCCTAAACCAAAAAACGCTTTCTGCACTCCAGCCAACCTAAAGCCAGTGCAGGTTGGGCTGTCAGCAACAACCACTATGCTGTCTTTTGCCTCCATTCACTGCACCTCCACCAGCATTTCCTTCATTTTTTCAGGCGATAAACTGAACTCTTTTGCCCTGGCTATTTTCCTGATGTTGTTTATTTCCTCTTCCTTTAGAAGCAGAAATCCGGCTATTGCCTGAAGCGAGAGGTTGCTTGTTCTAAGGGTTTTAAGGCCTTTTCTGGCAATCCCCTTCTCGAGTTCCAGTTCAATTGGAATAAGGCTGCCTGTTTTTTTGAAAGCATCTATTGCCATAGAAATATTATGCGTTCGCTCGAATACTTTTGCTGATTCCTCGACGCTTTTTGCCTTCAAAGCACGGTTAATTTTTTCCTTGGAAATGCTGCCTTCACTTACCAGAGTTTTCCGGATTTCGGTTTCGCTGAGGTTTTCCTTTTTCCCTCTGAGCATGCTGGAAATATTTTTTGCGTCTGCCTGCGCCTTCAGCATTGAAATGATTGCTTTTTCCTCTCCAAAGCCCAATTTCGCAATTTTAGGTATATTATTGTAATAATATTCATCTAGAGCCGCTATAAGAATCGCGACCTCTTTTTCTTTTTCGTATTTCTTGTAAACTTTTTCCAAGGCCCTGCCATAAGGTGTTACTCCAAGCTCGATTACTATTTCCCTGACAGTTTTTGCACTTAAGAGCCTGTTGTGCATTGCTTTTGAGAGAATGCCAGTTTCCAATATGAGCTGACTTATCTCATCTTTTCCCAACCCCATATGCTTGGCATTGAGCATTGCTTTGATATTGTTTATTTCGTATTTTTCAAACAGTTTCCTTATTTTTTCACGATGCTTTTTTGGCGTTATTTGGATTATTTTTTCAAGAGTTCCTGAAAAATTGTGGCTGCAGGCCAACTCTATTTGGTCAGGAATGGTTTTTTCTCTCAGGGCACCTGAAACAAGGTCCTGCTTATAGCTTGTCCTCTCCAACAAAACAAATAATTCTTCATTGTCCTTTGCTTCAGCCAGCGCCTGCGTTTCCCTAGAGCTAAGCAATGACTGCTTCATTGCCTTCACGCGCGCATTAGCGTAACCGAATGTCAGCGCCCTAACAGCCAGAGACCTTTCAATGCTAATCATCTTGCCACACCCTTCCTAAACAGCTCATTGAAAATGACTTTTTTTGAGTTTTCCCTGTTGTTCTCGAAAATGGCTTCCAAAGAGCTGTCAATGCTTACACTGCCGTCTTTTGTCCTTATTATTGCACCGCCGCTTATTTCAGCATCTTCTGGTGCAACATTCTTGCTGATTTTCTTGGCGATTTTCTTGTCCTTTGAGCTAACGAAAACAACTGCTTTTTCGCCTAGCTCTTTCTCGGCTTCAGTGATTATTTTTTCCATGAATTTTTCGTAGTCTTCACTTTCAGTTGCCTTGACCATTTCCCCAAATATTTCTGACAATGCTTTTTCAACTAGTTCATTGCGAGCATCACTGGTTATTCTTCTTGCCCTCAGCTGTGCTGCACCTATCACCTCGCTTCTCTCTGCAACAGCCATTTCCTCAGCCCTCTTTTTCGCCTGTGCTAAAGTTTTTTTAGCGTTCTCCCCTGCAGCTGCAGTTATTGCCGCGGCTTCTTTTTCTGCCTGCGAAATCATTTTTCGCGCTTCTGCCTTGGCTTCCTGCACTAGGCTCTTCCTGAGTCCTTCCAAGCTCATTGAATCACTCTTGTTAAAAAAAATTGGTGGAAACACCCTGCGCTTATGCCCCACCTGTGTTGAGTGCCAGCAGCAACGCAACAACAAAGCCGAAAATAACGATTGTTTCCGGTATTGCAAGCCAGATTATCAGCTTTGTAGCCTGCTCTGGCTTCTCGGCTATGACTCCCATTGCACTCGAGCCGATTGCCGACTGAGCCCAAGCTGTTCCAAGAGCCCCGCCGAAAATTGCTATTCCTGCTGCTATTGCCATTGCACCCTGAGTTTCTAGTACTACCATTTCGTACACCTCCATTAATCTCTCAAGAATCTTTTATGGAATTTAAATGGACTGAACTCTTTTCCACCACCCTCATAAAACTTGGAATAGAATTCAACGTAATTTAGCCTTGCTCCCTGGATCAGTGCCTCAAACATTGCCAGGAACGCATTGAACACATGGCCGCCAATGTAGAGTGGCAGGAAAAGTATTATCAATAGCCCCTTGTCAGGGCTTGGAAAAGCCAGATCATTCAGTATGAACGCTATTACTGTTCCAACAAGGCCCACTGCAAGGATTCGTGCAAAGGACAGCACGTTGCCGGCAACGCTTGGTATTTCCATTGCACCAATGATTCCCTCCAAGTAAATAACCAACGCCACTGAAACAATTAACACTATTCCTGACGGCAACAGGAATTCCTGCGGAAAAGAATTGAACATTAGCGTGCTAACAAATACCGCCCCGAATGCAACTATGCCGAACCACGCGAGCTTTGCCACTGCGTGCTTCCTGTCGTTGTGCTTCACTGCATTTATGAAACCCAGCAAAAAGCCAAACGCCATTGTGAAAACTCCTAGGAGTATTGAAGCCGCAAGTATTGCTTCAATGTTGTGCATTCTCTCAAGCCCGTGATAAAGCGAGAAATGCTCAAAACCCAGAAGCCCGAATACCATTTCATTTGGCATTCCAGCAAACTCGTCGAAAATCAAGCCGAACACTATGGCAGGAATAGCGCTCCACATCCAGATTATGGAAACAGGGTAAAGGATGCTGTCTTTTGCCACTTTTGACAGGAAGAACCTTGCAAGCAGCAGTGAAATTATTCCGTAAACAAAATCGCCCACAATCATGCCATAAAAAACCTGGAAAAAAACCAGGAACACCAGCGTTGGGTCAATTTCGTTGTGCTTTGGAATTGAAATGAACTTTGTCATGAACTCGAAGGGAGAAATTATTTTGGAGTGCTCAAGCAAAGTAGGCGCTTTTTCGTGTTTCCTGTCAATTTCCTGTGAAGAGAACTCCTTAAGGTAAATTTCCTGGCCAAACTTCTGCTTCAAGAGTTTCTCAAACTCAGAGTAATTCTTTTCAGGCAAAAACGCTTCCACTACAAACGAGTGTTCTGTTGCGCCGAATTTTTCAGCAGTGGTTGCCTTTATGTCTTCAAAGGCCAAGTATTCTTTCATGGCTGCTATTTTAGAGTAGCTTTGTCTCGAGATTTTATTGAGTTCAGCCTTGAGCAACTCTTTCCTTTTTTTTAGGTCTTCTAGTTTTTTGGCAGTTACCTCTAATTCCCTGCTTGGTTTTCCTTCAATCTTTGGCATGGGCGTTCTCTCAAAGCCGGCTTTTTGCAGCTCTTCGTCAACTCCAAAAGCCGAACTTGGAACCGCTATGATAGCAATATTGGTTGTTTGCGACAACGGTTTTTCAACTGCTTCCGCGCCAATTCTCCCTAATGCTTCATCCAGTTTTGCCTTGTTTGCCTTGGCAATTCTTCCCGCCAATAAGCGCAGATGCATTGTTTCTGTTCTGGAGAAATCAATGTCAAATTTTGAGAATTCCTTCAGCCTGGCGATTCTTTCCCCAAGCTCCTCGTACTCGGCACTTTCCCTCTCCATCTCTTCACTTATTTCCCTTATCTTTTTCTCGAGTTTTCTTGTTTCCCTGTTAGTTAATAGTTCTTTTGCTTCTTTTGCAGTGAATTTCTTGCCGCTTGCCTCGCTCAGGGTTTTTGCAAGTGCCTCCATTCTCACAAGGTTTTCGCTTATTTCTTGGAATTCTTCAAGTGGCTTCGAGTTTTGAATTTCTTCTGACCTGAATTTTTTTATTTCTGCCCCACCGTATTCTTCAAGCACCTCTATTGTCTGCTTTAAATTGCTCTTTAAGCCTATGAGCCTAACTTTGCACATTTTTGCCGGCCAAAACATTTCAGACACCAAACTCTTGCACTATTTTTTTCACTGCACTCCTAGGCACAGGCATTGACAGTATTTTCTCTGCTTCCTTCTTCGCATTTGAAAGAATTTTTTTTTCCTCTGCCTCTGTTTCTCTCCTGATTTTTTCTAAAACAGAGTCCTCTGCTTTTTTCGCGCTATCCATTGCTTTTTCGTTTATTGATTTTGCATCTGCGCTTGCATTTGAAAGAATTTTTTCAGCATCTTTTTTAGCCCCAAATATTATCTTTTCTTTCTCTGCCTCGGCCTGTTTCACACGAGCTATTTCTTCCACGAAATCATGCTCATCTATCATAGCAAGGCCTCTTTTCCTGCAACCAATTTTTTCGCCTTTGCCCCGAAGTTTTCTTCAAGTGCCCTAACAAGCCTGCCTGCAATTATTGGAACTGCAAAGAATGCAATTGAGAGAAGGACTGCCATTGCAATGAGGCCGGTGCTTAGTGCCATATAATTAAATTTCACTGCCATGAAGAGGATAAATACCGTCAGGAGAAACAAAGGCAGCAGCGCAAGAAGCACGAATGCAAGCGAGAATCTTTTGATGCTTTTTCTTTGCTCTAAGTTAAGGGAAACTGGCTTTCTTATGCTACCGTGAACTCGCTTTCCCATAATTCCCAACCCCTTTTTCCAAGAAAACGGCTTCAGGCTCACCATCCAAAAAAAACCTTTTCTTGGCCATATTAATGGCAAAATACATTGGTTTTGGTAATTTCTTAATGTCTTTTGCGACTAGCGAATGACTTGTTTTTTACCATTATTAAAGTCATTCGCTATAATTAAAAAAACAGGAACTGTTTAAAAAAACTTGCCCAGCACTTTCAGAAGCCCGGCTTAAAGAATTTGTCATCCACTGTTGCGTTTACTTGAAAACTTCCAGGATGGCCGTGACTTCATTGGTTAAGGCCGCGATTTCCTCAACAGTATTATACAAATAAAAGCTTGCAACAGCCAGGTCTCTTGGATTAATGCTGCTCACAATGGTTTCTGCGCAGCACATGTCTGTTCGAATTGCTTTATTCCCCGCTTCACAGGGGCCAACTTCCAAACCAGCAACATCAATTTCATCGGCCTCAAATAAAACAATGCTTCCCTGCTTTTCATGGTTTTTGAGAATTAGCAAACCAAACACGTGCCGGCCAAAAAATTCAGAGTAAAACCAATAAATTAATTTACCAGCTATGTACCAATATTCCTGTGGTCTAATTGAGGATAACCCCCCAAACAAAAAAGACGGGCCTGCGCAGTGGCCGAGACCATTCGCATGAATCCGCTTTCATCAGAACAGGAAAAATTTCTCCTGCCACTGACCTCGCAAAAGCCAAAAGGATTGGTGAAAGGTTTCTGGCAGTATCGTGGGGAAAAACAAAGAGCCACAGAAAAAGATCTTTCCCTGTACCTGCTTTCAAGCACAGGATTAGCGGAAGATGGCACTCCAGTGAAGATATTCAGGAAATGGAAAAGCAAATAAGGTTTGCAGTGGATGTTTTTTCGCGGCACCTTCCGCTGAATGAAAGAAAAAAAGTGATGAAAAAAGTCCTTAAGGCCGCAAGCAAACAAACGCTTTCCATTAGGAACATTCTTTCCAAAAAAAGTGTTCCTGCTTCTGCCAGAAAAAAAGGAAGGAGCGAGACTGCAAAATGGCAAAGAAAAGAAGGAATTGAGCTTTTTCATACTTTTAGGTCAAAGGGAAGAATTTACAGGGGCTGGATTTATGAAAACAACGGAAAATTTTTCATTGCACCGGGCTGGAGAGAGAACCAAATATCAAGGCTTGCACCAATCCATGAAACAATGCATGTGCTCCAAAAGCTCGGAGTGATAAAAGTAGATGTCCCGTTTTCTGAGGCAATTGACAGGTTTTACGGCTTGGAGCAGGGCATAGTAGAGGTTAAGCCAGAAATTAAGGCGCCGACAAAAGAGGACTTTGATTTCAAGGCAAGAGTTTTGGAAACAGGAAAGCCAACAAACTACAATGAACCTGAAATGTCTTATGTTGCGGGAAGGAGAATAGGGCAGTGGCTGCACCAAAACCTTTCAGGAGCGCAGGGCTGGACTTATCTTTATTCTAGGTGCATGGGAAAAAATCATGCAGGGGCGTTGCGCGAAGCAAAAAGAAAATAAATGCAAACAGCGGCAAGAATTATTTTTTGTTTTTGCCGTTAGGCTATTTTCGCAAACCTTTTGCTGAAAAGGTTTTGCCGAAGGCCCTTTTTCGCAAACCTTTTGCTGAAAAGGTTTTTGCCGTAATGCAGTAGGACTGTCCCCTGCTTGTTAAGTTTTTTAACAGATTTTAGCCTGAACCTTTTCAGTTCAACTTCCTTGTCAAACATTGGAATGCCTTTCCCAAAAACAATCGGCTCAACAGTTATGAATAAGTCATCAATAAGCCCTTTTTCCAAGGCATAAGTGTAAGCAGCCCTTCCGCCCAAAACACAGATTTTTTTGTACCCTTTTTCTTCCACAAATTCCTGAACATCTTTTTTCTTTGGGTTAATGTAAACCAAGTTTTTTCCTTTCCTTTCAATGCCGCCAACTTTGGTCGTCAAAACAAGGCAGTTCTTCCCTGAAAGCTCTTTCTCGGCTATTTCGTATGTTTTTCTCGCCAAAAGCAGCAAGTCAGCTTTCGCCTCCATTTTGTGAAGGTGCGTTTTGTCCTCTTTTGAGGTCCAGTCAGCCTTATGGCCGGGAAACCTCGCAATAAAGCCGTCAATTGTTATTGCGGCAACTGCAAAATAATATGGCTTGCTTTCCACTAGAACAACTCCTTTTGCTTCAATATTATATGGCAAAACGCTTAAGTAATTGAACATTGAAACTGCGTTTTGCATCTAGCAAACAGCAATAAAAAGTTCAAAAATATAAGCTGTTTGCTATACTTCAATGGAATTCTTTTAGCCTTTTCCATGCAATAGTTGATTTAATGAACATTCCCAAAATCCTGGTTGGAAGCCCTGTCACTTCCCTCAAAAAATACAGCATCCCGGACTATATAAAAGCACTGAACAGCTTAACCTACAAAAACAAGGAACTGCTTGTATTGGACAACAGCCCGGAAGGAAGAGGCCTCTCAGCGGAATTCAGAAATTCAGGAATAAATTACATTAAAACAGAGCACGCAGGAAACGTTAGAAAAATGCTTGCAAGGGACAGAAACTTTTTCCGCGAAAAGGCTTTAAACGAGGGCTTCGATTACTGGCTCAGCATCGAGCAGGACATAATTCCGCCTCAGGATGTTGCTGAGAGGCTGCTTGAAAACCGCAGTGCAAAAATCGTCAGCGGCGCTTACTTCAATTTCTCTCATGAAAAAGAAGACAAAATCCTGAAACCAGACATGTTCTGCCCCATTAACCCCAAAGACAAAGGCACAGGCATAACACGGCGCCTGATGTTTGATGACCTATGGCCTTCAAGGCCGATAAAAGTTTTTGTAACAGGCATTGGCTGCCTCATAATCCACAGGGACGTGCTTGAAAAAATTAAGTTCCGCTTTAACCCAAAAATCAAGGCATACGATGATCTGTGGTTTTGCAGGGATGCATTCAAGCTAGGCTTTGAAGTATTAGTTGACTCGCGGGTTTCATGCAAGCACATGGCAAGGCTTCACTCTCCTGAATTGATGGAGAAGCTGGGATTCAAATGAAGGTTTTAATCGCATCAGTTTATTTTGCAGAAATACAGCAATGCCTCCCAATATTTGTAGAAAGCATTAATGCCCTAAACCCAAAACCAGAAAAAACTGTTTTGTTCGATTTGTTTGGAGAGCTATGGAGTGAAGCAATGCCGCTCTTGAAAGGATTAGAAGTAAGAAGAATTGAAAAAAAAGAGAACATTTTACAGCAGTTCTCTGAAATAAGAAACTCGGTTTTAAAAGAGGCCAAAAAGGAAAACTATGAAGCAGTGCTTTTCCTGCAGCCTAACATATTTCCCCCAACAGACATTCTTTCAAGGCTATCCAATTCAGGCAAAGAAGTGATAGCGCCTGCATTTTTCAAATCGCTTGGAGGAATCCCTTACTCTAATGCCCTAAAAAATGTTGGGAAAAGCAAACCTGAAAGGGTTCCCTTTGAGGAACTGCTGCCCAGCGGACTAAAAAAAGCAGAGGCAGCATCTCTTGAAGCAATTTTTCTCAGAAAAGGCGCATTCAACAAAATTGAATTTAAAAGCCCTGAAAGCCCGCTGCAAGAAATGATTGGTTTTGCCCAGCAAGTGAAAAATTTGAATGAGGAAATCTTTGTTGACTCAAGCACAGTCTGCTCCAAGCTCAGTCCAATGCAACTGATGTCCCACTATTACTTTAAAGCGCAGGATAATGCGGAAAAAAAAGCCGATTAACTTATTTATTTTTTTCTGGCCTGAAATCAAGTGCCAATGAATTAATGCAGTACCTTTTCCCTGTTGGGTTTGGCCCGTCATCAAATATGTGCCCTAAATGCGAGTGGCAATTGCTGCACCTAACCCCAATCCTGTGAAGCCCAAAACTGTAGTCATCCCTAAAATCCACTTTTCCTGCGGCATCCCAGAAACTTGGCCACCCTGTGCCTGAATCAAACTTTGAGTCAGAGCTGAAAAGCATTTTACCGCAAGCAACGCAAACATAGGTTCCTTTTCCAGTATGCTTGTAATATTTGCCGCTGAATGCAGGCTCAGTGCTTCCTAACCTGCAAACGTTGTACTGTTCTGGCGTAAGCTTTTTCACCCACTTTTCTCCGTCTTTTTTGTTTAAAGGCATAATAGAATAAGCTGTTCAAAAATTAAAGCTGTTTGTTATGGCTTACAAGGTTGTTGAATACCTTTACTCCACCTATGTAGGGGCACTAATTAAGTTAATAAGTATTCAACACCCTTTTACAACAGTTGTCTTCTCCAGAATAACAGCAGCCCGCTGAGGCTTAGCAAAACAGAGAACAGCATTACCATGAAAAAGGCATTTTGGTCTGATTGAAACGGCAAATCAATGTTCATTCCGTAAATGCTGGCAATCAGCGTTGGAATCATAAGGAGTATTGTGACCGTGGTCAAAAATTTCATTACAATGTTCAAGTTGTTTGATATTATGGATGCAAAGGCATCCATTGTCCCGCTTAGGATGTTTGCATAAATCTTTGTAACCTCAACAGCCTGCTTGTTCTCAATGGCCAAATCCTCCAATAGCTCTCGGTCTTCCTCAAACCTTGTGAAAACCTTGTTTTTGGAGAGTTTTTCTATAAGAACGTCATTTGACCTAAGCGCTGTGCTAAAATATACGAGAGAGTTTTCGAGAGTCAAAAGCTTGACAAGCTCCTCGTTCTTCAAGGACGTTTCAAGGTCTTTTTGGACCAAGTGGCTTTTCCTGTTTATCTGCTTCAAATACTTCTGGTAAGTTCTTGTAGAAGCAAAAAGTATTTTCAAAGTCAGCCTGATTCTTTTGCTGCTGTTAATGCTTTTTCTCTTTATCCCCTCAATAACCTCGTTTGAAAAAAAACAAATAGTAATGAAGTTAGACTCATTAATGATTATTCCAAGTGGAACCGTGTTGTACTCTAATTCCTGAATAGCAGTCCTGTTTGTAGGGATTTTTACAATCAGCAAAAGGAAGTTGTCATATTTATCCAGCCTGGCCAGCTCGTCCGCATCCTGCAACGATGAAAAAACATCGTCTGGAACATTTACAAGGCTCTTCACCAGTTGGATTTCAGAGTCAGTAGGGGTCTCAACATTAACCCAGCAGTTGCGAGATGGCGAATCACTGCTCTTTAGTGAGCCGTCAACAGGCTTTAAGAATTCTAACATCATATTAATAAAAAAAGATAAAATATTTAAATCAAGCGAATTCCAACGGCTTTACCCAGTGGTTCGGATTTTACTGTTTTTTTTGTAGATTTCAAAATATAGCAAACCCAAGAAAGCCATTACAAGCATTACTGCGATTATTTCCAAAGAAATGTGAATTGCTAAAACAACGTTTGCAAAAATTCCTGCCACTGGCAGAATTGGAATTCCTTTGACTGAGCCAGGCACACAAAAAGCCCTGTGGCAGTGAGGTTCTTTGAACCTAAGAATAATAACACTTGCATTGATGGCAATAAAAACGGAAAACAATACGAAATCCGTTGCATTGGCCACAAGAGAAATGTCCCCTAAAAGGGCCAGAGAAGACGAAATAACCATTATGATTATTATTGCAACCCAGGGGGTTTTGGTTTTTTTGTGAATGCTTGCGACTATTTCCGGAAACTCCTTGTCTTTGCCAATCCCATAAACAAGCCTTGAGGCCGCAAGCAGTATTAAAAGAACAGTGTTAAATGTAGAGAAAAGGGCGATTACTGCAATAGTGAAAAACGCTGTTTCGCCAAAAACGCTGAAAGCAACCTCTGCTAGCGGGGCAGATGACTCAGAAAGTTTTTGAACTCCAAGCACTGCGACAGAGCTTAAGGCAACAAGCACGTAAACAACAGAACTTACGATGATTGCAATAATCAGCGCAGTTGGAATTATTTTTTTGGGGTTTTTTGTTTCCTCGCTCATTCTGACAATTTCCTCAAAACCAATAAAGGCGAAAAAAATCAATGCAGCGGCTTCAAAAACAGCGGTAAAATTGAAAGAGGAAAAGTCTAGCAAATCCATTTTTCCTATATATGGGAGGCCAATAAAAACTATTACAACAAGCCCAGCAGACTCAACTAGCGTAAATAATACTGCAATCCAAGCAGTTTGCCTTATCCCTAAAAAAACAATAAAAGAGCAGACAATTATTACGCCTACAGCCAGCCACTGCATCGGCAGGCCTGTGAGAGCACTAAGATAGCCTCCAAAACCCAGTGCAACCGTTGAAGCTGAAACAATTCCAGCAATCAATGCAAGCCAGCCAACCAAAAAACCGGCTCTTTTGCCGAAAGCATTCTTGGAGTATTCGTACTCTGCACTTGCTTTTGGGTACATTGAGGATAGCTCTGCATAGCTCAAGCCAGTCAGAGCCGCCACAATCGCAGCCAGCAAAAAAGAAAGCCACACGTTAACGCCTGCAATGCCGGCTGCTTTCCCTATCAAAACATAAATTCCTGCGCCAAAAATTATTCCAATCCCAGAAAGAGTCGTCTCAAACAAGCCCAAAACGCGATGCAGCCGTGCCTGCTTTTTCATACTTTAAATCATATGAATTCCACTATTTTTAAATAGTGGTTTTTGGTGGAATTCATCTTTGAGAAAAGAAGTCAAAGAAGCTTTTTGGTCTGCAATCTTTCGGATTATAGTTTCATCGAAGTTGTTTGGAAAGAGGTTGAATATGTTAAATGTGTCTATTCCAGGCTCTCTCATATAGAATGCGGCAGCTGATTTATACCGCAAAATATCATTCAGGCTAAATCCTAAAGATTGTAAAATTGATACATTATTGGCTCCAAGATGTTGCCTGCGCTTTCAAACTGAAAAAACCAGTTGGATTCGCCCTGAAAATAGTCAAAGTTTCTTTTAGAAAGTTTTTTCAAAACCAATCTTGCGATTAGCTCATGTGTAAACAAACCAGCCATAAATCAACCCTCATTAACATATGAATGAAGGAAGTTTTAACGATTGTGTTACAGTTGTAAAAATTTGGGGTGATCAGGAAATACTGCCTTGAACTCTTTGCTTTCAAAGTTCTTCCAGTCTGACTATCTTTGCGACAGAATCGAAGCCCTTGTCAAAGGAATAAATTTCCTTTATCCCCAGATCCAACATTAATGCTACTGTTGTGCAGTCTGTAAAACTAAGTTTTTCGTAGCTTTTGAAAAGCTCCATCGCCAGACTTAAATGCCGCTGTTCGACTTTTTCCATCTTAATCTCTGAATTAGCTATTTCCTCTAAAATTTCGTTTGAAACCGCTGCCCCCTTTTTAGCTCTTGCCAGAGTAAGCAATTCATCCAACACGTAATCTGAGTATACTGCGTCTCTAACTTTCCCTTCTGCTATTGCTGCAACTACTTCTTTAGCTTTTACATGGTGCTTTTCATCAACGAAAAATCCGGCAAACAAGGTAACAGTATCAATAAATTTCATTGACCAAAACCCGCCACAATCAAGTCGTGCTCTTTAACGACATCAAATCGTTTGCCTGCCTTAAACTTTCCTACCAAGTTCTTTAAACTGCCTTTTCTTTTGGGTCTCAAAATAATCTCCTTATCCAAATCAATCACCTGAATTTTTTGTCCTGGCTTCAAATTATGTTTTCTCCTGCTTTCAGCTTGCAGAGTAAACTGGAATCCTTTAGACAATTTAATGTCATAAACATTCATAGTCAACTTATATCACCACTAATATTTATATACTTCATTATATTTAAATCTTTTCATTAGATTTAATCAAACTAATGAAAATCTCGCCGAAGAATTCTTCCTGCCAGAGGTTAATGCGATGATTTGTGTAAAGGAACAGGCATGGAATGAATGTTTCAACTATTTCGTTCACGTTTCCGCCATTTACTAGTACAGAAAAAGTTGTTAATCCCTGAGAATCAGCTTTTTCCCTGATTAAAGCATAAACCTCTTCCATTTTTTCATCAATGTTGAAGTCGGACGAGGGAACCAAAAAGTCAGGTCTGTCCATTTTAATGAAGCGCTTGTCCTGCCTTGACTTGGATTTGTCAAGCATTGCCTCAATGCTTTCCACCAACTGGTCAAGCGAAATCTTTCCTTCGCGGATTTTTCTGATGTTGGATAGGTCTGGAAGCAGCCCATCAAGGTCGTGTTTTTCATCAGGAGTCATGTCTCGGTTAAGCCTTTCAAACTCATCCTCATCCAAGGAACTGAACTTCAAGACCCTTGACTTGAACTTAAGCAAAATTGCGCAGGCAAGAATTGCATTGGCCGGCAGCCTCAAATCAGTTCCACCCAAATAATTGATTTTTTGGAGGTATTTGTCAGACAACTGAATCAAATCAATGTTCCAGGGGTCCATCCTCTCAGTTCTAACCAGCTCCAGCAGGATAGTCTTCCAGGCCGGCTGCTCTATGAGGTCAACTAAGTCAATCTTGCTGGCATCAATTTCAGACACATCTAGGCCGATAATTTCCTCATCTTTAACGGAAGGCATTTAGATATTGGTATCTGACATGGTATTTATTTGTTTTTATTGCCTTAAAAAGCCTGAAAAAGGCGTTTTAGAAAGGTTTAAGAACGCCGGAAGCCTAGTAATATAAAAAAGGTGGCTTATGGACAGAATCAGGTCAGGAATTCCGGGTTTTGACGAACTCATTGAAGGAGGCATTCCAGTTGGTTCCTCAGTGCTTGTGTCAGGCGGCTCTGGCACAGGCAAAACCATTTTTTGCCTGCAATACATTTATGAGGGGGCAAAACAGTTCATGGAACCAGGCCTTTTTGTAACGCTGGAAGGAAACATCAAAAACATTGGCTGGAACATGCAGAGCTTCAACTGGGACATAGGAAAACTGCAGGAAAAGAATCTCATAAAAATTTACAAACTCAACCTTGACATACTGAGGCGCCACACTACTGCTGAAGAACAAATAGAAAAAGAGTTGGAAGTGATTGCCTCAATGGTAAAGCAGATTAAAGCCAAGAGGCTGGTGGTTGACAGCACAACTGCATTAAGCGTGGGCACTGAAAGCAGGGGCACCATGAGGAGCACACTCTACCACTTCACGAATGCCCTCAAGGAATTGGACTGCACAACACTTCTTTCCTCTGAGACGAGGGGCAGGAGGAATGATTTTAGTGCTTTTGGGGTGGAAGAGTTTGTTGCTGACGGGGTCATTGCATTGTATTTTTCTCCACCAAACAGAAGCGTTTTCGTTAGAAAAATGCGCGCCACCAACCACAGCAAAAACGTTCACCCATTCGAAATAACCAGCAAAGGCATCCAAATCAACCCAAGAGACAAAATCATGTGGGAAGCAATAAGGTAAAAGCAGCCCAAGAGCATATTTAATTAACAGTTTATCTGGAGGGCACTGCACATAGTCAGATTACAAAAGAATTCTCCCTTTGATTGCTCCAGCTCCTCAAACAATTTGTCTTCATTCCACCAAAAGTCAGTTACTTTTTTGCCGCTGTCAACCCTTGTTGAAACGCACACATACTCCTGCTCAATCAAATCGAATATGTCAGCCAGAGAAAAAACCTGTTTTGTTGAACCCGAATTCAGTATAAGCGGGGTTGTAGAAGTAATTTCCTCGTTGACTGCAACAATTCGCGTAAGCCTGTTCTGGCAAGCGTTCCTGAAAGAATAATTGTTGTTGGGAGTAAAAAACATTGTGCGCAGGTAAACGCTGCCGTCAACTGCATCAGACCAGTAAAAGCCGTAAGTTGAGTCAACGTCAACAGAATTGCATGCATCAGCGCTTACAATTGCTGTGCTCAGCTTTGAATCCTTCCTTTTCCTGAAAACATGCTCTCCGGAAAAATCCCTGCAAAGCGACAGGTCTGAAGCAATTCCAGTCCAGAGCGACAGGTATGCAAGATCAGATATTGGGGTTCCGGTTTCATCCCTTAAGTTGAAGAATGCTCCGGCTTTCCCATTATTTGAGTAGGCTTCCATTACAATTGGGTTAGGCTGGCTCAAAGTTGAAACAAAAGAAAACCGGTTGACTGCTTCTTCTCTGATAAACAGCAAGTTGCCCCTGAACTCCTGATTTAAGCTGGCAAAGTCTGTTCTTTCATCCAAGTCAATTCTTCCAAGCGGGCTTCCAGTGCTTGAGCCAATACGCAGGTCACCGCTTTCATTAATCCTGTACAAACTTAATGCATCAGTTTCTCCAGAAAAGCCCATTCCATAGCCGTTTCTATTCACTGTTCCCGAAACCGGATCAATTCCAACAACGCCATCAACAGGCAGCGAGTAAATGAGGTTCTCTGTTTCAAGCGGCTGCTTTCTTGTAAGCACAACATTCACGTCAACATTCGAATTTGCATCAGAAAAGAAAACCCAGTTTCCTGCATCGCCAAACTTAAGCTTTATCTGCACCTCATAGAGTCCAGCTGAAGGCAGTGGTGTAACGGAATGCTCGGTTGAATCAAAATGAATATTGTTTTCGAGGAAAAGTTTCTTGAAGCCATCAAAATCGTTGGAAAACTCATTGCCTGTGTCAAAGAAGCCAAGGTTAAGCATTGCGGAATTGAAATCACTTACGAAATCACTAGTGAAACCGTCCTTCATAAGGAAAGCATCAAAGTGCAGGAGCTTGTCCGCAATATTAAGGTTGCCGCTTGTTTCAACTTCCTGCTTAAGCTCGCTTAGTTTCTTCATCAGTTCAATCGTAAACTGTGTTGCATCACAATAAACGAACTCATTGTTTCTTGCAGTTCCTTCCCTGAACTCAAGCAGGTCACAGGAGTCAATGCCCACAGAATCCCAGTTCCAGGACGGCAAAACCCTCGGAATTGCTTCGCTGCCAGTAATTCCTTCAATGTCGTTTCTTCCGTAGCAGACATTTTTCTTTCCGGAATCAAGCCTCACATGGAAATATTCAGTAGCAGGAGAGGTCATTCCCCTTAAAACAAGCGAAAAGAAATTGACGTTTTGAAGTGCAAATTCCAAATTTTCCTGGCTTTCATAGGTTTCCACTAATCCTCCAGTCCATTCAGCAGCATACTCCATTAATTCAATCGAATCATTCTTGCAGTTGCTTCCAGGGCATTCATTCTTCCACCTTGTTCCTTCAATCGGCATGTCATTAATCAGCTTGGCTGCTGTCCTGTTTTCCATTGAAATCGGATGGAAAAAGTAAAGCGAGACATTCTTGTCCTGCGCAGCCTCAACTAGGTGCTGTGTCATAAGTTCTCCCTGACCATTAGGCCGCCACCTGCTTTCGTCTGAACCACCGGGAGAATTATCCCCAATTATCAAAAGAATTTTTCTGGCATTTTCTCGCCAGGCAAACTTGTTGTTAATTACGTCCAACCCAGTCGGAGCCCATGCCTCATTAATCTGATCCGTACCGCGAACAAACGGAATTTCTGTATCAGCCCACTCCGCAACCTCATCAACACAGGGAGATCTCCTAGTAATAACTCCCATCGCAAAAACCTCAAAGTTAACGTCAAAACCCTGCTCCTCCAAGTGGTCAACCAACTCCTGTCTTCTCTGGCAAACAGTATCCCAAGGCGTACCCATACTACCAGAAGTGTCAATCAAAAATGCAATATCCAATTCATTTGAAGGCTTTAAAGAGAAAGCAGCACGCGCGTAAACAACTGCGTTCTGATTATTTGTAACAATGCTTGGGCTGCCGTTTTCATCCTTAAAGTAAACCAGAACAAATTCGCTATCATCACTGACAAGGTATTCTGCTTCAGCCCCCTGCCTTAAACTTTCCGGAATAATCCCCAATTCAACTTCCTCTCCAGTAGCCAGAACAGTTTCGGAAAAATTCTGAATTATTGTCTCTCTCTCAGAAACAGACTTAATGGTGTAAGAAAAACCCAGGCCTGTAAATTCATAGACAGACTCTTCTGAATCTTGAGCTTGAACCCTGTCTTTGACTTCAAGCAAGGAATAGTCACGGCCCCTCAAACCTTCATTTACAACAGTGAAATCAATTATTCCCTCATGGTCCTGCACATTTCCTGTGTAGATTGCTGTCACAAACAAGCCTGTTTCAGGAGTTCCCTCAACCATTGTCTCAATTAGCCCGCCCGAATCATCCTCAGCGTAAATATTTAGAACATCCCCCTCTTCTGCGTCAATGTTGCGAAGCAAATAAAAGTCCTCTTCGCTTAACTGGTATAGCTCATAAACAACTCCTTCCTCCGGAAAAATCTCAGTACAATTTGTTTCAGTAATATTGACAGGCGGTTCATCACTTTCCTCAATTTCAGCCCTGACAGTCCAGCAAAAGCTCACAAGGCCGAGGTCATTGAATCTGTCCTGCGCTGCAAAGTACCTTCCCCTTGCATCAAGGTCAAAACCAACTTTTGGAATCCAGAAATCAGAAATAAATAAAGGATTCCTGTTAATTGCTGTTCCTTCATCTGTGCCACCAAAAATATTGTATGCTGCTTTATCATCTTCAAGCACAAAAATATCCTCTTCAACAGGCTTAACACTTACTTCCACAACATCAAAGTCCCTGAATTCCTCATCGCCTTCATACCTCAGCCTAATGTAAATGTCGTACTGCCCCAGCAGCTTGTCACCCAAAGCTTTTACAATAACTGAATCGTTTTCGCTGAGGCTCGTTGAAGCGCAGCTCTCGCACTGCCCTACAATATTGCTGCCTTCCTTCAAAGTAATGGGCCCGGCAAGGTCAACTGAAGGCAGAGTAAAGCTTGCAGCAGGAACATACATTGCAACCTCAACCGGCAAATCACAATTATGAGTTGTCAAAGTAAAAGTATCAGAAGAATTATGCAGCACATCAATGGAGTTATCGCTTAAGGAAACGCACTCAAAGCCCTCCGGCCTGAAAGTAATTTCATCGCGAGGCTGAACCGGAATGCGAAGCAAATCCGATTCCTGGTAAAAGGATTTCTCTGCTTTCACGAAAACGCTTTCACCGATTTCCCTTCTTGGAACAGTTAAAGTGTAACTTCCTGCTCCAAGCAAAGAATTTTCAAACACTGGCTCCGGTGAACTAAATTCTGCTGAGTCATCCCACTGCACTAATGCCCCTGCAACTGCCTGACCGTTAACTGAATCTGTGACATCAATTATGAGAATTGTTTCAGGCGCTCCAGCAGTAATGAAACTTGGTCTTGAAGCCAAGGCAAGCTTGTTCTGATCTGGAACCATGAAGCGCAATTGAACTGTGTCATCGCGCTCGTTAAGGTTCAATGAAACCCTTAAATCACTGGAACTGCTTCCAACAAGAGGCTGCAATGAAACCGAAGTACTATATGATGTTCCGTGCAAAAAACCCGTTACAGGAATTGAATCCGGGCTTGCCTCAATGGCCCCATCAACGCTTTCAAAAGTCATTTCCTCATTCTGGAAGCTCCTGTTTTCCTGGTGCTGGTTGAAAACAGTTGCAGTCAATTCATAACTGTATTCCTGTCTTACTATTTGAACTTGCTCAGGAGTTAACTCGATTTCTCCAGAAAAGTGCCTTCCATCAGGATTTGTTAATGAAAAACTCCATTGAAAATTGTAGCAGTCGGCTCGCACAGCATCGCAGGGAAACGGAGTGTCAAGGAAAAAAATTTCAAGGAACAATCCAGCAGGAGGAAGAACTATGTGCTGTGTGGCGGCATCGCCTTTTGCGCCGTACCTTAACTGTATTTCAGCGTTTTCCTCATCCGTGTTCTTGATGAAAACTTCAACCTCGTAATTGTAAATGCCCCTGTTCAAGTCATGGAAGGAAAACTTTGCCTGCTTTCCATCGCCATTTGTCGGGGTTAAGTCAGCGTAGTTGTCGCTTGCATCATAAGTGTCAAACTTCACTGCTGAAGCAAGCGCCGCAACCGGCCTCTCAATAACAACCAATGATTCAGCTGCAGTCAACTCTTCTTCAAACCCTGTTCTTACAACAGACTCAACGTTGTTCAAGTCACTCCCTGCAACAATCTCAAACAAAAGCACGTAGCCTTTGTTGCTTGTTAAAGAGCTTACTGCTCTCCTTGTTCTGTCATTGCTCAGAATTCCAACCAAGCCAACGCAGAGCTTGTTTTCAGCGTCGCACTTCAAATCCTCAAGGTCAGCAGTGGTTCGCAGCACAACTTTCGCTTTAGTTGTCTGCCTCGGGAGAATCGCATATGAAACAGTTGTTGTTGGAAGGAATCCTTCCTTGCTTACAACAAGGTATGGTCTTAAATTCCACTTGAAAGAAATTTTTTCGGTTTTGCCGTTTGCAAGAGTTAAAGCCTCTCCCTGTTTTCCGTGCACTGCATCAACGAACTCCACTTTTGCTCCCTCAAGAGGCCTGTTGCCAACATCAACAACCTCAACCTCCATAAACCCTTCAGCCAAAACCAGCACTATTTCCAGCAAAAGGTCAGAACCGGCAACCAATGCCTTTGTTTCAGAGTTTCCGCGCTCTCCCTGTTTTTCGGCTGCTGCATGGTAGAAGCCAAGAGGCATTCTTTCAAACCTGACAATGCCCTCAGAATCAGTTGAAGCAGTTCTCACAGAAAAATTAATGTCATGCATGAAAAGGTAAACCTGTGCACCATCAACAGCGTTTCCCTCCAGACTCTTAACGCTTACAATCACGTTGCCGGAGTTTTCAGAAGTTGCCTTTTCCAGTTCAATCACTGTCGCATTAGAGGAAGACCTGCTTATAACCGGCAGGTTCTGGATTAAACTGAACACATAATTTTGGTGCACGGCAGTAACAGCGTACTCTCTTCCAGGAGTTACATTGATGAATGAAACAAGCCCCTCAGAAGAGGAAACCTTTCTCACTATTTCAGCGCTGTCCTCAAACAGCGTTGTTCTCACACCCTTAACAGGTTCCTTTGTTGCCTTGTCAATGAACTTAACCAAAACCTGCTTTGCTTCGCCCTCCAGCTTTGAAAGCAGCAGTTCAACTGTTGTTTCTTCATCCACTTCAACGCTTATAATACCGGAATCCTTGTTCTGATACAATGGAGCATCCCTGTTGTCACGCGCTTTAACAAAATAGCTCCCTGGCTCAAGAGAAAAAATTTTTGCACCGGAAGAGTCACTCATGCCCTGTGCTTTGAGAGCATTTCGGTCATCGTAAATACCTAGGGTTATTTCCGGCAAGCCATTGTTGGTTTCTATGTCCCTAACAACAACCCTCAAAGTTGCTTTCGGCAACTCAATTGGCTGCAGGATTATAACAGTTCTTGCAGCAGTCAGGGTTTTTTCTGCTTGCTGGAAGCCTGCCTTGTTCACTATGACTGAAACAATGCCGCAGTATTCGCTGACAAAAATCCTTTCCTCGCTTTTGGCAGTCCTTATAGGGTTCGGCGCGGCAAAATTCCTGCTGCAAGTGAAACGCATGCTTGACCCATCTATCGGATTTCCTTCAGGGTTCCTTACCTCAATTATTTTCTCGAACAAGACAGGCGGCCTTCCAGTCAGCACAATTTCGTTCAGCTCGGAAGCTGAAACCGTTCTTTCATCAGAGTAAGGCTCATAGCCTGGTTCCTTCACCTGCAACAGCACGTTCAAATCCCTTGCAGTCAGCTTGAATTCCCCAAACGAATCACTAGTGAAAGTTTCCTCTGCTTTGTCATGCAACACATCCACTTTTTTGCCTGAAAGCGTTGCTCCGGCATCATCAAGCACAACAAACCTTACTTCCTTGTCAAAGTTAAGGAACGGAAACAAAAAGCCCCATAAAAGCCACAAAAACAGCAAAAAGAGTAAAAGCAAAAGCAGCAGGAAAAGCAGGAAACTGGGAAAAACCTTGTCAATCCTGTCTGTTAACTCATAAATAGGGATGCGTTCATTTACCCTGTCCAAAAACTCATAATACTTGTCTTCAGCTTTATAGTACAGCTGTTTCAGCCAGTCAATTACTCCCACAAAAAAACCTCAATGGCAACCAATTCAAGAATTCGCATAATATAAATAATTTGTACTATAATAAGCTTTCTTTGCATAAAAAATAGTTAAGTTCCCTCTTTCCAAGAAGAAAGGTTTGCCGAAACAATAGTTAAGTTCCCTCTTTCCAAGAAGAAAGGTATTTTTTCTGCTCTCTTGTGAGAGAATCAAATTCAACTCCCAAAGCATTCAACTGCAGCTCAGCTATTTGCCTGTCAATGCTTTCAGGCAAAACATGCAGGCCAGGCCTCAAATCATTCTTCACGCCGTACTCAACTGCAAGCGCCTGCCCGCAAAAACTTAAAGCCATTACAATGCTCGGGTGCCCTTCAGCAGCAGCAAGATTCACTAGTCTTCCCTCAGCACACAAATAAATTTTTCTTCCATTGCCAAAAACATACTCGTCAAGGAAAGGCCTTATTCTGCGCTTCTGCTTTGCTTCTTTTTCAAGGCCTGCAACATCAATTTCCACATCAAAGTGCCCTGCATTCGCAAGAACCGCACCATTTTTCATTTGCTTCATGTGCTCTGTCCTAATGACATGCCTGTTGCCCGTAACAGTAATGAAAACATCGCCAGCCTTTGCTGCCTCAGCCATCGGCATTACTCGGAAGCCATCCATTTTTGCCTGCAGTGCCTTAACAGGGTCAACCTCAGTTACAATTACATTGCTGCCAAGGCCTTTTGCCTTTGATGAAACTCCTTTCCCGCACTCGCCGTAACCGCATACAACAACGTTCTTTCCTGCAAACAAAATGTTGGTTGCGCGAAGAATCCCGTCAAGAGTGCTTTGCCCGGTTCCATAATAGTTGTCAAACAGGTGCTTTGTTTTGCTGTCGTTAACTGCAATAATCGGGTACTTTAATGCACCATCCTTCTCCATTGCCTTCAAGCGGATAACCCCTGTCGTGGTTTCCTCAGTTCCAACTTTTAGTTCATCAAGCAGATTGGTTCTGTTCTTGTGTATTTCACTAATCAAATCACAACCATCATCAATTGTGACATCAGGTTTTGAATCAAGCACCTTGTTCAGGAACTCATAATATTCCTGCTTGCTTTCCCCCTTGTGAGCAAAAACATTTGTGCCTGCTTTTGCAAGTGCAGCAGCAACATCATCCTGCGTGCTCAAAGGATTACAACCAGTTATGTATACTTTGGCGCCTCCTGTTTCAAGTGTTCTCACCAGTGCCGCTGTCTCTTTTGTAACGTGCAGCGCCATTCCAATAGTCAAACCCTTCAAAGGTTTTTCTTTCTCAAAGCGTTTCCTTATCTCAAGCAGCGAGCCCATCTGGCTTTCAGCCCACTCAATGTTCAGTGCTCCCTGCTTTGCCAGGCTTTCATCTTTCACCTTGAATGGCATACCACATCACATCAAGAATTTGAACAGTTATCTTTTAAAGTTCCACTGCTCTGCTGCAAACTGGTTTTCTCTTATCTCTTTGGCAAGCGATTTCTCTTCAGCTGCCAGTTTGCCTTTCTTTAACTTCACTCCAAAGTTTTCCTCAAACCCTTTTCTCAGTGCGCTGGAAAGCTGCCCAAAAGAGATTTTTTTTCCTTTCTGCTGCTCAAGGGATGTAACTCGCTGCTTTACGTCCTCAATTAATTTTCCCTTCAGTTTTTCATTCGGCACTAAAAGCAATGAAAACATTTTGTCAACGTCAACTTCCATTAAAATTGTGCCATGCTGCAAAATTGCTCCACTTCTCCTTGTCTGCGCGTTGCCTGAAATTTTTTTCCCTGCAACAGCAATGTCGTTCAGTGGAACAAAACTTGCTTCAAGACCAATGTGCTTTAAGCCAATTATGAGCGAGCCGCAAATTTTTTTGTAAGAGTCAATAATGTTTTTTGGCAAGATTCCTGAATCCTGGGAACAGACAAAACTGTAAGTCAGTTCAGCATCATGGAATACTGCTCCGCCACCCGTTATTCTGCGCACAACATCCACGCCGAGCTCTCTGCACTTGCCGAGTTCAACCTCTTCCCTTATGCCCTGAAAGTAGCCAATTGAAATTGCGGCAGGCTTCCAAGCATAAAACCTAACTGTTGGAATGCCTAATTCACCGGCGTGCTTCATCACTGCCTCGTCAATTGCCATGTTGGTTGCAGCGTCATTGTAGCCTGTTTCAAGCAGCCTCCACTCAGTCATTTCGCTGCACCTCCTGCAAGAAGGACTCCTTCAGCTATTCCTTCAGCGCTAATGCCAAACAATTCAATGCTGTTTTTCTGCACTGCCCTGCTCACCTCTCCTGCAATCAATTTTCTGTCAAGTTTTTTTCCAGAAAGGCTTTTCTCTATTGCCTCGATGCCCTCCTCCGGGTAAAGGAAAAAGTCGCCAGTGATTTTGACTGAAATTATTTTTTCGCCTTGAAACTCAAGGGAAATTTTCAGCAGCTTGCCATCAGGCACCTTGTAAACTGATTTTCCAAGCATACAGAAACTATCACCCGATTCCCTTAAAAGATTTGAGCAATAAACCTGGTGGGGCTTTGCGGGTTTATTTGACCTGATGGAAAAGAATTAATAATCTCAAGTGGCTTCATTATTTATGCCTAAAAACCCGCCGAGGAAAAGAACGCCAAAAGTTGATAAAACCCTTCTGCAAAAGTTCATCAGAACGCAACACCCGGTAACAGGACACCATTTCATTGAAAAACAAGAACAATTAGAGTTGGCCATTCATGCGCTTGGCAAGGTGGCTGAACGAGAAAAAAGACTTGCTGTTCAAACGGCAGAGCCATTTCGCCCTAATCAAGCAAAACCCCATACCAAACGCCTTGATGCAGCACTGGCATTGAAAGAAGAATTAACCAAAATAAGCAAGTTAATGCTGCAAGTAGAGAATAATTTAGGCAGAAGACCACTTGATACCAGACAAGGACTACTTTGGAGAAAACAAAGAACATTGGATCTAATTCGCGAAGATAGAGCACGCGCAAGAGAATTAACAGCAGATGCTGAGAGAAAGCTTAGGATAGCAACAAATCAATTTCCCAAATTAAAAACTGTTCTTGGAATAAAAAAATAGGAAAAGTTTTTTGTTATGCATAGAGGAAAAATGCCCCCATTTGGAAGAAGGAAGCCCACAAAACTGACCGATTTTGAAACACGCAAAAGGCGGCTTCTCAGCATTTGCCCTGAGATAGTGCCAGAAATGCAGAGGGCAGAAATGATATTGCATAAAACATGGTTTTTCTTTGACGATATTTTCAAGAAAGAAATTGTCAAGGCGCATCACCTCCGGGAAAAAGGCGGGAAAAAAATGCCCGTAGATAAAAATGCCAGAATTAGAGCAATGAAAGCAAAAGAGGTTCTGGAAACAAGTATTACTCCGCTAATTGTAGGCCTATCCAACATGGAAGCAAGCATTCTGGAGAAAAGGGAAAAACTGCTCGGGAATCCTCAGAGAGTGAAGGAAACAAAAGCCAGGGTAAAAAAATTCACTGCCAAAGCAGTTGAAGTGGTGCGTGACCTACAGCACCTTTACCCTGAACTTTCAAAAGAGCTAAAAAGTTACCCTGAACTTTCAAAAGAACTAAAACAGCATTAAGTTTAGTGCACTAATTTATCTTCCTCTCCACCTTTAAATTAATTGGGACAAAAACAGGAAGAAATTTAAACCTGGACAGGCTTAGATTAGTATGGTGTTACCCAGGCCTCTGGCAAGATTTGGAAATAAAAGACCCCTAAGATACCAGCCGCTTAAAAAAGGGCTTAAATTAATTGCCCTTGAGGAAAAATGCCCAAGAATGATGAGTGAAATATATGAAGTGGAAGCGCTTTTGGATAATACTCTAAATTTCCTGGAAAAAAATCCGTCAAAAAAACAAAGGAACATAAAAGAGAAATTAAAAAAACTAAGAGAAGATTGGAAAAGGATTCAAGAAGGCATTTTTCAAGATTTTGCTGAAATAACTAATGATTATACCTCAAGAAACATTGCTGAAAGAAGTGTAGTAAACGACGCACTAAAAATCAGGGGGCAAATTCAAAAACTTTCAGAACTTCTGCCCGGGCTCTCAAAACACTTGTCAAGAAAGCAAAATTAATTTTTCTGCTGCCACTTAAGAATTGGTTCCCTTGCAGCCTTGACAGCGTCAAGCCTTCCTACAATTGTTTTTGAGGGAGCATTTTTCACTAGTTCCGGGTTTTCTTTTGCCTCTGAAACAATTTTTTCCATTGCCTCGGCAAAAGCATCCAATGTTTCCTTGCTTTCGGTTTCCGTTGGCTCAATCATTATCGCGCCGTGCACAATAAGGGGAAAATAAACTGTTGGCGCGTGAAAACCATAATCCAACAAACGCTTTGCAACATCCATCGTGGTTACGCCATTTGCAAGGTTTTTGTCATCCAAAACAAATTCGTGCTGGCAAAACCGATTGTAAGGCAAGTGATACGTTTTTTTGAGCCTAGCAAGAAGGTAGTTCGCATTCAAAACCGCATTCTCTGAAACCCGTTTAAGACCGCTGCCGCCAACCGATTTAATGTAAGTGTAAGCCCTAACTAAAACCCCAAAGTTCCCGTAAAAGCCCTTGACCTTTCCGATTGAGTCCTTGGAAGAATAATCAAACACAAATCTGTTGCCTTTCTTTTCAATAAGAGGCTTTGGCAAAAATCTTGCAAGTTCTTTTGTAACGCCAACCGGCCCTGCTCCTGGACCGCCGCCTCCATGCGGCGTTGAAAAAGTTTTATGCAGGTTCAAATGAATGATGTCAAAGCCCGCATCAGCTGGCTTGGTTTTTCCGAGAATTGCATTCAGGTTTGCACCATCACAGTACACTAAGCCGCCCCTGCTGTGCACGATTTTGCACACCTCAATTATGTTGTTGTCAAACAAGCCAAGCGTGTTGGGGTTTGTTAGCATCAAGCCGGCAACTTCTTTAGACATTTTCTGCTTTAAGTCCACCAAGTCAACGTTGCCTTTTGAATCGCTTTTCACTTCCACTGCCTCAAAGCCACAGATTGAAACTGAAGCCGGGTTAGTTCCGTGGCTTGAGTCCGTAACAAGGATCCTTGACCTCTTTTCCTTTTTTTTCCTGAAATATGCCTGGATAATCATTATTCCTGTAAGCTCTCCCTGCGCTCCTGCAGCAGGCTGCAAAGTGAACCTTTCAAAGCCAGTTATCTCGCAAAGCATTTTTTCAAGGTTGAACATTAACTCCAGGTTGCCTTGGGAAAGTTCCACCGGCTGCAGAGGATGCGTTAAAGCAAAGCCTGGAAGCCTTGCTGTTTCCTCGTTGATTTTGGGGCTATACTTCATTGTGCATGAACCCAGGGGATAGAAGCCTGAGTCAACACCGTAATTCATTGTGCTTAGTTTCGTGTAATGCCTCACTATATCAACTTCGCTTACCTCAGGCAATTCAAGTGAGGAGCGCAAAAACTTTTCAGGAATCAAGCCTGTTTTATCAGGAACTCCTGAATCAGCAACAACAGAGCCCTGTCTTCCCTCAACGCTTTTCTCAAAAATCAGTTTCACTTCAATGCCCCCAGCAATTCATCAATTTGTTCCCTTGAATTCATTTCAGTGACGCAGAACAGCAAACGATTTTTTAGGTTTGGAAAATCGTTTTCAAGGAGATAGCCGCCAATAATTTTTTTCTTCAGCAGCCCTGCCTGCACTTCCCCTGCGTTTCCACATTTTACAACAAACTCGTTGAAGAATGGTGACTTAAATTCCACTTCAAATCCTTTCAGTTTTGAAATTTTTTCAGCAGCGTAATGCGCGAGTTTGGCATTCTGCTCTGCAAGCTGCATCACGCCCTTTTTTCCCAAGAGGACAATGTTAATTGTTGCAGCCAAGGCAAACAATGCCTGATTGGTGCATAAGTTGGAGTGAGCTTTTTCCCTTCGGATGTGCTGCTCGCGCGCCTGCAGCGTCATTATGTAGCCGTTCCTTCCTTTTCCGTCAACTGTCTGCCCCACTATTCTGCCCGGCAGCTCCCTGACATTACTGAACTTGGTTGCAACAAAGCCAGCGTAAGGGCCGCCAAAGCTTATTGGAATTCCAAAACTCTGCGCATCCCCCACAACTATGTCAGCTCCAAGTTCTCCTGGGGGTTTCAGCAAACCAAGTGACACAAGCTCTGAAACGCACACAGTGAAAACAGAGCCGTTAGCACGAACAGCTTCACCTATTTCCTTTAGGTCCTCAATGCAACCGAAAAAATTCGGGTTCTGCACAATGAAGCCTGCAGTGTTTTCGTCGAGTTTTTTCTGGAGATCTTTCAACGAAGTAATGCCGTTTTCTGTTTTCACTTCAACAAATTCAATGTGGTTTGCGTTAGCGTATGTCCTAGCAACATCCTTGAACTGCGGGTTAAGCGCCTCTGAAACAAAAACTTTTGTCCTGCGGGAAAGGTTTTTGCTCATCAGCACTGCCTCAGCTGTTGCTTCAGCTGCATCATAAGTGGAGGCATTGGCTGCATCCATTCCTGTGAGCATGCAAACCACAGTCTGCCACTCAAAAATACTCTGAAGCATGCCCTGGCTTATTTCAGGCTGATAAGGGGTGTAAGCAGTTACGAATTCTGACCTTCCGGCCAAAGCCCAGACTGCAGCAGGAATGAAGTGATTGTATGCACCAGCACCGATAAAATAGCTGTACTCTGATGCGTTGGCATTTTTCTTGCTTAACTCAACAAGGTGCTGCTTTACTTCCTGCTCGCTGAGACCGCCTGAAAGAGCAAGTTCTTTCCTGAGCCTGATTTTTTGAGGAATGTCAGCAAACAATTCATCAATTGATTTCACTCCAATTGCCTGCAGCATTTCCTCCTGCTGCTTTTTAGTGTTGGGGACAAAATCCAATCTCACCACTCACGCTATTTGCCTTTTTCTTCAACTGTTTTCACATAATCCTTGTACTGTTCCGCGCTCATCAATTCGTTCAGCTCTGAAATATTTCTTGCCTTGATTTTTGCAATCCATCCCTTTCCATATGGCCCCTCATTAATCAGCTGCGGTTTTTCTGAAAGCTCTTTATTTACCTCAACAATTTCCCCTGAAACCGGCGCAAAAACATCGCTTACAGACTTAACTGACTCAAGCACTGAAAAGCTTTTCATTTTCTCAACCTTTTTCCCTTTCTCTGGAAGCTCAACAAACACGATGTCGGTAAGCGCGTGCTGTGCATAATCCGTTATTCCAACTGTTACAATGTTCCCGTCAGCCTTTGTCCATTCGTGCTCTTTCGTGTACTTCAAGCCCTGCATTACTTCGCTCATTTCTTTTCCCTCGAATAAAACGGCAGCCTGACAATTCTTGCATTAAATTTTTTTTCCCTAACCTCAACCTCAATGTTTGTTCCAATATCTGAAAATTCTGCTTTAATATAACCAAGACCAATATTCTTTTTTAATGTTGGGCTGAAGCTGCCGGAAGTTACAACTCCTGCTTCCCTGCCTTCAACAAAAATTTTGTAGCCGTGCCTTGCAATTGCTTTATCAGTCATCTCAAAGCCAACAAGTTTTTCCTTAAGCCCGACATTTTTCTGCTTAAGCAGCGCATCCCTGCCAATAAAATCTTTTCCGAGGTCAGTGACCCAAGCATACCTGCATTCAATCGGCGTCCTGCTTTCATCCATTTCGCTGCCGTAAAGGTTGAAAGCGCTTTCAAGGCGCAGAGTGTCCCTTGCACCCAACCCAGCAGGCTTAATTCCCGCTTCCTTGCCTTTTTCAAGCAAGGCATTCCACACAACAGCCGCCTTAGAAGAGGAAAAGTAGAGCTCAAAGCCGTCCTCTCCAGTGTAGCCGCTGCGGGAAATAACCACATTAAAGCCGAGGATTTTTCCTTCAACAAAATTGTAGAATTTGATTCCATCCAGTTTTGCATTCGAGATTTTTTGGAGAATTTTTTCAGCAATTGGGCCTTGCACATCAATTTTTGCAGTTGTGCTGCTTTCATTGGTTAGCTTGCAGTGAAACCCAAACTGTTCCTTTACTTTCCTGAATTGCAGAAAATCCTTTTCAATGGTGGATGCATTCACAACAACCATGTACTTTTCATCTGAAAACCTGTAAACTGTAAGGTCATCAAGGACACCACCCCTTTCATTGCAAAGGCAGCCCAAAGCCATCTGCCCGCTTTTTAGCTTTGAAATATCCCTTGTAACGGCTTTCTGGACCAAGTCAAAGGCATGTTTTCCCTCAACCCTGAACTCACCCATGTGGCATGTGTCAAAAACCGTTACTTTGCTGCGCGTTGCATTATGCTCATCAATTACGCTGGAATAATAAACAGGCATGTCCCATCCAAGAAAATCAATTATTTTCGCGCCGAGTTTTTTGTGCTCTTCAAACAAAGGAGTTTTACTGCCCATTCAAAAAACCAAGGACCAAAGTTTTTATTAACGATTTTACATTTATTCTCTTAAAAATGCACTATTTCCTTGAACTCTTGAACGCGTGCCTCAATGTCCTTCAAAGAAATCTTTTTCAGGTTTTCAAGCGAAAAGCCTTCCGCGTCAAGGGATGCAACAGCTGAACCAAAAATTATTGCCTTACGTAAATTTTTTTCGGTCAAGCTGCCTGTTTTTGCAAGGTAGCCAGTCATTGCGCCGCCAAAACAGTCCCCTGCACCAGTAGGGTCAACAATGTTTTCCAAGGGATATGCCGGGGCAGAGAAATGGCTTTTAGGAGTGAACATTAACGCACCATGCTCTCCTTTTTTTATTATTGCATAATCCGAGTCAAGAGCAAGAGCCATGCGTGCTGCTTTGACAATGCTTGGAGTCCTAAACAACTGCCTTGCCTCTGCATCGTTAAACAGCATGATGTCAACTGCCTTCACTACTTCCAAAACCGTTTCCCTGCTTTTTTCAATCCAGTAATTCATTGTGTCAGCAACTACTAGTTTTGGCCTTGAAGCCATCTGCCCAAGCACGTTCAACTGGAGCTCCGGGCCTATATTTCCCAAAAACAAAAACTTTGCTTTCCTGTAGGAATCCGGCAGAACAGGCTGGAATTCCTCAAACACGTTCAGCTCGGTTTTGACTGTGTGCGCTTGGTTGAGGTCAAACTCGTAGTAGCCGTGCCAGCGGAACGTTTTCCCGTCAGCAAAAGACAGGCCGCTTAAATCAATTCCTTTCCTCTTAAACAAATCCAAGTGCTTTTTTGGAAAATCACTTCCCACAACCCCGACTATTCCTGTTTTTGAAAAAAAAGAGCTTGCATAGCCCGCATAGGAAGCAGAACCCCCTAAAGCCTCATGTACCTCTCCAAAAGGCGTTCGAATTGAATCCAAGGCAACGCTGCCCACAACAACGGCTTTCACCATTAAATCACTTTCTTTTTTTTGGCCCGGCCAAATAAAAACCCAAGGCAGTTCCAAGCAAAGCAGAACCAATGTTGGAAACAGTTATTCCGACTGAATCCTTCACTGCCTCAAAGTAAGAGAACGCCTTAAATTGCTCCAGTGAAACATCATCAGGAAGGGAAAGATAGAACACGGCATCAAGGTACTGGGTCCCCCAATCTTCATCGCTTGAAAACAGCAGTGGAGAAAAATTGAACACGCTCAAAAGTACAGAGAAAACAATCACTCCGGCAACTGAAACTGCAAGAATTTTTTCCAAGTTAAAATTTTTTTCCTTAAGCTGGAAAGCCACGAACAACGCGGGAAAAAATGATGAACCGAGAACAACAAGCTGGACAAGCAGAATTAAAACTGAAAAGCCAGAAATGAATATTCCGCCAGATAATGCATAATTGCCTATGAAGTCAGCTGGAAAGTAAAACAGCACATTCAAGGCAAAAAATATTAGGACCCACACATAGTTTTCTTTAAGTGTTTCTGCAATCATTCACTTATTCCCCAGAAGTTTAAGCACGCCGTCAAATATTTCCTCAAGATGCATGTTGCCATCAATCGACTTAAGCTTTTCTTTTTCAAGGTAGTAGTCTATCAGTGGCTGGGTTCGCTCATTATAAAGCTGCAGGCGATATTTTATCACTTCCGGCCTGTCATCTTCCCTCATGAAAAGCTCTCCGCCACAGTTATCACAAACGCCTTCCTTTTCTGGTTTTATGTCAATGCCGTAGATTTTACCGCATTTCCTGCACTGCCTCCTTGCACTCAACCTCTTCACTATAACTTCCTCATCCGTACTTATTTCAAGCGCAATATCAATCCCGATTTTCTCTTTTTTTAGCATTTCATCAAGCAGTTTCGCCTGCTCTAGGTTGCGCGGAAAGCCGTCCAAAACAAACCCGGTTTTGCCTAGCTGCCTGACTTTTCTGGTGATTAATTTTAATATTATCTCATCGGGAACAAGCTTTCCTTCCTTCATTATGGGCTCAACTTTTTTTCCAATAGTCGTTTTCTCTTTCACCTGTTCCCTGAGCAGGTCACCGCTTGAAATCTGCCTTAAGCCAAAAGTTTTCTCAATGAACTGCGCAATCGTGCCCTTTCCCGTTCCCGGCGGGCCGAGAAGGATTATATTCATCGAGAGAATTCAGGGAAAAACAATTATTAAACTTATTGAACGAAAATTTTGTTATGACATCATTCCCGATAATTACTGCGGAAGAATTAAGGGGAAGGCTTTACTCGAGGCAGAACATTCTCATTCTTGACACCAACGAAAAAGAGTATTATGACAATGGCCATATCCCCGGAGCAAAGCACTTGCCTTACCAAGGCATGGTAATGGAACTCAGAAAAATGAACATTCCAAAGAACATGGAAGTTATAACTTATTGCAAGAATTCAATGTGCACAGCATGCCATATCGCGGCAGAAAAACTAAAAATTCTGGGTTACACTAACATAAAAATTTTAGTGGAAGGCACTGACGGCTGGGCCAAAGCAGGATTCAGGCTTGAAAAATAGAGAAACACTACTCCTTAGAAATCTTCCATATCAAATCAAAATAGTCTTTGTAAATTTTGGCCACTTATATTAGCCGGCATTAGAAACCCTGAAGTCAATCACCGCTTGGAATGTGTCAGGAGAGTAATCCCTGACTTTTCTTTTCAGCAGCACTTTCACTTTCTTTTTTTCCTTTTCCGCTGCGTTCTTGATTTTTTCAACCGCTTCATCAAAGCCTTTTTCGCGCGAGACAAAATCGTAAAAGTGGATTATTCCTTTTCCGCCGTTCAGGCACAAAAAAGCCTCGTGCAAGAAAAGCTCCCCGCCCTTAGGAAGAGGCATCACAACCCTGCCACATTTTCCCTTCAGCTTTTTCGGAACAACTCTTTTAACATCCCCAAGCAAGGGAACAACTTTTTCCTGCACCTTGTTCAGCTCAACGTTTTCCTTCAACTGCTCAAAAGCAGCGGGATTCAGTTCAACTGCAAAAGCCTGCTTCATTTCCGAGTTTTTCGCGAACACTATTGGGAAAGGCCCAACGCCGGCAAAAAGCACCGCAACAATCTCCCCTTTCTTTATTTCTCCTGCAATGCGGAGCCTCTCTGCTGAAAGTCTCGGGGAGAAAAAAACCTTTCCAAGAGAAACCCTGAAAGTGCAGCCTGACTCCCTGTAAGTTGCAGTCCTGTTCTTTTTCCCTGCAATGATTTTCACTGGTTCCACCCTGAATTTTCCCTTGTGCGCGCCTGTTTTCTTGCACACTGTTTCAATATTCGGGCTGACTTCCAAAAGGGCTTTGCCAATAATTTTCTCTTTTTTTACAAGCTCCGAAGGGATTTCAATAATTGCAATGTTGCCGAGCATGTCAAAAGAAGTCCGCAAATGCGCAAACTCTTTTTTTGTAAGCTTTCCCTTCAGCGCCTCTTTGAGTGAATGCGGCTTTTGCTTATTTTTAATTCCATCAATGCTGCCAGAACCCATAACAATATTAAAATGTTCATTTAATTTTAAATACATGGTAGGTTTCCCTCCATTCATTCAAGAGTTTTTCTTGGACCCAATCTGCAATTACTCTGGCTACAATTTTGTGAACACGCTTACTTATGGAATAATCCTGATCGGAATTGCGTTCTACCTTGTTTTCCCTTTCTTCAACAAGCGAGGCATTAGATTTGATTTCAGGTTCGGTTTAGCAGTTCTAGCATTCGTGCTGTTTGGCTCAACACTGCGCATCCTCGAGGACCTGAAAATACTCGGGCGCTCATGCAATCCATTCGAACCAGGGTTTCTCACTGTCACGCCCGGCATTTACGTTGCGGTTGGCCTGCTTGCAATAGCTGCACTTATTTTTTCAATCTGGCTGGCCAAAAAAATAAAGCAGGAAACAATAAAGGTTTTTGGAGCAATCGGCACTCTGCTTGCCGCGCCCTTTGTTTTGTTTGACTTCATACAATTTGTTGCATGGCAGTACTTCACTGCAATCATAATATTAACCGCAGTAGCTGTTGGAATTTCTTATTTAATTGCCAAAAAAATAAGGCCGCAGCTGGTTACAGATAGATTAAACTTGCTCGCGGTTGCAGGCCAAGCCCTTGACGGGAGCGCCACTTTCATTGCGACGCAGTTTCTCAACTGCGGCGAACAGCACCCGCTCAGCGAGGCAATACTTGGAGTGTTCCCTGCAGCATTTATTTTAGTTAAAGTTGCACTTGCACTTTTGATAATTTACTATGTTGACAAGGAAGTGAAGGACAAAAACATGGCTGGATTCATTAAGGTGTTCATTATAATTATGGGCTTTGCTCCAGGCATAAGGGATGCCTTCACTGTCGGAGTCGGAACCTGCTTTTAAATGCTGTTGAATACTTATTAATTTAATTATTGTAACTTCATTAGTCTATAGCGAATGACTTTAATAATGGTAAAAAACAAGTCATTCGCTATAGCAAAATGCTTAAGTAATTGAACATTGAAACTGCGTTTTGCATCTAGCAAACAGCAATAAAAAGTTCAAAAAATATTGGCTGTTTGCTATAGTCGCAAAAGACATTAAGAAATTACCAAAACTAATGTCTTTTGCTATAGTAATGGTGTTCAACAACCTTTTTAGGTGTGATAAATGCTTTGCTTGGTTGGAATAGGCCTCACTCCAAAGCACCTGACACTTGAGGCAATCGACACATTAAAGGAATGCAAGCGGGTTTACATTGAAAGCTACACCAGCAGCTATGCTGAAGGCACAATTTCAGAGCTAGAGTTAAGGCTTAACAAAAAAATCAGTGCACTGAAAAGAAAAGAAGTGGAGGAAGGCATCAGAGAGCTCTTAATTGAAGCGAAAAAAGAAAACATTGCGCTGGTTGTTTTCGGCAACCCGCTGACAGCAACAACCCACGTTCAAATAATTCTTGATGCAAAAAAAGCAGGAGTAAAAACAAAAGTGGTTGCAGGCATTTCCGTAACAAACTACCTTGCAAAAACAGGCCTGGATGAATACAGGTTTGGCAGGACCTGCACGGTTGTAGCTCCGAAAGAAAACTTTTCGCCGGAAAGCTTTTATGGCGTGATTGAAAAAAACCTTAATGCCGGCCTGCACACTCTGTGCCTGCTTGAAATAACCGAGGAAGGAAAGCTTATGAGCATCAGGGAAGCAATTGAAGTGCTTGAAGGAATCCAGAAAAAAAAGAAAAACAAGGCAATAGACAGAGCGCTGCTGGTTGCATTAAGCGCTGCCGGCAGCTCAAAGGAAGAAATTGTTGCGGGAAAAGCTGAAAAACTAAAAAAGCACAAATTCAATGGCATGCCGCAAAGCCTTATTGTCTGCGGCAAACTTAATGAAAAAGAAAGGGAAGCAATCGGGGAACTCAATGAATGAAGGAATTAACGAGAAACTCAAGCAGTACAGGGGGCTTACCTTGAAGGCGCTTGAAAAGGCATCAGTGAAAAAAGGAATTGATGAAAGGCAGAAAGCAATTGCGCTTGACTTCCTTGAAATGGCAAAAAACTATTTCAACGACGCGCAGTTCTTTGAGAAAAAAGGAAAGAAGCTGGAAGCACTTGCGGCCTACAGCTATGCCCACGCATGGCTTGATGCAGGCGTTAGAGCAAAAGTGCTTGACGGCAAAAATGATTCAAAGCTATTCACCCTGCCCTAGGAAATCAGCAGCACAACAACCAAAACCTATTTATTAAACTATTCAGTAATTTATAGTTGCCATGAGCATTTACAATAATCGGGCAGGACTTGACTTCAAATATGCCTTTGAGAGAGCAAAGGGGCCGGCAATTGCATTAGGCGCCTTAATCGCAGTAGTAGCACTTATTTGGCTTGCCTCGATTGTTGCTGAGGCATTCAGGCAAAAACAGGTAACAGCCTACTTTGAAAAGCAGGAAATAATGCCATCAGAGCAAACAAAGCTTTTTGTCACTGTAACCAACACTGGCCAGCAAACAGCAAACAATGTGTTAGTGGAGGTTATGCCAATAGACAAAACAGCTATTTCAGTATTTCCCAGCGATAACTCGATTTCAGTTCTTGGGGCAGGGGAGAGCAGAACACTGGAGCTGATTGTCAACCCAGTGGGAAACGCTCTGCCAGGCTCCTACAAAGTTGGCATAACAGTGGAAATGCACGAGAAAAAGAGTTATGCTGAAACAATAATCCGAATAGTTCAGTAGGTTACCTCAAAGGAATTAAATTCCCTGGAAGCTTCACTCCACGAAACCTCCAATGAAGCAACACTTGCAGCAGGCGGACCCCTTTTAAGCCATTCACTCAGTTTACGAAGCCTTACTTCAGGCCCTTCAGCCACTACCTCAACCGTTCCATCATCCAAGTTCCTTGCAAAACCAGTCAAATCCAGTTTAACTGCTTCCTCTTTTGTGTGAGCCCTAAAGTAAACTCCCTGAACTCTCCCAGAAACAATCGCACGCAGCCTTCTCTCAGCCATTTTCATTCAGCCACTCCAATGCCTTCCTGAAATGCTTTTTGTTGTCTTCGTGGGTCAGCATTGCCTCAGCCTTTTTCTCTTCAACCCACCTGAAGCCATCATGCTCTCTTATATCCTCATTAAGTTTTACCTTATCGCCCATGTCTGCCCTCACAACAAAAACCTTGTAAATGTATTTGGTGCTTCCAACAGCCCACTCCATTGTGCCATTCAGGCAGTGAACTATTTCAACTCGCTTAAGCGAGGTTTCCTCTTCAATCTCCCTCATCACAGCCTGCTCTGGCGCCTCGCTCCCCTCAATTCCTCCCTTAACGAATTCCCAGCCACTCCAGTTAAGGCAGCGGTGCAAAAGAAGAAAAAAATTGTTCTGGCCACTTTTTGAAAACACTATGCCGGTAACACCTCTCTTAAGCATATAAAGAAATAGAATTAAAAAAATTAAAAACTATTGTGTTGCTAGGCTTTTGCTTCGGCTTTTTCCTGCTCCGTGACATTTACCTCGCAAAGAGCCTTTAGCTTGGCATAAGTTGCATCCGCTGTTCCCTGAATGTGTGCAATCTGCTCTTCGGAAAGGTGCTTGAACCTTTTCTGCAGCTTCAAGTATTCTTCAACAGGCTTCGGATTAGCAATATCAAGGTTCAACTTGTACTGCCCATTCTCGCACTCAAACAAAAACCACAGCCTGCTCATGACCATGAGCTTTGCAACCCTCATCGTTATTGCACCATCAAAACCTGCTCCAAGGCAGCAAGGAGCGCTAACCGTAATAAACCTTGCCCCCTTTATTTTGGCTGCCTTCCTCAGCTTCATCTGAAAATCACCGTAATACGCAATGCTTGCCGAAGCAGCGTAAGGAATGTTGTGCGCGGCAGCAATTTCCACAATAGGCTTCCTCTCGGTTTCCTTTCCCCTGTGGATCTTTCCAACAAGCGTGGTTGTTGTTTCAGCACCAAAAGGGGTTGCACCGCTTTTTTGAACGCCGGTGTTAGCGTAAAGCTCGTTATCATAACAGATGTAAATCACGTCATCGCCTCGTTCAAGCATTCCACTTAAAGCGCCAAACCCAATATCATAGGTTGCGCCATCGCCAGCCACAACAACCACTTGAGTATGATTATTGCCTTGCGCGCGCAAGGCTGCTTTGACACCTGAAGCGACGCTTGGAGCATTCTCAAACAACGAGTGAATGTAAGGAACTCTCCAAGCAGTTGTAGGATACTGCGAAGAGATTATCTCCATGCAGCCAGTCGCATTTACAACAATTATGTCTTTTCCAAGAGTGTCAGATAACTGAATCAAGGCATTACTTGGCCCGCAGCCAGGGCACCCTGAATGCCCGGGCGCAAACAAATGCATTCCACTCTGCTTGCTCATTCCATCACACTCCACTTCTACAACACTTTGAACCTAACCTAACAGCCTGCACCAGTGCTTGCAGTGTACTCTTTTCCAATCCACTCTTTCACTGGTTTCTTGCCTTTGAGTTTACCAAACAGCGCTCTAATCTCTGCCCTCTTTATTCCTCTTCCCCCAAGCCCGCCAAAAAAGCTAGAAATTATTGTCTTAGAACCGCTCATTGCTTCCATTAATTCAGTGTAAACCGGGGCTGACGCGCCAATGCTCAGGTTCCTCTCAATCATCCCAACTTTTTTTCCTTCAAGGGCTTTCCTGAGTTCTTTTGCAGGAAACGGCCTGAAAACCCTCAAATGCAATCCCCCAACTTTTTCCCCTTTTGCTCTCAATTCATCCACAACCGCGAACACGTTGTCCATTACACTTCCAAGGCCAACAAGGACTCTGTCCGCATCCTTGCACTTGTAAGCATTAACCAAACCATAACTTCTGCCAAACATTTTCCCGAACTCAGAGCCAACGTCATTTATGACTTTTGTCGATTCCTCCATGTCCTTAACCAAGTCCTCCCTGAACGTTTGATAGTGTGCAGGGTTAGCGTAAACCCCAACACTCACCGGGTTCTCTGGATCAAGTTTCAGCGGGTGCCTGAATTTTGGAAGAAACTTTTTCAGCTCCTGCACTGGAATAAGGTCAATCTGTTCAACTGCATGCGTCAAAAAGTGGCCGTCAATGCACACCATAGTAGGCAGCATCACTGTTTCAGCAATCTTAAATGCCTGCGGCAGAGAATCCGCAGCTTCCTGGTTGTTCTTGCAGTAAATCTGAATCCAGCCAGTGTCCCTCTGGCTCACTGTGTCCTGCTCGTCATTCCAAATGTTTAGGGGAGAAGAAACAGCCCTGTTGCCGACAACCATTACAATTGGCAGCCTCATTCCAGCAGCTGAGTGCAGCACTTCATGCATTAAGAGCAGCCCTTGGCCGCCTGTTGTGGTAAAAGTCCTTGCGCCGGTAGCAGAAGCGCCAACAAGTGCAGAAATAGCAGCGAACTCTGACTCAACCGTGATGTACTCTGGAATCTCGCCATCAGCATAGCGCTTGTTCAGCTCCTCAGTCAAGTGAGTGGTGGGAGTAATAGGATAACAAGCGCAAACCTCAACGCCGCAATTAACAGCCACGTCCCCCAATGCAATTGCACCTTCCCTTGTAACCAAAACCATTTTTTCACTCCAAAAAAATTATTCCCCTTCAACAACTGCCAGTGTCAGTTGACACCACAATACCTCAAGGGATTTCACTTCGTTCAATCCCTTATAAATATTTCTCAAAACCATTTTTTTCACTCCAAAAAATTTATTCCCCTTCAACTCTTTTCATTTCAATGCATTTTACAGGGCACTCGTTTGCACAGATACTGCAACCCTTGCAGTAATCGTAATCAATTTCCGGGATTTTGGTTGGCTGGCCCATTATTCCTTCAGGGCAGAAGTTCTGGCAGATGCCGCACTTAATGCATTTCTCTGCTTCCACTATCGGCATCAGCGCCTTCCAATTGCCTGTCTTGACTTGCACTGTCGTGCCTGGCTTCGCGTGCGGGATAATCATTTGGCTCTCGCCTCCTGCAATTGCACCAAGTCATAGCACTCCACCACAACTTTTTTGTTCTTCTCCACCATTTCCTTGCTGAGCTTGGAACCAAACTGTTTTTCAAGTGCCTTCAGCGCATTTTCCAGCTTTGCAATGCCAGTAACCTTGAGCAGTGCCCCAAGCATTACAGTATTAGTTATGGGCTTGCCCAGATGCTTTAACGCGATTCCTGTTCCGTCAATAGTGAAAACCCTTTTAGCCTTAAGCTTAAGCTGCTCCGGCTTCCTGTTTGTGTTGATTATTACAATGCCGTTCTCTTTAAGGCCAGCGCAAACATCAACTTCCTTCAAAGTGCTTGCATCTGCAACAACAACAATGTCTGGCCTGTCAATTTCCTCATGAATATTGATGGGTTTGTCGTCAATTCTGCAATAGCTTGTGACAGGCGGACCCCGCTTCTCAGAGCCAAAAAACGGAAAAGCCTGGCTGTATTTTCCCTCAAGGCTGACAGCATTGGCAACTATTACTGCAGCAGTAACCATGCCTTGGCCTGCCCTCCCATGGAACCTGATTTCTTTCATGCGCTCACCACGAAGCCGGAATATTACTAAATAGTTGCAGCTCGCCTATTTAAAGCTTTCGTTAAATGTCAATACATTAAACGACAATCAGCGATATAATTATTTTGCCTTCAGTTCTTTGTACAGCCACTTCTCATACACTTTCAGGGCTGAATCCACTTTAATGTACTCAACGCACGGAATCTTGTAGCTGTGAAGCCTTGTAATCTCTTTCTCCACTTTTTCCAGCAGGCTCCTGCTGGTTTTACATAAAAGCAGCGATTCCTTCTCTGAAACTATCTGCTTCTTCCACCAGTAAAAAGAATGGACATCCTCCACTATGTTAGCGCAGCCAATCAAGCGCTTTTTGAGCAGCTCATGCGCAATGTTCTCTGCCTCAGCATAATTCCTGCATACAACATAAACCAAGTACACCAATGTTACCAACTCCAAAAAAAAAGTTAAAACGGCAGCTCAATATAGTACTGCTGGAAGAAAAGGAAAACAATAACCGCAATAAGAATGATGGACCCGATGATTATGACAAGCGCAAAAAGGTTGGCGGCAAACTCCACCTGCTGCCTCTGCGTCGGAGTCAGCTGCTCTTCCTCATCATTGCCGAAGTAGTTTTCCAGCACTTCCTTTGCCCGCTCACTTTCCGATTCAACCATAAAACCGGATAATAGAAGGAGAAAACTATTATTTAAAAGTTACTCCATGGCCCTTAATGACCTTTCCTATTATTTCAGGGGCCTTCTTGAATTCCGCCCTGATTTCATTGGCAAGGCTTTGAGCGTTCTTCTCCGGAACAACCATTACAAGGCCAATGCCCATGTTAAATGTTCGGAACATTTCTTCTTCCGCAATATTTCCCTTCTCCTGAATCAGCCTGAAAATCGGCTGCACCGGAACCCTCTGCTTTTCGATTTCTGCCCCAAAGCCTTTTGGAAGCACTCTGGGAATGTTCCCCTGAAAGCCGCCGCCGGTGATGTGGGCAGCTGCCTTAAGCGAATGCTTTTCCTTTGCCAAAGCTATTTGGCCAACATAAGAAATGTGCGGCCTGAGAAGTTCTTCACCCAAACTCAAGCCAAGCCCCTCAACAAAAGCTTTTGGGTCCATTCCTGCATCCTCCAAGAGAACCTTTCTTGCAAGAGAAAAACCGTTTGTGTGCAGGCCGTTTGAAGGCAGGCCAACCAAAACATCGCCTTCCTTTACTTTTGAGCCGTCAAGTATTTCGCTTCTCTCAACAGCACCAACCATCACTCCCACAACATCTGATTCATTTTCATTGTAAACAGACGGCATTTCAGCTGTTTCACCTCCAATCAATGACACACCAATTTTTTTGCAGGCATAAGCCATGCCGCCAACCAGCTCTGCAACAACTTTTGCGTCAAGCCTGCTGGAAGCAATATAATCCAAAAAAAACAATGGCTTTGCTCCAGTGACTCCAACATCATTCGAGCAATGGTTCACAACATCAATTCCAAGGCCGCGGAAATAATTCATTGCCCTTGCAACTTTTACTTTAGTGCCAACACCGTCAATGCTTGAAACAAGCACTGGCTCCTTGAATTGCTTCAAAGATTTTGCAGAAAACAAGCCTGAAAAGCCGCCAACGCCTGCAATAACATCTTTAGTGTAAGTTTCTGCTGCAAGCTCGCCTATTCTTGAAACAGCTTTGTCTGCTTCCGCAAGGTTAACCCCTGCCTCCTTGTAATCAGTCATTAAAGTTTCAACTCTTTCTTCCAGTGCCTGCAGACAGCTTCCGTTACCTTAACGCTTAACCCAACATAAGTTTCCGGGTTCTCAAGCAACTTAAGCTGTTTTTTAGAAAACAATTTCAAAAAAGGCTTTAAATCTTTGTTTTCCACTGCAAGCTCCAGCACGCCCTTGCCTGATTCAATGCTTTTAATCGTTAATTTTCTGACTGCTTCATGCGAATTTGCATGGCCGTGAGATGCAAGAAAAATGTAAAGCGGTTCCGCTACAATTGCTTCCTTGCTTTTGCCAAAATTTTCTTTCATGGCTTTTTTGTCAACAACAAGTTTTGAACATGAGCCATCCAGCCTGCCGGCAGCAAAAACCAGGCCAGCAACAATTTCGGGAAGAAAACGCGCTGAAGCGCTGTTGGTTAAATCCCTTTGGTGCTCTGAAACAGAGTCAAGGTAAACAGTGCCCATCCTCGGCATAAACTCTTTCCACAGGCTCTTTACATTCTCAAAATTAATCGGGTTGCGCTTGTGCGGCATTGTGGAAGAGCCGACTTGATTTGAGGAGAACTCTTCAGCCACCTCAGAAATCTCGGAGCGCTGCAGGTGCCTAAGGTCATCAGCAAGGTTTGCAAGAACAGAAAAAGCTGAAACAAATGCATGCATCAAATCAGCAAGGCTCTCCGGCTCAACTATCTGCGTTGAATGCGTTGAAACCTGCAACCCAAGAGAACGCATTATGTCTTGCTCCAGCTTTACTGGGTTTGGCACGACAAGCGAGGAAGCATTGTATGCTCCAACCGCACCAGAAAACTTGCCAGGCAAGGAATCCTTTTTCCGCTCGATTTCATTTATTCTGTTGCCAAGCCTTGAAACATACTCTGAGAGGGCAAAACCAAAAGTGATTGGCACAGCATGCTGGCCGTGCGTTCTTCCAATTTGCACTGTTCCCTTATAGCGCAAAGAAAGCTTAATGAGAGTTTTTTCAAGTGCTTTAAGAGAAGGAACCACAAGCTGCTCTGTTGCTTCCTTGAAGCGGAGCGCTGAAGCAGTGTCAACAATGTCATAGCTTGTTGCACCTAGGTGAACAAACGGCTTTGCCTTCTTTGAAACCCTGCTCCTCAAAACATTTGCAAGAGCCCTCACATCATGCTTTATCCGCTTTTCCTCCCCATACACTTCCACTGCTTTAACATTCTCAGCCGCCATGGAAATTTCTTTTGCAACACTGGCAGAGCATACTTTCTGCTTTGCAAGGGCCTTGGCAAGGGCAGCTTCAACTCTTGCCTGATACCTTACGCGCGCATTCTCGCTCAAAAACTCGGCAAATCGCTTGTCATAGTACCTGAAATCAATCGGGGAAACAAAATCGAATTTGTCCATCACACCACAAGTATTTAATTATTAGATTTATATATAAATATTGTTAGTTGCTTATTAGAAGGTTGTTGTATTGTTAGTTGCTTATTAGAAGGTTGTTGAATACTTATTAATTTAATTATTTTATCACTTTATAAATCAGATGAAAGGTATTCGAAAAAGATTTTAGATGTTCTAAACGTATTAAAAAAAGATTTTAGATGTTCTGGTGCCAGTGCCGGAAGCTTGGCCAAGTAGCAGAAAGTATTAGGAAGCAGGGTGTTTTGTCTGAACGAAACAATATACATTTTTGGTTCGGTTCTGTTCGTCAGCGTGCTCTCCCTTGTAGGCGTGCTCGCAATTGGAGTGAATGAAGAAAAACTAAAAAAAGCACTTCTGCTGCTTGTAGGCTTTTCAGCAGGAGCACTTTTCGGCGATGTGTTTTTCCATCTTCTTCCTGAAGCAGTTAAATCAGAAGGGTTCAGCCTGGAAATGTCGGTTTCAATCCTTGCAGGAATAATACTGTTCTTTGCCCTAGAAAAATTAATCAGGTGGCACCACCACCACAACGTTGACGCAAAAAAAGATGTTCACACCTTTGGTTACATGAACCTAGTGGGGGATGGCTTGCACAACTTCATTGATGGAGCACTGATTGCAGGCGCTTACCTTGCAAGCATTCCAGTGGGCATTGCAACAACAATTGCAGTTATCCTGCACGAAATTCCGCAGGAAATTGGTGACTTTGGTGTATTGCTGCACAGTGGTTTCTCTAAGAAAAAAGCGCTTGCATTCAATTTTCTTTCGGCGCTCACAGCACTGCTTGGGGCAGCCGCAGCACTCTACTTCAGTTCCTCGATTGAAAACTTTGAGCTGCTGATTGTTTCCTTCACTGTTGGCGGGTTCATTTACATTGCAGGCTCTGACCTGATTCCTGAATTGCACCACGAAGATGACACTGGAAAATCAGTGCTGCAGATAATTGTTTTCCTTGCAGGAATCCTCGTAATGGCCCTGCTGCTGTTCCTTGAATGAAGCCGATTTTTTCCCAGAATTGATGATTCAAAGTCACTGCTCCCATTCCCCGAATAATCAGAATTAAATATAACAACAAGCCTAATTATTGTAATTATGCCTTCAGCGCTTCCAAAAGCAAGGAAAACGGGATGGGCCAAAGCCCCTTAAAGCAGTACAGCAGGGATTTACGCAGAATCACAATTCCTTCAAAGCAGGAGTATGCAGAACTATTTAGAGAATATAAAAAGACAAGAAATCCTGCAAAAAAAACAGAGCTAAAGAAAAGAATTGCCGAGGGAGTACTTCCTTTCATTATTCAAATTGTCGGAAGGCAATGGACAAAAGTTTATCATTTAAGGGGAAAGAAATTTTCTTCCGCAATTTCGCTTGAAGACCTAATTCAGAGCGCAAACGAACGGCTTTTAACTTACATAATAGACGATTATGAACCGAACAAAGGCGCGGCATTCACAACCTATGTTGAAAAATCAATCAGAAACCATGTCAGAAGAATAGTTGATACTGAGGGGCCCCATCTTACCTTGCCTTTCGCTGTTGAGGAGAGGAGAAGAGACACAGGTTTAGCCCAGCAGTTTGAAAGAGAACATGGAAGGGCTGCAAGGTCAGCGAAAGAATTCAGGGCATTTGCAATAAAATCCGGCATTAAAAACCCTAACAGGGTATCTCGCCCAACGCACTCAACCAGAGTTTATGTTGCTGATATAAGGGAACCGCTGTCTTTGGATGCTCCAGTGCCGATTGACCATTCAGCACAGACAAGTGATAAATTGTTCCATGACATCATCAGAGACAAAAGAAAACCATTAAAGCCCCAATTTGATTACATTGAAGAGCGAGAGCACAGGAAACTAATCAGGAAAGCAGTTGCAGGCCTATCAGGAAAACAGAAACAGTTGATGGAAATGGCACTTCTGCCCGGAGAAAATCCGAAAACTGTGAAATATTTTGCATCAAGGCTTGGAATTACAAGGGAAGGAACCAGAAGAATTTGGGCTGATGCCAGAGTAAACATGGTAAAACAGTTTCCAGAATTGAGAGAAGTAATTCCAACTCAATCCGGGAGCATACAGCCGGGAGATATTTCAAAAAGGACTCTTACCTTAAGGCAGAGAAAAGAGTTAACAAAAACCATAGAAAACTTTTCCGGCCTTGAGCAAAGAATAATCAGAATTACTTTTCTTGGCCCAAGAATTTTAAGCGAAGTAGAAGCTGCTGATGCGGCGTTGATTCCAATAGTCAGAATTAGTGGAGCTATTAGAAGAATCAGAGAATATGCAAGAAAAGGGAACAATCAAACGCTGAAATCGGTTTTTGGGAAACATAGGAAAAGACCGAAAAAATAAATAGTTGTTTGTGGTAATTTATTTAAGTGGTTTTATGGTTAATTTGTTCTTGGACTTTTTGGGTGACAATCCGACCACAAGGCTCTTAGAGTTTTTAATCACCGGCAGAGAATTTGACTACAGCCTTACAGACATGGCAAAAAATGCAGGAATTGGCTGGAGCACAATACACAGAATCCTGCCAAGACTAATAAAGCAAAAAATAGTTGTTGAAACAAGAGAAATCGGCCGAGCAAAACTATTCAAACTCAACCAAAAAAATGAAGAAGTAAAAAAACTAATAGAGTTATATGACGGCCTGCTTGCAAAACAACTTGAACAAATTAAAGAGAAAAACCTGCTCGTAGCGGCAAAATAAGCAAAACAAGTTTTAATTTTTTTTACTGAATTAAATCCTTTGCTTTTCAAGGAACTCAACGTATTCCCCAACTGCTTCCTGAACAGAGGGGGCTTTCCAGATTTTTTTTCCAACCCACGCCTCGCAAACGCCCTTATACATGTTTCCGACAATTTCTTTCAGCTTTGAAGACATTTTTGGAGGCACTGGCCACTTTTCTTTCGGGTCATTGTTCGCTCTTGCATCCTCAAGTTTTTTGTACCATGGAAGGGCTTTGTAGTAGTCGCGCAGAACCTGCTTGCTTACGTGCACTGAATCCATTAGCATCCTGTCCTCATCAAGCGTGCCAAAAACATCAACCACTATGAGTTTGTCTTCAGGGGTTACAGCCAGTTCAATTTTTCCGTCAGCGTGGTGCAGGCCAATGCTTTCAGCTTTTGAAGTTATGAACTCGTTCACTTTGCGCGCCCAAACCTTTGCTTCCTCTATCTGCGGTTCAGTTAAACCGCTCAGCTCCTTTGCTTCCCTCCAGCCAAGGTATCTGTCTGTTTCCTCAAGCTTGGTTGAAACATCAATTAACGGTTTTGGCAGCACTTGGCCCGGGAAAGGGTATTTGTCCAAGCCCAAATCAGTTACCTTCAGCTCGCCCTTGTCAAGCCTCTTGAAAACCGAGCTGCCTGCTGGAAGCGAATTCCTGAAAATGATTTCCAAAGGAACCAAGTAATTTCGCGTGTGAAGGCTAATTTCTTTTTTCTGCGGGTAAAGAACTCTCACAAGATTAACTTCAATCTCGTTTGGTGCAACAAATTTCCTGTAATGGGAACTGATTCCTTTCTTTGCCAGCTGCTCGAAATTGTAGGCAGCCATGCGGGCAAGGCTCTCGCCCTTGCCCGGAATCGTGTCAGGCATTTTGCCATAATCGAAAATGCTGTAGTCATCGGTAAACTCGAAGGAGCCCAGACCCATTTCTTTTTCAGTAGGTTCCCTTTTTATGTGGAGGATTTTCACTGAGCCCTTTGCCAGTTTTCCCTTCACGTTGATTGCCACTCTTTCACCTAAAGCTATTTGGCTAATTTGTTTTTAATTTCTTTGTCAGATTCAAGCAGTTTTTCCCTTAAATTTTTTCTTTCAGCATCCAGCACTGAGTCGAATTTTCCGTTCAGGTTCAGCAATTCAACGGCCGCAATAGCAGCGTTCTCGCCCCTGTTCAGGCCAACCCACAAGTGCTTTCCGGCTGCCTTAAGGAACTCCATGGAATCTGAGGCGGAACTGCTGCCCTTAACCGCGCACACAATAACAGTTGCATTTGTTTCAGGCAAAGCAGCAGCTTTTTCAAGCTGGACAAAATCAATGAAAATTTTTTTTGGGTCAGAGTAATTTGAATCGGTTTCTTCTTCAAATTTCACGCCCAACTCATTCAGTTTTTCCTCGCATTTGGCAGGTGCAGCAGAGCTTTCAGTGCCGGTTCTTTCAACCAAAACAACAGAGGAAAACCCCTTCAATGCGTTAACGCAGTGCTTTGCAGCTTCACTGCTTTTTGCAACGCCAACGCTTAAAACAGGGATTCCTGAAGGGGTTTGCACTGAAGCAAGGAAAGCGTCAAGGCCATGAAATGTGCTCCCGCAGGGCACAGCAATGACAGGCCTTATTGTGTGTGCCGCAATAACCCCGGGCAAGGCCGCGCTCAAGCCAGCACCGGCAACAATTATTTTTGCGTCACTTCCAACAACCGCTTTTTCCAGCTCTTTTGGGGTCCTGTGGGCGCTTAAAACCCTGAAATCGAAAGACGTTTTACTGCTCTGGAACTCTGAAAGCAACGGCTCGAAAACATTAGCATCAGAAGCTGAACCGAAAACAACCAGAACTTCCGGCATGATATGATTAGGAAGGATTCTTTTAAAAAATCATTCCTGGAAGATTAAGTGGGGTTGGAATTGACAGGCATTGTAGTCATTGGAACGCAGTTTGGGGATGAAGGCAAAGGCAAAATAACTGATTTCTTAAGCGAGAAAGCAGACATTGTTGCAAGGTTTCAGGGAGGCAACAACGCAGGCCACACAGTAAAGGTTGCAGAACACACAGTTAAACTGCACCACTTGCCTTCAGGAGTAATGCACAATAAAACAGTAATGATTGGCGCTGGCGTAATAATTGACCCAAAAGTGCTGGAGGAAGAGCTTAAAACCATTGAAAGCATTGGGAAAAAACCAGGCTTGTTCATTGACCCAAGGTGCCACATAATAATGCCGTGGCATAACGCATTGGACATTGCAGGAGAAGAAAGCAACAATGGAAGCATTGGAACAACAAAGCGCGGCATTGGCCCGTGCTATGCTGACAAGTGCCTGCGCAAAGGCATAAGGTTTGAGGACTTGGTTTATGAAAGAAGGCTTGAGGAAGCAATTGAAAGAATTTTTCCGGAAAAGAAAAAAATTCTTGAAAAAGTTTATGGGAAAAAAATCGATTTCAGCGCTGAAAGCGTTTTCAAGGAGTACTCAAGGCTGGGAAAAAAGTTTGCCCCTTTCCTCAAGGATGTTTCATTCCATGTCTGTGCGCAGCTTGAGAAAGGAAAAGAAATATTGTTTGAGGGCGCTCAGGGAACTTTCCTTGACAACGACTTTGGCACGTATCCTTATGTTACAAGCTCTCACCCCTTAAGCGGTGGCGTAGCAACAGGAATCGGCATTCCAATCAACAAAATAAGCAGGGTTGTTGGAATAGTGAAGGCTTACACCACCAGAGTAGGCAACGGCCCTTTCCCTACAGAGCTCCAAGGGAAACAGGCTGATGACCTCAGGGAAAAAGGAGAAGAGTTTGGCACAACAACAGGAAGAGCAAGAAGGGTTGGCTGGCTTGACATTCCAATGCTACGAACAGCACACCGCTTGAACGGCTTCACAGAGCTTGCAATCACAAAGCTTGATGTTTTAAGTGGAATGAAAGAATTAAAAGTTGCGGTTGAGTACGACATCGGGGGAAAGATTGTGAAAAACTTTCCTTACAGCACCTCAACAGTTGAGAAGGCAAAACCGGTTTACAAAACGGTTAAGGGATTCACCCTCAGCGGAAAAGAAAAAAAATTTTCCGAGCTTCCAAAGGAAGCAAAAGATTACTTGAAGCTTATTGAAGAATCTCTCGGGGTTCCGGTTAAATTTGTTTCAGTTGGCCCTGAAAGAAACGAAACAATCATCTGCTGATTCTTAAAACAGAAAGAATTAATAAGAGCCTAAAAAATATTATTATTGATGGGAAAAAGAAGGCATCTTGCCAGAAAGGTTATGGGGCGTGGAAAAATACCCCCTAGGGAAAAGACAGCTGCAGAACTTGGTCCTTCCCAAAAAGAGCTTGCAGAAATAAGAAAACGAATTCAAAGAATTCCATTTGAGGGACTTGGAAACCACATTAGAGAACAGAGACGTTTCATGAGAGAATTTCCAATTAACGAAAATCTCAAACAAAAAATACTTGCTGAAATCATATTAATTGAAGAAGCTGCAGAAAGAAGAGTTATTAAAGCAAGAAAGAAAAGAAAAGTTGAACAAATGTGCATGGAACTAAATTTGAAAAGGCCCGGCATTACAAGAGAACGATTAGAACTCCTCTTCAGAAATTTTGACCGGCACCTCAGCAGAAGAGGCACCATAGAAACATTTCAAATTTAGTGCCCTCAATCAAAACAGAAACGCTTTTTAAGGCTTAATTCCTAATTCTATTGCATTTATTCAGCGCGCAAGAGGTGGTGGAACGCTCCACGAAATGCACTTGGACTACTTGAAGAAACAGGATCCCGATATTTTCAAATCCATTCAGGAAGAAAAAAAGCGCCAAATGGAGGGCATCGAGTTGATTCCATCAGAAAACCTTGTCTCGCAGGCGGTGCTTGAGGCAATGGGCTCTGTCCCAACAAACAAGTACAGTGAAGGCTATCCCGGAAAAAGGTATTACGGAGGCAACGAAGTAATTGACGACATAGAGGAACTTGCAATTAAAAGGTGCAGGAAGCTCTTCAATGCCCAGCACGTTAATGTTCAGCCTCTCTCCGGAAGCCCGGCAAACATGGCTGTTTACTTTGCGGTGCTAGAGCTTGGAGACACTGCAATGGGAATGAAGTTAACTGAAGGCGGCCACTTAACGCACGGCCACAAAGTGAATTTTTCAGGAAAGCTTTACCGCTTTGTGCAGTACGGCGTTGACAGGGAAACAGAAATGATTGATTACGATGCAATACTGCAACAGGCAAAAAAAGAAAACCCGAAACTGATTTTAAGCGGATACACTGCTTACCCCAGAAAAATAAATTTCAAAGAATTCAGAAAAATTTGCGATGAAGTTGGAGCATTCTGCATGGCTGACATCGCGCACATTGCAGGCTTATGCGCTGCAGGAGTTCACGAAAACCCTGTGCCATACTTTGATGCTGTAACCACAACAACTCACAAGACCCTGCGCGGTCCGCGCGGCGCAGTTATAATGTGCAGGGAAGAATTTGCTGAAAAAATCGACAAGGCGGTTTTTCCGGGATTACAGGGGGGACCACATGACCAAACAACCGCTGCAAAAGCGGTTGCGTTCGGCGAGGCATTAAAGCCGGAATTCAAGAATTACGCAAAGCAGATAGTGAAGAACTCCAAGGCGCTGGCTGAAGCGATGATGGGAGAAGGGCAAAGGATTGTATCAAATGGTACTGACAACCACCTGATGCTTGTTGATACATGGATGAACGGAAAAGGCATTACAGGAAAGCAGGCAGAACATGCACTGGAGAAAGCTGGAATTTACTGCAACAAGAACACGATTCCCTTTGACACCAGAAGCCCGTGGGACCCAAGCGGCATACGGATTGGCACACCAGTCATTACAACCAGAGGCATGAAGGAAAAAGACATGAAAGAGGTTGCCAGCTTCATTGTGAAGGCAATGAAAAACCATGGAAATGAAAACGCGCTGAAAAAAATCAGGAAAAATGTTACTGTTTTCTGCAAGAATTTTCCTTTTTACAAGTAATACATTTAATTTGTTTAACACTGCCGCAGGTTTGGAAACGTGAAGAAAGTGGCTGCAAAAATTTTGAACGGAAAGGAGGCAGCTAATCAGATTTACTCTGAACTGGAGAAAGAAATTTTTGAACTGAAGAAAAAGCTGGTTGAACCTGGCCTCGCAATCGTGCAGCTTGGTTCTGTTCCAGAAAGCAGCATTTATGTCAACAAAAAAATAGAGAAAGCAAAAAGCTTAGGCATTAACGCATTAAAGGTTTCCCTGAATGACAATGTTTCCTTAGACCACCTAGCGGAAAAAATTGTTTCCCTCAACAATGACAGGCGGTTTCACGGCATAATTGTGCAGCTGCCTTTGCCAGAGCACTTGGATCCAGTCAAGGTAATGGAGTTAATCAACCCTGAAAAAGATGTTGACGGCTTTTCCTCTGTCAACCAGGGAAGGCTTTTTGCAGGAAAACCATACTTTGTTCCAGCAACAGCTAAAGGAATAATGGCTCTGCTTAAGTCAACTAAACAAAAAATTGCAGGCAAAAAAGCGGTTGTTTTAGGGAGAAGCAGCACTGTCGGCAGACCTGTTGCCGCGCTGCTGATGAAGGAAAACGCAACAGTAACTGTATGCCACAGCAAAACAAAGGATTTAGAGAAGGAAACAATGCAGGCAGACATTCTTGTTTCCGCTGCGGGAAAGCCGGGCCTCATTAAAGCAGAAATGGTGAAAAAAGGCGCAATAGTGATTGATGTCGGCATAACAATGCAGGGAAAAAAGCTTGTGGGGGATGTTGACTTTGAAAGCGTTAAAAACAGGGCTTCATTCATTTCGCCTGTTCCAGGAGGAGTTGGCCCAATGACTGTTGCATCACTAATGCAGAACACGGTTTTAGCTGCAAAGAGGTCACTGCATGAAGAAGCTTAGGCTTGGAGTGCTTGGCTCCACTAAGGGAACTGACTTGCAGGCAATAATTGACTCAATTGGAGCAGGGAAACTTGAAGCAGAAATAGCTGTTGTGGCAAGCGACAGGGCAGATGCATTCATTCTGGAGCGGGCAAAAAAGCACGGAATAAAGGCAGTTGCAGTTGAAAGAAAAAAATTTTCCTCCAGCGAGGAATTCAACAAAAAAATCAACAGCATTCTCAAAGAAAATGATGTTGAACTGGTGCTGCTGATTGGCTTCATGAGGATTGTAAGAGAGCCAGTGCTAAGCACGTTCAGGAACCGAATAATAAACATTCATCCCTCGCTTCTGCCAAAGTATGCCGGAGGCAGGGACTTGAATGTTCACGAGGAAGTGCTAAAAAACAAGGAAAAGGAAACAGGCTGCACGCTGCACTTTGTAACAGAGCAAGTTGATGAAGGCCCAATAATAATGCAGAAAAAGGTTAAAGTGTTGAAAAGTGACACGCCAGATTCTTTGAAGGAGAGAGTGCAAAAAGCAGAACAGGAAATCCTACTGGAGGCAATTAAATTGTTTGCGCAGCACAAAATAAGTATTGTCGGCGGAAGAGTGAAAATTCGTGGTTAAACTCCAAAGGGCCCTAATCTCAGTTTCAGACAAGCAAGGAATAGCAGAGCTTGCGAGAATCCTAAACAGGTTCAACGTTGAAATAATTGCCAGCTCTGGAACAGCTGAATTGCTCAAAAAGGCAAGGATTCCGGCAAAAAAAATCGAGTCCATTTCCTCTTTTCCGGAAATTTTAGGAGGACGGGTTAAAACCATTCACCCAAAAATTTTTGGCGGAATTCTTTCACGCCGGACAAAAGCTGATGAAGCTGAACTCAGAAAGCACAAAATAAAGCCGATTGATTTGATAGTAGTGAACCTTTATCCATTCAAGGAAACCGCTTCAAAAACAGAGGATATGAAAAGCATAATTGAAAAAATTGACATCGGCGGAGTTGCATTACTTCGCGCTGCTGCAAAAAACTTTGAAAGGGTTGCAGTTGTAAGCTCCCCAAAACAATACGCTGCACTTATGGATGAACTAATTCAAAGCAATGGCAGAATAAGCTTTTCCACCAGAGAAAGGCTTGCAGTAGAAGCATTCAGTGAAACAGCAGCTTATGAGACCATTATTTCCCAGTTTTTCTGGAGAAAGTTTTCCACTGAAAGTTTTCCTGAAAAATTCACTGCCTCGTTTGAAAAAATAATGGACTTAAGGTATGGGGAAAACTACCAGCAGAAAGGCTCTTTTTACAAAGAGCCGGCAGTGAAAGAGCCCTGCATTGCAATAGCTGAAGTGATGAACGGAAAACAGCTTTCTTTCAACAACATTTTTGACGCTGACGCAGCAATCGAGTTAGTGAAAGAATTCAGGGAACCAGCAGCCGTAATAATAAAGCACGGGAACCCGTGCGGCGCAGCTTCCTCTAATTCAGTTTCTGATGCTTTCAGGAAAGCGCTTGCATGCGATCCTGCCAGCGCTTTCGGCGGCATAATTGCATTTAACAGGAAATGCGACACTGCAACTGCAAAAAAAATAACCTCATTTTTCAATGAAATAGTCATTGCACCTGACTTTGATTCAGTTGCATTAAATATTTTGAAAAGGAAAAAAAATTTGAGGGTTCTAAGAGTGAACGGCCTTGACCGGCAATTCAGTTACTCTGACGAGTTCTCCTTCAAAAAAGTTGTAGGCGGCCTGCTGCTTCAGGAACGCGACACCAAAGGCATTTCCTCCAGAGACCTCAAGTTTGTTTCAAAGAAAAAGCCCTCAAAAAAGGAGCTTTCCTCAATGCTTTTTGCTTGGAGGGTTGCAAAGCACGCTAAAAGCAATGCAATTGTTTTAGCTAAAGAAAACCAGACAATAGGCATTGGCGCAGGCCAGACAAGCAGGGTTGAAGCAGTAAAAATTGCAATAGGAAAAGCAGGAAAAAGAGCCCAAAACTCGGTTATTGCTTCAGATGGTTTTTTTCCATTCGCTGACAGCATTGAGCTAGCTGCAAAAGCAGGCGTGGCAGGGCTAATTGAGCCGGGCGGCAGCGTAAAGGATGAGGAAGTAGTTAAAGCAGCAAACAAGGCCAAAATCTCGCTTGTTTTCACTGGCATAAGGCATTTCAGGCACTGAGGTCAGCCAATTTCTAGCTCAATGTAGTCCCTCGGCGTGTCAGTATAGCTGATTTCCGCAACAGTTATTTGCTCGAGAAAAAGCGTTCCTTGGCCTGAACCGCTCAGCCTCTCAGTTACATTGTTGCCTTGCCTCACCAAGGCAGTCCTAATAACGGTTCCTGAATCATCAAGCAACTGGAGCCTTGCAACAGGACCTAAAGGAAAGTTCTGGAAAAAAATCTGGTCAACCTTTATTGAAAGGCTTGTTCCAGCAAACTCATTCAAGCCATGAAGGTTTGAAAGAACACTGCCCTCAAGCAGCTTGAATTTTCCAACACGCGCAGTGACCGGAACGCTGCCATCCTGCCTTTGGGGAACAATTATTTCAATGGTGTCTTCAGGCGAAGGCAGTTCCCCTCCTGGCTGCTGTCCAAATTCATCTGACGGAATTTCTTCTGCGCTACCCTGGCGCTTAATGCAGCCGCTGAACAAAAATATTAGCAAAACAATTAACGCAACTAATTGCAATGGTTTCATGCTCATAGCGTTAAATAATTAGCTAAAGTTGTTTAAAAGGGTTTTGACAGGGGCTCATTTGGTTATTGAATCAGCGCGAGTCAGAAATTTCCCTGATGCTTTCCCTGTGAATGCTTGAAGAGTTTCCGTCGCTCTCAAAGAACCTCTTGCCTTGTTTTCCACTGCTTCCTTCCTCGAAACTGATTTCTAGAACGCACCTGTCCTCGTCAATGTTCGGGTTGTTTGCAGTCTCCTGCAAGTAATACCTGCACTTTTCGCCTTGGTTGTAGGTTTTTCCCTCCGCGCAGACTGCTTCAGTGCCAGTGCTCATAAGAATATCAAAACAGGAATCAAAACCAGACACTGGAGCAGCACTAATAATTTTTCCTTGCCCATCGTCAAAGTTCAGCCAAACGCGGTGATAGGCAATTTCAAATGCAGGGGAAACAAGCCCTTCGCTGCCCCCTCCTGAAACAACATTGCTGTCCCCTCCGCCGCCTCCGCCACCAGCTTTTTCAAGCAGGAATTCTAAGTTAGTTGTTTGGTTAGCTGAAACTGTTGTTTCCTGCTTTTCTTTTCCATACCCATCTTTTGAAGCAACCACGTCATAGTCGCCTACCGCAAGCTCAAAGGAAACTTTGCCATTATTGTCGGTTTTTGCTATTGCAGCCAAACCTGAGTTAGAGTAAACCTCAACAGTAGCACCAGGCAAAAAAGGGGGTTTGCTTTCAACATCATCAGCTTCCGTTACATCAAAAACATTAACAAGCAAAGTTCCTTCATTCGAAATGCAACCGGAAACAATTAGCAAAGCAAATAAAGCAAATGCAGCGAAAAATTTTCCCTTCATCACACCACAATTCAAAAACAATTCAAAAATAACTGAAAAATATAAGTGCAAAGTAATATATAAACTTTTGTTGGGGGGTTTGGGAAAAAAACAGGGAAAAAATGCAGGAAGGCTACATTTAAATATTAAAGAACTGTTTAACAATTATGCCTGCTGAAAACGCAGTTCAAGCAAAGGAAGCGGTTAAAGGGGCTGAAGCAAAAACTCAAGAAAAAAGAGGTTACGCAGCAGCTGCACCAATTGTTCAGATTAGAAGCATAAACAAATTCTATGGAAACTTTCAGGCACTCAACGATGTCTCGCTTGACATAATGCAGGGAGAGGTGTTCGGCCTTATTGGGCCGAATGGTGCGGGCAAATCAACGCTTGCAAAAATCATGACAGGCCTTGGAAAAGCCGATTCGGGAACAGTAAATTTTTCTGGAGCAGAACTAACAGCAAACTATGACAAAATAAAAGGGTTTATTGCGATTGTACCGCAGGAAACAAGCTTTTTTTACAGCTTCACAGTTGAACAGAACCTTAAGTTTTTTGGAGCAATGTACGGCTTAACTGGAGCAGAACTTCAAAAGCGGACTGATTACCTGATTGAATGGCTGGGGTTAAGCAGCTTCAGGAAAAGGCAGGCAGAAAATTTGAGCGGCGGCTACAAGAGGCTGCTGAACATTGCGTGCTCTCTCGTGAATAACCCTAAAGTTATTTTCATGGATGAGCCAACTGTTGGGTTGGACCCAAAGGTGAGAGAGCACTTCTGGGAAAAAATTTTTGAGCTAAAGCACCAAGGCAAAACCATCTGCATTACAACCCATTACATGGATGAAGCAGAGCACTTGTGCAACCGCATTGGGCTGATAAGCGACGGAAAAGTGCTCTTAAGCGGAACGCCGCAGGAACTAATCGCAAGCTTTGGCGGGGTTAAAGTGCTGGTAGTGAAACTAAACAAGGTGCCTGAAAAAATAATAGTTGACGCGATTAAAGGCACGCTGAAAGGCAGTGACGTGAATGCAGCTGGAAACTACTTAATAATTTCTTTACTTCCGGAACGCGCGCTTGAAAAAATTGCCAGCATCACAGAATGGCTTGTAAAAGAAGGTTACGAGATTGTTTCATCCAGAATCAAGGAGCCAGATTTAGAGGATGTTTTCATGAATGTTACAGGACAACAACTGAGGAACTGAAATGCCTGCATTGAAAGAGCTGCTGGAAAAGCTGCCTGGAGCAAGGATTGCAAGAATTGCTGCAAAAGAAATTGCCGTAATCAAGTCACAATGGTTTGTGCTTGGCCTGATTTTGTTGATGCTGATAATTGTTGTTTTCATTATTGGCCTTGCTTTTACAGGAAAATCAACCCTTGAAAACCTTGAGATAGCGGTTTATGCTCCTGCAAACATCAGGGGTTTTGACTCAGAGAAATTCATCAAGCAGCTTGAGGACACAAACAAAATAACAATTTTAAGAGCGGTTTCTTCGGATGACGTTGAGCGGATTATTTATGAGAGGCAAAGCAAGGTTGGAATTATTGTGCACGAGCCAGAAACAAGATATGGAAGATATGTAATTGATGTGGTGTTTGACAACTCGAACATTGCTACGTCGCTTTTTTTCTTTGATGTTGCAAGGCAGGCGGTGCAGAGCGTTGGCTTCCAGACTTCACTGCAGTTGCTGCAAGAAATTTGGGAGAACCTCTCACAAATTAAATCCGATTTGCAGGGGGAAGTTGAAAGAGTAGAAAAATTCCTGCAGCAACTTGATGAAAGCGAGCTGACCTTGCTTGATTTGAATGAGAGTGTTACCGCAATCAACATTGACGAAATGCGCGAAGTGCTGAACAGCCAGAGGAACAGAAACGATGTGATAAAGGCAAAGCTTGACCAGTACACTTCTGATGTGGAATTTTTTTCAGGAGAAATTGAGGGCCTTCCAGAAAGGCTTGAACAGCACAGGCTAAGCATTGCTGATTACAGGCAGAAAGGAAGGGATGCTGTAACAAGGCTTGAGGAACGCGACAGGCAGCTTGCAGAAATCGAGCAGGACCTTGATGAGGTTAATTCGCAGATTCCGGGGGGCAGCCCGCAAATAGAGGAAGCATTGCTTGAAATTAGGAGCGCAAGAGCAGAAATTTCCAGCGCTAGGTCTGACATTGAGGCTGCAGAAGCTGAAATGAACAGCGCAGAGCAGGAAATAGTTGAAATGCAAGAGTCAGTAATTGCAATTCAAGGCAAGCTTGAAACAACCGATGCCAGCCTTAAGGACCTTAAAGGGGAAATTGACAGCACTTTCACTGACCTTGACAGCATAAACGAGCAGCTCTCAAGCATCGGCTCAACAATTGATGAGATTATAGCACTGATTGATGATTCCCTTGAGTCCAAGAAAGACGTTGACTCTGACCTGGAAGAATCAAAGGAACTGATGGCCTCATTTATTGATTCGCTTGATGAGCTTGGCAACCTTGACCCTCAGTTTCTTTCAAACCCTGTGATAATAAACAAACTCAGCGCTTACAATGTTGACAAGTTCACCATTCTTGTGCCTTCCCTTATCGCGATCGTGATAATGCTTACTGCAATTCTTTTGAGCGCTGTTGTCTTCATTAACGAAAAAATCCAGGGAGCTTACCTCAGAATGGTTCTTTCAACAACCAAAAAATACAAACTCTTCATAGGGAAAATTTTTGGGCAGATAATTTTTTCGGTTTTCCTTGCAACAATAATCCTTGTCGTGTCAATTATTTCATTTAATGTTCCAATTGCAGGAAACATAGCCGAGTTGTATGTGGCATTTGCTCTTGCAAGCTTTGCGTTTGTTGCACTTGGGCTGTTCATTACAAACTTTACGCGGCTTCAGTCAACCACGCTGCTGACCGCACTTGTAATAATGATCCCGCTTATCTTCCTGAGCGGAATAATTCTGCCAGTAGAGCTGATGAGCGAAATTGTTTCAAGCATTGCTGAAAAACTTCCTTTGAATATTTCAATTCTTATTGTGACAGAGGTGCTTGTGAAAGGAAACACGCTCTTGAATTTGGCCCCTGAAATTCTTTTGCTCGTGATTCCATCACTGGTTCTTTTGCTGTTCACAGTCAAAAACAAGAGAATTGACTAAATCAGAAGAATGTGCCGGAGAACAGCTGTGAAAAGTTCTGCCCAAAAACCCCTGCAAGAGATGAATCAAAAACAGAGGAAAAAGCAGTCATCAAAGCAAAAATAACTGAGAGGAAAACCACCAAGTAAAACAGCATCAAAACAACACTCTTTATGGCTGTCAGGCTAAACAGGCCATCAAGCACCCTCAGCGAAAAAAAAGGAAGAAAAATCACTGCCAAAAACAAAAAAATTATTTTTGCGAAGTCAGCGAATGGAATGAATACAACTAAAACAAAGAGGTTGATTGCTGAAAGCACTCTCAACTGAACTGCTAGCAACTGCTGCAAAGAGCCTTTTGCTCTAAAAAGCCTTGAAAAAGCAAAAACAAGGAGTGCTGCTGCAAGCAGGGCCAATACTTCAGCCAAAACAAAGCCGAAAAACAAAACCATCAAAAGCAGCACTTCCGGCAGCTTTTCAGGCGAGGAAATAAAAAAAACAATTTTCAGAAAAACCGAGGAAACAAAGTAAAGCAGTGCCACTGCAATAAAATCAACTGCAGCAGAAGCAACGCTTTTGGTTTCAGTTATCAGTTCAGGAACGGACTTGTAAAAAGAAATTATGTCAAAAAGGCTTCTTATTCTGTTGAAGAACAATTTACCGCCCTTTTACCTTCTAAGTTGTTCGAGCACTATTTCCCTTGTTTTTGAATCTTCAAGCATTTCATCCACAACAGTGGTGCTATAACCGTCCTTTGAAACGCTTATCTGCACTTTTCCTGTTTCAACAGTGAAAACTGTTATGCCTTGCTCATCAGTGTTCTGCACCCTTGAAGCAAAATTTGAGTTGTCTGGCACCAAGGAAACACGCGCATCCTCCACTGGATTGCTAAAAGCATTAATTACTTTTACGGTAAGCTGAACCTCTGAAACATTGGAAGTGCATCCAGCAATGAAAAACAGCAAAACAATTAATGCCAACAAAAATTTTAAATTCATAAACAAATAATGCTCTCTGCAAAATTTAAATGTTTCTGAACACTTCTGAATTATCTATTATTCTATAATGCGTTTGTCTGTAACGATTTTGTCAACTTTCACATCGTTTTCTTCCACTGGCACTGAATCCACAACCTGAAAATCATAGGCCAAGGCAACCACAGGAGATTTGTTTTTAAGGTCCGACAAAAAGGAATCAAAGTATCCTTTGCCGTACCCGACCCTGTGCTTGTGCTCGTCAAAAGCAAGGCCGGGAGCAATAATCAAATCCAGGTCTTTTGCTTTTGCTGGCTTTGCAATTTTAGGATTAGGCTCAGGAATCCCAAAATCGCTAGGTGCAAGAAGCTCGAAGGACTCAAACTTGAACAGGAGCAGTTTGTGCTTCTGGATATCAGTGAAAAGCACAACAACCTTTTTGCCTTCAATCAAGCAATGCTCAATTATGTCCTGGGTTCTTACTTCTGTGCCAAAGCTAACGTAACTCAAAACATTTTTTGCCTGCTGGAATTCGGGCAACGAAAAAAGGTTTTGTTGAACAAGCTTGCTTTTATCAAATATTTCCTGCTTTGTCAAAAAGTTCCTTTTTCCAATCATCACTTTGCGCAAACCATCCTTGTTCATTGCAGTTTCACTTCCAATGCTCTTCCGCCAATATCCCGGCGGAAGTGCATTTTCTCAAAAGAAATCTTTGAAACTGCTTTATAGGCTTTCTCAATTGATTCATTTATTGTTTTCCCTAACGCGGTTACACCGAGCACTCTCCCGCCATTTGAAAAAATTTTATCCCCAATTTTTTTTGTCCCAGCATGGAAAACAATTGTATCATGCAATTTTGCGGATTTATCCAAGCCAAAAATTTCTTTTCCTTTCTCGTAGTTGCCGGGATAGCCGCCTGAAGCCATCACAACACAGCACGCGGCATTTTCACTCCACTCAATTTTCTGTTTTTGCAGTTTTCCGTTAATGCACGAAAGCATTATTTCAACCAAATCAGTTTTAAGCCTGGGTAAAACAGCCTGCGCTTCTGGGTCACCGAATCTTGCGTTGAACTCCAAAACTTTAATTTGATTGTTTGAAACCATTAAACCCGCATAAAGAACCCCAACATAAGGCGCGCCACGCTTCTTCAATTCCTTAATTGCAGGAAGCATTACGTCCCTCTCAATTCTTTTTTCCAATTCCTTTGCTATGACTGGCGCAGGGGAATAGGCACCCATGCCACCGGTATTAGGGCCTTTGTCATTGTCCAACGCGCGCTTGTGGTCCTGGCTTGAAACCATCAATTTTACGGTTGAGCCATCGCAAAAGGCAAGAATGCTTGCTTCCTCTCCCTCCAAAAGCTCCTCGACCACAACTCTTTTTCCTGCCCCGCCAAAAATTCCTTCTTGGAGTATTTTGTTTCCGGCAGCCATTATTTCCTGCTGCGAATTGCAGATGAAAACCCCTTTTCCTGCAGCAAGGCCATCCGCTTTCACGGCTGCTTTCTGCAAATTCTTTCGCTGCACGAGTTCCTGCAGCTCGTCAATGTTTGTTATTAAATTGAAGAAAGCGGTTGGAATTCCGGCTGATTTCATTACTTCCTTTGCAAAAGCCTTGCTGCCCTCAATCATTGCAGCATTTGCTGAAGGCCCGAAAACATTCAGCCCGCGCGTCAGGAATTCATCAGCTATTCCTGCAACGAGCGGTGCCTCAGGCCCCACAACAGTCAAATCAATCTTTTCCTTTCCAGCAAAATCAGCCAAAGAACTAATGTCATCTGCTTCAATTGGAATGTTTTCCGCAAGGGAAGCAGTGCCGCCATTGCCCGGAGCGCAATATATTTTCTTTACTTTATTGCTTTTTGCAATGCACCAGACAAGCGCGTGCTCTCTGCCGCCGGAACCAACAACAAGAACCTTCATTGAACCCCATTGAAAGAAACAAAGAAAATGCAATTAAAAGTATCGCCGAAGGCACTTTTTCGAGCAATGACCTCATAATTGCCCGCCATATAATATAGAAGATAATAAATGCTATCAGCTTTTCACTGACATCTCGTAAGTGCGTCCCTTAATGCCTTTCTCTTGGTTTTGCTTTGCAACTTGGTAAAGCTTTTCACCGAAAGGTGTTGGATACTTTCCTGTTAAGCAGGCCATGCACAGGCTTTCGGCGCCTGACTCGTAGTTTATGCCCTTAACCAAACCGTCAATTGACTGGTAGCGCAGGGAATCAGCACCAATATCTTTCCTTATCCCTTCAATTACGCTTTCATCAACATCCTGAAAGCCAACATCTTCAATCTGCTTTTTGCTCATGTGCCTTACCGCAATCATTTCCTGCAAAGTGCTCATGTCAATGCCGTAAAAGCACGGCGCCCTTATTGGCGGGCATGAAACGCGCACGTGAACCTCTTTTGCTTTGCCGGAATCCCTTATGTATTTCACCAAAGGCTTTGAGGTTAAGCCCCTCACAATCGAGTCCTCAATTAAAATCACTTTCTTGTCATGCAGCACTGCCTTGTTTAGGTTGTATTTTTCCCGCACCCTTTCCTCTCTGCCCTGCCCTTCAATGAATGTTCTGCCAACGTACCTGTTCCTCAAGAGACCTTCCATTGATGGCAGGCCCAAAGTATGGGCATAAGCATCTGCAGCCGGCTTAGCTGTATCAGGCACGCTGACAACAATCCAGTCCTTGTCGTTAACCTTCAGTGTTTCAGTTTTGGCTAGTTGTTCGCCAAGCCGCCAGCGCACCTGGTAAACGCTTTTGCCGTCAATAAGAGATGCAGCGTTTGCAAAGTAAACCCATTCAAACATGCAGCGCGCTTTTCTGGAAGAGTTAGCGAACTTTTCAACTTTTGCGGAACCGTTTTCAACTGTGAGCATTTCTCCCGGCTTAAATGACTGGACATTGTTCATGCCGAGGTTGGTTAAAGCACAGCTCTCTGATGCAACAGCAACCTTGTCATCGTCTATTGCATAGCTTAATGGCCTGAACGCAAGCGGGTCACGCATTGCCGCAAGCGTTCCCTCCGCGTTAAGAAAAACGATGTTGTATGCGCCGTCAAAAATGTTTGCAAGGTTGCCGAACACTGTTGGCAGTTCAGGTTTCCTGTCGCCCCTGAACTGGTGCTCAATGTGGTGGAGTATCAGCTCCGTGTCAAGGTTCCTAACCAGCTGGTACTGCTTTTTCTCCATTTCTTTTTTCAGTTCAGAAAAGTTTGCAATGTTGCCGTTGAATGCAAAGGCAAACCACTTCCATCTCCTCCCATGGTGCCTTTCAAACGGCTGCGCGTAGCTCACATCATCCAAGCCGCATGTTGCGTAACGCACCTGCCCTATGCCCTTCAAACCGGCATAGTGCCCCATTACCGCGCGGCTTTTTGCCGTATGATGAGAGCGAAAAGCCTCGTTGACTAATCCAAGTTTTCGGTAAGTGTCAATTACCTGCTCTCGTTTTGGGTTGAAAGTTGTGATGCCCGCTGAAAGCTGGCCCCTGTTTTGCTGCTGTAAAAGCATCCTGTACAAGTAGTATGCCGCGCCACCGAAAGGGTAGTTCTTCAATGGCTTGGACAAATGGATTGCTGCCAGGCCGCACTCATGCCTTGCCTCTTCACCTGACATGGGGGATTCCTAATAGAATAAAGGAGGTGACTATTTAAATATTGTTGTTTTCCAAATTTTTTTATGGAGCATCACCGCGTTGAAGTCGGCTTTAAGGAACAGAAAAACGACCCCATTGGTGCGTCAGTCAAAGCAGACATAGAGGATGACTTGGAAATAAAAGGAATTGAAACAGTTTCCTTCATTGAGTTCTTTGAATTGAATGCCGAGCTGCAAGAGGAAAAAGCAAAGGAAATAGCTGAAAAACTGCTTGTTGACCCAATAATCCAAGAGTACTCCTTAAACAAAGAGCTTTCAGCTGCTTTTGACTGGGAAATTGAAGTGAAGCTGAAAAAAGAGGTAACAGACAACGTTGGGGCAACTGCAAGGCAGGCAATCGAGGACCTTCTCGACAGGAAGCTGTTGGAAGAGGAAACAATCAGAAGCGGGAGAAAATACCTGCTGCGCGGAAATATTCAAGAGGAAGAAGTGAAAAGAATCTGCACAGGACTGCTTGCAAACGAACTCATAGAGGAATTCTCTTACAGGAAAGGAAAAAAATGAAGGAAACGAATGCGGCCGAGATAAAAGTGCTTGGATTGAACGAGAAACAGTTGGTTGAGTTAAGCGGGCAGCGCCTGCTTTCACTTGACTTGGCTGAAATGAAGGCAGCACAGGACCACTTTGAAAAACAGGGAAGGAACCCTACTGACATAGAGCTTGAAACTTTGGCCCAGACTTGGAGCGAGCACTGCAAGCACAAAGTGTTCAACTGCACAATTGAATACGAGGACGAAAACGGATTTGAAAAAATTGATGGGCTTTTCGGGAGCTTCATTGCAAAAGCAACTGACACGATAAAGAAAAAGAAAAGCAGTTTTCTTGTCTCTGTTTTCAGTGACAACGCCGGAATAATTTCTTTCAACGAAAAGTTTGACGTTGCAGTAAAGGTTGAAACCCACAACCATCCGAGCGCGTTGGAGCCTTATGGAGGGGCATCAACAGGCATTGGAGGAGTCATAAGGGATGTGCTTGGAGCAGGCTTGGGAGCAAAGCCTGTTGCAAACACTGATGTATTTTGTTTTGCCGAGCCCTGGACTGAAAAAGGCAGCGTTCCTGCTGGGGTGCTGCACCCGAAAAGGGTTTTCAAGGGAGTTAGGGCAGGAGTAAGGGATTATGGAAACAGGATGGGCATCCCGACAGTAAACGGAGCAATACTTTTCGACAAGCGCTACCTAGGAAACCCGCTTGTTTTCTGCGGCACGGTTGGAGTGCTGCCAAAGGGAATGCATGAAAAAAAAGTTTCTCCCGGAGAACTCATTGTGGTTATCGGTGGCAGAACAGGAAGGGATGGATTGCATGGGGCAACTTTTTCTTCAGTTGGCCTTGAAGAGACAAGCCCTGCCAGCGCGGTCCAGATAGGCAACGCAATTGAAGAAAAAAAAATGCTTGACGTTATTCTCCAAGCGCGGGACAGAAAGCTTTACAACTGCATTACTGACTGCGGTGCAGGAGGCTTCTCTTCTGCTGTTGGAGAAATGGCTAAGAGCATTGGAGCAATTGTTTTCCTTGAAAAAGCTCCGCTGAAGTACAAGGGTTTAAGCCCTTGGGAAATATGGCTGAGTGAAAGCCAGGAGAGGATGGTGCTAGCTGTTCCAAAAAACAAGTGGAATGAGCTGCGGGAAATGTGCGAGCTTGAAGAAGTGGAGGCAACTGTCATCGGAGAGTTTACTGGGGATAAAAAGCTCAAAGTTTTGTTTAACGGCAACACTGTTTTAGAGCTTGGAATGGAGTTTCTACACTATGGCTTGCCGAAACAAAAAAGAAAGGCTAAATGGGTTAAGCCTGATTACGGCGAACTAGCAATAGAGTATCCTCGCGGCCTTGGAAAAGTTCTGCACCAACTTCTTGCAATGCCGAACATTGCAAGCAAGGAAACAACCATAAGGCAGTACGACCATGAGGTGCAGGGAGGGGCAATCCTAAAACCAATGGTTGGAGCAGAGGAAGACTCTCCAGGAGATGCTGCTGTCATAAGGCCGTTTTTTGATTCCTGGAATGGCATTGCAATTTCGAACGGAATTAATCCGTTGTACAGTGACATTGACCCTTACTGGATGGCAGCCTCAGCAATAGATGAAGCAATAAGGAACTGCATTGCTGTTGGTGCAGATCCAGCAAGAATTGCACTGCTCGACAATTTTTCTTGGGGCAACCCTGACAAGCAGATAAAGCTCGCTGAAATTGTAAGGGCATGCAAAGCCTGCTATGATGCCTCCACAAAATTCGAGGCACCATTCGTTTCAGGAAAGGACTCTCTTTACAACGAGTTCAATGCAGGCAGCAAGCACATCTCTGTGCCTGGAACGCTTCTTGTTTCAGCGCTGGGAGTAATGGAGGATGTAAGGAAAAGGGTTTCAATGGATTTCAAGGAGGAAGGCAACCCAATTTACCTTCTTGGCACTACATTCAATGAGCTTGGCGGAAGCCATTACGCTAAACTGCACGGCCAGATTGGAAACGATGTGCCAAAAGTAAACGCGGTAAATGCAAAAAGAATGTATGAGGCGCTTTTCGCGGCAATGAGCGTTGGCTCCAAAAATTCGCAGAGAATTGTGAGAAGCTGCCATGACTGCAGTGAAGGCGGCCTGGGAGTTGCAGCAGCAGAAATGGCTTTCGGCGGAATGCTTGGAGCAGAAATTGAGTTAAGCAGGGTTCTGCTTGGGGAAAAAATGTACAGGAACGACTTCATCCTTTTCTCGGAGAGCAACTCAAGGCTTATTGTGGAGGTTGCAAAGCCAAAGGAAAAGGAGTTCGAAAAAATAATGAAAGAGCACCCAGTATCAAAAATTGGGGAAGTCACTTCAAGCAGCGAGCTCGTGGTTAAAGGGCTTGAAGGGAAACCAATGCTGCAGGAAAAACTCGTTAAACTCAAGGATAGCTGGAAAAAAACTTTGAAATGGTGAAAAAAATGATTTTTGGAAATATTTATAAGGGATTGAACGAAGTGAAATCCCTTGAGGTATTGTGGTGTCAACTGACACTGGCAGTTGAATGGTGAAAAAAATGAAACAAAAAAAATTATTTGAAATGGTGGGTTGAAATGGCAAAGCCGAACGCAATTGTGTTGAGGGCAGCTGGAACGAACTGTGATTTTGAGACAATGGCTGCATTGAGTCTTGCCGGCTTCAAGGCAGACTTGGTTCACATCAACGAACTAACCAGAAAAAAGAAGTCACTGCAGGACTACAGGCTGCTTGTAGTGCCCGGCGGCTTCACTTTCGGAGATTACCTTGGTTCAGCAAAGGTTCTTGCAAACAAGCTGAGGCTGAAACTAAGCAGTGAAATACCTGAATTCATTGAATCAGGAAACCTAGTGCTTGGAATATGCAACGGCTTCCAGGCGCTGGTCAAAGCAGGCATTCTGCCGGGCTTTAAAGGCAATTACTCCGAGCAGCTTGCAACGCTGACATTCAACAAGTCAGGCCACTTCCAGGATGAATGGGTTTTGCTGAAAAAAGAAAGCAATAAAACGCCTTTCGTGAAAGGCGTTGAGAGCATTTACTGCCCCATAAACCATGGCGAGGGAAGATTTGTTCCAAAGGACAGAAAAGTGATTGAAAGGCTTGCCGAAAACAGGCAGATTGTATTCAAGTACGCTGAAAACCCCAATGGTTCAGTTGCAGACATTGCAGGAATATGCGATGAAACAGGCAGGGTTTTCGGTTTGATGCCTCACCCGGAAAAAGTGCTTTTCTCCATAACCAACCCTTTGTCAACTAGAAAGGATTTTCCTGAGGAAGGAGAAGGAATGCAGATTTTCAGAAACGCTTTTGAGTTCCTGAACAAAAAATAATTTTGGGTTGTTAAAATATTTTCTCAAAAATTTTTTCCAAGTCTTCCGCTGAATGGTTGCGCGGGTTGCCAAGTTTGTCTGCCAGGCTTAACTCAATTATTTTCTGCAAATCCTTTTTTTTGCAGCCGATTTCCCTGAGCCTTGTTGGTGCGCCAACTTCCCTCATTAAACCCAGAATTTTTTGTTTTCCTTCACCAATTGTGTTAACCCCAAAAAAGCCGCAGATGGCAAGGCACTTTTCAGTGCTTTCAGAGTAAAACTCCAAAAAAGAGGGAATGGTTAATGCAACAGCAAAGCCGTGCACTAAGCCATAGTATTTTGTGAAGGCATAGGAAAGTGTGTGGCATGCTGTTGTGCCAGTGTTGCTGAAGGCACGCGCAGTGGTCAGGGAAGCAAGCGCCATGTCATGCCTTGAACTCTTGTCAGGGGCATTAACAACCTTCGGAAGAGTTTTAAAAGAAAGTTTTATTGCAGCCTCGGCAAACTCGTCTGTTTCAGGCATTGATGTCGCAGCCCAGTAAGCTTCAACCGCTTGGCAGAAAGCATCAATTCCTGTTGCAGCGGTTACACTTGCAGGCATTGAATACGTAAGCTCTGGGTCAACTATTGCCGCTTCAGGATAAAAAAGGTCATCTTTCAGTGTTTCCTTCATGCCGGAGGAACGCGTTAACACTGAATATTTTGTGGCTTCGCTTCCTGAGCCCGAGGTAGTTGGCAAAGCAAAAAAAGGCACTTTTTCCTTCACGCGGATTTTTTCATAAAGGGACTCGCAGCTCCCGGAAAAGTTCTTCATGCATGCAACAACTTTTGCTGCATCAAGAACGCTGCCGCCGCCAATGCCTATAACCGCATCGCAGCTTTTTTCATTCATCATTTCAGCTGCCTTGTCAACTGAAGCAGTTGAGGGGTTTGCTTCAATGCGCGAAAAAACTTCCATGCCTTTCAGGTTTTTTTTAAGTTCCTTAAAATGCATTGTTGAAGTGAAATGTTTCCCGCACACAAGAAGGGGCTTTTTCACTTTTCTTTCTTTTAGTTCATAGAAAATTTTCAGGAATGTTTTTTCACCAAAAACAATTTTTGTTGGAAGAAAATAGGCCATTACACACCACTATCAAAAAAATATTAATTCATTTGGCATCAACCGTAAAACTCCAAACAACTTGAAAATCACAGTCATTTTCAACTATTGGCACGGACTCTATTGAGCATGCCCTTTGGAAATTGATTACCGCGCTTTCAGGGCGCAAATCAACAAGCTTGTATTCGGCCCTGCAGGAATCATTGCCCTTCAAAAAAAAGAAGACTATTTTTTCGCCGTTCTCCGATAGAAAAGTGTTCTTCTGGTTTGGCGGCGCAGGGGAGCCATCGCCAAAAAATTTTTCAAACTCCTTGTTTTCACTGTTCAGAATAACATGCTGTTTGTTTAAATCAATTGATTTTAATGTGTTGGAGTCATCGCATTCAAGCCAGGAAACCGTTTCCCTTGAAGGCCCCTGAAAAAGCAAAATCGCAATTGCTACAACGAACACAAATGCAATTGCAAAAATCGAGGCGAACTGCTTCCTGCCGGATAAAAGCATTAACTTTTGCACCCGCAGAATAATAAACTAACATATCTTTAAATACAGTTTTAACGGTAAAATCCTTCATGTTCACTCTGCCAATATAGGGCGGAACTGTTTTTTCAACGATTTCTTTAATGGTGGCTTAATGGACAAAATCAAGGACATTGAACTGAGGGCAGGTGCAAGTGCTTCAGGGCTTGTGAAACAGCTTGAAAGCACTGGCTTCCAGGCAACCCATTTAGCTGAAGCAGTTGAAATCATCAGGGAAATGAAGAGAAAACAGCACACTGTTTTTTTATCATTCACCGCAAACATGGTTGCCTCTGGGCTGCGCGGGGTTATTTCGCAGATGTGTAAGGAAAAGTTTGTCGATGCAGTTATTACAACTGCCGGGGCAATTGACCACGACATCATGAAGTCCTTCAACCCGTACTATAAGGGAAGCTTTGATGCTGACGACGTTAAACTGCACAGGAAAGGAATTAACAGGATAGGCAACATTTTTGTGCCGAACTCTCATTACGAACTGCTTGAAAAAAAGTTCCAGCCAATGCTTAAAGAATTGCACGCGGAAAACAAAACTGTTTCTCCAAGCGAACTCAACAAGTTCATTGGCGGAAAGCTGAATGAAAGCAGTTTCCTTTACTGGTGCGCAAAAAACAACATTCCTGTGTTCTGCCCAGGCATAACTGATGGAGCAATTGGCCTGCAGATGTACTTCTTCAAGCAGGATTTTCCTGATTTTTCAGTTGACGTGACCAAGGACATGAAGGAATTCTCGGAGTTGGTGCTTAACGCAGAAAAAACTTCCGGAATCATTCTCGGTGGCGGAATCTCAAAGCACCATGTAATCGGAGCCTCAATTGTAAGGGGCGGCCTAGACTTGGCTGTTTACGTTTCAACCGCCTCAGAATATGATGGCTCGCTCAGCGGCGCGAGAACGCACGAAGCAAAAAGCTGGGGAAAAATAAAGGAGAAAGGAAAATCAGTTACGGTTGTTGGGGATGCGACAATACTATTTCCATTGATAATTGCAGCAATCAAAGAGGAAAAATAATGGTTCTAGGCTTTGCCTTGGCTTTTGTAACAGGTTTTATCACAAAGCTCACTGACAATCTCGTGGATGAGCCGTTTGTATGGCACGGCTTTGCGAAAAACCTGCTTGGCATTACTTACGGTTTTCTTGCAGGATTCCTTGTTGCACAGTCCACTGAATTTGCAACATTGGTTCTTGCAATCACAATAAGTGTTTTAATCGCAGGAAAAATTGATGATAGGGCGCACCAGCTCGCGGTTGCAGCACTGATTGCAACAACTCTGGCTTTTGGCCTCCCGCAGGTAAGCATTCCATTCATGGCGCTGTTTGTACTGCTGGGCTTTGCTGATGAAAAACTGAATGACTGGGCTGACAGAAGAAGTGAAAAGGGAATTGAAACAGGAAAAGTTTTTGGGCTGGCTGTTAAAAGCCGCTTAATCCTTGAAGCAGGAGCGCTTGCAATCGGCGTAATAACCAGCAACTGGGTTTACTTCTTTGCCCTGCTATTGTTCGACTTGGGCTACAATTTCGCTGACAGGCTGATGCCGTTCTTTATCCACTCAACAGATTTCTTTTACACAAAGCAGATATTGCTGCAGTGCGTTGGCTGCAAAAAGGAAAAACTTGACAGCATTAAGGTTGTGAGGCAGATGCTTAACGAAATGCCTTCAATTCTTGAACTTAAAAAAATCTCTGAACCAAATGTTTTCAATTACAAGGCAAAGAACACCCAGGATTCTGGAATTTCTGGAGTAGTGGTGATAGCTGAAAGCCACATAGCAATTCATACTTTTCCAGAAAAAGGCTTTGCGCTGGTTGCTGTTTCATCATGCAAATCAATTGACTCAAAGAAGGTAAAAGAATACGTTTCAAAAAAATTGGGGCCACGCGGAATTTCCGAGAAAGTAGTGGAAAAAGGCAGGGGCTGGCCGAAAAACATTGAGAAAGCCGCTGCAAAAGCAAAAGATGAAAGACAGGAAGTAATTGTTGATTGACTAATGCTGGCTTATGGCGAGTATGAAACTGTAACAGGAACTCCACTGCAATTATTTCTGTTTTGGCTGTACTGCTCCGTGTAAAGGCCGGAACCCTTAACTGAAATCATTGCGTAAGAGGAAGCATAATCGCAGTTTCCAGCGTCCCATGGCGGAGAGAAAGGAAAATCAGGAATATTCACCAACGTGTCCGCATGAATTGATTCCAGAGCAGTGTAAGCTGCATCCCTTTGGGCGACGGGGCATCCACCAGTCTGCTTGAAATCCCTAGCCCACTCATCCCTTGCAGCCATCAAAACAATTCTTCCAGCAGAAATACTGTTAATGAAATTTGTTAGTGGAACCAGCGCAGAACACGACGCATCATAGGTGTCAAAAGTATCATCATTAATGTATGCGCCAGTTGTCTCATTCACTACAACAATGTTCAGGCCCCTTGTGTTGTTCGCGCGCTGCACTCCATTAACATAGATCTGTGCATAGGCTGCCTGTGGAGGGATGAGTTCAGAACCGCTTCCAGCTGAATTTGCCTGCAATGCAACTGGAACTGATATTTCAACCAAATTAGCCCTGCAAACTCCTCCGGTCGATTTCCATATGCAGGTTACGGTTTCACCCTGCAATTGAACCTGCCTTCCGTTACATAGCACCTGATTGCCATACTTGGCGCATAATGCATCAGCCGCAACTTTGCGCGCTTCAGTGCCGCCGCCACCGCCAATTCCGGAGAGAACGCTAACAACTATCACTGCAACCAGAATTGCGCCGCCAATCAAAAGAAGGTACTCTAATGCTCCCTGCGCTCTGCCCATCCAAACAATAAAGCACTTTTTGTATTTATTTCTTTGGTTTCTGCGGCTTGAGCTCTTTGAGGATGTTCTCCTTGAATTTTTTTAAATCGCTTTTCTGTATTTTTCCGCCAGCTGCAGGAATGTGGCCGCCGGCAAAAGCGTTTTCAAGCGGCTTAACTGCTTTTTCCAGGAGGTCATTTACCCTAACCTTGAAGTCCTGTCTCCTCGCGCTGATTGTGAGAAATCCTTCTTCATGTTCCTGCACAACAATGACCGTAGAATTTGGGAAACGCCTGCTGCTAAGCTCGTTTATTACTGCAGACTTTATGCCCAACTTTGATTCAAACTGGAAAAACACAAGCTGGCGCTCTGGAAAAAACTCTGCTTTTTTGTCAAACCCACCCAGGATTTTTTTCTTTTCCATCTCCACTATCTTGCTGAATTTCAGGAACTTTGACTTCAGCAGCTGCTTCGGGTTTTCCGCATTGAAGAACTCACTGAAAAGGTTCTTCATTTTTGTTTTGTCCACTACTTCAACTGCCCCAACCAATCCAACAAGAATTTCAAAGTCAGCCATTGAAATTTTCTCCGATTTAAGAGAGGCCTTTACAAACTTTTCCCATTTCTCAAGCGCGCTGTCACCCAGAATTCCAATGCATGCGACCCATTCAAGGCCGCGCAAGTCAACAACCTCTTTGAACAAGTCAAAGCAGAACTTTGAGGTAACGTACATGCTTGGGTCAAAAGAGGCAAAAAACTTTGCATTAAGAAAAACGGTTTTTTTTGAGGAAATGTTGTTGTATAGCTTGTGGTGGTCTATTACAAGCAGCCGGGCAAACTTTTCAACTTTTCTAACTGTTTCCGGGTTCTGGCAAACGGCCAAGTCAACTGTTATAAGCTTTGAAATTTTTTTCTTTTTTAATACCGCAATTGTCTGCTCCTGAATTGAAACCGGGCTGTGACCCTGCGTTAAAACCAGAACAGGCTTTTTTCCTGAAAGTCTTTCAACCGCTTTTGCGGCAATAACCGCAGCGCTTAAGCCGTCAGCATCCGAGTCGTGCAGTATGGCAATTCTGTCTTTTTTTGAAAGACCAGCTGCAAAGTCCTTAAACTGCTCCAAGAGCTGCTTTTTGTCCATTTAATAAAAAAAGAGCCAACGGTTTAAATATTTTGTGCAAGATGCCGGCAATTTAATTGCACAATAGAACTATTGTTTCCACATCCACTTCAATCTTCGGAACATTTGGATCAGTTTTGTCAATTTTTAGGTTAAATTCCGGGGGATTAACTGAAATGCTCAAATCATCAAAAACGATGCTTTCAGTGGAATCATTTCCTGAGCCGACAACAGCAGAATCAACAGAAACAGCGTAGTTTATCCCCTGCCCAAAAATGCTTGGATTCAGCCTGATTCTCCTTACCTCTGCTGCTCCATCCAGCGAAACGTTGATATTAGCGGAGTCGCCGTGGATTATGAGAAGGTGCCGCTCTAACTCAAAGCTTGAATCGCACGAGGAAAAGCCCTTAAAAATGTCTCCAATAATGCCAATTTGGGAGAGGAGCTCTGAAACCCCGCTTACAGCAATTGAAGAAATTAATGATAACACAATTACAGCAAGAAGCATTGCGCCGCCAATTAGGAGAAGATACTCAATACTGCCTTGTGCCTCTCTCATCATTCACACTTAAATTTTTCAAGGTTAATTTTCTCACTTGCTATTTCTGCTTCTGGCTGCAAAGTAAACCACCACAATTATGACCAAAAGCACTCCAACAAAGAAGGATATGCCAGAAATAGTTGTGACGTTGAAATTGAATGAACGCACATCATACACCAGTTGCCCTTCAGCATCTGAAAGAACAACAGTTGCAAGGTATTGGCCTGTTTCATCAGGCACCCAACGCTCAGAAAACGCCAGAACAAACTCTTCGCCGGCATCAAGAAGCGGGGTTGTTTCTGAAGTGAAGAAAACAAGCTTGTTGTCCTTGAGCACGTGCAGTTCAACCAAAAACCTTTCAGGCTCCTCGAATTCATGGATTAATGATACTTTGGCTCCTGAAGCCGAGCCCAAGCTTAACTGCTCGAACTGGAAGTCAATTGATGAAGCAGCATAGCCGTTGCTTCCGACGATGGCGCTGGCTGAAGAAGTCCTAGGCTTTCCACGCTGACCGCAGTCCTGAGGGCAATTCTTTTTGTTTTCTCCGCTGCTGCATATGCCGTCACCACAGTAGGTTGCAGGGCTGCACGCACCGCTTGGAGTGTTAATGCACTGCGCACCACAAGTAGCCGGCTGGTAACAGGAATCAATTGTGCATACATCAGCATCATTGCACTGTGAATCTGAAACGCAGGGCTGCGTGAAGGTGTTGCTGCAGCAGAAACCGGAAGAGTAAACGCTGCCGCCGCAAACGCACTGGCTTGTTATCTGGCCTTCAGAGCACTGCTCTATTGCAACATTGGAACAACTTGAAATGCAGGTACTTGCATTAAGGCATATGTCAGTGGTCAAGGCATTGAAGTCATTGCATTCCGCACTTGATGAGCATTCAATGCGGGAGCAGCCCCTTACCAAAGCTGTGGGGAACGGCACTGAAACGCTGACAGCTGAAGGAGAGGAATCTGAAACCAGCACTTTGGTTAAGTTAACGCTGCTTGAGCCCTGCCCAATCACATTGAACTTTAGTGTTGCGAGCGCACCGCTTGCAGGGTTTATTTCCCCGGCAACCGTTCTGGTGCAGGCAACATTTTTTACAAAGCCTAAGCCAATATTCCAGTCGCCAGACGAAGTGCAGAACTGCTGCTGCGGGGCAACAGTGCTGCCAAGCACATCCCTGTTGAATTCAATTGAATTAAAGCCAAGCTTGCTTGGGTCATACTGAAAGTCAAACTGGTAACCGTAAAAGTTGTTCACATTGCCGGCAACTATGTTAAGGTCAAGGTTTTGGCCCACAATTTTGTCCTCAAGCGCAGGGTATATGCTAATGTTTCCCGCGCCAAAAACATAGCCCAAACCAAAAAAGAATGCAAGCAAAACAAAGGTTTTCTTCATTTAATCCAAGAATACTTATAATATTCTTATATATATATTTTTCTTCAGCAGTTTTCTCCTGAAGGCAGGTTAAAATAATTTTTTTTTAATATAATTTTTTTAATATATACGGATTATCTGGTTCGCTATTTTCATGGCATAGGTTTAATAATGAGAAAAAACTTATTTGTTATGAACTGTATGGGCTACTCTCACAAGAACTCTAAAGGCATTACATACTTTCTTCACAGCGTTGTGGGGAAAAACGGTAAAACCCTTTTCTTTTTCTCGAAAAAAAGCGATGGTTCAATTGACCTGCCGCAGGGCTACACTATCGGGGAAAACCCGAGAACAGGGCTGCCGCTGCTGAAAAAGAAATAAGGTTTATATTCAAGCCCCCCATTATTTTTTTATGCCTCAAGGCCCTAACAGAAAAACAACCAGAAGAAAATTCATTAAAACTTCCGCGAAAGTTGCTGCTGCCGGCTCGCTTTTTGGATTTGCACTCGGCTCAGCCTCAAGGTTATTTAGGAGATCCCGAAAGCCGGTTAAATTTCCTGCAATGACTGTTGTGGTTGAGAGAGGAGTTCAGCCAAAAGCAATAGAAAACTTTCAGTTTGCTCTTGCCTCATCAATGATAATTGACAGGAAGCTGGAAAGCTGGTTTTTATCAAAGAAAATTGATTTTAAAATTGTTGAAGACATCGAGAAAACATTCAGTGGAACAGGGCTTTCAGAAGAATGGCTTAGAAACCTGAGAAAATTTAAAGCTTCCACAATGATTAAAAAATCCGGGGATATTGAGATAATTCTGGACATGAGTGCCTTAGAAAACACCGCGCGTACGGTTAATACGCTGTCTTTCCAGCTTTACGCTGCAAACATAATTGATGAACTGAAAAGAAAAGGGAGAACTGTTAACTTGTTTGGCAAGGTTCAGAGAGAAGCGGAAAGGAAGCGAAAGAAACTTTTTAGCCAATACGAGATGGACGTTAGGAAAAAATTTGGAGAAAAACCTTCCAGTGAATTGTATAAAGAACTGATGACTGACTTGCTGCAGGAACTAGGGAAAAACAGCAGCCAGGGAAAGCGTATTTAAAGCATTATTATGATTTGATTGTTATACTGCTGTTTTTGGGGTGCATTTAAATGAAGGTAACCGTCGAGAGGCTGGATGCATCAAAGGATGCCATCGAAAAGGCAGTTAGGGAATTCTCTGCTTCCGGCGTTCACTATGCTGACGCAAGGGTTGAGGTGTTTGAAGGAAAGGGGGCCAATGCATTCAATGGCAGCATCCGGGGAGCCACAGAAGACTTCGGGTTAAGCGCTGGTGTCAGGGTTTACGCTAAAAGCAACAGCGTTGTTGCAGCTGGCCAAGCAGGCAAGGAGCTCGGCGCCAAACAGCTCGAGTCAATTGGAAAAGAACTGAAGGAAATGATGAAAACCGCGCTAAAGAGGGCAAAGCTGAGCGCGGAACAGAAAAAAAATCTGAAAAAAAAGTACGGTTTTTTTGGGGAATCAGTTGGAAAAACAGAGCTTGCGCCAATTGAAGTATTCCAAGACACAGTTAAAGCTGAGTTCAAGAAAAGCCCGCGGGACTTTTCTCTTGAGGAAGTTGTGAAGAGAAGCGAATCGCTTTCAGTTGAGCTGTCAAAAAGGAAAGGCATTGCAAGCAACGACATAAGCATTGTTACCGGCTTGAACAGAAAAATTTTTGCAAGCAGCGAAGGAGCATTGATTGACCAGTCCAAAGCACTAACGCAGGGATTCATTTTTGTTGCAGCCAAAGGAAAAGCTGTTGAAACATTCTATGACTGGGTTGGGGGCTATGCAGGGTTAGAGGTACTTGATGGGGCAAACGAGTTCGAGAAAAGCTTTGAGGACTTTGCTTCTTACTTGGCTGATGGAACAATTGAGGTAAGCAATGCTCCTGCAATGAAGACGACAAGCAAGCCTGTAACAGTTATAACTGACCCTTGGTTTAATGCATTGCTCAGCCACGAAATAACAGGGCATCCAAGCGAAGCAGACAGGGCGCTAAAAAAGGAGACTGCATGGGCAGGAAGGGCTTGGTGGTTCAACAGCATGGAGGAAAACAGAATCGGGCAAAGAGTAGGCGCAGAGCTTTTGACCGTGTTCTCTGACCCAACGCTTAAAGGTTACGGGCACTACAAGTACGACGACGAAGGAGTGAAGGCAAAAAGGGTTGTCCACATTGACAAAGGAATTTTAAGGGAGTTCCTAAACAGCAGGGAAACCGCTTCAATTCTCGGCAGCGAACCAAATGGCGGGATGCGCGCAAATGTTGCCTCAAGCATGCCACTGATTAGAATGAACAACACCGCAATTGCTCCTGGGAAATGGAAAAAAGAGGAACTGTTTGAGGAAACAAAAGAAGGCTATTATTTGGTTGGGCAGAAAACTCCTTCAATTGGCGAGACAAGGCAGAATTTCAAGATTACTTGCTGGAAGCTGTTTGAAATCAAAAACGGGGAAATTGGAAAGCTTTACAGGCAGGGAGGCATTACTGGGGATTCCTACACTTTCTTCAATTCAATTGATGCATTAGCCGATGACTTCAGGCTGTTCAATATTCCAAACTGCGGGAAAGGAACCCCGATGCAGTCAATGAAGGTTTCAAACGGCGGACCACACTTGAGGGCAAAGGCAGTTGTAAGCGGCGGGCATGTAGAGGAAACAGGGGCTGTTTGAAATGATTTCGCTGAATGAACTGAAAGCAGCTGTTGAAGAAGGCCTGAGGGCAGTTGAAAAAAAGCAGGGAGTCAAGGAAGCGGAAGTGTTTGCTTCCTCTAACAGGCTTAACGTTTTCAGGATTTGTTATTCAAGCAACATTCCCAGCAATGCGTTGGAGGAACCAAAAAGCCAGGAGGGCTTTGGGTTAAGTGTAAGGGTTTTGTTTGACAACGGAAAAATTGGTTTTGGCAAGGAGGACTCGGAGCTTTCAATGGAAGCGGTTAAGTCTGCTTTCGAGAAAGCCAAAGCCAGCAGCGTGCTTGACAAGGACTTTCACGGCTTGCCGGCACAAGGAGAAAAGCCTTCTGCTTCACTTAAAGCTGATAAAAGAATTCTTGAGCTTGACGAGGAAAAAGCCATTGATTCTGCTTATGCCTGCATTTCTGGGGCCTTTGATGCACTGAAGGCAAAAGACTTCAGGAAAAACGTTAACCTTACTGGAGAAGTTGATTTCTTGGCTGAAAGAATTGCTGTTGCAAACTCGAATGGGGTAAGCGAGTGGGACGAGAACAGTATTTCTTTGGCAACCCTTACAACAATCCTTGAACTGGAGAAAGATGTTTCAGGAATGTGGTTTGATTCAGCCACTGCCTTAAACAAGCTCAACACTTACGAGACTGGAAAAACATCTGCAGAAAAAGCGCAAGCATTAATTAAGGCTGAATCGGTTGGCTCAGGCACCTACGATGTCGTGCTTGGAAGGCTTGCAGTTGCAGACCTGTTTTACAGCAGGTTTGAAGTCAGCTTGAGCAGCATTGATGCAAAGGCTTCCCCTTTCATTGACAAGCTTGACAAAGTAATAGGCTCTGAAAAACTAACAATATTTGATGATGGCCTGCTTTCAGGCGAGATAGGCTCCAAAAGGGTTACAGATGAAGGCCTTGCAACAGGGAGAACGGAACTTGTAAGGAACGGCAAGCTGGTGAATTTTCTGGCAAACGACTATTATGCGAAAAAGTTTTCAAGCGATAAAAGGTTTAATTCGAGGAATGGGTTCCGTTTTGGCGGCGGCGGAAGGCACCATGATTCTGAACCAGGCATTGCAGCTACTAACCTTGTTGTGGAGGCAGGCGACTTCAAGGAAGATGAGCTTCCGGCAGAGGTAAAAAACGGTTTGTATATTGGCAGAATATGGTATTCTTACCCTGTTAACGGTCTTGCTTCTGCTGACTTTACCTCAACAATGAGGGGAGATTCGTACATTATCAGGAACGGGAAAATCGCTTCTGCTCTGGTGCCTAACACTCTAAGGATTAATGACAACCTGGAGAGGTGCTTCAAGAACATTGAAGCGCTAAGCAAGGAAAGGAAGGCAACACTTGCATGGGGGCAAGAAGCAGTTGTGGTTACTCCAGAAATTCTAGTAAAAGGCATGAGGCTTGAAAGGATTGCCAAAGGGCTTTACTAATTCTTTTTGTTGTTAACTTCCTTTGACTGCTTAATCAGCTCTTTTAGTGCCCTGTAAGCCCGCTCCGAGTCTTCGTCGTCAACCAAAAAATGCAGGTCTGGTGGAACGCTCACTACTTCAATGCTAATGCCTTTTTTTGCAAGGGCAGAAGTTAATTCATTCAGTACCCCGTAAGTCATATTTGCTTCATCTGGCTCAGAAACCGAAATAAGTGTCTGGTGCTCTCTCAAATGAATCAAGTCTGATTCAAGTTGCCCTGCAAGTTCGCTTAACCTGTTCGATTTCAGCACGACAAAAATCCTGTTTGCACCAGTTACAACTATCCTGATTTCTCCTAAACCCCATTCGGTTTTTGAAGCCATTGAGTCAACCACTTCAGAGCTCCTCGAGTTTTTGTTGAACAAAGCATGAGACACTTCGTCCTGAAGCGTAATAGTGGACTGTGAAAGCAGCTCTGAAATCTTGTCAGAGAACTCCTTTTTCTGGAGCTCCTCAGCATACCTTTTAATTGCCACAATGGTGGATTCTTCGTTGACTTTTTTGCCCAGTTTTTTCTCCAGCTCGGGAGAAAACTTTCTGGACAAGGCAGAGTAGTTTACCAGCCCCTCAGAAATAGAGTGCCTAATGTGAGGATGGCTGTCAATCAGCACCCTTACAGCTTCGCTTACTGAAAGCTTGCCTTCAACCATAATAATGAAAAAATGTTAGAAAACTTTAAAAAACAACGTTTTTTACCAATAATTTAACATTTTCTCGTTAATTTGTTAAAATTTTGAATTTCTTTTGCCTTGTTTTAAAAAAAAGCAACTTTTTCCCAGAAAAAAATTGAATTCCATGACTAAACCTGATTATTGCCTGTTCCAAGTTAGATTTCGGTCATCAGATATATTAGACACAAACAACACTAGTTATGCTGAAAGTTAATGAGACCAAAAATGAAGAGGAGGGAAAAGATGCCAGAAAAAGTTTATGGGATATTTGTGCAGGGAAAAAGATTTGACATCAAGTTGCCGCCCGAAAAGAAGTCTTGAAAAATAGGTTTCTTTTCGGGCATGATTACTTCGGCAGCGAAGTCAAAAACCATCTGAAGCAACAGAGCAGAAAAGCCTGTGAATAGAAGTATCTGCACCTAACTCCGTATGAAATGTTGCAAGCAAAATTTTGCCCTGCATTACAAGCACTGGTTTTCCGTTAAAACTGGAGAGCACCTCAACATTATTTCCTGTTCCTTCAATTACCGGTGCTCGAATGAACGCGCCATTAACTTTTCCTAAACCCTTAACATTTAGGTCTGCTTCAAATGAATCAACCTGTCTTCCGTAAGAGTTCCGAGAAATGGTAACATCAATTAAACCCAAAGGAAAAAATCTTTTTTCGTTCAGAACTGTTTTTGAAAGAAGTATTGCGCCGGCACACGTGCCCATCAAAGCCATTCCTGCTTTGTGCTTTCGCTTTATTGCCTTGTCAAGGCCGCACTTTTTCATTAAGTTGGAAATGGTTGTGCTTTCCCCGCCTGGAATAATCAGCCCAGCAAGGCCTTCTAGCTCCTCAGGGTTTCTAACCTCAACGCACTCAACGCCTAAAGCCTCAATTTGCCTGCGGTGCTCCCGGAAGTCTCCTTGAAGCGCAAGCACTCCAACCCTCAATTCATATCAGCCCCTGTTCCTTTCTACCATCCTCGCTCCTGGAACCTTGTGTCGAGCTTTGATATTTCAAGGCCCTTCATTGCTTCACCTAATCCCTCAGAGGAAACAGCTATTTTGCCTGCATCCATGAAATGAGTTGTCGCATCAACTATTGCTTTGGCTCTTTTAGCCGGATTGCTTGACTTGAAGATTCCGGAGCCGACAAATACTCCGTCAGCGCCCAACTGCATCATCAAAGCAGCGTCAGGAGGAGTAGCAATTCCGCCTGCAGCAAAATTAACCACAGGCAAGCGCTTAATTTTCCTGACCTCCCTTAAAAGCTCTGCTGAAACACGCATTGTGGAAGCCCTGCTTTCAAGCGTGTCAGGGTGCATTGACTGAAGCTGCAGGATTTCATCACTGATTGAACGCATGTGGGTTACGGCTTCAACAACATTGCCTGTTCCAGCCTCTCCCTTTGTCCTGATCATGGAAGCGCCTTCCTCTATTCTTCTCAGGGCCTCTCCCAGATTTCTTGCGCCGCACACAAACGGAACATTGAAATTGCGCTTGTCAATGTGGAACTGCATGTCAGCAGGAGTGAGAACTTCTGACTCGTCAATGTAGTCAACGCCTAAAGCCTCTAGAACCTGCGCTTCAACAAAGTGGCCTATTCTAACTTTTGCCATGACAGGAATTGAAACCACGCCCATTATTTCCCTTATTCTGGTAGGGTCAGCCATTCTCGCAACACCGCCAGCAGACCTTATGTCAGCTGGAACCCTCTCCAAAGCCATTACAGCAACAGCGCCGGCCTTTTCAGCTATTTTTGCCTGCTCTGCACTAATAACATCCATTATGACCCCGCCTTTCAGCATTTCAGCAAAGCCTTTCTTGAGCTTAGGCGTTCCCTTTTCAACTTTTTTCTTTCCAGTCATTGCCTGCACCAACACATCAAATGCAACTAACACTAAATCTATTTAACATTCAATAATTCAATATATCATCCAGTATATTATTCTTCCAAAAATTAGCTTATAAAACTTTACATGGGTTACTTCGATATGCTTTTCGCTCCGGCAAAAAAGAAACTGAAGCAGTTCCTTGCAGATGATGTGGGTGCAGGAGACAGAACAAGCGCTTTGCTGCCGGAAAAAAAATGCCGCGCAATTATAACTGCCAATGAAAACTGTGTTCTGGCCGGCGCAGAGGAAGCGGCATGGCTTTTTTCATTTCAAGGCTGCAGGGTGAAGCAGCTGAAAAAAGACGGTGCAATACTGCGAAAAGGCTCAAAGGTTTTAAAACTGGATGGAGTGAACAGAAAAATTCTTTCAGCTGAGAGAACATCCTTGAACGTTTTGGGAAGAATGAGCGGCGTTGCAACCATCTGCAGCAAGGCAGCAACAATTGCAGGAGAAAACACAAAAGTTTTCCTTACACGCAAGACAATGCCTGGCTTCAATGAGTTTGATAAAAAGGCCTGCACTTTTGGCGGGGTGTTTCCACACAGAAAAAATTTGGAGGAAATGATTTTGCTCAAGGAAAACCACCTTGCATTTGGCAGCATTCAGGAACTCATTGCAAAAGCTCGCGAGAAAAAAAGGAAGGGAGAAAAAATTGAGGTTGAAGTCAGAACAGCAGGGCAGGCAGTTGAAGCTGCAAAAAACAATGCTGACATTGTAATGCTTGACAACTTTTCCATGAAAAGCACTGGAAAAGCAATCAGGAAAGTTAAAGAAATAAACCAAAAAGCAGTTGTTGAACTGAGCGGCGGCATCACGCTAAAAAACCTTCACAGTTATGTTAAATTAAAGCCGGAAATGATTTCAATGGGCCAACTGACCAAAGAAGCAAAAACAATTGATTTCTCGCTGGAAGTGGTTGCATGAAAAGGGCACTGATTGTTGGAAGGTTTCAACCCTACCATTCCGGGCACCACGAAGCAATTAAGAACATTCTGAAAGAGGCTGATGAGCTGATAATTGTTGTTGGCTCCAGCGATGAAAGCCACAAGGCAGAAAACCCTTTCACTGCAGGAGAAAGAATTGAAATGATTTCCATTGCATTGAAGGAGAAAAAACTTTTTGAAAAGTGCTTTATAATCCCGGTTGCCGATGTTCACGAGAATTCCATTTGGGTTTCAAAGATTAAAAGCTACTGCCCAAAGTTTGACGTTGTTTACACCAACAACCCGCTGGTTAAGCAGCTGTTTGAAACATCAGGCCTTGAAGTCAAAAAAATGGTTTCAAAACTTAAAGACGTTGACGGCGTAAAAATAAGGAAAGCGATTTTAAGCGGCGATGAATGGAGCGGGCTTGTCCCTGATGCAGTAAAGGATTACCTAAAGAAAATAAAGGCAGCCGAAAGAATCAGCGCAATTGTAGAAAAAGAACAGAAAGAGTAAAACTTCAACCTAAATTTTTAGCTAGGGGGAAAGCGAAAGTGGGAAAAAAAATCGGCATTATTGGCTTGGGCACGATTGGCTCTTACCTCAAAGAACGCATTGAGTCCTCGGACAAGTTCGAGCTGGCATTTATTTTGGACGTTGACAAAACCAAGGCAACTGTTTCCTCTCTGGACAAAACCAACCTTTCAAAAATTGATTTGGTTGTTGAGTGCGCTTCAGCAGAAGCAGTAAAGGAATACGCGGCAAAAGTTCTGGAAAAAACTGATTTGATGATTTTGTCTTCCTCTGCCCTAGCAGAAAAAAATCTGGAAGAAAAAATTAGTGTAGCAAGAAAAAAATTCGGCACAAAACTCTTTATCCCTTCAGGCGCAATAATTGGCCTTGACGGAATTGTGGCAGTAAAAGAGCAGCTGGAAAGCGTTGAGCTTGTCACAAGAAAAAACCCTAAAGGTTTCGGCAGGAACGACAAAAAAGAAACCGTTTTGTTTGAGGGAAACGCGAGAAAGGCGGCAATGCTTTACCCAAAAAACGTTAATGTTGCTGCTACACTCGCATTGAATGGCATTGGTTTTGAAAAAACAAGGGCAAAAATCATTTCAGACCCAAAATGCACTGCAAACACCCACACAGTTACTGCCAAAGGCAAGTTCGGGGCATTCCACATAAAGGTTGCAGCCCTTCCCTCCAAAAACCCCAAAACCAGCGGAATTGCGGCGCTCTCGGCCTGGCGTAAAATAAACGAAATCCTGCTTGGAAGAAGCCTAGATTAGATACGGAAAATTTTTAATGAACTTATTACAATAAAGTTACTTACATTATTATGAGCTTGGGAAAAACCTCTAAAGTTAGGAAGGCGCTGAAAAGAAAGGGCTCTCCTGAACGGAAAAAACTTGCAACTGATTTCTGGAGCATGAGGGCAGGAGACATTGGAAGAGGCACAGCATCTTACAAGCTTGACAGGAGCCTACACCATATTCCTTTCACTTCAGAGCTGATATCAGCCATTAAGAAAAAAGCAAGTCAAGGAAAAATCGAGGTTTTGGAAAAAGGAACCGGTTCAGGCAACACTCTTGCAGAAATAAAGCGTTTTTTTCCTGGAGGAATAACCACTACTGCATTAACCCTTACAAGAGCGGCTTTAAAGCCAGAAAACATGCCTTTCATTGACAGAACAATTAAGAGCATTGGAATCACGAAATGGCATGAGAAAAAATACGACATAATATTTGACGCTTTTGGAGAAGACTTCCATCTGCCAAAAAGCCTTGTAAGGCACTCAATTGAAAAAACAATTTCCCACCTGAAAAAAGGAGGGGAAGCCTTCACTGTTTTCCCGGTTTCCTATTTGCAGACAGGAGAAAACTTCACAGTTAAAGAAGTCGGTGACATATTAAAGGATCTAAAAAAAATTAAGGGAATTCAGTTGCAGGAATGGAGCGTAAAGAGAAGAACCTATTACGGAACAGAATATCTTGAGCAAATCATTCATATAACGAGGCTTCCACGCAACTGAAAAATTTATATATGACCTCGAATATGGGTTATTAATGCTGCAGAGAAAAAAAGACAGGAGAAGAATTTTGACGCAGAATACTGCAAGCGCAAAATCTGAAAAAGGTTTCAGCGCTGTTAACCTTGGAAGAAGATACCCAAAAATGCAGGTTGGGCCACCAGCAGGAGTGCAGGAAAGGAGAAAGGGGCCATTCAAGTTCTCAGTTGATGTGCACAAAACGGTTGGCAGCGGAGCAAACACTTTCACAATGACTGACAGGAGAAAAGAGCAGCTGGATTCAGGCGGAGTTCAGTTTACTCGCACAAAAAAGAAAAACTATTTATGGGAATCAATCCTTAAGGCAGTCAAGCGCGCTTTCAGAGGCAACTAATTGCCGGTTATTTCAAGCATTCTGTTGACTGCTTTCTCTGCGCGTTTCCTTATGCTTTCCTCAACAACTATTTCTGGGGATTCATTTTTTAGGCATTCAAGCGCATTTTCCAAGTGAGTTTTCTTCATGTAAGGGCAGATGCTGCATGGCACAATGAATTCTTTTTCTGGATGATGCACTTGCAGCATGTCGCTCATCCCGCATTCAGTTACAAGCATTATTCTGCGCGCATCCGTTTTCTCAACATAGCGCTGCATGTCTGATGTGCCGCCGGCAAGGTCAGCCAGCTCAACAACCCCGGGATGACATTCAGTATGGGCCAAAACCTTCATTTCAGGATAAGTTCTTTTGTAGCGCTGCACTTGCTCCGGCGTAAAAGTTTCATGCACAATGCATTTGCCGTTCCAAGAAATGATTTCTTTAGAAGTAAGCTTTGCAAGGTTTTGCGCCATGAAAATATCAGGCAAAAAGATTACCCTGTCAGAGGGAGCCGCTTCAATTACTTTCAGGGCATTTGCGCTGGTGCAGCAGTAATCTGATTCAGCCTTCACTTCAGCTGAAGTGTTAACGTAAGTGACAACCATTGCATCAGGGTGCTGTTTTCTGAGCATTCTCACATCTTTTGCAGTGATGCTTTCGGCAAGGCTGCATCCTGCCCCTAAATCAGGCAAAAGAACCTTTTTTTCCGGGTTAAGTATTTTTGCGGTTTCAGCCATGAAGTGAACGCCGCAAAACAAAATTATGTCAGCATCTGTTTCAGTTGCCTTTTTGCTTAAAGCAAGGCTGTCAGCATGGAAATCGGAAATGCCAAAAATTATTTCCGGGCGCTGGTAATTGTGGGCAAGCACAAACGCGTTTTTTTCTTTTTTAAGCTTGTTGATTTCTAGCGTAAAAGGGGCGAAAGGCAGGCAGTCCTCCAAAGAGTATTTCAGGTGCCTGAGCTTTTCGTGCAGGCGCTTTGCTTCCTGTTTTACTTCACTAACGGTTATTTCCTGCTGGTATGCCATATTAATTAAGCTAAGTCAATGTTATTTAATTCTTGCCATAGCCGAAAATTTCGGCTTAAAGCGAATTTTTCCAAGCAATTATTGATTTAATTTCTTTTACTCTAATTATGGCATGTTTTCGTTCGGGCAAGCCAGGCAAAGGATAGAGGAAGCAATAAAGGGAAAGCAGATGCTCTTGGTTGTGGGAAACTGTTATGTGGAGTATTGGGGGAGAGCTGCTTCAAAGCTCCCGAAAGGAAAAAGGCTCCTGATGATTAAAGGCGACAGCTCTTCTGCAATCCACCAGAACAGGCTGCTTAGGCCAACGAATTACATGATGAATGCGCGCATTTCATGCGAGGAACAAGACAACGCGCTAGTGCTAAGCGCGAAAAAACTGAAGCCAAAGGAATCAATCAAAGTATTTTTCTACCGCGTGGACGACATTCAGAGCTATGAAATGGATTCAGCAGCTGATTTGCGCTTATTCGGAAGCGAGCGCGAACTGAGCAACGAATTAATGAAGGATTTGAGTTTTTTGGAGGAAGGACTAAAACCCTTGAAGCAGGAGCAGGCTTTCAGGAAAGGAATAGCAGATTTAATAGCTGAGGACAAGGATGGAAACATTGTTGTAATTGAAGTTAAAAGAAGAAAAGCCGATTTTAGCGCGGTAACGCAGCTTCAGCGCTACGCAAAGCAGGTGGAAAAAATTAATGGAGTAAAAACCAGAGGCATTCTTGTTGCACCAGAAATAATGAAGAATGCCCGCGACCTGCTTGAAAACTATGGTTTGGAGTATTACTCTTTTGATTTTGAAATAGGCAACCCTAAAACAAAAATCAAAGGCGTTCAGAAAAAGCAGCCGACAATAACTGAGTTCATGTGACGTCATTCCCGCACTGTGCACCAGAATTGAAAATTCTGGGCACTTCGCAAACCCAAAAGGTTTGCAAAGAATTGCTGGGTTCCCCAACATACGTCAATGTTGTATTTCCTTAAAGCTGACGCCGGAAATGTAGGAAAGGAAAGCCGGCACCAAAGGCAGAATGCACGGAGAGAAAAAAGAGATTACCCCTCCAAGGAAAGCAATCACTAGTGTGGGGTTACCGCCCTCTCCTAGTTCGTTCATTGTGTCAAAACCAAAAAAGCCCTGCGCGTAAAAAAAGTTAGCAATCTGCGAAAGGTTATCAGTGAAAACCAGAACCCCTAAAACAAGGAGCAGAACCCCTGCAGCAAGGTTAAAGTACTTAAGATACGGAGTGGCTTTTTCAATAAAGGAAGTTGCCTGCGAAATAAATGCGCCGGCAAGCAGGAAAGGCAAACTCAAACCAAATGAGTAGGAAAGAAGCAGGAAAAATGCGGAGCCAGGCTGTGTTGCCGCAAGCGTGAGAATTGCACCAAGAATTGCCCCAACGCAAGGGGTCCAGCCAGCAGCAAAAGTTGCCCCGAAAATGAATGAAGTCAAGTAACCCGCACTAAGCTTTGTCGGCCTGATTTTGTGCTCTCGCTGAAGGAAACCGATTTTCAGGAGGCCTAGAATGTAAAGCGCGAACAGAATAATTATGACTCCGCCTATTCTTCCAACCCAAATCCTGAGGTCATAGGAAACCCCCACAAGAAAGCTGTTCAACAGCACGCCGAGAACAGCAAACACGACTGAAAAGCCGAGAACAAAGAAAACAGTGTTGAGGAAAATTTTCAGTTTTGCGTTTGAAATGCCAGGCATTGAAACAACCATAACCAGTTTTTTAATGCAAACAATACATCCCTAAGTTATAAACCTATTGCTTTAAGGAATTTAATTTTTTTGAAGCGTTTAAGAGGCTGCAGCTGAAAGCGCCTCCAGAATTTTTTCTTTGCCCCAGAAAGTAAGCTCTTTTTTCAGCACGTTCTCAGAGCTGTCAATTATTACGTGCGTGTGCTGGTAAGAAATCCCAAACTTTCTTGCAAGATTCCTTTCATTGTCATCTGTTTCACTGTCATTGTAATTAACCTGGAATCCTGCAATTCTGGAATCAGCCAGTTCATTGAAAGCGGACTCGATTTCCGGCTTCTGGTCTCTGCATATTGGGCACCAGTTAGCATAAAACTCCAAGAAAATTGTTTTCCCTGCAGCTTTTGCTGCATCATATTTTTCCTGCGTGAAAGGCTCATAAGTTGGCTTGGCACCTGCAACAGTTCCACCTTCCCCGCCACTGGCTTCAGGAGCCTCAACTTCAGGGCTTTCGCCTCCTGCAAGTCCTGTTCCTTCATCAGACAAATCATCAACTGCATTATTCACTGCCGGCTGGTTGCACCCGAAAAGGAAAACCAATGCCACCAAAAGCAAAGCAAAAATTTTTTGGTTCATTTTTCTCACCGCAAATTATTTAATATTGCATTACTTTATTTTAAAGCTTTTTCCCAAATCTTTACGGATTCGAGCAGGATTTCAACTCTCAAAACCCAAATCAAAAGCAATGAATTTTTTGTTTCTTGGGTCATAGAAAAGGTTCCTGCGCTCCAAATCAAATATGCCTTTTTCTGAAAGCTCCCTTGAAGCAGCATTCATTCTCCTGTCAGCTTCTCTGACCACTGCATTGTCTGACACCTCATTCAAATTCTTTAAACCGTAAAACCTTGACACAAGAAAACTGCCATTTTTTCCCTCGAAACCAAACTCGTACTGCATCGGCTGAATTCCATGTTTTCTGATAATGCCCTCCGCTTCACGCATTGCCTCAATCGATGAAACCACAACTCCCCTGACAAAATCAGTGGAAACCCATTTCACAAAAAATTTTTTGCCGGCACGTTCAACCAAAAAAAATTTTTTTATGTCTCTGGAAAATTTAAGCTTTTCAACAGTTGTTGTGCCATACTTTGCCTTTGCACCAACTTTTGAATCCCAAATACTTCTAACTGCATTTAAGAATTCCTTGATCAGACGGGGATTTTGCCTGACAAAATCCTTTGCCCTCTGCGTGTAGGCAAGCTTTTTCCTTCTGCCTTCAACAACTTTCAAAGGCTTTAAGGGCCTAATATCCAAGCGTTTTCTTTTGATAATGAATCACTTCCTGCAAAACAAATAATTCAAAAAATATTATTGGAAAATTTTGCTTTTGATCCAAGCTTTTCTTCAATGCGCAGCAGCTGGTTGTATTTTGCTGTTCTTTCTCCTCGCACCGGAGCACCTGTTTTAATTTGCCCACAGCCAATTCCAACCGCAAGGTCAGCGATAAATGCATCCTCAGTGTCACCGCTTCTATGCGAAACAATCACTTTCCAGTTTCGCTTCATTGCAAGTTTTGCCGCGCCAAGCGCTTCAGTTACTGTTCCAATCTGGTTAGGCTTAAGAAGCAGTGCATTGCACGCCTTTTCCTTAATTGCTCTTTCAACTCTTTGCTCGTTTGAAACAAGCAAATCATCTCCAACAATTTGCACCTTGCTTCCAATGGAATCAGTCAAGGATGCAAATGCCTGCCAATCATCTTCAGCAAAAGGGTCTTCAATTGAAATTAACGGGTATTTTTTAACCAATTCCTCATAATACTGCTGCAGTTCACTTGAACTCATTTGCCTGCTTTCAGATTTAAAACTGTAAATTCCTTTTCCAAAAAATTCTGATGCAGCAGCATCAATTGCAATCGCCAAGTCTTTTCCTGGCCTGAAACCTGCTTCCTCAATTGCTGAAACAATCAAATCAAGCGCCGCATCATTGCTTGAGATTTTTGGAGCGAATGCACCCTCCTTTCCTACATTAGTGCTTAGCCCCTGTTTCTTCAAAACCCCTTCAAGTGCTTTGTAGGTTTCAATACCGAAACGCATTGCTTCGCTGAAAGTTTTTGCTCCAATTGGCAGCACCATGAATTCCTGCAAATCAGTTGACTGGTGCGCGTGAGCACCGCCCTCCAATAATAGAATTTGCGGAACAGGCAGAACAAATTTTTTGTTTCCTGACAAGGAACCAATGTACTGGAATAATTCTTTTTTTTGTGCGGCAGCTCCTGCCCTGCATAGTGCCATTGAAACTGAAAGAATTGCATTAGCCCCCAACTTCTCCTTATTCTGAGTGCCGTCCAACTTAACCATTAATTTGTCCAATTGTTTTTGCTGGCTTGGATCCTTTTTCAGGAGCTTTGGAGCAATTTTTTTCTCAACAGAGGAAACAGCTTTCCTAACGCCTTTGCCGCTGAATTCTTTTGCTCCATCGCGCAGCTCCAAGGCCTCGTGTTTCCCGGCTGAAGTTCCTGAAGGAACAATTGCCCGAAAAATGCCTGAGTTTGTTTGCACTTCTGCTTCAATCGTGGGAATTCCTCTACTATCAAACACCTGTCTTGCTGAAACCATTTTTATTTTGTCCATTCGAACCAATAATAGTAGCTTTTTCAGCCTTTTATTTATTGCTGTTTGCGGCCTAGGCTAAAATGACTATTCCGCCCATGAAAGGACAGGTATCCATATAACATTGAAACAATCAAGCAGGCAGTATCATCTTAACCAATGTTTTTAGTGTTCTGCAAAAAACTTGCAGTGGTTCCAGCATATGGCCAAGAGCCATCCAAAAAAAGGAAGCGAGAAAATGAATTGTTGTAATGGTAAAAACGAGCATGACCATGACAACAGTGAGATCAAAGAAAATTCTGGAACAAACTGGTTGCCAATAGCTGCATTGTTTTTAATAATAATAGTAGTGGCAGGAATATTGCTCACATCCTTAAAATAAATTAAAAACCCAGAACTAGTTAAGCGATAACATTAAATCAATCAAAATCCAATAGAATATTATGCCTACCTGCCCGAAGTGCCATTCAAAGGCCATAGTCTGCGGTAATTGTGGAGCAATGCAGCCGAACAAGCGCGTCAACTGCTATAAGTGCGCGCAGAAAGTCGGGGATATTGCTTTCGGCCCGGGAAGAGGCGCTTACACCAACTGGGCTGCTGTTGGGCCAATCAAAGGCGACTGTGATGTCTGCCACTCAAAGCTGCCGAAATGCAATGGCTGCGGCACTAAAAACCCTGTTGGAAAAAAGCAGTGCAAGAAGTGCGGCGCAAAGCTCGTTGACTGGGTACAGAAACCAGCAGGCTATTCTTTCAGCTGAAGTCTGCAAATTTTTTTGGAATTGCGTCCATCAGCTTGTCACCGAACAACTGCTTCTTGAGATTAGCGTAAATGTGGGCTTGGAGGAACCTGTAATCCGGCTTGGGCTTTTTTCCAAGCAGCAGTTTCCTGAAATCGTTGATGTCAAGGTCCACATAGTAGAGTCCCTTCAAAACCTTGCCTGATTTCTCGTTGCGCTCTGACAAGGCCTTCTTTACGAATGCAACATCAACCCCGACAAATTCATGCAAATAAAAACCGTCTGTCAGCAGGTCATGGCCAATGAAAATAATTTCATCCGCAGGAAAAACTATTCCTGCAATTTTTTTCAGAATGCTTACCTTGAAGTAATCATCCCTGAAGTGCGGGTCTTCTTCCAGCGCTTTCAAATGGCGGTCACGGTCAAATTCAGCCTTGTCTTGGATATAGTCTTTTGTCACACAGAAAATGTTTTCTTTTTTAAAGAAACGGTTGAGGCCGGATTCAGCGAGCTTTTTTTTGGCAACATCATCTTTTTGCCCCAGAATTACAAAGAGCTCAACCCTGTTTTTTTCCTCCAGCTTTTTTAGCCCCTGCAAAAGAGCTTCAACCTTTTTGGAATCAACGTTTTTTAGCACGCTTCCGGGAAGCAAAACGTTAGAAAGCTTGAAGAAAATTTTTGTTTTAACGAACTTTTCCAAAGCTGCCACCGAAACATTTAGAATTATTTACCAAAATTATTTAAACTCATAATACCCAATATCTATTACTCTAAGGTGCTTTTTTTGAAGGAAATGAAGCTTTTTTCTGGCAGGGCAAACAGGCCTTTGGCAGAGGAAATAGCCAAAACACTTAAGACAAAGCTCGGCAAAATCGAGATAAAGAATTTCGCTGACGGCGAAACCTATGTTAATGTCCTAGAGCAAGTGCGCGGCTACGATGTTTTTCTCATTCAGCCGACAAGTTTTCCAGCTGACAGCAATTTAATGGAGCTGCTCATCATGATTGATGCATGCAAGCGCGCTTCTGCTGCAAGGGTTACAGCAGTCATCCCTTACTTTGGTTACTCGAAGCAGGACAGGAAAGCAAACCACAGGGAACCAATTACTGCAAAGCTCGCTGCTAACCTCATAACCGCTGCTGGAGCAGACGGGGTTTTCACTATGGATTTGCACTCTGACCAGATTCAGGGCTTCTTTGACATTCGCCTTGACTTCCTTTACGCCAGCCAGATAATTGTTGATTATGTAAAGAAAAAGAACCTCAAAAACCTTATTGTTGTGGCGCCAGACCTTGGCTCAAGCAGGCGCGCGAGAAGCTACGCGAAAAGGCTTAATGCAGGCATTGCCTTAATTGACAAGCGCAGGCCGAAACCCAATGTAGCGGAAGTGCTTAACCTGATTGGAGACGTTAAAGGAAAAAGCTGCCTTATAGTTGATGATGAAATAAACACTGGCGGCACAATCGTGAACGCAGCAAACGCTGTCCTGAAACACGGGGCAAAAGAGGTTTTCGCGTGCTGCACTCACGCAGTCTTTGCAGGCGATGCAGTGAAAAAGCTGGAGCACAGCCCCTTAAAGGAAATCATTGTTACAAACACAATTGCATTGCCGCAAGAGAAAAGAACCAGGAAAGTAAAAGTGCTGAGCGTTGCACCGCTTATCGCTGCAAGCATTAAGGCAATCCACACTGAAACATCTGTTTCCTCGCTTCTTAACCCGGCAAAGTAGCTTAATCGAGGCATTTCAGGATTTTTTCTGAGTTCACTGAATTGGTGCAGTCTGGCAGAGATTCTTTTTAATTCTTTACGCATGTCACTAAGTAAGGGTTGAATCAGTTATGCTAAGCGAGAGGGTTATGGGCATTTCCCCCTCTGCAACTATTTCTTTGAACGCTAAAGCCAAGGAGTTGGCTAAGAGAGGGGAAAAAGTATTCAATTTCACTGTGGGAGAACCAGACTTTAACACCCCTGAAAACATCCAGAATGCAGCAATTGAGGCAATAAAGCGCAATGAAAGCCACTACACGCCTTCAGCAGGAATTGCGGAGCTGAGGAAAGCAATAGTGCAGAAATTCAGGCGCGAGAACAATATTGATTACGCGGAAAACCAGATTGTTGTTTCCAACGGCGCAAAGGATTCACTTTACAACATTTCAATGGCCTTGCTTAACCCGGGAGACGAAGTAATAATTCCGAAGCCTGCTTGGGTTAGCTTCAAGGAACAGGTGAAAATGGCTGGAGGCAAACCTGTTTTTGTTGAAACCGACGAGAAATTCAGGCCCATTCCTGAAGAAATTGCAAAAGCCGCCAAAAAGAAAACAAAGTACCTTATCCTCAATTACCCGTCAAACCCCACAGGCGCAACGCTTTCCAAAAACGATTTGAAGCGCATTGCTGATGCAGCACTTGAAAAAAATTTCATTGTAGTCTCGGATGAAGTTTACGAGCATTTCCTGTATGACGGAAAAACCCACACAAGCTTCGCTTCCCTCAGCGAAGAAGTCAAGGACATCACAATCACTGTTAATGCTGTCTCAAAAAGCTATGCCATGACCGGCTGGAGGATTGGCTTTCTTGCCTGCAGAACGGAAATATCGAATGCAATAAGCGACATGCAGAGCCACTCCATTAGCGCTCCATGCAGCATTGCGCAGTGGGCTGCAGTGGAAGCACTGAACGGCAAGCAGGAGTCAGTTGGAAAAATGCTGCAAGAGTTTGACAGCAGAAGAAAATATGTTTTCAGGCACCTGAATGAAATTGACGGCATTAAGTGCACTGAGCCTGAAGGAGCATTCTATGTTTTCCCGAACATTGAGGGAACATTCAACAGGAAAATAAAGGACAGCGTTGCGTTCTGCGAGAAAATGCTGGATGAGGCGAGAGTCGCTTTGGTGCCTGGAGAAGCGTTTGAAGCCCCGGGCTTTGTGAGGATTTCGTTTGCTGCATCAATTGAGGACCTGAAAGCAGGAATTGAGCGCATTAAGGAAACAGTAAAGAAAATGAAATGAAACCAGCGCATCAACAAAAAAAACAGTGGTGTTAAAGCTTTGATTCCTGAAAACGAGCAAGTGAAAAAATGGGTAGAAGAAATGCAGCTGCTCTGCAAGCCGGACAAGTTGGAGTGGCTTGACGGAAGCGAAACAGAAAAGCAGCGCCTAATCAAAGAAGCAGTCAAGAAAGGCGAATTGGTTGAGTTAAACCAGAAGAAGATACCTGGCTGTTATCTTCACCGCTCTGCTCCAAACGATGTTTCACGAACAGAGAACCTAACTTTTATCTGCACTTCAAGGAAAGAGGACACAACACCGCTTGCAAACTGGATGGCGCCAAAAGAAGCCTACAAAAAACTCGGAGAAATTTTTGAGGGAGCAATGAAGGGCAGGACAATGTACGTTGTGCCGTTCATTATGGGGATTCCTAAATCAAAATTCAGCAAGGTTTGTGTGCAGTTGACTGACAGCGTTTACGTTGCATTAAACATCAGGATTCTTGCGAGAATGGGAAAAATTGCGTGGAAAGAACTTGGGAAAAGCAACAATTTCACTCGAGGCCTGCACAGCGTCGCTGACCTGAACGAAAACAGGAAATTCATTTGCCATTTTCCTGAGGATAATGCCATTTGGAGTGTTGGCTCAGGTTATGGAGGCAATGCCTTGCTTGGAAAAAAGTGCCTTGCATTAAGGATTGCAAGCCATCAGGCAAGAAAAGAGGGCTGGATGGCAGAGCACATGATGCTGATTGGAGTTGAAAGCCCGGAAGGAAAAATTACTTACATTGCAGGGGCTTTTCCAAGCCAGTGCGGTAAAACCAATCTTGCAATGCTGAAGCCGCCAGAGTCAATGAAGGGCTGGAGGGTTTGGACTGTGGGGGATGACATTGCGTGGATGCGCGTTGGCAGCGATGGCAGGCTTTACGCTGTAAACGCGGAAGCAGGGTTTTTTGGTGTTGCGCCAGGCACAAGTTATAAGACAAACCCAAACGCAATGGAAACACTGAAAAAGAATTCAATTTTCACAAACGTTTTGCTAAAGGAAGATGGAACAGTTTGGTGGGAGGGAATGGATGGAGTGCCATCCAAAGGAACTGATTGGCAAGGCAACCCTTGGACTCCTGATTCTGGAAAGCCTGGAGCGCAGCCAAACTCTAGGTTCACTGCTCCTGCTTCCCAGTGCCCATCAATTTCCCCGGAATGGGAAAACCCGAAAGGGGTGCCAATTTCCGCAATTTTATTTGGGGGAAGGAGGGCAAAGCTTGCCCCGCTGGTGTACGAGGCATTCAACTGGCAGCATGGAACATTCATTGGGGCAACAATGGCTTCTGAAACAACCGCTGCAGCAACAGGGCAAGTCGGGATTGTAAGGCGTGACCCAATGGCAATGCTTCCATTCTTTGGTTATCGCACAACAAATTATTTCAGGCACTGGATTGAAATGGGGAAAAAAATCCGAACGCAGCCAAAAATTTTTCACGTTAACTGGTTTAAGACTGATGGAGGGCAAACGTTTTTGTGGCCGGGTTTCCGGGAAAACATGCGCGTGCTGAAATGGATTGTTGAAAGGTGCAGCGGAAAAGCAGATGCGGAAAAAACCCCTATTGGTTTCATGCCTAAAAAAGGTTCAATTGATTTGATTGGATTAGAGATGCCGGATTCAGCAATGAAGAAACTGCTTTTAGTTGACAAAAATGCGTGGCTGCAGGAAACAATTGAACAGGAAGAGTTTTTCAAAGAGCTTGGAAGCGGAATGCCGAAAGAAATCCTGGAAGAGCACGCTGCTTTGAAGCGTAGGCTTAAAGGTTAAATAATCGATTGCTTGAAATACAGGAGAACAAAACAAAAAACAAAAGGCATGTTATGGGTTTTATTATGGTGCCAAAGCAAATTGTTATTTTGGGCGGCGGAGCAGGAGGCCTAGTGGCAGCCAACGAGCTTAGAAAAAAATTGGGAACTGAACACAGAATTGTAGTAATTGACAAAAATTCAAAACATGTTTTTCAGCCCTCTCTCCTCTGGCTGATGATAGGGCAGCGGAAACCAGAAAAAATCCAGAAAGAACTAAGTCTGCTGACCCGCAAAGGAATAGAATTCATAAATGACGAGGTCAAAGAGATAAGTATATCCGAGAAATCTGTGAAAACCGGAAAAGGAGCCATCAATTTCGATTACCTTATAATTTCTCTGGGCGCAGACTTGGCAGCAGAAAGCATAAAAGGGTTAAAAGAAAGCGGGTTTAACCTGTACAGCATTGACAGCGTATCAAAACTTGGGAAAGAACTTGAAAAATTCACTGACGGAAAAATTGTTGTATTAATTGCTGGCACACCATTCAAGTGCCCTGCGGCACCATATGAAGCAGCAATGCTGCTGGATTATTATTTCAAAAAGAAAGGAATCAGGGAAAAAATAGATTTAGAGGTTTGCACGCCTGAAACACTGCCAATGCCTGCAGCAGGCCCTGAAGTCGGAAACGGCCTGAAAATGATGCTGGAAGAGAGAAACATAAAATTTTCTCCTGAAGTTAAAGTAATATCGGTTGACCCTAAAAAGAAAACTATAAATTTTGAAGGCAGCAAAAATGCAGGGTTTGATCTTTTATTGTTTGTTCCGCCGCACTCTGCGCCGAGGGTTGTAAGAGATGCAGACCTTACAAATGAAAGTGGCTGGGTTCCTGTTGACATGAAAACCCTTAGAACAAGGCATGAAAATGTTTTCGCAATCGGTGATATTACAGCAATAAAACTTTCTGACGGAAAAATGCTGCCAAAAGCAGGGGTTTTTGCTCACTTCCAAGCAGAAGTGATTTCAAACAATATTGCTGCAGAAATACTCGGGTTAAAATCGCTCAAGGAATTCAATGGTTATGGGTTCTGCTTTGTGGAAATCGGCCACGGAAAAGCCGCTTATGGTGGGGGAAATTTTTATGCTGAACCAAGAAAAATTAACCTGAAAGGACCAAACATTATACTGCATTGGGCAAAGGTTTTGTTTGAAAAGTACTGGTTTTGGAAATGGTTTTAACCTGCAAAAGAGAAATAATCAGTAATGCTCTTCTTTCACTATCTCTATGATTCCAAGGAAGGGAACTCTTTTTTTATTATCTGAAGAATGACGTTCTCTCTCCCATAATGGCTAAACGCACTATAACGGAAAAGCTCATCGACCTCTTTACTAAGCCCATTAGTTAAGCCATGTTTTCTCAATTCGGCAAGAAGAACTTCGTCTGATGCTTCTAGAAGCTTAATCAACCTTTTGTCTCGTTTCTGCCGGAGAGCAGCTTGCTCTTCTTCCTTCTCACGTGCTTTCCTTTCTCCAAGAAATCTTTGCTTTGCTTTTTCAGCAGCTTCCGCTGATTGTTGTTTTCTTGAAGCATTGAGCCTTGAACGGATGGCTTTCCTCTGCCCTTTTGACGGCCTCCGCCTTTCAGGCACTATTCCAAGAGAAGTCCTAACAGCGCTTCTTTCATTCCTGCGCTGCACTCTTGACGGATTAGACCTTGGCGGCATTTTTTCCTCCAATAAAACTAACAGCTTCCTGAAATTTAAATGTTTCGCGCGCAATTGAAGCGAAAAAATTTGGGAAAATTCGCCGCCACTAACTTTTCGTTAAATGCTTTATTTCTTCTTTTGAGTGCTCTTTCGGGAGCCCGGCAGCAATTGCCAAGAGCTTTGCAACAACTACCATGAAGCTGAAAACAAGCAGCGCTTGCCCTGCAACCGATTTAAGGAAATAGCTGTTGCCCACGAAAACAAAGTGAAGCACTACAAAAACCAATGAAAGGTAGCCTAAGCGCTGCAAAAACTTCCAGTTATTGAAAGTGAGTTTTTTTATTGCATGCGCCGTTGATGTTGCAGCAAGGGCAAATAATACTAGAAGGCCTATTGCCCCGAAAACAGCCGGATAAAAATTTGGGTTAGCGACAGAGAAGACAAGGAAGATGTCAGCCTTGTATGTGCCAACGAATGCTGCGAGAGCATGAAGCAGGGCAAAAAAGAACCCGCTTAAGCCAAGGAACTTCCTGTAAATAAGGTCGTGCTTGAAGTAGCCTGGAAAAAACCTTGAAAGAGGCCCCAAGAAAAGTGTTACCGCAATGAGCAGAGTAGCTGTAACAGCAGATGCTTTGCTCACATTTTTCAGCACAGGGAGAGTATTGGAGGAAATGTTTATGAAAAACAGCAACAAAAAAACAAGTGCTGAAAGCACTACTGCCCTGCGCTCGTGCGGAAGCATGTAAATCTGAGGGAGAAACTGATATTTATTGTTTTTGCTTGCAGTATTTCAAAACCAAAATAGACTCATAGCAGACTTTGCTTGAAAAACCCCAAACCAAAAAAGTTCAAAGCAATTTTTTGAACCCCTCAACAGTAAAGCCGGCTTCGGAAATAATGCTCCTGATTGTTCGAATTTTAAGGTCTTTTTTATGAACAGGAACTATAACTCTTTTTGATTTATCTGCTATGTGTTTTAAAACAACGTGGCTTCCTGTTTGGTGATGAACAAAAAAACCTGCTTTCTTTAGAACTTTCAAAACCCGATAAGGCTTTAAAGACGGTAAAAAACCCACAACTACGCACTCAACAATACGCGAATTTTTTCATTTCTCGGTTTTAACTGAATGTCCTTTGGAAGTGGCAGATTATCCTTTAACAAGCTCTCACAATATGCCCTAATTGCATCACCAATCATTTCCCTTGCCTCCTCCAAACTATTCCCTTCACTCACGCATCCGGCCAAAGCAGGAACAATAACAGTATAACCGCCCTCAGGCTGAGGCTCAAAAACAGCAGTATAATTCAAAACTATTTCTTTTTTACTTTTCACCATTTTATCACAATATAATTATCCAAAAGGTTAATTTAAAGCTTTGCCATCACCACAAAAACCCCATACCAAAAAAAAACCACAGCAGAAAATCCGGATAAAAGACAAACTGAAAAATTACTGCTGCCCAAAAAGCAGCATGCGTCCAAGTTTGATGGCCTTACGGCCAAAGGCAAAGCCGATTTTTGTTTTCACACTTTAACGTTTAAAACTTATTAACTAAGCAAAGTTTCAGGAAAAATTTTATATAAGAAAGGCCCCAATATTGGCGAGGTGGTTGAACCTAAAACAATCACTTTAGCATAATGGTTCGGGAGCAGGCTCACTCGGCTAAGAGAGAAAAAAAGTGGTATTAGGCAACTGTTTGTGGCTCCCGGGCCACACATTTAATTCTGTTTTTTTTATACACCTACTATTTTTTGTGAAAGAGCTTTAAAAAGCGAGTGAAGTTTAACGATTAGCAGCTAATTCCAAACAACCCCATTATAGCCCTCTCAACTTATTCAAATCAGCGTTTTTTGTATTTCATTTTCTTGTCATAGTCAGGATGGCTTGAAATATCAAGGATGAACGCAATGATTTCTATTTTGGTGTCGTTGTTAGTTAGGGTATAAAGCATTCTCCAAAAACTTGGAAGCCCTACCCTGAAAAGGTTTGTTACACCGTATTTTTGCACATATTCTTTTGGTATGAGGTCGTGCGAGATGGGGTCTCCATAATGAGGGTTTGCCTTTATTAGTTCGGATTTCTTGTTTACCGCGTTGAGGATTGAGCGCTCGGCCTTTGATTTTGGGGCCTGCTCGTTAAGGTACTTGTAAACTTCCTCGGCCTCAGGGGACAGGACTACCCTCACAGCCTTCACAGTTCAAGACCCCTTGCAATGGCCTTTTTGAGGTTGGGGCTAGTGTTATGAATCCAGGTAATGCCCTTCATTGTAACGGCTATCTTGTTGCTCTCTTCAAGGTATTCGAGGATTACTTTTAGGGTGTTGTGGTTCACTTTTTTGGGAAGCCTCTTCTTGATTTCTGCCATGCTAATCACGCTCTCACTCATAGTCTTTAGTAGATTCTCAACCATCAAAACCGTGTTAAGGGTAGGGGAATGCTCCAGCTTCTGCTCCTGCTTATACACAAACATCACCTTTAGTTATCAACTAATAACTATTAGTTAGTATTGTGTATTTAAAGTTATTGATTTGTTTTGCCTACCTAAAAAAACAGAAAATATTTCAAATCTTGCTTTATAATGGCCGTCTTACAGAACAAAGTTCTGCGAGACCTCGCAAACGGAGTTTGCAAGACAGTCCAAAAGCTGAAGGCACTTTTTGATAAAACTCCTTGCAAAACCTTTGGTTTTAGCCGAAGGCCACTTTTCGCAAACCTCCTTGTAAAACCTTTGGTTTTACGTGGCCCGCAAAATCCATGATTTTGCTTGGGTTTCCAAAAAGGTTTTGACCGCGAATTGTTTTGGGTTGTTCAGATTCTGCGCAGTGCAATGAACCTTCCGGCAAGGCCGCCTAAAATGCCCAAAGCAAAGTTGATTACTGCCACTAGAACAAATCCGAATAAGCTTGAGGTTATTGCAAATGACCTGTATTGTTCTGGGGTCATGCTGGCGAAAAAGCCCATGCCGAACTCCTCCATTTTCTGGAGCTGCTCGGCTATTTCAGCATCGCTTGTGAGCATTAGTTGCACAACAGAAAACCCTACAATAAGCAGTGCCGCGACAACACCGGCAGCTGCAGGCACAGCAATAGCATCCTTTAATTCAGCCCGCTTTTTTGAAATAAGATAGCCAGCAGGAATTGAGGCAAAGAACGGCAAAGAAAGCGCAGTTATGCCCAGCAATAGCACAACTGGAGAGAAAACAAATTCTGCGCTCAGGGTTTCAGGCTCTGGCACCAGCTCAATGAGGAAAGCCAGCGCAATAATCAGAACCAACGTGATGAGAAATTCCTTCAAATGCGCTCCAATCAACTGTTTCACCCATTATAATTGTTGCCTGCAAACTTTTAAATACTGCTTTGGCGTAATAGTAATTCATGGCAGCAGACAACAAGGCTTTGGGCCTGTTTTTGATTGGAATTGCTTTAGGCATGCTTATCCCGCCGCTGCCGGAACCGGTTGCAGTACTGAACCCGTACCTTACATTCATTTTCATTGTTGTGGCAATAGTTGTTTTCGTGAAGGGCTAAGCAGAAGAGAAGCTTAAAAAAATTTCCAACAACAATTTTTGTATATGAAAAAACTGCTCTTGCTTGCAATCGGTCTTTTGTTTCTCGCTGGCTGCAGCCAGCAGCCCAATAATGGCCAGAATGACCTTAACTCTGCCACTGACCTCAATAACGGCACTGATTTGAATGCTGCAGCGCCAGACTCAAATTCGATTGACATTGATTTGACGCAGAAAACAATCAGGTTCAATTTTGAATTGGATTTTAATGCTGCAGGCATTGACTTGAACATTTTAAGCAGCGCATGCGATTTAACCTGCCTTGAAATTGACTTCAACAGCTGGAAGGTTTCAAAGGACCTTAATTCCAATGAGTTCCGATGCAATTGCACAACCGAAGTATGCAGGGACGAAGAGCAGCCAACGCACATCATACGCTACTGCCACGATGAAACAGTTGTTTTTTCCTTTGAATCAAACGCCAAAAAATAAGTGCAGCTTTTTATATAAGGTTGAATTTATATTTTTAAAGTGGTTTAATTGGATTCAGTAAAAATGGTTTTGGTGGCAGTTGCATTTATTCTAACTTTCGTGGGTTCAGGTGCTGTCAGCATGCCCGCTCTTACACAAGGGCAGGCGCAGATAACTTCAACATTCCAAGACAACGTTCTCACAGTAAGCGTTAAAAACGCCTTTGATTTAACAGGCTTCCAGTTTGCCGTAAACTATAATCCTGAAGTTTTAGAGCTTGGCAGATTTGAACCACTGTTACCGATAGAGGAGGGGGCATTTCTAAACAATAATGGAGCAGAGGAAACGTTCTTCACTTACTCGCAGGAAAATGAGCCTGGCCTCATTAAAGGAATTGTTGCTGCAAGGCTCGGAAAAAAGCCGGGAGTTAAGGGTTCAGGCGAACTTGCAAAAGTTTACTTTACAGCGAAAGGCGAAGGAAACCCGGAAATTTCGATTTCTGGCAGCATCATCACTAATTCAGCAGCGGAAAAAGTTCCCCACCAAGTAATGCCTGTTGAAATAGGGGAACAGGCTCAGCAGCCAGCCACGCAAAACGCACCGGGCTTTGATTTTACATTGGCCCTGGTTGCAGTTGTTGTAATAGTGGCAATTGCGGTTTTCTTCTTCGTTGCAAAAAAGTGATTCTGAATTAGGTTTCGTTAGGCTTTTGGCTAACAATTTCGAGAGCTATTTATAAGCGCACAAACAATAATAGTTCATGGTTTTGTCCAAAGGTTCAAAAAAAACTGCGGTGCTTTTACTGATTTTGCTGTTTGTCTTTGGAGCGCTGCCGTTAACGCATGCAGCAATAAGTGACGGGTACATTTACAACAACCAATACTATGCTGTTTCCTTTGACGGCGAAGGAGATGCAGTTGTAAGGGCGCGGCTCACAATTGAAAACACCATAGACCAAGGCATTGAAAGGCTTTTCCTTGAAGTGCCTGGAAGAATAGTTGTTTACAAGGCAGTGCAGGAGCACCCTGGCTTTGAGGTAATTGAATTCGAAAAACAGCTAACAGCTGATTCAACTATTTTAATCCTTGAACTGCCGCACGAAATAAGGGAAAACCAGACAGGGGCAATTGTATTGCTTTACAAGATATCCCGCTATGCAGAGAAAGACCTTGCAGGCAACTACAACTTTGATTTTGAAACAATTGTGGACAACGAAGCAGTTCTAGTTGAAAATGTAAGGGTTGCAGTCAACGTTCAGGAAGGCCTGCACCTAAAAGGAGGAAACGCTGAAGTGGACTACAGGCCAGACTTTTTCTCGGGAAGGGCACTTGAAACAGCTGCATCAGCCGACATTATAGCGCCGGAATACAAGCAAGTTGCAACAGGAATCGAGTACGCAAGAGGTCACGTTAAAACCGCTTCAAACCTTGACGGCTTTGAGAGCTTTCACGTGAAGGGAACTTATGGAGAAAGCGTAATTGCTCTTTACCTCCTTGAAATCATTGCAGGAATTGCCGCCATAATTGTGATTGCTGCCTTGATTAAATCGCTGTTCTACCGCAAATCAGCAGAGGAAACATTTTCATCCCACCAGACAAAAAAGAGAGAAGAAAACGCTGGCAAAGGCTTTGCACCTGATTCAGCTGCAAGGATTGCCGGTGTAAGCTTCCTCTCCGCAGCAGCAGTTGTTGTATACTGGGCTTCCTCATTTGTTTTCCTTTCAGTGCTTCAAAACGCATTCTACTACCGTTTCAGTGAAATGCTTGCACTGCTTTTCTTTGTTTTAGGCGTGATTGTGAGCCTTGCAGCCCTTGTTGGGCCGGCAATTTATGTTTCCTCAAAGCACGGAGCAATGGAAGGCCTGCTAACAGCAATTGCAACAGTTGTGTGGATTTGTAATTCTTGCAATAATTGTGCTTTTTGGGCTTGCAATAATTTTTCCGCCAATAATTTACTATTGATTCTGAAGAAGTTGAACTGTTTAAACCAAATATTTTAATTGCTTCTATAGCAAACAGCTTATATTTTTGAACTTTTTATTGCTGTTTGCTAGATGCAAAACGCAAGTTAAATGTTCAATTACTTAAGCGTTTTGCTATATATCTAATTTGTTAGTTTTGGATTAACAAGCACTGATTATGTAGAAGTTAGTGGTGGTCTGTTTTGGCAATAACTTTCCAGAAGGAGAAGTACTCCGATGCAGAGATTTTCAGGGCATTAAACCCTTTGCTTAGCCAGTGGTTTAAAGAAAAGTTCAGGGCGTTCACTGAACCGCAGCGATATGCAATCCTAAACATCCATCACAGAGAGAACACCCTCATCAGCGCTGAAACAGGAACAGGCAAAACTCTTGCAGCGTTCAGTGCAATCATTTCCGAGCTTTTGAATCTAAGCCAAGGAAACCAGCTTGAGGAAAAAGTTTATTGCTTGTACATTTCTCCACTTCGCGCGCTGAATAATGATATTCACAGAAATTTAATGGTTCCGCTTGGCGAAATCGAGGAAATTCTGAAAAAAGAGAAAAAGAACCAAACAGGAGTCAGGGTTGCTGTTAGAACAGGCGACACCACAACAAGCGAAAGAGCAAAAATGCTGCGGAAGCCGCCGCACATTCTTATTACCACTCCTGAATCAGCTGCAATTTTAATCAACTCGCCAAAGTTCAGGGAAAATATGCGCGGAATCAAGTGGTGCATTGTGGATGAAATCCATGCCCTTGCAGAAAACAAGCGCGGAGTGCACCTTTCACTGACACTTGAAAGAATGCAGAGGCTTTCCCCAGAAATGTGCAGGGTCGGCTTAAGCGCAACAATTGCCCCACTGGAAGAGGAAGCAGCATTCCTTGCAGGAATGAAGAACGAAAAAGATACAAGGGACTGCAAAATCGTTGACGTTTCTTTCTTAAAAAAAATGGATTTAAAGGTTATTTCGCCCCTGCCAAGCTTCATTGACATTACGCAACAGCAGATACATGATTCGCTTTACTCGCAGCTTGACAAATTAATTCAAGACCATAAAACAAGCCTTATTTTTACAAACACCCGCTCGGCAACTGAAAGGGTTGTGCATCACCTGAAAGAAAAGTTTCCAGAACGCTATAGCGAGGTTTCAATCGGCGCGCACCACAGCTCTTTGAGCAGGGAGCACCGCCTGAGAATTGAAAACAAACTCAAAAATGGGGAACTGAAAGTTGTTGTCTCCTCAACTTCATTGGAGCTAGGAATAGACATTGGATTCATTGACCTTGTTGTTTTGCTGGGAAGCCCTAAAAGCGTTGCGCGAGCAATACAGCGAATGGGCAGGAGCGGCCACCAATTGCATGAAAAAGTGAAGGGCAGAATAATTGTTCTTGACCGCGATGACTTGGTTGAATGCAGTGTTCTGCTGAAAAGTGCAATGGAAAAAAAAATTGACAGAATACTAATTCCAAAAAATTGCATTGATGTTCTGGCACAGCACATTTACGGCATTGCAATTGAGGAGCCAATACAAATTGACGAATTGTTCAGGCTTGTGAGGAAAAGCTACTGCTTCAGCAAACTATCGCGGCTTGACTTCAACGAAACAATTGATTATTTGGCTGGAAAATATACTTCCCTTGAAATAAGGCACGTTTACGGAAAAATCTGGCTTGATGAGGAAACAGGCATGGTTGGAAAGCGGGGAAAAATGGCGCGCATAATTTACATGACAAATATTGGAACAATTCCGGATGAGGCCCGCATTACAGTAAAAATTGGCGAGCAAAAAATCGGCACAATTGATGAGGGCTTCTTGGTGAGACTGAAAAAGGGAGACGTTTTTGTTTTAGGGGGACAAAGCTATGAGTTCAAGTTCAGCAGGGGAATGACGGCGCAGGTTACTGCTGCATACAAGAGGCCGCCAACAGTTCCATCTTGGTTCAGCGAAATGCTGCCCTTAAGCTTTGACTTGGCTGCAGAAATTGGCAGATTCAGGAAACTGATGGAGGAAAAGTTCAAAGCCGGAAGAAGCAGGAAAGAAATACTTGAATTCATTAACTCTTACCTTTACGTTGAAAAAAACGCTGCAGAAGCGATTTTCGAGTATTTCCATGAACAGTTTTTGTACTCGGAAACCCCGCATTTAAATAAGCTGCTCATAGAGCAATTCCATGACGAGGATGGAAAAAATAACCTCGTTTTTCATTCCTTGTTCGGCAGGCGCACCAACGACGCATTAAGCGTTGCCTATGCTTACGCTATTTCCAAGCTGATGCACAAGGACGTTGAGTTAAGCATGAACGACAATGGCTTCATGATAAGCAGCTACAGCAAGATGCCATTGGATGTTGCACTGAAGGCAGTTAAAAGCAGCGAGCTGTACTTGCTTCTAGAGCGGGCAATTGACAAAACCGAGGTGCTGCAAAGAAAGTTCAGGCACTGTGCTGCCCGCAGTTTAATGATTCTGCGCTCTTACAAGGGAAAAACCAAAACTGCTGGAAGGCAGCAGATGAGCGCAAGGCTGCTTATTAGCGCTGTGAAGCGAATTTCCAATGACTTCCCGATACTTAAGGAGGCGCGCAGGGAAGTGCTTGAGGACTCAATGGACATCCAGCACGCAATTGAAGTAGTGAAAGCAGTTGAAGAAGGAAAAATTATCGTGAAAAAAATCCAGACTGATTTTCCAAGCCCTTTTGCTGCAAACATTGCTTTGCAGGGAAGAATGGATTTGATGCGCGTGGAGGAAAGATTAGAGTTTTTGAAAAGAGTGCACGCAAAGATTGAGGAAAGAATTAAGGAAAAAGCCACGGCATGAAACCCGCCCTTGAAAAAAAAGTAACCCTAAATAAAATTATTAAGGATTGGTGCAGTTAAGTTACTTATGCCGATGGTAATGCTTCACAAGCCAAAAGAAAAAAGGCCGAAACCTACAAGAAAGAAGGAAAGAAAGGAAAAGCTGTTTAGAAAGCGTGAAAATAAAAGAATGGCTAAAACCCCAAAGAGCTTTAGGCCGACTAAAGACCTGCACACCCTTCTAATAAAGGGAATTCACAGCTCCAACCCCTCCACAAAGCAGTTCTGCCAGAGTTTCATGGATTTGTATAACCGGTATAAATTCATCTCAGAATTTGAAGACCGCCTAATGAGAACAACAAAATATAATGGAGCCATCTATGCACCTCAATTAGTCATATTCCTCCAGATTTTAAGCAGCGAGATTTTGAGGACGCCTGGAAAAATTTACAGGAGAGTGGCAGAAACAAAATCAAAGTTTATACCGCAGCTTTTTGGCGGAACTGATTTTACTCCTGCTCAAGCAATGGATTTTCTTCTCACCCTCAAGCCAGAATATTCCACAACTGAAGCCGTGCGAGAATTTAAGAAATTTTTGAATCGACAGTAATTATATGAACGAAATCCTCCCCAATATTGAAATTGTTGACCTTGCAGTTTTCCTACCAAAATCCAATGTGCTAGCCATATCCGATTTGCAGTTAGGCACCGAGGAAATGATGGTGGGCCAGGGGATTTTCCTGCCTCGCTTTAATTTCAAGGAAATTAGCTCAAGGCTTGAAAAAATTTTTTCTGAACTAAAAAAGCGCGGAGTGAAGCAGCTGGAAAAAATTGTTGTCAACGGCGACCTAAAACAGGAATTCGGGAAAATCTCGGAGCAAGAATGGAACGAAGTGCTTGACACAATTGAGTTACTGCAAAAGCACTGCAAAGAAATTGTTTTGGTTAAGGGAAACCACGACATGGTTCTTGGGCCGATTGCAAAATGGAAAAACCTGAAAACTGTTGAAGCATTTTATTTAGACAGGGAAAAGGTGTTGTTTCTTCATGGAAACTCCACAAAAATTTTGAAGGAATTTGTGGAAGCAAAAACGCTTGTTGTTGGCCATGAGCACCCTGCTGTCAGCATCCGCGAAGGAGTGAAAACTGAAACATTCAAGTGCTTTCTGAAAGGAAAGTATGAAGGCAAGAACTTGGTTGTAATGCCGTCAATGAACGCCGTAAAAATCGGCAGCAATGTTCTGCGGGAAAAGCAGTTGAGCCCTTTCCTAAAGCAGGATTTAAGCAACTTTGAGGTATGGGTTGTGGAAGACAAGCCCTATCACTTCGGGAAACTGAAGGAATTATTTTAGTTTTGGGCTTGCAACAAACATTATTGCTTCAGGGCATTTGGTAAACATTGCGAATCTTACAATGGATTCAAGCATAAAACCGTTTCTTTCAAGGCTGTCAACTATTTCCGGGATTTCGCTGCGGCTTCTCAGCAAGCCGGCAAAAACCAGCCTTGACCTGAAATTCTTTTTTAGCACCCTGCGTGCTTCTTTGAGGAACGGCTTCCAGTGAATTGTCAGCTCAAGGTTTGAGCCCATCAGCAGAATTTTATTCTGGCTTGATGTAGACAGCGGGATATTTGTTGCAGAACCGGTAATAACTGAAAGGTTTTTTGCTCCGGATTTTCTTTTGACTTCCAGTGCTTTTTTGCTTATTGAATGAGCCAAATCAATGCAGACAATTTTTCCTTCAGTAACAACATTTTTTGCAAGATATGCTTCCATTATTCCGATGCCGGAAGCAATGCTTGCAATCCTGTCTGCCGGCCTAATCCCGGCTGCTTTCAATATTGTGTTCATTTCATGCTCAGTATAACGCCTGTCAGCCAGCCTCCCGATTATTCTGGCCTGCCTTTTCCATATTTCTTTTAAATTTTTTAGTGGAGTTTCCCTGTTGTCAATCTCGTCAGGCCACTTCTGCACAATCCTTGCTTTTTGTTTAAGCGGTGCCTCTTTTCCAATAATTTTTTCGGAAAACAATTCAAAATGGGTTTTTTGGCCGGTATTTCTGTTCCTGCGCTTTTTTCCCATAAAAAAAGATAAGCACGCTGGAATTAAAAAAAGTTTCCTAAAATAAAGGTTTGCCGCAAGCAGGCGGCAATGGGAGCGAGAGGATTTGAACCCCTGTCTCCAACTCATTCGCAACTGAGGGGTCAGTTAACAACCCATATGTCAAGGGATTTCACTGCGTTCAATCCCTTATTAATTTTTAAACCTTTGAATTAATAAGGATTCAAGTGAAACGAGAACCCATGATATACGGCGTGCCAACTGCGCCTTCAGTTGCCCCGAAGCTGGAATACTGGACCAAACTATACTACGCTCCCAAACGAATAATTTAAATTACCTGAACAACAATAATTTACTTTGGAAGAAATTTAAATTAGTATTGTGGAAAGCTGTTTTTTGTTGGGAGGCCTCTCGCACTCGATTTTTGGTTTTGTTATCACAAAGTTTAAATAGCTGAACCAACCTAATATTAATCTGTTTGTAAAATTTTTGGCGAGTTTTTATGAAGCAGGATGTGCTTTCAGCAATAGCCATGCAGTCAAGCGACGAAACCTACACCCCTGTTCCGAAAGACTACAAGGCTGGAAAAACAAAGTACGTTATTGTAACCGGCTCTGTTATCAGCGGAATCGGAAAAGGAATTTTCACTTCTTCTCTCGGCAAGTGTTTGCGCGACAGGGGCATTAAAATTGTGCCAATCAAGCTAGAGGCTTACTTGAATGTTGATTCTGGAACATTAAACCCTTTCAGGCACGGGGAAGTTTTTGTGCTGGATGACGGCACTGAAACAGACATGGATTTGGGCGGCTACGAGAGATTCATGGACTTAACGTTAAGCAAGGACAGCTTTGTTACCTCTGGAAAAATATACCAGAGAATAATCGAGAAAGAGCGGCGCGGAGAATATCTTGGAAGGGATGTGCAGTTCATTCCTCACGTTACAGGTGAAACAAAGCTTGTTTTGAGGAACCTCGCTGTTAAAAGCAATGCGGACATGGTTTTGGTTGAAATTGGCGGAACTGTGGGAGATTACGAGAACATGTTTGCCTTGGAGGCAATCAGGGAATTAGCGTATGAGGAAGGCCACGACAATGTCTGCGTGGTTAACGTTACCTATGTTTTGGAGCCGCCGAGCACTGGGGAATTCAAGAGCAAGGCAGCGCAGCTCGGCATAAAGAGAATGATTGAAATGGGTTTGCAGCCTGACGTTGTTGTGTGCAGGAGTGAGAGGCCAATTCCTGAAGTGATAAGGCAGAAAATCAGCATGAATGTAAATGTTCCGCTGAACCGCGTTTTCGGAGCGCACAACGTTGAAAACATTTATGAGGTGCCCTTGTTTTTGAGGAAGCAGAAAGTGGATGAGGCAATCCTTGAAGTGTTGGGCTTGGAAAAAAAGTTTCCTACAAACGGAAACAAGGAACTGGAGAAATGGACTAAAGCCAACACTGTTACCAGCAGCAAGGAAATAACTGTAGGCATTGCAGGCAAGTACACTGGCCTGGTGGACTCTTATATCAGCATTTTGAAGGCACTGGAGCACTGCAGTGCAGCAACCAACACGCGTGTTAGGGTTAAGTGGATTGAAACAACCGAAATAGAGAAGGGAAATAAGAGGGCAGCTTATGAACTCAAAGGAATTAACGGGCTGATTGTGCCCGGCGGCTTTGGAAGCAGGGGCTGCGAAGGCAAAATTGCGTGCATTAAGCACGCAAGAGAGAACAAAATCCCTTTTTTGGGTTTGTGTTTTGGAATGCAGATGGCAGTCATTGAGTTCGCCAGAAATGTTGCTGGGTTGAAGGCAGCGAACTCGACTGAAATTGACGAGAAAACACCCAACCCAGTTATCTGCATTTTGCCAGAACAGGATGAAATAGAGGAGTTAGGCGGAACTTTAAGGTTAGGCGGTTTTGATGTTGTTGTTAAGAAGGGTTCCCTTGCGCACAGGCTTTACGGGAAAGAAAAAGTAAGGGAGCGCTTCAGGCACCGCTTCAACGTTAACACAAAGTATATTGACAGGCTTGAAGAGAAAGGGCTCTTGTTTTCCGGGATGGCTCCAAAGAAAAGAATAATGCAGATTGCAGAAATCCCCAATCACCCTTTCTTTGTTGGAACACAGTTTCATCCGGAGTTCGTTTCAAGGCCACTGAAGCCCAGCCCCATTTTTCTTGGGTTCATTAAAACATGCATTGAAAAATCGGCGCAATAAATGGCTGAACTTGATTAAAACAGTTTCAATTTTTTTACCGGCTCTTCTTTTTTTGGGGGAGCGAATGCCCATTTCCCGCCAACATCCGGCGATTCCTCTACAACCTCTTTCAATGTTTCCTGGCTGGGCAAGTCTTTCTTGTAAACCGAGGCGGATGAAAAACTTTTTCTTGCGTAATTGACTGCAAGCACCAACACAACCCCTAACAGGATTAAACCCAAAGGAATAGCAAAGCCGCCGCCAAGCGAAGCAAGCCCTATGACTGGATTGTTTGCTTCAGCTAGCTGTTGCTGTTGAAACCTTTCATTGTTTTCTTGAATAATTGCCACGACTTCACCTTCAACGCCAGAAATTCTTTCAGTTAACGAGCCTACTTTGGAAGCAGAATCATCTAAATCAGAGCGAAGAGAAGAAACTTCTTCTTGCACTCCGCTTAAGCTGTCAATTGCCGCCGTGTTTTCCTGAATGCTCTGCCAGAATGCAGTGTTGTCTGTTTCAAGGTTTTTGATGCGCTGCTCGAATGCTTCCCTGTCAGAAACCGCTTGGCTTAACTGGCTTTCAAGGTCTTGTTTTACGCTTTCGTCAAGAGCAGAAAATACCTGCACAGTGTCACTCACACCATCAGCTTCTACTGCGTAAGTGCCTTGTGGCAGGCCAAGATAAGAAACGTAAAGCACTAAGCCGCTTGTAGAATTGGAGTCCGCATCAAAAGTGAATGCTTTTACGACAAACTTTCCGTTGAATGGGTCCACTACAACCGAGCCGTTGCTGTAAACCGTTAAAACCTTGTCCCCTTGAACCAGAACATCAACGCTTGAAAAGCTGTCAGTTGGGTTAAGGTAAACTGAAAAGCTCCAGCTAACATTGGCAGGAACCTTTTCTGGAGCATCAATTGAAGTAGCTGCTGCACTAGCCATAAATAACAGCAGGGCCAACGGAAAAAGCCTATTCATTCAACCACTTGTTTCTCCTATACTACTACTGCTTAACTGCTATAAATATGTTTTTAATCAGTCACTCTTCTTTTTCGTTTTCGCCGATCTTCATGGGGTTTAATGCCGGGAGCTTTTAGTACTCTTCGCTGCTCCCATCTCCTATCTACATGAACGTTGCGGTCAAATTTCTCGTTTAGACCAACGGGTCTCCTCGGCGGCATACAAACCACATAAAATAATATTAAACTACTATTAAAACCTATTTTGGAGCGAAGCAACAAGCAATTGCATTAATTTAAATAACTGGTTCAATATTGTATAATTGAATTACTTTTTCTGGTTGGAGCCTAATGGGAAAGGAAAAACTTGTTGTTGAAGGCAAGGAAATAATCCTTGTCGGAACCGCACACATAAGCGAGAAAAGCATTGCATTGGCGGAAAAAGCCATCAGAGAGGAAAACCCTGACTGTGTTGGAGTGGAACTTGACCTGCAGAGGCTCAAGCAGCTGAAGCAGGGCGAGCAGTGGAGTGAAATGAACCTGGAGAAGGTAATTGCAACAGGGCAGACTTACTTGTTGCTTTTCAACCTGCTGCTTGCAAACATCCAGAGGCAGTTCGGGCAAAAACTCGGTGTCAAGCCAGGCCAAGAAATGATTAGAGCAATCGAGGTTGCTGAAGAACAGGGAAAACAAATCGTATTGCTTGACAGGGATGTAAGGGTTACGCTTAAGCGCGCACTAGACAAAATGAGTTTCATTGAAAAACTGAAGCTCCTTTACTCGCTGAGCCTAGGGTTGTTTGGCTATGGCAGAGAGGAAATAACAAAAGAAAAAATCGAGGAGATAAAACAGCAGGACATGATAAACAAGTTAATGCTGGAACTAAGCAAAGAAATGCCTTCAATAAAGGAAGTTCTTGTAGATGAAAGGGATGCATTCATTGCGCACCAAATCCTTTCTTCGCCAGGAAAAAAAATTGTTGCCATCATTGGCGCAGGGCACGTTGACGGAATAAAGAAAAACTTAATGGAACGAAAACCTGTTGCCGGGCTTACATCAACTGTGAAGAGGAAGAGCCTGCTCTCATACGCCAAATACTTGGTGCCAGTAATTTTCATTGCATTGCTTGCATACGCTTTTCTCTCAAAAGGAATTGAAACAGGCATGGGTGTTTTCATTGCGTGGTTCCTTATCACCGGGCTGCTTTCAGCTCTCGGCGTGTTGATTGCAAGGGGCCACGTTTACTCTGCCTTAACCGCTTTTTTGGCAGCTCCCTTCGCTGCTCTCCATCCGCTGCTTGCAGTGGGCTGGTTTGCAGGGGCAGTGGAAGCAAAATTCAACAGCCCGAAAATAAAGGACTTTGAAAACCTGAGAAATTTGAATTCGTTAGGCGATTTCACAAAAAACAAGGTTACAAGGATTCTGCTTGTTGCTGCATTTGCAAACCTAGGCTCAACAATTGGAACAATAATCGCGCTTCCCTACATTGTTGCAACAATATCCTAGTTCTTTGCTTATGATTTTCGCGGATTAAAACCGAATTATTCGTGTTTCACAAGACCAACCAAAGCATCTATACTGCGAATATCGCCAATAGGAATTTCCCTAATATTCCACCGTTTTAGTTGCCCAAAGTACTTTATTAAATGGAGTTTCGCCGAGTCTTCAACCAGTTTTGTTAAATCCACTCTCTTGTCCCATTTAGCCAAGGACTCGGCAACTGCAAGATTTACGACCCCCAAAATATCTTCATAATCAGCTCTCCGCCTAAACTTGCCTACAATAGTTCTAATAACTGGAGATAACTCCACAAATTTTATTGCCTTCTCACGTTCAGATAACCGATTCAGCAAAGGAAGTTCTTCAACATAAATAACGTCTTTAACCAAATTATACCTTTGCATTCTTGCTGCTTTCCTTGCAATTTCACTTCTCTGTTCAGGAGTCCTTGCAGCAGCAGCTTTCCTTGACCTTTCACTTCTCTGCTCAGGAGTCTTTGCAGCAGCTCTTCTCCTTGCAATTTCACTTCTCTGTTCACGGGTTTTTACTGTTTTCCTGTACTCCCACAATGCCTGCTCCAGTGTGAGGTTTTCTGGAAAATATCTTGATAAATATGATTTTATCGTAGTTTCATTGCCGCCGAACCTTTTGGAAAACTCTTTGGCTATTCGGGTTCTAGGGTGGCCTTTATCGAGCCTTGATTTGAACCACAGAAAATGCACTGGCATAAACTTGAAATTTCTTCTAGGCACAAAAAACAAACGAACTTGCAGAATAAAAAACTATAGCAAAATGCCTATGTGTTTGAACAAATAGCGAATGACTTGTTTTTACCATTATTAAAGTCATTCGCTAGTCGCAAAAGACATTAAGAAATTACCAAAACTAATGTCTTTTGCTAAAAAACTGCATTTTGCAACCAGCAAACAGCTTTGATTTTTGAGCATTAATTTGCTGTTTGCTATAACTGAAATAAAAACACCAAAAAGCTTGTTGCCGCAAAAAGCATATTGATGCCTGCTTTTTTATTTTTCACTAAAAAAAGCCGGTTGTCAAAACAACCCTTTTATTTTTCCGTTTGCATCAATATCAATGTTCAATGCAGCTGGCTTTTCAGGCAAGCCAGGCATGGTCATCACTTCTCCGGTTAAAACCACTATGAAGCCCGCTCCTGAGGAAACCCTTGCAGACTTTATGTGCACCTTGAAGTTTTCTGGAACCCCTTTAAGCTTCGGGTTATCGCTTAAAGACAACGGGGTTTTTGACATGCAGACAGGCAGCAAACCAAAACCGTTTTTTTGGAGCTGCACTATGTCCTTTTCAGCCGTAAGAGAGTAATTCACAGAGGAAGCACCATAAATTTCTTTTGCAATTTTTTCAATTTTTTTCATGATTGGAAGCTTGAGCGAATAAAGAGGCTTGAAGCGGCTTTTTTTCTTGCACACGCCAACAACTTCTTTTGCAAGCACAATAGCGCCTTTCCCACCTGCTGCAAAAACATCAGTTCTGAAAGCTTTAACGCCTAGTCTCCTGCATTCTTTCACAACTGTTTCAATTTCTTTTTCTGAATCACCCTTGAACTGGTTCAAAGCAACAACCGGCACAACGCCGAACTTTTTTATGTTCGCAGCGTGTTTCGCCAGGTTAGGAATTCCTTTTTTGATTGAACCGTTGCCGTGCTCTTTCAGGGCGCGGATTGTTGCAACAATTACGACTGCATTAGGCTTAAGCTTTCCCTTCCTGCACTTGATGTCGAAGAATTTTTCCGCACCAAGGTCAGCCCCAAAACCAGCTTCTGTAACCACGAAATCTGAAAGCTTCAATGCAAGCTTTGTTGCAATAATGCTGTTGCAGCCGTGAGCAATGTTTGCAAAAGGCCCGCCGTGAACAAATGCAGGGGTTCCCTCAACTGACTGCACCAAATTAGGGTTGATTGCTTTCCGCAACAGCACCGCCATTGCACCTTGAAAGCCAAGCTGCCTAACTTTAACAGGCTTTCCTTTTCGAGTAAAGCCGATAACTATTTCGCCGAGATTTTTTTTCAGCTCCATAAGCGATTCACTCAAGCAAAGCACTGCCATTATCTCGGAGGCAGCTGAAATCATGAAGAAGTCATCCCTTGTAATGCAGACATCTCCAGAATGGCATATTTCCACTTCGCGCAGCGAGCGGTCATTCACGTCAAGAACCCTTCTCCAAGTAATTGAAGCAGGGTTAATTTCCAATTTGTTTTCCCTAGAAATGTAGTTGTCAATAAGCGCAGCCAAAAGGTTGTCTGCTGCAGTAACAGCAGGAATATCACCAGTAAAGTGAAGGTTAATGTCTTCCATTGGAAGCACTTGGCTGTAGCCGCCGCCTGCAGCGCCGCCCTTAATGCCGAATAAAGGGCCCAGCGATGGCTCGCGCAGACAAATCATTGATTTTTTGCCAAGGCGCTGAAGCGCTTGGGCTAACCCAACCGTAATTGTTGTCTTGCCTTCGCCCCTGCTGGTTGGAGTCATTGCAGTTATAAGAACAAGTTTTCCGTCGCGCTTGTTTTTCATTTTTTTCAATAGCCCTACATCAACTTTTGCAATAAAGTTTCCATACTGCTCTAGGTCTTTTTCCTTGAGTGAAAGCTTCTTTGCAATATTTGAAATCGGCTTCAGTTTTGCTTTCTGGGCAATTTCAAGCGAGGACTTCATCGTAATAATTTCTGCTTTCCTGTATTTAAACGATTGCATTAATTTATTCCATTAGCCAAATTTTCCTGCACAATTACCTGTCCTTTACTAGGTTAAGCTTTGCAAGCGTAGTGTAAAAGTGCACTGTTATTGGGGATTTTTCTGTGTGCAGTTTTGCCCTGCCCATGAGGAGTTCCCTGCGGGCCTCTTCAAGCGTGGATGCATTAACCTCAGTGAATGACATCCCGATTTCCTCAGGAATGTGCGCATCGCTGTTGGCTGTTTTTGGCAAACCATGTTTTTCAGCGAATTCAAAGGCTTTTTTGTTGTGGCTTTCAAGCGTTGTGCGGGAGTTAAACACTTCCAATAGGTCAATTCTTTTCACAAAATCCTTAAGGCCATGGAAGTCGTTCCGGAACACATCAAAAGGGTGCACGACCATTGCAAGGCCTCCTTGGCCGTGAATTGCGTCAAAAACCTCGCCAGCGCTCCCAGGCTTCACTTTTCCCTGCAGAAACAAACCTATAATTTCGCCAGTGCATTTGCCGCTTTCAATTACTTTAACTTCCTCTCCTTGAATGAAAGGCCAGCTCATTTCCTTTGAAAGTTTTTGGAACAGCGGCCAAGCTGAAACAGTGTTGTGGTCGGTTATTGCAACAACAAGGCCCTTGCTTTTTGCTGTTTGCATTATTGTTTCAGGCTTTGAAATTGCGTCACTTGAATGGTTGCAGTGAACGTGCATGTCCAGCTTCAATTGAAACACTCCTTAATGCCCACTATTACCACTATTATGTGTTATTATGCGGTATTATTGTGGTATTATATTTCTTTTAAAATATTAATTAATTGGATGAATTAATATGAATACTGAAAGAATAAGGAAAGAGTTTCCGATTCTTGAGCGCAGGGTTGATGGGAAGCCACTTGTTTACTTGGACAGCGCTGCAACCTCACTGAAGCCAAAAACAGTTACCGGCGCGCTTGCACACTACAATGAGGAGCTTGGGGCAAACGTGCACCGCGGCGTTCACTCGTTGGCTGAAGCTTCAACCAAAGAATTCGAGGGAGCGAGGAAAAAAGTTGCCGGGCTAGTAGGCGCGGAGCAGAAAGAAATTGTTTTCACCAAGAACGCAACCGAGGCAATTAACCTTGTGATGAATTCACTGCACCGCAAGGGGTTTTTCCGGAGAGGAGACGAAATATTAATCACTAAACTGGAGCACCACTCTAACCTTGTTCCATGGCAGTTTTTGCGTGATACAGCAGGGGTTAAACTGAAGGTTGCTGAATTGAATGGAGACTTTACTCTTGATGTGGCTGATTTTCATAAAAAAATTTCCAAAAAAACAAAACTGGTTGCAGTAGCGCATGCCTCAAACACTGTTGGAAGCATTAGTCCAGTAAGAGAGTTAACGGAAGCAGCGCATGATGCTGGAGCGCTTTGCTTGGTTGACGCCGCGCAAAGCGTTGGCCATTTTCCTGTTGAAGTAAAAAAAACAGGCATTGACTTTCTTGCGTTTTCAGGCCACAAAATGCTCGGTCCAACCGGAATCGGAGCGCTTTACGCAAAGCAGGAACTGTTGGAGGGAATGCCACCGTTTCTTTTCGGCGGTGACATGATTAGTTCAGTTGGCTTGGAGAAAACCGAGTGGAATGAGGTTCCATTCAAATTCGAGGCAGGCACCCCTGCAATTGCGGAAGCAATTGCTTTAGGCAAAGCGATTGATTTCTTGGAGGAAATTGGCCTGGAGAACATCAGAAAACATGACAAGGCATTAACAGAGCAGGCAATAATTGGGCTCCGGGAAAACAGTGCACTGAAACTTTTCTGCCCCAGCAACCCAGAAAAGCAGGCCGCAATCGTTATGTTTGGTTTGCCGCCATTTGACTGCCATGATGTCGCGATTGCGTTGGATGAAATGCAGAACATTTCAGTCCGCTCAGGAATGCTTTGCGCTGAACCATTAGTGAAAAGCCTTAACAGCAAGGGCTTATGCAGGGCCTCATTTTATTTGTATAACACGAAAGAAGAAGTGGATATTTTTGTGTCAGCGCTGGAAAACCTAAAGAAAAGCAGGAAAAGGAAAAATTAAAGCTGTTCGCTATACCCCGACTCTCCATTTCAAGACCAAAAGATATTTATTTTTGTCTTTGTAAAAAATGTTGAGTATGGTTGATTTGATCCTCCTAGTGCTTGGAATTTCTGTTTTTGCCCTCCTAGTGGCAGGCGCGTTGGCCCGGTGGGTGTTAAGCAAGGACACTGGAACAGAAAAAATGCGCGAAATCAGTGATGCGATTGCGGAAGGAGCGCACGCATTCATTAAGAGGCAGTACCTTACAATAGGCCTCTTGTCACTCGCACTTGCAGTTATTATTTATGCTGCTTACTTTTTTATCGGAAAACAGGAGCTTGGAACCCAGACATCAATTGCATTTATTTTCGGAGCGTTTTCTTCCGGCCTTGCAGGAATAATCGGGATGTGGATTTCTGTAAGAGCAAACATCAGGGTTGCTTCTGCTTCAACCCGCAGCATGCGGGAAGCTCTCCGGATTTCGCTTTGGGGCGGCGCTGTCTCAGCAATAACCATTGTCGCAATGTCTCTTTTGGGCATTTCACTCATTTATGTTGCTTTTGGCGCGATTTTTGGGTTAAGCGCAGAAGAAATACCGTTTGTTATTGTTGGATACGGTTTTGGCGCGAGCTTTGTGGCACTATTTGCACAACTCGGCGGCGGAATTTACACCAAAGCAGCTGATGTTGGCGCTGACCTTGTTGGAAAGATTGAAGCAGGCATTCCGGAAGATGACCCAAGAAACCCAGCGGTAATTGCCGACCTTGTCGGAGACAATGTGGGGGATTGTGCCGGCCGCGGAGCTGACTTGTTTGAATCAACCGCAGCAGAAAACATTGGTGCAATGATTTTGGGAGTTGCACTCTTCCCTGTTTTTGGGTTGAATGGAATTTTGTTCCCGCTTGTTGCTCGCGCAGCAGGACTGATAGCATCAATAATTGGCATCCTCTCTGTCAACGCAAAGGAAACAGAGGACCCAATGAATGCGCTGAACAGGGGATTTTACGTTACGGCATTGCTGTGCGCACTTGGCTTCTTTGTGGTGTCAGAGTTTCTTTTGGGAAACATTTTCTTTTTCTTTGCAGGTTTAGTAGGAATTGCCACCTCAATATTGTTTTTGTGGATTACAACTTATTACACTGAAAGAAGGTTCAGCCCAGTAAGGTCCATTGCTGAGGCCTCAAAAACCGGGCACGCGACAAACATTATTTCAGGGCTTGCAGTTGGGCTTGAAAGCACTGGCCTGCCAATAGTTACCTTGGGCGCCGCTCTGATATTCTCATTCATGCTGGGCCAGGCAAGCGGCGTGGAGCACGGTGGCTTGTTTGGAACCGCTGTTGCAACAATGGGAATGCTTTCCACAGCAGCATTTGTTTTGTCAATGGACACGTTTGGGCCAATAACTGATAATGCCGGCGGAATTGTTGAGATGTCAAAGCAGCCTGAAAAGGTGCGAAAAATCACTGACAGGCTTGACGCTGTTGGAAACACTACAAAGGCGCTTACAAAGGGTTACGCTGTCGGCTCAGCCGGGCTTGCAGCATTTTTGCTTTTCTCTGCGTTCATGGTTGATGCAGAGCTTTCAGCAATAGACATTTCAAAGGTGCCTGTGTTTGTTGGAGCGCTTTTAGGGGCAATGCTTGTGTTTGTTTTCAGTTCTCTTGCAATCAAGGCTGTCGGAAAAACAGCTTACTCAATAATAAACGAGGTGCGTAGGCAGTTCAAGGAAATTCCCGGCATAATGAAGGGCAAGGCAAAGCCTGATTACGCGCGCTGCGTTGACATCTGCGTTCAGGCATCCTTAAAAGAAATGATGCTGCCTGGCTTGCTTGTGCTTGCTACAACAGTTGTTGTCGGCATGGTTTTGAAGGCAGAGGCGGTTGGCGCTTTTTTGATGGTTGGAACCATTACTGGAATAATTACTGCTTTGTTCATGAACAATGGCGGCGGGGCAATGGATAACGCAAAAAAATTCATTGAGGAAGGAAACTTTGGCGGCAAAGGAAGCGACGCCCACAAGGCATCCATTACCGGTGACACTGTTGGTGATCCGCTCAAAGATACTGCAGGGCCCTCGCTTCACGTGCTCATCAAGCTCCTGGGAACAATAACATTGGTGCTGCTGCCGCTGTTTTTGTAATATTCGGTGGATTTCTTTGGGTTGTTAAAAATCCGCTATAAAACTATTCCTTGGCTATATCTTCAACAGAAATTTCTTCATTGTGCTCAATGATTTCTTTTGGCGAGATTTTCAGCAAGTGCATTGTGTCACCACCGCCGCAGACAACAAGGTCTTTTTTGGTTACTTGCTTGTCAAGGAGTGTTTTAACGCCGTAAACCGAAACAGGAGGAACCCCGCCAACCTCGTAGCCTGTTATCTCCAGCACTTCCCTTGGTTCTGCAAGCCTGACATCTTTAACCCCTAAAACGCTTTTGAGTTTTTTTGTGTCAACCCTTGTGTGGCCCAACACCACAGCCAAAACAGGAGTGTTTTCAGGTGTTATGAAAAGAAGCGATTTGGCGTTGTCTTCAGAGGGAATCCCCACTTTTTCCCCCACATCTTTCACTGAAACAACCCTGGAGGAAACCTCGAATAGTTTCGCCTTGAGGCCGTTCACCCCAATGAAGTCTTCAAGCATTAGTAAAGCAATTTAGGAAAAAAATAAAAATAGAATTATTGCTTGGGCCTGTACTTCGCCTGCGCTGCCGCAAAATCTGCCTTATCTTTTGCTAACAGCTTCCTGAAAAGAGCAAGCTTTGCGGCAATTTCCTCTTCCTTGACAAAATCTTCAATGGTTAGGTTTGGCTTTTCTCTAAGCAGTCTTAATTCGGACTCCAACTGCCGGATATGCCCTTGCTCAGAGTTGATTCTTTTTGCCCTCGTAAGTCTGCTTATATTTGTCTCATAGGCTCCAAAACTTTTTTCAGCCTGCTTGAAGGCCCCCTCAACCCTTTGCCTTCTTTCTTGAACAGAAAGCCCAGTGCTTTTCAAATGGCCGACCGCTGCCTTGAATTTTTTTGGAGGAAGCCTCATTCAGTAACCGCCACAATAAATAGCGGAAAAGAAGTATAAAAATCTTCTCTGAGACTAAAGCCCTGCAGCTTTTTTCAGTTCATTTGTTTTGTCAGTTTTTTCCCAGGTGAATTCCGGCTCGCTCCTGCCGAAGTGGCCGTAAGCAGCTGTTTTGCGGTAAATTGGCCTTTTGAGGTTAAGGTGCTTTATTATGTCGGCTGGCTTGAAGGAAAAAACCTTTTTCACTATTTTCTCAAGCTTTTCATCCGGCAACTTTCCAGTGCCAAAAGTATTGACGTAAACTGAAACTGGTTCAGCGATTCCAATTGCGTAAGCAAACTGTATTTCACATTTTTCAGCCAAACCTGCTGCAACAATGTTCTTTGCAACATACCTTGCAAAGTATGCTGCAGAGCGGTCAACCTTACTGGGGTCCTTTCCGGAAAAAGAGCCGCCGCCATGCGCCCCAACCCCTCCATAAGTGTCAACAATTATTTTTCTCCCGGTTAAACCTGAATCCCCAACAGGGCCTCCGATAACAAATCTTCCAGTTGGGTTAACCAAGAATTTTGTTTTCTTGTCAATCCACTCCCTGCACACTGGCTTTATTACCTTCTCAATTACTTCCTTTCTTATCTGCTCGTATGGAATATCATTGTGCTGCGTGCTGACAAGGATTGTATCGGCCCTTATTGGTTTGCCGTTCTCATACTCAATAGTGACTTGGCTTTTGCCGTCAGGCCTAATCCAGGAAATCTCTCCTTTTTTCCTAACCTCTGCAAGCCTTTTTGTGAGCTTGTGCGCAAGCAGTATTGGCAAAGGCATTAACTCAGGTGTTTCGCTGGTTGCATAGCCAAACATCATTCCCTGGTCGCCAGCGCCCTGCTCCTTGCTTTTACCTGCATTGACTCCCTGCGCAATGTCGCCTGACTGCTCGGAAAGGGAAATCAGAACAGAGCAAGCATCCGCATCAAAACCATACTCCGGCTTATTGTAACCTATCTCGCGGATAGTGTTTCGCACAATGCTCTGGATGTCAACATATGTTTTAGTTGTAACCTCGCCAAAGACAAGTATGAGGCCGGTTTTTGTCGCTGTTTCAACAGCAACCCTTGAGTTAGGGTCACCCCTTATCATTGCGTCAAGAATCGCATCACTGATTTGGTCGCACATTTTGTCCGGGTGAGCCTCAGTTACTGACTCCGAGGTAAAAAAATAATTCCTTGCCATTAAACCAACTCCTTTCCATTTGAATGCGAAAATTCCAAAACCCTTTGAATGCAAAAATTTCAAAAATTCCAAAACCTAAAAAAACCAATATTTAAAAAAAACCAATATTTATTTCTTTAAATAAAGTATAAAGGAACCTTAATAATAATTTCTGTTTAAAATATTCTTTTAGGAATAGTGGTTTTTTGTGCTGCCGGAGCTGTCAGAGCTGAAAAGAAAAAGGCAGGCATTCGATTTAACCCAGATTGAACTGGCGCAGAAAACCGGCGTAAGCCAGTCATTGATTGCAAAAACCGAGGCCGGCCGCATTATTCCGGGCTACGCTAACGCAAAAAAACTTTTTGATTTTTTTGAGTCCCTGCACCATGAGAGTGAACTGAGAGCACATCAGCTTATGGCCCATAAAGTTTTAAGTGCCAGACCTGATTCAACACTGAAAGATGCAACAAGAGCAATGGAAAAGAATGCTGTTTCCCAGCTGCCAGTAATCGAGGAAGGCAAAAACATCGGAACTATTTCAGAGAAACTGGTGCTTGACAAAATGAATGAAGTGAATGATCCCACAAAAGCCGGAAAACTGATTGTAAGAGATGTTATGGGTGAGGCAATGCCTGTAATTATGGGGGACAGCTCTTTCAGGGCGGTTTCGGCACTGTTGGAAAACAATGCAGGAGTGCTGGTGGCAAGGAAGGGCAAGATTGTTGGAATTATAACTAAGTCAGATTTGCTGAATTCGATGCTGAAGCGGAAATAAGTGCAAAAGCTGCAGAAATCGATACTTTTAAATAACTTCTATGTCACTACTTAATAGTAACAAATTAATTTATAGGGGCATCTGGATTGAGTAAAAGCTTTATTTTTGGGTTAATTTTTCTGTTTTTAGCAAGCTTTGCCTATGCCGATTCAGTCACCTTAACAGGCCCAGGATATGTAACCTTAATCGAAACCATCTGCGAGGACTTCCATCCAGGGCAAAGCATTGACTGCGAGGGCACAAGCGTAATTTACATTCCAGCAGACTACAACAAGGTAACGCTTGAAAGGGTTTGGTTTGATGATGACGGCTTTGTGGAAATCAATGGAACCAGGGTCTTCAACGACCCAAACACAGGCAACTGCTCTGTTAACCCATACCCTGAATTTCCGTTAAACGCGAACGTTGATATCACAAGTTATGTGCACGAAGGCTACAACACAGTGCACGCTAAGGGCATTGACAACTGCACTTTCCCCAATAACTACCAAGGAGATTTCTCCTATGTTTACGTGCAGATAAGAATTGATTTTGAAAATGCACCACAGCCTGTAACCCCGCAGGATCAACTGTCAGAGCCTAGAACAGGAGGATCTAATGCACCAGTCACAATTGAGGCTTACTTGGGTTTCCAAGACCCTTTTAGCGGAAAATACTTTACAGAAACGCACGACCAGATACTCAGTAAGTATGGTAGTGATGTGCAGATAATTTTCAGGAATTTCCCGCTTTCATTCCACTCAAATGCCGAAGGGGCAGCAATAGCAGGGGAATGTGCACATAGCCAAGGGAAATTCTGGCAATACGCAGAAATACTGTTTAACAACCAAAGCAACCTTAGCAACAGTGCACTCAAGCAGTATGCAAGTCAAGCAGGCCTTAATGAGAATAGCTTTAATGCCTGCCTTGATTCAAAACAATATTTGCCTGAAGTTCTAGATGACCTGAGAAACGGTGAAAACAGAGACATAAGCGGAACACCTACATTTTTTATTAATGGACAGAAGCTTGTTGGTGCACAGCCATTCAGCGTTTTCGAGAACATTATTGACGAAGAACTCGGAAACAACAACGGCTCAAATGATGCTCCATCAATCAGCAATTTGCCTGACAGAGAGATAGAAGAGAACTCCGGCTACTCCGACAGGCTTGTTGACCTCTGGAATTACGCTTCTGATGCAGAGGATTCTGACAGTGAACTTTCATTCAGCATTGTTTCCCAGTCAAGCACCGGCCTCATTGACTGCTTGATTGTTGGAAACAGGTACTTTGAGTGCTTTGCCCCGGACAGAGATGAAACAGGAACAAGCTCAATTGTTATAGAAGCAGAGGATTCAGGCGGAAAAATTGACTCTGACTCATTTGATGTAACCGTTTTCCCGGAGGATGAACTGATTCAGGCCCCAAGGATTTCAAAGCTGCCTGACAAAGTTATTGAGGAAAATGACGGGTTCCAGGAAAGGCTGATTGACTTGTGGGATTACGCAAGCGATGACGAGGACTCTGACAGCGAACTCGACTTTAGGGTAAGCAACCAGACTAACTCTTCACTTGTTGACTGCTTTATTTCGGATGACCGCCACTTGGAGTGCGATGCTCCGCGAAGAAACAGCACCGGCACCAACCTTGTTACTGTTGTTGTTGAGGACACTGACGGATTAGAGGACTTTGAGACTGCAAGAATGATTGTTGAGCGCTCTTCAAACGGCTTCTGCTCTGACATTGATGTTGAAACCCGCACTGTCTTCGTTGACGAGGAAGATGTTGAAACAGCTGATTTCAGCATAAGGAACAATTCAGGCCAGGACTTCTTCATTGACGATGTTGATGTCTTTGAATCTGAGAGGGAATTCGACGTTAGCCTTGTCTCCCATGACACTATTGCAAGAAGTGATGACAGCGCTGACTTAAAGGTCAGGGTTGAAAGCAATTCCGTTTCAAGGACAGAGGAAGGCTTTGGAAAAATAAAGGTAAGCGGAGAGTTTGAAGACGGGAGAAGCTGCAGTTTTGACTCTGTTGGAACTGAAAGCTTCAGGGTTGTTGTTGAGAATGTTTCAGGCGGCAGCGCTGTCTGCGGAAACATAAAGATTGATTCGTTTGATTTTTCACTGAGAGAGAACAGGACTGAAACAAAGGAAATTATAATCAGGAACCGCAGCAGCAAGGATTTCTTTGTTGACAACGTGCAGGTATCTGAGGATTCAACTTACCTTTCAGCTTCAGTGAGGAACGAACCTACAAAAATAAGCGCTTTCGGTTCAGCAAAAGTGGAAGTAAGGTTTGAGTCAAGGGCAGTTCCAAGCAGGAGAACTGCAAACGTAACCCTGAAAGTTGACGGCTCATTCGAGGACGGGAAGAGCTGCGGCTTCAATGACATTAAGTTGACTGACAGAATTACAATCCTCAACACAGGCGATGCTGTTGAAGCAGATGACATTGAGGTAAATGTTTCCCCTGCAAGCATTTCACTTGAACCAGGCAGGCTGAAGAAGATAACTGTGGGAGTAGAAAACAACTCAAACAGCAGTGAATGCTTTGATTTGAGTGTTTCAAGCAACTCAGCATCCATTGAAGCTTCGCTGGAAGACAGTGAATTCTGCTTAAGCAGGGATAATGACAAGGAAATTGAATTGACTGTCAAGGCTCTTTCAAGCGCCAGGCCAGGCAATTATACGGTTACGTTTAAGGCTGAGGGAGACTTCCCTGCAATCATTAACTTGGTTAAGGTGAATGTTTTAGGCGAAGAGCCAAGGCCTGCTGAGCCGGAGCTGGAAGTATTCGGCCTGCCGCAGGTTGTTGAGCTTTCATCCAGCCAGTCAAAGCAGTTCTCTTTTTCAATTAAGAACAACTCCAGCAGCATAATGACAAACGTTGTTGTCTCAATAGCTAACCTCCCTGAAAAAGTTGCATTTGAGCCAATTGTAAGGCAGCAGTTAGGCGCCAGAGAAACAATAAATGTTACTGGCACCATTAATGCAGCCGGTGCTGAAGAGCAGGATTTCACGGCATTGCTTGAAGTTGAATCAGACCAGGCAAGAGCTGTTGAAGCGTTCAAGGTAAGCGTTGAAGCTCCAGCAGATGAAGGCGAAGAGCCTGGGCTCATTTCTGGTTTGCTGGGCTTGGCAGGCTCAGTGGGATTAGGAATTATCCTTCTGATTATACTAATCATCGTAATTGCAATTATCGTTGCATTGGTCAGAAAATGAGACCATCCCTGAAGCCAAACGATATCTTTAAATAATTCATTTACCAGCACTTAGTTATAGTACTCTATTAATGTTAACAAGTGAAAAAATGGGTTTTCTTGGGAAAAATGTTCTGGCATTGGCGTTTTTTTTGCTGCTTTTTTCAGAGGCAAGCGCATTCATTTCAGAGTTGCCTGGCACTGTTACGGTTAAGGGCATTCCAACAGAATTCTATTTCAAGGTAACAAATGACGACATTGTTGATAGGCCGCTGGAAGTGGAAGTGCTTGCGCCTGCAGAAACAGAGTTCTTGGAGCAGCCGGGCATTGTTGGCGCTGGCAGAACAGAAAGGGTTACTGTCAGGGTTTTCCCTGAAAGCACTCTTAATGGAAAAGAAATCACTGCAACTGTTTCAGCTAAACTCGGAAAAAGAGCTGCGGAAAAAAACTTTAAGATTTCGTTTGAGAGAGCGCTTTCCTGCCCTGTTTCAATTGACCTTTCCTTAAACAAAAGCCAAGAAAACGGTGAAAAGCTTTTTGTTGTAGCTGCACTAAAAAACAGTTCTGTTTCCAGCGAGGAAGTTGAGCTGGCAAAAATCAGTGGCCTGCCAGAGTCTTGGGGCATTGAGCTTCCAAATGCGGTTTCAGTTGGCAGGCTGGAGCAAAAAAATCTAACTGTTACAATCACCCCTAACTCGGCCTTTGAAGGAGAAGCGGAACTATTGTTCAAGTGCGGCGACTTCATTGAAAAGCGTTCGCTGAATGTTTCTGCCGGAAGCGAAGGAAACAATTTCTTCAGTGGTTTGGCTTCACTGTTTTCGTTTGAGCAACTCAACAGGCCGTTTGAATTCTCGGAGCTGGAGCTGCTGCTGGACATCGCATTGGTTTTGATTGCGGCAGTGCTCTTAATTGCGTTCATTGCAAGGTTCGTCAGAAAAATCGGCGGCGAAAAACCAGCAAAACCGGAAACGAATACTGCTTCAGTGCAGCGACATGAAGTTCGTGCAGGCAGGCCGAGAGACAAGTTTGAAACTTACAATCCAAGGCTTGAGGAGCTAAAGGAAAGGATTCAGGGAAAGAAGTGATTTTATGAACAAGCGAACAGCATTAACAGTTTTACTCGTTGCTCTTTTGCCCAGCCTTGCATTTGCTGCTGATGTAACTGTTGAAACAGAATTTGATTCCATTAATTTGGTGCAGGGGAATGAGGCATCAATTTTTTTGGAGTTCTTCAACAGTGACTTCGAGGAAACTGCATTCGTTGAACTTTTTGTTGACACGAGTTCAGGTTCAATTGAAGCCGTTGCAGCCAACAAAAAATTTTCAATTAATCCAAGAGAATCACTTGTTTTTTCCTTGACCGTTTTTGCGAAAGATGATGCGGCAGAAGGAAGCTATCTTGTTGAGCTTGAAACAGAATTCAGCAGGGGAAGCGCTTACAACACTGTTGAGGTGAGGGTTGAAGAGCTTGAAGCAATTGAGTTGCTTCCCTTTAACCAAGGGCAAGAGTTCTGCATTGACTCTTACACCAAAACAATTCAGGTTGAGGTTGCAAATTTAAGCAGTGAAAGGCAGAGGGTTTTCCTTTCCGCTGACTCAGAACTGTTTTTGCCAACATTTAACAACACGGAGCTGAGGCTTGACCCAAACGAGACAAGAACAGTTGAACTGGAAATCCACTTGAATGACTCGTTCAGGGCAGGCTCTTACACTATTCCAATATACGCGCTCAGCAATGACAGATTTGTCCAAAGGGAAGTTTCTTTCAGCCTCATAAAATGCTTTGACGAGGAAACTGGCTTTGAAGAAGACGATGAAACAGCAATAAAGGAGGCATTTGAGCTTGTGCTCTTGGATGAATCCGTGGAAGTAGAGAAAGGAGCCGATGTTCCTTTGCGGTTCACTTTGACTAACCTGCTTGAAGAGGAACAGGAAATCAGGATCAGCTCAATAAGCGATTTGCCCACAAAAGAAGCTGACCTCACAATCCGCCTTGAGGAAAACGAGTCAATGCAAAGTTACATAAACGTTTCAGCGAGGGAAACTGATGAGAAAGGAATCCACGAAGTGCAGATTTTCGCTTGGAACAGCAAAGGCGAGGAATTTGAAATAGCCAAGGTTAATGTGCTGCCAAAGCACCTGCTTGAAGTAAAAGTCCTCAACAATGAGTTCGAGCAGCGCATTTGCTCTGCCGTTGATTTCGAGGTATTCGAAATCGAGTTTGAAAACAAAGGCGACTTTGATGAAAGGGTTGAAGTCAGGGTTGAAAACCCCTATGAATCAATTGGCGTGAATGTTTCTGATGAAGTCATAGAAGTGGAGGACGGCAAAACAGAAACAGTGTACATTACGGTTGCTCCCTCGTTTGATGCCCCACTAGGCGACAAGAAAGTGGAGCTAGTGGTGAAGGGGCTTTCAAGAGAGTTCACTTTCAGGCAGGAACTGCGTTTCACTGTTGTTGAAGCATTTCCAGAAAACAATGAAGAGAGCAATGATAACGGCAATGAAAGCGGTGCAGAAAATGAGGATGGCTCCGGCAATTTGGCTGGGGGAAGCCAGCAAAATGAAGGAAACGGAAAACAAAAGCCAGAATTCGCTGGCCTGGCAGCATTGGTTTCGCTTGCAGGCAGCAACGCAGGAATTACGCTGGGGGCATTATTTATATTAATATTTGCCCTAACAATAGTTATGTTGTCTTTACTAAGCAGTGGTAACAAAGAGCGCCACTATTGGGCTAAACTGGAATCAGGGGAACAGTAATGGACAAAAGATTTTTGCTTTTAGGGGTCATTGTACTGCTTTTTGGAGCAGCTGTTAGGGCTGTTGAGTTAAGCGGCAGCTGCAGTTCTGCGAGCACCCAGTGCGAGCTTTCAATAAACGAGCTGGAGGTCTGCAACGATTCGCTGGAAGCGCACACTTACACTGCAAGAACCAGCGGTGAAGTTGCAAGCTGGGTTAATGTTCTGCCTGAACGGTTTTCGCTTGAAAGCGGTGAATGCAAGCAGCTCAGGACATACACTATTGCCAATTGTTATGCTGAACCAGGCACCTATGAGGCAGAAATTGTTGTAAGCGGCGATAGTACAATTGAATCAGTCAGCTGCGTTATTGACATTGAGCAGGGGCACTTTGTTGACATTGACATAAGCCCTGAAAGGCAGGTTGCAACGCAGTGCGAGGAAAAAAGCTATCTTGTAGAGCTTTCAAACAACACTATTGTGCCAAACCAGAGAACTGAAGCAGTAAAGCTAAGGGTTGAAGGAATTCCCGAAGACTGGTTTGAGCTTGAAAGCCGCGAGCTTATTGTGACAAAAGGCAACCCGGAAGAAGTTGAGCTGAAAGTGCAGGCTCCATGCGACGCTCCGCTTGGCACTTACGAGTTTGATGTTGTTGCAGAACTATTCAACCCTGACTTCAAGTCAAGGGACTCAGCTGAGTACGTGCTTTCAGAAGGACAGGAACTATTAATTGAAAGCGAGGCAAGCTATGTTGCTTGCACTGAGGAAACAATCAGCAGAACAGTTGAGTTTGAAAACAACGGCTTGAAGAAGGATGTCCTTGACCTTGAGCTTGATGCTCCAAGCTGGGTGAGCATTTCAGCTGACACAATTGAACTGGCGCCAGGAGAGAGCCAAGAAGTTGAGCTTGCATTCAATGCAACCTCTGAGGAAGAAAAAACTTATGACATTTCAATTACCGCGCGCTCACAGCTTTTTGACTTCGAGGAAACAAAAAACTTTGAGGTTTCACTGCTTGACTGCTACAATGTTTCAGTTGAAAGGCTTGAAGGGGAGGAAAGCCTGTGCATGGAAGCAACACCTGTTTACAGGTTCTCTCTCTCAAATGACGGGGTCAAGGACTTAGATGTTGCGGTTGAAGTTGAAGGAATTGACGCAGAGCTGAGCGATGAAAGCATTTCACTAAAGCAGGGAAGCAGTAAAGAGGTTACGGCTGAACTTAAAGTTTCAGATATTGGAAGAGAGGGCTCAATAAGCAGAAGCGATGTTGCAATTGAAATCGTAATGGACTCTTCTGGAAGCATGGCTCAAAGAATTGAGGGAACCAAAAAACTTGACATTGCAAAAAATGCAATTATTTCCTTTGTAAACAACATAACAGAGGTTGAGCTTGGCCTGAGGGTTTTCGGCCACAAAGAGGAATGCAGTGAATCCGAGTTGCTTGTGGCTGTTTCCAAGCTTGACATTCCGGAAATAACTGAGAGAATCCAGGGCTTCAATCCAGTGGGCCAAACCCCTCTTGTAAGCAGCCTTGACTCAGCAGCAAATGATTTTGGAGGAACAAAAGAAAAGTACATTATTCTTGTGAGCGACGGGAAGGAGAGCTGCGAGGGAAACATTTCAAGTGCAGCAAACAGCTTGCGCAGTGAAGGCATTGTTGTTTACGCGATAGGCTTTGACATAGATGAAACTGGAAAGCGGCAGCTCCAAGAAATTGTTGAGGCAACAGGCGGCCTTTATTATGATGCACGCAACTCCGAGGAACTGCTTGAAACATTCAAGCAGATAACAAAGGAACTAAACATAGAGCCGGGCGCTGCAGGGGAAAGAACCTTCACGCTCAAGCTTTCATCCGAATACTTTTCCTTTGAAAAAGATTACACTGTTACAGTTAACGACTGCCACAACATAGCAGTTGTTGTGCCTGAGCTTAACTTATGCAAAGGCATTCCTTTGAATGACTTCATCAGCCTAACAAACATTGGCTCTAAACCCCAGAGTGTTTCGGTAAGCGTTGAACCTGAATGGGTTGAGCTTGAAACCGAATCAATCACAATTGAACCAGCAGAAGAAACATTTATCGGAATCAGGGCAAGGCCGCCACTTGAAACAGAGGCTGAAGAAATTGAGGTTGCTGTCAGCTCTCCTGACTTCACTGCAAGTGACGCTGCCTCAATTAATTATTTGAGCAGCGCAAGCTGTTATGGCTTTGACCTCATCATTGTTGAACCGGAAGTTGACGCTGCCACATGCGAAGGAAAGCAGCAGACCATAATCCTTGAAAATCAGGGGCAAACCGGTTTCAAAGTGCAGTTAAGCGTTGACAAGCCATTCGTTTACCTTGTGGATGAAACAGTCGAGCTTGAGAAAGGTGAAAGAAAAGAAGTTTACTTCTTTATCTCCCCGCCATTTGACATAACAGAAGCAGATTCACTCATAACCATAACTGCTCAAAACGATTTCGACTATGGCACATTCGGCGAAGTGAAACTCAACTTGGTTGGATCAAGCTACGGTTTGACTCCGGTTAATGTCAGCATCACAGATGTTAACCTGACAAGCATTACGCAAAGAGAACTTGTTGAAATTGATGCAGTAGTTGAATTTGATTTAATGAATGATTCAAACAGAACACTTGAAATTCAAGGCATTGAGAGCCTTGACTTCAATGCAGCGTTCGAGTTGCAGGAAAGCAAGATAAAGAGACAGGAATCCTCAAAGGTAAGGATGTTGCTTGACCTGCCGGAAGACTTTAACAAGGCCAAGGCTGTTGCAACAATCAGGATTAGAACCAATGAAGGAAGCTTTGTAAGGAACATTGAAATTCAATTCAGGCAAGAAGAGAAAAAAGAGGGAGGCGGAGGAACTCCAATTGAAGGCAGTGCAGTAAGCATTGGAGCAGGGCTCCTAACCCTGGTTACACCAAGAAACGCAATAATTGTATTGCTGCTGCTGATAGTTATTGGATTGATAATTTACTCTGTGCTGAAAGCAAAGGAAGCTCCGCCAGCACAGGCAAACGCAGGGGAAACTGCAAAGGAAACAGGGGCAGCCCAAAAAAAGAAAGCCCCAGCCAAAAGCAAGCCTCAGCCTAGAGCCCAAAAGAAGAAATAAAGCTAATTCTTGGCTGCGCTTGAAAAAAAGTTTGCCACGAAAGGGCTTTGAATCAGCACAGCTTTTTCTTGGCCTGCACTCGCAGGATCGTTGCTTAAGAACAACAGCACTGCCTGCCTGTCGAACACCATAAAACGCGCACTAGACCGCGGGGATAGCAGCCTGTACTTGACTTTGACTCCCTTTTTAGGCAGGGCATCCAGATTCTGCCTGAAAGCAGCCTTTTTTCTCTTAATTGAGTCGTTTGAACCGGAAATAATAACCGTTTCCTTGCAGTTCTCTAACTGTTGCAGTATCCTTGTGTAGATATTGTCTCTTCCCTCAACCAGCCACACCTGCTCGCCGGTTGCAACTGAAACAGTGTCTGACACCAGCTCTTTCTCAACCCTTTTAATGGCTTCATTTAGCTCTAAGAGCCTTGAATCAAGCTCTGCTTTTTTCTCTTTCTCCAACTTTTTGAAGACCTCTGAGGGCTGCAGAGCAAAATACTCAACCGGCTTGACAGGCTTGCGCTGCACAAAACCCTTTTTTTCAAGGGTTGAAAGCACATCATAGACTCTTGCCCTAGGAATAGCCGCATGCCTGCTGATACTTGAGGCCTGCGCTGACCTAAACCGAAGCAGTGCCAGATAGGCTTTTGACTCGTACTCGTTCAAGCCAAGCTTCCTGACAATCTCCAAGGATTTGTCCATTCAATCACCAAAAAAAGCAACGAATAATCACATAACTAAACCAGTATAAATAATTTTTGCCTAAAACAACCTGACAAAAAAACAAGAAAAACGAGCTCAAAGGAAAAAAAACGCAAAAAAAAGAAAAGTTATTTAAAAAGTTAAGCCAATACTTTTTACTGTATTGGGAGTTAAGGAGATAAGCATACTGCTTTGCGGGGAACCGCCGGTTTACGCCGTGCAGATCCCTGCTTATCTCCAAAAACCTTTTGGAAAAAGGTTTGCGAAAAACCGGCTTCTCCAAAAACCTTTTGGGAAACCCAAGCAAAATCAAAGATTTTGCGGGCCTCGCAAAACCCCGAGTTTTGCAAGGAGTTTTATCAAAATCCGCCTTCGGCAAACAAACTGTTTCTTTAAAACCAAAAGAAAAAGCAGTTAACTAAAGCAATTATATTGAAGTGCACACGCTGTTAACGCATGCCTCATTTTCATTGCACACTATGCCGCATGCACCGCAGTTCTCGTAATCTCTTTCCAAGCTTGATTCGCAGCCGTTCACTGACAATCCATCGCAGTCGGCTCTTCCGGTTTCGCAGACAAGTGCTTCGCCTGATTTAACTTCTTCCTCGCTGACTCCACCAAACAAGCCGCCGGCACCGCTTAATTTGTTGTCATAAACAGATTCAAGCGAACTTTTTTCTTTTTCAAGTTCATCAATCACTTGGGAAATTCTTCTCCTCAGCATATCATCGTCAACTTGCTCGACTACGACTTCAAGTGCATCAATTGTTGCCTCAATTTTTTCAATCTGCTTTGACAGCTTGTTTGCTTCACCCCTTTCATTTTCTTTTTGGAAGCCGAACACTTTTGTAAAATGATACAAAATGTCTTTGTTTCTTTCAGATTCGTTCAATTCCTCTACTGTTGCAGCAGCATCTACCAGTTCTGAGCTGGTTACTGAAACAACAGATGACAAATCGCCTTCCAAGTAGTATGAGTCCTCGCTCAAGCCTTCAGCTGCATCCAAAATTTTTGACTCAAAGCCTTTTTCCTCTTTCAGTTCCTGCAATTTCTTCCACTTGAAAATGTTCTGCACAATTCTTCTCACTATTTCCCTCACTTTGTCCTCTGTTGTTAAAGTTCTGCAAGTTTTAAGCTGCGCATCAATGAACGTGCACGATCTCTCAACATGCCTGACGCATTGCTTTTGCCCGAACTCTGCCTGCTTGCAGAAAAACTGGTATTCTTTCGCAACCCTCTTCATTTCAAATCCAATTTGCTTCTTGATCCTTTCCTCGCTGAAAAACTTTTCAGACATTTTCTTGGATGACTCAATGCATTGCGCAATAAATTTTTCTCTGTCACAATCCTGGCTCTGTCCTCCGCCTTGCGGACCACCAAAAGGCCCTCCACCATAAGCGCCGGGTGATGGACCACCGCCATATTGGCCTCCCCCGTATTGGCCGCCAAAAGGTTCAGGCCCATAAGGCTGGAACGGCTCAACGTGCTCTGGCTCAAAAGGCGGCCTTTCAAATCCGCGGTCAAAACCGTCACCATAAAATGGTTGCTCTGACTGGACTACATTATCATAAACAGGTTCCTGTTCAACAGGCACTGATTCTGGTTCCTGCACAATTGGTTCAGGCTCAACAACAGGCTCGGGTGCAGGCTCAACAGATTCTTCCTGCAAACTTGCCACAAGCAAATCATTGCCAAGTGCACTCGTCGTTATTTCTCCACCACTTGGTTCTTCAGCTGGAGGCTGCTCTATTGGTTCCTGAACCGGCTGCCCAACTGGTTGTTGCGGATACTCGCACCCCTGGAAATAGTCGCAACCATTGGAATTATAGGTTATTGGGTTGCCTCCACTGCTTCTACAACTGTCAAACTGAGGTTGAATGTCTTGGCACTGTGGCCTATCATAGAAGGGTTCCTGTTCATTGTAAGGTTCTGGGCTAGAGTAAGGCTCACGCGCAACCTGTTCCTCCCTATAAATTTCGCCTGACGGCCTTGAGCCGCTTTCAACGCACTCAACAAATGGGCAGCCATCGCTTCCCCTCACTCTAAACGATTCTTTTCCTCTAACCCTGCACTTGTCCTCCCTTAAAGCCAAGTCATTTTCTGAGGTACACTTTGGCCCTTCATTGAATGGCCTCTCAGGGAAATCCCTTTGTCCCTCAAATCTTCTGTCAAAGTCTTCGCCGCCAAAAGGCCCCTGGTTGTAGCCAAAGTCCTGCGACCTGTTGCAAAGGAAATCCTTCTGCCGCTCCCAGTTAAAAGAGCACTGCTGTTCATCCCTGAATTTTTGCTCTTGCTGCATTTTTTCCTTAATTTTGCCAAACATTATTTCAGTGAGCTTTGAAACATCTGGCTCCTCATCACATGACAAGTTCTCAAATATTTCCATTGCCTCTGGCGGCGCCTCTCCAGGCGGTGGGCCAAAGTTGTTCATTTCGCTTCCAATCTGGTCACAGAAATCCTTTCCAAGCTCGCATCTTTCTATTTCAAGCTCTATTTGTTCGCATATTTCCAGAATACCGCTTTCCTGAACAGTTGAGTAAAGGTAATCCACTGCCCTTTCTTCATCCGGGTAAAGCTCTTCAATTAGAAGTGGGTCGAGTTCGCTGAAAATAACGTTCCTGATTTTTCCCTCCAAAATTTTTTCAGGCGAAATTGATGTAGGGAACTCTGGGGGAAGGTAAGGAGTGTTAAAGCCAGTGGATGGGCCACTGCCCTGAGCGAAGTCATTAAAGCCGAAACCCTGCTGCGGACCAAACCCTTGCCCGCCAGAAGGTTGTTGTGCACCAAAAGGCTGCTGCCCATAAGGACCTCCCTGTTGTTGCGGTGCACCAAATGGGCCGCCCCCAAATGGGCCGCCCGCACTAGGAGCACTGAACGGATCAGAGTAAGGCCCTTGCCCGCCAAAAGGCTGTGGTCCAGAAGGACCGCCACCATAAGGGTCAAACCTGTCATCAAAGTATCTGTCAGCTTCTTGGAACAAAAGGCTGCTCAAGCCAGTCGCAACATCTTCAACAGGCCCAGCATAAGCCAGAGAAGAAACCAAAAGCAATGCAAGTAAAACCAATGTATTCTTCATGAGAAAAGGCCAATAAGTGTTAAACAAAAGTAATATATAAACTTAACTAAACCATTATTTTGGCGAAATTTTGGCGGATTTCGCTTTTTTGCGAGCCTAAAAGGGCGAGCAAGTGCCATTGAAGATGGCACGCCTTGTAAACGGAGAAAGCACTACCGTCCCATCGAAGATGGGACACGTACAGCTCGTAAACGGAGCTCTCCGTTTATGCGGAGGTGGCGGAGTGGTTAAACGCGCCGGCCTTGAGAGGCAATTGTGTCCGCCTGTAACGCAGAGTAAAGGGTTTTCATTTCACTCAAACCCTCGATAAGCCAAAGCGCTTAGCGTAACAGGCAAAATTAGTGACGCAGTTTCCCTTGAAAGCCGGTTCGCTTCGGCGAGCGGGAGTTCGAATCTCTCCCTCCGCGTCCGAGCTGCTCCTCGGAAGGGAGCAAACGTCCAACCCGTTTCAAAGAAACGGGTTATAAATTTAACAAAATTTTTGGAGGAAACGGTGTCGGAAAAACCTAGGTTTTTCTGACTTCGGATTTCTCCCTCCACGCTACACCATTGAAGCGAAGCGAAAATGTTGTTGTAGTAAAACTATTGCAGCGTTATTTGCGCTTCTTGCCCTGCTTTTGCCTTTCCATCAAACTATTTTTAGGAAGAAGTTATTTATTATTTTTCGTACAACGATGATTTAACCAATTAAAAAAATCAGGCTGGTTTGATGGCAAAGGTAGGAGTATCAGTTCTTTCAGCGGACTTCTCAAAGGTTAAGGAATGGCTTCCGCAGCTGGAGAAAGCAAAGCCAGAAATGATTCAATGGGACGTAATGGACAACAAGTATGTTCCGAATTCAGGCGTTCCAATTGAAGAAATAAAAAAACTGAGGCCAAAAACAAAACTCTTCTTTGATGTTCACCTCATGGTTCAGCAGCCGGAAAAATACTTTAATCAATTAAAGGGTTATGGAGCAGATTCCTTAACTTTCCACGTTGAAACCTCCAACAACCCAAAAAAAACAATTAAGGAAATCCGCGGCCTTGGTTTGGGAGCCGGAATTGCTGTCAACAACAAAATTTCTGCAAAAAAAATTTCACCATTTCTTTCCAAAGTTGACCTTGCATTAGTGATGACAGTTGAAGCAGGCTTCGGAGGCCAAAACTTCATTGAAAAAAACCTTTCAAAAGTGAAACTGCTTCGGGAAGCCATAGACAAAGAGGGCTTGAACTGCGAAATACAGGTTGACGGAGGAATAAACGCTGAAACAGGCAAAAAAAGCGTTGAAGCCGGAGCCGATATCCTGATAGCGGGCTCTTACGTAATAAAATCAGGTGACATTCCCAAACGAGTCCAAACCCTCAAAAACCTTTAATTTAAATTCTTTTACCAATTGATTTCTTTACTACTGGAACCTCAATTGTTGCGAACCCATAAGGGCGAGCCAGTGCCATTGAAAATGGCACGCCTTGTAAAACTTTGGCGAAAGAAATAATTAAACATATTCAGTTGCCAAAGTTTTAGTCAACTGAGGCTTCAGTTGTTGCGAGGCTCACAAGAGCCGAGCACGTGGCATCGAAGATGCCACACGGTGTCAACTGACGTAACAGTTGTTGCGGGGGTGGCGGAGTGGTCTAACGCGCACGCCTGGAACTGCCCTTTTCTTTCTTTTGAAAAGAAAGAAAAGTGTAAGTTGCCCAAAAGAAAGAAATCGGGTGGCAGTTGCATCAGTCAGCGTGTTCCTTCACAGGAGCGCGAGTTCGAATCTCGTCCTCCGCGTCTTGCCCTTTTTTTGGCGGGCATTTGCCGCGTCGGATTTCGTAACTTTGTTACGTCCTCCGCGTTCCCTCATTGGTTCTGGAAGGTTCCTTTTTGGGGGTTTAATTTTTTTGAGCAAAGACGAAGTAGGAGTGGTGCTGGTGTCTTTTTTTTCTGTTGTAGCCTGTTCCATGGCCTGGATCCGTGTAGGATATTGAATCAATGCACAATATCCTGAATTTGCCCATTATTTTTTCTATTTGATTAATGGTGTAAAACCTTAGATAAAACCCTTTTTGCAGGAACTCCCTTTCACCTATTTTTTTCCCTTTACCACAGTGCGGATCTTTGTAAGAAGTGAATTCAATAAGCAGGTATCCATTCTTCTTGAGAAGTTTATGGAAGTTATTTGTTATGAGTTCTATTTCTTTAAGATGGGCTGTGACAAAATCACATACAATCACGTCAAATGATTCGCGCTTGAAGCTTGGTTTTTCAAGCGGTTCTTTTTTGAATTCCGCATTTGGATAATTTCTGCATAATTCTTCGGCTTTTTTCAAAGCCAAACCTGATATGTCTGTTCCTGTTGCATTAAATCCGTATTTTGCAAAAGCAAGGATGTTTCTTCCGTCCCCGCATCCCGCGTCTAGAATTTTTCTTAACCCCAAATGCCTCAAGTATTCTGCTTTCTGCGTAAAAAACGGGGTTGCAGTCTCCCTCCACACTGAACTCCTTTCTCCCCTGAATTCATCGTATACCTTGTCCCAGAGTTTTTCATCCTTGTGCATTTGCATCACTTTTGGTAAACGAAAACATATACGCCCCCTATATTTTCCCTGTCAAGCGGTCCGATCTTTTTCCTGAATAGTTCCTTCAACCCTGCGTGTTCCATTTCTTCTTCAAACATTTTCATGTGCCTTTTCCAGTCGCCTTTTTCCTCAACCGCTGCCTTGAGGCTGTCTAATTCCAGCCCAGCCACTTTTTCATGGCCATCCTGGATAGCTTTCCACACGATGTAGCCTTGAAATTCTCTGAGAGCTTTTCTTCGCCCCTCTTTGTTTTTGAATTCAGAAATTATTTCCTGCCCCACAATGTAAACCCCTCCCTTGGAAAGGTTTTTTGCAAGATTTTCAGCAAACACCAGCCTGTTCTTAAATGAAGAGGTGTGGTCATGGGCAAAACAAGAAACAACCGCACCATAATATCCTGGTTTTGAATAAGTCACTGCATCACCTTCAATCAGATTGATATTTTTGCCATTTATTTTCTTTTTCAAATATGCAAAACACTCTTCGTCTATCTCAAGTGCATCAATTTTAATTCCTGGTATTTTCAGTAGTTTTTTTGTGAACAGCCCTGTTCCCGCTCCAAGTTCCAGGATTTTTGTTTTTTTGTGCTTCTTTAACTGGGCAAGCATTTCTTGAACCATTTCCTGATAAAAGGGGTGTGTTTCTTCCGCCGAGTCATAGTCTTTGGTGTTAATGCTTAGCGACATTTCTTTCATATCATTGCCTCTTGTTTTGTTTGTGTATGTAATTTAGCAGGTCGTTGACTCTGCAGGCATAGCCCCATTCGTTGTCATGGAAAATACTAATCGACAATTTTTTTCCCTCAACCCTTGTTTCTGTTCCGAGCACAATTGAAGTATAAGGGCATTTGATGTAGTCAATGCTTGTTTTTGGGTATTGCATGAAACCCTCATCATATTTTACCAGCTTTTCAGGTTCGAGTTTTTTCAGAATTTCCTTTAGCCGCTCCATTGTTGTTTCGTTTTTAATTTTGAAGTTTGCGTTTATTGCGGTTACTGCTGTTGTGGGAACCCTGTAACTCGAGGCGGTGAGCTTTCCTTCAAGTGAGGGTATTACCTTGATTGTTGATTTTGCAATGTTGGTTTTGTAAGGAATTATTGAATGCATCGCATTTCTTCCGAGAGTAAAATAAGGGTGTGCACTGTCGAGTAGTTTTTGGTCGCTGAGTGCAGGGTGAACCACCACAAAATGCCCTTCAACTATCCCAAAATTCTCTTCAATTACTTTTGCAATTGGTGCCATTGCGTTTCCAGTACAACTGCCTGCAGAGATGAGTTTATGCTTTGCTGGACGGTACTCTTCATTGTTTACTCCATAAACCAGGGTAATATCTACATCTTCGCTGTTTCTAGTGTAAACCACATTAACAAGTTTGCCTGAAATTATCTTTCTGTCCGCTTTTTTTGAGTCAATTCCTGATGCATCAACTAGAATGTCCACATCGAGCCCTTTTAAGGGGATTTTCGAGTTTTCTTTTTCCTTGAAATAAGGAAGTTCAATACCGCCTATAACAAGGTTTTCCCCCATGACTTTTATGTCTTCTTCGAATTCTCCGTAGTGTGAATCATGCTTGAGCAGGTATGCGCTGTTTTCAACTGGCATTATGTCCTTTATTGCCGCAACTTCGAAATTGTTGCCCTGTTCCCAGTTTGCTCTGAATATTGCTCTTCCAACCCTTCCAAAGCCACTTATGCATATCCTTAAGGCCATTATTGCCTCACCTTGTCAGTTTGAACGTTTAAATGAAAGCAAAATTACAGTTATGTATAAATATAGGATATATTCACATATTTAAATTTTTTAAACACTATTTTTTACAAAACGCAATATTTATATTAAATAACGTATTATAGTTAAATTATGGATGGACAACTTGATTTGACTGACAAAAAGATAATTTTTGCACTTGATTTTAATGCAAGAATGCCCTTGTCACAGCTTGCAAAAGAAACTGGCATTTCAAAGCAGGTTGCAAAGTATCGCGTTGAGAATCTGGTTAAAAGGAACATTATAATGGGCTTTTACACGGACATCAATGCCTCTAAAATCGGCTTGGAAATTTACATGGTTTATTTCAAGTTCCACCACCTGACTCCTGAAATTGAGGAAAAGTTCGTAAAGCACATGACCGCACAGGACAGCATTGGCGTGAACATTTCTGTTAACGGCAAATGGGATTACACTATTGACCTATGGGCTGAAAGCATAATGCATTTCAAACGCCTCTACCAGAAAATAATGAAAGACTATGAAAAATATGTGAAAAGCAAACAGATTGTGATTGAGACCGATTTTTACTATACAAAACCAACTCCGTTGCTTGAAGTGAATTCAAGCGAAAGAATAGTAATGACTGGAGACATAGAAAAAACAGAGCTTGACAATCACGATAAAGTTATTCTTGCAGAACTGGCAAAAAACTGCAGGATTTCTCTCCACGAACTGGGTGAGAAAATTGAATTGACCCCCAATGCAGTAAAAAACAGAATAAAACAAATGGAGAAACAGAAAATTATTCTAGGTTACAGGGTTTTCATTAACTACCAACTTTTAGGGTATCTTCATTACAGGGCATTCCTGCACTTAGAGAACTTGACTGAGGAAACAGAGAAAAGCATGATTGATTTCCTGCTTTCTGAAAATTCAGTCGTTTCAATCACAAAAACAATAGGGTACTGTGAACTTGAATTCAGGGCAATAGTAAAAAATATCCACGAACTATACTCGCTTTTAGACAAATTCAGAAGAAAATACCCGGACAACTTCAAAGAATGCGAGTCAATAATCTACTACAAAATGCACGGAGCATGGAACTATTACCCATTTTCAGACACAAAAATCATTGACAATTTTAGCCATAATACTAAAAAACAACCGAAGAATGGGAGCTAACTCGAACTATTAGCTTTTTCGCCAGTTCCCGCATTCCAGTTGCGCCCGGAAGTAACTCAAACGCCTAACCCGCTTCCGAGAAACGGGTTATAAATTTGTTAGGGGCGCTCCATTTCCCTGATTTTTTTCCTGTAGCCTGGAGGAAGCCTTTGTTCTTCTGCTGCCCAGCTACCTGCATGCGTTACCCGCATTTCCTTTTTTCCAACTTTAGGGTAAACAACTTGGTCCCGGAGGTTCTTAATTGCAGTGTCAACAATTTCACCGAACCCGTCTGAACGCATTGGCATATGCCATTTCATTGCAAGCTTTTTTCTAACTTCATCCGGCAAATCCTCCTCCTTCATGTAATGCATTATTGTTTCACTAGAAAAGTGCCTTCCGTTATTCCTTGAAAACTTCTCTAGCTCAAGCAGCAAATCAGCCATCTTGTAAACAATGGATGACTTTCTAGGGTTTCCAACCCTGAAGCCAGTAGCACCAAACCTGCTCCTGGTTTTCTCTTTCCTTGGAGGCCTTGCCATGAAAAAAAGAAGGCCTAGCAGATATTTAAATGTTTGGTGAAAAAAAAGAAAAAAAGGGAGAATTAGGGATTCATGTTGTTGATTGAATCACAGATGTTCTTGTTGTTCTCGTAGTCGCTTCCTGTTAATGCATCAGCCATTGCATCGCTGAATGTTGTGTCTGGAAACCCATCGTAGTCCGTGTCAACAAGTTCTCCAAAAGCAACTGCTCCGTTAGCCCAGTTAAGCAGGGTTGCAAAGCACTGCTGCCTTGCCCTTTCCTCCATTGAAGCTTTCTTCAGCCAAAGAAGATCGTAGCCTTCGCCAAGCGTTGTGCCTGAAAAAGTTGTCCAGTTGGCATCAAGCTCGTCCAATAGGCCTTGAAGATCGGATGCTGAAATCTGAGCTTTTCCATTGTTGTTACTGGTTGCGACTGCAAACTGGTGCTTCCAGAAGCCGATTGTGCGGAAATCACCGCTTCCAACAGTGGGCGGCTCGGTTGGCGGCACTGTTGGCCCATGTGCGCTAACTGAGGCTATTAATGCAGCGGAAAACAAAAGCACTGCAAGAAAAAATGCTGGTTTGCTCATACAATTTTACCTCCTTTTATTAAAAATTCACCGTAAAAGCTTTTAATTAAATTGGCAGAAGGCATTACCAGAAAAATTATTAAGCAGGGGAAAGCTAAATTAATTGGCTGCTCAGAACAGGCTCGCGGCTTCCAAACATTGCACTGGTGATAAAAAGAGTGAATTAACTCAAACCAAACACGGTTTTATTAAAAAAATTTTTTATTAGTTATTTTAAGTGATTGGATGAAAAAATTTGCGTTATTGTTTGTGGTTTTGCTTTCTTTGGGTTGCGTCCAGCAACCGCAACAAGGAGCAACCACTCCAACGGTTTGCGTTCAGGGAAAAGCCTGCATTGAAGTTGAAACAGCTGATGAAGCAGGGGAACAAGCGCTTGGCCTAATGTTCAGAGAAAGCTTGCCTGAAAATTCAGGAATGCTTTTCATTTTCCCTGATTCAAGCCCGCGCTCTTTCTGGATGAAAAACACTTTGATTCCATTGGACATTATGTGGATTGATGAAAGCAAAAAAATTGCTGGCATAACAGAAAACGTACAGCCGTGCAAGGCTGACCCGTGCCCTTCCTATCCTTCAAGAAAACCAGTCAAGTATGTGCTGGAAGTGAACGCCGGGTTTGCTGGACGAAAAGGAATTAAGGAAAATGACTCAGTTGAATTTGATTTGCCTGAATGAAACCAGCAACAATTAAATGTTGGAATGCAGTACTGCTATTATGGGTTTATTTCCTCCGCTTTACGAGCAGATAGTAACAATTCTGATTTATTTTGCTGTAATTATTCACTTTGTTGCAGCCGACAATAATTCAGGAAGGCTGCATTTCCTAGTTGTGCTTGTTGGCTTTTTGGCGTTAAGTGAAATGTTTAAGGAAAACTTTTTCCTGCTGCAGGCAATCCTAGTTGGCTGGCTTATTTTGGTGGGAACAAAAATGATTGTTTCAAAAGAGATTCTTCTCATAATGCTTGTAATCCTCATTGTTGTTTCAGTGGCTTCTCCTTGGTTTTTCTTTATCACATTTTTATTTTATGTAATAATCTTGGGCGGGTTTGTGTTCAGCGCTTTCACCAAGCTCAAAAAAAAATTCGCAAAAGGGCTTTAATTCTTTCCCAACAAAATGGTTTAAGGTGATTTAATGGAGGAATGCGTTTTCTGTAAAATCGTGCAAGGAAAGCTGCCTTCAACTAAGCTATACGAGGACAAGGCTGTTCTTAGTTTTCTTGACATTTTTCCCATCACCAAAGGGCATGCACTGGTGATTCCAAAAAACCATTACCGAACAATTGTTGATGTGCCGGAAAAAGAGCTTGGAAAAGTGCTTGAAACTGCAAAAAAAATTGGTGCAGCGCAGATGAAAGCTTTGGGAGCCAAAGGGTTCAATATTTTGCAGTCAAACGAGAAAGAAGCTGGGCAAGTTGTTTTCCATGCCCACTTCCACGTTATTCCGCGAAAGGAAGGAGACGGATTGGGTTTTAGGTGGCCTTCAAAGGAAGCAGGAAAAGAAGAACTATACAAAACTCAGAAAATAATAAAGGAAAATCTCAAATAAAAATCATACTTAACAACTATACAATTTCCAAGAATGCGGATGGGTAGATTCTAGCCCCATAGGCACTAAACTTATAAATGTTAAAAATCAATCTCTTTTATGCAGCGTCCAGGAAAGAACCCCAAAAAACATGGTTTCCAGAGAAAAGATGAAACAATCAGGCTATGGCAGGATTACCACGACATAGGGATAATGTTGCCGGATTACAAGGGGAATGAGCCGGACCTCTTGGCAGCAAGGAAAATGTTGAACCAAGGCATAACCCAGCCGAACCACACCATAATTGATATTGGTGCCGGAGCAGGAAAAATTACAAGCGGTTTGACAGACAGAAGAGTAAGAGTTCTTTCAGTAGAGCCGACTCATGTTCCTTTCGAAGAACACTCAGTACAACATTCCAGAATCAGGGCAAGCGGATTAGCATTACCATTTGCAAATGCTTCTGCAGACAAAATTTTAGTCAGCTATGTTTTATCGTACATTGATAAAAAAAAAGCAACTCAAGAAATAAGAAGGGTACTGAAGAAAGGGGGGAAAGCCGTAATTCTGCTTCACAAACCAAAGTCACTTCACATGAAAGGAATTGCCGCAACTTCAACTTATTATGATAAGATGGCGGAATTGGTTCGGAACATTGAACGCGAAAAATTTGTTAGGCCTCCGGAAATTGTTGGATTTGCAAACAGGTGGAATTTGGGAGGCCAAAACCCGCACATGAAAAGGATATTAACTAACTTCATTAAATCATTCCAGGACATCCAAGCCAGAGGGCCCAGAAGACAATCGGCATTGCAGGAATTAGGAGCAATCAGAAACAAATTGGAGAGATCAAGAGCAATAATAAGAAAACTGGCTGCAGAAAAAAACCTGTTCAAATCAGAGGAAAACATCCGCAGTTTCTTTAATAGACACGGATTAAAACCCATCAAAATAGAAACCACCCAGGACAAACAAGGAGAGTATGGTTACGCAGTACTACTGGAAAAATAGCATGCGGAGGGGCAGATTCGAACTGCCGAAAGCCACTAAGGCACTAGCCCCTCAAGCTAGCCGAATTGACCGCTATCGGACCCCCGCACTAATATAGAAAGAAATTGGGTTCGGAATGCCTTTTAAGATTTGCTCTTTAAGGGCTATTTTATGGGGAAATTGGTTTCGACTGAAACAATTTTTTTGTTTGTTTTGTTTGTGCTGGGAGAATTCTTCGGGAACGTCTTCAATCTTTACAGGACTCTTGTTGCATGGGACATTGTAACGCATTTTGTCGGGGGAGCGCTTGTTTCCTCAATTGTGATTAGTTTTCTCCACGAATACCTGAAAAAATACTATTATGCAGTAAATGTTGCAATCACTTTAGGGGTTGGGGCAGCATGGGAAATAATCGAGTTCCTTGCAGACAAAATGTTCGGCTTGGGACTGCAGCCAAGCCTAAACGATACAATGGTTGACCTCATAATGGTTTTTTCAGCAGCCGTAATAATCAACCTGATTTTCTGGTACAGGAAAAGAGGGAGCAAATAAAAACTTTAAGGAAAAAATTGCTCTGATTTTGAAGAAAAAGGCCGGGAAAAAGCCAAAAAACTATTAGAAATCTTAAGTTTCTGTTAGCAATTAGTTTGATTTATTAATAAATAAATTAAAATAAGAGGTTAGCATATTATAGTTGTGGAAAAATAATTAATTGCCTTTTCAATTAATTTGTCTTTTCCAAAAACACAAGGAGTTGATGGGGATGAGCCTAATCTCACTTATTTACGGGGGGAGCAAAAAGCCCACCCAAACAGAAGCTTTTAAGGAGGTAACCAGGCCTCTGGACAACATTCAAGCCAGTTCCGGGGAAAGAACTGACGTTAAAGTAAAAGCCGTCTGCCAGTTCGTGGGGCAAGATGAAATCTTCATGGTTGGGGAAGTGCTCTCAGGGGTGCTGGAACAAAACATGAGGGGTTCAATTGGGGAAAACGCTTTTGACCTCATAGAAATAGAGTCAAAATACGGGGTCTCTAAAGCCAAGCAAGGAATGACTGTTGGGCTAACGCTTTCAGGGATAAGGAAAGAGGCACTGAAAAGAGGGGAAATCGTAAGGTTTTGCCTTCCTGCCACAACATAACAATTGCAATCTCTTACAACTATAGCAGGCGACATTAATTTTTGAACATTTATTGTCGCCTGATAGATAGCAAATGACATTATTTGTTCAAATATTTTTGTCATTTGCTATAAACCTTTGCCTAATTCTTTTTTTCTTTTATTTTTCTTTATTGTTTTTCCTTGGGTTCAGGTAACCGAAAACGTATATCAGGCCAATTGCCAGAACCCCAAAGGCAATGAACACATCAACGTTTGCGTTTCCAGGCAACCTGTCAAAGTCCAGCAAGTCAAGCGAGCCCAACAGCAAAACAACCGATAATGCAACCAAAAAAACCCCGAACGTTATTTGGGGTAGGTTTGGATCAGCTTGCCCTTTTACCCCCACCATACAATAAGTATTGGCTGAAAAATATTAAAACCCTGCCGAAGAAGAAAAAAACCTATTTTTTGCCAAATCTCTCAAAAGCCCTCAATACTTCAAGCGGAACAACGAAAATAACAGTATTTGACTGATCGGAGCTCAAGTCATTGATGGTGTTAAGGGTTCTAAGGTGCAGTGCTCCCGGGGATTTTGAAAGGGTTGCAGCTGCTTTTGCAAGGTTGCCTGACGCAATAACTTCTCCTTCTGCCTTGATTATAACTGCCCTTTTCTCTCTTTCGGCTTCAGCCTGTTTTGCCATTGTCCTCTTCATATTATCTGGCAGCTCTATGTCCTGCATTTTAACAGCCGTAACATCAATTCCCCATGCATCTGTTTCCTTGTCAGCAATGTTTTTGATTTTCACTGCAAGCTCATCCCTCTTGGTTAACACATTGTCCAGGCTAGCTTCCCCCAGCACATCCCTTAAAGCTGTTTGAGCGTATTGGGAAGTGGCATACATGTAGTCCTCAATTTTTAGCACTGCCTTAGCCGGGTCTTCAACCTTAAAATAAACCACTGCATTAACCCTAACAGGAACATTATCCTGAGTCATCACTTCCTGTTTTGGCACATCAACCGTTTTTACCCTCAAATCTATTTTCCTGTAAGACTGAATAATCGGAAAAAGGATGTTAAGGCCTGGCCCCATTATCCCACCAAATCTTCCAAGCGTGAACTTAACTCCCCTTTCATACTCTTGAATGATTTTTATTGAGGCAAGCAAAACAAAAAAAGCAATTATTAGCAGGGGAAGGAAAATGAACGCGAGAATTGCTCCAAACAGCCCAGACTGCAGGAAAACCATCAGCCCCACCACAAAAATTTAATTAAAGTTTTAATGAAATATGTTTACAGATATTTTAAAACAAAGCTGTTTTAAAAGCTATTGAAAAGGTGACAGGATAGCGGTAAGTCTTGAATTTGCCGGGAACGGCCTAACGCAACTGATGCACTTTTACACTCTCCACGAGCTGCGCAGAATGGAGCTGCTTAATTCACTCCAAATTAAAAGCATTTCAGTGGAGCAGCCGGTTCTGCTAGAAAAGCGCGGGCTGCGCGCTGGCTCTTTCGACTTCCTAATTGAAACAAAAACAGGAAAAGCAATTGGAATAGAAGTGCTAACAAGGCCATCAAAAGGAAAGCTGAAGGGAAAGCTCCCCTACAGCTTGGAAGTGGACGAATTCGTTTTCGTGCTGCCAAGCAGCTCCCTTGAATTCTACCAAAAAAAGGAGAAAAAAGGCTTTCGCTCTTACGCAAGAGCCAAGGCTTTTTCCAGAGAATTCAACAAGCCAAACCTGAAAGCATGGCTTTTTGACGTGCAGGAAAAAGCGTTCCAAAAGAAAGACATCTTCAACAGGATATTCAACGTTAAAAAATAACACAATGGCAAATAGCTACCTTTAAATAATTTCATTAATCTAATTCTTTAAACCACTTGAAGGTAAAGGATTAAGAGGACCCGTAGCCTAGTGGATAGGGCAGCTGCCTTCTAATGCTTCCACGGAGGAAAGCAGCAGGTCGAGGGTTCGAATCCCTCCGGGTCCGCTTTGACACGCAACATTACAATAAATTCAGTAAAAAATTTATGGAGGAAAAGGTGTCGGAAAAACCTTGGGTTTTTCTGATTTTGGACTCCTCCTGGCCCGTATTAATCCTTTATGGCATTTCTACTTTCTAAAAATTCTAGTTTATCGTATTCTGGCAGGATTAAGCCCTAGTTTTCCTATTCTCCGGTTAGACATGAATAATTTTTTTATTAACATAACTTTTGAAAAACCCCGCAGGTCAATATTTGCAAGCCTGAGAAAGTGAATTTTGTTTTTTATTCCAACTAATCTGAAAGCTTTTGTTGTCATTGCATTTGCAGGCAGTTCTGCTCTATGCACCTTAACAAATTTGACTCTGGATTTAGTGCTGGATGGGTCAAGTACATTTCCGTTTCTCTCCTTGCCAAACCAACCGGAAAAGAAATAAGTCTTCATAATTCTAGGGTCAACTGAAAACCTTGTTTTTCCGTCTGTTACTTCAACAAGGAAATGCAGACCGATTGACAGGCCATCCCGATGAATTCTTTCAGTAACCAGATAAACCTTGAAGCCGTTTTCCCTTAAAACAGCCCCTATAGCAACTGCCAAGTCAAGGCAGCTTAATGCAGGGAAAACTTTTCCTGAATCAAGAATTTTTTTCGGGGTCCTGTTGCCGGCCTCTACAATTCCGAGAAGAGCAGACTTAGGATGAATTAATTTGCTTTCAACCCAGTCAACTATTTCCTTGGCTTTTGCTTCTCCCTCTCCTTTAAAAGCAACTTTTTCAACCATTTAATCCCAATAACAATTATCGCAAAGCTAAATTTAATTAATAGCTAACACATTTATAATATGTTATTTGATATCGGCATCCAGAGGGAAAAAATGCATTTTCTTTCGATAACGGATTTAAAGGCAAAAGAAATAATGGAATTGGTAAAGAAAGGAATTGAAGCAAAAAAAAGGCCTTCGAAGTACGATAACGCACTGAAGAACAAAAACCTGCTGATTCTTTTCGAGATGCCTTCACTGCGGACAAGGCTAAGCTTTGAGGTTGCAATGAACCAAATGGGGGGACACGCAGTCTATTACAGCATCTCGGAATCAACTATAGGGAAAAAAGAGTCAATCGCTGATTTTGCAAGGGTTGTTTCGCGTTATTGTGATGCGCTGACTGCAAGGATTCACAGCCAAAAAACATTGGAAAAAATCGCTGAAAACTCTTCAATTCCAGTCATAAACGCTTTAACCAGCTTCGAGCACCCCTGCCAAGTGCTTGCAGACTTCATGACCATTTACGAGAAAAAAAGAAAACTAGAGGGATTGAAGCTTGCTTTTGTGGGGGACGGAAACAATAATGTAACGCATTCGCTTCTTTACGGGGCAAGCCTAATTGGAATGGACATTTCCGTTGCCTGCCCTGCTGGAAAAACTTTTTCACCACAGGAAAAAGTGGTGAAAGAAGCAAGGGCATTTGCGAAACGTTCAGGATCAAAAATCGAAATTTTGCGAAACCCAGCTCAAGCTGTTAAGGGCGCTGACGCAGTTTACACTGACACTTGGATGTCTTACAGGATTCCGGCAAAAGAGAAAAAGAACCGGCTTAAAGCATTCAGGCCCTTCCAGGTAAACAAAAAACTTATGGGCAAAGCAAAGAAAAATGCCTTGTTCATGCACTGCCTGCCTGCAAGCCGCGGCTACGAGATTACTGACGAGGTAATTGATTCAAGGCAGAGTGTTGTGCTAGATGAAGCAGAGAACAGGCTGCACGTGCAGAAAGCACTGCTGTTCAAACTAATTAAATGATAGGTGGAGATTTATTTATGGATTCTTTTAAGAAATCAATTGCTGCAAGCATTGCAAAAGCAATTCAGGTAAAATTGGCTGAAAACGAAATAATGCAGGCAATCGAAAGACCGCCAAAACCAGAGTTGGGAGATTACGCTTTCCCTTCTTTCAGGCTTGCTAAAATGCTCAAAAAGAACCCGAACGAGATTGCCGCAGAAATTGCAGCAAAAATTAAGCTTCCAAAAGAAGTGAGTGAAATAAAAACGGCAGGGCCTTATGTAAACTTTTTCTTAAGCAAATCCGTTTTAACAGAGCAAACCATTTCCTCAATTTTAAAACAAAAGGAAAAGTATGGGAGCAGCCTAACAAAAAAAGGGGAAAAAATAATGGTCGAGTATTCAAGCCCTAACACTAACAAGCCACTGCACATCGGCCACTTAAGGAATGACTCGATTGGAATGAGCATTGTAAAGGTTCTTGAAGTAAGTGGAGCAAAAGTAATTAAAGCAAATCTTTTCAGCGACCGCGGCATTCACATCTGCCAGTCAATGCTTGCCTACAAGAAATGGGGAAACGAAGAAAAGCCGGGAAAGCTGAAACCAGACCACTTGGTAGGAAAGTACTATGTTTTGTTCAACCAGAAATTGAAGGAGGAGCCTTCACTTAAAGAAGAGCTTTCCGGGATGCTGAGAAAATGGGAAACAAACGACAAGACCACAAAAAAGCTGTGGAATAAAATGAATGGCTGGGCGATGAAAGGCTTTAAGGAAACCTACAAAAATTTTGGCTCAGAGTTTGACGCGGTTTTCTTTGAAAGCGATTTTTACCATAAAGCCAAGCCTTTAGTGGAATTGGGCTTGAAAAAAAGGGTTTTCTTCAGGGATGAAAGCGGCGCGGTAATCGCTTCACTCAAAGAACGCGGACTTGAAAACAAGACAATCCTGAGGGCTGATGGAACCTCAATTTACATAACCAATGACTTGCCTTTAACCAAGCACAAGTTTGAGCACTTCAAGCTAGATAAAGCCCTTTGGGTTGTTGCGTCAGAGCAGGACAACTACTTCAGGCAACTGTTCTTGGTTTTAAAACTGCTCGGGTTCAAGTGGGCTGAAAACTGCCATCATTTAAGCTATGGGCTGGTAAAGCTCGAGGGCGGAACCCTGAAGAGCAGGGAAGGAAAAGTCGTTGACGCTGACGAGTTGATAGAGAGCGTAACAGAGCTTGCCTTGAAAGAACTTGGGAAAAGATACCCTGAGTTGAGTGCAAAAGAAAGGAATGAACGAGCAAAAAAAATCTGTTTGGCAGCAATCAAGTTTTACATGCTCAAAAACGATCTTAACAAAGAAATAATGTTTGAAATGAATAGGGCTGTTTCTTTTGAAGGTGACTCCGGGCCATACGTGCAGTACACTTATGCGAGGGCAAAAAGCATTCTCCGAAAACTCAAAAGAACGGGAAAAATCGATTTTTCTGCGCTGCAAGAAAAAGAGGAAATAGAACTGCTCAACATTCTACGCGATTTTCCAGCAGTTGTGGAAACAACTGCGCGCAGTTTAAGCCCTCACAGCATTTGCCAGTACCTTTTAAGCCTGGGCGCTGCATTCAATACATTTTACCACCAGCACCAAGTAATCAAAGCTGATTCAAAAACAAGCAATGCAAGGCTGGCATTAGTGGAGGCAACCTCAATCGTTCTAAAGAACGGTTTAAGGCTGCTGAACATTGATGCGCTGGAAAGAATGTAGGCAGAAAGCACATTCATTCAACGTAAATTGCCGGTTTTAAGGGCAAAGCATTCCTTGCTTTTTTGGCGGGGTCAAACTTTGCTTTTTCAGCTTCCACTACTTCAACTTCTGAGCCAAATTCTTTTGCAAGGAAACCAACTGCCTCTTTTAGTACGCTTAACTCGTCGATTTTTTCCGACCTTTTGTAATCTGGAAGCCTTGGAACAATTTGCTTGGCTAAATACTGAATCTCTGATTTATTTTCCTTCAGCTTTGAGTCAGCCATCATTGCCTTAATGGCCAAGCCAAAGTCAAGCCTTTCCCTGCAAGCCTTTTCTGCCAATTCAACTGCACGCCATTTCCAAGCAGGGGCAACATAAACCACTATTTTTTTGAGCTTTTCTTTCTTGGCAAGGCCCCTGATTTTAACTATGTCCTCCCTTACTGCTTTAACAAGCTCGTTGGCTTGCTCTGCTTTCAGGTCAATAAATTTTTTGTCCGCTTTCGGCCAAGGTTGGAGCGAGGCAAACCCTTTTCCTCCAGTCATCTGCCACAGTTCCTCGCTTAAGTGCGGTGCAAAAGGATTCAGCATCAACGCAATGTTTTTCATTGCAAAGCCAAGCACTTCTTTTTTTGGCTCCCTGTACTTTTGCAGTTCTCCAACCAACTGCATTAATGACGAAATGGCATAGTTGAACTGGAATTTGCTCAAGTGCCCTGACACGCCATCAATTGTGCGGTTCGCAATGCTTAAAACCAGCCTGTCCTGAGAGCTCAACGATTTGGAGCTGATTTTGCCACTGCTGGCTCTTGCCCCGTTCTCTTCAAAGAAAGAGTAAACCCTGTTAAGGAACTTGTAGCTTGCATGCACTCCTTCATCGCTCCAGTCAAGCTCTTTTTCAGGCAAAGCAGTTGAAAGAATAAACACTCTTGCAGTGTCAGCGCCAAACTTTTCAATTATTTCTCCAGGCTCTACAACGTTGCCGAAGCTTTTTGACATTTTTGCCCCATCCTTTAATACCATCCCCTGTGCAAGGAGCCTCGTGAAAGGCTCATCAAATTTCAGCATTTTCAGGTCCCTTAATGCCTTGGTGAAAAACCTGGCGTAAAGAAGGTGAAGAATAGCGTGCTCTATTCCGCCAATGTACTGGTCAACCGGCATCCAATACTGGACTTTTTCTTTGTTGAATGGAGCATTTGACTCAAGCGGGGAGCAATAGCGCAAGAAATACCAGCTTGAATCAACAAAAGTGTCCATTGTGTCTGTTTCCCTTCGCGCAGCCGAACCGCATTTTGGGCACTTTACTTTCACAAACTCTTTCACTGTTGCAAGCGGGTTTCCTCCAGAGGAGAAGTCGGCTTTTTCTGGAAGCCTTACTGGCAAATCTTTTTCAGGCACAGACACTGTTCCGCATTTCTCACAGTAAACAATTGGAATTGGCGTTCCCCAGAACCTCTGCCTAGAAATAAGCCAGTCCCTTATCTTGTAATTGGTGGCGCGCTTTCCTTTTCCCTCTTTTTCAATCCATTCAGCCATTTTTGGAAGCGCTTTTCTATTCGGCATTCCGCTGAACTTTCCTGAGTTAAAAAGTATTCCATCATCAGTAAAAGCATCATTGAAATTACCTGTATCTGCTGGTTTTCCGTCAGGGCTAATTACAAATTTTAATGGAATGCCGTACTTTCTTGCAAAGCGAAAGTCTCTTTTGTCATGTGCATCACACATTACAATTCCTGAACCATACATCAAAGCAAAGTTTGCAACAAAAATCGGCACCCTTTCATTGTTAACCGGATTAATCGCATACCTGCCAGTGAATATGCCTTGCTTTTCTTTCTCCTCATTCTCCCTGTCAATTAAACTTTGCTTTTCAGCTTCTTTAACAAAACTTGCCACATCTTCCTCTAGCCCTGTTCCCTTAACCAATTCAGGAATCATCTGATGTTCTGGAGCAATTGCTAAAAAAGTTACACTGAATATTGTGTCGCATCTTGTTGTATAAGTCGGAAGCTTTTGGTTCGTTCCTTCAAGTTTGAAATAAATATCAACTCCTTCGCTTTTCCCGATCCAGTTCTTCTGCATGAGCTTAACTCTTTCAGGCCAATCCTTAATGTTTTCAAGGTCTTCAAGCAGTTCATCAGCATACTTTGTTATCCTGAAATACCACTGCTCCAATTCTTTCTTTTCAACTTCGCAGTTTGTGTGGCGCCAGCAGCTGCCATTAACCACTTGCTCGTTTGCCAGCACAGTGCTGCATTCTTTGCACCAATTTACTTCAGCTTTTTCTTTGTAAACCAAGCCTTTTTCAAAGAATTTTAAAAAAATAAGTTGATTCCACTTGTAGTATTCTGGCACACAGGTCTTAATCAAACGGTTCCAGTCATAGCTGTAGCCAAGGTCATGAAGCCTTTTTGTCATGTCCTCAATTCTTGAAAAAGTGTAAGTTCTTGGATCTGCCCCCTCTTGGATAGCAGCATTTTCAGCAGGCAAGCCAAAAGCATCAAACCCCATGGGATAAAGCACGTTAAAGCCCTGCATTCTCTTGAACCTTGCAAGCGAATCCCCTATTGAGTAGTTCCTGACGTGGCCCATGTGAAGCTTTCCAGATGGATAAGGGAACATTTCAAGCACATAGTACTTCTTCTTTTTCTTGTCCTCTTTGACCTCAAAGATTTTGGTTTCCTGCCACTTTTTCTGCCATTTGCGCTCAATTTCAGCGTGATTGTACATAGTATTCATTTACTGCCTGAAAGCTTTAAAAGCTGATTTTAATCCATGGCATTAGCGCTGCGCGCTATTCAAAAATTTTGAAAAATTTGATGTAAAACTTTATAAGTCTTTTATGCAGGGATATTATGGTAAGGCAAAGGAGAATGTTTCATTGAACGAAAAAAGTGTTAAGGAACTTATTACCTGCACCGGGGAAAACCCTAATAGGCAGGGCCTGAAAAAAACCCCTCAGAGGTTCATTTCTGCCTGGAATTACATTACTTCCGGCTACAAGAAAAACGCAAAACAGGTTGTCAACGGCGCACTTTTTGATGCCGAGGACAGCAGCATGGTCATAGTGAAAGACATTGACTTTTTTTCAACATGCGAGCACCACCTTCTCCCGTTTTTCGGGAAAATCCATGTAGCATACATTCCAGACGAAAAAATTATCGGGTTAAGCAAAATTCCCAGAATAGTTGAAGTTTTTTCCAGAAGGCTGCAGGTGCAGGAAAGAATGTGCTCTCAGATAATGAGTGCGCTTGACGAAATACTTAAACCGAAAGGCGTTGCAGTTGTGGCTGAAGGAATTCACACGTGCATGGTAATCAGGGGCGTTGAAAAAGTAAACAGCAAAACGGTCACTTCTTCGATGACTGGAATTTTCCTCAAAAACCAGCGGACAAGGAAAGAATTCCTTTCACTAATAAAGTGATTAAATGAATTTTGCAATAATTTCGCTCGGCTCAAACATTGAGCCAGAAAAAAACATTAGGAAATCCAAGGCAATTCTTTCAGCCGAATTCAGGGTTTTAAGGGAAACAGTTCCTGTTAAAACAAAACCAATGGAGTTCAAACAGCAGCCGGATTTCATTAACATGGCCATCTTGGTTGAAACAAGGAAAACTTTGCAGGAATTAAACAAAAAACTGAAGGAAACGGAAAAGCTGCTTGGAAGAATTAAAACTGAAAATAAGGCAGGGCCTAGAACAATTGACTTGGATGCTGTTGTGTGGAACCTCGAGCTGAAAGACAGGCACGTACTTGAATGGCCTTTTTTGAAAGCATCAGTTAAGGAACTATTGCCAGAACTATTGAATAAAACAGGGAAACAAGCCCCAAACTGGGCAAAGCAAATTTAGGCAGCCCTTCTTGCCATAATCCGTGGAATACTTATAATTCTGCCTCTTGGCCCTCTCCTGATTATCTGCCTCTGCACTGGCGGCCTGAATGGAACAACTTTTCCAATTGCAGCTTTTCTTCTTTCCTTTTCTATTTTCCTTCTTATTGCTTTTCTAACTGCAGCTGCTCTTTTTGCTTCTCCACCAAACGCTTCTTCAATTAATCTCTGCTGGAAATCTCTTCCAACTATTGCGGCCCTTCCTTGAAGCGAGCGCGCAATTGCTTCAGCAGGCAAACCTATTTTTTTGCAAGTGTAAACCGAGAGAGTGTCAGCAAGCCTTTCCTCGTGCATTTCAGTGGTGCGGGGCAAGTCCACGAACAGTTTTACGCTGTGCCCGTACTCGTGGAAAAGCGCTGCAACCTTTTCAGGATCGAACTTGTTGCCCTTCCACAAATCAGGAACCTCAATAAGGTTCTCAACCTTTACCTGCTTCTTGTTGCCAATAATTCTTTCAAAAAACTGCACAATGTTCTGCCCTTTAATCTGGAAAGCAGAGTAAATGTTTCCCTCTTTTTTGATTCCCTCCCTTAACACATCCGCGTCAGGGTAAACCTTTACTGGAGTGAAAGCAATGCTTTTAACCATCCCCATAATAAGGTTTCTTCTAGTTGGGTTTTCCTCAAGCTGGTACTCTTGCCTAAGGCGATTCATCGCATATCTTCGCAGATTTTGAAACTGTGCTGCCCTGTCACCCAAAGCCATTAAAAAGAAACAGACTTGAAGTATTTAATTTTATGCACTGAATCATTCTACCACTGCTTTTATTCTGCGCACTCCTGCTGAAATGCCTTCCTCTTTAACTATCCTGAATTTTCCAACTTCTTTTGTGTTGTTCACGTGCGGGCCGCCGCAAATTTCTTTTGAAAAAAACTTTCCTGTTTTCTGGTCAAACACAGTGTAAACCTTGACTTTCTCACCATACTTTGACGCAAACAACCCTATTGCTCCGTCCTTTTTTGCCTGCTGCGGAGACATTACCTCCATTTTAACGCTTAACCCTTCCCTTACTTTCTCATTAACCAAAGCCTCTACTTCCCTTAGTTTTTCTTCAGGAACTTTTTCAGGATGAGAAAAATCAAACCTAAGCCTTTCAGTGGTGATGTTTGAGCCTTTCTGTGCAACGTGTTCCCCTAGAACTTTCCTTAAGGCCGCATGAAGTAAATGGGTTGCAGTGTGCATTCTAATTGTTTTACTCTGCGTGTCTGCAAGGCCTCCCTTGAATTTTTTCTCTGTTGCTTTTCTGGAGAGCTCTTGGTGTTCCGCCAATTTCTTGAAGAAATCTTCCTTGTTTAACTTAAACCCTTTCTCGCGCACAATTTCTTCAGTCATTTCAATAGGGAAACCAAAGCTTTGGTATAAGTCAAATGCAGCTTTTGTTGGGAAAACAGTTTTGGCCTCTTTTTCCAGTGCAGAAATTTCTTTTTGAGCAAGACTCAAGCCCTTATGAATCGTATTAAGGAACTTGGCTTCCTCCCTGTCAAGCTCCGAGAAAATCCTTTCCCTGCTTTTCCTTAATTCGGGGTAAATTCCCTGAAAGCGCTTGACAACTTCCCCTGCCACTTCACTTGTAAAATGGCCTTCAATTCCAACCAGTCTTGCATGCCTGATTGAGCGCCTAATCAGGCGCCTTACAACATAGCCCTGGTCAACGTTGCTTGGAACAATGCCCACTTCATCCCCAAGAATAAAAGCCGCAGCGCGCAGGTGATCGGTTATTATCCTGACAGAATTCATGTTCTTTTCAACAAGCTTTTGGTTTCCAAGCTCTTTTACTTTATTGAACGCTCCAACCATCAAATCTGTTTCAAAAACTGAATCAAGGCCATCAATTACCGCTGCCACTCTTTCCAAACCCATTCCTGTGTCAACGTTTTTCTGTTTCAATGGAATAAACTTTCCTTCAGCAGTCTTGTTGTACTGCATGAAAACATCGTTCCACACCTCCACAAACCTTCCGCAACTGCACCACGGCCCGCACTCTCCTTTGTGGGAAATTTTTTTTGTGTCATAAAACATTTCAGTATCTGGACCGCAGGGACCTGTTTGGCCTGCCGGGCCCCACCAGTTCTCTTTCTTGGAGTAAAAGTGAATTCTTTCAGATGGAATTCCAAGTGATTGCCAGACCTTTGCTGCTTCAGCGTCTTTTGGCGCGTCCTTGTCGCCTTCAAAGCAGGAAACATGGATTCTTTCAGAGTCAAACCCAAGCCACTTTTTTTTGGTTAAAAACTCGTGGCTCCACTCAATTGCTTCCTTCTTGAAGTAATCCCCCAGACTCCAGTTGCCCAGCATTTCGAAGAAGGTTAAGTGCCATCTGTCTCCCACCTCATCAATGTCAACTGTTCTAACGCATTTCTGGAAATTTGCCAAGCGCTTTCCGCTTGGATGCTGTTCGCCAAGCAGAAAAGGCACTAGAGGGTGCATTCCAGCGGTTGTGAACAAAACAGTGGGATCGTTCTCAGGAATAAGCGAGGCACTCGGAATAATTGCGTGCTTTTTTTCCTTGAAGAACTTCAAGAACTTTTCCCTTACATTATCGGACGTAGGCATTACTAAAACCTTCCAAGAAAAAGCATTTAAAACCGATTTCAGCAAGATAAAAATTAGCTTCTGTTTTACGAGCCCGAAGACGAGCTAGTGCCATGCAATGCATGGCACATTCGTAAACCGAATAAGGTTTTGGAGCAGCAGGGAGTAAGCCGCCTTCTGTTACCCCTGCAAGCAGGGCTGCCGGCATTCACCTTAGCGTTACTTGAACTTGCACTCCCAAGCATTTGACTGCTTGTTCAACCCAAGGCGCGTTTCAACCCAAATGAATGGGTACCGTTTCTGTTCCCTGGGACTCCTTTTCAAGAGTGATTTTTCTGCCAAAAGCAGTTTTTTCGTAAACCTTTTTTTTTAAAAGGTTTGAGTGGGCGGACTTTCCTCAGCGCCGAAATGAATCAGCACCGTCAGCCAGCCTCCTGCTACTCCAATAATAATTGCGTCATTAAAGGTATTTAAACTGACCGAAAGCAAGTTAAAGTTCAAAATCATTGCTTTTATATGCGCAGAAACAGCGGGAGAAGAAAAATAATAACAATGCTGCCAACTAGGGCAGATAGAATTAATACCGCAGTTGAAATGGCACTTAGGCCTCGTTCAAGGAAAGCGCCTCAAACTATTGATGGTGCCAGGCTGGCAATTTATGGGTTGGAAAGGAAGCAGAAAGCGCTTACTAAAACGGAAGGAGCTGAAGCAAGGAGAAGGGTTGAGGCACACTTTAAGCAAGTGGAAGAAATAAAGCGACAGCAGCAAAGAGCCCGTGAGGCATTGAATAAGGGACTAGAAATTTCTCGCGTGAAACCAGTTGAAATTCCTTTCCATAAAAGGGTGAGGGAAAGAGTAATTATTCACTATAAGTTTCCCGGAGCAGAATTTGGAACTTATTCTCCTGAATACAACATTTTTTTGCTCAGAAAGGAACCATTATTTGGAGCTTTGTTAAAAGCTCTGGAATCAATGGAAAAACAAGGGGAAACTTCGTTTAAGGGCGATAAGTTTGAAATCTCTCTTAAAAGAATTCACGACATTATGCAAAAGTTGAGGACAAGGAGCGCTCGCTTGGAAGAATATGTTTTTTGGCTGGGAGAAATGAAAAAGCATGGTTTTCTTCCAAAAAATTTTCCTGAAAAACGAGTCTCGGATTTGCTAAAATTTAACAGCGACAATAAAAATCTTAACAGCGCTATTGCTGTTGCAATTGAACAGGACTTGATATCGGCTGAAACAGCAGCTAAAGTTTTAACTGAGAAAATTGCAGCACAAAAAAACATAACACCGGATTTTTTGCAAAAAAGAACCCCTCAGGAAATTGAAGAGTACAGAGCACTGGCAAGGCAGTCATCGTCTTTTTCAACGGACATTCAAAAAATTTTTCAGGAAGAACTTAAAAGAATGATAGAAGATCAGCCAGGAAAGTTAAGAAGAGGCCCTAGTGCAATTAACGGATTATATGAAGCCGCAGCAGAAAATGCATACAACAAGGCGGGGCTGAAAAGAACAAAAAGAAGTGAAATTAGTGATGTAATCGGAAAGCCTTTGTATGGGCCATCAGAAGAAGAGTTAATGAAACTTTTAGGAGCAAAAACAAGAATAGGCCTTTTAAGAAGGCTTTCAGATGAGAAAGTTGTGAGAGGAATTCAAAAAAGACACCCTGACTGGGAGTTGCCAAACATTTTGTATGAAAAGGAAAGAAGACGGCAGCTGGACATACTTAGAAAAAAACACCCGGAACAGTTTAAGACAAGGAAAGAGTTAAGAGAAAGCTTTGAAAGCAAAACGAAGGAAAAAAAATAATTTTTTAATGAGTTTTAGCCAAAAGCACATTTTGATAAACCTTTCAAAAAAAAGGTTTTTGCGAAGCTGCGTTTTGATAAGCCTCCTTGTAAAACCTTTGGTTTCAGCCGAAAGCACATTTTCGCAAACCTTTTCCTAAAAGGTTTAGTTACTGCATTGGTATTAGGTTCAGTTTAAGAGTTCTCTCGAGTTCTTAGTATGAGTTAGCTTAACTGGTCGCCGAAGCTTCCAGCTTACACTTCTCACCTATCAAACCGCTCTTTTAGCGTCACTCTCGTCCCTACACAATCTGCCCCGGAGGACAAACTGATTCAGGAATGAGTGCCTCTTTTCAGGGGCTTCTTCGAGCTTAGATGCCTTCAGCTCTTATAAGCTATGGCGTACCTACCCAGCAATGCCTTGTCAGACAACTGGCAAAGCAGTGGCCACGACCCATCGTTCCTCTCGTACTCAATGGATCTTCCCTTCAGGCACTCAACATCTCCAATAGATAGTATCCAAACTGGCTCGCACCGTTCTCAACCCAACTAACGTAAGGCTTTAATGAGTTAACACCTCCACCCTTGGCTGCTTATGCACAGCCAGGATGCCTTGAGACGACGGCGAGGTCGCAAACCGCGGGGTCGATAAATCCAGCCATCTTTTTCATTAATTTTTCCTTGAAAAAAATTTTTTCTTTTCCCAAGGCTTTTCTTTTTGAAAAAGAAAAGGCTTATGGACTCTCACCCGCGACCACTCAATTACCCCCAGGGTAAGTTCACTGTCAGACCAGGGCCCCATTAAAGGGCACACTGACGTTCGCTAGACCCTTCTTTCGAATCCACGTTCCTTGCTTTGTAGACCATGGTCAAGCCTGCTTTTGCTCTTGCACTCCACTCCGAATTTCTGACTCGGATGAGCAGACCTTTGGGCGCCCCTGATACTTTTTCAGGGGCGTGCCACCCCAGCCCAACCACCAAATCAAATGTTGTCCTCTTTCAAGTTAGCGATTTAGTCCTCAAAGGATGGTGTTCCATTGTTGTCTCCACAATTCCTAGCGAAATTGCTTCTAGGACTCCCATCTACGCTCCACATTAAAAACCAAACCGCAGCATCAGACTGTGGTAAACCTCCGTGGGGTCTTCTCTTCCCATTGGAGATCCCCGGCATATTCACCGGGAAGTGAGTTCATCAGGCCCCCCTCAGGGACATTGGGAATCTCGTTACTTCCTTGGTGCAAGCCGGCAATAAACCGGCAAGGTATTACGCTACCGTGAGAGCCTCAGAGTTAGGCCCGCTCTTCACCAGCGCTTAGTTCTCTTGAACGAGAGTTTCACGTACTGGCAGTGAGCAGAAGTCAGCAACCATACACACCATTTCTGGCTTGCGGTCACCTGTGTTTTTAATAAACAGTCGGACTCCCCTTGTTATTGCAACCTATAGTTTATGCAACTATAGGCACCCCTTATACCGAAGATACGGGGCTAATTTGCCGAATTCCCTTGACGGGGTTACCCTGCGACGTCTTGGCCTTCTCAGCCAGGGGCACCTTTCTCGGTTCTTGGTACGGACATGCAAAATCCATCTCGTTTCTCTTTTCAGGGGCTCTAGGTCTCAGCCAAACTTTGCAGCTATTCCTAGCTTTAATCTCTTTCTCGCCATTATGGCTCTCCAGAGATTTATGCCAGTTAAACACACAGACAAGTGTGCTTGGCCTAACCCAAAGCGTCGAAAAACGAGCAATCGTTGCCGAACGTATTTGCATGGTACAGGAATATGAACCTGTTTCCCATTCAGTGAACTCGTGTTACGGTTCACTTTAGGATCGACTAACCCTTAGCTAACGATTAGCGCTAAGGAACCCTAGCCCTTTCGACGGAGAGGATTCTCACCTCTCTTTATCATTACTATCGCGAGGATCCATATCTCTAACAGATCCACAGGAAATCACTTCCCTGCTTCTGCTCCATTAGAGCACCTTCCTACCAAACTACCAGCACAGCTGGCATTCCGGGGTATCGGCAGCTGGTTTAGCCCAGATTATTTTCAAGGCCGTCATCCTAGGTAGGTGAGCTGTTACGCTTTCTTTAAAGGATGGCTGCTTCTAAGCCAACCTCCCTACTGTTTTAGGATAACGACGCTTTTCACGTTACACTTAACCAGCACTTATGGGCCTTAACCTCAGTCTGGGTTCTTTCCCTTTAGGGCACTGACCTTACGCCGGTGCCCCTACTCTGGCCTTCTACGATAATTGCAGATTCGGAGTTTGACAAGAAAGCTGGAAGTTTCCAACCAGTACTTTCTAATCAGTATCTCTACACCACAATTTATCTCCAGCCAGGCTAGCCTTAGAGCTACTTCGGAAGGAGCCTGCTATTGCCAGGTTCGAATGGCATATTACTCCTACTCTCAGGTCACCTAAGCAGTTGGACTAACACTAGTTGCAGGCCTCCACCAATCGGTTGATTGGCTTCACCTTGCCCAAGAGTAGATCACCTGGCTTCAGGTCTAAAAGCTGTGACTCAGGCACTTGAGTACCTGTTCCCTCATCGAAACTGCGGAACCTTGCTTTCGCTTCGGCTTCCTGCGTGAAGCAGTTAGCCTTGCCACAACCATTAATTCCCTCGCTCGTGCTTCAGGACGTACGGCACAACCCTGATCAGCTTAACTCGTTCCGGTTCTTTGAAACCTTCACTTCGAAAAGCGTCTATTCTTTCGAGCCGTGCCTCCCTGTGGCCATTTAGTTTCAAGCGCTTTTGACCCCCCGCTAAGGGTGCTTTTCAACTTTCCTTCACAGTACTAGTTCTCTATCGGACTCAAGAGGTATTTAGAATTGCGAGTTAATGGCTCGCATTTTCTGACGCGAGATCCAACGCGCCATACTCTTACGTTCAGGAATCTTCCCCAAAAACTTTGCTTACGCGGCTTTCACGCTCTATGGCACAACATTCCAGTTGACTTCAGCTGATTTTAAGGGAAGTACCTGAAGCACACCACATTTCCCGCATGTTGCCATGCAGGATTCGGTTTGTTCTCTGCCCTTTTCGGTCGACCCTAATAAGGGCATCGAGGTTTCTTTCTTTTCCTGCAGGTACTAAGATGCTTCAATTCCCTGCGTTACCGTTCCTTTCGGAACAATTGAGGAATCCTTGGTTCAATGCTTGCATGCAGCTCGCCAAGGCTTATCGCAGCTTGCCACGCCCTTCGTCAGCCCTTGAGCCTAGTTATCCACTAAATGGCTTGCAGAATTCTTAAACTGATGAACCTACCAATGCAGCAACCAACGCAAAACAAAAAAAATGTAATGCGCGTTGCACCGTTCAAAAAAATCTTTGAACGGCGACCTTACAACAATTTTGTAAGCGACAATTTTTTTCCCCGTATTACTGTCCTTCTGAAGGAAGGACACATACAAGGTGCCGGCTGACTTCCCTGCTTTTGTGAGCGAAGCGAACCAATGCCATGCAACGCATGGCATACCTCGTAAACGGAGGTTTCCGTTTATGGACTCTACGAGATTCGAACTCGTGGCCTCCTCGTTGCAAACGAGGCGCTCTACCAGCTGAGCTAAGAGCCCGACTTCAACAGGCCTCAGCCAGCAAGCACGAACCCGTTGCAGAGCCAAATTTTTTTTTTGCAACAGGCAAACCGGCTAATGCAATCAAAAGCTTGCAGGAACAAGTTCCAACATTACGAAACATTTTTTTCGTAATAGATTGAAGGAGGTGATCCGTCCGCAGGTTCCCCTACGGACACCTTGTTACAACTTAGCCCGCCTCGCAAAACTCAGAATCGCATCACTCCAATGAAATGAGGCTCATCCGAACTCTACTCGGCTGGCTTGATGGGCGGTGTGTGCAAGGCGCAGGGACTTATTCACCGGAAGATAATGACTTCCGATTACTGGGGATTCCAACTTCACGAGGGTGGGTTACAACCCTCGATCCGAACTGTGGTTGAGTTTTGGGGATTACCGTACCCTTTCGGGCTAGGAACTCATTGTCTCAACCATTGTATGCCGCGTGTAGCCCAGGAGATTCGGGCCATACAGATCTATCGTTGACCATTCCTTCCTCAGTGTTGCCACTGCAGTCCCATTAGAGTGCTCCTGTCAAAAGACAGAATTGCAACTAATGGCATGGGTCTCGCCCGTTGCCTGAGTTGACAGGACGCTTCATAGTACGAGCTGACGATGACCATACAACACCTCTCAGCGTGTCAGGAAAGCCCTTTAGACTGTCCATCATTCTACTGTCGCCCCTGGTGAGTTGTCTGGCGTTTTATCCAATTAAACCGCAGCATCCACCCCTTGTAGTGCGCCCCCGCCAATTCCATTAAGTTTCACCCTTGCGAGTATACTTCCCAGGCGGTGGACTTAGCGCCTTCGCTTCGGCACCCCCGTACTACATGAGTACTAGGACACCTAGTCCACATCGTTTACGGCTGAGACTAACCGGGTATCTAATCCGGGTCGCTCCCTCAGCTTTCGTGTCTCACCGTCAGGCTTGTCCTCGTGAAGCGCCTTCGCTACTGGTGGTCCTTCTGGGATCACAACATTTCACTGCTACCCCAGAAATTCCCTTCACGTCTACCAACCTCGAGTTTTAAAGTATCTTTGGCAAGCCAATGGGTTAAGCCCCTTGATTTCACCAAAGACTATTAGAACCGGCTACACACGCTTTAGGCCCAATATAAGGGGATACCACTTGTGCTGTACGTATTACCGCGGCGGCTGGCACGCATCTTACCCAGCACTTATTCGCCAAGCTTTTTAGGCTTGGCAAAAGCTAGCAAGCTAGCACTCGAAGTCCCCCTGTCACGCTTTCGCGCATTGCAGAGGTTTCGCGCCTGCTGCACCCCGTAGGGCTAGGGTCCTTATCTCAGTACCCTTCTCCGGGCTCCCTCTCTCAAGGCCCGTACGGATCAAAGGTTTGGTGGGCAGTTACCCCGCCAACAGCCTAATCCGCCGCAGCCTCATCCTCAAGCAAAGTGCTTGCATGGTGCACTTCATTTAAGCAAAGGAACATTCCAGTATCCTCTGCTTATAGAGCATTATGCCCAGTTTCCCGGGTTTTGCTCTTCTTGAGGGTAGATTAGCTACGTGTTACTGAGCAGTACGCCAGAGCCCCCATAGCTGGACTCTTAGACTTGCATGGCTTAATCGGACTTCAATAGCAGTATCCGCCAGCAGGATCAGCTGGAATCTACATGACTCCTTGATCATGCTTTTGAAACCTGAATGGAATTGGTTGTTCCTGCAAGAAACTTCTTGCATCAACCGGTTGCCTGCATCACATCCAAAAAAGCTTGGATGCTCATATCTAACTGTGAAAAAGCGGCGCAATGCCTACCAATAGAATTGGTAAAATCCGTTGAACGCTACAACAAAGCGTTGCAGCGTGCGTGGAAAAATAACACTCTTGGAATCCTGTAAGTGTTAATTTGTTCCTATATATTAGACATTATCTTGATTTTTAAAGGTTTCTGTTGCTTTTTGAGATTATGGCATTTAAGAAAACGCTTTTGGCTTTCGTTGAGCTGGCAAGGCCCTTGGAGTGGAGCAAAACTTTTGGAAACATGGTTATTGCAGCCATTATTGCTTCTGGTTTTTCTGGCTTTGACTGGCTGGTTTTTCTGGCTGGCTTTCTGGCGGTAGGCCCTTTTTTGTGGGGCGGCTTATACGCATTAAATGACTGGACTGACTGGGGGAAGGACAAAAAGCACAGCCACAAGAAGCTGAGGCCAATTCCTTCTGGGAGGGTTTCACCAAAAGGCGGGCTTCTTTTTTCCCTTTCATTGATTTTGATTGCATTCGCAATAGCTTTTGCGCTAAACAATTTTTTGTTCCTGGTTTTTTTGCTGGCAATGCTTTTGAATCAGCTGCTTTACACAATGAAACCGTTTGAGTTGAAGAAGAAACCGTTCTTTGACCTTGTAAGCGGCTCACTGGTTAACCCTTTCTTCAGGTTTTATTCCGGGTGGGTTTTGGTTCAGCAGAATTTCTCTGCACCGATTGAAATAATTGGATTCATTCTGGGGGTTCAGTTTGGCGGCTTTGTTTTGTACAGAATGAGCAGCAAAGAGCACGAAAAAGAAATGGAGTACAAGAGCAGCGTTGTGTTGTTCGGAGAAAAAAACCTAAAAATAGTTTCGTATGCTGCTTTGGCCTTCGGAGGGTTTTCCTACATTTATGCTTCGCTTTCAGGAGTGCTTCCATTAAAATTCGTTTGGCTTGTTTTGCTGTCACTGCTTGCGCTGCCGCTTTATTGGACAGCAATCACCAAACCGCAGGCAATTGACATGGGTTTCATGTACAAGCTGATTTACATTCACTACTCTCTGTTCATTCTCGGCTTTCTTATATTAAGCTACGTTGTATGAAAAAGAAGCAGGCATTAAGAAACAGCAGAACTACTGCCTTGCCTTCTTTCTGAGGTAGCGCTTTTTCCTTTTCTCTTTGCGCATTCTTTTCTTCTTCCATTTCCAGCGCTGCCTTGCCCTTGTTTTCTTGAACCTGCTCGTGTCCTTGGAAGTAGTAGCCATCCATTCACCAAACAAGAATTACTATTTAATTCACTTAATCAAGCTTTAAAAGCATATTCACGCTGCCAGAGCTCAAGCCCTTGAAGCAAAAACCCTTGACAAGTCATACTTTTTGTCAAGTGAAACAGTTCCTGTCGGAAGCAAGTGCTCAACTCTTGCAAGGAACGTGGTCATCAACACAAACGAAACGCTTATGCCTATCGCGAAAAGCAGCCTCTCAAAAACAACTGTTCCTGAAAAGAACAGGAAGTTCCACAATTCTGGAGTGGTGTTGAAAGCATAAATCCACAGCACCCCTCCAACGGAGTGGGCAGTGAGGGTTGCGCCAAGGCTCCTGAAGAAAAGGTTCTTTGGAGCAAAGAATTTCACTATCAGCGGAATGCTCCAGAACACAACAGCATAATACCATACTTGTGCTCCGACTGGATGCACAATGAAGAGCGCCATTGCAACTATTGGAATAATTGCTGAAAGCTTTTTTGCTGAATCAGAGCCGAAGTAAATTGCTGCAAACACCATTGGAAGAAGCCGTCCTATGTTAACCAAGCTTATTTCGTTCCCGGCAAACACGAAATTAATTATTTCCGCGAGAAGAACTGAAACTGCGCCTATTGCAGAGCCAAGAATGCCCCCTGCTATTGGCCCGAAAAACTGGAAGAACGTGAAGAACTGGTTTTCATCTCCGCCAAGAAGCTGGGAAAAATTTATCTGGCCGCCAATCAGCACTAATGCCGTGAAAAGCAAGACAAAAAGAATCTTTTTGGGGGATAGGTCCATTACTTTCATCCTCGATACAAGAGGAAATGAAAAAGGGTTTAAAAAACTTTTCATAAGCGAAAAAACAAGTGCCCCGGACGAGCCTACTGCTTATTTCCCTTCTTTTGCAAAACCGTCGAGAAACTTTTCAAATTCCATCCAGAACCTCTTTGATTCAGCAAGCCGCTTATCCACCTCAGAGCCCCGGATACTGAAATGGGCTCTAGTTTCCCTTGTCTGTGATACCAAGTCAACCGTTTTTCCTCCTCCTAAGACTTTAATGTCGGGGAAACGGTCACACCATTGCAATAGACGCGCCATGAAATTTACTGAGCGGGGGGAAGCCGGGTCAACTGAAAAAGTAATGAAGGACGACGAGAACTCAAGTTCCTTGAGTTTTCTTGCCTCCTGAATTGAAACCCAGCTTAGACTAGGTTTTCTAATGAAAAGCCTGTCACGAAAAGAATCCCACGTGTAAACAAAAGGAAATTGGTTAAGCTTTACCACGGAATTCCTGACAATGGGTTGGATGGAATCCGAGCCTCCCTTTCCCCGCAAAGCTTTTCGAAGTGAGGCACGCCATTCAGACTTTTTCCTTGCAAACCCCTGGTGAGCAATCCTTGCCTCTTCAGGGCTCAACGCCTTTGCCTTCATGACCTCTTGTATGAAAGAACCAATCCATATTTTCTTAAGGTGCTTGGAAAAATCGCCTTCAGGCTGTTTACTGGAAGTTAACCTCATTTTTCTCGGCATACAAAAAGTACAAATCCAGAATATATTAAAGTAATGCCTAATAGCAAAGTGCCCCGGACGGGATTTGAACCCATGCTGTCAGCTTGAAAGGCTGATGTGCTTTCGGCGGAAAAAGATTAACTGGCTTTTTCCTTGGCCGGGCTACACTACCGGGGCAAACAAAGTATTTGCCCTAAAAATCCTTTATAAAGTAATATGGTGATAAAATTTGTAAAGTGGTTTTATGGCAAGATTTGAGGCAGCAGACAACAGGATTTTCTCTAATGTGTGGGTTTGCCTGAAATGCAAGAAAAAGATAAGGAGTTCCCCAGGCAAGAGGCCTGACGCGTGCAGGAAATGCGGTTACAAGAAGTTCAGGCTGAAGAACAAGGCCAAGAAGTCTTAAAACCAACCGCCCAAAGACAGCGGGTTTTTTGGGTTGTTAAAAGCATTAAACCGGTTTTTTCTTCAAATTGTTCTTTTTTATTGGAAGCAGGAAGGTTCCCTCTTCAATGCCCTGCATCGGGATGCCAATTGATGCCTTAAGGCTTTTTTTAGCGCCGTTTTTTTCAATGCGCGCCTCGATGATGGAGTAATCCGAAACGAATTCCTTCACAAAAGGGGTTTTTGGCTTGAGAAAAATTTCCTCCGGGCTTCCAATCTGCTCTATTTTCGCGTCACTCATTACAGCAATTTTGTCGGAAAGAAAAAACGCTTCCTCAATGTCGTGCGTAACATAAACAGTTGTAACTCCGAATTTTGACTGGATTTCCTTTATCTGCTGCTTTAATTTTTCCCTTAGTTTTGCATCTAACCCAGTTAAGGGCTCATCCATCAGCAGGAGCTTTGGCTCGATAGCCAATGCGCGCGCAATTTCCACCCTACGCTGCTGCCCACCGCTCAGCTTGAGAACATTTCTCTGAGAAAAGCCCTTCAGGCCAACCAATGCAAGTAGGTTTTCTACCTTTTTTTCAATTCCCTCCTGCTTTTTAATGCGGAGGCCGAAAGCAACATTTTCAAAAACATTCAGATGCGAGAAAAGAGTGTTTCCCTGGAAAACAAAGCCAATGCCGCGCTTGTGCACAGGAACATTGTCCACAATTTTTCCGTCAAACAAAACAGTCCCGGAAGAATGCGGTTGCAGGCCAGAAATTGTTTTGAGAAGGGTTGTTTTGCCGCAACCGCTTGGCCCTACAACCGAAAGAAAAGTTCCTGACTCAACCAACAGGGAAACATTGTTCATCCCCCAATCAGGATACTTCACTGAAATATTTTTTAGCTCCAGTTCCATTAAACCACGCTGAATTCTTTGTTGAATTTTTCTATGAGGTAAAAGCACAAGGTGCTGATTGTGATAAGAACTAACCCCATTGCCGCTGCGCCGAACAAATTGTACGAGGAAATGAACCTGTAAATGTAAATCGGCATTGTCGCCCAGGTTCCCTCAAACAGCAGGAAAGCAAGGCCCAACTCTCCAAGAGAAATTGCGAACGAAAAAGTTAAAGCCGAGAAAACCGCGCCCCTGATTAATGGTAATTCAATTCTCAGGAAAACGTTTTTTGCGTCCGCCCCAAGCGTTTCTGCTGCGCTGGTTAACGAGTAATCAATTCTGTTGAGGGCATTTGAAATTGACTTGAAAGCAAAAGGAAACGCTATGACTGAATGCGCAATTGGAATCCAGAACCAGGCGCCAATCTCAAATCCGAGAAGGTAGCCTAAGCCAAGGGTTATTGATGATATGGCTATTGAGGACATCATTAAAGCCGAAATGAACAGGTTACTGGAATGGCGCTGCCTAAACGCAAAAATTAACCCAAAAAAAGTTGAGAGAAGCGATGCAATCAAAGCAAAAAACAGGCTGTTAAGGACTGCAGTCAAAGGAGTTACCCCTACTAGGTTTTTTTTGCCTGAAAAAAACACGTCAAGAAAAGGCTGGGGTGAAAGGGAAAACTCGCCTGTTGAAGGAACTGTTAACGCAAAAAAAAGCAATGCAAGTATTGGCAGCAATACAATCAATGCAATAAAAAGCAGGTAAAGCCCTGAAAAGAACCCTTGAAAGGAAAAAAACCCAAGTTTTCGTGCTTTTTCAGTGAAGGTTGTATGCGTTAAGGAAAACTTTCGTGAAAAAAATGAATACAGGAACAGCACAAGGAAAAGGAATGCAAACTGGATTAATGCAAGAGCCGCCCCAGTTTGCAGGTCAAGGTTGCGAGTGATGGAATAAAAAACTCCCACTTCCAGCGTAGTGAAACTTACCCCCCCTAATGTGAGCACGATTGCAAAGCTCATGAAAGAGTAAATGAATACAATCGCTGCTGCCGCGAGTATTGCAGGTGCGAGCTGGAAAATGGTCACTCGAAAAAATGTCTGGATCCTGTTGGCGCCGAGAGTTCTTGCAGCCTCCTCGAGCCTTGCCTCAGTGTTTCCCCAGGCATTTGAAACAAACCTAACAAAAATCGGGAAATTGTAGAACGCGTGCGCCAGCATTATTCCGTAAAAACTGTAAAGAATTGTAATAGGCGGCTCTGATAATCCAAGCAGTAACATGAGAAACCGGTTTAGCCAGCCATTCAAACCGAAAATTATCACAAAAGAAAGCGCTACAAGGATTGACGGCACAACGAACGGAATGAAGGTCATGGCCTTGAAGAAATTTTTTCCAGGGAAATCATATTTTGCAATAAGGTAAGCCGCTGGAAAACCAATTAAAAACGCTAAAACCGTCGAAGCTGCAGCCTGAATCAATGAGTTTACAACAAGCCTGCTGTTGGAAAACAAAATAGTTGAAAAGAACAGCGGAAACGCAGTGAAGTCTGAAGTGAATGCATTCAAAAAAACAAGCAGTAAGGGATAGAAAAAGAAAAGTGCAAAAAACAACAAAGGCAGGAAGAAAAATATTTTCAGGAGGACATTATTTTTTCCCATTCAGCAATCCATCCCTCTTGCTTTTCCTCTGCAAGCGCATCATCAAGCAAGACCTTTTTGGATGGCCTTGCAGCATAATCAAACGCAGGAGGAAGCTCTGCTTCCTGATTAACTGGGAACATAAACTGATTTAAGGGTATTTCTTCCTGGAAAGATTCCGTTAAGGCAAACTCAATGAACTGCTTTGCCAGTTCCCTGTTTTTTGCCCCTTTCACTAGGCCCATGCCCTCTACTTGCAGGTAATGCCCTTCCTCAAAGGTTGCTACCCTGAAAGTTGTTATGCCCTCGAATTCCACGTAATAAGGCGGGGAAGTGGCATAACTCAAATAAATCGGTGCTTCTCCGGCACGGAACATCCCTGCTGCTTCATCCCATCCAGGCGTAACTGTCAAAATATTGGGCTTGAGCTTTTCCCAGTAATCCTTGTAGCCTGGGTCACCGTAAACTGCAACTGTCCAGAGCAAAAGCGCCAACCCCGGAGAAGATGTCCTAGGGTTTTCTACAACAATTTTTTTCTCAAGTTCTGGCCTCAGCAAGTCTTCAAAGCTCTTCGGCTCAAAACCAACTTTTTCGGAATCATAAACAAAGGCAATGAAGCCGTAATCAAATGGTATTAAGCTGTTTGTTGCATCAAATCGCAGGTCTTGCGGCACAATTCCAAAATTGCTTGGAACAAAAGGCTCAAATATTCCTGCCTCAATTGCTTTTGATGCAAGGCTGTTGTCAACCCCGATTATGACATCGGCTTTTGGATTGTTTTTCTCAATTATTGCCCTGTTAAGCACTTGCCCTGCATCCCCCAATGCAACCATGTTCACTTTACAGCCGCACTCTTCCTCAAATTTTGGCACAACTTTTGGCCCTAAACCGTATTCTGAAACCATTGAATCATAAGTGTAAATCGTCAAGGTTTTTTCCTGTGGCTGCGGAGCAGTGCAGCCAAAAAAAAGAAAAAGCGCAACTAACAGGAGTGAAATGGTTTTTTTCATGAGGACAACCATTGTTTTGTTTAATGGACTGAATCTATGAATTCATCTAAAGTTTGATGTCAAAAACCACCGAATAAATTCTGTGGCATGCTTTGATGCTTCATACTATGCTAGTAGTTTTTGACAGTAATGAATTCCACCAATAAACCACTATTTAAAAATAGTGGAATTCATATGATTTAAATAGCTCACGCTGCAAAAAAACAAAAAATTCGTTTTATGGCGAAGAAGTCAGTAATAGTTTTTGAAGTGAACGCACAAGAGTTTTCCGCTTGAAACCGAAACAACAGCCTTTTTTTCTTTCAGCTCATTGCTTAAACCCTTTCCAATGCCGAACTGAAGCAAGTAATCATTGAGTTCGTACTTGAAGCCTTTGAGTGTAAGGCCCCTAGCTTCTCCTGCAATAGAAAAAATTGAAACAATTTCTCCGGGGATTCCTTCAATTGTGGCTGACTTGCGGATTACAAAGATTTCCTGGTTTTTGTGGACAATCATCGCCTTCATTTTTTCAGGAAACTTCAGAAGCAAAAACACGTTGGTTAAAGACATGTCAACTCTGCTGCCGATTGCACCCAAAATCAGTACCTCGGAAAAATTTTTTTCCACGCAGTATTGTATGGCGTGCTCTAGGTCAACAAAGTCCTTTTCACGCGGGAAAACAAGGCTTTTTACGTCGGAAAACTCTTTTCTTGCGCGCTCGCTGATTGAGTCCATGTCACCGACAAGAAGATTGGGCCTGAAACCTATGCCAAGCAACTTGTTTGCGCCACCATCAACCGCGATAATGAAGTCATCGCTGCTTAAGTGCATTCTAAGGTTTTTCGAGTCAATGCTGCCATTGCACACTAGAACTGCTTTGCGCGGCATACGGGATTCCACTTTACTTTGACCTTGAGGCTACAAGCGACGCAGCGCTAAGAATTGCCGCTGAAAGGACAGCCATGTCAGAGCTGAGGCCGCTAAAACCAACAAGGCCGGCGGCAGCCTTGATTATAAACAGGCTAACCGCAAAGTAAACCACTCCAAGGATTATCAGTATGAGGGATGAAATCGCAAGGAATGCGAGTGTTGCACTGATTCCAACTGCTGGACCAAACATTTTTCCAACACCTCCATTAATTTAATTGGTTCCGCACCATTCACATTTTTTGAGAACTCTGCTGCGCGCGATTTCCAAGGCAGCATCCCTTGGCGTGGTTCCCTGCGCTTCAGCGTTTGACAAAACCAGTTCCGTGTTTTTCTTGATTTTTGCTTCAACAATCTTCATCATTGTTTTGGCGTTTTCTCCCCTAAATTCAGCGTAAGAGGAAATAACTCCGCCAGCATTGGCTACAATGTCTGGCACAACCAAAATTTTTTTCTCATGCGCCCTGTCCTCTGCGTGCTTTTCCATTGGAATGTTTGATCCCTGTACAATTATTTTGGCTTTAATTTCCGGAATATCGGCTTCCTTTATGAGGTCCGGGATTGCAGCCGTAACAAGAACGTCAACTGGGAGGGAAATTATTTTGCTGGAAGGAAAAACCGTGCCGGGCTTGTACTCGGCAACTGTGCCGGTTTTTTTCTTCACGTCCACAAGTTTTTCGAATTCAATTCCTGCCTTGTTGTAAATTAGGCCGCGGGAATCTGAAACCGCAACAATTTTTGCACCTTTTTCAGAAAGGTACTTTGCCGCAAAGTAGCCAACGTTTCCAAAGCCTTCAACTGCAATGCTTGCATTCTCCAGTTCCATGCCGGCATGCTTTGCTGCAATCACTGCTGCATTGTAAATCCCTAAGCCTGTTGAGCCGAGCTCGTGCGGCAAACCGCAGTTTCTACCATTTTTGTCGCACATGTTTGCGGGCTTTCCTGTTGCACTCTTCAGGCTGCCGTTCGCCTCAACATACCACCTCATTTCCTGCTCTCCCATGTTAATGTCAGGAGCAGCAATATAGATTTTCGGGGAAACCAGCTTAAGCGCCTTCGCAAAAGCCTGAACGATTTCTTTTCTCTGCTGCTGCGTCATTGTTTTTGGGTTAGCCACAATCCCTGCTTTCGCGCCGCCGAAGGGCAGTTCAGCCAACGCAGTTTTCCAGGTCATGACCCTTGCAAGCCTTGCAACTTCGCCAACTGAAACTGTCGGAGTCATCCTGATGCCGCCTTTGCCCGGGCCAAGCGAAGCATTGTCAACAACTAGAAAACCACGCATTCCAACCTTGGGGTTGTAAACTCTCAGTATTTTCTCCGGCCCAAACCTGTCAAACTCAACCATTCAAACCAGTAGAAATAATGCAGTAAGTTATTTAAATTTGTTTAGTTGAATTAACCAAAACCATTGAATCGCAAGTGAAAGAAACAATTAATTAGGGGTTGGAGCAAAATATTTCTGAAACAAATGCTAATTTTAAAGCGGCTGAAGGAAAAGGCCTGGAAGAGCTGGAAGAAATCAGTTGAACGAGAAAACAGAAAACTTCCAAAAGGAGCTGTTTCAATTCATTACCGGGTTTTTGAAGGCAGGGACTTCAGCTGGAAAGAAGTGGAGGATTTAAGGAAACAATTTGGCTTCACCGACCTGTACTTATTCCATGGAGTTGCCATGGAAAGAAATGGCAGGGCAGTTGTTGTAAGCGGCCCTCAAGGAATAGGGAAGTCAACGACTTTGAGGAGATTAATAAAAAATGATTCTATCAGGCCGCTTGATGACGGCATAGTGCTTGTTGGAAAAAAAAGGGCAGGATTATTTGTTTTGGAAAGCGGAAAGTATCCCATGAGAAGCAACAGTTCAAGGGCAAGCAAGTTTTTTAGGCTTGGAAGAAAAAGCATTTACACTGAAGCCAGTCCCTCAAGACTCAGATATGCAATCAAGCAAAAAACAACTAATGCAAACATAATCGCATCAGCATGGCTTGGTTCAGTTTTTTCGGCTGACCGTTCAGCTGAATCCTTTCAGCCGCGTGTTGTCGAACTTGGAAAACTTATTTTTTTGCCGCATGAAAGAGACCCCCTAAAACCGAAAATGGTTTCAGGGCAGAGCGTCAGTGAAATTGGGGAAAAAGAGTTGCAGAGAAGGTTCGGGAAAGGGAAACTCACTGTTGTTTCGCCAATACAGAAGAACCCCAAAAAAAAGCTATTGGAACTGATTTTAGGCGGTTAAACCTAACGCTAAAAGTTATAAAATACTCTTGTATCATTAAATATAGTGAGAAAATGGGCTTGGAGCATTTTTTTGAAATACTGAGGCCGTTCAACTGCTTTATGGCCGCATTTGCTGTTTTCATCGGCTACGCTGTTTCAGTTGGCAGCATTGGTTTTTCTTTTCAGGTTTTTCTTGCAATGGTTTCAGCTTTCCTCATCTGCGGTGCAGGGCAGGCAGTGAACGATTTCTTTGACTGGCGCATTGACAGGAAAATCAAGCCTTTCAGGCCGATTCCGGCCGGGCACATTGAAAGCAAGGCTGCATTCCTTTACTCCGTAATGCTTTTCCTTATCGGAATAACCATTTCATTTTTCATTAACGAGGTTGCTTTCCTGATTGCAGTATTGTTCAGTTTGCTTTTGCTGGCTTATTCAGCCTACACGCCGCAGCACAAGTACTTCGGCAACGCTTTGATTGCAATGTCAACAGCCATAACACTTGTGTTTGGCGCAAGCGTTTCAGGAAACTATTCTGTTGTGGTTTTGCTGGCTGCAAGCGCTTTCTTCTCCAGCTTAGGCAGGGAAATAACAAAAGATGTTGAGGATTCAGCAGAAAAAGGCTTCAAGAAAACACTGCCAATGATTCTGCCAATAGAGCAGATTAACCTAGCTGTTTTTGGCAGTTACATTGCAGGAATTTCTATTGCATTGTATGTTTGGTTTTCTGGAATGCTTAAAGGAGCGGGTTTCCTTTTTCTAACACTTGCAGCAGGCGGAATTTTCTTGTACGCTGGTGCAAAACTGGCGGAAAAAGATGCAAAGGCCTCTCAGGAACTCAGCAAAATCGCAATGTTTATCGCATTAATCGCGTTTTTGGCTGGAGTGATGTGATTGCGCGAGCTTGCCTTGGCTCAAATAACGTCCATGCTGATAAGAAAGGGTTTCTTGGTCAGCTCATTTTTTCACTCAAACAACTGCTTTGACATCGCGGCAAGGCATTCAAGTCTTGTGCTGCTGATAAAAATTTACTCCAACATCGACTCCATCAGGCAAGAGCAAGGAGAAGAACTAGGGAAACTGAGCAATGCCCTCAACGCAAACGCCCTAATAATCGGCGAAAAAACCAAGGCATTTAAGCTGAAAGACGAGGTAGTTTATGAGCGCTATGGAATTCCCGTGCTGACGATTTCAAGCTTTAAGAAATTTCTGGAAAAAGAAATGCCAAGCGTAAAGTACTTTAAGGGAAGAAAAATAGTTGAGCTTGACGCTGAAAAGCTGGTGCAGAAAAGAAAAAACATGGGGCTAAGCAGGGAAGAGCTTGCTGAAAAAGTTGGTGCTGCCCCTGAGTCAATTCACAGGTATGAGAAGGGCAGTGCTTCCACGCTTGAAACAGCTGAAAAACTTGAAGGGGCACTGAAAACAAGCCTGATAAAGGAAGTAAACCTCTTTGAAAAAAAGTTTTCTGGTGCGGACATATTTGATAAACAGCTTGATGAGCCGATGCTTTCAAAAGTGCAGAGGCTTGGCCTTGACTTGGCATTGTTTGAGCACGCTCCATTCAAAGCGTTTTCTCATCCAACTGATTCCCTGCTCATTAGCATCGGGAAAGGAGAACATGAAATAAGGCACCGTGCATTGAAACTGGCAAAAACCAAAGGAATCCTTGAAAGCCATTTAATGATTCTTGCAAAGGAGTCGAAAAAGAAAAGCGTTGAAAGCATTCCGGTTGTAGAGGAAGAGGAACTTGAAAGTCTTTCCAAGCCAAAGGACCTAATGAAAATAATAAAGGCACGGGAGAAAAAAAAGGATGAACTTTGAGCAGAAAAGAAGGCAGCTTGTAGAGTTCCTGAAGGGCTCCGGTGCAATTAAAAGCACGGCAGTTGAAATTGCATTCCTGAAAGTGAAAAGAGAACTGTTTTTGGGAAAATGGATGGAAAAAGATGCATACCTTGACACTGCCCTGCCGATTGGTTCAGGCCAGACAATAAGCCAGCCAACAACAATTGCGGTAATGCTTGAACTGCTTGAAGCAGGTAAAGGCATGAATGTCTTGGAGGTTGGCAGCGGTTCAGGTTACGTTGCTGCGCTCCTCAGCGAAATTGTTGAAAGCAATGGACGCGTTACTGGAATGGAACTGGAGGAAGAGCTCATAGGGCAGTCAAAAAAAAACTTGAATAAGCAAGGCTGCAAAAACGTTGAAATAGTGAAAGGCGATGGTTCCCTGGGCTCGAAAGAAAAGGCGCCATTTGACAGAATCCTTGTTTCGGCTGCCTGCCCTTTTGTTCCAAAGCCTTTGTTTGACCAGCTTAAAGAAGGCGGCAGAATTGTTGCGCCTGTCGGGGACAAGTTCACTCAAGCAATGCAGACCTTAAAGAAAAAAAATGGCAGGCCGCTGAAAGAACAGTATCTTGAAAGCTACTTTGTTTTTGTTCCGCTTAAAGGAGAGCACGGATTCAGATGAACTTCGGGCAAGCAGAAAAATTTGTTGAGTCACTGAAAGTTAAAAACAAGGATTTTGATTTGGCTACAGTAAAGGAACTGTGCATGGCACTTGGCCTTGACTTGGGAAAACTGAACGCAGTCCACATTGCCGGCTCTAACGGGAAAGGAAGCGTTACATCATTTATTTCCTCAATCTTAATAGAAGACAATTACGTTGTTGGCACTTACACGTCGCCTCATCTCCTCTCAATCACTGAACGAATTAAAACAAACAACCGCGAAATTTCAAGGGAAGGGTTTGCTGCAGAGGCCTCTGAAATTAAAAAAGTTTTAAGTAAAATGAAGAAAAAGCCAAGCTACTTCGAGTTTTTGACTGCACTCGCATTCAAGCACTTCCTAGAAAAAAATGTTGATTTTTTGGTAATTGAAACTGGAATGGGTGGAAGGCTTGATGCCACAAACATAATTGAAAGCAAAGTACAAGTAATAACAGAAATCGCCTTAGAGCACGAAAAAAGCCTTGGCAGTTCAATTGAAAAAATTGCCTCTGAGAAAGCAGGAATAATCAAATGCAACTCAATGTGCGTTGCACTGGAAAGCAACCCGGGCTTTCCAGTCATAAGGAGCGTGGCAGAACTAAAGGAAACAAAAATTGTTTCACCTGAATTTAAGGCAATTGAAGTCAGCTCTCATGGAAACCTGTTTGATTTGCTTAAACCAGTTCATTTGACCGGCATAAAAACAAAAATGATTGGATTCCACCAAGTGGAGAATGCCTCGCTAGCGCTTGGAGCAGTCCACTGCCTGCAACTGCAAGGATTCCATGTTTCCAAGAAAGCCAGGAAGCAAGGCATCGCTAAAATGCTCTGGCCAGGAAGAATTCAAGTGCTGCGAAGACAACCCTTAATCATAGTTGATGCAGCTCACAACCCTAATGGAGCAGAAAGCCTTGGCAAGGCACTGAAATTGTTCAATTACCAAAAATTAATCCTTGTTTTCGGTGCCCTAAAAGACAAAAATGTTGAGGGAATGCTTGGCTTCTTCAAGCCTGATGAATTAATTTTAACAGCCCCAAAAAATGACAGGGCTTTCAAGGTCAAAGAATTGAAGGAAAAATTCATCGGAAACAAAGTTGTTGTTCCGGTTAAAAAAGCAATAAAAAACGCAGTAAAGCAGGCAAAAAAAAATGACTTAGTGCTAGTAACAGGTTCACTTTACACTATTGCAGAAGCATTAAAGTCATTCAAATAGAAAAAGCTAGTCTTCTTCATCCTCTCCGCGGCCAAGTTCCTCTTCAACCTCCTTAAAAATGTCATCCTTCTTTTTTTCGAGGTCCTCTTCTTGGTCTTCTTCGCCTTTCTTTAATTTTTTCTTTAGTTCCTTTTTCTCACCCTTAGCTTCAACTGTTTCAGGTGTTTCAGGTGTTGCACCAAACAACTCTTCAATATCCTCTTCTTCTGGTTCCTCTTCCTCTGGTTTTTTATCTCCAAGGAGTTCCTCAACTGATTTCTTTCGTTCAACAGGCTTGGCTTTAATCAACGGTTTCACCAAAGGTTTACTTGGCTGAAGCGGTTTCCCTTTAACGGCTGAAAGCGACTCGCGCCACTTTTCCTCCTCCAGCTTCTTAGGCCTTCCCAGTTGCTCTTCTTCTTTCGGCTCAAAGGGTTCCTTCTTTTTCTTCAAAAACATAAAGTAAACTAAAACACCCAAAACAGATGCCGCAACAACAAAAAAGACCGCAAATGCTGCAAGTGCCATCCAGTCACCGCCAGCTAGCCTTGCAGCTTCATCAATTGCCTGCTGCGCGAAATCAATGGCTTCATCAAAGTCACCGCTTGCAAGAGAAGCCTTGGCTGAATCAATCAAGGACACAACTCTTGAAACGTCCTTGCCTTCCCCAGCTAACGCATTTTTCTTGTACAGCGCAATGCCTATTCTTGCTTCAGCCTCAGCCTTCAAAACAAAACCACTTTGCTGTGAAGCAGAAGCCTTATCATAAAAAGAACGAGCATCCACATCCTCACCAGAGCCCAACAAAGAAGCCAACACAGCAGCAGAAGAAGCCTCACAGGACTCAATGCCAGAATTCCACTTGCCAAAGCAGCACACTCCAGCATCACTCCTGCAAACACCACCACAAGCAACACCAGAGCAAACAACACAACCATGATTAGAAACAACCTGCCCTTCAGGACAATTCAGTGGAACGCACTGCAAGTTTTCGCAGCGCTCGTTGTTTGCACACAAGTCATCTGATTCAGCGCATTGATGCGAGCGGGCTCTCCCGCATTCACCGCAGTCCACTTCTTCACAGAAACCTTCATCGCATTTCTCATCATCCTGGCAGTCAGCATCGTTATCGCAGGAAGTTGGACTGACAACCACTGTTTCACAAGCTCCACTGACACATTCCTGCCCAGAACCACAATCGGAATCGCTGTCACATTCTTCTCCTCCAGCTGGCACACACACGTTGCTCCTGCAAACATCACCGGAAGCGCACCTTGAAACACAAGCATGGTTTCTTGCAATTTCGCATGCACCACAGCTAATTGAAACGCACCGGTCATTGCTTGAGCATGTTTCATCACCCCTGCAATCAGAATCAGCATCACATTCAGCATTTGCCTGCCCAGCGCATACCGCATTAATGCATTCCCTTCCAGCAGAACAGCTTAAGCCGCATTGGCCACAATTAAGCCTGCTAGAATTAATGTTTATTTCGCAGCCATTGCTTTGGCTGCCATCACAATCAGCGTAGCCGGATTCACAAGCACAGTTGCCGTTGGAGCAAGTCATGTTGTCAAAGCTAGTGCAAATCGTTCCCGGCTGCGTTACCGTATTACAGGTTCCTGCACTATTACATGTTGCAGTGCAGGAAAAAGGAATTTCGCCTGTGGTTCCACCGCAATAGCTGCTGCCTGAAGTGCACGTGCCAGTGCAAGCAGTTCCGGCCGGCGCAGATGATGTGCTGCAAACAGCAGTGCCAGTTGAATCAACGCAAGAAGCCACTACGCATTGAGCCGAGGGAACAGCACATCTAACCTGGGAAGGAGCACTGCTTGCAAGCTTCTGCGCACAACTGCAGCCAAAGCCATCAACTACTGCGCCAGAAGCAGTGCCGGAGCACAAGTCCTCGGAGTCTTCAACTCCATCCCCATCAATGTCTTCATGGATTGCCTGCAGCAATTGCACGCCGTCATTATTTCCAAAGTTGCCTGCATTGCCGTCATAGGAGAGCACAAACATTTTTTCAAAGTCAGCTGAAAACTCCAAGTCAACGAAAAGGCCTGTAGGTGGATTACCGCCGGGAGCATCAACATAGCCTCTTGTGCTCCCAACCCTTCCAAGGCTGTGGTTTCCGTTTACCACATAAACTCCAACAACGTTGTTGTCATTCAAGTTCAACTCTAAATCTGTTGCTCCTCCGCCAGAAAAAAGTGGAGCGCTGCCAGGTGCAAGATGGGATGAAGAGGAACCACTATAAAATATTTCGCCCCTGTTGCTCAACTGATAGATTCTTGTTTCATCAGGTGAGAGCTCTATGTCCACAAACTGGTCAACGCCAGAAGTGTAACAAAGATTTCCCTGCCCGCAGGAATATCCACCTACTACAAGACTTGAATCTGCGTTGCCACATGCATAAACAAGCCCGTAACCATCAAGAACATAAAAGCCGTCAACTATTCCAAAAGTGTTGTAAGTGAACTCTAAATCCCTGACAATATCCCATCCAGGATAAAACGGACAGTTAATTATTGGCGCTTGACCTACCGCATGCCTGCCTCCATAATTGTCAAGAATGTACGCGCCCCTGCCATTAAAAATTATTTCAAGGCCAACAGCTCTTGCATCACCGCTTGGCGCCCACCAAGGAAACTGCTGCCCCGAAGCCAGAAGGTTTGAAGCACTTGCACCGCCAATGCCAGCAACCTCTCCTGTTTCAAGCAGCACGAATACCCCGCTAGAATTTGGGTCAAGTTCAACATCAACTACTCCGCCGCAGTGGCCTTCAATCCACTGGTTGCCTTGACAGCATGAATAATCGCTTCCATAGCCAGTATACCCTGTGGCCCCTGAATCAGTTATACCAAAGTCAGAGTCAATTTTTGCTCCATCAGGCCCTGGAGCTGTTCCACCACACTTAAGCCAGGCTTCTTTCCCCTCAAACAAGTGGCACAAATAATCGTTTCCCCCAAAATCAACTATAGTTCCAGCGAGTTTGGGTGAATCCAATTGCCCTGTTCCCTCTTGGGTGCCGTCAGCATTGCATTCATCCCATAACCCTATCGAATACTGCGTCGAATAATAACAAACAGCCTCAAACAAGTGACCGCCGGAATTGTTTTTTACATTCAAAACTGAATTATATGGGTAGGTTGCTGTATTGCAGGTTTTCCAATTAGTCTCAGAGCAAATGCCTTCACCAGCGGGGGAACCCGCCAGTGGACTGGTTCTTGATCCCGGAATGCACTCTTGGGCATAAGCAGGCGAACCAAACAATGCAATGGCTAAAAAAAACAGAAAAAACCCAGCTACAATACTCTTTCTCATTGCCACTTTCTCAGTACCACTAATAGAAATATTTATCAAATATTTAAATGTATTCCTTATTGTTTATCCTTAATATAGCAAATGACAAAAATATTTGAACAAAATAAGGCCATTTGCTATCTATCAGGCGACAATAAATGTTTAAAAATTAATGTCGCCTGCTATAAATAAAAAAACAGATTAGGCTCCAAGCAATCATGCTTGTTCAGCGTAACCACTTGTCTAAGCGGGACTGCTGGCCTTTCTCATGTGCTTTTTCTTCGAGCTTGCTTAAAGCGTTTTTTACTCTGTCCTCGCTGAAGTCATGCTTTCCGCACAGAAAGTCAAAAATTTTTTCTTTTTCCGGAACCCTGAACTCGAGTTCGTAGTTTTCAGAAAACTTTGGTTCCAAAAAAATTTTCTCTATTTCCCTGTAATCAAAGCCAGGCTCAAACCCTGTTGCATTTATTATTTTTTCAAATTTTTTGTTTTCCTTCACGAGCTTCAGCGCGGTTTTCGGGCCAACTGAAGGAAATTTTTCATTGAAATCAGTTCCAATCAGGATTCCAATCCAGACCAGTTTTCTTCTGTCAATGCCCAGCTGCTTCAGCACTACCTCAAGCTCGATTTTTTCCGGGAAAACATCAATGTATAAGTCTCTTCCCGGTACCTTTCTTTTGCCGGTAACAGCAATGTTGCGCAACAGAACTGGTGCACCGAACAGCAGTGCGTCAAAGTCCTGGCTCACGCAGCCATACAAGTCTTTCCTTAAAGCCATTTGGGCTATCTGGGCTTCTCCCTCGCTTGGAGCTTCAACAACAGGAAGCCCCATTAAACCCAAAAGCTGTTTTGCATCTTCCACCATCTTGTCAGTCAGCTTCAGTGCGCGCGAACCATACTTTTTTGCTTCCTCCAGATTTCCTTCCTTTAGTGCTTTCTCGTGCCTTGCAATTGCCTCGGTCCTTATTTTGGTGCGCTGCTCCAGGGTTTTCCTTTTTTGTTCCGGCGGAATTCCATCAAAAACAAAAACAGGTTTAATTCCCTTGTCAAGCAGGTTAACTGTTCTGTAAAGCAAGCCAGTCAAATGCGAGGTAACGTTTCCATGCGAATCCATCAACGGCGTTCCATCTTGGCCCCGGATGCTTGCAAGGAACTGGTAAATGATGTTATAGGAATCCACTCCAACCTTTCTTCCCTGCAGATAATCAAGAGTAATTTCTTCTTTTCCAACAAGATCCCCCAAATCAGTGCCCATACACTAATTACTGCAGAAAAAACTGATTTAAAGTTATGGAACGCGAAAATCAGCAGGTTTCACCAATAGATTGCCCCATCAGAACAAGGTCAGCAACAGTAACAAAACCATCACCATCAAGGTCAGCCGCCAAGTCCTGAGGCGAAGCAAAAATGTTCGAGGCAACGAAAACCAAATCAAACACATTAACAACACCATCACCGCTAGGAAGAGGAACCAAATCATTGCAGCCTGGCGCAACAACATTATTAACGTCCACAACTACAGAAGCAGTTGCAGTGTTGCCAGCAGCATCACGAGCACGAGCACTCAAAGCATGCGAACCATTCACAACAGAAGAAGTGCTCCACGAAACCGAATAAGGAGAAGAAACATCCTCAACCCCAAGATTAACACCATCAACCATGAATTGTACACCACTAACCCCAACATTATCACTCGCACTAGCAGAAACCACAATAGTACCAGAAACAGTTGCACCACTCAAAGGAGAAGTAACAGAAACACTTGGAGGAGTAGTATCACCAGGAGCACCACTCGCAAACTCGAAAGCCCCAATATCCCATGCTGAGCCCTGTGGCCTAGGGGTTCCATCGATATCAAATGCATATGCTGCACCCATATTCAAACCTGCATTAATTGGCAGGGAACCCTGCTTTAACCTGAAATCCAAGCCAATGATATTCTCAAACGTGTTAGCTATTTCTGATTGGGGTATCAGCACGCCATTAATGCCGTGCGGGTAATCGTAATTCCCACCGGGAACTGAGCGTGAATCTTCACAGAACGCGTTGTTAGCGTACTCCAAGGCATCGGTCGGAGCCCAACGAGTAATTGAATTCGGATGAAGAGACTCGTCATTGCAAAAAATGTTGTTGTAGAGTTTCATCGGGATGTTATAAGATATAGGAATCCTGTACCCGACAAAAGTATTGCCAACTATATTCATGTATTGGAAACCTGGGCCTAATCCATCAGAGTTCTCGAATACTGGACTATTAATGTGGAAAAACACATTATTGATTATTTCCACTATTCCAGTGGTGTCGGCAAATGAAATACCAGTGCCTCCAAGACTCGAGGGCCCAAGATACTGATTCCTGAATGTGTTATTCTCAACCACAAACCCATTCAGCACCCCAAAAGCGGCTATGTGCTCTCCGTGGGGGTTCTCTGGCCTGCAAAAACCATCAACACAGTTATCCGACTGCGCATCCGGGCACTGTGAGCCGGCAGTGCAGGCAATAAGGTTAGAACTTGAAGTAGACAAGTCTATGGCTACACACCTGTTATTAACACAGCTAAAGCTTCCGACAGGACAGTCATCCCTGACACTGCATGACTTGGGCTGGAAATCATTGAAACTATCAAGCAAAACACACTGGTTGCTCAGGCAATTGAACATGCTTGCAGAACCGCATTGAGAGGTTGCACTGCAGCTCATGGGGTTTCCCGAAGGCCTAAGCACAGCACAGAAAGTGCCATGATAACAGGCAGTTCCAGCTGGGCAACCCGAAGAACAGGGAATGCCTCCGCCGGAACCATTGTTCTGGTAAGGCGGGCAAGCCCTTATGTTTGACTGCATGTTATAAAAATCCGAATTCCTCAGAACAACATTAGTGTGATCCTCTAACCTCAATCCGACCTGAATCTCATCATGGAAATTGACATTATCAATCAGCAGATTGTCCAGTTGCCTAAGCCCCCCATCCCTAATGCCGATTAGCGAGCCGCCCTGGCACAAGTTATAGCCAAGGCCGACAACCTCAAGATTTTTCAATGTTATATCAGTAGTACTACCCGGAGCTGGCCCGCCAAATTCAATGACCTTGGACCCAAATTGCTGTGAGAATGGCAAAGGAGCCCTAGTTATTTTCATTCCATTATCAACAACACCATCAATAGTGATATAGCTCCTTTCGCTCAACACAATATTCTGCAATTCAACAACTGAATCAAAACCTGATTGCCATCCAGGAACGCTCCCTGTTTCTGATTGGGTTGCCCTCTTGAGAGTTATGTTCCCGCCACTCGAACTACCGTCCTTCGGAACGGTTATTCCTGAATTATAATTCCCGCCAGCAAAATAAATAGTGTGCCCCGGGGAAACACTGCTCCAACTGATTGTTGAAATGCTCCAGGCACTGTTCCAATCATTGCCATTCCTAAAACCGGCCCCATTAGGGGTGACATAATGCGAAGTGCCACTCGGAGGAGGCGGAGCACCATTGCTCACGTTAACCGTAACCGGAGAGGAAGTGGTTGTGTTGCCAGCAGCATCTCGCGCCCTAGCCGTAAGAGTGTGCGAACCATTGGCAAAAGAAGAAGTGTTCCACGAAACCGAATAAGGAGAAGAAACATCCTCAGTGCCGAGATTCGAGCCATCAACCAAAAACTGAACACCAGAAACACCAACATTATCACTCGCACTAGCAGAAACAGTAATAGTACCAGAAACAGTTGCACCACTCAAAGGAGAAGTAACAGAAACAGAAGGAGGAGTTGTATCAGGAGGGGAAGGGCTTGCGGCGTTAAACAAATCCAAAACTTCTGTGCCAGTTAATGCCCTGTTGTATATCTGCAGTTCATCCAGAGTTCCATTAAGGTATTGTGGTGTGCTGCCAAGCCTTGTGCCAACAGTTGTTGTTTCTCCTCCATCAAATGAAACCGCGCCGGACAAAGCAACTGAAGCATCAACAGCACTATTAATGTAAATTCGCCTCATGCTGCCATCATAAGTCAACGCAACATGCACCCACTGGTTTGTGGGAAAGGCAGCACTTGAAGTCAAATAATTGGCACCTGAAGCAGTTCTAATTCCTGTTCTAAGCCTGCCGCCATTAAACTCAACCAAAAACGGTTTAACGAGAGAGCTGCGGGTTACTAGGGTTTGGTTGTTGCCCACATTAGCAACATAAACCCAGAAAACAATTGAAAGCTGCGTTGAAGAACCGCTTGTTAAGCCAAAACTGCTTGTGCCCAAATTAACGTAATCGCCAACACCGTCAAACTGTAAAGCGCCATTTAGTTTTCCAGTTGACCAAACAGGGTTTCCAAACAAATTCCCATCGTTTCCATTCACAGAAGAGTCATTTGCTATTGAGCCAGAACCGTCATCAAACTTCCAATAACCCTGATAATCTGTTGGAACTGCAGCAGCTGCAGCTGAAGCAAAAACCAGCACGATTGCCAGCAGAAACCAACTTTTGGAACTCATTCAAAAAAATATCTCCAAAGTAATATAAAAAGGTGATTGTTAGTGGCTATAAAAACTCATTAAGGTTATTAACACTTTTTTTCATAGTTTTTTGGGGATTTATTGGTTAAAGCCAAAAGTAATGGCGCTGAGTTCACACTGAACCTCTCGAAGAACGAAGCCGAACAGCTTGGTTTTTCCTCAGGGAAAGAGTTCGATGTAGTGAAAGCAAAAGAAGGAGTGTGGATTTTGCTCGAAAAAGAAGCCGCCAAAACAACAGATGAATTGAAAAGAGCTGATGAGCCAATTGATGAAACCGAGCAGCGCATTATTGGCTATTTGAAGAAAAAACAGCTCCGGGACAGGGTTGAAGGAACGTTCGAGAAACTCTTAAACGAAAACGAGCTGAAAAAATTCAGCGAAATGCTGAAGCAGGGAAAAGTGGAAAAGTTCAAGCTGAACGAAAAATACAAGAAAGCAGTTTACCAGCTGCCTGAAAAAAGCAAGGCAACAGTAAAAAAGTTTGACAACACTGAAAAGCCGTTTGACGAGTTCACTTTAGAGAAAGACGGCTTCCTTGTTGTGAAAAACGAGTTACGGGCAAAGAAGCTGAGCGACGAGTTAAGCGAGCAAATAAGGGAAGGGGAAGTGCGCGGCACAAAATCGTTTGACGGCATGTTTTACATTATTGACTCGGCATTGTTTGATTCCGCGTCTCAAAGCGTTCTTGCTTACCTTAAAACAATGAAGCAGGCACAGCTGCAGGAACTAAGCAATAGCCTGAGTTTAACCAAAACACTGGTGAAAATTGCCTGCACTCTGCTTGCAGAGGAGGGGCAGATTCTTGAAAAGCGCAGGGAAACATACAGGATAATTGAGTGACACAAATGGCAAAGCATAAGCTGAGAGTGCTTATTCCGTTGCTTTCAAGGCAGGAAAACGAGGAAGCATTTCTGGATAAGGCACTGCAGGGAGCAAACGAGGTAACACTGCTTGTGGTTGTTGACGCAAGCTCAACAATTGAAAACTTTGGTTTCACCACCTCACAGATAGGCCAGTGCAACAGCCTGATGAATTCAATAAAAGAAATCGCCAACGGAAAAAAAATTAAAATTTATGAAGCACTTGAGTGGGGCGACACTTTTGCCAAAGTAGAGAACACGGCAAAGTTGAGGAAAGTTGACAGGATTGTGCTAAAAAAACAGGAAAACCACTACTTTGAGGAACTGGTTAGAAAACTCAGGGACGAAAAATTTGAAGTTGAAGTCATTTAATCTGAAGTAACAAGCAGTGGAAGAGTCTGCGAGAGGCCATCTCAAAAATGGAAAATGCTTTGCGCTTTCAACTATTAATTGTTGCTTAGTTTTATGTAGTTTCTTATTTTTTCTGTTTCATAGCATTTCTTCCGCGTTTTTGAGTCCTTGCAGGTATTGTTCTTTTGTCATGGGGTTTTGTATGCCTAGTTCTGCAAGTTTATCCATCATTTCGCTTATTGTTATTCCTGCTTTTTCAGCTGCTTTTCCGAGCGATATTTTTCCTTTGCTGTATTGTTCTATAGATACTTGGAGCCTGCCTTTTTCTATGAGTTCGCGTATTATTTTTGCTTTGTCTGCTTTCTCCTCTTTTGCCTCAAGTTTGACAAATTCCAGGTCATCTTCGTCTATTCTCATGCTAAGTATTTTCTGCATTTTTTGCACCACCTATCCTGTTTTTAACGTCATCAATAATTTCTTTTGAGTATCTTCCATATTTGGCAAGTTGTTCTATTTTAAGGATTGCCTCTTCTTTGCTGAGTTTCCTTTTTTTTGCGAGATTTACTAATATTGCCAGTGTTGATATATATTTTATTCCAACCACTGTGCATGCTTTCATTGCGTTATAATCATCTGTTGCGATTCCTTTGCATTTGTTTTCAATGCAAAGGATTATTGTTTCCGCTTCTCCTTTTTGCAGCTTGAAATCCTTTGCGATTTTTTCAACCTGCTTTTTTCCTTTTACCTTTTTTACTGTTATCTTCTTTTCCTTGATCCGTTGTTTTATGAGAATGGCGTCAAAAGAATCTTTTTTTGTTGCCTCTTTTTCAACCTCTTCTGAAATAATTGCTTTTTCTTTTGATTGCAGGAAAATGTCCAGCAACTCTGTTTTGGCTGTCAATATAAGAGGTGAGGCATCAACCACAATCATGTAATATATTATACTACAAGTGTAATATAAATGTTTTGCTTTAATGCTGAATCAGTTTTGCCCCAAAAATCTAAAGTAAAGAATTTAATGCTGAATCAGTTTTGCCCCAAAAATCTAAAGTAAAGAATTTAATGCTGAATCAGTTTTGCCCCAAAAATCTAAAGTAAAGAATTAGCGTTGTAATCGTAAATTGAACGCATTATTTTAGGCGCCGTCAGTTCTGGCCTGAAACAATCTGTTCTGCGAGTTCGCGTTTTTCTTTTGCTTTTTCCTGGTGCTTTTCAAGCCATGGCAACATGAAGTCAACAGCAAACTGCTTGTTTTCCCTGTCCAAAATTTTTCCTGAACGGTAATCCTCAATGTGTTTTCCTAGTTTCTTGGAGTCAGGGAAATGAAAGCGAAGCAGCTCGCATACTTTGCATATTTCTGGGTTGCCGCCTAGCTTTTTCTGTTCTTCTGCTGTCGGCCTGCCGCCAGTGAAAGCGTTCCTAATTTTTCGTTCAGCATCTTTTGCGGAATCATTCAGGAAAACAGCTGTTTCAGGAAGCGAGGAAGACATCTTGCTGCCCTCACGCAATCCTGATTGGTGCTGAAAGTAAATAAAGGACGGCACTTCCAGATCATAGGGAAGCCTTCTTGCAACATCCCTGGTTAAGCGCGCGTGAGGATCCTGCTCAATGCCTATTCCTGTCACTGAAGGCATTTTTCCCTCGAACTCTTCAAGCTGCGGGTGAATTATGTCAGCGTACTGCAAAAAGTTTGCTGCAACCTTGCCTAAGTCAACGTGACCATAAACTGCTTCAAAGGTGTTCTTGGTTATTTTTTTGCTTAACTCCAGCGAGAACTCAAAGTATCTTCTTGGATTTTTCCTGCTGCCCTGGCTCTGAACGTAAACGTCTTTCTCTGTCAAACCCAAGGCCAGTGCATGCGCCAGGTTGTCAACCGCATTCTGCTTTGCTTTCTTAATGCTTGGAACACTAGAGTCAGGCCTAGAAAGATAAGCGTCGAGGTCAGAAACACTGAAGTAGTTGCGTGCACCGCTTTTCTTGAAGAAAAAAAAGAGATCCAAATCCGCTTTGTGCCCTAAATGCAGCTGGCCGGAGGAAGCAATTCCAGTCATATTTACAAACGGCTTTTTGGTTTTGATTTTCTGGAAAACCAAGTCAAAATCCCTGTGCGCTACTACAATGTTCCTTTCAAACAAGTAATGTTTAAGGGAGCTGCTCCATTTTTCTGGAAAAGGTTTTAAGCCGAATTCCTTGAACACGTGCTCGTAATCGGTTATCTGCCCTGAACCCCAAGGATCAATTCTTGCCATGCTACCCACACATAAATAAAATAAATTAATATATAAATGTATTATTAGTGAAATGAGGGTGTTGAACACTTATTAACTTAATTAGTGCATCCATATAGATGAAGTAAATGTATTCAACAACCTTAAATAAGTCAGAAAATAGGGGTTAAGAAACTTAGTCAACAGTGAACAGTATGGCTTTGCTTGCTGCAAACAAGGTTCTCGTTGAAGAGAAAAAAGTAAAGGACCAGCTTATACAGAAGGGTTTCGGCGAGCGTGACAACTCAAGGCTGGTGCTTGACCTGAGGGAAGCACTTTTTTTGCTTGAGAAAGACAAAATTGAAATAGAGGACAGCAACGGAGAAAAGGTTTCTTTCGAGGAATTGCTCAAGCAAGCGGAAAAGCGGGAGAAAAACTTTTACAATAAATTCATTGTTTTCAGGGATGTACGAGACAGAGGCTACGTTATTAAAACCGGCTTCAAATTTGGGTTCGACTTCCGCGTTTACCCCCGCGGCAAAAAGCCGGGAGAAGAGCACACACAGTGGGTTATTCATGTAGCATTGCATGATGAAAGGCTTTCAATGCCGGAACTCAGCAGGATTGTGAGGCTTTCAGGGAACCTGAAAACAAAGGCACTGATTGCAGTTGTTGACGCAGAAAACGACATTAACTACTATTCGCTGGAAAGGATTACACCTTAAACCCAAAACTTTAATTTAAATGGTTTTTTTTTGACTAAAAAAATAGAAAAAGGTGGAACTTCTTTTAGAAGTCCACGCCCCTAACGGTTTTTCTTCCGTTTGCTTTGGCTCTGTCAGCTGCCCTCTTGATATGCATTTCAACGACTTTGCTTAAAGCTTCAACAGCGTCTCCGGCAGTATTGCAACCCTGAGACTTGATTGCATCTTTTACCTTTGATCCAACAACCAAAATTTCTCCCATGATTTTGCCTCCTAAGCGTCAAACAATGACGAATTATATCAATCCAACCAACAAACATTTAAAAAGCAATATCAGGAAAAAGCCTTAAAAACCCTGAAAAACAGGCTTCTGTGGCATTTTGCGCAGGACAAAATCTGTGAGAATTAAAAACCTGTTTGGGCACAATTAATGTTGCCTTTAATGATGACTGACGATGATTCGGAGCGCAAGCTGTGAAGAAAGATGGGCGGACTGAAAAGGCAAAAATCAAAATAAAGCTATAAAGCTGGCCGAGGACATAACAGCATGAATGTTCACCTGACTATTACGCTGAAGTGCTCAGCGTAATATACATTTCCCAAAAGCGAATTCTTATATTCCGGACGGCACACAGTATTACTGGTGTTGATAATGGCGACCAGCGCAACGGTGTTGATTCCAGCCAAGAAAATCGAAGAAGCCAAGCGGTTGCGTGACGAGTTGGATTCGCTGATTGAAACCGCCGAAATACTGAACAATAAAAACCTACTGGAAAGCATCAAGGCAAGCGAAAAGGATTTCAAAGAAGGCCATTTCACGACGGTTGGTTCCAAGAAAGAACTGGACGAATTCTTCAGAAGGTAGTTTTTTTGGACGCGGTCTTTTCGGACGAGTTCAAAAAACAGATGACCAAAATCAAAGACAAGGGCACTATGCGAAAACTCCAAAAAGCCGTCGAACGCGTCTTGTCTAATCCGGCTAAAGGAAAATTCTTGGGCCGCGAACTAGCGGGAAAGAAAAGCATTCGCATCAAGCCGTTCCGGTTGATTTTCGAACCAAAACAGAACCGCATCGAATTTCACACGTTCGAACACCGCGAGAAAGTATACCGATAAGCACATCAATAAACAGCATGAATGTTCACCTTACCTTCATTTAAACTTTCTATGGACCCTCGCGAATTAAATTATAGATAATCCAAAAAATTGAATTCTGATTTGTATTCTTTGTGCAATAAAAGTGGTTCAGTTCTGATGATTAAGTTTGGGAAATTTATTTTCATGTCGTCCATTATTTCATTGAATTGCTTGAAATCATTCACTTCCAGCTCAATTTCCATTTGCCATTCCCCAACAGATCTTACGCATTCATTAATGAACTTGTTTTGCCTGCAATATGCAACCAGCTTTTCAAAATTTTCGGCATCGATATTTTTCAGATATAGTAAGCTTTTGTAAAAGTCCATTCCGAGTTTATTCACATCAAGGCTTAATCTGTTGAAAACGATTATTTTTTTCTCCATTAATTCCTTTATTCTGTAGCTTGCTATTCGAGGGGTTATGCCCAGTTTGCTTGCAAGCACAGTGAGGGGGATTCTGCAATTTTTTCCCAATTCTTTCATTATACTAATGTCGGTTTCATCAATTTTTTCTTTGACTGGTTTTTTCATGAATGGCTCACAGAGAACTTCTGGCGGCTTTTCCGTTAAGTAGCCTCTTGAGAAATATTGTGGCTCAAGATGGTTGTTTATGGATTCGTCAAGAATATATTCCCCAAACAATTCGTGAAATTTGTTGATTACTTCATTGAACTCATAAAAGCTTTCTGCGAACACGCTGTAAAGCAGGTCAAATTTTCCATAACATTTTACGACCCACCAAACTTTGTTATTTTGAACGAGATAGTCAATCATTTTCTTTTCAATTCCCTGTTTCATGTTGTGGAATCTTAGGTAGACTTTCCAGCTTGAAAAACCGAATTTGCAGGGATCCATCATTGAACTAAAGGCCCTGATGAGGCCCGTTTCCTGCATTTTGCTAATCCTGTATTCTGAAACAACCCTTGAAATGCGCAAATTTTTTGCTATCTTGGATATAGGCATTCTTGCGTCTAAGTCGAGTTCATGGAGGGTTTTTTTGTCAACAGAATCAAGTTCCAATAGCCCAGACTCTAAATGCCTCATATTATAAAATATGTACATTAAAGAATATAAATTTTGTTATTTTTTTATAAAATTAGGTCAAAAATTATATATTTGTAGACGTGGCCAATTATATTATTGGGGGTTTTTAGTGTATTCAAGAGATTTTTATGTATCTGGCAGCATATCCGCTGATTTCACGTACAAGGATAATGCTGAGTTATATAACAAAGTGGAGGATATTCCCGGAGAAAGGGAAATGCTGATTCAAGGCTCTAAACACCTTCTTGACTACGCAAAGCGCGTTGGAAGGAAAATATCTATTTTGGATGTGTGCTGTGGCACTGAATTGATACTGGATTTTTTGAGTTCTGATTTCAAAAATCGTTTGGAGTCCTTTGTTGGTGTTGACATAAGCCAGAAATACCTTGATGATGCAAAGAAGAGAATCGGTTCCGACCCTCGCTTCGAGTTGGTAAATCATGATGCTGTTCTTTTCAGGCATCCAAGAAAGTTTGACGTAATAATAGCTAGTTCTGCATATCACCACATAGAGGATGAGCGCAAGCCTGATTTTTTGAATAACATTTTTAACCATCTCAAAGACGACGGAATAGTTGTGTTTATGGAGAACATAATCCCAAAATATTCAAATAGAGTAGAAAGGGACTCTGCTGCCATTGAGTTTTATGCAAAAAGAATAGTCGACTGCATTGATAATCATGAAATAAAAGATGAGCGAATATCGCTCCTTTCTCGGGTAATGCAGTATGAAAGGGACAGAGAATACGAATGGAAGTCGCATTACAGCCTTTTTACGAAACACTTGGCTGCTGCCGATTTAGAAGTTATTTCTGTAAAAAAAGTGTGGCCCAAAGAGAAAATTTTCAGTGACAATAACGTTGGAGATTTCGTATTCTTAGTGAAGAAAAAATGAACATTGGACTTATCCAGCTTCCTGCCCTAGGCCTCGAGCTTAAAGGTTACTTTGACTCGCCTATTTTCCTGAACAATGTTTACAACAGGGTCATGCCAGCTAGCCTTTTGCGTGTTGGTTCGGTAATAAAAAACGAGTCAACGTATGAGGCAAGGCTTCTTGACCTGCGAATAAAAGAGCCTGACAGGAAAGAGCGTTACAGGACATTCGAATGGGAGGGCTATAAAATAAATTGCTACATGTTTGGGGCACCGTTTAGTTCGGCTGAAGAGCTTATCGAATGGTCTGATGTAATAGGCATTTCAACCCACTTTTCTTTTGAATCCTCTATTGTGAAAGAGTTCATGCACTATGCGAGAGCAAAAAAGCCTAATGTAAAAATAATGGTCGGCGGTGCTGATGCCAAGGCAAGACCTGGTTTTTACCTTCAATGCGGAGCTGACAAGGTTTTTACTGAAGACTTTAACCCAGTTGAATTGGATAAAGACTGGAGCGAGCAGAAGATTGTATGGAATTATCCTCACCCTCTAAAAAAATTGTGCAAGCCCGATTTCAGCTTGCTTGAGAATATTGACGAGTATAAGGACAGCCATGACGGGCCTGTTCCTGAAGGCGTTCCTTTTCCGATAGGTTTCATTTATTTCACGAAGGGCTGCCCGAGAGACTGCGATTTTTGCGAATCGAGACTGAGCAAATACAATACGCTTGACCTTGAAAGCTCTGTGAATTCCCTTGAGTTTTATCGTGAAAGCGGGGTAAAATCCCTAAACATTGTTGATGACAATTTGCTTTTGCAAACGGCTTCCCCTGACGGGAGGAAAAAGGTTATGCTGTTGTTTAAAGAAATTGCAAGGCTTGGTTTTGCCTGGGAGTTCCCGAATGGCTTAGAGGTAGGGCTGCTTTTTCGTGATGGGAAGGTTGACGAGGAACTCTTTAATGCATTATTTTTTAGGGAAGAAACTGGTGGGGCAATAAAGGGTTGTTATAGGTTATACTTTCCTATAGAGACTTTTGATGAGCGCGAAAAGTATCATAAACTGAAGGGGCTTGATGTGCAGAATGCTATAATTTCTGCTCTTGCGAAAAAGCAAATTCCGGAAATCGCTTTTGGTGTGATACTTCCCGTTCAGGCAAATCAAAATACCATGGCTGCTATCCGTTCAGAGTACAAAAAAATTAGGCTGCTGTTGAAAAGCAAAAGCAAGGGCAGGACAATTGCGCGTTACGGCATATTCAATCTTATTCCTTTAGCGACTTTTAGGAACATGAACACAAAATACCCTATTGACAATTATCCAGAACTATGGAACTTTTACACTCCGCCTTATGACGGTGTTAATTTAACCGCAAAAGAATTATTCGAAACCAGAATGTCTCTCACAAAAGAAATAGACCCTGAAAACTTCAAATCAATGGCAATCGGAAAATATGGATATGGCTGAAAAGAAACAAAGATAAACATGATTTAGGAAATCTATTATTGCCGATGATGACTGACGATGATTCGGAGCGCAAGCTGTGAAGAAAGATGCGCGGACTGAAAAGGCGTTTTTTTAAAGAGAAATGATTTGAATGGTTAAAAAAACATTGAGCGGTTTCCAGTGCGAAGAGTGTAAACTGAAATACAAAGAAAAAAGCTGGGCAGAAAAATGTGAGGCATGGTGCAAGGCTCACAAGTCATGCAACCTTGAAATAATCAGGCACGCGGTAAAAAATTGAAAGCTGAAGAAGCGGTTAAGGCCTTCTGACTTCAGTCCTTCTGCCGCTCTCGTATTTGTAGAGTTTTCCTGCTTCCTCGTCCTGAGTCATTTTGTGCGCGCCACTGCAATAAGGCTTAGCAGTTGAAAGGCCGCACTGGCAAATCCACCTGCTCTCTCCCCCAACCCTGACTTCAACCGGGCTTTTATCTTCATGGATTATTACTCTGGCCAAAAAATCACCCCAACTATATTCGCAATAGTAGCCTTTAAAATCTGAACGGTAGAGGATTTTAGTATTACTATTTTTGGGGTTAAGTTGAGGAAAAATGCACTTTAAGGGGTGTTTAGGTGGCTAAAGGAAAAATAGAGGAAGAGAAAACAGCTGCACAAGAAATTGAGGAAATCGAGGAATCCGGAGAGGAAGTTGATGAATCAAAGCTCCCTTTTCCGAGAGCAACGATTGTGAACATGCTCAGAAAGCACTTAAGCAACGGAAAGCAAATCAAGGGCCAAGTTAAGGACGAAATGAACATCTGGCTAGGAAAAATGGTTGAACGGATTGCAAAGAAGATGGACGCGCACCCCTACACTTACGTTGACGGCGCAATGCTCAGGGAAGCAATCGAACCCTATGAGAACATCCAGGACATCGAGAAAGAAAAAGAGAGAATCATAAAGCAGCTTGAGGCAATCAAGGCAGCATGCGACGTGCTTATACTTGAGGTTGACCGAAAATTCGTAAAATAAACGGTCAACAATTTTTCTATTTTTTTAGCTTTGGGGAAGAAATAAATAGCGGTTTGAACTAATCTATTGTATGGTCCAGAAAGGTGAGGCCTTGGAACAGCAAAGCAGGCAAAGCGCAGGAAAAGACATGAAAAGCTTTCAAAAAAAGAGTAAAAACAACTTAGGAGATAATTGACCGCAGAATAGAAAAAAAATGAGATAAGAATTGCAAAGAAAATGTTCAAAAAATTTCAATCGTGATTGCAAAAACAATTATAAGTAAAAAAATTCAAAAAAAGGTTTTGGATGCCGTCTAAGAGCAAAAAGGCAAGAAATCTTTCAAAAAAATACACCATTTTCCATTTCGAAAAAATAACAGAAAACGAGAAAAAGAAAAAAGTAAAAATGGTTGCATTGCCTGAAGGCACAGCAATGGTTGACAGAAGAGCATGGAAGCCAAAAGTCGGGGCAAGACTCGGCATTGGAAAAGAGCCTTTCATTTACGGCACTGCTTCTGAGCTTTACCTGAACCTTGGCAAAGGCAAAAGAAGAAAACCGGTTGCATACCGCAGAAATAGAAAAATTGGAAACAGCCCAAAACACCCTTAATATTTTTGGCTTACCCAAGAATCTCTTTCACCATTTTCGGTATTGCAGAGTGGGGGTTCAAATAAATCAAGGATTTTAATTGGTTTACATTCCTGCACTTCCTGTTGTGCGATGCCTTCTCAAAATCAATTATTACAGGTTTGCTGTTTCGAACAAGAATGTTTTTTCCTTTCCCTGCAAGCTGGCCATGATCAAGGCCAATTTTATCCAATTGCTCTGCTTGCACAAATAAATAAGTTAGGAATGACTGCAATTTATGTTTTGAGACATTTGTCTCAAACAGCCATTCACTGAAAGTTTTTCCCTCAATGAATTCCATCAGCACAATTCCCCGCTTGTCATCAGCATCAAAAAGTTTTGGGCCGATTCCACACGAGTTTGCAAGCTTCAGGTTTTCAGCTTCTTTTTGCACCATGTTTACGCGCGGGCTTTTTTCCTTCTCGAGTTTCAGGGCAAACTTTTTTCCATTGCGGTTTTCAACCAGAAAAACTTCACTGCTGTAACCCTTGGATATTTTTTCAACAAAATGCAGTTTTTTTTCATGGAGGTATGCTTCAAGGTTTTTGCGCATAACCAATAAGTGGGAAATAACAATTAAGAGTTTTTGCTGACCAGCCCCAATAATTGCAGAAACCCATAGAATTAATAACGAGTTAACATTAATTTATTTAGGGAAAAAATGCCAAGAATAGTAGTGCCTGATTCTTTTCTCAAAAGAATTGGAACCATTAAGCCAAAAGAGAAAACCACAGAACAAAAACGGGCAAAACAAGCAGACAGCACGAGTGGTATTTTGAAAATTATTGAAAATCTTGAAAAGCAATTGAATAAAACACCTTTAACTGACGTGGGCAGACGAAAAAACTTTGAGGGCCGTTTGAAACAACTGAGAAAAGAACTGCATCGAAAAAAATTTGCACAACAATTAGAATAAATGAGAAAAAAGTAAAATAAAAAAAGAAAAAGAAGGATTAAGGCACTTACTGGAAAGTGCCATTATCCAGTGCAAGGAAGTCTTCTTCTGAGTATTCTGAGTCAGCCAAGAGTTGCTCCAGCTCCTGAATTTCTGAGTCAAGCACTGCTATTTCCTGCTGTGAATCACCTATTTCCTGAAGGGAGCTGTTTTGAGTGGTTGCTTTTTCCTGCGGAGTCGTGCAGCCAAAAACAAAAACAGCTGCAAGCAGCAGCAATGCAACTGCAGCGCTACTCATCGGCAGTCACCTCAACAAATTCAGCCAGGGCAGCATCGAACTCTATTTCTGTTTCAGATGATTCAACCCCGGCTTCTATGTCTGCCGAAGTTGAGCCGCTTATTTCCTCTGACACAATGAGTTCCCTTGTTGCCTTGAAGAGAGCATTCATTAGCCTGAAATCCTTTTTCAGCTGCTCATTCATTGCCTTCAGCAGCCTGTGGCCTTTTGTTAGAACATCGTTGAATTCCTGCCTTGAATCTGCTTCAGAGTACTGCTCTCTGAGCCTTGCGTATGCGCTCCTGAATTTTTCGATGTCTGAATCCAGTTTTGCAAGGCCCCTTTCAAGCAGTGAAACATCTTTTCCTTCAGCTTCCAGTCTGTCAATTATTTCTGAAAGCCGTTCAGAAAAAGTTTCTGCTTTCTGGAAATGAGCCTGAATCCTTGCATTGATTGCCAAGCCAACTCCCTTCTTTAGCCCAAGGCGGTGCTCTCTCCAGAACACCCTGATGTCGCTTGATATTTCAATGAGTTCCTCCTGCGTTATTTCCTCATTTTCAAGACTTGCTTCAACCTCTGAAAAGAACTCTGTAAGTTCATCTATGTTGTCTGGAGCAACCTCTTTGTCCTTTATTGCTTCAAGGTGGTTGAGAATTGCATTCACTTGGTTCAGCAGAGTTTCCCTCGCATGAACCCTCAGCTGCACTGCAAGCTGGTTTCTGTCTTCAGGAGCAGCTGAACGAATTCTGGCCCTCACTGCATTAAAGCTCTGAATGCTTGCTGCAACCCTGCTCTTTGCTTCAACGTAGTTTGCCCTTATTTCAAGGTAGCGTTCCCTGTTCTGCTCGAATTTTTCCTTGGCGCCCTCAATTTCAGCCCTTATTCTGGCTCCAATGCCTGCACCTGAATCAACTCCATCATCTGCCGCATCATTGTCGTCATCTGCTTCATTAAGAACACTATTGCTGTTTACTGCAGCAGTTGAATTAAGAACATTTGCCTCTACTGCCGCCCTACTTTGAACACGCAAGCCAGTCTCAGTGTTCAGTCGCGCTAACGCAAACGATGAAAAAACCAGCAAGAAAGCAATTAACAGCGCTGGCAGCAAAAGCCTTTTATTTTTCTTTTCTAAAACTTTTTTCTCCATTAAAACACCTCCTGAAAGGAAAATCCTGAAACAGATGCTGAGCGCAAATTTAAAAGCATTCTTTCAGCCCCGGAAAAAATAAAGCTTTATTTGGCCCCGGTTTGGTCATTAAAACTTTATTGGGGGCCATAAAACTTTAGAAACGAATTAAAATTGTTTTTGTCCAATTTATTCTCATGAAATCAGGGGCTCTCCTGTTATTGCTTTTTCTTTTCGCAGACCAAGCATTTGCTGCAACAATTTCAGGCACGGCATTTGAGTGGTACACGCTTGAACCGCTGCAGAACATTATTGTGGAAATCAATACAACTCCAAAGCAGACTGATGTGGCAATTGAAGGAACTTACTCTTTCAGCATAAGCACGCCGGGAAATTACACTTTAACCGCGCAGTTCTTTGAGAACAACAAGCTCAAGTACGAGGCAATAGAAACGATTACACTGGAATCAGGTGACGGCAACTTTGTGGTGGATTTGATAATGCTGCCTGCGCTGGGAGAGGATGAGTTTTTGTTCGAGGACTTCAACGAGCTTGGCTTAGACTTTGATGGAACACAAACACCAAATGACTCAGGATTCCTGAAGGCGATTACAGCAGGCCTTGCTTTGGTGCTCATTGCGCTTGCGCTTTTCTTTGCTGGCGCGAGAATCAGGAGAAAAAAAATTACGGAAACAAAAACTGTAAAAGAAAGCGAAATGGCTGTTGGCAGCGATTCAGAAAAGCCGATAAGCGGAAGGCAGCCTGGCAAGGAAGCAGGGGATGCATTGAGCAGTGAAGCAACAGAAGCCCTTGAAGTGTTAAAGCGCTACGGCGGCAGGCTTACCCAGCTGGAATTGCGAGAAAAACTGCCTTATGGAGAGGCGAAGGCATCGCTTGTTGTAGCTGAACTAGAGCATGCTGGCAAGGTAAAGAAATTCAAGAAAGGCCGGGGAAACATAATTATAGTGAAATAAAATAGAACAAAAAGGCGGAAAGCAAAAAAATGTTTAAATAGTTCTCGGAGCACATTATTATTGTTTTTGATGGGCCCAAAACGATTTCGGCTTAAGCCTGTTCAGCCTCTACGGCAAAAGAAAAAAGAAAAACAGCCAAGAGCACTAAAGCCAAAAGCCAAAGTAAGTGGTGTTGAAGGCAAACCAGTGGCAAAAACAGGAAAACCACTGCTTAAAGAAAATGGAATTGAGCGCTTCAAGAAAGGATACAGAGTAGCGCTACGTACAAAGCCGGGGAGCCTTCAGGGAGAAATTATAAGAATGCTCATTGAAAACCCAAAACGTTCAAATCTAGAAATTGTCAATGAATTATCGAAAAGAGCCCCAATCGAAATTACTGCAAGCTACGCAGCGTTTGTTCAATCCACTAGAAAGCAGGCTGTTGCCGCACACATTATTCCTGAGGAATCATTGCAGTTCTCACAGGGCGCAGGGTTTTCACAGCCAATAACGATGGAAATGAAAAGAACCAGCCGGGCTTCTGCCATTAGGAAAGAAATCAAATCAGTGGAGGACGCGATTACAATAAAAAAAGGTGCAAGAGAATACAATGAACAGAAATTGGCTGGAAAAAACCCAACTGCTGAATTCAGGTTAAGGGACCTTGGAGCAGACATAATAATTCTAGAAACTAAACTCAGAAGGAAAAAAAACGAGCTTTCAAAGGTTCTAAAAAAACTCGAAAAAACAGGAAACCCTTAACAGCCATATCCAGCAAAAAAACACTAAGGCTTTTAAACACTTATATCCAGCAATTTATTATTCAACTATTTTTTGGATTGGATGAAAAGGAGGTTGGTATTTTATGGCTGAGCAACAGCAACCAGTAGTGTTTTTGACTGAGGGAACGAGGAGAACAAGAGGAAGGGACGCGCAGAGAATCAACATTCTCATAGGCAAGGCAGTGGCCAGTGCTGTTAAAAGCACGCTTGGGCCAAAAGGAATGGACAAAATGATTGTTGACGATTTGGGCGATGTTACCATCACCAACGACGGTGCAACAATTTTGAGCGAGATGAGCATTGACCACCCGGTTGGAAAAATGATGGTGGAGATAGCAAAAACGCAGGATGACGAGGTTGGAGACGGCACAACAACAGCAGTAGTAATTGCAGGCGGACTGCTTGCAAGGGCTGAAAGGCTGCTCGATGACGAGATTCACCCCAGCGTTATAATAAAGGGTTACAGGATTGCAGCAAAGAAAACAAAAGAGCTGTTTGAGAAATTATCTGACCCTGTTGACATCAAGGACATTAAAACGCTTGAAAGCATTGCCTTAACTTCAATGACTGGCAAAAGCACTGAAGGCGCAGAGGAACTCTCAAAACTTGTTGTCAAGGCAGTAACATTGATTGCGGATGAAGAAAACGGCAAAATAATTATTGACAAGGACAACATCAAGGTTGAAAAAAAAGTCGGGGCATCGCTGTCTGACTCGGAGCTGATAAACGGCATTGTCATTGACAAGGAAGTAGTGCATTCGGGAATGCCGAAAAAGGTCCAGAATGCCAGGATTGCGTTGGTGGATGCAGCCCTCGAAATCAAAGGACCTGAAACCGACACAAAGATTGAGATTTCTTCCCCTGAAGAGCTTGAGGCACTCCTTGGCCACGAGGAAAAAGTGCTGAAAGAAATGGTTGCAACTGTAAAGAACTCAGGGGCAACTGTTCTAATCTGCCAGAAGGGAATTGATGACATAGCACAGCACTTCCTGGCAAAGGAAGGAATCATGGCTGTTCGCAGAGTAAAGAAATCCGATATGAATGCACTAGCAAGGGCAACCGGCGGAAAGGTTGTAAGCAGGGTAAAGGATTTGAGTTCTTCAGACCTTGGAAAAGCGAACACAGTGGTTGAAAGAAAGATTGCAGGCGATGACATGGTGTTCGTTGAAGGCTGCAAAAACCCGAAAGCAGTTTCACTGCTTGTGAGGGGCGGCTCAGAGCATGTAGTGGACGAAGCAGAACGCGCAGTGGTTGACGCCATAGGCTCAACATCAAGTGCACTGAGAGACGGCAAAGTTGTTGCAGGCGGAGGAGCAAGCGAAATAGAAGTATCACTGAAACTAAGAGAGTTCGCAAAAACTGTTGGCGGCAGGGAACAGCTTGCAATTGAATGCTTTGCGGAAACTCTTGAGGAGATACCCAGAACACTGGCTGAAACCGCAGGCATGGACCCGATTGACACTCTTGTCAGTCTTCGTTCAAAGCACTCAAGCGCTGGCGGCAAGTACATAGGCGTAAACGTATTCAAGGCATATCTTGACGACATGAAGAAACTGAAAGTAATTGAGCCTCTTGGAGTCAAAATTCAGGCAGTGACTTCTGCTTCAGAGGTTGCAGAAATGCTGCTGAGGATTGATGACATAATTGCTGGCAGCAGCAAAGGCAAGGCGGGGGCAATGCCCCACGGCGGAATGCCTCCTGGCATGGGCGAAATGGACATGTAGGCTTGAGCCTGCATTCCTCCTTTCTTCTTTTTTCCTTAATTTCTTTGTTTTTTTCACAACTTTTCTTTCCATTCACTAGGCCAATTATTGCCTTTATTCTATTATTCTCCTTTATCCTTTATTCTAATTATTGCCTTTATTCTCCTTTATTCTTTCTATTTCTTTTTTATATTAGTTCGGCTTTTCCTAATATATGGCAGTGCTGATTGTTGTGGGCTTAGCGCGCTCTGGAAAAGATTCGGTTGCGGATTACTTGGCTGAAAGGCATGGTTTTTCCAAATACGTTTTAAGCGACGTTCTTGCAGAAGAGCTTGAGCGCAGAAACGAAATTGCAAGCAAGGAAAACATGAATTTGTTGGGGGATGAGCTTCGAGCAAAGCACGGCATGGCAGTCATTGCTGAAAGGCTGCTCAAAAAAATCAGGGAGAAAGGCAACTTGGCTATTGTTGGGCCGCGTTCAATTGAAGAAATCCTTGCAATTAGGAAAAAATTTCCGGAAGCGAAAATTATTGAAGTGCGTGCTGCACCGGAAAAAAGGTTTGAGAGAAGAAGCCCTCTTGACCCAGTTGAAGAAAAAAAGTTTTTTGAGCGCGACTCCAACGACTTGGAGAAAAAAGGCCTCAGAAAAGTTCTGAACAAAAAGGACTTTTTGATTGAAAACAGGGGCGATTTGAAGGGATTGCACCTAAAAATCGAGAGTTTAGTGCAAAACATTTAAATACTTGAATGCTTTTTTAATTAAGTGCAATTCTTTTCAGGGTTGCGCAAAAAAGGTGATGAAGGATGGCAGATTTAATTCAGGATACAATCTCTCAAATACTGGCCAGTCTAACCACTGCTGTTTCGAGCATGATTATGGGGCTGCCAAATCTGATTTTAGGATTGATTGTGGCAATCATATTCATAATCATTGGAGCACTACTCGGAGATGCAATCAAAAAACTTGTTGCAAAGGTTTTGAACACAGCGAAGCTTGATGAGTGGGCAAAGGAACACAAGCTCAAGGAATCAGTAGGCGGCGTGCCTTTGTCAGAACTAGCAGGAACATTCATCAAGTGGTACATTATCCTGATATTCCTGACGCAGGCAGCAGAGTTTGTGGCACTGGGAAGCCTCAGGACATTTATGCTTGCATTGGTCTACTATATCCCAATAGTTCTGGCTGCGCTGATAATAGTGGTCCTTGGATTGCTGCTAGCAAAGTTTCTCAGAAACAAAATTGAGGCAACGAACCACAAGTACAAGAGAACAATTGCAGTTGCAGTGGAAATCTTGGTTATTTACCTTGCAGCGATAATCGGATTGCGCAGAGTAGGCATTGATGTCAGTGTTCTTGAGCAAGCATTCCTCATAGCGTTCACTGCGTTTGTGCTGGTTGTAGCGCTGATACTGGGAATAAGCTTTGGATTGGCATTCAAGAACGACGTAAAAGCATTAGTGCAGAACCTGAAAAGAGAAGTTAGCTAAGCTTCTCTTTCTTTTTCTATTTTTAATGGCTGATTTTGTAGCTCGCAAAATCAAAACGTTTGGCTTCACTAACAATTGAACTTTTCAGGGCTGTTTGCCATATAGCAAAACGCTTAAGTAATTGAACATTGAAACTGCGTTTTGCATCTAGCAAACAGCAATAAAAAGTTCAAAAATATTGGCTGTTTGCCATAGATTTAAATAATGAATCAAAGCCAATGATTTAATGAAGGTTTCAGAGCTAAGGCCTTTCGCAAAAAAGGTTTCTTTGACAGTTAAAGTTGCTGAAAAACTCGAAACCAGGGAAGTGAGTTCAAAGCTCGATAACTCCTCACACCGAGTTACAGAAGCAATTGTGGGAGATGAAACAGGAGCTATTCTTTTGACTCTTTGGGATGAAGCCATTGACCAAGTTGAGGAAGGCAAAACCTACGCGATTGAAAACGCTTACACTAGCCTCTTCAAAAACTCTTTGCGCTTGAACATTGGAAGGTTCGGCAAGTTCCAGGAAAGCAAGGAAAAGGTCAAGGAAGTCAACAAGAAAAACAACTTAAGCGAGAAAGAGCTTAACGTTAAGTGATGCCAATGAACAGAAGGGATCGAAAAATTTTTGGAAGGGATTTACAAATACGCCGATAGCCATTTTTCTGCTTTTTCGGCTACTAACCCATTTAAATCTATTTTTAACCAATTAACGCATGCTAGGCAGATACTTGCACAACCTGAAACATTTTTTATTGTTTCTTTTGCCAAAGATTTAGTAAACTGCGGCTTCAGTTTAAAAGATGGCAACAATTTAAATATTTATGAGGGTTTGAACAAAGTGAAAACCCTTGACGTATGCCGTGCAAACCGCGGCTTCAGTTTAAGGGCCCGTAGCTTAGCCTGGCCAGAGCATTGGTCTTATAACTTCTCCGGAGTTAATGGGGAAGTAAGAGCACCAAGGGTCGGCGGTTCAAATCCGCCCGGGCCCATTCGCCGCCTGCTCGCGGCGGAAGAGCGTACTGCTTTCAGCAGTACTGGCTCGGCTCTTAAGAGCCTCGCAACGGCTGAAAATACGCATCCTTCCTTCGAAGGGGCGGTAATACTGTATCAGCCGGCAAGGTGCGCCAATTGAAAAATCGCGTGGTGTAAGTGGAATGGCAAAGAAATTAATGGAACCTTATTCTTTGGCAAAGGAAGAAGAAATCCACAAATTCTGGAAGAAAAACAAAATCGCTGAAAGGGTTAGGGCGCAGAGCGCGAAGCAGAAGAAAAAGTTTTATTTCATGGATGGCCCACCTTATGCAACCGGCCACATCCACATGGGAACTGCATTGAACAAGATAATAAAGGATGCGGCAATTCGCTCAAAGAGAATGCAGGGCTTCAGCGTGTTTGACAGGCCGGGCTATGACACGCACGGAGTTCCGATTGAAAACAAGATAGAGCAGAAGCACGGGTTCAAGAGCAAGAGGGACATTGAAGAATTTGGGGTTAAAAAGTTTGTGGAGGAATGCAGGTTATTTGCAACACAATTCATTGACGTGATGAATGAGGAATTCAATGACCTCGGAGTCTGGATGGATTGGGGCAACCCTTACCTTACTTTAACTGATGATTACGTTGAGGCAATTTGGTGGACTTTCAAGAAAGCTGATGAAAAAGGCTTGCTGTACTTGGGAAAATACCCTGTTCATGTTTGCCCGCACTGCGGAACAGCAGTTGCATTCAACGAAATAGAGTACACCAAGCTGACAGACGAATCAATTTATGTGAAGTTCAAGGTTAAAGGCAGAGAAAACACGTTTTTGGTTATTTGGACCACTACTCCTTGGACTTTGCCGGGCAATACCGGGGTAATGGTGCACCCAAAATTCACTTACGTGGAAGTCGAGTTAAGCAACGGTGAAAGATGGATAATTGCAAAGGAATTAGTTGAAGGTTTAATGAACGCAATTGAAGCGGGCTACACTAGCAGAAGAGAGTTTCCAGGCAGAGAACTGGATAGCATGGAATACGAGAACCCGCTTGCAAAGCACTTGAAGCTACCAAAGCTTGAGAGGGCTTACCGCGTGATTTTAAGCGAACGCTACGTTAACCTAGAGGAGGGAAGCGGTTTGGTGCACACTGCTCCAGGCCACGGAAAAGAGGACTGGGAGGAAGGCACAAAAGCAGGGCTGCCTGCAATTTCGCCTATTGGATTGGATGGATTAATGAGCAGCGAAGCAGGAAAGTACGCTGGAAAAAAAGCAAGGGTTGTTGATAAGGAAATTATTGAGGATTTACGTAATGAGCATGCATTGATTTACTCGCACCCGCACACCCACGATTATCCTTTGTGCTGGCGATGCAAGAGCCCATTGCTCATGGTGTCGGTGCCACAGTGGTTTTTCAAGGTAAGCAGCATCCAGAAAAGAATGCTTGAGCTAAATGAACAGGTTAACTGGGTGCCTGCATGGGCAAAGAACAGGATGCAGAACTGGCTTGAACAGTTGGGTGACTGGCCGATTTCGAGGGCGCGTTACTGGGGAGCGCCGCTCCCAATTTGGGTTTGCGGGAAATGCGATAAGCGCAGAGTGGTTGGTTCAATTGAAGAGCTGAAAAAATTGAGTGGGGCGAAAAAAATTGATGTGCACAAACCGGGAATTGATGAGGTGAAACTTAAGTGCAGCTGCAATGGTGAAATGAGCCGCGTGCCAGAAGTGCTGGATGTATGGTTTGATTCCGGCGTTTCAAGCTGGGCTGCGCTCGGAGGCACAAACTCAAAGCAGTTTAAAGAGCTGTGGCCAGCTGACTTCAACTTGGAGGGCACAGACCAGTTCCGTGGATGGTGGAACTCGCAGCTTATAACTTCCACAATCTGCTTTAACGAAAAGCCGTTCAAGAGCATTGTGGTGCACGGAATGGTAACTGATTTGGGAAAGAAGAAGATGTCCAAGAGCCTTGGCAACATTGTTTCCCCAAAAGAAGTGATTGAAAAATTCAACCGAGATTTCCTGCGATATTACTTGGTGAAGAATTCCAGGGGGCTTGACATAGCGTTTGACTGGGAGGAATTCAAAGATATAAGCAGGTTCTTCAATGTTTTCTGGAACACTTACAATTTTGTGAACATGCACCTGGAACTGGATTTTGGGAAAAAGTTTGAGCTGAAAAACCTGCAGGAAGAAGACAAGTGGATTTTGAGCAGGCTTAATTCATTGGTTGGGGAAACTAATGAAAACTACGACAAGTACACTTTCTTTAAAGTGGCTGGAGCAATTGAAGAATTTGTGCTTGAAGACTTGAGCAGGACATACATCAAACTGGTTCGAGACAGGGTTGGAACAAAAACCGAGAAAGCCGTAACCGCAACGCTGAATGAAACCCTGTTCTCTTTGCTGAAAGTTCTCGCACCGATTGCTCCGCACATAACTGAATTCATTTACAGGGAATTCAGAAGCAAACGGTCTGCTGATTCCATTCACCTTCAGTTTCTTCCGCTTCCAAACAAGAAACTGGTGGATAAGGAGCTGGAGAAAGAAATGGATGAAGCAAAAGAGTTAATGCAAAGCGTGCTAGCACTAAGGGAGCAGGAAAAGCTGAGGCTGCGCTGGCCACTGAAGGAGCTTGCAATTAAAACAAAGACGGGCAATGAGTTCAAAAAAGCAAAAGGAATAATCGCTTCGATGACGAACGTAAAGGAAGTAAAGGAATCACGCTTTGCACCGAAGGGCGCCTATGCTGAAAAAGTTTTTGGTGAAACGGTTCTTTACTTGAAAACGGAAGCAAATGCAGGGTTGAAGGAAGAATGGGAGTTAACTGAATTGAGGCGGCGCATTCAGGAAATGAGGAAGCAGAAGAACCTTCTGCCAAGCCAGAAAGCAAAACTGTTTTTGCACTGCAATGATGCCGGTTTCCTAAAAAAGTACGGAAAGCAGATTGAAAAGGAAACCAACACAAAAATAGTTGAAAAGAAAGGAAAAATGGAAAAATTTCTTGAGAAAGAGTTTTTTGTTGAGCTTGCCTGACTAACCCAAGAACTGCACGAGCAATATTACAAGCACTATTACTGCTGAAACAACTACAACGAATTCTGGGCTCATTTTTGGGCCGCCAGTGTCAGTGTCAAAGAACCTCATTATTCCGATGCTGGAGCTTGGACCCCCAGTTGAAGCTGCTCTCTGAAACTTCATTTTCTTCACCAAAAGATTAAAATAACGCTAAACCATTATATATTCGTTTAAATTTAAAAATGTGCCGAAAGTGGTTGAATTGGACGGAGAAACCCGGAATCTGGCAAAAGACCTCTACCATGTTGGAATACTTATTGCTCTGATTTTAGGCCTATGGTTTGTTGTTTCATGGATTTTTGGCTGCGATGTGGTGCCAGTGCCTTTCAGCTGTGACGCATTCTGGGGCATTCTGCGCTGGGCTGAAGGAGGAAAAGCGCGGGTTTTGATTGTTTATGGCGATGGCGGCCTAGGCAACTATCAGTTGCTGCGTGACACTTTTAGTGATCCAACTTTTTTGAGTGTCAGACCTCAAACGCTTCACGTTCAAAATGTAAGCATCGGCAACCTAAGGCAGTATGACATGGTTATTGTTACTGAAGCGCGGCAAATCAGCTCAGAAAAATTGGAAGTATTCATTGATTACATTGCAGGCGGGGGAAGGCTTGTGTGGACTGGTGATGCAGGCACAGAGCTCGCTCCAGGCGACAGGCTGCTGTACGAGTATGAAAGGCCTGGCGGCAGCGACGAAAACATTATTGTGAGCCCTTGGGCGAGAAAAATCGGCGAGCGGGTTGTGGCATTGGATGAGTTCCTTTCAGTTGACTACCTCGGCAATTTCTGCCAGCTTAAAACATGCACCGGTGTTCCATACATAGGAATTTTTGAGGCGCCAAACAGAAATCATGAATTCGTAAATGGCTTAAGGCCTGACTTGAAAATGTACGGGGACTTTGCAGTTGTGAAAGCGCGCTCAGGCGGCTACTCAACAATTGTTTTAAACGTTGACTTCCAGTCTGACTTGATTGCTGATACCTCACAGTATTACCCCAGCATTATTCCGGAGCCCTCTGCGTTGCCTGAATGCAATGACGACATAGACAATGACCGGGATGGGAAAACAGATTACCCTGATGACAGGGAATGCGATTCCTTCATTGATGATTCAGAAGATGTTCTTGGAGGAGCGCCGATTCTTGAAAGGGAACCTCAGTGCAAAGACCTAAGAGACAACGATAATGATGGGTTGGTTGATTACCCTTTTGACCCATGCTGTGTGAGTGCGCTGCACGACAACGAGTCAGGATGCTCTGCCGGTTACTCTGAGTGCTCTGACGGCTTCGATAATGACTCGGATGGGTTCACTGATTACCCAGAGGATGCTGACTGCGCTTCCGCTTCCGACAGAAGCGAGGGCAAAAGAAACCTCGGGAGATTTTTTCCAGTTGTTGTTACATCCGGCCTCGGGGAAAAGGTCGTATACTACGCAACTCCGCCGGAGTTCTTTGTGAGCGAGCAGATGCCAATTGACCCTGAAACCGGGCAGAGAATAAAGTACTATTCCTTGATTGAAAACATGTACTACGGCATGCTTTCGTGAAGAAAAAGTTTATAAAGAAGAAAAGACTATTAGTTGGAAAGGAATATATTTAAAATAAGGAAACAAAAAAGATATAATATATATTAACACATTAATTGAAAAAGGTGAAATGGTGTATCCTGAGGGTGGCGCTGAAGGCGGGCAGGAATATTATCCGCCTGCAGATTTTAAGGGAAAAGTCGGTTACCACCTTGAAGGGGTAATCCCTTTAATCCTCATACTCATAATTCTGTTTTTTGTTGCAATTAGGTTTGACATCATCACTAGTTCAACGCCTCTTGTCGGGCCAATTGCTGAAATTTTTGAGGGCGGGGCCAAGCCTTCTTCCATGCTGATAATCGGCGCAACAAGCCAAGAGGTACTGGACGTATTGAATGACAATGACGACTTGATAAGATACAGGATTAAGACTGCAGATAGCTTGAGGAGAAACCCGCGGGAGCAGCTGGCGCAGTATGACATTGTAATGCTTGACCAGAGCCAGGAAGCAAACAAGGAAGTTTCAAGGGAGCTTGGAGAGGGAATTGAAAAATATGTTGCTGCTGGCGGAAACCTGATTGTTGTTTTGGATTCCGGCATAAGAAGGCCGGGAGCATTTGATGTGATTGGATGGGAGAACACGTTTGGGCAAACCGTGCCGGTAAGCTGTGACCGCGTAATCAATGATATTCCAGTATGCCTTGATAGGAGAATCGTGCGCGGCAAGCTCTATCGCGAGGACGAAGACCACCCAATACTGAGGGGAATTGAGGCTTTCCCGGCTGAGCCAGAGCTCTTCGCAATCTTTGAAACCTTTGATGTTACTCCAACAGGCAAGGAAATAGCCTACATTCAGGAAGCGAGCGCTGCAAGGAAAACTTATCCTGCAATAGTTGAGAAGCCAACTCTTGTAGGGAAAAGCATTTACTTTAATTATAACCCAGGAATCACTCGCGGCATTCTTGAGTCAACGCTACGCTACATGCGCTAAATTTTACCTTCTTCTGCCAGTGCTTAAATAGGTTTTGGTTCAATATTTAATAGCAGTTCCACTGTTCCAGTGAAAAAACCTTTCAAACGGAGGTGCAGTTTAATGGCTGAAGAAAACACTGTTTTCATCGGAAAAAAAGGCACAATGGCATATGTTTTGGCTGTGGTAACGCAGATGAACCAGCAGGGTTCAAAGGAAGTTACCTTAAAAGCAAGGGGAAAGGCTATTTCAAGAGCTGTTGACGTGGCTGAAATAGTCAAAAACAAGTTCATTAAGGAAATAAGCGTGAAGAACATACACATTTCCACTGAGGAAGTAAGCATTGAGGACGGAAACCCCTTAAAGGTTTCAGCTATTGAAATAAAGCTCTCAAAGTAAAAACACCCTCCTTTTCTACTTTTTCTTTTATTTATATGTGGACTGCGCAGTTTTTAGTGCAGCGGTGCTCGGCATGAAGACTCCACTATGCGAAGTAGACGCGCAAAGGGAAATTCTCTGCAACGAATGCAAGAAAAGGCTAGATGAGGGAAGCCTTTCAGATTTGGATATCGCAATTTCTCGGATTCTTGGGAGAATGGACAAGAGCTTTCCAATTTCCAGTGTTGAATTCAAGCAAGCCATTGACCTCAACGAAATGATTGTGATGGTGTGCGAGGGAAACATTGGAACACTCATCGGAAAAAAGGGAAGAATTGTTTCAGAGATAACAAGAAAGGTAGGGAAAAAAGTGAGGGTCATAGAGCACACCAAGGACGAAAAAAAAATGATTCAGGACTTGGTTGGAGGGGCCAGAGTGCTTGGAGTGAACAAAATTTTCAAGCCGAAAAAACAGGAATACAAAGTGATTATTTCAAGGTTTGACGAAGGCAAGCTCATGATTTCAAAAGAGAACCTGGAGAAAGGAATCCAGCAGCTGCTGCAAGCAGAGACCTCAGTTGAGTTTAGATAAAAGCGCTTTGTATTTTAAGTCTTAATAACGGAACACTAAAAGTGCAGAATAGCGACTTTAAGTGCAACCCTGAAAAAAGCGCTGTTTTTAATTGCTTTCATGAATCCAACATATTGAAATGCATATTCCTGATGGGTTTCTTTCACCGGTTGTTTCTTTCTTCTTTTGGATTGTTTCCCTTATTGTTTCCTCCAGAGCAGTAAAAAATTTAAGGGAAAAAATTTCAAACAATACTGGCAAGATTGCGTTGTTATCTGTTTTGGGCGCTTTGGTGTTTGCTGCCCAGATGCTTAATTTTCCAGTGCTTGGCGGCACTTCAGGCCACATAATTGGTGGCGCACTGCTTGCCTTTATGCTTGGATTTGATGCAGCAGTCGTGGCAATGGCGTTTGTTCTGACAGTGCAGGCGCTTGTATTCCATGACGGCGGCATAACTGCATTGGGGGCAAACTTCTTCAACATGGGAATTGTGGCGCCCTTCATAGGTTACAAGTTCAGGCAGGTTTTCGGCGGAAATACAAGCGCAGCCTTCGCTGCCTCGGTTGCCTCAGTTTTGGCGGCAGCACTGCTTGTTTCACTGCAGCTTTCATTCTCCGGAGCAGTTGAATTGGCTCCTGTGATTGGTTCAATGCTGCCGGTGCACTTGCTTGTGGGATTAGTGGAAGCGATTGCTGCAGCTTTGGTTCTCGCTGTTTATTATAGGGCAGTGCCAGCGCCACACTTCTCATTTAAAAGGGTGGCAGCGTTAACTGCAATTGCCGCTGTATTGATTGCACCGATTGCAAGCTCGCTGCCGGACGGCCTGCAGAAAACAGCCCAAGACTTGGAGTTTGATTCACTGGCTACTGCTTCAATGGCTTCTCCGGCATTACTTGCCGGGCATATTTTTCCTGGCATTGAAAACCAGGCGCTTGCAACGCTTTTTGCAGCTGTCACTGGAACCGCGCTTGTGTTTGCCCTGATTTTAGTTTCTTTCAAGATTTTGGCAAAAAAATAGCATTTTTTCAGCGAAAGCAAAAATATTTATATAGAAATGTTATAATAGTATAACAAAAAGTTAGATTTCTATAACAAAACTTGTGAGTTGGCGGAAATGCTCAGCAGAGTGAAGGAATTCAGGGTTAAAAACTGCTTAACACAGCAAGAGCTTGCGCTAAAAGCAGGGGTTAGGCGGGAAACCATTGTTTTCCTCGAAAAAGGAAAGTACAACCCTTCGCTGAGGCTTGCATTCGAGGTTTCAAGGGCGCTTAACACAACAATAGAGGAACTATTCATTTTTGATGAACCGCAGGAAAAAACCACAAAAGGCATTCACATAAGCTGAGGGACAGCACAAAAGCCAGCAATAGCGGAACAATACCTTTAAAAATCTAGGCATTGTATTGAATTAGGAAGCGTTTTTCCTTTTACCGCACAAAAATTAAGGTACGGTAAAAATGCGTTAAATCACCTATTTGAAGCATTTTACGCAAGAAGAACTTTTTAAACCGAAAACTATTTATATATCATGATGCTATCATGATAATACATGATTAATCATGATGCAATCAAGGAGCTGGAAAAGCACAAGCAGGTGCTTGAAAGCATCAGCCCAAAGTTTAATGAGTTGACAGACGACATACAGCTTTTATTTGAGCACAGCAAAGACCCTGCATTCGTTGCTGCACTGCTATTCAAGCTAGCCCAAGAAAGAGAGAAAACCAACAAGATTCTCGAGTCAATAAACGACAAGTACGACAAAATAATGTTTAGCCTCAAAACCAAGGAAATTGACAGGGAAACTGCAGGCAGCCCAGACAAGAACCGCTTCGAGGTTTTGCCTGACCAAGACCAATTGATTTTGAAGTACATAGGGGGAAACGGCAAGGCAACTGCCAGAGAAATTCAAAGCATCATGAGTTACCGCGGCTTAAACGCGGCAAGCCAAAGGCTGAATAAACTTTTCAAGGAGGGGCACCTTTCAAAAGTGCAGTCAGGCAAAAAGGTATTATACTTGCTTAAAATGTAGGAGCACGGGCCATTGCAGCTGATTTAAACCCCCACCTCTTCAATTGCAATGTCCCTCTCCTTAACTCCCAATAAAGCTTTAACCTCCAATGTCTTTTCAGTGCCCCGCTGAAAAAAGCGGGGCCCGTCTTCTTACAAAAATTTTTCTCATTTGCCAAATATTTAAATAACCTAAAGCGATACTTTGTTATGGCTCTGGAGTTAAGCACTAAAGCTTCAATTGTGGGAAGGCCTGTTGCCGACATTGAAAAGTTTGGCGAACGCGGAACAGCTTACCTTGGAAAAGTTGTGATGAGCACTGGTGAAAGGCCGGTGCTTGGAAGGAAAGTTTTGTGCGATATTGCAACCCCTCATGTAATGCTAATTTGCGGCAAGAGGGGCAGCGGAAAATCATACGACTTGGCTGTTTTGCTGGAGGAATTTGCCCGACAGCCGTTTGACATAAAGCAGAGGATTTCAATTATTGCAATTGACACTGTCGGAATTTTCTGGACTTTAAAGATTCCGAACAAGGCTGAAACAAAGGAACTTGAAAAGTGGGATTTAAAACCAGACAAAACAAGCGTTAAGGTTTTGGTGCCCCAGGGAAGAATTGATTTCTACAAAAAGAAGGGAATACCGATTGATGGTGCTTTCACCATCAGAACATCAGAGCTAGACATAACTGAGTGGCTTTCACTGTTCAAGCTCAGCTGGAATGATGCGCTGGGGGTGCTGCTTACAAGAGTAGTTGAACAGGTAAAGGAAGTGCTTGGAAATTATTATGGAATAGAAGACATAATCAAGGCAATCAACAAGGATGAGGAAGCCGACAAAATAACCAAGCAGGCGCTTACCAACAGGTTCAAAGTTGCTGAAACCTGGGGCTTGTTCGAGAAAGAGGGCACCAAAATCATGGAAATAGCCAGGCCCGGGGCAATAACCGTAATTGATGTTTCAGCTTACAGGCAGGCAATAGGCATGGAGGGAACAAGGGACATAGTTGTCGGGCTGCTGGGAAAAAAACTCTTTGAAGAGAGGATGCTTTACCGCAAGGAAGAGGAAGTGAAGCTCACAAAAGGATTGAAGAAGGAAAGCGATATGCCGCTGGTTTGGCTGATGATTGATGAAGCACACATGTTCATGCCAAGAGACGAGGAAAACATTGCGCTGCAGGTTCTTCTTGAGTGGGTTAGGGTTGGAAGGCAACCGGGATTAAGCCTTGTGCTTGCAACCCAGAGGCCTGAAAAGCTTCACCCTGATGCAATAAGCCAGTGTGATTTGTTTATCTCGCACAGGATGACCAGCCAAGCGGACATTCAAGCTGTTTCACAGTTAAGGCCGAGCTACATGCACCAGGACTTTGACAAATATTATCAGCAGATGCCTCGCGCTAGAGGTTATGCCCTGCTGCTTGACGACAACACCGAAAAGCTTTGGTTAATTAAGGTGAGGCCACGATTTTCGTGGGATGGCGGCGTAACGGCTTCAGCCTTTACTGAATAGGCGTTTCTAAAAGAAAAAAGCTCTGTTCAAAACTTAGCTCAAAAAAATGGGCGTGGGAGGAATCGGACCTCCGATCTCATCGATGTGAACGATGCGTCTTAACCACTGGACCACACGCCCCCAAACCAAAAGCCCAGTGAAAATAATACTGGGGAAATGGGTTTTTAAACGTTAGAACCTGTTAAACACTTTGAATGGACTGCAATAACAGGAGCAAGAAAAAACATTGAGTCAATAATGGAGCAGAGCAGGAGAGGCAGTATTGACATGGAGAACACCAGGAAATTCATTGCTGCAATCAACTCTTACTTGGTGCAACTAAGAAATGCGCATTGAAGAGTGCACATTGAAGAGGTTTCATTAAGTTTGCTTATATGGACATTACAAAACTTAACTCAAAAGGCTTCAGGCAGATTCTTGCTTTGAGCGGAGCACTGCTTGCATTGGCCTCTTTTTTATCTGATAAGAAACTACTTGACAGGAAAAAAATAGTCATTTCCTGAATTCTGCAAGAACGCTTTTCCCGCTTTCAGAGAGCTCAAGGTAAACAGGCTTCCCGCCAGGATTAAGCTCGTTTATGTAACCTTCCTCAAGCAGCAAGTCAACGTGTTTTTTAATTGCAACATGGCTTACCCCGAGCTTTTTTGCAATCTGGTTAAGAAAGCATGGCTGTTTCCCTTTGCTGCACTTATCTATTACGTTCAGGATTTTTACTCTCATTCCGGAACCCTTGCTCCAGTAGAACAGGATTGACTTCAAGGAGGATCAGCCCTCCAGCTCTTTGCTTGTCCTTTCCCGGATTCTCTTCATGGACGCGTAAAGCCCAAACGTCGCATAAGCAAGTGAAAAACCCCCGACAATTTCGGCTATTTCCTGAACCAAGAAAAGATCAGAAGAAGAAAACCCCAGCAGGAATCCTTTTGCTGAAATGTGTGCCACTAAAAAAGATATGGCTGCTACTAGAAAGAAAACCCAGTACTTTTCACCTCTTGTTTCCTTTGAGAGCAGAAAAGCGAAAACAACTGCTGCAAGAGAGAAAACAGTTGAAAGTAACGTAACGGCTAATTCAAAAGCCATTTGATCACTAAAAAATAAAGCAGGCAATAGGTTTAAATAAACATATTACATTAAGGTTACATTATGGTTAAAATGAAATCTTTTTCTGTCTATTCTTACCTTGGTTTTGGAATCATTGCAATTGTGCTTTTAAGCGGCTTTGTGCTCCTTTCCTATCAACCCAAACCAAATGAAGAAGAAGCACTGGTTACGCTTCACATTGAAGAAGATAACTCCGCACAGACCTTTACTGCAACCCTTTCAAGGGAAAAGCTTTTTTCAGAGGAGCGTGTTACGCTGAATTTTTCCCCTGTCAGCAGTTCAAGCGCTGTTGAATCAATTGACTGCGACATTTCATGTAAAAAAACAACAAAATAACGTGGAGGCAAAAATAATGGATGATAAACTCAAAGAAAACAATTCAATTCAGTTCGCTGTTTCAAAGCAAATGCTCCTAAGTGCAAGTGTGATTTTCTCCGCTTTGCTTGTTTCAGGAGCAATTTTCCTTGTCGGCAGCGACCTTAGCGGAAAAGTTTCAGGGCTCGCAACCGCTGTTGGAGGAATTGAAATTTCCGGAAATACTAATCCAAGCGGCCAGACAGCCAGAACTGCACCGCAGGAATCTCCAGAGCAGATTGCGCCTTCTCCTGGTGCCCCTGAAATGAAGGCACTGCTTGAAGGAGCCGCAGCAACAGTTGGAAACCAAAATGCGGAAATAATTCTTGTGGAATACTCAGATTACCAGTGCCCTTTCTGCAGGACCTGGTTCAGCAGTTCCAAGGGTCAGCTTCAGTCAGAGTACATTGACAAAGGAAATGTTTTGTTCGTGTACAAGGACTTTCCCTTAAGCTTCCACCCAATGGCGCAGCCGTATGCTGAAGCAGCGAGGTGTGCTGGCGACCAAGGAAAGTACTGGGAAATGCACGACAAAATATTTGAGGAACAAAACAAGTACGGGCAGGGCACAATAAGCAACCTCACGAAGGATGACATCAAGGCATGGGCAACTGAACTTGGCTTGAATGCAGCTGAATTCAATTCGTGCTTTGATTCAGGAAAGTATAGCTCTGCGGTTCAGGCAAACTTCTCTGAAGGAAGCCAGCTTGGAGTGAGCGGCACGCCAAGCTTTTTCATAGGCACAAGCAACGGCACAGGCCAGAAAATTGTTGGAGCACAGCCTTACTCAGTATTCAAGCAGGCAATTGATGCATTGCTTCAGTAAACACTTAAGTGGAGGCAGCTTTGCTGCCTTCGCTTCCCCACTAGCATTCAAAAGGGAGAACATGAAAATCGTTGAAGTGCTGAAAAACCCTGTGCACATTTTATTGGCAGTTGTTTCAGGCATCGCTATGCTTGGCATATACGCTTACACACAGGTTCTTGGAATAATTGGAAACCTCGACATCTGGCTTGCAACAATTCCTTGGTTTAATGCTTTAACGCTGGTTTTGTTTGTGGCATTGTTCGGAGTAACTTTTTCCTATCAAGTATATTTGTGGAGGCAGCCGAAAACATGCAGCTTAAACCAGAAAATCAGCGGGGCTGGAGCAAGCGGTGCAGGAACCTTTGGCTTGTTTTTTGTGGCACAGTGCCCTGCCTGCGCTTCACTCGGAGCACTTTTTTTGCCTGTAAGCGCGGTTACTATTCTAACCCAATTCAGCTGGCTGATTAACATTCTTACAATTGGGCTGCTGGTTTTCACTTTAAACTACTTGGGCGCGTTCAAAAAGTGACCAAAATTGTTAATTGATATTGGCAGGCAAAAGGCGATATAATGGAACCACAGAACCTTTCAAAGCATGAGCACAGAAGGCTTAAGCTGGAACAAAGAAAACTTGAAAAGCTTAAAGCAGTTAAGGGAGCTGGAATAATGGAAAGAAATAGGAAGCTCTTGAATTTCGGCATAGCGGGAATAGCAATAATTGTTGGCATTGCACTGCTTGCATTGGCTGCAACGCAACAGGGAAACGCTCCAACAGCAAATTTTGTCTATCCGGCAACTCCTGTGCACTGGCATGCAACACCAATCATTTCAGTCTGCGGGGAGGCAAAACAGATTCCGCTGCCTGCGCCTGGCCAGCACCTTGGAACAGGGCTGCTGCACACGCACGAGGATGCCCTGATTCACATTGAGGGAACAATTACGGATTCTTCCCAGATAACTTTGGGGGTATTCTTTTCAAGCATTGGCGTAAAGTTTTCTGAAACAGAAATAATGGACAAAAAGAACGGAGATGCATGCCCAAATGGACTGCAAGGAAAAGTTTCAATGGAAGTTAACAGCCAAGCCAACAATGAGTTTGAGAATCACATAATAAAAGATGGGGACAAAATTTCAATCAAGTTTGAGTGAATCAGTAAAGCCCTTCCTTTATTTCCTTGGAGAATTTCAGGACATTTGTTTTTCCAATGCTTTCCTTTTCAATTACGCCCCTGTCAATCAGCTTCTGGACAACGCGGTGGCTTTTCACTTTGCTCATTCCAGGAAGCCTTGTTACTTCAGCCTGCAGCACTTTTCCATTGCTTTCAACCAACAGGTTAACCAATTTTTTTTCATCCTCGTTAAGGAACTTGAGTATTATTTCAGTGTTCTTTTTCAGGGATTTTTCTGTTGACTCAACTTTCTGGCTCATTAAATAATAGGTTGAAGCGCCAACAATTAGTGCAAGTGAAATAATTATTGGGAGCGCTGTCTGGAGAAAGTCAAGCTCTTGCTCGTGCGGGCAGCCTTCCAGCAGAGAGCATTCCTCCGTGTGCCCGCTTAAACCAAGGAAAGGAAAAATGTTGAATGCAAGCACTAAAAATGACACTATTACAACAATCCCAATAATTACTGTTTTGTTCTGCCAGAAAATCATAGCATAATTCTGTGTGAAAGGCTTTAATTTCCTTCTCTTGGGTGGTTTCATGAACCCCTATATATGGTTTCAGCACAAGGTATTGCAGTTAAATAAAAATTTTCGAGGTGATTTTTTGAAAATACTTGAATCAAATACAATAGTTTTAGTTCTTTCGTTCCTTTTGCTTGGAACAACCGCATTCAATATCTTTTTGCAGGGAGAAATAAGCAGTGAATTAAGCTCCCAGAAAGCCCAGCTTTCAACTGTTGGCCTTGTTTCAGCTACAACTCCTGTTACAGGCACTCAAGGCAGCCAGGTGCAAGGCAGCCCGGTCATTTCCTTTGAGGAGTTCCTGCCAAAAGGCGTTCCACCTGTTTACGGGCAAGAGCTTGGGGTGAGCTTTGACAAGCCGGTTGAGAGCCTCGCTGTTTTAAGTGCTCTAGACGGAGACTTATACCCTAACGGAAAAATGAAGTTCTCACAGCTCTCAGAGCAAAACAAGCAGGACTACATTAAAATTGGGATGAGCATTGCATGCGAGTACTGCTGTGGGGCAACATCGCTTATTGCTCCAAATGGCCAGCCTGCATGCGGGTGCGCTCACAGCGCCGCAATGAGGGGCCTTGCAATGTACTTGCTTGAAAACCACAGGAGTGAATTAACCAACGAGCAGATTCTTGAACAGCTGACTCTGTGGAAAACCATGTTTTTCCCAAAGCAGATGTACGAGGAGGCTGTGCAGTTACAGGCAGCCGGCTCGGGGCTAACACCAAGTGTGATTGACCAAGTTCCAGACATGGTAGGAGGTTGTTAAAATGAGCGAGGAAAACTCTGAAAATTTCACAGTAAGCACTAGAACACTGCTGTCACTGCTGCTTGGAGCAATGTTTGTTCTGGCAGCATTCCAGACACTCCAGCTTTCAGAGCTGAAACAGGATGTGTTAGAGCAGAAAACAACTATAAGCCAATTAAAGGCACAACAAGGAGGCACTACCGCCATTCAAGCACAGCCGGCTTCTTCAGCGTCAATTCCGCAGAGCCTGCAGAGTGTTCCTGACATGGTTGGTGGCTGCTGAATGGAAGACAGGGCAGCTGTCAGCGAAAAGCTTTCTGGAAGCGCTTCAGGCGCTTCCGGTTTGCTCAGCTTTCTAGGCGGCTACAATGTCTGCCACAACGCCTGCCTGCTGCTTATCGCTGGCCTCTCAGTGGTAGGGATTTCAGTGCAGGGAATGCCTTTAGAGTTCCTGCAGGATTACGCTGTTGGCCTGTGGTTTTTAGCGCTTGGACTGCTGGGAGTTACAGCGTACATGTACCATTCAAGGAAATGCGTTTCAAAGAACATGCTTGCAGCAAACAGCGGCCTCATAATTGCAGCCGTTCCATTCAAGGAAATAGAATTCCTGCAATTAGGGTTCTGGATTGTTGGATTTGGCATTGTAGGAGTGGCAGTTTACAGTTATATTAAGGAAAAAAGAATTCAAAGTACCCAAAAAAAAAGGGAGGAAGAAAAATGGTGTCATACTCAAACGCAATAGTTGCCCTGCTGATAGTTGCAGGGATTGCAGTGCTTGGAACCGCGGTTTTAAAGCTCGGGGAAAAGCCTGCTAACGTGCAGCTGGAAAACACGCAGGAAAATTACCAGCAATTTGTTGGAGCAGAGCTCTCAGACAAGTGCGCTGTGCCCCCAGGCTACACTGAGGAAGCCTGGCGCGAACACATGGGCCATCACCCTGACAGGTACGCTGAATGCTTGTAACGCGCGGCAGGAACCAAAATGAAAAAAATTATGCTTGCAGCCATTGCCCTGCTTTTTGTAGCGGCAATGGCTGTACCCCACCAAATGGATTCAGTTGCACAGCCATCTGCAGCGTTTGCGGGAGATGAATCCAACAACAGAAAAGTAGTAATTTACAAGAACGAGGCATGCGGGCACTGCGAAATTTATTTGCAGGAATTCAAGAATTTTCTGCAGCTTCATGGTTACACTGACATTGAAGAAAAGCTGATGATTAATGACCCTGCAATAAGGGAAGAGGTAGCGAGGCTGAACTCTGAGCGGAGCATTCCTCTTGAAATGCAGGGGCACATGGTAACTGTAATTGACGGCTCACTGGTTTTAGAAGGGCACGTGCCTATCCAGATTCTTGAGGGGTTTTTCGAGGAATTCTCTGAAAAGCCGTTTCCTCAAATGGTTGTGCTGCAGGACTCAATGCTTTCTTTCGCTGAACTGGAGTCATACAAAATAATGAATGAGAAAGGCATCAGGGAATGCAGTATTGAGAAGGGCGTTGTTGATTGTGCGGGACTTAAAGGGAAAACTGTTTCACAGGAGGCGCTGCTGCCTTTGGTGCTTGTGACAGGCCTTATTGATGGCATTAATCCCTGCGCTTTTGGCGTGCTGCTGTTTTTCATTGCGTTCCTTTACAGCATGAGAAAATCAAAGCTTGAAATATGGAAGGTCGGAATTGTTTTCATTGCAATGATTTTCATAACTTACCTTGGAATCGGGCTTGGGTTGCTGCAGGCAATTCTCATTAGCGGTGAACCCCACCTTTTCGGAAAAATAAGCGCAGTGTTCATGCTTCTTCTTGCGCTGATAAACATAAAGGACTACTTTTTTTACGGAAAGTGGTTCAGCTTGAGGATGCCTGCTTTTGCGGCGCCAATAATAAAGGAGAGAATGAACGACTTGACTCTTTTCGGGGTTGCCATTCTTGGCTTTCTTGTGGGCTTGTGCACTTTCCCTTGCAGTGGCGGGATTTATATCGGAATTCTTTCACTGCTCGCAATCCAAACCACTTTCGCTGAGGGCATAACACTCCTGCTCATCTACAATGTTATGTTCGTTTTGCCGCTGATAGCAATTTTGGTGGTTGCAAGCAGCAGAACTGTAACAGAAAAAATCACTGAATGGGAGAAAAACAATAAAAGAAAAATGAAGCTTGCTTCGGGCCTTGTGATGCTGGCGCTTGCAGCAATACTGTGGTTTTTTTCCAACTAACTGATAAAATAAATCTTCCTGGCAAATGATAAAATTTATTATAGTGTGTTAAAAATTCATATTAAGGACTTGGTAATAATGGCTGAAGTCATGAAGAAATTGCCGGTTTTTTTGGCGCTTGTCTTGCTGGCCTTTTTTAGCGGATGCATTGAAGCGGATGCAGGGCAAGACGGATTTGAAAATGAAAACGCAGCGCAAGTGACTGGGCTCACAAATAATGCATTTAATGCAGTTAAAGTCAATTCTACGCAAACTGCTGAAACCGGGCAAGAAGAACCTTCAAGGGCAGAGATTTTGAGGGGAACAGTTGCGCCGAGCAAGGGCATAGTTCTTCCGGTAAAATGGAATGATGCGCTTGTTAAAACCGTTGAGGCAGGCGGCATTGATATAAACAAGTACAATGCTTCGCTTGCGAGGTACGGCCAAAAACTTACCCCTGAGCATGAAAGGCTTTTGCTGGAAGGAAGCGATGAAAACATTGTTTTCTCTCCTGAAACAGCTTTCTTTAACCTGAACATGCTTTGGGCGCTGGGGCTTACAAATGAAAACCAGGTTCTTACGCATGGAAAAATTTCAGAGTATGAGAACAAGTCTGGTTTTGCTTCAACCGGCGGCTGGACGCTTGGAGAGAAGCCCGGGGGAGAACTTTTGGCTAGCGCAAAAATAATTCAGTTAACCCCTGAACAGCAGGCAATAGTTGAGGAAGTTGCTGCAAACACTTACAGGCCGTGCTGCAATAATGCAACGGCTTTTCCTGACTGCAATCATGGAATGGCTGCTTTGGCTTTGGCAGAGCTGATGGCTTCACATGGTGCAACAAAAGAACAGATATTTGATGCGCTGCTGGTTGCGAATTCTTACTGGTTCACTCAAACCTATGTGAACATTGCTGCCTATTTTGAGGAAAATGGAAAAAGCTGGAATGAAATCAATTCAAAAGAAGTGCTTGGGCAGGCTTACTCAAGCTACAAAGGGAGCATTGAAGTGAAAAAATCGCTTGAGAGCATTCCAATTGTGGATTCAGCTGGGGCAACATGTGCGGTTTAATATGAGTGGTTAGTGTGAGTGCGACTTGTAAGTAGCAGCGCAGTGCTTGCAGCAGAACATCGTTTCTTTTCCGTTTATTTTTGCCTTGTGCCCGCCTTTGTATACTTCGCAACCGCAATGAACACACTTCGTGAGGTTTGGCTCAATTGCCAGCTCCACTAGGTCACCGAACTTATGGAGCATTGCCTGGCAGAATTTTTTTCCATCAGGCGTTAAAGCGTAAACTTTTTTGTCCCTTTCACCTGATGACTTTACTTTAATATATCCAGTTTTCTCAAGCTTTGCAAGGAAAGGATAAATCTGGCCCGGGCTGACCTTTTTGCCTAGCTTTTCCCCGACAGTTTTGATTAACTTGTAGCCATGCCTGGGTTCCTCGCACAAAAGCATCAGTGAATAGAACTTCGACATGCTTGTTACTTTAATTTCTTCCATAATTATAGCAATTCAAGAAAAGGTTTAAAAATAAATATATCATAATATGATATAGCAGGCGACATTAATTTTTGAACATTTATTGTCGCCTGATAGATAGCAAATGACAAAAATATTTGAACAAAATAAGGTCATTTGCTATATGTTGGATTTGGAGGTTTTTTATCATGTGCGGAGCATGCGGTGGAGGGGGAAATTAAACCCTCTCCCTTAAACTTTTAATGGAGGTTTTTGGACAGTGAAAGCAAAAAAATACTTTATTATTATCGGCTTAATTTCGCTGCTTTTAGCGCCATTGGCAATGGCTGCTGAAAACCACAATTTTACTGAAACAAAGCAGATTATTGGGCAAAAAACTCCTTGTTCGGAACTCACGGCTGAACAACTAGAAACGATTGGAGATTATTACATGGAGCAGCTCCATCCTGGAGAACAACATGAATACATGGATACAATGATGGGAGGAGAAGGATCGGAAAGCCTCAAGCAAATGCACATCGCAATGGCTTACAGGTTCTATTGCTCTGGCCTCAGCAATGAAGCGACCCAGTATTATGGGATGATAGGCAGCAAATACGGCATGATGGGCGGAATGATGGGTTCAGTTTTTGGAGGCATGGTGGGAAGCAGTTTTGGAGGAATGATGGGGCCAAGCACAATGTACAATTCATATGGGCTTTGGGGAGGATTGAACCAAATACTTTTCACTGTTGCGCTTATTGTGGCAATAGGTTTCTTTGCTTTAAAGATTTCAAAGGAAATTAAAACAAAGTGAGAAGCGGGTTTCACCAAATAATATATATTGTTTCGGATATGTATATTGTAAGTTCAACTAAATTAAGGTGACAATGATGACTGAGAAGCCCAAAATAAGCACAACAACATTGTTTTTGGTAATGCTTGCAATAGCAGTATTGGTTTTTGCCGGGCTAGTCTACGCATACGTTTCTGCAGCCAATTCCACGGCCAACACCCAAAAGTCTGGCAACGTAATCCTGCAGCCAACAGGGGAAAAACCCACTGACATTTATCTTAAGGCATTGTCAACCTTCAGCTATGACAAGCAGGAAATAACAGTTAAGAAAGGCAGCCCAGTGAGACTGCACTTCAGCGCTGATCCAAGTGCTGGATGCGGAAGACAGCTTGTCATATACGGCCTTAATGTAAGCACCGTTTCAAAGAACGGCGAGGAGCAAATCGTTGAGTTCACCCCCCAAGCAGAGGGAACTTTTGAATACAGCTGCGGAATGCGCATGATGAAGCCAGGAAAACTTGTGGTGGTTCCATGAATGACATTGAAAGACTAATGCAAATACTCTCGGCCAGAAGATACATTGTGGCTTTCCTGCTGTTTTCTGTTGTGATTTCGCTAGTGCTTTCAGTTACATCAGGCTTTGCGTTGCTCTACATTTTCAACACAGTTCAGATTGTTGAGCCGCTGAATATTTTTGTTCTTATTGTCGTCATACTGCTCCTTGCACTAAACTTAACTGTGCTGCTTAAAAATTATGAGACAGGAATAAAGACAGAGAGCAGCGGCGCGGTTGCAGGGGCATTCACTGGTTTATTTTTGACTTCCTGCCCTATCTGCCAGCCGGTGTGGCTTATCTGGATGGGGTTAGGCAGCTCAACAGCATTCCTTGCAGATATAAGCATTTATTTTGGCATTGCAAGTGCATTGTTTCTCACCATTGGTTTGCATTATTCTTTAAAAGCCCCAGAAAAATGTGAGGTTAAAAAGGATGGAAAAAACAATTAGGGTTTCAGGAATGCACTGCAAAAGCTGCGAGATACTTCTGGAGGACTCAATTTCAGAAATAAAAGGCGCAAAAGTGCTTATTGCAGATCACAAATCAGGCACAATAAAGGTTGAGCTTGAAAAAGAGTCATTGACAACTGATGTAAAAAGGGCTGTTGAAAAGGAAGGCTATAAGGTGGTTAATTGAAGGAGTATGTTCTTGGGCTTAACGGCTTGCATTGCAATGCGTGTGAAAAAATAATTGACAGGGTTGCAGCACAGAATAATGCATCAGTCAAGGACATTGATGAGAGGAGTGGGTTTGTCACCATAACGTGCGAGGAAAGCACAATCGGCAAGCTAAAGAAAGAACTAGAGCTGAAGGGTTTCACTGAAAGGCGTGGAGAGGTGAAAGGGCCCAGAGGGGATTTTGGCAGGGTAAAAGACTATTTATTTTCAATTCTTTCAGCTGCTCCAGAAACTTATGTTGAGTCAAGGCTTCTCAATTATTCCCTTGCCTCTTTTGTCTTGTTAATGCTTGCCGGCATAATGATTTCATTTTTTGCTGCAGGCGCAATACAGAATTTCGCCAGCTATGTTCCGTTCTTTTTCCTTTCGATTGTTTTCTCCATAATCGTTGTTTTTTCTTATAATCATATGCTGGCGTATAAAGAAACGATATCCTGCACTGTTGGCATGATGGTTGGAATGACTGTTGGAATGATAATAGGTTTTATGAGCGGAGCACTTATAGGCGTAACAAACGGAATGTTTGCCGGATCAATTGTCGGAATACTGCTTGGAATTGGCACTGGGGTAAGTATTGGCAGGCACTGCGGAGTTATGGGCGCAATGGAGGGAATCATGGCTGGGTTCATGGCTGGAATAATGGGTGCAATGACCTCAGTTATGCTGATTTCAGACAATCTTGTTGCATTTTTGTATATAGCATTTGTGATTTGTGCGATTGTGCTCTTCGGCTTAAGTTACATGATGTTCAGGGAAACAGGCTCAGCAGCAAATGATGCGCTTAAAACCGGTTTATTAAAATTCCTTGCCACTGCGGCATTGTTCAATGTTTTCATGATATTAATAATGGTTTTTGGCCCAAAATCCGCACTGGCATATTTGTAAGCAATACTAACAGGTGAAAAGTTGAAAAAAGAAACAATTACAACAACCGGCATGCATTGTGCCTCTTGCTCCATAAACATAGAGCGCAGAATAGGCAAGCTTGAGGGCGTAAAAAGCGTGAACGCCAACTTTGCAAACAACAAAGTAACAGTGGAATACGATGAATCAAAAACAGGTTTTCAGGATTTCAAAAAAGTAATTGAGGGACTTGGTTACGGCATTGAAGGGCCTTCAGCCTCAAAAACATCTATAATATTAAAAATAACCGGCATGAGCAGCCAGCACTGCGTGAATATTGTTGACAACGCAATCAAAAAATTGGACGGCATAAAAAGCAGCACTGTAAACCTTGCAACAGAGAAAGCAACAGTTCAGTTTGATCCGTCAAAAGTAAACGTAAAACAGATTATAGAATCTATTGAAGCTTCCGGTTATGGCGCTGAAGAGGCGGAAAGCGCTGACTACGAAAAAGAGGCACGGGACAGAGAGATTGCAGCGCTTAAAAAAAGAGTCGCATACTCTGCAATCCTCACTTTTCCAGTACTTGTTCTAGCATTGCCTGAAATGCTAAAAGGGGTTGTTGTGCTTGAGTATCCGGAAATTTTGACGAGTAATATGGCATTAGTGCAGTTCTTGCTTACAACGCCGGTGATGTACATAAACAGGGATTTCTTTGAAAGAGGCATTAAGGGCCTTATAAACCGGACGCCTTCAATGGACAGCCTTGTTGCTTTAGGAGTGGGAACAGCTTATGTTTACAGCCTTTTTGTAAGCTTTCAAGTGATTGAAGGCAGCATATATTATGAAACCGCCGCACTTTTGCTTACTTTCATTGTGCTTGGCAAATACCTTGAGGCAGTCGCAAAGGGAAAAACATCAGAAGCAATAAAACACCTTATAGGCTTGCAGCCAAAAACCGCAATTGTCATAAGGAACGGAAAAGAAGCTGAGCTGCCAATAAAAGAAGTTGTTGTTGGAGACATCATAATTGTAAAGCCCGGCATGAAGATTCCTGTTGACGGCGTTGTTGTTGAAGGAGACAGCAGCATTGATGAAAGCATGGTTACAGGGGAAAGCTTGCCAGTGCATAAAAGGAAAGGTGACACGGTTATTGGGGCAACAATAAACAAAACAGGCTCTCTCAGTTTTAAGGCAATAAAAGTTGGCAAGGATACGATGCTAGCGCAAATAATAAAACTGGTTGAGGATGCCCAAGGCAGCAAGGCCCCAATACAAAAGCTCGCGGATTTGGTGGCAGGCTATTTTGTTCAAGTGGTTATCGTTCTTGCATTGCTTGCGTTTGTGTATTGGTATTTCATTGCAGGGCAGGGCTTTTTGTTTGCATTTACAATATTTGTTGCAACTCTCATAATTGCCTGTCCCTGTGCAATGGGACTTGCAACTCCAACCGCGGTTATGCTTGGAACAGGGAAAGGCGCAGAACACGGCATCCTGTTCAAGAACGCGGAAAGCCTTGAGATTTTGCACAAAGTAAATACAATAGTGCTTGACAAAACAGGAACAATAACAAAGGGAGAGGCAATTGTTACTGACATTGTTGCTTTCGGAATCACAGAAAAGGAGCTTCTTGCTGCAGCTGCTTCTGCAGAAAGCAAATCAGAGCACCACCTTGCTGCAGCTATCGTAAAAAAAGCAAAAGAAAAATCCCTGAAAGTTGCAGAGCCAAAAACATTCAATGCCGTGCCAGGACACGGAATTGTTGCTTCTGTTGGAAGGAACCTAGTTGCAATTGGAAACTCTGCCATGATGAAAAAAGAGGGAGTTACAATTAATAATGAAATTTCAGAGAAAGTTGAGCACCTAGAAAATGAAGGCAAAACCGTTGTAATTGCTTCCATAAACAAAAATGTTTCAGGCATAATTGCAATTGCCGACACTGTGAAAGAGGATTCTGCTGCAGCAATAAAGCGCCTTAATGATCTTGGCTATGAAACAGTCATGATAACAGGAGACAATGAAAGGACCGCTAATGCGATTGCAAAGCAGGTTGGCATAAAAAAAGTTATGGCAAAGGTTCTGCCGGAGCTTAAGGCAGAAGAAGTGAAAAAGCTGCAGAGCTCTGGAAAAAAAGTTGCTTTTGTCGGGGACGGCATAAATGATGCGCCAGCACTTGCACAGGCGGATGTGGGAATTGCAATTGGTGCAGGCACGGATGTTGCGATTGAGAGTGGAGGGGTAGTGCTTGTAAAGAGCCATTTACAGGATATCGCGGTTGCTGTTGATTTAAGCAGATACACTCTAGCTAAAATAAAACAAAACCTTTTTTGGGCATTTGCCTATAACGCAATCGGGATTCCTGTTGCAATGGGCATTTTATATGGCATAAACGGTTTTCTCCTCAGCCCGGTTATTGCCGGAGCGGCGATGGCATTCAGCTCTGTTTCGGTTGTAAGCAATTCCTTGCTGATGAAAGGGTACAGGCCACGATGAAATAGGCTTTGAGACATTTGTCTCAAAATATCAACAATACTTTTAAATATCTGTTGATGTAGGAATTGAGTAACTTTTTGGGAGGGATTTTATGGAGGATGGTTGGAGAGAATTTAGGGTGCAGGAAGACGACGAAGACGAGGGGGACGAGGAATCACCTGAAAGCGACGACGACGATGAATCATATTAAACCCCCCTAATTTTTTATTTTATTGCTTTTTAGTGAAGACAATGCACAGGGAATGAATGCCAGAAGCTGGAAACCCCGAGTTTCTAAAAATCCCTTTCCTAGAACCCTGTCAGGCACTTTTTCCAAAAAAAAATTTTTAAACAAAAATGCGGGAGACAGGACTCGAACCTGCGAAGGCACTAAGCCATTGGCTCCTAAAGCCAACGCAATTGCCGCTATGCGACTCCCGCAAGAAAAAGAAATAATTGGTTTGTCAGCAGAACTCACAGACGTTTTCGTCTTCCTCGTGTTCGTGCTCTGCTTTGTACTGGCTTAAGTGTTTTGGAGTGCAGAACGATTTGCCACTTTTCTCAATGCACTTTTCGCCGCAGTCTTTGCCGCAGACCTCGCATTTGGCCATGTATTTTCCTCCTGACAGCCCCAGTATAGTTGAGGTATTTAAACATATAAAAATGTTCGCTTGATGAAAAACAAGCATGTTTAAAGGTTCTTTTTCGCCCAAGCAGCGAATTTCCTTGCAGCAATTGCCCTGTGCGAAACCCTGTTTTTTTCCTCTATACTGAGTTCTGCGAGAGCCTGCTTAAAGCCCTTTGGCCTGAAAATCTTTTCATATGGAAGCCGGTCCTTTTGCAGTTTAACCACCCTGCTTAGAAGCACTCCACCAAGTTTTCCGGAAAATGGGTGAAAGCGCTTTCCGTCTTTTGTGAAACAAATCACGCTTTTAAAGAACGCTTTCCTGTTCTTTGCTGCCTTGACAAGCGCAAGCAATCCCTTAAACCCAAGGCCAAGGTAAACCCGCTTTGCCAGATGCCCGGGAAAGTTTCTGTAAGCGGAAAAATAAACGCCGGTGTCTTCAGCAATTACTGGCTTTCTTATTGCAGCAAAAGCCTGCTTTGCCTTTATTTCTGCGACTTCTTCAATTGATGAAAGGTCAGGCTCCTGCATTTCAACTTTTATTTGCCTGACTTTTATGCCTTCTTTGCTTAAAATTTTTGAAAGTTCCAGCACTTTGTGCTTGTTTGCTGTTGAAAAAAAAACTGTTTTCATGCCAAAACACTTTCATTAAAAACTTTTTTTAATGCTATAGCGATAATGCTATAGCGAATGACATTAATGATTAAACATTTATTGCTCATTTGCTATATATGTAAAAGACAATATATGTTCAAATAATTATGTCTTTTACTATAGCAAACAGCCAATATTTTTGAACTTTATGCTGCTGTTTGCTAGATGCAAAACGCAGTTTCAATGTTCAATTACTTAAGCGTTTTGCTATATATGCAATAAAACGAAAGTTTTTTCTTCAAGCGACTCGTAATATTACAGATGGAAAGGAAGCTGAAGGCAGGGCTTTTCTCTTTCACCGGCGACGAAGGATGCGTTATAACATTCCTGGAAATACTGAATTACAAGCTGAAGGACTGGAATGGCAGGGTTGAATGGCAGGCTGCGCGCGTGCTACGCAAGAAAAGCTCTTTGGAAGGATTGGATGTTGCATTTGTTGAAGGGGCAATTTCCAACGAGAAAGAACTAGAAAAACTCATGGAAATAAGGAAAAACGCAAAAAAAGTTGTAGCAATAGGCACCTGCGCAATAAACGGTTCCCCAAGCAACCACCGCAACTCGTTTGACGAAGACAAAAAGCGCGAAATCAAGCACATCCTGAAAAGGTTCAATCACATGCCAAGCGTTGAGCCAATCGGAAAATATGTTAAGGTTGACGCCGAGGTTCCCGGCTGCCCGATAATTGAGCAAAAGTTTGTTGAAGTAATGGAGCAATACATCAAGGAATTCGGAGTTGAATAAATTGCATCAGGGAGACTTTGACATAATCATTGACCCGATAAGCAAGATAGAGGGCCATGCAGAGGTAGATGTTAGGGTTAGGAAAGGCGAGGTTGAGTACGTCAAGCTGAAGATTAATGAAAACAAGCGGTTTTACTCGGTTGCGGTCAGGGGCAAGCACTTCAACAGCATTCCGCAGCTTGTTTCAAGAATCTGCGGCACTTGCAGCATTGCACACTTGAACTGCTCCATTGAAGCTTTTGAAAAAGCATTGAATGTGCAGCCGTCAGAGCAAACCCTTCTTCTCAGAAAGCTCTCAATGTACGGCTTGAACCTGAGAGACCACGCAATGCACCTTTACTTGTTCTGCCTGCCGGACATTTTTGGCAAGGATTCAGTGCTTGACTTCAACGAGAAAGAGCATGAGTGGGTTATGGATGCGTTCGAGGTTAAGGCAGCCGGGAACGCGCTTTCAACCCTGATTCTCGGGAGAGCAGTCCACGGAATGTTTGCATTGATAGGCGGCTACGCTAAGGTGCCAACAAAGGAACAGCAGAAGGAAGTAGTTGAAAAACTTAAATCGGCTAGGCCGAAAGTGCTGAAACTCATTGAAATCTTTTATCAGCGAGACTTTTCTTTCAAGAGGAAAACAAACCACGTTGCACTGATTTCAAAGGACTACAGTTTCCTTGAGGGAGAAATCCAAAGCACTGAAGGAATCTGCATTCCTGAAGCACACTACTGGGAGCACTTGTGGCGGGTCATAATTCCTTACTCGCAGAGCGTCGGCTACCAGTTTGAAGGCAAAAACTATATGGTGGGAGCGCTAAGCAGGATGAACATGAACAAGGCAGCACTGATGCCGGAAACAAGGAGGGATTGTGCAGAGTACTTATCGGAATTCCCGTCAGATGACATTTACAACAACAATCTGGCGCAGGCAATTGAAATGCTTCACTGCATTGACCACTCAATTGAAATACTTGAAACATTGGAATTCAGCCAAGAGCCAAAGGTTTTGCCTGAAGGCAGGGAAACAAAAGGAGTTGGAGTGCTTGAAGCGCCGCGCGGCACCCTTTATTACATGATGGAGCTTGACGGCAGCGGCATGATAAGCTACGCTGACATTATAACTCCAAGCCAGCAGAACCAAATCAACATGGAGGCAGACTTCAGGACAATGATACCGCCCATTTTAGACAAAAGCAAGGAGGAAATAACCTTTGAGCTTGAAAAATTAATCCGCGCATACGACCCGTGCTTTAGCTGCGCATCGCATTTCCTCAAGGTGAACTGGTTATAGAAATTTCTTTTAGGGCGGATTTCACCTGCTGAAAAATTTTTTCAGTGCTTCCTTTCATTGGCACGCCAATTACTGTTACTGAGTCAACAAGCCCCATTTTCTTCAACAGCTTCAACGTCAAGCCAAGGTCAAAGTCGTGCAGGGAGTAAACCCGCTGCGTTTCGATTTTGTCGGTGTCAGTTAAAACCCTCACTTCCTCTATGCCCTCAATTGAATCAATTATTGTAAGGTTCCTGCCTTCCTCCTGGAGGTCCTCTGCTGGGTCAAATTCCTTGAACTCGATTGCAGGAAAAGCTTTCCTAAGCTTTGGCAGCAGCCTGAAAGGCATTGAATCCTGCTCCACCAGTGGGTTGCCGAAAACAAGCACCTTCATTTACTATCCCCCATAGTTATTTTTTTAATTGAATTACATTTAATTATATGGAATGGAGAACTCAAAAGGAATAATGCTTTTGCTTGCAACCGCTTTTGTAAGCGGTTTCTCTGTTTTCCTGAATACTTTCGCTGTCAAGGGCTTTGACCCTTTTGTTTTCACAACAGCAAAAAATGTGGTGGTTGCAGTCCTGCTTTTCTCAGCAGTCCTTCTTCTGCGTGAATTCAGGGAATTAAAGCTGCTTTCCCAAAAGCAGTGGCTTCAGCTGCTTGCAATCGGAGCAATTGGCGGCAGCTTTGCTTTCCTTATTTACTTTTATGCATTAAAGGAAATTGCAGCGGCAGCCAATGCAGGGTTTATCCACAAAACGCTTTTCATTTGGGCAACCCTGCTTGCAGTTGTATTCCTTAAAGAAAAAATAAACAAAAAATTTTTGGCTGGAGCAGCCCTCCTAATGCTAGGCAACTTTTTTCTGTTCAGCAGCATTTCCAGCTTTGGGTTAACTGAAATATTGCTGCTTGCTGCAACAATGATGTGGGCAGCAGAAAATGTCCTGGCAAAGCACGTGCTCAAAAACACTAGCGGCAGAATTGTGGCTTTCGGAAGAATGTTTTTTGGAAGCCTAATAATGCTTGGCTTTCTCGCTGCAACAAACCAGGTGCAAGGCATGTTCGAGCTGTCAGTTGAACAAATTCAGTGGGTTTTGTTGACTGCTGCACTGTTGTTCCTGTACGTCATCACTTATTACGCTGGATTGAAATACTTGAAGGTTTCAACTGCAACTTCTATGCTGCTTCTCTCGCAGCCAATAACAGGGATTCTCTCGCTTGTTTTTTTGGGTGAAGGGCTTTCCTTCAGCCACGCACTAGGGTTGTTTTTGATTGTTGCAGGAACGCTCGTAATTTTTGGCTTCAGTGTTTTGGCTCAGCTAGTTAAATGGAAGGGGTTGCTGCTTGCAGCAAAGCGAACTTGAAGCGCTTGCCTTTGCGTGCAGGCACTCGTTCATAACCAACAAGCTTGAGTACTGCGGGGAAGAAGGGGCTTTCCGCGAATTCAAGGAATTCATTGAGGCGCCTGTGCCGGAAAAAGCCGAGCACATTAAGGAACTGCTCTCAACTTTTGAAGGGTTTCACGCTTACCTTAAACTTATTGGGAAAAGCAATAACATGCAGCCGTTTGATTTCAGGGTTATTGAAGCTTACTGGCTTGGAAACCGGCTGCTTGAAAATGTCGGAACCGAAAAAGTAAGGCAGATGATTTTGACTGATTTGAGCAGGCCGGGCCTGCTGCCAAAAAGCATTGCTGAAAAGAAAGCAGACAGCTTAACTGGAGAGGTTTTCCCGCACCATTCCTTTCACGTTCTTTACATGAATTTCATGACAAAAAAAGTTGAGCCAATCCTAAAAAACCTTGACAACTGCTTGGTGGGCTGGGGAAAGGTTAAGGAATTGCATCCCGAAAAAGAGAAAATCGTGATTGAAGGAGTTAAGCTCACGCACTTCAACAACGAGTTCCAGCTGGACGGGCAAACTAAATCAATTGGCCCGGGGCTGTTGAAAGAGCTAAAAAAAGGCGCTTTTATTTCAGTGCACTGGAACAATGCTGTTTCAGTTTTAAGCGAGGAGCAGCTTTCAAACCTAAGAAAGTACACCAAGAAAAACGTTGAGTATGTTAACTCTCTTTAGTCTCTTCTTTAGCTGCTTCACTCCATGCGTCAAGTGATTCGAGCGCCTCTTTTTTTGAAAGCGTTTGAACTATCACTTTCTGCTGCACTAAAACCCACTGGCCGGGCTTTGCATGCATAAGCACGTTGCTGGCTTCTCTTTGCTGGTTTCCGTAGTCAACTAATGCAACTGCTCCCTTGTTTTTCAGTTCAACCACTTTTCCGGGATAGGCAAGGCACATTCAAACCAAAAAATTGTTCAAAGAGTTTTTTATGTTTTCGGCGCACCACATGCGAAACAATTTTAAGCATGCGATTGCATAATTATTAAATGAAGTTTTTCAAGTACGCTTTTGGCTTAATAGGTTGCAACATTTATCGTCTTGCACGGGTTTTCCCAAACAACGACCCCATAATGGGGATAATGCTGCCTTTTGCGCGCAAGGACAAATGGTGGAAGGCACCGGCATTTGCTTTCCTAACAATGTTTTCCTTTGACCTTGTTACTAGCGGCATCGGCCTCTGGACATGGGTGACTGCAATCACCTATGCTTTGCTTGGGGCGGCATTCCACTTTTACTTCCGCTTCAAGGAAAAAGTTTCAATCAAAACATACCTTGGCGCCGGCGCTCTTGGAGTGCTTGCATTCGATTTTGTCACAGGAGTGCTTCTTGGGCCTGCATTGTTCGGAATGCCGATTGAAATGGCTTTTCTTGGCCAGATTCCCTTCACAATAATGCACTTGATGAGCGTTTCGGCTTTGATAATTGTTGTCACGCCTTACCTTGACAAGGATGCGGAAAATGTTCCGGTTATTGTATTGAAAAAAAGCGTCCAAGCAATTGGGCAGCTCTTCAAATTAAGGGTGTAAAGAACCAACGACTAAAGTCGGTGGCATATTGTACCACGACAAAAGAAGCAAATGGTTCTTGACAGTAGCAATTCCATTTGACCACTTTTGAAAACAGCGGAATTGCCTGATTTAAGCATGGTTCGCTTGCATAATCACGGCAAGCAAGCAGAAAACACAAACCGAACCCTGAGAGGTTTAACCAAACAAAATTAATTAAAAAAGCAAAAAAATTACTTAGTAAAAATTTACTTTTCAAATCGATTGTTTCTGGTGGCAAACATTTTTATATGAAGAAGAAGTTATATAATCTCTTCCGATAAGATAAATTAATTATTAAGGCTCACAAGATAAGGTATTCTAACAGGTGGTTTTATGGGAGAAGCTGAAGCGTTGACTACCACAAACTTCGAGAAAAAGGTAAAAGCAGAAAAGGCAGTGGTTGTGGACTTCTGGGCTGAATGGTGCGGGCCATGCATTGCAATGGCTCCAATAGTGGAGGAAACAGCCAAGGAAATGAATGGAAAAGTGAAAATCGCCAAGCTCAACGTTGACGAAAACCATGAAATAGCGGAAAAATACGGCATTCGGTCAATTCCAACATTCCTTGTGTTCAAAGCAGGAAAGCTTGTTGACCAGTTTGCTGGAGCAACCTCCAAACAGGAATTCAAGAATAAAGTAAAAGAATATGCCTGAGGCGATTAATTGGCTAAAGGAAAAAATCGAGAGGCAAAAGCAGTAACTTCTCCACGTGGACTCGTGGTTGAGAGGTTTTTCACTAAGAAGGGAACAAGCCCTTTTGACAGCGTTGAGTACAGCAGGCGCTCCTCTGTTATACGGAACCCGGATGGCAGCGTGGTTTTTGAACTGAAAGACATTGAAGTGCCAAAACAGTGGAGCCAGGTTGCTACAGACATACTCTCGCAAAAATATTTCAGGAAAGCAGGCGTTCCACAGCTCGACGAAAAAGGGAGCCCTCTGCTTGACAAAAACGGAAACCGCGTCCTTGGCAGCGAAAAATCAATCAAGCAGATTGTAGATAGGCTTGCGGGGTGCTGGAGGCACTGGGGGGAAAAATACAACTACTTTGCCTCGGCTGAAGATGCGCAGGCATTCGAGGACGAAATAGCTTACATGCTTCTGCACCAAATAGCTGCGCCAAATTCTCCTCAGTGGTTCAACACTGGGCTTGCATTAAAGTACAACATAACCGGAAACCCCCAAGGCCACTACTACGTTGACCCTGACACGAAAGAACTAACAAGATCAGCTGATGCTTACACGCACCCAGCACCCCACGCGTGCTTCATCCAGTCAGTAAATGATGACTTGGTTAATGAAGGCGGAATTTTTGATTTAGTGACAAAAGAGGCGCGCATATTCAAGTACGGTTCAGGCACAGGCACAAACTTTTCAAGTTTGCGGGGAAAAGGGGAACTTCTTTCAGGCGGCGGTATAAGCTCCGGACTAATGTCTTTCCTGAAAATTTATGACCGCGCAGCCGGCTCCGTAAAGTCCGGCGGAACAACAAGGAGAGCCGCAAAAATGGTCATACTGGACATTGACCACCCGGACATCGAGGATTTCGTTAACTGGAAAGTTGAAGAAGAAAAAAAGGTTGTGGCGCTTGTGGCTGGAAGCAGGATTGCAAGCGCTTTCCTTAACAGAATCATTGGGCTCGCTAACAATGGCGGAACCAACCTCAGCGAAAACAAGGAACTAAGTGAAACGGTAAAGCAGGCGCTCTCTTTTGGCGTGCCGCAGAACTACATTTTCCGCGCACTGCAGTTGGCGGAACAGGGCCACGCCAAACTTTACTTCAAGGAATTTGACACCCATTATGAATCAGATGCTTACTTGACTGTTTCAGGACAGAACTCAAACAATTCGGTGAGAATCCCTAACAGTTTCATGGAAGCAGTTTTCAATGGGGGGGAATGGAAACTAACCAACAGGACAGACAAAAAGGCAGTGAAAACTCTTAAGGCACAAGCCCTATGGGAACAGATTGCTTTCGCTGCATGGAGCTCTGCTGACCCCGGCATCCAATATGATACAACAATTAATGAATGGCACACCTGCCCTGCAGACGGAAAAATCAATGCAACAAATCCATGCGTTACAGGCGATACACTTGTTTTAACTTCATCCGGCTGGAAAAGAATTGACAGCTTGGTAAACAAAGAAACAGAGCTTGTAACAAACCTTGACGGTCTTTCAATTGGAATAACCAAGGGTTCATTTGAAACAGGAGAAAAACCTGTTTACAGGCTTGAAACACAGGCAGGCTATGAAGTAAATCTGACTGCAGACCACAAAGTATTTACCGCAAACAGGGGCTTTGTGCAGGCTGCAGAATTAACAAAAGATGATTTTGTCTGTCTTCCTTCACATAATGTTTCAGAAATAAAAGAGCCACTTGACAAAATCTTTTTCCAGCTTGTTGGAGCATATTTGGGGGATGGATGTGGTTCACGCGGGCAAATTCAGCTGACGATGGACAAAGACTTGGAAGAAAACATTGTCAAAAAGTTTTCTGATTATTATGCAAAAAATTTTGAAAGGAAAACCAATCAAAATTATCCTGCAACAATGCAGAAAACAAAAACGAGTGCAAAACTCCATATAATGGCAAAAGATGCTGTTGAAAAAATTTCAAAGTTTATTGACCTGTCACAAAAATCACATGAAAAAACAATTTCTGAAAGCATTTTTGGATTAAGTCTCGGTGAACAAAAATATGTTTTGCAGGGGCTGTTTACATGCGACGGAACAGTGGCAAACTACGGCGAAAAATCACAGTATGTTGCCCTTGATTCCACAAGCCTTGAATTGCTTAAAGGAACCCAGGTTCTTTTGATTGGCTTTGGAATAAAAAGCAAGCTGTACAAGAACAGAAGGGCAGGAAAAAGCATTTCACTGCTACCTGATGGAAAAGGCGGGCTGAAAGAATACCAAGTAAGGGAACTACATAGCCTAAGAATTTCCCGCTCGAGCAGAATTAAGTTTGAGACGCTAATAGGCTTTATGCCTGAATCAAAAAAATTCCAACAGCTCAAGGAACTGAATGAACAAGTAACAACATATGAGGACATGCCGTATGACACGATAAAATTATTGGAATATGTTGGCGTGCAAAGAGTCTTTGACTTAAACGAGCCCCTGACAAACTCTTTTATTGCAAACGGTATTTCAGTTCACAACTGCGCCGAGTACATTTTTCTGGATGAAACAGCTTGCAACTTGGCAAGCATTAACCTCGGAAAGTTTTTGGACGAAAAAGCCGGAATTTTCAATGTTGAAGGATTCAAGCACGCGGTGAAGCTCTGGACAGTAGTGCTTGAAATAAGCGTTCTAATGGCGCAGTTTCCGGGCAAAGAAATGGCGCAGAAAAGCCATGACTTCAGGACTCTTGGCTTAGGTTATGCAAACCTCGGAACAGTGCTGATGGTTTTAGGCATTCCATACGATTCAGAGAGAGCAAGGGCAATTGCTGGAGCCATTACCTCAATTCTCTGCGGAGAGAGTTACGCTACTTCTGCGGAGATGTCGCGCTGCCTTGGCCCTTTCCAGCGATTTGATGCAAACCGAGAGCACATGCTTCGAGTCATCAGAAACCATCGCAGAGCAGCCTACGATGCTCCAAAAAACGAGTACGAGGGCTTGACAGTTAAGCCTTACACGATTAATCAAGAGGAGTGCCCAAACTACTTGCTTGAAGCAGCACAGGAATCATGGGATAGGGCATTGAATGAAGGAGAGCGGTTTGGTTTAAGGAACGCTCAGGTAACGGTTATTGCTCCAACAGGAACAATTGGCCTAGTAATGGATTGCGACACAACAGGCATCGAACCAGACTTTGCTTTGGTGAAGTTCAAGAAGCTTGCAGGCGGGGGCTACTTTAAGATAGTAAACCAGTCACTGCAGAAAGCACTGAAGAGGCTTGGCTACACTGAACAGCAAATAAAGGAGATTGAAAAATACGTTAAAGGCCACGGCACGCTCAAAGGGTGCCCTGCAATTAACCGCGAGGCACTGAAAAGGAAAGGTTTCACTGATGAAAGGGTTGACATGGTGGAAATGCAGCTAGAAAATGCGTTCGAATTGAAGTTTGCATTAAACAAGTGGAACCTGGGAGAAGATTTCTGCAAACAACTGGGCTTCACGGAGGAACAGCTTAACTCTCCGGCCTTTGACATGCTTAAGGCCCTCGGCTTTTCAAGGCAGGAGATCGAGAAAGCAAATGAGTATGTATGCGGCACAATGACGATTGAGGGAGCACCTCACCTGAAGGAAGAGCATTACCCATTATTTGACTGCGCCAACAAGTGCGGAAAGAAAGGCAAAAGGTTCATTCACCACATGGGCCACATCAAAATGATTGCTTCAGTGCAGCCGTTCATTTCAGGCTCAATCAGCAAAACAATTAATATGCCAGCCACTTCCTCGATTGAGGAAATAAAAGAGGCTTATGTTAAGAGCTGGGAGCTGATGCTGAAATGCATTTCGCTTTACCGCGATGGAAGCAAGCTGAGCCAGCCTCTTAACAGTATTTCTGATGAAGCAAATGATGAATTGCTTGCACTTGGAGAAGGCGATGACATTAACGAGCTTATTGGGCCGAAGGAAATACAGCAGAAAATAGTGCAGAGAGTGCAGCGGAGAAAGCTGCCATTCAAGAGGCACGGCTTCGTGCAGGAGGCAACAGTTGGCGGCCACAAGGTTTTCCTTAAAACAGGCGAATACGAGGACGGCAGCCTTGGAGAAATCTTTATTGACATGTACAAGGAGGGAGCAGCTTACCGCGCGCTGCTGAACTGCTTTGCCGTAGCAATTTCGAAGTCACTGCAGTACGGTGTTCCTTTGGAGGAGTTTGTGGATTCATTCACTTTCACAAGGTTTGAGCCAGCTGGAATGGTTACAGGCCACGAAAAAATAAAGAACTCCACCTCAATCCTTGACTACATTTTTAGGGCATTAGGGCACGAGTATTTGGGCAGGGAAGATTTTGTGCACGTTAAAACAATGGACCATGGAGCTGAACCTAAAACTGTTCAGAAGAATCCCCTCCTAGATGCAGGCGTTTCTTTTGACAAAACTGAAACTGTGGGCAGTGAAAAGGAAAGCCTGCTTAAAGGAGCTAAAAGCCAGGGCTATACCGGCGAACAGTGCACTGAATGCGGTTCAATGAGGGTTAAAAGAAATGGTTCCTGCACTGTATGCGAGGACTGCGGCACCACTTCCGGTTGCAGTTAATTTCTTTTTAAAGAAGCTTCACCCAAATAATTTTTATGGCTGAAAAAAATTTTGGCTTGGTTCAGGTTTTTTATGGAAACGGCAAAGGCAAGACAACCGCTGCGCTTGGAGAAACAGTAAGGGCTCTTGGAAGGGGCTTCAAAGTGCACTTAATTCAGTTCATGAAGTGCGGGATTGCAGGGAACAAGGATTTCGAGGAATACGGCGAACTAATGGTTCTGCGGAAGCTCAAGGGATTCTCGCTTGAACGGTTTGGGCTGAAGGAATGGGTTGTAGGAAAACCCAGCAAAGCACACATTGAAGAGTGCCAGAGAGGCATTGAAGCAGCAAAAAAGGCCCTTTCCTCTAAAAAATTTGACTTAGTTGTATTGGATGAGTGCCTGTACGCAGTTCAGTTAGGGCTATTAACTGAAAGCGAGGTGCTTGAATTGATTAAGTCAAAGAGGCCTGAAACAGAACTTATACTTACAGGTTCCCACAGGCCGCTGGAAAAAATAATTGAAGAATCCGACCTTGTCTCGGAAGTGAAGAAAGTAAAGCACCCCTTTGACAGGGGCATAGGTGCAAGAATCGGAATTGAATACTGACTCAAAACGATTTGACACCAGAAACGTTTTTTATACTTAACTTTATCTTAAAATTTAAAGGATGATTAAATGCCTCAAGAACAATTTGATGTAATAATTGTTGGCTGCGGCCCTGCAGGAAGCAGTTGCGCTCAGTTCCTCGCGCGTGGCGGGGCAAAAGTGCTGATGATTGACAAGGCAAAGTTTCCCCGAGACAAAACCTGCGGAGATGCAATTTCAGGCAAAAGCTCAAGCATTTTAAGGGAACTGGACCTAGAAAAGGAGATTGAAAGCAGGCCCCACGCAAAAATTTTTGGAGTTACTTTGAGTTCCCCCAACGGTTCCATAGTAGAAATACCGATTGCAAAAAGAAAAGGCCAACAAGGATACGGTTACTGCTGCAGGAGAATGGTGTTTGACAACCTCATGTTTGAAGCTGCAAAAAAAAGCGCTTCTGTTGTGCAGCAATTTCAGGTTACCGAACTTATAATGGAAGAAAACAAAGTAGTTGGAGTGAAAGGAACCGATTTGGCAAACAACAAAAAGAAAGAGTTCCATGCAAAGGTAGTTGTTGGAGCTGATGGTGCTCTCTCAATAGTTGCAAAAAAACTTGGTGTAGATGAAGTGGACCCAAATCATTACGTCAGCGCGACAAGGGTTTACTACAAAAACGTCAAAGGAGTTTCAGACAAAATAGAAATCCACTTTGTTGAAGACATAATGCCGGGCTATTTCTGGATTTTTCCGCTGGAAAACGGTTATGCAAACGTTGGAGTCGGAATGCTATTCAGTCAAATAAAAAAAAGAAGCATTTCGTTAAAGGATGCAACCTTTGACATAATAAAAAATAACCAGAGATTCAAGGAAAGATTCAAGGATGCGCAAATAGCAGAGGATATCAGGGCTTGGACTCTGCCTTTAGGGTCAAAGCACAGGAAAAGTGCTTTTGCTGGCGCAGTTCTGATAGGGGATGCAGCTTCCCTAATTGACCCATTCAGCGGTGAAGGAGTAGGCAATGCCCTCACATCAGGAAAGATTGCAGCCGAAACAATTCTTGAAGCAATTGCAGCAAACGATTTCTCGGAAGCATTCCTGCAGCGCTACGAAGACAGACTGAGGGATACCCTTGACAAGGAGCTGCAAACATCCTACAAACTGCAGAGGCTTGGTACAAACAGGTTCCTGTTAAACACAATCATTGGAAAGGCAGCGAAAAAAGAGGAAGTTAGAAATGTTATTGCACACACGCTCACCGAAGAAACCCCGCTGAAGGACTTAGTTTCACCGATCAGCCTGCTTAAAATGCTTTTAGCTTAGGTTCTAAAGTTTAAATGACATCTTTTATGAAGGACAGCTTTAACTCGAATCCTTCTGCCGCTGTTCCCCTCACAAAAGTTCCAGTTATTGGTTTTTTGGAGGCAGTGCTGATGTGCATTATTCCCCACAATTCATCGAAGTTTAACTTGAAGTTGCCTGAAGCCCTCAAAATCGCTGCATCACGCAAGTCCATTTTCTTGAAGTTGCTGCCCTCCATGAAACTAATGACCGCGTGCTTGACTTTTCCGCTTGCATCCTCAACCTTGCACTCCTTGAGCTTGTTTTCTAGCATTCCACGCCTTATTGATTCAAGAATGCTGTCATTATCGTCAAGAATGAGCTTTAGGATGTGTTTCTTGGCTTTCTTGTTGAATAAGGCTGCGTCAAGATACGGCATAAGGCACCAATAGTAGAAAGCACCACACATTTTTAATCATTAACTGTGCCAAAAAAATGTTATGGTTTAAAAGCCTAGCATTTCTTAAAAGACTGTTGCCGAAGGCAGTTTTTCGCCAGCATTTTCTTAAAAGGCTTCGGCGCAGCCACATTTTCGCCAGCATTTTCTTAAAAGGCTGATAAAGAAGCGCTATCTTCTGCTTTTCAAGTGCCTTATAACCAGGAATGCAGTGAAGACCACTGCGCCAATAATTATTGCAATGTCAAGCCATTCAGCATACTTCGTTATTTCGACCCAGTTCTTTTGCAGCATTATTCCAGCCACAAGAAGGACAGAATTCCAGAAGAACGCACCTATTGCAGTGTATAATACAAATTTTTTGAGGTTCATTTCAGCGGTGCCGGCAACCAGTGAAATAACGTGCCTTACCGCTGGCACAAACCTGCAAGCAAGGATTGTTTTGTCCCCATATTTTTCAAACCACTTGTGCGCAATGCCCAGGTGATGCTCGTTAAGGAAAAAAAATCTGCCAAATTTCACTATTGTTGCCCTGCCGAAACTTTTGCCAACATAATATGAAATTAGAGAGCCAACAATGCTGCCTGCAAGCGACGCAATTATCACTTCCATAAGACCAAAAGTGCCATTTGAAACAAGGTAGCCTGCAAAAGGCATGACCAGCTCTGAAGGAACAGGCAGCACTGTGCTTTCCATCAGCATGAGCAGGAATACGCCGGCATAGCCTAGCATTGAAATTGCCTGCAAAACAAATCCAATCAGGAATTCTGTTATCAAGCAACCACTCCAAAAACCATTATGGAAAAGGCTTAAAAATCCGATTCGGCTTTTATAGCAAAAGACATTAATTTTTGAACTTTATTTTTGTCTTTTGCGACTAGCAAGGGACAGTTATTTGTTTAATTATTTATGTCCCTTGCTATAGGTACAATAGTTGTCAAAACGTTAAAGTTTTTACAAGCATTGCCGGAAAATTTTATGGGCAATGATGAGGTAAGCAACAAAAGCAAAATATAGAAGATATTTACTGGTAAGATTATTATGGCACCGATTTACCCAGGAAACTACAATTCAAAGATTCTTGTTGAAATGTGGAGCGATTTCATTGACTGGGGAAAACGCCGGAAAGGAGAAAACGGATTTCTCATTCGGCAATTGAAGCGATTTAATTGCAAAAGAGTATTCGACGCTTGTCTGGGAGATGGAGCCGATTCACTCTATTTGATCAAAGAAGGCTTGGAGGTCACGAGCAATGACATAGACAAATTGTTCATAGAAAAAGCGAAGAGTCATGCAAAAGATGCTGGAGTCAACTTAAATATAACTGAATTTGATTGGCTTGAACTCGACAAACACCTTGAAAAAGAAAGCTTTGATGCAGTCTTGTGCCTGGGCAATTCATTAACCTACCTGTTTGAAAGAAAAGAACAACTTAAAGCACTCAAAAACTTTTATCACATTTTAAGAAAAGGGGGCATTTTAATCATTGATGAAAGGAACTATCAGCAACTTCTTGACAAAAGAAAGGAAATTCTGGAAGAAGGCAAATTTTCATACAGCAGGAAATATGTCTATTGCGGCGACAAAGTGCATGGAGAACCTGTTGAGATAAGCGACGACAAAGTCAAAATGCAGTACACCGACGAAAGAACAGGAAAAAAAGGATATCTTATTTTATATCCCTTCAAAAAAAACGAGCTTTTACAGCTAATAAAGGAATCTGGCTTCAAAAAAGTTGAAAAGTTTTCAGATTACAAGACAGCTGACCCACTCGCAGATTTCCACCAGTATGTTTGCGTTAAATAGAAACCCATCCACTTAAATCATTTATCTTCTATATTATCTAATAGGCGATGATGAGGTTAACACCTGATGACGCAAGGATGATTTGTCAACTCAACTCTGAGCCAGAATATATTTATGAGGTGTTGAACGAAGTGAAATACCTCGAGGTATGCGGAGTACCCGTACGCAATCGGGTCAACTCAACTCTGAGCCAATTAATGTTTATAAGCCATTGAGTAAAATAAAATGGCTTGATGTGTTGCGGAGTGCCAGTACGCAATCGGGCCAGTACATTAATTAGTTCTCTTTGGCCTAGTTACTTCTGTATTACCATCTCTTGCTGGCCTTGAGCCAGAGAAGCCGCTGGAAGGCCTGCCCTTAAGATAACCCAGGCTTGATTCGCTGAACAGCCTCTTGCATTTTTCAGAGCAGAAAACAGGGTCAGATTTAACCTCAAAAACTACTCCGCACCTTGGACACATCTTGTGCACAACCAACACCAAGATTATTGTGATGGATATAGTATTATAAGTTTTAGGATATGCAAGGAAAAAGTTATAATCAGGAGTTAACCAATAGCTTTTCATGCTTTTTTCGGTGACAGCCCAGCAAAACATCCCTGCTAGGCCTTAACAAAAAAAATAAAAAATGAGAACATATTATTTTCTTAGATGGAACCAAAAAATTTCCTATTTATTTCAATTGACGGCCTGATAGGGGACATTTGCTGGCAAGTAGTAAAGGAAGGCCACAACGTCAAATACTATATCAAGGAACCAGAAGAAAAAGACGTTGGAGAAGGCTTCGTGCAGATGGTTGATAGCTGGGAAAACGAGGTTAACTGGGCCGACGTAATCATATTTGATGATGTCTTAGGGCAGGGAGCGAAAGCAAAAAAGCTCCGCGAAAAAGGGAAAGCAGTCATCGGCGGAACCCCTTACAGTGACATGCTTGAAGATGACAGGGCATTCGGCCAAGAGGAAATGAAAAAGCACGGCATCCCAATCATTCCTTACTGGAATTTTAGCTCGTTTGACGAAGCCATTAAGTTTGTGAAAGAACACCCGGACAGGTACGTGATAAAGCCAAGCGGTTTGGCACAAAACATAAAGGGCCTACTTTTTATTGGGGAAGAAGAAGATGGAAGGGATGTAATCCAAGTGCTGGGAGACTACCAGAAAGCGTGGGCAAAAAAAATCCCAATATTCACTCTCCAGAAAAGAGTCGTAGGAGTTGAAGTGGCAGTAGGGGCATTCTTCAACGGAACCGAATTCATTTACCCAATCAACGTGAACTTCGAGCACAAAAAGCTTTTTCCAGGAAACCTGGGGCCATCCACAGGCGAGATGGGAACAGCAATGTTCTGGAGCAACGAGAACAAATTGTTTAACCAGACACTAAAAAAAATGGAGCCAAAACTAAAAGAAGAAGGCTACGTTGGATACATTGACTTGAACTGCATTGTGAACGGCAACGGCATTGCCCCGCTGGAGTTCACTGCCCGCTTTGGGTATCCCACAATTAGCATTCAGCAAGAAGGAATGCTAATACCAATCGGGGAATTCTTGTTTGAGCTTGCCCGCGGCGGAAAACCAAAGCTCAGAGTGAAAAGCGGTTTCCAAATTGGATTAAGAATTGTTGTGCCGCCTTTCCCGTTCAACGACAAGGAAACATTCAGGGTTAAGTCAAAGGACTCAGTGATTTTCTTTAAGAAACCCACTGAAGGCGTGCACATTGAGGACGTTAAGCTTGTAAACGAAGAATGGGTGGTTACTGGCACCTCAGGAGTTGTACTAATTGTATGCGGAACAGGCCAGACAATGAAGCAAGCACAAAAACAAGTATATAGCAGGATAAAGAACATAACCATCCCAAACATGTACTATAGAACCGATATTGGAGACAGATGGTATGAAGACAGCGACAAGCTGCACAACTGGGGTTACCTGCGAGAAATCTGACACACAAGAATTTTAAAGTATTATTGACTAATTTTTTAATGCCAAAGCTTTTTGAGGGCGCAAGGAAGAACTGGAAGTTTGTTTTTGCTTTTCTTGTTTTTTCACTGCTTTTTTGGCTTGCAGAGTTCGCTTACCAGTTTTATTTTGCTTCTCCAGGGAAATTCGAGCTTTCAATTGTGCGAAGCCTCGGTTTTTCTGCTGCAACATTCATCTCTGCCTCCCTTTTAACCAGCATTGTTTTCAAGTTCCGGCCAGCACTAGCCAAATACTGGCATGTGCGCAGGAGTTTAGGCGTGGCAGGCTTTGCATTCATAGTAGTTCACATTAGTGCCGCAACCAACCTGATTTACAATTTCAACCTTGCACTAATGTACTCGGTTCTTGACCCATTCCAGAATCCGCTTGTTTTCAGCGCCCTTGCGTATCCGATTTTTTTTCTCATGGCACTAACATCAACTGACTGGGCGGTTCAAAAGCTCGGCTTTGCCAAATGGAAGGCAATTCACAGATTGGTTTACTTTGCTTTCCTCTTCTCGGTCTTCCACTTCATCCTAATAAACCCGCCAACCCTAATGAATCTTGCTGGTTACCTTCTTCTTGCGCTTACAGCCCTCGTGCTCGCAGGGGAGCTTTACTGGTTCATTAAAATCTCCTCAAAAAACAGGTTCTCTGGAAAAGGCACGATTGTTGGAGTAATTTTGATAGTTCTATACATTCTTTTTGCTTATATTGCGTTCTTTTCTTAAACCAAAACAATTAAAATAATTGGATTACTTGGTTTTTTATGGTTCAAAAAGTTCCGGGAATAATGATTAAGTACAGAACAGGAAAGGCAAAGGGAACTGGCAGGCCGTATCTGCTCGCAGAATTTTTCATAAGAGAGGGAACAAGGTCCAAAACATTCATTTCCAACAGGGAAATAAGGGAAAGAATTAATGCATCCAAAATGATTGGCAAAAAGCTTGGTTGGATGAAGCTCAGCATTTATGACAATGGGAAAGAGGCATTGTGGAGTGACTACTGCCCTTTCTCTAAATCACCAAAAGCGGAGGCAGCTTTTTCAGGGCGGGGAATTGCAGAACACCTAGAATACTTTGTAAAAAAAGAACTCAAAAATGTTTTTCCAACAGTAAAGTACACTTCCAGTATTGGAAGCAGGGAAGCAAGAATTGAGCAGCTGAGGAAACGCGGAGCAAAAATCAGGAAAGTTGGGGAAAGCTTTTGGGCATGGCATGAGGTAAGAGAAGATTACGAAAAAGGAATGAGTTCATTAAGAAAAAAAATTGGAAAAGATTCATTAAAGAGCCGGATGCCAAGATTTAGAAGAAAGTAAAACAGACTATTTTGCTTTCGCATGCAGTTCAATGGCAGGCTTCTGCTTTTCTTCTTTGGCTGGCTGGGCAGCAACACCTTTTTTTGGCTCGAACCTGTTCTCCAAGCGCTTTATCCTATCGGAAAGCATTTTGTCCATTTTCTCCAACTCGAACTGCCTTTCTTTGAGAGCATTGATTTTTTTTATCAGAATATTGTTAGAGTAACGGAACAAAAACCCGACTATTACAAGTGCAATTACAAACAAACCGATTGCAGCAATTATTTCTAGTAAAGGCACAAGTCATCACTCCCTTAAACCAATCAGGCCATCCAACCAATTTTTTCTTTCCTGTTTTTCTGAGGGTTTTGCTCCGGTTTTTTCCTCTGGCATTGAATCAATTTTTTTTGGCTGCTGTTCAGGCAACGATGGTTGAAGCGCTTTTTCCTCTGCTTGCTTTGCCTTCAGAGCTGGCTTCACTTCTTTGGCTTCAATTACAGCATCTTTCCCCAATATTGGAGAAGAAAAGCTTGAAGAATCTTTTGTTGGAAAAGAAAAATTGCTTAAGCCGGCTTTCATCTTTGGAAGAACACCGATTTTTGCAAAAAAAACCAGCACTGCAACGATTACAACAAATATGGCGGTTAAAAAAACGCCGAGCATCAAAACGATTATCTGGGGGTTAACCCTGATTTTGTCCCACGAAAAGTCTTCAAACCTGAAGCCGCTTAGAATCGCTAATGGAAAAAACAGGTTCTCATCGCTTTGGGGTTCGGTTTCCGTTTTAAGCTCCTCCAATACGGTTCCAGAATTTAGTTCATTGCCTTCAATGTTTTCATCGGTTTCCTCTGCTGGAGCAACTGTTTCCCTGCTTATATCCACATTATCATCAACTATTTCTGCAACAGGTTGGGAGTTGGCAGGGCGGGGGTTTGAAGTAGCTGGCGGAGTATTGCCACTAGGCTGGTTTACTGGCTCGTCAGGCTCATCGTACGCGCTTTGAGCAAAAGCAAATGACGCAAACAAAACAAGCAGGCAGGCCAACAGGATGCTGTGTGCTTTCAAGTCGTTCCCCTTCAATGAACACGCAAAAGTGTTTTTATTTGTAATGCAAACTATTTTTTGCCAACCTCAGTCAGCAAGTTATATTTTGCTCTTTCAATCATTCCGAGCACTGTGTGCACTTCCACGTTTTGCGTAGAAGAAACATAGGTTAAGTTGTTTTGGTCCTTGAAAACCAAGAAAACGTATTTTGGCTCAACGCCACTTGCCTTTATTGTCTTCAAAACATCATCCCTTACCTTGTCCGAGTTAACCACTGGCTCACCCCAAAACAACTTAAAAAGCAAGCCTTTTTAAGCCCCTCTTTTCCTTAAGTCAACCTTAAGCCAAAAGAGAACTATTTTATTGTAGTTTTCACTAATTTTTTAGTGCAGGAAATAATTTCCTTAAGGGAAAGCGAGAAAGCAAAAGTGTTAAAGGCTCTTGAAAGCATGGAGAAGGCCCAGACTACGAGCCCTTCCGAGGAAGCAAGGTGGAAGACAGAAAAATGCACTGTCACGCTTTACAGGACAGGAAAGCTTGTAGTGCAGGGAAACAACGCTGAAAAAGTCCGAGGCCAAATCATGGAAAAGCTTGAACTGGGAAAAGAACTTGTTTTGGGCATAGATGAAACAGGAAGAGGGGAATTCTCAGGGCCTTTGGTTGTATCAGGGGTATTAGGGGAAACTAATTCGTTGAGGGGCCTCCGCGACAGCAAGAAAACAAAAGACATTTCCCAGAAATACGGTTTGGCTACAAAAAACTCTTTAGCGCAGGCCAGCATTTCTTTTAATGCGCTTTTTTTGGACGAGTTAAGGCGAACAATGACTCTTGACCAAATCCAGGCAAAGGCAGTGGACAGCTTTGCCTCGCTGTTTAAGGAGCTTGGCGTGAAGGCACCGGTCAGAGTTGACGGCAGCGGGTTGAAAACAAAAGAGAAGGGAATCGAGTTTATTGTTAAAGGTGATGACTTGGAGCCAGCTATTTCTGCTGCAAGCATTGTTTCAAAAAACCTGAGGAACATTTCAGGGGACAAAGAACAGAGAAAAAGCTGGAAAAAGCACTAGAAGCCGAGCTTTTCTTCAAGTTTCCTTATCTCTTTTTTGCTGAGAAACCTTTTCTTGACGTTTTTTCCAATCAGTGCACTGTTGCCAAATGGGTCAGACAATTTAACCCTGAAAGGAATTTTTCCCTCTTTGGCTTCCATTAACTGCTTGAGTTTTATTTCAGCGAGTTTTTTTATTTTTTCTCCACCTTCAAACGCAACGCTTTTTGTTGGCCCGATCATGGCTTCAAGCAAGCCTTCAATGTTTGTTATTACCCCAATTGAAGCAGGGCCAGGCTGAACGCTTATTTCTGGCCTGGAAATTTCCACAAACGCGGTGGAGCTCTTTACAACGCGGGTGTTAAGGTCGGCTGCGCTTCTAACCTCTGCCTTGAACTCTGCTCCCTGCTTGATTTCAGTGGTGATGACATCAGAGAAGCGGTAACCGCAGTGCTTGCAGTAAAAGCTTGAAAGAAGCGTTTGCCCGAAGTGCGGAATGTTTTCAGTAACTTGGAACAGCCCGGAGTTTTCCCTGCAAACAGGGCACTCAATTTTCATTTCTGAACGCATTAGATCACTGAAAAAACAATCATTTCTTCTTTTACTATAGCAGGCGACATTAATTTTTGAACATTTATTGTCGCCTGATAGATAGCAAATGACATTATTTGTTCAAATATTTTGTCATTTGCTATATTTGGTTTTTTTCTTTGAAATCCTGGCGCTGCTTAATTGCTTGCCTTTGGTTTTCTTGGAGGAGCGGTAAATGATTTTGTGCATCTGCTCTGATGAAAGCGCTTTGGATTCGCGCCGCAACTTTTTGGATTTAAAGGTTAAATGTTTTTCCTTGAGCCCAACCAGGGCTTCCCTTAAACCCTTCAGTTCAACCTCGGTGTTTGCCCTGAAATTGTCAAACCTGTGGAGTTTTTCCGCAACGCTTTTATGGAAGTCGACTGGCCTGCTTTTTTTAACCGCGCCTTCAAGGGACGAAATTCTTGAATGCGCCATGTCAACCTTGTTGGATAAAACCTTTACTGCTGTGTCGAGCTGCTGAAGCCTCACTGCCTCCAAAGGAATTGCAGCCGTGATAAACCCCTGTTGAGTGGAAACCCCCTTGTTCTCGTTCCTCCCCACAAATGAAAGCAGGGCATTTCCAAGGGCTAATGCAACCACTAGAACAAGCAAAAAAACAGTTTCCAATGCCATTGCGACCTACACATATTTCTTGGGAGCATTTTTTAATTTTTTAGGTAAAAACCAGTTCTTAAGGCAGGGTTTTTAAAGGCTTCCGAGCAAAAGCAGATAATAATCCGGAAAACAGGCAGTGGAAAGGTGCGGGAAGTGGCTGAAAGAAAACCCATAAAAAAAACTGAACCAAAAAAAGAAGCCGTGAGAGAAACTATTGGCACAGGAAAAGAGGAAAAAAAGGCAGAGAAAACAGGGAAAGGCATTCCGGCTTACCTTGTGGTTTTGCTTGTCGTTCTCGCGGTTGTAGGAAGCTACGCTGTTTTTCTATTGCTTGACTCTGACAGCCCCCCAAACGGCTCAAATGGAAACGGAGGGAAGGAAGGGATTGTAAGAGTAAAGCTTCTTTACTCCAACGAGTGCGTTTTCTGCAGGAACCACAACACAATACTGGATGTTTTTGACGCAAAAGGGATTCCTTTCGAGGTTGAGAGAATCGAAATGAGTTCCCCGAAAGGCAAAGAGCTGGTGGCAAACTTTTTTGTACAGGTTTCCCCCACTGCGCTGGTGCCGGTTGAAGACATGGAAGCATACAATGAAACGTCCAGCTCACTAAAGAAAGCATTCGCAGTGGTTAACGGTTACTTTGTTGTTCCAGAAGTAAACCTTGACAACTCAAAAATTTATTCCCGCATGTTTTTGGCCCCCCAATCTGAAACCGACTGCAATTCATTAAACGGCATAGCTGAAATAATTTTGTTTGACGATCCCTTCAACGAGTTGAGCATAAAGCAGAGCCCGATTGAGAGGGGCATTGAAAGAGACTTCAACGATTTTATTTCCTTAAGCTTTGAGTACCTTCCATCATCAACCAGCACCCTTTTTCCTGACGCAAACACCGAGGCAAGAGACTACTTGATTGATTACTTTGTTTGCTCTAACGCGGAAGGAAAATACAGTGAATTCCACAATGAACTGCTCTCAATTTACTGTGACACTGATGGTTCGGAGCAAAACTTCAGCAACTTGGAGATTGTATCATGCAATAGCTCACCGCACTTCGGGAAACCATTGGCAAAAGAAGAAGTTGAAAGGGCTGCAAGCAGGGCCGGCTTAAGTGAAGGAACTATTGCAACTTGCTTTAATTTCGTTGAAGATATCAAAAAAACAAGCCTTCAAAGAGCATCAGAATACGGCATCAGGGTTATTGGCACTGCACTGGTTGAATGCAAGTACAATGTGCCGATTCAAACAATTGATGATGCTATCTGCCTTGAATTGCCAGAAATAGAGCCATGCCAGAAAATTGGGGAAACGCAAGGCGCTTAAATGCAAGAAACCGTTTATTCTCCCAGAGAAGACTCTTTCCTGCTTCTTGAATGCGTTGAAGTAAAACCGAAGCAACTTGTCCTGGACATTGGCACCGGCTCAGGCATTCAGGCAATTAAAGCTGCTTCAATGGGTGCAAAAGTAATAGCTGTTGACATTAGCAGCAAGGCACTTGAAAAAGCAGCGGAAAACGCTGCCAGAGCAGGGGTGCTGGAAAAAATTGAGTTCAGGGAAAGCGACTTGTTCAAGAAAGTGAAGGAAAAATTTGATGCAATAATATTTAACCCGCCTTATGTTCCATCCGAGGGCATTAAGCTTACTGACATTGATGGAGGAAAAAACGGGAGAGAAGTCCTTGACAGGTTTCTTGCGGAATTCAAAAAACATTTGCAGGGCAAAGGAAAGTGTTTTTTTCTGCAGAGCTCTTTGAATGGAGTCAAGGAAACCGAAGCAAAGCTTGAGAAGCAAAAAATGCGCTTCAGAATTGTGGGAAGAAAAAAGCTTTTCTTTGAGGAACTGCTTGTTTTCAAGGCATGGCGCGAATAATTATTTGAACTACTCACAGGCTGAAGCCAGAAGGTTCACGCCGCGTTAGCCTACTTTTAAAACACTTTTTAGGAGTGAATTAAGTATGCCTGTTAATCCTGGAGTGGAATACGTTAAAGCGGAGGAAAAATACAGGAATGCCAGCACTACACAGGAAAAGCTTCTGGCACTGAGCGAAATGATGAAAACTGTGCCAAAACACAAGGGCACTGAGAACCTCCGCAGGGAAATAACCAGAAAAATAGCAAAACTAAGGAAGGACGTTGAAAAGGAAAAAGCACAGGCTTCAAAGGCAGGAAGAGGGCCGAGCATCAACGTTAAAAAAAGCGGTGCAGGCCAAATTGTTTTGGTTGGAATGCCCAATTCCGGCAAGAGCACTTTGCTTAAAAAGCTCACAGGCATTAAAGTGGAGATTGCCTCATATCCTTTCACCACAAAAAAGCCGGAAGTTGGAACAATGAACTATAACGGCGCACTAGTGCAGCTGGTAGAGATTCCCGCCCTGATTGAGGGTTCCAGCGAAGGAAAAGCACAGGGCACCCAATTGCTTTCACTGATAAGGAATGCTGACGCAATTGTTTTGGTTGTGAACGGCAAAGAAGAGGAAAAAATTCTGCTAAACGAGCTGAGGAAAGCTGACATAATTGCCGGGCAAAAAAAACCACTGATTGAAATCAAAGCATCAAAATTCAGGGGCATTACCATTACTGGAAAAAAATACTTGAAGGTAAAAGAACAGGACGTGAGGGACATGTTGAAGCAGTTCGGGGTATTTAACGTGAGTGTCCTGTTAATGGAGCCAACAACAATTGAAAAAATAGCCCAAGTGCTCAACGAAAAAATCGTTTACAAGAACTCCTTAACAGTTGAAAGGGGAAAACATTATGGCATTGAAGAGCTTAAGGAAAAAATTTTTCTTTTGCTTGAAAAAATAATTGTTTTCACAAAGAAGCCGGGGCATGAAGCAGACCTGAAAGAGCCCCTTGTATTGAAGAAAGGCTCGACAGTGGAGGAAGTTGCCAAAACAGTTCACAAGGACTTCCTAGAAAACCTAAGGTATGTTAGAGTATGGGGTTCATCCAAGTTTCCCGGGCAAAGAGTTGCAAGAGAATACGGGCTAAAAAACAAGGACATAATTGAAATTTACAGTTAGGCAATTGACTCAAAACACTGCCAATGCTCTGCGGTTTTCTGCTGCTGGTGCTTAAGGCTTGTCTTTCCAGGCACTAAGTTCCACCTCTTCTTCTTCGCTGCCTTGCTTCACAAACTTAATTATTTTTCCCCTGTTATTGTACAAATAAAGGATTGCAAGCAAAGCAAGCAAAGCAATTACTAGCTGGAATATAAGCTCTTGGGGCAGCAATGGCGGTTGAGCTGCTTCAATGAAGCCCTGATTAAAAATTGCCACTGCATCATCGGCTGCTTTTTCTGCAAAGGTTTCAGCCAAAGCATAGTTTCTCTCGTTAAAGTTTCTTACTGCCTGGCTCCACTTGCTTTCCATTGCGCTGATAAGTTCCTTGTTTTTCCAGTAAGGCCTGTTGTTTTCATCCAGAATAAAATTTACTATCTGCTGCAGTGAAGAGAACTCTCCTTCAGTTCTCCGAGAAATAGAAGTGTTCTCGGAATACAATAGCCTAAAGGCTTTGTCTCTTTCAACCCTTGACTCGAACTCAGCCAGCAGCGAATCAGCCCTTGAGTCAACGTTTGCATACATTCCATTAATTGCCTGCTGCAGGCTCAAGGCATTGGTAACATACCTGCCAATATTGTTGAATTCTGCAGGCGGGTCTGCAAGGGAAACCAGATAATCCTTTGTTGCAGCATCCGCATCCGACACAGAAATAAGCTGCTTCAATTTTTGGATTTCGTCGCGGTAACTTAACGCGTCAGCATTCAAAGAGAAAAGCTCTTCAAATGCGTCATCAAATTCGTCTTTCAGTTTAGCAGCGCTGAGAGCATCCGGAGCAGAAGCAAAAGCTGCTTCAGCTGCAATTGCTTCAGTTATGCTTTGGGTTAAGCCGCCGGATTTAAGGCTCATCGCGGAAAGGGAGCTGTTCATTCTGTTCACTTGGCTTGAAACATCTGCATTGTTTAGGGTTGACTCGATTATGTTCATTTCAAATATCTCGTTTTCAAGGCCGCGGGAAAGCTCCTCAAAAATTAAAACATAGTTGGAGGCAAAAAGCCAGTCAACCTGCTGGTTTTTGGAGATGCGCTCCTTTTCAACTGAAAGGCTTCTAAGAGTGTCAGCGGTTTTGAACAGCTGCCTGTTAAGAGGCTTTGAAAGGGAAAGCTCTTTTGCCTCAGATTTAACCGGGAAAAAAGTTACAAGCGTGTTGCCTGAAAGAATTGGAATAACCCAGTACTTTTTCCCTTCATGGGTTATCTCAACCACTGGAAGCTGGTAGTCTTCATCCTCAAACAAAAAATGGTTTTCTTGGGTTACAAAGGAAACCGCATTGTTGGCTGAAATCGAGTTAGCATAAATCGGGAAAAACAGCAGTAAAACAGCCAAAAAAAGGGTTTTCTTGGTTAAATTCATCTAATTAATAAAGCGTTTATTAAATAAAAAACCGACTGATTGACAGAGGCTGAAAACAATTAAATAGCCCTTGCCCCTAAAAGAATACTATGCCTTCGCCTCTGCTCAGGCTCCTAACCGAATTTAGGATAGCATTCCAGGCAGCTGATTCCTTCAGGCTTAAAAAGCTGAGCAATGCTGCAATAGGCGAAGCAGTTTTAGACAATGATCCAATGCTTGCAGAGGTAGCGGTTGCAGCCTATTCTCTCAGCAAGCTCGTTTCAAAAGAGCATGTGGTTAAAAGCCCGAACTGGGTTAAAGCAAAAAAAGAGATAACCGCTTCACTTAATTCATCAACAAAAATCATCCAGCAGAAGAATGAGGGCCTTTTCAAGCGGAACCTTTCATCAATCGTGAACAGGGTTAGAGCCGTTGACCGGAGCCTAGGCAACTACGTTAGAAACATTTCTGACAAGGGCAGGATAAAGGTTGCTTCAACCGCTTACGCTCGCGGCCTCAGCTTAAGCCAAGCCGCCAGAATTACTGGAGCAGACAAAAAGGAACTGCAAAACTATATCGGCATAACAAAAATACACGATGAGGAAACAGTGAAGCTTTCAATGAAGGACCGCATGGGGATTGCAAGAGAAATTTTCAGTTGAGGTTGGTTTAATGAAAAAACTGGTGTTTGATTCCAGCAGCCTGATATCAATTTCAGAGAAATGCTTTATGAACATTCTAGGGGAACTGGCTGAAAACGAGAATGTGGAGTTTCTCATCCCTGAATCGGTTTACTTTGAGAGCGTTTCAAGGCCACTGAAAATCAAAAAGTTTGAGCTCAATGCCATAAGAATAAAGGAAGCAGTGGACAGGGGCTGGCTGAGGGTTGCAAGAGAGGATAGAAAGCTGGGAAAACTCATCAGTGAGCTCAGCGAAATAGCCAACGAAACCGCTTACTCCAGCAGGGGAAAAATAATTCTCGTGGATAAAGGCGAGCTTGAATCGCTTGCGCTGGTTAAAAGAACCCACGCTGATGCATTAGTCATTGACGAAAGAACCACCAGAATGCTTGTTGAAGAACCCCAGCAGCTGAAAAAAATTCTTGAAAAAAGGCTTTTTGAAAAAGTGCGCCTTAACAAGCATTCGCTTCAGTTATTCAAAAACTTTGTCGGAAAAACCAGAATCATTCGCTCCGTTGAGTTAATGGCCCTGGCTTTTGAAAAAAACTATTTCCAGAAAGAGTTCAGCCGCACAAGGGATGCGCTTGAAGCCGCGCTTTACGCAATGAAGTTTGCCGGCTGCGCCGTATCAGACCACGAAATAGAGCAATACCTTAAAGGTGCACTGCGATGAACATAACGGAAGTAGAGAAAGAAGACCTCGAAATAGTAAAAAGGCTTATTGAATTGGAGTTCTCCTATTTTAATTCCTCGGTAGAAAATTTAAGGGAGAGGCTTGAAAACCCTAACATTTTTTTGTTCAAGCTTGTTGAACGAAACGGTATTATTGGTTTCGTTGACTTGGAGCTCCTTGACAGCATTGGGAGAGTAAATGCAATAAGCGTTGTAAAACACAGGAGAGGCAAACGTTTAGGTGAGCACCTGCTTGATTTCGGCATAAACTTCCTGAAAGAGAAAAACGTTTCAGAAATAAAGCTCATCGTTAAAGCCGAAAATCGTGTTGCAAAAAGCCTTTACGGCAAATTTGGTTTCCATTCAACAGGGATTCTATCCCAAAAAATCGAGAACTCAACAGTTGAGGAAATGTCTTTGCCACTTAAAAGCATTTTTTCAAGGCCCAGGGATCTTTCATAAAATTTAGTAGGATTTGGCAAAATAACTTTTCCTTGAAGCAGCGGAACCGCATTTAACGCATTCAAGCTTTGCTTCTTTCTGGTTGAACGGAATGCACCTGCTTGTAGCAGTTGTTTCACGCTTTATTTCTTCCTCGCACCCAGTTTTCTCACAAAACGGAGCAAAAACCAATTTCTTCTCTGAAACAGCTCTCTTGAATTCATTCCACCTGCTTACTTCAACCGTGCTTTCCTTCAAGAACTTTTCAGCCTTTTTGAACAAATTTTCCTGCATTTCTTCCAGTTGTTTTTTTACCTCTTTTTTCAGTGAAGACCACTTCACAATGGTTTTCTTGCCAGTGTCCCTTCTCACCAGCACTGCCTGTTTTTTCTCCAAATCCTTTGGCCCAAACTCCACTCTCAGGGGAATTCCTTTGAGTTCCCACTCATTGAATTTCCAGCCGGCAGAATAGGCATCCCGGTCATCCACGAATGCGTTTACTTCCTTTAATTGTGTTGCAAGCTCTTTGGCTTTCCTCAAAACTTTTTCCCTGTTTTTCTCAAAAATAATCGGCACAACCACTGCCTTGTGCTCTGCAATTCTTGGAGGCAGCACTAGGCCTTTGTTGTCAGAGTGCACCATCACCACTGCACCAATCAGCCTGGTTGAAAAACCCCAAGAGTTCTGCCACGCAAACTGTTCTTTTTCGTTCCTGCTCAAAAACTTTAAACCAAAGCTTTTTGCAAAGTTCTGGCCCAGATTATGGCTTGTCCCCATCTGCAATGCTTTCCCGTCAGGCATCAAGGCTTCAAGCGTGAAAGTGGCCTTTCCCCCTGCAAACCTTTCAAGCTCGGTTTTTTCTCCATCAAAAACAGGAATTGCAAGCAGTTCCTCTGCCAGCCTCTTGTACTCTCCTAAAAACATTAATGCTTCCTTAACGCATTCACCCTCTGTTTCGTAAACGCAATGGCCTTCCTGCCACAAAAACTCGCGGGTGCGCAAAAACAGTTTGGTTTGCTTTACTTCCCAGCGAAGAATGTTGCACCACTGGTTGATGCGGAACGGCAAATCCCTCCAGCTCCTAATCCACTTGGCGAAAGCATCATACATTATTGTTTCACTGGTTGGCCTGATTGCAACCCGCTCTTCATCCCCCTCCTTTCGTTCAATCCACGCGAGCTCAGGTGCAAAGCCCTCAGCGTGCTCTGATTCCTTCTTGAAAAAGCTTTCAGGGATAAGCAAGGGAAAGTAAACATTCCTAACCCCCTTGGATTTTATAACTTGGTTAAAATAGTCCTGGATTGCCTGCCAAATGGCATAGCCTCTTGGCCTGATTGTCATGAAGCCGCGCACAGGCGCATAATCAGCCAGCTCTGCTTTCAGCACAACCTGATTGTACCACTCACTGAAATCCACTTCCTTCTTAACAGTGATTCCCTCAACACTGGCTTCTTTTTCTGCCACTAAACCACGTAAACATAATTTAAGAGAGAAATTAAAAGGATTTGTTTCAAAAACCAAAAACAAAAAAATCATTTTTTAAGCAACAACTTTACATATTCTAAACCTTGAGCAGTCCAACAAAAAGTGTCAGTCCTGTGCTTTCTCAAGTAGCCGACTTTTATGAATGCTTTTACTACTTCCCTTCCTAAATATGACAGTAATATTATGAAAACAATAATATTATTTTTTTCAGGAGGTTTAAGGTTATGAAAACGATTCAGCTTAGTTTGGCTGCTGAAAAGGAGCTTGCAAAGCAACCCAAGTGGACGCTGATGCTTTACTTACAAGAAAAAGGCGAATTATCGGTTTACGAAATTGCAAAGGAATTGAACTGGTCAACAGGAAAAGCCCACTCAACAGCAAAATCATTAATTGCCTCCAAAGCAGTTAAAACCAGAACCATAATCAAAAACGGAAGAGCAGTAAAACTTGTTAAACTCGCCGATTAAAAGGATTTGTTTCAAAGGCACATTATGCACTTATTGCAATCAAATTTGTTTTAAGCTCTTTCGCTTTTGAAGCTCAACAAATACATTGTATGCCAGTATCGGAATAAACAATACAGGAATAATTGCGTAATGGGTGCTTGTTCCCAGATAACCGATTCTTGGAACCAAAAAAGCAATGTAAAGGTCGTATGTTGCAAAAACAATTACTAAATTGGTTAGGATGAATTCTTCTCCGCGGGAAAAATGCTCTGTTTTTTCAACTATTCGCCCAAAAATTTTTGTAGCTGCAAAGAAAATTGCCAAAACAATTAAGGCGGCAGCCCACAAAAAATTCAGCCCAAATTTTTCCGCCAGCGGCCTCCAAAGAGGGTTTGACTCGCTGCCAGCCTGAATTGTAATGAATGCATCAAAAAAAACCAGTAATATAAGAACTGGCCAGCCGATTTTTTTTGGAAGCACCCAGCAGGAAATCCAATCAGTGGATTCCTTAAAATCTTTTTTATTTGGTTTAGAAACACTTTCACTTAACATTGAATGCACTCAACAAATTGTAACAAAACTCAGTGTTTACTTTTTTTGCCTTGTTTTTTTCTTTCTGTGCTCAACTCCAAGGTTCCTGTAGAGCTCTCTTGCTGTTCCAGATACTTCTCCTCCTGAACCGCGCTTCATCACTTTTTCCAGTGCCGCGCTAGTAAGAAACCGACGCTCCCTCCTTATTTTGGCTTCGGGATCAGCAAGCTCAACAGACAACGGCCTTTGCACAACTTTTCCCCTTGGTAGTCTAACTGCATAAACTTTGTCCAAGTTCCTTTCACGCCGCTCTTTTGGCGGTTGCCTTTCCCGCAACCTTTTTCTGGGCAGCATACAAAAGAAACAACTTTGAAATATTTAAAGCTTCCAATTTTGCGGAAGAAGCTAGCAAGTGCCATGCTCCATTTCACTTCACATGCCACACAGTGTAAACGGAGGAGTATTACTGTCCCTTCGAAGAAGGGACACTTACAGCTCGTAAACGGAGCTCTCCGTTTTTGAAGGCATACCCATGGTTTGAGCGAAGCGAAAACCATCCACTACGCGTCACAACCGGACGCAACCGGCTAATGGGGCCGCGACGATTTGAAAGTGGGAACGCCCAGATTTGAACTGGGGTTACAAGCTAATCGGCTGTAAAGGTCTTACAGCCCCCGAGCTTGGGTACTAGACCAAACTATACTACGTCCCCTGAACAAAATAATGTTTTGGTGGAAAGAAATTAAAAAGAAAAAGGAAAGGAAGCAAAAGCTTCCCTTACAAGTAAACAAACACTGCGCTCATCACCAGCAGATTAACCAGTTGGTGCGCTGCATTCAGCACAAAAAGTTCTTTTGACATTCCCTCCCAAAGAATGCCTCCTAAAAGAAGCGTCACGTCAAAGCCCAGCCAGACAAGCACTCCAACAACAAGCGCGTCTCCCAACTGTGTGACTCCAAGAGAGCTAATCAGAACTCCTAAAATGAATGCTGTTATCAGCGCTGCAATGAAGCCAAAAAAGTATAGCGCCGGCATTTTTCCTTTCGCTGCCTCCATGTCCTTCATTGTTTTTCCTGACAGCTTCATCCATTTTTTGCCGAACAAAGGCCCATACCAAATGAAGCCCAAAACCATTGCCAGAATGCCTGCAACCACAACTGCAACAGGGCTGACATCAAACGAAACCAATTAACCACCTCACTGCTCAAAAAGAGCAATACTTAATTGAGCAAATACGAATAAAAACCAGACGGAAACAAAAAAAATTGAATTAGTTTTGAAGGCATACCCATGGTTTGAGCGAAGCGAAAACCCTCCACTCCGCGTCACAGCCGGACGCAACCGGCTAATGGGGCCGGGAGGATTTGAACCCCCGTCACAAGCTATTTCGCAACTGAATAGCCATAAAGTAACCCAGCTATTGCCTACAAATTAATCAAGGTTCGAACGCTGAAAACCCTTACAATTTGAGCCCATAATGCAGTCCAAATTAATAAGGGATTGAGCGCAGCGAAATCTCTTGACATATAGGTTGCCAGCTGACCTTTCAGCTGTCCCAAAGCTCGCATCCTAGACCAGACTAGACTACGACCCCTTGCAGTAAAAAACTGCTTTGAAATCATTTAAATAGGTTTCTGAAAAAACACGGTTTTATTGGAAAAACGAGTGCGATTTATTAACCAGTTTAAGTATGCTTTTATTATGCTTTTTAGACGGAAAAAGCCTTCAAAGCCAATTGTTTTAAAGGGCGGCAGAGGAGACGTAGTTGTTGAAAAAATCAGGCAGGGAAGGCGGTTAGGTGGGAACAAGGAGGGAGTTGTTCACAATGCTTATGTGACGGTCAGAAAGGGCAAAAAAAGAAAAAAAATTGTTTTGGCTGAGAAAAAGTTCAGGAAAAAAAAGCAGTGGCCCGGCCTTCATCATCTTAGGGATCCATTGGCGCAGTTTGAAACAATGCGGGGGCTTTTAGAGCTCAACAGAAAAAAGGGGCTTGGACTGCACATTCTTCCAACTATCAGGCTGAGAGAAATGGATGACAGCAGCTACAGGCTGATACTAACAAGGTTCAAGGAATACAAGTTTGGAACAAAATCTGTAAGCGAAATGATTGAGGCTGAAGAGATTCATAAAAGAGACCGGAAAGTTCTGAAAGAAAACGGCTATTCTTTGGGAGGGGATTGTTTTAGCCTCATAAAGGACCCTGAAACTGGAAAACCACGCTGGTTTATTACTGATTTTGGCGGAGTAGTTAAAGTGAAGCCCTGAAAAGGGGGCCCCTGAAACAACAAACTTTTATTTTGGGGGGCAGTTAAATTATACTATGAAATTCAGGGAGCTGGCAGAGTTTTTTGAGAGGCTGGAAAAGGCTTCCTCTCGCCTTGAAATGACAAGCATTCTCGCTGAAATGCTTTCTTCTGCCGGAAAATCCGAAATAGGTAAAGCAATTTATTTGAGCCAGGGAACAATTGCAGCAGCACATGAGGGCCTGGAAATTGGTTTAGGAGAAAGCCTGATGATTAACGCTATTGCGAAGGCAACTGGCTACAGCAAGAAAGAAGTGGAGGAACTCTACAAGGAGAAAGGCGACTTAGGCCTCGCGGTTCAAGAAATTGCTTCAAAAAAGAAACAGCGGAGCCTTTTCTCGGAGGAGCTAAGCCTCGAAAAAACGTTCAGCAATTTTGTGAAAATTGCCAAGGCAGAGGGCCCCGGAAGCCAGGAGCTGAAAATAAGGTTAATGGCTGAGCTCTTCAATTCAGCTTCCCCGCTTGAAGGAAAATTCATTGCAAGAATTCCTGTGGGAAAAATGCGCTTGGGCGTAGGCGAACCCACCATAATGGATGCACTTGCAACCAATTATTCCAAGGAATTTGAAAAACTGTTTCCAAAACAAGTTAAGGAAATTAAAAGTGCATTGAAAGAAAAAAAAGAGGAAAAGCGCAGGAAAGAGTTTGAACTGCGCTTAAAGCAGCGCCTTAGAGAACTCATTGAAGAAAAATACAACATTTACTCTGACTTGGGGGAAATCGCTGAAATGCTGAAAGAAAAAGGCCTGAAAGGGCTGGAGAAAGTTGAAATAACCCCAGGAATTCCAATCAGGCCAACGCTGGCGGAACGGCTCAGCAGCTCGGAAGAAATAGTGAAAAAAATAGGGAAATGCTTTGTTGAACAAAAATATGATGGCTTTAGGCTGCAGGTGCACAAAAACGGGAAAGAAGCAACGGTTTTTTCTAGGCAGTCAGAAAACGTTACGCACATGTTCCCGGAAATAATCAAGGGAGTGCAGGAACAGCTGAAAGCAAAGAAAGCAATTGTGGAGGGAGAAGCATTAGCGTTTAATGAAGCCACGGGCGAGTACTTTCCTTTCCAAGTAACGATTCAGCGCAAAAGAAAGTACGACATTGAAAAAATGGCTGAGGAGATGCCGCTGAAACTTTTTCTGTTTGATGTTATGCTGATAGAGAACGAAAACATGATGACAAAAAAATTTGTTGAGAGGAGAAAGGCACTTGAAAAGCTTGTGAAACCCGGCGGGGTTATTGAGCTGACCAAAAGCATTGTTACTGGCAGGGCAAAAGAAATTGACAAGTTCTTCGAGGACAGCATTGAGAAAGGCCTTGAAGGAATAATTGCAAAGGACCTGAACGCAAAATACATTGCTGGCGCAAGAAAGTTTGCCTGGATTAAGCTTAAGCGCTCTTACAAGGGAGAGCTCTCTGACTCAATTGAAGTTGTCATTGCTGGCTACTACAAGGGCAAGGGAAAGCGCGCGCAGTTCGGATTAGGGGGCTTGCTTTCATGCGTTTACGACAAGGATGCGGATGAGTTTAAGAGCATTGCAAAAATTGGAACAGGAATGAGCGAACAGCAGATGACTGAGCTGGAGGAAATGCTCAGCAAAACCAAAACAGGAAAAAAGCCTGCGAGAGTTGACTCACAGCTGGAGCCAGACTTTTGGGTTGAGCCAAAGTACGTTATTGAAGTGAGGGCGGATGAAATAACTAGGAGCCCAAACCACACTGCCGGAAAAGACAGAACAGGCGGGCTGGCTCTGAGGTTTCCGAGAATGGTTTCTTTTCGCTTTGACAGGAAACCAGAGGACGCAACAACGGTAAAGGAAATAAAGGAAATGTTCAAAAAACAGAAGCACGTACAGGTTGAAGAAAAAACCTGAAGAGGAAATTTTGGTTATGGGTTTCTGGGAATTGCTTGAAAAAAAGCATTCAATTAGGGAGCAGAAGAAAAATACGGGGTTTAGTGCATAAACCAGGAGAACGGCACTAAAAGCTATTTATACTACTTTTACCTTATTTTAGAAGCATGAACCGGTGGCTTGACGCAATTATCAGGATAGGCTTGGTGGTGCTCACCATAGGCATAGTAGTATATGCACTGATTGCCTCAAAGTTCTGGGCATTCGACCAACAGCTCTGGTTTTTTCGTGTAGGCGACTACCAAACCGTAATCATAATCAGCATCGGAGTAATTGTTTTTGGTTTAATACTAAAAGGATTCCTGCACTGGGAAATCCATGCAGCTCTTTTCCCGAAAAGAAGAGGGGGACGATGAAGGGGCAAGCACTCGGGGTTTTCAGGCTGGCAGTAATTGCAATAGTTGCAGTGGCTTTGCTGCTGCTGATTGCAAGCCTTTTTATTACCCCAAAAAAAAATGTCATGGAAGCAATCGAAGAATCTCTGGATTACTCGCAGGCAAACCTCGGGAAAGCAAACACCGAAACGATTTTCATTGAAAAAGGCTTATTCCTAGATGCAGAAGCGTTTGACAATATTGAAAGAGCAGTTGTTTTCAAATGCAATTCTGCTGCGCGCTGCAGCAGAGTTGAGTTCGATGCAAGAAAGTTAAGGGCGTTAGATGCAGTTGAAATGCAGGTGAGCACTCGCTGCTCTTACGAGCTTGACCTGTTCAATTGCAGGGTTTACTTTGGGGAACTGCCTGCACAGCTTGAAATCCACGGCGTTGAATTCAAAGACGAGTATGATTTAAGCAGGGAAGCAATTGGGTTCAGTTTTCTTGTAAAAAACTCCGGCAGCCTTAATGCAGCAGAGGTTTTGGCTGATGCAAAGCTTTACAGGAAAGAAATTGTTGACGGAAGAGAACAGGAAATTCTGGCGGCACAACCGGCAACAGAGTTAATTGAGGTTCTTGAGCCAAACCAAGAACAGCAAGTGGCTTTTTCCTTTAACGCTGAAAGAAACGGCAACTATGTCGTTGAAGTGGTTTCAAGTGCAGAGGATGCAGGCTTTGACTTGAACAGGTTTGAGTTCAAGGTGAGCGAGGTAACGCAAAGTGATTTGTGCGAGGCAACAAGCGAAGGGGAAACATTTCTTACAGGCGGAAATTGCAGGGCAAGGTTTTTGTGCGCCAACTGCGAGAACGCTACATCCTGTGTTTTGAAGTGGCAGGAAAAATCTCCAGGAATTCAATTTGAGCTGGGAACAAAAAACTATGCATTGGTTGTTTCAGAACCGAATGAAGAGGGAACATGCAGTTAAAAACCGCCAAATGAAAGCAGATGAAGAGTGGCCTCAGATGAACTAGTTTTTTGCCACTACAAATGCTTTTTCTGCAATAGATTTCGCTTCAATGTGGCCGGTGTTTGCGCCGTCAACAATTTTTTGCACTCCAGCGAATTCAAAGGCTTTCTTGTAGAAAGGAGCGCTTAAAACGAACGTGTCATAGTAGCCGCCTTCTCCTCCAATGTGGAACCCGAACCTTCTGCTTTTTTCCTCGAATTCCTTGAAGTTGTCCTTTGTTAACTTAAGGCCCAACATGCTTTCATCAAAGCCTGCTGAAGCAAACTGCGTAATGCAGATTTCGTAGCCTTTTTCAAGCATTCCCTTCAGCACTTTTCCGTGGTTTAAGCCCTCATGCGAGGCAAAAACTTTAATTCCAATCGGGGCAAGCGCTTCCTTAATGCTTCTAATTTGGGTTTCCTGTAACCCTGTGCCGCCAAGCACAACCGCATCAACAGGGTTTTTTTCAACAACCCTTTTTACGATTTCGGCTTCTTTTTTGGCATTAGCAACCGAGCAGCTCACAAGCTTGTGCTTTAAGCCAAGCATTTCGGCAATTTTGGGGGTATGCTCAACTGTTGCGTAATGGAACAAATAGCAGTCCTTTCTTGTCGGTTTAACCGATAGAAGGTAAGAAATATTCCAGCCTTTGGCAAGAGCTGTTTCAACTGCAAGGGTTGAGTCCTTGCCGCCGGAGAAAAGGATTGCCACATTCATATACTTAAATCCTCTTGGCATAACTTTAAATAGGTTTTTTTCCGGCATAATTTGCCGTGCCAAGCATAAACTTAAATAGATTTTTTTGGATTTATTGAATTGGTTCTAATGGGCTATGAAGAAGACTTGCTGATTCTTCCTTTTGACCATAGGGGCTCTTTGCTCAAAAAACTTTTTGGAATTGAGGGAAGACAGCCAACAGAAGAGGAAAAAAGGAAATACTCTTCACTAAAGCAAATGGTTTACGAGGGCTTCCTTAAAAGCCTTAAAATGGGCGTGCCAAAAGACAAGGCAGCAATACTGGTTGATGAACAGTTTGGTTCGGCAATTCTGAGGGACGCGAAAAGCAAAGGCATTAAAACCGCGATGCCAATAGAGAGATCAGGCCAAGACGAATTCGATTTTGATGAAGCAGACTTCAGGGCACACATCAAAAGAGTTGACCCCTTCTTTGTAAAAGTTCTTGTGAGATACAACCCGGAGGGAGACGGAAAGCTGAACAAGAGACAGCTTGATAGGCTGGTGCAGGCAAGCAATTATGCCAAAAAAATAGGAAAAAAATTTATTTTTGAATTGCTTGTTCCGGCAGAAGAAAAACAGCTCCAATCTGTTGGAGGAGACAAAAACAGGTATGAGGCAGAGTTGAGGCCAAAACTGATGGTTAAAGCCATCAAGCAAATACAGGATGCTGGTGTTGAGCCAGATGTCTGGAAGCTGGAGGGAGTTGACAAAGTTGAATACTGCAAAGCTGTTGTAAAGCAAGTGAAAGCAGAAGGAAGAACCGCTGGAATCATTACTCTTGGGAGGGGCGAAGACGCAGAAAAAGTAAAGGAATGGTTAAAAGTTGGGGCAAAAGTAAAAGGCATAATTGGTTTTGCTGTTGGAAGAACGGTTTTCTGGGAGCCAATGAAAGCACTGAATGACGGAACCATTTCAAGAGAAGAGGCAGCAGCAAGGGTTGCAGGCAACTACAAAACATTGGTTGACTTGTGGAACAGGGAAAGAACGTAGCTAATTCTTTATTACAAGAACATTCGAAAGCAAATAAATCAGATTTTTAATTCCATGTACTTTCCCTTTGTTTTCCTGTTGAACTTGAATGCTGTTGCAATTCCATAATATAGTTTTCTCATTCTTTCCTGGTGCTCTTCCTGCAATTCCCTTAACTCAAAGAGGGTTGGCCTTCCTTCTGCCGATAATTTGTCAAGGTCTTCTCCTTTTCTTCTCATTTTTTGACGATAAAAAGTCCTCAAATCCAAAACATCTTCATCATAATAAGGGTGTTTTTCCGGCTTAATAAAATAAATTACATTATAGCCTGATGATTTGGCTATGCTAATCATTTCTCTCATGACTGCATAGAAATCTTGACGTGTAACTGAAGCAGTTCTAACCCCTTGGAGCCCTTCAATCTTTAATATTTTATTTTTTTTATACCTCGAGAAAGAAAGGCTTACCTTGACTGAGTTGGTAGAGCTTGAAATTGTTACAGGACTCTCATAATTTCCCAAAGTATAAGAATACCTTCGTAAGTCTTTAGTTTGCCTTTCTCCGAATTCCCTTAAGAAAGGCGTTCCGAAATTGACAACTTCCCAGAAAATTCTTCGCCTATCTCTCGTGCCTAAAAATTCTCTTGGCTGGTGATTTAGCCACAACTCGATTCTTGTTGAGACATGGGGAAATTGGCGCTTGAACTTATCAGGAATACTTGCTTTTAGTTCTTTTAAGGAACTGGCTCTTTTTGGAGAAGGTCTTACAGGCATTTCATTAAAAAGAGGAATTTAAAGTATTTAAAACTGCTTCAGAAGAACTTTTTCGCAAGGTCAATTGTTTTTTTGTCGCCGATGTAGATGGGCACGCGCTGGCTCAATATTTCAGGCTTGACATCCAGAATTGATTTTTTTCCGTTAAAGCTGTTGCCACCTGCTTCTTTTGCAATGAACGCCATTGGGTTGCCTTCAAACAGCAGCCTCAGTTTTCCGCTCGGGCTGCCGGTTGAAGCAGGATAAGTGAATAAACCCCCATAATGCAGCACTTGGTTGAAGTCAGCTGTGAAGCTTCCCGAAAAGCGGAGCTTGTAGCCCTGTTTTTCTAGTTCCTCAATGTACTTTTTGTGCTGCGGAATCCAGTCCTTCCTCAATGCGCCTGAACCATAAATTTTTCCTTCAGGAATTTTCATGCTCTCATTGCGTAAAACAAAGTTTCCTTGCTCATCCAACACGAACTCGTGGCAGCCCCAGCCCTTGTAAGCATAAGTCAGAGTAGTAAGTGGGCCATACAGAACAAAGCACGCTGCATCCATTTTGTTGCCTGGCTCGAGAACATTTCCCTCATTGAACATTCCAATAATGGTGCCAACTGAAAGGTTCGTTTCAACGCAGCTCATTCCATCCAATGGGTCAACTGTGATGCCCCAAGAGCCCCTTGCTTTTACTATTGAAGTTATTTCGTCCCTTTCCTCTGAAGCAACGCTCCTAACAAGCTTGCTTTCCTCCATTGCTTTAAGGATAATATCATCAGCCCACTTGTCAAGCTCAAGCTGTTCCTCCCCATAAATGTTTTTTGTGCCGGCAAGCCTGCTGTGTTCAAGGAAGCCTTTCCTTATCTTTTTTGCTTGCTCTGAAACAAGCAGAATGAGGGTTTTAACGTCTTCTGGCACTCCAAGCAGGTGCTCTTTCAAAAACACTGTGTTCCACCAATAAACTCTCAATTAGAAACAAATAAAAAAAGAGCTTTGGTCAATGTTTTTTGGCATGAAACACAGAAAACCAAGAGTGCTGGTAATTGGAACCGGTGGAGCCATTAGCGCAAAACCTTTTAAAGGAAAATGGAAGTACGGGGAATTCGCAGAAGAAGACCTTATTGACATTGTTTCCGGCATCAGGGAAAAATTTGACATCAAGACAGCAAACATTTTTCGAATGGACAGCTCCGATATAAAGCCAGAGCACTGGCTCACGCTGGCAAACTCCATTTACTACAACATGGAGGAATTCGACGGCATCGTAGTAACAATGGGAACGGACACAATGCATTACGCTGACACGGCAATTGCTTTCCTCATACAAAACAACAATATCCCAATTGTTTTCACTGGCTCGGTTGTTGACCCAACAGAATTAAACACTGATGCCAAGTGGAATCTGAGGGAAGCAATTACTGTTGCCGGCACAGCAGACATTGCTGAAACAGTTCTCGTGTTCAACGGCAGGATTTTCAGGGCCACGAGAACCAAAAAAATAAATGCATCAGAATTCACTGCATTCAGGAGCGGCTCAGACGTGCCTCTTGGAAAAATCCAGCAGTTCATTGAGTTGATGCAGCCTTACAGGAAAAGAGGAAAAAGAAAGCCGGTTCTCTACAACAAGCTCGAAACAAAGGTGATGCTTTTCAGGATGTTTCCTGGCTTCAACGGCGAGTGCATAAAAAACGCGGTTGACCTTGGCTATAAGGGCCTTGTTTTGCAGGGTTACGGCCTTGGAAACATTCCAATGCATGATGAATCAATAAGGGATGGAATCAATTACGCTTACAGGAAAAGCGTGCCGATTGTTGTAACAAGCGACTGCATTCTGGGAAGCTTCTGGCAGCACATATATGAGGCCGAGATAGGTTCAAGGCTGAAGGGAATGAAAATAATTCCTGTTTATGATATGCTCACTGAAACTGCTTACGTTAAGCTAATGTGGGTTCTAGCGAAAACAAACAAGTTCTCTGAAGTCAAAAAAATGATGCAGAAAAACTACGCCGGAGAAATAAGCAAATTCAACAAAAACAAGGGAAAGCAAATCACGTGAATTGAATGGATGCAGCTTCTCTCCTGAAAAAAAACAAAATTGCTGAAGGGCAGCTGATAAAAGTAACCGAAGGCACCAAGGTTTTTGAGGGGAACGTTCTGCCGGCAGGGAAAAACAGCAGCATTCTGCGGTTAAAACTCAAGTCAGGCTACAACATTGGCGTAAAAGTTTCAGCTAAAACAAAAATCGAAAAAATGGAGGGGCTGAAAAAAGTCGGGAAAGCAGAAACACGTGAAATAAAGAAAAATCCGCAGCTCCCCACAATTGCAATAATTCACACTGGTGGCACAATTGCGAGCAGGGTTGATTACAGAAGCGGGGCGGTTTACGCCCACTTTGACGAGAAAGACGTTCTTTCAATGTACCCTGAAATAACCGAGAAATGCAACATCAGCTCCAAGTTTTTGAGCAACATGTGGAGCGATGACATGCGCTTCAAGCACTACTCGGTTATTGCAAACAGCGTTGCAGAAATGGCGGGCAAAGGAGCCAAGGGAGTAATAATCGGCCACGGCACTGACACAATGCACTTCACTGCAGCAGCGCTTTCCTTCATTCTGGAAAATGTGTCTGTGCCGGTGCTGCTGGTTGGAGCACAGAGAAGCTCTGACAGAGGCAGTTCTGATGCAGCAATGAACCTTGACTGTGCAGCAGAATTCATTCTTAAAAGCGATTTTGCCGGGGTTGCAATATGCATGCACAATTCCTCCAGCGACGACAAGTGCGCAATCCTGCCTGCATGCAAAACCCGCAAAATGCATTCCTCGAGGCGTGATGCGTTCAAGGCAGTGAATGACACTCCAATTGCTTTAGTGGATTACAAAACAAAGCAGATTGAGTTCCTGAAAAAAGATTATAATAGAAAAAATCCTAACAAAAAATTCAGGGTTTTGGACAAAATGGAGGACAAAGTTGGCTTGCTTAAAATAACCACTAACATGTTTCCGGAGCAGTTCGAGTTTTACTCGAAAAACAAGTTCAAGGGAATTGTGATTGAGGGAACAGGCTTAGGCCATGCTCCGGGCTTCGTGAGCGACAAAAATAATGAAGTGCACAAGAAACTGTGGAAAGCTTTGGCGGAGTTGGCAAAAAACAGCGTTGTTGTGATGACAACACAAACGCTTTATGGCAGGGTTCACATGCACGTTTACGACAAGGGCGTTGAACTGCAGAAACTCGGCATTATTCCTGGGAAGGACATGCTGCCGGAAACAGCCTTCATTAAGCTGGCGTGGCTGCTTGGAAATTACAAGCCTGAAGAGGCGAGGGAACTGGTTGGAAAGAATCTCAGGGGAGAGATAAGTGAGAGGACACAATATGAGGAAGGGTTTATTTAATTCTGATTTTTATAAAAATACAAGCAATAGGGAGCAAATCAGGCAGCGCGCCCTCCAAAGGCTGAAAAAAGGGTATTTATTGGGAAAACTATTGTACAAAAACAGGGCGGACCTATATGACAGGTGAGCCCGCCTTTCTTGACACCAACATAATAGTTTACGCATACGACAAAAACGAGCCAAAAAAACAATTAAAATGCTCTAAAATAGTTGAACAGTGCTTTAAAGGCGAAAAAGAACTTATTGGAAAGAATCTGCGCGGGGGATAACTGAGAGAACAAGTGTTGAAACTTTCCCGCCTGAAACCCAATAACGGGTTTTTTTATTTTAAGAAAGTTACTTCCCCAGCAAAACTTGTTTTCATTGCTTTGCGGAATTCCTCAATGCTTGAGCAAATACCATTTCCAATCAGCCACCTTACCTTAACATCAACAGCCACGTCTGTGTGGTCAAAGCAGGCAATTGCCCCTGCCTTTAATGCTTCATAGCCGGTTTCATAATGCGTTGCAACTGCATTCCCGCCGACAAACTTTGTTGTAATGAAAATCGGCGTCATATATTCATTTGTAGATTGTCTTATTGCTGGAAGCAAACTGAATTCTCCCTCAGAGCAGACATTTCCTTCCCCCAGAGATTTAAGGATCATTGCTGCTACTCCGCCGCTTGTAATGAAGCCCAAAATAAGGCTTGGCTCTATTCCAGGAGCAAGTTCGAAGCTAACTACGCCTCTTCCGAATTTCGGAGCAATATTCAGTTTTTCTTCAGCGTTTTCTTTTTTTCTTAAAAGATTTTTATAAATGTGGACTCCGGTTCCGTCAATCAAGCCCACCTTTGGATATGAAGGGGATTCCATGGCGTCAAAGTTTTTTTCGCTTGTTTTTAGTGTCCTGCACCCCAAAAAAACTTTGTCCCAGAAATTTACCAATACATCTGCCACTCCTTCTTCAATTGAACTATTAAGCACTCTGAACAAATTTTCAAGATTGAACTTTCCGTCTCCGCCTTGTTCGTAAACTGGATTCTGTGCCCCGGTAATACAAACTGGAATCCTTAAACCGCTTTTCTCGGGGTTTTTTCCATGAAGCGCAAGCGCTAATGCGGTTGCCGTGTAAACCAATGTATCTGTTCCGTGGGCTATTCCGACAGCGTCATATTTTTCATCATCCTGTGCTTTTTTTACTCTGAAAATCAGTTTCTCCCAGTCATTGGGCGTCATGTTAGTGCTGTCTTTAGTGGTCACTAATTCAAAATCAATTTCCAAGTTTTGTTCTTTGCTGAATTTTTCAAGAACTGGCTGGCAAGCAGAGCGAAACTCTTTGCCATCCTTGGGCGCAACCAAAATTACTTGGTTGCCCCTTTTTTCTGGAATCTGACCGATTGTTCCGCCATTGTATAAGAACAGTATTTTCTTTTTTTGCATAGAGTTACATACCTGTTTTTTGCATTTAATGTATTGCTGAAAAGAAACCAAGTTTATACATAATCCTGCCTGAAACTTATATAAAAACATATTCCGATTTTTTTCGAAAAATTTTCAAAAAAATGACTATTTTAGCTTAAAAATGGAAAAATATTCCAAAATATTTATATATATTAAAATACATAAAATTAGTGGGTTAAAGCACATGGAAGAGGAGAAAAGACTGAAAATTGACGAAAAGGACCGGGCACTGATTTCCGAGCTAATCAACAACAGCAGGCAGACTGTGGGAAGGCTAAGCAAGAGGCTCGGCTGGCCTCCAACCACTATCCACAACAGGCTTAAGAAACTGGAAAAAAACGGAATAATACTGAATTACACTGTTAACATTGACTACAGGAAACTGGGAAGGCCAATCATGGCATTCATCGGAATAACAATTAACTACAACATTGAAAGCAAGAAAATCAGGCAGGCAGATCTTGCGAAACAGATTAAGCACCTTGACGGAGTAAGACAAGTTACAATCCTGACAGGAGGCCTTGACATAATTGCGCTTGTTCTTGCAAAGGACATTGAGGACCTAAACAACATCGTAACCGAAAAACTCAGGAACATTGACGGCGTGGACAAAACCCAGACAATGATTGTGCTGAAGCAGGTCTAAGATAAAGTTAAATAAGACATATGTCTCATTATTTTTCATGCATAAAGCAAAAAAAGCAGATGAGGAAAAAATCAAGGCAATAAAAAAAGCACTTAAATCCAGGCCAGACGGCCTCTGGATACGGGAGCTTGCAAGGGCAAGCGGCCTTGACAAAAGCACTGTAAGCAGGTACATGAGCAGTTACCTTGCTTCAGAAACACAGCAGGAATTTCTTGGCAGGAACAAAATAATAAGGCTAAAATAGTAGCTTCTGCTTTTGCCTGAAGCTTTTTTCCGCTTCTTTCAGCAGATTTCTTCCGCTTGCAGCAATGGAGTAAACAACCCTGTTGGCTTCCTTCCTTGTTTTAACGTAGCCCCTTGACTCCAGTTTGTAGAGCACAATGTAGGCTGTAACCTCTCCCGGCAAGAAGCCGAACCTCTCCCTCACTTTTTCGCGGAGCACGTAAGCATGCATTGGGCCACTGCTTTTTAGAATAGAAAGAAGGTAAATCCACAGTATTTCCCTTGACAGCTGCCCTTCAAGGCGCCTTAATTCCGGTGAATCCATCAAAGGAATAAGGAGAGGAAAGCTTAAATATTTTACAGCCATAAAATACTTGTGGTTTAATGGCTGAAATACGGGTTGCAATTGCAGGAGTAGGCAACTGTGCTTCCTCGCTGGTGCAGGGCGCTTACTATTACAGGGGCGTTTCCAGAAAAGACGAGCTTGTTTCCGGCCTAATGCACAATGTTTTCGGCTCTTATGGCATTAAGGACATTAAATTCGTTGCTGCTTTCGATGTCGACAAGAGAAAGGTTGGGAAGGACTTAAGCCAGGCGATTTTTGAGAAACCGAACTGCACGAAAGTTTTTTTCAGGGATGTTCCAAAGCAGAACGTGATTGTGCAGAAGCCGCCAGTATTGGATGGGGTTGCAGACCACATGAAAGATTATCCTGATGACAGAACTTTTTTGGTTGACGAAATGCAGAAGCCGGTTGATGTTGCATCAGAATTGAAAAAAACAAAAGCAGACATTTTGGTTAATTATGTTCCTGTCGGCTCGGAGGAAGCTGCAAAGTATTACGCGGAAGCAGCACTGGAAGCAGGTTGCGCTTTTGTGAACTGCATGCCGGTTTTCATTGCAAGCAACCCTGAATGGGAGAAAAAGTTCAGGCAGAAAAATTTGCCCATTATAGGGGATGACGTGAAGAGCCAGGTTGGGGCAACAATAACGCACAGGGTTCTGACAAAGCTTTTCATGGACAGGGGCGTGAAAATTGACCGCACATACCAATTAAATACTGGCGGCAACACTGACTTCCTGAACATGCTGGAGAGAAACAGGCTGAAAAGCAAAAAGATTTCAAAAACAGAGTCAGTGCAGAGCCAGATGAGCATTCCGCTGGAAGCAGAGAACATTCACATTGGGCCAAGCGATTACGTGCCATGGCAGAAAGACAACAAAGTGTGCTTTATCCGCATTGAGGGAAGGAAATTCGGAGATGTCCCAATTGAGCTAGAGCTTAGGCTTAGTGTTGAAGACTCGCCTAATTCTGCTGGAGTAGTAATTGATTCAGTTAGGGCAGCAAAGATTGCAATGGATAGAGGCATTGGCGGAGAGCTTACATCAGTTTCAGCTTACACTTGCAAGCACCCCATGCACCAGTTTCCTGATTCTGTTGCAAAAGAAATGGTTGAGGAATTTATTAAGGGCTCAAGGGAGAGATGAAAATGCAGGCAGACAACTGGCTGATTCTTGTATTGATTCCAATTCTTGCATGGGGCTCTTATGGAGTGATAGCAAAAGTGCTTGTGAACAAGGACTATCTCGGCATTCCAACCCAAACTGCAGGAGTTCTGCTGATAGTGGGGGTTATGCTGGTGTTCGGCATTTACTTTCTCTTGCAGCCGCAGCAAATTCCGCTAAACCCAATCGTAATTGGAATTGGTCTGCTGGCAGGAATTGTTTGGGCAGTTGGGCAGCTCTTCATGTTTTTGGCATTTGAATCCGGCTTGGAGCTTTCAAGGCTTGCACCGCTATACAACACCAACACCCTAATTGCTGTTTTGCTTGGAATCATTCTGCTCAAAGAGCTGCCGGCGGAAGGGCAAACACTTAAAGTGGTTATTGGGGCAGTTCTAATAGTAATAGGTGCTTTTCTTGTGAGTGGTTAAAGTGCTTTACAAAAACAGGGAAAAGTTTGCGTCGCTTTCCACCAAAATCGGAATGATTTTTTCAAGGCTGGGTTTAACTCCAAACCAGTGGACAATGCTGAGCTTGGTGCCGGCAATCGCTTCCTTTTATTTTCTTACGCAAAGCCAGCTGCTTTTAGCTGCAGCAGCCTTTGCTGTTGCAGGCTTCCTTGATTTGGTTGATGGGAGCGTTGCGCGCGTAACAGGAAGAGTAACCAAATTCGGCGCATACCTTGACACGGTTGTTGACCGCTACATTGAAGCGCTCATAGTGCTTGGCTTGTTTTTTGTGAGCATGCCCTCATTCTACCTTCCAGCAAATTTCTGGCTGCTGCTTTACTTGTTTGGAGGCATGATGACAACCTATGTTAAGGCTGCTGCAAAAGAAAAGGAATTGGTGCGTGAAGAGCTGAAGGGCGGCGCATTCGAGAGGGCTGAAAGGCTTGGCCTGCTGTTTTTGGGCATATTTTTCGGCGCATTTGACTTAAACTACTTGGCGCTGCTAATCATTGTGCTGGCAATTGCAACCAACATTTCCGCGCTGCAAAGAATACTGGTTGCCAGAAAAAGCTGAATTCGAGAAAGTTTAAATAGCTGCACTCACTTATTATTTTCATGCCTCGGAGAAGCCCTTGGGGAAAGCAGCCGAAAGCAGAGCGCAGAGGGCTTTGGAAAAAGTTTCGGCGAACGCCAATCTCAAAGCCCGCTTTAATGGCACTGGAATTCAGGAAAAGAGGGCGCTTATCAAAATATGAAAACATTTCCATGCAGGAAAAAATTGATTTCCTTTTGCAGAACAGGCATGCGACTGTTGCCGCACTGAGGAATTTTGCTAAAAGGCAAGCCAACAATAGAATGTTATCGCGTAAAGCCAGCACTGGAAGACTGCAAGCACTTGTTCAGAGAAAGTTTTTGAAGGAAACCCCTGAAAAAGACATTAACTATTTCTTATCAGCAACAATTGAACAAATTTTGAAGGCTGAAAGAAGAAAAGCGTTTTCTAGTACTCTTTCAACAATTGAAAATTATTTGCAGAAAAGAGGAATTCCGGTAGACAGGGAAACAGTCAAAATTGCTTTTGAGTTGGCGGGCAAACCAACACTTGAGGAATTGAGTGAAACGGGAATTGACCTGAGAAACATTGAAAGAGAATATTTGGAAATCCGAAGAGGAGACAGGTTTGTTTTTCAGGAAAAAAACAAGGACATAAACAGAATTTTTTTCAGGGCCTTTGGGCATGAGCGCTTAACACCAGCCCAAAGAAGAAGGGCAAAAAACTGGATTATCAATAATTTTGAAAAATTTGAAAAAAGAAGGCGAGAATTATACAAAGAGTTAACAGTTGACAGGCCTCAACAAGACCTGGCAAATCTTTCTGAAGCAGTTGATAAAGCTGAAACGGAATTTATTCAGACAGCGCAGCAAAAGTTTATTCAGACTTTCAAACCCACAAAAAAGGTTCAAGTAGCGGTTGCTATAACAGAAAAACCTGCAAAGGTCGGCACAAGAGCTGAAAGGATGGCTGCTTATGTTCCAAGGGAAAAAACTGTTGAGCAAAGAAAGCAGGAAATCAGGCAAAGAGAGGAAATAGCAAAGGAAACAAAAAGGGGGTTCAATGTTGCCGAATACTGCCTTGAAGAAATATCAAAAGAAAACAACCAAACAGGAAAAACGTTAAGGGAAATGATGCAAAAAAGACTGCTTAACCGTGATTCCTTGGTTTCACTTTTCACTAGCGGCTCTCTCACGCAAAGAGTTTTCCTTGCAGCAGTCCAAGAGAAGGGTTTTGCGCAGCAGTTCGGGCCAAGATCAATTAATGTTCTTGCAAGAGGGCTTGCATTCATTGGCCCGCAGGGAAGAAAAGTAGAGAGAGCAAAACGCGCTTTCCAGTCAGCTCAAGCAGAGCAAATGTTCCAGTTTTTGGAGAAACACGACCTGCTTGACACAGGGCACAGCAGAGGGAAAGGCAAGGGTTGGAACGTTTACCTCGTGAGGATTTGAGGCATTGAACACCAATAAAAAGCTTTTTCTGGTTCAAATATTACGAGAAAATGGCTGAAGACTACAAAAAACTGGGTTTGAAAGCAGGATTGGAAGTGCACCAGCAGCTCGATACAGGAAAGCTGTTCTGCAGGGACAAATCAGTGCTGCGCGAAGACAAGCCTAATTTTACTGTTCGCAGATACATTAGGCCGACTGCTTCAGAAATGGGAGAGTTTGACGCAGCAGCGCTGGAGCAGACAAGAAAGGGTTTAACCTACATTTACGAGGGCTACAATGACTCCACGTGTGAAGTTGAAACTGATTCAGCCCCACCGCAGCCAATTGACAAAGATGCATTGAAGGTAGCACTGGAAGTTGCACTGATGGCCCAAGCCAGCATACTTGATGAAATGTTTGTGATGAGAAAGTTGGTTGCTGACGGCTCAAACACTAGCTCTTTCCAGCGCACAATGCTTGTAGCAGTTGGAGGAAAACTGAAGCTGAAAAACAAGGAAGTTGGAGTTCAAACAATTGTTCTGGAGGAGGATGCTGCAAGGCCAATGGAGAAACGGGAAAACGAAATCGTTTACAGGCTTGACAGATTAGGGATCCCGCTGATTGAGTTTGCAACTAACCCTGAACTTTTTTCTCCTGAGGAAGTGAAGGAATGCGCTCTAGCAATCGGCGCATTGCTGCGCAGAACGGGGAGAATGAAGCGAGGCTTAGGAACAATAAGGCAGGACCTAAACATTTCAATTAGTGAAGGTGCAAGAGTAGAAATTAAAGGAGTCCAGGAAGTTGAGCTAATTGATGAGTATGTGAGGAGGGAAGTGGAGAGGCAGCGCATACTGCTTGCAATAAGAGAAGAATTGAAACTGCGCAGAATAAATGAAAGCAACTGCATTGGAGAAGAAAAGGAGCTGGCAAATGAATTGTATGGCAGTGATTGCAAGCTGCTGAAAGGAAAAAAGGTTTTTGCGGTAAAGCTCAACGGCTTTAAGGGTTTGCTCGGACAAGAAGTGCAGCCAAACAGGCGCTTTGGAACAGAAATCTCGAGTTATGTTAAGGCACGCAGCAAGCTTAAAGGAATATTTCACTCGGATGAGCTTCCGGGCTATGGAATCAGTGCGCAGGAAAAGGAAACAATTGAAAGAAAACTTGGAGTTAAAGAAAAGGATGCTTTTGTCCTTGTGTTCCACGAAAGCATTGAAGAAATAAGGAAAGCACTTAATGCTGTCAAGGACAGGGCACTGATTGCAGTTAAAGGAGTGCCAGAGGAAACAAGAAATGCACTGGAAGACGGCAACACTGAATACAGCAGGCCCCTGCCGGGAGCAGCAAGGATGTACCCTGAAACTGATTTGGAAACAATTGCTGTTGACGAAAAAATCCTGAAACAGATTAGAGCAAACCTTCCTTTGACTCCAGAGCAAAGAAAAGAGCTTTTCGTGAAGAAGTTCGGCTTAAGCGAAAAGCTCGCGGAAGAAATGAAGCTCAGCAATTACGCGAGGTTTTACCGCAGGCTAGTGGAAGAGAAGAAAGTTGACGCAAAGCAGGCGGCAGTGCTGCTGCTTGAAGGAATAACAAAACTCAAAAGGGACGGAATTCCGACTGAAAACATTTCAAATGAAATGGTTGAGGAAACAATGCTTGCATTGAAGGAAAAGAAAATAACGCAGGATGTTTTGCTTGAAGTGCTTGGATGGTGGGCGAAAAAACCAAGGGAAAGCTTTGAATCAGTGCTGAAAGAAATGAAAGTTAAGGCTGTTGGAACAGGAGAAGTTGAAAATATTGTGAAAGAAATTGTGCGTAAAAATATGGTTTTGGTTAAAGAGAAAGGAATGCAGTCCGCGAGCGCGCTTATGGGGGATGCAATGAAAGAATTGAAGGGAAAAGCCTCAGGCCAGGAAATAAATGCTTTGCTGAAAAAGGAAATAGAAAAAGTTGTTTCAAAATGAAAATTGTCCAGGAAAAAGATGCTAGGAAATGCTTTCATAAGAGAAGGCCGGACTCGCACAAGGGGGATAATGGGAAAGTGTTGGTTGTTGGCGGCAGCAATGACTTGGTTGGAGCGCCAGCATTGGCTGCACTTGCAGCCCTTTCATGTTATAGAACGGGCGTGGATTTGGTAACAGTAATTGCACCTGAAAAAGCCGGCTTTATTATTAATCGCTACTCTCCGGATTTGATTGTGAGGAAAGTAAAAGGCAGTTCTTTTTCTGAAACTGATGCAAAAAATGTTTTGGATTTGAGCAAAAAAGCTGACTGCGTTCTTATTGGGCCCGGACTAGGGCAAGACAAGAAAACCGCCAATTTTGTGAAAAAAGTTGTTTCAAAATGCGGTAAACCAATGATTTTGGATGCAGACGCAATAAAAGCCATGAAAGGCAAAAAGTTTTCCGGAAAAGTCCTTATTACGCCTCATGCAGTTGAATTCCAAATTTTTTCAGGAAAAAACCCCCACAAAAACAGGGAAAAAATTGTTAAACAAACTGCCAAAAAACACGACTGCGTTATTTTGCTTAAGGGAAAAATTGATGCAATTTCAGATGGCAGAAAAGTGAAGCTGAACAAGACAGGAAATGCAGGAATGACTGTTGGAGGAACAGGGGATGTTCTCGCTGGAATCTGCGCTGCACTGGTTGCGCAGAAGAATTCCTTGTTTGATTCTGCATGCGCTGCAGCATTCATCAATGGAGCAGTAGGAGATATACTTTTAAGAAAGAAAGGATATGGTTTTACTGCATCGGATTTTTTAAGCGAAATTCCAGAAGTACTTAAAAAGTACTGGAAGTGAGCAAATGAAAAAACTGCATAAAGATTTCCTGCACGTGAGAAAGCCTTGGGGCAGCTTTTCCCAGTACTGCAAGGAGAAAAAAGTTACTGTGAAAATTCTTGAAGTGAAAGCTGGGGAAAGCCTTAGCCTTCAATACCACAAGCTCCGCGATGAGCTCTGGCTTCCATTAGATTCAGGCTTTGTAGCTGAAGTTGATGAACGAATTATTCACGCAAGGATAGGTGAACCAATCTTTGTTCCACGAAAATCTAGGCACAGACTAAGTGCGAAAAAGAAAGCAAGAGTCCTTGAAATCGCTTTCGGAAAGTTTGACGAAAAGGATATTGTGAGATTGGAAGACAAGTACGGAAGGAAAGGCACAACAAAAATCTAAATCATTTTCTTTGCGCCCTTCTTCAGCCCGCGCAGGCACCTTTTGTGAAAGTACTGCCCCATCCACTTTTTTTCTGTTCCGCGCTTTCCGCAAACAGAGCACTCCTCACCATATTTTCCTTGCGGAGCTTCTTCCTGCTGTTCTTCTTTTTTTCCCATGAATTTGTCCAGAAAACCCATCAATTAACAATAGTGCTTTCGAGTTTAAAAAAATAGCCCCAAGGAGATTCGAACTCCTGTCACAGGGTTTCTTCCAAGAGCCTATCTTGGCGAACCAAAGCAAGCTTTGACCAAAGCCCTGTATCCTTGGCCGCTAGACTATGGGGCTAGAATCGTAAACTAAATTTGTGCAGGCATTCTATTAAAAAGTTCTGCAATGGGCTTTAAATGACAAAATTTTGGCGCCTGAAAATGCTTTTAAAAAGTTAATCCAAGCTAAATTCTAAGTGCTTCAGCGAGCTGATAGCCTTATTGGGGGTGTAGCATAGTGGTGGTGCATCCGGCTGATAATGCGGAAGCAGAAACCGGAAGGTCCCAGGTCCGATCCCTGGCACCCCCATCCTGTTGCTTTTATATCCAAATATTTAATGCTTGTTAAACCCAGATGAAAGTGGCTAAGAGCGCCACAAGAATTGATGCAAGAAGGCTTAACAGCAAGCCAACTTTTGCCATTTCTTTCACGGAAAGAAAACCGGTTGAAAAAGCGATTGCATTAGGCGGGGTTCCCATCGGGGCAGTGAAGTCAAGGGAAACACCTATTGCAACAATTACTATGAGAATTTCTGGCCTGATGCCTATCACTGGAGCAAGCGGGATTACAAGCGGAATCATTATTGCGGCAGAAGCAGTATTGGAAGCAAGCATTGTCAGCAGAACGCTTACAACAACCACAATGAAAATAACCAGAAGCAGCGGCAACCCGGTAATCAGTCCTTCAACAAGCGAGGCAATAAACAGGTCAAAGCCTGATCCATGGAAAGCAAAGCCGAGTGCAATGCCTGAACCTATCAAGGAAAGTATGGGCCAGTTGATTTTGGAGAAATCATTCTCTTCAACCAGGCGAGTGAAATAGAGGAGCAGAATCGGCACAAGTGCAACAACACTGCTGCTTAACCCTGTTAAGCTGCCAGTAACCCATAGAAAAACTGTTGCAATAAAAATTGCAAGAACAAGCCACTTGCTTCGGTCCATTCTGATTTCTTTTGAGTCGATTTTTAGGCCGGAAATTTCAGGCTTGAAAATGCGTAGCACAACAAACCATATTACCAGCAGGAAGACCACTACAAAAGGCAAACCATAATAGCTCCAGTCAAGGAACTCAAAGCTTTGGCCTAAATCCTGAATGTAGCGCTGCGCTAAAGGGTTCGGAGTGCTTCCAACTAACGTGCCCAAGCCGCCGATTGTTGCTGCATAAGCAACACAGAGAAGGAACCCCTTTGCAAAAGAGGAATCCTTTGTTGCAAGCTTGTTTTTCCTTAAAATGAACAGCGCAATAGGAATCATTACTGCTGCAGCAGCAGTGTTTGAAACCCAGAATGAAAGAAAAGCAGTTATCGCCATGAATGCGAGCACTATCCTGCTTGGGGAATGCCCAACATGCTTTAAGACTCGCAGTGCAATAAGTTCATCAAGCTCGAATTTTTCAAGCGCGAACGCCAGCATAAAGCCGCCAAGCAGCAGCACTACTACTGGGTCAAAGTAATTGGGAAAAATTTGCCCAGGAGAAAAACCGCCGAATAATACCAGCAGAAAGCTTACCAGCAGGCCGGTAACATGCAGCGGCAGCACCTCTGAAAACCAGTAAACAACCGCAAGAACTGTTATTGCAAAAACCATTTTTGCTTGAGGAGCCACTTCAACAGGCGAAAAAAAAGCAGCGAGTGCAAGAAGTGCACCTAGGACAAAAATTGCAATACGCCTGGAATCCATTAAAACCAAATTAAAGAATGACAAACTTATATAAAATATCTTTCTTATACATAACTGGTTTTGCGTTTAAATAATTTTGTAATGCAGTAATGTTATGGAAAAAGAAATTGTTTTTTTTGATGAAGCAGGAACCCCATTCAACGGCGCTACAATAGAAAACACGCCTTTAGGCGGATGCGAAACAGCAATACTCCGGGTTGCTGAAGGCCTTGCAGCAAAGGGCTTCACTGTAACAGTTTACAACAACTGCCTGGAGGAAGGAATGTTCAACAAAGTGGAGTACAAAAACAGAAAGCGATTTGAAAGCGAAGCAAAGAATGGCTTTGGAATGTTTGTAAGCCAGCGCGGCTTAAGCGTTTTCCAGAGCAAGTTCAGCGCTGAAAAAAAGTTCCTGTGGTTGCAGGACAACCCTAAGGGAGAACTGTACTCTGCTGAACTGAAACTGCATCTCAGAAAAGTGCTGCCGGAAATAGACTATTTTTTTGTCGTCTCAAAATTCCAAAAAAACGCTTTGGTTGAAGGATTTCCTTTTGCAGGAAAAAAAGGGTTTTTTCTGACAAGAAACGGGGTTGACGAAAAAATTGTGAGCGAGCTTAAAGCAAAGGAAAAAAACCCCGGAAAGTTTGTTTATTCCACCACTCCTTTCAGGGGCCTTGCGGTTCTGCTGAAGCTGTGGCCTGAAATTAAAAGAAGGATTGCTGAAGCAGAGCTCCACATTTTTGGTGGAAGAAAAGTCTATCAAATGAGTGAAGGGAAATGGCAGAGGCTTTACGATAAAGCAGGTGGAATGGAGGCAGTGTTCGTGCATGGCGCGCTGCCCCAAAAAGAGCTTTTAAGCGAATTAAGCGATGCCTCTCTTTACCTTTACCCCAACACGTTTGAGGAAACATCCTGCATTTCAGCTATGGAAAGCATTTCACTCGGAGTGCCAATAATAACTTCCCGCAGGGGAGCGCTGCCTGAAACAGTCAGAAAGGGCTGTGGGGTGCTGATTGAAGGCGACCCTCTAAAAAACGATTATCAGCAAAAGTTTGTGGAAGAAACAGTTGGTGTGAGTGAAAACCGAAAAAAATGGAAGGAAATGAATCAAGAGTGCCTGAAGCAGGATTTCAGCTGGAAAACAGTTGTAAAGGAATGGGTTGAATTCCTTGAAAAATGACGTCCTCCCATGCCTAAAGGCAGGGGTATCCCAACATTTAATGGACGTCATGAACCCGTCAACGGAAAAGATACCGAGGCCTACAAACCGCGACTTAAAAGCCGAGGTATCTTTTGGGTTGAATGAATTCAGTTGACTATCAGCTGGCCTTCCATTTGCTCATGGCCTTCACCGCAAAAAACATTGCAGAAAAACCTGTAAGTACCTTTTTTGTCTGCAACAAATTCAACGGTAACAGTTTCGCCTGGAACAATCTTTTTGTTCACGCCAAACTGGGGCAAATTAAAGCCGTGGTCAACGTCCTCGCTTGAAATGCGAAGCACAACCGTGTCGCCTTCGCTTACTTCAATTTTGCTTGGATTGAACCCCCACTGAAATGCCCTCACATCGAATTCTTTTGTTTCTCCGCCCGCAGGCGTAACGGCATCATCGCCATTTAAGCTGCCATCTGGGCCAGCGCCATTACTTATTGGGGTTCCACCATTGCTCTGCTGTGGCTGAGTGCAGCCTAAAAAAAACACCAGCAAAACCAAGAAAAATGCAGCGAATCTTTTTTCCATTTTTTCACTGAAAAATATTTTAATTAAAAAAATATTTAAAACAATGCTATTCAAAAAAAAATTTAACAATGCAATCCTCTTTGTTAAAACCTGAATGCTGAGGGACAGGAAGCGCTCAAAATGCAGTCGTTGCACTTAGGCTTTCTTGCAGTGCACACTGCTCTTCCATGATTTATCAGCAGCGTGGAAATGCTCCACCACTCCCTCTTTGGCACTATTTGCATCAAGTCTAGCTCTATTTTCACTGGATCCTTGTTTTTGCTTAACCCTAGCCTCTGGCTTAGGCGTGCAACATGGGTGTCAACTGCTATTCCATCCAGCCTCCCGAATGCACCTGAGAGAATAATGTTCGCTGTTTTCCTTGCAATTCCGGGCAACTGGACTAGTTCTTCCATAGAATGGGGCACTTTTCCGTTATGCCTCTCCCTTATAATCTTACAAGCACTGATTATGTTTTTTGCCTTGTTCCTGTAAAAGCCAGTTGACCTAATGGCCTGCTCGAACGCTTTCCTGTCAGCATCAGCGTAGTCATCAATTGCCCGGTATTTTTTGAACAGTTCCTTTGTTACAATGTTGACTCTTTTATCAGTGCACTGCGCTGAGAGAATTGTTGCAACCATTAACTCCAACGGGTTTTTGTGGAGCAGCTGGATTTTTGCTGCAGGATATTCTTTCTTCAGCAGCTTAATGGTTTTATCTGCTGTTTCCTTAGCATCAGGCATACTCAAAAACTGTGCCTGCAAACAGTTTAAAAAAAAAGCTCAAACCAAGACAGCTGGAAAAAGTTGATGCACGGATTTTCATATTTCTTTCCAGATTTCGGCGAAGCCGTCAACCATTTCATCCAGAAAGCTTTTCCTGTATCCAACCAAAAGCCTGGCTACCCTCTCAGGGTCAACAAGCGAAAAAAATGTTTTTCTTCCGCGCTTTTTTTTCTGGACTAGCCCCTCGGAAAACAGCCTGTTCAAGTGCCAAGAGGTCGTGCTTGGACTGAGGCCAATTGCCTTTGAAATCTGCCTGTTGTTGCCTTTCTTGTGCGTGAGCAAAAAAAGCACTATTTTTCTTAAGCTGCCCTGCCTCAGCAAAGACATTTCCTTCTCTTCTTCGAAGCCCTCCCTAATCAAGTAAAAGCGGGTGAACTTGGTGTCCTTCACCTGCTTCACAAGATGCCTTCTTTGAAGGTAATCCAAGTGGTATTGAAGGCTGCCTGTTGCCATGCCTGTCCTGCGCTGAATTTCCCTGAAATGCAAGCCAGGAGACTCCTTCAAAAGGCCGTATATTTTGTTCCTGACTTCAAGCTCGAGGGCTTCATCAATTTCATCCATCACTGCCTCTCACTTCTTGAATATAGCCATAAACAAGGAAACCAGAATCAAGAACTCAAAAACGTTTTCGCTTGAGTCAGACAAAAACCTTCCCGGGGAAACAAAAAGGTCCAAAACTTTCACAAGCCACTTTAAGGCAAAAAACAGGAAAGCAAAGGAAACAAACAGAAGTTTTTGTGTCTTGGTTTTTCTGTAAGCTAAAAAAGAAATTACAAATATTGCTAATGATAAAAGGAAAACAAGGACTTTTATGTATGGGTCCGCATCCAAAGCAAACTGGGTTAAAGGCCTTAGTGAATCCCAAGCGTAATCTGCCATTTACACTCCTCCAAATACCTGCTTAACACAATTTTTTGAACCAAAAAAAAGAAAAAGAGGCATCAATGTGAGGTGATGAAGGGTAAAACCACTTGATGCCTTCTGCGCTATTCACGTGGGGTAAATTGCACTATAATACTCTTCTTTTCCGCTTTATAAAGGGATTTTGGTACAAAACCCAAAAAGTAGTACACTGTTCGAACGAATTAGGGCATTCAGGCCATAAAAACGAGTATTTCACTAAAAAAAAGCATTTTTTACTGCTGCCCATCGAACGTTTTCTTTAAGGCAGCTTAACTTTTGCTCCACAAACAGCCTTTGCCTGCAGCTCTAGCCTGTTCTTCCGCTAAAGCAAACTCGCCGGAATACAGAGTGTTTGGCTCAAACCTGAAAGCAAAAGCATTGCCGCTTTCCACCAATTCAAGGTTTACAAAGTTATCGTCAACAAAAACATAGCGAAGGAGCCTTCCGTACTTGTCCCGGTTCTCTTCATCTGATTGCATGGAGGCAAGCCTGTTATTGACCAATGAAGCAAGGTGCTTTTTTGCTTCCTCAAAGCATTTTTCCCCGCTTTCAGTTGAATTAATGCCTATGAGCCTGACATATTCTCCATCGGAAAGCCTGATTGTGTCTCCGTCAACCGCATACGAAATTAACCCCAGTTCGTTTATTGGCTCTGTTTGCTGCACGCAGCCTGAAACACCAATCAATGCAATCAGCGCGGTGAGAGCAAATGGTTCCTGCGCTTTCATTCAATCACTTTAGTTTTTCCTTGATTATTTCTTGGACTTTCCTTGCCTCGGCTTTTCCCTTCATTTCACGCATTGCAATTCCCACCAAGAAATTCATTGCCTTTTTCTCGCCTTTCCGCAAATCACTTATTGCCTTAGGGTTTTCTTTCATGACCTTTTCAACAGTTTTAATTAATGTGTCATCAGGCACATCCGACAAAAGCTGTTCTCCTTTGAGGAATTTGAGTGGGGGAACGCCTTCCAAAACATATTTTATCGTTGCTTCCTTGGCATTCTTTTCTGAAACCTTTTCCTGTTCCAGCAGCTTAAGCAGCGAAATTATTTCCTTGGAGGAAAGGCTTAACTCTCTCAGCGAAAGGTCATTGTAGTTGAGTATTCCTAAAAGCTCTCTGCTGAGGAACTTTGCCGCAAGCTCTGCTCCGACTTCTTTTGCAGCTGACTCAAATAGTTTGCCAAGCTCAGGGTCTGACGCCATAACCCTTGCATTGTACTCGCTTAGCTTGAATTCCTTTTTGAGCCTCTTCACTTTTTCCTCTGGCAGTTCAGGAAGGGAATCCCTGACTTCTTTTACCAATTTCTTTTCAAGAACTATTTTGGTTAAGTCTGGTTCAATGATGTAGCCATAGTCATCTTCTGTTTCCTTTTCCCTTAAAGAAAAGGTTGAAGAGGTTACTTCATCAAAGCCCCTTGTTTCCCTTTTCACTCCAGTTCCTGCTTTAACCGCAGTTTTCTGCCTTTCAACCTCAAAGCCAAGCACCTTCTCAATGTTTTTGATGCCGGTCACATTTTTCACTTCAACCCTGTTCCCGCCATCAACCGAAATATTGGTGTCAGCTTTTATTACTGATTTCCTTTCATCAAAAATGTCAAGGTAAAAAATAATTGACCTAATTTTTGAAAAAAATTCTCTTGCCTCCCCAGCAGAAGAAATGTCTGGTTCAGTCACAATTTCCACTAAAGGCACTCCAGAACGATTGTAGTCAACAAGGCAAGATGAAGCTGAAGCAACGCTGCCCTCATGCACTATTGCCGCAGGGTCCTCCTCCAAGTGAACCCTCTTGATGCGAATTTTTTTGGCTGAGTCAAGCAAAACAAAGCCATTCTCTCCTAACGGCACCTCAAACTGAGATATCTGGAAGTTTTTTGCAAGGTCAGGGTAGCTGTAAACCTTTCTGGAGAAACGCATTTCAGGAGCTATTTTGCAGTTAAGGGCGAGTGCGAGTTTCAACGCGTACTCAATAGCCTTCCTGTTGGCAAGGGGCTTGCTTCCTGGAAAACCAAGGCAAATCTCGCAGCAAGAAGAGTTTGGGGCAGCGGTTTTTTCCGCGACACTGCAGCCACAGAAAAGCTTGCTCTCCGTGTTCAAGGAAACGTGAAGCTCGAACCCAGCCCTGAAACCTGAACTGCTTTCCTGCAATGCCATCATAGCCTCACCAGTTTTTCGAATAGTTCCCTGTGAATTTTTCCGTTTGACGCGATGAAGTTAACGCTGAACAAATCTGCTTTTTCGTTGTTGATTGTCGTAAGCTTGCCCCCGGCTTCACCCAAAATAATTAGCCCTGCAGCAACATCCCACGGCTTCAACTCATACTCGAAGAAAGCATCTGATCTTCCGCTTGCAACATAGCAGAGGTCAAGCGCAGCAGAACCCATCCTCCGCACGCCGTGGGTTTTTCCAACAAGATTGCTAATTGATTTGATTGTCTTATCAATTAATTTTCTTTCATTGTATGGAAAACCAGTAACAACAAGCGAATCAATCAATCTGGAGGTGCTTGAAACCCTTATTCTGTTCCCGTTGAGGAAAGCGCCTTTTCCTTTCTCTGCAACAAACAGCTCTTTTGCAGCAGGATCGAATATGACTCCAAGCCCTACTTTTTTTTCCTCCACCAAAGCAATTGAAACGCAGAAGAAAGGGAACCGGTGAGCAAAATTGTTTGTTCCATCTACGGGGTCAACAACCCAATACCTGCCATTGGAACCTTCCTCTGCCCCGGATTCCTCTCCCAAAAACCCAAAATCAGGGAAAGCCTTTCCCAAAATTGACTTTACTTTCTTCTCAGCTTCCAAGTCAGCCTCTGTGACAAGGTCTACGGCGCTTGACTTATGCATGAAGGAAGGCTTTCTCTTGAAGTGCTTCATTATTATTTTTCCGGCTTCGCCTGCAGCTTTAATCGCAGCCCTTGTTTCCTTCCTCAAGCAACCACCGCCTCGAGAGCAGCTGCAGCTGAAACCACATTTTTTTCATGCAAGTGGTCAGCTGAAAACATCAGGCCAACCGGCATTCCGCTGCTTTTCCCTGCATTGACTGAAATGTGAGGCAAACCAGCCAAATTTGCAGGCACAGTGCACAAATCCATTGAGTACTGCTGTAAGGGGCTAAGCTTCTCAATTTCACTGAATTTAGGTGCAACCAACGGCATTGTTGGGTGGGCAAGAACCGTGAAACTCTTAAAGGCCTTCCTGAATTCCTCAACAAGTTTTGTGCGGGCCTTCATTGCCCTAACATAATAAGCACCCCTGAAGCCAGCCATCCTGGCAAAAGTGCCAAGAATGATTCTTCTCTTGGATTCCTTCGAAAAATTTTTGCTGCGCACCATTGAAAAGTACTCGTCAAAGTTTCCCTCAAGCTTTTCATGCACCCCATAACGCATTCCGCAGTAACGGGCAAGATTTGTTGAGGCCTCGCTTAACGCAATAAGATAGTATGCTGCTATGCCGAACTTCGCATTCAAAGGAAGTGAAACTTCCTCCACTCTTGCGCCCTCTGATTCAAGCTGCTTAATTGCGTTCCATGCAACCTTGCTTACTCCACTGCTGATTCCTGCACCAAAAAACTCTTTCACTACGCCTACTCGCAATTTTTTTGCATCAGTGCCATTGAGCTCGGAAAGCTTTTCAGCTTCTGCTGGAAGCGAAGTTGAATCCTTTTCGTCTTTTCCTGACATAAGCTCCAGAAGCAGTGCTGCCTCTCTCACTGTTTTAGCAATTGCGCCTATTTTGTCAAGAGAGTTGGCGTAATCAATCAGGCCATGCCTTGAAACCCTTCCATAGCTCGGGGTTAAGCCGACAACACCGCAGAAAGATGCAGGGCACGCAATGCTGCCACCAGTGCTTTCCCCAACCGAAACATGCGGGAAATCAGCAACAGCAGTGAATCCGGCTGAGCCACCGCTGCTTCCACCACAGCTCCTCTCCAAGTCAAACGGGTTAAGCGGAATTTTCTGCTCCAGAATGTTAGTGGAAAAAGTTCCGAAACCAAACTCGTCCTGCGCGGTTTTTGCAATCACAACTGCGCCTTCTTCCTCCAGCTTTTTAACAGCTGTTGCAGTTGAAACCGGCAGATAGCCTGAGAGAATTTTTGAGCCGGCAGTTGACTCAATGCCCTTAATGCAAAGGCAGTCCTTCACTGAAACCGGCAAGCCAAAAAGCCGTCCAGAACGTTTTCCCTGCCTGTCAAGTTCTTTGGAGCGCTTAACAGCATAATCAGATGAAATCAGCTTAAGGTGATGAAATCTTTTGTTAAGCTTTTCCGATTTTTCCAGCACTTTCGCTGTGTGATGTTCAACTGAAAAACCTTTTCCCTGCGATTCTTTCGCGAACCGGAATGCGTCCACTCAACCTACTCCTAAGCTATTGAATAATCTTCGGCCCCCTGAAGTAGCCGTACTTTTTGTGCTTGGTGTTTGAAAGCGCTTCTTCCTGCGTCAAGCACTCCAACGCATTGTCTTCCCGCAGCACATTGCTTAACTCAACCGGCTGAAAGGAAGGCTTCACTTTTTCAACCTTCATTTTGCCGAGCACTGAAAACTTTTCAAGAACCTCGTTGAGTTGAGGCAAGAACTCCCTCACCTCATCATCTGAAAGGTTAAGCCTAGCGTTCCTTGCAACCCTTTTCAGTGTTTCAGCATTAACCCTTGCATTAGCCAAAAACATGCACCGCCTAAACTAATGAAAAAAGCAAAAACTATTTCTTTCCTTTCTTTTCAAGGTCAAGCTTCAGCTTCAGCTCCTTTAACTGTCTCTCGCTTACTGGGCTTGGAGCACTGTCCATCAGCGAAACTGCCGCCTTGTTTTTCGGGAACGCTATTACTTCCCTGATGCTTTCAGTGCCTGCAAGCATTGCTGCAATTCTGTCAAAGCCGAAAGCAATTCCCCCATGAGGCGGTGCACCATACTTGAATGCATCCAGCAAAAACCCGAACTTTGCTTCTGCCTCCTGCTTTGAAATGCCAAGAGCAGCGAACATTTTCTCCTGCACTTCCCCCCTATGAATCCTGATGCTTCCCCCGCCAAGCTCGACACCGTTAAGCACAACGTCATATGCCCTTGCCTTGACTTTGCCTGGCTCCTTTTCAAGTAATGGCAAATCTTTTTCCTGCGGAGAAGTGAAAGGATGGTGCTTTGCCTGCCACCTGTCTTCTTCCTCGTCAAACTCCAGCAGCGGAAAATCAACTATCCACACAAAAGAAATCTTCTTATCGTCAATCAAGCCAAGTTTTTTCCCCAACTCCCTCCTAATGCTCCCCAGCGCTGCATTAACTACTTCCTCTTTTCCTGCAACAAGCAGAAGCAAATCATTTTCCTTTGCTTTTGTTTTACTTGCAAGTTCCTTCAAAATTTTCTCGTTGAAAAACTTTGCAACCGGGCCCTCCAAGCCGCCACTTGCAACCTTAAACCATACAAGGCCTTTCGCCCGGTGCACCTGCGCCAGCTCAATCAATTCATCTAGCTCTTTCTTTGAAAATCCGCCGCATTTTTCAGCGTTAAGCGCCTTAACTATTCCATTGTATTCGATTTCTTGACTGAATGCCTTGAAGCCTGAGCCCTTGATTGCTTCGGTTACTTCCACCAGTTCCAGCCCAAAGCGCATGTCAGGATTATCAACGCCAAAGCGCTCCATCGACTCCTCATAGCTGATTCTTGGAAAAGGAGTCTTCAGGTTTATTCCCTTGATTTCCTTGAATATGTCTTTAAACAGCCCCTCAACAATTTCAAAAATGTTTTCTTCGCTTACAAAACTCATTTCAACATCAATCTGCGTGAACTCCGGCTGCCTGTCTGCCCTCAAATCCTCGTCCCTAAAGCATTTCACTATCTGGAAATACTTGTCAAAGCCGCTGACCATTAGCAGCTGCTTGAACAGCTGCGGGCTCTGCGGAAGAGCAAAAAATTTTCCCGGATGGACTCTGCTTGGAACAAGGTAGTCCCTTGCTCCCTCCGGAGTTGACTTTGAAAGAAAAGGCGTTTCAATTTCAAGGAAGCCCCTTGAATAAAAGTACTCTCTCACAACTTTTCCGAGCCTGTGCCTTAAAACAATGTTTTGCTGCATTTCCGGCCTGCGCAAATCCAGGAACCTGTACTTTAGCCTCACATCCTCATTAGCCAATGTTTTTCCGCTTACCTCCAATGGCAGCGGCTCGCAGCGGCTCACTATTTCGAGTTCCTTTGCCTGCACCTCAATTGCCCCAGTTGAAAGCTCCTTGTTTTCAGTGCCCTTTGGCCTCTTCACAACATTTCCACTGACAGCAACAACAAACTCGTCTCTTAATTCCTTTGCTTTTTCCTGCACGCTTCTGCTGGTTTTAGGGTTAAATATTACTTGGGTTATGCCATAACGGTCCCTCAAGTCAACAAAGGTTAAGCCTCCGTGGTCTCTTCTGTTGCTAACCCAGCCACTCAAAACCACTTCTTTTCCGGCATGCTTCTCGGTTAGCTCGCCACAAGAATGAGTCCTCTGCATTAAACGCTCACCAGTACACCAACTATTAGCCATATAGCAAACAGCTTGATTTTTAACATTTAATTTGCTGTTTGCTGGTTGCAAAATGCAGTTTTTTAGCAAAAGACATTGGTTTTGGTAATTTCTTAATGTCTTTTGCGACTAGCGAATGACTTGTTTTTTACCATTATTAAAGTCATTCGCTATTTGTTCAAAAACACAAGCATTTTGCTATATTATATACTTTAAGGGTAATAATAAAAGGCTAATTCCAGGCAAATGGATGCAGACGAAAGGCAACAGCATTAGTTCCTGGATGTAAGAAGCTTGCCCTGCCACGACTTTAATTCTCCCTGAATTGAGGCAATCACTGTAGCATAAGAGCCCTCGCTCCTCGCAAACTCGAGCAGGCTTTCATAATATTTTACATTTGCTGAAACCAACTTCTTATGGGTTCTCTCAATAGTCAAAGCCTCTTCCGCACCAATTTTTTGGCGGGAATACATTTCAACCCTTCTACTGTAATCACTGGCAGCAGACCAGATTTTCTTCATTAAAAGAATGCCCACAGCGTTTTCATTGAACAGCTTTGTAACCCGTTTTTTCTGAAGTGCACTAAAGCGCGCTGCCTTTTCAAGTTTTTTGGGGGAAACAGAATCGCGAGCCTTTCTTTGAGCAGCCTTACTAGCGGCACCTTGCCCTCCAACTAAATGTTTTCCTTTTAGCGCTCCAGGCACCCTGAACATAATAAAAAACATAATAGAAATAGGGAATTGGAATATTAAATACTTGCGCAAGAGCAATCAGCGGGCTTTCATGAGGCGGGAGTGCCATTCCTTGGACTCGAACCTGAGCTGCTCAATTACTGCAGGGAGCGCACCACTTTTTTGTGCAAACCTGATCATGCCCTCAGTGAACTGGATGTGGGCGGAAACATAAGAGCGGTAAAGAGACTGTGAACTTCGCATTCTGTCAAGCCTTGAATTTGCGTTCCTGAGTGTTTTCAAGAGGCCTTTTCCTTCCCTTGTTTCTGAAAATTTTTTCTCAAGCGAATTAAGAGTTCTACGCAACCTTGCATCAGGCAAGGCAAACTTTCCCACAAAAGCCCTCCTCAATTGCGTTGTGCCCTTATCCGGCACAAACTCCTCCAAACCACTATCTCCTGAGGCAGGCTTTTTTGGCTTCCGCTTTTTTCTGAAACCAAACCGCATAAGAAAATTAATGCCTTCCTGATTTATATTTCTTCACTTTTCCGGAAATCTCTTTCAGCGCGTGCCAGAACTTTTCCCTGCGGAAGAAAAACAAGTAAGCCAAACCGAAAAATGCCCCCAAACCGTGAATCCAGAAGTCGGTGCCAGTGACAGCGTCAAACAATTTGCCTAAGTCAAATTCAGCTGCTTCCTTCTCGGCCTTCCCTAACTGTTCCTTGATTGCAGCAGCCCTGTTCTTGTCGCCGCCTGCCAGCGCACGGTTCAAGTCTTTTTCCAGCAACCCCTGTTTTTCCTGAAGCCGTGCTTCCTCTGCTTTCAGGGTTTCCGAAACAAATGGGACAACAAGGAAGTTGAGCAGCAGAACCACTGCAATTATTGCTGCAGCGGTTTTTCTGGGGGAGAGCACAGCTGCAACTCCGAGAAGGCCGCTTACTCCAGCGCTTGAGCCGAACAAAACAGTGCTTGGGTTTAACAGTAGAAAGACAAGTGCTGAAGCAATTGACGCAAAAAAGAAAACCAGCAAAACGTCAAGGCCTGAAAGCGCAAGCTCAACAATCAATGCAAAGAAAAGAAAGGAAACAATGTTTGCTGTGAGATGAAAAAGGCTTTTCTGCACGAATTCAAAAAAGAAAGCGTTATGCAATGCACCCCAGCCGAAAGAAAGCGAAAAAATTGCCTGCTGCGGAATGAAGAGGTTGCCGCCTGAAAGAAAAAAGTATGCAGCCAGCAGCGCAAAGAAAAAAACCAGTGAAACCTTTGCCCTTGAAACAAGACCAAAAAATTTCAGTTTTGGAACAGGAGCAAAAAGCTTCATGCAATCAGCTTAAGAATTCCTGAAGCGTTTTCTGGTTTGAATCCTGCAGCGACTTTGCCGGCACCCCGAGTTTTTTCTGAATGCTTTTTGCCAGCTCCCTGTCAAAGCCATGGTGCGTTAACACCATCTTGGGCTCTGACTCCTTCACATAACCAAGCAATTGCCTGAAGTCAGCGTGGTCACTTAAAGGAAAAGTCTTGAATTTGCTGCCCCGCCAGCCGGTTGCAATTGCACAGCTTACCTTTCTCCCAGACTGCAGTGAAACTGCGTGAAGCAAGTCATCGCTGATAAAGTGCGGCGGCAGTATTAGGATGTCTGCTTCATCAAGGTTGTGGTTCAATTCAATGAAGGAACCAAGCCTTACGCCGTTTGACTCGTATGCCTTGTTCTGTTCGAAAACCCGCTTGTGCACCAGCGGCGTCTCATTCAAAAACTCGTTCACCACTTTTGTGAGCTCCTGCGCTTTTCCAGTCGCATAACCCCCCAACACAACAAAGCGTTTTAGCGCTAGCTGGGAGTTAACCCACTTAATCATGTCCTCATAGACCAGTTGCCTTTCAGGAAAAATGTATTCTGGCAAACCGAAAGTGCTCTCCATCAGCAGGACATCTCCGTGAAGTATTTCAGCTGGCTCAAGGAGGATGCTTTTCTGCAGCTTGAAGTCGGTTGTTGCAACAACCTCTTTGCCGTTGCATACTTTCAGCTGTGCTGCCCCGAGAATGTGACCGGAATTGTACATTGACACCTCGAAGCCATTAACCTCAAACTTTTTGCCGAACGGAACTTCCTTTACCTTTTCTTTTCCGTTCAAGTGCAAAAGCGAGGCAGTTTCCCTTGACATAAAGTAGTTGTTGGCAGAGGTTATTTTTGCGTGGTCGGAATGGGCATGGCTTACTATGATGTTTTTTCCTTTCACTCCGCAGGCGTCAATAAACAAATCCGAGTCGTGGCGGATGCGTATCCCGTGTTCCCCTGAAAACTGCATTGTGAAGACCTAAGAGAATAGGTGGAAGTAATATAAATAAATTTCTGGTAGTACTTAACTGCACTGGTTTTCCTGAAACATTTTATTTTTTGGAACAGGAAAGAACAGCAAAGTTCCATGGAAAAAATTATTAACCACTTCACAGTAATCTTTTACATGAAGTCCAGGCGCCTCCGAATTGGCGGGTTTTTCTCCGGGTTTTTTTCCAGAAAGCCAGCAAACAGCATTCAGAAAAAACTGGCCGAAGAAATTCTAGAAAAAACTGCTGTCCGCAAGAGCAAAGAAACGTTTGTTGTGCTTGAAACCCCAAATGGCAAAAAAATAGGGCTTATCAGAAACCTTTCACTTGCAGCAGTTTACAGCGTGGAAGGAAAAAAAATGCAAATAACCAAAGCTGACCAGGCTGCCTTCATGCATCTTGTAGACTCAAACTGGATTTGAAAGCCAGGCATCTTTTTGGTTGAACGGAGCTGCAAAAATAATTTATATAGATAATCATCATAGTTATAGGGGAATTTATGGCTGAGTCCATTGTACTGGCACAAAAGGTTCACGAGGAAGTTGAAGAGCTTCAAAGCAGAATAAGCGGGAAGCAGTGGAAGGATTACACGAGAAACTCCTTCATTTACAACCTCACCCAAACCATTTCATCGCTGGAGGAAACAGCAGCTCTGCTGGAGGAACTTCAGCTAAACTTTGAGGGGCAAGCGCTTAATGGCCCTGATATAGGAAAGCACTCCAAGGAATTAGGCGAGCTAATTTCCCTGCTGAAAAGAAACCAGAAAATGGAGGAATCAAGGCTGCAGCGCGCAAGAGAGCGAGGCATTGCAGAGCTGGGCGATGAAACAGGTTCGAAAGAGCTTTACTCTGAACTGGAGCAGAAAGTGCTGGGAATGCTGCTGAAGACACGCTATGCCCTTGAAAGGGTTGACCTTTTCCTGCGAAAGAAAGAAGCAAGGCCTTTCATGGAAAGCTCGCATAAAAGAAACATTCTTGAGCTGCTTGAGCAAAAAGAGGACGAGTTCCAGAACCTGAAGCACAGGTACGAGGAGCTGAGGAACAAGTCATTGGTTGGAAGGCTTGAGGAAGGCACTTCCTCTGACCTTGAAATGGAACTGCAGGAGCTTTCCAGAAACCTTGAAAGGCATTCAACGCTTTTGGAAAAAGAGCTTGACTCCAACAGGAAAAGCGTTGAGATGCTGCTTGCAAGCCAGCAGGAGCTTGATGGCAGAATAAAGGCAACCGAGGAGCTTACAAGCCAGTTCATGAAAAAAGCGCTAGAAGTGATTCTGATGTTAAAAAAAGAGCGGGACTACGCGAAAAAAATCGTGTTAGACATAGAGCATGAAACTCTGCAGCTTCGCCGCACCTACTCCAAGGAACTGCTGGATTTAGAGCACGAAAAAGAAAACGCGAAAACTGAAGCTTTCAACAAATTCAAGAAAAGCATTGTGGAAATGCAGAAAGACCTTGAAGAGAAAACCAGCTTGTTAAAGCACCTCAGGGAAATTCTCTCAGAGAAAGAGAAAAAAATCCAGAAACTCCAGGAAACGAAAAGCACAGGTAAAAAAAAGAAAAACAAAAAGTGATGCCCTTCAACGCCTAAAAGGCCGATAACTATTGGGCTTCAAGAATTTTTTCTAAAATGATGTTGCTCCATTTCTCGGCTTCTGATTTTTTAATTTCCTTTGCTTCCTCTGCCGAGAGGTCTTCCTCCAGCTGGATTTCTTCAACGCCATTGATTATCTTTGACTCTGCTGCTAAATCCAAGTCAACAAGTTTCTGGATCAGGATTCTTATTTTTTGGGTTTCCTCTTTGAAGGGTATTGAAACAAAAATCATGTCAAAGCCCAATAGGCCTTTTGTTTTCCTGGGAATATCAGTGTTTAGCTGCACTTCAAACTGCTCTACTTCAATGTCGAGTATTTTTTTCTCAAGAGCTTCCTGCAGCTCAGGCAAAAAATTTATGGCGGCCTGCCTGCTTGAGATCAGCGCTACCTTCATGCAGCTCAACTTATTTTTTCACCAAAAGTATTTAATAGTGGTTTTAACTACCTATTGAATGGCAGCCATGTACGATGATGACTCTTCAAGGCGCTACGATGTGCCGCATGAGGGCGAAATAGATTTTGGCTCTGAACCAAGCGGCGCTGGCGCCATCATTGGCGGTGCAATTGACTTCCTCAAAGGCAACTGGCTTAAAATAGTGGCAGTGATTGTGCTAATCGGCATAGCCTATTTTGCGTACGATTTCCTCGTTGGAAGCTTCAGAACTGTTTCAATAACCGCTTTAAGCACTGAGGGGCAGACTATTTCTGGCGCCACCATAAGGGTGTTCGATTCAGGGGGAAAAGAAATTGAAAGAATCAACTCTGGAGACACTCTCAGCTTAAAGGATGGCTCCTACACTGTAACGGTCAACGCTTCTGGCTTCAAGGCTCTGCGCAGTTACCCCATAGAAGTTAAGGGAAACACTGAAATTTCCTTGAAACTAGAGGAAAACGTTGATATATCATTAAGCGGAGAGTTCCCGGAAAAACTTCTTTCAGGAGAAAAAAAAATTGTTACGGTTACAGTAACCAACAACGAGTCAACACCCCAAGCAATAGAGTTTGTGTTCGAGGGAGCGTTGGACAGCAAAAGGATGAGCTTCTCTTACCCCAAGCCGTTGACTGTTCCACCAGGCCAGTTTACAGCAGAGCTTGAATTGCAGGTTAGAGAGGACCTTGCATCCTCGCTGTTTGGAGAAAACCTTTCAGGAAAAATCCGAATAAAGGGCCAGGATAACCCCAATGCAATCATTAATGCTTCTTTTGCTTTGATTCAGTTCGATTCAAGAAAAATGGAGGTTTCGCCGCGCGGCACAATGAGGCTGACAACGTTTGAGGGCGGCATTGCACAGCAGACAATAAGGGTGAAGAACAAAAACCCAAACAAAATGGAGGACATTCAGCTCAGGGTAGAGATAAATTCCGCAAAGTACTCAACAACGGAAGATGCTGCTTCATGGTTCAGCCTTGACCAGGAAACAATCTCACTGAACGAAAACGAGGAAAAAAGCATTGTGTTAAGGGTTAACCCGCCTGCAGGAATCCAGATTCCAAGCGATGCCACAGAGGAAAAAGTCGGCGGAAAAGTTGTAATCAGCACTTCTTATTGGAGCACTGAAATCCTCATTGATTTGACTATCGACAAAACATCCCTAAAACTTGAAATCACCGGGGCAAACGACAAAATAGTAAGGAAAAACCCTGACAGCGGCGACTACCAAGAAGAAGACTTTGATTTGACGCTTCAGAACAGGGGCGAGTTAACCATAAGAGAAGTGATTGTGACGGTTTCATGCAACAGCAGCATAGGGGATGTTGACTGGGTTAACATTAACCGCACAAACTTCGATGAAATTCCCCCAAGGGAAAGCGTTTCAACTGTTTACTTAATCAATGCCGCGGGTTACGCTGAGGGATTGATTGCAACCTGCGAGTTAAGCGCCCGCTATTCAGGGCCAACCGCAGGGGAAAGAGAGGAAACAATAAAAGAATTCACCATAACAACGGGATAAAAATGGCTGACCAAAACATTATTCTAACAGGGCTGGCATTCAACATCCTCGGAGCAATAATTTTTTCCGCGCCCCTGTTCATTAAAGTCCCATCAGAAAAAAAGGTTCAGGCGGCTGGATTGGCAGTAATGGCAGTTGGCTTTGCAGTGCAGTTCTACGCTTACCTTTAAATCCTTGAAATGCTGAAAGTGGTTCACCCTAAAAAAGTCCTGGCATAAGAAGAAAACGCTCAGGTTCAACTGCTTTTTTGAAGAAAGCCACCGGAGGGATTTGGACCCCCGATCTGCTGATTACGAATCAGCTGCATTAGCCGCTATGCTACGGTGGCACAATGACGTCCTCCCCTGCCTAAAGGCGCAGCCTCTTTTTCGCAAGCCTTTTTCTAAAAGGCTTAAGGCAGGGGTATCCCAACATTTAATGGACGTCATGAACCCGTCAACGGAAAAGATACCGAGGCCAATAACCGCGACTTAAAAGCCGAGGTATCTTTTGGGTTGAATAAAATTAAGCGCAAAGAAACAGTTAAACCTTTTCAAAGGACGTTTTTCCAAGCGAAAGCTTCCAGAGCAGCTCAGGCAAAGAATCAATTTTGACTCTTTTCTGAGTTAAGGTGTTGCGCTCGCGGATTGTAACCATGCTGTCCTTCAGCGTATCATAATCAACTGTTAACGCAAATGGCACGCCAATTTCGTCAACGCGGGCGTACCTCTTTCCGATGCTGCCTTTCTCATCAAAGAAAGCGTCAAAGCCAAAGCTTTCAATCAACTGGAACAACTGCTCGGCTTTTTCCTGCAGGCCATCCTTTTTCACCAGCGGGAAAACCGCGACAAAGTATGGGGCAATTCTTGGGTTTAAGTCAAGGTAAATCCTCTCCTCCGGGCCGCGCTTTTCTTTCCTGAAAGAAAGGTCAAGCAGAACATAAAATGTGCGGTCAACCCCTGCTGAAATCTCGAACACGTGCGGAATGAAGGCTTCAGGAGAATCTTCTTCCTTAATCATTACATCTGTTTTGCTTTCCTTGCCGTGGCCCTTCATGTCGTAGTCAGTCCTGTAATTGCACGCAATCAGCTCAACCCAGCCCAAATCAGTTTCAACCTCGAAATCCCATGTTTCTTTCGCATAAAACGCCCTCTCATCCTTCTCAAGTTCCCTGAAACGCATTATTTTAACAGGAACACCGAACTTTTCATACAACTGCTGAACTCTCGCCAAATAGTATGCAATGAGTTTGCCTGAAACAATTTTTTTCTTTACTGCTTCACCGCAAGAAATGCCTTCAACTTTTTTTGTTTTAAGCAGCCAGAGGTTCAGCCTGTAATCTTTTACCTCACCCCATTTTTCCGCCTCATCAATTTTTTTTGGGTTGAAAAAAACCTCCACTTCCATTTGACCAAGCTCTCTTTCTCTCAGCAGAGTGTTTCTCGGAGCAATCTCGTTTCTGAAACTGGCTCCTGCCTGCACAATTCCAAGCGGCAGATTCCTCCTCATGGTCTTGTAAACGCGCGGAAAATCCAAGAAAATGCTTTGGCAGGTTTCAGGGCGCAGGTACGCTGGCTGGTTGCCTGTTGCACCAATGTCAACCTTCATCATCATGTTGAACTTTTTAACCTTGTCAAAATCGGTTGAACTGCACTTTGGGCACTTCACTTTGTGCTCTTTGATGAGGTTATCCAGCTCAGGGGTTGAAAGGGATTCTGGCACAACCTTTTTTGCCTGCGATGCAATCAATTCATCTGCCCTGTGGAGTGAATGGCATTTCCTGCACTGCACTACGGGATCGTTGAAGGAATCCAAGTGGCCTGAAGCCCTGAAAACAGGTTCAGGCAAAATCTGGGAGCCATGGATTTCAAGGAAGCGCTCTTTCTGCACAAGCTCCCTCCTCCAAAAACCAATTATTTTTCGCCTTATTCGCTCGCCGTCAGGGCCGAATTCCCAGAACCCGCTGGGGGAATTGGCGTATATCTCCGCTGCAGGGTAAAACAGGCTTCTCCTCAGCGCCAAGTTCACTATTTCATCTCTAGGCAAAAAAACCACCAAAACTGAATGCGCTGGTTTTCAGCGCAAACACCCAAGGGCAAAAAACCCCTCAAAAATTTAATGCACCTAATTATTACCTAATTATAAAGGTTATAAAGGATTTTATAAACAAATTCTTAATATAATTGTTCTGGTGAAGGCATGGACAAGGCGGAAGAACTCAGGAAAAAGCTGTTAAAAAAGGCGAAAACCCGCTTCCAGGAAACCCTCTCGGAAAGCGATGTTCACATCATAAAAGCAGTGGGCCTGCTGGAAGACTTGGACAACACAGTCAACCTGCTGGCAGAGCAAGTGATTGAATGGCACAGCATTCATTTCCCTGAAATGCGGCCAATAGTGCAGGACAATGAATCCTGCCTTAAGCTCATTTACCACCTCGGAACGCGAAGCAACTTTTCCAAGGAAAAAATATTAAAGCACTTCCAGAACAAGGAGAAAGCAGAAAAACTTGAGGAAAAAGCAAGGACCTCAATTGGAATTGCTCTTGGCGAGGAAGAACTCAGGGAAATTCAGCTGCTTGCACTGAATGCATTGAACCTGAAGGAGGAAAGAGGTTTTCTCACAAAGTACATTGAAAAAGCAATGGCAAGAGAGCTCCCGAATTTCTCGCAACTGTGCGGAGCGGTTCTCGGCGCAAAAATTCTCGCGAAAACCGGCAGCAAGAAAAGGCTTGCGTTCATGCCTGCTTCCACTGTTCAGATTATTGGGGCAGAAAAAGCATTGTTCCAGCACCTCCGCAATGGAGGCAAAGCACCAAAACACGGGCTGCTTTTCCAGCACCCCCTAGTAATGAGCGCAAAGCCATGGCATAAGGGAAAAATTGCGAGAAGCGTTGCATCAAAGCTGAGCATTGCACTTAAAGCTGATTTCTTTGGTTCCAGCAAAGTGGCTGAAAAACTTGAAAAGCAGCTGCAGCAGAGATTCAAAGCAGTTGAAGAAACAAAAACAAAACGCAACGAGAAAAGGAAAAAATGAAGGCAGCAGAAATAAGGGAAATCTTTCCCGGGGTTTTCAGGCTTGACTCCCAGCTGGCAACAAAAAATTTGGTTAAAGGAGTGAAGGTTTACGGCGAGAACCTCCTGCAAGAAAAGGGCTTTGAGTTAAGGCTTTGGAACCCTTACAGGAGCAAGCTTGCGGCAGCAATAAAAAAAGGCTTAACGGAGCTGCCGGTCAAGGAAAAGTCGGTTGTGCTTTACCTTGGAGCAGCAGAGGGAACAACTGTTTCACACATAAGCGACATCATTGGGGAAAAAGGAGCCGTATTCGGGGTTGACATTTCCGCCAGAACAATGAGAAAATTCTATTATTTGTGCGAGCAGCGAAAAAACGTTTACCCTATCCTGGCTGATGCAAGCCAGCCGGCAACTTACAAGCAGGACGTGGCAGGCTTTCCTATCAGCGTGCTCTATCAGGACGTCAGCCAAAAACACCAAGCAGAAATTTTTCTGAAGAACAGCAGAATGCACCTGCAAATGGACGGATACGGGATGCTTGTCATTAAAGCAAGCAGCATTTCCTCAAGCAAAAAAAAAGAGAAAGTCGCGGAAGAAGAAGTTGCAAAACTGGAAAAAGAATTCAGCATAATACAATTGTTACCGCTTGAGCCTTTTGACAAAGAACACTATTTTGTTCTGTGCAAGAAAAAGTGATTCAATGAACGCAACCGCACTCTCTCCAGGGCACATAACAGGCTTTTTCAGGATTTTCTCCAATGGCTCAACCGGGGCAGGCTTCAACATATCCAAAGGGGCCATTACAAGAGTTGATGTTAATCCTTCAGCGAAAAACAAAGTAGTGGTTTTAATTAACGGAAGGGAAAGCGAAGCAAAAACCTCAAGGAACGTAGCAGAATCATTCCTTTCAAAACAAAAGAAAAAATTTTATGTAAAAGTTTTACACTCAATTGAATTGCCGATAGGTTATGGCCTTGGGCTAAGCGGGGCTGGGGCGTTAAGCCTCTCAATGGCATTAAATGAAGCTCTTTCAACAAAACTGCCGCAAAAAAAAGCCCTGGAGATTGCAAAAAAAGCAGAAATAAGCGCAGGAACAGGGCTTGGAGATGTTATAGCAGAACAGCACCATGGTTTGATGATGGGAAAAAAACCTTACCCCTCAAAGAAAGTGGAAATCATTCCAATAAAAGAAAATTTTGCAGTGCTGGGCTTTTTTTCCCCAATAAAAACCTCGAACATAATCAGAAACTCGGAATGGAAACAAAAAATTAACAAGGCAGGCGAAAAAGCAATGCAGAAATTCGGCAGAAAAAAAAATTTCAGCACTTTCATTGAGTGCTGCAGGGAATTCACCATTGAAACAGGCCTTGCTTCCCGCGCAGTTGAAAGATTCATGGAAAAAGTGCCTGATTCAAGCCAGGCAATGCTGGGCCAAACGGTTTTTGCATTAACAAACAATCCAACAAAAACAGGCAAAGAATTCAAAAAGCACTGCCGCCGGGTTGCTGTTACAAAAATTGCCGGGAAAGGGGCAATGGTTTTATGATTGTTCCTGCAAATCATCCGAGGCACAATTCACTGCAGCAGAGGCAATTGCTGGAGGAAGGCATGAGGGCAGGAATTGTAACCCCGACCGGAATGATTGCTTTTGGCAGGGGTGAAGCATTTGATTACCTTCTTGGAGAGAAAACAAGCGCTCAAGCAAAAAAAGCAGCAAGGGCTGCCGCAGCGCAGCTGCTTTTGGCGAAAAAACCAGTTATTTCAGTTAACGGCAACGCAGCTGTTTTGGCGGTGCGAGAAATTATCGCACTCGCAAAAACTGTTAAAGCAAAAATCGGGGCAAACGTTTTTTATGCTCCTGCAAAAAAGCGCCGAGAATTAATTGTCAAGCATTTCAAAAAGCAGGGAGCAAGCATTTTAGGTAAAACAACTGACGCAAGAATCGCTGGTTTAAGCAGTGAAAGGGCAAATGTCTGCAGGCAAGGAATATTCAGTGCAGATGTTGTTTTGGTTATGCTTGAGGATGGGGATAGAACCGAGGCGCTTAAAAAACACGAAACAGTGGTAATTGCAATCGACTTGAACCCTTTAAGCAGAACCGCACAGAAAGCAAACATAACAGTTGTTGACAACATTTCGAGAGCAGTTCCGCTCATAAAAAAAGAAGCAGAAAAATTAAGGGCCAAAAAATCTTGGCAGCTCAAAAAAATTTTAAGAGGTTTCTCAAACAGCAAAAACCTTTTGGAAAGCGAAAAACTCTTGAGGCGACACCTGAAATGAACCGGGAAATTTCAAGGCAATTAATCCACGCTTTTGCCGGCACAATAATCATTGCATCAGTTGCTTTGCTTGGCAGAGAGCTCTCTCTTCTGCTAGCGGCACTTATCTTCTTCATTGGCTTAATGCTTTCAATGCTCGTAAGGGTTGGGGTTAAGGCCGACATGCTTGAATCATTGCTGAAAAAAGTGCAGCGCGACTACGAAAAGCATTTTCCGGGTTTTGGAGCACTAATGTTTTTTCTTGGCATGGTTTTGCTGCTATTCTTTTTCCAGCGCATGGAAGTAATAATTGGTGCTTTAGTGGTAAGCGTTTATGGAGATGCAGCTTCAACCCTTGTTGGGAAAGCAGTGGGAAAACACAAAATTGTCGGAAACTATACTCTTGAAGGAACACTCGGCGGGATAATTTTTTCCTTCGCGCTGCTGTCCTTCCTGTTTCCGCTTCACATTGCATTGATTGTTTCAGTTGCAGGAATGCTTGCAGAACTGCTTCCAATTGATGACAACCTCAGCATCCCAATAGTTGCAGGCACTGTATTAAGCCTGCTTCTTTAGTATCTCCGTGTACTGGTTAGTGGAAACCTTTATTTGCTCCTCAACAAGCATTGAGTCAAATGAATGAATTATTCCGGGAAAATTTGTCCTGAACTCGTCCACAAACCCGTAAAAATCCTGCAAATCCTTTGACTTGATTGAAACTAGCAAATCGAATTTTCCAATAAGTCTCGGCGCATAATTTACAACCGGGCTGTTTTTGATAAATTTTTTAAGCTGCTTTTCCTTTTCTGGCTTGAGATTTTGCAGCCCTGCTTGGATGGCACCTCTACGTTGCATCCTTTCTGGGCCTGTATTATATGACAGAGGTTGCAACTCTGGCGCTTGCCGAAAACACTCCTGCGCTTTCAAAAAAGCTTCCTTTAGTGGAGGAAACGCTGTTCATTTCTTTCTTTTTTGTGTTCAACCTTTTCTTGGTGTAAAGATGATTTTGAAAAAACTCACCCAAACTTTTATCCTTACATCAATTTTTTTCGTTTTCTTTTCATTTGTATCAGCCTCTGGAATCGCCGCAGTTAACGATAAATTTTTTTCAGGTTTCGGTTTTCTCCTTCTACTTGGAACTGTACTTGTCGAACTCTATCTGATTACCGGCTAATAATAGCCAATATGCTGAAAACAGTTTTTTATATAAGGAAAAACCATAGATGACGGAATAAGCTGGCTAAATACAATCCTCAGCAAGAAAAATAAAAGTTATTACAAGAAGATAGCAGAAACTTATTCTACCATGAACTCTGACGCTGATGAAATTACTCCCCTGCGCCATAGGAATTCAGAATACACACGGTATTTTCCAGGATCATTAATCCTTATGTCAAGGGAACTGAATTTTGGAGCCAATTCCACTGTGCCATGTAGGGGGATTGTTATTTCCTCTGTATGCTCTTCCCCATAATTAACCCAGATTGAGCCGTTGAAAAAAATAACCATAAATTTCAGGGTTCCCTGCATGCCAGAACCATTGGGGTTGCTCAGCAGCGAGGGTAGCCTTGGAGGTTCCTCATAAATTGAGCGCAAAGCTGCCTGTGCATTCACTATGCCCGCATTATCAAGTGGATATGGCTGACCATCAACATGCCCCACCGGGGGAATGACTGGTGTAGAAGTTGATATCAGAACTTGCCTTATCTGCTCGTTAGTCAGTTCTGGGTTATAGCTTTTCACCAAGCCGGCAACTCCCGCAACTCTTGGAGCCGAGTAGGATGTGCCGCTGCCATAATTGTACAAGCTGGAGAAGGAGGGCGTTATCGTACTATACACATCCTTGCCCGGCGCCGAAATTTCGACATCGGTATGCCAATTGGAGCCCCAAAACCCGTCGACGTGTGCTCGCCTGCCTGAATCATCCGTGGCGGCAACCGACATGACCTCCGGGAAAGAGGCAGGCCAGCGCCTCTCATTCCTGTCGTTGTTCCCGGCGGTTGCAATTAGTAGTACGCCGTTGTCATGGGCCATTGTGATTGCCGCGTGGCTGTAGCGGGAACTGGATGAATTCCCGAAACTCATGTTCACGATATCAGCGCCATGTTCAACCGCATAATAAAGAGCCTGTTCAACAAGATGTGGCATTATGTAACCATCAGTCCCGCCTTGACACCCGTTATTAAGGGCGTAACCCACCCTGAGGGGCATTATGGAACACTCCGGGCAGGTGCCAGCAATGCCAGTGGCATTGTTAGTAACTGCCGCAGCAATGCCCGCGATAAAAGTACCATGCCTGTCAATGGTGGTGAGAGGGTCATTGTCAACGGTAAAATAATCCTCGGCATCAGGATCCGCGCTGTGGCAGTAATCAATCACTGCAGAAATACTGGGAATGTTCGTGAAATCCCACCCAAGCAAATTATCAGCCAAGCCATCTCCATCCTCGTCAACACCATTAACGAATGGGTTTTCAAGCACAGCAACCAAAGCATCCGCAAGATTAATGGTGCCACTTTGGTCCCAGTCACCAATGACTGCCAGCAGTTCCTCGGGATCTATTATCCCGTTTCCATTAGAGTCAATCAATCTTGGGGGATACTGGCCATTATCTGCCTTAATTTCAGCCTGATTAAGCCAGATGTTGTTTTGCAAATCCTCGTGATAGTAATAAAGCCCCGAGTCGAGCACTGCGATTTTGATGTTTGGGTTTCCCATCTCAATGTCCCAGGCCAATGGCGCGCTAACTCCGGGGAAGTCCTGCAAACCCCATTGGGTTGAAAAGCGCGGGTCGTCCGGAACACGGTCCAGCTCAATAAGTTCCTCGACGTATGCTTCCTGAATTATGAATTCGCCCAAGTCTTCCTCGTTAGCTCTCATACGCTTAACCAATGACAACTCATCAAGCGAATCATCAACGTAGAGGACAATCCTCCTTGACAACCCATAATCCCTGCTTGGAGGAGATTTCCCACTGCTCTTCAAGGAGGGGTCTTTCTCAGCTCTCGCCAGGAAAATATCCTGCTCCACCTCGAGCTCTGTCTTGTTTTCAGTTTCCATCCTGAAAATGAGTGACTCGTGCAATGACTCAAATCTTTTGTTCACACTCTTCGACTCTGAAAGCCCGTAAGCGGAAAAAAGCCTGTCCACAACAGCTTCGTGCTCTTCTCTTATGGAAAATTCAGTTGTGCCTTTAGGGATTTTGGAGGACGCAGAATCGCCCTTGTGACCGTACTGAATGATTATTATGCCACCCAAATAATTTTGGGGATCCTCTTCTGCAATAACTTCTTTGGCAGTTTTTGCTTGAGGCGAGCCCGGAGTGAGAGTTATCTGTTCCCCGCTACTGAAAAAGAGTTTCTCGGTTGAAACTGAAATCTCTGGAGGGAGTTGGTATTCACATCTTCTCTGGCACTCCTCCAATGTCCTGAATGGCTCCACATCTGCGCACCCACCCCAATCGAATTCACGGCACATGCCAGTTTCATTATCGAAAAAATATCTTCTCAGCTTGGCTTTGCAGGGGCCAGAATAACTGTCCCTCTGGCATTGCGGGTTATCATCAGGAAGCAATTCAGGGGGAGGCAATTCGCCAGGCTTGCGTTCCTTTTCGATGCAATCTTGTGGGCAATAATTTTCGTTCACAGAACTGTCTTCAACACCGCTAACGCAAACTCCGTCGCCGCAAACAAGGTCAATTGAATCGGTTTCCGGTTCACAATCCTGAGGACAATAATTAATGTTTGTCCCGTCATTTTCAATGCCGCTGACGCACAATCCATCACCGCAAACAGGAACCTCTATGTTACAGCCGGAAAGAAAAATAATGAGCAAAATAGCAAAAAGCATTATTGAGTTTTTATTCATGTAAGCACCATTCCACTCAATACCAAACATAAGGTTTAGGGAATATTTAATGGTTCTGCTAATGACCCCTATTAACTAAGAATTAAGCAAAAAAACATGCTTTTAAAATTCTTGCAGAGGATAAGTTTTTATCGCCCTAATAAAGCTCTAAGGGCCAAAGGATGCTTGAAATGTTGGACCGGTAGCTCAGCTTGGACAGAGCACTTCCCTCCTACTCTTCAACTGCAAGAGGTGAAAGGAAGGGGCCGCGAGTTCGAATCCCGCCCGGTCCGCTTACAGTAATTATGGCTTTTTCTTTTGGTACAGCTTTTCTTTTTCACGAAAAAGAAAAGGTGTTTCTGGGCCCCACCCGATCCGCTCTATTTCTTCAGCAAAATTCATGCGAAAAAATTAGTAAAAACCCATATAGAAAAATTTGCAAAAATTAATAGAGGAAAAGGCATCGGAAAAACACAGGTTTTTCTGATAAAGAAATAGAAAAATTTAGAACACTAATTAGTAGCAAAAAAAAGAAAGAAGGGGGATTGGGTTCCCAATCCGCAATTTACCTCTTCGTCACTGTGCTTCAGCTAGTCCTTTGATTGCCTTTAATGCAACAATCAAAGCGGCTGGTGCAACAAAGACAGCTATGTTCTGCACAATTGCCACAAGGTACGTTCCGACGGCAGGAATGGTGATTAGTCCACCAGCGCTTCCAGCCAAGGCGAGCAAGGCAATTGAGGCGATGAGGAACTTGTCAACTTCTTTGTCGCCAATATTCAGAACTCCGACTACGACACCCAAAATGATGAGTACCAGCGGAATCCATGTTCCAATTCCTCCAAGAACAGCAGCCTGTCCTGCACCAATTAACAGTCCCACAAGAATTGCGATGACTGTACCGGCCAAGAAAGCATAACTGCCAACTTGCTGTGATGCCATTCAAGCAACACCTCCTACTCCTACATTTCCAGTAATTTTCTTTATAAGTTTTTCGTTCTCAGACCCTAAAAATTCGTCTTTTGACGATAAAAAATGCGGTTTTCGACTATTTGAAATTGCGGGGTTGGCGATTGACGAAAGCTTTTTATGTTCATTTTTTCAATAATTTGTGAAATGGACCAGCTTGAAACAATAATTGCCGGGGAAATCTGCTTAAGCAAGGACCCAAGCAGCAGCATGAAAAAATGGCGAGAAATTTTTGGCATATCTCAAACAGAGCTAGCCAAACACTTAAAGATCAGCAGCTCAACAATTTCGGATTACGAGGGCGGCAGGAGAAAGTCTCCCGGCATTGCAATAATAAGCAGGCTGGTTGAAGCACTAATTGACATTGACAGCAAGCGCGGAGGCAAAGTGCGCAAGCAGCTGGAGAAGGACTTCAAGCCAAAAGAAGATGTTTTTGACATCTGCGAGTTCACCAAGTCCCTCAACGGAAAAGAGTTCGCAGACAAAATAGAGGCAAAAATCGTTGCCAATCCCTCCAAGCTCAAGGAAACAAAGGTTTACGGTTACACGATCATTGACTCGCTTAAAGTCATTCTGGAAGTGCCAGTGCACGAGTACATGCAGATGTACGGAAAAACTCCTGAAAGAGCGCTGATTTTCCTGCAGGTTGAAACAGGAAGAAGCCCAATGATTGCAGTAAAGGTTGGCAGGTTTTCCACTGAAATGCGCCCCAATGTAGTGGTGCTTCACGGCATCGAAAAAGTTGACCCAATCGCAGTAAAAATCGCGGAATCAGAAAAAATCCCCTTGCTAACAACAATGATGCCAGTGGAAAAAATAAAGAAAGTCCTCGAAGGAAAATAACCTCAAACGACTTCACTTAACACACAGCCTACCCCAAAAACTAATTTTAGGTTTCCCATTCGCAACTCCGGGAGGCGGGATTCCTGATTCTTTTTTGGCAAGGTAGCCAAAATCTCAGATATATTTAAAAATGTAGCCGCCCAAAATGGCGGATTTGCACTCACAGAGCAGTATTGGGAAGCAGGATGGTTATCTTTTTTATTCTATATATCACATAAAACAGTAATATGAGAACTCATCTCAGAAGAGTTGCAAGCCAACCACCCCAAAGACAAATCAAAATTAATCATCCCTACAGACGGAGAATTATGCGTTATGCTACAGATTTTTTAAGAAATTCAGAACAACATGCAAAATTCTTTATGTTTCCTGAAGTATTCTTTGACTGGGTTTTCACTAAACAAGGGGCAAAAAAATGGTTTTCAAAGCAAATACTCTATGAGATAATAAAAGGAAAAGTCAGAAGGCCTCATTCTACTTTTGTTAGCTTTAGGCCAAGGAAAGAACTTGTGAGAAAACCGACACGCAATGATTATGCTGTTAATGCTTTAGCAGATAAAATCAAAAGAGAAGGTTCAGTTTTTTTGAAACCGACTGGCATGATGGCTTCAGAAGGTTGGGGCATCGCAAGAATTCAGAAAAACGGAAATACTTTAGTTATAACTGTGAGCGAAGATACTGCTTTTAAATCATTGGCCGAAACTTTGCCTTTGGGTTCATTCAGAGTGGCAGGCGACAAGAAAATAGAAATTCTATTAAGCAGGGAAAGATCTATCCAAAGAGTTTTAGGGGAAATTAGTTCCGCCAGATTTGCCTATAGACATATCGCTGAAAGAGAAATACGAATGCCATTATACGAGGGACGGAAATGGGAAATCAGAACAATCGTCCAAAGCCCTGAAAGAAAGCCTACAGTTGTCGGACACTTTGCTAAAGTGGGGGGAGACAACATTGCTGCAAATGTAGCCCTAGGAGGCAGAGAAGAAGAGGCCTCAAGAGTTATTTCCGGAATATACAAGACCCTTTACCCACATAAAACCAAAGCAGGGATTGGAGTTTTAGCTTCTGAATTTTTTAGAAGAGCCAACGCCGAAGCAGAAAAAGCGATGGGGGCAATCAATTCACATATACAAAGGATGGCGGAAAAATATATTACTGGATTGCCAAAATCTGAATTTTATGCAAGAGAAGCGGCTGTTGACATTACGGGAGAGCTTAATCCACAAACAGGAAAAATAGAGCCCGTAGTTGGCGAAGTGCAATATCCTATTTTTGGAGGCGCAGAAACCGGGCTAAAAAAATTTGATCCTGTAGGATACAGGCGTTATAAGGAGAACAGAAAAGGCATGGTTGCGCAAGGGAAAGAAGTATTGATGCATGCATTTGGATTATAACATTAAAAGTTAATAGAAAACCAGCAGGAATTGCACCAGTAGAGCAGTGTTGGGAAGCAGGAATAATTTTACAGCCTCACGCAGAACGTGAAACGCTTTTTTGTCTTTCCGGCTTTGTCAACCCCTTCAAGCGAGAACGAGCGCTTAATATCATGCTCCGAGTCCTTCGCCAAGTGCACTGCAAGCAGCTTTGCGGCGCGCTTGCTTCCAATTAAAACATCAAAGCCGTTCCTCTGCTTTTTTTCCGACACAATCACTGCTAAAGGGTCCTTTGCATGCAACCGCTGCAGAAAAGAAGCCATCCTCTTGAGAACCGCGTCCTCAGTTTTTTTTAAGGAAACGCCCCCAAATCTAACCTGAATTGTTGCTTCATAGTAGTTGCCATAAACCCTTGAACAGTTAACGCAGATAACATCTTTTGGTTTCAGTGCAACCACCAGCTTTTCAGTTAAAGGCATTCCATCAACGCTTCCCTTTGCCGTTACCTCTGCTTTAAGGCCCTGTGCCTGAACTCCTTCGGCCTCGCGGATTAAACTAACCATCCTGTTTTCAATTTTCATCTCTTTTTCCTTAATTTTTTCTTTCACCAGCCCCTCCAGGCCTTCCTCTGTTAACTCAACCCACTTGCCGCGAATCCTTGCTTTGCCACACTTCTTGCAGTGCTCGAAATCGATTTCCTTTGGAGCACTAACCAAATCACCCTTTTTCTTAAAGCAGTCCAAACAAAACCCCTTAAGGAATGGGCCTTTCTCTTTCCCGCACTCAGGGCAAAACTGTTTCACTTTATATTCTCCCCTCAAAGTAAATTACTGGATTTAAAACCAAGTGATAGCTGTAAACCAATGCAGTTAGAAACCTTAAAAAAACAAACAAGGCAAGAAAAGCCGGGTTTTCAACAAGGAATGCAACAGCAAAGTTAGCCAAAGAAACAATGAAAGGGAACACTGCTGCCTTTGAAACCATGCTTAAGTCCTTTTGGCCTAGCTTCACAGTGCTGAAAAGAGCTGAAACAAAATTGCCTTTCTCCAGCGTTGAAACAGGGTAAATGAAGTAGAAAAGCACGTTTGTAAGGAAAATCACCGCAACAACTCCAAGCAAAGAAAAAAATAGTTGTGAAAAGTTCCCTGAAACAACCGCCAAATCAAAAAAGAAAATAAACGGAAAAGAAATGATTGAGAAAATCAGCAAGTAAGCCAGAACCGCGGGCACAGTAACCCAAAACTTTTGCAAAGCAAAAGAGAAAGCCCTGCGGAAAGAAATTTTTTTTCCCTGCCTGAACTCTTTCACCATTACAGGGTACATTGCGCTGGTTACTACGTCAACAAGCAGCACTGCAAGCGAAACTGCAAGCAACAAAAAGGCATCCCCTGCCAAGGCCTGCACAGCCTCAATGCTTTCAGAAGCGTAAGAAGAAAAATCCAAATAGTAGAATTTGAGGAGCAGCGAGGCAGTGAAAACCATCAATGCCCCATAAAGGAAAGCCACCAGAAGTTTTGGAAGGAAAAGCCTTGGTTCTTTGAGGAGAAGGGAAAACGCTTCTCCCAGAAAATAAAGAAATTTTTTCATACAATTATTTCCTCGCCAAGCCTAGGCACAATTGCCTCAAACCCTTCTTCCTCAATTGACTTCTTGAATTTCGGCATCACCTGCTTGTCTCCATGAACGCAGATTACTTTTTCAGGGTTGAGCTTCTTGATTGCCGCCAACAGCTCGGATTTACCTGCATGACTGGAAAAATCGTACCTCTCAACCTTCATTTTGGGTTCCACCACAATGCCGTTCAAGTTGATTTTGTTTTCTTCAAGCAGAATTCTCCCAGGGGTTCCATGAACCTGAAAACCAGTCAAAAAAAGTTTTGAATTCTCGTCCTTGTACAGCTCAGGCAAAAAAGCGTAAATCGGGCCGCCCTGCAGCATTCCGGAAGTTGTAACTACAACGCTTGGCTCCTTTAATGCCTTTTTTCTCATGCTGATATTGTTAATCCAGTGAATCTTTTTCAGCGACTTTTCCAGGAAGCTGGGATTCTTAATGTACTGCGGGTAATCCAAATAGATTCTGGCTGCCTTCCTGCACATTCCGTCAAAATAGACCTCAGCGTTTAAGTTGTATTCGTTTAATATATCCACTATTTCAGCGCTTCTGCCCAAAGCAAAAGAAGCAACCAGCGCGTGGCCACCCCTGTCAATAGTGTCCTGAACGTCCGCCACAAAACGCTTTTCCTCTTCTTTTCTTGGAACATGCTCCCTGTCCCCATAAGTGCTCTCAGTTATCAGAATATCACAGCCCTTGGTGTTGAGGTCAGCGCCTTCATGCAGTCTTGTCTCATCCTTCTTGAAGTCACCCATGTAAACCAAAGTTTTTTCTCGGTGGATATCAAGCTTTGTTATGGCTGAGCCGGAAACATGGCCTGCATCAAAGAACTCCATTGAAACATTCTCGGTTATGTTCATTTTCTTTCTGTAGCCGACAGGAAAAGTGTAGCGCTCTGTCCTCGCGATTTCCTGCTTTGAAAAGTTTGCGTCAATTGCCTCAAGGCCAGCAATTTTCAAGGTATCAAACCACAGCATTTTCGCAAGGTCGAGCGTTGGAGGAGTCATGTAAGAAAGCGGGTTGCTGTTAACAAACAAGTGAGGCAAATTTCCTGAATGATCCATGTGCGCGTGAGAAATTATTACCGCATTGAGGTTGGTTTTAATCGGCAGCGGGTACTCCGTTGCTTTCGGCGTTAGCTTAACGCCGTAATCCAACAAGATTTTTTCGTTGCCTGCATCAACAAGGTAAGCTGCGCGGCCAACTTCCTCTGCGCAGCCAAAAAACGTGATTTTCACTCCTAAAAACCTCTTAAGGATTCATTCAAACAACAGGTTTTTATACCTACATTTCCCAATAATTCTGGTGCACAAATGAAATTGCTTAGCCTTACCGAATCCATCAAACTCGTGAAAAAGTACGGCGTACAATTTGCTCCTTCACGCCAAGCAGGCACTGCAGAAGAGGCTGCAAGGGCAGCGGAAGAACTGGGTTTTCCAGTGGCATTGAAGCTAATTTCCTCCAAAATCAGCCACAAAACAGATATAGGCGGGGTTGCCTTGAACATTGAAAACAGTGCAGGGGCAAGGAAAGCCTTTGCCAGAATGCGAAAATTGAGGGGTTTCAAAGGAGTTTTAGTGCAAAAAATGGTGCGGGGCAAGGAAATAATCATTGGAGGAAAGCGCGATGAACAGTTCGGCCCCACAATCCTGTTCGGCTTAGGCGGCATATTCGTAGAGGTATTCAAGGATTACACTGTTAGGGTTTGCCCCATTACTGTAAGGGATGCAAGGGAAATGGTGCAAGGCATAAAGGCATACCCTATTTTGGCTGGGTTTCGCAGCAAAAAAGGCGTGAACATAAAAGCAATTGAAAAAGACTTATTGAAGGTGAACAGGCTCCTAATGAAAGAAAAAAACATCAGGGAACTAGACATAAACCCATTGATTGCTTCAGCGAAAGGCGTTACTGCTGTTGATGCTCGCGTAGTAGTTGATTAATCAAGTCGTTAAATCCTAAACTACAATGCATTAGGCGATGATGAGGTAAGTAACAAAAGCACAATATAGAAGTTGTATGATATGCAGAAAGTTTATTTCGCAACCACTAACAAAGGGAGATTCAATCAAGTAAAAAGGGCTTTATCAGAACAGGGAATAGAGGTTGTTCAGGCAAATTTTGCTATTGCTGAACCAGCAATTCAAGATATTAGGGAAATAGCACGGCAAAAGGTGGTTGCTGCCTATAAAAAACTTAAAAAACCGTGTATCGCCCAAGACAGCGGTTTTTTCATCGAGGCATTAGGTGGTTATCCCGGGTCCCTTGTACATAGAGAGTTAAAGAAAATAGGCATTCAAGGAATACTTGCAAAGGTAAAAGGAAAATCAAGAAAATGCGAATTTAGACACGTTCTTGTTTATTACGATGGAAGTAGCCCCAAACCAATTTTTTTTGAATCAAGAAGCGAAGGCGAATTAGCAACTGAACCAAGAGGCAATATTGAAGGCCTTAAGAAAAGGTTTGTTACTTCAGAGCTGTGGCTAGTTTTCAAACCAAAAGGGCTAAACAAAACTTTGGCTGAGCTTACTCTTGAAGAATACTTAAAATGGAGAACAACGAGGGACAGAAGTCATTCCTCCAAATTTGCAAAATTCTTTCTGAGAAGGCAAACAGCACAAAAAGCGCCACCTGCAAGAAAAAGGCCTCCTTTCAAAGCCAGAAGAAAATAATAAACAAAAACGCTATTAATACATCTTCTATATTGTATAATTGGCGATGATGAAGTCATAGCTTGAAATTTGGCAGATGTTATCGCCAGTTTTTCAGAACTAGTGGAGCTTCTGATTAGCCAAGTATTTATACGAACTAATTCTGTCATGAAAAACATGTTTTTCGACTCTGCCCAAAAATCTGGACAGCGTCCGAAAATTCGGACAGAAAGGCTTAAAAACAATAATATACATTTAATGTATAGTATTATGTGTGGTTATCTTGGTCAAATGGAAAAAGTTTTCAATACCATTAACTCCAACAGATTTGCTTGATGTAAAACTCAAGATTGAAAGCAATAAAGTGGAAGGGTTTGCCTTGAACTACAGGACAAAAATTGAAGAAATTTTTTATGAAGTTTACAGGGTTGACACTGCACATGGATTTTTGCATGAACAAAGATACTGGATTACACCGGAGCCAATTCCCATTCCAATGATGGGAAAGAATTTAAATGACATTTTCAATTTTTATTTAGACCAGATAAAAGATAATTTTGAGAGATATAAAAAGTATTATTTGGATAGAATGAAAATGGGGTGAAAAAATGGCGTATAAAATGACTGATGAAAGATGGAATGCAGTAAAAGCCTATCTTAACAGGGTATTCGAAAATCCCGGAAATTACCCTGGGAGGGGTGTTTTGCTCAGCCTGTCAGACGACGAAATGACACAGGTTTTCACAAAGAAAAGACTTGAGTTGATTAGACTGATTCAGAACAAAAAACCAAAAAATGCTACAAAGTTAAGCGAGCTAACGGGCAGACAGCTTAGTGCGGTTTTAAGAGATTTGGAGCTATTGGAAAAAGTCCACATAGTTGAACTGCAAAAAAAAGGAAAAAACATTGTTCCAAACGTGACAAAAGAAATCCTCATACTGCCGCTTGTGAAGCTCAAGCCAAAGAGACTGAATGAAATAAAAGTAACTGCATAAGACGAAAAATGATGAAAATAGAGGCAGAATATACGAGCTCATTACAGAAGTAGAGCAAACAAAAATTAATGCTTTTAATCGTATTTTGTAAAACTCGGTTTGAAGTAGTGCTGGCAGAAAAGCGAGGAATCCAGAAAAATCTTGTAGCCGGCATTCCTTGCATCTCTTGCAAAATAAATGTCATCATAGGCTTTTTCTTTTGGCTCATACCGGAAAGAAATTTTTTCAAGCACGGAGCGGTGGATTAGCATTGCTCCAACTCCTGTTGCAGCAACCTCCATCACTTGGCTCGGCAAAATATTCAGCAAGCCAAGCGGGGAAATCAACCCCTTCCTTTTATGCTCCTCGGAATCAAACCTGTATGCAACAACATTAACCCTTTTGTCCTGCATCAAGTTCAGGTAAACAGCTGAAACAATTTTTTTGTCATCTGAAAGAAGCTTTTCAATTGCATTTGCTGGAGCAACGACATCCTGCTCCAATGAAAAAAAATAATCATAGCCTTCACCCAAAAGTTTTTTCCTTAACTTGTTTCTGCCGTTAACAACCCTTTTCCTTGCTTTCTCGCTGGTTAAGCCGGAATAAATCACTTCAAATTTTGAAGGAAATTTTTCCTTGTTCCACTGCTGCGCAATTCCAAGAAGTTTTTTGTAGTACTCTTTTCCTTTTGAGTTGTCCTCCAAGCAGACATCAAAGTTTTTGTATGTTAAGCCCTTCAACCCTTCCACAAATTTTTCAAGGCAGTACTCTTTTTTTTCTGATGTGGGGCAGCCAACCAAAACCTTTTGGGAAACCCAAGCAAAATCTTTGATTTTGTGGGCCTCGTAAAACCTTTGGTTTTGCAAAGCGGTTTGCGAAAAAATGCCTTCGGCTGAAACCTTCTGGTTTTCCATAAAAACCATGTCAAAAACCGCCCAATAAATCAGGGTATATTAAAGGAATAAAACCATAACGTTTTTAGCGGTTTTTGACAGCAGTAATTCCACCAGACCATTGTTTTAAAACAGTGGAATTACCTGATTTCAATGCCTCTTTTTTTAAACCTTTGAGAGCAAGGTTTTCTTATGGCTGAGAAAGCTGAAAAAGTTGAAAAGCTGGCAAAGCACGTTGTTTACTGCACTCCACTGTATGAGTCAGTTCCAGTTGCCAGTTTCACTTCATTCATTGTTGCTCTAAGCAGTTCATTCAAGCTCTTTGAAAAATTTGGTTTCTCCAGCGTGCGCGGAACCTACCTCCAGATTGCACGCAGAAAAATCGCTGAAGACGTCCTGGAGAGGAACAAAAAAGAGCCTGTTGATTTTTTGCTTTGGGTTGACTCTGACTCGGTTTTCACTGTTGAGGACATTGCAAAGCTTTTTTTGACGCAGAAAAAAACCAAGGCTGATTTGGTGTCAGGCTTTTATGTTACAAAGCGCCCCCCAATTGTGCCTGTTTGCTACAAGCAAACAAAGGACGGTTTTGTTACGCCGAGCGAGGTTCCCTTCAACGCTGTTTTTGAAGTTGACGCTGCAGGTTTTGGCTTCCTGCTCATGAAATTTTCTGCCCTAAAAAAGGTAACCGAAAAATATGGCTTAAACAAAGCGTTTCAGGTTGTTGACCCTGAAACAGGAGAAGACCTTGGAGAGGACCTTGTTTTCTGCAAGCTCGCAAAAAAAGAGGGCCTAAAAATAGTGGTGAATTCAGGCATCCAAATCGGCCACGCGGGCAGCACAATCACACCAGAACAGTTCTTTGCAACCCAAAAGAAAAAAAACTAATTAAGAAACATTTACTTGAACAGAAACAGAGTTGTTTTGCTCGTTGGATTCAACCACGTGATTATCAGCATCCACTTCAAAAGAAATCGTGTGCGCGCCAGGTTGCGCTACCCACGAGAACTGAGAGTTGCCATTCAAAACAGTTGTATCAGCGCCAACCCCTAGATGACTACCATAACCTTCCTGCACTCCATCTACAAACCAATTAACATTAAACAAACCAGAACCATGAGAACCAGAATTCTTTACACCAGAATCAAAAAAAACTTTTCTCCCAACAACCAAATCACCAGAATCATAAAGAATCTGAGTAGGAGATAAATCAACAGTTCCTCCACCATCAAACTCAAAAAACACTAACTCAGAATCCAGCAAAACACCAGAATCCCTCAAAACCGCAACCTCAACAGCATGGTTGCCCTTATACAACGAAGAACCCAAAGAAAACAATAACGATTCAGTTTTGTTAGCACCAAGCAACGAAATAGTTTTGCTAACCTCATTAGAAGAACCATCAGGAAAAAACAATTTAACAAAAACAACAGGCCCATTACCATTAAAAGCATAAACAAAACCTGAATTAAAGCCAGCAATAATCTCATTATATCCATCAGCATCTATATCTGCCACAACAGGATACGTGAACGGAAAAAAATTTGGATTGAATGTTTCTTACCAAGCAATTCATAAGACAATAAAATGTTTGGAGAAACACTGAAAGCATATGGAGCAAAAGAAACTATGTTTGGAATAAAGTGCGCCCCATCACTAAACGATAAAGTGATTTTAGGAGATTACATTGCAGAAATAACCTACCCAAGTACTTTTAGAAAACTCTGGGCAATACAAAACAGGCTTCCAAAAAAAGTAGTTGAATTTGGCTTGGGAAAACACATGTACTTAATGAGAGAATACAAAGGAAACATGAGCATTATAGTGACAAAAAACAACCAATTGGCCGAAAATTATAGAAAAGAATACTAAGGTGATTAATTGTTTTTTCCTAAACAAGTAAGAAAAGCTATTCTCTCATCAGATTAATTCTTTTCTGTTTATTACTTATTATAGTAGATTTCAAAAATTTATTATTTAGTCTTTCAACTAATGGTTTAGCCTCTTTTTTATATTCAGATAATGCATCTTTAAAGTTTTTATTAAAAGCATTTGCAGCAAATTTAGCGCTTCTTAATGCAAAGCTTATCCCTTCACCACTGCTAGGGCTTATTAGACCGGCAGCTTCACCAGCAAGTAAAACTCTTTTTTCACCCAACACTAAATCTTTTACAGATTGTGGTCGAGTTAACATAGCCGAATCAAAAAAGCCTTTTCCCGAAATTTTAAACTTTTGTTTTACCTTTTCTTTAAACTGAGCGAATTTTTCCCTTGCTTTAAATGGATCTAGAGCCGCACCAACATCAATGACCTCGCCTTTTGGGATTACCCAAGCATACCAATCAGTTATTTCCTCGTCAAAAATGAAATACGCCTTATTAACGCCCTTAGCCTTTATTAACTCTTGAATAGCAACATATCTTTTAGGCGGCTTTACTCCTAACACTTGTCGCACTGTAGAAAGAGCACCATCACATCCAACTAAATAATTACTTATAATATTTTTTACACCACCATTTGATTCTAAAACAACCACTATATGTTTTTTATCTTCAGCATAATTGAAATCGATTAATTTTGCATTGTCTATGATATCAACATTTTCTTTTTTCAAAGCAAGTTCATAAAGCCACTTATCAAGCTTCTCTCTGTCAGTATTCCAGAACCCCTTCTGTATCTCCCTTTCTAATTTATGTGTCCAATCAGAATAGACAATATGAATCTCTTTAGGCTTTAAAAAAATGCTTTCAGGCGGTCTAAATGGCTCTAAAAGTTCCTTCCCCTGTCTGACTACAATGCCACTACATGCCTTATGTCTAGGCAAAGACCTAGAATCTACAACAAGCACCTTATAATTTGAAGAAATATTTTTTGCCAAAAAACAACCAGCCGCCCCTGCACCAATTACTACTATATCATATCCAATATCTAGGCTTTCTAAATTTTTCTTAGGCACAATGACCACTACTAGAATAACTAAATTTCTAAATATAAACATTAAGGTGAACTAACTTCAGGGCAAAGTAAGGGCAATGGAAAAGCTCGAATATACCAAAATGATTACCAGCAAGACATATACAAAAATTAATATTCTAGTCCTCGAAAAAAGTAAATAAAAATTATCTGCAGAATTTCTCTTATCAAAAACTTTCAACTCAAAAATTAATAAACCCACCAAAAAAAACAAAGAAACCAATAGAACAACATAATCCAAAAGTACTAACTCAAGCAAATAAAATAAAGATAATAAAAAAAATAAAACCGTGCCAAAAATCATTATTTTACCACTTAAATCTATGCCATGTACAACCACAAAAGTTTTTTTGCCGGACTTAGAATCACCTGTTACATCTTTAAAATCTTTTAATATGCTGAAAAATGCAAAAAATAAAGTAAAATATAAAACATATAGAACAAATTCAAAAGGTAAAAAAATACTTTGAGACGCTACGATTGCACCAGTCATAGTGGGAATAAAGATAGTAACTGTGGCTAAAGTTAAATTTCCTAGAAAACCCCTACTCACAAGTCTAAAAGGAATTATAGAATAAAGCAAACTCAAAATGAAAAAAGCCAATACCCCTAAAAAAATATAAAATGAAAAAAGCCAAGAAAAGGTCAGAGAAATAACATATAAAGTAATAGCAAGAATTTTTGCTTCATTACTGGTTATTACACCAGACTCTAAAGGCCTATAAGGCATATTTATTTTGTCAGAATAAAAATCATACAAATCATTGAAGGTTGTACCAGCAAAATATTGAAGAAAAAAGCAAAAAAATAGAACTAAAATAGTTAATAAATCGTTGCCTCCTAAAAAAATGAAACCAAGTATGGAAAATAAGCCAATTATAATGCCATTCCAAGGTCTACCCAAAACTATTAAATTTAAAAAAAAACTTTTCTTTGCCAAGTCTGAAAAAAACCTCTCCAAAAAATTAAACCTCCCAAAATAGTAGCGATATAATAAAACTACAATCCAAATTTCGAAGGATCATCTCCAGCCTCTTCGATCAGCTTTTTTTGCCTAGTTTTAATGTATGCCCTATCTAGCTGCGAAGAAACAAGCTTTTGATCCGCTTTATCTATATTTTCTTGGCTTAAATTGGCATGGATACAATATTGACCATTAATCGCAGCACATTCAAACTCAATATTGTCCATTAAAGCTTCATGAACATGTGTTCCTCCACCAGCCTCCATCCCGCGAATATAGTGACATACAAATTTGTCATGTGGATAATAAAGTAGTGGAAATGGGTCTTTTAAAACTTTAAATTTTGCATGGTCAGCTTGCTTAAAACTTAATGTTTGGTAATCTCCAAAACCAAGCAGCCCTATTATATCCATAGAAATTTTATATCTCTCTTCAAATTTTTTAAGCATCAATAATTTTACAATATTTTTTGTTGCATAATATCCGTATGCCCAACCATAAAAATAAAGATTTGAAATATTATGAATACCCCCTTCTACTGCATCATTAGTCATTTCTCTAAGAGAATATAAATCCAACAAAACAAATGGATCCTTAAATGCAGTAATTCTACCTGGCTCAAATTTAAGTTTTCCGCCTATTATTAATTTGGAAAGTAAGCCATACATTATATCACTTCATTAAAACATCCATGGATTCTTCTTCATGAACAATAATTCCCTTCTGGCTTGTCATCTCATAAGGGATATAACTTTTGTTATGATTGCAATAACGCATCTTTCTAACCCTCAAAGTTCTTGAATCAGCACCCGATATCCCCAAATAATGCATTTCAATTACCCCATCACAAATGAATTCACTTATTTCATCAGCACTTAATCCTTTGGATTCTTCCAGCAACTCCGACGTCAGTATAATCGTCGCATCAAACAGCCTAAGTTTTTTCATTAGCTGGTATAATAGGGTTTTTGCGACGATTTTTTCGGTTTTAGGGATTGGTGAAACTGTTTCAGCGACCTGCACCATGGAGAAGGCAGTGTCATCCCTTGCACTGGAAACAAGCAGAGAATCAGTGAAAGTGGTCAAGGAATCCAAAACAACCCGCCTAGGATTGAAGTCAGTGTACTGCTTGTAAATTTTTTCAAGGAAATGATCTGTTCCAACAACGTCAAAGTAAGCAATCCTCAAAAGCTTTTGCCGCTCAAGCTCCTCCAAATCCCACCCAAAGCCCTCAGCAGCCTTCAAAAGCTCCTCGCGGCTCTGCTCAGTGGAAATGTAAAGGCCCTTTTCACCATAAAGCTTGGCACCATTAACCAAGTACTGCAGGCAAAGAGTGCTCTTACCTGTTCCAGCGCCACCGGAAACCAAAACAACGTTCCTGTAAGGAATGCCGCCATTCAAAGCCTTATCCAAGCCCTCAATGCCGGTTTTAACCCTATCCATCAAAGAAAAACACCAATACAATAAAGGAAGTCTAATATAAAAACTTTATGATAATAGCAAAACAACCAAAAAAAATCAAAAAGCATTGGCAGTTACGACAATAGTTGTTGAGACATTTGTCTCACAACAAAAGGCGTTTTTTGCTTTAAATGGGAATAAGGGATTTCTTTGCTCCGTAATGATACTCTGCCTAAATTTGAAGAAGCGTGCAGTTGCTGCCACTGGAATTAACCAAAAAAGCCTGAATTTGCACAAAAAAAAGGTTAAATAGTAAGTTGTTTTTATTCTAACATGCGCTGGGAATATATGGTTACTTTTTCAGTAAACCAGTTTCTTACACTCCTATTTATCTCTTATCTCTCTTTTTCCCTCTTGTTTTTCGGTATTTCTTCTATTTCCCCTGAAAACGGGGTAATTAATGAGACTGGAACAGCTATTTCTCTAGGAGAATCATTCTATTTCAGCTTATGTACGATAACCCGTTCCTGTATAGGGGATTATTCAGTAAACAGGTTTTCAAAGCTGCTCATTACCTTTGAGGTTCTGGCAGGGCTCGTGTTGTTTGGGATGTTCCTATCAAAACTTGTTGGAGCCAAAAGCAGCAAAATGACGGAAAAAATGTATGAAGGCCAGTATAGACAGAAGCTCAGGGAGTATAGGAATAGTTGGGCTGAACAGAGAGCAGGTTTCATCAAATTATCAAAAAAAGCTCTTGAACCCGGTAATATTTTGGAAGTAAAAAAAGAGATTGCTCAGCACATTAAAAATAAGACTTCTGAAAACTACTTGAAAATCATTTCTTCTAAGATGAGCGCCTGTTCGCTGTTTTTATACCATAATTACATGGTTTCATTTCTGGACAAAAAATTTGATGAAGAAGTCCTGAGCGCACTGCTTCACTCCCTGAAAATAACACTTCTCCAGATTTCAAAAGGAATAAAACGATTTGAACGGTCAAGTCAGCCCTGGCTGAACTACTACTCAAAGGAAAACCTGAACAATATCACAGCCTACTCACAAACTATAACCAAATTAATAGAAAAACGACTCTCAGAACCTAAACCAGAAAATGCGGTTAAAGACATCGAGTTAATCAGAACGGAATGCGAAAAAATCAGCAGAAGAATATCTGCAGAGAAGTCAATTTCCACAAAAGTCAGTTAAAAATATCACCTCACAAACACAAATCAACCAAAAAGTTGATTGTCGTTGACCACTGCATTTAAAAAGAGTTTTGTATACAGTTGAAATTATTGTATACAAGAAATGGTTTTTATGCAGGAAGCTGTTGTTTCAACCCGAATTTCAAGAAAGGAAACTGAGGAAATTGAGAGCCTTGCAAGAGAGCTTGACCTAGACCGCTCTGCTCTTCTGAAAAAAATGATTCGTATGAGCTTGGAGGAGCTTAAAACAGAGCATGCTTTTAAACTGTACAAAGAAGGTAAAGTAAGCTTTGGAAAAGCTGCTGAAATTGCAGGGAAAAACCTGTGGGAAATGATTGACTTAACGAAAAAGTATGACGCTTACCTCAACTATTCTGAAGAACAGTTCATGGAAGACCTTGAAAACTTAAAGGAATTCAAATGATTGTTGTTTCAAATGCTTCTCCACTCATTTTTTTCATTAAGCTTGAACGGCTTGACTTGCTTGAAAAACTTTTCACTAAAATTGTTATGCCGGAACAGGTTTTCTTTGAGGTTTCAGTAAAAGAAACTGCAGGAAACGAAATCAAGGCTTCAGCGTTCATTGAAGTGAAAAAATTTTTTCTAAAAAAAGATATTTCCTTGGGCAAAGGCGAAACAGCAGCCATTCTATTGGCACTGCAACTGAAAACAAGCAAAGTGCTCTTGGATGACAGAAAAGCCAGAATTGCAGCCAAATCCTTTGGCTTAAAACCCATTGGAACACTAGGCTTACTTGTTTTGGCCAGAGAAAAAAACCTCATAACCAAAAAAGAGTTTTCAAAACTATTAAACGAACTAGTCAAAAACGGGTTCAGAATAAGCATTGAACTCTATAAAGAAGCACTGAAAAAAGTCCAATAAACTAAAAATCAACCAAAAAAATTGATTGTTTTTTCCGCTTAAGAGAATCAAAAAGCCTGCTCCATTAAAAATTAAGGAACCATAACAACAACAGAAACCTCATTGTTTTCCTCGTTGGATTCAGCCACACGATTGTTAGCATCAACAACAAACTTTATAGTATGCGTGCCAGGTTGCGCTACCCACCAGAACTGGGAGTTGCCATTCAAAACAGTTGTATCAGCACCAACCCCTAAATGACTACCATAACCTTCTTGAATTCCATCCACAAACCACTTGACATTAAACAAACCCGAACCATGAGAACCAGAATTTTTTACACCAGAATCAAAAAAAACTTTTCTCCCAACAACCAAATCACTGGAATTAAAAAGAATCTGAGTAGGAGATAAATCAACAGAGCCATTCCCATCAAACTCAAAAAACACTAACTCAGAATCCAGCAAAACACCAGAATCCCTCAAAACCGCAACCTCAACAGCATGGTTGCCCTTATACAACGAAGAACCCAAAAAGAATTGCAACGATTCAGTTTTGTTAGCACCAAGCAACGAAATAGTTTTGCTAACCTCATTAGAAGAACCATCAGGAAAAAATAATTTAACAAAAACAACAGGCTCAGAATAACTAACACCAGGATTCAAGTTCCGCACCTGCACGCTTACATCAATTGGTTCACCAGAAGATAAGCCAGGAGGCAACTCAACAGAAGACAACTGCACATTCGTAACAGAAACAAAAAACTCAGAAGAAACACGAGCAAAGTTTCCACCAGAAACATTAACTCTCACATCATGCAAGCCGTTTTGAGAAGCAACCACACTCCAAAAAACATTCAAATCCTTTCCAGCACCAACAGCATTCAAATCAACAACCAAAGGACTAGAAGAAACCAAACCAACAGGAAGCTCTAGCGCTGCACTCGCATCCCTCAAAGTGCCCTCACCATTCTTTACAGTTGCAACAACAGTGAAAGGCTCATTCAGCTTTGCTTCAAACGGAGCAACCAACTCAACGCTCGGAAAAGGAGTAATTTGCACTAATTCACCAACAACATCAATTACCTTCATTAACTCATTCGGATCATTAGAAACAACCACAATGTTCTCGTCAATTTCCCCCAACACAACCTTCTCCTTTCCACCAAAAAAAGAAGGAAGCGAAACAATGAAATTCTGGGAAACACCAGGAGAAAGCGTTAAAGGCAAAGAAATGCCGGAAACCACAAACAAAGAATCCGAAACAACAATTGAACTCACAACCAAATCAGCGTTACCCTCATTAGTAATAAAGAAATCCTGCGAAACACCATCACCAAAAACATCAAACTCACCCAAATCCCATTCACTGGTAGAAACACCAATATCAGGCGCGCGAACAGTAAAAACATTACTAACACCCTCACCAGTAAGCACACCATCAGTAGCAATCACCCTAACCCCAAAATTCTCCCCAGGATCAACAAAATCCGCGTTCCACACAAAAGAATTTCCTCGAACATCAATCGCCAATGGCTTCCACGAAGCGCCACCATCATCAGAATACTGCAACACAAAGCTTAGGGAATCACTATCAACATCAAAAGCATCCCACTCAATAGTACTCAAACCACTCACAACAACTCCTCTTCCAACAGAAACCCCAGAAACAACCGGAGCATTCAAAGAAACAAGGCGCTCGGCTTTCCTTAAACCATTAACATCAATAGCAATCTTTTTAGTTCCTTCAACCCAAGGAACAGCCAAACCAAAAAAAGCAGTATTCAAATCAACAGGGGGGTTAGAAAGTAAAGTAAATGAAACTGAAAAAGGGGTATCACTCAAAATGTTATCAGAAGAATCCAGAAGTTTTAAAGAATAATCCCCCAAAACAATATTTTCAGATGGCTCTCCCTGCAAAATATAAAAATCATCTAATTCCACATTATTTTGCAAGTCAACCAAACCGCTTACAAAAACAACATTTGACGGAGAAAGATCCTTCAAATCCGCTGCTTTCTTGGAAAACTCATCAGAAAGAGTTGAAAGCAAATGAGAGTAGGTTTGATCACTAACCCAGTTATAGGTTTCCCCAGCTCTACCCATGAAATTATGGTAATAATAAGTGCACTCAAACACAAATTGGCCATTAATCTCTGTTATTTCAGTGCATTCAGCAGATGAGTGCTGTATTTGGTCATCCCTATCAGCTTCAGCTTCATCAAAATATTGTAAAGAAAATTTGCGAACAAAAGGAACTCTTTCAGCTGCCAACTCAACCCGATAACCAGTTGTATCTATGCTTCCTGGACAATAGGCGTCCGAGCGAAATAAATCCTGTTCACAATTAGATGGGAACGCATTAGGACATAAAAACCATTTATGTTGTATATTCCACGTAAGAAAATTGTATTCATCACACAAACCATAAGTATGCCCTACTTCATGAGATGTTGAGATAGTCGTTGCAGCATCAACCAAGGCAACGTTTGGAAATAAAAAACTGGTAACGCCTTCAGAGCCAATGTAATGAAAAGAAAACCAAAAACCAGGAACTACTCCAACTATTTTATCATAATTAGAGCCAGCCAATAAGTATTCCCTATTTAATCTCTTCAAAATAACTAAAATTTCAATAGGCGATAACTTCTGATTTTCTCGAAGACCCAAATCCAAATTCCGCATACTTATTCTTGACCTAAAATTATCTCCAGAAAAAGGATATGTTGCAAACATAAAGGAATTTTGATCTTTTACCAGAGGAACAAAAACACGCTCAAATGAGTCACCATAATAAGCCCAGTCTACAGGAACATAAAGAATATTGATGCCCCCCGTTTCCACAACATTTGGGCTCAAATTTTTGGAATTATTTGTTTCATCAGCCTCAGGAACTACATTTAGAGGGTCAATCGTAACGGTTATTGGCAAAGCAAAAGAAAAACTGATAAAAAATAAAATAAATAAAATAACTAGGATTATTTTTCCATTCGCTATTATTTTATTGTAACTCAATATGATACCCCACTATAATGTTATGAGACTCACAATAAACAAAAATAACACCATAATTGAAATAATTATAACAGCCAGGGCAATAAGGTAAAACCACTTTTGATTTGTTTTTGGAAAATATTTTTTCAACAAAAAAAACGATATTGCACCAAAAACGAGTGATATAAAAACAGCATACAAATAAAGTGGATCAATGTAAGACTCCCTAGAAGATTCACCTGAATTTATTATTGACAATTCAGTTATTGCTCCTTCCTCTGAAGTTATTTTAAGAGTGGACGGAACCTCAGTTTTAAAATAGCCAGTCGGAATCTGAAATACTTTTGAATCATTTGGAGCAATTGTAATTCCACTTCCAAATTCCCGCTCATAGGAATCTGAACCTACTGGTATCCTAAGACTAATTGACACGGAATGAGCAGTTTCTGTTCCTTCATTGGATAAAATAAAAGAACCGAGAGTCTGATCAATTATTTCTAACCTAACACCATTTGACTCAACAACCCTCTCATTGATCACTTCTAAAAAATTATAATCCGAAGCAGGCAGCGAAAAAACACTGTTCGAAAATCCAATAAAAAACAAAAAAAACAAACTAATTATCACAATCTTTTTCTTATTCATTTTTCAT